>Ga0315912_10000009_pt1 | contig 930884 bp, 725 predicted proteins | sample VfabasoilMG_FD_204469 | JGI IMG/M metagenome (GOLD analysis project Ga0315912, IMG submission 204469) | Garden soil microbial communities collected in Santa Monica, California, United States - V. faba soil | ecosystem: Environmental > Terrestrial > Soil > Garden | place: USA: California... | reverse complement strand
GACGGCCGCCAAGCTTTGCCGTCCCGCGCGGGTCGGCCCACTTACTCGGTCGACGGTTGCGAAATTCCAGCGCGGATATCAAGCCGTCAGCAGCAGGTCACGCTGCGAAAACGGCGAAACCCGAGTCAGAGGAGAGAGCGAGGATGTGGCGTTGGAGAAAATGTCGTAGGAGATTGCTTCTCGGAGCCCTGACATGGGTGTTTACTACGGCCTCCGGAGGCGCGGGTTCGCCGTTGAAGAAGGTGCTGGACGAAGTACGGTTGCAGGAGGCGGATGAGTTGAAGCAGGGTTACGAGCGTCTCTACTTGGAAGGAAAGTACAATGAAGCAATCACATTGGCCCAGCGTGCCTGTGTAATATTGGGGAAGGAGCACGGGAGGAAATCGGTGGAGGTTGCGGGGTGTCTCAATGACCTGGGTGTGTTGTATAAAACTCAGGGAGTATACGAAAAAGCAGGGCCGCTTTTCCAGCGTGCCTTGGCCATTCTTGAGAAAGCGTTGGGGCCCGAGCATCCCGATGTCGCAACCAGCCTCATCAACCTAGCCGGGCAGTATAGGGACCAGGGATCGTATGAAGAAGCAGAGCTTCTGTACGAGCGAGCTCTTGCCATACGTGAGAAGGTGTTGGGCCCTGGGCATCCCGATATCGCATATGGTCTGGATAGTCTGGCATCACTGTATCGGCGCCGTGGAGCATACGAGAATGCGGAGGCTTTGCAAGAGCGAGCTCTGAACATTCTTGAGAAGGCGATGGGCCCCGAGCATCCTGATGTTGCATATAATCTGAATAACCTGGCTCTCCTATACGAAGCGCGGGGGGCGTACGAAAAGGCGGAGTCGTTTTACGAGCGAGCTCTGGTGATCCTCGAGAAGGCATTGGGCCCCGAGCATCCCAATGTCGCCACGGGTCTCAACAATCTGGGCGCCCTATACGAGGTTCAGGGAGTTTACGGAATGGCAGAACCGTTGCACAAGCGAGCTCTGGTGATCCTTGAGAAAACGCTGGGCCCCGAGCATCCCGATGTGGCCACGAGCCTAAACAGTCTGGGGGTGCTGTACGAAGCGCAGGGAGCGTACGAAAAAGCAGAGTCGTTATACGAACGCGCGCTGGTGATCCTTGAGAATGCGTTGGGTCCCGAGCATCCCGATGTGGCCACGGGCCTAAACAATCTAGCTGGATTGTACGAGATGCGGGGGGCGCACGAGAGTGCGGAGGCGTTGTACAAGCGAGCGTTGGTCATTCGTGAGAAAATGTTGGGCTATGAACACCCCGATGTTGCACATAGTCTGAGTAGTCTGGGGTCGCTGTACTATGAGCAGGGGGCTTACGGAAGGACGAAGCCGTTGTTCGAGCGAGCACTCGCCATCTGGGAGAATGCGTTAGGCCCCGAACATCCCGATGTTGCAAAGGGCCTCAACAACCTAGCTGGGCTATATTGGGCTCAGGGAGTATACGAGGGTGCGGAGGCGTTGTACGGGCGGGCACTGGTTATCCGTGAGAAGACATTGGGTCAAGAGCATCCCCATGTCGCCCAGATCTTGAGCAACCTGGCCTCGTTATACTACGAGCAGCACAAAATCACCTTTGCATTGAGATTGCATCGTCGTGCTCTTGATATCGAGGAGGGCAATCTTGTGCGAATCATGATTTTTGCCAACGAATCACGGAGATTGTCCTACGCGTCGAAGCTGTCCAGTTCGCTGCACTATGCTCTGTCCATTCATCTTCGTGCTAATGCTGAGCACGACACCGCTGCCAAGCTCGCCCTTACGACCCTCCTACGTCGGAAGAGCCGAGTTCAGGACCTCGTTGTCCAGTCCAAGGCCGCTCTCCGCCACTTACTGCGGGATGACCATCGCTTGCTCGACGAACTCACGAACGTCGACTCTCAAATCGCCGTGCTGTCGATTCGTGGGCCCGGGGCGCTCAGGCTCGAAACACACTCACAACAACTCGACGAGCTCCGGCAACAACGAGATCGTCTATGGGCCAAGCTCGCCGAGCAGAGCGCCTTGGTCGAATCGCTCGCTCATCCCGTTTCCATCGAAGATGTGCAGCAGACCCTCTCCGCGGGTAGTGTCCTCATCGAGCTCATCCACTATCTTCCCAAGCACGACGACACTGGCACCCGCGTGCTCCCCCACGAGCCCAAACCACCTCCTCGCTACGCCGCCTACCTCGTCTTCCCCGACCGCTTCGACTGGCTCGACCTCGGCCCCGCCGCTCCCATCGACGAGCACGTCAAAGCCTTCCGCAGGGCTCTCCAGGCCAAGCAAGTCATCCCGACCGATCTCTACGACGCAGTCATGCATCCCCTCGTCGAGAAGCTGGGTTCCGCTCACCACCTGATCATCGCCCCGGTCGGCGACCTGAGCCTCATCCCCTTTGGTGCCCTCTACGATGGCAATCAATACCTCGTCGAACGATACGACCTACGCTACATCACCACGGGTCGCGACTTGCTCGACCCGCCCGCGTCTCCGCCCATCACCACCACTCCGGTGGCCGTCGTCACCAACCCGACCGGGGCGTCCCTCCCAGATGCCGAGCTCGAGGCCGATTTCCTGACGAGCTTCTTCCCCCACTCCCGACTCCTGCAAGGCGACCAAGCGACGGAGACCAACGTCCGCACCATCGAGCGCCCGCTCGTCCTCCACTTTGCCACCCACGGCTTCTTCGGTGCGCCCCACAACGAGCGCGACAACCCGATGTTTCGCTCGGGCCTCTACCTCGCCAACATCGACCAGGTCGAGGTCGACCGCGATCACGACGACGGTCGGCTCACCGCCTACGAGGTCAGCGGCATGGACCTGCGGGGTACCCAGCTCGTGGTCCTATCGGCCTGCGAGACCGGGATGGGCACGGTGGTCAGGACCGAGGGCAAGGTGCTCGTGAGCGAGGGTCCCTTCGGTCTACGCCGCGCCTTCGCCACCGCGGGCGCGAGGACCACGGTGATGAGCCTGTGGGAGATCTCGGGCGTGACGGCGCAGAAGACGATGAAGGCCTACTACCGCAAGCTAGCCGAGGGACTCGGCCGAGGCGAGGCCATGCAAGCGGTCCAGCTCGAGATGCTGCGCACCGAGGAGCACCAACACCCCAAGGACTGGGCGGCGTTCATCGTCTCGGGCGACGACACCCCGATGGTGTTCCCGGCCGGACAGGAGCCACGAGTCGAGACACCGAGCGACCAACAAGGCCCGCCCCCCATCCACCCTCGCTCTGGATGCGCCATCGCAGCCTCGCCCGATCACAATTCTCCGCTGCTCGCGCTCGTCTCGACCATCCTGGGTCTCATCTCCCGCCGTCGCCGCCGCAAGTAACGTCTCCGTCCATCCACGAGGACGTCCACGGCCACGTCATAGGCCTCGCTCACCCCGCGGGCGCCGGAAAGCTGGTGCAGGTGAGCGTCGAGTGCGAGGGCGATGTCTGCGTCGTCGAGCTGCTTGGAGCGTAAAATCGCTCGCACCCGTACCGTTTTGCGCGTAGCGTGATCACCGTTCGTTCTCTGGTGACCGCGGGCAAGCCGTGATCTACGCTCGACGCAATGAGCGTCTGGCGGATCAGCGTGGTTGCGGTGTGGAGCTCGTTCCTTGCATGCGACGCGAGCGACCCATCGACGACGGCCACGCGAGAGAGCCCGAGCGCCGGTGCTTCGGCGAGCGTGGAGGCACCGGCGAAGGACGAGGCCCCGGTGAAGGGAGCAGCGCCGAACGAGCCCACGAGCGTCGCGGCAGCCACGCCCGCCGTAGACCCCCCGCTGTCGCCCCCGCGGAGGACGATCGCTGCCGGCAGCTCGCATACCTGCGCGGTGGTCCGCAAGGATGGAGAGGATCGCGATCGCGTGAAGTGTTGGGGTCAGAACGATCGCGGTCAGCTGGGCCTCGGCGATACCAAGACGCGCGGCGCGGCGCGGCGGCAGATGGGCGACGCGCTGCCGTTCGTGCCCCTCGACGAGAGCTCGCCGATCGTGACCGTCGCGGCCGCGAACGCGAGGAGCTGCGCGCTGCAGGAGAACGGCAAGCTGTGGTGCTGGGGCGAGAACGAGCTCGGTCAGCTCGGCGTGGGTGACGTGGAGTCTCGTGGTGATCGCCGCGATCGGAGCCCGCAGGCCGTCGAGCTACCGGGTCCGGTGGTCACGTTTTCGCTCGGCGTGCAGCACGGCTGTGCGACGCTCGCCGATGGCTCCACGCATTGCTGGGGGCTCGGCCTCGATGGGCAGCTCGGCGTGGGTCGAGCGGTCACGCTCGGCGACGAGCCGGGCGAGCTCGGTGATGCCCTGCCCGCGATCGCGCTCGGCACTGATCTTCGGGCGCACGCGCTCGCGGCGGGCCGTGGGCATACCTGCGCGCTGCTCGATGGCGGTCGCATCAAGTGCTTCGGCGATGGGGTATACGGCCAGCTCGGCCTCGCCGACACGCGCGCTCGTGGCTTGGCGCCCGAAGAGCTGGGCGATGCGCTCCCCTTCGTCGATCTCGGCCCGGATTTTCGCACGCTCGAGATCACCAGTGGTGCCGAGCACGTATGTGCGCGGTCGAGCGATCACCGCGTGAAGTGCTGGGGCAACGGACGCGTGGGCCAGCTCGGGCTGGGCAGCACCGACGGGCCCGGCGGCAAGCCCGGCCAGAGCCGCGTCGCACCTCCCACCGGCGAGGCTCGGCCCGCCGTCGACTTGGGATCCGTGGGACGTGTCGTGGCCATCGCCGCCGGGAATTCACACACTTGCGTGTTGATGGAGCGGGGAGGCCCCGCTGATGTGGGCCTCAAGTGTTGGGGTTGGGATGGCGCCGGCGAGCTCGGCCTCACCCCGCCGAGCGCCCGCGGCGGCGGGCCCGGCGAAATGGGCGACGCGTTGCCGTTCGTCGAGCTCGGTGCGGACCTCGTGCCCGTGGCGCTCGCGCTCGGCGGGGCGCATACGTGCGTGATCGTGGTGGAGCGAGCGGAAGCGATGGCGTCGAAGCGCCCGCAGACCGGGCGGCTCGAGTGCTGGGGAGACGGGGAGCACGGGGCTACCGGGATGGAAGGCGCGGAGCGGTCGAGCGATGATCCGAAGCGGATGGGAGATGGGCTCGGTTTCGTGAACCTGGGCGAGGGAGTGCGGGTGGTCGTTCCGGAGTGAGCGCGAGGTGTCGCAAATTGCCTCGGTTCCGTCTCCGCTCTCACGGCTCCGCGCAGTCCCCCGGCTCCACCGGTGTACGGCTCTTGCTCTGCTCGCTCGTCACCGTCGCGCCGTCCCAGCGGTGTAGCCCCGCGATCGTCTCGAGGTACCCGGCACCCTCGTAGCACTCGCTCGTCTCGGTCACCCAGCTGCCATCGACGAGGAAGTCGAGCGTGACCTTGTCGGTCCACAGCTGCTCGAGCTTCCCCTCGCGGTACGCGTACAAGAAGTGAAGATCTGGGCCGACCTCCTCGTGCTCGTCGATCGTGAAGACCAGCTGTCGCGTCGCCTCACTCGGCTGGAGCACCACCAGCCCCGCGCTGCAGTCTCGTTCCTCCACCAGGTGATAGGCCTCGCTTACCCGCGCGCGACCGACCCGGATGCCGAGCGTGCCGCCGCAGGTCCACGAGATCGACTCGGGCTTGCCATCGCCGTCGAGATCCGCCTGCAGCGGCGAATCCACCCACTCGACCTCCGCGCTCGCGGGTGCTTCGGGCTCCTCGGACAGGGCTTCTGCCGGCTCGCCTCCGCTCGCTTCGCTCGCGGTCTCCTCCGAAGCATCACCCATGACCGGTGGGGAAACCCCTGCCGGCACGTTCTCCACGCTCGCCAGTGTCGATGCATTGCCGAGCACTGGTTTGCTGCACGCCATCGCGCTGCACACGGCGAGGCCGAGCATGCCACCCACGATACGAGCGCGCGCGCTCACGAGGCCATGATAGCGGCCCCAGCTTGGAGAGCGAGCTCCCCGGTCCCCACCTACCAGCCCTCCGCGCCGACCTCGCCCACCCTGTCCGCGGGCGTGGCGCATTTTCGCACACGCTCCGCCATCACCCTTCCACGGCCTTCCCGTGGCCTCCCCGCGGCCCACCCCCGAACCGGCCGCTCTGCCGATCGCTCCACCCGATTCGGGCCGCCCCCACCCCTTTTTGCCCGTATCCGCATTAGAAACGTCGTACTCCCATGTCCCTCAGCAGCGTTCGCGAGGTCCTCTACCTCAACGAGCTCACGCTCCGAAACCACTCCGAGCGCGACGACCAGCAGTATCGCGCGCAGATCGTCGCCAGCGACGCCGACCTCCGCCCGACGGCCGAGGCCCGCCTCGGCATCCGCCAGCAGCCGCACTGGCTGGCCGGCATGCGGCTGCAGGGTCACTGCCGGCTCATCATCACCATCATGGTCCGCGAGGCGGGCGAAGGCAGCCCGTGGACCACGCTCGGCGTGGCGGTGATCGACACGCAGGACGCGGTCAAGGACGGGATGGTCACGTGGGTGCACCACGAGCTGCCCACGTCCGGCGATCGGCCACCGCTGGTGGTCTGCGCCCAGCTCTACTTCACCAAGGAGTACGGCGAGGCGGCACGCGTGCGCACGGTGGAGCGCGAGCGGCCGCAGCCGCTGCCCGCGGCCGAGCTCCTCGACGACGACGTGATGCTCGAGATGGTCGAGCCGCTCACCTCGCAAGAGGAAGTGATCGTCAAGGACACCTGGAACAAGGTCCTCGACTGGAAGGACATGGTCATGCAGCTCTTCGTGGAGCGCATGGTCGTCGAGGCACCCGAGCTCGAGGTGGTGCTCGGCGAATTCGGCACGGAGCTGGTCGAGCAGGTGTTCGGGCTCATGGACCTCGTGGTCCGCAGCCTCCAGCCCCACACCGAGGTCCTCGCTCGCGAGGCGTTCTCGCCCGTCCACCCCGATCCCTCGCGCGAGTGCGACACGGTCGAGGCGTACGCCAAGCTGATGGCCGAGCACGGGCTGCGCCGCCGCCACTGGGTGGTGGCGCGGCGGGTGTGGCTGTGGGCGGTGGCCGAGGTGCCGTACCTGCGCGACTACGAGCGCAACGACCTGCACCGCGGGCCCGCGTCGGCGATGTGGCGGTTCTGGACCTCGGTGGTGATGCCGCCGATGTTCGAGGCCGTCGACACGGTCGACGAGCTGCTCTCGCCCGACAACGTGGAGCAGCTCCAGCGGATCTGGCTGCAGCTGCAGCTGCGCAAGGCCGAGGCCGGCGTGGCGCTCTACCGCAAGCTGTTCGAGCTGTCGCCCGAGCTGCTCATGCAGCTCGGCGATCCCGACATCGACAAGATCTCGCGCCACCTGTTCAAGGCGTCCCAGCACGTGCTCGACACGATCGGCACGATCATGGCGGGGCTCGATCGGTTCCACGAGCTCTTGCCGATGCTGCACGAGCTCGGGCGGACCTACCGCGACCTCTCGATCCCCTCGCACCTCTACGCGCGGGTGATCACCCCGCTGCACGAGCTGCTCCGCGTCTACGTGCCGTCCTACCGCAAGTACCACGAGGACGTGCTCGAGGCGATCCTCGCCCGCGTGCTGCGGATCGTGGCCCAGCCCACCCGCCACGAGGAGCAGCTCGTGACCGCGGCGCTCGGGTTCGTGCGCACCATCGCCGACGAGCTGTCGTGGAGCGAGGAGACGCTGCGCAAGCGAGCGTCGGACATCCGGCTCGAGATCCGCGCCACGGGCACCTACACCCATACCTACGAGGAGCTGGTGCTGGGTGCCCAGCTCGCGTGGCGCAATTCGGCCAAGTGCATCGGGCGGATCCAGTGGAGCAACATGGTGGTCCGCGACCGTCGCGAGGTCGCCCACCCCGACGCGATGTTCCGCGAGGTGCTCGAGCACCTCGAGAGCGCCACCGCGGGCGGCAACGTCCAGATCGTGATGACCGTGTTCCCGGCGCGCCGGCCCCAGGAGCGCTGGGGGCCGCGGTTCTGGAACGCGCAGCTGGTGCGATACGCCTGCTGGGAGCAGGACGACGGCACGCTGCTCGGCGACTCGGGCAACCTCGCGCTCACCCGGGCGATCCTCGAGCTCGGCTGGGAGCCGCCCGCAGAGCGCACCGAGTTCGATCTGCTGCCGCTCGTGATCCAGGTCCCCGGCCGACCCCCGCGCCTCTACCCGGTGCCGCAGAGCGCCGTGCTCGAGGTGCCGATCGCCCACCCCACGATCCCGGGGATCGCGGCGCTGGGGCTCAAGTGGTGCGCGGTGCCGGCGATCTGCGGATTTCGGCTCACGCTCGGCGGGGTCGACTACACGTGCCCGCCGTTCAACGGGTGGTTCATGGGCACCGAGATCGCCCGCAACCTGTGGGAGCGCTACGGGGTGGGCGAGCGCGTGGCCGCGGTGATGGGGCTCGACACCACCACCGAGCAGACGCTGTGGCGCGACGAGGCGTGGCTGGCCCTCAACCGCGCGGTGCTGTGGTCGTTCCAGGAGCACCGCGTCTCCATGGTCGATCACCATACTGCGTCGCAGCAATTCCTCGCCCACGATCTCCGCGAGAAGCGGGCAGGGCGTGAGTGCCCGGCGCAGTGGTCGTGGGTGGTGCCGGCGACCGGGGGCAGCATCTGCCCGGTGTGGCACCACGAGATGCGCGACTTCGTGCTCGAGCCGCAGTACCACTACCAGGCCGACGTGTGGGCGGTGGAGCGCGCCGCCGATCTCTCGGCCGGCATGACGATGGAGCTGCCGGTCGACGACGAGCTCGCCGAGGAGCCCGCTGGCGAGTGGCGCCAGGAGGTCCTCGTGCTCTACGGCTCCGAGTCGGGGACCGCCGAGCGCTACGCCTACCAGGTCGCCCGCCGGCTGCAGGGCTTTCGCTGCGACGTGCTGTCGCTCGACGAGCTCGACGTCTCGACGCTCGGCGGTGATCGCCTGGTGCTGGTGGTCACCTCGACGTACGGCGACGGCAAGGTGCCGAGCAACGCGCTGCGCTTCGTCGAGCGCATCAAGGCGCTGCCACGCGACGCCCTCACCGATGTTGGCTACGCCGTGATGGGCATCGGCAGCTCGGTCTACGAGCACTTCTGCGCGGGCGGGGTCACGATCGACGCGCTCCTGGCCCAGGCCGGCGGGCAGCGGCTCTTGCCGCTGCACCGCGGCGACGAGATGGACGGGCAGGCGGCGGCCGTCAAGGCCTGGATGGAGCTCGTGGCCCGCGTGCTGGGCGAGCGCGACGATCGGCGCCCGCGCACGCGCGACGCGTCGATCAAGGTGCGGTGGCTCGCGCCGCACGAGTCACCGCACGAGCTCGGCTCCGCCCCCGCGTCGGCGCGCATGCGCGGCGTGGCGGTGGAGCTGCTCGGCAACGAGGAGCTGTTGGCCGACGCCTCGCCCGGTCTCCGCTCCACCCGCGGGATCACGCTCGACGCCAGCACGCTGCCCGGTCGCTACGCGCCCGGTGATCACCTCGCGATCTATCCGCTCAACCCCATGAGCCGCGTCGAGCACCTGTGCGCGCGCCTGGGCATCGACCCCGACGCGCGCTTCGAGGTGACCGGCGGCAGCACCCCCACCACTGGTCGCACGCCCCGCGAGGTGCTCTCGCGCGAGCTCTCGCTCGCGCTGCAGGAGCCGTTCGAGGATCTGCTCGAGACGATGGCGCTGCTCGCCGGCGACGAGACCGAGCGCCACCGCATCGAGTCGCTGCTCGAGCAGCTCGGCTACGGTGGCGAGTACGGGTCGGCGATGGTCGAGCACCTCACCGCGCGCTACGTCGACTTCCCGGCGCTGCTCGACGACTTCTCCTCGGTCGCGCTCGGGTTCGCGCACCTCCTCGAGCTGCTGGCGCCGATGAAGCCGCGGCTCTACTCGATCTCGTCTTCGCCACGGCTCTCGCCCGATCGCATCCGGCTCACGGTGGGCGTGGTCGAGGTGGTCACCTCCGCGGGCCACCGCCGCCCCGGGCTCTGCTCGCACTACCTGGCCGATCTCCAGCCGGGCGGGACCGTGCTGGCCGAGCTGCGCCGATCCGACTTCCGCCTGCCCGAGGACCCGCGGGCGCCGCTGGTGCTCGTGGGGCCTGGTACCGGCATCTCGCCGCTGGTGGGCTTCCTCGAGGAGCGGCAGGCGCTGCAGCGGGCGGGGGCGGAGCTCGGTCCCGCGTGGCTATGGTTCGGGTGCCGCAACCATAACGACTACCTCTACCGGGATCGGCTCGAGGCATGGCTCGACACCGAGGTGCTGACCGAGCTCGACGTGGCGTTCTCGCGCCTCGGGCCGCAGAAGGTCTACGTGCAGCACCTCATGCAGACCCGCGCCGAGGCGCTGTGGGACATGCTGAGCCTGCCCAACTGCCACGTCTGCATCTGCGGCGACGCCAAGATGGGCGACGACGTGCTCGACACGTTCGTGACGATCGCGATGGCCATGGGCGGCCTCACGCGCGCATCGGCGACCGAATTCTTCGCCGAGATGAAGCGCCAGCGCCGCTACCAGGCCGACGTGTGGGGCGTGACGCTGCACGTGGCCGCCACCACCGAGGCGATGCGCGAGGCCAGCCACGAGCGGACCGGGCGCTTGATGGAGCGGGCTCGTCCGCAGACGCGCATGCTGGTGGCGGCGCTGCCGTAGCGCTATGGTGGAAACGACCCCATGACGCACTCCGCCAAGCTCCGCATGCCCACCCCCCAAGAGGCGCTGCCTGGCCGCGACCAGGCGATGCCGGTGCCGGAGGTGCACTTCGTGCACGGGCGCCGCATCGTGCCGCCGTTCCCCGAGGGCCACGAGCTCGCGATGTTCGGGCTCGGCTGCTTCTGGGGCGCCGAGCGCAAATTCTGGTCCTTGCCCGGCGTGTACTCCACCATGGTCGGCTACGCGGGGGGCCTGACCAAGAACCCCACGTACCGCGAGGTCTGCTCGGGGCTCACCGGCCACAACGAGGTGGTGCGAGTCGTCTACGATCCCGAGGCCAGCGACTACGGCGTGCTCCTGCGAACGTTCTGGGAGTGCCACGATCCCACCCAGGGCATGCGGCAGGGCAACGACGTGGGCACGCAGTATCGCTCGGGCATCTACGTGTACGGGCCGCAGCAGCGCGCGGCCGCCGAGGCCTCGCAGGCGCGGTTCCAGGCACGCCTGCGGGAGGCCGGCCACGGTGACATCACCACCGAGGTCCTCGACGCGCCGCCGTTCTACTACGCCGAGGACTACCACCAGCAGTACCTGGCCAAGAACCCGGGTGGGTACTGTGGCCTGGGGGGTACGGGCGTCAGCTGCGGCTAGCTCTGCCCGCCCGGGACCGGTTTCGAGCGAGCAAGTCGATCCGTTGTTCCCCGAGGAGGGCTGGACGTGGCAGGCGAGTCCCGATTCCGGCCATGGGGCTGGCATTCCGACGCCGGCCCTGGATATCGTGGTCGTATGAGGCTCGGCTCGCTCGCACTCGGTTCCTCGCTCGCGCTCACGGCTTGCTTCTCGCCGCCCGAGTCGCCCTTCACCCCCGATGTCACGTCCGACGGCACGTCGACCGGCGAGATCACGGGGCTGGCCAGCACCAGCACCGGCGACCCACCCGATCCCGACACCACGCCCGACCTCGACACCACCATGACGCCGGCGGAGAGCAGCAGCTCGAGCACGAGCGACGACAGCACCAGCACCGGCGATACCACCGACGGCACCACGGGCACCACCGACGGCACCACGGGCACCACCATGGGCAGCGGCGACGATGCCGACGGCGATGGCATCGCCGACGACGTCGACAATTGCCCCGACGTCGGCAACCCGGGCCAAGGCGACGCGGACGGCGACGACGTCGGCGACTTCTGCGACGTGGAGCTCATCGACACCACCGAGGTGCTCTACGTGCCACCGGGCGTCACGTACCCGATGTCGGGCTCGCACTGCTACACCGGCGAGATCCAGATCCACGGCACCGTCGACGTCGTGCCCTACAGCGGCGTGCCCGACAGCGGCACGCTGCAGCTCTCCTCCGAGGCCGCGATCTTCGTGGCCGCCGGTGGTCAGATCGACGGCATCGGGGCCGGATATCCCGGCGGCGTCGCGGCGCCCAGCAACGGCGGCTTCCAGGGCCAGGGTCCGAGCCCGGGCTGTGGCGGCGGCCCGGGCAGCTGCGTGGCCAACGGTGGCTCGGGCGGAGGTTACGGAGGTGCCGGCGGTACGCCCGACCCCGCCACGCCGTACGCCAATCCGTGCACGCTCTGCAGCCAGGCCACCGAGGCTCACTGCTACGGGCCCGGGGGTGGCGTCATCGGTACCGAAAACGGCACCGATCTCTCGCTCGGCTCGGGCGGTGGTGCGGGAGGCAACAGTTGCGGCTGCAACGACTCCGGAGCCGACGGTGGCCGCGGCGGGGGCCAGGTGAGCCTCGTGGCCAACGATGCCGTGCGCATCGATGGTGGGGTCTTGGTCGATGGCAGCATCCCATCCACCGACGACTCGCTCTGCGGCTATCGTCCGGGTGGCGGCGGCGGCTCGGGTGGCGGCTTGCTCATCGCGGCCGAGCTCGTGCAGGGCGAGCTGACTGCCACGCTCTCGGCACGCGGAGCCGACGGTGGGCAAGCGCTCGGTGACGTGTCGAGCACCTGGGGCTGGGCCGGAGGCGGCGGCGGAGGCGGTCGCATCAAGGTCTACGCCCCCACCTACGAATTCACGGGCACCTACGAGGTCGCCGGCGGCACCGGAGGGACGCACCCGGCCGATTCCGACAGCTACGGCGGCCTCGCGGGCCAGGAGGGCAGCGCCTTGGCGGTCGCCACGATCCCGGCCGCGCTCGATACCGTGAGCTGTATGTAATCGCGCTAGATCAGCAGCTGCTCGAGCAGCTCGAAGTGTTCTTGCTCCTTGGGGTCGATGACCCCATCGGCCGAGAACACCGCGCGTGCGGCATCGAGGAACAGCTCGCGATGGGCTCGCGGCACGCGGGTGGGGTCGACCTCCTCGGGCGGCGGCGGGTGGCGAAGCCAGCGGTGGATCAGCTCGCGGTCGGCCTCGAGGTCGAGCGTCTTGATCAGGCGCTCCACCACCCGCTTCTCGCCGTCCTGCACCTCGAGGTCGGCCCACGCGAAGGAGCACACGAACTTCATCAGCCGGAGTCGATCTTCGCGGTCCAGTTCGGCGACGGACATGGCCCGCACGATATCACGCCGTGGGGGCTCCCAGCTACAGCTACAGCTACATCGAGATCGAGCCCTTGCGGAACTCGGACTTGCCGATGTGAGCATTGATCAACACCGGGGTCCCGGCGGCCGCGGCCGCCTTGGCCTCGGCCAGCACCTGCGGCAGGTCCTCGGCTCGCTGCACCACGAAGCCCTTGGCCCCGAAGCCCTCCACCACGCGGTGGTAGTCGCTCCGCGCGAGCACGGTGCCCACGTCGTCCCCGAGCATCACCACCTGGTCGCGGGCGATCTGTTGCCAGCTCGCGTCGTTGCCCACCACCGCGATCACGGGCAGCCCGTGGCGCACGAACGTGTCGAATTCGGCGATGCTGTAGCCCACCGAGCCGTCGCCGTAGATCACCCACACCTCGGCGTCGGGGCGGCACAGCTTGGCTCCCAGCGCGAACCCGGCCCCCACGCCCAGCGTGCCGAAGGCCCCCGGGTCGAGCCACGACAGCGGCCCGCGGGGTCGCGTGACATACGATGCGGTGGCCACGAAGTCGCCGCCGTCGGCCACTTGTACGCTGTCGTCGGCGAGCGCGTCGTCGATGGCACGCACCACCGCCAACGGATTGAGCGGCTCGAGCGGGACCTTCGTCTGCTCGGTGATCTGCTCCTCGCGCTCGTCGTCGCGCGCGCGCAGGCGGGCGGCCCATGCGACCCGGGCCGCGGTGTCGGAGCCGGGCGCGACGCCGCCCGACGGCGACCGCAGCTGCTCCGCCAAGGCACACAATAGCTCCGTGGGATCGGCCACCACCGCCAGCGAGGGGCGGCGGTTCTTCTTGGCGTCGGCCTCGCTGCGGTTGACCGCCACGAGCTTGGCCTTGCGAGAGATCGCGAGGCCGTAGTCGAGCCGGAAGTCGCACGGCACCCCGGCCAGCACCACGAGGTCGGCCTCCTTGAGCGCCTTGCCGCGGTTGTGCCGGAACCACAGCGGGTGCGAGGCGCCGAGGAGCCCCCGCGCCATGCCCGACAGGTACACCGGCACGCCGAGCAGCTCGAGCGCCCTCACGAGGCGCGGCAATTCATCGGGCTGCAGCGTGGCCTGGCTGCCCAGCACCATCACCGGGCGCTCGGCCTCGCGCAGGAGCTTGGCCGCGCGCTCCACCGCGCCCGGGAACGGCTGCGGCGCGTCCACACGGATCCGCGAGCGCGGCACGTGCTTGCCCGCGCCCGCGAACACGCGGGCCAGGTGCATGCGCAGGTAGCCCTGCAGCGCCAGCTCGGGCAGGCTCTTGGTCTCCGACGCCGCCTTGGCCCCGTAGAACTGCCGCACGTTCTCCTCGGGGTAGAGCAGGTCCACCGGCACCTCCACGAACACCGGCCCCGGCACGCCCTCCTGCGCGACCGTGAACGCCTGCTCGAGCGTGGGCACCAGCTCGCGCACGCGCGTGCACGCGAACGCCTGCTTGACGTGCGGCTCGATGAGCGCCATCTGGTCGATGTCCTGCAGCGCGCCGCGGCCCTTGAGCACGGTGGCCGTGGCCCCGCCGAGCAGGATCACCGGCGACTGGGCCATCTGGGCGTTCTTGATCGCCGTGATCGTGTTGGTGACCCCGGGCCCGGCCGTCACTGCGGCCACGCCCGGGATTCCGGTCAGCCGTGCGACTGCGTCCGCGGCGAATACTGCGTTGACCTCGTGGCGCACGTCCACGACCCGGATGTCGCGGCGCTTGGCCCCCACCAGGATCGGGGAGATGTGGCCCCCGCACAGCGTGAACAGGAAGCGCACGCCCTGGCGGCGCAGTACTTCAGCGATCTGATCTCCGCCGTTCATGGTGTCGTCTCCTCCAGCTTCGGGGCCAGCACGTGCCGCGGCGGCACGAAGCACGTGAGGCGGCCGGTGAGCACCACCGTCGCGTCCACGTGCGCCTCCACGTCGACCAGGATCTTCTTCCCGGGGCGCTCCACCACGCGCGCCGTGGCCACCACGCGCTGTCCCGCGCGCACGGGCGCCAAGAGCCGCAGCTCGGCCGCGCCGAGCACCACGGTGGGTTCGTTCACCGCCAGCATCGCCGCGTGATCGGCCAGGCCGAACACGAAGCCGCCGTGCACGAGCCCGTGGTCGTCGGCGGCCATGCGGAGGGTGGTCTCGAGGCTCACGGTCGCGGTGCCCTCGGCGAGCGCCACGGGCGTGCCGCACAGCTCCTGGTCGATGGCATGGTGGGTGCGGATGTCCAAGGCTGCGGGAGGATACCCGCTCTCGGCCCGCCGCAGCTAGCGAGTAGGAACCTCGTCCAGCACCCAGGCCTTCGCGAGCTCCGGGTCGCGCCGGTGCGGCGAGGGGATCACCAGCAGGCGATCTTCCTCCTCGCAGGCCCGTCGCACCGCACGGTGATCGACTCGAAAGCCGCGCTCCACGTACGTGCCACGCAGCCGACGATACGCGAGCGACAGCGCGTGCCCTACCGTCGGACGCGCGCCGAAACACCACCAGATCTGGCCCAGGGCTCTCACCTTGGTCGGCGTGGTGCCGACCGCCGAGTTCTCCGCGATCACGTACCAGAAGCTCTCGAGCATGGAGCGTGGACGGAAGAGAGCTTGTCAGAGGGTGGTTCGCGTGGCCCGTACCTCGGCCGCTGGAGCCCGTGGGATGCGTCGTAGGGCGATCAGGGCCCGAGTATGCTACCTCGTCTGGCGTGCTCGGCTCGGCCTTCGTGCTCGCGCTCGCCGGGGCGGTGCAGTGGCAGGCGCCTGCGGCGTGCCCCACGGAGGCGGCGGTCGAGCAGCGCGTGCACCAGCTGCTCGGGCGGGCACTGGCCGAGCACGAGCTGCACGCGGTGGGCGTGGTCAGTGGCGGGCCGCCGTGGCGGCTCGAGCTCGAGACCGCCATCGGTGGTCGCCGGCAGCAACGCGTGCTGGAGGGCGAGGATTGCCGCGCGGTGGCCGAGGCGGCGGCGTTGATCCTAGCGGTGAGCGTGGATCCGGTGGGCGCGACGCGGGCGACCGAGGACATCGCGACGGTCGCCGGTGCCACGTTGCGCGACGTCCCTGCTCCGGTCGGCCCGACGCTCGCGGCGGTGCCGGGCTCGTCGGGCTCCACCGGAATCGACGGGAACGAGCCGGTGAGCCCGCCCGTGCGTCCGCGGCCGCGCCCGCGACTGTGGTTGCGCGCGGGCGGTGGCGCGGAGCTGGTGGCGATCCCCGGAGGCACCGGCGGCGTGCGGCTCGGCCTCGGGCTCGAGGGCGAGCGCGCGTTCGTGCAGCTCGACGGCAGCTACTGGATCGATCGCCTCGCGGTGCTGCACGACGAGCGCAGCCCGAGCGGCGCGCGGGTGGGCCTCGGCACCGTGGCCGTGCTCGGGGGCGTGCGGCTCGGCGGGCCGCGGGTGAGCGTGCCGCTGGCGCTCGGCCTCGAGGCGGGCGGCCTGCGCACCCGTGCCGTGGGCCTCGACCGTGGCCAAGACGTCGTGCTGCCGTGGGTGGCCGGCGTGGTGGGGGTCGGCATCGCGTGGTCGGTTTCGCCCCGCATTGCGCTGTGGGGAGCCGTGGAAGGGGTTCTACCGCTCATTCGGCTGCGTGTGCGCGTTGGGCGCAATGACGAGGATGGTCGCGGCGACGTGGTCTTGCACGAGCCCGCGGTGGTGGGTGCGCGTGCGCTGGCGGGCATCTCGATCAAAATTGCCGGAGGCTCGTGACGGACGGCAGGCCAGCCGGAGATGACCGAACCACCGTGAGCTACGACCTCGGCGATCGGGCCGCGCTCCAGCGGGAGGACGCGGACGCAAGCGACGCCGTCGACCACGAGCCGGCCTCGGGCTCGTCGTCGGCGTGGACGGCCTCGGCGTCCTCGGACCGCATCGCCTCGGGCTCATCGCCGGCATGGCCCGCCTCGGCATCGTCCTCGGGCTGGCGTCGATCTCGGCCGCGGCACGTGCCCCCGCACCGACGCGCGTTCCATCGCTTCTATCGCGAGCACTTCGGGCTCGTGTGGTCGATGGTCCGGCGCTTCGGCGTGCCCTCGGCCCAGCACGAGGACGCCGTGCAAGAGGTGTGGCTCGTGGCCTACCGCCGGCTGCACACGCTCGAGGCCGACGCCTCGGCCAAGGCGTGGCTCTCGACCATCACCCGCCGGGTCGCGTCACGCTTGCGTCGCACCGAGCACCGTCAGCACCGCAAGCTGGCCGCGCTGTACGTGGCCAGCGAGCGCGCGCGTGGGCCCTCGCCGAGCCGCGTGGACGAGCACGATGCCCGTCGCCTGGTCGAGGCGCTCTTCGCCACGCTCGACGACGAGCAGCGCGACGTGCTCGTGCTGGCGCAGGTGCACGGCCTGAGCGGGCCGGAGATCGCAGAGCTCCTGGAGATCCCGGTCAACACCGCGTACTCGCGGCTGCGGCTGGCTCGGCGTCGGGTGGATCGCTTCGTCGCCGAGGTGGGCACGGAGCAGGCCACGGTGATCCAGGCGCTGCGTAGGAACGAAGCGCCGCCGTCGCGGGCGGCCTCGCGGGTGTGGGTGGCGCTGGTGCCCAAGCTCGGGCTCGCGGGCGCAGGTGCGGGCGCGGGCGCGGGCACCGGCGCGGCCGTCGGCGGTGGCCTGTGGGGTGGGCTCGCGGGGATGAAGTCGTTTGCGATCGTGGTCGCCATCGGCTTTGTGGGGTTGGTGACGGTGCGAGCAGTGGTGGATGCACGCGCGAGGGGTGGCGAGCGTGCGGTGGTCGCTGGAGCGAAGGACGGTGGGGAAGCGCAGAGCCCCGCGCGTAGCGAGAGTGCGACGGGTGAATCGCAGCCCGAGCCCATGGCGGCCGTGCCGGCCTCGTCCGAGCTCGGGCGTTCGATCGCCGCCGTCCCGTACGAGAGCGAGCAAGGGGTCACCTCTCCGTCTCATGCGGTCGCGGCCGCGCGCAGGGCCTCGACGCCCGCGCGGGTCTCGTCGTCCGCGGGCGATGCGACCGCGAGCGATCCCTCCTCCGCGTCAGCCACCGTCATGCTCACCGCCGAGGCCGAGCTGCTCGCTCGTGCCCAGCAGGCCCTGCGCGAGGGCGACGCCGCGGCTGCGTTGCGCTTGCTCGAGGAGCACGAGCGCCGCTTTCCCAAGGGTGAGCTCGGCGACGAGCGTCGCGGCGCGCGGGTGCGGGCGCTGTGCGGGCTCGGCCGAACGGCACAGGCGCGGGCCGAGGCACGCAGCTTGCTGCGCGAGCGGCCCGACTCGCCGGTTGCTGCCGGGGTCGCCGACGTTTGTTCGTGACGAGGTGACGGAAGCCGGCCGGGGTGGAGATGACCCGAGCGGAGACCCCAACGATGCTCACCTCCCAGACGACTCTTCGTGCTCGTGCTTTCTTCGTCACCGCCGGCCTCGCGGGCTTGCTCGGCTCCCTCGGTGGCTGCATCATCGACGCCAAGATCGGCGACGACCCCGAGGGCGACGCGGGGACCACCGGCGACTCCGGCGAGGGCGAGTCGAGCACGACGTTCTTCCCCGGCTACACCAGCGGCGCGGAGTCGGGCACGTCGAGCACCTCCACCGGCTCGCCTGGTTCGGCGAGCGCTACCTCCACCACTTCCACCACGGGCGGCGAACCGAGCGCTTCGGCCACGGCCACCGGCCCGGGCCCCGGCGTGGATCAGGACGCGGCGCTCGAGCTGTGCGGCATCGAGGTGGTGCCGCCCGAGCCCGAGAGTCCGGTCTACTACGAGGGCGTCGAGTGCTCGGAGGGCTGCTCGATCGACATCGTGACCAGTGTTTGGATCGGCATCTGGGACTACAGCGAGTGCCTGTGCGCGGCGATGGCGTGCGGCGAGCCCACCGGCGGCACCACCTCGGACGGCGGCGAAGTCCCGACCGACACCGAGACCGAGACCGACACCGGCGGCGAGCCCGACGGCTGCGGCCCGTTCCCCGACGGCAACGCCGACTTCACCTGCTCGTGCGAGATGTGCTCGATCGATGTGAACGACGTGGATGCGGCGTGGCTCGAAGGGGAAGCGGACCTCGAGGTGATCTGCGAGTGCATGTGCGGCGGGGCCGGGTGCGGTTCGCCGGTGTGAAGGCTCGCGCTTGTACGCCCAAATACATGGATTCATTGATGAAAATGAGCAAGATCGGCGCTCCGCGCCGGTACCCTTGACGCTCCGGGAGGGCGCGGGTAGTCATTCGCGCCCAAACCCATTCCGAAGTAGCTCAGTCGGTAGAGCAGGCGGCTGTTAACCGCCGGGTCGGGGGTTCGAGTCCCTCCTTCGGAGCAGCAAGACGGGCAGTCGGGGAAACCTGGCTGCCCGTTTCATTTCGTCCCCCGTGCAGTCCCTCGCGCGGCTGGACGAGGTGAAACCGACCTTCCCCGCTCCTTCGAAGCTCGCGCGTGACCGGGAAGCGCAGGATCGGCTGTGGCGCGAGAGCGCAGCGATGGTCGGCATGAGCCATGTGCAGGTGAGAGCTTGAAGACAGTCGATCCGCGACTTCGAGGAAAAAGCGATGCCATCGGTCAAAGGTAGAATCGTTCGCCTGGTCTCCGGCGTGCTGCTCGAGCGAGCCGCTGTCGTCTCCGTGCAAGCAATTGGCGGCTTCCAGCGAGTGCTCCTGCGGTGCGACATACGGAGGTTCTCCGCTGGAGCAAAGGTCCAGCTTCTGCTGCCCTCCGACGACGTGCGGACGTACTCGCCCATCCGCTCGCCGGACGGCATGGTGCTGCTCGGATGGAAGCATGCTGGCGGGCCCGGTGCGCGTTGGATGTCGATCGCTCGGGTGGGTGACGAGTTGCCGTTCGTGGGCCCTCAGCGCTCGTTGGAGCTCGACGCGGGCCCGGTGGTGCTCATTGGCGATGAGACCAGTGTCGCGGTCGCTGCCGCATTCGCGGTCGAGCGACCAGGACATGTTCACGCCATCATCCAGTCGGACGCGGCCTCCGATGTGCATGAAGCAGCCGCGTCGGTTGGCCACCACCACGTCGACGTCGTGGCGCGCGGCGATACAGCCGCCACCGTCGACGCGGTCGCCGGCAAGCTGTCGACCTCCCCCGACGCCGTCGTTGCGCTGACGGGTGGCTCGGAGCTCGTCGTTGGCGTACGGGACGCTCTGCGCCGCACCGGCGTGCGGAGCATCAAGACGAAGACCTACTGGATCCCCGGCAAGACGGGGCTGGACTGAGCGGGAGCTGGCGCAGATGAGCCAGATGGAGCCTGCATGGACAATGTGACACACACTCTTCGGAGCCGCACTGGATGATGCCCGGTACAGCCGCTTCTCGCCGGCGGCTTTCGGCCGACAGGTGAAGGTGCTCCGGTCCGAAGTTCCGTAGCCATGATCCATCTCGTCGGCGAGGTCGTGGACGTGCCCGTCGCGGGCCCCCGCTCAGCCATTCTCGGGCGGTCCGAACCAAGTAGCCCTGCTGCCCGTCACCCGCGATGCTTGCAGCCAGGCCAGCAGCACGGCCGGCGCTTGCCTTCTTCCAGCTCCTCTTGCGTTCTGCGAATGCGTCGCGCGCGAGTCGCGGCTTGCTTCGCATCCTCGACCCAGCAAATGAATTCGTTGCGGGCCAGCGGCGTGATGTCCGTCCAGGCCGCGAGCGCCGTGGTGCTCGCGAGCAGTGCCTTACGCAAGTCCGGAGGGAGCTCGTGTACCACTCCACCAGGCACGGCCTTCTTGCTCACGAAGGAGGATGCAAGCGCAAGCCGCATCGGTGGTCAAGCGAATCCTCGCGTCATCGCTCGGTGATCACGGCCGCCCATGCGACGCTCGGCAATTCGAAGCTCGTCAGCGGATAGCGCTCGAGGATCGCCTCGGCGTCGTCGCCGAACACGGCCCTACGAGCTGCGGGTACTGCTCGGCCGTGATCGCGGCTCCCGCAGAACACCCCACGAACAGCCGCGCCTCGTCGCGCGTGCGCGCTTCGTCGCGCCGCTCGGGTCAGCGCTCGACGAAGACGTACTCGTGCTGGTAGTCGCGCAGGGTCAGCATTCGCTTTCCCGCTGCGAGTCCGACCACGAGCTCCTCCTCGTCGATCCCTGACGAGATGCCTGGCGAGATCATGACCATGGAGACGGTGCCGTCGGCGTGCTTGCGCGACGCGACCTCGCTCTTCCACTCACCGAAGTCGAACACGATCGTGCCCTTGGTACGCCGTACGGCGAGCTCACCGAGCGCAGCGTTGTCGTAGGCCGACGCGAGCCCGGCTGCGACATCGGCATCGACAGGAACGTCGAGCAGCTTTCGCCGGGCGGCGATGCCTTCATAGTAGCTCCTTGCCGCGGCCGTGACCTTGGCATCCGCTTGCGGAGCTCCGTCGAACAACACCTCGAGCAGCTTGCGCTCGAGCGCGTCTTGGATGAACCAGCCGGGCTCGGCGTTGGTCAGGATCACCGCGCCGACGCCGTGCTCCGGCAGCCACATCATGTCGCTCAGGTAGCCGATCCAGGCGCCTCCGTGGTGCACGAGGGTGACGCCGTGCTTCGTCTCGACCTGGAGACCCATGCCATAGGTGGCCTCGTTCCCGCTCGCGACCTGGGGAGCGCGGCGAGCGAGTAGCTCGTCCTTCGAGACATAGCGGTCGCCGTTCGGTAGCAGCCCCTCCGCCAGCTCCATCTGCACGTACGCGAGCATGTCCCGCGCCGTGCTCCAAGCGCCACCGGCCGGGCGTATGGGGATGGTTGCCGCGTTCACTCCGTGCACCGCGGGCACCATCTTGCCGTCCAGGTCGGGCGCATGGGGGCGCGCCCAGTTGCCGCGCTGCGCTCGGTCGTGGTCGAACGTGGTGGCCTTCATCTCGAGCGGCACGAACACGCGCGAGCGCATGGCCTCGTCGTAGGCCTTGCCCAGCTCGAGCTTCGGATACGCGACGTGTCCGCCGATGAAGCCCGCGGCGGCCGCGAGCAAGTTGGAATACTGGTAGAGCTCGCCGAACCCGCTGGTCGGCTGCATCGTCGCCAGCACCTCCATGATCTGTTGCGGCGTGACCCCGTCGAATTCGAAGAACCACTCGTTGTCCTGACGCGGAAGGCCCGTACATGCACAGATGAGGTGCTTCACCTGCACCTTCGCGGTCGTGTCGGCATCGCCGAGCTCGAACGAGGGCAGCAAGCTCGCCGCGGGCGAGTCCCACTCGATCCGCTGCTCGTCGACGAGCTTGGCCAGCATCAGCGTCGTCAGGGCCTTCGTGTTCGAAGCAACCATGAACTTCGTGTCGCCATCGACCTTGGCCGGCTTGCCGAGCTCGCGCACGCCGAAGCCGCCGAGGAACACGATCTGGCCGTCCTGCACGACTCCGAGCGAGACCCCCGGCACGCCGAGCTGCGTCCGTGCCGTCTCGACGAATTCGGTGAGCTCGCCGATGCGCGCGTCGTCGAGCCGATTGGCGGTCTTGCCCGCGAACGACTCCGGCGTGTACCCGCTGGGCAACCGCCCCTCGAACATCAGCAGGAGCTGGGCGTTCCGCTTCTCGCCGACGGCGTTCGTCATGTCGACCAGCGTGACGAGCCACGCGTTCTTCGTTCGGCCCGCCTCCGCGATGAGGAATCGCTGTTCGTTCGGCGGAACCTGGTACCTGAAGCGGTGGATGTCCGTAAAGCCGTCCTTGTCGGCGAACCGCTCGACCACCTCGAGCGGCTCGACCTTCGCGTGCCCGTACTCGGCCCACGCGGCCTCGACGGCCTTCGCAGCGTCTTTCGCCTGCACATCGACGAACGCCATGTGGGAGTCACCCTCGGGGGCCGTGACGATCGTCGCGCGACCACGAACGCTCACCGACCAGCCGGCGGGTGCGGTGAAGGTATGACCCGCGGCGGTCGCCTTCGGCGTATCGGCGGTCAGGCGCTCCACCTTCGAGACCGGTCGGCCTGCATCCTCGGCACGCCGTGCTCCCTCGACAGTCGTCGACCCGGCCTCCGGTGGCCCCGGCGCCGTCCCAGGGCCGCGGGAGCACGACACGACGGCGAGCATCGCAAGGCCAAGGAGTCGCATACCAGCGACTCTAGCTCGGCGGTGAAGCCCGAGGCGAGAGCCTCGTGGCGCCGGTCAGTGCGAGACGCTCTTCGAGAACACGTTGATGACGATCACGCCGGCTGCGATGAGCGCCATCCCGATCAGCGCCGGGAGATCGAGCCGCTGCTTGAATGCGACCCAGCCCACGATGGCGATGAGGACGATCCCAACGCCCGACCAGATCGCGTACGTGACACCGGTCGGGATCGTCTTGAGCGTCATGGAGAGGAAGAAGAACGCCACCACGTACCCGGCGATCGAACCGACCGTGGGCCAGAGCTTGTCGAACCCCTCCGACGCCTTCAGCAGGGACGTCGCGATGACCTCGCAGACGATCGCGATCGCGAGACAGCCATATGCGTGCACGACCAAATCCTACGCCCGCGTGGCGTGCCTCGACAATCCGAACCGCCACGCGGAGCTCCACCCCCGCAGGCTGTGGCTCGTGGATGCCTTCACCGTCCCGTGCGATCGACCTCCAGCCCAAACGCGGTAGGCTTGCCGTCGATGCTCCTCCGCTACCCCTTGGGCTCGATCGCGTTGCTCTCGTCCGCTGCCTGCTTCAACCCCGATTCCCCGGGCTTCGAGACCGAGACCGCCGGCTCGACGACGAGCAGTCCCTCCACGGGGCCCGAGCTCACCACCACGACCAGCGAAGACCCCGACACCACGGCCGATTCCACGACGTCCTCCACCTCTGCCGAGAGCAGCTCATCGGGCTCGACCTCGGGGTCGTCCTCCGAGTCCAGCGGAGGCGATCCCGTCTGCGGCGACGGTGTCGCCAGCGGCGACGAGGACTGCGACGACGAGGGCGAGTCGGCCAGCTGCAACGCCGACTGCACGCTCGCCGCGTGCGGGGACGGCATCATCAACGCGACCGCGGGCGAGGAGTGCGACGACGCGGCCGACAACGGCCCCACGCGACGCTGCAGCGACGTGTGCATCATCGGCGCCGGGCTCGATGGGACGTTCGGCATGGTGTGGGAATCCCTGCCCCCGTCGCCCATCGGGAGCGAGCCCCTCTATGGGCTGCAGTCCTTCCACTACGTGGGGCAGCAGTTCCTCCACGATTTCTCCCTCAACCTTCGCTTCGACGTGGCGCTCCAGACCTGGTCGTCGATCCCGGTGCCGCTGCCCTACACCAATACGACCTGGGCCAACGGCGCCACCGATCCCGAGTCCCACTGGGTGCCTCGCGAGGGCTCGCTGTGGCGGTACGAGCTCGCGAGCGAGAGCTGGACGCAGGTCGCGAGCGGGGTGCCCGACGGCGGCACCGACTCCACCGCCGCCGTCTTCGACGGGCAGGGTCGGGTCTGGTGGCACTCGAGCGACGCGCTGGTGAGCTACGACATCGTCTCGGGCGAGCAGCTCGTGGTGCCCCACCCGCCGTTCGGGGACCTGTTCGAGACCCGCCTCGGCTACGACCCGCGAACCAACAGCCTCGTGTTCTCCGGCTACTTCAACGATGTCCTCGTCGTCTACTCGCTCGACGACGACACGTTCACGCAGGCGATGCCGAGCCCGGGCGTACAGATCCGCGACAACTCCTGTCAGGATCGGTCGGGGCACTTCTACGTGGGCTCCGAGCTCATGCCGACGATGATGTACCAGTTCGACGTGGAGGCCGGCACGTTCACCCCGCTGCCTCCGCTGCCCTTCGCGCACGACAACAACTCGAGCTGCGTGGTCTCCCAGGAGGGGTACCTCTACGTGGGGAACAACCCCCCCACGCTCGCCCGCCTGCCGCTCGGGACGCTCTAATTTAGCCTGGCGGGTCGAGAGCGGCTCGCCACGCCCGATTCCTGAGTGAGGGAACCGCCTTGCTCATGTGCCGAGCCTGTTGATGTCGGTCGACTCGAGGATGTACCGATCGGCCCGTCCTTCGACGATACGGAGCATCGCGCGCCCGAGGATCTCCGAGGTGGTGAACAGGAACGGAAAGACGCGCACGAGCAGCGGCGTGAGCAGGAACAGCGGCCAGAGCAGGACCACGCCGAGCCGATAGGCTAGCGTCCTGCTACGAATGCCTGGCCCAGGCCGGATGAAGCCGGGTCGGACTACGCCCGCATGTTGGAACGGCATCGACTGCAGCCCGCCCTCGACCCGCCGCCTCACGCGAGCCCACATGCCGCGGCCGCCTGCACCCTTCCCAGAGCAGTAGCAGAACGACATGCCGGGATTGAGCCGGAGGAGCGCACGCGCCCAGACGAGCGTCAGCTCCTCGGTCAGCCGCGCGTAGGCCGTCTCGTCGAGCCCCACGGAGCTGATGCCGATCGCCCAGATGCAGGCGTCGTAGCCGACGAGTTGCTCCTCGACGGCGGCGAAGTCGAAGAGATCGGGCAGCAGGATCTCGCGCAGCTTCGTGTGCACGACGCCGCACGGCTGCCGTCCGATGACGAGCACCGACTCGACCTCGGAGGCGTCGAGCGCTTCGCGAAGAACGCCCCCGCCCACCATTCCCGTCGCGCCAAAGACGATTGCTCTCATTGTCGTGTCCTTTCTCCTTCACGGGCGGGGCGAAGCGATCTGCGCTTCCTGCGTGCCGAAGCGATCGGGATTGCGGCAAAGCGCGAGGGCCAACGCTCAGTCGGCCGCAGCGAAATGCGCCATCTGATCCGCGTAGGCCTTCGCGAAGCACGGGCGGGCCGTCGCGCGCGCGACGTAGTCGCGACAGGCGGGGTATTTCGCCAGCCCGTCGAAGCGATTCACGAGGCGCAGCACGTCCGACATGAGGATGTCGGCGACGGAGAACTTTCCGGCCAGCCATTCGCGTCCCGCCAAGACCGGCTCCAAGCGCTGGAGCCGGAGCTCGAGGAAACCCTCCAAGCGCTTCCATCCCGGCATATCGCCGGTCTCACCCGAGAACATCAGTATCGACCAAGGCAGGCTCGCCATCTCGACGGAATTGAGCGCCGCGAACAGCCACTCCAAGACCTCGCAGCGCCCGCGCGGATCGGTAGGGATCAGCACGTCGCTCCGCTCGCCGAGATGGAGCAGGATCGCGCCGCTCTCGAAGATCGAGAGCTCGCCATCGGTCAACCACGGCACTTGGCCGAAGGGTTGGTGGGCGAGGTGCTCGGCGTTCCGATCGCGAAACGGCACGCCCTCGACGCGATAGGGCAGCCCGGCCTCTTCCAGCGCCCAACGCACGCGGAGGTCACGTACGTAGCCCCGCGGTGTCTCGGGAACCCAGTCGAAGGTGGTGAGGATCAGGTCGGCCATTCGATCGCTTTCGTCCGCGGGCGCCGACCATAGCACGAGCGCCATGGGTGGTCTTCACCGTCAGGGGCAAGTGGGCGCGCCGCAGACGCCCGCGCACGTGTTGGCCACGCACTGCACGGTGGGATCGACCATGTTGCACGTCATGAGGTTCACGCACGACATGCAGCACGTGTCGAGACACTCCTGGGCGAGCGCTCCAGCGGTGCACATGGACTCGATGCAGGCCAAGGTGGGCACGCAGAACGCGTTCATCAAGCAGGCGTCGTAGCCGGCCGCGCACGGCCCCTCCGTCACCGCGCATTGCCAGCACGTCTCGCAGTCCATCGGGGCGGTGCAGTCGAGGCCCATGCTCGTGGCGCCGGCCGTCACGGTGGTCATCGTGCTCGCCGTGGTCCCGTCGTCGACCGACGCGGTTCCAGTCATGCTCGTGCCGACCTCGGTCGAACCACTCTCCGCGCTCGTCGGCGAGTCGGCGCCGGTCGCTCCCGAGCTCTCCGCGCTCGTGCCCGCGACCGTGGTGTTCGCCGTGGTGTACGCCGTGGTGAGCACCGTGGTGCCCTCCGATTCGTCATCGCCGCACGCGGTGAGTAGCGCCAACAGCAGGAACGCAATCGACCGTGACATGCGTCGATGGTAAGCCGTGACCCGAGCGTGCGTCGAGGAGCTCGGCGCCGTCTCCGTCTCCACGAACGGGAGCGCAACACCTGCCCCCTTCCACCTCTAATGTATGCCAGAGATGGGGGCTTCCGGCAAGCCCGGGGCCATGCCGCACAGTCGCTGCCTGCTCGCGAGAAGCGACGACAAACGGAGGATCGAAGATGCACGACGAATCCGGACGCAGGGTGGACGTGACGAGGCATGCGGTGGTGATCGCCGGAGGCGGTCCGACGGGCCTGATGTTGGCGGGCGAGCTGGCGCTCGCGGGGATCGACGTCGCCATCGTCGAGCGGCGCGCGAGCCAGGATCTCGCCGGCCTGCGCGCCGGCGGGCTGCACATGCGCACGCTCGAGGTGCTCGATCAGCGAGGAATCGCCGAGCGCTTCGTCTCGCAGGGACAGGTGTTTCGGTTCGCACCCTTCGCGCGGACGCTGCTCGATGTCAGCGACTCGCCCACGCGCCGCAACTACTTCCTCGCGCTCTGGCAGATCCACATCGAGCGGATCCTGGCCGAGTGGGTCGCCGAGCTGGCAGTGCCGATCCATCGCGGGCTCGAGGTCGTGGGCTTCGTGCAGGACGATACCGGCGTCGACGTCGAGCTGTCGGACGGTCGATCGCTGCGCGCGGAGTATCTCGTCGGGTGCGATGGCGGCCGCAGCCTGATCCGCAAGCAAGCCGGTATCGAATTCCCGGGGTGGGACCCGTCGACGAGCTACTTGATCGCCGAGATCGAGACGGATCGAGAGCCGGAGTGGGGCGTCCGCGGTAGTGACAAGGGCATCAATGCGTTCGCCAAGCTCGAGGAGGGCAAGCGCGCGCGCGTCGTGGTCTGTGAGGAGCGCGTCATTCGGGGCGACGAGCCGACCCTACGCGACCTCAGCGCGGCGCTCATCGCCGTCTACGGGACGGACTATGGGCTTCGCAGCGCCAGCTATGTCTCGAGGTTCACCGACATGGCCCGGCAGGCCGCGTCCTACCGGGCGGGGCGCGTGCTCCTGGCCGGCGATGCGGCGCACGTGCATTCCCCGGTGGGTGGGCAGGGACTCAACCTCGGGGTCCAGGATGCCGTGAATCTGGGGTGGAAGCTCGCCCAGGTGGTCCGAGGGACCGCGCCGGAGCGCCTCCTCGACACCTACCATGCCGAGCGGCACCCCGTCGGGGCCCGTGTGCTGCGCAACACGATGGCGCTCACCGCAATCGAGCGCGGTGACGATCGCAGCACGGCCTTGCGCGAGATGATGTGCGAGCTGATGCAGAAGGACGGGCCTCGCAAGCAATACGTCGCGATGACCTCCGGGCTCGACATTCGCTACGACCTCGGTGAAGGACACCCGCTGCTCGGGCGTCGCATGCCCGATCTCGAGCTGGCTTCACGGCCCTCCGGGCCTGGATTGGTCACCGAGAGCGGCCCGCAGCACGTGTTCACCCTGCTGCACGATGCCCGACCGATATTGCTCGACCTCGGTGAGCCCGGTGTCCTCGACATCGGTCCCTGGTCGGATCGGGTGACGCGGGTCGACGCTCGCTACGATGGCGTGTGGGAGCTCCCGGGGCTCGGCGCGGTCGCGGCTCCGACGGCCGTGTTGGTTCGGCCCGACGGACACGTCGCGTGGGTCGGAGATGGCACGGACGAGGGCCTTCGTGATGCCCTCACCGCTTGGTTCGGACCACCCGCTGCGCCGTAGCGCGTTGGGTGGCCTTCGTTCGGCGAGCACGGCGCGCCAGTGCCTCCTCGTAGGCGGCCTGTAGCTCGCCGAACACCGATCGAGCCGGAGACGGTGCGTCGAGATGCAGGTGGCGCAGCTCGTCCATGAAGGCGCTCCAGAGCGGAGCGCCGCCCGCTTCCAGCAGCTCCGCGCGCACGGACAATTCCTTGCTCGGTCGCGTATGCCGGCGGCCCCAGGCGCCCATCTGCGCGAGCAACGGCACGAGCTGGATGGCCGCTTCCGTGAGGCTGTAGATCCCCTTTTGCCGGTGGTTCGGATCGGAGCGTCGCGTCAGCAGGCCGGACGCGGTCAGGCGCCTCAGCCGATCCGCGAGGATGTTCGAGGCGATGCCTTCCTCGCTCCCACCGAGCAGCTCGCCGTAGCTGCGCCGGTTCCCGAACATGACGTCACGGATGACGATGAGGCTCCAGCGGTCTCCGAGCTGCTCGAGCGTCAGGTTGATCGGACAGCCGGATCGCCTGGTCTGCGGCACGGCCATTCGCCCGAGCCTACCACTTGCAGCATGCAAGCAAGCAGCAGCGCCCAGCCGCGCCAGTCGCGCCCGAACCACTTGCAATCTGCAAGTAGCTCGGGCTAGAACCGCCATGATGTCGCTCGTGATCTACGGTCATCCCTTCTCCTCGTACACTCAGAAAGTGCTCATCGCGCTGTACGAGAACGGCACGCCCTTCGAATTCCGCAGCCTCGGACCGGATACGCCGCAGCACGCGGCCGAGTGGCTGCGGCGCTGGCCGCTGCGCAAGTTCCCGCTGCTGGTCGACGGCGAGCGCAGCGTCGTCGAGACCAGCATCGTCATCGAGTACCTGCAGCTCGTGCACCCCGGGCCGGTGCGCCTCTTGCCCGTGGACCCGCTGGCCGCGCTGGACGTGCGCTTCCTCGACCGCTTCTTCGACCTGCACGTCATGAACGTGGTCCAGCACGCGGTCGCCGGGGCGATGACGGGTGATCCGGTCAAGCGCAAGGACGGGCTGGACCTGGCCGTGGAGAAGCTGGAGCTCGCCTACGCCTGGCTCGAAGGGCAGCTCGCCGGCAGGACCTGGGCCGCCGGCACGGACTTCACCATGGCGGACTGTGCGGCCGCGCCCTCGCTGTTCTACGCGGACTGGACGCACCAGATCGCCGAGCGCTTTCCCGTGCTGCGTGCCTACCGGGCGCGGCTGCTCGCCCGCCCGTCCTTCGCCCGCGCGGTGGAGGAGGCGCGGCCGTTCCGGACGCTCTTCCCCCTGGGAGCGCCGGACCGGGACTGAGGGCCGAGCTCAGCGCTTGCGACCGAGGTTCCAGGCCGCGGTCGCGATCGGCTCGATGATCATGCGTTCGATGCCGAATGCAAGCTGCGCGTCGCCATCGACGGGAAGCTCGGCGGTGCCGTGGGCGAAGCGATCGTGGTCCACGGGCGCGTATCCGTAGTCTCCACCGTCGTCTTCGTCGCTGTCGCTGTTGCTGTCATCACTACCGTAGTTGTCGGTGTCGCTGTCGTCGTCGTCGTCATCGCTACCGTAGCTGTCGTAGGGGTAGGGACCAGCATCGTACTCGCAGCCGTCGTTTTCACCGTCGTCGTCACCGTCATCGGCGCTGGCACCACCATCGGCGCTGGCACCACCATCGGTGCTGATACCGCCATCGGTGCTGGTACTGCCACCGGTGCCGGCACCATCATCGCCGGCACCATCTTCCTGACCGCCGTCCTCCTGACCACTCTCCTGACCGCTCTCCTGGCCACTGTTCTGGTCATCGTCCTCGTCGGCGTTCTCGTACCAGTCGTAACAGGTCGCGGCCGCGCCAGCGCCAATCGAAGCGCAGTCGAGGATGGAGCTCCAGCTCGGGTCCTTGAAAGCATCGTGGCAGGTCAGGTCCGCGTCACCGATCTTGTCGAGGCAGTCGATCTCCGACGTACGCAGGCCCATGGCCTCGAGCTCGACGAGGCTGTCTTCGCGAAAGCGGCCGAGCAGCGCGATGTCTTGGTTCGTCAACGAGCTCTCGATCAGCTTGCCGGCGTTCGCCAGCTCGAGACGGCGTCCGGTATCGCCCACGATGCTGAAGCTCTCTTCGCCCGTGCGGATCGTGAAGGCGGCGAGCTGCGTCTCCGTGTCGTCGAGGCCCGCGATGGTCAGCGAGTCGTCACCGATGGGGACCACTGTCCATGTCGCGATCCCGGTGGCCGAGCGGGTATCGTCCGAGGCGTCGACGTGGGGCGTCATGCCCGAATCGAGGAGCGAGTCACCACGATCGATCAGGCATCCAGCACCAACGTCGAGAGCGGCGCAGATCATCGCGACCAGGTGGAAACGGGGGTTCTCCGTCGACATGGTTCGGTCCCTTCGAACATGAGGTAGCTCGCACGCGCCGCGAGGTTCCCCATGCGTGCAGATTCCCTACATGAGTACAGAAGTGGGTTTCCCAACGACCGTCTCACCCAGAAATATTGAAAAATTAGTAATTAAAATTGCATTGATTCGAGGATTTGCGCCGAACGAAGGCGACCAGCGTGATGGCGCTACGCTGCGGCTCGTGCACCCGCCCTTCCCACACCAAGCTCCGCCCAGGCCGTCGTTTCGCTGGGGCCGCGGTCTGTTGCATGTCGGCCTCGCGCTGGTGGCCGTGGTGGTGATCTTCGGCACCCTGGCGGCGGTGCTGCCGGTGGCCGACCCCCAGCGCTTCGGCGAGGGCGTGGGACGCTTCGCATTCTTCATCACGCTCGGGGCGCTCGGCGTCTCGGTGCTGGGCCAGACGGGGCGCCGTGCGGCGGCATGGGCGGTGGGGGGCCTGCTGGTCGCGATCGTGATCGGGGTGGTGGTGGTCGTGGTCACGATGGCTCCCGACCGCGGGGACGCAGAGACGCGCCCGCTGCCCATCGACGACTTCGTGCGGGCCGACGGCGTGCTGCGTCACCCGGCCCTCGGCGTCTCGATTCCCGATCCCGGGGCGAGCTTGCAGCCCATGCCCGAGCTGGTGCGGGAGCTGACCGCATCCACCCCGGGCAGCCGTGCGTGGGTGTACGTCGACCAGAGCGCTGGCGAGGCCGTGATGGTGTTTCTCGTCGCGGAGCTGGCGGCCGACGAGCGCTTCTTCACCCACTTCTTCGAGGGCATCGTACACGGGCAGACCGAGGGAATCATCGCGAGCCGCATGACCCTGCAGGAGCGCGAGCGCTCGATCCGTTGGAACGAGCGCCGTGCCCATCTCTACCTGGTGGCGGGCGACATGTTGCACATGCGCTTCGATGGGTTCGGCCTGGCCGGCGAGGAGGCGCTCGTGATCTTCACGTCATCCATGAACCCGGAGCGCTTCGCCGGGTTCGCGGAAGAGGTGAAGGTTCCGTAACGGCGCTGTGGCGGGCTGCGATATGGTTCGAGCAGCAATGAAGATCGCGATCATCGGCCTCGGTGGGATCGGCAGCACGTTCGCGCTCCAGCTCGCGCGCGCCGGCCACGACGTCACGGCGATCGCCCGCGGCCACCGGCTCGAGCAGCTCGAGCGTGATGACGCGATCGTCACATTGGCCGGCGAGCGGGCACCGGTGTGCGTCGCGGCGACGCTCGACCCCGACACGGCGTGGGATCTCGTCCTCGTCACGGTGCTCGCGCATCAGATCGACGCGGTGCTGCCGGCGCTCCAGGCCAGCGCCGCTCGCACTGTGATGTTCATGTTCAACACTTTCGAGCGACTCGATCGTCTACGCGATGCCGTCGGGGCCGAGCGCTTCACGTTCGGGTTCCCGGCGATCCTCGCCACGCTCGACGGCGACGGCCGGCTCGACGCGAAGATCGTCACGCGCGGTCAGCTCACCACGGTGACGGACCCCTCGCTCGCGGAGCTGTTCACCGCCGCGGGCATCACCACGTGCGTGCACCACGACATGGAGAGCTGGCTTCGCACGCACGCGGCGTTCGTGGTGCCCTTCATGATCGGCGTCGGCCGTGCGCACGAGCGTCGCGCGGGGCTCTCGTGGAGCGAGTCCCGGCAGCTCGCCGACGGCATGGACGAGGGCATGAAGCTGGTGCGCGAGCTCGGTAACGCGATCACGCCGCCGGCGATGACGGTGGTGAGCTGCCTGCCGCGCGCCTCGGTGGCCGCGCTGCTGTGGGGGGCGACGCGCATCCGCTCGCTGCGGGCGAGCGGTGCCGCCGGGATGAGGGAGCCCCGCGCGCTGATCGATTCCATGCAGACGATCGCGCCCGGGCAGCTCCCGAAGCTCCTCGCCCTGCGGCCCGACTGAGCCGCACGCGCAGCACGCGGCTCAGGAGGCGCTCATGCGAGGCGTTCCACGACGAGTCGCGCTTCGAGCCCACGCGAGGAGCTCCGGCGCGTCGGTCTCCACCGTGCCGAAGTGGTAGCCGAGGTTCTCGGGTGCTGCCCGGTTTACAGTGGAATCTCCGTGCCATCGTCGAGCGTGTTGCCCGACCACGTCACGTCGGTCGCGTCCACGACCGAGTGCGTCCCGTACGCGTAGGAGTCCTCGATCCAGATGTTGCCGGTGACGGTCACGCCGCTCACCGTTCCACCCCCGTCGCCGCGGATGTACAGCGAGTAGGTGCCGCCGGAGAACAGGTTGTCCTCGATGGTGTTGTCGTTGGCCTCGCCGCCGCCATACGGCGTGACGTTCACGCAGCCGGTGTCGCCACCGATCATGATCCGGTTGCGTCGCACGATCGAATTGCTACCGGAGCCGCCCCACTCCACGCCGTCGGGGTGTGCGCCCGGAGCGTAGGAGAGGTCGTGGATGTAGCACTCCTCGACGATCGCGTTCGAGCTCGCGACCACCGGGTTCTCGAACCCGTGGATGTCGTTGCGCCGCAGCGTCATGTTGCTGCCCGCGACGCCGGTGTACGAGTCCAGATCGCCGTAGATCTCGCAGTGCTCGACGAGCAGGTTGGAGCCTTCGTTGGAGATCGCGAAGAAGCTCGTGCTGTGGATCCGGCAGTTGCGGATCGTGACGTCGTCCGCGGTCACGGAGATCGTCCCGGTGAGCTCGATGGCCTCCCAGATCTCCCCGGGCGTCTCGAGCACCACGGTGCCCTCCATCGGGGTGAGCCGCGTGCCGGGCGGAACGCCGGTGTTGTCCGGGCCAATGTCGATCCCGTGCGTGACCGGCTCGGGCTCGCCGGTGGTGGCACCGGTCGAAGCATCGGTGGTGGCACCGGTCGAGGCGTCGGTGGTCGCACCGGTGGTCGACGTGTCCGCCGCGGTGATGGACGACGCATCGGCCGCTGTGGTGGACGACACATCGGCCGCGTCGGTGGACGAGGCACCGGTCGCCGCCGTGGTCGAGGGCTCGACGCCCATGTCGTCCACACCTCCCTCGCCAGAGCAGCCCAGGACGAGGGCCCACGCGACGACCACGATGCATCGAGACCGCATACGCCCGCGATGATAGACAACTCCGGGACGAAGTCGCAGGATCGCGCCGGTGACCAGCAAGCCCGACGCAGAGCACCTCCGCGACCTCGCGCGGCTGCGCCGCGTTCGCGATCGGATCGACCGCGAGTACGCACAGCCGCTCGACGTCGAGGCGCTCGCCCGCGCCGTGAACATGTCGGCCGGGCACCTGCAACGCCAGTTCAAGCTCGCGTACGGCGAGTCGCCGTACAGCTACCTGATGACGCGGCGCATCGAGCGCGCGATGGCGCTCCTCCGTCGTGGTGATCTCGGCGTGACCGAGGTCTGCTTCGAGGTCGGCTGCTCGTCGCTCGGCACGTTCAGCACGCGCTTCACCGAGCTCGTCGGGGTGTCGCCCAGCGTCTATCGGCGCCAGGCGGCGGAGGCGACCGAGGGGATGCCGGCGTGCGTGGCGAAACAAATCACGCGACCGGTCAGGAATCGAGAAGCGCCGGGACCGAGCCGCACCTAGAGTGCCTGCCATGGACATCGCCATCCACGCGAGCTTCCTCCCCCACAACGACCCGGACGCGGCCCTGACCTTCTATCGCGACACCCTCGGCTTCGAGGTCCGCAAGGACGTCGGATACCAGGGGATGCGCTGGATCACCGTCGGTCCCACCGACCAGCCCGGCACATCCATCGTCCTGTACCCGCCGGAGGCCACCCCCGGTATCACCGACGACGAGCGTCGCACCGTCGCCGAGATGATGGCCAAGGGCACCTACGCCAGCATCCTCCTGGCCACCGCCGATCTCGACGGCACGTTCGAGCGGGTGCAGGCCACCGGCGCCGAGGTCGTGCAGGAGCCCACCGACCAGCCCTACGGCGTTCGCGACTGTGCCTTCCGCGATCCCGCGGGCAACATGGTCCGCATCCAGGAGCAGCACAAGGCCACCCGCCGATCGCAAGCCTGATCTGCATCGGTGGCACTGCCGAACGTCGACCGTTGGAGACCGGAGATGAGCAAAGCCAAGAAGACGGACGAGAAGTCGCCCGCGCTGCACGCTGCCGACAGCCACGATCGGATCCGCGTGCAGGGTGCGCGCGTCAACAACCTCCAGGACATCAGCCTCGAGCTCCCCAAGCGCCGGCTGACGGTGTTCACCGGGATCTCGGGCTCGGGCAAGAGCTCGCTGGTGTTCGGCACGATCGCCGCGGAGTCGCAGCGGCTCATCAACGAGACCTACAGCGCGTTCGTGCAGGGCTTCATGCCGACGCTCGCGCGGCCCGAGGTCGACGTGCTCGACGGGCTGACGACCGCGATCATCGTCGACCAGGAGCGGATGGGTGCCAACGCCCGCTCCACCGTCGGCACCGCCACCGACGCCAACGCGATGCTGCGGATCCTGTTCAGCCGGCTCGGCAAGCCGCACATCGGCCCGCCGAGCGCGTTCGCCTTCAACGTCCCCTCGGTGAAGGCCACCGGTGCGATCACCGTCGAGCGCGGTGAGGGCAAGACGAAGACCGAGCGGGCCACGTTCAACCGTCTCGGCGGCATGTGTACGCGCTGTGAGGGCATGGGCTCGGTCACCGACTTCGACCTCTCGGCGCTGTACGACGACTCCAAGTCGCTGAGCGAGGGCGCGCTCACGATCCCCGGCTACAGCATGGACGGCTGGTACGGCCGGATCTTCCGCGGCTGCGGCTTCTTCGACGCGGACAAGCCGATCCGCAAGTTCACCAAGAAGGAGCTGCACGACCTGCTCTACCGCGAGCCGACCAAGATCAAGGTCGCCGGGATCAACCTGACGTACGCGGGCCTCATCCCGCAGATCCAGAAGTCGTTCCTGTCCAAGGACGTCGACGCGATGCAGCCGCACATCCGCGCGTTCGTGGAGCGGGCGGTGACGTTCACCACCTGCCCCGAGTGCGAGGGCACCCGCCTCGCCAAGGAGGCCCGATCCTCGAAGATCAAGGGCAAGAACATCGCCGACGCCTGCTCGATGCAGATCAGCGACCTCGCCGCGTGGGTGCGCGGCCTCGACGAGTCGTCGGTGGCGCCGCTGCTCGCCGCGCTGCGGCACACCCTCGACTCGTTCGTGGAGATCGGCCTCGGCTACCTCTCGCTCGACCGCCCGTCGGGCACGCTCTCGGGCGGCGAGGCGCAGCGCACCAAGATGATCCGCCACCTCGGCTCCTCGCTCACCGACGTCACCTACGTCTTCGACGAGCCGACCATCGGGCTGCATCCCCACGACATCCAGCGGATGAACGATCTGCTGCTGCGGCTGCGAGACAAGGGCAACACGGTGCTCGTGGTGGAGCACAAGCCGGAGGTGATCGCGATCGCCGACCACGTCGTCGACCTCGGCCCCGGCGCGGGCACGGCGGGCGGTACGGTCTGCTTCGAGGGCACCGTCGAGGGGCTGCGCAAGAGCAACACGCTCACCGGCCGTCACCTCGACGATCGGGCCGCGCTCAAGGAGAAGGTGCGAAAGCCCACCGGCACGCTGAAGATCCGCGGTGCGAAGACGAACAACCTGCGCAACGTCGACGTCGACATCCCGCTCGGGGTGCTCGTCGTCGTCACCGGCGTCGCCGGGTCCGGCAAGAGCTCGCTCGTGCACGGCTCGATCCCCGCCGGCGCAGGCGTGGTGTCGATCGACCACAGCGCGGTCCATGGCTCGCGGCGGAGCAACCCGGCCACGTACACGGGGCTGCTCGAGCCGATCCGCAAGGCGTTCGCGAAGGCCAACGGCGTCAAGCCGGCGCTGTTCAGCGCCAACTCCGAGGGCGCCTGCCCGAGCTGCAACGGCGCGGGCGTGATCTACACCGACCTCGGGATGATGTCGGGCGTCTCTACCACCTGTGAGGACTGCGAGGGCAAGCGGTTCCAGGCCTCGGTGCTCGAGTACCAGCTCGGCGGCAAGGACATCAGCGAGGTGCTCGCGATGCCGGTGACGGAGGCCAAGGCGTTCTTCGGCGCCGGCAAGGCGCGCACGCCGGCCGCACACGAGATCCTCGACCGGCTCGTCGACGTCGGGCTCGGCTACCTGAGCCTCGGCCAGCCGCTCACGACGCTGTCGGGCGGCGAGCGGCAGCGGCTCAAGCTCGCCACGCACATGGGCGAGGAGGGTGGTGTCTATGTCCTCGACGAGCCGACCACGGGCCTGCACCTCGCCGACGTCGCGCAGCTGCTCGGCCTGCTCGACCGGCTCGTCGACTCCGGCAAGTCGGTCATCGTGATCGAGCACCACCAGGCCGTGATGGCGCACGCCGACTGGATCATCGACCTCGGACCGGGCGCGGGGCACGAAGGCGGGAGGATCGTGTTCGAGGGGGCCCCGGCGGAGCTGGTCGCTGGCCGCTCGACGCTCACCGGTGAGCACCTCGCGGCGTACGTCGGGGCCCCGGCGAAGAAGGCCTCGCGGAAACGGTGAGGCGAGCTCGCTCTCGCCGTCATCTTGACCGGTGCAACTATGGAGCCGCATAGTTGCATCCAATGGAATCCGCAGATCTGGGGCTCCTCGTCTCGCTCGACGCGCTGCTCCAGGAGGGCAGCGTGACCGGTGCGGCCCGGCGGGTCGGGCTCTCGACCCCGGCGATGAGCCACGCGCTGGCGAGGATTCGCGAGCGACTCGGAGATCCCATCCTCGTGCGATCGGGGCGCGGGATGCTCCTGACTCCTCGTGCGCTGGCGCTCAAGCCACAGGTGCACAGCGTGGTCGAGGAGGCCCGGCGAGCGTTCGAGCCCGAGCGCCCGTTCGTCGCGAGCGAGCTCTCGCGGACGTTCGTCGTCCACGCGACGGACTACGTCCTCACGATCCTCGGCGGGGCGGTCGACCGGATCCTCCGCGACGAGGCCCCACGGGTCTGCATCCGCTTCGTTCCGAACACCCCCGACGACCCGAGCTTGCTCCGCGATCAGGGCTCGGACCTCGCGGTGGGGATCTACGGCGATCTCCCGCAAGAGATGCGGAACCGACAGCTGCTCACGGATCGCTTCGTCTGCGTGGTCCGCAAGGGGCACCCAGCCGCCGCCAAGCGGTTCACGCTCGAGCGGTTCGTGAGCCTCCCGCACATCCAGGTCGCACCGCGTGGAACGCCCGGCGGCTACCTCGATGACGTGCTCCGCGAGCGAGGCCTGACGCGCACGGTCGCGCGCGCCGTGCCGTACTTCGTGACGGCGCTCCAGCTCGTCGCCGAGACCGACTACGTCCTCACGATCTCCGAGCGGATCGCGAAGCGGTTCGCCGCCGCCCTGTCGCTCGACGTGCTCGAGGTGCCGGTCGAGCTGCGGCCCTACGCGCTGAGCCTCGTGTGGCACCCGCGGGTGGACGGCGATGCGAGCCATCGCTTCCTTCGCGACGTGTTCCTGCGCGCGTCGCGGGAGGCGGCCGGCGAGCGCCACGAGGAACCTCGCACGCGCCTCGACGCGACGGACCCTGCGTCTGGTCAGACGCGGAGGCGTCCTCGCCGCGCTCGGTAGCGAACGAGAGCGAACAAAGATAGTTGCATGCGATGCAACTACGACTTCCATTCTCTTGCGTTGTATGCATGTGATTCGGGCCGGATAGTAGCTCTCGAGAGGACGCCACGTCCTCGAGGAGCCAACGACATGAGCCTCAGAGACCCCAATCCCTCGAACGAGCAGGCGCCCAAGCGCGTTGCGATCGTCATCGCGAACCCGGCGATCTCCAGCACCACGGGGTGGCCCGTCGGCTTCTGGTGGTCGGAGCTGACGCACCCGTACCACGCGTTCCTCGAGGCGGGCTACGAGGTCGAGGTCTTCAGCCCCGCGGGCGGCAAGTGCGAGGCCGATGCGATGAGCGACCCGCGGGACGCGAGCGGCTACTCGGCGTCCGACCTCATCAGCATGGGCTTCATTGCCACGTCGAGCCTTGCCGCGCTCGTCGAGGACACCAAGCCGGTCGCGGCGATCGACCCCGCTCGCTTCGATGCCATCGTGGTCGCCGGTGGGCAAGCGCCGATGTTCGGCTTCGACGACGCCAAGGACCTGCACGCGAAGTTCGTCGAATTCTACGAGGCGGGCAAGCTCGCCTGCGCGCTCTGCCACGGCGTCGCGGTGCTCCGCCACGCGCGGCTCTCGAACGGCGAGCTGCTCGTGAAGGGCAAGACCGTCACCGGCTTCGCCAACGTCGAGGAGGACTTCGCGGACGAGGCCGTGGCTCGCATGGGGGTGCAGCCGAAGGGCGGGCACCTCATGCCGTGGCGCATCGAGGACGAGCTCGAGAAGCTGGGCGCGAACTACGTGCAGGCGGGGATGTGGCGCGGCTTCGCGGTGCGTGACGGCAACCTCATCACGGGCCAGCAGAACTTCTCGGGCACCGAGACCGCGAACCTCGTCATCGAGACCCTCGGCCGCTGAGCGCGGACCCAAAGGCAAGAGGAACCCGCGCATGCCCCACGACAAGGCCACCGCCCAGGCGCTCATCGACGCGTACTTCGATGGCTGGAACGCGCACGACCCGAGCGCCGTCGCGCGGACGTTCGCGCCCGGCGGCACGTACTCGGACCCCACGACGGTGCGACCGGTCACGGTCGCTCGCATCGACTCGGTCGTCGAGCCGCTCTGCGCTGCGTTCCCCGAGCTCGGCTTCGAGCGCGCCGCGGCGATCGGCGAGGGCAGTCGCGCCGTGGTCGAGTGGGTCATGCGCGGGCACAACCGCGGCGCGTTCGCGCCCGGCATCGGCCCGACCGGGAAGGAGGTGGCGCTCGCGGGCGTGGACGTCTTCGAGCTCGATGACGAGGGGATTCGCGCGGTCCGCAGGTACTTCGATCAGAAGGCCTTCGTGGAGAGCTTCGGCCTCATGGCCCTCGTCCAGCCGATCGAGCAAGGCCCTGCGAAGTACGGGTACTCGATGCGCATCGCGTCGGGGAACCCGAAGCCGCCGGGGGTCATCGCGCTGACGTGGATCCAGGGCGCGAACGACAGCGAGAAGGAGCGCATCCGCGTGCACTCTCGCGAGAACGTCAAGGACTTCCTCGCCGAGCCCGGCTTCATCTCGATCGTGACGGGGTTCACGGGCCTGCGCGGCTTTACCGTGACCGCGTGGGAGGACGAGGCCTCGATGAAGCGCGCGCTCGCGAAGCACCACGCGGTCGCGATGAAGGAGCTGTTTGGTGAGCGGTTCGTTGCGTCGGTGTGGACCAGCGTCTGGACGCCGACCCGCATCAACCGGATCTGGGTACGGTGTCCTTCGTGCGGCGCGCTCGAGGACGTCTCCGACGACCACCGGAGCTGCGGCAAGTGCCACGCGCCGCTGCCCGAACGACCGGCATACTGGTGACGCCATGACGAGCACCAACACCAACGAAGACGAACCGGTCACCGTCGTCGTCACGCGGCGTGTGAAGCCCGGCTGCGAGGCGGCGTACGAGGCGTGGCTCGAGCGCCTCATCCACGCTGCCGCTTCGATGAAGGGCTACGCGGGGGCCAAGGTTTCTCGCCCGCGGCAGGGCGAAGCGCCGGTCTACACGAGCATCTTCCGCTTCGAAGACGTGGAGGACCTCCGCGCGTTCGAGGAGAGCGATCTCCGTCAGCGCGCGCTCGCCGAGGTGATCGAGCTCGTGGAAGCGGACGCCGTGTGGAGCCGCCTCACGGGTCTCGAGCTCTGGTTCACGCCGCCCGCGGGGACCGTGGTGCCGCAGCCGTCGCGGCTTCGCATGGCGCTCGTGATGATCGCGGTCGTCTATGGCCTGGTGCTGTCGCTCGGGCAGCTGGTCGCGTTGGTCCTGGCGGGCGCGCCAGGCCCGCTGCGGCTGCTCGTCACCATCGTCATCGAGGTCTTCTTGATGACGTACGTCCTCATGCCGCGGCTGACGCGGTGGTTGGCGAGGTGGATCTATCCGGGCAAGAAAGTCACCTGAGGGCTTCGATCGGGTCTCAGCCTCGATCACCGAGCGCGAGGTCGGCCAGATCTTCCGGGCCGAGGGTGATCGAGCGGGCTGCGAGGTTCTCCTCGAGGTGAGCAAGGGAGCCGGTGCCCGGGATCGCCAGGGTGACCGGCGAGAGCGCCAGGAGCCACGCCAACGCGATCTGCGAGACCGTGGCGCCATGCCGGGCCGCGACCTTCAGCAGGCGCTCGTCGCTGATGTCGGTCATGCCGCCGCCCAGCGGAAAGAACGGCGCGAACGCGATGCCCTCGGCCGCGCATGCGGTCAGCACGTCCAGCTCGTCGCGCTTGGCGACGTGGAAATTGTTCTGTACGGCCGCGACGGGGGCGATCGCGAGCGCCTCGCGGAGCTGGGCGGCATCGATGTTGCTGAGACCGAGATGGCGGATGAGCCCAGCCTCGCGCAGCGCAGCGAGGGCCTCGAAGCGCGCGGCCAGGGACTCGCCATGCGGAACCTCCATCGCGCCGATGCGCAGGTAGACGAGGTCGAGGCGGTCCACGCCCAGCGTCTCGAGGTTCTCCTCGACCAGCGCGCGCAGCTCGGCGGGGCTTGCCGGAACAGGGCCCTTGGGACCGAAGATCGGACCGACCTTGGTGGCGATGACCAGCCCGCGCGGATACGGATGGAGAGCCTCGCGAATCAGCGTGTTGGCTCGAACCTCGCGGTCGCCGCTGTGATAGAAGGCCGCGGTGTCGATGTGGTCGACGCCGAGCTCGATGGCGCGGCGGAGGACGGCGCGGCCGAGCCCTGGGTCGCGAGGAGGGCCATGGAAGCCCGCCGTGGGCAGACGCATCGCACCGAACCCGAGCCGATCGATGTCGAGGTCGCCTCCGAGGCGGAATGCGTGGGTCGTGTCCGTGGTGCCCCGCGGGCGAGCGGTCGTGGATGTCGTGGATGTCATGGCGGGTCTCCTTGGGAGGCGCTACCCTATTCGGAGGCGCCTCCGATTCACCAACATAACCGGAGGACCCTCCGTTTGCAACGAAAATTCGGCAAGGGTCCGGATCAGGAGCATTTCGTGGAGACCGGCAAGAAGGGAACGGAGCGGGGAGCGCAGGCGCGGCTGCGCAGCGACGCACAACGGAACAGGGACAACATCCTCGCCGCTGCCGTGCTTGCGTTCGCGAGCGATGCGAACGCGTCGCTCGAAGGCATCGCGAGAGCTGCGGGCGTTGGTATCGGGACGCTCTACCGCCACTATCCGACGCGCGAGGCGCTCGTCGAAGCCGTGTACCGCAACGAGATCAAGAAGCTCTGCGACGAGGCCCCCGAGCTCCTCGAGGCCCACCCGCCGGATGTTGCGCTCGCTCGCTTCCTCGATCGTTTCGTCGACCACATGCAGGCGAAGCCCGGGATGATCGCGGCGCTACGCGCGATGATCGCTGCGGGCAATGCAACGCCACTGAACCAGAGCCTGGCCATGATCGCCACCGCCGTCGCGCCCATCCTCGACGCCGGCAAGGCCGAGCGCGTGCTGCGTGACGACGTCAGCGTCGACGACTTCATCATCATCAAGGGCGCTGTCGCTACCGCGCGTCCCGAGAAGGCACGGCGGCTCGCCACCCTCCTCATCGACGGGCTGCGCCATGGCGCACGCGGACCGAAGCGGGCGGAAGCGGCGAAGAACGCGAAGAAGGCCGCGCGTAGACCTCGCTGAGCCATACCGCCATACGAGGTAGCGCCCGACCCGGCTATTTCGAGGGCTCTGGCTTCCTGAAGCGCTTGCGTGCCCGCTCGACCGTGGCCCTGATGACGCAGCCCTCGACATGATCATCGACCAGCCCCATGGCCTGCATGAAGGCGTACACCGTCGTCGGTCCGATGAATTTCCAGCCTTGCTTCTTCAGCTCCTTCGACAGCGCGACCGACTCCGCGGACGTCGACCTGATCGGCTGCCCCGCGGGCTGCGTCGCCTCGGGCTCGTAACGCCAGATGAAGGCAGCCAGCGAGCCCTCCCGCTCGACCAGCTCGCGCGCCCGTTTCGCGTTGTTGATGACCGCTTCGATCTTGCCGCGATGGCGAACGATCCCTTCGTCTGCGAGCAGGCGATCCAGATCCCTTTGGGTGAAGCGCGCGACCTTCTCGAAGTCGAAATCACGAAAGGCGGCGCGGAAGCTCTCGCGCTTGGCGAGGATGGTGCGCCAGCTCAGTCCGGACTGGAAACCTTCGAGGCTCAGCTTCTCGAACAGGCGGCGATCGTCGTCGACCGGGAAGCCCCACTCGGTGTCGTGATAGTCGAGGAATTCCGGCGCGGCCCCGCACCAGCGGCAGCGCGGCTTGCCATCGGGGCCCACGATCGTCGTGCTCATCGGCTCGAGTCTCCGTTGATCTCGCGAGGAGGATCTTACTGCGGTAGAGTACAGACATGACGGCTCGAACCGGGATCGCATGGCTGGCGTGGGGCTTGGCCGCCACGGGCTGCGTCGCGCCGGGCCCACCGGCCGAGGGCAGCGAGGACGGGTCCCTGTCGATCTCTGCGGGCTCCGGCAGCGGGAACGTGGATGGCGACTCGATGCTCGGGGCGTCGTCCCTGCTGCCCGCCGACACGGCCTCGGGCGAGGGGCCGCTCGATGACTCCGGCTCGGTGACCGATCCCACCTGGCACGAGCACGTCGCACCGCTGGTGTTCGAGCACTGCGTGGGTTGCCACAAGAGCGGCGGGATCGCGCCGTACCCGATGGAGAGCTACGAACAAACCCGGCCACTGGCGCCGATCATGGCGCTGCAGACCGAGGCGCGGTTGATGCCGCCGTGGCACGCGATCGAGACCGACGAGTGCCAGCCTCCGGCTGCGTTCAAGCACGATGCGCGGCTCACCGATGACGCGATCCAGCTCCTGCGCAGCTGGTCCGACCAAGGCGCGCCCGAGGGCGATCCCGGGCTGGCCATGCCGCTGCCGCCACCGCCCTCGCTCGAGCTGGCGAGCCCCACCGTCACGGCCGAGATGCCGAGCGCAGTGGTCGTGGAGCCCGACGGCGGGCGGCTCGACTTCTTCCACTGCTTGAGCTTCGACCCGGGCAACACCGAGGAGGTCTACGTCGATGGCATGCAGCTCGTGCCGGGCAACGACCTCATCGTGCATCACACGCTGATCTACGTGGACAACGACGCGAGCTCGGCGAGCTGGCCCGGCGGGCTGTCGCCCGACTGCGGCGGCGGAGCGGGCGGCGGCAGCGGGCCGCTGGTGGGCGCGTGGGTGCCCGGCAGCTTGCCGATGGAGACCCCCGCCGGCGTCGGGATCCGCCTGCCGGCCGGGGCCCGGATCATCCTCAACATGCACTACCACGCGCTCGTCACGGGGGCGGAGATCGACGACGCGACGAGCCTCTCGCTGCGCTGGCAGACCTCGCCGCCCGAGTACGTCGCGGAGTTCCAGCTGATCGGGGCGCCCGCGTTCGGAAACGTCGAGACCTCGCCGTTCTCGATCCCCGCGGGCGGTGTCGGCCACCAGGAGGTGGTGACCTCCGGCATATCCGGCAGCGGCGGTTCCGATGTGCGCGTGTTCTCGACGCTCAATCACATGCACAAGGTGGGCGTGGACATGAAGACGTCGGTGATTCGCGCCGGGGGCCAAGAGGAGTGCCTGCTGCAGACGCCCGCATGGGACTTCAACTGGCAGCGGCTCTACGCGTACGACGTGCCGATCGAGCAAGCGTTCCAGGTCCTCGGGGGCGACCAGGTGCGCGTGCGCTGCACCTACGACAACTCGCTCGCCAACCCGTCGGTGGTCGAGATGCTGCAGGAGCAGGGGCTCTCGGAGCCGTACGAGGTGAGCCTGGGGGAGGGCACGTTCGACGAGATGTGCATCGTGGGCCTGGGCGTGGCCGTGCGGCAGTGAAACCCTCCATGGTAGGCTCGGGCCGCCCAGCCCGAGAGCTCTTGCATGGAAGACACCATGGTCCCACGCGTCGACGAGCCCGCCGACATCGGCTCGCTCTTCAATCCATTCGACCCCGCGCAGCTCGAGGATCCGTACCCGATCTACGCGCTAGCCCGGCGCCAGCAGCCCGTGTTCTACAGCGAGCGCCTGGGCGTATGGGTCATCACGCGGCACGCGGATCTATGTGCTGTTCTGCGCGATCCGGCGTTCTCGTCGGCCGGCTCGCTCGAGGCCACGACGAGCTTCGCACCGGAGGTGCACGCGGTGCTGAGCGAGGGGTACCTGGCGTTCACTTCGCTGGTCCAGAGCGACCCTCCGGATCACACCCGCATTCGAAACGTCTTCAACAAGGCGCTCTCCCCCACGCGCGTCGCGGCGATGGAGCCGAGCATCCGCAAGGTGGCCAACGAGCTGATCGATGCGTTCGTGAACGAGGGCGAGGGCGACCTGATGTCCCGGTTCGCCTATCCGCTCCCGGGCATCGTCATCTCCGACCTCCTCGGGATCCCGCGGTCCGACGTCACGATGCTCAAGGCGTGGTCCAACGACAAGCAGGTGCTCCTCGCGGCGAACGAGGCGACGCCGCGGCTGGTCGAGGCGGCACGCGGGTACGTCTCGCTGCAGCGCTATTTCCTCGAGCACTTCGAGGATCGGGCGCGCGCGCCCAAGGACGACCTCATCACGCTGCTCCTCCCCAAGGAGATGGGCGGGAACGCGGCGCTCAGCGTACAAGAGGCGGTGTGCAACGCGATGGACATCCTCGCCGCTGGGCACGAGACGACGAGCGATCTCATCGGCAACGGCCTCGTCCTCTTCATCGAGCACCCCGATCAGGCGGCGGAAGTGCGCGCGGACGCGAGCCTCATCCCGACCGCCGTCGACGAGATCCTGCGTACGGATACGCCGATCCGGGGCATGTTCCGCGTCACGAAGACGGACTACGAGATCGGGGGCGCCACCATCCCCGCGGGCGCGAAGGTCTTCGTCCTCTACGGGTCCGGGAACCGTGACGAGGCCCGGTTCCGCGACCCGGATCGCTTCGACATCCACCGCAAGGACGATGGCATCCACATCGCCTTCGGAAAGGGCATCCACTACTGCGTCGGCAATGCGCTCGCGCGTCTCGAAGCGCGCGTCGCGTTCGAGCTGCTCCTCGAGCGGCTGCCCAACGTGCGGCGCCATCCGAGCCTTCAGGCCGAGCGCCGGCCGTATCTGATCCTCCGAGGCTTCGAGCGTCTGCCCCTCGCGTGGGACGTCCCGGCTCGCGCCTGACGCAGGTGCGAGCCTCGTCTCGTGGAATCGCTCGTTCGCAGGCTGGCCCTGGAGACGCGCTGCAGGGCGGTCGCGTGATATCGTTCGATCATGCGTACGCGGTTCGTTTTCGCTCTCGTGGGAGTGCTCGGCTGCACGGCGTCGGGTCCCAGCTCCGTCGACAAGGCCGAGCCGGTCACTCCGACGTCGCCCGAGGTCGAGCCGGGGATCAAGCCGGGGGTCGAGCCGCCGGGTGATGCGGTTGCTCCGGCTCCGACTGTGGAGATGACGGCGGCCACGCTCGCCGACGATTGCGGCGGTGGGCCGAACACCCCGCCCGAGGCGCCGCCGGTCAAGGCGGCGACCAAGCTCGAGAAGAGCGACGAGGCCCCGCGCAATTCCAAGGCCAAGCGTCGCTGCGAGCAGAGCTCGATCCAGCTGGCGATCGCGGCGCCTGCGGACGCCGAGCCGGCCGTGGTGGCGGTGAAGTCCGTCGAGCTGTTCCTCGAGTCGGGGGCGTCGGTCGGCAAGCTCGAGGCGCGGGCGCCGAGCGTGTGGTCGGATGAGGACGGCTACACGCCGTGGGATCAGAGTATCGAGCCGGGGGAGGATCTGGCGGTGAGCTATGCGGTGACGGAGCCAGACTGGACCAAGGTGGAGGATCGCTGGAACCAGACGTTTACGGTCAAGGCGGTGCTGTCGATCGGGGGTAGCGATAAGATTGTGCAGCAGAGCGTGGCAGTGGATGCGCCGACGAGCCTTCCGCCGGGGGTCAAGACGTAGATTGGCGTGACGATCTAGTGTTGGGTGGGCCTGGGTGATGACGAGCGCCCTCTGGGCTCTCCCTCGCACCAGTCTTCGCGCTTGGGGAATGAGGTCGATCGCAAGGGGTGTCGGTTGGCGGAGGGTTTTCGGGGGCGCTCACATTGGTGCGAGGGAGAGCCCAGAGGGCACTCATCATCACCCAGGACCACCCACCACTAGATCGTTGCGAGGAATGCGAGTAGGGCGTTGCGATCGTCGGGTGCGAGCGTCGTGCCGGCGGTGTGACCGGGGATCGGGCCCGGGCCGAGGCGGCCGGCGGTGTAGTCGGGTCGAAGGCGTGCTGGAGAGAGGAGCTCTTCGAGCGAGGCGACGGCGCCGTCGTGTAGGTACGGGGATCCAGCGGCTACGCGTAGGAGCGGGGGGACGCGATAGTGGCCCGTGCCGCGACCGCGGCTGGTTGCGAGCGCGGGATTCGTGCCGATGAGGTCGGCTGGGATCACGGAGCCGCCGTAGGCCTCGTTCGCGTGACAGGCCGCGCACTGATCGGCGAATACTGCGGCCCCACGGCTCGTTGCGGCGACTGGGTGCGGCGGGGGCTCGAGCGAGTAGACGTACATTGCGAGCGCCCACGCCAGCGCTCGGGGGGGGCGGATCATCGCGTGGTTCGAATCGGTCAGCTGCGTCTCCTGGCGGATCGCGAGCGCCAGTGGGCTCTCGTGACGGATCGTGCCGGCCTGGGTGAGCCACCGCTGCGCGCGAATGCCCCATAGATCGGGAATCGTTACGGGATCCTCGTCGTCGTCCTCGGTGACGTCGGCGCGACCGGGTCCCCAGGTCGCCATGCGGCGCGCGAGGCTGGGATCGACCCACTCGCCGGTGTCGGCGAAGTACGCGAGCCGCAGCCGGCCGTAGTCGAAGCGGCGCCGTGCCGAGCCCTCGATCACCTCGCCGGCTTCGACCGAGGAGTGGCAGATCGCACAGGTGATGCCGACGCGGGTCTCTCGATCGACGTCGCGAAACACGACCAAGCCCGGTATCGCTCCGTCTGCGCTGCGCTCGATCCCGACTGCGGCCGCGAGCTCGGGCTTGGTCAGGCCCCACTCCATGTAGACCTCGGCGCGCATCGGGTACTCGAAGAACACTTGTCGACCCAGTGCGATCCAGCCCGCCATCGTCGTCGGCTCGTTGCCATCCCATAGGCGTGAGGCCGGTGCGCTCGGGGCCTCGCCGCGCTCGAGCTCGGTCGCGAGCTCGGCGGTCACCGGCTGCGTGCGAGGGTTCCACTCCGGTAGCCGATCCCAGCGGCGGGTGCCCAGGCCGTAGGAGTCGAGGCGCTGCCGCGAGTAGAGGTTCTCCGGGTTGACGAGCGAGCGCTCGAGCGCGGCGCGTCGGTAGGCGGTGTCGTCGAGGAATCGTCGGCCCTCACGGAGGAGCCATTCATCGGACCACGGCGCGGGGGCGTTCACGGGCGCGAGGGCGTTCGCGGGCGCGGGGGTGCTCGCGGGCGCGGGGGTGCTCGAGGGCGCGGGGGTGCTCGCCGGTGATGGCGGCTCGCGGCACGCCCCCACGCAGGCAAGCATCATGAGCCACCGAGCCCCGCGCATGGCCAACCTTACCGCGAAGTGAGATGGAGGCCACACCGAGCGTCAACGCTCAGCGATCCGACCACGCGGCAAGCTCGTTGCCGCATGGATCGGTGAAGTGAAAGCGCTTGCCGCCGGGGAACGAGAAGATCTCCTTCGTGACCTTCCCGCCCGCCGCAACCACCTTGCTGCGCGTGGCGTCGAGGTCGGGGGTGTAGATCACGACGAGCGGTTTCGTGGGTCGGTGTGCAGGGTCCGCGTTGAATCCGCTACCGACGCCGCTGCTGGAGGTGTCGGCGTAGTCGTCGCCCCAGTCCTTGAACGACCAGCCGAACGCCTCCGAGTAGAACGACTTGGCCTTCGCGACGCTGGCCGCCGAACGGGCGGGGAACTCGATGAAGTCGATCTGATTGGCCCGCTTGGGCATGCTCTCCGATACACCCGCAGTGCCGGCGTGAACAAGGCGCCCGCGGTGTCGAGGTTGCGCAGCCCGTGCTCCTGCGCATGGGAGCTCGGTCGTCTCCGCTCACCGTGTAAAGTCGGTCGAGGTCGCGACCGTGCGCCACGCCTCGAGCTCCTTGGCCACGAATGCATGCTTGGCCTCGATTGCCGCGACGGTGTCGCTGCCGAGCGGCAGCCGCAGCGGGGGCTCACCGGCGCGGGTGAGCGCGACCACCGCCTGGGCCAGACGTACCGGATCGCCCGGTTGCTGGAGGCTCACCGACCTCGCGAACGCACGGACCTTGCCCGCCGTGTCGGCGTAGTCGGCGATGGTCGAGTCGGTCTCGACCACCGACTTGGCCTCGAGGAACTCGGTGCGAAAGTAGCCGGGCTCCACGACGGTGACGGCGATGCCGAGCGGTGCCAGCTCGGCGTGCAGCGCCTCCGAGAGCCCCTCGACGGCGAACTTGGTGGAGCAGTACACGCCGAAGCCGGGGCCGGAGCGGTAGCCACCGACCGAGGAGAGGTTGATGACGTGACCCGAGCGCTGCGTTCGAAGCACGGGGAGCACGGCGCGCGTGACCGCGAGCAGCCCGAAGACGTTGGTCTCGTAGAGCCGCCGCACGTCCTCGGCGGAGGTCTCCTCGACGGCACCGATCACGCCGTAGCCGGCGTTGTTGACGAGCACGTCGATCCGGCCGAAGCGCTCGATCGCCGCGGCCACCGCGGCCGCGATCGAGCCCTCGCTCGTCACGTCGAGCGCGACGGGCAGCAGGGCCTCGGAGTCGCCGAAGCGCTCGACGATGCGCCGCGGATCGCGTGCGGTCGCGACGACGTAGTCGCCGGCCGCCAGCGCGGCGCTCGCGAGCTCCGCGCCGATCCCTCGCGACGCCCCCGTGATGAGCCAAACCTTGTTCGTGTGCTTCGTGGTCATGATTCGTCCTTTCGACGAGAGCAGCATGCCACCCTCGACCATGAAGAAAATCGGGTCAATGGTTGATGAGCTATGAATCCATGCTTCATAATCGATCGCCACCATGTCCGACGCATTCGACGGGCTCTCGGCATTCCTGGCCGTGGCGAGTCGCCGGAGCTTCACGGCGGCGGCCGCCGATCTGGGCGTGTCGCCGACGGCGATGAGCCAGAAGATCAAGCTGCTCGAGCGGCGTCTCGACGTGGTGCTGTTCCAGCGCACGACGAGACGGGTGGCGCTGACCGAGGCGGGTGCGAGCCTGCTGGCGCGCCTCGGGCCCGCGATCGCCGAGGTCGAGGACGCGATCGCAGCGCTCGGCGACTATCGCGGCCGCCCGGCGGGGCGGCTGCGGATCACCGCGCCACGCACGAGCGGGGGCTGGCTGGTCGCGCCGATCGTCGCACGCATGGCGGAGCTCTACCCGGAGCTCTCCGTCGAGGTCTCGCTCGACGACGCGTTCGTCGACATCGTGGCGGCCGGCTTCGACGCCGGGATCCGGCTCGGGGACGCGATCGAGAAGGACATGGTGCGCGTGCCGATCACCAAGCGCTCCGCGTGGTCGATCGTCGCCGCCCCGAGCTACCTGGCCCGGGCCGGGCGGCCGCGGCGACCCGAGGATCTGCTCCACCATCGCGCGATTCGTCAGCGCTTGATCGCGACCGGAGTCGTCTACCGGTGGGAGCTCGAGCGGCAGGGCAAGTCGATCACGATCGATGCTCCCGGTTCCGTCGTCGTCGACGACATCGGACTCATGGTCGCGCTGGCGCTCCGCGGAGTAGGGCTCGCCTACGTGCCCGACGAGCCGATCGCCGCTGCTGTGGCCGAGGGCCGGCTCGAGCGCGTGCTCGAGTCGTTCCTGACCCCGGGCCCGGGGTTCTGCCTCTACTTTCCCGCGCGCACGCAGGCACAGCCCAAGCTCCAGGCGCTGGTGGAGGTCGTCAAGAGCATGCGCGAGGAGCTCATGGGTGGCACGCCGCGCAAGCAGGGCAGGGCGAGCGGCGCAGCGACGCGGTGATCACCCCGCCGCGTTGTGCTCGGTGTGCGCGAGGCCGCTCAGCCACCGGCGCGCGGCGGCACCACGTACTGCTCCGGCGGTACCTCGGTGCCCGGCCCCAGCTCCTCGACGACCCGCGAGCTCCGCGGCCGCTCGATCGCCACCGGCCCGCTGCGTTCACGCTCGACCGCATCGCTGCTCTCCCGCACCACCTGCCACAGCCCATTCGCGAACGGCAGATCCGGCGCCGCCGAGACCAGCTCGATGCGCTCGCGTAGGCCCTGCGCTGCCATCTCGAGCGAGCGATGGTGGCAGAACGGGTTGTTCCCCGGCCGGCCCAAGAGCGGCTCCGACGTGGCGGTGCAGCCAGCCCGGCACGTGTCGGCGTAGTAGCACTCGCGGCAGTAGCCCCATAGCTCGTCGAGCGTGCGCCGGCGGATGTACGTGACCTCCGGCGAGCGCTCCCACAGCTTCCGAAGCCCGTGCTCGCGCCACGATCCACCCTGGTTCGTCGGCCCGCCGAGGCTCGGGCAGCCCTTGATCTCGCCGTTGCTCTCGATCCCCATCGTGACCACCCCCGAGGTGCACCCCGAGTAGTGGCCGCCGCGCTTCTGCACCCAGCGCAGCTTCTGCTCGTTGGGACCGAAGTAGCCGATGTTGTTGCCGGGCAGGAACCGAATGCCCCGCTCGCGGCAGCGATCGGCGAGGCCGTCGAGGATCTCGAACAGCTCGGGGATCATGTACGGCTGCAAGATGAGCTCGGGGTGGTCGGCCCCGTTGCCGTGCACCATCGTGAATTGGAGCTGCCAGGCGATGATCCCGGCCTCGGTGAGCAGGTCGAGCAGCGGCGCGAGATCGGGCACGGTGAGCGCGTTGATCTGCGTGTTGGCGCCGACCTTCATGCCGGCTGCGCGCGCGTTGGCGATGGCCTGGAACGCGCGCTTCCAGCTGCCCCGCTTGTTGCGTACGCGATCGTGGTGGGGCTCGAGCCCATCGATGCTCACCGAGCAGACCATGAGGCCTGCCTCTCTGGCCGCGGCGCAGCGCTCGGGGGTCAGGCCCCAGCCGCCGGTGACCATGCTCGAGGTCATGCCATGCTCGCGGATCGCCCGGACCACCAGGATGAAGTCGTCGCGCAGGTAGGCCTCGCCGCCGATCAGCGCCACCTCGCCCACGCCGAGCTCGGCGAGCTCCGCCACGAGCCGGAGCGCCTCGTCGGTGGTCAGCTCGTCGGGGCGAGCGTGGCCCGCCCGTGGCCCGCAGTGCAGGCACTGGTGATCGCACAGGAGCGTGAATTCCCACACCGCGATCGCGGGCCGCGGCGCGGGGCCACGATCGGCATCGGAGAAGCTACGGTCCTTGGCTGCGGGCAGCGAGCCCACCACCGGAAGCCGGCGTCGAACGTCGTCGAGCCCCACGGCGGCTCAACCCGAGACGGGGCCGTAGAGGGGCTGGTTGGTGTCCATACCCGAGGACGCGCCGGTGTCGGTGCCGGTGGATTCGCCGGTGGTACCGGTGTCGGTATCGGTGTCGGTGTTGGTCGCGTCCTCACCGGTGGTGATCGGCCCGTAGAGCGGTCCGGTGGTCTCGGGGATGGTGGTCGCGCCGGTGTCGGTGCCGCTCGACTCGAGGCCGCCGGTCACCACCGGGCCGTAGAGCGGCTGTGCGGTCTCGAAGCCGGTGGAGTCGTTGCCGGTGGCGGTGGAGCTTGCGGTGCCCGAGGACGCGCTCGCGGTGGCGCCGGTGTCGGAGTCGTCACCCGTGCCGCACGCCGAGAGGGTCACGCCCAGGATGACGCCCAGGAACCCGCCGAGCGGCGAGCGTGTGTCGGAGAGCCCCTGCCCGCAGAACGGGCAGCTCGAGGAGCCGTCGCGCACGAACCTACGACACGAGGAACAAGCCAGCATGCGAGCAGGATATCGGGGCGCGGCGTGGAGCACAAGCCGCATCCGCGCGGAGGCGAGCGGTGGGTCGCCGGCCGTCACGGCGCGGCGCACAGGCTGAGATCGTCGATGAACCAGCCGCGCTCGAACTCACAGCAGCTATCGATGGTGTCGTAGCTGAAGCGAAGCTGCCCGAGCTGGCCCGCCCAGGGGGAGGTGTCGAGCGCGATGAAGTCCCAGGCATCGGCGGGGCGACCATCGTTCACGAAGTCGCAGAACGGATGGGTGTTGGCAAACGTGCAATCGACGAGGCTCGTCCAGGAGAGCCCACCATCGACGGAGATTTCGATGAGCTTGGTGTCATAGGGGTCCGAGCCCTCGTCCACGTGCCAGGACAGGAAGGAGACCTCGAGCGGGATCTCGACCGTGTTGGTGACCACCTGAGAGCTCTCGTCGTGCCCACCTGGGTAGGGCATGGAGCGGTTGCCGTCGGTCCCGTAGACGGGTGCATTGGGGAACGGCACCGGGCCCGCACTCTGGTTCTGCGGGGCTTGGGAGTAGAGGCCCCAGCCCGCACCCGTGCCGTTCAGATCGGTGACCATCCAGCCGGCCACGTCGACGGGGTTGCCGAAGTCGATGATGGTACCGCTGATGCAGCAGCCGCTCGTGTCGTAGTTGCACGCGCCGTCGCAGCCAAGGTACCCACCGCTGAATCCCTGGCCCGCGCAGGTCTGGCCGATGAGATCGAGGCCGTCGCAGTCCTCGCCCGGATTGGCCACTCCGTCACCGCAGACGTAGCAGTCGCTGGTGTCGAAGGCGCAGGTGTCGTTGCAGGCGAGAAGGCCTCCGCCGAACCCTTGGGTCGCGCAGGTCTGACCGTTGAAATCGAGGTCATCGCAGTCCTCGCCCGGATTGGCCACGCCATCGCCGCAGAAGTAGCAGTCGCTGGTGTCGTAGGTGCAGGCGCCGGTGCAAGCCAAGTTACCCCCGGCGAAGTCGAAGCTCGCGCAGGTGAGGCCGCCCAAAGCGGGAGCGTCGCACTGCTCGCCGGGATCGATGCTGCCGTCGCCGCAGAAGTAGCAACCGCTGGTGTCGAAGGTGCAGGCGCCGGTGCAGGCGAGGGTGCCTCCGGCGAAGCCCTGGCTCACGCAGGTCTGGCCAGCGAGATCGACGTCCTCGCACTCCTCCATGCCCTCGACCATGCCATCGCCGCATACGGTGGTGCCGGAGTCAGTGGTGCCGGAGTCGGTGGTGCCGGAGTCGGTGGTGCCGGAGTCGGTGGTACCGGAGTCGGTGGTGCCGGAGTCAGTGGTGCCGGAGTCGCTGGTGGTGACCGCTTCGGTGGTGCCGGAGTCGGTGGTGGTGACCGTTTCGGTGGTGCTGGAGTCGCTGGTGGTGCCGGAGTCGGTGGTGCCGGAGTCGCTGGTGACGACCGCTTCGGTGGTGCCGGAGCCGGTGACCGCTTCAGTGGTGCCGGAGCCGGTGGCCGCTTCGGTGGTGCCGTCTGCAGGCGGGCCCGAGCTCGACGGCTCGCCCGCGGGGCCGGAGCTCGTCGTCGTGGTGCTACTCTCCCCGAGGTAGTCCTCCGCGTTGGGTACGTCGAATCGGCAGCCCGCCATGGGCACCAGCGCAGCGATCACGATCCCCAGGAGCAAGCGTGGCAGGAGCATCGATACGAGAGCAGATAGGATCGGCTCGAGATGCGCAACGGTCCCAACGATCCCCTACTCGTAAGCATCTGTAATCATTGGAAATGATGACCGCGAGGCCATCACCCGCGGTACTGCTTGATCGTCGCGTCGAGCCCCGGCAGCACGAGGCGCAGGTACACCGCCACCGCCCCCGCGAGGCCCGAAAGTAGCAGGAAGAAGCTCACCGGCGACATGAGGCTCTGGATCCCGCCGAAGAAGCCCGAGAAGTTGTTGCCGAACGCGGTGGCGAGGAACCAGCCGCCCATCGTGAGGCCCACCAGCCGTGGGGGGCTGAGCTTGGTGACGAGCGACAGGCCCATGGGTGAGAGGCACAGCTCACCGGTGGTGACCACCGCATAGAAGCCCGCCAGCCACAGCCAAGATACCCGCTCGCTCCCGCCTTCGCTCAGCACGCCCGCGACCACCATCAAGAGCAGCGACGCGGTGGTGAGCACCATGCCGAGCAGGAGCTTCTGGGCGGTAGACAGGCCCTTGCCGCGGCGCTGCAGGCTGGTGAAGAAGCCCACGAGCAACGGCGTGAACGCGATGACGAACAGCGCGTTGAGCGATTGATAGATCTCGGAGTTGTTGACGCGCAGGAATTGCCCGGGGGGCAACAGCTCGGGCTCGTGGCCGAAGCGCTTGGCATAACCGTCGTAGAGCGCGTCGTACATGGCCTGGTCGACCACGACCACGCCGATCGGCCCGGCCCCGCCATTGGTGGTGGCCATGGCTCCGCTCACGAACGCGACCCGCTTGGTGGGCTTGCGACCCTCGGGCACGCTCACGTCGATGGTCTTGGCGCCGTGCGAGTCCTGGCCCTCCTTCACGGTAACGATGCCGTCCGCGTAGACGTCGACGGCGCGAGCCGTGATCGCCAGTGGCTGGCCGCCGTCACCCTCGAGCGGCAGCTCGACCACCTCGAGCTCGGGGTTGGTCTTCGCGATCGCGGTCACGGCCGAGTCGTCGAGCCGCTGCTGGCCGAACATGCGGGCGTGGCGTTCGTCGGCCACCGCGAGCGAGAGCGGGTTGGGCCGTGGCGTGTCCTCGTCGGCGGTGAGGTAGTAGCTCGGCAGCGCCTCCTGGCGGAAGTTCTGGGGCATCGGCGGCTGGGCGCGATCGGTGGTGTCGCGGGCCCACTGCGTCATGGCCGAGCCGTTGAGGTGCAGGATCATGAAGAACGTGCCGCCGGCGATGTAGATCGGCAAGAGCGCCCGCAGCCCCGGGCGCTCGCTCTCGGGCGCGTTGCGCACGAGATCCACGAAGAAGTAGACGACCGGCAGCGCCCCGAACAAGAAGCCCACCACCGCCGGGCGCATGCCGGCGGGCAGCATGCCCTGGGCCTTGAGCCAGTCGGCCAAGAAGTAGCCGATCACGCCGAAGATCGCGGTGGGCACCAGGATCTTGGCGAACACGGTGCCCATGCCCGCGTCGTCGGCCTTCCGCACGGGGCGCCGGTCGGCGGCCTCGAGCGTCTTCCACTGCGACAGCAAGATCAGCATCGAGACGATGAGCCCGACCGCGGCGATGCGGAACGTCCACAGCCAGCCGGCCTCGTTGCGGACCCACGCGGCCATCAGGTTGGCCACGAGCGCGCCGATGTTGATGCCCATGTAGAAGATGTTGAAGCCCGCGTCGCGCCTGGCGTCACCCGGCTCGTAGAGGTTGCCCACCATCACCGAGATGTTGGGCTTGAAGAAGCCGTTGCCCACGATGAGCCCGAGCAGGCCGAACAGGAAGTACGTCTTACCCGGGATGCTCATCACGAACAGACCCGAGGACATGCACACCGCGCCCACGAGCACCGCGCGGCGGTAGCCGAGGAAGCGATCGGCGATCATCCCGCCGAGGAACGGGGTGAAGTACACGAACGCGAGATAGAGCCCGTAGATCTCGTTGCCCTCGGCCGAGGGCATGCCGAGCCCGCCGCTCTCGGTGTCGGTGGTGTAGAGCAGCAGGATCCCCACCATGGTGTAGAACGCCAGGCGCTCCCACATCTCGGTGAAGAACAGCGCGTAGAGGCCCTTGGGGTGTCCTTGCTTCTCGGCCATGATCGTTCGAGGTTCGAGCGGGAGATCGGCAGGATACCCCGATCGGCTCAGCGTCGCGACCGTTCCAGTCGGTACACGTGCACCTTGCTCTTTCGCCGCCAGCTCATGTCCAGCCGCAGCACGTCCTCGAGCACGAACCAAGGGTTGTCGTCCAGGTCCTGGGTGCTCACCCAGCGCAGGCCCGTGGTCAGGCGAGCCAGGCGGGTGCACAGCTCGTTCATGAACGGGGTGGAGAAGGCGGTGGAGCAGGTATAGACGACGGTGGCGTCGTGTAGCGGGGCGCGCATGAAATCGGCGCATCGCAGCTCGCACTCGCTGGCGCGCAGAAGGCCCATGGCCCGCACCTGGTCGAGCATGCGGCGGGCGATCCGATGGCGGCTGCGGGCCAGCTCCACACCCACCACGCGGCGGATCGGCGCGCGCAGGGCCACGTGCAGCACCACCTTGCCCACGCCGCTACCGAGGTCGTAGAACACGTCGTCCTTGCGCAGGCGGAGGTGCTCGATCAGCCGGTCGGTGGCGGTGGGCATGATCTCGCCATAGGTGGGCGAGGAGTTGGTCGCCCGCACGCGCTCGTCGTCGGCCTCGTCGAGCTCGTAGCCGTGGAGCTCGTAGCCGTACTCGTCGCGGTAGGCCCGGCGGAGGACGGTACGGGGGTCGGCGTCGGGGGGGCGGGTCTTCATGGCTTGGGGGTCCCGTTGCTGGAGCCGGGCGCGGACGTCCGGTCCACGCCGTGCTGCTCCATCCATGCGTGGATCGGCTGCCGGCGGTGGTCGGCGCGAGCGCCCAGCGGGGCCAGCTCGGCCTCGACCACGGCGAGCTGGGCCCGCGCTTCGTCCTTGCGGTCCATGGCCCACAGCGCCTGCGCGATGTGGAAGCGGACGTCGGCGCGATCGATCGGCTCGGCGCCGAGCTGCTCCTGCTGCGCGAGCGCCCGCTCGAGCAGCGACAGCGCGTCCGCAGAGTGGCCGGCGCGGAGGTGGGCGCGGCCCTCGTAGGCATCGAGGACCGCGGCATAATTGGGCGGCAGCGGCCGACGCTCGTGCATGCTACGCGCCCGCGCGAGGGCGGCGAGCGCCTCGTCGTGGCGATCGACCCGCGAGAGCGCCAGGCCCTCGGCGAGCAGGCCCATCGCCACCATCATGTCCTCGGGGCCGAGCAGCGCCTCGCGGAGCTCGCGGGAGCGGCGAGCGTGCACCAGCGCGGCCGCGTCGTCGCCCTGCTCGCGCGCCAGGTCGCACAGCGAGCTCAGCACGATCGCCTCGTTGATCGAGCCGGCCAGGCTCGGCAGCGCGTGGCGGAACGCGGCCTCGGCCTCCGCCAGCCGGCCGCGACGCTGCTCGGCCATGCCGAGGTTGGTCATCATCACGGCCACGTTGGGATGCGCGGGTCCGAGCGACTCCCGGAGGATCTCGATGGCGCGCTGCGAGTGCTCGGCGGCCTTGTCGTAGTCGCCCTGGCGGAGCCAGGCCATGGCGAGGCGCCCGTGCATGACGCCGACCTCGGGGTGGGTGGCACCGAACGCCTGCTCGCCTGCGGCGAGGGCGGCTCGCGTGGCGGCGAGCGCCTCCTCGTAGCGGCCGGCACGGACCAGCGCGTTGCCCACGTCGGACTGTGCGCTCGCCAGGCGCGGGTGGCCCTCGCCGAATGCCTCGCGCACGAGCGCGAGGCTGGCCTCGAACGCCGCGAGCGCGGCGTCGGTGTGGCCGCGCGCGAGCTCGAGGTTGCCGAGCGATGTGAGGCGCCGCGCCTCGAGGATGGGGTCGCGACCGAGCCGCTCGATCGCGGCCTGGGCGTGGCGATTCCACTCGAGCGCGTCGTCATAGCGCGAGCGCCCCAAGCCCTCCACGTCGACCAGCTCGATGGCCGCGCGCGCGGCCACGTCGTCGCGATCGAGCGACACGGCGAGCATGGCGGCCTCGGACAGGTGCCGCTGGGCGTCCTCGGGGGCCGCCTTGCCCTTCTCGAGCTGCCCGGCCACGAGCAGCGCCTCGGCTCGCAGCACCGGCAGCTCGTCGGCGGTGGCGCGCACGAGCACGGCCTCGGCGAGCACGAGGCCCTCGTCGTGGCGCGCGAGCTTTCCGAGCGACTCGGCGCGCAAGAGATCACGCCGGAACGCGTCGAGCTCGGCCTGGTCGCCGCTGGCCGCGAAGCGAGCCCCGCGGGGGGTGTCGCACGCAAGCGGCGATCGCAGCTCACCCACGGCCTCCACGGCCCTGCGGACCGCCTCGTGATCGGCGGCCCGCTCGACGATGACGTCGACGAGGCTCGCGAGCTCGTCGCGACGATCGTCGAGGCACAGCATGCGCAGATCGAGCGCGGTGGGGTCGGCCGAGCCATCGGCTCGTGCAGCGCAGGCCCGGTCGTGGCTCTCGGCCCACTGGACTGCCTGTGCGTCGAGCCGCGCCTTCACGCGCGACCAGGTGGCGTCGGCGTAGGGCAGGCCGCTGTCCTCGATGGCGTGGCGCAGCCGCTGTTGCCGCGCGTCGTCCCACACGCCATCGAGGCGCTCGGCCGCGGGCGGGCAGGCGGAGGTCCCCCGTTGCCCTCCGAGCGCCTGGGCGGCCGCGGCCGCGCCACCGGCCACCAGCACCGCGGCTCCGACCCACGCGAGCGTGCGGCGGGGCCGGGCCGCTCGCTCGAGCGCGGCGAGCAAGCTCGACATGTCGGGCCAGCGCTCGGCCTGGGCGGCCCGCAGGCCTCGCTGCAGCACCGCGGCCACCCGCCGCGGCACCCCGTGCTTGCCCGGCGGCGGTCGCGGGGCGCCGCATTCCTTGGCGAGCAAGAGCTCCTCCAGCGTCGTGCCCGTGAACGGGCGCTGGCCGTAGAGGCCCTCCCACGCCGAGATGCAGAACGCATACTGATCGGAGCGAGCGTCGGCGCCGTGGCCCAGGTGCTGCTCGGGCGCCATGTAGAGCGGCGTGCCCAGGGCCACCCCGCTCTCGGTGAGCGTGCCCGAGCGCAGGCTCGCGCCGGTGGTCGCCTCGAGCGCCGCGTGCCCGTCTTCGGTCAGGCACGCCAGGCCGAAGTCCACCACGCGCGCGCGCCCGTCGTCGCCCACGAGCACGTTGGCGGGCTTGAAGTCGCGGTGCACGAGGCCGCGATCGTGCGCGGCCGCGAGCCCGCGGCCGGCGGCCAGCAGCAGCTCGAGCGCCGCGGGCCACGGCCGGCGCTCGCGCTCGAGCCAGCGTCGCAGGTCGATGCCGGGCACCAGCTCCATGCCGATGAAGATCGCGCCGCGGTCCTCGCCCACGTCGTAGACCTGCACCACGTTGGGGTGCGACACCTCGGCGAGCGCGCGCGCTTCTTGTCGCAGCCGCGCACGCGCGGCCTCGCTGCGCGCGGCATGGGGGTGCAGCACCTTGAGCGCCACGTCGCGCGCGAGCTTCGGGTCATGGGCGCGGTACACCACGCCCATGCCACCCTCGCCCAGTCGCGCGACGAGCCGATAGCGGCCCAGCGCCGCGCCATCGGGGAATCGCTGGCGCTCGCGCGTCGCGGTGGCGGGCCCGTCGCGCGGGTCGACTCGCGTGACGTCGTTCTGCGGCGCGGGCTCGGGCATAGAGGGGCACCTGCCACGCTATCATGGTCGTTCGCGCTCGGGCTCGAATTGGGCCCACTCTCGTTGGAGACCGCACGCTCGGCGATCGTCGGGATCACCTTGACTCTCGGTCGCGGGCCGATCCGCGTCTCTGGCCTCCGCGCTATGCTGTTGCTTCGACCGTGGGTCACGAACGCTTGCTTCCGGAGGGCCTCGATCTCCAGAGCGTGATCGAGCACGCGACCGACGCCATCGGCTTCGATGACGCGGACGGGAGGATCGTGTACGCCAACCGGGCATTCCGCCGGCTGTTCGGCATCGACGACGACGAGGAGCTCGGCCACCTCGCGGACTATGCGGCCGAGGGCTGGGGCCGGGATCTCGTGGAGCGGCACGACGCGCGAGCGCGCGGGCGCGGGCCCAGCTCGTACCCGTACCTGGCCCAGCGCCGCGACGGCAGCCGGTTCTGGGCCGAGGTGTCGGTGGTGCCGATCGTCAAGGACGGGTGCTTCGTGGGCACGCAGGCGGTGATCCGCGACGTGACCGTGCAGCACGAGCGCGAGGCGGCGCTACAGGCCGAGAACCATGCGCTCGTCACTGCCATCGACTCGATCCCACTGGCGGTATCGGTGCTCGATCGCAACGGCCGCGTGCAGCAGTGGAACGATGCGGCGGCGCAGGGGTTCGGGTTCACGCGCGAAGAGGTGCTGGGGCGCCCGTACCCGCTCGCGCCCGGCGAGCTGTGGATCGAGCACCAGGAGCTGCTCGCGCGGGTGCTGCACCTCGGCGGGGTGGAGGGGCTCGAGGCGGTTCGTCGGCGACGCGACGGCACCGATGTCGCCGTCGCGGTCTGGGCCACGGCCATGGATCGCAGCGAGGCCCGCGATGGCCGGGTGCTCGAGGTGCTCGTCGACATCTCCAAGCAACGCCGTGCCCAGCAGGACTACCGCCAGCTGTTCGAGCGGGCGTTCGACGCGATCGTGGTGTTCGAGCCCGAGAGCGAGCGCGTGCTCGACGTCAACGCGCGGGCGTGCGAGCTCTACGGCCGTCCCCGCGAGGAATTCGTGGGGATGAACCTCCAGTCCATCACGCTCGACGTGGCGCGCGGGCGCGTGGTGCTCGACCGGATCCGACGCGATGGCACGCTGCACAACTACGAGACCGTGCAGCGGCACAAGGACGGCCACGAGCTGCTCATCGAGTCCAACGCGTCGCTGGTCGAGTACCAGGGGCGCCCGGCCGTGCTCAGCATCAATCGCGACCTCACCGAGCGCCGCCGGCTGCAGCAGCAGCTCACGCACATGCAGCGCATGAAGGCGGTGGGGCAGCTCGCGGCCGGCGTGGCCCACGAGTTCAACAACGTGCTCGCCGCGATCCTCGGCACCGCCGAGTCGATGCTCGACGCGGTCGACGAGTCCGACGTGCGCGAGCGCCTCCAGCAGATGATCGCCCGCGCCGAGACCGGCTCGCGGCTCACCCGCCAGCTGCTCACGTTCAGCCGCGGCGGCAACGAGGAGCGTACTCCCGTCGAGCTCGACCAGCACATCCGCGGCATGACCAAGTGGCTGGCGCGGCTCCTGGGCAAGGACGTGGAGCTGGTGCTGGAGACGCGGGCGCCGGGGATGGTGGTGGTGATGGACCCCACCCAGCTCGAGCAGATCGTGCTCAATCTCTCGGTCAACGCCCGCGACGCGATGCCCGAGGGTGGCACGCTGCGGGTTCGCACGCGCGAGCTCCGGGTGGCTTCTCCGCGCCAGGCGGTCACTGGCACGATCGAGCCGGGGCTCTACGCCACGATCGAATTTCGCGACACGGGACCCGGCGTGCCGCCCGAGGTGCAGGACCGGCTGTTCGAGCCGTTCTTCTCCACCAAGGAGCGCGGCAAGGGCACGGGCCTCGGGCTCGCCACGGTCTACACCATCGTCGATGGGGTGGGCGGGGCGATCGATCTGCGAAACCATCCGGAGCGAGGCGAGCGAGGCCATCGCGGGTCGTCCCGCGAGCCCTCGCGCGCCACATCGCTCGACGATGAGGCCGGGGCGTGCTTCACGATCGTCCTACCCGCGCTCGAGCGCGAGCCGGTCAGCGTCGAGCCGGTGCTGCCCGAGCGACCGGTAGGCGGGCACGAGACCATCCTCGTGGTGGACGACGAGCCCACGATCCTCGTGGCGCTGGGACAGATGCTGCGCGTGATGGGGTACCGCGTGCTCACGGCACCCGACTCCGTGCGGGCGCGACGGGTGTTCGAAGACGCCCGTGGTGCGGTCGATCTCCTGCTGACCGACGTGTCGATGCCGGGCGGCAGCGGGGTCGAGCTCGCCAAGGATCTGCTCGAGCGCGCGCCCACGCTGCGGGTGCTGGTGATGTCGGGCTACCTCGACGCGGCCTCGTCCGAGGCCTTGCCCCGCACGGGCTTCATCGACAAGCCATTCACGCGCACGTCGATAAGCCGCCGGATCCGCGAGATCCTGGGCGGCCATGAGGGTGGCTAGTCGTCGCACCGATCGGCCGTTCCGTGGGTGTATGCGGCTCTGACGCCACCGCGGAGCCCCGGCCCGGCCCGGGTCATCCGCGTTCGAACCTCGTTCGCACGACGTGCTTGGAGCCGGGCGGACCTCGTTGACCGTGCCGCACTCGGTTCCATACCTTCGGGGTGAGCGCCCCCGGGCGCCAGAACGAGGAGAAGGCCATGGACATCGTCAGCATCGGTCCCGTAGCGGGGGGTCCCTCGGCCCTCGAGCGAGAGATGAGAGCCGTCGCCACTCGGCTGGCGGGGAGCAAGCTGGCCATCCTCTACCTGCCCTACGACTCCGACCACGGCGCGTACCTGCGTGCGGCCGAGGAAGGGCTGGGGGGGCCGGTGGTGGGTGCGACCACGGGCGGGGCTGCCTTCACGGAGCGTGGTGCCACGCGGCACCAGCCGGTGGCTGCGGTGATCGGCGGCCCTGGGGTCGGGTTCGAGGTGAGCGTGGCCGGGGGTCTCGACACGAGCCCCGCGCGGGCCATCACCGAAGCTGCACGCCCCGTCGTCGCGGCGGCGCGCGGGTTCACGAGCCGCAGCCACGCCTTGCTCACGCTCGCCGACGCGTTCGCGTGCGACGGCGAGGCGCTCTTGTCGGCGCTGACCGACGCCGTGCCGCCGCACTGGCGGCTGTTCGGCGGCACGGCGGGCGACGACTGGCGCTTCCAGGGCAGCAAGGTGTTCGCGCGCGGCGAGGTGCTCGACCGCGCTGCGGTGCTGGTGGGCCTCTTCACCGAGGGCGCGCCCTCGCTGGTCACCCGCCACGGCTGGTGTGCCGCCGAAGGCAGCCGTGAGCTCACCGTGACCGCCGTGGAGGGTGCACGCATCGTCACCCTCGACGGCGAGCCGGCCGCCAAGGTCTACCGCGCCGAGCTCGAGCGCCTGGGTTTGATGCGACCGGGCGAGGATCTCGTGCCGGTGATCGCGAAGTACGAGCTCGGGGCGCGCACCGTGTTCGGCAACGAGCTCAAGATCCGCGGACCGATGGGGGTGGGCGAGGATAGCTCCGTGCAGCTGGCCGCCGCGCTGCCGCTCGGGACCGTGGTGCGGGTGGTCACCGCCGACGCCGACGGCCTCATCGCTGCGGCCACCGATCTGTCGCGCCGCGCCCTCGAGCCGCTGGCCGGCTCGGCCGTGCGCGGGGCGCTGGTGTTCGACTGCGCCGCGCGCCTGCAGCTGCTCGGCGAGCGCTACGGCGACCAGGTGGCCGCGTTCCAGGGCGGCCGCAACTTCCCCATGGTGGGCATGGCCTGCTACGGCGAGATCGCCCGCTTCGGCGGCAGCATCGAGGGCTTCCACAACAGCACGGCCGTGATGGCCGCGTGGTAGCGTTCAGCGGATCATGCCCGCCGCCACCGTGGCGTGCGTGAACGGGTCCACGAGCACGAGGCTGCCGGTGAGGCGGTTGCGGGCGTAGCGGTCCCAGTAGAGCGGCTGCGACGTGCGGAGCTTGACCCGCGCGACGTCGTTCATCGCCACCGTGGCGTCGCCACCATCGCTGCCCGCGACGCGGTGTAGCGTGTTGACGTCGACCTTGAACATCACCTCGCGCACGACGGCCTTGATCTCGCGGGTGGTGTGGCGGAGGACGTACTTGCCGCCCGCTTGGAGCGGTGCGGCCTCGGACAGCCAGCACAGCATCACGTCGAGGTCCTGTCCGGTCTCGGGCGGGCTGCCGGCCTTGACGATCATGTCGCCGCGGCTGATGTCGATGTCGTCGGCGAGCGTGATGCACACCGACAGCGGCGGGAACGCCTCGGGCAGCTCGCGCCCGTGCAGCCAGATCTTGTCGATGGTGCTCTCGAAGCCCGACGGCAGCACGGTCACCGCATCGCCCGGCTTGAACACGCCGCCCGCGACCTGCCCGGCGTAGCCGCGGAAGTCGTGGAACGCGTCGTCCTGCGGGCGGACCACCCACTGCACGGGGAAGCGTGCGTCGACGTGGTTGACGGTGCCGCCCACGAACAGGTGCTCGAGGTGCCAGAGCAGCGCCGGTCCCTCGTACCACGGCATGCGCTCGGAGCGGTGCACCACGTTGTCACCGTCGAGGGCGCACAGCGGGATCGCGGTGAACGCCGCGACGTCGAGCCGCGAGATGAACGCGAGCAGCTCCTCCACGATCTCCACGTAGCGGGCCTCGGCGAAGCCCACGAGGTCCATCTTGTTCACGCAGAGCACGAAATTGCGGATCCCGAGCAGCGACGCGATGAACGCATGCCGGCAGGTCTGCTCGAGCACCCCGCGGCGCGCGTCGACGAGCAGGAGCGCCACCTCGGCCGTGGACGCCCCCGTGACCATGTTGCGGGTGTACTGCACGTGGCCCGGGGTGTCGGCGAGGATGAACTTGCGGCGGCCGGTGGTGAAGTAGCGGTAGGCGACGTCGATGGTGATGCCCTGCTCCCGCTCGGCCCGCAGGCCATCGGTGAGGAGCGCGAGGTCGAGGCGTGCGTCGCCGCGACGCTCGCTCGCCCGCTTGACGGCGGCGAGCTGATCCTCGAGCACGTTCTTGCTGTCGTAGAGCAGCCGGCCGATGAGCGTGCTCTTGCCGTCGTCGACGGATCCTGCGGTGGTGAGGCGGAGGAGCTTCATGGTGGGGTTACTCCGTGGGCAGGAGCCGGGCGGTCTGCAGATTGCGGAGGATCAGGTGGACGTGGGTGCCGGGGAACGATGGCCATCGCTGCCCTCGGGGAGTGGCGTGGGCGAGCTGCTCGGCGCGGAGCATCGCCTGGTGCCATGCCGTGGGAAAGGTATCGAGTGGCCCGTGCTCCTGTCGATGACGGGAGAGGCGCTGCTTGGTTTCGTGGCTCCGCTTCCTTGGGTTCTCCGGCCAGCGAGAGGGCTCCAGATCCACGGCATCGAAGTGCAGCAGCAGCCAGAGCTCGAAGCACGGGTTGCTGACCCCGAGCCGGTAGCGCTTCTGCGCGGCGCTCTGTGCGACGTCGCCGAGCATCGCTGCGGGCCAGGTGTCGACGTCGAACACCAGCCACAGGATGTCGATCTCGGGCTCCAGTGCGGTCGCGGTCGCGTATGCGTCGAGGCGACGGATCACCGCGTCTGGTGAGGACTGGTGGGTATCGGAAGGGGTCGGTAGGAGCTCGATGATGAATCGTCGGTTGTTGCTCGAGCGCTCGCGGATGCAGCTGAAGTAGCGGAACTCCTCGCCGGTCTGCTCACCTTCGAGGGCGATCGCGATGATGCGTGCATCGCGGACCGACCCAGACCGACGGCGGCTGAGGCCCTTCACTGCTCGTCGTCCTTCCGCGGTCGCCATCCGAGCCGCGTAGGGTCCCCGAGGAACGGGATCGCGCCAAAACGACCCCGCAGGTAGCCCTTCTCGAAGTCCTTGCTCAGTACTTCGATTTGCTCGGGTGGAAACTCCGCGAGCGAGTACAGCGACGTCGCGCCGGCAGGAGACTTCTCGGTGAACCAGATGCAGTCGGGGCGCAGCGAGCGACAGTCGAGGAGGTTCGTGTCGTGGGTGGTGAACACGATCTGGGTCGTGGTCGGGAGGTGCGAAATGAACGTCTCGACGATCTGCCGTGCGAGGAGCGTGTGCAGGCTGCGGTCGATCTCGTCGATGACCAGGACGGTGGGACCCTTCGATGCTCGGTAGAGCATGGGGGCGAGGTCGAGGAGCCTGCGCGTACCATCGGACTCGTCTTCTAGGCCAAAGGGGGGGAAGGCAGCATCGTCGCTGTGGCGAAGCGCGAGGACCAGCCTGTTCATGCCTCCGTCATCCAACGGTTCCAAGGCCATTGCGCTCGCAACATCAAAGCGTTGCTTCGATCCGTCAGTCGCCGTGATCGCTTGCCTCCAGAATAGGGCTTGTCCTTCGTCGAGTCGCCGCCGATCGACGGTGACCTGCTTGATACCCGTGTCAGCCCACGCCACCGTACGTCCGAGGAATGCACGGAACTCGGGATCCGCATCGGCAAGCTTCTGGAGATCGGTGTGCATGGAAGAGGGCCGGATGATCTTCAGCCGGTGCTCGAACCAGTGGAACACGTCGCCAATGGGTTGGCTCTCAACGTTCCTGAGCATCGCTTCGTGGAGGAAGAGCTGGTTCTCCGGTGTCCCTTGCGCCACGTACTCGAGGAATTTGGGGTCCTGCGGCCCTGCTGCGAGAGCTTTGGAGATGTGGATGTGGCCACCCCGACGGGAGAAGATTTCGATCTCCTCGCTGCCGCTCATCATGGTAAGGGACTCTTCCGTGATGACCTTGTTGGTTGCAGCGAACCCGTAGCCGTAGATCTGATCGTTCACGAGCACGTAGAGCTCGAAGCGGGAGGGCTGTACCCTACGGTGGGCATCGAGCCAAAACGGCTGGATGCCCAGTCGTTCGTCCTTGGAGGATGTTCCGTGAACCACCAGCTCGTGAGCGACGCGCATCGCTTCGACGAGGTTCGACTTCCCCGACGCATTGGCCCCATAGATCGCAGCGCAACGCAACACACTCAGATCATCGCGAACCTCGGCGATCGCCGCCTTTCCGTCACCCACATTCTGGCGAGGCACCTCGTCCGACACCCGCATGCTCAGCTCGACCTCGTCGGAGATCGAACGGAAGTTCTCGACGGTGAACTGGAGGAGCATGGCGGTAGGACGCTACGTTCGGTGCTGATGCCGAGTCAAAGTGGACGCTCCCGTGCCATCAGAAGTACCCCTGCCGCTTGCGGTCCTCCATCGCCGTCTCCGATCGCAGATCATCCGCTCGCCCCCCGCGCTCGGTGACCCGCGAGGCCATGATCTCCGCGATCACGGCCCCCACGTCCCCCGCCTCGGACGGCACCGCCCCCGTGCAGGTGGCATCCCCCACGGTACGAAACCGTACCCGTCGGACGGCGGTCGGCGTGCCCTCGGGAGGCCGCAGGTGCTCGGTCACGGCCATGAGCACGCCCTGGCGCTCGAACACCTCGCGCTCGTGGGCGAAGTAGAGGCTCGGCAGCGGTAGGCTCTCGCGCTCGATGTACTGCCACACGTCGAGCTCGGTCCAGTTGGAGAGCGGGAACACGCGGAAGCCCTCGCCGGGCTGCTTGTTGCCGTTGTAGAGGCCCCACAGCTCGGGGCGCTGCTGCTTGGGGTCCCACTGGCCGAACTCGTCGCGGTGCGAGAACACGCGCTCCTTGGCGCGGGCCTTCTCCTCGTCGCGGCGAGCCCCGCCCACGCATGCGTCGAAGCGCTGGGCCTCGATGGTCTCGAGCAGGGTGATCGACTGGATCGCGTTGCGGCTGGCGAACGGGCCCTTCTCGTCCTTGGCCCGGCCGGCGTCGATCGTGGCCTGCACCGAGCCCACCACCAGGCGCAGGCCCTCGCGCTCCACCAGCGCGTCGCGGAATGCGAGCGTCTCGGGAAAGTCGTGGCCGGTGGCCACGTGCAAGAGCGGCATCGGGACGCGGGCCGGCCAGAATGCCTTGCGCGCCAGGTGCACGACCACCACCGAGTCCTTGCCGCCCGAGAACAGGATCGCTGGACGTTCGAACTGGGCGGCCACCTCGCGCAGGACGTGGATGGCCTCGGCCTCGAGCTCGTCGAGATGATCGAGGGAGTAGGATGCGCGTGCCATAGATGCCGCGCGCCAGCGTACCGCCTCAGCGGCTCGCGTGCCACCACACGAGCGCGGCCTGCAGCAGCACCGTGCCCGAGAGCCACGCGACGGCCATGCGCTTGCTGAGCGTGTTGGCGCGCTCGACGGTGAGCCCGTGCTCCGTCCCGTTGGTCAGGAGCAGGCTCAGCCCGGCGAGCAGCAGGAGCCCGAGGATCGCGACGAGCTGCATCAGATCGAGCAGGCCCAGCGAGCTGCCGGGGGGCAGGCGCGTGTCGACGAGCAGGCGGTTGGCGATGCACACGAACAGCGCGCCCGAGAGCAGCGTGTAGCGCGGCGGCACGAGCTGGACCGGCAAGAGCACCGCGAAGAACGCCACCAGCGTGCCCATGAACGTGCCGAGCAGCAGCGTCAGCAGGATCCGCAGCGAGTGCTTGCGGGTGATCTCGATGCCGATCACCGCCCGCGAGAACACGCTGTCCTCGGTCTGGGTGGGATCGCCGTAGTTGGTCCGCTCGCGGTGGTGGACCGTGGTGAGCGCAAGCTCCCCGATGGTCCACTCCTGCGGGTCGAGGTCCTCCGAGAGCACCAGCGGGGCACGCCCGTCGGGCGGAGTGTCCGGCACGAATTCGAGCTGCCGTACGTCGCGCTCGGCGTCCTCGAGGTCCACGTGCAGCACGTGGCGGTCGAATGGGAAGTTGGTGAAGTCGAGCGCGTTGCGGACCGAGGCGCGGAGCTTGACCTGCGAGTAGCGCCCGGCGGGCGTGGAGGTCGTGACGGCATGCTGCCGCTCGGTCGTGACCGCGTTCATGATCTCGAGCGTGCTGGCGGGCTCGGCGACGCCGTCCGACGCGGGCGACAACAGCCACACCCACAAGATGATCTCGAAGCGCCGCTGGGTCTCGCTGATGTCGGCCAGCGACGTGACGAACACGCCGATCCGCGTGGGCTCGACCGCACCGCCTTCGGTCGGGGCGGCGCTCGCCGGAGCGGAGCGTCCGACCACGAACGCCACCACGAGCGCGAGCAACAGGGCGTGGCAGGTGGAGCGCAACACGAGGAGCATGCGGTGAGGACGAGCGTACAGCATCGGTCGCGCTCGCTCCGGCCACACCCCGCGAACCGCGAAAATTCGCTCATGGCGGCCCGGTGACGCGATACGCTCACCACGATGACCAGCGCCATCGAGCCGTTTCGCATCGCCGTTCCCGACGAGGTGCTCGCCGACCTACGTGCCCGACTCGACCGGGCACGCATCCCTGCGAGCCTGCCGGGCACCGGTTGGAGCCAGGGCACCGATCCCGAGTACCTGCGGGAGCTGTGCACCTACTGGCGCGATCGGTTCGACTGGCGCGCGGCGGAGGCCCGGCTCAACGAGCACGAGCACTATCGGACCACGATCGACGATCTGCGCATCCACTTCCTCCACGTCCGCTCCCGCGAGCCGCGGGCGCTGCCCCTGCTGCTCGTGCACGGCTGGCCCGGCTCGGTGATGGAGTTCCACAAGGTCATCGGCCCGCTCACCGATCCGGTGGCGCACGGTGGCCAGGCCGAGGATGCGTTCCACGTGATCTGCCCGTCGCTGCCCGGCTACGGCTTCTCGGACGCGCCGCGCGAGCTGGGCTGGAACCCGCGCCGCATCGCCGGGGCGTTCGTGCAGCTGATGGCGCGGCTGGGCTACACCCGCTACGGCGCGCAAGGGGGAGACTGGGGTGGCATCATCGTCCCGCACGTCGCCGATCTCGACCGCGAGCACGTGGCCGCGATCCACCTCAACACGGTCGCCGCGCTGCCGCCCAAGGACGACCCGATGGCGGGCGTGCTTCCGGAGGAGCTGGCGCAGGTGGCCGCGTTCCAGAAGTTCATGACCGAGGAAGCGGGCTACCAGGCGATCCAGGGCACCAAGCCCCAGACGCTGGGCGCCGCGCTCGACGACTCGCCAGCGGGGCTCGCGGCCTGGATCGTGGAGAAGTTCCGCACGTGGAGCGACTGCGACGGCGACGTGGAGCGGCGGTTCACCAAGGACGAGCTGCTCACCAACGTGATGATCTACTGGGTCACGCAGACCGCCACCTCGTCGGCGCGCCTCTATCTCGAGGGCGCGCGCGCGGGCAACTTCGGCGTGCTCGAGGGGCGCGTCGAGGTGCCGACCGGCTGCGCGCTGTTTCCCAAGGAGCTGCTGGTGCCGCCGCGCGTCTGGGCCGACCGGGCGTTCAACGTCGCGCGCTGGACCGTAATGCCGCGTGGCGGACACTTCGCGGCGCTCGAAGAGCCGCAGCTGCTCGTGGACGACATACGGGGGTTGTTTCGCATGCTGCGCTAGCGGGCGTGGAGCGAAGTCTGGCACGCTCTGGCGTGATGGAAGGCGACGACTACACGCTCAGCATCTCCATCCATAGGTTCGCGGATTCCTACGCGCTCGAGCTGTCCCACACCGATCCCGGCAGCCAGGCTCGAGTCGCCCCGTTACACGTGGGCGTGGCGTTCGACTGTGCCGCGCTCTTGGGCCTGCAGGCGGACGTCGCAGAGTACGGGCTGATGCTGAGTCGGCAGCTGTTCGCGGACGCCGAGGCCGTCGAGCGGTTCGTGCAGGTCGAGACCGCGGCGCAGGCCACGGGGAGCGGCCTTCGCCTGGTGCTCGCCATCGATCGCTCCGCGCAGGAGCTGCAGGCGCTGCGCTGGGAGCTGCTGCGCCACCCACGAACCGGCGCGTTGCTGAGCACGTCCGAGCGGGTGCTGCTCTCGCGCTTCATGGCGTCGCGGGACTGGCGGCCCGTCAAGCTGCGTGCGCGAGCCGAGACGACCGCGCTGGTGGCCGTCGCGGCCCCGCCGGCCGAGGAGCTCGGACGCATGGGGCTCGGCCCCGTGGCATTCGAGGACGAGGCGGCTCGCGTGACGCTCGCGCTCGCGGGAGTGAAGGTGCGTACGCTCGGCGGCCCGCAGGCGCCGCTGACCCTCGATCGCTTGCTCGGCGAGCTGCGCGACGGGATCGACGTGCTCTACCTCGTGAGCCACGGCGTGTACGGGCGCACGGGGACGGCCGCGTTGATCCTCCAGGACGACGCAGGCGGCGTCGCGGTGGTCAAGGGTGACGAGCTCGCCACCCGCATCGGCGAGCTGCAGCGGCCGCCGCGGCTGGCGGTGCTGGCGTGCTGCCAGAGCGCGGGCGACGGACAGCAGGTGGAGGCGACGCAGCGTGCCGGGATTCAGGCGACGCTGGCGGGGCGCCTGGCAGACGCGGGCGTGCCGGCGATCATCGCGATGCAGGGCTTGGTCTCGCTGCTGACCGTCGAGACCATGATGCCGGTGCTCTTCGCCGAGCTCTTGCACGACGGGCGGATCGACCGCGCGCTGGCAGTGGCGCGCGGCGAGGTGTGCGAGCAGCCCGACGCCTGGATGCCCGCTCTCTACACGCGGCTGAGCTCGGGTCGCCTGTGGTACACGCCGGGCTTCGAAGGTGACAAGGGCGGCGAGGTGTGGCGGCGGCTCGTCAAGCCGGTGCGGGCGGGCAAGGTGGTGCCGATCCTCGGTCCGCGCCTCTTGGAGGCGACCCACGGGGCCGCCCACGACACGGCCCTGCACCTGGCGGGTGCCAACCGCTTCCCGCTCGCGGTTCACGAGTGGGACGATCTGCCGCGCGTGACCGAATTCCTGTGCGTCAAGGAATCGCGCTACAACGTGCTGCAGGCCTACAAGGACCAGATCCTCGCGGACATGATCGCACAACACCGCGGGTGGCTGCCGCCCGAGGAGCTTCCCCCGGCGACGAGCCAGCCCCGGCTCGGCAAGCTCATTGCGCTCGTCGGCGACCACCTGCGCGAGAAGAACCCGAGCGACCCCCACCGGATCCTCGCCGACCTCCCGGCCTCGGTGTACGTGACGACCAACTTCGATCCGCTGCTCGAGCGGGCGCTGCGGGCCGAGGGCCGCGAGCCCCAGCAGCTCGCCACTCGCTGGCGCCACCAGCGGGCCCCCGCGAGCGAGGACGAGCACGCGCTCGCCGAGCCCACCGCCAAGGCGCCGCTCGTCTACCACGCGTTCGGGGCGTTCGGGGCGAGCCCCGACGAGGGCTTGGTGCTCACCGAGGACGACTACTTCGACTACCTCATCGAGACCTCCGCCGCCAAGCTGATACCGTCCGAGGTCGAGACGGCGCTCGTGGACGACTCGCTGTTGTTCCTGGGCTTTCGCCTCACCGACTGGCACTTCCGCGTGCTGTTTCGACTGATGATGAGCCTGCCGGGGCGGGAGCGCCTCAAGCAGTACTGTCACGTGGCCGTGCAGCTCGACCCCGACATGCAGACCATGTCCGACGTCGAGGGCGCCAAGCTCTATCTGGCCGAGTACTTCGGCAAGGAAGCCAACATCGCGATCTACTGGGGCACCGCGGAGGAGTTCCTGACGGCCCTGCGCAGCGAGCTGGGCGCGGCCGCCGAGCAGCTGGAGACGGCGTCGGAGGAGGAGCAGGCCGATGAGTGGGCTTTCTGAGCGCAACCCGTTCGTGGGTCCGCGCCCGATCCTCGAGGGCGAGGAGCTCCACGGTCGCAGCAAGGAGGTGCGCGAGCTCTACAACCGGCTGCAGGCGCGTCGCATCGTGGTGCTGCACTCGCCCTCGGGCGCCGGCAAGAGCTCGCTGGTGTACGCCGGGCTCGTGCCGCGGCTGCGGGCCGGTGGTTTCGATGTATGGCGACCGATTCGGGTCAACCTCGATTCGGACGGCCTGGAGGGCGTTCCAGAGGGTACCAATCGCTACTTGCTGAGCGCGATGGTGAGCCTCGAGGAGGAGGTCCCCCAGCCGCGGCGCCGCAGCCCCGCGGCGCTGGCGGGGATGGAGCTGGTCGCCTATCTCGAGAGCCGCCCACGACGCAAGGCGCAGCTGGGGCGGCCCGTGGTCCTCGTGTTCGACCAGCTCGAGGAGGTGCTGACGATCGAGCCGCGGGCGGTCGCCCACAAGCGGGAGTTCTTCGCCGCCGTGGGTAGGGCGCTCGACTCGGAGCGGTACTGGGCGCTGCTCGTCATACGCGAGGATCACCTGCCTGCGTTCGCACCGTTCCGCGATCGCTTCCCCACGCAGATGTCCAACACCTCCCGGCTCGATTTCCTGGGCCTCGCCGGGGCCCGCGAGGCGGCGGAGCAGCTCGCGCGCAAGGGCGGGCGCGAGTTCCCGGCAGTCGATCGGCTCGTCCGCGATCTGTCCGCGGTCCAGGTGCAGCAGCGCGACGGGAGCTTCGTGACCGAGCAAGGCGAGTACGTCGAGCCGGTGCTGCTGCAGGTGGTGTGCCGGCGGCTGTGGGAGTCGATTCCGGAGGGCGACACGAGCATCGACGAGGTCGACGTCTCGCACTATGGCGGGGTCTCCGAGGCGCTCGGCTCCTACTATGCCGATGCCGTGAGCAAGGTGGCCGACGGTGATCTCGCGCGCGAGCGGGCGATCCGCGAGTGGGTGGGGAGCGAGCTGATCGTCGGTGGAATCCGCTCGCAGGTGCGCCAGGAGGTGCGCCAGAGCGCCGGTCTCGACAATGGCCTCATCGAGCAGCTCAAGAGCAGCTACCTCATCCGATCCGAGCATCGCGCCGGGATCAACTGGTTCGAGCTCGGCCACGATCGCCTGGTGGAGCCGATCCAGCGCGACAACCATGCCTGGGAGCAGGAGCACCTGCATCCGCTGCAGGTACAGGCCCGGCTGTGGGAGGGCGCGCGGCGCAGCCAGACGTTGCTCCTCAGCGCGGAGGCGCTGGTGGGTGCGGTGGAGTGGGCGGAGCACAACCGCGTCCAGCTGACCGAGTCTGAGCGCGAGTTCCTCGAGCTCTCGCAGGCGCTGCGGGCCCAGGAGGCGGAGCAGCGTCGGCGGCAGCGAGCGTTCACCACGACGATCACGGTCGCGGGTCTGCTCGCGATCGTCGCGGCCGCGGGCTTGTTCGTGATGTACCGTCGCGCCCAGGAGGCGACCACGGCCGCAGAAGCGGCCACCGAGGCTGCAGAAGCGGCCACCGAGCGCGAGCGCGACGCGAAGCTCGAAGCCGTGGACTCGCAGCGGAAGGCCCGGGCCGCCTCGCTGATGGCCGGGGCCCGCGAGCTCTTGGCACAAGGCCAGGGCGGTCCGGCTTCGCTCGTGATGGCGGAGCTCGAGGAGCCGGAGAACGTGCGCGGGTGGTCGCAGCTCGTGACGGATCTGCTCGCGTGGGGGATCCCGCGGGTCACGCTGACCCACCAGGACGTCGTGACGATGGCCGTATGGAGCTCGGACGGCCAGCGCATCGTCACCGTGGCGCAGGGCGGGGCGGCGTGGGTCTGGAACGCCGACGGCACCGGCGATCCGGTCGACCTCGCAGGCCAGCCCGCGGCCGTCGTGTTCGCGGCGTGGAGCCCGGACGGCCGGCGCATCGTGACCACGTCGAACGACGGTATCGCACGGGTGTGGGTGGAGACGGACGGCAAGTGGGTCGTCACGGCCGAGCTCATCGGTCACGAGGCGGCGGTCACCTCGGCCGAGTGGAGCCCGAGCGGCGAGCACGTCGTCACTTCCTCGGAGGACGGCACGGCGCGGATCTGGGCGCTCGATCGCAAGCGCGACGCCGTGGTGCTCAGCGGCCACACCGAGCCGATCCAGGACGTGGCGTGGAGCCCGGACGGCCGGCGCGTCGCCACCGCGTCCGTGGACGAGACCGTGCGGGTATGGAGCAGCGAGGGGGGCGCGCTGGCGGTGCTTCCCGACGGCGGGAGCACGATCTGGGTCGCGGCATGGAGCCCCGACGGCCGGCGCATCGCCACCGGGTCGGAGGCCGGGGTCGTGCGATGGTGGAACGTGGACGGCAACGAGGAGTCCCTCGTCCTCGAAGGTCACGGGGGGCGGGTCCAGGCGATCGCATGGCATCCCGCGGGCACCCGCTTCGCCACTGCCTCCTTCGACGGCACCGTGCGGGTGTGGAACGGCGACGGCACCGGCGAGTCGGGAGTGCTCCATGAAGACACGGATGGCGTGTACGACGTGGAGTGGAGCCCCGATGGTACGCGGCTGGTCACCGCGACTCGGGGCGGCAATGCGCGGGTGTGGGAGCCCGATGGCAAGCGCGCTCCCCTCGTGATCGCGCACCATGCCGGCGAGATCTTGACGGCGTCGTGGAGCCCCGATGGTACGCGCATCGTCACCGCGTCGCGGGACGAGACGGCACGGGTGTGGCGAGCGGGAGGCACGGGGGCCCCCATCCTCCTCAACGATCACGAAGGGCCGGTCGCGACCGTCGCGTGGAGCCCCGATGGTACGCGCATCGTCACCGCCTCGTGGGACGGGACGGCACGGGTGTGGAGCGCCAGCGATGGCTCGACGACGGTGCTGGATGGCAAGAGCGGCAGGGTCTCGCTCGCCGAGTGGAGCCCGGACGGTCAGCAGATCGTCACCTCGTCCGACGACAACGGCGTGCGGGTATGGAGCGCCGATGGCGAGCACCACGAGCTCGTCGGGCACCACGAGCGCAGGATCTGGACCGCCGCGTGGAGCCCTGATTGCCATCGGCTCGTCACCGCTTCGAACGACGGGACGGCGCGGGTCTGGCGTGCGGATGGAGCGGGAGCCGGGATCACGCTCGAGGGCCACCAGGGTGCGGTCTTGCTCGCGGCGTGGAGCCCCGACGGCCGGCGGCTCGTCACCGCGTCCGCCGATGGAACCGCACGGGTCTGGCAGGTGGAGGGGACGGGCGAGCACATCGCGCTCGAGCGCGTCCTCGAGGGCCACCAGGGTGTGGTGCGGCTCGCGGCGTGGAGCCCCGACGGCGCGCACATTGCCACCGGGTCGGAGGATGGGACCATGCGGGTGTGGCCGGCGAACGGAAGCGGGGAGCCGCTCGTCCACCGACACGAGGGGGTCGTGGTGTCCGTCGCGTGGAGCCCTGATGGCACGCGTCTGCTCACCGCAGCTCGCGACAAGACGGCACGGGTCTGGCGTGCCGACGGCCTGGGCGACCCCGTCGTGCTGAGGGGTCACAAGGAATGGCTGGTGTCTGCGGCATGGTGCCCCGACGGTGAGCACGTCGTCACCACCTCCGAAGACGACACGGCGCGGGTGTGGGCCGCGGATGGTACGGGCGAGCCGGTCGTGCTGCGGGGTCACGAGGAAGCGATCACGTCCGCGAGGTGGAGCCCGCAGGGCGATCGAATCGCCACGTCGTCCATGGATCGCACGGCGCGAGTCTGGCTCGTCACCAAGCCGGCGCTGCAGCACGCTCTCACGGCGGCGGCCACCGCCGACTGCCTCTCCGTCGAGCAGCGCAAGGACTATCTCGGTGAGGACGAAGCCGAGGCGCGGACCCGCTACGAGGCTTGTGAGCTCGAGCGAGGACGGACCCCGGCGCCGGCCGTGGCCCGGGTTGCACCGAAGCGCGAGCAGTGACTCGTTCGGGCCACTGCTCGCACGGCATGTCCGTCAGGAGAGGGATCCGCCGGAGCCCGTCAGGGGGCACCCATGATCGTACCAGTAGTTGAATACGTCTCGCTTCTTCAAGGTGCTGGTGCAGAGGGCCCAAAAGTCGGTTCCGTTGGTCACCAGCCGTCGGTTCGCCTGGAGCAGGAGGCTGATGTCCTCCGCGTGCCCGCTCACCGTCGCATAGCCGAACGTCCCCCATTTGGTGGTGATGTAGGCCCGGTCTGCAGCGTTGAAGAAGCCCTTGATGGGACTATCCCAGTTGGTACCCCCAAGCGCAGGGGCCAAGTCTTCATCATCATCAGTCGTGCTCTGTGCCATCTCGACGTCCTTCGTACGGAAGTACACACTCATCCATACTGGTCGTCAACGGCTGGTTTCGGGTAGGTCGGCAGAACATCGATTCGATGGTCCAAATCGTCCTGCTGCTACCCTGGTGGCACGAACGATGCGCAGGTGCTCACGCCGGCGCCGGGGATGTGCAGCCCCGTATTGGCGTTGTACACCGACAGCCCCCCGCCATCGTTGCCGTCGTAGTCGAGCCGGGTCACCTTGGAGACGCCCGAGGCCGGGCTCGTCTCGGTGAAGAAGTACACGTCACCGCCCCAGAAGGCGAACGCGAAGGCGTTGGTGATGTCGAGACCGTCGAGGTTGGTGTGCTCGAGCTCGGCGCCGCTCTGCTTGTCGAGCTCCACCAGCACCGCCAGCTCGGCGCTCACGGGGGCGAACGTGAACAGGCGGCCATCGCCGGTGCCGGTGAGCTCACCCACCGGGTAGTCGGTGGGACCGATGAGATCGATCTCGGCCGCAGCCTCGTCGAACTGGCCGAGCTCGGCGCCGCCGGGGCCGAAGTCGGGGTACTCGAGGTAGCGATCGCTCTTGTAGATGAAGAGCTCGTCGCAGCTGCTGTCGGCGTCGACCACCGAGTAGCCCATGCCGAGCAGCCACCAGCTCGTGCCCGGGTTGACGTAGCCGGTGTCCTCGCACAGCGACAGCTCCGACAGCGGCGCGCGGAAGATCCGGCCGAGGCGGCTCGACTGCTCGTAGTAGTTGATCCAGACGTAGCCCTGGCGATCGATCGCCATCGAGTTGGCGACCCACCCGAGCGGCGCGGGGCAGCCGATCGAGCCCACCATCGTGAACGTGTTGGCGGGAGGATCGAAGAACCACACCTGTCCGCTGCCGGCGTCGTCGAGCACGTAGATCCCGTCGAGCACGTCTTGGCACGCACACGGGCTCTGGTCGCCGCCGTCCTCGGCCACGGTGGCCACGCCGCCCACGTCGAGCAGGGTCCCGGTGCTGCCGGCCGAGTCGTCGGTGGGATCGGCGTCGGCGGGGCCGTCCACGTCGATTCCGATGCCCGTCTCGGCGCCGCCGCCATCGTCGCTCGTCGGCGGCGTGCAGGCGAGGCCCAGGAGTGGCATCCACGAGAGTGTTGCCATGCGACCCATGGCACCAGCATACCCTTCGTTCGTCGCCGGGTGGACGTCGCTAGCGCTTCGACGCTCCGCGCAGCGCCTTGGGGGCCTGGCCGCTGGGGCCCGCGGCGACCGGCTGGGACAGCACGATCTCCTGCCCCGCGCGGTGGCCCTCGGAGTACGCGTCGTTGCGGCGGGCGCCGCTGCGGTGCACGGTCTGGATCCTCGGGTAGCGCCGGCGAAAGTAGCCCTGGAGCTCGGCGGTGGGGACCCACACCAGGCCCTGCTCCTGGAATTGCCGGCTCTGGGCCTCGAGCTTGGCGTCGAAGCCCCGCATGACGCCAGCGAGGAACGCCTGTCGATCGCGGTTGGAGCCCTGCCGGCTGCTGCTCGCGTACTCCGACCACAGCCGGGTGGCCGTGGCGGACAGGAATGCGTGCACGTGCTCGGCCATCAAGAGGTTGGCCTCGAGCCCGCAGATCTCGAGCACGGTGCCCCGCTTGCCCTCGCGCGGGCGATACACCGGGATCCATAGGCTCTGCACGAAGAAGTACTTGCTGAGGATGCTGGCCAGCCGGCGGTCGTGCTCGAAGATCCGGCCGGATGGGCGACCGAGGTGGCGAAAGCCGTAGCGCCGGCGCTCGGCTGGGCCGGCCGCCTGCTCGACCTCGAGGTTGAGCTTGAGCATCAGCCGTCGCGCCGTCATCGCGGCCAGCTCGGCTTCGTGTTGGTTGGGGCTCTGCGCGAGCGCGAGGAGCTTGCGGATGCGGTCGATGGTGCGGCCGGCCGGGTCGTCGGTCGCGGGCGCCGACGGGCGTCCGCTGGCTCGCGCGTCGATGCCCAGGCGCTCGCACACCCGCTGGAACGCCGGCCCGTGGGCGGTCTCTTCGGCGTGCAGGCACTCATCGACGAATTGGTGGGCGACCTCGTGCTTGAGCACCTCGACGACCTCGACCCATGGGTGCTCCAGCACCAACGCGCGCGAGATCTCGAGGCTGCGCAGCTCTCCGTTCCACTGCCCGAGCCGCTCGCGGGTGTCCGAGAGCTGGAACACGGGCTTGCGCAGCGCATGCCAGAAGAACGTGGCGTTGATCGACTCCCACTCTTCCACCAGGCGCACGAGCAGCTTGGCCTCGAGCTCGGCGCTCAGCTCGGCGGTGTGGGCGTCGCGGGAGCCCTGGTTCACGGCAGAGAGACTAACGGGCGGGTGACGCCACGTGCAACACGAGGGCAAGCGGTGCGCGTTGGTGCTCTAGGCGCGATCGGTCGGGGGCGCCGCGGTCGTCGTCGCTCGCTCGGCCTCCCGTCGGATCCGCTCGCTGTCCTTGGCGTAGGCGAGATCCGCGGCGGTGGGCTTGCGGATGAGCAGCAGCCACAGGCCAAACAGCAGGAACGCGATCGTGAACCACTGCGCCGGGGTCAGGCTCAGGTAGCGCGCATCGGGGATCGGGCTCACTTTGCGCACGCCCTCGTCGCTGCGCAGCGAGTCGAGCAGGAAGCGAAATGGCGCGTAGACGGTGAGCAGCAGGCCCGTCAGGCGCCCGGGCGGCCACTTCTCCCAGCGCGCCCCGAAGTACACCCACAGCATGAGCACGATGGTGAACAAGAGCTCCACGAGGCCGAGGTCGTAGCGCCAGCGACCATCGGGCCAAGGGCCGACCGCCATGAACGTACCCTCGGGGACGATGTTCCCCGGATGGTCGTGCACGATGCTGCAGGCGGTGCGACCGAAGCACCAGGCGATGAGCAACCCGAACACGGAGGTGTCGCCGAAGATCAGCGCCGGCTGGGCTCCCATCGGCCGCCTGGCGCAGTAGATGCGCAGGTAGATCATCCCGCCCACGAACCCGCCGAAGAACCCGCCCATGCTCGACAGACCATTCCAGATCTGGAGCACCACCCACGGGTTCTTCGCGACCTCGTGGGGGTAGTAGAAGAACGCCGAGACCAAGTGCGAGACCACGAACCCCGTCGCGAGCATCCACACCAGGAAGTGGCCATAGAGCGCCTGATCGAGGTCCCTGCGGCGCGCGTACTCGAGGCAACGAGACCGGCCGAGGATCAGGCCCGCGGCCACCAGCGGCCCGAACAGCTTGAGCGTGAGGGGGCCGAGCTCGAGCTCGGGGGCGTCGACATAGGGAATGAACGCCGCGAGCATCGAATGCCGACGCTAGCCCATGGCTCCACCGGGGGAAAGGACGCCCGTCAATCGCGTCACGGCACGCGACCGGGCGGCTCGGCTGGCGCCGCGGCCAGCCATGCCTCCACGCGATCGACGTCGCGGCGGCGCCCCATCGCGAGCTCCTCCAGCACGTCCCGCGCTGCTTCGGCGAGCTCGCGCGCGCGCTCGGGCTCGCGCCCGGCGGCACGCAGCGACTGGGCCAGCTCGAAGCGCACGAGCGCGAGCTCGCTACCGGCGGCGTCGTGCTGCTCTGCCGACGCGAGCGCGCGCTCGAGCGCCTCGATCGATGCGTCGTGTCGGCCGAGCTCCCGCAGCGCGCGACCCTGGCTGCGGCGGGCGTCGAGCGACGCGTTGGGGCTGGGGCCGTGTGCATCGAGGATCTCGATCGCCCGCTGCGCCTGCTCGAGCGCCTCGCGGGGCTTGCCCACCTCGAGCAGGATCGAGGCCACCATCGCGGCATGCGTGCCGTGCTCGGGGTGCTCGGGCGCGAGCCGGAGCGTGGCGATCTGCTGCGCCTGCTGGGCCAGCGTGAGCGCTTCCTCGGCGCGGCCCTGGTCGGCCACCGCCCACGCGAGGTTGCGCAGGGACTCTGCCACCTCGGGGTGCTCGGGCCCGAGCTTGCTGCGCCGCACCTCGAGCGCCTGCCGGTGGAGTCGCTCGGCCGCCTCGGGCCGGCCCAGGTTGCGCTGCACCACCGCCATGCTGGCGATGGTGCGCGCGGTCTCGATGTGGTCGTCGCCCAGCACCTCGCGCTGCAGCACGAGCGCGCGCTCGAGCGCGGGCTCGGCCTCGACGTAGCGGCCCTGCAGCAGCGACAGCAGCGCGAGGTTGGCGTAGAGCGAGGTCATGCTGGGATGCTTGGGGCCGAGCACCCGCTCGGTGTGCTCGGCCGCCTGCGCCATGTAGGTGCGGGCGTTGTCGAAGTCACGGCGCTCGGCGTAGGCGCTGCCGAGGTTGAGCAGCGCGACCCCGAGGCCGGGGCTGTCGGGCTCGAGCGCGCGCGTCTGATCCACCACCTTCTGGAACAGCGTCACTGCCTCGTCCCAGCGGGCCCCGCGGACTGCGATGATGGCCAGCGTGTTGTCGATGGGCATCTCGGCGCCCGGGTCTTCCCCCGCGCGCTGGGCCAGCGCCTGCGCGATGCCCAGCCACTCGCGCCCGTCGTCCTCGCGCCGCTGCTCGACGCCGAGCTCGTAGCCCATGTCGGTGGCGATCATCGCGGCGCGGCGATCGTCGCCCGCGGCAAGCGCGTTGCGGAACGCCGAGCGCAGCGCGGCGGTGCCCTCGGGCATGTCGAGCGAGCGCTGGCCGCGGGCGATGGCATGCTCCACTGCCGCGATGATCGGCAGGTAACCGGTCGCGCGCGCCCGCTCGAGCAGCGGTGTGAGTGCTTCGATCTGCTCGCGGTACTTGGCCGCCGAGTAGAGCGCGTCGGTGCGGGCCAGCTCGTCGCGCAGCCGCGCCACCTCCTGGCGCACGTCCTCGTGCTCGGGCGGCGCGATGCCGGACTCGAGCGCCTCCACGTCGAGGCAGCCGTCGAGGTCGGGCAGGTCCCGTACGCCGAGCACGGCCCGATCGACCACGGCGCCGTCGGGCCTGGCGATGACCTCGACGAACGCGTCGAGCCGTGACAGCCGCTCGCCGAGGCACCGGCGGCGCTGCTCGAGCAGCTCGGCCGATTGCGTGCCCGCGACGTGGGTGGCCTCGCAGGCCGCGGTGGCCTGGCTCGCCCAGCCCTCGGCGTACTCGTCGAGCCGCTGCGAGACGCGGGTCCAGGTGTCGTCGGCGTGGAGCAGCCCTGTGGCGTGGAACGCCTCGCCGAGCTCGAGCTTGCGCTCGTCGTTCCACACGTGGTCGATCTCCTCGGCCGCGACGGCGCATGCCGTGTGCTCGCGCGAGGCACCCGAGCGATACGCGAGCACGGCCACCGCCACCGCGCCGAGCCCTGCCGTACCGACAGCCAGCCAGCGCCGGCGCCGGCGCTTGGGGTTGGCCGCGAGCGCACGCAGGAGCGCATCCATCGAGGCGTGGCGGGCCGAGGGGGCGGTCGCGAGCCCCTGCGTCACCGCGCGGCGTACCCACCCCGGCACGGCGCGCGCACCCGGTGGATCCCGGATCACGCCGGAGAACACGGCACGCGTGAGGCTCTCGAGGTTCGATCCCGTGAACGGTCGCTCGCCATAGAGCGCCTCGTAGAGCGCCACGCAGAGCGCGAACTGATCCGATGCCGGGGTGGCCATGCGTCCCGCGAGCTGCTCGGGGGACATGTACGCGGGCGTGCCCATCACCGTGCCGGCCTCGGTGAGCGCCTCGTCGAGGTTGGCGACCGAGAGCCCCTCGTACGCGCCGACGGACTCGGCGCTGCCGCGGCCGCGGGCCAGGCCGAAGTCCACCACGCGTACGCGCCCGTCGTGGCCCACGAGCGCGTTGTCGGGCTTGAAGTCGCGGTGCACGATCTCGACCGCATGGGCGGCAGCCAGCCCCCGCCCGGCCTGGCGGAACACCCCGAGGATCTCGGGGATCGTACGGGGCTTGGCGCGCAGCCACTTGCCGAGCGTCTGGCCCTCGACGAACTCCATCGCCACGAACACCGAGCCTTCGAGCTCGCCCACGTCGTAGACCGCGACCACGTTGGGGTGGGCGATGCGGGCGATCGCCTGGGCCTCGCGGACGAGTCGCGGGCGGCCCTCGCCGAGCAACGACGGGCGCAAGAGCTTGATCGCCACGCGCCGATCGAGCTCGGGATCGTACGCGACGTAGACCACGCCCATGCCACCCGCGCCCAGCTCGTCGATGAGCACGTAGCGCCCGATCGACGTGCCGCGCGGCAGCCGGGGCGTGTCACGACCTGGGGCCATCGGCTCGGTGTCGTCGCCGATGCGCGTCGTATCTTCGCGCGGGTCGTGCACGTCGATTCGAACGCCCGTGGTCTCCTCGTCCACCGCTCTCCGAGGATGCCGTATACGCCGGCGGAGGGCCACCGTGGCGGTCGTGCGCGCGCTCGATCCCATGCGCGCTCGCGGGAGCGAGCGGTCGGCGCACCGGTTCGATTCAAGGCATCGGGCGCGTCGGGCTCGGGGGCTCCGCAGGCAACGTGATCTCGAGCAGCTCGAGGTCGTCCGTGCAGTCGTCGATGAACACGTCGCGCCCGGTCGGCAGCACGAGCGCCTCGACAGCCCCGAGGCGCTTGCGCTCGCCGGCTTCGCCGTGCAGCACGATCGCGCCCGACAGCACCACCCAGAGCATTCGCGCGCCTGTGGGGGAGAGCGCGGTCGAGCGGGTGCCGGGCTCGGGTCGCACCACGCAGGCACCCGCGAAGCCGCTGGTCGCCACGCCGATGCCGAGGTCGCGCTGCTCGAACCCGGGCCGCCGCCAGGGCTGCCAGCTCGTCTCGCTCGCCACGTGCCGGACGAAGCGCTGACCCGAGAAGTCGCGCAGGGGCGCGAGCATGACAGTGGGCAGCATGAGCTCGTGGTCTACTCGTGTCTCGTGCGCGGCCGGGTCGGCGATCTCGATCACCTCGAGCTCGGGCGAGCTCTCGAGCACGCGGTGGCGGATTCGCGGGGGCTGGAGCACGCAGTCGCCGGCCTGCAGCACGAACGGTGGGCCCTGGTCTTCGTAGACGACCCTCACCCAGCCGTGGCGGCAGTAGATCAGCTGGAAGCGCACCTCGTGGAAGTGCACGTAGTCGGGCACGGGGCCGCCGTCGGGGATGCGAATGTGCGAGGCGATCAAGCGGCCGCCGTCGCGGTCGGGCACGAGGTCGCGGTAGCGCATCCCCGCCCGGCCCTCCACCCACTCGGTGCCCGCCGTGCGTGCTGGCGCGGGCTCGCGCCGCAGGCGGATGCGTGCGCCGTGGCCCGACAGCTCGGCCCACGCTGGATCATCGGCGGGGAAGATCGCGTCGAGCCGAAGCCCCAGCCGCTCGGTGAAGAACGCCAGTGCCTCGCTCAAGTCGGGGCATGGGAGCGTGATCTCGGCGGGGCTCGCGGCCATGGACCGCCCCGCGATCAACCGTCGCGCCAGCCGTCGTCGAGCAGCGCCTTGCGAACGCGACCCAGCGCCGCTGCAGCCGCTTCGTCGCCGGCGAAGCGCTCGGCGACCTCGGTGCGCAGCACCCCACCGTCGATCCGCAGGCGCGCCTCGATGGTGCGGCCGGCCGAAGTGAACGAGAGCGTGGCTGCGGTGACGGCCTTCTGCTCGGGCACCACGGCGAGCACGGGAGCGGCCGCGGCCACCGGTGCGGACGTACCACCAGCCACCGCGTCACCCGCGTCCTCGTAGCCCTTGCGGCGCTTGGAGCCGGCGACCTTGTCGAGCTCGGCGCGAGCCTTGCTCTCGCTGCCGAGATCCTTGACCTGCGTCTGACCACCGGTGCCGATGCGACCGAAGTTGACGTAGAGGCTGCCCCCCTCTACGCGCGCCCGCCAGAACTTCTTGGAGCCGCCTTCGACGGCCTGAAGGCTCACTTCCCAGGACTCGCTCATGTCGCGTCTCCTTCAGGGGCGGGGCTGGGCGCGGCCTCGCGGAGCTTGGCCACCTGCGCGAGCAGGGGCCGGCCGTGCGCGGGGTCGGTCATGTGCACATAGGCCGCGAAGCCATGCAGGTGATCGAGCGACTCGGGCCCGGCCTTGCCGCGGGTGCGGTTGTACAGCGCGGCCCGCAGGAGCTTGCGGAGCTTGCGAGGCACGCGAGCCGCCGGCACCCCGGTGGTGCCCGCCGCCGGTGCGTTGACCACCAGCCCCGTGACCTTCTGCCGCCGCCCCGCTCGCATGATGCGGGTCTTGTTGGGGTGCACCGCGAAGCCCTCGCCGCCCACGATGCTGCGCACGCGGTGCAAGAGCTTGCCGAGGGGAGCTTCCCCGGCCGCTGCGGATGGGTGGCCCGCCACCGGCCCGTGCCACGAGAACGTCAGATCGTCGGCATACCGCGAGTAGCGAAACCCGAGCTTGATCGCGAGCCCGTGCATGCGTCGATCGAGCCGCATGCACAGCGCGTTGGTGATGGACGGGCTCGTGGGCGCACCCTGGGGCAGCGAGCGCGGGCCGATCGCCACGTGCACCGGCTTTCCGCGCAGCTCCAGCACCTCGCGCGGGGCCTCGGTGCACAGCATGGAGAGCACGGTGGCCACCTGCTCGCCGTAGCCGGCCTTGCGAAACAAGCCCTTGACCCGCGGCTGCGTGATGGTGGGGTAGAAGTCCTTGAGGTCGAGCTTGACGACGACCGCGGCGCCGGCGTGGACGCTGGCGTTGCTCACGGTGCTGCGGCCGGCCACGAAGCCGTGGGCGGCCCCGTGCACGGGCAGGTGCTCGGTGACGTTGCGGGCGATCCAGCGCTGCGCCGCCTTGAGGTTGGGCTTGGGGGCGCTGATGAGGCGCAGGCCGCCGTCGCGCTTGGGCACGTGCCAGCGGTGGTAGTGGGTGCCGCTGTCGACCTCGCGGTGGAACACGAGCCAGCGAAGCCGCGGCATCGTGAGCCCGAGCGCCTCGGCCACCGCGCCCGCGCTGGCGAGCTTGGGCAGCGCATTATCCGTACGGCGCGCTTCGGGGTCGGCCAGGTCGCGGCGATCGACGTCGACGGTGTCGTGGTAGAAGATGCCGGCGCCGAGGTGCACCAGGTGGTTCTGGCGGAACTCGGCCCACGCGTGGCGGCGGAGCAGCTTGCGGACGCGCCGCTCTTCTTCGCGGCGGGCCTTGTACTTCTTGCGCTCCTTGTCCGAGAGCGTCGAGGTGTCCGTGCCCTCGTCCCACAGGCCCCGCGCCTTGAGCTCGGCCACCACCCACGCATCGATGCCGCCGGCCTCGGCGATCTGCGGCCAAGGAGGCAGGGGGCGGTCCGAGGGCGAGGTCGCTTCGGTCATGCGCGCACGATGGGGTGAAGCGAGTTGGGTGAAGCGAGTGGAACAAGAGCGCGAGACAGCGGGGAAAGGGAGCCGAGACGCTACTACTCGACATGGGACACGGTAGGCTCACCGGTTTGTGGTACGGAGGGGGCCGTAGCGACCGGGTTGAACGACGGTTGCGTGGTTGGTCCAGATAACCCGGTCGCTACGGCCCCCTCCGTACCTGACAAACCACGAACAGCCTACCTTGTGGAGTGATGCAGTGATGTTAGACCGGGGCGGCGCAGCACCGCCCATGTGCTAGGCACGTGGCTAACGAACTCGGTTCCCTCTCCCCGCTTCTCGCAGAGTGGCGCCACGCTAGCGAATCACCCGAGGTGGTGTCAACGCGATCGCGGCCCGGTGTGGTGAAAAGAACATGCTGGAAGGTCGGTGGTGGAACGGCGTCCGAATCGAGCGCACGCACGCCGAAGCCTCCATGCTGGAAGGCACGGCTGCGCGGAGCGTGGGCCACCCGACGTGCTGCGCGGATGACCCGTGGTGGACGTGCGTTCTAGGGGCTCTCGGCTGCGCTGGCGTCGATGAAGCCCCGGTGGGTGAGCTTCTCCAGGCGGCCGAAGTACTCGGTGCTGGCCTCCTCGGGGGTGGCGAACAGGAGCCTCTGCATGCGCATGCGATCGGGGTGCGGACCCCAGCGCACGGTCACCTGGCGGTGATCGAGGCTCACGCGGAAGGTCTGCGAGCCGGCGGCGTCGCGCCGGACGAACGTGCGGGTCTCGGCGCGGATCAGCCGGCGGCCCTCCTCGGTGTTGCGGGCCCGCTCGAGCTCGGCGCGCTGTCGCGCGTAGAGCAGGCGCAGCGCGATCATCGGGACGGTGGGGCCCTCACGCAGGCCGCTGCGGCGAAACTGCGGGCTCGTGCACGAGGCGTCGACGGTACGACCCTCGCGGTCGAGCGTGAACGACGTCTTGTAGCTGCGGTGGGCCTGGGGGTCGTCGACCTCGCCCTCGATCTTGGTGCCCTCGGAGCCGAGGTCGTGGACCCTCGTCAGGCGCACCGCGTTCTTGGTGGCGAGCAGGCGGTGCGCCTCGCCCTCGCGGGCGTCGCGGAACCGCAGCGCCTCGGGGTCGGGCGGGGTGGCGAGCAGCGGCCGGTACACGAAGCGACGCTGGGCGATGTCGTACAGCACGAGCCCGCGCTGGATGTGGTGCAGCAGCGCGGGCCGGAGGTCGTTGGTGCTGCGGCCGGTGGTCGCGGCGAGCTCCGCCAGCGTGCGCGGGCCCTGTTCCAAGAGCTGCAGGCACTTGCGCGCGAGCACCTCGTCGACCTCGCCCGCATCCAACAAATCGAACGTGGCGATGCCGGCCCAGCCGGCGTCGGTCCAGCCCGAGAGCGCGAGCACGAGCTCGGCGTCGCCGAGGTCCACGACGTAATAGGCGGGCAGGCCCGCGCCCACGAGGTGGATCCGCACGCTCTTGGCGTGCGGGAGCAGGCGAGCGAGCACCGACAGCCGCTGGCGACCCCACGTGCGCACGACCAGCGGCAGGTTGCCCTGGTAGACGGGCCCGGTCGCCTCGATGACCTGCTCCCACGGCTCGAGCACCAGCCGCGGGCGCTCGCCCGGGGTCAGCTCGTAGCGCAGCGCCCGGGGCGGCTTGCGAGCGCGGCGCTGCCGGAGCGTGAGCAGCACGTTGTAGAGATCGACGGGCGCGAGCTCGAAGGTGTGCAGCGGCAGCGTGGAGGCCGACTGCACCTGGCCGAACGCCCGGATCCAGCGGAGCGGCACCAGGAACCGCTGCTCGGTGCCCTCGCCCTCGCCGCTCGGGGTGAGCTCGAGCGTGGAGGCCCGGTACGAGCGCAGGCGCCCGAGCGCAGACAACAGCGCAGGATCGAGGCGCACGTGCGAGGTGCCGGGGCGGAGCTCGCGGGCCTGGTAGAGCGCGCCGGCCTTGAGCCATAGCCGCGCGTAGGCCGACTCGTCGGCCGAGAACACCTCGAGCCCGAGGCCCTCCGCATCGACCGCGAGCACCGGATCGAGCGGTGATTCCTCCTGCGCGGCCTCGCCGTACTTGCTCGAGAGGAACTCGCGCTGGGCGTTCCACACCTCCTGCGTCACGCGCTTGCCCTGCGCGAGCAAGTACGCGAGGTAGTCGGCGCGGCTCTTGGGGCGGAAGCGCAGATCGCTGGTGAGGATCTCGCCCATCGTGAGCAGGGCGTCGCGCACGACCCCCGGGCGCTGCAGCTCGGCCGTGAGCGCACAACCGGCCCGGATCCCGTCGGTGGGGATCCGCAGGCGGAAGGCGTCGCCCTCGGCCACTGGATCGGTGGCAGGGGCATAGCGGACGCGGACCTCGGCGGCTTGGCTCGTCATCGTCGGCGGTTCCTTGTGATCGTTTCTCGTGATGACTCGTGAGGTGCCCGTCAGGCAGAGGTCGGCGCCACGTCGAAGGCCTTGGCACGGGCCTCCGCATGCTGCAGGCGACGCAGCGCGCGGTACGTGACCTTGCGGACCTCCTCGGGCTCGCCGCTCTTGCCGGTGCCCTTGGAGAGGATCCCCTGCAGCGTCTCGCGAGCCACGTCGCCGCCGAGGCGGCCGAGGCTGCCGATGGCGGTGAGGCGGGCCGGGCCCTTGCCGGTCGTCTCTGCCAGCTCGCGAAGCTCGCTCACGCGGCGATCGCCGAGCGCGGTGGGCAGCACCACCGAGCGCGACGCATCGGAGGCGAGCAGCTCCCCGGCCTTGGCGCCCGCGAGCGCGGCATGGGCCACCGGGGCGATCGCAGCCGCGTCGGCCACGGTCTGGGCAGTGAGCAGCTTGGCGGCCTCGCCCGGCGCACGCGCGGACACGAGCTCGGCCGCGGCACGGCGGACGCCCGCGTCGGCATCGGCGAGCAGCGGCTGGGCCCGCTTCACGTCGGAGGCGTCGCCGTGGGCCTCGAGCAGGCGCAGCGCCTCGCGGCGCACCTCGGGTGCGAGGTCGGCCTGGTCGAGCGCCTTGCGAGCGGCCGCCTGACCCACGCCGCCCAGCTTTCGCGCCGCCCACAGGCTGGCACGCCACGCCTCGGCGGCCGCGGAGCGACGCTTGCTGGTCTCGGCGTCCTCGCCGAGCTTGGCCTTGCCGTGGGCGGCCACCCACGCCTCGGCCGCGAGCGAGGCGGCCTTGTCGACATCGGGAGCCAGCATCGCGTGGCCGCTCGCGCCCGCGATCCAGGCCGCGTCGGCGCGGGCCACTGCGCCCGGGGCCACCAGCAGCGAGCGCACCGAGGCATCGGGACACTCGCCGCGGCGCACGAGCCCGCGTCGCAGTCGGCGGCGCACCTCGTCGTCCTCGATTTCACCCATGCGGGCAACCAGCGTCAGCGGGTCGCCGTGCCGCGCCAGGAACCCGGCGGCGGGCGCCGATACGTCGGTGTGACGGCTGCGCAGCGCCAGCAGGTTGGTGCGGGTGGGCTCGTCGGCGAACAGCTTGCCGAGGGCCGCCACCGCGGTCCGGCGCACGCCCGCGGCGTCGTCGTCGAGCGCCTCCGCGAGCACGGCCTCGGCCGCCGGATCGCGCAGCTCGCCGAGCTCGGTGGCGGCGTGCTGGCGCACGCCCGGGTCCTCGAAGCGATCGGCCACCGCGGCCTCGAGCACGCTGCGGCTGCGGGCATCGCCGGCATGACGCAGCCCCGTGATCGCTCGCAGGCGCAGGGCCGTGGCGCCCTCGCGAGCCACCCGCTCCACCTGCGCGCGCACGCGCTGTTGCTCTTCGGAGTCGGCGAGGCGCGGGAGCATGCGGCCCAGCGCCTCGATGGCGGTGGGAGCGAGCGCCCGGTCCTCGTCGGTGATCTCCGCGTCGGGGTCGAGCAGCGGCTCGATCTCCTCGAGCGCCCGCCGATCGCCCAGCGTGCCGAGCGAGAGCAGCGCTCGTTCGCGCTCGGCCTGCTCGCCCGCCTTGAGCACGAGCAGCAGCGCCTGGAATGCCTCGGGACGGCGCTTGCCGGCGAGACCGGCCGCCGCGGGCAGCACGAGCTCGCGCCGGCCCTCGCGTAGCGCAATCGCCAGCGCCTCGAGCGTGGCCCCTGGCACGTGCTCGGCCCGGAACGCCAGCGCCTCGCAGGCCGCCACGCGGATCTCGGGGTTGCGATCCTCGAGCAGCCCAGCCAGGAGCGGCTCGGCACCGGCATCGTCCACGTCGCGCAGCACGGTCACGGTGCGGCGGCGTAGCTCGTCGTCGGTGCTCTGTGCGGCCTCGCCGAGGTAGCCCAGCACGCGCGAGTCGACATAGCGCGCCCGCGTGCCGCCACCCGGTAGACGCCGCGCGCCCTCGCTGGGGTGACGGGCCAGGCTCACCAGCGCATCGAAGGCACGGGTGCGGATCGGCCCTTGCTCGTCTTGCAACAGCGAGGTGAGCACGTCCTGCCCGGCGACGTGGCCGATGCGAGACAGCGCGTCGATGAGCCCCATGCGGTCGGCGTTCTTGTCGGGGTCGTCCTCGATGCGGGCCGCCACCGCGAGCGCAGCGGTGCGGCCGGCCTGGTCGACCGCCGCCGCGTCGGCCCCTTTTGCGTGCGAGAGGGCCACCAGAGCCGCTAGCGCGCGTTGCGCAATCCGCGCGTCTTCGCGACGGAGGAACGCCGAGAGCACCTCCACCGTGCGCACCTCGCCGCGGGCGGCGAGCGCTTCGGCGGCGCGCAGCCGCAGGTCCTCGTGATCGCTCTCGAGCGCACGTCGCAGCGCATCGTCCACTCGCGGATCGCTCGAGTCCACCAGGCGGTCGACCACCGAGAGCCGCACGTCGGTGTGGCGGCTGCCGAGTGCCACGAGCCAGGGTTCCAAGCTGCCGCTCTCGAACAGCCGCTGGATCATCGTCACCGCGTAGCCGCGGACCTCGGCGTTGGGCGCATCCACGGCCCGCAGCGCCAGCTCGCGCGCCGCCGCGTGTCCGGTCTTGGCCATCGCCACCAGCTCGTCGAGCGCGCCGCGGCCCACGTCGGCGGCCTGCGACCCGAGCGCGAGGCCCAGCGGCGTGGTGTCGCCCTGGTCGTAGAGGCCCTGCAGGGTCGTCAGCGCGGCCTTGCGGACCAGGTGGTGCGGGTCGGAGAGGGCGCGGCGCAGCACCGGCAGCACTGCGGCGCGGCCCACCTCGGGCACGCGGGCCAGCGCGCCCAGGCGCGCGAGCGCGTCTCTGCGTACGCGATGGGTCTCGTCGGACTCGCCGCGCGTGGGAGCCTGGCGCACGAGGCCCACGTAGGTGCCGAACACCAGCGCTGCGATTGCGGCGCGGTCGATGGGCGCGTCGCCGGCCGGCGGTACCGTCTGCGGTCGCGGGCCACCCACGAAGCGCAGCACCTCGAGCACGCGCTCGGTGAGCGTGGCGGGGCCGTCGTCGCGCACCTGCTCCAGCAGTCGTCGGATCCAGCCGCGCTTGCGCGGCTGCGCGTGCTCGTTCTCCCAGTTGGTGGCGGGCGCATCGGGCGAGCCGGCCACCGTGGGTGCGCGCAGCCGCTGCAGCTCGCGCCAGAACCCTTCTGGCTGGGGGCGCAGCGAGAGCACGCGCGCGGCCGCGTAGCGCTGGGCCGGATCGTCGCTCGCCAGCACCGACACCAGCACGTTGAGCAGCGGCCCGCGAGCGCTCTCCTCGGGCCAGGTCTTCATGTCGGCCACGCGCTCGGGCTTGGGCGGGCCCACCAGCTCCTGCGCCAGCGGCCCCAGCGTGTCGGCGGCCTCGCGGGCCTCGAGCGCGCGTGCGGCCACGAACCGGATCTCGGGGTGCGACGAGGCGATGGCGGCGAGCAAGAGGTCGGGCGGCAGCCCGGCGCGGGCGAGCGCGAGGTCGCGGGCCACCACCACCGCGAACACCAGGTCCTGGATCTCGCGGTCGCCGTCCTCGAGGCCCTGCAGGATCCCGCGGATCCCGTCGGGGCCGAGCGCCACGAAGCTCAGGATCGCGCCCAGGCGGATCGGGCGGTGGTTGTGCTTGAGCGTGCCTGCGAGCACCGGCACGGCCCGCGCGTCGCCGAGCCGCGCGAGGCCCTCGGCCACCCAGCTCCGCACCGGCAGGTCGGGGTGCGAGAGCGCAGTCACCAGCGGGCGCTCCTTGCCCGGCACCACCGCACCAGCCAGGCCGCGGGCCGCCATCTCGCGCACGATCGGATCGCCGTCGTCGAGCAGCGTCACGTAGTCGGCCATCGCGGCGGTGTCGCCCACGTCGGCCATGGCCCGGGCGCCGCGCTGGCGCAGCGCGTCGGGCGGGCGGTTGATGTCGCCCACCGGCACCGCCAAGAGCGCGCGCATGGGCCCGATGGCCCGGTCGTCGCGACGCTTGCCGCACAGCTCCGCCGCGCGCACGCGCAGGCCCCAGAACTTGCTGCCGAACGCGGCCACGAACGCCTGCTGGTCCTTGGGCACGAGGTGGTCGAGCGCCTCGATCGCCGCCAGGTGCACCGGCGGCGACTCGTCCTCGAGCAGCTCGCACAGCCGCTTGCGCAGCGCGGTGGCGCTGCCCTTCTTGCCGCCCTCGCAGCCGGCGGCTCGCACCTCGGGGCGCGGGGACTCGAGCGCCGACAGGTGGATCGCGTCGTCCTTCTCGAGCGCCTTCTTGCGCGCCTTGTCGTGCTTGCTGTCGACGAGCGCGTTGTAGGCGGCCAGGCCCACCGAGGCCACCGCGTCGGAGACCAGCTCGCGCAGCAAGTCCTCGGACCACTTGTCCTTCTGCCGGTCGAGCTCGCCGACCACGCGCTCGCGGATGTCGGCGTGGCGCGATTGCGAGGCGCGGCGGAGCACGGTCTGCGGCTCCTTCTCGTGCCAGGCCCACAGCGTGCGGAACGCCTCGCTGCGCACCGAGGAGTCCTCGTCGTCGAGCGCGTGGCCGAGCAGCGCATCGGCATCCTCGCGGGTCTTGCTGGCGCCGCCCTTGCCGGGGCCGAGCTTGACCAGGATCTGCAGCGCACGCGTGCGGACGTCGGCGTGGCCGCCCCCGAGCGCGGTGGCGGCCAGCCCCACCGAGCCGCGCTCGCCGTCGGGCTCGGCCAGCGCACGCAGGGCATCGTAGGCCGCGGTGCGCACCGAGGCGTCGGCGTCGTCGAGCAACCACCGCAGCCGCGTACGCAGCCGCTCGTCGCCGGCCATCACGCTGGCGGTGGCGAGCAGCGCCGCGACCACCTCGCGGCGCACGCCCGCATCGGCCTCGCGCGACAGCTGCAGCAGCGCCCCGGTGGCTCGCGGATCGCCCAGCACCCCGAGGGCCCGTGCACCGCGGAGCGCCGTGTCGGGGCTGCGGCACACGAGCGCCGCGAACAACGGCGCGCGCGCGTCCTCGTCGAGCTCCGGGTCGGCGGTGGCGGAGAACGGCGTCAGCCGCCCGCCTTCTTCGAGCTTCTCGAGCGCGGCGTGGGTCTGGGGGTCGACCTTGCGGAGCGCGGCGACGAGCGCGGGCCGGGCCGCCACCGCCACCATGAACGCCACGCGACGGACCTCGCCGTCCTCGTCGTCGAGCGCCTCTTCCACCAGCGCATAGCCGTCGCCGTCGCGGCCGAGGCCCCGGCGACCGAGCCGGAGCAGCGCCGCTGCGCGCACGTCCGCAGGGCCGCGCGCCAGCGCCACGCGAGCCGGCTCGAGCGAGCCGGCGGGCTCGAGCGCCTCGAGGGCATCGAGCGCGGCCTGGCGCACCTTGGCATCGCCGTCGCGCAGGCGGTCGGCAATCATCGCCGGCACCATCGGCGATGCGTCGCGGAGCTTGGGCAGCCGGCCGAGCGCGACGATGCGGATGTCGGCGTGGCGCGAGCCGAGGGCGTCGCGAGCGGGCGCCAGCGGAGCGTCGGCGTCGAGCGTGGTCAGGGCATCGAGCGCGGCCTGGCGCACGTCCTTGTGGGCGTCGCTCAGCGCCTCGCGCAGCGCCGGGCGGCTGCGCCTACGGCCCGAGCGCCCGATGAGCTTGGCCGCGAGCGTGCGGACCTCGGGCTTGTCGTCCTTGCCGAGCGCGCGATCGAGCATGCGCCGCGCGTCGTCCTCGGGGATCGTCTCGAGCGCCTCGAGCGCGGTCTCGCGGGCCTTGGGGCTGCGGGCCTCGAGCTCCTCGGTGAGCTGCGCCAGTCGGCCGTCGATGCGCTCGAGCTCGTCGGCGATGTCGCTCTCGCGGTTGAGCGTGAGCACCGTGACGCGGCGGTGCTTGTCGGCCGCCACGAGCAGCCCTCCGCGCTTCTCCGGCTTGGCGCGCGACGATGCCGGCAGCCACGCGAGCGCACGCAGGCCCGCCTTGCCCACCTCCACCGCCTTGGGCTTGCGCTTGGTGTCGAGCTGCCACGACTTCACCTCGCCGTCGTCGCTCGCCGAGAACAACCGCCGCGGCAGCTCCTGGTTGGCGTCGTCGTAGAGCCGTGCTCCGAGCACCAGGCCCCGTACGGGGCCGGAGTGGCCCGCGTCGCCCGAGCGGTTCTCCTCATCGACCGCGCCGTCGAGGTAGTAGAGCCGCACCGAGCCGTCGGCCGCACCCGCGGCCACGCGCCCGTCGTCGGTGGCCACGAGCGCGTGGATCGCCTCGGTGCCCGGCATGTCGCGGACCTCGGCCTCGGCCAAGAGCGAGCCCTGCCCGGGCTGGGGCAGCGGCAGCACGCGCAGGTTGCCGTCGTCGCCCGCCACCACCAGGCGGCGCCCGCCCGGCTCGACCGCCGCGGCCCGCAGCGGCCGTGCGCTCACCCGGCGCGTACCGAGCGATTGCAGCCGCGGGGTGGCCGACTCTACCACCAATGCGAACACGGCCACGTGCCCGTCCTCGGTGGCGGCCACGAGGCGCAGGCCCCCGTCGTCGCGGTCGAGCGCGGTCACGGCCGACGACAGCGCGGGCACCGAGAACCGCAGCGTGGCGGCCGCGTCACCGATCTCGATGCCGTAGAGCACGCCGTTGGTGCCGCCAGCCACCAGGAGATCGTCGGCCAGGAAGCAGAGCGCGGTCACGGCCGAGCCGACCGCGAGCGAGGCCTGCTCGGTCAGCTTGCTCGCCGACAGCACGTGGACCGACGAGCCGAGGCTCGCGTCGTCCCGCACCCCGCCGTAGGCGAACAAGCGGCCGGAGAGCGAGCCCGAGATGGCCCGTACGCGCTCGACATGGGAAGCGAATTTGCGAGACATGGCGTGGCGTCAGGAGGCGTGGGCGCCGAGGCGGGGGCGACGGTTGGTGCGAACGGGGATCGACCCCGCGGGAAGCTCGATGGGCAGGTCCCGATGGGCGCGACGAATGCCGGCGAGCGCCGCGACGCAGCCGTGGCGCTCGGTCTTGCCCTCGGAGCGGGCGAACGCCTCGAGCACCGGCACGGCGAGCTCCGCAAAGCCGCGGTCCTCGATCGCGAAGTCGCGGATCACGGCCACCAGCCGGGCCTTGGCCACCGACGCGGACAGCGGACGATCGGGCAGCTCGTCGCCGTGGTGCTCGCGACGCTCCATGCGGCCGGGCGGGAGCCCGAACATCACCGTGCGCAGGAACTCGCGCAGCGCCTCGCTGGTGTCGAACCGACGCGCCGCTGGATTCGGCTCCGGCTCACCCGGCTTGGGCGGCGGCACGTAGGCCCCCGGCCGGTGCTTCTCCCAGAGCAGGCGCACCGCGAACAGCCGCACCTCGCGGTCGGGGCTCTCCATCAGCCACGCCAGGCGCTGGGCGCCGCCCACCTGGTCGTACGCGCGCCGAATCAGCGTCAGGCCCACCTCGCGGGTGGCCTTGATCGTGCTCTCGGCGAGCATGAACACCTCGTCCGGGAGCAGCCAGTCGGCGGGCGGAGCATCGTCGCCGGGCTCGGGCCCGTCCTGAAGCTGGCCGAGCTTGAGCAGCACCACGCCCGCGGCCGCTCGCGGCTCGCGGTGGCGGCTGTGCGCCAGGCGGTACGGCAGTACGCGGTCGCCCCACCGCACGATCTCGTGCTTGGCCACGTCCTGCGCCAGCTTCCGTACGTCGGCGCGCGGGTCGTCGAACAGCGGGCGCACGCGGGCGAGCGCGTAGTCCTTGTGGTGCAGACGCGGCTTGATGCCGTGGTCCTTGGCCTCCTGCATGGTCGGCCCGAGCGTGGGGTGGTGCACCCGCAGATACGTGCCGGCGAACGCCCGCACCGTCTCGGGCTCGTCGGCCCCCGCGGCCAGGCTCCAGAGCTTGTCGAGGCCCGCCGCGGTGCCCGAGCCCGCGCCGAAGTCGCCCGGGGAGAAGTGCTCGAGCATGTAGCGGTGCGCGAAGCGGTGCAGGCTCTCGTCGGCCTGCCGCACCATCGCCAAGAGCCACGGCAGGCCGATCCGCTTGGGCTCCACCAGCTTGGTGTTGCCGAGCACCTCGAGCGCCATGCTGCGCAGGCGCGGGCGCATCACCAGGCCCTTGACCCACTCCACGTCGAGGTCATCGCCCTTGAGCATGCCCTCCTGCAGCCAGTGGCCCACGTGGTCGGTGTAGCGGCGGTCGAGCAGCGCCTGCTTGATCCAGTCGAGGCCGATCTCGCGGCCCGAGTACTTGCCGAGCGTGCGGAGCACCTCGTTCTGCTTCCAGCTCCCGAGCCGCTCGTCGACCAGGAGCGCGAGCCAGTGCCCGGCGGGCACCTTCTTCTTGGCGTCCTCGAACAGCTTGGTGATGAACTTCTGCTGGGTGCGGTTGCCGGTCCACAGCACGATGAACGACTCGGCGTCGATCTGCTCGGGCCCGAACGCGGCCTTGAGCTTCTTCTCGGCCAGCTTTGCGGTCTCGCTGGCGCCGAGCAGGCGCACCAGCGCTGGCAGCCCCAGCGCCTTGGCGTCGAGCGGCTCGAGCCGCTCGGCCGCGAGCTTGGCCACGTCGGACTCGCCCTCGGTCGCCAGCGTGACCAGGAGCTCCACCGGCAGCTCGGGAGCGTGGGCGCGCACGTACTCGATCGCGTACTTGCGGGCGTCGTTGCTCTCGCTGCGGAGGAGCGCCACCACCAGCTCGTGCAGCCCCAGCCCCGCGAGCTTGCTCGGGTGGAAGCGCGGGTCGTCGCGCAGCACCTTGACCACGAAGTCGTGCACCGACTCGAGCGGCTTTCGGCCCAGCCGCGCGAGCCAGGCCGGCTCCACCGCACGCATGCGCTCGGGGAAGTCGTGCTCGAGGCAGCGGATCGCGAACTGGCACACCTCGTTGCTCTGGGCGTCCTCGAGCAGGCGCAGCAGTGGATCGGGCGAGCGCTTCCAGGCCTCGGGGTAGGCGCGCTTGCTGAGGTCGCCCGGCGGGCGGCCGATGCCCCCGCGGCCTTGGCCCTTGAGCAGCTTGTGGCCCCACACGTGGCCGGCGATCCACGCGCCGTAGAAGCTGGCGCCCTGCGGGTAGCGGCGCAGCACCTGCACCGCGAACTGCGGGTAGGCCTCGGGCACGGCGCGGCCGAGCTGCCGCAGCCATCGCCACGCGCGGCGCTGCATATAGAGGTAGGTGCCGTAGGAAATCTCGCCGGCCTTGGTCTCGGTGCTGTGCATCGCGTCGAGGCGCCACGCGATCACCCCGAACATCGCTGCGTCGTGTCGCTCCTCGACGAGCTTGTAGACCCGCTTGAGGCCCTGCCAGAGCCCCCAGCCCATGCGGGCCTGGGTGAAGATCTCCTCGAGCGCCGCGCGGCCGGGCTCGTCGCCCTGCTCGTAGATCTCGACCAACAATGCGCCGAGGCGCAGGCGCGGCGGCGGGTGGGCGGCCGACAGCAGCGCATCCCACGAGGCGCGGCGGATCGCTCGCTGCTCGTCGGCCGGCTTGTAGGCGAGGTGGCCGGGGCCCACCGTGCTCGCCAGTCGCGTCAGGGTCCACGCATCGCGGGGCAGCGGTGGCACCGAGGCGGTGGGGTCGGCCTCCTCGTCCCGGTCCTCCGGAGGATCGGGCTGATCCATGTAGCGGATCACCAGCTCTGCCAACTGAGGATCGCGCAGCTTGGCCGCGCGCTCGATGTCCGTCCAGGTGACCTCACGCTCTTCCGACATCTCGCGCCTTCTTCGATCGCTTTCTCGGTCTCGGTGCCCGCTGGGGGTGGACAGCAGGCCGAGCGGCGATCCTGGGGGAGGGGCGGCGAGAACGCAATAGCCAAGATCGGTGCCCCGAGCGTGGTCTCCGCTACGTGGCCGGCCGGCGATCCACGAGCCTACCGAGGGATGGGCTTGTCACGTGCCGACTGGCGGTCTCGGAGCCGAGGAGGTCGAGGAACCTCGGGGATCAGCGGCACGGACTCCTCGATGTCCGGCAGACCCGATAGCCGCGGACGGCAGGCCGAGAGCCCCCTGCCGCCCTTGTGCACCTGCTCGCCCGAGCCCTCGTTGAAGTAGAGCAGGCCCTCGTAGAGGAACTGCAGCGCCACCTGTACGCGCACGGGCTCCGCGGCTCCTTCGAGCGGCGGCAAGCTGGTGCCCTCCAGCGCCTCGATGAGGCACGCATCGCCGTAGCCGTCGATGAGGCCGCCCTCGACGATGCGCACCTGGGAGATCGAGCCATCGGGGTCGATCGAGGCCTCGACTTGGCTGACGAGCAGATCGATCGGCTGCCGGGCATGCGCGGATGTGTAGCAGTCGCGCAGCTCCTCTCGCGCCTCCTCCAAGAGCGACTGCCCGGCCCGCCGCGCCAGCTGCTTCTGAGCGAAGTCGCCGTCGCCCGCCAGCTGCGAGGAGCCTCGCACCAGCGCCCGTTCGTCGCGCATCGTGGTCATGCCCCAGGCGGTGAGCACCCCGCCCAGCCACCCCGTGGAGTAGTCGTGGCTCAGCCGCCCCTTCACGCGGGGATCGTCGAGCGAGGCGAGGCGGAGCGGCCTGCGCACCACCACCTCGCGAACCTCGTCGCCGTCTTCGTCGGTGCGTCGCGGGCTGGTACTGGTGCTGATGGGGGCGCTGTCGAGCTCGGGCGTCCTCTCGGCCCCCGCGAGCGCCGCGGTGCTCGCGGGCATGATGACCGACGCCACCGCGTCGAGCTCGGTCGCCACGTCGTCGCTCTGGAGCTCCGGCGGCTCGGCGAGCGCGACCGTCACGGGCTCGAGCTGTTGCTCGACGAGGTGGAGCAGCTCGTATACGTCGCCTCGCTCCGCGAGGGCGGTCGTGCTCTCGCCGAACAGCTGCTCGTGTCGCTGGAGGTAGCGCTCGAGCATCTGGCGGGCGTCGTGGAGCGGGGCGACGTGGCCGGTGGCCGCGTGATCGCGGAGCTCGGTATGAGCCATGCGCAGCACGAGCTCGTGGCGCAGGTGGTCGTGATCGGAGGTGGACGGGAGCTGCAGCAGCGCGTGCCGCATGAGCTCGACCGCTTCGGCGTAGTCACCGGCCGAGTAGCGCTCCTCGGCCACCAGGTAGATCCGCTGCGCGGCTTCTCTATCGCTGCGGGAGCGCTCCGCTCCCGTACCATGCGCACACGCCGCGAGCAGCAGCAACGACGACAACACCCATGACGATGATGATGCGCGAGCCATGCGCTACTGCCTCCGCCCTGGTGACATCCCACTCTTACGTATGGCAGGGCGGGGGAAAGGTTCCCATTGCCGGTGCGATCGAGGGGAGCGCGGCCAGGCGGCCCGCCCAGGTCGAGCGCCGGTGATTCCCATGATGGGCTCGACCGCGTCCCCCTCGCGACTGGGCGGTCAGCGCATCAGCTCGCTGGCTCCGTCGTGGAGCCGAGCACGACTTCGAGCTTTGCATCGTGCGAGGCTTCGATCATCGCGCAGGTCTGGGGGCACAGGATGATCATCGTGGGGGCGTTGGGATCATCATAGTACCAGCCGTGGCTCGCGCTGGAGCAGTCGGCGGCCGACGCCACGCGAGGGATCCTCATCCGCAGCTTCGAACCATCCTCGAAATCGATGTTGACCTTTTCTGTGTCGAATTTCTCGCCGTCCGGCGGCGGCGGGATCTGGAATACGCACTCGAGCGCGGCGTCGCCCATCGCCGAGCTCGTGCTCCCGTCGTCGCCACCCGAGGTGCTCGCCCCCGTATCGCCGCCGGGCTCACCGCTCGAGCCGCTCACTCCCGTGTCGCCGCCGGGCTCACCGGTCGAGCCGCTCACTCCCGTATCGCCGCCGGGATTACCGGTCGAGCCGCTCACTCCCGTGTCGCCGCCGGGCTCACCGCTCGAGCCGATCCACGTCTCGGTGCCTCCGCCTCCGCCACCACCCGGTCCACCCGGCCACGCCAGGCACGGAGCCGGTGGCGGGTTGGGGTTGTCCCAGCACATGCACTTGGCCGAGTCCACGGTGACGCCGGGCTGACACACGGCCTGCACCTTGCCCACGCAGCCGTGGTCGTGCTTGATGCCGTCGGGTGTCTTGGTCGGATCCTGGCAGATCACGTCGCAGTTGTAGTGCTTCTCATCGAATGGCTGCTCGGGGTGGCACTCGGTGTTGGTCCACTCGCGCAGCTCCTGCCACACGGGCGGCATGCCGATGGGGATCCCGCCCGGCCAGCGATCGTCGCCGTAGCGGTTGTTCGTCCACGAATTGCACGTCTGCTCGAGGTGCTCGTAGTGGCAGCCGGGCACCCACGGTGCGTCACCGCCGTCGACCATGTCGATCCAGTACTTCATGTTGCCCCCACCGGCGTCGTCGGCCCACGCCGCGGCGCCCATGGGCTCGTCGACGGGGTCGTCGAGATCCGCCATGCGGTGGCCACCATGGATCGCGGGATCCGGGGCAGGGGAGGGCTCGAGCGACGGATCGGGACCGTCACAGGCGGCCATGGCGAGGGCCAGCGGGACGAGCATCGCTCCCCCAAGCGATGCCCCTCCTCGAAACAGAACGCGAACGACGTTGTTCATTTCGTCAGTCTATCCCTCGCGTACGCGCGAGAGCGCTGCAGGGAGCTGCGCGACGACGCTCCGAGCTCGCCAGCTCGCGGTGCGAACGCAGCCGCATTGGCGTGGTAGATCACGTCGATCGCACGAGCACACGGCCTTCACTCCGGCCGAGCGCGACGGCGAGCCCTACGGCGCGAATTCACCCAGTGTGTGCAGTGGAGGCCGGAACAGGATTCGAACCTGCGTGACTGGATTTGCAGTCCAGTGCCTAACCACTCGACCATCCGGCCAATGTTTCGTGGAGTCTGAGGGGATCGAACCCTCGACCTCTAGCGTGCCACGCTAGCGCTCTCCCAACTGAGCTAAGACCCCATATCGTGGAGCAGGAGGGATTCGAACCCTCGACCTCGTCGGTGCGAACGACGCGCTCTCCCAGCTGAGCTACTACCCCGTCATGCTCGAGAGCATGTGTTCATTTCGTTTGGTGCAGGTACGAGGAGTCGAACCCCGGCCTCTTGCTTGGAAGGCAATCGCTCTGCCAGTTGAGCTACACCTGCATGTCGTGATTCGTGATTCGTGATTCGTATTTCGTGTTTCGTCGCGTGGAGCGGATGAAGGGATTCGAACCCTCGGCCTCGACCGTGGCATGGTCGCGCTCTACCAACTGAGCTACATCCGCAGAAATAGAGAGCGGAAGGAATCGAGGACCCTGCGGTGTCGACCGCAAGGGGCTCTCGAAGCCGCGTGAACGACCAATTGGCCGCTGCTTCAACCGCGCGCCGTCACGGTTCGGCTCGTACCGCGAGGGCGGAGCGAGTGGATCGAACCACAGCGGTCGTCATGCCAGACCTCGGCTCGACGAGCCGGCGCCCTTGGCAAGCGACTGCTTTCCGGTCGAAGCAGACGGCCTGGTTGCCCAGTAGCCTCGGTTTCTAGGCACCGGCGGGCTTCGAACCCGCAACGGCTGCTCAGAACGCCCGGCTACCGGGCTGAGTACCGCGACACGCCCACCCCGCTGCTCCGGAGCATGCGGCAGCGGCAGCGCGACAGGCGACTGCGGGGGCCACGGAAGCTCGACAGAGATGGGTGTGGAGGGACATGACGCGAACCTTCTAGCGAGTTGTACAGCGAAATCGGGGAGAGTCAAGGATGTGTTGGTTTTTCTTTTCGCGAGCACTGGGCAGCTTCGCGCTCGGCTCAGCCATCGGTTTCAGCCAACGCTCGACTCGTAGGCTTCCTTCACGTAGGTCTTCACGGCGGACCAGTCCTCGTCCGTCCGGAGCTTGGCCACGTGGGTCACGCCCTTCGCATCGGCGACGATCTTGAAGAAGATCGGGTCGTCGATCCGGCGCCGCAGGTGGATGGCGATGCGGACGGCGTCGACCATGATCACGAGGTCGGTGAAGATCCGGGTGCTCCGCAGCAGCACGTACCGCTCTCGCGTGACGAGCTCGATGGGCCCGAGCGACCTGGCGAACGCCTCGATCACGCCATAGAGGCGCACGATGGCCGCGGGGCGCTTGCGAAGCACGGTGCTTCGATCACCGGTGCCACACGCGTGCCGCTGGTTGGGTCGCGTGAAGACTCGGCCGCACGTAGCGCACGTCCACTCGTTCGGCATCGGCTCGGTATCCTCGACCCGGCGGCGGGGTCAGCGTCAGCCGGTGCTCGACGCGAGCCACGCGTCGATCGCCGCGACCTCTTCCGTGGCCGCGTCGGCGGAGAAGCGCTCACGGGCCTGCTCGGCCAGCCGTCGCGCACGGGTGCGGTCGGCCACGGGCAGGCAGCGGGCGAGGTCGAAGCGGCCGCGCGCCAGCTCCTGCGCGTCACCGTGGCGGCGCTCGAGGATCTCGACGGCACGCTCGAGCCGCTCGCGGGCGGCTGGCAGATCGGCGCGGGCGAGGTCGATGGCACCACGCAAGCGCAGGAACGCCGCCGTTTGTGGGTGGTCGGGGCCGTAGCCGGCCTCGCTGCGGCCGAGCGCGTCGTCGAGCAGCTTCGTCGCGAGCTCGAGGTTGCCTGCGCGCACCTCGATCGCCGCGTGCTCGTAGAGCAGCTGCGCCAGCTCGTAGTTGTCTGCGCCCAGCACCGCACGGGACAGCTCGGTGGCGCGGATGATCGCCGTCCGGGCGGCGTCGATGTTGCCGAGCTCCCGCTCGAGTCGCGCCAAGGCCACCCATGCGGCGTAGCCGAAGCCTTGCGCGTGTTCGGGACCGTGGAGCTTGGCCGACAGGCGCATCGAGTGATCCACGTCGGCGCGGGCTTCGTCGAAGCGGTGCAGGGTGGCCAGGGCCTGGCTGCGGAGCAGCAACGCCAGCAGCTCCTGGGGGCCATCCGTCGAGCCGTTGGCCTCGAGCATCCCGAGCGCACGTCCGATCTCCGCCACGGTCTCGCGGAAATCGCCCTGCGCGAACGCGAGGTTGCCGAGGTTTTGGTGGTGGTCGACGAGCTCGGGCGCATTGGGGTGCACGAGGCCGTTGCGCTCCTCGTAGGCCTGCATGAAACGGTCGCGCGCGGCATCGAAGTTGCCGTCGAGCATCTCGAGCACGCCGAGGTTGTTGAGCACATGACTGCGCTGCAGTGCGTTGCCCTCGTCGTGCAGGCGGGCGAGCGACTCGTTGTAGTGCAGGCGAGCGGCCCGGCGATCGCCCTGCCGTAGCCGCATGGAGCCCATGCCGTGCTCGTACTTCCCCACGAGAGAATCGGGGCGGCCTACCCGTGCGATCGCGGCCCGGGTCGCCGGCGCGAGCAACTCCACGTCGGCGAAGCGCGTCTGCAGGTAGCCCAAGAGATGAGGGGTGGTCGTGAGGATCGAGGCAAAGAGGCGATCGTCGCGGGCTTCGCCGGCGTCCTCGGCCGCCTGCCAAAGATGCGCCTCCGCGTCCTTCCAGCGGCCCAGATCTTCTTCCACGGTGGCGGCCAGCCAGCGTGCCTCGGCCCGCACCGGTGCATAGTCCAGTGCGCTAGCCTCTTGCACGAGCGGCTCGATCTGGTTGGCGATCTCGGTGATCCGCCCGGCGGACACGCTCGCGTTCAGGCTCGCGATGCGCTCGCGCAGCACACGAACCTTCTCGACCCGCTTGGGATCCTCCGGCAGCGGCACCGTGGAGCGCAGGCGCTCCGCGTCCTCGCACACGTCGATCGGCGTCAGCGACGTGGCCACGTCGAACCCACGGTCCACCATCTTCGCGTCGACCTTCTCGAGCAGCTCGAGCCGCACGTCGAGCTCGAGCAGGCGGCGGTCGAGGCAGGCGCGGCGCAGATCGAACAACGAGTCGCTCTGCTCGCCCCGCACGCGCGTGGCCTCGCAGGCGTCGCGGGCCGAGCCGCGCCAGCGCATCGCGTAGCCGTCGACCACCTGGGTGCTGCGCGACCACACCGTGGCCGCATGCGGCTGCTTGGTGGCCGCGAACGCCTCGGCGATCGCAGCGCGCCGCTCCGGCGACCACACTCCATCGACGTCGTCGCCGGCGCCCTCGCAAGGCGGTGATTCGGACAGGGGGGCAGGCGCCGTGCGGGCCGCGAGCGCCACCACCCCTGCGAAGCCGGCTGCGACGACCACGGCCGCCAGCCAGCGTCGGCGCCGACGCGCCGGGTCGTCGAGCAGCGCCGCCAGCAATGCGTCCATGTCGGGCCAGCGAGAGGTGGGCTCGCGGGCCAGGCCTCGCATCAGCGCGCGGCGTACGTGGGCCGGCACGTCGGCGTCGCTCGGCACGTCGCGGAGCTGGCCCCGGCTGACCGCGGACACGAGCTCGACGAGCGTCTCGCCCCCGAACGGGTGGCGCGTGAACAAGGCCTCGTAGAGCGCCACGCAGAACCCGAACTGGTCGGTGCGCACGTCCACGCCGGTGCGTGCGTGCTGCTCGGGCGCCATGTAGGCCGGCGTGCCGAGCAGGCCGTCGCCCGAGGTGAGCACGAGCGATGAGCTCGACACCTCGCCGAGCTCGCTCGATCCCGTCGACGTGGGATCGCCGATCTGCGCCAGCCCGAAGTCGGTCACGCGGGCCCGGCCCGCGCGGTCGAGCAGCACGTTGGCGGGCTTGAAGTCGCGGTGCACCAGGCCCACTGCGTGCGCAGCAGCGAGGCCCCGGCCGGCCTCGGCGAACACCGCGACCACCTCGCGCCACGTTCGCGGTTTTTCGAGCAGCCAGCGATCGAGCGAGGCACCGTCGACGAATTCCATCGCGATGAACACCTCCTGGTCGACCGTGCCCACGTCGTGAACCGCCACCACGTTGGGGTGCGAGAGCTTGGCCATCGCCTGGGCCTCGCGGAGCAGCCGCTGGCGCGCGCGCTCGGTGGAGCCCCGGCTGCTGCGGGCCCGCAGCACCTTCAGGGCCACGCGACGGTCGAGCTGCGGATCGTAGGCGGTATAGACCAGGCCCATGCCCCCGTGGCCGAGCAGCTCGAGCACCGTGTAGCGGCCGAGCTGGTCGCCGCGCTTTAGACCCCGGCGCTCGCGGACGGGGAGCGGGGCGGTGCCGTCCGACGTGTCGCCCGCGAGGGTCTCCTCGCCCGAGTCATGCATCCTGGGGGATTGTATGCCCGTCGGGTCCAGGGGCCCAGCGCCGGGTCCACGAGGGTCCCGGCAGCCGGTGAAAAACGGGCAACCGGGCCCCATGCCCCGCCATGGGCTTATCATCCCGGCCGGTGTCCGATCGCCGGCTCTTCTCGCGTGCGTTCGTATTGGTGTTCGTCGCGAACTTCCTGCACAGCCTGGCGCAGTTCGGCTACCTGCACCTGCCGGGCTTCCTCGCCGAGCGCGGGGCCGACGAGCTGACCATCGGCGTGGTGGTGGGCATGATGTCCGCGTCCGCGGTGGCCCTGCGGCCGCTGGTGGGGCGCCTGCTCGACACGCGCGGCCGGCGGGTGATCGCTCGCTGGGGCTCGGTGGTGCATCTCGCCGTCACGCTCGCGTACCTCGGCGTGAACGAGGTGGGCCCGCTGCTCTTCGTGGTCCGCGTGTTCCACGGGGTGGCGCAGGGAATGCTGTTCGCCGCGCTGTTCACGATCGCCGCCGACGTGGTGCCGCCGTCGCGGCGCACCGAGGGCATCGCGCTGTTCGGCGTCTCGGGGCTCTTGCCCATGTCGCTCGCCGGGTACATCGGCGACGTGATCTTGGCGCACGCCGGCTACTTCGAGCTGTTCGCCGCCACCGCAGTCGCGGCTGCGCTCGGCGGCGCGGTGTCGTGGACGCTGGCCGACTCGCGGCCGGTCGTGCAGGCCGGTGCCCCGGCGCCGCGCTCGTTCTTCGCCACTGCGATGGTGCCCACGCTGCGACCGCTGTGGCTCATCACGTTCGCGTTTGCGCTCGCGCTCGCCAGCTACTACACGTTCCTGCGCACGTTCGTCGATCACGTGGGTGTGGGCTCGATGGGCCTGTTCTACGGCGTGTACGCCGGGGCTGCGATCGTGCTGCGGGTGGTGCTGGGCTGGGTGCCCGATCGCCTGGGCCTGCGGCGTAGCCTCGTGCCCGCGATGGCGGCGACGGTGGTGGGGCTCCTGCTGCTGCGCGGGGCGAGCAGCGACGTCGACGTCGCGATCGCGGGGCTCTTGACGGGAGCCGGTCACGCGTTCGCATTTCCGATCCTGTCGGCGCTGGTGGTCACGCGCGCCGGGGATCACGAGCGCGGGGCGGCGCTTTCGATGTTCACCGCGCTGTTCGACCTGGGGATGCTGGTGGGCGCGCCGGTGCTGGGAGCAGTGCTGAAACAGACCAGCTACGCCACGATGTTCGGGGCGGCGGCGACGATCGTGGTGGTGAGTGGTCTGGGGTGGATGGTGTGGGATCGGAGGATGGTGCCGTCGGTACGCGGAGGCGCAGCACGATCACCGTGATCATCGCGTACCACCCGAGGACCGGACCCGCGCCCGCGCCGAGGACGGGAACGGGATGGTTCCCAAAGAACGTCACACCGATCGCTACGCACCCGTAGAGCCCGAGCCCTGCACCGAGCTGGAGCGTCGGACCATCCGACGTGCGCATCGCGAGCATCGCCGGTGCGAGCAAGCCGAACGCTGCCGCGCCGGCCGCTGCGGACCACCATTGGCCGCTCTCCGCCGCGAGCACGAGGATTCGTTCGACATGGTCCACCGGTGCCAGCGAGTCCGGTCGCGTCCAAGCGACGGCGGCGAGCCCCAGGAGCAGCGCGGCGACGAGAATGCCGAATCGCCGCTCCACGATCTTGCCCCCCGCGAGCAGGGGCAGCGCCCCCGCGGCCAATACCGTCGCCTGTGCTGCGTCCGGCTGAGCGACGTGCACCAACTGCACGCCGCACGCGAGCAACACGGCACGCGTGCGAGCCCGCGGCTCGGGCGAGATCATCCCCAGGAACAGCCACGGCAGCAGCGCAGCCGAGGCGTGGAGGCGCAGCGGCCCCAGCGGCAACCAGCGGTGAACACCGTCGAGGCCGGGTGTCACCAGCGTCGCCGCGGTCACGACGAAGGCCACGACGGGAAGCCACCGCGCCGCCCACTGCTCGACCTCGGGCTTGCTCGACACCAGCGCGATCGCTCCGACGGCCCCGAGCACCAGCGCCAGCACGTTCGGCAGGAACGCCGCGATCTCGACCCCGTGAAGGCTCGCCACCGCCGCTCCCACGGCAATGGCCGGAACCGGCACGAGCAAGAGCCATGCGTGGCGAGCCGTCGGCATCTCGTCCTTTCGTCACACGCCTGCCAGCGCCCGTCGAATGCGCTCCAACGCTTCCTCGATCACCCCCGCGTCATGATGCCGATTCGTCACCAGCCGGATCTGCCGCGGCGGCCGCCCACTCGCGATCACTCCACCGGCCAACAATCGCTTCAACACTTCGTCCGTGCTCATCCCGGTCCCCCGGTGATCCACGTTCACCATGTTCGTCTCCACCGTCTCCAGATCCACCGCCAGCCCCGGCACCGTCGCCAGCCCTTCCGCCAACCTCCGCGCGTTCCGGTGATCATCCGCCAGCCGATCCACCATCGTCTCCAGCGCCACGATCCCCGGTGCCGCGATCACCCCGGCCTGCCGCATCCCGCCCCCGAGCCGCCGCCGCACTTCATCCGCCCGCTGCACGAATTCTCGCGATCCCGCCAAGATCGATCCCAGCGGGCAGGAGAGCCCCTTCGTCAGACACACCATCACCGAGTCCACGTCCCGCGTGTACTCCGTCACCGGCACTCCGGCCGCGATCGCAGCATTGAAGATCCTCGCCCCATCGAGGTGCACCGCCAGCCCCCGCTCGTGCGCCACCCCGCACAGCGCCCGATGCCGTTCCACCGGCACCACCCGCCCGCCGCTCCGATTGTGCGTGTTCTCGAGGCACAACAACCTCGCCCGCGGAAAGTGCAGATCCCTGCCGCGGATCGCCGCCGCCACCTCCTCCGGATCCATGCACCCCGCGTGTGACGACACCGGCCACGGGCTCAGCCCTGCCACGCTCGAGAGCGCTCCGACCTCGTAGTAGAACACGTGGCTGTCGCGATCGAGGATCACCTCGTCGCCGGGCCCGGCGTGCACCATCGTCGCGATGATGTTCCCCATCTGCCCGCTGAGCACGAGGATCGCGGCCTCCATTCCCAGCCGCGTCGCCGCCATGGCCTCCAGCCGCGCGACCGTCGGATCCTCGTCGTAGGTGTCGTCGCCGAGCTCCGCCGTGGCGATCGCCTCGAGCATCGCGGGGGTGGGGAGCGTCTGGGTGTCGCTGCGCAGGTTGATCGGCCGCATGGGGTTCGCCCGAGGCTAACAGGCGTTCCTTGCGCGCGGTGCCAATACCCGTTCACGGCCGGACGCGGTCGCGGGCCCACCGTTCCCCGCTCGGCTCCCCGTGGGCCGAGGCCCCACGCGAGGCCGGTGCCTTCACCCTCCGCGTCGCCGTCATTCCATGTCAAAGTACGTCGCATGCGGCTCGCCTCGCGTCGCCCCTCCGTTGCATTCCGTCGTGCCCTGACCCTGGGCCTCTTCTCCACCCTCGCCGCCGGCCCGATCGCCTGCGAGCGCACGGGCACCGTCAGCCCCGACGAGCCCCTGCATGCGCACGGCACCAAGCCCGACCCCGCCTCCGAGGAGCAGCCCGACGCCGCCAAGCTCGCGCCACCCAAGGCGCTGCACACCGTCGAGGGCATCACCGAGTTCGAGCTCGCCAACGGCATGCACGTGCTGTTGTTCCCCGATCCCTCGCGCGAGCGCGTCACCGTCAACGTCACCTATCTCGTGGGCTCGCGCCACGAGGGCTACGGCGAGACCGGCATGGCGCACCTGCTCGAGCACATGCTGTTCAAGGGCTCGCCCAAGTTCCCCGACCCGTGGAAGCTCCTCCAGGACCACGGCGCCCAGTTCAACGGCACCACCTGGTACGACCGGACCAACTACTACGAGACCATGCCCGCCAGCGAGGAGAACCTCGACTGGGCGCTGCGGTTCGAGGCCGACCGCATGGTCAACAGCACCATCGACGCCAAGGTGCTGTCCAAGGAGTTCTCGGTGGTGCGCAACGAGTTCGAGATGGGGGAGAACTACGCCCCGGGCGTGCTCGACGAGCGGATCCTGAGCACCGCGTTCCTGTGGCACAACTACGGCAAGTCGACGATCGGCTCGCGCAGCGACATCGAGAACGTGCCCGCCACCGCGCTGCGGGCGTTCTATTCGAAGTACTACCAGCCCGACAACGCGGTGCTGGTGGTCGCCGGGGCGTTCGACCCCAAGCGCGCGCTCGAGCTCGTGCAGAAGCACTTCGCCACGATCCCGCGACCCAAGCGCGAGCTGCCGCCCACCTACACCGTGGAGCCCGTGCAGGACGGCGAGCGCACCGTGAACCTCCAGCGCGTGGGCGAGGTGGGCGTGGTGGGCGTGCTCTACCACGGCGTGGCGGGAGCCGACGCCGACTACGTGGCCGGCGAGGCGCTCATGCACGTGCTCACCGACGAGCCGTCGGGGCGGCTCTACCGGGCGATGGTCGAGAATGGCCAGGCCTCGGCGATCTACGGTTACACCCAGCCGCTGCACGATCCGGGCTGGGTGCAGCTGCGGGTCGAGGTGCCCGCGGGCAAGCCCGTGGAGCCCGTGCGCGACCGCCTGCTCGAGCTCGTGGACCAGGTCGTCGGCAACATCACCGAGGAGGAGGTCACGCGCTTTCGCAACCGAAAGCTCAAGGACATCGAGCTCGCGCTCACCGACAGCACCGCGATCGCCATCGAGCTGTCGGAGTGGGCGGCGCTGGGCGACTGGCGCATGTTCTTCCTCTATCGCGACCGCCTCGAGCAGGTGAACGTGGCGCAGGTGCAGGAGTTCGCCAAGCGCTACATCAAGCCGTCCAATCGCACCGTGGGCATGTTCCTGCCCACCAAGCACCCCGATCGCGCGCCGCTGACCACCGGGCCCGACGTGCTGGCCCAGGTCAAGGGCTACCAGGGCCGCGGAGCGCTGGGCGAGGGCGAGGCGTTCGCGGCCACCATCGCAAACATCGAAGGTGCCACCAAGCGCGTGAAGACGCCGGGTGGGATCGAGCTGGCGCTCTTGCCCAAGCAGACGCGCGGCGACGCCGTCACGCTCCGCATGCGGGTGCGCACGGGCTCGCTCGACACGCTGCGCGGCAAGACGACCGCCGCCGAGCTCGTGGCCGACATGCTCATGCGCGGCACCACCAAGCACACGCGGCAGGAGCTGCGCGATGCGCTCGACCGCCTCAAGGCGCAGGTGTGGATCGGCGGCAGCACGAGCGGCGGCTGGGTGGCGATCACCACCGTGCGTGACAGCGTGCCCGGGGTGGTGGAGCTGGTGGCCGAGATGCTGCGCGAGCCCAACTTCCCCGGCAAGGAGCTCGAGGTGCTGCGCCAGGAGCGGATCGCCTCGCTGCAAGAGGCCCGCACCGAGCCGAGCGCGCGCGCGTTCCAGCACATGATGCGCACGCTCTCGCCGTTCCCCGCCACCGACCCGCGCTATGTCGCCACCTACGAGGAGGAGATCACCAGCATCAAGAAGGTGCGCCGCGGTGAGCTGGTGCGCCTGCACCAGCAGCTGTGGGGCGCGGGCGACATGCAGATCGCCGTCGTCGGCGACTTCGACGAGAAGGCGCTCCAAGACGCCGTCGCCAAGCACCTCGACGGCTGGGTGGCCAAGCGCAAGTACCAGCGCATGCCCGACCCGTTCCACGATGTGAGCGGCGGCGCGCCCGTGTTCATCGACACGCCCGACAAGGAGATGGCCATGGTGCTGATGGGCCAGACGCTCGCGCTGCGCGACGACGACCCCGACTACCCCGCGCTGGTGCTCGCCAACCACGTGCTCGGCGGCGCCGGCGAGTCGCGGCTGATGGAGCGCCTGCGCCAGAAGGAAGGCTGGAGCTACGGCGCGTTCTCGTTCATCGACATCGACCCGTTCGAGGCCTCGGGCTCGTTCCAGGCCGGTGCCATCTGTGCCCCGCAGAACGCCGACAAGGCGCTCGCGGCCATGCGCGAGGAGCTCGAGCGGCTGCTCCGCGACGGCGTGACGGAGGAGGAGCTCGAGGAGGCCAAGCAGAGCTACCTCGCGGCGTTCGACAACTCGCTGACCAACGACGAGACGATCGCGGATCAGCACCTCGGGGATCTGTTCCTCGGAAGGACGATGGCGTTCACGCAGAAGGTCAACGACGCGATCCGCAAGCTGACGCCGGAGGACCTGCGGGCCGCGCTGACGCGACGCGTGAAGATCGAGCGGTTCGTGCCGGTGGTGGCGGGGGACATGGAGAAGGCCGGGCACGCGAAGGCGGGGGTCGCGAAGGCGGGGGCCGCCAAGCCCCGCTAGCGCCCCGCGACGCCTGGCCCTGGCCTGGTGCCCGGGGCCAGGCCCGCGGACCTACGACGGCTCAATCGTCGTCGTCGTCGTCGTTCTTGACGAGGAGCGCATCACACTCCATCTCGATCAGGTAGCGGGGATCGGCCAGCCGCACGCACCCGACCAGCGTGGCCGTGGGCGTGTGGGCGCCGAAGAACGCCGCCATGATCGCGCTACCTTCCGCCAGGTATCGGTCGACGTCGAGGGTGAAGATGTTGATCCGCACGACATCGGACGGCGTCGCACCCGCGGCCGCGAGCGAGAGCCGAAGGTTCTCGAATACGGTCGTGACCTGGAGTGCCATGTCGCCGTCGCCGATCACGTTGCGGTTGATGTCCAGGGACACCGTTCCCGCGACATGCACCTGGACCTGGCCCTTGGCCTTGATCACCTGCGTGTAGACGTTGTTGTACGGTGGGTAGACCGTGGGGGGATTGATCCGCTTGATCTTGCTCTTCATGTCGCGTCTTCCTTGGCTCGTCTTCCTGGGCTCGTCGGGGCGCCTCGGACGAGGCGCTCGATGACGGAGAGGATGTCGCGGGAGGAGGTCGGCTTGGTGAGGTAGCCGTCCATGCCGGCCTTCAAGCAGACCTCATCGTCGCCGTCCATGGCGCACGCGGTCAGCCCCACCACCACCGTGCGTCGCTCGCTGCCCTGCTCCCGCTCTCGCAGCCGTCGCGTGGCTTCGAGCCCGTCCATCCGCGGCATCTGGACGTCCATCAGCACCAGGTCGACGGCCGTGGTCTCGAGGTACTCGAGCGCCTGCACGCCGTCGCTGCGCACTGCGACCGAGTGGCCCTGTCGCTCGAGCAGCTTCGCGGCCACTTTCTGGTTGATCGGGTTGTCCTCGACCACGAGGATGTGGAGCTGCGGCGTGCTCGCGGCCGCCGACGAGGAGCTCGGTGTCTCGGGCTTGGTGGCCAGGATCTCGCCGGAAGGCGGCCCGCGCTCGAACCGGGCCGTGAACGTGAAGGTGCTGCCTTCCCCGAGCCGGCTGCGGACGCCGAGCTCTCCGCCCATCTTCCCCACCAGCTCGGAGGCGATGCTGAGCCCGAGGCCGGTACCGCCGAACCGCCGGGACATCGAGGCGTCGGCCTGCTCGAACGGGGCGAAGATCTGCTCGAGGCGTGCGGCGTCGATGCCGATCCCCGTGTCGGTCACGGAGAACCGCAGCATGATCTGCTCGAGCGGATCATCGATGGCCTCGATGCGCAGCCGCACGCTGCCCCGCTCGGTGAACTTGATCGCGTTGCCCACCACATTGAGCAGGATCTGCCGCAGCCGCCCCGGATCGCCGTACATCCGCTCGGGCACGTCGGTCGCCACGTCCCAGCCGAGCTCGAGCTCCTTGCCGTGGGCCTGCAGCTCGAGCGGCCTCAGCGAGTCGGCCAGCAGCTTGCGCAGCGACAGCTCGACGATCTCGAGCTCGAGCTTGCCGGCCTCGATCTTCGACAGATCGAGGATGCCGTTGATGATGGAGAGCAGCGCCCTGGCCGAGCTCTTGACGGAGCCGAGGCAGTCGCGCTGCTCGTCGGATAGATCGGTGTCGAGCACCAAGTCCGTCAAGCCGAGGATCCCGGCGACCGGCGTGCGGATCTCGTGGCTCATATTGGCCAGGAACTCGCTCTTGGCCCGGTTGGCGGCCTCGGTTGCCCGTAACGCCCGTTCGAACTCCTCGGCCCGCTTGCGGGTGCTGATGTCATCGAGGACCGACAGATAGTAGCGCTCGTTCGTCTCCGGATCGTGTACGAGCGAGGTGACCAGGTGCACCCAGACGGCGCCCCCGTTCTTGTGGAGGTAGCGCTTCTCGAACGAGATCACCGTGCCCGCGTCGCGGACCACCTTGCGATTGAGAGAGGTGGTCTCGGGCGTGTCCTCGGGGTGGGTGATCTGGAAGAACGTCAAGCCGAGCAGCTCGTCGCGGTCGTAGCCGAGGATCTCGGTCACGCGGCGATTGACGTAGAGGAAGCGGCCCTCGAAGGACACGTGGGCGATACCCACCCCGGCTCGGTCGAACGTCTGGCGATGACGAGCCTCTCGCTCCTCGAGCACCCGCACGAGCCGGCGCTGCTCGGCGAGCTCCTCCTCGAGCCGAGCGATGGTCTGGCGCAGCGAGGCGTCGTCGTCGCCGGCCAGGGAACGCATCCAGCGACCCAGGCGCGAAGGCCGGGCGGGCTTGCCCATCGTCTCGTCCACTCTCCAGATCCCCGCTGGCCGGCTTCTCCTGCCGAGGCGACGCCGCGTAGTGGCACCGCAGCCTCCGCTCGCTTCCCCATCACGACTATATCCGTTCCCATTGCGCTCCCCAAGCTCATGGAGCGTTGGTTGCCAGCGGGAACCCGGAATTGCGCGACATTGCCCGAGTGGTGGGCCATCCTGCGCCCATGACGTAGATCGAGCGGATATTTGCCGCTCGAGGCTCTCTAGAACCGCACCGCCAGCGACACATGCGCCTGCTGCGAGCTCGCCATCGCTCCGAGCGACATCCGCTGCTGCAGCCGCTCGAGCCGATTGGCCCGTCCGAACCGATGGAGCGCAATGATCGTCATCGTCAGCGCTGCCGCCTGCGTCAGCCCGGCCATGCTGGCGCCCCACGCTTGCATCGCAGTGTCCGCCTTGGAAATCGCCAGCACGGGCCCGATCCCCGGGATCATCAGTGCCCGCCCGTAGGCCCGCCGGTCCGCACGTTGGTGGGCCTCGTTCATCATCGTGGTCGGGTCGTCCTGAATCCTGGGCGCCTTGTCCATCACCAGCGCGCCCGCGAGCGAGGTGTAGATGTACGCGGTCACTCCCAGCGTGAGCCCGCCGATGAGCAGCGAGCGCCCCGACTTGCGATCCTTGTAGATGCGATCGGAGTACGGCGGCGGCGTGTAGACCGGAGGCGGAGGCGTGGCCGCGGCGTCGGGCGGGTACGCGATCTCGGCGGCCTCGGGCAGCGCGGCCGTAGGCTCGCCCTCCGTGGTGCTCACCATCACCGTCACCTGCGTCGTGCCCGGCTCCGCCGGCTGCACCAGCGATTGCGCCGCCCCGGCATCGTTGACCACCGCCACCGTCTGCAGCGTGGCGAGGGTGGTGGGGTTGGCCAGGGCGACCCCGGGCAAGAGGGTCAGGGTGGTCAGGGTGGCCGTCAACGCGAGCGATCGAGCAAGGAGGGTCATGGCAGTCCGTCGCGCCGTGGCGCGCTCGTCCGGGGTAGTGCCCGGCCCTACCCCGACGATCATGGAGCCATGAGAATTGCCAGGAATCGCTTGCCCAAGGCCTCCAATCGACGAATTGCGCACATTGCGCAATCACGATCTAGTGATTGGTCAACACCAGCGTGACCGAGTCATCCGCGAACGTCGCGGCCACCAAGTCCTCGCGCTCGTCCCCGTCGAAGTGCCCCGCGTGGATGCGGATCGCGGGCGACGGCAGGTTGAACACCCGCAGGTTGATGAGCGAGCCATCGCCCGCCCCGCGCCACCATCGAATCTGCGACACGCTGTCGTCTACCATCGCCACGTCGGGTACGCCGTCGCCGGTGATGTCGCCGATCGCGGTGTCGTACGGCGCGAAGCCGACGACTGCGGTCGGGGTCCCCGGCTTGAACCCGCCGTCGCCGTCGGCCAGCAGCACCTGCACGGCGGGGCTCGTGTAGCTCGAGATCACCATGTCGTCGAAGCCGTCGTCGTCGAGGTCCTCCACGCGGTTGGACCACGGCGCCACATCCACCCCGAGCTCGCGCGGGGAGCCGAACGTGGCGGGGATGGCTCCCTTCATCAGCACGATGTCGTGCTCGCGCTCGATGAGCGCCGCGTCGAGCAGCTCGTCGTCGTCGAAGTGGCCCATCGCCAGGCCCCCGGGGTCGAAGCCGCTCCACGCGGGGTTGCCGATCTCGGTCGTCTCCACCCGCCAGATCCCCTGGCCGCCGTTGCCGAGCGCGATGTCGAGGAACGCCGAGTCGGGGGTGCGCAGCGTGACGAGATCGGCGTCGCCGTCGTCCTCGAAGTCGGCGATGACGGTGGACGACACCGGCGTGTACTCCACGTCGGGCCACCCCGACCACGGGGCCAGCCGTCCGTCGGGCTGGCCCACGTACACGGCCAGATCGTCGCTGCAGCCGAGCGCGACCATGTCGGTGCGGCCGTCGCCGTTGAGCTCGCCCACCACCGGGAACGCCGTGCAGGCGAAGAAGCCGGCGTCGATGGGCGCCGCGAACGACCCGGTGCCATCGCCCAGGAACACCGCTGCGGCCACGCCCGAGCCCGGCTCCACGCCCACCACCACGAAATCCGAGAGGCTGTCCCCGTCGAAGTCGCCGATCTCGAGCGCCATGGGGTTGAACCACAGGTCCAGCGGTATCGAGACCACCTGCGGCACGTAGGCCACGGTCGGCTCGGCCACGAGCTCGAATTCAGCCCGCCCCGGCTCGCCGGACCCATCGCCGACGCCAGTGCAGCCGGCAAGAACGAACAACGTGACACCTCCGAGCTTCATCCATGAATCGTGCATGATGCCCCCACTATGGCGGGCGATTGGGGGCGCGTCACCCCCAGTGCCGGTGCCGTCGTGTCCGGGGCCGTGTAGGACGTGAACGCGAGGACGCGAGCAAATCGTGCGGGGCCGTCCGCATATAGGCAGCGTGAGGCGAGGGAGCGCGACCACGGATCACCGCGAACAGCCGGCTCGAGGGCCCGAGTCGACATACGAGCCCGAGAGCACGGCGCGGAGCCCACCGGTCGGCAGGTGGTACCCTCGCCACCACGTGACGATGGAGCCCTCCAACGACCAGTACCGGCTGCTGGTGGAGACCGCACCCACGTTGGTGTGGCGGTCGGGTCTCGATGCCAAGTGCGACTACTTCAACGGGACGTGGCTGGAGTTCACCGGTCGGACCATGGAACAGGAGCTCGGCGAAGGGTGGCTCGAGGGCGTACATCCCGACGACCGCCAGCGCTGTCTCGACGTGTACCTCGGCAGCTTCGCCGCGCGCCGGCCGTTCGAGATGGAGTATCGGCTGCGCCGCCACGACGGGATGCACCGCTGGATCTCCGATCGCGGGGTGCCGTTCCACGCGCAGGACGAGTTCGGTGGCTTCATCGGCAGCTGCGTCGACGTGCACGAGCGGCGCGAGGCCGACCAGGCCCGAACCACGTTCCTTTCGATGCTCACCCACGAGCTGCGGACGCCGCTCCAGACGCTGATCCTGTGCGACCAGCACCTCGAGGCGCTGGCGCGCTCCGCGAGGCCCGTGCCGCTCGACGTGGCGCAACGCCTGGGCCGGCAGGTGGAGCGGCTGCGGGCGCTGCTCGACCGGGCCGCGCGGGGCATCGACATCAGCCGTGGGGTGGCGCCCGAGCTGCAGCTCGCTGACGTGGATCTCGTGGAGCTCGTCGCGCGGGTGGTCGAGAGCCGCCGACAGCGACCCCGGGCCGGGGTCGCGCTCGAGCTGCGGTACGAGGGGCCCACGGGCACGCCAGGCGCCGTGTGCGTGGACGGATCCCAGCTCGTGCAGGTGCTCGACGCCCTGCTCGACAACGCGTTCGGGTTCTCCCCCGAAGGGGGCACCGTGGTGGTCGGGCTCGCGTTCGAGCCAGCGACCGTACGCATCACCGTCGAGGACGAGGGCATGGGGGTCCCACCCATGGAGCTGTCGCGGGTCGGCACGCCGTTCTTCCGCGCGAGCAACGTGTCGCCGCGCCGGCACGCCGGGCTCGGGCTCGGGTTCGCGGTGGCGCGCGAGATCGTGCATGCCCACGGCGGGACGCTCGAGCTGGGACCGCGGTCGCCACGCCGAGGAACGTCGGCCGTGATCGCCTTGCCGCGGTCCGGATGGTTCGGAGGAGCAGCGTCGTGAAGCGCGTGTTGTTGGTCGACGACGATCCCGATGTGCTCGAGTCGCTCGAGCTGGTGCTCTCGTTCTCGTGGGAGGTGAGGACGGCGCTCGACGGCCGCCGGGCGCTGGCCGTGCTCGACACGGAGCCGGTCGACGTGGCGGTGGTGGATCTCATCATGCCCGTCATGGACGGCGAGGCGCTGGTGGCGGCAATGCGGGCCCGCGGGCTCGCGGTGCCGGTGATCATCGCCTCGGCCACGCCGGAGCTGGCCGAGCGTGCCCGCGGGCTCCACGTGTTCGCCTGGCTGGCCAAGCCGTTCACCGTGCAGGCGCTCGAGCGCTGCTTGATGGCCGCGCTGGGCTAGGCCGGCAGCGCCAAGCGCCGGGTCGGACGCGAGCAGGGAGAGTCGCGGCGGTCGGTCAGACCAGCCGGCGCACGTCGGCCTCGCCCTCGGCGAAGTCGAGCGCCTGCACGGTGAACAACGTGGCCCAGGTGTTCAGGTCGCGGCTGTCCTCGTGGTAGCGCACGCCTCCGCAGGGATCGACGAGCCGCGCGAGGAACCCGAGCGCGCGCTCGATCGCGTCGCCATGCGCACGGCGATCGAGCCCGCTCCACAGTCGCACCGCCTGCGCTGCGACGTCCGCCGGGGCGGGTCCCCAGCCGTGCGTGTCGTCGTGCCAGGGCGGCAGCCCGCCGTCGGGTCGCTGCACGCTGGCCAGCCACGCCGCGATCGCCTCGGCCCGCGCCCGCGCCCGTGCTCGCAGCGAGCGGGGCAGGGGCGCCTCGCCGAGGCGCCACAGGCCCTCGGCTGCGTAGCAGCACGCGTGCAGGTACGTCGGGCCGGCCTCGTCCTCCGAGGGTACGCGGCCGTCGCAGCCCGGTGGCAGCAGCTCGAGCAGCCCCGCGAGTGCCCGTGCGGCTTGCGGCTCGCCGGTGTGCTCCACCCACCGCGAGAGCGGCAGCGCGAGCTTGAGCAGGTGCGCGCCGAAGCGCTCGCTCCACCGCTCCCGCGGCTCCGCAGGCCAGCTCGCTCGATTGTTGCGCAGCTGCTCCAGCATCGTTGCGATGGCGCTCCGCTCCCCTGTCACCTCGAGCCCGCGTCGCTCCGCCCACGCGAGCCGTCCCGCGATCACCATGCCGTGATCGAACAGGTACTCGCGCCCGTCGCGCCCGATCGCTCCCGCGTGCTCGCACGCTCGCAGCCACGCGGCCACGCGATCGAGCTGCCCCTCGTCCGCGTCCGGCTCGCGGGCCATCGACGAGAGCCACAGCCCGCCGGCCTCGGGATACGCGTACCCGGGATGCGCGGGATTGTTCCACGACCACACGCGGCCGGCCGTATCGACCACCGCCTCGCTGCGAAGCCAGCGCACGAGCGTCGCGCGCTGCGGGCGAGCGGCGCGGTGCAGGCGAGCGGCGAGCGACGGTCGATCCGGCATGTCACCTCGTGAGCGCCTCGCTCCACAATGTTGCGGCGCGGCGCACCGTTTGTTTCACCGTGGCCACCGGCGCCCCCGCCAGCGCGGGATAGGCCTCGCACGCCGAGAAGCACCCGCCACACGCGAGCGCCTCGATGTCCTCGCGCGCCTCTGCCACCGCTCGCGAGGCCCACAGCGTGGCCAGATCGTGCTCCCGGAGGCTCCCGAGCGGCCGATCGTAGAGATGACACGGATACAGCACCCCCTCGGGCGAGACGAACACCGTGCTGCGCAGCGCCTGGCATGGGATCCCGCTCGGCTCGCCGCGCTGCACGAACTCGAGGTGCAAGAGGTAGAGCTGCTCCATCAGCTCCACCAGCCCCCGCGGCACGCCTCGCTGCTGCCGCAGCCGCGCGAGCCGCTCGCCCGGGGGCACCCGCGGCTGCGCGCGCAGGTGCTCGTTGCCGTAGAAGTGCCGCGAGATCTGGGCCCAGTTCCAGTGCCAGCGCCGTGCATCGAACCCGGGGACGGCGTCGAGCAGGATCCCCCCGAGCTCTTCCACCGCTTCTGCGTTGTCGTTCGTGATCGTGGTGCCCACGTGGGTCTCGACCCCGGGCAGCGCCCACAGCCCTCGCAGCGTCGCCAGCGCGCGCTCGAACGAGCCCGCCCGCCCGCGCATCGCATCGTGCACCGTCGCGGGCCCGTCGATGCTCACCGTGACGATCACCTCCACGCCGCTCCGTCGCGCCCGCACGCGCTCGGCCGCCCGCACGATCCGCTCGGTCGCCCAGCCGTTGGTCTGGAAGTGCAGCACCGCCAGCGCCTTGGGTCGCTCGATCGCCGCCGCCAAGATCTCCTCGGCGTCGCGCCGCACGAACGGCTCGCCGCCGGTCACGTCGAGCCACACGAGCCGCGGCAGGCTGGACAGGAGCCCCTCGATCTCCGCCAGCGTCAGCTCGCCCTCGCTCGGTGCCCGCCAGGTGTGGCACATGCGGCAGCGCAGGTTGCAGCGCCGCGTCACGTCGAGCACCACGCGGTTGGGCGAGGGCGGGCGGTGCACCCATGTCTCCGCCAGGCGGCCCACGAGCGCGAGGCGGCGGGCGGTGCGGTCGAACAGGGGCACCCACGGATTGTACTCGCTGGTGCTACCGTGGCGCCCGTGCACGACGACGCTGGGACCTGGGCCGGCCGCCGGGTGCTCGTGACGGGGGCCGACGGGTTCCTGGGCTCCCACCTCACCGAGCGGCTGCTCGCGCTCGGGGCCACCGTGGCGGCGCTCGTGCGCCCGAGCTCGGTGGTGGGCACCGCCGGGCACGCGCTGCGCAACCTCGCGGGGGTCGAGCACGCGCTCGATCGCATCATCGCGGCCGACGTGGCCGGCTCGGACGCGGTGGCGTTCGTCGTCGACTGGCAGCCCGAGCGGATCCTGCACCTGGCGGCCGAGGCCTACGTGGATCGCTCGTTCGACCACCCCGCCGAGGTGCTGCGCTCCAACCTCGACGGCACGCTGCGCGTGCTCGAGGCGGCGCGCCGCTGCCCGCGGCTCGAGCGGGTGCTGGTCACCTCGTCCTCCGAGATCTACGGCGACGCCCAGACCCCGGCGATCGACGAGACCCACCCGCTGCAGCCCACCTCGCCGTATGCGGCCAGCAAGCTCGCGGCCGATCGCCTGGCCTACGCGTATCACCGCACCTACGCGCTGCCGGTGGCGATCATCCGGCCGTTCAACACCTTCGGCCCGCGGCACCCCTACGACGTGATCCCCAAGTTCGTCGCCCGGGCCCTGCGGGGCGAGCCGCTCGTGATCCACGGCAGCGGCGAGCAGAGCCGCGACTTCAGCTACGTGGACGACACGATCCGTGCGCTGCTCGTGATGGGCGACCACCCGGCCGCGCTCGGCCGCACGGTGAACTTCGGTACCGGTGTGGCCACCACCATCCGTGCGCTGGCCGAGCGCATCGTGGCGCTCACCGGCTCGCGCTCGCCCATCGAGCACGGGCCCGCGCGCACGGCCGAGGTCTCGCGGCTCTGCTGCGACCACGGGCTCGCCACGCGACTCTTTGGCTGGCGCCCTCGCGTGGACCTCGACGAGGGGCTCGTTCGCACGATCGCGTGGGCGCGGGAGCGCGCGAGCCGATGACCTCGGGCACGCGTAGAGCGGTGGTGGTGCTCACGCTGGCCTACGTGGCGCTGGCCGGGCTCGCGGTGCACGACGCTCGCTTCCTGCACGACGAGGGCCTCTTGACCCACCTGTTCGCCTCGCTCGTGGGCCGCGAGCCCGCCGCGGCGGTGTTCCTGCAGAAGGCCCGTCCGCCGCTCTCGCTGCTCTACGCGCCCATCGCCGGCGCGGGGCTCCAGGCATTCCTGTGGGCCCACGTGCTGGTCTGCGCGCTCGCGGTGCCGCTCGTGGCCGTCACCGCGCAGCGCCTCGGACACGCGCGGCCCGAGCTCGCGGCGGCGGTGGTGGCCCTCTCGCCGATGCACGTCGCCGCCGGGGCCGGAGGCTTGATGAACGCCGACGCCGTGGTGGGCGTGGCCGCGGTGGCGTGCTTGTGGTCGAGCCGGCGCTGGCTCGGTGCGGGCGTGGTGATGGGCGCGCTGGTGTGGGTGCGCTCGGAGCTCGCCCTGCTGGCGCTGGTGCTCGCCGGGGCGGCGCTGCTCGAGCGGCCGCGAGAGTGGCGGGCGCTCGCGGGGCTCGGCGCGTTCCCGCTGCTCTACGGCCTCGCGGGCGCCGTGTACCACGGCGATCTGCTGTGGATGCTCCACTGGCCTCCCGCGCTCGCGGCCCCGATGGCGGACAACCCGTTCTGGCAGGCCCAGCACGGGCAGGCCTCGCTGCCCGTCGTGATGGCAGCGCTCCTGGCGATCACTCCCGTGGTGGCGCTGCTCGGCCCCTGGCGGGCATCGTCGGCCGGCGCGGTGGAGCGAGCGGGCCTGCTGTTCGCGATCGTATTCGTGGCTGCGCTGGTGCTCTTGCCGCGGTGGCGGCTCTTCAACTTCGATCTCTCGCCGCGCTACCTCTTGCCAGTGCTGCCGTGGCTCGCGCTGGCGGTGAGCCGCGTGGCCATGGAGCTCGGCCGTGACGAGCAGGCGCTCGGCGGCCTGCGCCGCGGGCTGGGTCTCGGTGCGTTCGTGGTGCTCGCCTTCGCCGTCGATCGCCTCGGCGGTCGGGCCTCGGGGCTCGTGGCCGGAGCATTCGTGGCGGCCGCCATGGCGCTCGGTGGCGCCGGCTGGCCGCGGCTCGCCCACGCGATCCTGGGCGCGCTCTTGGGTCTGGGCGCGCTGGCCTACGGCGACGGGTCTCGCATTGCGAGGCGCCAGCACTCGCCGGAGCTCGAGGACACCGTCGCCCACCTGCGCGAGCACCCCGAGTGGAACGGCCGCCGGGTCTACACCAACGAGCCGCTGCTCGCCGCGTTCCTCGAGCGCACGGCCGGCGAGGGCATGCCGAGCCTCCAGGTCCACTACCTCGTGCAGGCCGACCAGCTCCACGAGCTCACCTCGCTCGCCAACCCCGAGAACGGCCAGCGTCAGGCCTTGGTCGACGCGCTGCGCCAGGGCTTCTATGGCACGCCGGTGCTGCCCGACGAGCTCGCGCCCGAGACGGTACCGGCCGACTCGATCTTCGTGCTGCGCGACGACCCGCGCCTGGTCTTGGTGATGCCGGCCGAGCGCTGGTCGCCGTGGCTGCAGGTCGTGCACCCGGGCGCCACCACCACCATCGCGGTGCGTGTTGCCACGCCCAGCAAGCGAGTCGCCGCCCCGGCCCCCGAGGGGCTGGAGGTGGCCCCCACGGAGGCTCCGCGATGAGCCGCTTCCGTGACGCTCGTGCGTGGGCGCCCGCGCTGGTGTTCGTCGCGTGCCTGCTCGGTCTCGGCCTCTCGTACCTCGACCCGGCCGCTCACGAGCAGCAACCGGCGCCCGTGGAGCCGCGGCTCTCGGAGGAGGCGCGGGTGCTGCTCGACGGCCTCGCGGTGGGTGAGAGCCTCATGGGCTGGACGGTGAACGCCGTCGACGGTCCGCGCGAGGGCCTGCTTCGCATCGACGTCGGCCGCGACGACGCACGCTTCGCGTTGATGGTCGCCCGCAAGGGCACGCGCGCCGAGGCAGCGCCCGTGGAGACCGAGCGCTACGTCATCTTCTACGGCTACGTGCACCCGCCCGATACCACGCTGCCCGACGGCACGATCCGCGCGACCACCCACGCGCTGGCCCGCCGCATCCGCGCCCACGAGACCAGCGTCGACGTCCCGGGGCTCTGACCCGAGCTCGAGCCAATGGGCTGTGAGGTCACGCGGGTTTGACATTTTAGATTACGTATATCATATTATGTTCATAATAAAACAGCGACCGAGCAGGACCCGCCATGAACGCCAAGACCGAACAGAAGGAGCGCACCCGTCGCGACATCCTCGCATCCGCCAGCCGTCTGCTCCGCGAGCGTGGCATCGGTGGCGCGAGCGTGGCCGAGGTGATGAAGGGCGCCGGCCTCACCGTGGGCGGCTTCTATGCTCACTTCGCCTCCAAGGACGATCTCATCGATGCATCGCTGCGGCAAGCGATGCGGCAGATGTGGGGTCAGCTGCTGCCCACTGTCGGGCTCGCCCGCGGAGCCGAGGCGGTGGCCACGGTGGTGCGCCGCTACCTCTCGCGGACGCACCGCGATCACCCGGCCGAGGGCTGCCCGCTGCCCGCGGTGGTCGGCGACGTGGCGCAGGGCAGCCCCATCGTGCGCGAGGCCCTCGCCGACGAGCTCGGCCGCAACGCCGACACGCTCGGCGAGCTGCTCCATGGCGATGAGCGGCGCCAGCACGCGCTCGCCCTGGTCGCGCTCATGTACGGCGGCCTGGGCCTCTCCCGCGCGCTCGCGGGCACCCCGCTGTCGGACGAGATCCTCGAGGCCTGCCGCGACTTCGCGCGCCAGGCCTTCCACGCCCTCGACGGCAACACCAGTGCTTGAAAGGACTCGAGATCATGGTCGACGCAGTCATCATCGACACCGTCCGCACCCCGCGTGGGCGCGGCAAGCTCGGCAAGGGCAGCCTCACGGGCATCCACCCGCAGGAGCTCATGGCCCAGACGCTCGGCGCCCTCGTGGCGCGCAGCGGCATCGATCCCCTCGACGTGGACGACGTGGTCGTCGGCTGCGTCTCGCAGGTGGGCGAGCAGGGGGCCAACATCGCCCGCAACGCAGTGCTCGCCGCCGGCTGGTCGCAGGAGGTCACCGGCGCGTCGGTGAACCGGTTCTGCGCCTCGGGCCTGCAGGCGGTGGGCATGGCCGCGTTCGGCGTGGCCTCGGGCTTCCAGCGGCTGGTGGTCGCCGGCGGCGTCGAGAGCATGTCGCGCGTACCGATGGGCTCGGACGGCGCGGGGCAGGACGGCAACAACCTCCAGCTGCGGCAGCGCGTGTTCCAGGTCCCGCAGGGGATCAGCGCCGATCTCATCGCCACGCGCGAGGGCTTCGGTCGCGCCGAGCTCGACGCGTTCGCCCGCCGCTCGCACGTGCTGGCCGCCACGGCGATCGAGCAGGGTCGCTTCGCGCGGGCGCTCGTCCCCGTGGTCGATCCCGGCACCGGCAAGACGGTGCTCGTCCGCGACGAGATCGTGCGCCCCGACACCACGCTCGAGGGTCTGGGGGCGCTCCCGGCCTCGTTCGTGGAGCTCGGCCGCACGCTCGACCAGCTGGCCCTCGCTGCATTCCCGAGCACGAAGCAGATCGAGCACCTCCACACCGCGGGCAACTCGAGCCCGCTCACCGACGGCGCCGCCGCGGTGCTCGTGGCCAGCAGCGACTTCGCCCGCGCCCACGGCCTGCGAGCTCGCGCGCGCGTGCGGGCCATCGCCACGGTGGGCAGCGATCCGGTGCTCATGCTCACCGCCCCGGCCCCCGCCTCGCGCAAGGCGCTGGCGCAGGCGGGCATGGCGGTCGGCGACATCGATCTCTGGGAGATCAACGAGGCGTTCGCCGTGGTGCCGCTCGAGACGATCCGTACGCTCGGCATCGACCCCGAGCGCGTCAACGCGAGCGGCGGTGCGATCGCGCTCGGTCACCCGCTGGGGGCCACCGGCGCGATGCTGCTCGGCACCGTGGTCGACGAGCTCGAGCGCCGCGATCTCACCACCGGCCTCGTCACCATGTGCATCGGCGGCGGGCAGGGCATCGCCGTGATCGTGGAGCGCGTCCAATAGCCAGCCAGCACCGAGGCAGGAGCACATCATGAGCACCGCGATCGATACTTCCATCACTGCTGCCAACGCGCCGGCTCCCCGGACCACCGGCCCCACCATCCATCCCCGCGAGTGGTTCCAGCAGGTGATGGAGGGCAAGCTCCCGCTGCCCCCCGTGGCCGAGCTCGTGGGCATGCGCTTCGTCAGCGCCGACGACGGGGTCGCGGTGCTCGAGCTGCAGGCCGACCCCCATCGCCACGCCAACCCCATGGGCACGCTGCACGGCGGCATCCTCTGCGATCTCGGCGACATGGCCATGGGCATCGCGCTCGGCTCCACGCTGCAGCCGGGCGAGACGTTCACCACCATCGAGCTCAAGATCAACTACTTCAAGCCGGTGTGGACCTCGCGCCTCACCGCCACGGCCCACATCGTCAAGCGCACGCGCACCACGTGCTTCATCGAGTGCGACGTGCTGGACGAGCGCGGCAGCCTGGTGGCGCGGCTCGGGAGCACGTGCCTGGTGCTCACGGGGGAGCGAGCGGCGGGGCGCTGACCCGCGCCGATTCGATCGACCGGCCGCCCGTCAGGGCACGTCTTCGGGGGCGTGGTTCTCGTGCTGGTCGGCGAAGCAGAGCAGCTCCGCGAGGTCGGGTGTGTCGAACCGATGGATCCACGTCCACGAGATCGCGGCGAAGCGCTCGGCCCCGGGCAGGAACGGGTCGGGGGTCAAGAGGATGCGGAGCTCCGGGCGTTGCTCGACGACGTCGCGCAGGATCTCGAGCTCGGCCTCGCACGGATCGGCGCAGCGATACGACAGCACGATCCCGCCGTGCTCGAGGTTGTGCACCCAGTTGCCGCGCGGCACGGTGCTGTCGTGCTCGCCCCATAGCTCCCACGTCGGGTAGTGCGGGCCCGAGTGGGGTGGATCGCTCATCCACTCGACCTCGCTGTCCTGCGGCACGTGGGCCTGCCCCTCGGAGCAGAACGACTCGCCGAGGACCTCGCAGCCGTCGACCAGGGTGAGCTCGGCGGGCTCGAGCCCAGCCTCGCACTCCGCGGTGCCAGTGCTCGCCGACGTGTCGCTCGTGGAGTCGGCCGACGTGCCTGGGGCGGTCGTCATCGTGTCCGCCGCGGCCTCGCTGCTGCTCGAGCTCTCGAGCGGCTGCTGCCCGTCGTCTCCGGCGGGGCACCCGAGCAAGAAGATCGCGGCAAGCCAAGATCCATGCATGGCGCGGAGCATCGGCCCGACGCTACGCCACCGGCGCGGGCTTGGGCACCTTGTACTTCATCGAGAACAGCATGCCGCGCACGCCTTGACCGACGAAGAACAGCACCGGGAACCCGAGCGCGAGCGTGAGCGGCCCCGCCACCAGCACGCGGCCCCACGCGAACTCGCCGGTGGTGCCCGAGTCGACGATCCACTCCGCCAACGGCAGCACCGCCATGATCACCACGTAGGGCAGGACCAGCGCCCACAGCAGCCCGAGCGGTCCCCAGAGCCAGAACTTCTTGTGCTGCGAGAGCGGCGTCTTGTCGTGGAAGCGCAGGCGCAGGATCTTCTGGCACTTGCCGATGAAGAACGCGCCGGCGAGCACCACGATCGCGATGTTGAGCACCAGGAACGCCACCACCGAGCCCATGCTGATGTAGACGTACGCAGTCGAGGCCTGGGGCTCCACGAACACGTACTGCATGTCCACGAGCAGCTGCATCACGAACGTGTCCATCGCCGGTGCGACCAGGCGTGCTTCGATGACGCCCGAGACGAGCGCCACCACCACGGCCAGGCCCGCCACGCACAGCGTTGCGAGCAGCTCGTTGCCGATGCGCTTGCCGACCATGCCCACGACCTGCCCGGGCGCCACCTCGCCCTTGGCCGCCCGTGCGGGCAGCTTGACGATCTCGGTGAGCGTGGGGCGAATCGTGAGCAGGAACAGCACCACGGTCAGTAGGGTGAGCACGATCGACACCCAGCCAAACAGCCAGTTCACGCTCTTGAACATGTCGGCCACGCGGTCGAACGCCGTGACGTCCTCCTTGAAGGACTTCACGTTCTCGAGGATCGCGACCTCGAGCGCGTCGATCTTGCCGTCGAGCAGCTGCTGCAGCGGCACCTCGAGCAGGCCGGGCAGGGCCGCGATCTCGTCGAGGTTGCGGTCGACCGCGTCGAACGAGGCCTCGACCACGCGGATCTGCGGGTTGGTGGCCATCGCCGCCTCGCCCTGGACCACGCGCAGGACATAGAGCAGGCCCGTGAACATGATCATCGCGCCGATGAACGACAGCGCTGCGATGGCGCTGGCGCGCACGAGCGTGGGCATCTGGTTGGGGTACTTGCTCTTGAGCGCGAGCGGCATCAAGAGCAGCAAGAGGCCCAGGGGGCTGAGCGCCAGCAGGATCGTGATGACCGTGCCGAGCTTCTCCTCCTGCTTGGCGCGCACCTTCTCGATCGTGCGCTCGAGCACCTTGGCGCGCACGTCGTTGAGCTTCTTGCGCAGGATCTGGATGAACACCTTGGTCAGCGCGTCGATCGCCTCGGGCGAGAGCCCCGAGGTCGCCTCGGCCTGCGACTCGAGCTGCTCGGCGAACGCCGGCGTCAGCTCGTCGGCCGCCGCGAGCTCCTTGGGGCTCACCTCGGCCAGCGCCTCGAACTGATCGGGGGGTAGCTCGCCGAACTCCTGCTTGAGCTCCGCGTCGAGCTCCACGCCCTCCACGGCGTCCCAGGCCGACATCACGGCGGCCTCCTGCTCGTCCGTCAACGGGCCTTCGAAGTCCTCGGCCAGCATCGCGGCGAGCTCGGGGTCCACCCGCTCGCCGTCCACACCGAGCAGCTCGTCCTCTTCGAGCCCTGCGATCGCGCGCTCGATCGCCTCGTCGCTCGCGTCGCCCTCGGCGAGGGCTTCGAGGCCAGCGCCGTCGTCGGCCATGGCTTCGCCTCCGTCGTCGCCGGCACCGGCGTCGTCACCCGCTTCACCTGCGTCGGCACCCGCTTCACCTGCGTCGGCACCGGCCTCGCCTGCGTCGGCACCGGCCTCGCCTGCGTCGGCACCGGCCTCGCCTGCGTCGGCACCGGCCTCGCCGGCGTCGGCACCGGCCTCGCCGGCCTCGGCCGCTTCGTCACCATCGACGGCGAGCTCGACACCCTCGTCATCACCGGGAGGCGGAGCACCGTCGTCGCCACCGCCTCCACCACCGCCGTCGTCAGCGGGAGGCGGCGCACCGTCGTCGCCACCACCCCCACCGCCGTCGTCGTCGTCAGCGGGAGGCGGCGCACCGTCATCACCACCGCCTCCACCACCGCCGCCGTCGTCACCACCGCCGCCGTCGTCACCACCACCGCCGCCGCCCCCACCACCGCCGCCGCCGTCGTCACCACCACCGCCGCCACCGTCGTCACCACCATCGTCCTCGCCGGCCTCGTCCTCGTCGGCGACGAGCTCGGCATGGGCAATCGATGGTGCAAGCGCGACCGCAAAGGGGAAGCACAGCCAGGTGAGGAGGGCCAACAGGCGGTGGGTCATCGGAGGCCGCGACGTTGCCTCGCGCGGCGCCCGACCCGCAAGTACGGTCGTGAAACGCTGTTCCTTGCGTTATTGGCCGACCTGTGGCGCCATGAGCGCGATCGCCCATGGGTCGGGATTCGGGCATCCGCGGTCGACCAAGCCGTGGGGCCGTGGGAGCCTGGGGCAGCCGCGAGAGCTCACCATGGTCCACCCCTGGCACGACCTTCCCAACAATCCCGACGACGTGGACGAGGGCATCAACGTGGTGATCGAGATCCCCAAGGGCTCGCGGGTCAAGTACGAGCTCGACAAGCCGAGCGGGCTGCTGCGCGTGGATCGGATCCTCTACAGCGCCGTGCACTACCCGGCCAACTACGGGTTCGTGCCGCGCAGCTACTGCGACGACGGCGACCCGCTCGACGTGCTGGTGCTCGGCAACGAGTCGGTGGTGCCGATGGCGATCATGGTGGCGCGCCCGATCGGCGTGATGCACATGGCCGACGAAGGGGAGGGCGACGACAAGATCGTGGCCGTGCACGCGCACGACCCCGCCTACGCCGAGATCTTCGACATCGACCAGCTGCCCAAGCACACCTTCAACGAGATCCGGCGCTTCTTCCAGGACTACAAGCTGCTCGAGAACAAGACCGTCGTGGTGGAGGAGATCGAAGGCGCGGCCGCGGCGATCACCGTGGTGAGGGAGTCGCTGGCGTTCTATCGGCGGCAGGAGAACAAGCTGCGGGGGTGGCGGTAGCCGTCAGGGTGCGATCGCGACGTACATCGGCCCGATCTCGTCCTGCCACGGCAAGAGCGTCGGCTCGCCGCCGTCGAGATCCTGCACCGAGAGCACGTTGGCGCCCGCCAGTGCCATCACGGCCAGCCCGGCCGACTCGTCCACCGCCACGCCCAGCGCGAAGCTGCTGGGTGTCGGCGCGGCCGTCTCCCACACGAGGGTGGGCGTGCCGTCGGCCTCGATCGTCCAGCGCTGCAGGATCCCCGAGGCGAAGTCGGTGACCGTGAACAGCACGTCGGGCTGGCCGGGGATCGGCGTGACCGCATACGTGGCGCCGAGCGCTGCGGGGCCCACCACGCCCTCGGCGGGCATGCTCGGGTCGGACACGTCGACGACGTAGATGTTGGCGGGATCGATCGAATTGGCGACCACTGCATAGTCCGTGCCGGGCACGAAGTCCACGTCGGACGGATCGCCGCCGACCACGAGCGGCACCGAGAGCGTGCCCGCCGGGTCGGCGGTCTCGAACAGCTGCACCCCGCCGAGGCCGTCGAGGTTGAGGATGCCGAGCTCACCATCGACGTGCAGGCTCACCTGCTCGGGGCGGCCTTCGAGCTCGATCTCGTCGACGACCGTCAGCGTCGCGAGGTCGATGATCGACATCGTGCTGCCGGGATCATCGTCGGTGCCGAAGTTGGCGGTGTAGGCGACGCTGCCGTCGGAGGCGATCGCGATGCCCATGGGCACGTGGGCGGTGGCGATCTCGGTGACGGCCTCGGTCTCGAGGTCCACGACGAGCAGCGTGCCGGCCTGCTCGACGTTGGTCGCCCCGATGAGGTTGCCCACGAAGCCGCCGAAGAACCCCGGCGAGACGGCCACCACCGCGGTGACGCCGTCGGGAGCGATCTCGAGCTCGAGCGGGCCAGGGGCGTACGCGGAGAGATCGATGGTGCGGACTACGACCTCGTCGCGGGTGGTCGCGCCCCCGGCGAGCGCATCGAGATCGATCACCGAGAGCGTGCGGGCCAGCCAGTCCGCCGTCACCCCCAGCCGGGCGGGGAGCGGCGCAGGACCGGTCTCGTCGCTGCTGCTGCTGCCGGGCTCGGCAGAGGTGCCTTCGGGTACGAGCGTGGTGCCGCCCTGCGTCGTGCCATCGATCGTCGTGCCGCCGAGCGTGGTACCACCGACCGTGGTACCGCCGTCACTGCTGCCCTCCGACGACGCCGAGCCTTCGGCCGGTCCCTCGTCAGGACAGCCAACGCCGAGGACCACCCAGAGCAGCACGAACGCACGCCGTCGCATGCGAGGAGTATGAGCGCATCGACCAGCCAGGGTCTACGCCGCTGGACCACGCCCGCTCGGATCAGAGCCGCGCCAGCTTGTCCGGGTTGACGACCGAGCGGATCGCGAAGATCCGTTCGCCATCGGTCTCGAGGCTGACGACCCCGGCGAGCCGCCCGGGGACGTGCACCACCATCGCGGGCCAGCCGTTGATCTCCTCCACCGCGATGCTGGCCTCCGCTGGCGCCTTGCGGAAGAAGCCCAGCCAGGCGCGCGTGACCTCCTCGATCCCACGCAGGGGTCGTCGCGCGGCGGCAGCCTTGCCCCCGCCGTCGCCCCACGAGGTGATCTCCGCGGCGAGCAGGCCCTCGAACACCGCCGGGTCACCGCCCACGCAGGCGGCCGAGAAGGCCGTCAGCATGCGGTGATGGGCCGCCTTCGACGGCGCGAACCGGGGCCGCCGCGCCGTCACGGCCTTGCGCGCGCGGTGCAGCAGCTGCCGGCACGCGACCTCGTCGCGACCCACGATCTCGGCCACCTCGGCGTGGCTGTAGTCGAACGCTTCGTGCAAGAGGTACACCGCGCGCTCGACCGGTCCGAGGCTCTCGAGCAGCACGAGGAACGCCAGCGAGATCGACTCGGCGAGCGCGAGCGGATCGTCCTCGGTCGCGGTGCGCACTGGCTCGGGCAGCCACGGGCCCACGTAGGTCTCGCGCCGGGCGTTCGCGCTCTTGAGGCGATCGAGGCAGAGGCGAGTCACCACCTTGGAGAGGTACGCCCGCGCCGAGCGGACCTCTTCGTGCGGCGTGGTCTGCCAGCGCAGCCACGCCTCCTGCACCACGTCCTCGGCCTCGGCGACCGAGCCGAGCATGCGGTAGGCGATGCCCGCGAGCGCCTCGCGGTGGGCCTCGAACGCGTCGGGGTCGGGGTCCATCACGGGGATCATGCCGCGAGCTTCCGGTTGGAGGTGGGAGTCCGGCGGGGGCGGGCCTGCAAGGCCGGCATCAGGCCCCGGCGCTCGAGATACGGCAGGAAGACCGTGGCCCGGCAGATGAGCTCCTTGATCCACGCGGCGACGCGCCCGGTGAGCACGCGGCCGGTGGGGGCCCCGCGCACGGTGGTCTGCACGAGCGCATCGCGGCGCCCGAGGCTCACGCAGTAGAGCGGCGCAATGTAGTGGAGCGGCTGCTCGGCCTCGCCAGCCAAGGCGCGCACGAGGTTGTCCGCCACGTGAGCACCGGTGGGCCCGGCGCTCTTGCAGCCCATCGGCAGCGGCCCGCCGGGTGCATCCACGGGCCAGGCCGTGTCGCCGGCCGCGTACACGTGCGGGTGCGAGAGCGAGCGGAGCATCGGGTCGAGCAGCAGCTGGCCGCGCTCGTTGACCGCCAGCCCGGCCTCGCGCGGCAGCGCGGGGGCGCAAAAGCCCACCGACCACACGCACAGCTCGAACGGGATCGCGCCGTCGGGGGTCTGCAAGCGATCGGCGGTGATCGACTCCACCGCCACGTGCTCGCGCAGCTCGATGCCGAGGCGCTCGAACGTGTGCAAGAGGTGGCGGCGTGCCGCCCCGGACCAGCCCTCGACGATGCGACCGCGGGTGACGAGCGTGACCCGCAGCGAGGGATGGCGCTCCGCGAGCTCGGTGGCGGCCTCGATGCCGGTCAGGCCTCCGCCGACCACCACCACGCGACCACGGCGAGCCGCGACGGCGGGGATCTCTGCGGCCAGGCGCGCGGTCGAGGCGGCATCGAGCGTGAACGCGTGCTCGCGAACGCCCGCTACGGCGTCGATGTCGGTGTGCGAGCCGAGCGCGAGCACCAGGCGGTCCCACGGCAGGCGCTCCTCGCCGACCACGAGGACCTGCGCCTCGAGATCGATCGCCGTCGCGTACCCGACTTGCAACGCCACGCCGGTGCCCCGCAGGATCCCGCGGAGATCGTGCTCGGGCGGTCGCCGACCGGCCGCCTGCTCGTGCAGGCGGATCCGCTCGACGAGCCGATCGCTGGCATTGACGAGGGTGATCCGAACCGCCTGCCCGCGACTTCGGCGTGCGAGACGTACGGCGCAATTGACTCCGGCATACCCGGCCCCGAGGATGACGATGCGCATGGTGCTGCGTGCCTTTCGGGGCAAGGACGAGGTAGCGTCGCGGGACGTGACCGCGGCTCGACGAATTCGTCTAACACATGGAAACCACGTAGCTTTTCGCTCTCACCCCAGCGCCCCGTCGAGCCGTTCCATCACGCGTCGGAGCTTGGGCAAGAGCGATCGCGGCTCGACGATCTCGAAGCCCACCCCGGTGAGCACGAGCTGGCACAGAAGCCCCTCGATCGACTCGGCCCCGGTCCGCAAGAGGCAGCTCTCGTCGCTCTCGGGCTCGAGCACCCCGCACCACGGAGGCACCCGTGCCGCGAGCTCGGACAGCGATCCCCGCAGCCTCACGATCGCGCGGTGCCGATACGGTGCATGCGAGATCGAGTCCGCCACGTACCTCGCCACGTCGCCCGGGGGCTCGCGCAGCGCGAAGCGGATCCCGAGCGCCTCGATGCCCTCGATGCGATCCACCCGGAACGTGCGCCAGTCCTCGCGTTCGAGATCCCACGCCAGCAGATACCACCGTCGGCTCCCCGTGTGGGCGAGCCGCAGCGGCTCGATTCGTCGGGTGGAGGCCTCCGCCCCGCGGCCGCGATACTCGATCCGCACCCGCTCGCGATCCCGGCACGCTGCCGCGAGCGTCGTGAGGAGCTCGGGATCCAGCCCCGGCACCCCGCCGCCGCCGACCGACACGGTCATCGCCTGCAGCGCTCCCACCCGCTGCCGCAGCCGTGCGGGCAGCAGCTGATCGAGCTTGGCGAGCACGCCGAGCGCGGTCTCCTCGAGCCGCACCGAGCCGTCCATGGCGCTGCGGAGCGCGACGGTCACGGCGACCGCCTCGTCGTCGTCGAGCAACAGCGGGGGCAGGTGCGAGCCCTTGCCGAGCTGGTAGCCGCCGCCGGGACCCGAGGTCGCCTCGATCACGTAGCCGAGGCTCCGCAGGCGATCCACGTCGCGCCGCAGGGTCCGCGTGGTCACCTCGAGTCGCTCGGCCAGCTCGGCGCCGGCCCAGGACCGCCGCGCCTGCAGCACCGAGAGCAGTCGCAAGAGCCGTGCGGAGGTGTCGAGCACCCCCGCAGCATGCCATGGAATCGAGGACCGAATCTGTCCGCAATCGATGGTAGGCTATCCAGGCCATGAAGAAGACCTACACGGGAAGCTGTCACTGCGGACGCGTTCGCTACGAGGTGGACCTCGATCTCGCCGCGGGCACCGGCAAGTGCAACTGCTCGATCTGCGCCAAGAGCCGCTGGTGGGGCGCCATCGTCAAGCCCGATGCGTTTCGGCTGCTCGCGGGCGAGGCGGAGCTCGGCGACTACCAGTTCGGCGGCAACATCCAGCACCACCGGTTCTGCCGCCACTGCGCCATCAAGCCGTTCGGCAAGGGCCACCTCGACGTGCTCGGCGGCGACTACTACTCGGTCAATCTCGCGTGCCTCGACGACCTCGACCCCGCCGAGCTCATCGCCGCCCCGATCACCTACTTCGATGGGCGCAACAACGCCTGGATGACCCCGCCCGCCGAGACGCGGCATCTCTGACGGCAGAGCACGCCGGGGTTCCGCCGCCTGCACGAGCCGGCTGCGCGCGCTCGTTCGCGCGTGACACCCTCGCCTCGTTCGTGCCATTCTCGGTCGCGATGATGGATCGCGCTCGATCATGGGTGGGAACGTGGGCGGGGCTCGCGGGGCTGCTACTGGGCGCGGGCGCGTGTGCCGACGATGCGGCCGGCAACTCGGGCAACACGACGGTGGAGTCGAGCGGCTCCTCCTCGAGCAGCACCGGCACGAGCATCACGGGCCCGGTCACGAGCATCACGGCCACGGGGGCCGATACCACCGCAGGCGTCGCGACCACGGCCGCCGATAGCACGAGCACGGGCCTCCCGCCGGGGACCAGCTCCTCCGGAGGCTCGAGCAGCACCACCGACGCGAGCACGGGCAGCACCGGGAGCAGCAGCAGCTCCGGCGGCGGCCCGGCGTGCGGCGACGGCATCATCCAGCCGGGCGAGCAGTGCGACGGCGAGGATCTCCAGGGTGTCGACTGTGATGCGCTGGGCCTCGAAGGCGGAGAGCTGGCCTGCGATCCCGTGGCGTGCACGTACGACACCTCCAATTGCGGCGTGCCGATCTGCGGCAACGATGTGGTCGACCCCGGCGAGCAGTGCGACGGCGATCAGCTCCAGGGCTTCGATTGCGCCTCGCTGGGCCTCGGCGGCGGCGACCTGGACTGCGATCCCGTGTCCTGCGTGTTCGACGTGTCGGGCTGCGGCGCCGTGGGCAATTGCGGCAACGGTGTGGTCGACCCCGGCGAGCAGTGCGACGGCGCGGATCTGCAGGGCTTCGACTGTGCCTCGCTGGGCCTCGCCGGTGGCGTGCTGAGCTGCGACCCGATCATGTGCACGTTCGACACGTCGATGTGCATGCCGGGCGGCGGCACCTCGGGCTGACGGACGGCCGGCCGCGGAGCGTCGAGCCCCGCGCCCGTGCACCTACCTACGCCAGCGGCACGCCGAACGATCCGCGCGGGTGCTGCTGCTGGCGCTCTGCGAGCGTGAGCAGCCCGGTCGGCACCGCTTCATCCTGCAGCGCCTGCGCGAGCACCATCGCCCCGAGCCCTTGCTCCTCGTCGGTCGGGCGGCTGCCGTCGGTCTGACGATCGGCCTGCACGTCCACCACGTAGAGGCTCAGCGCCTCCGTGCTCGCCACACCTTCGGGTCCGCCGGGATCGCGCGCGAGCACGTCGACCTGGTAGCGCCGCCCCGACTCGGTCTCGAGCACCACCGGCACCGCGCCGAGGTGCAGCGGGTGCACGCGTACGACGGTCCAGCGACCGAGCGGCTGTCCCGGCACGAGCGACGTGAACGCCGACGCTTCCGCACCGCCACCCACTGCGCGGCCGAGCCACCCACGGGCCGCGAAGCCCAGGGCGAGCAACCCGAGCGGCACGCCCACGAGCCAGTACCGGCGACCCTGATCCACGGAGTCGGTGCTCGACATCGTTCGCTTCAATCCCCCGCGATTTCAGACGTTATCCGCCGGTGCGGCCCGGGGTCAAGCGATCCTCGCCGTGGCCGGGGCGGCCCAGGCCATGCGGTGGCCCAGGCCGCACCGCAGATCCGTCCCCGAGGTCGTAAGCCCCCGCACGAGCCGGCGTTCTCCTCCATGCCGTGGCCGTACACCGCCGCCAGCTCCCGCTCGCCTACCGCTGCGAGGGCTTCGTCCCCGCGCCCGGGGCCGCGGGCGAGGGCGGCTTCTGCGAGCAGTGCCAGAAGCAGGTGCACGACGTCTCGGCCATGCGCGAGTCGGAGCTCCGGCGCCTGTTGGCCGCGCATGCCGGCGGAACGGTGTGCCTGGCCTACCGCTTCGATGCGAGCGGCCGGGTGCGGCTGCGGCCCGAGCCCACGCCGGCGCTGCGGCAGCCGCTGGTCATCGGCGCGCTGGCCTTGCTGCTCGCCGCGTGTGCGGGGCATGCGGGCGAGCTCGAGACTCCCGGCGCGACCTGTCGCGATGCCGACGGCTACGCGGTTTCGTGCGACGAGTGGTCCGACCCGGGGATGTTGAGCGTACCGGAGGCCGGCGAGGCCCCGGCGGCTCGAGACCCCCAGGCCGAGGGCTGCCCGGTGAGGCCGAACGAGATCGTGATGCACGGCGATCCGCCGACCAGGGTCGAGCCCGGCGTCGACTTCTCGAGCTCCCCACCCGAAGCGCCCGCGCTCGGAGACCCCAGCGCGGCCTCCGACGGCGTCGCACCCGGAGCCGAGCCCACCTCGGCCAAGGCTCGGGCCGACTTCAGCGTCGATCCCGACGATGAATTCTTGATCGGGGTCGTCGTCGTCTCCTCGGGTGGCTGGATCGATCGCGACTTCGTCCCCACCGCGGAGCTCTGGAAGCAGTGGCGGAAGCGTCGAGCCGAGCACAAGGCGGCGCGCGAGCGCTGGCGTGTGTTCCGGCGAACGGCCGCCTCGCGCTAGCTCATGCCCCGGCGGTCGGGACGGCGGCGGCGAGCATCGTGAGCATCAGCAGCCATCCGTTCATGGTGCCGGCAACGCCGCACCCGAGCACTGCTTACATGCGCGACACGTCACCCATCGATCACCCGATACCGCAGCGTCTGCTGCAGCGCGCCACGCTGGAGCGTCAGCGAGATCCCGCGGCGCTCCCCCAGCGAGTCGCCGAGCTCGAGGAGGTCGCTCGGCTCCTGCATCGGCATGCCGTCGATCTTCGTGATGACATCACCGCTCTCGAGCCCCAGGAGGTCCGGCACGCTGCCCGGATACACCCCCAGCACGCGCAGCCCCTCGGGCCCGCTCGGGCCGTGCACGCCGAACACCCGCATGGGCGGGGAGAGCAGGCTCGGGTCCCGTAGCATCCGCTTCACGAAGCTGCGCCGGATCGTGCAGCCGTGCGAGCTGCACACCACCGCCCCGTGTGCCCCAGCGAGCCCCCGCCGCTTCGCTCGTCGGACGTTCGCGCGGCACGAGCCCTCCGGGGCGTGCGTCACCGCCACTCGCTCTGCGCCCGACGGGCGCACGTGCACCACCCCGTCGCCATACGCTCGATGCACGCGCACGTGCACGTTGGGGTTCGCGACCGGCACGGTCACCACCTGCACCACGCGCTCGGGCTCGCGTTCGCTGGTCCACCACACGAGGTGCGCGGCGGTTCCGAGCAGGAGCCCCGCGAGCCACGGCATCGTTCGGATCCAACGGGGAGGGAGGGCCTGACGCTCCGGTGTCGACATGCCCAGTCAAGGGAGCAACGATCGTGCCAAGCCCTCGACATCACGCGATCGCCGGTCTACGAGCCCTCGGCGGCCTCGCGCGTGCCAATCCGTCACTCACCCACCGCCGGCCCGCGACCTCGCGGCAATCCGCACGCCCCGGAGGGTGGCTCCGAGCTCCTCAGCGCATCCCCGGCGCCTCGCGGTGGGTCTGCGCCACGTACTCCACGTACCCGCCCTCGTACGTCCGCACGCCCTCGGGAGTCAGCTCGAGCACGCGGTTGCTGAGCTTGGCGAGGAACTCGCGATCGTGCGAGACGAACAGCATCGTGCCCGCAAAGCCCGAGAGCGCCTTGGTGAGCATCGCCTTGGTGTCGAGGTCGAGGTGGTTGGTGGGCTCGTCGAGCACGAGGAAATTCGGCGGCCGGTAGAGCATCTTGGCCAGCACCAACCGCGCCTTCTCGCCGCCCGAGAGCACGCGGCAGCGCTTGTCCACGTCGTCGCCCGAGAACCCGAACGCGCCGAGCAGCGAGCGCAGCGAGCCCTGGGTGGCCCGCGGATGCGCACGCTCGACCTCGCCGAGCACGGTGAGCTCGGGGTCGAGCAGCTCCATTGCATGCTGGGCGAAGTACCCGAGCTCCACGCTGGCCCCGATGACCACGCTGCCCGCGTCGGGTTTGACCTGCTCTGCCACCAGCTTGAGCAGCGTGGACTTGCCCGCACCGTTGACCCCCATCACGCACCAGCGCTCGAGCCGACGCACCGTGAAGTCGAGCCCCGCGTAGATCGTGCGTGTCCCGTAGCGCTTGTGCACGCGCTCGAGCCGGGCCACGTCGTTGCCCGAGCGCGCCGGCGCGGGGAACTCGAACTCGACGAGCTTGCGCCGCCGCGGCGGCTGGACCTTGTCGATCTTCTCGAGCTTCTTGACCCGCGACTGCACCTGCGCCGCGTGGCTGGCCCGCGCGGCGAAGCGATCGATGAACGCCTGCTCCTTGGCCAGCATCGCCTGCTGGCGGGCATACGAGGCCTCGTGCTGCACCGCAGCAAGGTCGCGCTGGCGCTCGTAGAACCCGTAATTGCCCGAGTACGTGGTCAGCTCGCCGCCGTCGATCTCTACTATTTTCGTCACCAGTCGATCGAGCAGCTCGCGATCGTGCGAGGTGATGATGAGCGCCCCGGAGAACTCGCGCAGGAATCGCTCGAGCCACAGGATCGACTCGATGTCGAGGTGGTTGGTGGGCTCGTCGAGCAGGAGCACGTCGGGGCGCATCAGCAGGATCCGCGCCAGCGCCACCCGCATCTTCCAGCCGCCGGAGAGCTTGCCCACGTCGTCGCTGACCACGGCGGGATCGAAGCCGAGCCCCGCGAGGATCTCCTGCGCCCGCGCGTCGAGCTCGTAGCCGCCGAGCTCGTCGAAGCGCGGCTGCACCTCGCCGTAGCGTGCCACCAGCCGCTCGAGCTCGTCCGCGCGATCGGGGTCGGCCATCGCCTGCTCGAGCGCGTGCAGCTCGGCCGCGAGCGTGGAGACCTCGCCCGCGCCGGCCATCGTCTCGGCCAGCACCGTGCGACCGGCCATCTCGCCCACGTCCTGGTCGAAGTAGCCGATCGTCACGTTGCGCTCGACCGACACCGTGCCCTCGTCCGGGCTCTCCTGGCCTACTATCAAACGGAAGATCGTCGACTTGCCCGCGCCGTTGGGACCCACGAGGCCCACCTTCTCCCCGCGGAACACCGCCATGGAAGCGTCCACGTAGAGGATCTGCGAGCCGTGCCGCTTGGAGACGTTGTCGAGGGTAATCATGGGCGGTGCATCCCAAATCTAGAGCTAGTCACGCCAGCGCGCCGCCGTCGATCACCAGCACCTGCCCGGTGACGAACGACGCCAGGTCCGAGCACAGGAACGCCGCCGCGGGTCCGATGTCCTCGGGCACGCCCAGGCGGGGCAGGGGCTGGTCGCCCACGAGCTCCGCCTTGCGCACGTCATTCTGCCAGTAGTAGGCCGAGAAGTCGGTCTTGATGAGCCCCGGCGCGATCGCGTTGACGCGCACGCCGTGCGGGCCGAATTCCCGCGCCCAGCTCCGCGTGAGCATGATGAGCCCGGCCTTGGTGAAGCTGTAGAGCAGGCCGCCCGCTTGCGGCGCGAGCCCCGAGATCGACACGATGTTGAGGATCGAGCCCCGACCGCGCTCGATCATCCCGGGCACCACGCGGTGCACCAGCCGGAACGCTGCCTTCACGTTCACGTCGATCATCTTGTCGAGCATGGCCGTGTCGGTGTGGAGCGACGGCCCCTGCCCGATGTTGGTGGCGGCATTGTTGACGAGCACGTCGATGGGCCCGAGCTCGGCCTCCACGCGATCGACGAGCGCCGCGAGCTCCTGCTCGCGCCCCACGTGGCACGCCATCGGGATCACGCGCCCCGGCAGGCCCGCGAGCTCCGCGGCGGCCTGCTCGAGCTGCTCGAGCTTGCGGCTGGCGATGACCACGTGGGCGCCGGCCTGGGCCAGGCACCGGGCGATGTCCCGGCCGATGCCACGGCCCCCACCGGTGACGAGAGCGACCTTGTCGGTGAGCGAGATCTGAAGCGCCATGGCCCGGGACGGTAGCGCGGATCGGCGCGCTCGGCCCGGCGGGCCACGATTGGTCAGGCGGCCGAGGCTGGAGGCCCGCGAAACAGGTCGACGATCGACGTGCTCACGAACCGCCCCGGCCACAGCACGATCATCAAGAACACGAGCAGCCGGTTGATGTCGTCCGAGTAGCGGAACGGGTTGTCGAAGATCCCGCCCATCCAGCCGAGGTTGTCGTAGTCGGGCTGCGGCCGCACGAAATAGGCGAGCAGCAGATAGACCCCCATCACGCCCGCGACCATGCCCGGGCGACCCGAGGCGAGCGGGCCGACGAGCGCGGTCATGGTGAACACCGTGCCCACGATCCCGAGCGCCACCACCCCTCGCACGATCACCGCCGCACGCGATCGCGGCTCGCGAGGCGGCTCGCCGGTCTCCACGCTGCCGGTCGAGCCAGGGTCGACCGATTCACCGATGATCTCGAACAAGCTCATGAGGTTTCCGTATCGCGGCCCATGGGCGGGCGCGGGTAGTCACGACCATGGCGCCGAGACCGGCATTCCCAGAGCTCGCACCCCAGCGGCGCATCATCGCACAGAACGATGTTCAAGAGGCTTGCGCACGAGGTCGACGATCGCCGTGGTCGCAAAGCGCCCCGGCCTCAGCACGACGCCCAGCAACCACAGCATCCAGTTGAGATCGTCGGTGACGCGAAAGGGGCTCTCGAACACGGCCCGCCACCGCCGGTCGAAATCGGCGGGGCGCGGGCGCACGTAGTAGGCGATGGCCAGGTAGAGCTCGAGACTCACGGCCACCCACGTCACGGCGCTGAGGGAGAACGGGGTGGTGAGCGATGCCAGCACGAGCGGGATGGCCACCATTGCGAGGCCGACGATGCCCCGCACGAGGACTTGCCAGCGTGACCGCGGCTCGCGAGGTGGCGGCCCCACTTCGAAGTCGCCGATGGGGCCGGGCTCGAGCTGCTCTTCGAGGTTGTCCAACAGGCTCATCGTAGTCTGGGCTGCTTGCTTGGCAGGTGCGGGGCCCGACCAAGGGCCCCGCATTCCCGCATGGTACCTCGAGAGGCCCCTGCGGTGTGAACGCCGCGACAGGAGGCTCAGAAGCCCGCCCGCCGCCCGAGCAGCGCCACGATGGCGAAGCCGCCCACGACCAGCGACCACCAGCCGATCGACCCCGTCAGCCCCACGCGCTCGCACCCCCCGGCGCGCACGATGGAGGACAGCCCGAGCACCATGAACACCACCGCCGGCGCCCACAGGAGGCTCGCGAACGCGATGGTGGAGCGCGAGGCGCCCGCGATCACCAGCGCCACTGCGAGCGTGAGCGAGAGCAGCGGCGTGGCGATCCAGAACCGCAGGCGCTCGGCGGCCCAGAGCGCGTCCACGAACGCCGGGTTGTCGCCGCCGAACACCACCCGCAGGATCCCCGCCGCCTCGCGCTCGAGCCGGAGCTCGCGCCCGTGGGCCTTGGCGGCGAGCAGGAACGTCGCGAGGCTCGCGACCCCGTAGTAGAGCGTCTTCATGGCTAGCTTACCATCCTTTCGTCAGGGGACTTCGCGAACCGAAGGTCTTCCAGCGTAGCGCGAAGCGACGCCGCGAACTCGGGATCCTGAGCCTGGCGCGGAGCGTCGCGCAGCTTGCCCTCGTAGTAGAACCCGCCCTGCTCGACCTCGCCCGTGCCCACCTGCACGAAGCGATCGGCGGCCTCGTCGAGGCTGGTGGCGATGCGCAGGAGCTTGGCGACGAACGGCCCGATCTTCTGCACGAACGCCGGCATCTCCGAGCCGAAGCGCGTGCCCGGGATGATGCCGGGGTGCAGGCTCGCGAACGACACCCCGCGCGCACCGTAGCGCCGCTGCAGCTCGATGGTGAGGGTGAGCAGCGCGAGCTTGTTGCGAATGTACGACTGCATGCCCGGCTTGGCCTTGTCGCCGGCGATGGCCGCGATGGTGGTCTTGGCGCCCTTGGGCACCCCGGTGACCACGTTGACCACGCGGCCGCGCGCAGCCTCGAGCGCGGGCAGGAGCGCCTCGGTGAGCACGAACGGCGCGACGACGTTGAGCGCGAACGTGCGCTCGAGGCCGTCGGCCGTGCGCTCGGCCCGGCTGAAGCTGCCGCCGGCGTTGTTGACGAGGAGGCAGAGCCGCGGCGCCCGCTCGAGGAGCTCCGCCGCGATCGCCTGGGCGCCGGCCACCGTCATCAGGTCGCCGAGCACCAGCTCCGCCCGGCCGCCGGCGGCGTGGATCTCCTCGACCGCCTCGGCCCCGCGCGCGGCATCGCGCCCCACCAGGATCACGCGGAACCCCCGCTTCGCCAGCGCCTGCGCGGCGGCCCGCCCCAGGCCCGAGGTCGCCCCGGTCACCACCGCGGTCTTGGTTGCGTCGTTCGTGCTGCTCTTGCTGTGCCTTGCCATGGTGCTTGCCTCTTCCCTACGAAATCCAGCCTGACGCCAAACGGGGGTAGACGAAAGGCGTTGATCTTCAATGCTCCGTCAACCCATAGTTGACGGATGGACCTCGAGATGTTCCGCGGCATCGTGCCCTTCGTGGCGGTGGCAGAGGAGGGATCGGTGCGCAAGGCCGCCGTGCGGCTGGGGGTGAGCCCGGCCGCGGTCAGCAAGGCGGTGGCCAAGCTCGAGGCCGAGGTGGGGCTGCCGCTGCTCGCTCGCGGTGGACGGCGGGCCACGCTCACGCGCGAGGGCGAGGTGTTCTTCGGGAGGTGTCGGCCTGCGGTGGCGGCGGTCGAGCACGCGCGGGCGACGTTGGACGAGGTGCGGCGGGAGCCCGCGGGGGAGCTCGTGCTCTCGGTGCCGTTCGTGGCGACCGGGCTCGTGGCGCCCGTGCTGGCGACGCTGCGGCTACGGCACCCGCGGCTGCGGTTTCGGCTGCACGTGACCGACGAGCAGGCGCGCTTGGCAGAAGAGAAGATCGACGTGGCGGTGCGGATTGGCGTGCTGGCCGACTCGTCGCTGGTGGCGCGGCGGCTGCAGGGGACTCGGCTCTTGACGGTGGCGTCGCCGGGATATCTGGCGCGGCGGGGGGAGGTGCGGAGGATCGAGGATCTCGATGGGCATGATTGCTTGGGGCTGATTGGTCCTTCGGGGCGGCCGTGGCCGTGGGTGTTCACATCGGGGATGCGGCCGGTGGAATCGGTGATGATCACGGATCATGGACCGTCGCTGGTGGATGCTGCGCTGGCGGGGCTCGGGATCACACAGGCGTTCTCGTTCATGGTGGAGCCGCTGGTGCGGGCGGGGCGGTTGGTGACGTTGCTCGGGGACGAGGTGGGAGTGGGGCCGGACGTCCATGCGATCTGCTCGCCGGGGAGGAGGGCCACGCCGCGGGTGCGGGCGGCGTTCGATGCATTTGCGGATGCTTGTGGGTGAGCGGTTACTGGGGAGCCGGCTCGAGCCGGCGAGAAGTGGTCCCGGGCGTATCAGTGGATGCGGACGGGAAACCCGAGGATGTGACGGTATGGAGGCGATCTACGGAAGATGAGGGTGACGGGTGGAGCGCAACTGGGAGAATTCGTCCACTCTGCGAACGGGTCGGAGACCAGCCGCGCGCGGCCTTGCTATGAATCTCCGCCGTGACACGAGACATCCAACAGGCTCTCGCTGCGCTGAAGGCTCCGGGCTCGTTCGCGGTCCGCCGTACGTTGCCCGTCGACGACCTCGTGCTGGAGATCGCGGGCTGCGACGCCCTGTCGTTCCCGATCTCCGCCACGGCGGCACGCCGGCTCGTTGGGGTGGCGGTGCAGTCTCCGTTCGGGTGGCGCGATCGGACGATCACCGACCTCGGCGTCCGCGACGGCTGGGAGATTGCCAAGTCGAAGATCAAGATCGATGGGCGGCGCTGGAATCCCGTCCTGCGCGCCCAGCTCGAGGAGATCCGCGAGCAGCTCGGCCTGCCGGGCACCGCTCGGCTGAAGGCCCGCCTGGACAAGCTCACGATCTACGGGCCCGGGCAGTTCTTCAAGCCGCACCAGGACACCGAGAAGAGCGATCACATGATCGGCACGCTGGTCGTGGTGTTGCCCTCGCACTACACGGGCGGCACGCTGAGGATCGATCGCCATGGTCAGAAGGTCGACATTCGTCGCACGGTCCGTAGGCAGCCCAAGCTCGAGCTCGTCGCGTTCTACTCCGACTGCCACCACGAGGTACGCCCGGTCCAAGAGGGCTATCGGATCGCGCTGGTCTACGAGCTCGAGCTCGAAGCTGCTCGCTCGGGAGAGCGCGAGCCCGTCGCCGATCCAGCGCTCGGCGCCGGCATCGAGCGGGTGGCCCGTGCCGTCCGTGCGTACTTCTCGACGCCGCAGCCGGCTCGGTTCTCGAGCCGTGGGGAGACGCGCAGCGCCGAGAAGCTGGTGTACCTGCTGGACCACCAATACACTCCGCGCAACCTCGACTGGTCCCAGCTCAAGCACGGCGACGGGCTGCGAGGCCTCGCGCTGCGCGAGACCGCGGTGCGCCTGGACCTCGAGGCATTCCTATGCCTGGTCGACGTCCACGAAGTCTGGCAGTGCGAGCCCGAGGTCTCGTCGTACTGGTCACGATGGCACGGTGACGACGACGACGACGATGACGATGACGACGACGACGATGACGACGATGACGACGATCACAATCCCGTCGATCTCGTCGACTCCGACGTCGAGCTGCGGCACTGGAAGGATGCATCGGGGAAGGCCATCGACTTCAAGGGCCTGAACGTGAGCAACTCGGAGCTCTGCTTTACCACTGCCAACGATGCGCTCGAGCCGTTCGAGTCCAGCTACGAGGGCTACATGGGCAACTACGGCGACACGCTCGATCGCTGGTACCACCGGGCCGCGGTGGTGCTGTGGCCGCGGTCCCACGCGTTTGGCATGCTGGTCAAGACCGCTCCGGAAGACGCGGCGCAGCAGCTCCTCGACGCATTCGGTAGCAAGGGCGTGGTCGACGAGGCCGTGCGGCAGAAGCTCGAGCACTTGTTGGAGCTGTGGCCGCACCACACCCATGGCCTCCGGGACCATGTGTTGTCAGCCGTGGTGCTACGGCTCGCCGTCGTGGTCGACGACGCGTCGGCCACCGCGCTCCTCGCTCCCCTGGCCCCGCGCAAGGTCTCGACCCGATCGATACGCCCGTTGCTGGCGCTGGTGCAGCGTCATGGTGCGTCCTGGATGCGCAAGATGCTGGTGTCATGGCACGACTCCCCGTCATCGCACCGGCACGGCGAGGCTGCGTGGGCGACATATTCGCCCGAGTGGCTCGCCCGGCTCGCGAGCGATGATCCCCAGGCCGGGCTCGAGCTGGCGCAATTCATCGTCGAACGGCAGTGGGCCGAGCTCCGCAAGCAGCTGGTCGCCACCAAGCCCTACCGGTCGCGCTCGCGCTACGAACGCGATCGCAGCCGCAAGCTCGTCGACCACGCCTGCGCCCTGTTGCGGGCTTGCACGATCGTCAGCGCTCGCGAGCCCTTCTACGCCGCCGTCGAGCGCCTGACCGCGGACGACTCGCCCCTGTCGCCGCTGGAGCTCGCGGCCGTGGCCGACGACGTCGCTGGGGTGCTCGACGACGACGCCAAGGCGAGCTGGGAGCTCGCGGGACTGCTGACGCGTTCACGCGAGGCGCTCGTGTCGGGGCTCGCCGGCTTGCGGCGAGCGGACGGCGACTGGTCGATCGCAGTGCCCCAGACCTGCTCGTGCCGCGATTGCGGGACGCTGTACGAGTACCTGAGCTCGTCGAAGATCACCTTGGAATGGCCCCTGGCGAAGGAGCGTCGGCGTCACATCCATGGCATGATCGACGGAATGGGGCTCCCGGTCACGCACGTGACCCGCCACCAGGGAAGCCCACACATTCTGGTGTTGACCAAGACCAAGGAGCTGTTTCGACGCGAGGCCGAGCTGCGGCGACAGTACGAGCAGAGCCTCGCGCAGGTGGAGAGGCGCCTGGCCAGTGGTGGGGCGGGTGGTGCGAGGAAGGTCCGGAAGACGCGCGCGAAGTGACATCGAGGCGTCGACGCGCCGAAATGAAACCGCGACAGTCAGGGCCTCACGGCCAGCGGCGTTCGGTGCGGAGGGTATAGAGGGCGTCCTGGAGACGGGGCCAGTCGAGGCTGTCGAGCAGCTCGATGTGCTCGTCCTCGATGGGAATCTCGAGCACCTCGCACATGGCCTCGATACCCTTGCCAAGGCCTCGTGCGAGGCCCCAAGCGATGCAGGCGACCTCGGCGATCTTGGGATCGTTCGGAAACGCTGCGGCGGGGGATGGGATGACTCGACCGCCGAGCATCTCCTCGTGTCCACGGACGATGAAATCATCGATACGAGGGAACTGCGTGGGTTGGGTAGAAGGAGCGGGACTGGACATGCTCGAGGAGATAGCTATGTCGTCGAATGATGTCGAGTGAATCGGCAGATGAGAGGTGTGAGGATTTCGCGGATCGTAAGGGTCCAGCGAACCAAGCTGGTGCGGATCATCGGGGCACCGCAGCCATCGGTATCCCGTCAGGGCCAGTAGCTGAGACGATCGTCCCCGAGCCACTCGATCACCTCCTCCCCTTCACCTCGAACCACCGCAGCGGCCCCCGCGGCAACGCCCGCCTGCGCGGCTGCTTGGTCCCTGGATCCACCGCCAATACCCGCCGCTCCGATGTCACCCACAATGGACCGCGCGGCAGCTTGCCGAGCGCCTCGGCCGTCTCGAGATCGATCACCCGCCGATGATGAACCACCACTGGCCCCGGGCCGGCGGCCCCCTCGAAGCTCCACACCCGCGCCCAGTACGTCTCGAGCGTTGCACGCGATTGCAGATCGATGATCTTCACGCGAGTGGTGAACCTTCGCACTGACCGGCGCCCGCCCTGCACCAACGCACGGCCAGCGGCGATCGTCACCAGCTGCCCCTCGGGCAACGCAATCCTCTGGCCGGTCTCCATGTCGACCACCAAGATCCCCTCGGGAGCCTCCAGTCCGACGAAGCGACCGTCTTCGTCGGTCCTCGGCCGGGACCACTCGAGGTCCGCAGGCCCGAGGTCCTCTCGGTCCTCGAATCGTTCCAGCCGCAGTCGCCCGTGCGCGTAGTAGCCATTGCCGATCTCTCGGTGCTCGCGGTCGGAATCACACAAGGCGAGCATCCGCGGTGCCACCGGATCCATGTGCATGATGAACCCGGTACAGACCGGCACCGCAGTGTCACGATCGAGATCAGGCCGCCACCACGTGAATCCCCCCTCCTTGGTCGGCTGGAACAATCCAGCGCCCCTGGGCTCGTAGTCACCGGGTCGTCGGCCGAGCTCCTTGCCGTCGAGCGCGAGCACCCGCGTGACGTTCCGCGCTCCGTCGGGCACGAGCGGTGGCTGGCTGCAACGCAGAATCTCGTCGAGCGGCGGTGGCCAGTCGATCGGCTCGATCGCCGGCCCGTCGTCTTGGACGGTCATGCCCACCACCACTGCGTCGCCTGCGGGCATCAGCCTGGCCCACGACAGCACCCCCGGCCCGAGCTCGAGCACATGCCGAGCACCATCCGCGAGCCGCTGGACCACCAGTCGATTGGCACCCTCGCCGGGATCCAGGAACAAGATCGCACCGCTGTCGGCGGAGACATCGGTGAAGCAGCTCGCGCTCCCCGATGCCAGCTCGGTTCGATCGGTCAGCTCCACGGGCCGATCGTAGTCGATCGAGATCGCCTCGAGCTCGGCCGATGCCAGCTCGACCCAGCGCGCGGCGGGTACATCCAGGAGCTCCAGCCGACCCTCCCGCTCGACCACGAGCCAGCGATCGTCGGGTGACGCCAGGTGGTCGTCGATCGGTATGCCCGCCTGATCGCCGAGGAACAGCTTCAAGCCGAAGACCGGCCCCAGGCGATGGAGCGTCATGGGGTAGTCCTCCAGCGGGCCATCCACATCGTCGGCTTGGCCGAGCACGACCCAGGAGCCATCGTCCGCGACGTCGCTGTTCATCGCATCGAACTGGGCGGCCGTGCCCACGGTTCGGTCGGTCGCCACCACCCCGCCGTGAGCACAGCCGATCGCGAAGGCCAGGACCCCCACGCCGCAGAGCCATCGCCGTCTGGATCGCGCCATCGCCCCGATCATCGACCGCGGCTGCCCCGATGGCCAGCGCCGCTCGCATGCGCGGAATCAGCCCGCGTCGATGATGGCGTCCATGATGAGTCTGGCGTCCCAGGTAGGCGTTTCGCGCTACCCCGCGCTGGTCACGAACAGCTTCAAGTTGCTCAGTCCCGCGCGTGCTTCGTTCATCAAGCCCTCGACCGCGTCCGGGGCGAGCTTGGAGCGAGCCCCACCGAGCCGCTCGCCCAGCCGCCCCAGCGCCTCACGCAGCTGGGTGCGCACGGTGTCCTCCTGCGCCTCGTCGAGCATGGCGATCTCGCTCGCCGCGAGGCCCTGGAAGTAGGAGAGCTCGAGCAGGTCTTGCTCGCGGAGCGGCAGCTGGCGCAGCGCGTCGAACAGCTCGTAGTAATTCGGGCCCTCGCCGAGCACCGGCTTGGGGCGGCCCTCGTCGAGCGCTGCGGCCGACGAGCCCATGGGATCGAGCGCTTCGTCGCGACGAAGGCGACGGAAGTACTCGACCAGCAGCGTCCGCGCGATGCCGTAGGTGTAGACGCGAAACCCCGCGCGGCTCTTGAACGACGAGCGCAGCGCGAGCAGGCGGCCGAACATCTCCTTGACCAGCTCCGCGTGGTCGTAGGGTGCCTTGGTGAGGAAGTAGGCCCGTATGTTCACGAAGTGGCGCCGCGTGAGGGCCTGGCCGGCTTCGGCCTCGCCCTTGCCCCAGCGCACGAGGAGCTCGACATCGGATGTGGCGCTCATGCGATCGCTTGTAGCACGGAACGAACGCGTCGCGAACGGAGAGCGCCAGTCGTCACCGCTCGATGCCCACGCGCACGAACCAAGCCTCCACCTCGCCAGCCTCGAGCTCGCGCTCGATCGTCACCCGTGGCGGCGCCGCCTCGAGCACTGGCCCGAAGAAGCTGCTGTCCCAGTGGCGCCCGCCCAGGAGCATCGGCCAGAGCACGAGCACTCGCACACCATCGAGCTCCGGGATTTCGCCCACGCTCTGCTCGGCCCACAGCGAATGCATGAAGTCGGACTCCGAGGCGGTGTGGTCCTGATAGTGCCACCACGCCGAGTCGGTGTTCGATGACGCATCGCCGCCCATGGCAGCCGCCACCAGCTCCAGGTCGGGCTCGCAGCCTCCCGGGAGCCGGGTGCCGATCGCTCCCTGCACGAGCGTAAAGAGCTGGAAGACGCGCCCCACGTTCTCGTAGCGCAGCGCGAGGCCGCGGCGGCTCTCCACGTGGAGCACGACGAGCGCACCCGAGCGCCGCAGGAGCAGCTCGTGGACCCACGACGCGGCGTGGGTCTCGCTGCTGGCGCGCACGAGCTGCTCGAGCAAGTGTGCGTCGTCGGCGAGCCGAGCGCGAAGCTCGGGCGTTCGTGTCAAGTGAGCCACCACCGACTGGCCGAGCCAGGGAAACGCAGCGACGACGTCGGAGGGGAGCGCGTCGTCGTCGTCGTCGTCGTCGTCGTCGTCGTCGTCGTCGTCGTCGTCGTCGTCGGGCATCGAGTCGAGCCAGCGCCGCAAGAGCTCGACCACGGCCTTCGCGGAGGCAGCCGGGGGCAGACCGCCCTCGACGGCCGAGCCGAGCGTGATCGCGATCCATGCCGCGCCGAGCGGTGGGAGCGTTCGAAGCGCATCGAGGAGCAGTGCAGGGGCGGGCCCTCCGACGCGCTGCAGCGCGTCCAGGACGGCACCGGTGGCCGCTCGCAGCGGTTGCGATGGGACGGTCGTGGTCGTGGCCCCGGCTTCGGCGAGGAGCGCAGCGCAGGCGTCGGTGATGGTGGCGTCCATGATGAAGCTGGCGACGAGGATCGACCCAGGCTCGGCCCCCAGTCGAGCCGTCTCTGGCAGAAACCGCGGTCCCCATGGCCAGGAACGCTCCCTTCGGCTCATGAATCTGCGCGTTTTCCGCGAAAGCGATCGATTCTCCGCCGGGGCTCACACGTCCCCTGGAGCCCTGCTTCGATATGACACGACTGACTTGGATTACGACGATGTCCCTGTTGCTCTCCACTGCCTGCGGCACGACCGACGGCGGTGACGGCCTCGAGATCCCGAGCGAGACGCCCAACCCCGTCGACGAGCCCGCCGAGCACTGCGGCGAGCGTGGAGCCCCCGACGCCACCCCCGCGGAGCTCGAGCTCAACCTGCGCGCCGATCTCGAGGTGGGCGCAACGCTCATGGCCGAGCTCTCGGACCAGAACGACAACATCCTCCTGTCTCCGCACTCGCTGCGAACCGCCTTCGGCCAGGTCTACGCCGGCACTCAGGGGGCCTCGCGCGCCGAGCTCGAGGCCGTCCTCGGCTTCTCCGCGCTCGGCGATCGCACCCACGCCGTGCTCGACGCCGTCACCCAGACGCTCGAGTCGCGCAACGCCGAGGCCAGCGAGTACGAGCCCGAGCTCATCGTGCGCCCGGTCAACCGCTCGTTCTTCGACACGAGCATGGAGGACGGGATCGGCGAGGGCTGGCTCGAGACGGTGCAGCGCTTCTACGGCACCTGCATCGAGGTCTTCGACATGAACGCCGATCACCAGGCAACCCTCGATCACGTCAACGGCTGGGTCGCGGACCAGACCAACGACCTCATTCCCAACCTGGTCAAGTCGCTGCCCGAGAGCGTGACCCTCATCCTCGTCAACGCGTTCTACTTCAAGGCGTCGTGGAACGTGGCATTCGAGGAGTCGCTCACCGAGGCGGGCAGCTTCACCACCCGCGCGGGCGCGAGCGTCGACGTGGAGCTGATGCATGCGCCGCTGCACCAGGGCGCCTACGCCGAGGCGGAAGGGTGGCAGGCGGTGAGCCTGCCGTACAGCGACGGGCGGCTCGACATGGTGGTGATCCTCCCCGCCGCGGGCACCGAGGCGAGCTTCGAGGCGTCGCTCGACGCGGACGTGCTCGAGTCGGTGCTCGGAGAGCTGCAGTACTCGACGATCGAGCTCCGGCTCCCCCGCTTCGACCTCTTGTCGAGCTGGGGTCTGCGCTCGGCGCTCGAGTCGCTCGGGATGCAGGCGGCGTTCGGCAACGCCCAGGACTTCGCCCCGATCGCCGACGGCATGATGCCGATCTACGAGGTGTTCCACGACGTGGCGATCGCGATCGACGAGAAGGGGACCGAGGCGGCCGCGGCCACCGCGGTGGTGTTCGGCGAAGACGGCGGCGACGAGCCGGTTGCCGAGGCGACGATGATCGTCGACCACACCTTCTACGTGGCGATCCGCGACCAGCAGGCGGGGGCGGTGCTGTTCTTCGCCCGGATCGGCAACCCGACCGGCTGAGCGCGCGAGCGCGACGGACGGTGCCCGGCCGTGGCTGCTATCCTGCGGCCACGGACGCCGAGCGATGCCGAACGATGATGACGAGCAAGAGCTCCTCGAGGCCTGGCGTCGCGGCGATCGCGAGGCCGGCTCTCGCCTCATCGCGGCTCGCTCCCGCGAGCTGACGTGGTTCTTCCGCAACAAGGTGTTCGACGAGGACGCGGTCTCCGATCTGGTGAGCCAGACGTTCCTCCGTGCGGTCTCGGCCCGCGATCGCTTCGAGGGCCGCACCAGCTTTCGCCGGTTCCTCTACGCGATCGCCCAGAACGTGCTGCGCGAGTACCTGCGGGCCATGACCAAGCGCAAGCAAGAGGAGCTCGACTTCACCCAGGTGTGCGTGCACGAGCTCTCGCCGCGCTCGCTCAGCTCGCTGCACAGCGAGAAGCGCCAGGTCCAGGCGCTGATCGAGGCGCTGCGCGAGGTCCCGCTCGATGACCAGGAGGTGCTCGAGCTCAAGTACTTCGAGGGCCTGTCGGGGCGCGAGCTGGCCGAGGTGCTCGACGTGCCCGAGGGCACCGTGCGGGGGCGGCTCGCGCGGGGGCTGGGCCGGCTGCGCGAGCGCGTGCAGCAGCAGCTTCGACCCGAGGCTTTCTCTGGCGGCCCTTCGAGCTCGTCGCCGGTCACGATCGACGACATCGAGGCATGGGCCGCCGAGCTGCGACGGCTGCGAGGAGCTCCGGGGTGACCGAGACCGACCCCGAGGCCGACACCGAGGCCACCACCGATCCACGGCCATGGGCGCTGGCGGATCGGCTGGTGCAGGCACAGGTCGAGGCGCGCCTGCTGGGCAAGCGCGCCGAGCCGACCGCCCTCGGGCGCTATCGCATCGAGCGGGGCCTCGGACAGGGATCGATGGGGCGCCTGCTCCTGGGATTCGATCCCGATCTGCAGCGCCCGGTGGCGCTCAAGCTCGTGAGCCCGTCGCGGATCGACTCGTCGGAGGCGCGGCGACGCATCGTCCGCGAGGCCCGGGCGATGGCGCAGCTGTCGGACCCCCACGTGGCCCAGGTCTACGAGGTCGGCGAGGCCGAGGGGCAGCTCTACGTGGCGATGGAGTTCGTCGACGGGCAGGACCTGCGCGCATGGCAGGGCGAGCGCGCGCGGCCGTGGCCGGAGGTGCTGGCGGTGTTCCGGCAGGCCGGCGCGGGGCTGGCCGCCGCGCACGACAAGGGCATCGTCCACCGCGACTTCAAGCCGGACAACGTCATGCTCGAGCACGGCGGGCGAGCGCGCGTGATCGACTTCGGGCTCGCGTTTCCGCTGCAGGCGGGTGATGCGGCGGCACGGGTGAGCACGGGCGAGGGCCCGGTCGAGCTGACGAAGACCGGCACGGTGATGGGAACGCCGGCCTACCTGGCGCCCGAGCAGTGGGGTGGTACCGCCGCCGATGCGCGCGGCGACCAATTCTCGTTCTGCGTGGCCTCGTTCGAAGCGCTGGTGGGTCGGCGCCCGTTCGAGGGAACGACCCTCGAAGCGCTCCGTCGGGCCACCCTGCGCGGCCAGGTCGAGTGGGGGTCGACCACCGTGCCTCGCTGGGTGCGACGGGCGGTGGCGCGCGGCCTTCGGGTCGACCCCGCCGCGCGCTGGCCCGACATGCGGGCGCTGGTTCGCGCGCTCGATCCGGCTCGACGCCGACGTCGGCTCGGTGTCGCGGGGATCGGGCTGGCGCTCGTGGCCACGACCGGCCTCGCGCTCCTGCGGCCGAGCATCGACGCGTGTCACGAGGCCGATGTTGCACTGCAACAAGACTGGGGTCCGGCGCAGCGCGAGGCGATCGCCGGCATCGGAGCGAGCGTCGAGGCCGACTGGGCAGAGGCCTCCGCGACCGGGCTGCTCGCGCGCCTCGATGCCCACGCCGAGGCCTGGCGCGACGCGGCGCGAGGGATCTGCGCTGCGGCACGAGCCCGAGGTACGTCCGAGGAAGCAGCGGGCGCGGGGTGCCTGCACGAGGCGCGTCGGCGGCTCTCGGAGCTGGTCGACGACGCGCGCTCGGCCGATCCCGGGGTCTTGGTCTCGGTGCTGGCGCGAGCCGAGCTCTTGCCCGATCCACGGGCGTGTCCCGAGGCTCCTGCCGCGGTCTTCGCCGCAGGCTCGCCCGCGGGCGAGGACGTGCGTCGGTTGCTCGTAGAGATCGAGCGAGGCCTCGGTGCCTCGTCGGTGCGGGCCGGCGCGCGGAGCTTCACCGAGGCCAGCGCCGGCGCGCGCGCGGCCGCCGACGCGGCGATCGAAGCTGCGACCGAGCTCGGCTACGAGCCGCTCTTGGGGCGCGCGCTGTGGCTCGCCGGGCGCGTGCGCCTGGTCGATGGCGAGCCGACGGCGGCGGAGCGGGAGCTGCGACGCGCGCTGGTCGTGGCGCAGCGCGCCAGCGATGCCCCGCTGGCGGCCGCGATCGTCACCGAGCTCGTGTATGCGGTCAGCCGCGATCTCGATCGCTTCCGCGAGGCCGAGGATCTCGCCGAGGAGGTCGCCGCCATGATCGCGGCGCTGGGCGAGCCGCCGCTGCTCTCGGCGCGGCTCCAGTCCCACCGCGCGTCGGCGATCGCCCACGCGCGGCAGGCCGATCGCGACGAGGCCGTGCGCCTGCACGAGGAAGCGCTCGCACGGCTGACCGAGGTGCTCGGTCCCCGGCACCCCGCGACGATCGTGGAGCTCGGCAACCTCGGAGCTGCCCTCAACTATGCCGAGCGCTCCGCCGACGCGGAGGCCCGGCTGGTGGAGGCGATCGCGGCCGGCCGCGCGGCATGGGGCGACGAGCACCCCCGGCTCGCGCTGCTGCTCGGAACCCTGGGCCTGTCGAGGATGCGCCAGGGCGATCTCGCGGGCGCCGAGCAGCACCTACGTCGCTCGCTCGAGATCCGCGAGACGACCCTCGGCTCGGACCACCCCCAGGTCGACGATGCGCGCTACAACCTCGCGTCGCTGCTGCGCCGCGCCGAACGCCACCGCGAGGCGCTCCCGCTGCTCGAGCTCGGCCTCGCCCATGCACGGCAGCGCAAGGATCCCGAGGGTGCGGGCCTCGGGCCCTGGTGGGTCGCGACGGGCGAGTCGAGCCTGGCCGTCGGCGATCGCTCGCGCGCGCGCGAGGCCCTGACCGAGGCGCTCCGCTCGTTCGAACGCACGGGGGCCAGCGCGACCGACTACGCCCGCGTTCGTCTGGCGCTCGCGCGCGCGTGGTCCACCGAGGAACCAGCGCTGGCGCGAACGATCGCGCGGCAGGCCCTCGCCGATGCGACCGAGGCCGGAGCCAACCGCCGTCGCGAGGAGATCGAGGGCTTCCTCGCCGCCCTCTGATCGCGATCCATGATCATTCGTCGATGCTCGAGCCGTCGGGCGGCGCCAGCTCGTAGCTGCCGTCGCTGGCGTAGACGAGCACCCCCTCGACCGCCGCGAGCAGCTGGCCGCGCGCGGGGCTCGGCAGCGCGTCGGGCACGAAGCGATCGTCGACCCGCACCGCCTCGTCGAGCTCGAACTCGCCGTCGCACGGGTCCTCGTCGGTCACGGTGGCCGCTTGCACGCGGACCTTCACCCCCTCGTAGGGGCGCGCCATCGCGCTGTTCGGGAGCAGCGCTGCCGTCTCCACCACCGTCGGCTCCGGGACGACGGCGGTGCCGGTCACGCTCACGTCGTCGCTTCCGGCGAGCTCGAGCAGCACCCAGTCCCCGGAGCGAGAGACGCGGCCCACCACGTCGGCCGCGTCCCCCACGGCGAGCACCGTGCCGGGATCGAAGGTCGCGGTGTGGATTCGAAGGCCAGACCAGGGGCCGCCGGCCTGCTCCTGCACGAACAGCTCGTATCCCGTCAGCACCTCGCCCTGGGCCGCGGGCGTGGTCACGACGACGTTGGCCAGCACGACGCGCGCACCCTCGGGCGCGTCACCCTGCTGGACCTCGTAGATGGTGAACGGCAGCGGCATGTCGTCGCCCATGCCGAAGCCGCTGTCCTCGGCGCCCTCGTCACCCTCTTCGTCCCATCCGCCGATCTCGCACTGCACGGGCGCGTCGTCGCTCGAATCGACGGAGGTACCGCTCTCGGACGAGCCACCGCCGGAGCTGCTCGCGGTGGAGCCCGTGCCGGAGGGCTCGTTGCCGCAGCCGAGGAGCATCACGAGCAGCGGGATCCACGAACGAGGAACGCAGGCCATCGTACGTAGGCTAGCACCAAGGAGCGTCGATCACGACAGCTCCACCGCCTCCACGATCGTGTCGCGAGCACAGCCATGGAGATCGGATCCGCTGAATGGGTTGAGCTCCACCAGGCGTAGCCCCACATCGGTGCGACCGAGATCGAGCACGTAGGCTGGCTCGGGCGCCGGTAGCTCGCGGGCGATGGTCTCGGCCAGGACCGTGACCTCCGTGGGGACTGGTCCGGACATGGACCGTCGACCCATGGCCTGGTACCCGCTCTTTGCCACCACCTTGCCCCTCACCACCACGAACCGCCACTCCTCGTGGACGATCGTCACCGGCGCCACCACGATCGGCAGGTCGAGATCCTCATAATAGAACCCGTGATCGAGGCGCTCCGGCGTCAACCCCTCGAGCGCCACCACGCGCCCGCTGAACGGCTTGAGCGGGCTGTCGGGTCGTACGAAGACCTCGCGGAGGTCTCCACCCAAGGATTGCACGATCGCGAATGACCGCTCGCAGAGCTCGCGCACACTGGTCCAAACGTGCCGATCGTTGAGTCGCCAGCGCGCTGCCGCCGGGTACCACGCAGAGCACCGCAGCCGCTCCACGTCACAATACGCTCCGGGCGTCCACCTCCCCAGCGCCGCAATCCGTGCGGCATTCCCGAGGCTGCCGTGGAACACTACTTGCTCGTCGTCGATCTCCGGAAATCGCCCCGAAGCCCACCATTCATCGCGCCAGATCGTCACCCCGTGCCCGGCCCGCCGCGCTGCCTCCAAGAGCGGCGGCGCCCCCTCGCCGAATACGTCGCGTTCCAGCAGCCAGTGCACGATCACACCCCCGCATTCCGCTCGAGCGCCTGCCGGATCTCCTCCGGCATCGAGCAAGCCTTCCGCGTCTTCGGGTCGAAGAACACCTCCACCACCCGCTGCTGCGCATGCACGAGCTCGGTATCCGCGTCCCGCAGCTCCTGCACGTAGCTCACGCTCTTGCCCCCGATTCGCTCGAACCTGCTCCGCACCGCGATGAACCGCCCGGGCGGCAGCTCGGCGCGAAAGTCCGTCTCCGTGCGTGCCACCACCGTGTGGGCTCCCACGCGCTCGAACACCAGCCGTCCCACGCCGACCATGGGCCAGAGCGCGAAGCCGGAGTCGTCGAACACGTGCGCGTAGAACCGTACGTTGAGGTGGCCGAATTGGTCGCACATCCACGGGTGGACCACGCCTCGAAAGGTCTCGAACCAGGTAGCCATCGCGAGCTCGCGCGCATGCTACCAGACCCCGCCCCGCCAGCGCTCACCGTCAATCGGGAATGCTGAAGTCGTCGTGCACCGCCACGCTGGCGAACTCGATCGTCGCCCCCTCGGCCCCGGGAATGCTCCACCAGTGCAGCCTCCGCGCCGACGGGGTGTTGATCTGCAGCGCGCACCGCCACGCCCGGGCGCCATCGGATGCACGAAACCGCGTGGGCGTCCCCCCCTCGCCGAAGCGCAGCTCGTGCACCAGGCGCGCCGGGATCTCGTGGCAGCGGCCGCTGGCGACCTGGGCGCAGACCTCGACGATCTTCTCCACCTCGATCCCACCGAGCTCCCGTACACGCGCGAGGAACTCGCGACCGACCGCCATGCGCTGCAGCGGATACGCGAGGCGATCGCTCTCGCCGAAGCGCAGCGCATACTCCACGCGAACCGCGGTCAAGAAGCTCGTCGCCGAGGCCAGCGGATCGATCGCCTGGGCCTCCCGCTCGCGCACCGTCATCCGATCCTCGAGGCTCCGCAGCTCCTTGCGCAACCCCGCGTTCTGCTCGCCGAGCTCCCGCGTGCGCTCGATGAGCTGCTTGCGATCGTCGGCGAGCTGCCGCCGCTCCTCCTCGACCTCCTCGAGCCGCTGCTCGACCAGACGGAGCGATTGCCCGAGGTCCCTCGCGCCCGCCGGCGCCCGCTCCTCGTCGGCGAGGAACGGTGCTCCACCCGGCTCGAGCGCGATGGGCGGATGCACCTCGTTCCCATACGCACGCTTGATCGACCCCTGGCAGCGCCGGGCCCTCGCGTCGAGCTCGAGCAGCAGCACCTGCACCACCTGCCCCACGTGGAACAGCTCGGCCGGATCGGAGACCCGCGAGTAGTCGAGCTCGCTCACGTGCACGATCGCCTTGGCGCCGGGCAAGAGCTCCACGAGCAGGAAGCGCTCGTCCATGTGGATGATCCGCGCACGGACGACGTTGCCTTCCTCGTACTCCTCGGCGATCCGTTGCCATGGATCGGTGGCTGCCGCACGAGCGGGCGGCCTTGGGCTCGGCATGGCTCTAGGGCTCGCGGCGACCATGGGCGCCGACGCCGGCTCGAGCCCCTGCACCGACCACCCGGGCAGGCCATGCCGCCGCGTCGGGCTCGCGAACACCGAGATCCGCTGCCCGACCGCGAGTCGCCGTGCGAGCACGGAGAGCTTCACGTCCGCATAGGCCAAGAGCCCTCGCTCGCCCCGCACCGAGACCTCGATGTCGGAGCCCGAGATGCTCGTGACGGTGGCCGTCTCGACGACCTTGTCGATGCCGGCCGCGGCGAAAGCGGCCGGCCGTGCGCCTGCCGGCGCAGGGGAAGCCGCTCGCTCGTCGCGAGCGACCCCCGCGCCGATGATCTCGAGCACCCGCTGGTGGGCACGCTCGAGCGTGTCCGGTCCGAAGACGAGGACGAGCGGGTGGTCGAGCGGATCGGACGTGGCGCAGAGGCCGGGCCACCACACGCGCACGGCACCCCCGAACACGTCGAGCCGATCGGGGAGCAACCAGCTCAGGCGCCACGTGACGTCGCCGGTCTCGAGCAAGCACACCTGCGCACGCTCGCCGAGCTCGGCCTGCAGCCGCGCCGGCGACAGCCAGGGTTGCCGAGCCCGAGGGTGGGTGGTGACGGCGACCACGGGTGCTCGCCGCAGTGGGTCGAGCAGCACCTCGCGGACGAATGCCTCGATCTCGTCGATTCCAATCGGCAGGACCGTGGCGTCGTCACGAGCCAGGGTGTCGGAGCGGTCGGCGCCGGTCCGTAGAACGGCGTTATTCATGCGGGAAGGCCGGGCATTCTCGGCGCCCGGATCTTAGCATGGTACTTCGCTGCCCACCGGCGATTCTTGCGATCACACCTCGTAGAGCACGTCGAGATACCGCTCGAGCACGTCCGCAATCGCCCCTCGCACCGGCAGGCTCCCCGCGAGCCCATACACCGGCGCCAGCCCCCCCTTGCTGGCCGGCTGCGTGCGCACGTGCTCCATCGCCTCGCGCAGGTCCGCGAGGAACCGCTCCACCACCCCCGGCTGCGCATGCCGGAGCGTGACGCAGAGGTGCACGCACGCCGGGCGGTGTAGGCCGTTGAGGTTCCAGCGGCGATGGCTCATGAAATCCATCACCCGGTACACGTCTACCTCGTCCGAAGCGAACGCGATCACCCACAGGGGATCGCCGAGCACGCGCAGCCCCGCAATCCCCTCGATCCCTTCGCGGATCACCGTGGCCGTCTCCAGGATCTTCCGCGTGGCCTCGCGGTAGCCGTCCTCGCCGATCGACAGCATCGCCGCCCAGCACGCGGCCGACAGCGCACCGGGGCGGCTGCCCGCGAACGTGGGCGACATGTAGAGCCCGCCCGGCCAGTCCGTGGTCGTGTACCACTGGAACCGGCGCAGCTCCTTGCTGCGGTACAGCACCACCGACGTGCCCTTGGCCGCGTATCCGTACTTGTGGGTGTCGGCCGAGATCGACGTGACGCCGGGCAGCCGGAAGTCGAATTCCGGCACCGGGTAGCCGAGCTCGCGCGCCCACGGCAGCACGAACCCGCCGAGGCATGCGTCGGTGTGGAACCCGATGCCCCGCGCCCGCGCCAGCTCGCTGAGCTCCTCGATCGGATCGATCACCCCGTGCGGGAACGACGGTGCAGACCCGACCACCACCACCGTGTCGCGCGTGATCGCCTTGCGCGTGGCTTCCACGTCGGCCCGCCAGTCGGGGCCTACCGGCACCTTGATCGTCTCGATCCCGAAGTAGCGGCTGGCCTTGTCGAACGCCGCATGCGCCGAGCTCGGCACCACCATGTTGGGCTGCGTCACCCCCCGCTGCTCGCGCGCACGGTCGCGGTAGGTCTTCATCGCGAGCATGATGCTCTCGGTGCCACCCGACGAGACGGCGCCGCACACCTCGTCGCTGCCACCCACGTGCCGCGCTCCGAGCATGTGCCCGGTCATCGCCACGATCTCCGCCTCGTACTTGACCACGCTCGGCCAGAGATCCGCATGCAGCGGGTTGGCCTGCGAGCAGCGGGCGTAGACCTGGCTCAGGAACTCGATGTGCTCGCGATCGCCGTGATACACGGCCCCCGAGACGAAGCCGCCCTCCCAGCGCCCGCGCTCCTCGGCCTGCAGCGCCTCGATCTCGCCGAGGATCTCCGCCCGCTCGCGCCCCTTCGCGGGCAGCTGGGCGTGGGCCGGTCCGCGGTCGCGATACGGCTTGGCGGCCTTGCGGAGGTCCTCGAGCATGGTCGCGTACTCGGCCTCGAGTCGCCGGCGCACGAACGGCACGCGCTTGGCCCAGCGGAACGCCACCGACAGGGCGCGCTCGGCATGCGGGCGCAGGCGCTCACGGGTCTCGTCTAGCAGCGTCACTGGTCGTTCCTCCGGGTTTCGGCGTCGTCGTGCAGGCGAGCGTAGATCGCCTTCGTCTTGCGGTAGAACGTGCGGTACTCGTGGGACGCGCGCTCGTATACGGGCGCGTGCTCGGTCCTCGGCGCGAAGCGGGCGCTCACTCCCACGTGCCCGGGGATCTCGTCCACCGTCACGAGCCCGAGCCCGAGGCTGGCCACCAGCGCAGCCCCGCGGGCGTTGCACTGCAGCGCGTCCTCCACCTGCTCGATCTCGCGGCCGAGCACGTCGGCGTAGATCTGGCACCACAGCGCCGAGCGGGCCCCGCCGCCGATGATGCGGATCGGGTCGAGCCGCCGGCCCACGAATTTCTCGAGCGTCGCGAGCAACCAGCGGCTGTTGAGCGCCACGCCCTCGAGCACCGCGCGCAGCATGTCGGCACGCGTGGTGGTGAGCGAGAGGTTGATGAACGCGGCGCGCACGGCATGGTCGGCGATCGGGCAGCGCTCGCCGTAGAGCCACGGCGTGAACAGCACGCCCCCGGCCCCCGGCGCCGACGCGGCCGCGGCCTGGTCGAGCCGCACGAAGAAATCGTCGGGCGCGGGCCCGCTGCCGAGCGCGTCGTCGGGGTGCAGGAGGTTGTCGCGCAGCCACGTGAGGCACGCCCCCGCGGTCTCCTGCTCGTTGGCCACGAAGTAGCGCCCCGGCAGCGCCGAGGGCAGCGAGGCCATGTTGTTGAAGAGATCGGTCTTCTTGAACGGTACGTGGCAGGTGAGCCACGACGACGTGCCGAGGTACACGTGCGCCTGGAAGTCCCGCACCGCGCCCGAGCCGATCGCGGCCGATTGCACGTCGGGCGTGCCACCCACCACCAACACCTGCTCGGACAGCCCGAGCGCGCGCGCGGCCGCGGGCATGAGCGTGCCCACCACGTCGGTGGCGCGGCACAGCTCCGGCAGCTTGTCGCGCGGCAGCCCGGCGAGGCGCAGGAGCGTGGGGTCGTAGTCGATGTGCTCGATGTCGCGGTTGTCGGTGACCCAGTGGAGCGCGATCGAGTCGAACGTGGCCACGGCGCGCCCGGTGAGCCGCTGCACCAGGTAGTCCTTGGGCTCGAGCAGCTTGGCGGCCTCGCGGTACTCGTGCGGCCGCTCGTGCCGCAGGAACAGGATGTGGGAGAGCGGCTCCTTGCCCACCAGGCTCGGGGCGCCGCCGGTGCGGCGGATCCACGTCCACAGCTTGTGCGCGGCGTAGCCCTCCACGCGCGGGCCCCCGCCGACGAGCTCGTCGATGTACCTCGCGCCGCGCGAGTCCATCCAGATCACCGCGCGCCCGATCGCGCGGCCTTCGGCGTCCACCGGCACCGTGCCTGCCCACTGCGAGGTGACCCCCACGGCGACCACGCGCGCGGGATCGGCCAGGCCCTCGGCGTGCAGGCGCTCGGTCGCCGACACGATCGCCTGCCACCAGTCCTCGGGGTCCTGCTCGGCGCCGCCGCCCTCGGACAGGTGGAGCTTGGTCGGGGCGGTCTGCCCACCGAGCACCCGCCCGGTGGCGGTCACGAGCGCGACCTTGGGCCCGGAGGTCCCGAGGTCGATGGCGAGGATGAGCGGCTCGGTCACGGTGGGTGGGCGGCGAGCATACCGCTGCCCCTGGTCGGCGCCGGGGTTGGGCCTCGAAAGCACCCGCGGGATCGGCGAGGAGCTCGCCGTGGCGCCGGGTTGGGCGCCGAAACGGCCACCACGGCCGTTCCTTTGGCCACGGCGGCCCTTGGCGGCCGTGCGCCCGCGAGCCGATCGCGCCGCCGAAAATGGAACCGTCGATGGCCCCGGTGCGTGTAGGCTATCGATGATGTCCCGCTGCGCTCGTGTCCTCCTGCTCGCCGTCCTCGCCGGTCCGTGGGTGGTGGCGTGTGCCCCCGACGATGCCCCGACGGTCGACCCGGAGGCGGCGCAGCTCGATCCCCCGGTGGTGGTCGTCGACGAGCCGGAGCCCGAGCCGGAGCCGGAGCCCGTGCAGACCTCGTCGGCCACCCCCGCGGCCCCCGTGCGGGCCGACCCCAACGCCGAGGTCATCACGTTCACGGGCGAGGACGCGACCCCGGGCATGGCCGATGAGGTCACCGGCGATCCCAAGCGCGACCCGCTGCCCTCGATGATGTCCGACATCATCAACGGTCCGAACAAGTAGCCCCGCAACCGCCTGCGAGTAGCCGGTGCGGCCCGATTCCCCCCGCGAGCGGGGGAGAGTCGGCGAACCGACGCTGCTATCGTCGGGCCCATGAGGCGCTTCACCGATCGCGTGGCCGTGGTGACGGGAGCGGCGAGCGGCATCGGCCGGGCCGTGGCCGAGGCCCTCGCTGCCAAGGGCTGCCACCTCGCCCTCGCCGACATCGACGAAGTCGGTCTCTCCGAGACTGCGCGGAGCGTGGAGACCCACGGGCGGCGGGCCACTACCCATCGCGTCGACGTCTCCGATCGTGCGCAGATGGAATCGTTCGCCGCCGCGGTCGAGGTGGCCCACGGCCGCGTCGACGTGCTGGTCAACAACGCCGGCGTCACCGTCGCCGCCACGTTCGAGGACCAGAGCCTCGATGACTTCGCGTGGGTGGTGGGCATCAACCTGTGGGGCGTGGTCCACGGCTGCAAGCTGTTCCTGCCGCTGCTGCTCCGCTCCGACGACGCCTACGTGGTCAACCTGTCGAGCATGTTCGGGCTGCTCGGCATGCCGCGACAGACGAGCTACTGCGCCACCAAGTTCGCGGTGCGAGGCTTCTCGGAGTCGCTGGCGATCGAGCTGGCCGGCACGCCGGTGCGGGTGCTCAGCGTGCATCCCGGCGGCGTGCGCACCAACATCGCCAAGGCCGCGCGCTACGGCGGCGTCGAGCCCGACCAGGCCCGCGAGCGCACGATCAGGTTCTTCGAGCGACGCACGATGCTGCCGGCCGAGGCGGCGGCCCGCATCGTGGATGCGATGGCACGCAACGCCGAGCGGCTGCTCATCACGCCCGAAGCCCACGTGGCCGACGTGCTCAAGCGGATCTACCCGACGGTGCCGAGCCGTTTCATCGCATGGGTGCACCGCAAGCTGATTTGAGCAGTGTCACGACGCGAGATCCAGCACTCGCTGTGATCGAGAAAACTCGACGATTGTCCCGAAGTTCACCGGGCCCCACCAGAAGGAGGAAGGTAGAGTCCTCCAAATGGTCGGACGGAGGGGACAGCGACGCGCGTGGCTCGTGCTGCTCGCAGGGGGGCTTTTGGGTATGACAGGCGCATGCCAGTCGGAGTCGGACGAAGCCGACTACGGCCAGGCCGGGCCACATCCGGTGGGCCATGCTCGCATCGAGATCGACGATGCCACGGGTATGCGCATGCTGCCGGTGGAGATCTGGTATCCGGCCGATCCAGCAGAAGCCGAAGCCGCGGCAGTCGGCATACTACTGGAGGAATTCGAGCCAGCTGGTCCCGGGCGCGAGCTGCTCGCCGGGCTCGTCGCCGAGGCCCCGGCCGGCTGCACTCGTGCTCGTACCCGCTCGGCGGCGGATGCGGCGCCCGCCGAGGCCGCGGCTCCGTATCCACTGATCGTATTCTCGCACTGCCATCAGTGCATGCGGTTCTCCTCGTTCTCCATCGCCGAGCGCCTGGCCAGCCACGGCTTCGCGGTGGCGGGCGTCGATCACGTGAACGGTACGCTCCTCGACGGGCTGGCGGGGACGAGCGTCGAGATCTCCGATGAATTCCTCGCGATGCGAGCTGCCGACGTCGCCCGCGTGCTCGACGTGTTGCTCGACCCGGCGGCCCCGGAGCTGCCGCCCGAGCTCGCCGGTACTTTCGATCCCACCCGCGTGGGCGCGATGGGGCACAGCTTCGGGGGCGCCACCATCGGTCGCGTGCTGCATGGCGACGATCGCGTGCTCGCCGGGCTCGTGATCGCGGCGCCCGTGCAGAGCCCACTCTTGCCCGGGAGCATGCTCACCGAGATCGACGAGCCCATGATGATGATGCTCGCGCAGGAGGACAACGCGATCCTCGAGCCGGGCAACGGGTTCCTCCGCAGTAATTTCGCCGAGGCCAACCCCCCGGTGTGGCTCGTGGAATTCGCCGACGCGGGTCACTGGTCGTTCAGCGACGTGTGCGGGCTGGTGCCGGCGTTCGACCCCGGCTGCGGCGAGGGCGAGCGCCAGACCGACCCCGGCACCATGTTCACGTACCTCGACAACGAGCTCGCCCGTGGTCTCGCGTCGACCTACGCCACGCGCTTCTTTGCCGCCCAGCTCCGCGACGAGCTCGTGGCCGACGCGGTGCTCGACGAGGCGGACCCGCAGGAGATCGTGACGGTTTCGGCGCGCCGGGAGTGATGCGCTCGCTGGAGCGAGCCCGTGCTCGACGCCAACGTGGCACCATGCGATCGCCCGCGATCGGTGGGCAAGGAGCACACGCGATGGCCAAGGATCTCGAGGGCAAGGTCTTCCTGGTGACGGGTGCGACGGAGGGGATCGGCAAGGCGGCCGCCCACGACTTCGCGCGTCGCGGAGCCGTGCTCGTGCTCGTGGGTCGGAGCCGCGAGAAGGGCGAGCGCGTCGTGCAGGAGATCGAGGCGGCGAGCGGGAACGAGCATGTCGAGCTCCTGCTCGGGGACCTGTCGCGGATGGCAGATGTCCGGGCCGTCGCGGCTCGGTTCCGCGCGAGCCACGATCGGCTGGACGTGCTGGTGAACAACGCGGGGGCGGTGTTCTTCACGCACCAAACCAGCGAGGACGGCCTCGAGATGACGTTCGCGCTCAACCACATGGCCTGTTTCGTGCTGACGACGGCGCTGCTCGAGCTGCTGCGAGCGACACCGGGGTCACGCGTCGTGAGCACGTCGAGCGGGGCGCACAACATGGCCAAGCTGGAGCTCGGGACGATCGCCAAGCGCAACGGGAAGGCGGGGCTCGGGGCGTACGCGGACTCGAAGCTCGCGAACATCCTGTTCACGCGGGAGCTCGCGCGGCGGCTCGGGTCGCAGTCGACGGCGAATTGCTTCCATCCGGGATTCGTTCGGAGCGGGTTTGGCTCGAACAACAGCGGGGGATGGGCCTGGCTCATCAAGACGCTCGCGTCGATGGTCGGGCGCACGCCAGAGAAGGGGGCGGAGACGCTCGTGTGGGCGGCAACGAGCGCAGAGGCAGCGGGATACCGCGGCGAGTACTTCCAAGACTGCAAGCCGACGCGCACGTCGAAGCTCGCAAAGGACGATGAGCTCGCCCGGGAGCTATGGAAGCTGTCGGAGGAGCTTGCTCGATCATCCGAGAGCCACTCGCGCGAGTAGAGCCCGTGCCAGCGGGAGACTGCGGTAATTGCGCGAAACGAGAGAGCTGTTCGCGCCGGTTGGAGCGCCGTTCTGCGGCATTTTAGATCCTGGGCCACATGCGAGTTAGGATGGCTGTGACAAAACGCAAGCCATCAACAACCTTCCGTCAGACCCTGTATTTTGGGCAGTCCAGATTGCTCAATGATCATACAGTCTTCGGTGAAAGCCCTACAGCCTTAGCCAAAGTAGGAAGGTTTCGTACGTAAGGCGCCGATGTATCTTGCGAAAGCGTCCTGAATTGGGCCATCCTGCCGACAGGGACATGTAAAGAGGTATACGAATCGGAGGTGGGAGTGCGTTTGGGGGAGCGCGCTTCCGTCCAGAGGGTCTGGCAACCGATTCGGCCGACGCAAAGGAGGTGCGGGACATGACACGAATAATCCAAGGGTGGGCAAGCGCTGACGACGTTTCGGACCGCGAGCTCGACGGCGAGGTCCCTGGCCTCATCATCGACACGCGATCGACCCGACTGGTGGACTTCATCGCCCACGGGCTGGCGGAGATCGGGGTGGAGACTGCGTTCGGCATCATCGGGGGTGCCGTTGCTCCGATGGGGGACGCAATCGCTCAGTCGCCGCTGCGGCTGGTGCACTGCCGGCACGAGGCGGGCGCGGCCTTTGCTGCGACCGAGGCCTCGCTGGCCAGCGGGCGTCCGTGCGCGGTGTTCTGCACCACCGGTCCGGGGTTCACCAATGCGCTGACGGGGCTCTTCGCGGGCCGTCTCGAGGGCGCGAGCATCATCTTGATCTCGGCGGCGACACCCGCTTCGCTGCGTGGGCGCGGTGCCTTCCAGGAGACGGGTCCACACAACATGCCGGCCGGCCTCTACAGCCCCGGTGCGCTGTTCCACCTCGCGGCCACCATCGAGGACGCGGCGCAGATGGACGAGGTGATGGTCCGCCTGCGTCGGGGGCTCCTCCGCCCCGGCGGGTTCGTGGCCCACCTGAGCGTGCCCACGCAGAACCAGACGCGCCCGGTCGCCCGGCTGCCGACTTCGGACAGCGCTCGTAGCTACGTCAGCTCCGGCACGGAGGCAGTGGCCGCGGTGGACGTGGACCGCTGCGTGGACGAGCTGCTCTCGCACCGAACCGCGCTGTGGGTCGGCTTCGGCGCGCGCGGGGCCTCGAACGCCCTGCTCAAGCTGGCGGAGCGCCTGGAGCTGCCGGTGATGTGCACGCCGCGGGGCAAGGGCGTGTTCCCCGAGCAGCACCCGCTCTACGTCGGGGTGACGGGCTTTGCCGGGCACGACTCGGTGCACAGGATGCTCAAGGACCACGATCCGGAGAGCATCATCGTGCTCGGCAGTCGGCTCGGCGAGTTCAGCTCGATGTGGGACGAGCAATTCGTTCGTCCGCGCGGCTTCATCCACGTGGATCTCGATTCCGACGCGATCGGCGTGGCGTATCCGCGCGCCAAGACCTACGGGATCCGGGCAGACATCGACGCCTTCGTGCGGGCGGTGCTCGCCAAGCTGCCCACGTCGATCCCCCCTCGCGCGGTGCCTCGATTCCAGGGGCACTGCCCGCCTTCGCACCAGGTCCCTCGCCGACGCGGCTTGGTACGGCCCCAGGTGCTCATGGAGGCGATCCAGCGCGTGATGGTGGACGAGAGCGAGGCGCTGCTCATCACCGAGGCCGGCAACTCGTTCGCGTGGGGCAACCACTCGCTCTACTTTCCGAGGCCGGGTCGCTATCGCGTGAGCACGTCGTGGGGCTCGATGGGTCACGCGGTCGCCGGGGTGCTCGGCGCGGGCCTGTGCCACGGCGAGAAGGCGGTGGCCATCGCCGGTGACGGCGCGATGCTGATGAACAACGAGCTCAGCACGGCGGTGCAGTATGGGGTGCACGCGGTGTGGATCATCCTCAACGACTCGCAGTACGGGCTCATCGAGCACGGCATGCGCAGCCTCGGCTACGTGCCCGAGGGGACGGAGATCCCGCGCGTCGACTTCGTGGCGATCGCCTGTGCGATGGGGGCCGACGGCGTGCGAGTGAGCACCGAGCAGGAGCTCGACGCCGCGCTCAGGCAGGCGATGGAGGCGCCCGGGCCGTTCGTCGTCGACGTCCTCATCGATCCGGGCGAGCCACCACCGGTGGGCTCGCGCGTCGAGCGACTGCGCGAGCAAGGAGTCGACGGCGCCTGGTCGGAGCAAGAGCAAGAGGACGGGTAGCCATGGGCGTCGGCATCAAGGCAGTCGCCTACGCCGTCCCCGACCAGGTGCGTCGCAACGACTACTGGCACGAGCACCACCCCGAGCTGGTGAGCAGCGCCTCGGACCGCACGCTGGCGCGCGTGTGGGCCCGGCGCGAGGCCGCGGCGCGCAACCTCTTCGACGAGGAGATGGAGCCCTACCTCGGTGATCCGTTCCGCGGTGCGGTGGAGCGGCGCATCCTCGCGGACGACGAGACCAGCCTGGGGCTCGAGGTGCTTGCGGCACGGCGTGCTCTGACGGCGGCCCGCTGGGCACCCGGCGAGGTGGACCTCTTGCTGTTGACGTCGTTCATCCCCGATCAGCCGGGGCCCGGCAACGCCGCCTATCTGGTCAAGGAGCTCGGGCTGCGGTGTCCCGGCATCAACATCGAGTCGGCGTGCTCGAGCACGCTGGTGTCGCTCAACACCGCGGTGGGGCTCATCGAGGCCGGCCAGTATCGCAATGCGCTGGTGGTGTCGTCGTGCTGCTACTCGCGGTTCGCTCCGCCGTGGGACACGCTCTCGTGGTTCATGGGCGATGGCGCCGGTGCGCTCGTGGTGGGCGAGGTGCCCGAGGGGCAGGGCTGGGTGGCCGGGCAGACGATCCACACGGCCGCGACGTGCGGGACGTTCAGCCTCGACCTCGTGGCCGAGAACGGCAAGGCCGTCCATCGCATGTCCGCGAGCCGGGAGACGGCGCGCGTCATCAACGAGATCGGCGAGCCGTGCATGCGCGAGGCCTGCACGGGCGCGCTCGAGAAGGCGGGCATCCGCGCCGAGGATCTCGCGTGCATGGTGACCAACACGCCGACCGCCTGGTACGCCAGCTTCGCCGCGAAGGTGCTCGGGATCCCCCGCGACCGGCTCGTGTCCACGTACGAGCGCTTCGCCAACACGGGACCGGTGCTGATCCCGATGAACCTCCACGAGTCGATGCAGCAGGGCAAGCTGCACGCCGGAGACTGGGTGCTGCTCTACGCGATCGGCAGCGTCTCGACCGCCGTGGCCACGGTCATGCGCTGGAGCGACGCGAGCCTCGGCGCGACGTGACCATCACCGCTTGCGGGGACCGCCATCACCGCTTGCGGGGGACAGGCCATCACCGCTTGCGGGCGACAGGATAGTGCGCGGCGATGGTCTCGAGGATCAGCGAAGGGGTCAGCGCGGGCGTCGGCGGGCGAGCGATGACGGAGGGCAGCCAGTGCGCGGCCTCGTCGACGCTCGCATACACGTTGTGCGGATAGGGAGTGCGGCTGATGATGCTCAGCGTTCGCGCGATGACGCGTGACAAGCCGCCGAACATGCCCTCGGTGTGCACCACGGTCGCGATCGCGAGCAGGCTGTCGCGATAGTCCCTCATGGCCTGATCGAACGCGTTCCGTGCCTCCGGACCCGGGGGGTTGCAGCGGGGGCCGATGATGCTGAGGAGCCCGAACCCGCCCTCGAAGCGGGCGAACCCATCGACGATGCGCTGGATTCGGGCGGTGGTCGTGTGGCCGCGCCAGATGATGAGCCCGAGGTTGTCCAGCTTCCCGAACAGGAACCCTTCGTCCTCTGCGAGGATCTCTAGGGTGGGCTGATGCATGACGCGGGGCCGGCGCGGGTCTACGGGAACCAACGAGACCAACGCAGTGCCATGGTATGTGCTTGATTGGGCGACGTCCACACGATCGCGGTCGTGTTGGAGTCATGGATCACCTCACCTGGCGAGTCGCTCGAGCAGCTTGGCGAATGCAGTCATACCCACCTTCGCTTGCTGCCAATCGAAGCGCTCGTTGGGCGCGTGGTAGCCGTGCTCGGGCAGCGACAGCGGCAAGAAGTGCACCGGCACGCCGAGGAGGTCGGCCAGGATCGGCACCGCGCCGATCGATCCGCCCTCGCGTACGCTGACCGGGTTGCAGCCGGTGGCCTCGGTGAGCGCGGTCGCGATCGCCTCGTGGACGGGGCCCTCGGTGGGACCACGATAGGGCTGGAGGAACCCCGATACGTCGACCTCCACTGCGGGATCGAGCGCATGCACGAGCTCGACGAGCGCGCGGCCGATCGTGTGGGGATCCTGGTCGGGCACCAGGCGAAAGCTGATCTTGAGCTCGGCATCCCCCGGAACAATGGTCTTGACGCCGGGGCCGGTGTATCCGCCGGCGAGGCCGTGCACCTCGAAGGTGGGGCGCGCCCAGATTCGCAGCATGACCTCGAGCGGAACGTCGGTCTCGACGAGCTGCAGATCGTGGGCGTGCTTCCAGTGCTCGAGGTCGAAGCCCGAGCGCAGGAAGCCGTCGAGCTCGGCGCGGGTGGGCGGAATCACGCCCTCTTGCCAGAAGCGCGCGCGGTGGATGGCAGTGGCGATGGCCGCGAGCTCGCGGACGGGGTTGCGGGCGGCTCCGCCCACGAGGCCGGAGTGGGCGGCCTTGCCGGCGGTGCGCAGCCGCAGGGTCGCATGCAGAGCGCCGCGCAGGCCGATCGAGATCGCGGGCTGCGAGCCGCTCGGCCAGATCGTGTCGGAGACGATCACCGCGGTGCAGGCGAGCTGCCCGCGTCGTGACTGCACGACCTCGGCGAAGTTGGGGCTGCCGATCTCCTCCTCGGTCTCCCACAGGATGGAGACGTCGATGGGCAGGCGAGCGGCGGCGGCCCAGCTCGCCGCTCGCACGGCGCACAGGCCGGGGCCCTTGTCGTCGGTGGTGCCGCGGCCTTCGTAGAGCCACCCGCGCTCGGGATCGGCACGGACGCCCATCACGAACGGATCGGCCTGCGTCCAGCCGCTGGGATCGGCCGGCTGCACGTCGAGGTGGTTGTAGATCACGATGTGCGCCTGGGGCTCGGGATGGAGGAAGCGACCGAGCACCGAGGGGGTGCCGCGGCACTCGACCAGCTCGGCCTGCGCTCCGGCCTCTTCCATCATGCGGCGCGCGGCCTCGGCCCCGGCCCGGATCTCGGCGTCGCCGGTCTTGCCGGGGCTCACCGTACGGTGCTCGACCAGCGTACGCAGGCTCTGGCGGAACCACGGCTCCGACTCGTTTACGCGCGCGCCAAGATCCTCGATCGTCTTGCCCACTGCCCACACCCCCACCGAACCGCGTTCGGTTGCGAATCGATTACCATTGGTGAAGGCTTCGATCAAAGGCATGGGCACGAGCGAGTCGAGCGGGGCGTGGGGGAAAGCCCTCGGATGCCGAAGGCATCCGCCGGTGCTGGTCGTGGCGGCGCTGGGGCTCGCGATCGCGTGCGGCGGCGGACCCGAGCGCGGGGGCTCCGAGGCGCCCGCGACGCTCGAGGTGCCGGCGTCGCGGGGCGGGCTCGATCGCATTGGGCAGCCGGCGCCTGCATGGGGCGAGCTCGAGTGGATTGGCAGTGAGCCACTGGCGCTGGAAGACCTGCGCGGGCGCGTGGTGCTGATCCGCTTCTGGACCGACACGTGCCCGTTCTGTCGCGCCTCCGCGCCGGCGCTGGCCGAGCTCGACGAAGAATTTCGCGATCGCGGGGTGACGGTGATCGGCATGTATCACCCCAAGCCGCGCGGTAGCACGCGCTCGGCCGCCGAGGTGGCCGAGGTGCGGGCCGACTTCGGCTGGCGCCTGCCGGTGGCGCTCGACACGAGCTGGCAGACGCTGGACGCGTTCTGGCTCGCTCACGGCGAGCGCGAGGCGACCTCGGCGAGCTTCCTGCTGGATCGGCAGGGCGTGATCCGCTGGGTGCATCCCGGCCCCGAGTACCACCCGGGCGGTCCGGCGGATCACGAGGCCTGCCGCCGCGACTACGCGGAGCTTCGCGCGGCGCTCGAGGCCCTGCTGGCCGAGCCGAGCGGCTGACCGATATACGAAGGGCCGCCCGCCGAAAACAATCAGTCGGCGGCCTCGATGGTGGAGACGCCGCTGGCGTCGCGGGCGAGCTCCGCGGGCGAGCCGTGGTAACGGATGGTGGAGGCGCCGCTGGCCTCGGCGTGGAGCGAGCTCGTCGCGAGCACCTCGGCCTTGGAGGAACCGCTGGCCTCGACCTTCGCCCCCTGGGTGGAGAGGGTCTGGGCCTCGAGCGTGGAGGCGCCGGAGACCTCGGCGTCGAGCCCTTCGACCGTGCCGCCGAGCACCACGTGGCTGGCCCCGGAGACCTCGACCTCGAGGTGCTTGCCCTCGACGCCGCCCACGGTGACGGTGGTGGCGCCGCTGGCATCGAGGCTCACCAGCGAGGGCATGGTGATGATCGCCTCGAGGGGGAGCTTGGTCATGACCCGCCCGGGCAGCTCGATGTGCAGGGTGGAATCGACGACCTCTGCGCGGATCTCGGGGACCAAGTTGTCGTCGCCACGCAGCTCGAGCTTGGCGGGCGGCCCGACCTGTACGCTCACCTGGAAGGCATTGCCGACCTCGATGGCATCGAAGCCGGTGACCTCGCGCGTCTCCTGGCCGAGGGTACCGCTGCCGGTCTTGCAAGCGGCGAGCGCGAGGACCAGCACGGGGACGAGGGCGCTGCCAGAGACCAGGGGGGTGCGCATGGGTGCAGGGTGACCCAAGCCGCGCTCATGTGCGAGCCGCGCTGATCGCGTCCACCGCCGGAAGGCCTGGATTGGACGGCTGGTGCAACGCTGCGGCGGTTGCTTTGCGCGTGCGCCTTGTTGGTGAAGCCTGGGTGGCGGCTGCTATTCTGTAGACCTACCCCATTGCCTTCATTGCCTGGTCCAATGTCTGGCCTCGACGCCCTCGATCGATGTTCCTCGCGCATTCCCGACCGATTCACGGCGGGGGCGCCGGTGATCCTCGCGCTGCTCGTCGGGTGCAGCTCGGCGGCCGAGGGTGAGACCGGGTCGGGTGTCGACGGCGGCTCGTTCGATCCCTCCGGCGATGGTCAGTGGAGCTCGGCCGGCCAGGGTGACGACGATGGCGGAGCCAACGAGAGCGGCTCGGAAGACGGCTCGAGCGGCGGTGACTCGACCGGTCCGGCGGGCGACACGGGTGCAGGCGAGCCTCCGCCACCGCCGGGGGACGACGACGGCACGTTCGCGCGCTGCCCCGAGGCGCTGCCCAACGACTGGGTGTTCTGTCAGGACTTCGAGACCATCGCCGATCCGCGCGAGGTGGTGTTCGACTATCAAGACGGCAGCGGGCAAGACAGTGGGTCGTTCATGCTCGTCGACGGGATCGGGGCCTCGGGCAGCCACTCGATGGAGGTGAGCTACGAACCCGGCCTCGAGGGCGCGGGCTCGATGGTGGTCTCGTTCGGCGCCTCACCGATCGTGTTCGACGGTCGACCCTCCTATGCTCCCGACACCTCGTTCGAGGAGGTGTACTGGCGGCTGCGCGTGAAGATGGAGCCCGAGTGGCCCAGCATCGGCCCGGGCCAGCTCACCCGTACGGTGTCGTTCGCGAGCGACGACTGGTCCGAGGCGGTGGTGGCTCACCTGCGCTCGGCCGGCGAGAAAGTGACCATGGAGGCGCTGCCCGTGACCTGCGTGAGCGGTACCGACGTGGACTGTGCCGGCTATGAGGACGAGGCGAGCCTCAACGAGCTGGGCTCGCTGGAAGGCCACACTGCGATCTTCTCCGAGGTGATGGCAGGGCAGTGGCACTGCGTGGAGGGCCACCTGGCGCTCAACAGCCCCGGGGCGGCCGACGGCACGCTCGAGTTCTGGATCGACGAGGGGTTGCAGGCCAGCCGCAGCGACCTCGACCTGCGCGGGAGCTGGACCGAGTACGCCATCAATGCGCTGGTGATCGAGAACCTGTGGCCCGGCGGCGCTCCGGCGCCGCTGCGGCGGTGGATCGACGACGTGGTGATCTCGACCGAGCCGATCGGATGCGGTACGGCGCCGAGCGAGACCCCTGGCGGCTGAGCGCGGGTCAGCGTCGCTTGCAGCGCGGCTCGTCGGGCCCGCACTTGATGCGCACGTGGATGTGCACGTCGTGGCCCTGGGCGTGGTGGACGATGGGCGCGGTGTCGCCGGTCCAGTTCGGCCACCCGAGGATCGGCTCCATGGTCTCGGGGGTCTCGCCGGAGGCCCGCGCGGCCTCGTAGAGGTAGCGGTGGCGGCTCACGTCGAGGAAGATCGCCGCGACCTCGCCGGTCTCGATGAACGCCTTGACCAGCGCCCAGGTGGCGTACCAGTCGATCTCATCGGGGTGGGGCGAGCCCACGCTCGCGGGCACGGTGGGCCACACGGGCAGGCGGATGTCGATGTCGCGGCCGCTCTGGTGCGAGACATGCGGGGAGAAGCGCCCGCCCCACTTGCGGCTCATCCCGCCGATGACGATCTTGCCCTCGTAGCCGGAGTCGTGGCGGAAGCTGGCGAACGCGCGCTGGAGCTGCTCGATGGTGTGGCTGCTGCCGTAGAGCCCGCTCGAGGGGACCTTGCGGGTGTAGAGCTCGCTCTCGGGCAGGAGCACGCCGTTCTCGAGGCGCCCGCGGTGCGGCCGGCCCACGCTCTTGCTGCCCGGCGGCACGTCGAAGTGCTCGGGGATCGGCGGGCCCTGGCCGGGCCGGATCGTCTGTGGCCAGCCGGGATCGACCCACAGCTCGAGCTCGAGCCCGGCTCGGAGGTCGCGCGTGGTCCAGTTGTAGGCGTGCAGATCGCGGGTCTCGATGCGGAACTTGGCGGAGATGTCGGTCCAGCGCTCGTCCGCTTGCACCACGTAGCGGACCTTCTGGCGCGGGGGGGGTAGACGACGGGCGCGGACCCGCAGGTGGCGGACGCCGCGGGGGTAGGTGGCCTGCGGGTTCAAGCGGGCGTTCCAGCGCCACAGGTCCTCGGGCGTGACGCCGTAGCGGACGGCGATCTGGGTGACGCGCTCGCGCGGCAGCACGCGGTGGCGGATCCAGGTGGGGCTCGGCGGGGTCGTCACGGGCGTGGCGCCGGCGAGGGCCTCCGCGAGCGTGGTGACCAGGGGGGCCTCGGGCTCGCCGTCGGGTGGCTCGTCGAGCAGGGCATCGTCGGGGGGCGGGGTATCGTCGTCGGGGAGCGGAGCCAGGTCCTCGGGTGTGGCGTCCTCGAGCAGCGCTTCGTCGAGCGGTGCCCCGAGCAGGGGCGGCTCCTCGCAGGCGAGCACGACCGTGGTCTCGACCCCCCGGTCGACCGACCCCATGCCGACCTGGCCCTCCTCGAGGACCGGGCCGATCCCGAGCGACACCAAGAGCGCGACGCAGCCCGTAGGCATCGTCTCACTGGTATCACGGCTGGCGGCCCGATCGGGAGGTGTCGGCGCTACCATCGTGCCCGTGATGTCGGAGACGTCGGTAAGCTTGGTCATGTCGATCACGGGTTCGCCACGAAGGCCGGGGATGTTGGCGGCCGCGATGGCGCTCGGCGGGGTGCTCCTCTCGGGTTGTGCCGACGACGGCAGCACGCCGGTCGACACCGAGACCACCACCGGCAGCAGCGGCGGCACCACGGAGGCCTCGACGGTGGGGCTCGATTCCACGAGCAGCACGAGCACGCCGACGACGAGCCTCGATTCCACCGGGACGGCGGGTACCTCGACGACGACGGGGCTCGATTCGACCGGAACGAGCGAGGGCAGCAGCAGCACGACGGGCGTGCCCGGCCTGCCGCCCGCGGCCATCGACGATCTCTACTTCGTGCGCAACGACATGGCGCCGCTGGTGGTGGACGCAGCGACCGGCGTGCTCACCAACGATGTCGACCCCGAGGGCCAGCCGCTCATGGTGGATGGGTTCGACGCGGCGAGCATGGCCGGGGGTACGGTGGCGATGCAGCCCGACGGATCGTTCGACTACACGCCGCCGCCGGGATTCTTTGGCGACGACGAATTCGGCTACGTGGTGAGTGACGATGTGGGGGCCACCGCGCCGGCGACGGTCCGCATCACCGTGGGGACCCCGCAGCTCGGCCTCGACGACGTGGCTGCGGGCCTGGGCGGCTTCGTCATCGATGGTGCGCTGGTCGATCAGGAGTCGGGCTGGGCGGTGAGCGGCGGTGGCGACGTGGACGGTGACGGGCTCGATGATCTGCTCGTCACCTCGATCGTGGCCGATGCGGGTACGGGCCGGGCGTGGGTGGTGTTCGGCAAGGACGACGGCACCGCGGTGGACCTGGCCGACGTGGACATGGGCGTCGGCGGGTTCGCGATCGTGGGCGAGCTGCCGGACGACGAGGTCGGCACGGCGGCGGCGCTGGTGGACGACGTGGACGGCGACGGCCTCGCGGACGTAGTGCTGGGCGCGCCCGCGGCCGGGGCTGCGGGCCGGGCGTACCTCGTGCACGGCAAGGCCGACGGCGCTTTGGTGGATCTCGCCGACGTGGCGCTCGGGATCGGCGGCTTCGTGCTCGACGGCGCCGGCGTGGGCGAGGACGCGGGCAGCAGCGTGGCGGGGGCGGGCGACGTGAACGGCGACGGGCTCGGCGACCTGTTGGTGGGCGCTCCGGAGGGCGGACCGATCCCCGCGGGCGGCCGCACCTACGTGGTGCTGGGCAAGCCCGACGACACGGCGGTGAGCCTGGCGCAGGTGTTCATGGGCGTGGGCGGCTTCGGGATCCAGGGCGCGGGCTTCGACGACGAGTCTGGCAGCAGCGTGTCAGGAGCGGGGGACGTGAACGCCGACGGCCTCGACGACGTGCTGGTGGGCGGGCGCTGGGTCAACGCGGGGGGCCTGGCCAACTCCGGCCGCTGCTACGTGGTGTTCGGCAAGACCAACACCAACCTCGTGACCGTCAGTGGGCTCGGCAGCGGCGGCTTCTACATCGACGGCGAGACCGATTCCGACGAGGCCTGCACTGCGGTGGCGGGCCTCGGCGACGTCAACGGCGACGGCCGTTCCGACGTGGCCGTGGGCGCGCCGTATGCCGACGCCGGCGTGCTGCTGCAGGGCCGCACCTACGTGGTGATGGGCAAGACCGACAGCGCGGCGGTGCTGCTGACGAACGTGGCGGCGGGCATGGGCGGCTACGCGCTCGACGGCGAGGGCGCGGGCGACTTCCTCGGGCAGGCCGTGGCGGGCCCCGGCGACGTGGACGGTGACGGCTATGCGGATCTGGTGATCGGGGCGCCCAACGTGGACGCGCCGGGGCCGTTCGCGGGCCGCGGCTACGTGGCGTTCGGCAAGAGCGATGGGGCCGTGCTGCCGCTCGCCAACCTCACCACGCGGCTCGGCGGCTATCGGCTCGTCGCCGAGGCCACGCAGGACGAGGCGGGCTGGTCCACGGCGCGAGCGGGCGACGTGAACGGCGACGGCTTCGCCGACACGGTGATCTCCGCCCCGCGCTACAACGGCCCCGCAGGGCCGGATGCGGGCCGCAGCTACGTGGTGATGGGCGGCAACTACGGCGGCTCGCTCACGCACCTCGGGCACGAGGACGACGATGTGATCGTGGGGACGTCCAGCATGGATTTCATCGTGGCGGGCGCGGGAGCCGACGACGTGCACGGCGAGGGCGGCTCGGATGTGATCTACAGCGGGGCCGGTGACGACCGGATCGGGATCCGCGGCGGTCAGTTCTTCCGCATCGACGGCGGCAGCGGCACCGACACGCTGGCGTTCGAAGACGGCGACGTGCAGCTCTACCTCGAGGTGATCCCCGACGTGGCGCTGCGCAACGTGGAGATCGTCGACATCACCGGCGACGGCGACAACGTGCTGGAATTCGCGCTCCGCGACCTGCGGGCGCTGGTGGGGCCGTCGCGGACGCTGCAGATCGTGGGAGATGCGACCGATCAAGTGGAGGTCGACGTGATGGGAGCCGGGTTCGTCGATCTCGGGAGCTCGGGCGGGGTGCACCGCTGGTCGAACGGGGTGTTCACGCTGGAGGTGGTCGACGCGCTGCCGGCGGTAGTGCTGCTGTAGCTCGTCGCCGCCGACCCGCCACCACCACCATCAGCAAGCCCCACCACGTCGCCGCTCCGCTCGGCCCGCCCTGCCGGCAGCCGCAGCCGTCGTCGAGCACCGTCTGCCCGGCCGAGCCGCCGGTGCTGCTGCCCTCGCTGCTCTCCTCGATCGCGCCCTCGCTCGTGCTCTCCGAGGTGCTCCCACTCGTGTCGTCGAGCCCGGTCTCGCCGGTGCTCGTGCCGGGCTCGGGCTCGAGCTCGAATTCCACGTGTAGGTTCGAGATCACCGCCAGATCCTTCCCCAGGTTGAAGAACGCCCCGTAGAGCCGGTCGCCGCCCTCGACCTCGAGGTCGAGCACGCCCGCGGTGATGTCGCCGTAGAAGTCCTCGGAGTCGGCGGTGACTTCGTAGCTCATGCCGAGGAACTCGTACGTGAACTCGATCGGGCTGCCGTGCTTGACGATCAGGTTGACGTCGTAGATCGGCACCTTCCCGGACGCCACCACGTCGAACGTCAGGTGCATCATCGTGGCGTTTTCGGGCACCTCGAACAGCACCTGATACGGCGGTGGGCGCATGGGCTTGTAGTGGTCGTCCGCGTCCGGGGGAATGAGCCACAGCTCGCGCCCCACGGCGTCCCACGGGGCCACCCGCACGCAATCGAGCAGGTTGCGCTCGGCGAACGCTTCCTCGACGAACATCACCTGCGCGGGGTCGAGCGAGGCCTCGCCGATCGCCACGACCGCGGCGGCCGCGTCCTCGTAGCTCGCGTCGGGGGCGAACATCGCGATGCTGTCGATCACCACCGGTACGAACGCCTCGCCGATCTCCGCCTGCGCCGCGTAGAGCGCGGCGGTCCATGCCTCGCCGTCGGCGTGGATCTCTCCGATGAAATCGCCGGGGCACACGAAGTCGTTGGCATTGTTGCGCCCGGACCCGCCGTAGGCCGCGATGTATTCGCCCATGTTGGGATCGCCGGTGAAGCTCGACGACAGGAAGTCCGCCGTGCCCTCGTTGAGGCCCCCCGCATCGTTGACGACGCCCTCGGAGCGTCGGTACGGCGCGCCGAGGTCGTCGTCGCCCATCTGCGTGTCGACCACGCCGTGACCGATCTCGTGATAGATGACGTCGCCGTCCCACCCGAAGTCGACGCCATTGCCCTGCCCGAGCGCGATCGTGAAGTCGCAGTCGCCGGTATAGAACGCGTTGGGGAACCACCCCGGGGTACCCGCCTCGTCGCCGGGGCCGCGATAATTGGCGACGATCGTCGCGACCTGGCCTTGCATGCGACAAGGGATCCCCGCGAACCCGAGCGACTCGAGCCAGGCATCGAACTTGTCGGCATGGTAGTAGGCCGAGACCTCTGCATACTCGTCCTCGAGCTGACTATGCGAGAGCGGGTCGTCGACATCGGGGGTTGGCCCCAAGAAGTCACCTGCCATGTCGGCGGTGGCCAGCACCTGCGGAATGCACGTCGCCTGCGGGTTGGCGGCGATGCAGTTGCGGGCCTGCCAGTACGGCCCTTGCAGGTTGATCGCGCCATCGTCGATGTGGAAGAGGTCGTAGATCTCCGAGCTCGGGGTGGCCACCGGGTTGTCGGCGAACGCCCGCACCCGCGCCGCCCGCGAGCGATCGAACAGCTCGCGGATCGCCCCACCTCCTCGGGCATCGACCAGGAATACCGGGTTGCGCAGCGTGGCCCGGTCCACCGGCGGATCGATGCGCCACGCCAGCACGCTCCCACCGGGCCGGGGGTCGACCACCAGCGTGGCCTCGGTGGCGCCGCGGCTGCCGGAGAGGCCCGAGGCCTCGAGCACGGCGAGCGCCTCGCGCTCGGTGAGCCTCGCGGATCCCGGGACGAGTGCGGGCACGGGATCGAGCCAGGTCACGCCCACCACCCGACCATCGCTCGCGATCGCGAGCTTGGCCACGGGGCGCAGCAGCGGGACGCTGCGCAGCGAGCCGCGAACCTCGACGATCTCGATCGGACCGAGAGTGGGGCGGGAGCGCAGCGCGAGCGTGAGCCCCGGGGGCAGCGCCCGTACGCCCGTGGCGCGTGCGATGATGCCCTCGAGCAGCGCGGCCTCTCGCGCGGGACCTGCAGGCAGCACCCACGCCACGGGTCGCTCGAAGCGGGACGTGAGCGAGGCCGCCTCCGCCGCGGGAGCGGCCATCACCCACGCGGGGCCGAGCAAGAGCAACGAGACGGCGAGCGAGCGAGCCGACGAACGAGACGTCATCCTGGACATGAAGACCCCGAGGTTCCGATGGTACCTCACGATGCTCGCGCGGGGCTTCGAGCCTACGTCGCGCCGGTCACCCCGAACGGCCGATCGCCGGCCACCGTCACGCGATGCATGATCCGCCGCGCGTCGCCGTAGTCGGCGGTCGCGAAGTGGATCGTCGAGCGATTGTCCCACAGCACCACGTCGCCGGCCCGCCAGCGCCAGCGCACCGACCAGTCGGGCGAGGGGATCCATGCGTGCAGGAACGCGAGCACGGCGTCGCTCTCGGCGAGCGGGAGCGCCTCGATGTGGTCGGTGAACGTGGGGTTCACGAACAGCCCGCGCTCGCCGGTCTCGGGGTGTACCCGCACCACTGGGTGGCACGCCGGGGCCAGCGCGCGAAGCCGCTCGTCGCGTGATCCCTGCTCGTCGTTGACGGTGGTCCCGAACACCCGCCGGGCCGAGTGCACGGCCACGAGCGGCTCGAGGTAGCGCTGCATGCCCTCCGAGAGCTGGCGGTACGCCACCGCCAGGTCGGCCCACACCGTGTCGCCGCCGGCCTCGGGCACCTGCACCGCCAGCAAGGCCGTGCCCGCCGGGGGCTCGGCCGTGAACGTGACGTCGGTGTGCCACTGGTTGTTGTAGCTGGTCTTGCCTGCGCGCCGGCCCACACCGAGCTCGTACGCGGCGCTGTCGAGCACCAGCACCTCGGGCGCGTCGGGGTGGCCGGGCACCAGCGGGTGGGCCGGGGTGAGCGTGCCGAGCGGGCGGGCGAACGCCACGAGCTCCCGCGGCGCGAGCGACTGCTCGCGGAAACAGAGCACGCGGTGACGCAGCCACGCCGCGCGCAGCTCGGGCCAGGGCAAGCGCTCGGGCTCGCGGAGATCGAGGCCGTGGACGATGGCGCCGAGGGTGCCGGTGAGGGGTTCGAGGTGCACGCGATTCATCGCATATCACGGCGCGCACCGCGGTTCACCCGGTGATTCATGGGCGTAACGAGCCGTCGGGGGTGGGGATGCGCTCGACCCGCTCACCGTCGACGTGATGGGGCCGTAGCCACGGCCGTTCACCCTGCGTCTTCGACCACCGGCACGGGGGTGCTCGGTGTGACCAACGGATCTTCCTCGGGCTCCGCGGTGGTCCCTCCCGCGCGTGGTGCCGTCGTGGTGCGTCGCGCCTCGCGAGTACGCCGCTCGTCGATGGGAGCCAGGGCGCGGCGGGCATCGGCGATGCGGTCCGCGTCGGCGTCCTGCATTGCCACGATCTGCAGCGCGTACCCAATGATCGCCGCACGTACGGCATTGAGGAGCTCGAGCACCGGAACGGGCGCGGCGGTGGTGCGCTTGGCGGTGATTCCCAGTGCGTCGCCATACGCAGCTTGGGCCGCTCGCAGCTCGGAGAGGATCGGCTCGCCCACGAGCTCCTCGATGTCGTCGGCGAGCGCCTCGTCGGCGTCGATCGCCTCGACCAGGCGCTGGCAGTGGGCCCACTGCTCCTCGTAGGGCAGGTTGATGAAGCGCAGTCCCTGGGGGAACAGGCGACCGCTGGCCGCCTTCGCACGCTCGGCCTGCGGGACGCGGTCCGGCGCGAGCAAGGCATAGGCCTCGAGGCGCATCGACGTGGCCCGTATCACGCGATCGATGCGGAGGTCGGCCTCGCGCGGGAGCGTGTCGGCGGAGCCAGCTTCGAGCTCGCGTCCCCACTCGCGCTGGAGCTCGACCACCGAGCCGCGCAGCCGTGTGGCCGCGAAGCGAACGGCCTGCGGCGCGGGCTTGGGCACGACGGTGAGCAGCGCGATGCCGAGCGAGACGGCGGAGGATGCCGAGAGGCGAGGCGTGGTGGCGTAGTCGGTGATGGAGAGGGGAGGGAGGGGGGACATGAAGCATCGATATGGGGGACCGCTACAACGACGGCCACCGGAATTTCCGTCGGCCGTGCAGAATGGATCGAACGGGCCAAGTGATCGGAGCCCGAGTGGCCCGCATGCGGGACGACGAATGCCGTGCGGGGACCAGAGGTGGCCTGGAGGGTGCGAGAGTCCCGTAGGCGAGCGTGTGGGTGAGGCGCGGGGTGAGCGATCGGACGATCGGGTTGGCGCGGATGAGCAAGACGCGCGGTAGGGCACGGAGATCGACGTTGGACGTGAGTCGCGGGGGTCGGCGAGGTCGTGGATGGAAAGGGGAATGCCCAACGGCGGCCTCCAGAGGGTGCGACGACGGAAAGGGGCTGTGATCGGGTGCCCTCTCGAGGAGGCGACGATGCAGCGGGCTTGCGAGTGGGTGGCCTGTCGAGGGTGAACGACCGCATGAATGTTGCGATCGGGAGGCCCCTCGGGGCGGAGAGGCGCATGCGGCTCGAAATTGGGGCCTCCGGGGGGCGGAGAGGTGCATATGGGTTGCGAGTCGGTGCCCTCGAGGGGGCGGAGAGGCGAATGTGGCTCGAGATCGGGTGCCCTCCTGGGGCGGAGAGCCCCCATCGCGCCCGGCCCGCAGTGCCGGGTATTCTTGCTGGCCCATGGCCGCCTCGATCTTCACCGCGGACCGAAATGCCCACTACCGAGCGGCCTTGCGGGGGCTGCGGTTCGTCGAGCACCGTGCGCCGAGCGGCCGGCGGTTCGGCGCGTCGTCACCGCGAGGGCACCGCGAAGACCTCGGCGAAGCCGTTGTCCCGATCCCCATCCCATGACCCAGTCCACCCGACAAGCCGCTTCCCGGGTCTTCGCCGCGCGTGGGTTCGCCTGGCTCGATGAGTGCTCGCCCGACGGCTCCCTCGACGGCATCCCCGTCCTCGATGACGAGGGACGACACATCGGATCGACCACCGTTCCCGCCGACCCCGTCAAGCCCGGGAAGGCCTCGTTCTCGCTGGGCGGTAAAGTCGATCCTCTCGACGACGAGGCGCGGATCCCCATGTTCCGCGAGCTGGTCGCGACCGAGAACGCGCTGCTCGGCGCGCTGCTCGACGTCGAGGATGCCCAGCAGGCTGCGTGGATCCTCGAGATCGACGAGCGGCTCGACTCCGACGGGTCGAAGACGCTCGAGCCCGAAGACCTCGATGGCCTGTCCCGACGCGAGCGGGCCGAGATCGCGGTGCGCATGAGCCAGGCCATGAGGGACGGGCTGCTCCACGTCGGCGCGGAGGCCATGCTGCTCGGCAAGAAGCTGCTCGAGCTCCGGCGCCGCCTGTTCTCAGACTCCCTCCGCCTCGTGTTCAAGCAATCGACCCAGCGGGGCGAGCTCTTGGACTTCTCCACCGCCATCCTCCGCGGGGCGCTCGGCCTCGACACCGCAATCGATCGCTTCGATCCCGAGCGGGGGTACCAGTTCTCGACCTACGCCACCTGGTGGATCCGTCACCAGATCCAGCGCTCTCGCCACGACTTCTCGCGCGCGATACGGATGCCCGTCCACGTCGCCGAGAGCACGAACCGCTTCTGGAAGGCCCAGCAGGAGCTCTGGGCCGCAACGGGCCTGCGACCGACCATGGAGCAGGTGCTCGAGCGGGTCGACGCGAAGCTGCCCCCCGCAGAGAAGCTCGCCGAGTATCGACGGCTCACGTCCGTGGCGCATCTCGTCGGACCCAGTCCCTTCGGCCTCGCCGAGGTCGTCCTCGATCCCGACGTGCCTACGCCCATGAGAGGCTCGCCCCCGGCGCCGTGGGTGACGCGAGCATTCGACCGCCTCGCTGAGCTCGTGGAGCGCCCCCTCTCCAAGAAACCCGGCAAGAAGAACGAGACGCTCGTCGAGGTCTTCCGCGGCCGACTCGCCATCGGGCTCCGGAAGCCACCCCCGCTGCGGGAACTCGGAGAGCGGATGAACGTGAGCCGCGAACGCATCCGACAGCTCGAGACCGAGGTCTTCGAGAAGATCGGTGCGCGGCTCTTCCGCTCCGCCGCATTCGTTCCACCTTGGCGCTGGGGGACGACTGCCGATGACTGACTCCCGCGCCATGCTCGAGCACCTGCTCGGTGTGTTGCGACAGGCCGGCCAACCGCAGGAGGCCGACGCCTTCGAGCGAAGATTCTCGGCCATGGGCTGGCGCGTTGGCCCCCAGGAGCAGCTCGACGTGCTCGCCGCGCTCCAGCGGGCCACCACGGCCAAGCTCGTGCACGAGGCTCCCACCGAGCCAAGCGAGTCAATCGAGCGCAACGATGTCCCCTCCCCCCCACCGCGTCCCGAGCCTCCGGTGCTGCCCGAGTTCGTCCCGCCGTTACCCGCCCCACCCTCCCGGTTCCAGGTCCTCGAGGGCGCGAGCCCGTGGGTCGCCACCTTGCGCTCGGCTTGGCGCCTCGTCGAAGCCGTGCATGCGGTGTTCGAGGCGACGAGCCGCCACGCGCTGCAGCTCGCCTTGACGAAGATCTTCGTGGAGCACCTCGGCCTCGAGCCCATGTCCCTCGACGAGACCGAGCGGATCGCTCACCAAACCACGCTGACCCATCTCTCGGTGATCGCCCGTCACGAGGACTTCTTCGTGCTCCTGGTGGAGTCGAGCTACGCCGGCCACCACCTCACGTCGCTCGATCTGCCCTTCCGTCTGCATCCGCGAGCGCTCGTGTTCGCGTTCGAATGCGAGCACCGCATCCGCGTCGTCACGCGCCGGGCCGCAGGATCGGACTCGCCGATCACGTCGCGCGTCCTCCGTGGCCGTGGGCTGCGCAGCTTCCCCGAGGACGACCTCCTCGTGTGGGCTCGGCGGCTCGCCTTGCTCGAGCCCGGGGTCCACGACGACGGCCGCGCGCTGGCGCGACGTGCCTACGACGTGATCGGGGAGTCGGCCGCCGAGATCGCATGCGCGTGGGACTCGTGCCCGCTGGATCCGGCGCACATTCCCGGACCCGGCTGGGAGGGAGCGCCTCGACAGCAGGTGCGGCAATTCCTCCAGCCGGAGCCGCCCGAGCCCCGGCTCTGGCTCGGACTCGAAGCCGAGCTGCGCTCCGCCTTTCCCTGGCGATCGCGCGACGGGGTCACCATCGAGTACCGCGGCTACGTGATTCGCTCGCTGCACGACGTCGCCGAGGATGCCGTGCGACGCAAGCAGGACACGCTGGCCGAGATCGAGCTCCTGCTCGTCCACCGCGAGCCAGAGGCCGACGCAGAGACCCCTCTGATGATCCCGGTGTCGGTCATCATCCCCGACCCCAGCGGGCTGTTCGTGCTACGCGGCGAACGCCTGGTGTTCGTCCCCGGGCGCGCGACCGGCGGTGACAGCCCATTGCACGCCTTCGACGAGGAAGCCGAGGACGAGGATGAGGAGGAAGCCGAGGACGACACCGATGCCGATGCCGAGGCCGAAGGCACGACCGAGGCGAGCCTCCTCGCCGCCGACGAGCTCGAGGAGGAACAGGAGGAAGCCTCGAGCGGCGAGGATGCCGCCGATCCGGCCAAGTATGCCGGCGCCTGCCTGGTCCCGCTGCTCCGCTGGTCGGTGGGCCGTCGGCTGCGATGGTTCGGCGCGAAGCTGCTGCGCAGCCGACGAGGCACCGCGGACACCCCCAACGCCTTCGAGGCATGGATGGGTCGCTGGAGCGATGCGGCCGGCAGGGTGCGCATGTCCTCCACCGCGGTGCTCGTCCGGCACCTCGAGCCACCGACCTCGTTCCGCCTGCGGGTGCTCCAGGTCGAGCTCCTCGGCCCCCCGCCAGCCTGGGCATGCCTCGAGCTCTCGCGAGCCCTGCCCCCTGGATTCGCGTACCCGGTCACCGGCGCTCGCATCGGACCCGCCGGGGTGCTCGCGGCACCGATTCCCCACGGCTCGGACGTGCTGCGCCTGTCGGCCGCGACCGCGTCTCCGGTCTCCAGCAACCCCCGCGCCGCGGGCGTGGGATGGACTGCGACGCGGCGGCCTTTCATCGCTCGGGTGCTCGAAGCATGGGCGGAGCTCCCGGCCGGCTCCCTCGAGGAGCCGCTCTTGGCGACCCAGGGTCGCACGCTCCGGGGGACCTTCACGCGCACGCCGGGCGCGCGCCTGGTGCTCCGCCTGCTCCGACGCGACGCGTTGCGCGAGCGCGGCGTCGGCCACTGGCACCTCGACCTCCCGGCTCGCTTCGAGCTGAAGGACATCGAGACGCTCTGCGCCGCGGGCGACCCCATCGCCCCGGGCACGCCGCTGCTCGAGCTCGACGGTCGCACGTGGGGCAGCGATCCTCGACCCCGCGAGCATCGGCTGCTGAACGTCGCCAAGTCCATCCAGCAGACGAAGTCCCGTGAGAAGCTCCCGCGGCTCCGCGTCCACGCCCCGCCCTCGCTCACCGGTCGTCTCGACCCCGCACGGCCAGTCTCGATCGAGGCCGTGGCCAACGGCGACGACTACGTCATCGTCCGACGAGCCTCGTTCACCTCGCACCACCACGTATGGCCCGATCGAGCGGTGCTCCCCGATGGCCGAACGGCGACTGTCGAATGGGTGCTCCCCGAAGACCTGTCCTGGAACGAAGAGAGCGGCGAGGTCACCGAGGGCGTGCTGCTCGATCCCTCCGTGCCCGAAGCAACCTCCGACGCCCCCGGCGGCTGGCGGGACGGGACGACCGGGGAGCCCATCGAGGCCCCCGCAGACCTCGAGGTGACGCTGGTGGGGCAGCGGCTCGTCCCCCCCGATCCCGACCTCCGTGCTCGGGTGCTCGACGGATGGGGCCACCCGCGATCACCTGACGATCCCCACCTCACGTACGGCGAGCTTCGCTGGCTCGAGGCCTCGCGACCGTCGCAAGCCGCGGCAATCCACCGGGTCGCCGAGGCCACCCACGGGACCATCGCCCCGGGCACGACCATCATCGAGCTGAGCCTCGCGTCGCATGTGCCGCTCCCCTTCTTCGTCCGAGACGTGGCCGACACCGACGAAGAGCCGCGAGCGCTCCCGCCGTACGACCCCACGCGATCACCACGCCCCGCGGCATGGTGCGAGGATCGACCGCCAGGAGGCCCCTGGGTCTGGCGCTGTGCGTGCGGCCAGCTCAGGGGCTCTGCGCGTGTCCAGGAGCGCTGCGTCACCTGCAACGAGCCCGTCACCCGTCACTTCGAGGCCGAGGCCCAGCACGTCATCGACCTCCCGTACCCGATCATCCACCCCTGGCGCCGCTCGTTGCTCGCGTCCTTGCTCGGCATCACCGTCGACGAGCTGCGGGTCATCACCGATTCCGAGGAGTGCTCGGAGCTCGCGGCGCTGACCGAGATCGCGCTGCGGCAGCCGCTGCGCAACCTGCGGGAGCGCCTGTCACGAACGCAGGAGCGAGAGCGTCGCCTCGCGCTGCTCCTGCAGCTAGAGGAGCTCGAGGGCGCGCTCCGCCATGGCCTCGTCGCGAGTGACCTGTGGCTCACGCGGCTACGGGTGCTCTCGCCGCGCCTGTTGTTCGACGGCTACCGGCTCGGGGCACCGGACCTGCTCGAGAGCCCGCTGACCAAGCACTATCGATCCATCCTCTCGGTGGTCAAGCTCGCGCAGGGGCGGATCGATTCCCTCCCGCAGCTGCGCCAGGCCCACTGGATCGAGCTGCAGAAGCGTGTGGACGAACTCTTCGGGAACCTCGAGGGCGCTCCTGCCTCCGGGACGCTGGCCGAGCTGTGGCTGCGCGTGTGGCCGACGACCGCGCCTCGCTCGATTCCCCTCGCGGTCTCTGGCCTGTTCTGCCGGGCGAGCGGCCGCGAGCTCCTGGCCTTCGACACCACCCGCGTGTGGGCCGACGCCGAGGTGCTGCACCCGCACACGACGCGTCTGACGCGGGGCTTGCTCGGCCCCGAGGGTCCCCTCGAGATCGACACGATGGCCGCTCCGGCCGTCGATCCCCGCGACGAGCAGGCCTGGCTCGATCGCGGGGCATGGGGGTACCTGAGCGGCCCAGGCCTCGTCGCGCTGGCGGCCATCCTGCTCGGCATCGATGGCGACGCCCGCGTGGCGGCTCGCGTTCGGGCGCTGCTGCCCACGAGCGCCGTCGAGCTCGCGTCCGTGGGTCCGCTGCTCCTCGAGCAGCTCGTTCGTGGTCTCGAACCACCACGAGGCTGCCCGAGCCGACTGGTTCGCTTGTTGCTGGCTCGGATGCCCCTCGTGCTCCCGAGCGACGACGACGCGGCTCGCCGCCTGCTGGGCGATCGCCTCCTCGGCATGGTGGACCCCGACGATCGCGGGGCGTTGGTCGCGAGCGCCGCCCTCACCACCGTGCTCTGCGGCTTCTGGCACGGCGCACCGACCCCATCCCATCCCTCGGGCTGGGCATGGGCGCCATCGTGCTCGGACGCACCGAGTGGATTCCGACGCACGGTCCCGAGGCTCTCCGACACGGCCTGGGAACAGTGGCCGGACTTCCAGCTCGTGGTGCATCCCCTCGATGCGCTTCGCTCGGGAGCGGCCAAGCGAAGCGCGTGCGCCGGTACGGGCGCTTGGTTCGGTCTCGCGTTCGGCGAGCATCCCGTCGACGTCGACTGGGACGAGGCCCCGATCGCCCTCGATCCGAGTCGACCCGAGCCGCCTCCATTGGCCCTGGCCACGGTGGAGCAAGAGCCCATCGTTCCCGTCTCCCGCGAGCCGACCATCGTCGAAGGGCCTCTCGATGTGTCGTCCCTCGAGGCCGTCGTCCTCGATGTCTCGATCGCCGCATGGCTCACCGCCCACCTCTAGACCGAGCGCCATGTCCACCTCCGATCCCCCCGTTCGTCATCTCGTCGCCCCCGGTGAGATCCGTCCCGATCTCTTCCAGATCCTCGGCGTCCCCCGCACCGAGATCGACATCCTCCTGGGTGTCCCCGGGTTGCTGGAGCCGTACCCGGGCTGGGCGCAGCTCGTTCGAGCGCCGGGGGGAGCGCTCCCCCGCCGAGCCGCATACGCTCACCGGGCAGCGGTGCTCGAGCAACTGTCGTACGGCATCGACCACTTGCCTCAGACCTCGGAATGGGAGGACCTGCTTCGGTCGTGGGCGACGTCGCTCGAGGGCTCGGCCGTCCGGGTGCGCCACTTCATCGATCATCCCCTGCATTCGCGCCTCGTGTCGCTGGCCGATCGCTCGGTCGTGCCCCAGGCACCGCTGTCGGCATTCACGTTCGCGCTCGACCACGAGCTGTCCGTCGAGCTTCGTGGCGAGCAGCACCAGCGGGCACGGCAGTGGTTCCAGCGCCACTTCGATCGCGCCCACGACGTCAACGACGAGGTGCTCCGGATCCTCCGGGAGTCCTGGGCCGGGGAGCTGTGCTCGGCACGCGACATCTACCATTTCGTGCTCACCCGCTACTTCCGCGGCTTCGTCGAGGGGCTCGATCTCGACGATGACGACAACCCCATGCTCGAGCACCTCACCGAGTTCCAGAAGGAGGCGTACGTCTACGCCAAGACGATCCTGCAGCGCTACGGGGGCGTCTTCCTCGCGGACGTGGTGGGCCTCGGGAAGACGTTCATCGCGCTCGCCCTGCTCAAGCACCTGCAGCGGCGCTACGACGAGCACGCCGTCGTCGTCGCCCCGCCCAGCGTGTGTCCGGCGTGGCTCGACCTGGCCGCCGAATTCCGCGTCGAGCTGACGACCGTGTCGCTGGGCAAGCTCGACGACCTCGATCGATTCTCGGATCGCGAGATCGTCGTCATCGACGAGTCCCACAACTTCCGCAACACCGGCACCCTCCGCTACGACACGATCGACCACTGGCTTCGGCCCGACGAAGCCGCGTCGCACCGCAAGATCCTGCTCTTGTCCGCGACGCCACAGAACAACAGCCCCGAGGACGTCAAGAACCAGCTCGCGCTGTTCCCGGACAACTACACCCGGCTTCCCTATCGCGGCGAGAGCCCCGATGCCTGGTTCCGCGACGTTGCGGCCGGCCGCGCCTCGCTGCGCGACCTCCTCCAGCACATCGTGGTACGGCGGACGCGGCGGTACATCTCGCGCGCCCACCCCGACGCTCGACTCCGCGTACGAACCCGGCCCGGCCACTACGAGGAGCGGCCGCTGCGGTTCCCGACCCGGGTATCGGGAGAGGACCAGTGCCTGCGCTACTCGCTCGATACGACGTACGGGCGGCAGTTCTACACGGAGCTCCTGGAGGCCATCCGCACGATGCGCTACCCCTTGCATGGCGTCGGCCGGTACGTACGCCAGCAGGCCGAGGACGACCGCCGGGTGGCGGGCCTGCGTAGAGCCGGCACCTCGGTGCGGGGCTTGTTCAAGGTGTTGCTGCTCAAGCGGCTCGAGTCGAGCGTGTTCGCGCTCCGGCAGACGCTTCATCGCCTCCACGCCAGGCTCACGCGGGCGCTCCCGGAACTGGCCGAGGGCCGTGTCCCGGTTCCCGAGCACGCGCGCTCGAGCGACGAGATCGAGGAGCTCGAGACGTCCGGCACGACGGGCCAGGGCTACCTCCCGGCCGAGCTGTTCGACGTCGGTCGGCTCCGCGAGGACGTGGAGACGGACCAGCGCATCGTGGCCAGCCTCGTCGCCCAGATCGACGGCCTGGTGTCTCGCCGCGACGAGAAGCTCGAGCGGCTGGTCGTCTATCTCTTCCGCCGGCCGCCCCAGGAGCACCGAACCCTGATCTTCACGCAGTTCGCCGACACGGCGAGGTACCTGGCCGATCAGCTTGGCAAGCGCTTCGGCCGGACGGAGCTGGCCACGGGCTCGACGTCGGGGGTCCTGCGGATCGCGCGGCGCTTCGCGCCCAAGGCCAACCGGACCGAGATTGCCCCCGAAGACCAGATCGATCTGCTCATCACGACCGACGTGCTGTCGGAGGGCGTCAACCTCCAGGACGCGGACACCCTCGTCAACTACGACCTGCACTGGAACCCGTTGCGGCTCATCCAGCGTGCCGGCCGCATCGATCGCATCGGCAGCGAGCACGACGAGATCCACATCTCGTCGTTCCTCCCCCAGCGCGAGCTCGAGAGCGACCTGCGACTCGAGACGGTCCTCCGCCGCCGGATCAAGGACTTCATCGAGGTGTTCGGTGAGGACAGCAACGTCTTGCCCGGCTCGGAACGACTCGATGCGGAGCAGGTCGAGGCGGCCTACACGGGGCGTGCGCTCGACGAGACCGACGCCGACGACGAGCTCGATGGGCTGAGCCGGCACATCGAGCAGCTCGTCGCGCTGCGCAAGGACGAGCCGGAGGACTTCGCGCGGATCCTCCAGCTGCGACCGGGGCGTCGGGCGAGCAGCAGCATCGGGCCGTCGGTCGTCGCCACCCAGTGCGACTGGTACTGGGAGTTCTGGACACCGGCCGATCAGGACGACGCACGCCTGACCCGCCTCGATGCACAGAGGGCCTTCGATGCCCTGAGGCGGCATGCCGAGGTCGTGGAGCCTCCACCGCCGGAGGCGGCGCGAGGGAGCCTGGAGCTCGTCGAGCGCGCGCGGGCGAGCTTCCTCCCGCTGGTCGCTCAGCTTCGTCAGCAGCGGATGGAGCCGCGGCTGTCGGCGCCCGAGATGTTCGTGCTGGGCCGGCTCGAGCGCTACCGGCCTCAGTGCCCCGCGCCGCGGCTTGCACTGCTCGAGCGGCTGGAGGCGTGGGTCCGAAGCGGCCAGGGTCATATGGCGCTGCGCAAGTACGCCAAGCAGTGGAAGCGCGAGAAGCTGGCGTCGGCGGCGGTGTTCGAGGAAGTGAGGGTGTTGATGGCGAGATTTCCACCGCAGGAGGAGGAGATGGGCGAGGCGGAGGTCGTGGGGTCGGTGGTGGGGCCCGGCCGCTCGGCGAGAGCTTCGAACACGGGACCATGACGGACCAAGCCCATCTCCGACCAAGCGCAAAGCAATCATCCCATGGACATCCCAACTGCAATCACTCCTCACCGCCGCCATCCAGGCCCACGAGGACGAGATCATCGAGCATGCGCACGCGCGAGGCGATCGCAAGTGGGCCATCACGCTGTTCGACCGGCTCATCCGACTCAACGTGGGAGTCGCAAGGCCCTGGGCCTCGACGGTCCCGCCTGAGCCGCGAGCGCCGTGGCCAACTCCGACCTCGACTCGCACGCGCCGCGTCCGCGTGCCATGCTTTGCGCGGCAGAAGCACATGTCGGCCCCGCGCATGCGACTCCCCCTCGGGCTCTCGGACTTCCGTGCGCTGCGGCAGGATGGCTATCGCTACGTCGACAAGACGGCCCTCGTGGAGGCGGTGGTCGGCGCCGATGCCCAGGTGATGCTGCTGCCGCGCCCGCGCCGCTTCGGCAAGACGCTCAACCTCTCGATGCTGCGCTGCTTCCTCGAGAAGACCACCGAGGATCGCCGCGCGCTGTTCGAAGGCCTCGTCGTCGAGTCGTCCGAGCGCGCGTGGCTGCACTTCCGGCGCTACCCGGTCATCTCCTTGACGTTCAAGGACGTCAAGCCGGCCGCGTGGGAGGACTGCATCGCGGGGATGGCGAACGTCCTGGCCAGGACCTACGGTGAGCACCGGTATCTCCTCACGGAGGGAAACCTGACGGCCGAGGATGCGAGGCTCTTCACCGCCATCCACGATCGTCGGGCCACGAAAGCCGAGCTCACGATCGCCCTGGAGCTCCTCTCGCGGCTGCTCGCCGAGCACCATGGCGAGCGCGTGGTCATCCTCCTCGACGAGTACGACTCACCGATCCACGCGGGCTACACCAAGGGCTATTACGACGACGTCATCACGTTCTTCCGCGACTTCCTCTCTGGGGGCCTCAAGGACAACCCGCACCTCTTCAAGGGCGTGCTCACCGGCATCCTGCGCATCGCCAAGGAGAGCCTGTTCTCGGGGCTCAACAACGTCGCGGTCTACGGGATCCTGCGCCAGGAGTTCGCCCCCTACTTCGGTTTCACCGAGCCCGAGGTCAAGGATCTAGTCGCGGAGGTCGGCCAGCCGGAGCTGCTCGACGACATCCGCTCGTTCTACAACGGCTATCTCTTCGGCGACGAGGCGATCTACAACCCGTGGTCGGTGCTCTCGTTCCTGGCCGGCACCAAGAAGGAGCTCTTGCCCTACTGGGTCGAGACGAGCTCCAACGACCTCGTGCGCGAGCTCTTGCTCACCGGCCCCCGCGGCGTGCGGGCCGAGCTCGAGACGCTGCTCGCCCGCGGAACAATCGACAAGCGCATCGAGGAGGACATCGTGCTTCGCGATCTCTCCGTCGACCCGGGCGCGGTGTGGAGCTTCTTGCTGTTCACCGGCTACCTGAGGCCCGTGGAGCTGCGCCTCGTCGACGGCCGACGCAGGGCCAAGCTCGCCGTCCCCAACACCGAGGTCGCGATCGCGCTCCAGCGGATGACCGAGGCTTGGATGGAGGCCCAGGTGGGCGGCTCCGAGGCGCTCGAGGCGATGCTCTCGGCGCTGCTCCGCGGCGACGGACCCGTCCTCGAGCGCCACCTGAGCCACCTGGCCAAGGTGAATCTCTCGTACTTCGACACGGCAGGCCCCGAGCCCGAGCGCTTCTACCACGGCCTCGTCGTGGGCCTGCTCGCCGGCCTCGGCTCGGGCTACGACGTCCGCAGCAACCGCGAGTCGGGCTTCGGGCGCTGCGACGTGATGGTGCTGCCCAAGTCCCCCAGCAAGCCCGGGGTGGTGATCGAGCTCAAGCGCGTCGACGTGGACGCGGGCGAGACTCCCGAGCAGGCGATGGCGAGCGCGCTCGAGCAGATCCGAGCCCGGGACTACGCGGCGGAGCTGCGCGAGCGCGGGACGACGCCGATCCACGAGGTGGCCGCGGTGTTCGACGGCAAGCGCGCGTACGTGCGGGTCGGGTAGAGGCCTGCGAGAGCGGCGGGACGAGGAGCTATTCGAGAACGCAGCGGAGCTCGGGTGTCGAAGTTCGAGCCGTGCTTGCCGGAGGAGATCCTGGCGAAGCTGGCGGCGGATGCGGTGGTCGACTGTGACGGGGGCCGGGCTGCCGTTCATGGAGCTCTTTCCAGCTGAACAGCGAGCCGCTCATAGCGCGATCTTCGTCGTGGCCGTTCGCGCCGCGGTCCCCGATAATGCGGGAATGTTCGAGGCCCCGGACTATGCGACGTCGCTTCGCAATTTCGTGGCCGACTACCAGGGCGCGCGGCAGCAAGCGGTGCGGCTGGCCCCCGAGGTGTTCACGTTCTTCGCCCGCCTGCTGGTCGACCCCCGGCTGCCTCGCGATGCGCGGCACGTGGTGACCTCGGTGCTCGCGTACTTCGTGGCACCCGACGACGTGATGCCGGAGGCGGAGCTCGGCCCGCTGGGCCTGATGGACGATCTCTTCGCGGCGTCGCACGCCTATCGCACGCTGCGCCGCGAGCTGCCCACCGAGCTCTTGCATGCTGCGTGGCAGGCCGAGGAGGATCTCGACGAGGCGATGGCGATGGTGCACGCCGAGACCCGCGCCGAGCTCGGCAAGCGCACCAAGGACGTGCTGCGCATGGCCGGCCTCGGCTAACTATGGGGAGGCCGCGCCCGGCCTCCCCCCGCCTCGGGCGGGGCCCCCCTCCTCGCGGGCCCTTGCGGGCCTGATCGTTCACCGAGCATGCACGAGCAGCGCGGTGTGGACCGGCCGCACCGACACGCTGGCGATGCCCTCGGCCACGATCTCCGTGCTGGCGAGATCGCGGGCGCGGCCCTCCACCACCATGCGCTTGGACGAGCCGCCGTCGAGGTTGGTGGCCTCCCGGCAGCCGAGCGCGGCCAATAGCCGCGCCACGCCGCCGAGCGTGAGGCCGAGCGCGCGATCGAAGTTGCGGCCGTCGACCGCGGCGAGCACGAGCGTGCCGTCGGGCCCGAGCCCCGCGGCCAGGCGCGGCAAGAGGTTGTGATCGCCGGTCTCGTCCTGCGAGAAGGTCACCGGCGGAGCCGTGCCCCAGAACTCCTCCTCGCGCATCTCGAGCACGGGCTGGCCCTCGCGGAGCAGCAGCGGCCCGCCGGCAAGACCCGTGTGCACCGGGCCGGTGGGACCGTGGATCACCGGGTAGCGCACCCGCTCGCCCACGCGCGGCCCAGCGCCGTGCTCCACGGGCTCGGGCAGCGGGATCACGAAGCCGTTGAGCGGCACCGGCAACGAGCGGCCCACCGCCACGATCCCATCGCCCACGATCGCGAGGCTGGGAACGTCGGGGCCCTGCCGGCCGGTGGCGCGGTTGTGGATCTCGCTCGGGCACAAGCGGCGTCCGTCGGGCAGCTCGAGCTCGGTGTGTCGCAGGCCCACGCGATCGATGCTCACGCGACCGTCGGCGTCCACCAGCACGCTGCCGCGCTCGAACACCGGCGGCGAGAGCACGTGGCCGCCCTGCATCAAGAGGCCCACCGGGTCGAAGCGCTGCGACGGCGGGGCGATGTCGGGCTCGGAGTAGAGGAAGAACCCGCCCGAGACGCCCGCGATCGCGCCACGGGCCCGCACGTGGCTCACGAACGACTCGCCGCGCCGCACGACCTCGCGGCAGTCCTCGACCTCGAGGCGGACCTGCCGGGGATCCACGCGCAGGAGGTTGACGTGGAGCGGACCCATGTCGCTCTGCCCCGCGAGCAGGGCGTGCTCGACCCCGGGCGCGACGCTGCGCCACGACGCCGCGCCGGCGAGCTCTTCGACGGTGAGCCCCGGCGTACGCGAGCGCCGGTGCAGGTGCAGGCTCGCGTGGCTGAAGTAGAAGTCGGCCAGCGCCCGGATGCGGGTGGCACGGCCCGCAGGCGCGGCCACGATCCCGCGCACGCGCTGGCGCAGGCCCACCCGCAACAGCCGCCCGACGTCGTCGCCCAGGCCCGCGATCGCGGTGTCGATGGCGTGGAGCCGGCGGGTGAACAGCTCGGCCTGCGCGCGGTCGACCTCGGGGTCGAGGTGATCGGCGAGCCCTGCGAGCGGCTCTCGCAGCCGCAGTCGCTCGAGCGCCGCGAAGTCGCCCTCCCACGGCTCCTCGGGTGGGGGCGGCGGCCCCCCGCGCGGCTCGGGGCCGGCAAAGCAGCGCAGCACGGCCACGTGCTCCTCGGCCAGGCCTCGAGCCCGGGCGAAGCACTCGACGGCATCGAGCCAGGTGCTCACCCGAGCGAGTCTCGCACGGGCCCGGCCCGGCGAGCCGGCGGCCGTCGCGAAAGCCCACCCATGCACCGCGGGGCCGCGAGCCCTCCGGCCGTGGGAGGCCGTGGGAGGCCGTTCCTGGCATGCAGGGCCGGTAATCCACGATGCCTCCGCTCGGCCGTGCGAAGGATTTCCGCGGCGTGGGCTCGCCGATCCGCTTGCGAGGCTCGCCGCCGACCCTCCATGCTGACGGGGTGGGGGAGCAGGCCGAGCAGCAGGGCGACGCCGTCGGTACGGTGATCCTGACGCCTGCGGCCCCCGACGACTTGGGTCTTCCGGATCCCGTTGTCCACGAACGCGGCCTTCGGCCGGGCGACTCGGTGGGCCCGTACCAGCTCGTCGAGCGGCTCGGTGCGGGCGGCATGGGCGTGGTGTGGTCTGCCCGCGATCCACGGCTCGGGCGCACGGTGGCAGTGAAGGTGCTGCACGAGCAGCGGCGCCGTCGCGGGGCCGAGCACGCCCGCGAGCGCCTGCGCCGGGAGGCGCTCGCGCTGGCCCGGCTGTCCCACCCCAACGTGATCTCGATCTACGACGTGGGCGTGCACGGTCGCCACGTGTTCCTGGCGATGGAGCACGTGGACGGCCGCACGCTCGATGCATGGGCCACCGAGGCGCCGAGCCTGTCGCGGGTGCTCGAGGTGTTCGAGCAGGTGGCGGCGGGGCTCGCCGCGGTGCACGCGGCGGGCTTCGTGCACCGCGATCTCAAGCCCGCCAACGTGATGATCGATCGCGACGGTCGCGTGCTGGTGATGGATTTCGGCCTGGCCCGCATCCACGATCCCGAGAGCGTCTCGGACCACGAGACCGGCTCGTCGTCGCACTGGAACGTCGAGCCGGTGCCGTTCTCGACCGAGCTCACCGGCGACGGCGTGGTGATGGGCACGCCGGCCTACATGGCGCCCGAGCAGCACCTGGGCGCCGAGGCCGACGTGCGCGCCGACCAGTTCGCGTTCTGTGCCACGCTCTACGAGGTGCTCCTCGGGCAGCGCCCGTTCCGCGGGCGCACCGTGGAGGAGCTGGCCAAGCAGAAGCTCGCCGCGGAGCTCGACTTCGAGGGCTGCATGCGGCTGCCGCGGGCCGTGCGGGCGCTGCTGCGCCGCGGGCTCGCCCCCGAGCCGTCGCAGCGCTTCGCGAGCATGGCGGCGCTGCGCGATGCGCTGGCTCGCGTGCGCCGGCCCGGGCGCTGGCGCAGCGTGGCCGTGGTGGCGCTCGGCATGACCGTGGTCGGTGGCGCGAGCTGGGCCGCGCTGTACGAGCCCCCGGTCGACCCGTGCGAGGCCGGCGTGGAACAGATCGCCGAGGTGTGGAACGACGACGCTCGCACCGCGCTCGAGCACGCGTTCGAGGCCACCGAGCTGCCCTATGCCGAGGACGCGGCCGAGCGTGCGACGTCCCACCTCGATGCCTATGCCCAGGGGTGGGCCGAGGGCTATGCACGGGCGTGTCGAGCCCCGGACGCCGGGCAAGCCGCCGCGCTCGACCTGCGCATGCGCTGCCTCTCCGACGCCCGCACCTCGCTGGCGGCCGCCGTGGAGCTGCTCGGCCGCGCCGATGCCACGACGGTGCAGCACGCGGTGACGCAGGTGACGGGCCTACCCACGCTCGCCCACTGCGACGACGTCGAGTCGCTGCTGGCCGAGCTCACACCGCCCACCGATCCCTCCGTGGCCGCCGGGCTCGACATGGTGCGGCAGGCGCTCGAGCAGGCGGCCGCGTTCGGGCGCGCGGGCCACTATGCCGAGGGCCGTGAGCGCGCCGGGGAGGCGCTCGCGCGGGCGCTCGAGCTCGGCTACGAGCCCTCGATCGCCCGTGCCCGCATCAGCGTGGCCGCCCTCGACCTCGCGCTCGGTGACTTCGAGGCCGCGCGCCGTGGCCTCACCGACGCGGCCTTGCTCGCGGCCGGCATCGACGACCATGGCGCCGCCGCCGAAGCGGCCAGCCGCCTGGCGTTCATGCTCGCGGAGGAGCTCGGCCAGCCCGACGAAGCGCTGCGCTGGGCCCGGCACGCCGAGGCCGCGCTCGACCGCATGCCGCCCGATCCGCTGGCGCGCGCGCGCCTCGACGGGAGCTTTGGCGTCGTGTACTCGACGCGGGGCGACTACGCGGAAGGGCTGGCGGCATTCGAGCGCTCGTACGAGGGCCGGCGCGAGATCCTGGGTGAAGAGCACCCCGAGGTCGTGGGTGCGCTCGAGAACATGGCGCTCAGCCACGCCGAGCTCGGCGACCTGGGGCAGGCCGTGGCGATCCAGCAGCGCTCGCAGGTGCTGATGGAGAAGGCCGTGGGCCCGCGGCACCCCGACACCGCGCTCTCGCTGATGAACCTCGGCCACTCGCTCGACGAGCTGGGCCGGCACGACGAGGCGATCGCCATCTTCGAGCGCGCGCTCGCGATCTACCGCGAGGCGCTCGGGTCCCGCCACCCGATGGTGGCGCGCACGCTCGCCGCGCTGGGTCGCGCGGCCGCCCACCAGGACCGGCTGCGCGAGGCCGAGGCCTACTACCGCGAGGCCGGCGAGATCATCGAGGAGGTGCTCGGCGAGCGTCATCGCGAGCACGCGTGGTCGCTGGCCGATCGCGCGCACGTGACCGACGAGCTCGGCCGCGAGGCGGAGGCGGTGGCGCTCTACGCCCGTGCGCGCGAGATCCTCGAGGCCAGCATGGGTCCCGAGCACGACTCGCTCGCGTACATGATGATGGGCGAGGCCAGCGCGCTCGTGGAGCTCGAGCGCACCGACGAGGCCGAGCCGCTGGTCGAGCGCGCGGGTGAGATCCTCGCCAAGAAGCTCCGCCCCGGGCACTCCGGGCACGCCCAGTGGCACGCCGCGCGGGCGGAGCTCTTGCGCGGGCAGAAGCGGCTCGACGCGGCGCGGGAGGCCGGTGCCACCGCGCTCGCGCTCGCCACCGCGGCGCTCGGCCCCGACCACCCCATGGTGGCCTCGATGCTGCTCGGGCTCGGCGAGGTGGAGCTCGAGCTGCAGCGCTACGCCGATGCGCAGGCCCACCTGCGGCGCGCCGTGGCCCTCACCGAGGCGGCGCCGGTGGGCGAGGGCTTCCGCGCTGCCGCCCGCTTCGCGCTGGCCAAGGCGCTGTGGCCCGACCCCGCCGCGCGCGACGAGTCGCTCGAGCTGGCGCGTCGTGCCCAGGAGGGCTTCGCGGCCCACGGGGGGGTGTTCCAGGAGGACGTCGACGAGACCACCGAGTGGCTGCGCGAACACTTCCCGTGACGGCCGCCAGAAAAGCCTTCGGACGCCGAAGGCGTCCGAGATCGGGGTCCACCGCCCCCGGTCGGATTTCCCGGTACCATGGGGCCCCATGAAGGAGCTCCGCTTCCACCGCGATCTCTACCCGGGCGAGGCGGTCGACGCCGCGATTCGGACGTTCGAGCCGTGGGCCCGGCTCGTGCGCGAGACCTCCGACTCGCACTGGATCGTGCGGATCTCTGCGCGGTCGGCCGCCGCCGAGCGCCGCGTGGCCGGCGAGCTCGCCAACTTCGCCCTGGGCCTGACGATTCGCGAAGGCCGGGCGCCGTAGCCATCCGTGCAGCGAGGGACCCCCTACGTGCAAATAGCGCAGTCGGGGGCACCGACTTGGCCGAAGGGGCCATTTGCGGCCCGGAACGAGCCTCTTCCTGATATGCTGGCCGCGCCCGGGAGCGACGTTTTATGGCGCACGACGAGCGTGAAGGACAAGGTGACGAGGGCGGCGACGACCTGGCCGCGCTGCCCTCGTTCTCGCGCGAGCCCGCCTCGATGCTCACCGCCGATCAGCGGTCGATCTCCCAGCGGGCCAAGGATCACGCCGACGAGGGTCCCGGCAACCTGCCCGAGCAGGGCGGCGGCCCGATGATGGCGCCCACCCACTGCTCGCACGGCAGCCACGGCTCGCACGGCAGCCACGGCTCGCACGGCAGCCACGGCTCGCACGGCAGCCACGGCTCGCACGGCTCACACGGGAGCTGGTAGGCGGCGGTCGACGGATCGGCCCGCCCAGCCGGAAGCGAGATGACCGAGCACGATCCCCACGCGCGGCTCGCAACGGAAGATCGGCGAGAGCCCCACTCCGTAGGATCGGCGCCCGTGCCCCGTACGTCCACTCGCCTGCCGATCGAGCCGGAGCGCCGCTCGCTGCGGGTGATGATGGTCACCCCCGAGCCCGACGACCACACGCGAGTGGTGGAGATGCTCCGCGGCGTGGGCAGCCCGCTGTTCACCGTCGACCACGCCGCCGACGAGGCGCTGGCGATCGAGGGCCTGCGCTCGGCCCAGTACGACGCGGTGCTCTACCTCTCGCGCGTGGACCGGCAGGCGTGGTCGCGATTCGTGCGGGACCGCCGGCTGCCGCAGGTGCCGGTGCTGTTCATCGATCCCACCGGGCGCTCGCAGGCGCGCGCGCTACGGCGCTCGCAGGCGCTGCACGAGGGCGCGGGCGCGTATCTCATCGACGAAGAGCTCACCGGCCCGTTGCTCGAGACCGCGATTCACGGCGCCGTGGAGCAGGCGCGGCTGCAGCGAGCGGTCGACGAGGTCCAGGAGCGCTTCGCCCTCGCCGTGCGCGGCTCCAACGACGGCGTATGGGAGTGGCTGCTCGACACCGGCGAGATGCACTTCTCGCGGCGCTGGCGTGAGCTGCTCGGCTACGGCGTCGACGAGCTGTCGAACTCGGCCGACGAGTGGTTCGACCGCGTGCACCCGGCCGACCTCTTGGGCCTGCGCGCCGACCTCGACACGCACCTCGCCGGCCTCAAGCCCTACCACGAGTACGAGCACCGGCTGCAGGCCAGCGATGGCACCTACCGCTGGGTGATAAGCCGCGGCGTGGTCCAGCGCGACGCGGCCGGCAGCCCGCTGCGCATGGCCGGCTCGCTCACCGATACCTCCAACTATCGCCTCCGCGAGCAGAAGCTGCTCGAGGAGAGCCGCCAGGATCCGCTGACGAACCTGCCGCGGCGCGAGCCGTTCCTCGAGCGGCTGCGCAACGCCATCGACCTGTCCAACGCCTACGAGGACTACTGCTTCACGGTGATGATGGTCGACGTGGACCGGTTCCGCTGGCTGGCCGACAGCATCGGCCACCGCGCGGCCGAGACCATGCTCTCGATCCTCGCGCGGCGGCTGGTGGCGTGCGTGCGCCCCGGCGACACGGTGAGCCGCTTCGGCGGCGACAAGTTCGCGATCTTGCTCGAGAACGTCGACGACGTGCAGCAGGGGGCCTTGATCGCCGAGCGCATCCGTCGCTCGGTGAGCGAGCCGATCGAGGTGGAGGGGCAGACCGTCTACACCACGGTGAGCATCGGCCTCACGACCAGCCGCCGCGGCTACCAGGACTCCGAGGACGTGATCAACGACGTGGGCGCGGCGGCCAACCGCGCCAAGGAAGAGGGCCACGACCGCCTGCGGATCTTCGAGACCAAGATGCGCGACGACGCGCTCTCGAGCCTCCGCATGGAGGTGGCGCTGCGCCAGGCGGTCGAGCGCAACGAGTTCGAGCTGCGCTACCAGCCGATCGTGGAGCTGGGCACGCGGAGGCTCATGGGCTTCGAGGCGCTGGTGCGCTGGCGCCACCCCCGGCGCGACCTCGTGAGCCCTGCCGAGTTCATCCCGATCGCCGAGCAGACCGGGCTCATCGTGCCGCTCGGGCGCTGGGTGCTGCGCGAGGCCACGCGGCAGCTCGCGGAGTGGACGGCGATGATGCCGGAGGGCCGACGGCTGACCATGGCGGTCAACCTCTCGGGGCGCCAGGTCGCCGACCCGCGCCTGCTCGAGGAGATCCAGTCGCTCGTCGACGAGCACAAGCTCGGGCCCGGTGCGCTCAAGCTCGAGCTCACCGAGAGCGTGCTCGTCAAGAACGCCGACGTGGTCAAGCGCTTCATCACCGAGCTGCAGGAGCGCGGGGTCCACCTGTGGGTCGACGACTTCGGCACGGGCTACTCGTCGCTGTCGTACCTGCAGCGATTCCCGGTCGACGGCCTCAAGATCGACAAGACCTTCGTCGACGCGCTCGACGGCACCGAGCAGAGCGCCGCGATGGTGCGCACGATCCTGAGCCTCGCCCAGAACCTCGAGGTGGAGGCGGTGGCCGAGGGCATCGAGGAGCACGTGCAGGCCGACCAGCTCCGCGCGCTCGGGTGCCTCTGCGGACAGGGCTACCTGTTCAGTAAGCCCATCCCGGCCGACGAGGTGTTGGTGATGCTCGAGGTGCCCGTGCCGGTCGCTCCGGAGCCGGCATAGCGTCGCAGGCCGCCCGCCCGCGGCTAGTCCCCTGCCATGGCCCGCACGTAGTCCGCCAGCGTCACCGGCGGCTCGAGCACGAACGTGGAGTCGAGCACGTCGGCGGTGTCGATGCGGTCGAGGCGGAAGTTGCGGAAGCCCTGCCGCAGCTCGCACCACGCCCCGAGCGTCCACGCGCTGCCCCAGAAGTAGAGCCCCAGCGGTCGCACCGTCCGCTCGGAGGCCTTTCCGTCGCGGTCCTCGTAGCGCATCGCCACGCGGCGTTGCTCGTCGATGGCGCGGCGCAGGCGGCCGAGCTGGGTGCGCACGGCCGGCGGCACGTTGAACGCGTGGGAGAACAGCGCGGTGTTGTGCACGCGGCCGCGCTCGCTCTCGGGCAGGGCCGCGTGCACCTTCTCGAGCACGCTCTGGGCCGCGCGCTGGAGCAGCTCGTCGCCCCAGCTCTCGACCATGCGTGCCCCGAGCACCAGGGCCTGGATTTCATCGACGGTGAACATGAGCGGAGGCAGCTCGAAATCCTTGCCGAGGCGGTAGCCCACCCCGGCCTCGCCCTCGATGGGCACACCCGAGAGCCCCAGGTCGCGGATGTCGCGGTAGACGGTCCGCTCCGAGACCTGGAGTCGCTCGGCGATGCGCGCCGCCGTGGTGACACGGCGGTGCCGGAGGATCTGCACGATCTGGAACAGTCGGTCAGCCCGTCGCATCCAGGGCGGCACTTTGCGCGAGGACGTGGAAGAAGTCCAAGACGACGCCGCTCGGGTCGGCCACCGAGAAGCTGCGCCAGCGCCAGGGCTTGTCCGACGGGGCCGACAGCGGCTTCACGCCGCGCTCGCTGATCGCGGCGTGCATTGCATCGGCATCCGGGGTGGGAATGCTGATGACGAGCCCGCGGCCTCCAAAGGCCTGCGCCTGGCCGACCCCGAGCAGCGGCCCGGTGCGGAAGAACGCCAGCTCGGGGCCGCCTTCGCCGCCGCAGCGGATCTGCAGGTAGTCGTCCATGTCGATGCTGACCGAGAAGCCGAGCGTGTCGGTATAGAAGGCCTTGGTCTCGGCGAGCTTGTCGGTGACGACGAGGGGGATGAGGGAGTTGCCGTTCATTGCCCGGTCAAGCTAACCGATGGCTCCTGACAGCATCCCGTCAGGGGGGAGCGATGGCGCGCGCGTCTGCTGTCAGCGTGGTGTCAGGAGCCGAGGCTCGCGGGCCATCTTCGGCAGGCGGCCCTTCGAAACGCCGAGCGCCCCGCCGAAGGGCAGGGCGCTCGCTTCGGCCGCTTCGCGGCCTCAGAACGTCACGGGGAACGTCGTGCCCTGCTGCGGGCTCGTGAACCGCGGGAACGTCACCGCGCTCAGGATGTCGGTCACGCACTGTCCCAGCGCATCGTTGTGGGGCGCCTGTGGCTCGGCCTCGATGACCTTGCCGCTGCTGCCCTCGATGGAGAGCTTGACCCGCACGATCTCGTTGGGCTCGGCGCCATGGGCCGCCCCGCACTGGCTCTTGGCCTTGTTCTTGGCCTTGCTGAGCGACTTGCGGATCGTCGACTCGCTGAGCTTGTCGGGCAGCGACGCGTCGATGTCCTTGAGCGACCCACCATTGTCGGAGCCCTTGCAGCCCGGCGCATTGGGGTTGAACACGCAGTTGGCCTTGCCGGCATCGAAGCCGTCGCCGCCACCACCGTCGTCGTCGTCGTAGCCGAGCGGCTCGTCCTTCTTCTTCTTCTTCTTCACGCGAGCCACCGTACGGGTGCCCCCGGCTCCGTCGTCACCGTCGCCGGTGGTGCCGTCGCCGGTGGTGTCGTCGCCAGTGGAGCCGCCGGTCGTGTCGTCGCCGGTGCTCGCGTCCACCACCACGGGCTCGGGGATCGGCTCGGGGATCGGCTCGGGGACGGGCTCGGGCTTGGGTGGCGGGGGCTCCACCTTGGTCTCGGCGACCTTGGGGACCTCCTCGGTCTTCTGACCTTGCACCACCCACCACGTGATGCCGCCGCCGAGCAGCAGCAGCGCCGCGAGGATGAGCCAGGTCTTGCGGCCGCCCTCGTCCTGCTTGGCGGGAGCCGCAGCGGGCGCGGCCACGGCCACGGCGGCGGCCTTGGGCTTGCTCTTCTTCTTGACCCCCTCGTCGATCGGTACGGCAGCCGCGCTCACCGAGGCGGAGGCCAGCGGGGCCACCACCACTGCGCCGCTGTCGTTGTCGTCGTCGTCGTCGTCCGGCGGGGACGCGAGCAGGGCACCGAGCGGATCGTCGTCGACCTTCGCGATCGCCTTGGCCTCGGCCTTGGCGCGATCGACCTGGCGCTGGAGCTTCTCCTCTTCCTTGGTGGGCGGCTTGAGCAGCGCGCCGATCGGATCGTCGTCCGCGTCCGCCGCGGCCGAGATCGTGGCCACGGCCCCGGTGGCGGCCCGCTTCTTGGCCTCGGCCTCGGCGAGCTTGATCTGCGCCTCGGCGAGCTTGGTCTGCGCCTCGGCGAGCTTGGCCGCGGCCTCGGCCTTGGCGAGCTCGGCCTTGACCTTCGCGAGCTCGAGCTCCGGGTCCTCGGACACGGCCGGGATCGAGGTGCTCGACTTCTTCTTCTCGGGCGGTGGCGGCGGCGGCGGCGGGATCGTGCGGTGGCTGCCGGTGGTGTTGGTCGACGACTCGACCTTGACCGGCGAGGCCGGTGGCTTGGGCGCGGCCTTGGCCGTGGCCGTGCCTTCGTCACCGCCGACGAGTGCCGCCGCTGCCCCCTTGCTCGGGCCCGCGTCGAGGTCGTCGTCGTCGTCGTCCTTCTTGCTGGTGCCGCCGAGGCCGTCGTCGTCGTTCTCGTCGCCCAGCGCCTCGGCGACCTCGAGAATGTCGGCCAGCCCCGAGCTCTCCGAGTTGGGGCCTTCGTCCTCGTCCTCGGACGCCGAGGCCTTGGCTTCGGACGCCGAGGCCTTGTCCTCGGACGCCGAGTCCTTGGCTTCCGACGCCGAGTCGTTGTCTTCGGCCGAGTCCTTGTCTTCGTTAGAACCGCTGTCCATCTGACTTCCCTGACTTGCTCGGGTGCGGGTGGGCCTCGGGTGTGTATGGCTTGGAGCCGGGTGGGGCTTCGGCGCGGAGGCGAGCGCGCTCGGTCCGAGCACGCCGCGCGGGGTCCGCGAGGTCGAACGTTACCCTCGAGTGGTCGTAACGTCCCGTGATCCCTAACCGGTGCCGCGCCTGCGCGCAATTTAGCCGGTCAGGGCCCCGTTCGTTGGCTCGCCGGTGGGCGTTTTGGCGGGTTCCGAGGGGGTCGTGGGCGGCTCGGTGGGCGGCTCGCTGGGGGTCGGGGCTGGTGGATCGGCCGGGGGAGCGTCGGTGGGCCCCTTGTCCTCGGTCGCTTTGCCCTCGGTCGCTTTGCCCTCGGTGGACCCTTTGCCCTCGGGGGCCTTCGGGTCGAGGGTCGAGGGCGGGAGCTTGCCCTTGCGCCGGGCCTTCCATGCGTCGATGCGACGCTGACGCATCGCGGCGATCTCCTCGGGGGTGTCGTCGTTGATCTTGCGCGACTGGTCGGCCAGGAGCCCGAGGATGATGACGGCCTGGTCCGTGGTGAACTGGCCGCGGATCTCGACCCGGCTGCCGTCGAGCTCGACCTCGAGCACGTCGAACAGCCAGCCGGCCTGCAGCTTGAACGTGAAGCTGTCCTCGAGCTTCTTGCGCAGGGCCTCGTACCACTTGAGGAACGCCTTGGCTTCCGCTGCGTTGACGAACTCGCCGCGGACGAGCAGCTCCGGCTCCTCCGAGGCCGAGGCGCTGATCTCGATCTCCGAGGGCAGCTTGAACGGGAACGGGTTCTTCTTGAGGACGCGGTGGATGTCCTTGAGCACCAGCTGCAGGCCCGCGTCGGGCTGGCGCGCTGCGAATCGGCGCACCTTGGCGAGGTTGGCGACGAAATTGCCCGCGGTCTTGCGATCGTCGGCGGCGGGGCCGGCCAGGATGCTCGGCATGAACTCGTCGCGCACGTAGATCGCGACCTTGCCCTCGATGAACACGAACCAGCGGTTGTCGATGTCTTCCTTCTTGGAGTCGCGCGGGCGCGGGTTGCCGCGCAAGAGGCCGCCGTCCTCGACCCACTCGATCTCCTCGTCTTCGGCCGCTGCCGCGCGCTCGATCGCGCGCTTGACCTCGTCGCGGGAGATTCGGAAGTCGACCGCGAGGAAGGTCTGGGTCCAGTCCTGGATGTTGGGGCTGGCGATCACGATGTGGTCGAAGTCGCGGAGCGCATCGAAGCGGCCGGCGTCGATCAGCATCTTGAAGTCGGGCAGCGGCGCCATGATGTCGAGCACCTGCTGCGCGAACGACAGCGAGCGGATCTTCTTGGGCACGAGCAGCATGTGCCAGGTGCTCTGCGGCGGCGCGAGCTTGTCGGCCTCGGAGCCCTTGGCGGCGAACTTGGGCTTCTCGGGCGGTGGCTCGGGCTCGGGCGGCGGCTCGGGCTTTTGGGCGTCGCTCTCCGGGTCGCTCGGGGTGGGCTCGGGCGGCTTGGGCGGCGGGGGCTCGGAGACCGGCGGGGGCGGCTCGGGCACCGGATCGGGCTGCTCGCCCTGGAGCGCCTCGGGGTCGATGAGCTCGACCTCCGTGAGCTCGAACTCGAGGTCGGGCACCTCGAGGTCGGGCACGCAGGTCAGCGAGAACCCGTTGGCGTTGCCCCCCAGGACGAGCACGTGCGCCACGAACGACGCGAGGAACGACAGGGTCTGGCGGCGCGACGGCACGGGGTCGGGGCGGAAAGATAGCACCGGGCGCCATGGGCGGCCCCTTTCGCCTGGGACGCCATCGGCGTCCGGGCCGCCCGGGCGGTCGCGCCGGGCGTTCCCGCGCGCTGCGCCCGCCACGGGTGCGGGGTGACGAGGCGGTCGAGCGGCTATCCCTCTGGGTTCTGGTCCTCGACGTATTCGGTGATGTCACCGCCGCCGACCTCGTAGACCGAGTTGCCGGAGGTCGCCCAGAAGTGGTTGAAGGCGCCGAAGCCCATGCCCTCGACGGGCGCGCCCGAGGTACCGGCGTAGACGAACAGGTTCTCCTGCACCCAGCCTTCCTCGGGATCGAGGCGGTACTGGCCGATGTAGTCGCTCGTCATGTCCGACACATAGACGTACGTGGTGTACGTGTTGGGGTCGGTGACGACCTCCATGCCGTCCATGTGATCGCCGGCCAGCGTGGGATAGAGGAACGCGATGCCCCAGCTCCCGGTGTCGGGGTCGTGCTGGAACACGCGGCGCTCGCCCTCGTTGGAGGCGTACCAGACCTCGTTGATCTCGTCGTAGCCGATCTGGGCGAACCACGAGGCCCACCCGGGCGGGGTGGTGATGATGTTGGTGCCGCCGCCGAATTCCTGCTCGGTGATCTGGGAGCCGCCGATGTAGATCCGATCGGAGAGCGCGAACAGCTCCGACGAGCTGAGGCTCGGCGAGCCGAACGCGGGGATCGATTCCACGAATTCGATCGAGCGGTCCTCGATGGGGCCCATCGCTTCGGGGTTGTCGGGGTGCTGGTTGGGCTCGATCTCACCGTCGCCATCGGAGTCGTCGATCGTCACCTCGTAGACGTCGATGGTGTTGGTGAAGTTGAGCACGTAGATGAAGTTCTCGTAGCTATCGACGTCGTAGCCGCCCTGGAACGCGGTCACTCCCGACTGGAAGTCCGCGAACTGATAGTACTCGCCGGTGGGTACATTGGTGCCCACGGGCCCGAGCGGCACGCAATCGGCCAGCCCGAGGTCGCAGCCCTGGCCGATGCTGGGGTTGCAGGTCTCGAACACCGTCCACTGCGGCGGGCTGGCGGCGGCGTTGCACGCCAGCACCTTGTCGGCCTTGCAGGTGAACTGGCCCTCGAGGCAGTCCACGCAGCCGGATCCTTCGAGACAGGGGTCGGCGAGGCACGGCGTCTCGCCGAGCAGGTTGCCGTCGAAGCACTCGGTGGCGACGTTCTCGACGCAGTAGGTGCCGGAGGGTCGGTCCGTGCACCACGAGTTCATGCCGCCCACGTCGAAGATCGGAGGCTTGCCCGTCTCCTCGGGGCCGTCGTCGTCGGGGGAGCTGGTCGTCGCGGTGGTGGTACCGGAGTTGGATGTGCCCGGGTCCGGACCGGTGCTGGGGTCCACGGGACCCGTGCTCGGGCCCTCCTGGGTCGTCGGAGGGGGATCGCTGGTCGACCCAGGGCCTTCGCCGCCATCGTCCGGCGGGGGCGTGGACGGGCACGCGAGCAACGGCAACACCATCAGCAATGGATACTTCTTCACGAGGGGGCTCTCTCTTCCAGGCCGGGTCCAGGATAACCCGGTAGGGGGGTGGAGGCCATGAAATCGGTCCCCGTGGGGGTTGGGGGCGGCGAACGGCGAATGACGCGGAAGGCGCTCCAGCGTGCCGTCCTCGCTGCGCTCGCCAATCAGTATACTGGCAGGTGCAGGTGGCACGGGAGAAAGAGCGCGCATGGCTGCTCGCGGGGCTCTTGCCCGCATGCGCGGCACCCCAATCGGAATCGCCACCGACCCGGGCGTTGCGCCAGCCGATCCCTGCGGTCGATCTCGATCCCGATCCCGGCATCGTGGAGCTCGAGCTCGTCGCCGAGGTCGCCAGCGTCGAGCTCGTGCCGGGGCTCGCCACCGAGGTCTGGGCCTATCGCGATGCGGGAGACCCCGACGGCACCGCCAGCGTGCCCGGCCCGCTCGTCACCGCCGCGCTGGGCCAGCGGCTCGTCGTGCACGTGCGCAACGAGCTGCCGCAGGCCACCACCGTGCACTGGCACGGCCTACGCCTGCCCGAGGCCATGGACGGCAACCCCATGGTCTCGGGCGCAATCGAGCCCGGTGAGTCCTTCACCTACGACGTGGTGCTGCGCGATCCCGGCCTGCACTGGTATCACCCCCACCTCCACTCCGACGAGCAGCTCGAGCGTGGGCTGCAGGGCCCGCTGCTCGTGCGCGGGCCCGCGGAGCCGCTGGTGACGACCGAGCGCGTGCTCGTGCTCGACGACATGGAGCTCGACGCGCAAGGCGAGCTGGTGCTCGAGCCGACCGAGGATGACCTCGTGTACGGCCGCCGCGGCAACGCGCTGCTCGTCAACGGCTCGCTGCCCGGCACCGCTGTCGCATCCGCGGGTGCGGTCGAGCGCTGGCGCCTCGTCAACACCTCCAACGGCCGCTTCTTCTCGCTGGCGCTCGCGCAAGCGGACGAGCGTGGCTCCTCGCTGCCGCTGCGCGTGATCGGCTGGGACGGTGGCGCGGTGGCCGAGCCCTACGAGACCGATGCGCTGGTGATCGCCCCGGGTGAGCGCTACGACGTGCTCGCGACGCTCGATGGCGAGGCCGGCGAGCACCTCGAGCTGCGGACGCTCCCGCGGCAGGGCGCGCCGGCCGACGACGGTCCCTACACCCTGCTCACCCTCGAGCTCGGCCCGCCCGACCCCGCGGCCGCCGTGGCGCCCGTGCCCGCGCCGACCGCGATCGAGGCGCTCCCCATCGACGACGAGACGGTCGTGCGTCGCTTCACCTTCGAGCACGTCACCGGCACCGGCTCCGGTGCGGTGTTCACCATCAACGGCGAGCGCTGGCCGCTCAACCTCCCGATCCACGTCGAGCGCGGCGCCACCGAGGTCTGGGAGCTGGTCAACCTCGGCCCGCACGAGCACCCGTTCCACCTCCACGGCATGCCGTTCCAGGTGCTCGACCGCGGCGGCGTGCCCGAGCCCACGCGCGGCTGGAAGGACACCGTGCGCATCGATCCCCACGACACGACCCGCATCACCGTGCGCTACGACGAGCCCGGCATGTGGATGTTCCACTGCACGATCCCCGAGCACGCCGAGCGTGGAATGATGGGCGACCTGCACGTGATGGAGGAAGGCGGATGATCTCATGCAGCTACGCGAGACCATGACCTACTGGCGACCGTATGCCCTCGTCGTCCTGCTCGGTGGCTGTCCGGCCCCGGGTGGGGGCAGCTCCGACGACACCTCCGACGACCCCTGCATCCCCGGCCAGTCGATCGCCTGCGAGTGCGACGACGGCAACCCTGGCGCGCGCGTGTGCGAGCCCGACGGCGTGGGCTTCGAGGCGTGCGTGTGCGAGGGCAGCGAGGGCACTGGCACGGGCACGGGGGCCATGGACGGTCCCTCCGACGGGGGCCCCGGCGAGACCGCGGCCGACACCGGCTCCGCCGACGGCCCGAGCTCGGGCCCGGGTGACACCGGGGCGGAGACTGCAGCCGAGGTGCCCGACTTCCAGCGCGACATCGTGCCGATCCTCCAGGCCACGTGCGGCGGCGCCACTTCGCTGTGCCACGCCCGCAACGCCTACTTCCCCACCGTCGACCAGGGGTGCCGTGGATGGGCGAGCTTCGAGGACGCGCCGCTCGGCTCCTCGTTCGATGATCTCGACCCGGCCACCAATGGCCCCCCGGAGGGGCCCGTCGACTGCCCCGATCGCACGCTCCACCAGCGCCTGCTCGAGCTCGCCCCGTGGGAGTGCGACGCGAGCTGGCGCTACGTCGAGCCGGGCTCGCTCGAGGGCAGCTACATCTGGCGCAAGCTCACCGAGGGCGACCTCTGCGGGGAATTCCGCGTGATGCCCCCGCCGGGAGAGGGCTATACGATCACCGACGAACAAGCGGACGCCCTCGCGGCGTGGATCCTCGCCGGAGCACCACAATGAGCACCACCACCACGAGCACCACCATGACCACCCTCCTGCGCGTCCTGCATGGCCTGGGCCCCGCGGTGCTCGGCTTCGCCCTCGGGGTGGGGGCACCCGCCTGCGGCGGTGATGGTGAGGGCGACGCCGGTGGCAGCAGCGGCCCGCTCGAGTGCGAGCACGGCATGTCCTACGAGTGCGCGTGCCCGGACGGCTCGATGGGCACGCAGCTGTGCTCGCACGACAGCAGCGGCCTCCAGGACTGCGTGTGCGGGGCCGACGACGGTGCTTCGGGTACGAGCGGCTCGGCGGGTACCTCGTCGGGTACGAGCGAGCCGCCGGGGTCGAGCGGCCCCGAGCCCGTCACCGACACCGGTGTGGACGCCTCGACCAGCGCGGGCCCCACGGGCACCAGCGAGGACACCAGCACCAATGGCGCGGCTCCCACCGCGCAGATCAACCACCCGGGTGACGGGGACCAGCGGCCTGCCGGCGTCATCATCCCGTTCATCGGGGAAGCCAGCGACCCCGAGGATGGGGTGCTCACCGGCGCTTCGCTGGTGTGGACCGACAGCATCGAGGGCGAGATCGGCCAGGGCGAGACCTTCGACGCCATGCTGCCCACGCTCGGTGACCACACCATCACACTCACCGCCACCGATGCCGACGGCAACGTCGGCGAGGACAGCATCACGATCACGGTCTTCGAGCAGTGAGCATGTGTGTGCTCTCGACCACCCCGAATCCATGGCCGAATCCATGGCCGAATCCACGGCCGAATTCACGGTGGTAGGGCAGGGTGTGGTCGTGATCCCCCTCCGCGGGAATCCGGCCGATTTGGGGCAACCGTGTGGGTTGTGCGATGCTCGTGGCGAGATCCCATGAGCAGCACCTCCACCACCCTGCGCGAGCTCGGCATCGACAAGGACAACTTCCGCACGCTCGGCCTGTTGCCGCTCGTGTTCGTGGCGTGGGCCGACGGCACGGTGCAGCGGGCCGAGGGGACGCTCATCCGGCGGGTCGCACGGGACAAGGGCTGGCTCACCGCCGACGGCGAGCGGTTGCTCGACAAGTGGCTCGAGCAGCCACCCGACAGCGACTACGTCGTCAAGGGCCTGGCCCTGCTCAAGCAGCTCGCCGCCGAGCGCCACGGCTTCGGGGGCAACGCGATCACGGCCGAGACCTTGGGGAGCCTGCTGGTGCTGTGCAAGGACGTCGCCGAGGCGGCCGGCGGGATGTGGGGCCTGACCGAGTCGATCAGCCCCGAGGAGGAGCGGGCGCTCGCGACCATTGCTCAGGCGTTCGGCATCGGTGACGCCACCACGTGGCGACGCATCGTGCTCGAGCTCGAAGGCGCGCCCACCCGCAGCGCACCGGGCCCCAAGGGCAACATCCTGGTCGGCGAGCTCCCGGCGATCTCCCGCGATCCGCTGGGCCTGCTGATGCGATGCCTGCACGACCACGGCGACGTGGTCCGCATCCGCATGCCGGGGATGGAGTGGTTTCTCGTCTCGCACCCCGACCACGTCAAGCACGTGCTGGTCGACCACTTCCGCAACTACCCCCGGGGCCGCAGCTACGACCAATTCCGGCTGCTCGTGGGCGAGTCCATCGTCACCACCGACGGCGAGGCCTGGCGCCCGCTGCGGCGCGTGGCGCAGCCCGCGTTCCACCGCGACTCGGTGGCGCGCATGGGCGGGATGATGGTCCGCTGCGCCAACGAGATGATCGATCGCTGGAAGGAGCGGCTGACGCCCGGCCAGTCGTTCGACGTCGCGGTCGAGATGCACCAGCTCACGCTGCGCATCATCGGGCACGCGCTGTTCAGCACCGATCTGCAGTCCGAGAGCACCCGCGACCTGAGCGACGCCGTCGGCGTGGCGCTCGAGTACGCCGCCGGCAGCACCAATCCGTTCCGGCTGCCCTCGTCCGTGCCGACCCCCGGCAACCGCCGATTCGCGCGGGCCATGCGGCTGTTCGAGAAGACCGTGCTCGAGATGCTCGACAAGCGGCGCGAGGCCGACGAGCACCCGGCCGACCTGATGTCGATGCTGCTCGATTCGGTGGATCCGGAGACCGGCGAGGGCCTCTCGCACCTGCAGATCCGCAACGAGGTCCTCTCGTACCTGCTCGCGGGGCACGAGACCACCGCGACCACGCTCACCTGGGTCTGCTATCTCCTGTCGCTGCACCCCGACGTGGCGCGGCGCGTGGACGAAGAGATCGAGCGCGTGCTCGGCGGGCAGCCTGCCACGGCCGAGCTGGTCGATCGGCTGGTGTACGTCGAGCAGGTGATCCACGAGACGCTGCGGCTCTATCCGGCGGCCTACATGCTCACCCGCGAGGTGGCGTCGGAGGACCGGATCGGCGGGTACACGATCCCGGCCAAGGCGTGGATCGTGCTGTCGGCCTATGTCACGCATCGCCGGCACGACGTGTGGGAGAACCCGGAGGGCTTCGATCCCGATCGCTTCGCCCCCGAGAACTCCGCCGGGCGGCACGCATGTGCGTACTATCCGTTCTTCGCGGGCCCGCACAAGTGCATCGGCCAGGCGCTGTCGATCATGGAGGCCAAGCTCGTGCTTGCCACGCTGCGGCAGCGATGCAAGCTCGAGCTGCAGGCCGGGTTCGACCCGGGCGTGGAAGCACAGGTCTCCCTGCGGACCCGGCAGGGGTTGATGATGCAGGCGCGCTGGCGCTAGGCGGCTGCGCGAGCGCCTCAGCGGGCCGCCGCGGCGAATGCCGCGACGCGCTCTGCCGCGTTCTGCCGCAGGTTCATGAAGAACAGCTGGTACTCGATCGCGTGGTGGTTGCCGCGGCCCATCGCACGGTCGAGGATGCGGCTCGGGAGGTCGCGGGGGGCGGTGCCGATTCGGGTGATCACGAGCGTGCCGCCCACGCAGCGGGCATCGGCGAATTCGAGCTTCGGGGCGTGATCGTCGGTCTCGAGGAACACCGCGCCCAGGTTCAGATCCGCCGCGGCCAGGCTGTCGTTGGTGCTCCAAGTGAGCGGGTTCGTGCAGAGCAGCGCTCGCTGGTCCGAACGAGCCATGTCGAATTCCCCGGGCTCGTAGTCTGGTCCGCGTGCATTCCAGGCGACCACGCAGTGGAGATCGTCGGCGGCGCGGCACGGCGGGATGTCGGGCGCTCGCTCGCGCAGGCCGGCCTCGGTGACGCGGGCTCCGACGAGGTAGGCCGCAACGAGTCGATCCCGCAGCGGGGTGCCCGAGATCACCTCGTAGAGCAGGCGCTCGGCGAGCACGCTGCCCTGGCTGTGGCTGGCGAGGATGAACGGCCGCTCGGGGCCGCGCTTGGCTTGGAAGGCCTCGAACGCTCGCTGGACGTCGGTGTACGCGAGCTCGATCGCGCGGTCTCCATCCGCCGAGGGTCGGTAGAATGCCGTCAGGTTGGCCTGGCGGTAGCGGGGGGCATGGATCGCACAGCAGCCGGCGAACGCCGACGCCTGGATGCCCGTGCCCACGCGATCGGTCCCCTCGTTGATCGCCTCGTCGTCGGTGGGCGCGTTCCAGCGGGTCCCGACGTACGAGGACGAGTGCACGAAGAACACGTCGACCGGGGCGGTTCGCTGATCCACCGCCGACGCGCCCGCCGGCGCTCGGTCTGCGAGATCCTCCCGCTCCGGGAGCGCGCTCCAGTTGCCGGGGTCGGCGTAGTCCGGGGCAGGCGGCGGCGTCTCATCGACGAACGCGGTGCCTGGGGTCAGCGACCACGTCACGATCGCGCCGAGGTTGAGCCAGGCGAGCAGCACCAGCAGCGCCATCGCGGCTGTCGTCCAGCCGGCGATGCGGGCGACTCTCCTCCAACGGCTCCGCGCTCGGCTCGCTGCCACCGGGAGACGATGCCCACGGCGCTCGGCGTCGTCAAACTCGGCGATCGGTGAAGCGCCGCGAGCGTGCGTGGCCTGGTGTGCTGGCGGACCCCGATGGGAGCCCGCCGGGCGCACCGGCGGCCGTCAGCTTCCCTTTCCCTTGGCTGCGGCCTCGAGGGCGGCGATGTCGAGCTTCACCATCTTCATCATCGCCGCGGCGACGCGGTGCGCCTTGTCGCGATCGGGGTCGGCCATCACATCCTCGTAGCCGGTCGGCACGATCTGCCAGCACACGCCGTACTTGTCCCGCAGCCAGCCGCACTGCTCGGGTGCACCGCCGCCCTGCAGGAGCGCGTCCCAGTAGCGATCGAGCTCGGCTTGGTCGTCGCACATCACCATCAGCGAGATCGCGTGATTGAACGGATCCAGCGGTCCGGCGCTCATGGCCTGGAACGACTGGCCGAACAGCGTGAACTCGACGACCTTCACCGAGCCCGCGGGGCCGCTCGGCGAGTCGACCGGCAGCGCGGTCACCCGGTCGACACGGGAATCGGGGAAGATCGAGGCATAGAAGGCCGCGGCCTCCTCGGCCTCCTTGGTGTACCAGAGGAACGGAACGAGCTTGAAGCGGGTCTTGGTGGTCATGGGGGTGGTCTCCTGTTCTCGCGGTCTAGGTGGTTGGACCGCAGCGGCACGCAAGACTCATCGGTTGCAGCGAAGGAAAAGTGATAGCGCGTATTGCGCAGGCGCTCACGCCACCGTCTCGATCTCGATCTCGGTGGTGGTCATGAGCTTGTGGATCGGGCACGCCGCTACCGCCCGCGTGAGTGCGGCGCGCTGCTCGACGCGCTCGAGCGGGCCCGCGGCACCGAAAACCTACCTCCGCCGTGGGGTGTCCTAGACCGCTGCATGCATACGAGACCTGCTGCCGGCCTTCGTTCCCTGCGCCCGAGCGTTCCTTGCCTGGGTGCGTTGCTGGCCCTGGCGCTTGCCGCTGCATGCCATCCCGCGCCCACGGCCTCCACCCCGCCCGCGGCCGCTCCTGCCCCGTCTTCGCAGATCACGGGCCCCTTTGCCGAGCTCGATCTCGGCTTCGAGCACGGTGACGTTCCTCGTGGTTGGCAGCTCGATCGTTCCGACTACCCCACCAAGCTCGACCAGGTCCACGTGTTCGCGGGCCAGCGCAGCCTCGCGCTCTCCCATGACGGCGTCCACACCACGGGCCGCGTGCGCCTGCAGCTGCCCATCGAGGCGGTGCGCGGTCGGCAAGTACGAGCCCGCGTCCACGTGCGCACCGAGGCCGTGAGCCGCGGTGGCGTGGGCCTCGTGCTCGTTGCCGATCGCGGCATCGATGTCATCGCCCGCCGCGAGACCCCCGAGCCGGCCAAGCTCCGCGGCGACGTCGACTGGACCGCGCTCGAGCTCGCCCTCGACGTCCCTGACGATGCCGAGGAGGCGCGCCTCGTCCTCGATCACTCCGGCAACGGGGTCGCATGGTTCGACGCCGTGGAGCTCGAGCTCGGGCAGACCTCTGCGCCCCCACCCCTCGCCCACGCCGAGGGCACCGTTCGCGACGAAGCCGGCAAGCCCGTCGCGGGCGCGACCGTGGTGATGTTCGCCATGAGCGGCGAGCACTCCACCGTTACCACCGATGCCGAAGGTCGCTTCTCGGTCGACCGCCCCCACGGCCCGCACATGCTGGGCGTGAACGCCGAGGCGGGCGTGGTGAGCACGATGGTCGAGCTCGCCGCGGGCAAGAACCCTGCGCTCGAGCTGCGAGTGGCCCGCGGCTCACGAGCGATCCGCGGGATCCTGCGCGACCAGGACGGCAAGCCCTTCGCCAATGTGCTGGCGATGGCTGCGACCGAGCAGGAGAGCTTCTATCCCACGCACACCGATGCGCAAGGTCGCTTCGCGCTCGCAGTACCGCCGTCCGAGGGCTACATGCTCTTGTTCAAGGGTCCCAGCGGTCAGCAGGTGATGCAGCCGCTCGGCGACGCCGAGGCCGAGGTGAGCGCGGTGATGCCCCGTGCGGGGGGAGCTCCCACGGCGGCGATCGAGTGGATCGCTGCGCATCAGGTGCCGCTGCGCACGGTCGAGCCCGGGCAGGGGGTCGACGATCTGGCCGGCCTCGACCGTGCGTTCGCCAAGGCCACCGTGGTGGGCCTGGGCGAGGCCACCCACGGCACGCGCGAGTTCTTCCAGCTCAAGCATCGCATGCTCGAGTACCTGGTCGAGCGCCACGGGTTCACGGTGTTCGGCATCGAGGCCAGCCGCACCGAGTGCCGCGCCATCGATCACTACGTGCAGACCGGCGAGGGCGACCCCAAGGCGGGGCTCGCAGGGATCTACTTCTGGACCTGGGACACCGAGGAAGTGCTCGCGCTCGTCGAGTGGATGCGCCAGTACAACGTCGAGCACCCCGGCAAGCTCCATTTCGTGGGCTTCGACATGCAGACGCCCGACGTGGCCGCTCGCAACGTGATGGCCTACCTCGAGCGGGTCGATCCCGAGGCGACCGAGCGCGAGGTGATCGCCCCGTTCGGCCGCCCGTGGCATGCGGAGGCCTACGCCGAGCTCCAGCCGGCCGGGCGCAGTGAGGTGAAGGCGGCGCTGACTCGCCTGCTCGGTCGCTTCGACGAGCAGCGTAAGAAGTGGGTCGCGGCTACGTCGGCCGACGCGTTCGCCGACGCGCGCGAAGACCTCGTGCAGGTCCAGCAGGTGATCTCGCTGCTCGATGCTCCCAACAACGAGGGCTTCGCGGCTCGCGACCGCGCCATGGCCGACAACGTGCTGCACATCGCCGAGCGCTACGGCAAGGGCACCAAGGCCGTGCTGTGGGCCCACAACGGGCACGTGGCGCGGACGTGGTCGCACATCGACGTGATGGGCAAGAACCTCGCAACGGCGCTGGGCGACCGGTATGTCGCGGTGGGCTTCGCGTTCGATCGCGGAGGCTTCCAGGCCAATGGCATGGACGGCGAGGACTCTACGGGTCTGCGCGAGCACAGGGTGGGGCCCGCTGCCGATGACGACATCGAGGCCGCCCTGCGCGAGGGCGGGCCTGCCCTGTTCGCCGTGCCGCTGCGCGGCCTGCCGCGCAAGGGCCCGGCTGCCGAGTGGCTGCGCTCGCCGCGGCCCATGCGCCAGATCGGGGCGGTGTTCGATCGTGATGATCTCAGCGCCCGCGTGATCGAGCCGGTGCCTGATCGCTTCGATGTGCTGGTGTTCGTGGAGGAGACCACGCGCGCGCGTCCGATCCGCCGGGACTAGACTAGGTGATCTCGTGCCCGAAGAAGTAGCGCGCGCCGGGGCGAAAGCGGTCGAGGGTGCCGGTGTGCAGGAGGTTCTCGACGAGCGCGATGGCCTCGTGGGTCTGGAGACGCGTGTCGGTGAAGAATCCGCGTAGGTCGACGCCGGTGGAGGCCTCGAGGAGCATGCGGGCGTCCTCGATCTCTGCGCCGCCGGAGAGGGACACGAACGAGCCTGCGCGGAGGCGCTCGAGCAGGCGTGCGGCGATTTGGCGAAGATCGCGGAGCTGTCCCTGGAACAGCGAGTCGTGGTCGGGGTCGGGGCAGTGCGCGCGGACCTCGTCGATGCGCGTGGATACGAGGCGGTGGTACGCCTCGTGATCGTAGATTGGCTCGGGCTCGAGCCAGGGCTCGTCGGGCTGGGGCACGACGGAGGGGCCCTCGGCGATGTCGCCCATCTCGGGCTCGAGGATCGCGGATAGGCTGAGCACCGGAGAATCGGGGAGCCAACGGACGTTCCCGCGGTCCTGGACCAGGGTGTGCAGGCGGAGGATCTCGGGCGCAGCCCATAGAAAGCCGCTCGTCCCGAGTATCGTCGAGATCCACCAGGCCGTGGAGGGATCGTCATCGATGAGATCCTCGAGCTCGGTGATCGTCCGGCGAAGCACGCGGGCCGGTGCCGCGTATGCGAGTAGCGTCCGACAGCCGATCCAGACCAGCGCATCGTTCTCGCGCTTCATGAGGTCGATGAGGCGGTCCGTCGGCGCGAAGCACCCGCGCTGGGCGTGGGAGAGGACCGCAGCGAGGACCTCGTCGGGGGTGCCGCGCTCGAGGTACCGCGGGTCGAGGATGTCGTCGGGGGGTGGATCGTTGAAGTGAAAGGCCGTACCGAGCGCCATGAACAGGTGAGCGGTGTAGGCCTTCATGGATCGAGCCGTTACTAGGATAGCTTGTGGAGGGGCCTGAGGCGGTGGTGGTGACGCGCTCCATGCAAAAGGCAAAGGCCACATAGGAACCCGGGACGGCCGGCGGCGTGTCCAACCGCGTGGGTCTCGTCCTCATGCGCTCGACCTTCGGTGGTTTGCCGCGTGCGCGTGATTGCGCGCAGCGCTGGGCGGCGCTGAGCGGCCTGGCGTGGGTGCTCGGCTGCGGGGGCGCCACGATGGCCTCGACCACGCCTGGCGACGTCCTGGTTGCGTCGCGAGAGGTGAGCGCTCCGTACGCACATGATCATGGCAGTGCGCAGGGGGCCGGCGTGCTGGGTTGGTCTGAGGAGCTCGACCCGCGTCTGCGACGGGTGTTCGATCCCACTGCGTTCGAACCGCTGCCGCCCCCACGCCCGGGGTCGTGGCGCGAGCGCGTGCGCGAGCCCTCGCAGTCGTTCGCCGAGTTCGCCGCCGCGCGCTTCGATCGGCCCGATGCGACGCGAAGCACCCTCGTGCTGTTGCCGCTCGGCAGCTTTCCTTCTGAATTCGTGTTCGAGGATGGCAGCGTGCAAGTCGTGCACTCCCCCGAGCTCGCCGAGCTGCAGGGTTTTGCTGCGGCGTTCTTCGGGCTGCCGGTCGACGTGGTCACGCCAATCCCCATCGAGCCGCTCGACCTACCCGTGCGCGAGCGGCTTGGCCATGCGCGCTACGACGCGCTGGGTGTCATCGACGCCGTTGCGCCCGTGCTGCCCGCCCACGCCCACTCGATGATCGTGCTCATCAACCACGATCTGACGGCGGGTCCCGAGCAGGGCTACGGCTTTGGCTATGCCACGCATAGCGAGCGGCTGGCGGTGATGAGCTTCGCTCGCCTCGGCCCACGACGCAGCGGGTCGGCTCCCGGCACTGATGTGGACGAGGTCACCCGTGCTCGGGCCTATAAGCTCCTGGCGCACGAGCTGGCGCATACCTTTGGTCTGCACCACTGTGAGTATTTTGCGTGCGTGATGAACGGTGTGGCCGATGTGGAGGATCTCGATGAGCTTCCGTTGGAGCTGTGCCCGGTGTACCTGCGCAAGCTGATGCTCGCGGTGGGGTTCGATCCCGAGGGGCGCTATCGGGGGCTCGAGGCGTTTTATGGCGAGCGAGGTATGGAGGCTGAAGCGGCTTGGGTGCGGGGGCGGTTGGAGGAGATCGGCGGGGGGTAGGGCGGTCGAGCGGTCGAGCTTGGAATCCACAGTCGGTGGCACCCGTCACCAACAACCGTGTTCTTGGACTTGTCGTAGCTGGGCTTCGAGGGCAGCCGTGTCCAGCTCGGCGAGCTCGCGCCTGCGATCGTCGGTCAGCTCGATGTGAAGGGCGCGGCACAGCACCTCGATCGCTCGTCCCAGGCCTTCCTGTAGGCCGCGTTGGTGACCTTCGTGTAGGCCTTCTTGGCGGCCGCGCTTCTCGGCCACCGCCAGCGCACCGCGCTCGTTCTGGATCGCGATGCCCGCGAGGATGTACGCATCCCACTCGGCCACGGTGAAGGCCGCGGTGCGGGCCGCGTCGAGGGCTTGGATGAAGGGCGGCTCGGCGAGCACCTCGGGCACCATCGTGAGGTCGCGGGCCTCGCGGAAGAAGTAGGCCCACTTCTCGATCATGGTCTGCGGCGGGCGGGTGGTGTCGTACTTGGGCAGCTCGAGGAACACGAGACGGAGCTGATCGAGACCGTCCGCGCCGGAGTGCTGTTCGGTCATCCGCCAGCGACTGAGCATGGGGACGTTGCGTTCACCGTCGTCGGGAAAGAGCACGAAGTCGCAGATCGTGATGCCCACGACATCTCCGAGGCTCGGGTAGGCGTCGCCACGGGAGCTCTGGTTCACGTAGGCCTTCGCGACGTTGTAGACGACGCGCTTCTCGAAGCCCTCCACTTGGAGCACCTGCATCTCGACGATGTAGGTGATTCCGCGCGCATCCGTGCACTTGACGTCGACGATGGAGAGCTTGAGCGCATCGACGGCGGGGCGCTGTTCGGGAGGAAGCAGCTCGACGGCGGTGATCCGATGCGGCGGATCGAGGTCGAGCACCGCATTGAGGAACGCGATGAGTACGTCCTTGTGCTCCTCGGAGCCGAAGATCCGCTTGAAGGTGAAATCGGTCTTGGGGTCCGCGAAGACGGGGCGGGGCATGGAGTCCTCGAGCGGGCCGGAGGCCTGCGAGGGAGGATACTGCATCCGAGGAGGCGGGGGTGGCGTCGGGGGAGTCGCGGATGTCATGGGGGCCTCGGGTCTTTGGTCGATGGGGTGCTGAGGGACGGCGACGAGCGATAGGAACGGAGCAAGCAGCAGTGGGTCGTTGGTGGACCACTGCTTGGGATGGGGGAGCACGGATTACGGGATGTCGCAGAGACGAGCGATTGCATCGTTGTGAGGCCGAAGAGAGGTCGATGCAACTGGGAGAAATCGACCAGGGGGAGTGGCCAACCGGTTGGCCGGGGGAGTGGCCAACCCGCTGGCCACCGGGCGAGGTCTCGGCCTGCGGATGGCATGGCTCATCGGGTCGGGGCGCTCGAGTTCGATCCATCTGCCGAGCAGCCGGCTCCGAGGCGTGAGCCCACGGGTGGAGGGGTAAGAGGTAGGCGGTCGGGGCTTGCGGTGGTTGGGTCTTTCGGGCAACGCGTTGCCGGGCTACTGGTACATTCGGGTCCGTTGAGTTCCGCGCCAAGCTGCGGAATTATTCCCTCATGGCGGTGCGCACGCTCGAGTAACCCCGACGGGACAAGTCGGATCGTAGCCGCGACCACCTGGACGAGCCGAAGCGCTTGGGATGGCAGTGGGTGGATCGTTCGGGTCGCCACGCGGGATCAAAGCTTGGTGAAGGTTGAGCTCGGATGCGTATGATTGACAGTCGAGACGGGGATCGGCTCTATTCGAGGGGTGGGGTTCTTACGCGGATTCAGGTGGGTGGCGTGTCTCATGCTGGTGCTCCAGGATGGTTGTGCGAGTGATCTGTCGGTGGTGCCGGGGGAGGAGACGAGCGGGGAAGAAACCGAGGGCGGAGTTGATGCCCCGTACATGGCGACAATGGGGTCGCTCGACACGGGGACGGACCAGACCGACGACACCGCGGGGCTGCTCGACACAGGCACGGGCGAGATCGAGGACACCGGCATCGAGCCCGGTTGTGGCAATGGCATCGTCGAGGCGGGCGAGACGTGCGACGAGCAAGGCCAAACTGAGACATGCGACGAGGATTGCACGCCAGTGGACTGCGGAGATGGGCTGGTCAACGAGGCCGCGGGGGAGGAATGCGACGATGGCGAGGTTTCGGAGGCGTGCAATCTCGATTGCACGCTGCCGCGTTGCGGCGACGATGTGATCAACGTGGAGGGCGAGGAATGTGACGATGGTGAGGGATCGGCAGTGTGCGACGCGGACTGTACGTTGGCCGTCTGCGGCGACGGAACCCTCAACGGGCTCGCTGCCGAGGAGTGTGACGACGGCGGAGAGTCGGGGGCATGCGACGTGGATTGCACACCGGCGGTGTGTGGCGACGAGGTTTTCAACGCGACGGCAGGCGAGCAGTGTGACGGTGCAGGGCGTACCGCGCCATGCAACGACGACTGCTCGTTAGCGGCATGTGGTGACGGGATCACGAACGTGACCGCCGGGGAGGTCTGCGACGACGCTGGTGAGACGGTCGCTTGCAACGCCAATTGCTCGCTGGCGGCGTGTGGTGACGGGATCACGAACGTGACCGCCGGGGAGGCCTGCGACGACGTAGGCGAGACGATCGGCTGCGACATGGACTGCACGCCGGCGGTGTGCGGGGACGGGCTCGCGAACCTGACGGCAGGCGAGGACTGCGACGGTGCAGGGGTATCGGCAGGATGCGACGAGGACTGCACGGTGGTCGAGTGTGGGGATGTGACGCTCAATGTGTTGGCCGGCGAGATCTGCGAGGCCACGGACCTCGCCGGTGGAACATGCGAGGGCCTGGGGTTCGGCGTTGGAACGCTCGCGTGCGATGCGGCATGTGGGGGATATGAAACGAGCGGCTGCACGCCCAGTATGCCGATTTTGAACCTGAGCTTCTCGCAGGTCAAGCGGTTCGAGTTCAGTTGGGCCGCCGCGATGGGGGCGGAGTACTATCAAGTGCTCGAGAGCCCAACGCTCGGGTTGCCGTACATGCAACTCGGGGGGGACGTCGTGGGCGAATCGGTATCATTCGAGATGCCGCTACACTTCCGATGGGAGGCGACCTACGTGCTGCGGGCGTGCAATGAGGCGGGATGCACAGAGTCGGCGGCGGTAGACGTGATGGGGTCGTTGGTAGACGCGGTGGGGTACATCAAGGCGTCAAACACCGGGGCGGGTGACGAGTTCGGCAATGGAAGGGTGGCGCTGTCGGGAGATGGCAATACCCTCGCTGTAGGTGCACATTTCGAAGACAGCAACGCGACTGGCATCGGGGGCAACCAGGCCAACAACAGTGCCTCCCAGTCTGGTGCGGTCTACGTGTTCGTGCGAAATGGAGCAGGAGCTTGGTCGCAGCAGGCCTACGTCAAGGCCTCTAATACCGGAACAGGCGATAACTTCGGTATCAGCGTGGCCCTGTCGGAAAACGGCAACACCCTCGCCGTGGGCGCCAACCAGGAAGACAGTAATGCGACGGGAATCGGGGGCAACCAGGCTGATAACAGTTCCTTCAACTCTGGTGCGGTCTATGTGTTCGTGCGAGATGGAGCAGGGGCCTGGTCGCTGCAGGCCTACGTCAAGGCCTCCAATACTGGAGCGGGCAACTTCTTCGGTTATGGGGGCGTGGCGCTATCGGAAGATGGCAACACCCTCGCCGTCGGTGCCTACGGTGAAGACAGCAACGCGACTGGCATCGGAGGCAACCAGGCCGACAACAGCGCCTTCCAGTATGGAGCGGTCTATGTGTTCGCGCGTGATGGAGCAGGGGCTTGGTCGCAGCAAGCCTACGTCAAGGCCTCCAATACTGGGACGAACGACCTCTTCGGCTTTCGCGTGGCGCTGTCAGGAGATGGCAATACCCTCGCCGTCGGTGCCTATGGTGAAGACAGCAACGCGACTGGCATCGGAGGCAACCAGACTGACAACAGTGCCTCCGACTCCGGAGCCGTCTACGTGTTCGTCCGTGACGAAGTAGAGGCCTGGTCGCAGCAAGCGTACATCAAGGCCTCCAACACCGGGGCGAGCGATGGATTCGGCAATAGCGTGGCGTTGTCGGGCGACGGAAGTACCCTCGCCGTCGGCGCGGCGGGTGAAGACAGCAACGAGATGGGCATCGGGGGCGATCAGACCGACAACAGCGCCTCTTCCTCCGGAGCGGTCTACATCTTCGTACGTGATGGAGCAGGGGCTTGGTCGCAGCAGGCCTACGTCAAAGCCTCGAACACTGGGGCGAGTGACATCTTCAGCGATAGCATGGTGCTGTCGGGAGATGGCAACACCCTCGCCGTCGGCGCTCCTGTTGAAGACAGCGACGAGACGGGAATAGGGGGCAACCAGGCCGACGATAGCGCCTCCGACGCTGGAGCGATCTATGTGTTCATACGTGATGGAGCGGGGACGTGGTCGCAGCAGGCCTATGTTAAGGCATCCAACACAGAGGCGAGCGATCTCTTCGGCTCGAATGTGGCGCTGTCGGGAGACGGTAACACCCTCGCCGTGGGTGCCTACTTCGAAGACAGCAACGCGACGAACATCGGAGGCAACCAAGCCGATGATAGCTTCGTCAATGCCGGCGCTGTCTACCTATACTGAGAGTGCGCCAGGACAAGACGTGCAGGTCGACGCTGTTCTTAGGGCGGAAGGCAAAAGGAAGGAGGCCGAAGAAGACAGGTCGGGCCTCCCCCTGCTCACCTTCGACGCCGCTGGCAACCTCGACCTCGAGCTCCAGTTCGCGCAGCTCCAGGCCGACGCCACCGTCTCGAAGCCACCGACTACGCGCCCACGCAGGCGTCCACCGAGCCCGCCGAGTCCGAGTCAACGTGGCACCCCGACCCGGTCACTCGCCGGGATCCTCCGGGAAGTCACCGGGCTCATCGACACCACCGCCGCGGAGGCGGCGAGGCATCGGCACTGATGGCCATCTCGCCCGCCATCCTAGCGCGACTCGGGCGCGTGGCGGGCCGCGGCGCCGCCCACTCGCACGTCCCGGCGCCCCGTCTCGCAGCGTGGCGCCGCAAGCCGTGGCGGCCTGTCAAGGACCGCCAGCTCGGATCGCACTCAGCTCGAGGACGAGGTCGAGCGGCTACACGAGGCGGCACCGCGCGACGGGGTGACGGTACGAGTGGACCGCTGCGACGGGGCGGGGCATACTCGTAGCGATGGCCGCGACAGCCGAGACTGCCCAGGAGCGCTTCTTGGTCGCGCTCGAGCTCGCCGAGCTCGCCGAACAGATGCTGCGTAGCCGGATCACGCGCAAGCACCCCGAATACGGAGCAGCCGAAATCGAGCACATCGTGGACTCCTGGTACTCGGAGCGTCCGGGTGCCGAGCATGGCGATGCGGTGGGGCGGTCGGTAGACCTCGGACGTTTCAAGTGAATCGCCTCCAGAGGACCATTGCCCGAGCTCTTGCCGACTTGAACGACCTGGGGTGCGCTTGGGCCGTAGTCGGAGGTCTTGCCGTCAGCGCACACGCCAACCCTCGTACTACGCGGGATCTGGACGTCGCTGTATCTGTCGAGGGAGATGCGGCGGCCGAGGCCATCGTCAGGGCGCTGATCGGCCGCGGCTACTCGGTCGAAGGAGCCGTGGAGCACACTCTCCGTGAGCGGCTCGCCACAGTGCGCATGAGGCCGCCGATCAAGGGGGCGGCGATCGTCGACCTCTTGTTCGCATCGTCCGGGCTCGAACCCGAGATCGTCGCCGCCGCATCGATCATCGAGCTGATGCCTGGGGTAAGAGCGCCCGTTGCGACGATCGGTCACTTGTTGGCGACGAAGGTCTTGGCTCGGGACGATCGCAGGCGTCCTCAGGACTGGGACGACATCCAGGCTTTGTTGGCGGAAGCCGACGCCGCGGATATCGAGATTGCGCGAGAGGCCCTCCGCACGATCGATCAGCGTGGTTTTGGCCGAGAGAAGGCCTTGCTCGACGAGTTCGAAGCCCTCCGCAGCGAGTCCGCCAAGCGCTGATGGCCGTGCTCAGCGCGTCGTGCCCGCCAGCGCTCGCGTCACCCGTCGAGCCCATGCAGGCCCGAGCGGCGCGGCAACTACGCTCCAACCACCACTGCTATCCGAACGTCGACCGACCGCCCCGCGCTACGACTTCACAGTGATCAGCGACGAACAACACCCCCACGAGTACCCTCCAACACCCCCATGCCATCGCTGAGCCTCCCCTCACTACTCTCGCAAGCCCCCGCAGGCCCAGCCCTCGACTGGTTCGCCGCAATCGCCGAGCGCCTCCTCTCCCGCACCACCCTCATGGTCGGCACCAAGCCGCACCGCCTCCACGAGATCGAGTTCTACTACCACGGCCGCGAGCACGCCGACTCGTTCACCCACTGCGATCCCTGGCAGCAGACTTGCGCTCGTTGGTACTTCCACCGCGATGGCGGGACCTATCGCGGTGGCACGTACAAGGGCCTGGACATCACATTCGGCCCGGAGGGTGAGTACGGCGGCATCCTCATTCGCTCGCTCGGATCCGAGGATGGGTTCGTCAATGGCAGCTCGCTCTGCGTCGATCGGTTGCTGGCTTGCACGGGCCACGCGGACGTCGCATCGCTCGCGCGTACGGTGGAGGAGCATCCGATCGACTCCACCAGCAGCACGCTGATGCTCGGGGACGACGACACCATCCCGGCCGCGGACATCTGGCGCACGGCTCGTGTGGGTCTCACGCTCAAGCGCGTCGCACGGCATCCCGAGATGGTGGGCTACATCGCGCGGCCGTACCGGTTCCTCGATGCGCCGCGCCAGATCCAAAAGGGGCGACTCCAGCTGGTGATCGCGCTCCACGAACAGGGCAAGACGCCCGCCGAGATCACCGCGATCACCGGAAGCCCCCGACGCGCGCTCGAGGGCTACACCGCGGCCTATGACGAGGGGCGCGCGACGGGCTCGATCGATTCATTCGCAGGCAAGGCACTCAAGCCGATCGATCTCTGTCGCATGTACGGCACGATCGCCGGCATGGGCAATCGCTGAGCGCTCACGGGCAGTTCAGGCTCTCCACGTCGCGCCAGGTCAGGCTGTTGCTCTGGCCGTACTCGATCCCGTCGAACCAGGGGTTTACGCGCTCGGCACCCTCGAAGCCCCAGCTCGCCTCGCCGTCGCCGTCGGCGTCGAAGCCGAGCTCGAAGTGCAGGTGGGGATGGTCGTTCGAGGTGGGGCCGGTCCTGCCGACTGCGCCGATCTCGTCGCCGCGCACGACCACTGCGCCCACCTCGACCGATCGCGATTGCATGTGCAGGTACGTGGTGAAGTAGCCCTCGCCATGATCGATCTGCACGACGTTGCCGGCATTGTCGTGATAGAAGGACATGTTCACGATGCCGTCTGCGGGTGCGACGAGCAATGCACCTTCGGTGCCTTGCTGATCGGGCTCGCGCACCATGTCGAGCGCTGGCGCGTGGCCCCACGAGTCGAGTCGCCACACCTGTCCGCAGACGAACGGCAGCTGCATCCCCTGCGGGAGCGGCACGTCCTCGGGTGGGGTCTCGTCCTCGCACACACCGGTGTTGAGCAGCCTCGCGGCCTCGGCCCACTGCGGGAAGTCGAGCGCTCGGTCGAGGTCGCGGTAGCCGTCGACCACCGTGGGGGCGCCCCACACCGTCTCCCCCGCGGGGAGCGTGTACTGGACCGCCGAGGTGGGATCGGGCTCGGCGTAGACGCTCAATGGGGTCGCTTCGGCGTTCGCGAGGATCTCGTACAGGCACCAGTCCGATTCCTGCGGCGGTTCGTCGCCCGTGGTGGTGCTGTCGTCGTCCGCGGTGGTGGGCTCACTACCGTCGTCGGTGCTCTCGTCGTCGCCTCCGAGCTCGGTGCCCGGATCCCCGTCGCCGGTGGTGTCGACGGGGTCACCCGTGCTGGGACTCCATGCTTCTGGCTCGACACCGGTATCCGAGCAGCCGGCGAGCACCAGGCCGAGGCCACACGAGGCCACCGCGCGACTCACGATTCGCATTGCCCGTTCTTAGCACGCGATCCATCGCGTCGGCGCAGCGCATTGTGTAAGGCGCGTCGTCGTCGAGTCGCTGCACGGACAGCCGCTGAGCATGCCGAGCGGGCTTTTCTGCTACGTTGGCCCGCGTGTCGGACCGGCCATGGAAGCACCTCGCGGCTCCGCTGGCGGCGGCCGCGTTCTGCCTTGCCGCGTCGGGCTGCCACGCGAGGATGCCGACCGTCTCCGTGCTGCTGCGCGACCGTCCCCGCGAGTGGTTGCCGCAGGCCGTAGACCTCGCGGAGGAGCCGACCGCTCGCCTGGTCGCGGCCCACGACGAGTGTGAGGACGTCCCGCTGGGAAGGAAGCGTACCCGGCATTCCCTCGTGTGCTTCGCGGTCGACGAGGCCCTCACGTTTCGCCGCGAGGAACATCTACGACGAGCCTACGGTGCATGGTTCGCCTACGAGCCGTGGGGCGACACCTTCGTGGGAACATGCGCCGATGCCCACCGCGTGGCCGATGACCTGACGACCCTGCTGGGTCCGGTCGAGCTTCCCGACGGTACGCTCCCCGGCTGGCGCACGTTCGCCGCGTCGGGATCCTTCCATCGCGAGATCGATGCGCAATACCTGCTGAGCCACGTCGTCACCCACGCCGAGGCGCTGCTGTCATGCGAAGACGGCGAGGGCCTGCGCCGCGCCCTGGAGCTCTTCCGCGACGATCTCGGACCGCTCCTCGCCGAGGGCCAGCCCTATGGGGGCGGCGGCTCGGAGTATCCGACGGTCGAAACCCTCGCCACGTGGATCGGCCGCGCGGATCTCCATGCGGCCCACACCATCGCGAGCTCGCACGCGCTGCCCGAAGCCTGGGCCCGCGCGCTGACCAGCGCAGGCCCTCCTGCGACGTGCCCAGCCACTGCGCAGGCCATCGAGGCGATGCTCACCGCCTCCGCGGCGGCCGTGCGGATCGAAGGCTGCGCGTGTGCCCGCCGGCTCGACGATCGCGATCCCTCCGTGGCTTCGCTGCTCGCGCTGCGGCAGCAGCTGGCCACCTTCGATGTCTGGACCGGCACCGAGGAGCGCGGGCCCGCGGATCCGGTCACCCTGCCACAGGGCGCAGGACCGCTCGTCACGGGCCTGGCGGGGATCGGCATGCTCGCGAGCACCCTGCGATCGAGCACCACGACCGCCAAGCACCACGAGGTCCGCAGGGCCTGTGCCGATCGACCCACCCCTGCTCGAGCGGCCCGCGCCGAGCCGAGCGTGAGGGTGCTCGGCCCGGGCCCCGAGGCCCACACGCTCGAGGTGTTGGCGCTGGTCCCCGATGGCCTCGACTACGAGTCGCTCGTGGTGGTGTGGTCATCAGCCGCCGACAGTACGCCCGATCGACGCTACTGCCAGCGCAGCCGCGGCCCGCTCGCGCCGAGCGAGCCCGAGCCGCTCCCGGGCTTCGAATGGTGTCCCACTCCCACTCCTTCCGCTTCCGCGGCCCTCTCGCTCGGCGTCCAGCCGCTCGGCGAGGCCGGGCTCCCGACGCACGCCGGCGCGTCCACGCGGATCGTCATCGAGAACGTCGATCCCCCTCCCGGCATCGAAACGGTGAGCGTGAGCGTGTTCTCGGGCAAAGACCGGCGTGTGATCCACTCGGGCGCCTACTCGATCGCCCCCACCGCGGACAGCTCTTCTCCCAAGTAAGCGAAGGACACCCATGCTCGAGCTCCGACCCACCTGCGAGCACTGCAACACGCCGCTGCCGCCCGACTCCCTCGATGCCCGCATCTGCAGCTTCGAGTGCACGTTCTGCACGGCCTGCGTCGAACACCTGCTCGGCGGCATCTGCCCCAACTGTGGCGGCAATTTCGTGCCGCGTCCCATCCGACCAACGCAGGATCGCAACGGCGGCAATTCCCTCGACACCTACCCCGCGAGCACGCGGGTCGAGCACCGCCCCGTCGATCTCGCCGCGCACGCTCGGCTCGCATCAGCGCTCGCCGGCATTCCACCGCACGAGCGCTGACGCGACGGCCGACCGTTCTCGACCCGAACCGCGGCTCACATGAGCGATGCCACGACCGCAGTGAGCCGCTCGTGGGCCTCCCGCATGCCCCGCTCCATGCCGGAGCCGATGTGCCCGTCGCGATCGGCCTGCGACTTGTACACGAGGCGGTTGCGCATGGTGGTGCGGCCGTCGTGCTCCTCGAGCGTCATCGTCGCGACCATCTCGTGGCCGGGGCCGATGGGCTCGTAGTTCTCGGTCAAGACGATCCGCTCGGGGGGCACGACCTCGCGGTACTCGCCGTGGAAGCCGTGCTCGCTGCCGTCGGGCATGCGCAGGACGTAGCGCCAGTGGCCGCCCGGGCGCAGGTCGATCTCGCAGACGGTCATCGTCATCGCGTCGCAGCCGTACCAGCGCTTCACGTGCTCGGGCTTGGTGATCGCCTCGAACACGAGGCGCCGCGGCGCCGCGAACTTGCGCGTGATGACGAGCACGCGATCGGACTCGAGCTCCAGAGTAGTTGCTTCGGTGGTCATTCGTTCTCCTCCTGTCCTCGTGGGTCGCCTTCGCGCTGCTGCAGCTCCTCGAGCAGCCCGTCGAGCCGCTCGTAGCGCTCGGCCCAGATCTGGCGGAAGCGCTCGAGCCACTCTCCGAGCTCGCGCAGCGGGGCTGCGCGCAGCTCGTAGAACCGCTGCTGTGCACGCGGCCTCGCATCGACGAGGCCGGCGTTTCGAAGCACGCGCAGGTGCTTCGAAACCTGGGGCTGCGCGAGCGGGAGCTCGGCACAGATCTCCGCCACGGGCCGTGGCCCGCTGCGGAGCAGCTCGACGATCCTCAGCCGGTTGGGCTCCGCGAGCGCTGCGAAGGTCTCGACCATCACGCGTTCAATATGTCCATTCAGGTATATACCTGTCAAGGAATATTTAGAGCTAAACCGTGCTGGGCACGCATCTCGGGGTATCCTGGAGTCGCGCGGTCCGCACGGGCCGCAGAAGGAGCACCCATGGCGAACGAGAAGGGAACGAGGCTGGTGGGCATCGCCGGCAGCCTGCGCAAGGGCTCGTACAACGCGGCGCTCCTGCGCGCGGCGGCGGAGCTCGCTCCGGCGGGCACGACGGTGGAGATCGCGACGATCGCCGGCATACCGCTCTACGACGGCGACCTCGAGCACGAGCAAGGGATCCCGGCGTCGGTGACGGCGCTCAAGGATCGCATCGCCGGCGCCGACGGCCTGCTCGTCGCCACGCCCGAGTACAACAACTCGATCCCCGGCGTGCTCAAGAACGCGATCGACTGGCTCTCGCGCCCGCCCGCCGACATCCCCAAGGTCTTCGGCGACAAGCCCGTCGCGATCATGGGCGCCACGCCTGGTCCCGGCGGCACCCGCTTGGCGCAGACGGCATGGCTCCCGGTGCTGCGTACGCTCGGGACCCGCGCGTGGTTCGGCAAGCAGCTCTACGTGGCGAGCGCGGGCTCGGTGTTCGACGCGGAGGGCAAGCTCGTCGACGAGAAGATCGCCAAGCACCTCACGGGCTTCATGGAAGCGTTCGCGGCGTTCGTGCGCGGGTGAGCGCGGGAGGCCTCACCGCCTGGCCTTCCGCACCCGCTCCCAGTACGGCGGATCACCAATGTACGCACGAAAGCACTCGATGAACGCCCGGGTCTTCCGCGGCAGGTGATCCCGCGCCGTCGTGAGCGCGAAGATCCCTTGCTCCGGCAGCTCCCACCCCGGCAGCACCCGTACGAGCCGGCCGTGGGCGAGGTCGTCACCCACGATGAACAGCGGAATCCTCGCGAGCCCGAGGCCCTGCAAGAGCGCGCGATGCAGCGCCAGGCTGCTGTTGGCCTGCAGCGGGCCGCGCACGCGCACTGTCTCGCGCTTGGTGCCTCGCGTCAGCTCCCAGCGCGCCCCGGTGGGCGAGAGCGAGTAGACGAGCGCCGCGTGCTCGGCGAGCTCGCTCGGGCTGCGGGGCTCGCCGGCGCGAGCGAGGTAGTCGGGGTGGGCCGCGAGCACGTTGCGGCTCGTGCCGATCCGCTGGGCGACGAGGCCGGAGTCGGGCAGCATGCCGATGCGCAGCGCGAGATCGAAGCCGCCCTCGACGAGGTCGAGCACGCGATCGTCGAGCACCAGGTCCACGCGCACTTCGGCGTGGGCCTTGGCGAACTCGCCGAGCGCGGGCATCACGTGCAGCAGCCCGAACGACATCGGTGCATTGATGCGCAGCACGCCGCGCGGCGAGGTGAGGCCTTCGGTGGCGGCCTCCTCGGCATCGCGGGCGGCGAGCAACGATCGCTGCGCGTGGGGCAGCGCTGCCGCACCGGCCTCGGTGAGCGACAGGCGTCGAGTGGTGCGCTGGAACAGGCGCACGCCGAGGCGCGCCTCGAGCCGCGAGATCGCGACGCTCACCATCGCCTTCGACACGCCGAGCCGGCGCGCGGCGGCGGAGAAACCCTCGGTCTCGGCCACGGCGACGAACACGGCCAGGTCCTGGGTGGCTCCGGCATTGTTCGTTTTCATGAACAATATGTTCGCAGACGGCCATATTATCAATCAATCGAGAACACTGTATCCCTCGAGCATGCGCATCCACTCCGTCGCTCTCAGGGTCCTCGGGCTCCTCGCTGCTGCCTGCGGCGGGCCGCGGATCGAGCCGCACCCGGCACCCTCGCTGCCGCTCGAGGTCACGGACCGTGGCGATCGCATCTACGTGGGGCACGTGTTCCCGCTCGGCTCCGAGGGCACGGTGCCGACCTATGTCTACGAGCGTCGCGTGGCCGAGCTGGGCAGCGCGCTGGTGTCCACGCACGTCACTCGCAATCCGACGGGCGAGATCCAGCTCGCCGAGTCGGCCACGCACTCGATGGGCTACGAGCTGTCCGACTACACGCTCCACGCCAACCAGCTCGGCGAGCACGGCAGCATCCACGTGCAGGGCGACGAGGTCTCGTTTCGCCTGAGCGACGGCGAGCACGAGAAGACCCGCGTGGAGCACCAGGCGGGCGACGTGGTGGTGGGGCCCACGCTGGTGGGCTACGTATTCCAGCGGCTCGATGCGCTCGCCGACGGCGAGGTCGCGAATGTCCGGCTCGCGGTGCTCGACCGGCTGGAGACGATCGGCTTTCGGCTCGAGGCCGTCGACGCCGCTCCGGGCCAGACGCGGATCCGGATGAGCCCGTCGAGCTTCCTCGTGGGGCTCGCGGTCGACCCGATCCACTTCACGTTCGATGCGTCGACGAAGACGCTCCTGCGGCTCGAAGGCCGCGTCCCGACCAAGATCCGCGAAGGCCGGCACTGGAGCGACTTCGACGCCCGCGTCGAGTACGAGCTCGTCGCCTCGCGCTACCGCTGACGCGGATCACCCGGCCTGCATCATCAGGTTCGCGTCGCGGGCCAGCACCCAGGCGCCGTCTTGCTTGCGGAAGAGCGTCAGCGTACGGCCCGAGCGCCGCTTCTTCGGTCCATCGGGTGGGGTCATCGTGACCGTGAGGTTGGTTCGGCAATAGGCCCAGTCGCCGAGCACGACGAGCTCTTCGATGTCGTACTCCGCGTTCATGCTGACGTTCTTGAGCTGCCGCGCGCGGGTCTCGAACTCGCGGCGTCCGAACGGCTCGGCCCCCGGCACCATGAACACGACGTCGTCGGCCATCATGTCGAGCGCGGTGTCGACGTCGCCGGTGCGTGCCGCGATCATCCAGGCCTCGAAGAAGCGGCGGATCTCGCGTTCGTCCTCGAACGCGGCCGCGTCGTCCGGATTCGAGAACAACGGCCGACGGTCGCGTCCGAACGGCTCGCCCGCGATCGCTTCAGTGTGCAGCGCGCAGACCCAGTCACCGTTGCGACGGATCCAGGTGGAGGCGTCGGCGGCGTCGAGCTTCACCGGCTCGCCCTCGACCGTGAGATCCTCGTGGACCCGATAGGCGACGACGGCAACGTCGTCGCTCAGCAGGTGGACCTGCGCGTCCTTCACCTCGAAGTCGTCCAGCGTGTAGGGGGCTGCCTTCAGCCTGGACGCCATCGCCTTCGCATCGATGCGTCCGACGCCTTGGGCGCCGGCGACGATGCAAGGGTCGTCGGTCAGACGCATCGCTGCGTCGACGTCCTTGTCCTTGATCGCCTGCCAGTACTGCTGCTCGAGCTCCAAGAGCGTCTCCTTGATTGCGTGCGTCTTCATGGCTCCTTGCCTCCGTCGGGGGTCTACGCCACCGAGAGCTCGAGGCACGCCGACGTCGCCGTTCGCGGCGCGGCGGACGTCGCGATGCGCGAGTGGGTTGGAGCCGCCGCGGACAGCGGCCCTACCCGCGGTAGATCGAGACGCCACCATCGGCGAGCAGCGCGATGCCGGTGGTGAAGCTCGACGCATCGGAGGCAAGGTAGAGCGCGGACCTGGCGATCTCCTCCGGTGATGCGATGCGTTGCAGCGCATGCAAGCGGCGGACGTGGTCGAGCGCTTCGGGCGTGCTCGCGACGACTCGGCCCATCGGGGTGTCCGTGCCACCCGGCAGCAGCGCGTTGACGCGGATGCCCTTGGCCCCGAATTCGGCGGCGAGCGCCTGGGTGAGGCCGATGAGGCCCGACTTGCTGGCGGCATAGGCGGCCATGCCCGGCATGCCCGCCGTGTAGCCGACGAACGTGGACGTGAGCACGATCGAGCCGCCGCCCCGCGCCAGCATCGCAGGGATCTGGTGCTTGGCCGCGAAGAAGGCGCTCGTCAGGTTGACGGCCAGCGCTCGCTCCCACTCCGACGCGGAGAGCTCCGTCGTCGCACCCATCGCGCCGAGCGTGCCCGCGTTGTCGAAGGCCACGTCGAGACCGCCGAAGCGTTCGACGGCGAGCGCCACCAGAGCGCTCGCAAAGGCCTCGTCGGCCACGTCTCCGGCGAGCGCCACGGCGCGGCCACCGGCTCGGTCGATCTCCTCGACGAGCAGCTCGAGCTCGGGTCGGCGGCGGGCGGCGACGACCACCGCAGCGCCTTCTCGGGCAAACAGCTTGGCCGCCGCGCGGCCGATGCCGGAGCTCGCTCCGGTGATGATTGCGACTTTGTCGAGCAGCAGGCTCATGGGGTCTCCCTCGTTGTGGGAAGGAGCATGAGCGCTCGCAGCCGGCTGGCGCGTCCTGTTTCTTGCCGTCGAATTCGAAGAATCGCGCCTGTGGCCAGCCATGAGCCGAACCCTAATTCGGGATGCGTTCGCGTCATCGCCCCAGCGGGTCGAGCGCGAGCCGGTAGCGCAGCTCGCGGAGCGTGGTTCCTTCGCTCACCTCGTCCTTCGTCGCTCCATCCTCGCGAAAACCCATCCGCTCGTAGAACCCCCGCGCTCGCGCATTGCAGTCGAGCACCCACAGCACGACTGCATCGAAGCTGCGCGAGCGCAGGTCGTCGACGGCGTGCGCGACGAGCTGCCGCCCGAGGCCGGTGCCGGCGGTGGCTTCGATCTGGTAGAGGGCGGTGATCTCGGCCACGCGCTCGCCCTCGGGCGCCTGGGCGGTCTCCCGCGCGGGACCGGTGGAGACGAACCCTGCGAGCCGATCGTTGCGCTCTGCCACCCACACGCGCGCTTCCATGGTCGGCTGCCGCGCGATCACGTGGCGCCACAGGTCCTCGCGGCTCGAGACCGAGAGCTCATCGAGGAGCTCGCTCGGCAGCACCCCGCGGTACCCCCACTGCCAGCCCTCGACGTGGACCCGGGCGATCTCCGGGGCGTCGACCTCGCTCGCGAGTCGCGGAGCCACGGCGGTCACGCTGCCACCTCCAGGCCGAACACCCGCGCCGCATTCCCCCCGAGGAACAGCGCCTTGGCCTCCTCGCCGAGCGCGAGCTCGTCCACCGCCTCGAGGCACTCGGCCGGGGTGATCATCGGGAAGTTGCTGCCGAACAGCACCTTGCGCTTGCCGTGGCCGCGCATGTAGTCGACGAGCTCGCGAGGGTAGCGGCTGGCCTTGTAGGCGGAGGTGTCGATGTACACGTTGGGGTACTTGGTGGCGAGCGCGATCATCTCGTTGGTCCACGGCCAGCCGATGTGGCCGCCCACGATCACGAGCTCGGGGAAGTCGAGCGCGACCTCGTCGAGGTAGGGAATCGGGCGGCCGGGCTCGGAGGGGCACTGCGGGCCGGTGTGGCCGACCTGCAGGCAGAACGGGATCCCGAGCTCGATGCACTCGGCGTAGAGCGGGTAGTAGCGGCGATCGTTGGGCGGCAGGTTCCACAGCCATGGTATGACTCGCAGCGCTCGCAGCCCGAGCTCGCGCACGCACCGTCGTAGCTCTCGCACCGCGGCCATGGGGCGGAGGAGGTCGACCGAGGCGACGCCGACGAAGCGATCGGGGTGGGCGCGTACGAGCGCGGCGACCTCGTCGTTGGAGAGCAGCGGGCCCTGCGGGCCCCACCAGGCGCTCACGAGCGCTCGCTCGACGTTTGCGGCGTCGAGCGCCGCGAGCGTGAATGCCGGCGGGATCGGGTCGGGGAGCGCGTGTGGGTCCATCTTTCGCCAGCGCATGAGCGAGGCGAGCATCGGGCTCCGGAGGAACGCGGCGGTGGGGTGCTGCAGCCAGGCGTCGATGATCATGGTGGGTCTCCTTCGAACGGATGTATCACCCACGCGAGCGCATGGGCCTGCGTCACGGTGACCGGCTCGTCGTCGCGACCGGGCCGCTCGGTGCTCGCGAGCTCGGCGTACAGGTGGTGCCGGACGACACCGTTGGTGCGCTGGAGAGCCGCCGATCGGGGCCGAATCGGGCGCCACCTCGCGAAATGCTGCTACCATCCGGGCCGGCGCTCGGAGCCCCGCGTGCCGCCGATTTCACGCCGATTTCACGAAGGAGCGCATCACCTTGGCCACGGCGCCCATGGGTCGCAAGAAGGCGACCGCTCGAAAGACCACGGCTCGTCCCACGCGCGCGGCGGAGTCGGAGTGGACCTTCCTGACCAATCACGCCCACGTGCTGTTGTGCATCGCCCGGGAGCCCGACCTGCGAATGCGCGACGTGGCGGAGCTCGTGGGCATCACGGAGCGAGCAGTGCAACGCATCGTGACCGAGCTCGAGCAGGCCGGGTACATCGAGCGGCTCCGCAACGGCCGGCGCAACCGCTACGAGGTGCGGGGCAACCTCCCGCTCCGCCACCCGATCGAGCGACACGAGCGGGTCTCGTCGTTGCTCGCCCTCGTGCTGGGGGACCGCGAGCGGTCGAGCCGAAGCCGCTGAGATCCGAACAGTCGTCGGCCCGCTTGCTCGTGCGTCCGCCACCTCGCTATGGTGCGCACCTTCGATGACCACGCCGGCCGAGCTCCCCGCGTCCCACGGGCCGCCGCCGTTTCGCACGCACGCGGGGCAGACGCTCGCGCAGCCGCTATTCCTGCCGGTGTACCAGCCGCGCGAGCGTACGTTCCAGCTCGCGGCGTGGGAGGGCGAGCCGGCGATCGAGGGGATCATCGTCAACGCGTACTTCCTCTACAAGCAACGCGAGCTGCGGCGGCGGCTGGCGGACGAGGGGTCGCTCAAGGAATTCGTGGGGTTCTCGGGGCTCGTGGTCACCGACTCGGGCGCGTTCCAGGGGCTCACCCGGCAGCTGCACCTGTCCAACAAGGACATCGTGCGCTTCCAGGATGCGATCGGCTCGGACGTGATCGCCCCGCTCGATCTCATCACGCCGCCGGGGGATCGGCGCACGGTGGCCGAGCAGAAGCTGCGCGCCACCGAGCGGCGCGTCGAAGAGGGCCTGAAGCTGGTAGCGCGGGGCATGCTCGCGGGTGTGCAGCAGGGCGGGCGCTTCCTCGATCTGCGACATGCGAGCGTGTGCCGGCTGATGGAGCTCGGGGTGGAGTACCTCGCGATCGGGAGCCTCGTGCCGTTCTTCACCAAGAACCATGACCTCGTGTTCCCGGCGGCGGTGCTCACCGACGCGCGCCGCGAGGCGGGGCCGGCGATGCCGATGCACGTGTACGGAGCAGGGGACCCGTGCGAGCTGCCGTTCCTGGCGGCGTGCGGCGCCACGATCTTCGACTCGGCTTCGTACGGGCACTACGCCCAGGGCGGGTGGTACATGACGCCGTACGGCGCGCTCACGGAGCCCGGGCCGGTGCTGGCGGGGGAATTCACGTGCGGCTGTCCGGTGTGCCGTGAGCTGCCGGTGACGGAGGTGTTCGGCGACGAGGCACGGCTCGGGCGGCACAACCTGTGGACGATCTGCGAGACCGTGCGAGGGCTGCGAGGGCTGGTGGGCGAGCGAGCGCGGCTGCATGCGCGGCTCGAGGAGATCCTGCGCGTGCACGCGGCGTGGTTTCCGGGCAGCCGCCTGGTACCGTCGTGGCGCAGCGTGCAGGACACGTTGGTGCTGCCCTAGGCCCGCTCGAGCAAGAGACCCAGCTCGCTCGGGGTGTCGAGGGTGGCGACCACCGTGAGGCCGTGATCCTCGGCGAACGATCGGAGCACCTTTTCCTCGCGCCGGTCGATCGAGCGGCGCTTGACCATGGCTTGCTTGGCGCCCGTGACGAGCAAGCGGCGGGCCGGCACGCTCGCGAGCACGGGGAGCAGCTCGCGCTCCTGGCGGGCGATCACCGGGACGAGCTTGAGCGCGAGCGCGAGCGCGAAGCCACCGCCCTTCTCGGGGCCCGTCACGCCCGCGAAGCCTTCGGCCAGCGACCAGCGCTGCGCACGTAGCCGGGTCGCGCCCACGAGCGCGCTCCAGGCGTGCACGAGGTCCACGGCGACCGCATCGCGATCGAGGGCGAGGTAGGTGGTCGTCGCTTGGCCGAGGCCTTCGAAGGGGTACAAGAGCGGCATCACGCCGCAGCCGAGGTCGAGGATGCTCGTGGGCTCGGGCACCGCGGCGAAGAGCGCGGCCCAGAACGCCGGCAGATCCTCGAGCCGCTCGCGGGTGCTCACGTGCGACGCCACCACGGCATCGCGGGCGGCCAGCGCCTGGGGGTCGCTGGTCGCGACCTCGGCGGCCGCAAGCTCGCGCAGGCGTGCGGTCGCGTCGTGCAGCCCGGGCTCGTCCTGCCGATAGCGACGCAGGTGGTAGTAGATCTTGGTCTTCGCCCGATCGGCCGCCTGTTTGTACGCCCGCGTGCGAGCGAGCCGCGCGGGATCCTGCTCCTGCGCGGCCTGCTGCCACAGCGCTCGTTCCTCGGCCCACGCCTCCATGATCTGCGCGCACGCGGTGTCGACCTCGATGCGATAGCGCTTGGCGACGGTCTTCGCCAGCTCGATCGCGAGCTGCGAGACGACCTTTGCTGCGGGGCTGTCTTCCTCGCTCATCGCCGACGCGGCGTGTTGTCACCGGCGTGCGAGCGTGTCAAGGCGGCTGGTGCTCACCCGAGGCACTCGTGGCCCGAGCGTGCCTTTGCGGCCCGCCCGTTGGCCACCGGGCGGCCGACGGGTTGGCCACCCGGGGATCATCGATCCGCCAAGCCTCCGTGATCGCTCGGGGTGGCCGCCGGAACGCCACGTGCACACTCCGGCGACCATGCTCAGCAGAAGCTATTGTGCAGGGTTGCTCGGTGTGGACGGATACGTGGTGACGGTGGAGGCCGACGTGCGCGTCGGCCTGCCCGGGCTCACGGTGGTGGGGCAGACGACGGGTGCGCTCGCCGAGGCCCGCGAGCGGGTGCGCAGCGCCATGGGATGCTGCGGCCACGAGGTCCGTCCACGTCGGCAGATCGTCAACCTCGCGCCGGCGGATCAGCGCAAGGACAGCCCCGGCATGGATCTCGCGATCGCGTGTGCGCTATTGGCTGCGCACGAGGTGGTGCCGGCCAAGCGCCTCGAGAAGGTGATGCTGTGGGGCGAGCTCGCGCTCGACGGCAGCCTGCGCCCCGCTGCGGGCACGCTGGTGGTGGCCGACTGTGCCCGCCGCCACGGGTTCGAGGCGCTGGTGGTGCCGCGTTCGGCCGCGCGCGAGGCCGCATTGGTGGATGGGCTGCGCGTGATCCCGGCGAGCGACCTCCGCGAGCTCGCGGCGCACCTGCGGGGCGAGGCATTGCTGCCCGAGCACGTACCAGGCGTCGAGCCCACCACGCCGGTCGACGAGGACATCGACATGGCCGACATCCGCGGCTTGGCGATCGGGCGGCTCGCAGTGGAGGTGATGGTGGCGGGCGGGCACAACCTGCTCCTGCACGGTCCGCCGGGGGTGGGCAAGACGATGCTGGCGCGGCGCACCGCTGCGCTGTTCCCCACGCTCGACCGTCATGCCGCGCTCGAGGTCACCAAGATCCACGGGGTTGCGGCGGGCTCGGTGCCGGTGGGTCTTCGGCGGCGCGTGCCGGTTCGCATGCCGCACCACACCGTCTCGGTGGCCGGCCTGCTCGGCGGCGGCCGGCCGCTGCGGCCCGGTGAGGTGAGCCTCGCGCACCGCGGCGTGCTGTTCCTCGACGAGCTACCCGAGTTTCCGCGCGCGTGTCTCGAAGGGCTGCGCGAGCCGCTGGAGGCCGGTGCGGTCACGATCGTGCGTGCGCACGGGGCCGTGACCCTGCCGGCGCGCTTCCAGCTGCTCGGGGCCATGAACCCGTGCCCGTGCGGGTATCTCGGGCATCCGCAGCGCGCGTGCACGTGCTCGCCGCAATCGGTGATGCGCTACCTCGCGCGGGTGTCGGGACCGCTGCTCGACCGCATCGATCTGGTGGTGCCGGTGGCTCCGACTCCGCTCGGCGAATCGCCGGTGCGCGAGGCGGGTGAGCCGACCGACGCGGTGCGAGCCCGCGTGCTGCGAGCGCGGGAGCGGCAGGCGGTGCGGCTCTCGGGGACTGCGTGGCGGACGAACGCCGAGGTACCCGCGCGGAGTGGGGCGGTGGAGCGGCTGTGCGCGCTGGAGCCCAGGGCCACACGGTTGCTCGAGAGCTTGGCGGAGAAGCGACAGCTGAGCCTGCGCGCGCAGCATCGGCTGCGCCGGGTGGCGCGGACGCTGGCGGATCTGTCCGATGAGATCACGGATCTGCATGCGCCGATCGACGAGACGTTCGTGGCCGAGGCCGCGCACCTACGGAGGCTGCCGCGGCCGACGGATGCGTGAGCGGGCCATCCGATGCTCTGGTATGGCCCGAGTCGTGCCTGCCGGTGCATGAACGTCCCTCGCACGGTGTGAGGGGCTACGATGGGACGCGATGCACCCGTCTCGTCTCGCGTGGATCCTCGTCTTCACTGCCTGCAACGGCGCCGCGCCGCCGGCCGACGAGCCCGTTCCCTCGGCGTCCGCGCCTGTACGCGAGGGGTCGAAGTCGGCCGAGCCGCAGCCAGCCAAGCCGGAGCCCACCGCCCCGGCCGAAGACTGGCTGGTGTGGTTCATGCGCGACGGCGTCCCCACCACGCAGTGGCTCGGCATCGCGGGTGACTCGGCCGAGGTCCTTGCCGAGCGCCGCGCTCTGATCGTAGGCGCGGACGCACGCCTGTGGCGGCTCGAGCGAAACGATGTCGAGGTCGACGTGCTCGCCTGCGACTGCATCCTGAAGGACGACCCCGCGGACTGCAAGACCAGGAGCCGGCTCCGCACCCTCGGCCTCAACGCGGTGGCGCTCGATGACGGTACCGTCACGGTGGTCGCTGCGCCCGGGGAGGGTGAAGCCTACGGCGAGCTGTTCGCCGAGCAGGGTCTGTCGATCGTCGGCGGCGTGGGCAGCACGCTGCTGGTCCGGCAGCTCGATGAGTCCTATGCCTGCGGCGCTCATCCCAACTACGAGCACGGTGTCCACGTGTTCGACCTCGTCGCCGGGCGCACGGTCGAGGACGGGTTCGGGGACTGGGTGCGGCAGCTCCCCGAGGCATTGCGCAAGCCCGCGGGCGAGGAGCTGCGCAAGCAGATCGTGGAGTGCGAAGAGGCCGAGGATGCCGAAGCTCCGGGTCTCGACGTGGTCATGGCCGAGCACATGTTCCTCAACGAGCTCGCGGTCGCGCTGAAGGCCGGCGTGCCCGAGCTCCGCTGGACGTTCGGAGCCGACGTGGTCTATTCCTGCTCGTCGTACTACTACGTCGAGGCGAGCGCGACCTCGGGCCTGCTCGCCGAGGCTGCGGCCGTTGGACTGACGCCGCTACCCAAGGGCGTCTCGCAGGCGCTGATGGCGATCGGTAGTGCTGCCTCCGTTGGCTGGGGTCGTCTCGAGCTCGAAGGGGCAGCACGTGACGCCGCCCTGACCCGTTTTGGTGCGTCACCGGAGCCGCCGTGGCCGCCCGAGACGTCGTCGCTGGTCCTCGACCGCAGCGTCGTGCTCGACAAGGTCGAGGCGGGCCGCAAGCACACCCGCGAGAAGGACTACGGCTCGGCGATTCACGAATTCGACGCGGCCATCAAGTCCGATCCCAAGCTCGCCGTCGCGTACTCGGGCCGCGGCTACGCCCATCTGCTTGCCGGTCACCTCGGCGAGGCCCGGGCCGACTTCCAGGCCGCGCTCGAGCACGACGAGCGGCCCCACTTCCAGGCCGCGGTTCACTTCAACCTCGGCCAGCTCGCCGAGCGTTCCGGCGATCGCGAGGCCGCGCGGGCCGCTTACGCACGATCGCTCGAGCTGCGCTCGACCAAGGCGGCCCAGGCCGCGCTGGACGAGCTCGATCGCGCAGCGCCATGAGGGCATCGCGGGCTCTACGAGGGCTCGCATGACGGCTCCAGCACGGGGCTTGCGATCGCCGCGCGCCGACGCCCCGGTGCGTGCAAGCGATTACACGCACCAGCCTCACTCGCACGGCAGCTCGAGGAGCATTGTTGCGGCGCCCGCACCATGGGTAGGGTTCCTACCGTGCCCGCTGCCGACCGGATCGTTGCCATCGTCAATCCCACCGCCGGCGGTGGCCTCGCGCTGCGGCGCTGGCGGAAGACCGAGTCCCGGCTGCGCGAGCGCTGGCCGGGGCTTCGCATCGCGAAGACCGATGGCGCCGGGCATGCCACTCGCCTCTGCCGTGGTGCGCTCGAGGACGGCGCGGGCCTGGTGATCGCCGTGGGCGGCGACGGCACGGCCAACGAGGTGCTCTGCGGGTTCATCGACGACGAGGGCCGCAACCGCTTTCCGAACGCGGAGCTCGGTCTGCTCGGTGGTGGCACCGGCGGCGACTTCCTGCGGCAGCTCGGCTCGCCGCCGTGGGAGGCACAGCTGCAAGCGCTCGAGCTCCCGGGCCGTGCGATCGACTACGGCCTGATGCGCTTCGTCGATCACGATCGCTGCATACAGGTGCGGCCGTTCCTCAACGCTGCCAGCGCGGGCGTCCCCGGCCACATCGTTGCGCGCGTGCTGCGGTCGAGTCGGGTGAGTCGGCGACTGCTCGGGCGCAAGGGCATCTACCTGTGGAATTCCGTGCTGGAGATCCTCGCCTATCGTGCCCGCTCGGTGGAGGTACGAGTGGAGGGCGCCGAGCCGCGGACGCTCGCGCTCGCGGTCGCGGCCATGAGCAACGGCCAGTTCTTCGGCGGTGGCATGTGGGTCGCTCCCATGGCGAGGGTCGACGACGGCCGGCTCGAGCTCGTCTACGCCGGCGATGTCTCCACCGGTGCGCTCCTCGGTCTGCTCGGCAAGATCTTCAAGGGCCGCCACCTCGGTCATCCCAAGGTCGTCGCCGAGGGCATCGAGCGCGTGCACCTGCGCGCGAGCCATGACGGCGACGTGGTGCTCGTGGAGATGGACGGCGAGCAGCCCGGACGCCTGCCGGCCGAGCTGTGGATCGTGCCGGGTGGTCTACGCGTGCGCGTGGCCGGCCTGCCCGCTCCGGTGCCGCTGCGGCCGGTGGCGCTCGATCACGGCGTGGGCGAGGCCGCGAGCTCCAGCACCGTATAGAGCACCGTGTCGCCGACTGCGTGAAGGCTCTCGGCCGAGACTCGCTCGATCGTGTCGCGCCGCGTGTGCCAGGCGTCGTACTCGCGATCGATGAGCAGCACCGACGGCACGCCCGCCGCGGTGAGGAACGCGTGATCGTCGAGCACGCCGACCGGGCGCATGCGATCCTCGAATTGCGCGTGGCCGCGTCGATGCGCCACGTCCCACAGCCGCTCCACGAGCCCGGGCGCATGTTCGTGCGAAGTCGGCTCGACCGGCACGTGCAGGTCGGCGTCGCCGATCATATCGATCACGATCCCGAGCTCCGCCCCGCGTAGCCACGCCGGAGGCCGCTCCGCGGCCTCGGCCGCGAACCGCCGCGAGCCCATGCAGTAGCCGCCCGTCCCACCGCTCCCGGGGCGCCCGAGCTCCTCGCCGTCGAACAGGATCACCGTGACGCCCACGTCGGCCGGCAGCGCCTGCGCGAGCAACGGCATGAGCTCGAGCAGCACCGCCACTCCGCTCGTGCCATCGTTGGCGCCCGGCACCGGCTGGTCGTGCGCAGCAGGGTCCGGATCTTCGTCGGCCCACGGACGCGTGTCGAAGTGCGTGGCGAGCACGAAGCGGCGCGGTGCCTCGGGCCGCAGATGGGCGAACAGGTTGACCAGCGCATACGGCTCGCCGCTCTCGAGCTCGTGGGCCACGAATTCCCTTCGCTCCACCCGCTCGGCCCCGGCCTCGGCGAGCATCCGCTCGAGCGCTGCGATCGACTCGGTGCGTCGGGGATCGCCGAGCGTGCGAGGCAACGCCATCAAGGCCTCGACCCGCGCGAGCGCAGCGGAGCCGGAGAATGCGGGTCCGTTCGGGTCAGCCTCCCACGCGGCTTGGGAGAGGGGGAGATGTGCGTCGGCAGCGAGACGACAGCCCAGGCTCGCGATCGCGGCCGCAATCGCGAGCACGAATTCCCGCAAGGAGGGACATCGCAGGCCGCTCGGCATCGCCACCGAGCCTACTCGATGCGGCGCTCCTTCGCCTCGTCCCGTGGGCTTGGTCCATCGCTTTCGGTTTGGAAGACCCTGGGGTTGCAGGTTAGATTCGGTCACTGAACGGGAGCAGTCATGGCTGACGAGAGCAACGACCCAAAACCAGAGCTGGGCAAATTGGCCTGCTCGTTCTGCGGGAAGTCGCAAAAAGAGGTCAAGAAGCTCATCGCTGGGCCGAGTGTCTACATCTGCGACGAGTGCATCTCGCTGTGCACCGATATCCTTGCCGAGGAGCGGATCAAGGAGAGGTCCACGCGAATCCACAACCTCGTCGAGCTCGTGGGAGCGCTCGATGAGCAGATCGTCGGCCATGACGAGCAAAAGCGGATCATCGCAGCCAACCTCCTGCGTCAGGCACGGATGGGGTCCAACTCCTCGTACGACGAGGCCAGGAGCATCTTGTTGGTGGGGCCGCGGGGGACGGGGAAGAGCTTCCTGATCGAGCTGGCATCGACCTTCATCGGGTTACCGGTGGTGGTCGTCGACGCCTCGCGGTTCGATCGCTTCTCCTCGTTCGAGTGGGAGGGGCTGTTCAAGGAGCTCATGAGGAAGGCGGGTACGAGCGAGCTCGCAGAGAGGGGCGTGATCTGCATCGAGCACATCGAGCGAGCCCTTGGACACGAGGCGCCCGACCTCGCCCGGGCGATCCAGCGTTCGGTCTTGGATGTGACGGGCGGGATGATGGCTCGCGTGGGCAGCTCCCTGCTCGATACCACGCGGATCCAGCTCGTGTTCACGGTCAACCTCGACGGAGCCCCGGGCGCAGCGCGTGGCGAGCCAGGGCGACCATCATGCGGACCGAGGTATGGCAACCCCCTTCGGATCCAGGCCCGCGACTTGGTCGCGCGAGGGATGGAGCCGGAGCTGGTCGATCGGATGGGCGTCGTGTGCTCGTTCGAGCCGCTGTCCACGAGCGCGCTGGAGGTCGTTCTGCGGCGCGCCGCAGGTCCGATGAAGCGCCATGTCGACCGCTTCGAGGCGCACGGGATCAAGGTGAGCTTTGCCGACGATGCCATGACGCGCATCGCCGCCGTGGCAGCGAATGGTGATGCGGGCGTCCGCGGCCTCTGGCAGGTGCTCGAGGCCGTGGCCTCGGCGATCTACTGCACGGTGGACCCGTCCGCCGGTGAATTCGTAGTGCGAGGCGACTTCGTGGACGAGTGTCTGCTCGAGCCTTGAAGCGCCCGTTCGGGCCAGCCGCTGCGAGGCCGTAGACGGCCTCCAACGGCCGATCCGACGGGGTGGCCAACCGGTGGGCCGGGGTACGGCCGCCGAGCATCGCATGACGGCAGCGCTCGCGAGCGCGAGCGCCAATTCCTGCGTGGAAGCGCGCCATCGGCCGATCTGCAGCGTCATCGAGCCGCTTCGGCCTGTGACCCGTTCGTGCCAACCCGGCCCGCCCGCTGGCCAGGGGTGGCCAACGCTCGGGCCGCACCCGCTCGCCTCGATCCGCCAACTACTGGACTTCATTGAACCACATCACCGGCACGGGAGCCGCACTTAAGGGGGCTCGCAACCCTTCGCGGCGACCCGAGAGCGGTCGCCCTTTCAGGAGAACCAAGCCATGACCAACAGCAAGAAGACCAAGACCACCGACGCTTCCGAAGGCACCCTCGGCACCGTGCGCGAGGCCATCGCCAAGGCGATCGATCTCATCGTCACCAAGTTCGGCAAGGGGGCCATCATGGCCCTCGGCGGCGATCCGAGCGAGCTTCCCACGTTCGAGGCGATCCCCACCGGCTCGCTGCACCTCGACCGGGCGCTCGGCATCGGCGGGCTGCCCAAGGGCCGCATCGTGGAGATCTACGGCCCCGAGAGCTCGGGCAAGACCACGCTCACGCTGCACCTCATTGCCGAGGCGCAGCGCCAGGGCATGGTGTGCGCATTCATCGATGCCGAGCACGCGCTCGACCCGGTGTACGCGCGGGCGCTCGGCGTGGCGACCGACGAGATCCTGATCTCGCAGCCCGACCACGGCGAGCAGGCGCTCGAGATCGTCGACACGCTCGCCCGCAGCGGCAGCGTGGGGCTCATCGTGATCGACTCGGTGGCGGCCTTGATCCCCAAGGCCGAGCTCGAGGGCGAGATGGGCGACCAGCACCTCGGGCTCCAGGCGCGGCTGATGAGCCAGGCCATGCGCAAGGTCGCCGGCGTGGCGTACACGACGGGGACGACGGTGGTGTTCATCAACCAGCTCCGGCACAAGATCGGCGTCACGTTCGGCAGCCCGGAGACCACGACGGGCGGCAACGCCTTGAAGTACTTCGCCTCGGTGCGGCTCGACATCCGGCGGATCGCGACCGTGCGCGAGGGCGAGCTGGCGGTGGCCAATCGCACGCGGGTGAAGGTGGTGAAGAACAAGTGCTCGCCGCCGTTCACCCAGGCGGAGTTCGACATCACGTTCGGCAAGGGCATCGACCGCGAGGCGGAGATCCTCGATGCCGCGCTGGTGCTGGGTCGCGTGACGAAGGCCGGGAGCTGGTTCGCGTGCGGCGAGCAGCGGATCGGGCAGGGGCGGATGGCCGCGATCAACTGGCTGCGCGAGCACGCGGCCGAGCGGGAGATGCTGGTGCAGGAGCTGCGCGCCAGCTGGCAGGGCGAGCCGCTGCAGCTGGCGGCGTAGGTCGGCGAGGCGGCGGGTGGCCCGGCATCGCGTGATCGCCGGGCTACCCGCCGCATGGCCCCTCATGGAACCCTCCTCATGGCGCGGCTCGATCCCAAGCTCGACTTCGTGTTCAAGCAGCTGCTCACGCGGGAGCGGGTGCTGCTCGGCGACATGCTGGAGGGAGTCCTGGGCAAGCCCGTCGGCGAGCCCACCATCGTCGATACGGTCATTCCCGGCGAGCGGAAGGACGACAAGGGGATCGCGCTCGACGTGCACGCCATCCTCGGCGATGGCTCGCGCGCCAACGTGGAAATGCAGGTCCGCACACCCCGAACCCTTGCGGCCCGCCTTGTCTATTATGGCTCCCGGAACCATTCGGCCCAGCTACGCCGTGGCAAGGGGTATGAGACGCTGACGTCCACTTCTGTGATCGCATGGTTGGTCGAGCCGTTGTTTCCCGAGCTCGAGCGCCTGCATGTCAATTTCCAGCTTCGTGGGCTCGACACCAATACGTTGTTCAGTGATCACTTTTCGATCCACCTCCTTCAACTCTCCAAGCCACCCGTGCGCTCGCCGCTTCGGTTGCCATGCTACGATGCAAAGGTCGAACGCTGGGCTCGTTTCTTCAATGCACGGAGCGACGAAGAGCTCGACCGGCTCGCCGCGGAGGACCCCATCATGAAGCTCGCCACGCAAACCCTCGACGACATCTCCCAGGACTTCGATGCCTACTTTCGAGCGATGCGCATCGCCGATGAGATCGCGCTCGACAAGATCGAGCGGGCCGCGGTGCGCACGGAAATCCTCACGGAAGGTCGCGCGGAAGGTCGCGCGGAAGGTCGCGCGGAAGGTCGCGCGGAAGGCCGCGTGGAGCTCCTGTTCAAGCAGCTCGGTCACCGCTTCGGTCGCTTTTCCGACGCGACTCGCGTTCGTATCGAGTCCGCGACACCTGAAGAGCTGGACCTGTGGGCTCTACGCGTGCTGACGGCCCAGACCCTCGACGAGGTGCTCGTGCCGTAGCTCGCCACGCACGCTGTGCCGTGACTTGGCCTACGAACGACGCCCGAGATTCATCGCGTCGTGGCCGCGGCCGCGACCCGTTGCACGACCAGCCCTTCGGCGACGATGAAGGCGCTCGGCTCGGCACCATCCTCGGCGAACAGCTCGTAGACGATGTCGTTGCCGTCCATGTCGCCGCGCGAGGGCAGCACGGCCGTGGGCGAGATGCGGATGCGGTAGCCCCACTGCGTGTGCGACGGCAGCTGGAGGTAGCTGACCTCGAGGAAGCGGAGCTCGCCGAACACCAAACCCCCCCACTCGAGGTGGTAGACCTCGAGGCAGGCGGTGCAGTCGGATATCGTCCAATCCGCGAGCCGGACGGCTGCCAGCGGGTGCGCGCGGAGCAGCTCATTGGCCGCGACCAGTGTCTCCGTGTCGGTCACGGCTGATCCTCGCTCCAGCCGACGAGCTGCTCGCGCCGTCGCGCGAGACCATCATCACCACGTTCGCGGGTCGAGCTCACGGGACGGCCCGCAGCGTCAGCGTGCGCGAGCACGCCGGTAGAAGAACGTGAGGATTGGGCCCGTCGCAACCGAGCACGCAGGGAACACTGTGGTCCTTCGTGATCACGCCGATCACCTCCTCGGAGCTCGTGGGGACCAGCCGCGTCCCTCGTTTCAGCTCGACGGAGTCCTGTTGCTCCCTTCCCGAGCCGCGTGCCGAGAGGCTACCCCAGCCCAATTCCTCCGCCTCGTAGCTCCGGATGGCCTTCGACGGGACCCAGCCGACGACGAGCGCTTCGCTCTCCTGATAGCGCACCAGCATGTGGTCGTCCTCGACGGGTCCGAGGCGGAAGACGTCGATGGTGTTGGCGATGCCGGCTGCCCGCTCCGTTCTCGCGATCTCGATCCCGTTGGGCGCGTCGAGGAACCAGACATCGTCCAGGAGCTCGCCGTTCCTGCGCATGTCGTCCTCGAGCTCGCCCGGCGTGTAGACCACATCGAGGGCCTCGGACGCGACGAAGCCCTCCGCGACCAGGAACAGGCCCCGGTAGCCGATCTGCGTCGCGCCATCGACCGACGCGGCCCGCACCTCGACCTCGGTGCCCCCGGCCAGCCGTAGGCCAGGTGTCTTGGAGGTCGGGCGCTTGGGTGGCGTGGGCCGAGGGCCGACGAACGTCTTGCTGCGCACGGTGGTCGAGAGGTCCTGGGCATCGACCGCAACGCCCAGCCGAGACGCCTCGTTCTCGCACAGCACGCGCGGCCGCCTCGGGCTGCCGGAAACGTCGGCGTCGAGCACCTTCACCTCGAGCGCGAGCCAGTCGCGCTTTCCCTCGTCGGTCAGCGGCACGAGCGACGACGGGGCGTACATCGGCCCCGCGCGACGGATCCGGGCCCGCCGCTTGCCCAGCGAGCGGGGCTTGAAGTCGAGCCGTGCGAACTTCGGCACTGCGGCGGCCGCGATCACGACCGGGCCCGTGTCCGTCGGCGTAGTCGTGTCCGTCGGCGTAGCGTCGCCCGCGGCCGGTTCGACGGAGTTTCCGCCAACCGGCGAGCGCTCGGAGGTGGGAACCGTGCTCGATGGCGGTGCTTCGATCGCAACACCCTCGGGGTCTTGCTCGTCGGGACTGGCGCTCGCGTCGGCTCGCGCGACGACCGACGGCGTGGCCGACGGCTCGGCCGGCGCAGTGACCTCGGGCGCTGCGGGAGCGCAGCCCAAGAGCGTGCACAGGATCATGACGCGTCGCGGCATCCGGGCAGTTCTAGCACTGCGTCCCGCGGGTGTACGCAGCCCACGCATTCGTGGGCGGGGCCAGGTCGTGGTGCGCTTTCCGAAGCTCTTCCCCGATCTGCTACCGTCCCGCCAGCCCCGCCCGTGGAGATCCTTTGACCGCCCCCAACGAGGAGCTGCTTCGATGAGCCTGCTGAGAGAATTCAAGCGCTTCGCAGTCCAGGGCAACATGATCGACATCGCCGTCGGCGTGATCATCGGCGCGGCGTTCGGCAAGATCGTCTCGTCGCTGGTCGAGGACGTGATCATGCCGTCGGTGGGCCTGCTCGTGGGCGGCGTGGACTTCTCGGGCCTCGCCCTCACGCTCGTGCCGGCCCAGGGCGAGGCGCCGGCGGTGGTGCTGGGCTACGGCAAGCTCGTCCAGAGCATCGTCGACTTCCTCATCGTCGCCTTCGCGATCTTCATGGGCATCAAGGCGATCAACCGCTTCAAGCGTGAAGAGGACGCCGCGCCCGAGGTGCAAACCAAGGATCAAGCGCTGCTGAGCGAGATCCGCGACCTGCTGAGGGCACGGCAGTCGCCGTAGGCGTCCCATGCCCCGAGCATGCACGGGGGCGACCGACCCCAACGAGCACGCGCGCCCCCACGCGCTGTCGTCGACACGGTAATCCCCATCGCGATTCGATCCACGCGCCACGCGAGCCACGAAACGTCGAGCCCACGCAGCGCGTTGCGGTACGATGCGCCGGTGTTCCACGGTCGCTGGCTCTCGCCGTTCGTGCTCGCATTGCTCGCGTGTGGCACGTCTTCGCCGTCGGGCGAGGGCTCGCTGCCTACCGAGCCCACGTCCTCGGGCTCGGACGGCAGCGAGGTGGCTTCGTCCGCCGAGCCGCCGGGCTCGGGCCCCACGAGCGGGAGCAGCACACCGGACGACACCGCCGACACCACGGCGGACGCGACCACCGATCCCACCGATCCCACCACCGGCGACGAGCCCGACGGCGAGCGCATGTTCGACACGTCGCTGCTCCACCAGGTCGACATCACCGTCGCGCCCGAGTACCTCGACTCGCTCGACAACGATCTCGAGACGCGCGTGCCATGCACGCTCGCCTACGACGGCGAGGTGGTCGCCGAGGCCGGCATCAAGAAGAAGGGCCAGAGCACGCTGCAGCCGCTCGCGGACAAGCCCAGCTTCAACGTCAAGCTCGACGAATTCGTGGCGGGGGCCGACATCGACGGGATCTCGCGGCTGGCGCTCAACAACACCATCATGGACACCACGTTCCTGTCCGAGCCGCTGTCGTACCTCCTGTACCAGCGGGCGGGCGTACCGGCACCGCGCACGGCCCATGCCGTGGTGCGGTTCAACGGCGAGGTGAAGGGCATCTACGTGGTCGTCGAGGCGGTCAACAAGCGGTTCCTGCGCGAGCACTACGGCGACGGCGAGGGCAACCTCTACGAAGGCCCGTGGGACTTCACGCAGGACGTGGCCGCCATCGAGCTCAAGGACGAGGACGAGGGCCGCACCCGCGAGGACTTGCAGGCGCTGACCGATGTCGTGCTGGGCACCCCCGACGACGAGCTCGAGGCCGCGCTCGAGCCGTTGCTCGACGTGGACGAGCTCATCGACACCGTCGCGCTCGACATGGCGTTCTGCCTGTGGGACGGCTACGCGATCGCGGCATGGAACTACTACCTCTATCACCCGCCCGGCGGTCGCTTCGTGCTCCTGCCGCACGGGGCCGACTGGCCGTACTGGGTGGTCGACGTGGATCCGTTCGACGTCGATTTCCGCCCGTGGGGCGCGGAGTACCCCTCGGGGCTGCTCGCCAATCGCGTGGTCACGGTGCCGGCTCTGCGCGCGCGCTACGAGCAGGCGCTCCACGAGGTGCGCGACGTGGCGTTCGACCCCGCGGCCCTGGGCGCGCGCATCGACGAGGTGGAGTCGATCCTGCACACGGCCACCGAGCCCGAGCTCGCGGAGGAGCTGGCCGCGTTCGACGAGACGGTGGCGACCGCCCGTGACTTCGTGGATGGGCGCCGCGCCTTCCTCGATGGATTCTGAGGAGCCGGCATGCAAGCGCCAAGACCAACGATCCTTGCCGTCACGAGCACCCTCGCGCTCGCCTCGGCCTGCTACACGGGCACGTTCGCCGAGCCGGAGCCGGGCACGGCCGAGAGCACGTCGTCGTCGGGCAGCCCTGCGGCGAGCACGACGAGCACCAACCCGGTGACCACGGCGAGCACCAGCTCGACCCCCGGCGAGACGTCCGAGACCACCGCGGAGGTCACGACCTCGCCCGCCGACGAAGGCTCGACCACCGCCGGTCCCGACATGGGCGGACAGCCGGAGGTCTGCCCCGCGACCGCGTTCTGCGAGCCGTTCGAGGGCTACGCCGAGACCGGCCTCGCCGACGGCCAGACGTTCGGGCCGTGGCGGGCCTCGCTCTCGGACGCGGGCGCGACGATGGATCTCGACGGCACGCACACCACGTCGGGCGAGCGGGCCCTGCACGTGCGCCTCGAGCAGGGCCCCGATTCGGGCGGACGCCTCTTCTCCACCGACGAGCTCCCGTTCCTCGCCGACTCACCCACCCACGTGTACGGCCGCATGATGATGTACATCGCGGAGAACGGCACCAGCGTGCACTGGACGTTCTTCGGCGTGCAGGGGCCGGCCGAGCCGAGCTCGCCGCTCGCGGGCAACTACGCCTCGTACATCATGAGCTCGCTGCCATCCGACGGCACGAACACGTACAGCTTCGTCGACGGCCTCTCGGGCGGCCCCGCCTACCAGGACTGCTGGGCCCAGGGCGACACGCCGATGCCCACCGGGCAGTGGAGCTGCGTGTCGTTCGAGATGGACAGCCTCGCGCGACGCCTGCGGATGTACGTCGACGGCGACCCGACCCCGATCGTGTCGGTCGACGACACCGGCCAGGGTTGCGTGTCACCGGTGGCCGGCGACTCGCTGTGGTACGGCCCGGAGATCGACCAGCTGTTCGCCGGCGCATGGAGCTTTCACCCGATGGAGGCACCGCTCGAGGTGTGGATCGACGACCTGGTCGTCGACACCGCGCCGGTCGCTTGCCCCTGAGCACCCCCGCGCGGCCCGCGGATCTCCACCGTAGACCGCCTGCGAGGGGGTCGTAGCGGGTTCTTGGCCCCTCCGTGATCACCCTTGCGAAGCGCCGAACTCGTTGCGAGACTCGCGCCTCTCCCCCCCGGAGGCACGAGTGAGCAGCTACTTCGTTCTCAAGATCCAGTACGTCAATCGGCCGCCCGAGACGCGGAACATCAGCGCGCCGACGACGACGATCGGTCGAGAGTCGGGCGACATCGTCTTGAACGACCCTCAGACCTCCGGTCGTCACTCCGAGATCCACTTCCAGAACGGAGTGGTGCAGGTGCGCGACGTGGGCAGCACCAACGGGACCTGGTTCAACGGCCAGCGCCTCACCGAGTTCATGCTGCAGCCCGGTCAATGGTTCCAGTGCGGGCAGACCACGCTGCAGCTCATGTCGGTGCAGGCGGCCCAGCAGCCGCAGCCGGCCAGGACGCAGATGTCGATGGGGGGCCCGCCCGCACCTCCGCCCGGTGCCCCGGGCTGGCCGCAAGCGGCTCCGCCGATGGCTCCCCCTCCGCCCGCGCCCGCGCCCGCGCCCGCGCCTCCGATGGGTGGCTACCCGCCGGCGGCGCCCGCCGGTTCCTACGGTGCGGGTGGCTATCCTCCCGCGCAGCCGGCTCAGCAAGCGCCCGGTGGCTACGGAGCACCGCCGCCTTCGCCACCAATGGCTGCCGGCGGCCCGGGTGGTTACGGAGCGCCGCCGCCCTCGCCCGGCATGGGTCCGGGTGGCTACGGCGCGCCTCCGCCTGCGCCCGGTATGGGCCCCGGTGGTTATGGTGCCCCTCCCCCCGGTGCTCCCGGTGGTTACGGAGCGCCTCCGCCCGGGCCTGGGGCTCGCCCGGCCTCTTACGGTGGTCCGCCCGCGGGCCCCGGTGGCTACGGTGGTCCCGGCCTACCCGCACCCATGGGCTCGATGGCGCCGCCCATGGGCATGGCTGGTGGTGGCTCGGGTGCAGTGCGGCCCAATTTCCAGGGCACCGGTGGCGAGCTGTTCGTCACCTTCCTGGTGGGCGCGCTGCTCTCGGCGATCACGCTCTACATCTACATGCCCTGGTTCATGTGCCGCCTGGGGCGGTACTTCGCCGACAACACCACGCTCGGGCCCACGCGCCGGGGCGAGCTGCGGCTCGAGTTCACGGGGCAGGGCGGCGAGCTGCTCGTGATCCTGCTGCTGCACGGCTTCCTCTGCCTCATCACGGCGTACATCTACATGCCGTGGTTCATGGTCAAGCTCATCAAGTTCTTCTGCGCGAACACGCAGGCCGTGGCGCAGGACGGGACCCGCTTCCGGCTGGAGTTCGAGGGCACGGGCGGCGAGCTGTTCGTCACCTTCCTGGTGGGCATGCTGCTCACGGTGATCACGCTCTACATCTACATGCCCTGGTTCATCTGCAAGCTGAACAAGGCGATCTACTCGCACACCGCGATCCTCGAGAACGAGCAGCGGGTGGGTAACTTCGACTTCGAGGGCACGGGTGGCGAGCTGTTCGTCACGTTCTTGGTGGGCGCGCTGCTGACCGCGATCACGCTCTACATCTACATGCCCTGGTTCCAGGTCAAGATCCTGAAGTTCATCGCCGAGAACACGCGCGTGCACTATCAGGGGCGCGTGTTCGGCGGGCAGTTCCACGGCACGGGCGGCGAGTTCTTCGTGACGCTGCTCGTGGGCGTGCTCTTGTCCGCGATCACGCTCTACATCTACTACCCCTGGTTCATGGTCAACCTGTGGAAGTTCCAGTACAACAACCTCGAGTTCAACGAGCTCGGGGCGAGCGGCATGCCAGGCGCGATGCCGGGCGGGCCGCCCGGCGGAATGCCCATGCAAGGCCAGATGCCGGGCCAGATGATGGGCCAGCAGATGCAGCCGCAGATGGCGTTCCAGCCCCAGCCGCAGCCCGGCCAGTATCCCGGCCAGTACGGCATGCGCTGACGCCCACCGCCGTTGCAGCGCAAGAGAGGCCGCAGCCCCACGAGGGCGGCGGCCTCTCGCTTTTTGGCGGCCTGCACCCTTGACCGCGGAAAGCCGCTGCCGAGACGATGGGGTCGGGGAATCATGCGGATGATGGGGATGCCACGGATGCCACGGATGCCACGGACGAGGGCGGCCACGGGGACGCTCTTCGTGGCGACGATGCTGGTGGCGACCGCCCCGGCCTGCGGTGACGACGGCCCGCCCGCCCTCGACGAGGGCACGACGAGCGCGGCCAGCAGCGGCGCGACGACCGAGGGGCTCACCAGCTCGGGCGTCGACGAGGGCAGCAGCTCCACCGCGGCCGCGACCACCGCGACCGGCGGCTCGTCGAGCGCCGGCGAGACCGAGGGCGAGCCCACATACCCCGAGCCCGGCGATCACCCGCCCAACACCGGTCCCGGCGGTCCGGCGGTCGCGTTCGCTCCCGAGGACCTCTACGTCGACTGTGCGTTCCTCGACGGCGGCAGCGGCGACATCGACCACCACAACGAGGTGGTGATGTTCGACGGCTACCTGATGATGCCGTGGGCCCCCGACATCGGCAACGGCGGGCTCTCGTTCTTCGACATCAGCGACCCGTGCGAGCCGCAGATCCTGAGCAGCACGCCCGAGATGAACATGCGCGAGACCCATACGATCGGCGTCGCGAGCATCGACGAGCGCTGGTATGCGGTCACGGCTGCGAAGGACTTCGGGCTCGACCTCGACGGCGGGATCCTGATCTGGGACGTGACCGACGTGGCCACGCCCGAGATGGTGGCCCAACTCAACGTGCCGGGGCACTTCTTCATCGACGCCTACGCGCGTGTGGTGCACAGCTCGGCCTGGCAGGCGCCCTACGTCTACGTGGGCGGGGCCGACAACGGGCTCTACATCGTCGACGCGAGCGACCCCGCGAACCCGGAGGTCGTGAACACGCTCGCGTTCGAGCCCACGATGCGGGTCGCCCGGGTGGACGCGATCGGCAACCTCTTGATGGCCAGCACGTCCGAGGGCCCCCGCACGGTGCTGCTCGACATCAGCGAGCCCACGGCCCCGCAGCCGATCGCGGGCGGCGATTTCGACGTCACCGACTCCACGGGGCTCGTGCGCGAGGCGTACTTCAGCAACGTGGGCGGCGGATACGTCTACTATGCGGTCAAGAACGGCGACGGAGGGCTGGTCGTCTACGACGTGCACGACCCCTCGGCGCCCGTGCTCGCGGGCCACTACGGCACCGGGGGCAACGGCAGCTACGTGTTCGTCAAGGACGAGCTCGCGTTCGTGGGCGAGTCGTCGTTCGCGTCGATCTACGACATCACCGATCTCGGCGCCATCACCCAGGTCGCGCAGCTCAACCTCACCGGTGACCTCGACACCGCCACGCCGATCGGCAACGTGGTGGTGCTCTCGGTCGACGAGGACGCGGAGACCGACCATGGCTCGGCCGTGGTGCCCTACGCGGTCGACGTGGACACGACCCCGCCGCGGGTCACCTGGGCATGGCCCTCCGACGGCGCGACGGAGCTGCCGGTGTCGAGCCGGGTAGGGGTGACGTGGAGCGAGATGGTCGACCCCAAGAGCGTGTGGCGCGGCTCGGTACGGCTCTACTCGATGGGGGCCGACGGCGAGCCCGAGCCGGTGGAGGGGCGCCTGAGCGTGCAGGAGAACGTCGTGAATTTCAGCCCGGTGGCGTCGCTCGCCCCCGGCACCGAGTACACGTTCGAGATCCCGGCGGGCGGAGTGGCGGACTACAACGGCAACCGCATCGAGGAGCCGTTCGCGATCACCCTCACCACCATCGGAGGCTGAGCGAGTGCGGGTCGGCTGGCGAGAGTCGATCGTCCTCGGCGCGCTCGCGGGGCTGCCGGGTGCGCCGGGCTGCGGCGACGATGCGAGCGACCCGGGTCAGGGCAGCAGTGCGGGCAGCAGCACCGCGGAGACCGACCCCACCACCGGCGGCCCGGTCGCGACGGGCTCGTCGAGCGGTACGGCGAGCCTCGACAGCAGCAGCACGGGCGATTCCACCGCCGGCGAGCCGCTGTCGGCCGAGCCCGGCGAGTCGTTCTATGCGTTCGTGGGCGAGCGCGTGATGCTCGACGGCTCGGCCTCCACCGGGGCGGTCGCCTATCGCTGGAACCTCGACGACGGCTCGCCCGAGCCCGAGCCCGGGCCCGAGCCCACGACCTCGGTTGTCTATGCGACTGCGGGCCGCTACCGGCCGGTGCTCACGGTCTATGACGCCGTCGGCAACTCGCTCTCGGCCTCGCTCACGGTGACCGTGACCGAGGTGCCCTCCCATGTGCCGCGCCACGCGAGCACGGTGGTGCGGCTCGCCGACGACGTGCGCGTGGCGGTGGTGAGCCCCGACTCCGACGAGCTCGCGATCGTGCGGCGCACCGACGAGGGAGGATTCGAGGTGGAGACGCGCCTGCCCACCTGCGCTCGCCCGCGCACGGTCGCGGCGCTGGCCGACGGCCGTGTGTCAGTAGCTTGTCAGGATGCCGACGCTGTCGCGGTGCTCGACCCCGATCGCGGCACCTCGCACACCGTGGCGCTGCCCCGCGGCGCGCGGCCGTTTGGCGTGGTGGCGGCCGGTGACCAGCTCTACGTCACGCTGCAGGCCCGCGGCGAGCTCGTGCGCATCGATGCCGCGGGTCCGCCCGTGCTCGCGGAGAGCTTTCCCGTGCTGCCCGACGCCCGCGGTGTCGCGGTGCTGCCCGACGGACGGCTCGCGATCACCCGCTGGCGCTCGGCCGATACCCACGCCGAGCTCGCGGTGCTCGACCCCACGAGCGGTGACGTGGAGCTCGTGACGCTGGCCTTCGATCCCACCGAGCCCTCCGATACCGCGTCGGGTGGCGTGCCGAGCTACCTCGACCAGGTGCTCGTGTCGCCGATCGGCGACGTGGCGGCCGTGCCCACGCTGCAGGCCAACCTCGCGCAGGGGCAGTACCTCGACGGCAATCCGCTCACGTTCGAGACCACCGTGCGTGGTGTGGTCTCGTACCTCGACCTGTCCGGCGCGGGCGCGCCGCTCGAGGACTTCCCGCGCCGCCGCCACTTCGACGATCGCGGCTTCTTGTCCGCGGGCGCCCACTCGAGCCGCGGCGACTACCTGTTCCTCGCGGCGCGCGGCAGCCGGGCGGTCGAGCGCGTCGACACGTTCAACGGCGGCCAGGCGGGGGCGCTGCTCGACGTGGGCTACGCCCCGGCGGGGGTGGTGCTCTCGGCCGACGACCGGCTGCTGTTCGTCGACGCGTATCTCTCGCGCATGCTGGTGGTCTACGACGTGACCGACTTCGCGGTGCTGCCCCAGCCGGTGGCCGAGCTGCCGATCCCCTCGGTCGAGCCGCTGCCGGCGGAGATCCTGCGCGGCAAGCAGCTGTTCAACGACGCGTTCGACCCGCGGCTGGCCCGGGACTCGTACATCGCGTGCTCGCACTGCCACCTCGACGGCGAGGGCGACGGCCGCACGTGGGACTTCACCGATCGCGGCGAGGGCCTGCGCAGCACGATCTCGCTGCTCGGGCGCGCCGGCACCGGCCACGGTCCGATCCACTGGAGCGCCAACTTCGACGAGGTGCAGGACTTCGAGAACGACATCCGTCACGCGTTCGGGGGCTCGGGCTTGCTCGACGATGCGGACTGGGAGGCCGGTACCACGCAGGCGACGCTGGGCGACCCCAAGGCGGGGCTCTCGGCCGAGCTCGACGCGCTCGCGGCCTACGTGACCGCGCTCGACGAATTCCCCGAGAGCCCCTGGCGCCTGCCCGACGGCAGCCTCGACGCGATGGCGCAGGCCGGCCAGGCGCTGTTCGAATCGCCTGCGCTCGGCTGCACCACCTGCCATGCCGGCCCGCGGCTGACCGACTCGGTGTTCCTCGAGCCCGCGGTGCCGCTCTTGCACGACGTGGGCACGCTGACCGAGGCCTCCGGCCAGCGCCTGGGCGGCCCGCTGCTCGGCCTCGACACGCCCACGCTGCGCGGGGCGTGGAGCGATCCGCCGTACCTGCACGACGGCTCCGCCGCCACGCTGCTCGAGGTGCTCACGACCCATAACCCGAGCGACGAGCACGGCGTCACGTCGACGCTCACGCCCCTCGAGCTCGAGCAGCTGGTGGCCTACCTCCAGAGCCTCGAGTGAGCGAGCGCCACCGACGTTCGAAACGCGAAGGGCCGCGACGCTTGCGTCGCGGCCCCGTGCAGTGACCCTACGGTCTCAGTAGTCCGCTTTGAGCTCGTCGAAGCGCTGGAGGAGCTTCCCGACGTACTTCCCGTTGGGGAAGCGCTTGAGGTAGCGCCGGCCGCGGGTGAGCGCCTCGGAGATGCGGCCATCCTCGGTGGCCGACAGCCACAGCCGGTACATCGCCATCTCGGCGCTGGGGTGATTCTTGGGCGCCCGGCGCAGGAACTCCTCGAACGCGTTGTCGGCGGCGCGGTAGTCGAGCGCGTAGTCCATGCGGAGGATGCCCACCAGGAGGTAGCCCTCCACGGCGGCGGGCTCGTTGCCGTACTGCGAGATGAAGTCCGACAGGCAGCGAGCGGCGCGGTAGCGGGTGCGCTGCGAGGCATAGAGATCGCGGCAGCCGTCGAGCGTGGCCTTGAGCTCCTTGCCGCGGGTGACCTCCACGTCCTTGCGCAGGCGCTCGATGAGATCGCCGGCCTCGTCGTCGAGCCGGAGATCCGCGGGTGCAGCGGGCACGTACGGGGCGGGCTCGCTCGCGGACGGGCTCGGGCGCTTGCTGGTGACCGGCACCTCGAAGGTGGTCGGCTCGGCCGTGGGCGCGGGGATCTGGCCCAGCGTGCGCAGGGCCGGATCCTCGGACAGACCGGGCACGATCCAGCTCTTGGGGATGTGCCCGTCGGCCAGCGCGAGCGCGTCGGTGAAGTCGGCGGACTCGCCGTCGACCTCGTTGGACAGCGGCAGCGCGGCGGCGACCTCCTCGAGGCCCACGTTGCCGTGGCTCGAGGTGGCGACCTCGTAGCGATCGCCGGACTCGACCTCGGCGCGCAGGCTGTTGGTCTCGGGGTGGAGCACGTCGACCTGGCCGCGGAGCACCGACACGACAGTGTCGCTCTGCTCGTCGACCTCGACCGTGAACACGGTGCCGATCACCCGCACCACCGCGGTGGGCGTGCGCACGTAGAGGATGGGATCGGACGGGCGGCGGTCGTAGCGAACGGCCGCGATCCCGCGGTGCACCTGCAGCTCGAGCAAGCTCGGGGTGGCCTGCGTCCACTCCACGTCGGAGCCCGGCGTGAAGTTGGCGACGATCTTGCCGACCATGCCGACCTGCAGCGCGTCGTCGTTGCGCACCTTGAAGCGGGTGCCCACCGGGAAGGTGTCGGTGTTGGTCTGAGCGGTCGACTCGGCCGGCGTGCTCACGGCGGCGTTGCCACCGAGCACGCGCCCGTAGCTCTGCGCGGGGTGATCGATGCCGCCGGGCGCGGCGGGATCGGCCGCGGCCGTGCGCATCGCAGTGCCGTTGGGATCGGAGGGATCGAATGGACCATCGGGGCCGTCGATGGGCGTGGGCTGGAACAGCGCCACGGTGAGCGCAGCCGCGGCACCGGCCATGGCGGTGATGCCCGCCCGCAGCGACCACTTGTGGTACCAGGGCTCGGGCAGCTCCTCACGCGAGCGACGGAGCGCGGCGTGGAACTCCTTCTCCTCGGAGAGGCCAGTCGGCGGCGGCGGGACCACCGGGCCCTCGTAGAGGGCATAGAGCAGCCGGTGCATCTTCCGGCAGTCCCTGCACTCGCGCAGGTGCGCGTCGTACAGGCCCCGCACGGCTTGCGAGGCTCGGTCGCTCATCACGAGCTCCGCATCCTCACGGCACTCGTGGCAGCTATAGCGCTTCGGGTTGAGCTCTGCAGTCATGGTCAAAACCCCTAGATGCCGCTCACGCGGACACCAGCTCTCGGAGCTTCTTGCGAGCACGGGTCAGGCGGTCCCCCACCGTCGACACGGGCTTGCCGAGGATGTCGCTGATCTCTTGCAAGGTCAGTCCCTCGTAGTGATAGAGCACGAAGACCTCGCGAAGATCCGGCGCAAGCTGCTGCAGGATCCGGTGGGCTTCGTCACGTGCCTCGACGCGGGTCGTCTGGACGGAGGTCCCCCGACTGGAGTTGAACCAGTTGAGGGCAGTCTTGACCCGGTCACGCCGAAAGCGTTGGCGAATGAGGTTGTGGGTGGTGTTCGCGGTGATGCGGTAGAGCCACGTGCTCAGGGTCGAGTTGCCCTGGAAGCTGGCGAGCGCGTTGAAGGCCCGGGCGAACACGATCTGCGTGATGTCGTCGATCTCGCAGTCGGGCCCCAGCAGCCGAAACAAGTGTGCGCGCACCTGCCCTTGATACGTGCCGTAGAACTGCCGGAGGGCTCGGTGCTCGCCGGCTTTGGCGCGCACGAGCAGGTCCAGCTCCTCGCGAGAGAGGAACGTGGCGCTGCCATCATGCGAGAGCTCGGGGCTCTCCGAGCCCCCGTGAGCGATCGCAATGTTCTCGGCGCTCTGCATCCCGTTCATCTCACGCAGCGGCGTCTGCACCTTAGGACAACTTTCCTGCCCGATTTTCCGGACGCCGATCGAGTTAACCTCAGATTCCGCGGGCCGGAAACCTCATTAGGACGTGCGAGGATCGCGGAAATCGGGCACCCAGGGAGCGCGGCGCCGGAGCCCAAGGCTTCGCGAAGCGCCGGAGACGATGGTTCAGGTCAGGGAGGATCGTGCGGGAAAGCTTCTGGAACGCTGTATTTTCGGCTTTCGAGGCCGAGGCGATGGCCGAGAAGTACGCCTGGCTGCGCCGAGCGGTGCTCGAAGGGGAGGCCTCGCCGACGGCGCTGCGGGAGGCGGCCCGGCGCTGGCCCGGGTCGCTGCGGGAGTGTCAGCGCCTGGCGCCGGAGCGCTACCGCGCGCGGGAGCGATGGGCGCGGGATGGGGCGGCGCTGCCGGATCGCGCTCGTGCCGCATGGCTCGCCGAGGGCCGGGCGGCCGTGTGCCTGTGGAGCGAGCTCCATCGGCTCACCGCGGACGTGCTCGTCTGGCGAAGCGGGCTCGTGGCTCGCGGGGCGCTCGGCGGTGCCGGCCCGGCCGAATTCCTGCGGGATCTCACGCTACGAGATCCAGAACGGCGTGCGGTGTGGCCCGAGGCCGACGTGCTCTGCCGCTTGGGATCCGGTCGCATGGGCCCGACCGTGGCCGAGGCCTACCTCGCCCATTGGGCTGGCTGGGACCCATCGACGCTCCGCGCGTGCCTTCTTGGCCTCGAGCCTCGACCTGCATGACGGCCCGTCGACCGGGCGACCGGACTCGCCGGGCTCGCCGGGCCGGCGACGGTGGCCTTGCGTCGGCTCGGTCCCTGCCGGCATGGTGGTCGCGGTGACGAGCACCTCGCTGCGCATCCTCGCCGCGGTCGTGCTGGCGGTGATCGTGCTCGCCGGCGTGTACCTCTCGGGCAAAGCGCGGCGCGACACGGAGCAGCGGCTCGACGACTTGCGGGCGGGCATCGATCGCAGCGAGCAAGACTCGACGGCACGTGGCGGGGTGCAATCGACCGACCTCGACCCCCAGCGGTTCGAGCAGCAGCTCCGCGAGGATCTGCTGCGCTGGGGCCTGACGCCGATCACGGTGCAGGAGCTCGCGCGGCCCAACGCGTACTTCCTCGAGGTGAGCGAGCCGGTCACGCTCGCGCCGGGGCGTACGTGGTCGTCGGCCCACGTGCGCATCCGGGTGCGGCTCGACAAGGTCGAGTACATGCAGCGCGGGGCCAAGGTGAGCTCGGTGCACGTGATCGCGCGGGCCGAGAACGTGTCGTCGCGGCCCATCGCCTACTCGCTGCACATGCGCGGCGAGGCCGGGAGCTGCGCGGTGCGAGGCGCTCGCGAGCACAACGCGGTCACGCTGCGGCCCCGCGAGGAGGCCGAGATCGTGGTGTGCGCGGGCCGGGACCGGGTGGTGCTCGAGCGACTCGAGGTGCTCGAGGTGACCGACCTCGGGCACCACTACCTCAGCCAGGTCTCGCCGCTCGCGCTCGGCCAGGACGCGATCACGACCGCTGCCCACCGGCCGCTCGTGGCGGTGGAGCCGTGCCCCGACCTCGACACCAAGACGCTGGCCGCCTATCTCCAGGCGGGCACGGCGGCATGGGCCGACGTGGCCGACTTCTACAGCCGCCACGACTGTCACCGGCTGCAGTTCTTCCCCGGCTACCGTCGCGCCGAGGAGGCCCTGCCCAGCCTGCCCGCGATCCCGCCGGAGTAGCCGTGAGGGCCGCCCAACGGGCGCCTCGCGTCCTGCGCCGAATTCGCCGTTCGAGTCGTGTTCGGTGTGCCTTGAAATCCCTAGGTTTTTGGCCCTACCATGATCCTCCGACGAGCGCCGTGCTCGAGGTGAGCCGTGACGAAGTCCGAGCTGATCGAGGTCGTAGCCCAAGAGGCGAATCTCACTAAGGGACGCGCCGAGCTGGTCATCAACACCATCTTCGAGTCGATGGTGGATGCGTTGCAGCGCAGTGAGGGCATCGAGATCCGTGGGTTCGGAAGCTTCACGGTGCGTCAGTACAAGTCGTACGAGGGTCGCAACCCGCGAACGGGTGACGCGGTCCATGTCGCGCCCAAGCGCTTGCCCTTCTTCAAGGTGGGCAAGGACTTGCGCCTGCGGGTCAACGGTCAGCGCGCCACACCGGCGCCGGTGCGTCGCACGGAGTCGACCAAGCCGGCCAGCGCTCCGAGCCCCGTGGCGGGCACCAGCCCCAAGCCGAGCGTGGCGGTGGATCCGGGGATGACCGAGGACGTGATTTAGGGCTCCGGCTCGAGGACGAGGCGGCCGGCGCGGGTGTCGATGCGGGCGAGGCGACCGGCGGGGAGCTCGGTGCAGCCGCGGCAGCCGACGAGAGCGGAGAGGCCGAGCTCGCGGACCATCAGCGCGGCGTGGCTGAGCGGGCCGCCGTGCTCGCAGCAGACCGCTCGCACGCCGAGCTGGCGCAGCGCGACGGCGGCGGGGGCGGTGAGCGAGGGCAGGACGACGATCGCATCGGGGTCCGGAGGATCGGCGAGCAGTGCAGCGAGATCGGAGCGCGGGGCGAGGCGGCCGGTGAACGAGGGACCGAGCGGGATTCCGCGCAGGCGAGCACGGCGGGCGAAGGAGACGGGGCGGCCATCGTGGATCCGCAGCGGGGGCTGCAGCGCGGCGTGCCGGAGCTGGAGCTCGCGGCGGGTGGCAATGCGCTCGGCGAGGGCATGCGGGGGCGTGCGGGCTTGCAGCGCGGCAACCACCTCGGGCGCCTCGAGCATGAACACGTCGCTGGAGAGGCCCAGGCGGTGGCCGGCGGCGAGGTACCACGCGCGCAGCGGGGCGAGGCCCAGCGCGAACAGGTGATCGTCCTGCTCGCCGAGCAGCGTGACCGCGGCGGCCTCGTCCTCGATGGGCGCCGATGATCGGCGCGGGTGGTCCTGCGTGCTCGCGGTCTCGGTTCGGGTGCCGAGCTCGGCGAGGCTCGGGCTCGCGAGGTCCCAGGTCGCGGGCAGCACGTCGAGGAACTCGGCGCGGTCGCGGGTCGAGAGTGGATCCTCGAGGTCGGCGGCGATGCGACCTCCGAGCGCCCGGCGAGCCAGGGTGCGCGCGGGGACCAGCACGCCGACGTAGGCGTCGATCATGTCGAGGAAGGCCTGCTGCGCGAGCGGCAGCGCGTGGGCCACGGTGGCGGCGTCGGCGGGCTCGAGCTGCTGCACGAGCGCATGCAGGCGCTCGCGGGCTCGCGGCAGCGCGTGGCTGCGCAGGTGCTCGAGCGCCTGCACGGCCGTGGGCACCGCGGGCCGGCCTGCCAAGGTCTTGGCGAGGTCGCGCGGCAGCGTGCGCACGTAGAGCCATCCCGCGAGCACGGTGGGATCGCCGGCCTTGGGTCGCTGCGCTCGCAGCCAGCCCATCAGCCACGCGTGGGCCGGCGACAGCGGGGTGGGGTTGTGCTCGGCGTCGAGGGTGAGCTCGCCGCGGAGCTCGTGCAGCGAGCCCTCGGCGGCGAGCGCAGCATGGAATGCAGGCCAGCCCGGGTGCAGCGGGGCGGCGAGCGGTCGGGCCTGCACGAGCCACGGGAGCCCGTCGGGAGCGATGACGATCTCGAGATCGTGGCCGTGCGGCGAGGGGCCGAGCGCTCGGATCGCACGCTCGACCACGGCCTCCACGGCCGCCCGCGCGGGATCGCTCCAGATCGCGAGCGGGCCGGCGAATTCGGGGCTGCGGCCCTCGGCGAGCGCCTCGCCGCCGGCGGTGTGCAGCTCGAGCTCGGCTGCGCCGTCGGGCGGCACCGCGAGCACCAAGAGCGCGCGGCGTGGGATCTCCTGCTGCACGATTGCCCGATCGCCGGCGCTGCCCGTGCCGTGGCGATAGGCGGCGAGCCAGGGATCCTCGCGCTGGGTCGCGAGCACGCCGAGGGCGTCCTTCACCATGGCCACGTCGCGGCAGCCGAGGCACGAGCGGCCGAGGCCGGCGGCGCTGCCCTCGAGCTCGTCCTCGCCGTCGAGGGCGCTGCGCACCACCACGGGGCCGCGCTCGAGCAACGCGCGCACGGTGGCGAGCGTGGCGGGATCGTCGAGCGCCGCGGGCTCGGGGGCCACCACGAGCCCTGGGGGCACGGGCAGCCCTGCGCGTGCGAGCTGGCCCAGGCGGCGTGCCTTGGCGGGGAGCAGCTCGTCGTCCGCGATCGCGAAGCTCGGCGGCCCGTTGCGCGAGGGGTCCATGGGCGGAGCATAGGAGGCGGCATGGGGGTGCGGTAGCCTCCGCGCGGCGTGTCGCCGTTCGAGGATCACCTGCCGTGTCCGGCGCTGCGTGAGTGGCTGCTGCCCACGTGGATCGGCAAGCGCGCGGCGGCGTGGATCTGCCCGCGGCAGCCGCGTTGGCGGGCGCCGCGGGTGCTGCGGCGAATGCTGGCGCTGGGGTCGGTCGCGACGCTAGAGAGCGATCCCGAGCCGGCGTCGCTCGACGTGCTGGTGGTGCTCACGCCGTTGCCCGGGCCGGGTGCGCCGCTGCCCGAGGCCGAGTGGAGCGCGCTGCGACCCGGCGGGATGCTCGTCGATCTCGCGTCGATCGAGCGACGCAGCGTGGGCCAGCTGCTGCGGCCGTGGGCTCGTACCCGCCGGTTGCGCGAGGCCACGGCGATGCGGGCACGGCAGTGGCTCGAGCGCGGCGCGTATGCGCCAGAGCAGTGGGTCACGGTGGAGCCGGCGGACGTGGTCGTCACGCTGGTGCGTCGGGCGGTGCCGTAGGTAGGGCCTCGGTGGCCGACAGCCACTCGTACGCCGTTGCGAGGGCCTCGCGAGCGTCCGTGGTGATGGGTGCTCCGTGCCCCACGACGACGCGGTCGAACGGCTGTTCCAGCACGGCGTCGATGCTGCCGCGCGCGGCGGTGCGATCGGAGAACGCCATCCAGCGGAGCATGCGGCTCAGGGCGATGCGGTCGTAGAACCCCATTGCGCTCGCGTACACCTTCGTCCATGGCTCCTGCGGTCGGCCGATGTTGTGCACGAGATCTGCGACGACCAGCGTGCTCGCCGGTCGGTAGAGGAGCACGGTCTCCTCGAGCCGAAAGCCCTCGATGGGCAGCTCCTCGAGGATGCCGGCGAAATCCGGCTCCGGGGCAGTGCCGTGCACGCGATCGATGCGGAGATCGGGGCGCTTCTTGGCCAGGCCTCGGGGGGCGTGCAGCCGCGCCGAAGGGAACGCGGCCGCCCACTCGCCGATCTGGAGGTGATGGAACGTGTTCGGCGCGTAGAGGTGCGTGACCGGCCCGAGCGCCTCGACGGCAGCACGACGCTCGGGCGTCGGCTCGATCGGCGAGTGGATCAAGAGGCCCCCGTCGCCCAGGCGGAGCACCGTCATCGTGGAGGAGAGCGGCATGCCGACGATGCTCACCGGTGCGCTGGCGAGCCAGACGCCTTCGGCGAACGGGGTTAGTGGCTCGGCGACGGTGCTCATGCTCGGCTCCTCGGGACTCGGGGATGGTGGGGTGGTGATCGACGAGGCTGCTCGATCGTCACGCGCAGGCGATTGCGGCGCGCCACGCCTCTCGCAGCGTGGCGAGCTCGGTCGAGTCGCCCGCCGGTACGAACTGCCGGTCGCGCTGCCACGCGCGCTCGAGCGCGGCGGTGTCGGGCCACAGGCCCACGCCCAGGCCCGCCAGCGAGATCGCGCCCAGCGCGGTGGTCTCGAGCATCGTGGGCCGGTCGAGCGGGATCCCGAGCAGATCGGCCTGGAGCTGCATCAGCAGGTCGTTGGCGGCGGCACCCCCGTCCACGCGCAGGACTTTCACGCCACCGCCGAGATCGGCCGCCATTGCCTCGAGCAGATCCGCGATCTGCAGCGCAATGCCCTCGAGCGCGGCGCGTGCGAGGTGCCCGCGGCCGGTGCCGCGCGTGATCCCGCGGACGAGCCCGCGCGCGTGCGGGCGCCAGTGCGGCGCGCCGAGGCCCGCGTGCGCGGGTACGAGCACCACGCCGCCGCTGTCGGGCACGCTGCGGGCCAGCGCCTCCACGTCGGTCGCGCGCTCGATGATGCCGAGCCCGTCGCGCAGCCACTGCACCACCGCGCCGGCCATGAACGACGAGCCCTCGAGGCAGTAGGTGGTGACGTCGCCGAGCTGCCAGGCCACGGTGCCGAGGAGCCCGTGCTCCGAGGTCGGGATGCGCGTGCCGGTGTTGAGCAGCGCGAACGCACCGGTGCCGTACGTACACTTGGCCTGGCCCTCGGCGAAGCACGCCTGGCCGAACAGCGCCGATTGCTGGTCGCCCGCGACGCCGCAGATCGGGATCCCATCGGGCAGCCCCGGCACGCCGCGGGTGCGCCCGAACTCGCCCGCGCACGGCTGTACGCGCGGGAGGATCGTCTTGGGCACGCGCAAGAGCTCGCACAGCTCGTCGCTCCAACCCCCACCCGCGAGCGGCCAGAGCAGCGTGCGCGAGGCGTTGCTCGGCTCGGTCGCGTGCACGGAGCCGCCGGTGAGGCGCCACAAGAGGTACGTGTCGACGGTGCCGGCCGCGAGCTGCCCCGCGTCGGCACGGGCACGAGCGCCGTCGACGTGGTCGAGCACCCAGGCGAGCTTGGTGGCCGAGAAGTACGGATCGAGCACGAGCCCGGTCAGCGCGCGCACGCGAGGCTCGTGGCCTGCGGCCTTCAGCGCCTCACAGGCGGCTGCGGTGCGGCGATCCTGCCAGACGAGCGCGCGGTGCAGCGGCACGCCGGTGGTGCGATCCCAGAGGAGGCTCGTCTCGCGCTGGTTGGTGATGCCGATCGCCGCGATGCGGCCCACCGGTGCGTCGCTCTTGCCCAGCACGTCGACGATGGCGTGCAGCACCGAGGCGTAGAGCTCCTCGGGATCGTGCTCCACCCAGCCCGGCTGGGGGAAGTGCTGCGGGAATTCGTGGGTGGCGCGGGCGAGCACGCGGTACGAGGTGTCGACCAGCAGGCAGGTGCTGCCGGTGGTGCCTTGATCGATGGCGAGGATGAGGTCGGCGCTCATGGGTTGGGCTCGGGGGTGGAGGATGATGGAGTGGGATCGGTCGGCCCCAGCACGGACATGGCGAAGCGTACGATCTCGGCTTGGGCTTGGTCGCGATCGAGGTCGTGAGCGAGGATGTGGAACGATCGCGGCAGCACCACTTTGTGCACCGAGCTGCTGCCCACGCGCTGGGCCACGCGGTCACAGTGGACCACCGGGGCGATGTGGTCGTGGAGCCCGTGCAGCAGGAGCAGCGGCATGTGGACGTGGGGCAGCAGATCGGTCACCTCGTCCTGGAGCGCGATCATCTCGGCAAGCGCGGGGAACGGAAAGCCCCGCAGGCTCGGGCTCTGCCGAAACGCCCGCTCGACACGAACGTCGGGCCCATCCTTGGGCAGCATGCCCACCAGGCGCCCGAGGCCGGGGGTGGTGCGGAGGCGGGCGAGCGCCCCGATGGCGGTGCGCTGCCAGCCGGGGAGCGAGAGCGGCACGGACAGCGCGACGAGGCCGGCGATGTCCGAAGGCCGCAGAGCCGCGAGGCGCAGCGAGAGCAGCGAGCCCAGCGAGAACCCGAGCAGGAGCACGCGCCGGCGGCCGGCGGCGTAGAGCTCGTCGAAGGCAGTCTCGGCCGAGGCGTACCAGTCGCGCCACGAGGTGGTCTCGAGCGAAGCGAGATCGGAGTGGCCCGCGAGCAGCGGAGCCCGGACCGCGAAGCCGCGGGCGGAGAGAGCTTCGGCGAACGGTGCGACGTCGTAGGGAGTACCGGTGAGCCCGTGCAAGAGCAGCACGCCACGCGGGCCCTCGCCGCGGTGGATCGGCCGAGGATCCACGAGCGCGTCGGTGGTGGACGACGAGGGAGCGGTGGCGGACATCGCGGCGAGCAAGGAGCTTAGATCAGGTGGGCTGCCCGGTGGAGATGGGCCGTGGTACTCCTGCAAGCGGCGTTTTACGCAGGGACCGGCCATGCTGCTCCAATTCACTGTCGAGAACGTGCTGTCCTTTCGGGACGAGACGGTCCTGAGCCTGCTGGCCGCTCCGGGGGTAGAGCATGCGCCGGGGCAGGTGATCGAGGTGCCGGGGTTGTCGCGACCGGTGCTGCGGGTGGCGGCGCTGTATGGAGCGAACGCGTCGGGGAAGTCGAATTTGGTCAAGGCGATGGCGATGGCCCGACGCCTCGTTTTGGATGGGACCCGACCCGACATTCCGATCGAGGTGGCGCCGTTCAAGCTGGACCCCGAGGCGCAAAGCAAACCTTGTCGCTTCGAGTTCGAGCTATGGGCCGAGGGATCTCGGTGGTCGTATGGGTTTGCCTGTACCGCTGAGCGAGTGGTCGCCGAGTGGCTGTATCGCGACAGTGGTGATGGTGAGCGCAATGTGTTCGATCGCGGACTCGATGATGATGCGGATCGGTTTTCGATCAAGATTGGTGATGGGGTTGCCCTCGACGAGGAACGGCGACGATTTTGGGGGTTCGTCGCGGAGGGGACTCGCGACAACCAGCTGTTCCTGGCAGAAGCTCGCGAGCGCAACGTCAACGAGCTAGAAGTGCCGCTGCGGCTGTTGCTGGAGGATCTGATCGTCGTTGCGGCTGGTGAACAAGCGCGGGATCTTGCCGATCGGATGGAGCAACGGGCGGATCTTCTGGCCTTTGCGTCCGAAATGCTGCGTGCATCGGGAACCGGGGTGTCGAGGATCGCGATCGCTCGTGGAGCAAGGGTGAAGGCCGGAGATCGGATCCCACTGGATGCGGAATTGGGCACCTTGATTGACAAGGCGCTCGACAACGCATTCGAAGAGTGGATGTTGACCCTCGCCAAGCAGCGGAGAATCGTATTCGTGCACCATAGCTCGGACCCCGCGGCAGGAGACGTCATCATGGAAGAATCCGAGGAATCGGATGGCACGCGACGACTGGTGGGGCTGTCGCCGCCACTGTTCTCACTGCTCCAGTCGTCCACGGCAGTCGTCATCGACGAGCTCGATCGCAGCCTTCATACCCTGCTCTCCCGTAACTTGCTCGAACACTTCTTGATGGCCGAGCCCGCCACCTCTGGGCAGCTCGTCTTCACCACCCATGACACCAATCTCCTCGATCTCGAATTGTTGTCATATGACTCGATTCGATTCGTGGAGAAGGGAATGAGTGGCGGCTCCTCTCTCTACTCGCTCGCCGAGTTCAAAGCCGAGCAACTCGCACAGCTCGGCAACCGGATCGAGAGTGGCTATCTCCACAGTCGCTTCGGAGGGACGCCGTTTCTCAGCGACCCACGCGTATCCACCTGGAGCAGGAGGCAACCCCGATGAGTCGTGTGCGTATTCGGCGTGCCGGTCTCCTACCGGTGGATCAAGATCGGTTTCGGGACATGGGGGTGTTCCTCGTTGCGAGCGAGGACACCTATGCTGTTGCGCAGTACTTCGAGGCTTTGAAAGACAATCGTGTGTTCGACACTCGAAGGGTCGTCATCAGGGTGCTCGACACGGGTGACTCTGGTAGATCCGATCCGGCATCGGTCCGCCTCCGCCTGACGGAGCTCGAGCGATCACTCAACGAAAAGCTCGATGTCGACCAACGATGGCTCTGCTTGGATGTCGATCACTGGAGCACGGGACGCCACACTCCCAACCTCGCCAGAGCTTGCAAGGAGGCGCGAGAGGCAGGCTATGGGCTTGCGATCAGCAATCCCGCGTTCGAGGTCTGGCTGCTGCTCCATTTCGCCGACGAGCCCAAGGCAACGCAGGCCGAGTGTGAGGCGGCGATCCGTGCTGCGGCTGGTTCGTACGACAAGACTCGACTTCAGGCGGCACTTTATACCCGCAAGGCCGTCGCGCTCGCGATTGCCCGTGCCCGCGCCCTCGACACGGATCTCACCCAGCGCTGGCCGCAGCAGCCGGGCTCGCACGTATATCGGCTCGTCGAGAGTCTTCCTCCACCACCGCCTTGATCGGCCTCACTTCCCCCGCTTGCGCTGCCGCGACGCCGGATCCTGCCGATAGAACCCCTGCAGCACCTCGTACAGCTCGGGATGCTTCCGCTGCATCGCAAGCCCTTGCTCGAAGAACTGCTCGGTCGCCACCGCGAAGAACTCCGCGGGGCTCTCCCCCGCATACGCATCCAGGAACGTCTTCCGCCCACGAGCCTGTTGCGCGTGCAGCTCGTCCCACCCTCGCTGAAACACCTCCACCCACCGCGCATACGTCTCATGATCCGCCAGCGGCGGCACGCCATCGGCATGCCCGCTCAGCATGTCGAGCTTGTGCGCGAATTCATGGAACACCACGTTGTGCCCATCGTGCGGGTTCCTACCGCCGCGCCGCACGGCATCCCACGCCAAGATCAGCGGCCCCCGCGAGAACGCCTGCCCGAGCACCGGCATCGGCCCGCGCGGTGGAGCGGTCAGCACCGCCCCAAAGCTCGTCGGCGGCGGCGGGGCGACCACCGTGCTCGGGTACACCAGGATGCTCTCCACCTGCCGGTACAGATCGTGGTCGAGCCCCAGGATCAACAAGCACGCCTGTCCCGCCACCGTCACGCGGATCTCGTCGCTCAGCTCGAGCCCGCCGAGCCCCTCCCAGTGCTTCTCGGCCACGAACACCTGCACGAGCTGGCCGAGGTGCGCCTGCTCCCCTTCGTCGAGCTCGCCAAAGCACCCGACGTTGCGCTCGAGGATCCCCCGCCACGCCTCCGGAAACGGCTCCTCGAGGATCCGCTCGCGTCGTCGCCTCCGTAGCCAGTCGAAGATCATCGACGGCAGCGTGGCACCCGCGCGGTCCACTGGCCAGCCACGGCAAGCAGGACGAGGCCGCCACGGTGCTTACGCCCGTGCTTTCGGCCTAGGAAGACGCGGCACCCTTCCATCGCGCCTACCGATCGATCCGCAGCCGATCCACACTCGTGCTCCGTAATCCCTAAAATCCGTCTTGGCTCGCTCTCCGCGAGGTGTGCGCAGTGCGCGTACACTTTCGTGGCAGGCGTTTTCGCGACGTCGTGATCCGATCCATGCCTACGGAGGCGGGGTCGTGGCGGCGCTCGCGGGGCCGAACGGGGGGCTCGGCAGCTACATGCTCGACGACGCCGATGCCTGCGTGTCGGCGCCACCCTACGAGGAGCCCGGCGGCGGGGGCGAGGGACAGTACTACCTCGTCGACCCCGACACGGTGCTCGAAGCAGCTCACGCGACCGACGTAGTGGAGTGATCGCGCTCCGCGGTCGTTCGTGTGAGCATCGCCCCATGCGACGCATCGCCGTGGTGGGTGCCGGAATTGCCGGCCTCGTTGCCGCCCATGGCCTGGTCCGCGCGGGCTACGAGGTGACCGTGTTCTCCGACCGCACCGCCGAGCAGTGGCTCGCGGCGCGGCCCACCGGCACGGCCGCCCGCTTCGCGCCCGCGCTGGCCTACGAGCGCGAGCTGGAGCTCGATCATTGGGAGCGCGACGCACCGAAGATCGTCGGCGCGCACCTCCTGGTCTGCCCACGGCCGGGCAACCAGCTCGCGACCATGATCGGTCGCCAGTCGAGCCCCGGGCTCGCCATCGACGTGCGCCTGCAGAGCCACCGCTGGCTGCACGACCTCGAGGCCCGCGGCGGCCGGGTGCGGATCGAATCGGTGACCCTCGAGCGGCTCGACGCGATCGCTGCCGAGCACGATCTCACCGTCGTCGCCGCGGGCAAGGGCGAGCTGACCGCGTTGTTCGAGCGCGACGAGTCGCGCAGCGTCTACCGCGAGCCACAGCGCAACGTCGCGATGGTCGTGGTCGCGGGCCCATCGCTCGAGCGCAAGGGCATCCCGTTCGTGGGGGTCAAGAACAACATCCTCGACGGCGTCGGCGAGGCCGTGTGGATTCCCTACTTCCACCGCGACGTCGGCCCGTGCTGGAACCTCATCTTCGAGGCCAAGGCCGGGGGACCGATGGACGTGTTCATGGGGGCCAAGACCGGCGCCGAGGCGCTCGCGCTGGCCCGCCGCACGATCGAGACGCTCGTGCCCTGGGACGCCGCCTGGGCGCGCGACATGCAGCTGGCCGACGAGCTCGGCTGGCTCGTCGGCCGCATCACCCCCACCGTGCGGCGCCCGGTGGGCCGGCTGCCCTCGGGGCGGCTCGTCACCTGCATCGGAGACACGGCCGTGCACTTCGACCCGCTCGCGGCGCAAGGGGCCAACAACGGCACGAAGATGGCCCGGCACCTCGTGCAGCGGGTGGTCGCGCACGAGGATCGAACCTTCGATGCCGCATGGATGACCGAGACCTTCGAGAGCTTCTGGACCACGCTCGGCCACCCGGCCTTCGCGATGACGAACCTCATGCTCGAGCCCATGACCCCCGCCGGTCGCTTGCTGCTCGTCGCCCAGTACGGCAGCGATGGTCGCGATCGCAGCGGCACTGCCGACGGCCGTCAGGCGCTGGCCGACTGGTTTGCCGATGGATTCGCCCAGCCGGCCCAGCTCCTCGATGCGCTGACCGACGTCGCCAAGGCTCGCCGGCTGATCGGCGACACCATCGGTGGCTGGTGGGGGCGGCGCGTGATGGCCGGAGCGGCTGGGATTGCGTGGCAACAGCTGCGGCAGACACTCGGGCGGTCGCCGAGTCACCCGGGCACCTGATGCGCTCGCGGCTGGCCACCGATCGATCCGCAGTACGCCGACACTCGTGATGATCGTGACCAAGGGCAGCCTCGTCTCCCGGGCTCGCGTGTGTGCACGCCGCATACACGCCGTGCTCGCGCGAGCGGCTCTCACGGTCGCGGAGACACCATGACCATGACTTGCAAGATCTCCTCCCCCTCACGTCCGCGCTCGCGCGTCCGCGCATGCGTCCTGCTCGCGCTGGCGTCATTGCCCCCGCTCGCGTGCGGCGCTGCGAGCGACGCGGGCTCCGACACCGACACGACCCCCACGACGTCGACTCCGGCCGATTCCGCCGACGAGTCGAGCACCACGGCGGCCATCGAGCCCGACCAGTGGGACGACCTGCTCGAGCCGGTTCCGGGCTCGCGCCTGCGCCCGCGGTTCCGCGTGGCCGACGACGGCACGCGGGCGCAGATCGGGTGGTACGACACGATGTTCGAGATGCCGTGCGAATTTCGTGAGGTCCCGGACGCGGGCCTGCGCTGCGTCACCAGCATCTACGGCGACAGTCCGTGGCTCTACGCCGACCCCGACTGCAGCGAGCCGGTGATCCAGGACATCTGGCTCTCCGAGGGCACGGGAGTGGTCGTCGGGAACGACAAGGGGTGCATCGACAAGCAGTACTACGAGATCGGCGAGCCGGTCACCGAGATCTACTTCGACGCCAACGGCCCGTGCGAGCACTTCTCGAACGACCCGGCCCATCGCGTGTACGTGGTCCCGAACGACCAATTCGTCGGGGCCACCGTGACGCCGCTCGAGGGCAACAGTCGCATCGTGCCGCTGCTGCTCGAGGCCGACGACGGTGCGCGGCAGATCTTCGGGGCGTGGGATCGCGAGCACGAGGAAGCGGTGGCGGCCCTGCCCGACGCGGCGGACCAGCTACGCTGGTTCGGACACTGGGAGCCCTCCGTGTCTCCGATCTACTTCGCGGATGCGAGCTGTACCGAGCGCGTCGCGCTGGCCGGGTGCCTCCCCGACTCGGAGCACCCGCGCACGGCCCGGGAGACCGGGCCCGAGCCGTGCCGCGTGCTCGTCGGGCGCTACGAGCTCGTCGAGGAGCTCGGCCGCGACGTCCACAGGCTCCGCCCCGACGGGGGCTGCGAGCCCTATACCTTTGCCTCCGACTCCTACACTCGGCTCTGGCGCGTGGGCGCACCGCTCGACGACGCTGCATACGCCGTGGCCTCGGCGCTCGAGGACGGCGGCGTCCGCCTGCGCCACGACGTGCACGCGAGCCCCGAGGGTGAGCCATTCCTCTCGTCGGTGCGCTTCTACGACCGCCTGCTCGCGGAGGTGGAGTGCAGCTGGCGCGACCAGTCCTACTACCAGCCCGGGGAGCCTCCCACCGGCACCCTCGACTGCGTCCCGAGCGACGGGGCGAGCCTCATCAACCGCTTCCTCGACTCCGATTGCAGCGAGGAGACGGCCGAGCGCTGGCTGTGGGACACGTCCTGCCCGTCGGAGGCCCAGCACGCGTACGGGCATGGAGCCGTGGCGACGCTCGCGGGACCGACCGCGGGGGCGGGCGGCTACATGCGCGACGACGCGGACGACTGCGTGCCCGCGCCTGCGGGAGATGGCGGCGACGAGGGCACGGGGGGCGAGGAGGAGCACTACCTCGTCGACCCGGGCTCCGAGCTCGAAGCAGCGCACGCGGTCGACGTGGTGGAGTGATCGAGCGAGCTGGTACCCTCGCCCGGTGCCCCGCCCGCCGGATCCTGCTGCGCCCGTCCCCGAGCTCGAGCTGGATCTCGCGGGCCAGGTCCCGGGTTTCTCGCGCATCCTCGTCGTCGACGACGAGGAGCCCATGCGCCACATGCTGGACCTCCTGCTCCGCCGCGAGGGCTACGAGGTCGTCACCGCCGAGTCGGGCGAGACCGCCATCGCTCGCCTCCAGGACGATACCGCCCCCGAGATCGACGTGGTCCTCACCGACGTCCGGATGCCCGGAATCGGGGGCCTGGGCCTCGTGGAGTGGGCCGCGCGAGAGCGCCCGGAGCTCACGGTCATCGTGATGAGCGCGTTCGGCAGCGTGGCGCTGGCGATCGACGCGATGCACCGCGGGGCCTACGACTACGTCTCGAAGCCGTTCAAGCAGGACGAGGTGGTGCTGGCGCTGCGCAAGGCGCAGGAGCGCCAGCGGCTGCGGCGCGAGAACGCGGCGCTGCGGGCCCGGCTGCGCGAGCGCCTGGCGGACGCCGAGCGCCTGGGATCGCTGCTCATCCACTCGGCCGCCATGCGCCGCGTGGCGCGGACGGTGCGCAAGGTGGCGGCGTACAAGACCACGGTGCTCGTGCTCGGCGAGTCGGGGGTGGGCAAGGAGCTGGCCTCGCGGGCGCTCCACGACGAGAGCCCGCGGCGCGACGGGCCGTTCGTGGCGGTCAACTGCGGCGCGATTCCCGAGACGCTGCTCGAGTCGGAGCTGTTCGGGCACAAGAAGGGCGCGTTCACCGATGCCACGGCCGACAAGCGCGGGCTGTTCGAGGAGGCCCACGGGGGTAGCCTGTTCCTCGACGAGATCGGCGAGCTGCCCCCGCCCTTGCAGGTCAAGCTGTTGCGGGCGCTACAGGAAGGCGAGGTTCGCCGCGTGGGCGACAACCGCTCGATTGCGGTCGACGTCCGCGTGATCGCGGCGACCTCCCGCGAGCTTGGACGGATGGTGGAGGACGGCGAATTCCGGCAGGACCTCTACTACCGGCTGGCGGTGATGCCGATCGAGCTGCCGCCGCTGCGCGAGCGCAAGGACGACGTCCCCCCGCTCGTCGAGCACTTCGTGACGGCCACCAACGCCCGGCTGGGCACCCGCATCGAGGGCCTCGGCCCCGAGGCGCTGGCGGTGCTGCTCGCCTACGACTGGCCCGGCAACGTGCGTGAGCTGGAGAACACCATCGAGCACGCGGCCGTGATGTCCGAGGGCCCGTGGATCGGCCCCGAGGCGCTGCCCGACCGCACCCGCGCCCGCGGCTCACCCGAGGACGTGTACGTGCTGCGCTGGCCCAAGGACGATCTGTCGGTGAAGCGCGCCCACCGGGCCGTCGAGCGGGACTTCATCCTGCGGGCGCTCGAGCGGACCGCGGGCAACCGCACCCACGCCGCCAAGCTGCTCGAGCTCAGCCATCGCGCGCTGCTCTACAAGATCAAGGAATTCGGGCTCTGAGCCGGCGCCCAACCCGCACGCCTCCGGCGGCATTCGCACATGGCGCCGTAACGGCGGCAGCCCGCCCGAAGGCCCCGGTCGCGTGCTGGGCGCGGTGGAATTCCCTCAATTTTGGGCGGTGTGGGCTCGCTCGTGAAATGCTTGTCCGTACCTCCCGAGCGTGGCTTTCGTCCGGGGGGCAGCGGCACGGCTTTGCCCAACGAACTCAAGTACTTGAGGCCTCTCGCGCACACCGGGGGCCGGGTCGGGGGGCCATCCATGTCACTTCAATGACCTATCAATTCCCTATCACTATCACTCACTTACATATCTCTGACGCGCAATCTTCGCGTTGACGGACCACCGATCGGCGTCGACAATGACCGTGCTTCGTACGCATGGACCCGGAACGCAACCACGGGGGCAAGCCCTCTCCGAGTGGAGACGACGCGGCCGTTTCGGCCGATGCCGTCCCGCCTTCGGCGGAGCCTCGCCCTTCGGCGGAGCCCGAAGCGGACGCGGAGCTCGAGGCCGATGGTGGCAAGCGATCGCGTCGGACGCGGACCAAGGCCGGCTCGCACCCCAACAACGTCCGCAAGCTCCGTCAGAGCGCGATGATGAGCAAGGCGGAGCTCGCTCGGCGTGCAGGCGTCAGCCCACTGACGATCGATCGCGTCGAGGCCGGCCATCCGTGCCGCATGGACACCAAGCGCAAGATCCTCGAAGCGCTGGGCATCCAGCCGTCGGCCGCCAGGGACGTGTTCCCGGACCTCGATCTGCCCTAGCGCGGCCGAAGGCCGCAGCGGCCTGCGGACGCCGAAGGCGTTCGCTCTACGAATGGCCGCCAGCGGCCTGCGGACGCCGATGGCGTTCGCCATACGAAGGGCCGCTAGCAACCCTAGCGGCCGGGAGGGTGGCTTAGCCATGGCCAAGCAGTGCGTCGGCATCGACATCGGGTCGAGCGCCATCAAGCTCGTGCAGCTCAAGGTGGGGCGGCGCGGGCTCTCGCTCGTGAATTTCGGCATCGAGCCGGTGCCGCCGCAGTCGATCGTCGACGGCGTCATCTTGAACCACAGCGCCGTGGTCGACGCCATCCGCAACCTCACCCGGCGGATCCACCTGCGCGGCAAGGGCATGGCCATCGCCGTGTCCGGCAACGCGGTGATCATCAAGCGCATCACCATTCCCGCCATGGAGGGCCCCGCCCTCGACGAGCAGATGGAATGGGAGGTACGGCAGAACATCCCGTTCTCGCGCGAGGACGTGGTGGTCGACCACGAGGTGCTGGTGCAGCAGACGCCGCAGGGCCAGATGGAGGTGCTGCTGGTCGCCGCCAAGCGCGAGGTGGTCCAGCAGTACAACCAGGCGGTGCGCGACGCGGGCTTCCAGCCGCTGGTGGTCGATACGGCCGCATTCGCGCTGCAGAACGCGGTCGAGGGCGGCATCGGCTACGCGCGGGGCGAGGCGGTCGCCATCATCAACGTGGGGGCCTCGTACTCCACGCTCAGCATCGTCAACAACGGCATGCCCTCGTTCAACCGCGACATCTCGGCGGGGGGCAACACCTATACGGCAGCGATCCAGCAGCGCCTGGCGGTCAGCGTGGACGGAGCCGAGGCCTACAAGGTGGGAGGAGCGATCGCCGCGGCCGGAGGCGGGGCCGATGTGGTGCCGCAAGAGGTCCACCGGATCCTGGCCCAGGTCTCCGAGCAGGTAGCCGAGCAATTCCAGCGCTCGCTCGACTTCTACATCAACGACGCGGTCGACACGCAGCTCACACGGATCTACCTGTCGGGCGGATCATCGCTGGTACCGCAGCTGCCCAAGGCGATCCAGGATCGATCGAGGATCCCGGTCGAGATCCTCGATCCGTTCGTACGCGTGGAAGTGGACGCGCGACGCTTCGACGTGAACTACCTGCGGGCCAACGCCCCGGTGGCGGCAATCGCCTTCGGCCTGGCCCTGCGCCGCCCGGGAGACTCGACATGATTCGCATCAACCTCCTGCCCACCAAGAAGAAGGCGGCCCGGGCGGCGGCGGCGGCCAGCGGAGGCTCGGGCAGCTCCGGGCAGTGGTGGGTGCTGGGGTGGCTGCTCGGCTGGTTGCTCGTGGGCGGCGCCGGCTGGTGGCTGCTCGGCATGGAAGAGGAGGCCGCGGCCGCGATGCGCGAGCAGGCGGCGGCCAAGACCCGCGCGGCCGAGGCCATCAAGCAAGACATCGACGAGGAGGGGCTCGAGGCGCGCAAGGCCGAGCTCGCCCAGGTGGAGGCGGCCATCGACAAGCTCGAGACCAAGCGCCGGACCCCGGTGTACGTGATGTACGAGCTGTCGATGATCCTCACCGACGCCAAGGAGGGCGGTGGGCCCGACGTCGACAAGGAGCGGCTGCGCCAGATCGTCAAGTCCGACCCGCAGGCCGAGATCAACATGCTCTGGGATCCCACGGGGCTGTGGCTGACCAAGGTGGAGGAGCGGGGTGGGCAGCTCGTGATCGAGGGCGGCGCCCGTGACGCGACCGATCTCTCCGAGTTCACGCGTAGGCTGCGGGCCAGCGCCCGCTTCGACAAGCTGTCGCACCCCGACTTCCAGCGGGTGGACACCAAGGTCGGCCAGGACACCGAGCAGCACCTCAGCTGGCGGCTGGACGTCGCCGTGAAGCGCTGGGACTAGGCGGACGAAGGGGGCGACGAGCATGGCTTCGGCATTCGATGGCGTGGACAAGCTGCCGGTGTGGCAGCGGCTCTTGGTGTGGCTGGTGGTGGCCGCGGCGATCGTGGGCGGCTGGTGGTTCCTGTTCTACGTGGACGCCGTGGCCGCCCGCGAGGGCGCGGAAGCGGGCCTGACCAAGGCCAATACCGAGCTCGAGCGGCTCGACAAGCGCAAGGAGAACTTCCTCGAGGAGCAGCGCCAGCACGAGGAGCGCGAGGCCAAGTTTCGCGAGCGCATGGAGGTGCTGCCCATGAACGCGTCGACGGTCGACAACCTCATGCAGACGTTCCAGCAGAAGGCGCGCCAGGTCGGGCTGTCGTTCGACAGCTGGACCAACGACACCGAGCAGCGCCAGGACTTCTACGCGCGCCTGCCCATCAAGGTGAAGGCGCACGGCGCGTGGCCACAGATCGGCGAGTTCTTCCGCCAGCTCTCGGAGCTGCGGCAGATCGTGAGCGTGGAGAACATCATCCTCGAGAACACCAGCGAGAAGAGCGACCAGGGGGAGCCAGGCGAGCACCCGGTGCTCGAGATCTCGTTCGAGGCGGCCACGTACCGGTTCCTGAGCGAAGAAGAGCGCTCGGCCGCGCCCGAGAAGGGCTCGCGGCGCAGCGAGCCGTCGCGGCGGAAGGGAGCGAGCAAATGAGCGCATTCCATGGGCTAGGAGCTCCCGCGGTGCTCGCGGCCGCGCTCGCGCTGGCGGCCGCAGCGTGCGGCGAGGAAGAGCTGCCCCAGGCTCAGTCCCGCGGTGTGCCCGGTGGGGCCAAGAAGGGGGGCGACGCCAAGGACGGGAAGGGCGCGGCCAAGGCGGCGGCGCGCCCCAAGGCGACGCCGGCTGGCGAGGCACCGGTGGCGGCCGAGGGCGAGGGGGAGCCGGAGGTCGACCCGGGGCCCAAGCGGCCGCCGCCCGTCCTCGACGCCACGTCGTTCGTGCGGCGCCGCGACCCGTTCCAGGGCCTGGTGGATGCCGAGCCCGTGCAGCCCGAGCCCGACCCGATTCGGGCCGAGCGGGCGGTGCTCCTGCGCCAGTACTCGTTCGAGGACCTCAAGCTGGTGGCAATTGCAAATTCGCGGCGCTCGGGGGTGCGACCGCGGGCGCTGTTCGTGGCCGGCGACGGTCACTCGAGCGCGGTTCGCCAGGGCGAGTACTTCTCCAGCGCCGAAGTTTTGCTCGCAGCGGTGAATCGGGATTATGTCGAGATCGAGGTCGTCGACGAAGAGCTCGCCGCCAGCCTCGGCATGCAACGGGGGGAGCGTCGTGCGCTGTACCTCCGCAACGAGTGACCCGCCCGGAGCTGCGCACCGATGAGCCCGACCTCGCGAAAGACTACTCTCCCGTATCGCTTGGCCGCTCCGCTGTGCCTCCTGGCCGTGACCCAGGCCCCGGCGCTGGCCGGGGCCGCCGGCACGCAGGTGCTCTTGGCCGCCGCGCCCCCGGGCACCGAAGCCGACCCCAACCGGATCGACGGGCTCACCGTGGAGGAGCTCGACGACGGCACCACGGTGCTGCGCGTGCAGGGCAGCCGCAAGCCCACGTTCAACGTGTACCGACTGTCGGATCCCGAGCGGCTGGTGGTCGACGTCGCCGGCAGCGAGCCCGGCAAGGTGGTGCCCCACGTGCCGCTCGACACCTGGGCCTGCGGCCGGGTGACGGTGGACGGGGTGCAGGAGCGCGACACCAACCTCGTGCGGGTGGTGGTCTCGCTCAAGCGCGAGGCGAGCTACATCGTGCTGCCCAAGGACGGGGAGCTCGTGATCACGGTCACCCCGCGCGAGATGGCGCCGGAGGCCTATTTCGCGCACAAGAGCGCGGCCGAGCGCCGCGCCGAGATCGAGCGTGACGCCCACGAGGCGAAGACGCTCCAGGCCGACGCGAAGACGCTCCAGGCCGACGCGAAGGCGCTGCGGGCCGAGGCGCGGGCGCTGCAGGGCCACGCGCGCGAGCAGGCCGCGGAGGCCGATCGCAAGGTGAGCGAGGCCGCGGCACAGGCCGAGGCCGCGCGGGCCTCCGAGGCGCGGGCCAAGGCGGCCGAGCTCCGCGCGGCCGCGAGCGAGGCGCAGGCGCGCCAGACCCTGGCGGACGCCAAGAACGGCAAGACCAAGCTCCGTCGCGGGCTTCGGCAAGCCGAGCATGCGCGGACCAGGGCCGAGCGCGAGCGGGCGCAGGCGCAGGCCGAGCGCACGCGGGCCGAGTCGGTGCTCTCGCGGGCCAAGGCGGAGCTCGAGGCCGAGCGCGAGCAGCTCGCACGGGCGCGCGGCAAGACCGAGGCCGAGCGCGGGCGGCTGGCGAAGGCCAGGACCCGGGCCGAGCAGGCCGAGACGGCCGCGAAGGCCGAGCTGCGGAAGGCTCGGGGCAAGTCCGAGCAGGCCGAGAAGGACGCCGCGAAGCTCTTGGCCGCGGCGCGCAGCGAGGTCGCGAGCGTGGAGGCGGCGGCGGAGGACGCACGCACGAAGGCCGCGGCGGCGCTGGCCAAGGCCGAGAAGGCCGAGAAGGATGCGGCTCGCGCGGCGAAGGCCGCGGACACCGCGGCCAAGCGCAAGCTCGAGGCGGCGGCGGCCGAGGCTACGCGCGCGCTCGAGGCCGCGCGGGCCGATGCGGCGGCGACCGAGGCCGAGGCCAAGCGCACGAAGGCGCGAGCCGAGGCGGCGCTGGCCAAGGCCGAGAAAGCCGCGGCGCAGAAGCTCGAGTCCGCCGGGGAGGCCGAGGCCGCGGCCAAGGCGCTGCTCGCCCAGGCGCGGGTCGATGCCGAGCGCGAGGCGGAGCAGCAGCAGGCCGCGTCGAAGAAGCTGGCGGCGGCGGAGAAGCTCGAGAGCGAGGCCAAGCAGAAGGCCGATGCCAAGCTGGCGGCAGCGGACAAGCGCGAGGCGGAGGTCGAGAAGACGGCCGGTGCGAAGCTGCGGGCGGCCGAGGAGCGCGAGCAGAAGGCCGACGCGAAGCTGGCCGTCGCGGCCAAGCGCGAGGCCGAGGCCAAGCAGAAGGCCGATGCGAAGCTGCAGGCGGCCGAGAAGCTCGAGGCGGACGCCAAGCAGAAGGCCGACGCGATCGTGGCCGAGGCCGAGGCGCGCGCGGCCGGCAAGGTGGCGTCGGCCGAGCGCAACGCGGAGCGGCAGGCGAAGGCGGAGCTGGCACGGGCCGAGCAGGAGGCCGTGCGCAAGCAAGAGCAGGCCGAGGCGGCGCTGGCCAAGGCCGAGCGAGCGCTCACGGACGCCGAGGCCGAGCGCAAGGCCGCCGTGACGGCTCGCAAGCGCGCCGGCGAGCACCTCGTGCGCACCGAGAAGGCCGTGCGCAAGGCCGAGCAGCGGGGCGCGATGACGGACGAGCTGCAGCGCACGCTGACCGAGGCCAAGCAGGCCAAGACCCAGGCCGAGCAGCGAGTGACGGCCGCCCAGGGCGAGGTCGCAGAGCTCGAGGCTGGCCGCGAGGCGCTCGAGCGCACGCTCGCGGATCAGCGGGCGCAGAGCGAGGCGCTGGCCGGCGAGATCACGGCGAGCAAGCAGGAGCTGGCGGGGCTCGAGCGCAAGGTCGCGCAGGCGCGTCGCGCCCTCGAGGACGGCGTCGGCAAGCCCGAGGCCGCGCCCGCGGCCGCAGCGAGCAGCTCCGGCGCGCGCAAGGGCGAACGACCCGAGGCCGCGCCCGCGGCCGCAGCGAGCAGCTCCGGCGCGCGCAAGGGCGAGCGACCCGCCGCCGCCCCGGCCGACGCGGCCACCGGCGCGTTCATCCGCGACGTCCGCTTCGAGGACGGCGACGACGAGGCGCTGGTGATCATCGAGCTCGACGGCCCCGTGGCGTTCGAGGGCCGCACGCTCACCCCGGAGATCCAGCTCCTGGCGCTCACGGGCGCCCGCATCGACCCCCGGCTCGAGCGCAGCCTCGACGCGAGCGCCTACGCCGGCCCGGTCGAGCGCATCACCTCGTTTGCCGAGGACGGCGGCGCCAAGGTCATCGTGGCCACGCGCGGGCCGGCCAAGCCGCGGCTGGAGCAGGCCGACGGCAAGCTCGTCTGGCACTTTCCCCACGGCGCGCAGGTGGCCCGCGAGGGCGCCAAGAAGGACCTCGCCAGGGAAGAAGGCGCCGCACCGCGACCCCCCGCGCACGAGGTCTCGAGCTTGCCGGGCACGAAGGTCGGCGGGTTCTCGACCGCGACGCCGCCGCTGGCGGCCATGCTCGCGCCGGGACCGACCAACGGCTCGCGCAGCATCGGTCAGAGCGAGCCGCAGAGCACGGCCCCGGTGCGGGGCAGCACCCGCTGGCGCGGCGAGCGGATCGACATCGAGCTGCAGGACGCGCCGATCAAGGACGTGCTGCTGCTGTTCTCCGACATCGGTCGCGTCAACATCATCGCGGGCAACAACGTCGAGGGCAGCGTGACCATGAAGCTCACGGCGGTGCCGTGGGATCAGGCGCTCGACATCATCCTGCGCTCGCTCAACCTCGGGATGGTGCGCGAGGGCAACGTGATCCGCGTGGCCACCTCCGAGGACCTCGAGAACGAGCGCCGACAGGCGATCGAGCAGGCCAACGCGCGGGTGCAGCTCAAGCCGCTCGAGACGCGGCTCGTGCCGATCTCGTACGCCACCGTCGACGAGATGATCCCCAAGGTCCAGAGCGTGCTGTCGCCCCGCGGCACCGTCACGCCCGACTCGCGCACCAACACGCTCATCATCATGGACGTGGCCGAGAACATCGCGCTGGCGGAGCAGCTGGTGGCGAGCCTCGACACCCAGACCCCGCAGGTGCTCATCGAGGCGCGCATCGTCGAGGCGCGCTCGAGCTTCCAGCGCACGCTCGGGATCCAGTGGGGCTTCGACTTCACGGCCAGCCCCGGCACCGGCAACCCCACGGGCCTGGTGTTCCCCAACTCGGTGGGCATCGGCGGTGGTGCCACCGGCACGCCGATCAACACCCGCGGCCTCGTGCTGCCGGGCGCGGCGCGCAACCCCAACTACGTGGTCGACCTGCCCGCGCCGGTCGGTACCGGCTCGGGCGGCGCGCTGGGCTTCTCGTTCGGGAGCATCAGCGGCAACCTCAACACCAACCTCCGGCTGTCACAGCTCGAGGAGACCGGCGAGATCCGCATCATCAGCGCGCCCAAGATCATCACGCTCGACAACAGCGAGGCGCAGATCGAGCAAGGCGTGCAGATCCCGATCTCGCAGGTGAGCGCGCAGGGCGTCAACACCCGCTTCGTCAACGCGACGCTGGCGCTGCGGGTGACCCCGCACGTGACCAACGAGGGGGCGGTGCTGCTGGACGTAGAGGTGCAGAAGAACGAAGCCGACTTCATCAACACCGGGGCACGTGGCGACCCGACGATCCTCACCAAGCAGGCACGGAGCCGCATGATCGTCAACGACAGCGACACCGCGGTGATCGGCGGGATCTACACCCGCACCAAGGCCGTCAACTGGTCCAAGATGCCGTTCTTGGCCGACATCCCGATCGTGGGGTGGTTCTTCAAGAACAAGAACGAGGCCGACACGCGCTCCGAGGTGCTCATCTTCCTTACGCCGAAGATCGTCAACCGCGCCAGCAGCATTGGCGGCTGACGCGGCCATCGGACGCCGAAGACGTCCGCTGGCCGAAGGGCCGCCAGCCCTTGCCCGCGACGCCGCATCGTCGCAGGCTCTGGGGAGGTGCGGCGGCCGCTCTTTCTCACCGGCATGATGGGCTGTGGCAAGACCACGGTCGGGCGCGTGCTCGCCGACGCGCACGCCGTTCCGTTCGTCGATCTCGACGAACGCATCGAGCGCCTGTTCGGGGCGGCGGTGCCGGACCTGTTCGCGGCGCGGGGCGAGCCGGGCTTTCGCGAGGCGGAGGCGCGGGCGCTCGTGTCGCTCCTGGCCGAGCCGGGCTTCGGCGAGCGCGGCGTGGTGGTGGCGCTGGGAGGCGGCGCGGTGCTGTACGCAGGCAGCCGCGAGGCCATGGATCGCGCGGGTACGCGGGTCTACCTGGAAGTGGGCGTGGACGAGCTCGTGCGGCGCCTCCGGTCCGAGGTCGAGGCCGATCCGGCCGCGCGCCCGCTCTTGCAGGGGAGCTCGCTGCGGCTGCGGGTCGCCGAGCTGCTCGCCGCCCGCGGCTCGATCTACCGCGCAGGGGCGCTCTGCATCGATGCACACGACGATCCGGCGGCGGTGGCCGGCCGGGTCACAGCGGCGGTGGCCGCCGAGGCCAGCTCCGGCGCGGCGGCCCTCGCGGACGACCCGGCCCACAAGGCGCCGGCCCTGGGCAGCGAGGCGGTATGACCACTTCGCCCAAGCCGCTGGTGATCGACGTGCGGATCCAGACGCGCGATCTCAGCTATCGCGTACGTGTGGGTGACGGGATGCTGGCGCGGCTGGGCGCCGAGGTCACGCGCGGCCGCGAGCCGCGGCGCGCTGCGATCATCTCCGATGACAACGTGCTGCCGCTCCATGGCTCGAGCGCGCGGCAGAGCCTCGAGGCCGCGGGCGTGTCGGTCGTGACCCGCACCATCCCGCCCGGCGAGGCCAGCAAGCGACCCGAGGTGCTGGTGGCGCTGGTGAGCGAGCTGGTGGCCGCGGGCATCGGTCGCCGCGACGTGGTGGTGGCGCTGGGCGGCGGGGTGGTGGGCGACCTCGCGGGCCTCGTGGCGGCGCTGCTGCTCCGCGGGGTCGACTTCGTGCAGTGCCCCACCTCGCTCCTGGCCCAGGTCGATGCCTCGGTGGGCGGCAAGGTGGCGGTGGACCTGCCGGCGGGCAAGAACCTGCTCGGTACGTTCTGCTTTCCGCGCGTCGTGCTCGTGGACACCTCGGTGCTGCAGACGCTGCCCGACGCCGAGCTCGCCTGTGGCCTGGCCGAGATGCTCAAGCACGGGGCGCTGTTCTCGGCCGAGCACTTCGAGCAGCTCGTCGAGCATGCGGCGGCGCTCTACAGCCGCGATCCGGCCGTGCTGCCGCGGCTCTTGGCCACGTCGGTGGCGCTCAAGGCCGCGTGCGTCAGCCGCGACCCGCTCGAGCTCGCCGAGGCCGGCAAGGGCCGCGTGCTGCTCAATTTGGGACACACGGTGGGCCACGCGATCGAGGCGGCGTCGGGCTACGCGATGCGCCACGGCGAGGCGGTGGCGCTGGGTCTGCGCGCCGCCGCTCGCGTGTCCGAGGCGCAGGGGGTATGCGACCCCGGGCTCGAGGCGCGCATGGTGGCCGCGCTGGCGGCCCTGCGGCTGCCGATCGAGCTCGATCCATGGCTCGAGGGCGAGCAGGGCAGGGCGCTCGAGCGAGCCATGTCCCACGACAAGAAGCGCAGCGGCGGTACCGTTACCTACATCGCGCTCGCCGGCATTGGGGAGCCGCGCACACTCCAGCTCGCGCCGGCGGAGATCCTGGGTTTGTTGCGGGGTCGAGCGTCGCGCTGATACGCTTGGTTCGTCGATGGATCACCGAGCACGATCGTGGGTGGCTGCAGCGCTATTGGCGGCGTCGCTGTTGGCGGCCAGCGGCTGCGCCGACGAGGAGGAGGCGCTCATCGTGCTCCACTCGCCGGCGTTCGATCAGGGCATCTGCACGGCCGACCCCAACAGCAGCGAGATCCTGCAGCAGGGCAACCTCGACCTGCTCTACGGCACCCCGTACACGCTGCCCGTGATCCTGCTCAATAATTTGCGCTCGCGGCCCGCCAACCAGTCGAGCAGCGGCGTCGACAACAGCGAGCTGCAGCTCACCGGCGTCGACGTTTCGCTCAGCATGCCCCAGTCGCCCGACGTGATGCGCCAGGTGGCCGACGAGAACCCGGCCTTCGTGCACTTCTCGGCCGTGCTCCCTGGCCAGTCGATGGTCGGCGGCCAGGAGACCGGGGTGCTCGTCGAGGCGATCCCCGACGGGACGTCGCGAGCCCTGCGCGAGGCCATCGAGGAGCTCTTGCCCGAAGGGGCACGGCCCACCTTGGCCGCCGAGCTCACGTTCCATGCCACGCGCACCGGCAACAGCACCGGCTCGCTCGGCATCGTCGATGCTCGCGCGTACACATTTCCCATCCGCCTGTGCATCGGCTGCCTCGCGGCGACGTGCGAGACCTGCACCGACGGACAGTGCCCTCCGGAGACCCCCTTCGTGGGGGTCTGCGGCAACGCGCAGGATGGCGTGCTGGTCCCCTCCGGGTGCGAAGCCCCGAGCTAGCCCAGTCCAAATCCCGGGGGGTGGGGAATGCCTGCGCTGCCGGCGCTTGACCTCGGCCCTGCACCTCTGCGATCCTCGTCCCGCCCAAAGCCATGCTCTTCGACACCCTCCGCAAGATCGTAGAAGAGACGCCCGGTGCGACGGGGGCCATCCTCATGGGCTTCGACGGCATCGCCGTGATGCAGTACCTGGCCAAGGGCTACGAGAAGGTCGACATCGAGCAGCTCGGGATGGAGTTCTCGTTCCGCTTCATCGAGCTGCGCAACGCTGCGCGGGCGCTCGAGCTCGGTGAGGTCAGCGACATCACGGTCAAGGCCGAGGCCGGCGCCGTGCTCTGCCGGGTGTTGTCCGACGAGTACTTTGCCGCGGTGGTGCTGCACGACGCGGGGCACTTCGGCAAGGGGCGCTGGCTCTTGCGCACCAGCGCCGATCAGCTCGTCAACGAGCTGTGATCCTCGGGGGAGCCCCGGGGGGCTGGTATCGCTGCGCGATCGTCTCCACAATACCGCCCACTCATGACCGCATCCGCTTCGAGCGTGCTGGTCGTCCACGGGCCCAACCTCAACCTCTTGGGCCAGCGTGAGCCGGAAGTCTATGGTCACCAGTCGCTGGCCGAGCTCGACGCGTCGCTCGTGACGCTGGGCAAGCGGCTCGGCCTCGCGGTGCGCTGCCGTCAGGCCAACGGCGAGGGTGCGATCATCGACCTCTTGCACGAGGCCGGCCGCGACCATGCCGGTGTGGTCATCAACCCCGGCGGCTACACCCACACCTCGGTCGCCATTGCCGATGCCTTGCGGGCCATCGGCATCCCGGCCATCGAGGTCCACCTGTCCAACCTCTACGCCCGCGAGCCCCTGCGTCACCAGTCGCTCACCGGGGCCGCCTGTCAGGGGGTGATCATGGGCCTGGGCGCTTCGTCGTACCATCTGGCCCTGCACCACCTGGCCGCCCGGCTCGCGCCCGCGGCGTAGCCCCGGCCTTCCTTTCCACGGAGACTCCATGTCCAAGTCAAGGGAACAGAACCTGCTCGACCTCGACTACATCCGAGAGCTCGCCAAGGTGTTCAAGCGCTACGAGCTGGACGAGATCGAGATCGAGAGCGGCGACCAGCGGGTGCTCCTGCGCCGCGGCGACGTCGCTCCCGGGGTACCCGTGCCGATGGTGGGAGGAGGCCCCGTCCCCATGGCGACGCCGGTCCACGTGACCGCGCCCGTGCACGTGCCCGTCGTGGTCGCGCCGCCGGCGGTGCGGAAGCCCGACGACGAGCCCGGCGCCGAGCCGGAGGGCGAATTCATCACCTCGCCGTTCGTCGGCACCTTCTATACCTCGCCGCGGCCCGACTCGCCGCCGTTCGTGGCCGAGGGCAAGCGCGTCGAGGCCGGCCAGACCGTGTGCGTGGTCGAGGCCATGAAGCTGTTCAACGAAATCGAGGCCGAGCACGCCTGCATCATCGACGAGGTGCTCGTCGAGAACGGCCAGGCGGTGGAGTTCGGCACCAAGCTCTTCCGGGTGCGCAACCTGTGACCCAGCCGATTCGAAAAGTCCTCGTGGCGAACCGCGGCGAGATCGCGCTGCGGGTGATCCGGGCGTGCCGCGAGCTCGGCATCCGCACCGTGGCCGTGTACTCCACGGTCGACGAGGACGCGCTGCACGTGCGCTTCGCCGACGAGGCGCTGTGCGTGGGCCCGGGCGCGGCCACCGACAGCTACCTCAACATCCGCAACCTCATCGCTGCGGCCGAGCTGGCCGGGGCCGACTCGGTGCACCCCGGCTACGGGTTCCTGTCCGAGCGCGCCGAGTTCGCCGAGGTGTGTGGCAAGTGCGGGCTCAACTTCATCGGCCCCTCGCCCGAGCACATGCAGCTCATGGGCAACAAGGTGCGGGCCCGCGAGACCATGGCGGCCAACGGCGTGCCGGTGCTACCCGGCACCGGCGTGCTCACGAGCGTCGACGAGGCGATCGCGGCGGCCAAGGACATCGGGCTGCCCGTGATCCTCAAGGCCGCGGCCGGTGGTGGCGGGCGTGGCATGAAGATCGTGCGCGAGCTCGACCGGCTGCCCGCGATGGTCGAGACCGCCCAGGCCGAGGCTCAGGCCGCGTTCGGCGACGGCTCGATCTACATCGAGCGCTATGTCGACAGCCCGCGCCACATCGAGGTGCAGATCATCGCCGACCAGCACGGCCACGTGGTCGACCTGCTCGAGCGCGAGTGCTCGGTGCAGCGGCGCCACCAGAAGGTGATCGAGGAGGCCCCCGCGGCCAACCTGCCCGAGGACCTCCGCCGCAAGATCCGCGCCGCCGGCGTGCTCGCGGCCAAGTCGATCGGCTACTGGTCGGTGGGCACCATCGAGATGCTGCTCGACGGCAACCAGTTCTACTTCATGGAGATGAACACGCGGATCCAGGTCGAGCACTGCGTGACCGAGATGATCACCGGCGTGGACCTGGTGCAGGAGCAGATCCGGCTGGCCACGGGCGAGCCGCTCGGCCACCTCGATCGCGAGCATCGCGCAAGGGGCCACGCCATCGAGTGCCGCATCAATGCCGAGCACCCGGTCACGTTCGCGCCCCAGCCCGGGGTGATCTCGGCGCTGCACTTCCCCGGCGGCTACGGCGTGCGGGTCGACAGCCACATCTACCACGGCTATCGGGTCTCGGCCCACTACGACTCGATGCTGGCCAAGCTCATCGCCTACGCCCCCACCCGCGAGCGGGCGATTGCGCGGATGCGCCGCGCCCTGGGCGAGCTGGTGGTGGAGGGAATTCGGACCAACACGGCCCTCCACCGCTGGATCATGCAGCAGCCGGCCTTCGTGGACGGCCGCTACGACACGCATTTCCTCGAGACCCACCTCGATCCCGACGCGATTCTCGCGCTCGCGGAGGATCAGAACTAGAGTACCCGGGCAAGAGAGCGGTGGCGTTCAGCAAGCCAAAGGCGTTCGAGCGGGCGGAGCGGTATGCCGCCAAGGGGCAGCACGACAAGGCTGCTCGCGAGTACCAGTCGATCGTCGAGAACGACCCCAAGGACGTGCGCGCCTGGCTGATGCTCGCCGACTGCCTCGTGCGCTGCGGCGACAAGGTCGGTGCGGTCGAGCGCTACGAGCGCGTGGCGCAGTACTACGTGGAGGCCAAGGAGCACAACAAGGCGCTCGCGGTCTACCGCCAGGTGGTCGCGCTCGACGGCCAGCGCCTCGACGTGCAGGTCAAGATGGCCGCGCTCAACCTGCAGGTGGGGCACACCCAGGACGGCATCGCGATCTACGAGCGGGTGGCCCACACCCAGCTCCAGCTCGGTCGCGTGGTCGAGGCGCTCAACATCTACAAGCTCGTCGCCGATGCCGATCCCACCGTGGTGGCCCGGCGGCTGCGCCTGGCCGAGCTCTACTCGCGTGAGAAGCGGAACGCCGATGCGGTCGAGGCGTTCCGCGCCGCGAGCCGCCAGCTCCGCCAGCTCGGGCGCCTGACCGACTTCGTGCGGGTGCTCGAGCGCCTGCTCTACCACGACGAGAACGACCTCCCCGCCGTCCGCGACCTGGCCCGCGCCTACCTCGAGCTCAACGATCCGCGTCGGGCGCTGGTCAAGCTCAATGGGCTCCTGCGTGCGCACCACAAGGACGAGGAGGGCATCGAGCTGCTCGCCGACACGTTCATGGCGCTGGGCAAGCCCGAGAAGGCCCTCTCTGCGCTCGAGGAGCTGGCCCGCGCGCTGCGGGCCAAGGGCGCCCCGGCCAAGGCCGATGCGATCCGCGTGCTGCGACGCGGGCTCGAGTGGCGGCCCGGGCACGCCGAATTCCGCGAGTGGCTGACCGAGCTCGAGGGTCGCCGCCGCCAACCGACCGCCGAGCCGGGTGAGCCGCAGGCCCCGGCGCAGGCCGCCATCGACACCGAGGAGCTCGGCATCGAGGCGGTCGAGGAGGGCGATCTCGTCGAGCTCGACGAGGACGACGTGGTCATGGACGACGCCGACGCCGAGCCGGCCTCGGTCTCGCTGCCCGAGGCGGCCAGCATCGCGCCCGGAACCCGCCGCACCGTCGAGGTCGAGGCGTTGCCGTCCACCGAGCCCTCGCTCACCCAGACCGTGCTCTCCGAGGTGGAGGCCAGCGCCGAGCTCGCGGCCGGCAGGGCGGCCGATCTCGAGCTGACCGGCGATGGTGCGGGCCTCACCGATTTCGACAAGATCCTGTTCGAGGCCAAGGTCTACATCAAGTACCGGCTGTTCGAGCACGCGCTCGAGCACGTGCGTGCGGCGCTGCGCCAGCAGCCGGAGCACGTGGGGGCGCTGATGGTGCAGGCCAAGGCGCTCGCCGAGCTCGGCCGCACCGACGATGCCGCCGACGTGCACCTCGAGGTGGCGGAGATCGTTGCGAGCCGCGATCCCAAGCTGGCGCGCGAGCAGCTCGAGGTCGCCCGTGGGCTCGCGCCCGACCATCCCCGCCTCGACGAGGTCACGCGGCTCTTGGGCCCGCTGAGCTCCGCGCGCGTGACCGCGGTGCGACCGCGCCCGCCGGTCGAGGACGACGGCGACAGCGGTGCCTTCGACGTGGTCAGCGACAGCTTCGGGGTCGACCTCTCACCCCCTGGCATCGCGCTCGATCTCGTCGACGAGCCCCGCGCCAGCCTTGCGTCGCCCGAGGACGTCCACACCACCCAGCCGTTCGCGCCCAGCGACGTCGCGCGGGCCCAGCTGGCCGCGGCGCGCGAGCACACGCCCGCGGCGGGCTTCCTGGCCCGGCCGCCGGCGCGTGAGCCGGGTGCACCCACGGGACCCCTGCCACGGAGGCGCCTCACCATGGGTCGACCCCCCGAGGATCCGGCGCCCGAGCCGGCCCGCTCTGGCCGCACGCTCTCGCGGCTCGGAGATCTCCAGCTTCCCGATCCCGAGCTGGAGCCGGCGCAGACCGGACGCACGCTGGTGCACGAGCCGGAACCGGCGCGAACCGGGCGCACGCTGGTGCACGAGCCGGAGCCGGCGCGAACCGGACGTACGCTGGTGCACGAGCCGGAGCCGGAGCCGGCGCGAACTGGGCAAACGCTGGTGCACATGCCCGTCGATGATGACGACGACGACTCGGTGTCCGGGCACGGGCTCGACTTCGACGGCGAGCTCGACTTCGATCCCGGATCACCCAGCCAACCCGATCCGACCCCGGTACGCGCCGCGGACGGTGGATCGCGGCGTGGTGCCGACGTGTCGCTGTCCGATATGGAGATCGAGGTCGAGCCGGACGAGCCGGACGAGCCGGACGAGCCGGACGAGCCGAACGAGGTCGAGGAGCCGGACGAGCCGGACGAGGTCGAGGCCTCGCCCGAGCCGGTCGAGACCCCGCCGCCTGCTGGCGACTGGGTCGACCTCTCGGACGAGCTCGAGGAGATCCAGTTCTACGTCGATCAAGGGCTCGACGACGACGCCGAGGCGGCGCTCGACGACCTCGAGGCGCAGCACCCCGGGCACCCACAGATCGCGAAATTCCGCGGCAAGGAGCCCGCGCAGGCTCCCAAGGCTCCCACGCCCGAGCCCGTCGAGCTCGAGGACGCGCCCGAGCTCGAGGACGAGGTCGAGGTCGAGCCCGAACCCGAGGACGAGGTCGAGCCGGAGCCGGAGCCCGAGCCCGAGCCCGAGCCCGAGCCCGTCGTCGACGACGACGACGATCTCCCCGAGTCGATCCTCGATCTCGATCTCGAGCCCATCGAGCCGGAGGCCGAGGCCGCCGAGCCGCTGGTGAGCTTCGACGACGAGCAGCCCGCGGCCGCGCCGCTGGTGAGCTTCGACGACGATGACGACGATGACGCGTACCTGTCGGCGATCTTCGCCGACCCGGTCAAGCCCAAGGCCAAGCCCCGCACCGACGATTCCTCGCCCGGCGCCAACCTTGCCGAGGGCCAGGCGGTGGATGCCGCCACCGCCTTCGACCTCGGCGTTGCCTACCGCGAGATGGGCCTGGTCGACGCCGCGATCGCCCAATTCGAGACCGCAGCTCGCGACCCGCAGTGGCGCGCGCGTGCGCTCACCCTGCTCGGCGCGCTACGAGTGCATCGCGGCGAGACCGACCGGGCCATCACCGATCTCAAGGAAGCCGTACGCCTGGCCTCCACCCCCGCCGAGGCCTCCGAGGCTTCCTACGAGCTCGGCGTGCTCTACGAGGTCATCGGCGACACCGAGGCCGCGATCCAGCAGCTCTTGACCGTGGCACCCGGCTACCGCGATCGCGACGAGCGCTTGGCCGAGCTAGGGTTCTAGCAATCCATGTCACCCGCCGATCCACCCCGCGGCCCCTCCACCATCGCGGTGCACGGCGGCGAGCCGGCGGTGCGCAGCGATCGCTCGCTCACCACCCCGGTGGTGCACGCCACCGCCTACCCGTTCGAGGACACGCGCGAGCTGGTCGACTACATGGAGGGCGGTCGCGAGCGCCCCGCCGAGTATGGCCGCTACGGCAACCCCACCGTCGAGCGAGCCGAGGCCAAGCTCGCGGCGCTCGAGGGGGGCGAGGCCGCAGTGCTCATGGCCTCGGGCATGGCCGCCATCACCACCACGCTGCTCGCGATGCTGCGCCAGGGCCAGCACCTGGTGCTCACCCGCGACACCTACCGCAAGACGCGGGTGTTCGCGCAGCAGGTGCTCGCGCGCTTCGGGGTGGAGGTCGACATCGTCGAGCCCACCGCGCAGGCCGTGATCGCGGCGATGCGCCCGAGCACGCGCCTCGTGTTCACCGAGGCCCCCACCAACCCGTACCTGCGCGTGCTCGACCTCGAGGCCGTGGTAGAGGCCGCCCGCGCACGCCGCATCAAGACCATCATCGACGCCACGTTCGCGACGCCCGTCAACATGCAGCCGCTGCGGTACGGGGTCGATCTCGTGATCCACTCGGCCACCAAGTATCTCGGCGGTCACAACGACCTCCTGGCCGGGGTGGTCATCGGCAGCGCCGCGCTCACGGGGGCCATTCGCGAGCACCTCGGCATGATCGGCGCCGTGCTCGACCCCCACAACGCGTACCTGCTGCTGCGCGGGCTCAAGACGCTGGTGCTGCGCGTGCGCCAGCAGAACGACACCGCGCGGCGCCTCGCCGACGTGCTCGCCGAGGATCCCGCGGTGGCGCGCGTGTGGTACCCGCTGCGCCCCGATCACCCCGACCACGCGGTCGCGGCCCGCTACCTCCGGGGCGGTGGAGGGGTGGTGTCGTTCGAGCTGCACGGGGGGCTCGCCGCCGGCACGCGCCTGGTCGACGCGCTGCAGATCCCCAAGCTCGCCCCCAGCCTCGGCGGGGTCGAGAGCCTGGTGGAGCAGCCCGCCCTCATGAGCTTCTTCGAGCTGTCGCCCGAGGAGCGCACCGCGATCGGCATCGCCGAGGGCCTGGTACGCCTGTCCGTGGGCGTGGAGGAGGCCGAGGACCTCGAGGCCGATCTCCGCCAGGCGCTGGCGGGCCTGCGCGAGCCCTGATCCCGGCGACACCAGCCTCTCGCCAGCCGCGCACACACCGCGGGCGGCCGACTTGTGCCCCGCGCCTCGCGCTGCTATGAGCGCCGGACTTTCGGGCACGAGCGATGGAAAGCAGCATCGAACGGATTAGCGAGATCGAGTGTCGGGTGAAGGTGGAGATTCCCTGGGACGAGGTCTCGGGGCGCCTGTCCGCCAAGATGAAGGACCTGCAGCGGCGTGCCCGGCTGCCGGGCTTCCGTCCCGGCAAGGTACCCCCGCAGGTGCTCGAGCGCATGTTCGGCAAGGGCGTGCGCGAGGAGCTGGCCAACGATCTCGTGCAGGAGACGTTCCAGACCGCGGTCACCCGCCACGCCACCGTGCCCCTCACCCAGCCGGTGCTCGAGTCGCACCGCCTCGACAAGGGCCAGCCCTTCACCTACGAGGCCCGCTTCGAGGTCCCGCCGCAGCTCACCCCCACGGGCTACACCGGCGTGCCCGTGCGGCGCCGCCCCGCGAAGGCCGACGAGGCCAAGATCGCCGCCGAGATCGAGCGCAAGCGCGAGGAGCTGTCCGAGCTGCGCCCGCTGCCCGAGGACAACACCCGCGAGATCACGGCCCCGCTCGACGTGTGGACCGTCGACGTCGAGGGCGAGATCGGCGGCCAGCGAATGTCTCGCAAGGACGTGCAGATCGAGATCGGCTCGACCAAGAACGAGCCGATCCCCGGGCTCTCGGCTGCGCTATTCGACACCCGCCTCGACCAGGCCGGCTCGGTCCGCACGCTGCGGTTCACGCCGCCGCCCGAGCGCATGCGCGAGGAGCTGCGCGGCAAGGAAGCGGTCGTGCAGGTGGGCCTACGCGAGGTCAAGCTCAAGGTGCTGCCCGAGCTCGACGACGAGCTCGCCCGCGACACCGGCGAGGCCGAGACGCTCGAGGAGCTGCGCGGCAAGCTCGCCGACCGCATCCGCGAGACCGATGCCGAGGAGGCCGAGCGCGAGGCCCGGCGGCGCATGGTGGTGACGCTGCTCGAGCGGAACCCATTCGAGCCCGCCCCGTCGATGATCGCCCGCGAGGTGCAGGCACAGGTCGAGCAGACCAAGCGCCAGCTCGCCAACCAGGGCCTGCGGCTCGCCGCGCTCGGCATGAGCGAGGGTCAGCTCGCGCAGCGGATCCGCCCGCAGGCCACGTTCAACGTCAAGGCGTTCCTCTTGCTCGACTCGATCGGCAAGACCGAGTCCATCGACGTGTCCGACGAGGACTTCGAGGCCGAGCTCACCAAGGAGGCCGAGGAGAGCGGCCAGAACCTGGCCCGCATGCGCGCCACCATGGAGAAGAACGGCCAGCTCGTGCTGCTGCGCGCCCAGATGCGCGAGGAGAGGATCCTCGATTTCCTCATGGGCAAGGCGGAGATCACCGAGGCCGAGGATCCGCCCGAGGAGCAGGAGCACGACCACGACCACGACCATGATCACGCGCACGATCACGGCCACGACCACGCGCACGATCACGACCACGCGCACGACCACGCGCACGACCACGCGCACGACCACGCGCACGACCACGCGCACGACCACGCGCACGACCACGCGCACGACCATGCCCCTGCCGAGGCGGCGAAGGCCGAGGGCGGTGGCGAGGGCGGCGAAGGCGATCGCTAGCGTCCGATTCTTGGCGCTCGCCGAGGTCGATCGTCGGACCAGCGGCCCCGGCCGGGCCTGGCGCCTCGGGTGGTGATCGTTCGAGCGCGAGGTTCCACACTGCCCTGCCCAGGTGGGCGGGGTCGCCCTCCCCACCTGGTTGGCCTGGCCGAGGGGTCAATCCTCAGAACGAAGTTTCTGGCCGTTCTGGCCGCGAATACGCGCGATTGGCCCTGGTCCGGGCCACTTGCATCACCCGGCGAGCGCGTACACCATAGCGAAGCAGCGACGCCAGGCCGGGCGCGAGAAATTCGGTCGGGTGGACGGCTTCTTGCCCGAGCCACCTCGCTCCGGCCAGGCGCCGACCTGGCGCCTCCTTGGCCGGCATCCCACCGGCATGGTGCTGTGCCCGAGCATTACCCAGAGGTCAGGACGGACAGATGAGCCACGGCGACCCCTTCGATCCCACGCATCTCGCCCCCATGGCGAACATCCCCTTCGTCATCGAGCAGACCCACCGGGGCGAGCGCTCGTGGGACATCTACAGCCGCCTGCTCAAGGATCGGATCGTGTTCCTGGGCACGCCCATCAACGATCAGGTCGCCAACATCATCATCGCGCAGCTGCTCTACCTCGAGTCCGACGACGCCGAGAAGGACATCCGCGTCTACATCAACTCGCCTGGCGGCGTGGTGACCGCAGGCCTCGCGATCTACGACACCATGCAGCACGTGCGTCCCGCCGTGGCCACCTACTGCATCGGGCAGGCGGCGTCGATGGCTGCGGTCATCCTTGCGGCGGGGGCGGCCGGCAAGCGCACGGCGCTGCCGAACGCGCGCATCATGATCCACCAGCCGCACGGTGGCGCACAGGGGCAGGCCACCGACATCGAGATCCAAGCCCAAGAGGTCCTGCGGCTGCGCCAGCGCCTCAACGAAATCCTGGCGTACCACTGCAAGATCGACGTCGAGCAGGTATTGCGGGATACCGATCGGGACAAATTCATGGACGCAGACACGGCCAAACGCTACGGTTTGGTTGACGAGGTCCTGGCGCGGCCCTCGGATCCGAGCAAGGCCAAGAACCCAACCCTCACCAAGGGGGCCTAGCCTCAACCACGGGCGGGCCGTGCCAGCCGGTCGCCTTCGGCGCCCGAGGCCCTTCCAAGAACCCCCACCCTCGCAAGCATGTCCTCCTCCAAGCGCGACAACGGGCACGGGAACCTGAGCTGCTCCTTCTGCGGCAAGAGCCAGAAGGAGGTCAAGAAGCTCATCGCGGGTCCGTCCGTGTACATCTGCGATGAGTGCATCTCGCTCTGCAACGACATCCTCGCGGAGGAAGTGCAGAAGGAGGAGCGCCAGCAAGGGCAGGGCAAGGTTCCCAAGCCCAAGGAGATCCGCGTCATCCTCGACGACTACGTCGTGGGGCAGAACCTCGCCAAGAAGATCATCTCGGTCGCGGTCTACAACCACTACAAGCGGATCACCGCCAAGAAGAAGCCCGACGAGGCCGAGCTCCAAAAGAGCAACATCCTGCTCATCGGCCCCACCGGCTCGGGCAAGACGCTCCTGGCGCAGACGCTCGCACGCATCCTCGACGTGCCGTTCGCCATCGCCGACGCCACCAGCCTCACCGAGGCCGGCTACGTCGGCGAGGACGTCGAGAACATCATCGTCAGCCTGCTCCAGAACGCCGACCACGACGTCGAGCGGGCGCAGCGGGGCATCATCTACATCGACGAGATCGACAAGATCGCCCGCAAGGGTGACAACCCCTCGATCACGCGCGACGTGTCGGGCGAGGGCGTGCAGCAGGCGCTGCTCAAGATCCTCGAGGGCACCATCGCCTCGGTCCCGCCCAAGGGCGGCCGCAAGCACCCGCAGCAGGACTTCCTGCAGGTCGACACGACCAACATCCTGTTCATCTGCGGCGGTGCATTCGCGGGCATCGAGGACATCATCGACCATCGCATGAGCGCCAAGACGATGGGCTTTGGCGCCGACATCCAGAAGAAGAAGGAGCTCCGCCAGTGGGAGCTGCTTCAGAGCGTGCAGAACGAGGACCTGATGAAGTTCGGGCTGATCCCCGAGTTCATCGGCCGTCTGCCCGTCATCGCTCCGCTGCAGGAGCTCGACGAGGAAGCGCTGATCCAGATCCTCACCGAGCCCAAGAACGCCCTGGTCAAGCAGTACAAGCGCCTGCTCGACATGGACGGCGTGGAGCTCAAGTTCACCGAGGAGGCGCTCGCAGCGGTGGCGAAGAAGGCCAAGCTGCAGCGCTCGGGCGCCCGCGGGCTGCGAAGCATCCTCGAGCGAGCGATGCTCGACGTCATGTACGACATCCCGAGCGTCGACAACATCCTCGAGGCGGTCGTCAACGAGGAGTGCATCCGCGACGACAAGCCGCCGGTGATCGTGTATCGGAACGAGGAGAAGGAGGCGAGCTAGGGGCTCGCCCTGGACGGTGGCGAGCTAGGGGCTCGCCCTGGACGGTGGCGAGCTAGCGGCTCGCCCTGACTCCGATGCAGAAGAACGCGGCCTCCGGCCGCGTTCTTCGTTTCGAACCCTCCCCGGTCGTCTCGCATCGGGGTGTTGGCATGCAACCGGCGGCCGAGGTCTCCGTCTGTGGGGGACGACATGGCGAGCCCACGGCAGACCCATTCCGCACGCTGGCTCTGGGGCCGCGCGGGCACGTTCCTGGGGCTCTTTGGGCTCGCGCTCGGTCTCGGGGGCTGTTTCCACGAGACCTTCATGCCCGAGGACGATGACGATGGCCCCGCTGCGTCGAGCGGCGAGCCGAGCGGCTCCACGGGCGCCCTGCCCGGCACCACCGCGCCTGGAGAGAGCGAGGGCGACGACGCCAGCACCGGGCCAGCGGGGTCCTCGGACGGCGTGGCGGCCGACGAGAGCACCGGCGGCACCGACGGCAGCAGCACGGGTCACGGCGAGGAGGGCGAGAGCTCCACGGGGGCCATGCACGACGAGAGCTCCGGCGGCGTGCCGGTGCTCGGCGTGGACGAGCTTCAGCCCGGCGACCTCGTGGTCACCGAGGTGATGTGGAACCCCCACTGCGGCGGAGATTCTTGCGAGTGGATCGAGATCCTCAACACGACCGACTCACCCGTGAACCTGCTCGATCTCTACGTCCAGGACATCGACGCGAGCGCGGCCAACCAGGGTCGCGTGACGATCGACCTCGTGGTCGAGGCCGGTGGCGTGGCGGTGATCACCCGCGGCGTGAGCTTCTGGCCCTACGACTTCGAGCCCGGCGCGATCTATGGGCCCAACCCCGGGCTCAACAATGACGAGCCCGAGGCGGTGGTGCTGCGCAACGAGGCGGGGATCCTCGACGAGACCGCGAGCTTCTTCCTCGACCTCGACGAGGGGGTGGCGTGGTCGCTCTCGGGCGAGCTCATGGATGCGGTCAGCAACGACACCGCCGCGAGCTGGTGCGGGGCTACGGCGGTGCTGACCACGGTGAGCACCACCGAGCACGGCAGCCCCGGCGTGCTCAACGAGAGCTGCGCGGGCTGAGCTTCGAAACGGCGAAGGCGCGACGGATGCACCGCCGCGCCTTCCGCGAGTGGATTCGCTACTTCAGCGTATCGACCGGCAGCTTCCCATTGCTGGCGAACGCGCCTTCCTTCTCGCGCGCCTCTGCCAGCCCGCTCGTCCGTAGCACCCACATCCTTCGGGTCGCCACGACCTCGTCGCCCTCGCGCGCGTACACCTCGATGAGGTTGTTACCCGGCGTGAGCGGCACCTTGGCGGCGAAGTCGAGCTTGCCGAGGCCCGGCTCGGGGCTCGCGAGGTAGAACACCTTCTCGCGGTCTGCGAACAGATCGCGCGAGGGGTTCGCCACCGTGATGTACACGTCCTGTACGCGCGTCTCGTCGGTGATGCTGCCCGAGAGCGCGAGCTCGGTGGCATCGGTCTGGGTGATCGCCTCGTTGAGCACGATGACCGGCGGCGAAACGGCGAGCACGGGCTCGACCTTGGGAGCCTTCACCTTGCCCGAGTCCTCGTCGAAGTCCGCCCGGCGCGCGAACGCGAAGCCCCCGTCGGGCAGCTCGAGGCGCACCCAGTCGCCGGAGATCCCGTTGCTGCGGAAGCGCTCCCCGGCGGCAGCCCAGGCCACGCGGCGGCTGGGCTCGAGGATGCTGCCGTAGAGGTCGACCACGTCCTTGGCCACGAGCGTGCTGCGGTCGTCCTCGATGGTGCCCTTGGCCTCGGTCATCGGGAACACCAGCCGTTCGGCCAGCGCCTCGCCGACCTTGGTGTCGGACACCGAGAGCTGCACCCGTGCCTCGCCGTTCGCCGGGGTGGTGCGCAGCTCCGCGTCGAGGTCGATGACGCGGGTCTGGCCCACGTCGAGCTTCTTGATGCGCTCGCGACCTTCGTGGATGAAGAGCGAGTCATCACCCACGTTGCGGAGGTTCACCCAGGTGTCGAGCGCCGCACCCTCACCCTGGTTGGTCACGTGCACGCGCAGCACCACGCGCTCGCCCACCTGCCACACGCCGTCACCGTTGCCGTCGATGTCGGTGCCCTTCTGCGGCAGGTCGAGCACCTGCCAGCCGAACGCGAAGTGCGGGCGCGGCAGGCCCTCGGCGGCCACGTCGATCGAGGTCTGCGAGCCGGTGGCCAGCGTGGCCCCGTGCTGCTCGAACAGGTGCAGATCGATGCGATCGGTGCGCGACAGCTCGTTCTCACCCACCGCGAGCTCGATGCTGAAGCTCTTGGATGCACCGGGCTCGATGCGCCCGAACAACAGCTCGCGCTCGTCGAAGTAGCGGTAGTCGCTGTCGGTGATGGCGCGCACCTGGTAGGCCGGGGCGTCGCCGTCGTTGGTGACGGTGACGTTGACGGTGCCCTTCTCGCCGCCCTTGATCGCGTTGCCGGGCTTGTTGGAGGACACCGTCATGCGCAGCTTGGCGGCGCCGGTGGCCGGCCTCTGTCCCGGGTTCCAGTCGATGCCGCGCGCGGAGAGGCTGCCGGCGATCCGCGTCTGCTCGACGCCCTGCTGCTGCCCCACGAACTCGTCCATGCGCTCGAGCAGCTCGTCGCGGTTGCTGGTGGGCGCCCACAGCACGAGGTCGCGGGCCATGCGGACCTCGGGGTCCTCGAGCAGGATCGCGGTGCGCTCGTCGGCGCTCTTGGCCTTGCCGGGGTCGGGGATGTCGGCCGAGCCCTCGGTCGTGTCCTCGCCGTGGGCCTTCTTCTCCTTGCCCGAGGCGGGCTTGTTCGGGTCGAGCGAGCCCTGCTCGAGGAAGTGCAGCGTGAAGGGGCTGCGGCGCAGCTCCTCGGCCTTGTCGGACTCGAGGTGGGACGACAGCGACTCCTCGCGCAAGAGGTCGAAGCGCTCGCGCCCGAAGTACGCCACGTAGTCCTTGGAGACCCACACGGGGATCGTCTCCACGTCGGGGGCGACGCCCACCGACTGGATCGAGACGTCGCCCGGGGTGAGGTACTGCGCCACGGTGAGCTTGAGCGCGAGCTCCTTGTCGCCGACCTTGCGGTCGCGCAGCTCCTGCACCGAGCCCTTGCCAAAGCTGCGACGCCCGAGCAGCACCGCGCGACCGGTGTTGCGCAGCGCCCCGGCCACGATCTCCGAGGCGCTCGCCGAGCCCTGGTCGACCAGCACCACGAGCGGCAGGTCGGGGAAGTCGTAGCGGTCGTCGGCGTGGCTCTCCTTGCGAGGCGAGGCCACGCCCACGGTGGCGACGATGGTGCCCGACGAGAGGAACGCGTCGGCCACGTCGACGGCGGCGTTGAGCAGGCCGCCCGGGTTGCCGCGCAGATCCAGCACCACGCCCTCCACGCCCTGGCGCTCGAACTCGGACAGCTTGTCGCGTAGCTCCTGGCCGGTGTTCTGCGAGAAGTTGCGCGGGATCTGGACCAGGCCCACCTTGCGGGTCTTGCCGGCGCCGTCGGTGCCCTCGAGCACGTCGCCGATGACGCTGTCGAGCTGGATGGTGGCGCGGGTGATCTCGAGGGGCTTGGGCTTCTGCAGCCCGTCGCGCATGACGTAGACGGTGACGGTGGTGCCGGCGGGGCCACGCAGCCGGTCGACCGCGTCGTTGAGGTTCATGGTGACGGTGGACTCGGCGTCGATCTGCACGATGCGATCGCCGGGGCGCATGTCGACCTTGGCGGCGGGGTTGTCCTCGATGACGCGGATGACGGTGATGTTGCCGTCGCGCAGCCCCACCTCGATGCCGAGGCCTCCGAAGCTGCCCTTGGTGCTGGCCTGCATGTCCTCGAAGTCCTCGGGGCGCAGCAGGTTGGTGTGGGGGTCGAGGGTGGAGAGCACCCCGGCCACGATCGCGTACTCGGCCTCGCGCTGCTCCTTCTCGTCGAGCGTGGTGTTGCGGACGACGAAGCGGAACACCTCGCGCACGTGCGGGCCCACGGCCCACAGCGCCTCGACGTCGCCGATGTCGAACTCCTTCTCGGCGGTGCCCACCCGCACCCGGACCTTCTTGCCATCGTCGATGGGCTCGACGAGCACCTCGGCGATGTCCTGCTCGAGCGCCTCGAGGGCGGCGAGCGTCATGGCCTGGGGGTCGATGCGATCGGGCTCGACGTAGTACTTGGACACGTTCCACAGCGTCCAGTCGAGGACGCGCAGCTCCGTGGCGTCGTGATCGGGGACCAGGCGGGCGTGCTTGCGGGGGTCGGCGCGCTGGGCCTGTGCGTGGGTGTCGCCCAGCGCGGTGAGTCCCAGGGCCGCCAAGAGCGAGCCCACCACGATGATCGGCGCCGATGCGCGCCCGCTACCCGGCCATGGGCGCGAAGGAACGGATTTCGTCACACTCGCAGTCTACCGTCGGGGTGGGGGCCGGGCCACACGGGACCCGCGTTGGAGGCCCCAGGAGGCCCTTTTGGAGGCGCGAATCGTCACATGGAGCGGCGCGCGCGCTCGCGCTCGGCGTGAAACATCGAGGGCGTGCAGGACGGTGGTCGCCCGGTGGAGGCGAGGATTACACTCCCGCGGGCGATGGCGAGGGCCAAGTCCAGCCGGTCCGGGCAGGGGGAAGCCAACGGGGGAGCGGCGGGGCCTCGGCGAGGCGGCGCCCTGGAGCTGAGTCGTTCGGGAGGCCGTTCGGGAGGTCCGGGAGGTCGTCCGGGGGATCGTCCAGGCGCCACGGCGGAGCCGCCCGTGCAGGCGGAGCCCGTGGAGGTGGAGGTGCTCGACGCGCCTCCAAGCGATGATGTGGTCGAGCCCGACCCTCGAGAGCTGGCCGATGGGGCGCTCGCCGATGTGGAGGTGAGCGACGCCGATCTCGATGCGATCGAGTCCGAGCTCGTGCGCGGGGGCCGGGCGGCGCCCAAGGGCTCCACGGCGCTGGCGCGGCGCGATCCGATGGCGGCCTACATGGCCGAGGTGCGGCAGCACTCGCTGCTCACCCGCGAGGAGGAGTACGAGCTGGCGGTGCGGTGGTTCGAGCACGGCGACAAGGAGGCCGCTCGCCGGCTGGTCACGTCGAACCTGCGGCTCGTGGTGAAGATCGCGCACGAGTACCGCCGCGCGTACCAGAACCTGCTCGATCTGGTGCAGGAGGGCAACGTGGGGCTGGTCAAGGCGGTGCAGAAGTTCGATCCGTACCGCGGGGTCAAGCTGTCCACGTACTCGGGCTGGTGGATCCGCGCGTACATCCTCAAGTACATCCTCAACAACTGGCGGCTGGTGAAGATCGGCACCACCCAGAACCAGCGCAAGCTCTTCTTCAACCTTCGCAAGCAGCGGGACGCGCTGGTGGCCGCCGGGGTGGACCCCACGCCGGAGCGCATCGCCAAAGCACTCGATGTAAGCCCGAAGGAAGTGATGGAGATGGAGCGGCGCATGTCGGCGCCCGACGTCTCGCTCGATGCACCGCTCGGGGGCGAGGACGGCGAGGGGACGCGAACCCGGCTCGACCTCATCGAGGACGACTACGCCGATCCCGAGGACAACGTGGACTCCTCGGAGTTCAAGCGGCTCTTGCAGGACAAGCTGATGCGGTTCGGCGCGGGGCTCGAGGGGCGCGAGCTCGAGATCTTCCGCGATCGCCTGGTGAACGACGAGCCGATCACGCTGCAAGATCTCGGCGATCGCTGGGGCGTGTCGCGCGAGCGAGCGCGTCAGATCGAGAAGCGGCTGGTGCTGCGCCTGCGGGAGTACCTGCAGGGCGAGCTCGGCGATGCGGTGCAGATCGCGCTGGGCCAGGATACGGCCTAGGGCTGCCTAGAACGTCATCAAGATCCGCAGGTAGCCGTGCAGGTCGATCACGTCGTCGACCGCGTAGCGGCGGCCGGCATTGTCGACCACGTCGCGGCGCAGCGGGTTGACCTCGACGGTGCCCTGGTCCACGCGGTTGGGGTCGCCCCCGGTCGAGGCGTTGGCATCGCCGCGGCTGGTGAACGTGATGAAGTGGCGCGTGTCGGTGTTGGCCTTCACGCCCAGCTGGATACGCGCGACCTTGCCGAGGTGCAGGTTGAGGCCGCCGTCGAACCCGAACGTGCCGTAGTCCTGCAGCGACGTGACGCCCTGGAACTTGTCACACTGGTTGCCGCCGTCGGTGAGGTAACCCGAGCTGCCCGGGTTCATCGCGGCGCTCTGCAGCGCCAGCGTGCGGTCGCACTGGTCGGTCCGCGTGGGATCGTTGGAGCCCACCATCGAGGGGCTGTCGGCCAACAGCTCCCAGATCTCGCTGTAGCCACGGCCGCCGTAGTGGAGGATGGCGCTGCCCGCCACGTAGAGCGACACCTTCATGCCCTTGGCTGCACGCTCCCAGGGCACGATCTCGGTGCCGAAGGTCACGCCGGCGGAGGACTGCGGGTTGACGTCGCGCTGGGCTCCGAGGTTGCTGAAGTCCTGGAACAGGCCGCCCGAGGCGCGGATCGACTGCATCCAGAACGCGGTGAAGTAGGGGTCGAGGAACCGGTAGCGCCGCGAGAGCGCGGTCCAGGCCCCCAGCTCGTGGATCCGCCGGCCCACGCGGGAGTTGCCCGCGGGGTCGCTGTTCATGATGTCGCGGCTGAACGTCATGGCGCGTCCCACCGCGAAGCGACCCTCGAGCCCGATGATCCAGTTGGGCATGTGCGAGCGCGTGCGCTGGCTGAGGATCCCGTACTTGAGGCCCACGTGGAGCTGGTCGAGGCCGCGGCGCACGGGGCCGCGGAAGATGAGCTCGGTGGAGTCACCGGTGAACTGGCCGTACGGATCGCCCGAGTTGGTGGCATCGAAGCCGCCCCGCGGGATGATCTCGTCGCGCAGCGTGGTGCTGTTGTCCTTGTTGACGCAGTTGGCATCCGGCGAGGTGCCGAAGATGCAGTCGTCGGGCCGCTGGTCGAAGCTGTAGTCGCGCGTGTCGGACAGCACGACGGGCAGCGCGGCGTAGATCGCCAGGTCGTGCCACAGCCCGATCTCCATGGTGGGGAGGACCGTGTGGCGCTGCTGCCGGTAGAGGAGGTCCTTGACCAGGCCCGTGGAGGTGTCGCCGGGGCCGGCATTCCACTCGCGCAGGACCGCGGCGCGCTTGAAGTTGAAGTCGTAGGCGACGCCGAAGTGGATGTCGAACTGGTTGCCCTCTTCGAACGCGGTGGCAACGCGCGTGGGCTCCGCCGCGTGGGCGGTCTGGCTCGCTCCCAAGGCCGTGGCTCCTCCGAGCAGGAGTCCGAGCAGGGAGAGCAAGGAGCAGGGCTTCCGCATGCGTTTCACCTTCGAAGCGGCTCGCCGCACGCTACCAGCGCACGGTCGGTTCCGTCAATCTTTGCTGCCTTTGCCCCCCGCAGCCGATTTGGTGCTGGTGGTGCATCCAGGTGCCCCCTCGAGGGGGCAGGGGCTTGCGGGCTATCCGTCTTCGCCCGTCGTGCGCAGGCCCAGCTCCTTCATCTTGGACTGGAGGCTCCGGCGGCTGATGCCGAGGAGCCGCGCCGAACGCGTGACATTGCCCTGGGTCTGCTCCAGCGCGGCCGAGATGAGCTCGGTTTCCACCAACCGAGAGCCCTGTCGCACCGCTTCCTTGAGGTCGAGGCCCAGCGAGGCCAGGGGCAGCCGCAACAGCCGCTCGCCGCCGAGACCGGCGGCTCCGTCGGCGGGCTCGGCCCGCGGGGCGGCCCCGTCGGGCCCGGCCCCGGCTTCATCGAGGTCATGGTCGCCCTCGGCAGCGTCCCGGTCGCCTTCGCCCGGCTCGCCATCCCGTTCGCCATCCCTTTCGCCATCCCTCTCGATGGCCGCGCTGGGCTCGAGGAAGGCCTCGGGCAAGGCGTCGCGCTCGATCACCGGGCCCGAGGCGAACAGCACCATGCGCTCGACCAGGTTCTCGAGCTCGCGGATGTTGCCGGGCCAGCCGTAGCGCGACAACGCCTCGAGCGCGGCGGGCGAGAACCCCTCGACCGCTTTGTCCAGACGTTGGTTGCAGCGGCTGACGAAGTGCTCGATGAGCGCGGGCAGGTCGCCGATGCGCTCGCGGAGCGCGGGCAGCTCGATGGGTACGACCGCCAGGCGGTAGTAGAGGTCCTCGCGGAAGCGGCCCGACTTGATGTCGGCCTCGAGGTTGCGGTTGCTGGCGGCGATGAGGCGTACGTCGACCTGTTGGGTCTTGGTGCCGCCCACCCGCTCGAATTCGGATTCCTGGATCGCGCGGAGCAGCTTGACCTGGATCTCGAGCGGGATCTCGCTGACCTCGTCGAGGAACAGGGTGCCGCCGTCGGCGAGCTCGAAGCGGCCCTGGCGGCTGGAGACGGCGCCGGTGAACGCCCCGCGCTCGTGGCCGAACAGCTCGCTCTCGGTGAGGCCCGCGGGGATCGCTGCGCAGTTGACCCGGATGAACGGGGCGTCGCGGCGGGGGGAGCCGAGGTGCAGCGCGCGGGCCACCAGCTCCTTGCCGGTGCCGCTCTCGCCGGCGATGAGCACGGTGGTGGGGCTGGCCGCGGCGGTGCGGACGATCTCGCGGACCCGCTGCATCTGCGGCGAGTCGCCGATCATCCCGACCTCCTCGCTCGGGTCGGTGGGCGCGGCGGAGGGCTGGGCGGGGGCGGAGGGCCTGCTGCTGGGGCTGACGCCGATGGACGCGCCGGTGCGCTCGCGGGTGGCGATGGCCTTGCCGAGCACCGCCTTGATCTGCTCGATCTCGAACGGCTTCTCGAGGTAGTCGAAGGCGCCGGCCTTGACGGCCTCGACGGCGGAGTCGACCGAGCCGTGGGCGGTGAGCAGGATGACGGGTAGCTCGGGGTCCTCCTGGGTGAGCGCGTGCAGGAGCTGCATGCCGTCCATCCGTGGCATGCGGATGTCGGAGATCACCGCGTCGAAGGTGCCCGAGGGGCTCGTGCGCACGCGGGCGAGCGCGGCCTCGCCGTCGGGCTCGGCGTGGACCTCGAAGCCGGCCTGCTTGAGCAGGGTCCCGAGGACCTTGCGGATGTTGAGCTCGTCGTCGCAGAGCAGGATTCGCGGGCGGGCCATGTCGATCGCGGCCCTACGGTAGCGCAACCCGGGCCGCGGCAGGAGGACCGGCGCTGGTGGCTCGAGGCGCCGGTACGGGGCCGCCGGCCGCGGGGACGTCCTCGGACGGCCCGCGGGACTTGTCGGCGACCGGCAGGAGCACGGTGAAGCGGGCTCCGTCGTCGCCGCTGCGGCCGACCTCGATGGCGCCCTGGTGGTTCTGGACGATCCGCTGGCTGATGGGCAGGCCCAGGCCCGTGCCGCCGCTCTTGGTGGTGTGGAACGGGACGAACAGGTTGGTCATCGTCTGCGCCGACAGGCCCGGGCCGTTGTCGCACACGTCGAGCGCCACGGCGTCGGTGCGGAGCAGACCGCGGCGGCGCACCGACAGCGACACGGTGATCGCCCCGCCCTCGGCGTCGCCGATCGCGTCGAGGGCATTGAGCACGAGGTTGAGCAGCACCTGGCGCAGTGCATCGGGGTCGCCGCGTACGAGCGGAAGGTCGGCGGGGGCCTCCTCGAGGGTGAGCCGGGCGCGGCCGGCCTCGGGCACCAGCCGCAGGGTGGAGGTGACCACCTCGCGGAGATCGATGGGCTCGAGCTCGCCCTTGAACGGCCGCGAGTAGGTGAGGAACTGGGTCACCACGCGGTTGAGGCGGTCGACCTCCTCGAGGATGATGTCGAGGAACTCGCGGGTCTGCTCGTCCATCCCCTCGGCGCCCGGGCCCCCGGGGCTCGGTCGCAGCACCTGCACGGCGCCCTTCATGGCGCCGAGGGGATTGCGGATCTCGTGGGCGAGGCCCGCGGCCATCTCGCCGAGCGCGGCGAGCCGCTCGCGCTCTTTGCGCGCCTCGTAGACGGCCGAGTTCTGCACGGTGGTCGCGGCCTGGGCCACCACGCCCTCGAACAGCTCCACCTCCTCGCGCGCGAATGGCTCGACGAGGCGCTGGTCGTCGACGAACAGCGCGCCGACGATGTCGGGGTCCTCGTCGGGGGCGCCCGAGGGGCGGCCGAGGATCGGCAGGGCGAGGCTGGCCTCGAGCGCGCCGAGCGTGTCGAGCATGTCCTGGACCTCGGCGCGCTCCTCGGGTCCGGCGCGCTCGCGCTCGCGCTCGAGCTCGTCGCGCAGAACGGTACCGTGGCTCTGCAGGCGCTCGAGCAAGGGGCGTCGCGTGGCGAGGTCGAGGCGCCCGAGCGGCGGCGGGGCCTCGTCGTTGGCGGCGGTCCAGCGCTGCAGCACCAGCGCGGTGCCCTCCCGATTGAGCAGGTAGAGGCTGGCCTGGGTCACGCGCCCCGAGGACTCGAGCGACTCGATCACCAGCCGCGCCATCTCGTCCACATCGATGACGTTGAGCAGGCGCTGGCGCAGGCGTACCAGCATGCGACGTAGCACCGGGCGGTCGTGGAACAGCCAGCCCTCGATGCGAAAGTCGATCTCGCGGCGCACGGGCTCGAGCAGGATCACCACCGCGAACGAGGCGACGGCGGCGTTGAACATGAACAGCGAGGGATCCTCGTCCTGGTCGATCCACACCAGGAGTGCCGCATAGAGGCCCGTGACCACCAGCACGAGCAGCGAGAGGCTCAGGATGCGGGTGGCGATCTCGGGCAGGTCCAGGAGGCGCTCGCGGCGGAGCGTCTGCTCCACGAAGTAGAGGTACACCGCGGTGACGATGGGCCCCACGCCGCCCCCGAGCCGCCAGCCGAGCGTGCTGGTGGCGGCAGGCACCACGCCCACCGCCAGCGCCACGAGGCTCGCGTAGAACAGGTAGCGCAGGCGGGGAGCCAGCGCGGTCTGACGGGCCGCCCGCGACGCCCACCATAGGCGCATGCTCGCGAACAGCAGGCCGCCGATCACGTAGACGGCGAGCGTCCACGGCACGACCTTCCAGTACGTCCACTCTTCCACGTCGGGGGCCACGAGCGAGATCGTCTGGGCGACGAACAGGCTGAAGCCGAGCGTGGTGCGGAGGCCACTGCCCGGCTGCCAGCGCCGCGTGCCCGAGGACGGCACGAAGCTCGCCAGCAGGCGATCGGCGCTCCAGGGCAGGAGCAGCGCGATCGTCTGCCCGAACCACGCGAATGGATCACTGCCGAGGAGGTCGTGCCCCACGAACCCGTGGAAGAAGCGTGCGAGGTGGTAGAGCCCGAGGTTGAAGCAGAACACCGCGAGCCGCACCGTCTGCTGGCGGCTGCGATCACGCAGCACCACGCTGGTGCCGATGGCGAATGCCACCGTCGCCGCCAGGAGCGAGCTGAGGCTCTCGCTGTCCACGGGCGTGGATCATACGCGCCGGGGCGGGAAGCGGCCCGGGAGCGGCCCGGGCGAGGCCCGAGGGAGCCCCAAGGGAGCTTCGAGAGAGCAAGTTGCGCGTTCCTACGCGGCCGTGGCATGCTGGCAAGCCATGGCCGCGGTCATCGACGACGAGAAGCGGGCGCAACGCAAGGCGCGGGCCATCGCGTCCGACATCTATCTCTACAACAAGGCCAAGATCGAGGAAGCGCTCAAGAGCGACAGCTTCTTCGAGGACCTCTCGGAGTTCATCACCGAGGGTCGTGACCTGTTCCGCGCGAGCGTGACGCCCGAGCTGTTCAAGAAGAACTACTACGATCGGGCGATCGTCGACCGCGTGATCAAGCCGATGGCCGCGCTCAAGACGGGCATCTGGTAGGCGAGCGGGACTCCACGCGGGCGGTGCGGCTGGTGCTGATGCCCGTGGCGCCGCCCGAGCGCTGCGATCGCGCGCTGGTGCGGGCGCTCGCCGCCTTGGGGCACGAGCTCACGCGCTCGCAGCTCGGGTGGGCGTTCTCCGAGGGCGAGGTCTCGTCGGGGGGCCGCTTGCTCAAGCCCGCGCAGCGGATCGAGCGGCCGCTCGAGGTGTTCGTGCGGCTGCCGGAGCCGCGGCCGCTGGTGCGGGCCGAGCCGGAGGCGCTGCCGCTCTCGGTGATCCACGAGGACGAGGATCTGCTGGTCGTGGACAAGCCCGCGGGGATGGTGGTGCATGCCTCGCCGGGGCACGAGCGGGGGACGCTGGTGAACGCGGTGCTGCACCACCTGGGGGCGGCGGCGGAGGGGCTGCCGGTGCTGGCGGGCAACGACGCGACGCGGCCGGGGATCGTACACCGGCTCGATCGCGGCACGAGCGGGGTGATGGTGATCGCCAAGCATGCTGCGGCCCAGGAGGCGCTGGCGCGGCAATTCCGGGTGCACTCGCTGCGGCGGCGGTACGTGGGGATCGTGGAGGGCGTGCCGGCGTGGGACGAGCAGCGGGTGGAGACCGGGCACGCGCGGGATCCGATGGATCGACGGAGGTTCGCGCCGCGGGTGGGGGCGAAGCGGCAGGCGGTGACGGAGGCTCGCGTGGTCGAGCGGCTGCACGAGGTCGCGGTGCTGGGGTTCACGCTGCATACGGGGCGGACGCATCAGATCAGGATGCATGCGCGGTACCTGGAGCTGCCGATCTTGGGTGATGCGCTCTACGGGAAGCCGAGCCGTGATGTGCGGGTACGGCAGGCCGTGGAGCAGCACCTCGGGGGGGCCGTGGCTCGGCATGCGTTGCACGCGGAGCTGCTCGAGCTGGTGCCGCCGGGAAGGACCGAGCCGGTATGCTGGAGCGCACCGCTGCCGGCGGAGCTGCAAGGGCTGGTGGAGGCGCTGCGGAGCGATGGCTCGAGTCCGGAAGGAACGCCGTGAGCAGTGGCCCTTCGGCCTTTCGTGGTGATCGACCCCGCGCTCGCCTCACTGCTGTGCCGCGTCCGGGAACCCGTCTACTCTGATTGCCTCACCGCCATGCCTCGCTCTCGGCAGCTCGTCGTCGTCTTCCTGATCAGCATGGCGGGCTGCCGCCCATCCGCCGACGGATCCACTACTACGCCGTCGAAACCCCATGCCGTCCGCTCCACTGCCACTGCGCCGCGGACCAAGCCCGCTCCCCGCAGCCCGAAGGCCGCCAGGATTGCCCGCGACGACGCCCTGCGCCCGATCTACGGCTGTCCCGACGATCCCACCGCAATCCGTTCCGCCCGCGAAGAGCTCGCGGCCCTCGATGCCACGATCGCCGCGCTCGGCGATCTCGACGATCCCGCGCCCGCGGTCGCCCGCATTGCTGCGCTGCTCGAGAGCCCCTGCCTCGGCCTCGCGCGGCTGCACGTGGTTCCCCTCGCGCCCAAGAGTGGCCTCGCGCTTCGGCTGTGGCGCGAGCGCGGGGGCCTCGAGTGGCTCGAGGATGCGATCCGCTTCTCCGAGGGTGGTCCGGCCCTCGCCACGTTCCCGCCGACCATGCCGGTCACGCTCAGCCGCGAGACCCACCCGGGGCACCCGCTCGCCCCGTGGCTCTGCGGTTTGCACGATCCCGCCTGCGCCGCCACCACGGCCGGCTGGCGCACGCGCGCGCAGCAGGTGATGGGCCGCAACGACGACCAGCGCTACGAGATCGACCGGAAACGCGACAACGAGCGCTGCTACACCGACACGAAGGAGAGCTTCGAGCAGGTCGAGCCCCTCGATCGAGCTCACGGCGAGCCGTATGGCCACTGGGCTCAGTGCATGTTCGAGGCCGAAGGCGACAACACCGAATTCCCGCTCGGCGGTCTGCGGGCGCCCGAGGCCGGGTGGCTCTTCGTCGAGGGCCGGCGCGGGCACTACGCCTACTGCGACGAGCTGCACGCCTACGACCTCGAGACCGGGGCTGCTCATGTGGTGCGCAGCTGCTCGCAGATCGTGTTCGACGGGATTCAAGTGGACGAGGCCGCCGCGACGGCCGGCCGCACGCTCGAGGTGCGGCGAGGCGTCGTGCCGCGCGACAACGTGCGCGAGCTGGCATTCATGCTGCTCGTGGCCGAGCACGTGCACAACCCGGCGATCCCGGCGGTCGCACACCCGAAAGCGCCGCTGTCGCTCGCGCTGCCACCGGAGCCGCGTTCCGTCGACGTGACCGGGATGCTCTGGGGGGCCCTCAGCGATCAGACGACGCTGCGCTGGATCGTCATCCCACCCGGGGGCGCGCCGGTCGTGGGCGAGCTGCCGTGGCCGCCGGCCTACAACCGCGCGCCCACGCGCCATGCGGCGAACCTGTTCTCGGTGGCGGAGGATGGGCTCGTACCCGGGTGTGCGCCGCGCGGCTTCCCGGCCGCGTTGGCGGTGCCGGGTACGCTGACGGGGGTGGCGTCGATCGATGCATCGCGCGGAGCTCTCGATGAGACGCACGCGCTGCTCGTCGCGGCGCTGAAGGACGAGCCGCGGTGTGATCGGCAGCGACGCGTGGCGCGATGAGCTCGAAATTCCCGGGCATCCACTGCGGCGAGGTGGACGGGTCGACGTACGCGCGGTCGCGTGTCATGACTCGGGTGTGGACCTCTACGCCCGCTTCGCTCCGTTCTTCCCCATCGGCGATGGCCGGATCCGCCTCGAGGTGGTGGAGCCCTACGATGGGCTCGTCGCGGACTCCGAGCAGGCCACTGTGGTGGTGCGGCTCATCGTGTTCGACGAGGGCGAGGAGGGGCTCGTGATCCGCGACATCAAGGAGCAGCAGATCTACTGTGGGCCCGCTGCGCTCTACGAGGACGCGACGCGCATCGACGAGATGCTCTACGCGCAGCAGGAGGTGCTCGGCGAGGTGCTCCGCGGCTCCGTCGGGCCGTTCGAGGTGCTCATGCCCCATGATCTCTGCTTCTTCGGCGTGCTGTCGCTGGTCCGGTCGCGTACGCGCGAGGAGTTTGCTCGTGCGCTGCGGGTCAAGAGCCGCCTGGGGCGGTATCTGGGTGACCCGTCCACCAGCTCCGTGTAGACGGTCTAGCGCTCCAACGCGTCGATGGTCAGCGGGTCTTCTACGCCGCCATAGAATCGATCGAGCGCCGCCTGGAACAGCGGCTCATCGGTCGCCGCGAGGAAGAGGGTGACGCATGAGCGGTACTTCAGATCATCCGGCGTCCCGAACAGCTCTCTGGCGGTCTTGCCCCCGACTGCGTTCGCCAGCCCTACGCACTTGCGAAGCCGCGCGCCGAGCAGCGGGTGATCGGCGTAGGCCTTGGCGTCACCGAGGCCGCCCAGGCCGTAGCGCTTGGCCGTGGCGCTATGGCCGAGCTCGCGCAGCTGCGGGAAGATGAACCACATCCAGTGGCTGCGCTTGAGCCCGGTGCGCAGCTCGGCCAGCACCTGCGGGTAGACGCTCTCCTGCGCAGCGATGAAGTGCTCGAACACACGTCGAGCGTGACACATTCGCTCGGGATTTTGCGCAGCTGCCGGTCTGGCTTGGCACTACCGGTGGCCGTGTGCGATGTAGGAGGCCGCGATGCTCGAGCGTTCCGCCGCCCTCTCCGCCCTTGCGCCGTCCGTCGTGCACGGCTTCACCGACCGTCGCGGTGGCCACAGTCAGGGGCGCTTCGGGACGCTCAATCTCGGTGCGCGCTGGGGTGACGATCCCGAGGCGGTACGGCGCAATCTCGAAGCGGTGGCCAAGGCCGGGGCGTTCGATCCCGCGTGGCTCGTGTGCGTGCGGCAGGTGCACGGCGCAGCGGTGCTGCGGGCGAGGGAGGTGGTCGAGGGCAGCGAGGCCGATGCGCTGTGGTGTCACCGTGACGATGGTCCGTGCGTGGTGGGAGTGCTCACCGCTGATTGCGTGCCGGTGTTGCTCGCCGACCGCGAGGGCGAGGTGGTCGCTGCGGTGCACAGCGGCTGGCGGGGCACGGTGGCCGGCGTGGTCAGCGAGACCGTGCGGACGCTCGCGGAGGCCGGCGTGCCCCCTGGGCGGCTCGTGGCGGCGATCGGCCCGTGCATCGAGCAGGCCGCGTTCGAGGTGGGCGAGGAGGTCGCGGCGCAATTCGACGATGCCTTCGTCGAGCGTCGGCGCTGGCCCAAGCCACATGTGGACCTCGTCGGCATAGTGCGCTCGCAGCTCGTGGCGGCGGGCGTGTCGGCGGCGTCGATCGAGCGTGTGGGCCTCTGCACCCATCAGAACATCGACCGCTACTTCTCGTTCCGACGCGACGGCGCGGGGATCGGGCAGATGATGTCGTTCATCGGCGTGGTGGGGTGACGCTATCCGGCCAATCGGCTCGTCGAATGTGCTTCCGCGCCACCGCCGCGACGAAAGTATCTACGGCTCCCATCGCATAACCCCGTTCGGAACATCCATCCAGTCGACCTCATACCGATTGTTCCCGCAAATCTCGCCCGTTACTCTTCCACCATGGCCCACGCCCATCCGCAGCCTCGCTGGTGGCTCCTTGGCGGCAGCGGCCTATTCCTCGGCCTCCTCTTCTCTACGCTCCCGCCCACCACCGCCGGCTGTGTCTACCACGACACCTGCATCAAGGTGAGCTCCGCCGGAACCGACTGGTGCCGCAACATGGCGCTCGCCAAGCGGTGGCCAGTGGGTGGCAGCTTCGAGGACGCTGAGCCGATCCTCCGCCCCGACGGCGCTGCCCCTCGCGGCTGCCGCTGCTTCAACGACGCCGAGGACCAGATCCTCGACGACGAAGCTCCGGAGTGTCGATTCGACCCCCTCATAGACGAGCTCGATCAAGCCACGCGACAGGAGTGCCAGGCTCTAGTTCCCCCGGGCTACGACCACAATTGCTGGACCACGAGCGGCTCGCAGGCCTCGGTGGTGGAGGGCTTGTTCAACCAAGGTTCTGGTGCATGCATCGGCAACTGCGAGTACGGCTCACCGCCTTTGCATGGCTCGTGCCCGACTCCCAATCCCTACGAGTGTGCCACGGGAGGCGGGGGCGACGACGGTTGTGCTTCGGAGGGCTACGAGACCAGCACGGGTGACTCTGGCTTGGACGACGCCGGCAGCGATACCTCCGGTGGTGCCATGAGCGACATCGACACATTCGTCGCCTGCGATGAGCACGCCTGTGAAATCGACGAGGCATTTGCACGTCGTCTCTACGCCGATCCTTCACCCCTGCTCGACCAAGCCTCCCGGCTCGTCTACGACACGAAGCTCCAACGTCACGTCCTACAAGGCGTCCAGCGCGGCTCGCTCGCCTACGCGTTGGGCCTGCGCACCGGCGACCAACTCGAGTCGGTCGACGGCATGATCATCCACGATCTCGAATCGGCTCTTGGCGCGTACACTCGGTTCTCCAACGCCACCAACTTGAAGCTCCGCGTCAAGCGAGGAACCCAATGGCTGGACTTCACGTACACCTTCGTGCCGTGATCCTGACCGCTGTGGTTGCTTCTGCCGTCCTCATCGGCGGTAGTTGCTCGTGCTCCGATCGCGTCGTCGGCGACGCTTCCGAATCCCACGGCGAACCTGCGTGCTTGTGGCTCATCGCCCCTCGGGCATATCACCCCGACGGTACGTCCAACGCAATCCGCGACCCGATGGCCCGCCGCGTCGGCACCGCCTGTCTGTGCCTCACCCAAGAAGAGTACGATTCCCTCGGCGACCGCCTCGACCGCGTCCACTTTCCCGAGCCCGGGACCATCCTCGACGAATTCAACGAGCTCGGGTACGACGAATGCAAACGCCTCGCCGCGCTCATCGATGACGTCGACGATGACGAGTGTCTCGACTACTACGAGCACGGTACTTGGCTCAAGGACATCTACTTCGCCCGCGGCGGTTGGGATAACGGCACGCCTCCGGGGTTCACCTGTGTGGAGCCGTAGGACGACTTCGCGCTTGGCGTAACCGCTGGCCTCGGTCAGCTCGGCGAGTGAGACCAGCGGCAGCGAGCGCGTCGAGATTACTTCACCATGCGAAAGCGCGAATCGTGCAGGAAAGCGCGCAGGAATGCGACATCGGAGTAGTGGCTCGTGGCGTAGCGGCCGCGCGCCGTCTGATACGCGACGGCGTAGAGCACCCCCGGTAGGCCTTCGGGGGCATCGATGCGGCGGGGTGGGCAAGGAGACGTTCCACCGAGGTCGGGGCCGATGCAGAGCTGGCCGTCGAAGTCGATGAGGCCGTCGAGCTGCTCCGCGAAGCGGATGCAGAGCTCGGCGAGCAGCTCGTGGTCACGGTCGCCGTTGCACATGGCAGCGAAGGTGAGGATGCCCTGCGGACGCCAGCCGAGGAGGGCTGCCAAGCCGGTGTCGTCGAGCTCTTCGAGCAAGCCGGGGTAGTCCTCGCCGAAGGCGAAGAAGAATGGGTGATCGTCACCGAGCCAGAAGTCGTCGTCTTCGATGTGGGTCGCGAGCTGGGTGAGGTCGGCGATGATGCGAGACTCGTGGGTGGGGGTGAGGGCGGAGCGGAGGAGGATGGAGGCAGCGGGTCCGGCCATGGCGCTGGGCTCATGCGATTCGTAGACGGATCAGCGCCGGGTTGGGCCAGAGCCGTCGGTCGTGGGGTAGGCGGAGCCTGACCCCATCGAGGCTCGAGGCGAGCGCACGGTCGGCTTCACTGAGGGAATCCGGGGTCGACTTGGGAACGTATGCGATGGTGTGATTCTCGGTGATCGTGAGGCGGCCTGCGTCGAATAGGCGGTGATGGTTCGAGCAGAGCAACAGACCGTTGGAGACATCGAGGCGCTGTCCAGCCGAGGACTTGGCCCAGGGGTAGATGTGAGCGGCGTCGAGTGCTTCGACGAAGGTTAGGCCGCAGAAGGCGCATCGGTCATCGTAGGCCTCCCGCATGGCGGTGCGAAATATCGCCTGGGCGGCTCCTCGCTGCGCAACGAGGCCGTAGACTGCCGTGGACGACGATGGGTCGGTAACCAAGCGGTGCGCCAGGCTCTCCACGGTCTCGCCTCCGCGGGCGTAGCCGAAGGGGTTCGGGATGCCGTGCCAGTCGAAGTCGTAGACCTGGCGCTGGACGTCCTCGACGCTATCGCCGTCGGCGGCCGTGAACCCGTGGCTGGGGCGGCCATCTTGGGCCGTGACGACGATGCTGGTGAGCGGGGGGTAGCGGTCGAGGCAGTACTCCTGGATGAGGCCGAGGGGGCGAGTGAGATGCTGGTGGTGGACGCCAATGCGCTCGCCAAGCTCGGAGTAGGTGATGGTGCTGCGGTGGGACCGAGCGTGGCTGGCGAGCACGTCCCATGCAAGGGCGGCTCGTTGCTCGTGATTGGCTTTGCGCCTCTTGGTCGGCGGCGCGATGTCCCTTCGACGCGATCGGGACGGGCTCCGATCTTCTCGAACGTGCCGTTGCGCCGCATGTATTCGCCAAAGCCCGGGCCGCGTCGATGGATGTTCCAGTCGTGCGGGCCCATGTAGACGAACTCGTGTCGCATGCTCGGGTGCCCTTCCGGAGGCTAGGTTACAGCCTCTGCCAGCCGGTCGATCGCTCGTTCGGCCTTGGCTAGGGTCGCGACGAAGTGGTCCCAGTGGTCCTTCGTGCCCAGCTGGACCTGCTCTTGATCGACATAGCCGAGGGTCATCGTCGCGCCGTTGCCTCGTTGACGAGCTTGCGTAGCCCCGCCGAGGGAGCTCCTGCCATGAGCATCTCTCGAACGACCACCGTGGGCACGTCGTCGCTTCGAAGGCGGTCTTTGACGACGCGCAACAGCTTCGCGGTCTCCGTTTCACTGGCCTCGTTGGGAATGCGCGAGGGAATCCAGTGGAGGTCGGGGTCGAAGGCTTCGCGACACCCCTGTGAGCAGCAGGCGAGTCGCTTGCGCGCCGCTTCCCAGCTGTTCTTGTAGAGCGCATTCCCCTCATCGACCGGGGCATGACAGACGACGCACAGCATCCAGCGACGAACACTACCGCTCGGACTCGGTGCTCGCAATGGATCGCCCGCTTGCAGCAACCACTGCCAGGCCTGCTCGAGCTCGTCGGCAGCTTCGGGTATCCAGGCGGTGGCGGAGCACATCGGCGGTGGGGGTTCGGCGAGTGCGGGGGGGCTCGTGGGCCTGTGCCGGCACGCGTTGCATGCCGAGCGGCTCGAGCTCGTGCACCCGCGTGGGGGCGAGCCGGTGTGCTGGACCGCGCCATTGCCAGCGGAGCTGAGGGCGTTGTCAGAGACGCTCGCGGACGGCGGTCGAAGGTGGAATAATCGACGTAGGCTCGTGCGTCGCGATGCCCGGCGTTCGACGATGATGCGTTCAGCTCGAGCCCGTGATCGTCTGCGATTGCTCGTGCTCACGGCCATCGCGGGGCTGGGAGCTTGCCGGTCCGTAGCCGCTCCGCCGGCATCGCCCGCCGAGGGGCCACCCCACGGCGACGGGTCCGCGGCCTCCATCCAACCGGCGACGGGTGGCAAGATGGCCGCCACGGCTGCGACCGTACCGGCGATGGACGGGCGCCCGGTGGTGCTCATCGACGATCCCGAGTCGCTCTCGCGGCTCGCCGACGCGCTCGACCTGGGCCGCATGCTGTTCGACGTGCCCGGCGGGACCACCAAGCAGCTGCGCCACTCGTCCCGCTATCGCAGCTTCGTTCATGGGGTGACATTTCCGTCGCTGCATACACCGTCGGACAGCCAGTTTCCGAAGTGGTGGCTCGGGCACCCCCGCACGTCCTTCGCGCTGGTCGGCGTCACCAATCGCTTGGACCGCCGCGATCTCCTGCCGGGCACGTGCGGGGAGACGAGGCTCGTGCATCGGCTGTCCTATCGGCTCGAGGACGGGGTGCTCCGCTATCTGCCGATGACGGTCAACGTCGTGCTCGAGCAGCCCGACGACGGCAATGGCTGTCGGACCATCGCTTCCGCATGGATGGTCCCGGAGGGCGAGGATCCGATCGCACGGCTCACCGCCGCGGGCGGGCCGCTGCACCCCGAACGCCTCGGGATCGAACGCCTGCGCGTGGTCGAGACCAACCTCCGGACCGACGATTTCGAGCACCCGGAACACGGCGAGCCCGGCCGCGGGCACAACGAGCTGCGCGCATTCGTGCTCGACGAGCATGGCCGCGACCTCGTGCCCACCGACCTCGAATTCCACCCGTACGCCAAGATGCTGCTCGTCCGGCGCGACGTGGTGGAGTGGCTCGATACGCCCGGGGTGCTGGAATCGATCGAGCGTGGCACCGCGACGCAGCCCAAGCACTGGCGGTGGGACTGGGCGCTCGTCGACATCGACGGCAGCGACGCGCGCAGCAGCGTGTTCGATGCGATGTGGGTGCGCCCGGGAGTGATCGACGAGATCGCACTGCCCCCCGAGGGCGTCACGTCCACCGCCGCGGGGCTGACCCATCGCCTCGACGGCATGACCTGCCAGGGCTGCCATGCGGCGCGCTCGGTGGCCGGGTTCCACCTACCGGGCGAGGGCGATGGACTGCGCGGCGGCGCGTCGGCGCACCTGCTTTCGGAGTTGCCGTGGCGAGTCGCGTACGTCGAAGCGGTGGCGCAGGGGCGAGAGCCGGTGACCAAGCGGAGGCTCCACGACGACGGCCCGTCGGGCTTCGGGCGCTCGTGCAGCCGGCAGGGCTCGCCGGTCGCCACGCTGGCATGCGACCCGGGCTTCGAGTGCGCCGAGGCACCGGGGTATCGCTTCGGCGTGTGCTTGCCCGAGGGGTACGACGGCCCCGCGCCGTGCGAGCGCGGTGAGCCGATGTGTCATGCGCCGAGTCCCTGGTTCCCGGCCGGATTCGTCGCGCGGGCGTGCGAGGACGGTCGGTCGTGTGCAGCCGTGCCTACGTCCGCCGATGCCCGCAAGTGCCGCTGGGCGGCCGATCCGTGGGCGTGTGCCTTCGAGCGTGCGACGTCGGTCGTGGTGGATCGGTGCGCGGTCCAGTCCGACTGCCGCAGCGGCTACGCGTGTGTCGAGGGCGAGGGCGACGGCACGTGCTTGCCCGTGGCGGTGGTCCCGGAGCTGCGGGTGATCGGGCATCGTACGCGCCTGCGTTGAACGGCGCGAAGAGCTTGCCCGGCTATGGCCCGACGAGCGTCGGCCGCCGACCCGGCTTGGCACCGCGGCGGCCAGATGATGTCGTTCATCGGGGTGGTGGGCTGAGCGGTGTTTGCGCGTTCGAGCGACGAGCCGCGCTCGAGCCCTTGCGTCGCGGCGTGATCGTTTCGGCCGATCCGGGCACTGACGGGGTGTGAAGGCCATCGCTCGGGGTTGGAGGAGGCTCCCGTGGGCGGAGGCGCTGCTGGTCGCGCTCGCGATGGGGTTGGCGGGGTGCTCGTGCTTCGTGTCCGACTTCGAGCCGCCGCTGCAGGGTGTCGATGAGGGGTGTTTTCTCGGCACCCCTTGTCCCGACGGCTCCTGCGTCCTCAATGCCGTTCCCAGCTGGGGAGGCATCTGCTGTGGGTTCGGAGGCGAGTGCGATCCATGCCCGGGGCCCTTCGGCGGGGTCGAGTGCCCGGATGGCACGTGCGCGCTGTGGGCAGAGGCTTGCTGTGAGCAGGGTGGAAGCTGCGATGAGGATGATGACGAGCCCCCTCCGGGGGAACCCCATCGATCGCCGGGCTCGACGGAGGGGGATACCGACGCGTCCGGGAGCTCGGAGGATGGGACGGGGTCCGAGGGGACGAGCTCCGAGGGTGGGACCGGGTCCGAGGGATCGAGCGACGGGTCGAGGTCCGACACCGGCGATGCGTCGACGACCACCGGTGATGATGTGGCGACGAGCTCGGGCTCGACCGAGTAGCGCAGCCGAGCGGGTCGCGGTATGCCCCATGTCGGCTGCTTCTTGCGCAGCTGCACGCGGTGTCACCCATGTCGTCGGTCTGATCTGTTACCCATGTTTCAGGTTGCACACGGCCTGGTTCGCAAGACCGCCGGCCTGAATCAGGCCACCGCCACGCGGTGCCGGCCGAGGTCGCGTCCGCGTGACAGCTCGGCGCCGCGGCGGCCGTGCCGGTACCGCCGAGGAGCTCACCCCGCCGAAGGCTGCAGCGTCCGTACCAGCCGCGAAGTGTCGTAGTGCTGCTTCCGCAGGCGCGCCAGGATGCCCTCGTAGATCTCGGGGTCGAGCGTGGGCTCGCGGCTCAGGATCCACAAGTAATCGCGCCCCGGGTGCCCGACCACCGCCCAGCGGTAGTCCTCGTCGTCGAGATCGATGATCCAATAGTCGCCCCAGAACGGCCCGAAGAAGCTGACCTCGAGCTTGGCGTTGGTGGTTCGGTCGACCACGCGCGCACGACCCTCGGCCTCGTCGAGCTTGCCGTCGAGCCCGCCCTTGCGGCACCGGTTGAGCACCTCGATCATCTCGTCGTCGCGCAGCGAGTAGTTGGCCGTGGTGGCGGTGCAGCCCTTCTGGAAGCGCTGCGGAAAGCTTGCGATCTCGTACCAAGCACCGAGGTATCGCGGCAGCTCGACACGCTCGACCGTCTCCAGCGGCGGCAGGCTCTCGCGCTCGGTGGTGCTCTGGGCACACGCGGCGGTGGAGGCGGCAAGGAGGATCGGGGCGAGGAACGAGCGCGACACGATCATTTTCCCAAGGAGCCTGGTGCCTCGGCGCGAGACGGCAAGCAAAACGCTCGTAGGACGCAGCACACGGGAGAAGCGAGGTCATGTCGCCGACGGCTGATGATGGGGGGCGCTCACGGCCACGACGCTCCCCGATGATATGCTCGGTCATGCTCTCGCGACGGCTGGCGCTCGGCGCTCTCCCCCTCCTCGCCGCCTGCTCGTCCCCCGTCACCGTCGCCACCTTCAACATCCGCATGTTCCCCGAGCCGAGCACCGATCCCTCGCTCGTGGCCGCCCGCCTCGTCGAGCTCGACGCCTCCGTCATCGCCGTCCAAGAAATCCGCGACGCCCGAGCCTTCGGCACCGTCCTCGACGACGCCTCCCAACACACCGGCCGCGACTACCAGCTCCTGCTCGGCCCCTGCGGCGGCGACGGTGGTCGCTACATCACCACCGGCGTGGTGGTCGATGCGAGCACCTGGCAGGTGCTCGATCACATCGGCTATCCCGGTCTATTCGCGGAAGGCGAGGGCACGTGCGGTCGCGACCAGGCCGGCACGCTGGTCGTGCTCGAGGACCGCACCGGCCAGCGCCTCGGCGTGCTCTCCGTACACCTGCGCCCGTTCCCCGACGGATTCGACACCCGCCGCGAGCAGTGGGCGCGCGTGCTCGATCGCCTGGGCGAGATCGAGCAACGCTACGACGCCCCCGTGCTCGCCCTCGGCGACTACAACAGCACCGGCTTTCGCGGTGATCCGCCCGAGGAGCGCGAGTTCGTCGAGGGCGCGGTCGCGGAAGCCGGCTACCGCCTGCCCACCGCCGACCTCCCCTGCACCGAGTACTGGCGGCCCCGCGACGACCCCGGGGAGCCCTACCGCCCCTCCATCCTCGACCACGCCGTGGCCACCCGTGGCGAGTGGCAGGCCGAGGTTCGCGGGATGTGCGAGCGCCTCGCATGTTCGCCGACCGATCCCGAGGCCATGGACCCCGAGTACTTCACGGTCTCGGACCACTGTCCGGTGGTCGTGAAGGCCCGGCTCTAGCCTGGGCTCTAGCTTGGGCTCTGGCGTGGCCTCCGGCCCCCGCGCGGCCCCGCGGCGGCGCTGCTACGATGCCCCGGCCATGCATCGCACGAGCCCGACCTCGAAGGCCTTCCCCGGCGGACGCCGCCTCCTCGCGCTGGCCCTGCTGCTGCTGCCCGCCTGCGACGAAGAGGAGAAGCCGGTGGTGGAGAGCGCGGACCTGCGCAAGCAGGAGCTCGAAGCGCGCTGCGAGTACCTGGTGCGCTGCGGCTACATGCCCGACGACGACACCTGCCGGGCGTCGCAGAGCTACGACCAGAGCCTGGTGCAGGCGCTCGGTGGCACGAGCTTCAACCGCGCCGGCTACGACGAGGAGCAGGCGGCGGCGTGGCTCGACACGCTGCGCAACCTCGGCTGCCAGGCGACCACCGAGAACGTGCGGCTCTACGCCGAAGCCCGTGCCCCGGTGTTCGCCGGGCGCATCGAGCTCGGGGGGGCGTGCTTTGCCGACGACGAGTGCATGGACGACGGGGTCTGCGATCGTGCGGCATGCTCGTTCGATCAGCTCTGCTGCACCGGCGAGTGCGTCGAGCAGAAGGTGCTGACCGTGGGCGAGCGCTGCCCGCTGCCCCAGGACGGCGTGCGCCTCACCGCGGCGTGCGACGAGACGGCCTACTGCCAGCTCCCGCCCGACGACGGCAGCGGCATGCCGCCCACCGAGGGCACCTGCCAGATTCGCTCCGACAACGGCCTGCCGTGCGACCAGGTCGACGGCTGCTTCGACGGCCAGCGCTGCGACCAGGGCGGCACCAACAACTGCTACAAGCTCTCGGAGTCGGGCGAGCAGTGCAACCCGTCGCTCCAGCGCGGCTCGTGCATCGGCGTCAACGACGTGTGCTCGCCGTCGTCGTCCGAGTGCGTGATCGCTCCGGGCCCCGGCGAAGCATGCGTGCTGGGGCAGTGCGCCGGGTGGGCCAGGTGCCAGGACGACGGCATGGGGAATCAGACCTGTATAGGGCTCTTGACCGCCGGCGAGGCCTGTGACGGCTCGATCCCGTGCCTGGGCGATCTCAATTGCCGCGACGGCAGCTGCCAGCTCTCCACCACCGTGCTCGTGTGCGTCGAGGGCGATCCGCCCGCACCGCCGCCACCGATGTGATTGGCTGTGATCAGCCCGCGCCGGCACCGGTGCGAGCCCGCCCGAGCCGCTGCGCGCGACCGCTGCGGCCGGCCACTTGCTTGGGTTTGGGCGCGGGCCCGGTCGGCACTTGGTCCCGGACCACGCGCAGGCCGGCCTCGAGCACCTCGTCGCGGCCCGCTCGCAGGCCGGCGATCGTGCGGTGCACTTCCAGCTCTGGTTGCACGCCGCCATGGTGGAACGGGCTGCCGTCGTGCCGGGTGACCCGCATGCCGCTGTAGACCACGAAGAAGCCGGCCAGCGTGTCGAAGCGGACGATGTCGCCGTTGGCCCCGGCGGTGGTGGTGCCGACCAGCGTGCCGAGCTGGTGGGCCTCCACGTAGCTCAGCATCGACTCCGCGTAGCTGATGGCCTCGGCCGAGATGAGGAACGCGACGGGGGCCTCGATGTGCGGCTCACGCGGGCGGCGGTGCCAGCCGATGTCGTGCCAGCCGACCACGTTGCCGTCGGGCTCCACGAAGCGGGGCACGTGCATCCACAGCGAGTCCTCGGGCTCGTCGAGCAGGTGGTCGAGGATCACGTCGTTCTCGGTGGGGTAGCCGCGCATGTCGAACACCACGCCGGGTGCAGCGGCGAGCGCGGGCAGCTCGGCCTGCAGATCGGTCCAGCTCGCGCGCGTGAGGTCGACGTAGCGGATCCCGTCATCGAAGGCATGGATGGCCGGCGGACGCGGCGAGGAGGGCACGGGGCCGCGCTCGGCCTCGGCCGCCACGCGGTGCACCGCGCCCTGGTGCTCGAGCTCGAGCTCGACCACCTCACCGAGCTGGGCCCGCGGAACCTCCCATGCGGCGGCCTGGAACCAGCGCCACTGCGGCGTCCCGGACAGCCGCGCGGCGATCCGATCGATGCGCTCGCTCGCTGGCTCGCCGCCGATCCGCTCGACCACGTCGCCGATGGCGAAGCGCTCGGGCTCGCGAGTGCCGGTGATCACCACGCGACCCTCCACGAGCTCGAGGCGGACGGGCAGCGTGGCGATGGGGGCGATGCGCTGGTGCCCCACGTGGCCGTGGCCGTCGTGCAGCGGCTCGAGCAGGCCGCGCAGCGTGTCGACGACGTCCGCGATGGTGGCGTCGTCTTCGGTGTCGCGCAGCGCGGCGAGCAGCATGGCGTCCCAGTCGAGCTCGAGATCTTGCTGGTACGGGTAGAAGTGCCGCAGCACGTTCCACACCTCGATGACCGCGGCCTGCCGCACCGCGAGCACGTGGTGATCGCGGGCGAGGTCGAGCCCGGGTGCGAGCGCGGTGCTCGGGGCCTTGCCGGCGGCCTGGGCCTGCGTCGCGCTCAGCACCACCGGCAGCCGCATGTGCAGCGCCGGCGCGAGCTCGGCCTCCACGCGAGTGTCGGGGGCGGGCATCTCGGCGAAGCGGCGGCGCCAGGTCTCGTCGGGGAGCACGCGGACCTTGTGGTAGGGCGGGCGATGCAGCGAAAACGTCGAGCCCGGGAAGCCCTGGTACTGCCAGTACACGAGCCCATCGCGGCGCCGTGGCACGGGTGGCACGGGCGGGGCGGTCTCGCCATCGACCCAGAGCTGCAGCGACGGCGCGAGCGGGTGCAAGAGCCCTTCGAGCCGGAGCGCGAGGTCGTCGAGGGTGGACGCATCGTGGACGGCCAGCACGCCGGCTACCGCGAGGCGCTGCCAGTCGGCGTCGTGCGAGGCATCGGTGGGGTGGAAGAAGCGGACGTAGCCGTAGGCCCGGGCGAAGGCGACGAGCGTCTCTTCGGAGCTCACCGCCTGGTCGCGGGCGGGCGCGCGCGCGGCGGGGGGGGTGGAGACGGCCACGGCTTGGTGGGCACAGGCCGGGGCGAGGACGAGGCAGGCGAGCAAGGCGGCAGCGGCCGGGCGCGTCGGCATCATCCCTGACTGACGCCAGCTCGGGGGTGAAGGTTCCCGGCAGCGCGAGTCTCGACGAATTCGCCCATATTGGCCTACGAACATGGTTTCGAGGATACCTCGTCGGGGTCGAGGTCGTCACCGCCGAGCCACCCATCCACCGTGGGATCGGGCCAGGGCAGCGTGGGTGAGGTGCAAGGCACCGGAAAATCACCGGCAGAGATCCGCTCGGCCAGCGTGCGATCGACCGCCGCGAGCGTGGGGGGCTCGGCCAGGGGCATGGTCAGGATCCCCGCGCCGATCGGGGCGCGCTCGAGCACCAGGTGCTCGAGCAAGGCGTGGCCCAGCACCCAGGCGACGAGCCCGTGCGCGCGAATGACCCTGTCGATGCGGGGCAGCGAGCCTCCGCGGCGCGCCTCGTCGAGCGCTGCGATCGCCGCGGGCGGGCCCGCGATCACCAGCGAGCCCTCGTCGAGCAGCGCGAGCGCATCTTCCTCGCGGCTGCGCACGCCGGCCGGGGCGCCCGCTGCCGCACGGGTGGTTCGAAGCGCGAGCACGCGGCGGTGCAGCGCGAGCTTGGCTCGCGGGAATGCGATGAACGCGAGCACGTTGAACACGTCGTGCCACGAGCCCTCGCGCGTGGGCACGGCACCCTCGGCGACCGCGGGCTCGTAGCCGGCGGGCGCCTCGGCGGGCGCGACCAGCCGAAAGGGCAGGGGACCATCCGCGCGCGCGAGCCAGTGCGACAGCATGGCGCGCGAGGGCGGCGATGCGGCCGCGAGCTCGGGCCACGCACGGGCGAGCACGCGAAGAGCACGATGGCGGCGCCAGGGAGAAGGATCCACTCGGGCCCTTCGTTACATGCGAGCGAGGAGCTGGGCCTTCTGCTGCTGGAACTCGACCTCGGTGAGCAGACCCGCGGTGCGGAGCTCACCGAGCTTGACGATCTGATCGGCCACCTCGTCGGCAGTGAGCGGAGCCGGCGGCTGAGCGTAGGGATTGGGCTGGGCGTAGGGATTGGGCTGGGCGTAGGGATTGGGCTGGCCATAGGGCTGCTGGCCATAGGGCTGCTGGCCGTAGGGCTGCTGGCCGTAGGGCTGCTGGCCATACTGCGGCTGACCATACTGCGGCTGGCCATACTGCGGCCCATATCCCGGCGCTCCCGGCAGGTAGCCCACCGCACGTGCCTCCGCGAGTCGGCGGCGCTCGCCGGCTGCCTTGAGCTCGGGGCGCTTCACCAGGTAGAGCGGGAGCGCGATGATCCAGAAGAACAGCCCGCAGATGAACCACCCCGCGGGGCCCATCGCGGCCAGGCCCCGGACGTCGCGCTTGTCGTAGCCGAGCTGCGACGCGTCCACGGCCATCCAGATCGCGCTGCCCAGGGCCAAGAGGCCCATCAGTCCGTTCATGCCGACCATCGTAGCGCAAGCGGGCCGGGAGCGGGCGTTGCGCTCACTCGTGCTCGTCCAGCGCCTGCTGAAACGCGTGAGCATCGCCGATCGCGGAGCCGTCGGCGGTGTTGTCGAAGTAGACGTGCACTTGCCGGCCCTCGTCGCGCCACGCTCGCGCCCGCTCGACCCAGCGCTCGATCGCCTGCATCGAGTAGCTGCCCGCGTAGAGCTGCTCGTGCCCGTGGAGTCGCACGTACACGAGGTCGGTGGTGACCTGCTCCCACGCCGGCCACGCGGGCGCGTCGGAGATGCACACGGCGACTCGATGCGCCCGCAGCTCCTCCGCCACGTCGTCGCGAAACCACGAGGCATGGCGGGGCTCGAGCGCATGGCGGGTCTCGCCCCAGCCGTCGAGCGCGTCGAGCAGCTCGTGCAGCCGCGGCCACGAGAGCGGCAGGCTCCCGGGGAGCTGCCACAGCACCGCGGCCAGCTTCTCGCGCAGCGGCGCCGCGTTGTCCCGGCAGCGCGCGATCACCTCGGCGGCGCCCTGGAGCCGCAGGTGGTGGGTGAGCAGACGATGACCCTTGATGGTGAACACGAACTCGCTCGGCGTGCGGCGAACCCAGCCCTCGAGAGTGTGCGGGGCGAGCAGCCGGTAGAACGTGCCGTTGACCTCGACGGCGGCGAAGGCTTCGGCGTAGCGCTCGAGCCAGTGGCGCGGCGGGATGCCGGCGTAGAGCGAGCGCTTCCACTCGGTGTAGGACCAGCCGCTGGTACCGACGTGGATCTCGGCCGCTTCGCTCACGGCGGCAGCCTAGGCCGTGGCCGCGAGCACGCCAGGTGGGCGGGACGGCCGCCTACGCGATCGAGCCCGGGAACGGGTGTCGAGGCGCGCGCCGCGTCGCTACGCGAGCACCTGGTACACGAGCACGCCGAGCAGCACGAGCTGATCGAGCGCGCCGATGGCGAAGCTGGCCGTTCGCCACGGCTGGAGCTGCCTTACGTAGGCCACGCTGTGAAGCAGCCGGGTCGCGACGAACACCCCGAAGATCACGTACGCCGTGTTCGCAGAGACCCCGGTGAGGGTGAGCAGGAACCCCGTGATGAGGAACAGCGGGATGTTCTCGAGCGCGTTCCGGTGGGCCCGACGGTAGCGGGCCGTCCTGTCGTTGCCCCCGTCGAAGACCACCTCGTGCGAGGTGCCGGCGCGCTTGTCCTCCGGGTTGATGACCTCGCCCGCCTTGGCCCGCGTGAGCGCGGTGCCGTTGGCCAAGAGGAACAGGTTGAGCCCGAGCACGGCGGTGGTGAGCACGTAGGCCACGAAGATGGGGTTGCTGTTCATGCGCGTCGACTCCTTGCCCGGACGACGATCGAGCATGGCCGGGATCGACGGTGCGAGCGAAGGAATCGACCGGGTCGCGACGGACGGTCGCGGTAGGGCTTGTAACGATGTTCGCGGGCGTTGCGATGGCTCGGTCGGGCTGTGGTCGCCGTGGCCGGCTCACGGGCGGCTGGCGGCGATGATCGCCTGCAGCGCGGCGAACACCGTCCTCGCGTCGGCTTCTTGGCCAGTGAGTCGCGTGACCAGGTTGGCGTTCTTGCTGCGCTCGTCGGTGCTACCCCGCGAATTGCACGGGCCGGTCATCGTCGAGAGGGCAGCACGCCAGTTGGCGAGCTTGTCGGCCACGCTGGTCCACGCCGCCAGTGCATCGAGCAACGGCTGCAAGCAGTTGCTGAAGCGCACGTAGGTGGACATGAGCAGGGACTTGAGGATGAAGGTGTCGCGGTCGGGGCTGCTTCGATCGAGGGCGGGGATCCTCGCGCGGTGGATCTCGTCGAGCCCCGGCTGCAGCCACCAGGCACAGACCTCCTCGAGGAGCGCTTGCACGTGCGGCCAGGCCACGAGGTTGCGGAAGCGCCCCGCGAGGTCGCGCCGAAACACGGGGTCGATGTGGGTGACATCGTGGCGCGTCGGATCGCCCGACTGGAAGTACGCATAGTTGCGCGTTTCGTCGGCCGCGGTGTCCCGCCCGCGCAGCCACTGGGTGGACGTACCCACCGTCACCTGCAGCTCGGGGTAGCCGGAGCTGTTGCGCATGGTCCAGGCGAGCGGGGCACCGAACGTGCTCTGGAACAGCGCGCGATCCTCCTCCCAGACCCGCCAGAGGAAGCGGAACAGGGTGCCGCGCTTGACGTTGATCTGGATCGGCCCGAGGCTCACGCCGGCCGTGTGGTCCCACGCGTTGATGCTCTCGAGCTTGCCCTCGGCCATCGAGATCACGCGCAGGTACACGTGGGGCTCGGAGATCGGGTAGGTGAGCATCGGCAGCGTGACGCCGTTGACCACACCGCCGCGGTCGATCGAGCGGGTGGTGCGTCGGACGGTGTCCACCGAGAAGGCGGCTGCGGCATGGTGGGCGAGCAGGAGCCGCAGCGTGGGGGTGGACAGGGCGTCGAGCGCGGCCTGCGTGAAGGCGGCGCTGGTCGCTGGGTCGACCACCGCGGCGGCACGGATCCGGCGCGTCCACTCGCGGCGCTGCGAGGTCTGCTGCGCCGCGGGTAGCCCCAGGAATTCACGCAGGTTGGGCACGTGCACCCAGCGGAGCTTGTTGGGCGTGGTCGTGGCGAGCAGGTTGGCCCGGAGGTATACGCGATCGCCCCCGTTGACCGAGAGCGCCGCCACGCCCGAGGAGTCGAAGTCGACCGCGAGCGGACCGGGTAGCGAGGTTCGCGGGCCCCACGTGTGCACGGCGAAGCTCGTGCCCGTGCCGAGCGCGCTGCCGAGGATGGCGGTGTGCGAGGTCGTCTGGGACATCGCATGGAGGATGGCGTCGTGGAAGCTCACGCCGGACGAGCTGGCCGTCGCCGCGGTGTCGACGAGCAGCTGCTGGCCGCCGGTGGAGATCTGGCCGACCATCGCCTCGCTCGCGGGCTCGTCGGGCGCGAGGGGCTCGGAGGCCTCGAGGGGCTCGAAGGCCTCGGACTCGACGCCCTCGTGCTCGACGCCCTCGAGGTGCTCGATGCCCTCGAGGTGCTCGACGCCCTCGAGGTGCTCGACCTCTTCGAGGTGCTCGATGCCCTCGAGATGCTCGCTCTCGCGGGCACAGGGCTCGCAGCACGGGGTCGGCTTCGTGGCCTCGCTGGCCTCGCTCGGCGTACCACGGGGGTGCCAGATCTGCCGCGGTCGCCGTCGTTGCGGTGCGCCGACGAGCTCGGCGAAGAATCGATCCGCTTGCCGACGCTCGCGTGCAGTGACAGGGCCGAACCTCGGATCGAGCCTACGCATGGGTGACGACCTCCGACAGGTGCCGAGGCCACCATCGCACCGTGACCGGCGGCGATCAACCAGCGCGACGGCACGTCTGCTCGTGGGCCATCGAGCCACCAACCACGCCCGTGGCACGACCACCGTTCCTTTCGAGAATGGCCGAGGATGGCCGAGAATGGCCAGGCGTGGGGTGGTGGCCTGATTGGGCCACGAAGAACGCTGGTTCCCGTGGTGCGGCGGGTTCCTGCTTGTCAGTGACTCGAACGAGGCGTTAGGCTGCTCGACCGAGACGACCGGGAGGTGCGGGCATCCCACGCATCGTCTCGCGTCACGGAGCTCTCATGGTGCCGGAGACGATCGCGATCGAGGGTTTCCTGGCGGATGGTGAGGGCGCGGGTATCGCGGGCCTGCAGGTGGAGCTCTGGTCGGTCGAGCCCGGGGCCTCGCGAGCGCTGGCCACCGGCCGCAGCGACGACGACGGCGGCTTCGCGTTCACGGTGTCGACCGAGGCGCTCGTCGATTCCGACGACGACGGCCTGGTCGAGCTCGAGATCCGCGTGCTCCGGCACGGTCGCGTGGTCGTCGGCGAGCGGCTCGCGGTGGGGTTCTTCGGGCCCTCCGAGCTCGTCGAGCTGATGGTGCCGCCCGACCCCGAGGGGGAGGCCGACGAGGACGTGATGCCCACCGTCCACGAGGTGCGCGGCCGCATCGTCGGCGAGGTGCCCGAGGGCTGTCGCGTCCACGCCCGCTGGGGGCTGCTCGCCGGCTCGATGGTGGAAGAGCACGAGGTGGGGCAGGCGGCGATCAACGACGCGGGCTGGTTTCGGCTGCGCGTCTCGCCGCCGGTGGCGGGCGTCCGGCCGTCGCACACCCGCCTGGTGATCGAGGTGCGTGGCTCCGATGGCGTATCGCTGGTGGAATCGGAGCCCATCGTCGCGCCCCCGGCCCGCGTCGAGCTCGAGCTGGAGCTGCCCGACGGCCCACGGCCTGCCTCGGAGCACGCGGAGCTCCAGCAGCTCGTCGCCGCCGAGCTCGCGGGCGGCATGGCGGCGCTCGACGGCCTGGACGCCGCGGCGCTCGACGAGGTGGCAGAGTGGCTGGAGGTCGAGCCCGAGCGCCTCTTGCTGCTGCAGCACACACGGGCGCTCGAGGCTCGCACCGGGCTGCCGGGCGGGCTCTACTACGCGCTCGGTCGCAGCGGCCTGCCCGTCGAGCCGGAGGCGCTCGCCGACGTGCCGCTGGCGGAGCTGCGCACCACGCTGGAGGAGGCGGTCGCCGACGCGATCGTGGGCCCCGAGCTGCTCGAGGGCCTCGACGCGACGCTCGAGCGGCTGGCGAGCGTCGCGATCGACGCGTTGCTCGACGGCGGTACGGCCTCGCCGAGCGTGGGGCTCGGGGGGCTGCTCGCGAGCGCCGACGTGCCGGCGCCGGTCCTGCGCGACGTGCTGCACCGCTACCAGCGGCGCCCGGCCGGCGCCGTCGAGCTGTGGGAGTCGCTCATCGAGGGCGACGCGGAGCACGAGGCGCTCGACGAGGCGGTGGGGCAGGAGCTGCGGACCGCGGTCGAGCTCGGCGCGCTCGTACACACCGACACCCAGGTGCTGCACCGGCTGCACGAGCTGCGGCGGGAGGGGCAGTGGACCGCGCTCGAGGATCTCGCTCGCTTCGGATTCGACGAGTGGTGCGAGCTGGTCGAGCAGGCCGATCACGCCGCGGGTGCGTCCGAAGCCCCGGACGTGGAGGCCGACGAGGACGCCGACGAGGCCTATGCCGCGTGGGTCGAGGGGCGGGCGGAGGAGCTGCTCGAGCGCGTGGCGGAGGCGTTCCCCAGCGCGAGCATCCGCCGTGAGCTCGTCGCGTACGAGGAGGTGGGCGAGGCCGCACGCGCGCTGCTCGAGCGCGCACCGCAGCACGATTTCGTGCACGGCTCGATCCGGCGGCTCGTGTCCACCGATGCGAGCCTGCTCGAGGATCTGCCCGAGGCCGAGGCCGCGCTCGAGGAGATCGAGGCGGTCGAGCGCATCAGCCGAGTCACATCCCGCCCCGAGGAGGTGGTGACGCTCGTGAGCACCGGCATGTGCTCGGCGCATGCCATCGCCGCCACGCCGCGGCGGCACTTCGTGGAGGCCTACGGCGAGGCCCTGGGGGGCCGTGCGCAGGCCTCTCGCGTGCATGCCGACGCCCAACAGACGGCGGCCGCCGCCCTGCTCGGCGCGGTGCGTCTGCAGCAGTCGCTGCAGAGCACGCCGTTCGTGCTCGGCGGCGGCTCCGATCCCGCTCGCAGCGCCCAGGATCGCGCGCTCAAGGAGGTCCCCGACGCGCGGGCGCTGTTCGGCAGCCTGGGGCTCTGCAGCTGTGAGCACTGTGGGTCGGTCTACAGCCCCGCCGCGTACTTCGTCGACCTCTTGCGCTACCTCGACGTGGTCGACTCCAAGCGCCTCGAGAAGCTCAAGCAGACGCTGACCAAGCGTGGCGTGCCCACGGCGCAGATCGAGGCGATCGGTCGCGTTCGCCCGCTCGATGCGTTGCTCGAGCGGCGGCCCGATCTCGCCGACATCCCGCTCACCTGCGAGAACACGCTCACGCCACTGCCCTACATCGACCTCGTCAACGAGCTGCTCGAGGCCCGCGTGACGGGCAAGAGCGCCGCCCACGACACCGGCAAGACGCCCGCCGACGTGCTCAAGGCGGTACCGCAGCACGTCGACCGGGCGGCGTACGAGCAGCTGCAGGCCGCGGTCCATCCGCTCTCGCTGCCGTTCAACGAGCCGCTGGCGGTGGCGCGGGCGTACCTCGGCCACCTCGGGGCGCCGCGGCTCGCGCTGATGCGGGCGCTCGTCCGAGACGACGGCGACGAGGCGGTGCTCACCGAGGCGCTGGGCATGTCGCCCGAGGAATTCGCGCTCGTGGTGCGTCCGCCGGGCGAGCCGTGGCGGCACCTCGGGTTCTCGTCCGCCAAGGACGGCGAGCGCACGTACCTCGAAGTGCTCGCGCACGCCCCCCGCTTCCTCGAGGCCACCGGCATGAGCTTCGAGGAGCTCATCGCGCTCGTGAGCATGCGCTTCGTCAATCGCGACGACGCGCTGCTGCTCGAGTCCACGGCCCCCGACTGCGATCCCGAGAAGGTGCGCCTGACTGGCCTCGACGAGCCCCGACTCCAGCGGCTGCTCCGCGTGGTTCGGCTGGGCCGCCGCCTGGGCTGGAGCTTCGCCGACCTCGACCGCGCCCTCGTGGCACTGGGGGCCGGCGATCTCGACGCCCCCGTGCTCGCCAAGCTCGTGGAGATCCGCGAGCTCGCCAAGCGCCTCGAGCGTCCGGTCAACGAGCTCCTGGGGCTGTGGGCGTCGCTCGACACCACCGGGGCCGACAATCAATTCGATCGGCTGCTCCACACCCGCGCGGTGGCGTGGCGCAACCGCGACGTGGACGCGTTCGCGCTGCGTCCCGATCGGACCGAGCTGGCGGCCACGGGCGACGATCTCGGCCCGGTGGCGCCGGCGTTGCTCGCCGCATTCAGGATCACCAACGAGGATCTCGCGCGTATAGCGGGGACCTACGTCCGACGCGGGGCGCCGCTGCGGCTCGACCTCGCCGGGATCTCGGGCGTCTACCGGGTGGCCACGCTCGCCCACGCGCTGCGGCTGCGGCTCGACCAGCTCGATGGGTTGTTGCGGCTGGTCCCGCCCGACGCCGATCCATTCCGCGCTGGTGATCCGGCCGCGACGCGCCGCTTCGTCGACATCGTCAAGCTGGTGCAGGACACCGACTTCTCGCCCGAGCGGCTCGTGTACCTCTTCTGCCCCATGGCCAACGCGCCGCGCGAGCCACGGCCCCGGCGTACGCAGGTGGACGCGGTGCTGGCCGGCATCCGCAGGGGGCTCGCCGACGCGTTCACCGAGACCGCACCGCCGACGGAGATCACGCCCGAGGCGCTCCGCAGCAAGCTCGCGATGCTGCTCGATGCACCGCTCGTCGAGCAGGCCATGGAGGCCCTCGACCCGCGCTCCAAGGCCGCCCCGGAGGCGCGGCAGGCCTTCTTCGAGCGCCACCTCGCCCGCGTCTTCCCCGATCCGACCGCGGCGGCCGCACGGCTGCTCGGCGCTGCACCGACGTCGACGAGCGTGCGAGAGGAAGCCAATACGAGCTTCGTGCTCGCGCACCTCATGCCGCACCTACGTGCCCGACACATGCGCGGCACGGTGGTCCAGGCCCTCGCCGACGCGCTCGGCACCAGCAACCAGGCCATGGCGCAGCTCGTGGAGGTGGTCCTGCGCTCGCGGCGGGTCGCCGGTCGCCCGCTGCTCGAGGACTTCTACGCAATGCTGGGGACGGGGCTCACGGGGGCCTACTTCGCCAATTCCGAGCTGCGGGGCGAGCCCGCGCTGACCCGCATCGACCCCACGCTCGAGCTTGCGTGGGCGGGCGCTCCCCCGATCGAGGGCATGTCGTCGGCCGCGTTCTCCGTGCGGTGGACCGGCCGGATCCTCGCCAGGTCCAAGGCTCCCCATACGTTCTTCGTCGCCACCGACGGGGCCGTCAAGCTCTCGATCGAGGTGGGGGGCACCGAGGTGGTCGTGCTCGAGCAGCCGGGCGCTCGGGGCCGCGTGCAGGAGCACAGCTCGCGCCCCATCGAGCTCGAGGCCGATGGGCTCTACCGCGTGACCATCGAGTATCGCCACGCCGAGGGACCCGCCAGCTTCGCGCTGCGGTGGGGCCAGAGCCCCACCGCCAAGCAGCCGATCCCCACGACGCACCTCTTCCCCGCGCAAGGGCTCGCATCGTTCGAGCCGATCGCCGACGGCTACCTGCGCGTGCACAAGTCCTCGCTGCTCGTCACCGGCTTCGGCATGACCGATGCCCAGCTCCGCTGGCTCACGACGGAGCCTCGCGTCCTCGACCTCGATGCGCTCCCCACCGAGCCGGGCCAGGGCGCAGAGACCGCGGTCGCATCGTTCCAACGCTGGCGCCAGCTCGCGGCGCTCTATGCCCTGCGCAAGGCGCTGCCGCGCTCGGACGTCGACCTGTTCGAGGTGCTCACCGCGAGCACCTTGCCGGTTGCGATCGAGCGGCTCGTGCAGGCCACCGGCTGGGACCGGCTCGTCGTCGACGCGCTCGTGGGTGCCGACGGCCTCGCGTTCGGGCCCGCCGATCTGCGCCTGCCCAGCGAGCCCCACGTCGAGCCGGGGCTGCTTCGCCTCGCGCAGGCGATCGACGTCCAGCGGCGCGTGGGCGTGGCGGTGCCGACCCTGCTGGCGTGGGTCCGCCGGCCCGCCGATGCCGACGTCGCCGCTTCGATCGTGCAAGCGGTGAAGGCCCGCTACGACGAGAGGCGCTGGCTCGAGGTCGCGCAGTCGCTCAACGACCCGCTGCGGATCGCACGGCGGGAGGCGTTGGTGAGCTACCTGGTGCCGCGCATGCGGCCGCTCGGGGTGCGCAGGCGCAGCCAGCTGTTCGAGTACTTCCTCATCGACGTGGACATGAACCCGTGCATGCTCTCGTCGCGGATCAAGCAGGGCATCTCGGCGATCCAGACGTTCTTCCAGCGGATCCTGATGAACCTCGAGGTGCGGGTCCCACCCCGCCTCGTCGACGAGCAGGACTGGAAGTGGCTCAAGAGCTACCGGGTGTGGGAGGCCAACCGCAAGATCTTCCTCTACCCCGAGAACTGGATCGAGCCCCAGCTCCGCGACGACAAGACTCCGTTCTTCGCCGAGCTCGAGCGCTCGATCCTCCAGCAGGAGATCAAGCCGGAGAACGTCGAGGCGGCGTTCATCGACTACCTGCAGCGGCTCGACGAGGTCGCGCGGCTCGACGTGCGAGCGGTATGGTTCGAGCCCCGCGGCGACGCGCCGCTCGTGCGGCAGGGTGACGACCCCCGCGTGCCTCCCCGCACCAAGTGGGACGAGGGCACCTATCACGTGTTCGGGCGGACCTTCAACCAGCCCCACCTATGGTTCCATCGCCGGCTCGAGCACGGACGTCACTGGACCCCATGGGAGCGGATCGACGTCGACGTCGAGGGTGATCACCTGGTGCCGGTGATGTTCCAGCGCCGCCTGCACCTGTTCTGGGCGGTCTTTCGCAGGGTCACCAAGAAGGTCCAGCCCAAGAAGGGCGAGCCGCCCGGCAGCCTCGGCGAGGACTGGGAGATCGAGCTTTCCTACTCCGTGCTCGACCGCGGCAAGTGGCAGCGCAAGCGAATCGCGAGCCGCCCGGTGCTCGACAAGCTCGCGCTCGTGTTCGCCGACGACATGCTCAACATCGAGACCCGTCCGCGCGTGGAGGGAAGCGCCTGGCTGCCCCCGTCCGCGTACACCCTGCGCGTCGCCATCGACGAGCGGCGCGAGAACCTGCGGATCTACCTCTACTGCCGCCGGATGGACGAGCTCGGAGCCAAGCGGATCACGCGCAAGTCGACGTCGCCCGAGCCCATGCTGGCGCCCGCGAGCCTCGAGCTCGTGGCTCGCTTCGAGCTCGACGGCTGCCACGGCGCGCTCACGCCGGTGCCGCTCGAGCGCCGCTCCACGATCCTCGTCGGAGGTCTCCGTGGTCGCGGACGGAAGAAGAAGGGCCTACGCTTGCCCTTCGGTCCCCTACGCTTGCCCTTCGGTAGCCGCAAGAAGGCCCGGCGGGTACGGGCGGCGGCGTCCGCCCCACCCGCGCCGCTTTCCGCGTTCGCCGTCGATCGGGGCGGCCAGCTGCCCGCACCCGCCGGCTATCGCGTGGACGGGACCGGCTACGTGCCCACGCGTGGCGGCTCGCTGCTCGCGCTCCCCACCGGGCCGGCGGGCGCGATGCAAGCGGTGCTGCAGGCCAAGCGCAAGCAGGATCTCCGGGGCGTTCGCATCCTGCCGGTGGTCGACGCCGGTGCCGAGGCCACCGAGCCCGATCGCGGCCCGCCCCCGTTCTTCTTCCAGGACCGGCTGCGAAGCTACTTCGTGCGGCCGACGAGCGTCTACGTCGGCCCGCGGCTCGCCGTGGTGCCGGTCGCCCAGCCGCTGGTCGGCGTCCATCGAGCGGCGCTCACCCCCCGTTTCGGTCGACGCAAGCGGCAAGCGGCGGCCAAGTCCAAGTCGAAGGCCCGCGGCCGTCTGTCCCTGCGGCCCGGCCGTCGCAATCGATCCCGCGAGGACGCGCCGGAGGAGCTGCTCGAGTCGACCGAAGCCCTCGACCCGCGAGCGTTGCCGTCGGTCGAAGATCTCGACGCACACGCCGACGAGGAAGAGCGAGCCTGGCATCCCGACGACGCGGCCGAGCGACTCGTCGGGCGACGGCGGGCTCGCAAGCGGCCCGCGGCTCGACGCCCGCCGGCCCCCGCGGTCCGGCCGGTCCCGCCGGCCCCTCCGCCGCGATTCCAGCTCCAGGCCCAGGCCGGCCGCTGGGAGCCGCGCCTTCGCTTCACCTCGTTCGAGCACCCGGCCGCCTGTCGGCTCGTCCGCACGCTGCAGGAAGGAGGCATCGAGCAGCTGCTCGACCTCCAGACCACTCGCCCCGCGCGCGACGGAGATCGGCGGCGGCTCTTCGACCAGTGGGTCTTGCAGGGGCCTCGCCGCTTCCAGCGAGACTACCGCCCGGGCCCGCTGACCCAGGGCACCACGCTCCCCTCGCTCGACATCGACTTCGACCCGAGCCATCCGTACGCCGTCTACAACTGGGAGCTGTTCTTCCACGCCCCGCTGCAGATCGCGATTCGGCTCGCCAAGGACGGCCGTCACGAGGATGCCCAGCGCTGGTTCCACTACATCTTCGATCCCACCGCCGACGTCAGCTCTCCCGCCCCGCAGCGCTACTGGCGGTTCGCACCGTTCCACGAGAACAAGGAGTACGACGGCGCCAAGGAGCTGATGGCGCTCTTGTCCTACGGCGGCAACGACCTCGAGCTCATCGAGCGCCAGCGCAAGGTCCGGGCCCAGGTCGAGAGCTGGTGGGAGAAGCCGTTCAACCCCCACGTGATCGCGCGGATGCGCATCGTCGCCTACCAGAAGGCGACGCTGATGAAGTACATCGACAACCTCATCGAGTGGGGCGACAAGCTGTTTCGCCGCGACACGATGGAGACGATCCAGGAGGCCACCCAGCTCTACGTGCTCGCCGGCAACATCCTGGGGCCGCGTCCCGAGCGGATCCCCCCGCTGGTGGAGCCGAGGCCCGTGACCTTCCGGCAGGTGCGCGAGCGGCTCGACCCGTTCGCGAATTGGCCCGTGCGCTTCGAGAACGAGCAGGTGCGGCGGCCGTTCCGGATCAGCGCGCAGCCCGACGTCGCGGCCGCGTCCTCGGTGCTCGGGATGGCGACGCTCTACTTCTGCATCCCCAACAACCCGCAGCTCGACAAGGCGTGGGACACCGTCGCGGATCGGCTGTTCAAGATCCGCAACTGCATGAACATCCAGGGGGTCGTGCGTCAGCTGCCGCTGTTCGAGCCCCCCCTCGACCCCGCGCTCTTGGTGAGGGCGGCGGCGGCCGGGGTGGACCTCGGTAGCGTCATCGCCAACCTCAACGCTCCGCTCCCTCACCAGCGCTTTCGCGTGCTGCTGGCCCGGGCGCTGCGCATGACCGAAGAGGTGCGCAGCTTCGGCACCGCCACGCTCGCGGTGCTCGAGCGCAAGGACGCCGAGGGGCTGGCCGCGCTGCGGGCCGGCGGCGAGCGCCGGCTCACCGAGGCCCTGCGAGAGATCCGCAGGCTCGAGATCAAGCAGGTCGAGACCCAGCAGGCCGAGCTCGCGCTGCAGGGCCAGGCCATCGATGCCCAGCTCGCCGCCATCGCGAAATTCCTCGCCGCACCCGTCAGCCCGCAGGAGCAGGTCGTCCAGGGCCTGCGCGGCGCGATCAAGGCGGTCGAGACGGTGGTCGAGGGCATCAAGATGGGGGCCAAGGTGGCCCGCGCGATCCCGGAGTTCCAGACCGGCGGCGCAGGCATCAGCTCGCCGTTCGTCACCGTGCAGGTCGGCGGGCAGATGGTGGCCGGCGTCGCGTTCGCGGCAGCGGAGGGCTTCATGGCCATGGCGAACGGCTTCTCGAGCGCGGCCGAGCAGGCGACGTCGCAGGCCAACATCGAGGAGCGCAAGCGTCAGGTCGAGATCCAGAAGCAGCAGCTCGAGCTCGACAAGCAGCAGCAGCTCAAGAAGATCGTGGAGCTCGACGTCCGGCTCGAGATCTCCAACGCCGAGCTGCGCCGCCACGACGCCGCCGTCGACGACGCCAAGGCCGTCGAGCGGTACATGCAGGACAAGTTCACCAACCAGGAGCTCTACGGCTGGATGCTGAGCGAGATCTCGGGGGTCGCGTTCCAGGCCTACAAGCTCGCGTTCGACACCGCCAAGCTGGCCGAGCGGGCCTATCGCTTCGAGCACGGCGATTCAGCGGCGCAGTTCGTCGAGTTCTCGTACTGGGACAGCCTCAAGAAGGGGCTGCAGGCCGGCGAGCGCCTGCTGGTCGACCTGCGGCGCATGGAAGCCGCCCATGCCGAGGCCGACCGCCGCGCGCTCGAGGTCGTGCGCCACGTCTCGCTGCGGGACGATCTCCCCGCGGCACTGCAGGATTTGCTCGCGCACGGCCGCTGCGAGCTCGAGGTGACCGAGGCGCTGCTCGACGGCGACTTCCCCGGCCACTACTTCCGGCGCATCAAGACGGTGAGCGTGTCCATGGTCGGGTCCATCCCGCCGTACGCCAACGTCAACGGCACGCTCACGCTGCTCCGCAACCGCATTCGGACCAGCCCCAACGCCAGCGGCGGCTACTCGCAGACCGAGGACGGCGACGACCCGCGATTCCTCGTCGACCTCGTGCCCATCCAGGCCATCGCGACCAGCCGGCCCCAGGCCGACGCGGGCGTGCTCGAGCTCAAGCTCGACGACGATCGCTACCTCCCGTTCGAGGGGGCGGGCGCGATCTCCTCGTGGCGCCTCGAGCTGCGCCAGGCCGACAACGCGGTGGATCTCGGTGCGCTGCGGAACGTGGTGGTGACGATCGCCTACACCGCCCGCAGCGGCGGCGCCCCGCTCGAGGCCGCGGCGCGAGCGAGCCGCGACAAGGGGCTGGGGCGCGGCGACCTACAGCCGCCCCCTCGCCTTCGCGTGAGCCTCCGGCACGATCTCCCCGAGGCCTGGACGCGACTCGAACGGGCCACGCCCGGGCAGGATCTGGAGCTCGAGCTCCCGCTCGGGCCCGAGCGCCTGCCGGGCCGCTATCGCGGGCTCGAGGTACGAATGGAGCGAGTCGCTGCCCATGCCCATGGTCGCATGCGCGTGGCCGAGGGCTCGCTGCGGGTGCGGCTCGATCCACCCAAGGGCCAGGGGGAATCGCTGGCGGCTTGGACCGCCCCACAGCCGGACGCTCGCATGCTCCGGGCGCAGGCCGAGCTCGCTGGCCCAATCGGTCCATGGAAGCTCACTGTCGGGGTGGCCAATGGCCGCGTCCCCGATGTGCTCGACGACTTGGTCCTCGTCTTCGACCTGCGGGTCCGAAAATCGTGAAGATCGCGCGGTGGCGGTGAAGGCCATTCGGACCCTTCGGGACCCTTCGGACCCCTTCGGATGGTGAAATGCCCTCGTCGATCGCGGTTCGGCTCGGAGCGAGCGGGCTTGCTCCCCTGTCGGCCGGGGCATACCATGGCGCTGCATCGTCGTCCGTGGTGAGCTCGTCCCCTTGCCCCGTCTACGGCTGCGCATGCTTTGAGGTTGGCTCGTGCCCCGCGAGTTCTTCGACGATTCCGACGAGTCGGCCGCGATGCTCTTCGAGAGCATGGACGATGGGTATGAGTCGGCCGACGACGAGATGTTCGAAGATTTCGTGGCCCGTACCCCCGTTCTGACGCCGGACGAGCGCGTCGAGATCTTCGAGCAGGTGCGCGGGTCGGTCGGATCGGGTAGGCCGGTGGGATCGGGCAGGCCGGTGGGATCGGGCAGGCCGGTTGGATCGGGCAGGCCGGTGGGATCGGGCAGGCCGGTGGGATCGGGCAGGCCGGTGGGATCGGGCAGGCCGGTGGGATCGGGCAGACCGGCCGGATCGGCCGGGTCGGGCAGACCGGTCGACTGGGGTCGCACCGGCCGCGACGTCCAGTCGTGGGGTCAGTTCGGGGCGGGGGTCGCCAATCTCGCCGGCGGCATCGCGGGGATGTTCGACACGCCGCAGGCGAGGCAAGCCCAGCAAGCCTTCCAGGGGATCGGAGCTGCCGGTCAGTTGGCGACTGGGACCGCAGGTGCGGCGATGCAGCAGTACGGCCAGGCGCAGTCGCAGCCGCAGTTGCAGCCGCAGGCGCAGGCGCAGGCGCAGGCGCAGCCGCAGCGTGGGGCGAGCCGAGCGGCATCCGCCGCCGCACAATCCGGTCCGGCAGCCCAGCCTGCGGGGCAACGATGGACGCCCACCCCCGGTGCACGACCCGCGGCCTCCAGGCCCACGGGTAGCCCGGCCGGCACCGACGCGGCGGCCATCCTTCACTTGCTCATCACCAACCCCCAGCTCTTGGACTCGTTCGCTCAGGCGATCGTGGCGGGTCCCACCTCGCAGTCCGAGGTCGTGCTCGAGCTCGGGAGCCGCGGTGGCCAGCCCCGGACGGTGGCCATCCCGCTCGGAGAGGTGATGAGCACCATTGCGACCCTCGCCACCGAGGCGATGTCCGAGCTCGACGCCGGCACCGGCGAGTCCGCGAGCGAGGCTGGAAGCGCGGACGACCGTACCGCGCAGGTGGTCGACTACTTCCGCCGCGCGCGCGCGGCCGGGAGCGCCGGTCTCATGAGCCGCTTCGAGGACGAGGGCTTCGAGGACGAGGGCTTCGAGGACGAGGAGCTCGAGGACTACGACGATGAGGGCTTCGAGGACTACGACGATCAGGGCTTCGAGGTCGACGAGGGCTTCGAAGACGACCAGAGCTTTTGAAGGCGCGAGGCAAGACCCGTGAGCACGGACACCACCAAGGCAATGGAAGAGGCCCTGCAGGCCGCGGTCACGCGGATGACCCATGGGGACAAGGCACCGAGTGCCACGCCGACCGATCCGATCGGTCTTCTCATGGCGCTCTTGCCCAAGCTGCTGTCGAACGACGAAGAGCGCGGAGATCTCGTCGAGAAGCTCGAGGGCTTCGAGAAGGAGACCATGGTCCCGCTCCAGGAGCAGGTCAAGGGCATGCGCAAGCAGCTGCATCGCCTGGCCCGGGCGCAAGACGAGGTCCTCGAGGCGTTGCGCGAGCTTCGCGAGCAGCAGACGGCGGTCGGCAACGCGGTGCTGCACCTCGCCGACCAGATGGCGCGGATCGAGCTGCTCGACGAGCCCGATCCGCAAGACGACTACGTAGAGCCGCCGGCCCCCCGCGCGAGCCCACGCAGGCGGCCGGGACCGCGGTGACGAGGGCTGCCGCACGGCTCCAGGAGCACGAATCCCGAACGAAACGAGGAGGTCGCCATGAGCACCGTACAGGTGGAGCTGGCCAATGGTCGACGGGTTCGCATGAGCATCACGCCGGCCCCGGCGTCGGCCGCCGGAGTGAACGGGCTGCGGCGTAAGATCGCTGCCGACGAGCGGTGGCAGGTTCGGGCCACGACCGCGGACGCCACGGCGATCCGCGAGCTCGCGGCCGCCCAGGTCGCGGCGTTCAAGAAGCTGACCGAGCAGCAGCTCGCGGGCGATCGAGCGCTCGCCGAGCGCCTGGCGAGAGGCGATCGCCGGATCGACGCGCGCATCGGCAAGGAGCTCGCGAACGGAAGGGCTGCCGACGCGAAGCCAGCGAGACACGTGCGAAACGCGCTCGCCCACACGCAGCGGCGTGCGTTGTGGAACAGCGTGCTCCTGGCCAGCGGGTTGCCGTTCTTCGCCGCCTACGGCGACGTGGCCGACCCGTTCTCGCGGGACAACCTCACGCTGACCGGCTCGCTCGCGGGCTGGTTGCTCGCCGACGAGATCCTCGACGGGTTGATCGGTCGCGGGACCAAGCCCGATGGCCTCTGGCGCAGCGGCACGAACCTGCTGTCGTATCTCGCCCCCGTCGGCAACGGCCTGACCGCGTACGGATTGCTCGACGAGCACCAGCACACACGGTTCCTCACCGGCATCACGAGGATTCGGGTGAGCACCGTGGAACCCGTGGTCACGACGGACGAAGACACGGAAGGGGATCCGCAAGCGGCATCGGGAGGGTCGGAGGAGGAATCGGGCGGGTCGGAGATGCTGGAGGCGCCCACGGAACCCTCGGATTCTTCGGAGCTGGTGGTGTACGCCGCCGTCGAGTCCGAGAAGGGCGCGGTTCAGCACGAGGGTGACGGTGTGGTCGAGCTCCGAGTGGCGCACGGCTACGCCGACACCTTCGCGAGCCTCGCCGCCGAGAGCCGTGTGAGCGCGGTTGCCTCACTGGTCGACGTGAACGGCTTCGGTGGCAAGGTGCTCGGGGTCACCGCGCAGGTCGGCAAGCAAGAGAACGCTGTCATCCTCACGCTGAAGCTCGTGTTCGGCGATGTCTCGCAGGCGAAGCCTGGGGTCGAGCCGATCGATGTCGCGTGGATGGTGGACACGCAGGCGCCCAAACCCTGAGAGACGCTCGACGATCGTGCTGCGATCCCAGCGCACCCATCACCTGTGAATGGCCCGTGATGGCCGTGATGACCCCGCGATGGCCCCGCGATGGCCGACCATCCGCGCGTGCCCCTCGCGATCTGCGAAACGCTCGGGCCACCCCAAGGCGGTCGGATGGACGTTGAGATCGCCACCGAAATAGCGGATGCTTCCGGCGGCGATGTGCTCCTGGGAGGGCCGTTCGAGCCCGTCCTGCCACGCCGATACGAGTCACCCGGGTTAGCCACCTCCACCCGCCCAGTGGAACGAATGGAAGAGGAAGGTCCAGATGCCCACCGAGAGCTATGAAGAGGACTTCGAGGCCGACGAGGACTACGAAGCCGACGAGGACTACGAGGCCGACGAGGGCTTCGAGGACGCGGAGGACTCCGAGGCCGACGAGGACGCGGAGGACTCCGAGGCCGACGAGTCCTATGAGGACTCCGAGGCCGATGAGGACTCCGAGGCCGATGAGGACTCCGAGGCCGATGAAGACTCCGAGGCCGACGAGTCCTATGAGGACTCCGAGGACTCCGAGGCCGACGAGAGCGACGAGTCCTACAGAAGTCGCCGTCGTGCCCGCGTTCGTGCTCGGGCTCGTGCCCGTGCCCGCGCCCGCTCCCGCGCCCAGGCCCGCGCCATGCAGCGCGTCATCGTCCGACGTGCCAAGGCCGATCAGCGGCAGCTCAGCCGGCAGATCAGCAAGATCCAAGGCGCCAAGAGCTCGCCCAAGGCCAAGGGGCTGAGCCCCGTGCGGAGCAGCTCGGTCGTGGTGGCCGAGCTCCCCAACGGCAGGCGCACGCGGATGCGCATCACGCCCACGCCGGCCTCGGCCGTGTCGGTGAACCGGCTGCGGCTGCAGATCGCCGAGAACGATCGCCGGCAGAACAAGGCCACGAGCGAGAATGCCAAGGCGATCAGGCGCCTCACGGCGGCCCAGGTCGCAGCGGTCAAGAAGCTGACCGATCAGGGCGTCGCGAGCGACAAGCTGCTCACCAAGCGCATCGTCGCTGGGGACGCTCGCCTCGATGCGCGCATCAACTCGGAGGCCGCGGCGCAGAAGGCCGCGCAGGAGAAGCAGCGCCGCGCGATGATGCGGGCGCTCAAGAACCAGCAGAAGCGGTCGCTGTGGAACAGCATCCTCATTGCGAGCGCGATGCCGTTCTTCGCCGCCTACGGTGACCGGGCCGATCCGTTCTCGCGCAACAACCTCATCCTCACCGGCTCGCTCGCGGGCTGGCTCGTGAGCGACGAGATCATCGACGCGATCGGGGACCGCGGGAAGAAGACGTCCAAGATGCTGCGTCAGGGTACGAGCGCATTGTCGTACCTGGCGCCCGTCGGCAACGCGCTCACGGTGTACTACCTGTTCAAGGACCAGCAGCACGAGCGCTTCGTGACGGGGATCGAGACCATCGCCGCCGACAAGAGCAGCAATACGGCGTTCGTCGTCCCCGTCGCCAAGGACAGCCTGGACGCGTTCAAGGCCATCGAGAACGTGCGCGTCGTTGCGACGGTCCTCGAGAGGAGCGACGTCACTGTCAGTGCCAAGATCCTCAAGGGCGAGCTCACCCTCACCATCGACCGCACCGCCTTCTCCGAGACCGCGGCCACGGGTGCGGTCAAGGTCGCGTGGATCGTCGATACCAAGGCGCCCGAGGTGGTGAAGACCTAGGAGCTGAACGATGTCCGTCATCCGCATACGGCGCTCGGCGCTCGAGCGCCGGGCGGATGACGTCGTCGTGCGGCACGTATTGTCCGAAGAAGGGCTCCCTCCCGTGCGGGGGGAGCCGAGCGTGGTCGCGATCCTGCCCAATGGGCGCGTCGTATGGCTACGCCTGCATCCGAGGCCGGCATCGAGCTCCGAGGTCGACGATCTGGGGCGGGCGGCCGAGCGCGCCGACCTGCAGCACGATGCAGATCTCCGGGCCAACACGCGCGCGCTCCAGCGGCTGGCCGCGCGGCTCACCGAGGACGACGAGCGAGTGGTCCAAGCGCGGCTCGCCCGTGAACGCAAGCTCGTCCGTCGCATGGTCGCCGGCGACGGGCGGCTCGACTCGCGGTTCACCAGCGAGACCGCCGTGCAGCAGCTGGAGGATCGCCGCCAGTCGGTGCACGAGCTGGCGTTCTTGCGACGCCAGCGGCGACGCCAGCTCTGGGACGGCCTCGTGATCGCGAGCGCGCTGCCGCTCTTCGCCGCCTACGGGCAGCGGAGCAAGCCGTTTGCGGAGCACAACTTGGTGCTGATGCTGACGCTCGGGGTGTGGGTGCTTGGCGACGAGCTGTCGGATCTCCTGTCGAGCATCTCTCGGACCGGGCCCATGGCCCGGGACGTCGACGTGTGGTCGTACATCGCGCCGCTCGGGAACATGCTCTCGGGCTGGTGGCTCTTGTCGGGTCGGCAGCACCAGCGCTTCGTGACCGGAGCGGTCGACTCGTTCACGGTCAACGCGACCAAGACCGATGCCGACCCCCCCGAGGTCCGCTACGTATTCGAAGCGCAGCTCGATCTCGCACCGTGGCTCGCCGTCGAGCACATCGACGACTTTCGCGGTTTTCCGGGGGTTCCGGCCGTTGCCACCCTTGCCTCGCCGGAGTGGCCCGCCGAGCTCGCGAAGTTGGAGCTACGCGTCGTCGGGGTGGCGGCGAGGGTGCAGCTGGGGGTGCTCATCCTGATGGTCACCGTGGTGGGCCCGGTCAAGCCGACTCCCACCGAGCCGCTGCCACAGCCCACGATCATGTGGATCGTCGACACCCAGGATCCCGAAGAATGAAGGCAGAGGAGGCATTGCGATGAGCTCGTGGATGGTGGACACGGGAGTCGGCGGTGGCTGAGAGCCCGCTGCGCAAGCTCGTACGGCTCATGGGTGGGGTGGCGCTCTCGCAGGGCCCGCTGCCGCACCAGGTGCTGGGGCAGATGCTCATCGCCAACTCGAGCTCCGGAGAGGTCGCTGGGGCCACCGTGGTCGTGACGGGGGTGACCCAGCAGCCGAGCGCCGTCGCACAGGTGGCCTTGCGCACCGCGGCTCCGGCTCTCGCGGTGCAAGTGCTCACCGCACGACAAGAACGCCGCCTCGAGCGACTGGCCGAGCGCATTCGCGAAGAACGCGTGCACCAGGAGGACGAGCTCACCAAGCTCCGGCAGCAGCAGGATGCGCTGGCCGCCTGGAAGCAGAAGCTCGACGCGCAGGCGATCGGGGCTAAGGAGCTCGTAGACGACGCGGAGGAGCTCGAGACGAAAGCGCAGACGAACGCGAACGCGGCCCAGAAGCTCAAGGATGAAGCGGAGGCGCTCAAGACGAAGTCGGAGGCAGAAGCGGAGGCGCTCGAGACGCAGGCGAAGGACCAGGCGCTGGAAGCCAAGCGGCTGAAGGATGCCGCCGCCGTACTCGAAGCGCAGCGCGAGGCGCAGCTGCTGGAAGCCGAGCGGCTGAAGATCGAAGCTGCCGCACTCGAAACGCAGCGAGAGGTGCAGCTGTTCGAAGCCGAGCGGCTGAAGAAGGAAACCGCCGTGCTCGAAGCGAAGCGCAAGGCGCAGGTGCTCAAGGCCGCGAGGCTGAAGCGAGAAGCGGCCTCACTCAGAACACGGCGCAGGGCACAGGTGCTCGAAGCCGCGAGGCTCCGGGCTCAAGCGAGGGCACAGGCGATCCGAGCCACGAAGCTCGAGGCGTTTGCCAAGCGGCTCGAGGCGCTCGCCGAGCAGCTCGCGCACCGGCGTACCCACGAAAAGAAGAAGCATCCGAAGAAGCATCCGAAGAAGCAGACCCCGCGGCCCAAGCCGCGGATCTCTCCCCACGGCTCACGCTGAGCCACAACTGCAGCCCATGCTCACATGGACCGTGAATACCCGAGATCCCGATGAGACGAACGAACGTCAAAGAGGCCCTCGCGGCGCTTGCCGGCAAGCGCTCCGCAGCGACCCCTCGCGGGGCCCGGCTCGCGGCTCCGTCGCCGCTGCCCGATCAGCGCTCGCGTCCGGTGAAGGTCCAGCTGCCGAGTGGACGCTGGGCGCGTGGCAGCATCGCCCCGGGGGCCGCGCGTCGCGATGACGTCGGCGTGCTCCGGCAGGCCATCGCGTCGAACACCACGCGGGCATTCGGGGCGATCCAGCACAATGCACGAGCCATCGATGCGCTCGCCCGCTCGCAGCGCGAGCTGGCCACGATCATGGGCGAGCTGCAGACGCGCGGTGACTGGTCGAACCTGGAGAGCCTGCGCGCGCAGGTATCGCAGCTGCGCAGGGAGACGAAGGCGCAGCGGCGCCTGCTGGAGTCTCAGGGACGCTCCCAGCGAATGATGGGCGATCGCCTGCGGGTATTGAAGATGGCGTCGTATATCGAGAAGCTGGTCAGCGCCGTCTCCTCGATGCAAGTCGCGGCGTTCGGGACTTCTGGCCAGTTGTTCGCGCGCAACAACCTCGGGCTGGCGAGCAACGAGGTGGCGTGGAGGTTCGCGGGCGATCTATTGCGCAAGGTGGGCCTGTCGAGCCTGGCCTGGTTCACGCCGCTGGGCAGCCTGCTCGCCGGCAAGGCCATGCTCGGCAAGACGCCACCGCAGCAGCGGCTCATCAGCGGGCTCGCCACCGAGTTTCACGAAGAGCTCGTTGGGGGCCAGGATCCGCCGAGGATCGTCTCGACCACCTCCCTGGAAGGTCGAGTCCCCCGCGAAGTGTTCTCGAAGCTGCGTAATCGCACCGACGTGCCCGTCACGGTCACCTCCATGATCCCGCTGCCGGACGACATCAAGGTCAGCGCGGTGGTCAGCGAAGGAACGCTGATCATAGAGTTGCATGAGCTGGACTCGTACAAGCTGTACTCTCCCTCCGTTCTCTCGTATGAGAAGTTGGATGAGGGCCCGTTCGTCGAGCTGCGAATCGCCTGGATCGTGGACACAGGAGAGGTATCATCATGAGCTCGCTATTCTCACCCACAGGTCGACGGACGAACATGAACGAAGCCCTCGCGAAGCTGGCGGGCAAGCGATCCGCAGAAAGCCCCCGCGGGGCCCGGCTCACGGCTCCGTCGCCGCTGCCGGCCCAGCGCTCGCGGCCGGTGAGGATCCAGCTGCCGAGTGGACGCTGGGCGCGGGGCAGCATCGCCCCGGCGGTCGCGCGCCGCGATGATGTCGAGGTGCTCCGGCAGACGATCGCCTCGAACACCACGCGCGCATTCGCGGCGGTCCAGCACAATGCGAAGGCCATCGATGCGCTCGCCCGCTCGTTGCGCGAGCTGGCCGCGATCGTGAGCGAGCTCCAGGCGCGGAGCGACGGCTCGAAGCTCGAGAGCTTGCGCGCGCGGGTCTCGCAGCTGGGCCGGGAGGCGAGGGCGCAGGCAACAGCCGCCCGCATCGAGAAGCTGACCGGCGCCGCCACCTCGATGGAGGTCGCCGCGTTCGGGACCTCGGGCGAGCTCTTGGCGCGCGACAACCTGCTCTTGGCGGGCAACGAGCTCTTGTGGAGGTTCTCGGGCGATCTGCTGGGCACGGTGGGCATGTCGGAATTGGCCTGGCTCGCGCCGCTCGGCAGCCTGCTCGCCAGCTATGGCCTATTCGGTAGCAAGCAGAAGGCTACCCCGCCGGCTGGACCGGCTGGACCGGCTGGACCGGCTGGCCCGGCTGGCCCGGCTGGACCGGCTGGACCGGCTGGACCGGCTGGACCGGCTGGACCGGCTGGACCGGCTGGCCTGAACGGCACGGATGGCAAGGATGGAGCGATTGGCCCGGCTGGCCCGGCCGGCACGGCTGGCCCCGCTGGTCCGTCGTCGGAGGAGCAGCAGCGGTTCATCACTGGGGTCGCCACCGAATTCAGGATGCAGGAAGAATCGGAGAACGGACCTGAGTTCGTCTCGACCATCGACCTGAAAGGCAAGTTTCTTCAGGGCCTGGCCAAACTTCCCAACGTGCCCATCATGGTCACTCCCTCGAGCCCACTGCCGGTCGGTGTGCTCGTCGAAGCGAAGCTGCCGCTCACCGAGGGAGCTGAAGAAGCAGCGCTGCTCATCGTGCTGCGGAGGGATGGCAGCTTCGCCGGTACGGATTTCGTCATGCTCGGCTCCTCTACGACCGGTTCCAGCTTCAGGTTCGGGAAGTCCGATTTCGAGTCACGCATCGTCTGGATGTTGGACACGCATCCATCCGGTGGCTGAGATCCCCGCCTCACGCCGAGGCCCGCCGCTCCCTCCACCCATACCCCGCCCGGTGCGCACGAATCACGTCCCGCGCCCGGTTCAGCTCCGCGATCAACCGGCTCCGCCGCTCGAACTCCACCGGATCGTGCATCGCATGATCCGGATGCAGCTTGGCCTGCAGCTTCCTCCACGCCAGCTGGATCTCTCGATCGGACGCCGACGGATCCACCTCCAGCAGCCGATACGCGTTCGCGAGCTCCGTCGCAGGATCCGGCGGCGGCGCTGAATAGCCGCTACCATTCCCAGGAGCCCTACGCGGTTCCGCAGCCACCCTCGAGAACCGCGCTCCCACCCGGGCCGCGACCGCTTCCTGGGCGCCCATGCGCGCCGCCTTGCCCACGAGCACCAGCTTGCGCGTGAGCGCATACCCCAGCAACCCCAGGAGCGATGCGCCGACGATCGCATCGACGTCCGCCTTGCTCGCGAGCCCCGAGTCCCACGCGAGCATCTGGCCACCCTCGAACAGGTAGTACCCCGGCAACACGTCGAGGGGCATCGACACGCCGCACTCGAACAGGCCCCGCTTGAGGAACCCGATGGCCGCTCCCCCGGAGGCCACGAGCTCGATCAGACCCACACGCCCCCACGCGATCTCGGAGCCATCTGCAGCCCTAAAGTGACGGGGTAGGGCCTGGTTGAAGCGATGTGCCGGGTGAAAGGAGAGGAACAAGACCACGAGGCCCGGGCTCGAGACGAACTCGAACAAGCGCGCAGGGTGGACCTCGGAGGGCTCGCTCATACCGACGTCGAGGCTCGCGATGATCGCGCTCAGCTCCGGTGGTCCAGAGCATACCCCCATTTGCTCCTCCGATCCGCCGCTTCCGTGGCAGGATACGAGCACCTACGGAGGTCGAACGACCATGGATCCAGCGCTGTGGGAGCTGTGCGAGTCAGGCTCGGACGAAGACGAGGTGAGCGTCATCCTGCGGCTCGCCGACGAGGCGCGGGTCCCCGAGAACGTGCGCGTGGTCTCCCGCTTCGGCAGGATCGTCACCGCTCGTCTCCCGCGCAAGGAGATCCGCAAGACCTGGGAGAACGATCTGGTCAAGAGCATGAAGGCCTCGCGGCCCGTGGTCGCTCCGCTCCCGTTCGACGAAGACTTCGTGCCCGAAGACGAAGACTCGGACACGTCCCGCCCGCCCGCCCGTCCGCCCGCCATCGCCGAGGACGGCACCGGCGTATTCCTGGCGGTGTGCGACTGGGGCCTGGACATCACCCACCCGAGCTTTCGCAAGCCCGATGGCACTACCCGTGTGCACACGCTGTGGGATCAGCGGGGCACGGGCGGCAACTGCCCCGAGCCCTATCGCTACGGCCGTGTGCACACGCGGGCGGACATCGACGCTGCGCTTGCCCAGCCCGACCCCTTCTCGGTCCTCGACCTCGACATCCACGGCAGCGAGCGCAGCAACAACGGGACGCACGGCACCCACGTCTGCGACATTGCGGCGGGCACCCGCTGGGCTCCCGGCACGGGGGGCATCGCGCCCGGGGCCGACATCATCTTCGTCCAGCTCACCTCGCAGCGCATGCATGACCTCGAGGACTTCGGCGACTCCGTGTGCTTGCTCGAGGCGCTCGACTTCGTGCGCAAGGTGGCCGGGGATCGACCGTGCGTCATCAACCTCAGCGCCGGCAAGACCGGGGGCGAGCATCGGGGCCGCAGCCCGTTCGAGCAGGCCGTGGACGCGATGTTGACGATGCAGGACGGCCTCGCGCTCGTGCAGAGCGTGGGCAACTACGCCAACACGGCCATGCACACGCACGCTCGCATCGGGCCCAACCAGCAACATACGCTCCGGTGGAGCATCCATAGCCGCGATCGGACTCCCAACGAGCTCGAGGTGTGGTACAGCGGAGAAGACGTCTTCGACGTGGTCCTCACGGCTCCCACTGGCCAGCGCTTCCCCGTTCCCCTCGGCGAGCGCGTGCGCATGGAGCACGACGGCACGCACTGGGGGAATTTGTACCACCGACGGCTCGAGCCCAACAGCGGCCAGAATCACCTCGATTTCATCCTGCGGCCGGCGGCCCCCTCGGGCACCTGGCAGATCGAGATCTACGGCCGCGAGGTCTTGGACGGCCGACTGCACGCGTGGATCGAGCGCGACGTGGGCGGACGGCACCAGTCCCGCTTCGCGCGCGAGCAAGCCACCGCCAGCTATACCACCAACACGATCTGCAACAGCCTGCGAGCGATCGCGGTCGGGGCCTATGACGCGAGTCGGCCCGATCGGCCCGCCACCCGCTTCAGCAGTCGCGGCCCCACGGCCGACGGCCGGCAGAAGCCCGAGCTCGCGGCCCCGGGCTACCGCATTCGGGCCGCCCGCTCGGTACCAGGCAGCGGCTGGCGCGGGGGGGACTCGCGGCTGACGGTGAAGTCGGGCACGAGCATGGCCTCGCCGCACGTCGCGGGGACCGTGGCCCTGATGTACCAGGCAGCTGGCCGCTCCCTGTCCATCAGCGAGGTGCGAAGGGTGCTCATCGGCACCGCGACGCCACACTCCGCCCCCTCCGGGCGTAGCTCCACCCGGCTCGGCTACGGCTACCTCGACATCGAGGCCGCGGTCGCTACCTCGCGCGACCTCGGTCGCGGTGCGTCGCGGCTGCCCCCCATGCCCAAGCCCTCCACACGCGTGGAGCCGCTGCTCGCCGAACCCCGCCGGAACGAAGATCTGGACGACGACCAGGACGCTTCGCCCGCGATGATCGACCGCGAGCGGCTCGTTGTCGCCGAGGTCCCGGCTGCCCACGGGCCGGCATGGGATGGCTTCACCGCCACCAATGCGCCCGCCATCGACTCCGAGGTCGCGTTTCGGCCGCGGCGCTGGGGTGAGGGGTGGGGGTGACCGCGCGGCCCTACCACCGCCGCTCGTAGCTCGACGCGAGCACCAGGAGCGCGGGCCGGCTCGCGGCCGCGGCTTCGCGATCAGCTCACCAGAGGAATGAGCCCCCTGAGCTCGCCGATCCCAAGCGCGTGAAGAGCGTATCGATCTCACCCAACTGCGGCGGCTTGATCTGGAAGTGGATGTGGTTGTCGTGGCCGTCCGCCTTCGTACACAAGCCCTCGCTCCTGAGGGTCTTGTCGTTGAAGTATATGGTGGTGACCAGCGGCTGTGCTCGCAGCGCTTTGATCATGGCCCGGGCCGCATCGCGATCGAACATGAGATCCTTCCAGGTGGTCTTGCCGGAGGTGCCGTCGGTCCGCGGGACTCGAACATCGCAGGCGAGGCCGGTCTGGTGCCCCGCGTGGGGCTTGGCCTTCCCACCCCGCGGTCGGCTCACGTCGTTGATGGGCAGCAGCGCGGCGTTCGGATGTGCCCGCAGGTAGTCCTCGCGATAGCGCGCCCCCGCGCGCCGGATCGTCTGTGCCATCCAGTCGGTGCCGTGGTCACGGTCATCGCTCGTATCTACGAGCTCGTGGTTGAAGAAGCCCTCCGCTTGGCTGCCCGCCGGCATGAGCTGCCAGCGAGGTGCATTGACGGCTTGGAGCCACCGGTAGGTCGTCCCGGGCACGTCCACGCGACCATCGCCGACGATCTTCTCCTTGCCCCGGATGATCGACTGGAACAGGCGGATCGCCTGTTTGGTGTCCGCGTCGATCGCGGTGCCCGCTGTCACCCAGTCGAAGCCGAGCGCCTTCAAGCGCTCCTTGAGCGCGGTGACGTCCGCGGCAGCATTGGTCGCCTTGCCGGCACCCACGCTGGCTCCGAGCGTGAAGAGGGGAGCATTCGGGTCCTGCTCGTCGAGCGACTCGTGGCTCGGGTGGGCGAATGGGTGCGGGCGGGTCGAGCCACGCGGCCCGCCGAGGAGATCGGCGAAGAATCGATCGGCCTGCCGTCGCTCTGCAACGGAGACCATTCCAAAGCCACCTCGGCGTCCCATCGCGATGCCACGATACCACACGATCGAGCTGTGCGCGGCTACACGAGCACGGGACCGAACCCGCGAAGCGACCTCATGGGGCGACGTCTCCTCGCTCGTGGTGGGCAAACGGTACCACGTACCGAGTCGGTGGGCTCACGAAGGCCTGCTCGGTCGCGGACGGCGAGCGGCTCGTGGGTGGCACCTCGACCCTCCCTGACGATTGGTTGACGATTGGCTCGTCGAGCCGACACGCGCCGGGCGTGACGCCCCGAGCCCTGGCATCATCAGGTCAATGTCCGACGAAGCCTGGGTCGACGTGGCCGCCGAAGCCGAGATCACCCCCTCGCAGCCCGCGGTGCTCCGCATGGGCCGCCTGCAGCTCGCGGTGCTCCGCAACGAGGAGGGCGAGCTGTGGGCGGTGGACAACCGCTGCCCGCACGAGGGGTACCCGCTCGCGGAAGGGCAGCTCCGCGGCTGCACGCTCACCTGCGCGTGGCACAACTTCAAGTTCGACCTCCGCGACGGTCGCTGCCTCAAGGGCGACGAGGCGGTCGCGGTGTTCCCCGTGCGGGTGGTCGACGGGCGAGTGCAGGTGGATCCACGGCCGCCGCGCGACGACGGAGCGATCGATCGCGGGCTCGCGCGGCTGCGCGAGGGCATGCTCGAGCGCAAGCTCGGTCAGCTCGCGCGCGATGCCACCCGCCTGCTCGCGCTCGGCGTGCCGCCGCAGCGGATCGCCGTGGAGGCCGCGCGCTTCGATGCCGAGCGAGCCGAGTACGGCAGCACCCACGCGCTGGCGGTGGCCAACGACGTGCTGCCGCTGTGCTCGCGTCACACCGGCACCGGCGCTGCGCTGCCGCTGATGCAGGTGCTCGACCTCGCCAGCGAGAGCAACGTGCGTCGGCCCGTGCGGCCGCTCGCCGAGCCCGTCGATCCGGGCGCCGACCCGGTGGCCGCGGGCCGGCGGCTGCGGGAGCTCGTGGAGCGCGAGGATGGCGAGGGTGCGGAGGCCCTGCTGCGCGGCGCCCTGGCGCGAGGCTTCGGCCGCGCCGAGCTGGAGCCGTGGCTCTACGGGCCGTGCTGCGATCACTTCCTCTCGTTCGGGCATCCGGTGATCTATCAGGTCAAGCTCTTCGATCTGCTCGACGCGGCGGGCTGGGAGCACGCGCAGGTGCTGCTGCCGGCCCACCTGCGCGGGATCGTCGATGCCACCCGCGAGGACACGCTGCCGCGCTGGCAGGCATTCACGCGGCGGCTCACGGCGTGCGAGGGAGCGCTGGCGGCCTGGTGGGCGGCCGCGCCGGCAGGGGGCACCGCGGCCGAGCTGCCGCCGGAGCGGCGGGCTTCGTGGTGGAGCGCGCTGGTCGATGGCGATCGCGACGCGGCGTTCGATGCCGTGCAGGAGGCGCTCGACGCCGCGGTGGCTCCCACTGCGATCGCCGACGTGATCGCAGCCGCGGCCACTGCTCGGCTGCTCCGCTTCGATCTCGCGATCGATGCGGATGACACGGTGCAGGACGGCTGGCTCGAGGTCACGCACACGCTCACGTTCGCCGCGGCCGTGCATGCGGCGGTGCAGCGCTACCGCGATCCCACGGCGCTGCGGCTGTTGTTCTACGCCGCGCGCTTCGTCAACAACGCGCGCACGCTCGACGCCGACCCGGTGCCGCCGCTGCCGGTCGCGAGCGGCGAAGCCGGCTCGCTGGCGAAGATCACCGAGGCGATCGCCGCCCGCGATCCCGCGAGCGCGGTGGCACGGACGGCGGCGTATCTCGCCGCATACGGTCCCAACGCCGCGCTACGGCACGCCTGCGAGGACCTGCCGCTGCGCGACCTCTACACCCGCCCGCTCATCGTGGCGCACGCGATCAAGACCGGCCGCGTCGCCTTCGAGGTCGCCGCGCGCCTGCGCGGCACGCCGTGGGCCGACCTGCCGATCCTCGCGTTCGTCCGCTTCGCCGCGGCCCCGCTGCGCGAGCGGCCCGTGGGGCGGCTCGTGCACGAGGCCGAGCGGCTGGTCGTCGAGGGCAAGGTGCCGCGAACGCTGACCTGACCGAGCCTCACGCTCCGGGCGCGATCGGCAGCGGCGGGGCAGGGCTCGGCGGAATCGGGCTCGGCGGCGTGGGGATCGGAGGAGGAGGGGTAGGCGACGGAGGAGGCGTTGGCGGGGGGGTGGGGCTCGGCGGCGGAGTGGGTGTCGGCGGCGGAGTGGGCGTCGGCGGAGTGGGCGTCGGCGGAGTGGGCGTCGGCGGCGGAGTGGGTCCCGGCGCTGGAGCCGTCTCGGCGAGCATCATCCTCGTGTCCGCCCGATCGGCAGCCGCGGGCTCCACCCCTCGTCGTTGGGCGGCTTCGGCCTGCGGGTCCTCTTGGGTCCGCACACCCTCGTCACAGCCGGTGAGGCCCAGTGCAGCACAGATCACGAGAAGTAGCGTCGATTCGGTCATGTTCGAAGCTCCTGCTCGTGTAGTCGAAGCAAGCACGATGCCAAGACATGTGAGCAGCCAGCTCACCTCCAGTATCGAAGCAATCTCCCGAGAAGCGCGATGGGCGTCGCGCCGCTGTAGTGTGCTCACGCGCCCAACTGTGTCCAGGGTTCCGGGGATCCCGAGCGCTCGGGCCATTCTCCCGTGCTCGCTCACGCCGGCAGGGACTCGAGCAGCGCCACCGTGGCCGCGAGCACCTGCTCGGCCTGCTCGCGATGGGGTGCATGGCCGCAATCGTCGAGGACCAGCGTGCGCACGGGGCCGCTCGTCCCGCGCGCGATCGCTTCGACCTGGGCGAGCGTCCCGTAGCGATCGTCGCGCCCCTGGATCACGAGCACGGGGCACACCACGGCGGGCAGCAGCGCCTCGAGCGACCACGCCCGAAACGCCGGATCACGCCATACACCGGACCAGCCACGAAACGCCACGTCGACGTTCGATCCATGCTGCCGCTGCAGGCGCGCCCGTAGATCCCCGGTCTCATAGGTCTGCTCGAGCTGCGCGACCATGGCCACCGACTCGTCCTCCACGAACACGTGCGCGGCCTCGAGGATCAACGCCGCGAAGCGCTCGGGCGCGCGTGCGGCTGCGATGATCGCGATCGATCCCCCATCGCTGTGGCCCAGCAGCACCGGCCGGGTGAGCCCCAGCGTGTCGACCACCGCGAGCAGGTCTCCCTCGGCCTCTTCGTGCATGAACGTGGTGGCGCGAGGCAACGGCGCTGGATCGGAGGCGCCGTGTCCCAGGCGCGAGTATGCCGAGACGCTCCACCCGGACGCCTCGGCGATCCGTGCCGGGAAGTCTCGCCAGCCGCCGACCGAGCCGAGGCCTTCGTGGAGCAGCAGCAGCTCGCGCGCTCCGGTACGAGCCGCTGGCCACGTGTGGACCTCGAGATGGTGGCCGCGGACGAAGATGTGATCGGACACGCGCGCTCAGGCTAGAACGACGCCGCGGAATCCGCCAGCGCTCGAGCTCCGCGCGCCGCATTGCTCGTGGGCGCGCCCTGCCCAACTGGGCCAACATTGCCCACGTCGATCGGGTCATTCTCATCACATGACGTCGCGCCATGCTCGGTGTTACCGTCTGCACCGAGGTCATCATAGTGTTACCGCTGCAATCAATCGAGATCGATGGGAACGAGTATGTGGTGTCCGAGGCCGAGGAAGAATACCCGGGATACAGGCGCCTCGCCGCGGCCGAGGCCTACTGGGTGCTGCGAGACTGGGCGCAGCGCAGCAACCTCGCACACGTGGTCGACCTGCTGTGCAGCGTTGGTGCGTGGTGCTCGGTCGACCCTCCGCGCAGCCTCCAGGCTTGCATCGACGGGCTCGCGGCGCGCTTCGACGACTACATGCCCGACCTCGTGCTCCACCGCAGGATGAGCACGTCGGTGGCACCCGAGCTCTCCATCGTCGAGGATGCGCTCGACCTCGTCGACGGACGGCAGCTCATGCCCGGACCCGTGCTGTACGTGCTCGACGGCGCGGCGGCGCGGGCTCTCGCGTCACCGGGTCGATGACCTCACGGGCTTCGCGGAGCCCGAGTCGCCTGGCGAGGCTGGATGCTGCCTCGGCGTACGTCTCGACGGCAGCGACGTGGGGGTGGCTGTACCGGCGAGCGTCGCCTTCGTCTCTGCGCGAGCCGTGGCGCTGGGCCTCATTGGCCGTCGCTGGACCTCGTCTTGCCCGCTGTTCCTACAGCCGGCAAAGCTCAGGGCGGCGCAGATCACCAGAGGGAGCATCGGTACCTTCATGTTCGTAGTCCTCGGCGGAGGATGCGAAGCAGAAGCAAGCGCGATGCCAAGCCGCGCATTGGCCCTACGACCCCCTGGAGCTCGTTCTGGCGCCGGCAGGGCGTGAAGGGTGACATGTCAGGGTGGTGTGCGCTCGCGCTCAGGTGTGTCCAGCGATCCCGACCGCTGGTGCCGTTCCACCGGTGAGGGCTCGAGGCGTGCGGCGGCGGTTCGGCCGCCCGAGTGCCGTCTCGTCCTATCCCAATCGTCGCTTCAGCTCCTCCACCGCCCCGCTGCCGAGTCGCGTGGCGATGTGCTCGATCGCCTGCTTCTCCGACCGCGAGATCGGGCTGAGCAGGCCAAGGAAGCCCCCGGCGGCCTCGGCCACCATGATGCACAGGCCGACGATCGTCTCGGGCTTGACCGTGTCGCCGCGCTCGACGAGCGCGCGAAGGAGCACCAGCGACTCCTCGAGATATTCCTTGGACGGCCGCTTCTCGAGCAGCGCCATCATCACCGTGTACGCCTTGCCGAGCCCGATCCCACGTACCCTCAGCAAGCTCAGGATCGACGCGCGCTCGCCCGGCTGGATCGCACCGTCCGCCCACGCCACGTGGACCAGCGGTAAGAGGTCGAAGACCTTCGCCGCGTCGCCGTCGAACCCGAGTGCAGCCACGCGGGCGGCCAGCGCATCCCTGGAGACATCGAGCTCACCACGTCGCGCCTCTCGATCGCGCTTGAGCGCTACCGATGACTCGTGCAGGGCGCTGCGCAGCCGCTCGCGCGCCTCGGCGCCGTCCTTGGGAAACACCTCTGCATACGAACCCGCCTCGTCGACCATCTCTCGATGGTAGGCGCTCTGCCACCATGGCAGGAGTCGCTCGCCCGAGCGGTCGCAGCGGCGACGCCGACCCGGTCGTGGCGGTGTTTCGCGCGATTGGGCCACGGCAGCGATGGCTGGTCCTCGCCGTGTCCCATCGGGCCTCCGACGGTCCTACCCCAACCGTCGCTTGAACTCCTGCACCGCTGCATCGCCGAGCCGCTCGGCGATGTGCTCGATCGCCTGCTTCTCTGCCCGCGAGATCGGGCTGAGCAGGCCGAGGAACCCGCCGGCGGCCTCGGCGACCATGATGCAGAGGCCCACGATCGTCTCGGGCTTTGCTGCGTCGCCGCGCTCGATGAGCGCGCGCAAGAGCACCAGCGACTCCTCGAGATACTCCTCGGACGGCTCCTCCTCGAGCAGCGCCATCATCACCGTATAGGCCTTGCCCAGCGGGATCCCGCGTACGCTCAGCAGGCCGAGGATCGACGCGCGCTCACCCGGCTGGATCGCACCGTCTGCCCACGCCACGTGGACCAGCGGCAGGAGGTCGAAGATCCTCGCGGCCTCACCGTCGAACCCGAGCGCGGCCACGCGGCTCGCGAGCGCATCCTCGGAGACATCGAGCTCGCCGAGCAGCGCCTCTCGATCGCGCTTGAGCGCCACCGCGGACTCGTGCAGGGCGACGCGTAGCTGCTCGCGCGCTTCGGCGCCGTCCTTGGGAAACACCTCTGCGCCCGAGTCCTGATCGTCGACCATCCCGCGATGGTAAGCGCCCTGCGGCGGTAGCAGGAGCCGCAGGCACGAAATCTCGCCAGTGGACGGCCTGACTGGCCACAGCGGTGTTCTGCGCGATTTGCGCGGTTCGTGCTGCGGTGCTCGGCCCGGATGGTGGACTTGCCCGGGAGCCTTGCCGAGCGGCCACTGGGGAGCGGTCGTTCTCGGTAGAATCGATCCGGAACGTTTGGGCCGCAATTGCGCGAGCTTCGTGAAGGTCTCACTGCCACGGGTGCTGTAGGATCGCTCGATGTCGACACCACGAGGTTCCCAGTTACAGCCCCCCGACGAATTCGAGGCCGGTGGGCACGCCGAGGCGGTCTACTGCTGGTCGCGGGTCCAGAGGCTCAGCCTCAACGTGGATGAGCGACGCTTCGTCGATCTCCTGCGGGAGCTCTACCGCAACAGCCAGCCGTTCTCCGATCCGGCCGGTTTCGTCGCGGGGGGCAGCTTGTTCTTCCAGGGGGGCAATATGCGCATCGCCGGCGACAACGGGCGCTTCTACGAGCTGTGGCGGCAGATGGGTGGGCTTGCGCTGGGCTGGCGGACGGGGCTGCTCACCGGCTCGTCCCATACCTCCGTCGTCGACCAGTACGAGATCCGGCTCCACGACGCCGGCTGTGTGTTGGTGGGGATTGCCGATCATCTCGGCGTGCCTGGCGGTGTACACACATGGGCGCAGAGCGAGCGTCACGCCGCAACGGGAAACCCACTGCAGCGTCTTGGCCACCTCTGGTCCTTTTTCGACCACAAGCTGCATCACCACCAGCAAGTCGGTGCGTTCGGCTACTCGCCCTACTCGGAGAAGACACCGCCCAACAACCCGCTGGTCGTGCAGCGGCTCCCCGAGCTGCCCACGGGCTGATCGCATCCGACTCTACCCCCCGATCCTCCGTTCGAACCGCCGGGCTCCCGACGCCCGAACGAGCACGTGCGCTCGCTCGATCACCTCGTGCCGCACCCGCTCGTCGCGCGCGAGCCGAGCCTCGAGCTCGTAGCAGCGAAGCTCGGCTTCGACCTCTCCACTGCTTCGCGCCCACTGCTGCGCCGCTCGCAGCAGCTCCGCCGCTCGCTGCGGCTCACGCTCCGCGCAGCAGATCCCGAGCACCACGTCGCAGTGCGACACGTGACCCGCCCAGCCGCGCGCTAGGCAGGCCTCGCGGTTGGGGATCACGAGCGCCGCTGCCTCGTCGTGGCGCCCGAGGTCGGCGAGGTGCTCCGCTTCCCATAGCCCGCGCCGAAATCGACGATCGGGGTCGAGGGCAGCGGCCTGCGCAAAGCACCGTGCCGCGTGCTCGTGGTCGCCGCGGTCGTGGACGATGGCGCCGAGGAGGGCGAGGTTGCGGCCCTCGTGATCGATCGATTCCTTCCCGATCGCCCGCGCCTTCAGGGCGGTCTCGAGCGCGTCGTCGAGCTCGCCGCACAGCCGCAGCACATAGGCGGTGGTTCGCAGCCCGGTGGTGTGCTCGCGGGGATCTCCGTGCTCGGCGAGGCTCACGTAGTGCCGCAGGCACGCGAGCGCCAGCTCGGGATCGCCGAGCGCCGTGGCATAGAGCGCGAGGTCATAGAGCACCAGCCGCTGCTCCCGCGGCCCCAGGCCCGGGTGTGGGCGCTCGGGATCGCCATCGACGAGGAACGCTCGCAGGAGCCGTAGGCCGCGCGCCATGTCGCCGCGCTCGAGGCCGAGGTGGCCAAAGCCCCCGAGCGTGCGTTGGTAGCGGGCGAGCGCTTCGCTGACGTGTCCGGCCAGGAGCGTGTGCAGCACGAGCTCCTCGAGCAGGTCGAGCTGCTCCGCGAACGGCGTCGCGCTCGGGCGCTCGGTCAGGCGCACGAGCAGTCGTCGCCGCTGCGCGTCGTGGAGCGCGGGCTCGACGGTCCCCAGGCGGTCGCGGAAGCACGCGGCCACGAACGGGTGCACGCCATGGATGCTCCGCAGCTGCTGGCTGCGGTAGACCACGCCCATCGCCTCGAGCCGCGCGAGCGCCTGGACGAGTGCGCGGCGGGTATCGGGCATCTCACCGGCCAGCTCGCCGCCTTCGCGGGCGAGCGCCAGCAGGGCATCCACGTCGGCGCCGCGCGGGAACGCGGCCACGCGGGCCACGAGGTCGCGCTGGGCCGGGGTCATCGCGGTCGCATACGCGTCGAGCAAGCGGGCGAGGCGGAACGCCAGCGGGTCGTCGGTTGCGGCGTCGCCGAGCTCGAGCGAGTCGATTGCACCGAGCTCACCGTCGTGGAAGCGCGACACGTACGAGGCGAGCGTGGCGACCGAGAGCGCGTGCCCGCCGAAGCGCTCGAGCGCGTGCATGGCCCGTGCGTCGGTGCCGTGCACCCCCGAGCTACGGAGCAGCTCGAGCTGCGCCGCCAGCGGCAGCGGCTCGAGCATCGAGGTGTGAACGCCATGGCCCTCCCACGCGGCGAGGTCGACCAGTGGATAGCGCGAGGTGACGAGCACGCGCGTGCCGCCGGGCTGCGCCGCGATCGTGCACAGGAGCCGTCGCAGGTGGTGGTCTTCCACCACGCCCCGCGCGTGCGTGCGACCGTCGGCCTGCATCGTCTCGAGCCCGTCGAGCACGAGCAGGTGCGGCGCCGGGGCGCGAACGAGCGCGAGCAGCTGCTCGAGCGCCTCGAGCGACGCGGCCGGCGGCTCGACGCGGCCGAGGTAGCGCACCGCCGCGCGCAGGAACGCGTCGGGCCGCTCGTCGTCGTAGAAGCTCCACACGAGCACGCCGCGCCCGGGCACCTCGGGCAGGTCATCGAGCAGCCGCCCGATCAGCGCCGACTTGCCGGCACCGCCCACCGCCACGATGGCGTGGATCCGCACGGGGGTGGTCGGGGAGGCGAGCCAGCCCCGCAGCGCGTCGAGCTCGCGCGCGCGGCCCACGAAGCACTGCGCGGGCTGGAGTACGTGTACGAGGCACGGCTCGAGGGCGAGGGCGAGGGCGGGGGTAGGAGCCGCGGGTAGCGCGACGGCCGGCTCGCTTGGCTCGATCGTCTCGACGAGCTCGTCGGTCGCAACGCCCAGCTCCTCGGCGATGCGCGCGAGCAGCTGCCGTCGCCCGGCACGCCGTAGCTCGAAGCCCGCGGTCGGGTCGTTGACCTCGCCGGTCTCGTAGCGGCGGTACGTCCTCACGTCCACGTGCAGGGCGCGCGCGGTCGCTTCCTGGGTGAGGCCGAGCTCCAGGCGCGCCTGCAGGAGGACCTCGTGGCGGAACGCCAGGGGCATGCCAGGGCAGGGTAGCAGGGCCTGGGCGGGCCTTGGCCGGCATGGCGCCCGCTCGTGCCCGCTCGCGCCCGGTTCTGCCCGGTCGGTGCCCTGGCCTGGCCCGCGCTCCGGCGGCACGGTGGGGGCATGGACGTGCTCAAGCTCGACGGCGTGCTCTCCGAGCAGGAATGCGCGGCGCTGGTGGCCGAGGCCGAGGCGACGGGCTTCGACGATGCCCCCATCACCACCCCCATGGGCTTCCTCATGGTCCCCGAGGTTCGCAACAACACGCGCGTGATGGTGGACGACGACGCGCGGGCGGCGTGGCTGTGGGAACGCATGCGGTCGTGGCTCCCCGCCGAGCACCGGGGCGCCCGGGTGGTGGGGCTCAACGAGCGCCTTCGCTACTACCGCTATCAGCCGGGCCAGTACTTCGAGTGGCACCGCGACGGGTCGTTCCGGCGCAGCTTCGAGGAGCTCAGCCTGCTCACGCTGATGGTCTACCTGAGCGACGGCTTCACCGGAGGCAGCACCGAGTTCGCGAGCGTGGACCCCGTGGTGCCGAAAGTCGGGATGGCGGTGGCATTCGATCACGGCGTGCGCCACCGCGGAGCGCCGGTGCTCACGGGCACCAAGTACGTGCTGCGCACCGACGTGATGTACCGCCGCGCTGCGAAGGCCGCGTGAGAGCGGATGGCCGAGGAACGGGTGTTCGAACGGTGGCCGTGGCACGAGGGCATCATGTGCCCGGACCAGTGTGGCCTGGAGGTCACACCGGCTGCGGCAAGTGCCGGCTCCCCGTCGCAGGGGACTGGCTTCGTTCGTGCAAGGGCTCGCGGCATGCGTGCGTGGGTCGTTGCCATGGTCGCGGGTACGCTCGTGCTCGCGGCCGGGCCGGTGCACGCTGGCGAGCTCGGGAGCCTGCGTTCCGAGACACAGGAGTCGGATGGCTCGGGCGGCTCCGAAGGTGGCTCGTGGAGCTCGGGCGACTCGGAGGGCGCGAGCGACACGGTCGAGGCGCTCGCTGAGGCCATGGAGGCCTACACCGAGCACGTCGTCCGCCTCTACACGCGCTACCCCTATGCCGACGGTGCGCGCGGCTTCGTGATCATCGTCGAGCCCGACGACCATCTCGGCATCGAGCTCGAGGACGAGGTCGATCCCGCCGCACCAGACCCGCCTGGCCAGCGCTTCTCGGGCACCTTCACCCTTCACGGCGCAGCCCTGGGTCCGACCGTCGGGCGAGTAGGTGTGGACCTCGAGCTCATGGTGCGACGCTTCGGGCTCGCGCTCGACCTCTCTCCGCACCTGGAGTACCGCCCGCTCGATGCCCTCTCACTGGGCAGCGCGGCGTTCATGATCGGCTGGGTGCTGCTCCCGCGCGTACAGCTCTCCACCGGCATCGGAGCCAACGTGATGATCGACGGACGGGTGGGTCTTGGTCAGCAGCGGGTCGACGCCTTCGGGATCGACGGTACGTTTCGCGCGACCATCCTACCGGTGCGTCCCGTGGTCCTGCGCGCGCGCCTCGACGTGGGGCAGCTGGGCGTCGCCCCGGCCGTGCTCGCTCGGGTCACGGCCGGCGTGATGATCCGGCGCTTCGAGGCCTTCGGCGGCTACGAAGCCCGGCGAGTGGGCGATGTGGTGCTGCACGGGCCCACGCTCGGGGCACGCGTGTGGTTCTGATCGCCGTGGGGCTAGCCGCTCCCCAGTCGCTCAGCGAGCGCTCGATCGTCGCTGGGAGATGCCGGGCATGTGGCTCGTGATCGCCTTCACGTACTGTCCGTTGGGGTCGTTGTTGATGTCGAAGAGCATCATGCCGCCCTTGCTGCCCTGCTTGGGCTCCCACGCGGCGAGCTGGCTGGTCTCGGAGGGCGAGGTCTGCGAGGGCGATACGCCGTAGAGCAGGTTGGCGGGGTCGACCACCTGCGTGTAGGTCTGAAACTGCCTGACCATCTCGTCGAACGACCAGAAGTAGCCCATCAACGAGACGTAGTCGAGGGCGCTGGCGCAGGCCTTCAGCAGCGCGCTGTCGTTGTCGTAGACGTACGAGACGTAGGAGACGATCTTGTCGCTCCCGAACGCGGCGCGGATCTCCTGGACCACGGAGATGAAGGTGCTGTTGGGTGCGATGCCCTCGGATTGCTCGGGATCGATGTCCACCCCGTCCAGGCCCCACTGCTCGAGGACGATCTCGGCGAGCGACTGGGCGAACGCGGATGGATCGGGGATTTCGTTCCACGTCAGCGACGAGTTGCTCATCAACGAGGCCATGACCTTCTGCCCGCGGGCCTGCAGCTGGTGGGCCCAGTCGAGGATTTGGTCGAACGAGTAGCCGTCGGACGAGATGTAGTTGGTACCGACGGTGGTGGTGGGATTGAGCCCGATCAAGAACAGGTTGACGTACCCGATCTCCGAGGGGACGGCCGAGAGCTCCATCCCTTGGTTGGCATAGCCGAGCCAGTAGGTCACGAATCGTTCGCTCATTGGGTGCCTCCATGAAGGGAGTGCACCGAGCGGGGATCGTGATCACGAAATGCCGACGCGGCTCGAGCCCGTCGGCGGAACGGGAACGACCTCGCGAGGTTCCTCGGGGACCGCCGACGGTTCGCAAAGAGTATCGACCCTTACATTTGCGTTGCGAAGCGCATCGATGGTCGGGATCCATTCGACCTGCTTTATGCGCCGCGCGCTGCGGTAGAACGCACCGGTGCGGGCCGCCGCGGGCTCGTCCTGGTCCGCGCGGGGCTCGAAGCTCGGGTCGTCGAGCAGTCGCATCGCCATGCGTTCGAACAGGGCCTCGCTGCGGTCGAATACGTCGCGGGGCCGAAGCTCGTACAGACGCTCGCCGGCCTGGCACGGCTCGCCGAAGACGAAGAACGAGCGGCAGGCGATGGGCCGCAGCGGGCGCACCGAGCACTGCCCGTCGAGCAGGAACGGGCACAGTCCATCATCGCGCCGAGCGAGCTGTGTCCTGACCCTCTGCCACGTGCTCTCGTCGAGCCGCGTCGCCGCATACCAGGCGATGCCCTCGACCTCGAGCGAGCGTAGCGGCACGCTGCTCTCGCAGCATGCCGTGCAGCCGGCGTGGCAACCCACCCGGACCCCACGGCGCTGCTCCTCGGCCGCGACCTCGCGGCTCAGCCCTTGATCGAGGATGTGCAGCGCGTCGAGCAGGATCGTCAGCCACGGGCGCCCGTCTTCGTCGGGGAGACGCGGTCGCTCGGGTGATGGGGAGCCCAGCGGGTCCATGGTGACGACGCAAACGCCTCTTTAGGGTAGCCCGTTGGCCGCGGCGGTGGAACGATATCACGGCGAGCGGTGACTCGTGCCCCCGCTGACCGCGCGCTCGGGCCTATGGTGCTCGGTCGAGGAGGTAGGCCACGTCTTCGCGGTTCCAGTCCCTCAGCACGGCTTCGTTGGGGGCGTCACGCAGCCCGTACAGCTCGTTGAATTCCTTCTCCGACTTCAGCAGGTGGGACGCGAAGATTGCATACGCACGAAAATTGAGCCACGCGTTGTCGTCGGGGTCGTCGTCGTCCGTGTTCTCGCCATGCACCTTCGACCCCAGCAGGCACCACATCGTGCGGGGGAAGTAGTCCACGCCCGGGGAATCGGAGTACGCGAATTTCGTGTTCCATGACGTGTACAAGTTGATCCACTTGGGCGTGAAGTTACAGAGCACGTTGTCGTGCTCGTCCTTCCTGAAGTTGCTCACCGACCAAGGCACGGACAGGGTCAGGTACGTCCCCACCATGGCGTTCGTGAGCTTGAGCCGCACGAGGTCCTGAACGACGGCCTCGGCGATGTTCAGCATCAAGAACTTGCTGGAGAAGAGTCGCAGGAGCAGCGGGCGGCCGAGCCGCTTGGTGAAGCGGGTGGTGTAGTAGACGGTGTAGAGCTTCAAGTAGCCGAAGAAGTTGTTGTCGGCGCCAATGCTGTCGATCCGCTCGTACAGCTTCTGCTTCTCTGCCTTGCTGTGCTTGATCCGGTCGTACATCATCTCGAGGAAGATATAGAGATATAGATACTTGGTGGTGAGGTCGTCCTCCGTCAGCCGGTTCTCGTTGGTCGAGAGGTCCTTCAGCTCATACTTCTTGGCCAGGCGCTCGAACGCGGGAATGCTGAAGAACGCACGCTTCATCTCCTCGAGATACGGGGCCGTGTCGATCGGCGGGTAGTACTGCTCCTCTCCGTACACCAGACGGTGCAGCTTGCCCATGACCTCCGAGTATGACGACTGCGGGCTCGATTCCGTGCTCATGGGCGTTTCACCAGCCAGATCTTCGAAGGAGGGTGCCTCGCAACGGGCTCGTTGCTATTGGTCACGCTTCTTGCGCACATAGAGGATCTTCTCGACGCGAGCGACGGTCTCGCCGCGCTCATCGACGACGTTCAGGTCGAACGCCGGCAGGACTTTCTCGCCGCTCTCCGCTTGCTGGCGGATCGACTCGACGCGCTCGCTGGGGAGCTCGAAGACCACCGAGACCGTCCCGCGGCCGGGCCGGACGAAGTCGATGGTGGCCTTCTTGTCCCAGACGTAGTAGCCCGGGCCGAGCCGCAGCATGAGCATCACCATGAGGAATGGGTCGCACATGGCGTACAGCGAGCCGCCGAAGTGCGTACCCATGACGTTTCGATTCCAGCGCGTGAGCACCAGCGCCACCTCCACACGCGAGAGATCGCGGGCGACGTGCCGCACGCGGACGCCCGCACCGAGGTAGGGCGGGAACAGCCCCATCAGGCGTACGTAGCGGTCCTGAGCGATGAGCGTCGCGAGGCGCTGGAGCGGAGTCATGACCCGCATACAGTATGGGCCGCCGGAGAGGGTGAGAAGAGGCCTCCACGTCGGAGGTAGCGCGATATCAGCTGAAGACCGAGTCGCGTCCCGATATCGCGAGGATCGACTCGTCGATCGGAATCGAGCAGGCCGGCGTGGAACATCTTCGCGCGGCCGACTGTACTCGAAGTGGGCCGCGCTACCGATGATGCCCTGGCGCTCGAAGCCATCTCGGCCTGCCCGCTCACCACACGGGCCGGCGCGAGCACGTCGGGTCGCGTGCTCCGAGCCGGTAGCCCACGCACGTGCCGTCCTCGCACCGCGCGGGCTCGGTTCCCTTGGACGTGCAGCCGTCCTTGCACGTCGGGCGATCGCCTTGGGTGGTCAGCCACTCGGCGTTGATGGCTCCGAGCGCGCAATCATTGGTGCACTCGGCGTCGCGTTGGCAGGCGTGGGCGGGACCGGGGCCCACGAGCGGCGGGTGACTGAGCCGCGTGCAGCTCGGATCGTCCAGCCCCGCTCGACGGGCCACGCAGCCACCGTCGACGCACATCGGAGGCTCGGTCCCCTTGGACGTGCATCCGTCCTGGCACGCCTCGCCGCCGGGATACGTGGCCTCGTACCAGGCGCGTGCGACCGCGCCGTGCTGGCACGATGCCACGCAGTCGCCGTTCTTGGAGCAGGCGAAGCGAGGATCGCCGGCGAGGAGCGACGGCTGCAGCGGCGGGGGTGGTGGCGACGAGACCTCGTAGCAGCACGCGTCCGCGACGCGCTCCCGGGCGCGGCTCGTCACGTCGGGATCGAGCACGAACCCGCACGGTCCGCAGGGGATCGGGTTGGCGCCGATCGCCGCGTCGTCGACGAAATTCCCGCACGCACCGACCGACTTGCTCACCGGCGCCTGCCGATCCGCCGGCAGCTCGACCGTCGACGCCTCGGGCACGCACCAGCGCTCCTCCAGCACGAACGACCGGGGTTGCTCCGCGACGTCGCGCTCGGCCGTCTTGGCGTCGTCGTCGTGGGTTCGCGTGCACGCGCCGAGAGCCACGGCCAAGACGAGGGACACGCGAACGTACATCCCCGGGATCGTAGCCCTACCGCGCCCGGCGAGGCCCGTGTTTCGTCCAGCTCTGCGTGCAGGGCCTCGCGAGCTAGGGCGTGCGTTTGGGGTACTCGGCGGTCACGCGTTGGCCGTGCAGGAAGATCGAGAAACGCGCATCGACGGCCCGAGCCCACTCCCCGCTCGCGCCGTGGGGACCACCGGACAAACACAGCTCCTCGAGCTTGGGCAGCGACTCGGTCGTCGCGAGCAGCTCGAGGAACCCGGCGTCCGTGGGGCCGCTCCCGAGGTTGAGGTGCGTGAGCGCGGGAAACGTCGACTCGAGCAGTGCAGCCGCGTCGTGCGTGGTGCCGATGTCGTTGTACAAGACCAGGTGGGTGAGCGACTCGAACCCGCCCAAGGCACGCAGCACCCGCTGGAGATCGGCTTCGCGGTCCACCGACCAGTCGACCATCTTCTCAGTGAGGTCGAGGGTCAGAAGCGACGCCGCCCACGGGGCTCGCGCGAGCCGCTCGAAGTGGCGAGGCTCGAGGGTCAGCCCCGTGCCGAAGCTCAGGTGTTGGAGGTCGCCGAAGCGATTGCTCGTGCACAGCAGCTCTACCAGCGCGTCGACCTCTGCGGGGGTCTCGTCCACCAACGACGGCAGCGGGAGGTTCTGGATCCGGGCAGGGGCAGCGGGGTCGCGGAGGAGCGCCAGCAGGCTCGCGGCATCACACCCGTGGTGGAAGACGTTTGCACCGCCGATCACGACCTCGAAGGTGCGCAGCAGCGTGGCCCACGGAGCGAGCTCGGCTTCCTCGGCGCTGCGAATGGTCTCCTCGGTGGTGATCTGCAGCGGGTCGCTCACTGCGAAGTCATAGCTGCGGCTCCATTTCACCGCGAGCGGATGACGCTCGTACCAGCGGGTCACTCGCGGTCGCACCAGCGCGAGGAGCTCCTCGCTCGCGGCCGCCCCCGGCAGCACGAGCTCGTCGAGCGCCTGGCAGACGCGGCCGATGCTCGGCGGCCCCCAGTCGGCCTCGTCGAGCGCGGCGTCGATGGTGGCCAGGAGCTCCTGGTCGGAACGACGCGGCCGTGACCGTGAAGCTCGACGTTTGAGCCACTCGAACATCGGGGGCCCATAGCTTGCCGAGCCGCGAAACGCAAACGCGCCGCCACCATCGCGCGCGGTCCACCCATCCAACGATCTCACGCAGCCTCTGCCATCCGGGCCGCTTGCTGCTCCGCCTTGCGGCTGCGACGCTGCAGCTCCCAGCGCACCGCTGCGCCCATATCGCACTGCTCTTGCCGGGCGAGCTGATCGGTCAGCTCGGCTTGACCCGCGGCCCAGCGTGCCACCTGGGTCGCTCCCAGGGCGGCGGCGGCCACCGATGCGCGCATGAATTCATCGCGCGACATCTCCAGCATCCTGACCAGGATCCGTTGCTCGTGCAGGACCCTCGTCAGGGTCGCGACGTCCTCGTCTCGGCCCCCGGTGCTCAGCATGACGGCCCACGAGGCACCGCGCTCGTGATCCTCGATCCAGTCGACCACGTCGTCGCGATACTGCAAGCCCAGCGCGGCACCGGCGACGACGTCGTAGACGGCTTGCTCGTCCTCGGCGGTCCATCCCGCGGCTCGGGCCGCTACGACGCTGGCCGGGAACGCGAGCCCTTGCTTCTCGAGCGAGACGTTGCAGTAGCACGTCCAGCTCGGTGTCCGATGCCCGTCGAACACCTCGCGCTCGTGCACGACGGACAGCTGCGTCTGCTCCGCGGCCCAGGTGAAGGTCATGGGATGCTCGTTGCCGCGCCGCAGCTCCGCCAGCGCCCCGTCGCGAGCACGGTGGACCTCGGCCAGCAGCTCGAGCGTGCGCGCGTCGGCGGTGATCTGGCCGTCGTCGATGCGATCGACGCAGAACGCCCCGACGATGCCCAAGAGATGCGCGGTCGCAGCCGTCTCGACTTCGTGCGCAGACACGGCGCGCTCGGCCTCACCGAGCAGCATCAGCGGCATCCCCAGCACCGCCGGATTGTTGAACACCACGCTCCACGGCACGTTGGAGTGGGGCGTGAGGCTCAGGCTCCGCGGCAGGTCGCGCGCCTGCGAGGCCAACTCGGGCGAGAGAGCGACCACGAAGCGGTCGTAGAGGCGGTCGATGTGAGCGGTGGTGCTGGGCGTCGCGGCCATGGCTCCGAAGCAGAGCAACGGGCGTGCCAACCTCGAAACGGCTCCTGGAGGGCGTTGGGGAGCCATTGGGGGGTCGTGGGGGTGGCCACTGGCAACGACTGTGGTGGCGAGAGTCGTCCGGTGAGTGATCGATGTCGGGGTTCGCCTGCTGGATGATACCGTTGCCATTGCGAGCAACCGCGGATGGCTCGTCTCGCCTGCCGCCCGCCGACGTGGTCGGCAAATTTACGCTCGAGCCCGACGTTGGCATCCCGGCCTACGAGTGCGACCTCTTCATCCAAGATTGGCCAGCGGGTGAGAAGTGCGCGCTATGGGCGGACGATGGCGGCAGCACCTGGAACGCATCGAGGTGTGTTCCGGTGGTCGATGATGTGGTGGGCGTGAGCGAGGCGTGCCACGTGTTGGACTCGCCATACTCGGGCATGGACGACTGCGAGCTCGGGGCCACGTGCTGGTATGTCGTTCCCGAGGCGCAGGAGGGGAGTGCGTGCCCCTCTGCATCGGCAGCGAGTCACCCCACCCCAGCTCCACTGCCGCGGGTCGCCGTGCTACGGATGATCGGTCCGAGTCGCAACGTCGACGTTCGGCCCCGTGTTTGCAGCGGCCCGGCTGCGCCTCGCCATCGTGAGCTCGAGCGCGGCAACTGCGATGTGAGCCACGGTGGCGACCGCTCCAAGGACCTCCACATCGTTGACGCCGTAGAAGCTCCAGTGCGTCACGTTGATCGTGGCGCATACCACATGCACGACGGCCGCAAGGACGTTCCAGCGCCATGTCACCGCAAGCGTCGATGCCTCCCGCAAAAACAGCCCAATGACCGCCACGAGCAGAAACGCCTCGAAGAAGCCGATCGACGCGATCGGGTTCTGGTGCATGAAGCGAAACAGTCCGACCGCGTAGATGCGGCCTACCAGCACCGTCGCTGCCATGCCGCTGCTTCCGATGCAGAGCACCGTGCCGTGGATCCGCAGGACGCGGTTTTCAAGCCGATCAAGCGCTCGAGGGGGTTTCGTCGTCATCGCTGACGAGGAGTACCACATCGACGACGGGTTGGTGCTACCTCGCAGCCTGGAGCGCCTGCTGCCCCTCAGCCGCCGCCCTCCACCGTCACCGCGAGCTCGTGCTCGCAAGCCACCAGTCCGCTCTGTTGAATTCGCCCCGGTAGTTTCGAGGACGAACGCACCTGTCGTATCGCGGGCTAGCGATAGAAGCGTCCGCTCGCACGAATCCCGGTCACAGCACCCGGTCGAGTCGATCGAGCGCCTCGGTGAGCCGCTCTCGGGTCATCGACCATCCGAGCCTGAACGCGTTCGGCCGGCCGAAGAAAGCACCAGGGGCGACGAGCACACCATGCTCTCTCGCCCCCTTCTCGATGGGGTATTGGTACTCGCGATCGACTTGACGTTCTCGAGCTCCATGGAATGTCTCATCGTCGGCGCGACCTGGGACCGGGTCCACGACCTCGAGACGAGGTTGCTGACCGAGATCGCGAACCTGGGAGAGGCAACATGACGCCCTCACCCGAGCCTCGTACGAGGCCCGTCGAACGCCGCCGGGCGAGTGATCTGTCCTACCCGGTGTTCCATCGTGAATACGTCATGGCAAACCGCCCGTTGATCATCGAGGGCTCGGTGTCGGCGTGGCCAGCGCTGCGAAAGTGGACGCCGGAGTTCTTCAAGAAGCAGTATGGCTCGAATCGCGTGCAGGTCAGCATCGAGAAGCGGATGGCCTTCGGTGACTACATCGACCACGTCATGGCATCGAGCGAAGATCGGCCTGCGCCGTATATGTATCGCCTCTACCTGGGAAAAGAGCTTCCCGAGCTGCTGGAGGACCTGCAGCCCCCGAACCCGTACTCTTCTCCCGGTCGCCTCGCGAGCCCGCTCATGCCCCGCACATGGCGGCGACCCGACGGGTACTTCAAGCTCCTCATCGGCGGGGTCGGAAGCCAGTTTCCGGTCATGCACTTCGACGCAGACAATCACCATGCTTGCGTCACGCAGATCCATGGAGACAAGCGCTTCGTTCTCTTTCCGCCCGGGGATTCGCCACACGTCTACCCAGACCCGAAACACGAGAACCGAAGCCAGGTCCCGAGCCACCACGTATTCAGTGGCAACTACGAGCAGTATCCGCTCCTCGGGAAGGCAATCCGCCATGAGGCGGTCGTTCGTCCGGGAGAGATGATCTTCATCCCGTGTCGCTGGTGGCACCTCACGAGAGTCGAATCGACATCAATCGCCGTGTGCCAAAACAAGCTCGACCGATCGAACTGGAAGGGCTTCGTCCGCTGCTCGACACTGCCGAGTGCCAATCGCAGTGTGGTGAGCCGTGTGAGCACCAGAGTCCAGTTGATGGCTGTCGACCTAATCATGTCGCATTTGGTGGGCGTATGAGCTCGTCGCAAAGCGGGAATATTACCTGGGTGCTCGAGAACGAGCGCCAGTGGCGGGCCCCTCGCCTTCCAAGCCTGTTCTTGGACGCGATCTTCCGTGAGAGTCCGTTTCGCGCGTCGTTCGAGCAAGAGCTCACGGACAGTCGGACCGAGGTGACTTCGCTAGAGCATCTCATCGTGCTGGCGCGAGAAGCACTCGAGCTCCGAGCCAAGCGGACGAAGAGTCCCGATGTTTCGATCGCCGAGCACATGCTCGAGCTCGCCAACTACGTAGAGAGCATGCACGACGCACTCGCTGCATACGAGACCGATGACAAGCCAAACCCGACCGCGGTCTGGTATCCCAATCCGACGCGCCCGGGTGGCACGTCGGTCTACGACACACTCCCCATCGTCACCAACCATGGCATCGTAACGAGATCAACGCCGATCGGCTCTGCAGGTAGCTGCTTCGCGTTCGAGATCTCGACGTACCTACAGCAGCATGGTTTCAACTACGTAGTGACGGAGAGCGGAGAGGACGTAGAGCACGGCGTGATTCAAGGCTGCCCAGGGCCACCGGAGACGTCGAAGTATGCACGATTCTGCGCCAACTGGGGCATCCTGTTCAATACCCCAACGATCGCACAGCTCGCGGAGAAGGCGTTCGGCGAGCGTGAGCTCCCACGCCTGCTGGTGCACGCGGTCAATGAGCAAGGGAACCTGCTCTACTCCGACCCCTTTCGAGAAAACGTATGGTTCAGCTCGCCCGAGGCGTATGAGGCCAACTACGAACAGCATCGTGAGGCCACCCGAAAGGCGCTCCTCGCCGCCGAGGTCTTCATCGTCACGATGGGCCTGAACGAGTGCTGGCAATTCATCGGCGACGGCTCCTTTATCTCGCTATCGCCGCGGTCGAGCGAGCTCACCGCACTGTTGCGCCACCGTGTGCTCACCGTTGAAGAAAACGTCGCATACCTGCAGCGATTCATCGACGTCGTCCGTGCACACAACCGGAACCTCAAGGTGATCATCAGCGTCTCGCCGGTCCCACTGAGAGCCACGGCGCTCGGTGCGACCCGACATGTAATGACGGCGAATGGCCACTCGAAGGCCGTGCTTCGTGTTGCAGCCGAGGAGCTGGTAACGCGCAACCCCGAAGTCTACTACCTGCCGAGCTACGAGCTCGTCACCACGGGGATTGACAAGCCTTGGGACCCGGACGAGCGACACGTCAAGCGCTCGGCCGTGCAGCGGGTGATGAGCCTCTTCGAAGCTTGTTTCGTGCAACCTACGTCCGAGCCTGCCGGCCGGCCGGGTACTCCCGCACAGGTGAAGCGATGCGACTGACCCATCAGCAGACCGATGTCTACGAGCGGGACGGCTTCTTGGTCTGTCCTGATCTGTTTCATCCTGCAGAGATGGAGCTGCTCATGGACGCATTCCGTCGCGATGCGACCACGTCCGGCGAGCACGTCGTCAGCGAGAGTCTTCGTCGCGAGGACGGGCGGGACGAGCAGAGCGAGCGGCCCGTGCGTTCGATCTATGCGTCCCATCAGCGGCACCCCGAATTTGCCCACTTGGTTCGCGATCGGCGGCTGCTAGAGCCGGCGCTCCAGTTGCTGGGCTCGGATGCCTATGTGTACCAGTTCAAGATCAACGCCAAAGCCCCGTTTGGTGGTGAGGAGTGGGCCTGGCACCAGGACTATCGCGCATGGAAGATCGCCGACGACCTTCCCGCGCCCCACATCATCAGCGTTGCCGTATTCCTCGACGAATTCACCGAGTCCAACGGTCCCGTGAAATTCGTTCCCGGCTCCCATCGAAGTGGGCTCGTGCCCAATCCCTCCAATGCGGGAAAGCGGCACTCACATCTCGATCCGTCTGATATCGCGATCGGCGACGAGCACATGACCGACATCATACGACGCAAGGGTCTGTGTAGTCCCACCGGCCAACCCGGCACCGCGGTGATCTTCCATCCACAAGTCGTGCACGGCTCCGTCAGGAACATGTCTCCACACCCCCGCACTCTCCTCATCGTGACCTACAACGACGTACGAAACCTTCCGCTTGCTCGGCCGCCTCGACCCGCCCACGTGGTTTGCCGCGACACGGCCCCACTGCAGCCGCTCGAAACCACACTCGCCGATATGATCGGGAGGTCACAGTGACCAAGGCTGAGTCGACCCGTCGCGGGCGCGCAGTCGTGCTCGAGAAGTTCGGTGAGCCGCTGGCGTTGCGCGAGTTCGAGGTACCGCGCGCAGTGAACGGCGCAACGGTGGTTGCCTGCAAGTACGGCGGTATCTGTGGCACAGATCTGCACCTTCACCAGGGCCACCTCCCGATCCCGATCCCCCTGGTGCTCGGGCACGAGGGTCTCGGCATCGTCCACGACCTCGACTCCGAGGCTCCGCGTGACGCGAATGGTGCACCCCTGGCCGTCGGGGATGTCGTCATGTGGGCATCGTCGATCGCGTGCGGGCAGTGCGTCCCGTGCCGGCTACATCGCGAGCCGACGCTGTGCGAAAACCGTCGCACGTACGGTGTGAACCGCTCGACCGTGGAGGAACCGGCGCTCTCCGGTGCATGGGCCGAGTACATCTATCTGCACAGCGGGACGACGATCGTGAAGTTGCCGCCCGGCATCGATCACCTCGCTGCGATGTCTCTGGCATGCGCGGGGCCGACAATGGTGCATGCGCTGTACGAGCGCCGCCCGGTGCGGCTCGGCGAGACCGTCGTCGTCCAGGGTAGCGGTCCGGTTGGCCTTGCCGCCGCCGCGCTCGCTCAGATGAGTGGTGCGGCTCACGTCATTCTCGTTGGTGGGCCAGCCAAGCGCCTCGAGTTGGCGGCCAAAGCGAGCATCGCGGATACGCGCCTCAACATCATCGACGCCGCCGACCCCGATGAGGTCGTATCCGAGGTGCTCGCGTTGACGGACGGGCGTGGTGCCGACCTCGTGATCGAGTGTACGGGCGTACCGTCCTCACTAGCTCAGGGGATGGCGATGGCACGCCGCGGTGGCTCCTACCTCATCATCGGGCAATACTCCGACGCGGGTGATACCGAACTGAACCCTCACCAGATCGTTCGCCGCCAGCTCGACGTCGTGGGTTCGTGGGCGTTCCACGGCGCCCACGTCGTAGAATACGTCCGTCTTCTGCCGGCCCTGCTAGCGCGATTCGATCTCCAGAGCCTCGTGACCGCGTACGCACTCGATGAGTTCGAAGCGGCGCTCGAGATGGTCGCCCAGGGTAACGTCATGAAGGCCGTCCTCGCGTGCGCAGGAGGTCGGCCGTAGCTCACGTGCAGCAGACCAACAGCTCGGCACCACGAAAGGCAAACACATTCGTCAATTGCGCTCATCAACCCGGAGCGCAGATTACACATACGAATTCGATCATTCGATCGACGAGACACCCTTTTGCCTTGACAGCAACTACTCATTCAAGATCATCATCGATTCGCACTGGTCTGGCGGTGTCGGGCGTGCTACCTTGGATGCGTGAAGGAATTCGTGGTGTTTTACGAGTTCGTGGACGACTACCTCCAGCGACGTGGGGAGCATCGTGCGGGTCACGGCGCGGTCGTCAGCAAGGCAATCGAACAAGGTCATCTACGACTGGCGGGCCCATACTCGGATACCGCCGACGGCTGCATGATCATTTTTCGTGCGCACGACAGAAGCGTGCCAGAGGCATTCGCCAAGTCCGACCCCTACGTGACCCACGGCATCGTCAAGTCATGGAAGATCCGCGAGTGGCGCCCTGTCACCGGAGTGGATCTGGCGAACTACGCCGGCGAACACGTCTGTGACGCCAATTGTCACTAGCTCTCTCGAGTCGCACGCGTCGCCCCTGGCCACCCCCTGGCCGCCCCTAGTTGCAATCGAACGTCTCTCTCTCGAGGGAGGTCTTCCGATTGTAGAATTGCAAGGAGATCTGTGATGTCAAATCCGTTTCAGCATGTGCAGAACATCGTCACCGAGGAGGACAGGGAGCTCATTCGCAAAGGGTTCTCGGAAAACGACCCCTTCCGGAGTTACTGGGGACATGAAATGGTCAGCTTCGAGCCTCCGAAGACCGAGCTCGAAAAGCTGACCGAGCGCATTCAGAAGCGATTCCCCGGCTACAAAGTCTTCTCTGCGCACTACTTCCGGAGCGAGAAGGAGCGGGCAGTCCTGTCCGATTGGCATAACGGGTTGAACTTCGCGAAGGTGTTCAAGGGGCATCCAGATCTCAAGTCGCTCTGGATTCCACTACAGGACGTCAACCAGAAAACAGGTGGTCAGCTGTGGTTCTACAATGGCCCGCTGGCGAAGCAGCTCGAAGACATCAGCCGGGCGGCGGACAAGCGGTCATCCAACCTGCAGAATTTGCTCCTCGGTCATCTTCGCAAGGAGCTCGATGCCCATGCCGTGACTGCAGATGTTCGCTTTGGAGAAGGACTGCTCTTCAGCATGATGGTTCCTCATTGCGTGTATAGCGATAGTACGGGCCCTCGGGAGGTGGTCAGTATACGTCTGTGCGAAGATGCAGCGGAGCTGGACATGGAATTCTTCGACTACCTCGAGAAACAAAGAGAGGTTTGGGATGAGGTGGAGAGCAATGTCAGCGCGCTGGAGGAACTGAGGAGCAGTCAGATCGCAGGGTCGAGCGATGGATACAAGCAGCTCGTCGGCGAGCTGGAGAAGTTCTGTGTTTCGCCGATGTCACTGGCCCGCTCGACTGCCATGCTGGGAGCCACGGTCGACGGCATTCGTAGGTTCGCGCCCGATCTCGTGCCCCAAGGGTTGAATCCCTGGTATCTCGAACGGTTCGTCCCGCCTACACAGCGCCGCGAAGACTCCAAGAACCGTACGTTTCCTCCCTGGAAGTGGTACGCTTGAGCTTCGAGCGGCTGCGTAGTCTCGATCCGAAACGCTTGCTCCTCACGACGGGCGCGCGCTTGGGTGAGATCACTGGGCTTCAATGGAGCATGGTGGATCTCGAGTGATCGCGCCTGCGGCTGCCCGACTTCAAGACGGGGGGCGAAGGTCATCCCCGCTGTCACCACCGGCGGTGGCGATGCTGCGGGCCCTGGACGCGAGCCGCAGCCCGGCCGAGCCGTGGGTGTGTCCGTGCAAGCGTGGCGGCGGTCCCTTGCAGAATCTCGCGGGGTCCTGGCTCGATTGACAAATGCAACGCGGATCGGCTGTAGTCGACGCGTGGAATTCTTGCGCGGATTCGGATGGGTGATACGCATCGTGCTCGGGCTGGCGGTCCCGGGCGGCTGTACGAGCGGTCCATCGGCGATGTCGGGTGAGGGGACGGGCAGCGGGGACGGTGAAGGTAGCTCGTCGGAGAGCGCGATCACGGAGCCCCTGGACACGAGCGCGGGCGAGGCCGATGCCACCGGCACGGGGCCCGGCTGTGGCAACGGCGTCGTCGAGGCGGGCGAGATCTGCGACGAACAAGGCCAGACGGCGACGTGCGACGAGGACTGTACGCCGGTGGCTTGCGGGGACGGGCTCGTCAACGAAGCCGCAGGTGAGCAGTGCGACGAAAGCGGCGCCTCGGAGACGTGCAACCTCGATTGCACGCTGCCGCACTGCGGCGACGGAACAATCGACGCGGAGGGCGAGACCTGCGATGGCACCGACCTCGCCGGGGAGACGTGCGAGGGGCTCGGGTATGACGGTGGAACGCTCGCCTGCAGCGATGCCTGCGGGTACGAAACGAGCGGCTGCACGCTTGCCGTGCCCGTGCTGAGCCTGAGCTTTTCGCCGGTGAAGCTGTTCGACTTCAGCTGGGGCGGAGTGTTCGGGGCGGAGTACTACCAAGTGCTCGAGAGCGCCCGGCCCGGGGACCCATTCGTGCAAGTCGGGGGAGACATCGTCGGAGAGTCGGTGTCGTTCGATATGCCGCTGCACCTGCGGTGGCAGGCGAGCTACGTGCTGCGGGCGTGCAATGCAGCTGGGTGTACGGACTCGGCGGCGGTGGACGTGGTCGGGTCGCTGGCGGAGGCGGTTGGGTACATCAAGGCGTCGAACACCGGGGTGAACGACCAGTTCGGCCAAGGCGTGGCGCTGTCGGGAGACGGCAACACCCTCGCCGTGGGTGCCATCAACGAAGCAAGCAACGCGACGGGCATCGGGGGCAACCAGGACAACAACGCCTCCAGCTCGGGAGCGGTCTACGTGTTCGTGCGTGATGGAGCAGGGGCCTGGTCGCAGCAGGCCTACGTCAAGGCGTCGAACACCGGGGTGAACGACCAGTTCGGCTTGAGCGTGGCGCTGTCGGGAGACGGCAACACCCTCGCCGTGGGCGCGTACCTCGAAGACAGCAACGCGACGGGCATCGGGGGCAACCAGGCCAACAACAGCGCCCTCCAATCAGGAGCGGTCTATGTGTTCGTGCGTGATGGAGCAGGGGCCTGGTCGCAGCAGGCCTACGTCAAGGCCTCCAACACCGCGGCGGAAGACCTGTTCGGCAACCGCGTGGCGCTGTCGCTCTCGGGGGACGGTAATGCTCTCGCCGTGGGCGCCTGCGGGGAAGACAGCAACGCGACGGGCATCGGGGGCAACCAGGCCAACAACAGTGCCGGCGACTCAGGAGCGGTCTACGTGTTCGTGCGCGATGGAGTAGGGGCCTGGTCGCAGCAGGCCTACGTCAAGGCCTCCAACACCGAGATGGGTGACCAATTCGGTTGGAGCGTGACGCTGTCGGGAGACGGCAACACTCTCGCCGTGGGCGCCTACTACGAAGACAGCAACGCGACGGGCATCGGGGGCAACCAGGGCAACAACAGCGCCCTCCAATCAGGAGCGGTCTACGTGTTCGTGCGTGATGGAGCAGGGGCCTGGTCGCAGCAGGCCTACGTCAAGGCCTCCAACACCGGGACGAGCGACTTCTTCGGCTCGGTCGTGGCACTGGCGGGAGACGGCAATGCTCTCGCCGTGGGCGCCAGCGGGGAAGGCAGCAACGCGACGGGCATCGGGGGCAACCAGGCCAACAACAGCGCCGGCGACTCAGGAGCGGTCTACGTGTTCGTGCGTGATGGAGCAGGAGCCTGGTCGCAGCAGGCCTACGTCAAGGCCTCCAACACCGGGACGATCGACCAGTTCGGCTTGGTCGTGGCACTGTCGGGAGACGGCAATGCTCTCGCCGTGGGTGCCTTTGGGGAATCCAGCAGCGCGACGGGCATCGGGGGCAACCAGGCCGACGACAGTGCCTACGCCTCGGGAGCGGTCTATGTGTTCGTGCGTGATGGAGCAGGGGCCTGGGAGCAGCAGGCGTACATCAAGGCCCCCAACACCGGGGGGTACGACTACTTCGGCGCCAGGGTGGGGCTGTCGGGAGACGGCAACACGCTCGCCATGGGCGCCCACGGCGAATCCAGCAACGCGATGGGTATCGGGGGCAATCAGGCCGACGACAGCGCCGACGGATCCGGTGCCGTCTACCTTTTCTGAGCGACCGGATCGTCGCGTCGTCGTCGGTCGACCCCCTCGCGCCTGAGCTCCACGTGAGCTCCAGAGCCCACGGCGTCACTGCTCACCGCCGACCCCACCAACGCAAAACGCCCCCCAGGGAGTCCTGGGAGGCGTTCTAGACGGTGAGCCCGGTAAGAATCGAACTTACAACCCGCGGATTAAGAGTCCGCTGCTCTGCCAATTGAGCTACGAGCCCGTCGGAGGGCGGCGTTTATAATCGATCCACCGCCGATCACAACCCCCCGTGCGACAATTCCTCCCGCCCGCCCTGAACCCCCGCCGTTCCCTGTGTATCCTCCCGCCCGTGCCCAGACCCCTCCTGGCACTCCTGCTCGCCACCACGGCGCTTCCTGCGTGTATCAAGCCGCCCCCGGCCCTTCCCCCCGATGCGATCTCCGAGGGCGGAAAAACCGCGCCCACCTCGCAGGTCGTCTGGGATGGTCTCGGCCCCGGTGATCTCTACGCCCCCGGTGAGATCCGCGGCTTCGAGCTCCACCAGGGCGGCGCCTTGATCGGCCGCTCGTGGGGCCGCTACATCGGCCCCGAAGGCGAAGCCCCAGCCCTCCGCCACCGCTTCGAGACCCGCACCGAGCTGCTGCTTCCCGGTCGCCCTCCAGCCCGCGCCGAAGGTCTCCTGCTCCTCGATGATCGCGGCACCCTCGTCAGCGGTCACGAGCGCAGCGACGCCGCCGAGCTCCGCTTCACCCGCGACGGCAAGCTCCTCCGCCTGACCGACGGCGAGCGCGAGGACGAGATCCTCTACGAGCCCGAGCGCCACGACACCGCCTTCATGGCGCACTCGGCGATCTTCCACGAGGAGCTGATGCTGGGCCTGCGCCGCCTCGCCGACGGCTCGATGGCCTGGCGCGTGGTCTCGCTCTCCGGCGGCCCACCCGTCGAGTGGGAAGCCACCCTGGTCCGCGCCCCCCGAAGGACCGGCGAGCTCGCGATCCTCCGCACCAACCTCGGCGAGGACATCACGCTCGAGAACGGCCGCCTCGTCCGCTCCAACGTCTCCGCCTCCAACCTCTCGATCGAGCAGATGCGCGGCGAGATCGCCTGGCCCGACTGGACGATCTCCGGCCCCCCGCGCCTCACCTACTCCCCACCCACCGACGCTCCCTTCACCCTTCGCGAGCTCGAGCTCCCCGGTCGCCCCGGCGAGCCCGCGCTGTTCGGCGAGCTCTTGCTCCCCACCAGCCCCACCGCCAGTCCCACGGCCAATCCCACCGCCCCACCGCCCGCGCCCGCGGTCCTCTGGATCTCCGGCACCGGTCGTGAAGATCGCCACGGCTTCGCCGGACCGCCCCCCGTCGATCTCGGTGGCCACGAGATCACCGACGCGCTCGCCCGCGCGGGCCTGCTCGTGCTCCGCTTCGACGAGCGCGGCCAGGGCAAGAGCGAGCCCGGTCCGCTCACGTTCTCGGGCCAGCTCGAGGATGCACGCCGAGCCTACCGCACGCTCGTGATCCAGCCCGAGGTCGACCCCGATCGCATCCTCCTCGTCGCCCACGGCGAAGGTGGGCTGCGGGCGCTCGCGCTCGCCTCCTCCGAAGGCGAGTCGATCGCCGGCGTGGCCTTGCTCGCGAGCCCCGGCCGCCCTTATGCGCAGGTGCTGCTCCACCAGGGCGAGGCCGGGCTCGTCGACGTCCCGCCCGAGCTGCGGGAGCAGGCCCGCGAGCAGCAGCACCGCATGATCAACGAGCTCCGCGCGGGCAAGATCCCGCTCGAGCTCTCCGATCACGAAGACTGGCTGCGCGAGACCCTGGCCCTCGATCCCACCCGCATGGTCTCGCGCGTAGCGGGCCCGATCCTGCTCGCGCAAGGCGACCGCGACTTCGAGGTCGACCCCGAGGCCGACGCCAAGGCCCTGCACACCGCCGCCAAGGCCCGCGGCAAGGACCGCCCGGTGCTGCTGCGGCGCTACGAGGGCCTCGACCACCTCTTCAAGCCCGAGCCCGGTCGCAGCTCGCCCGCCCGCTACCGCGAGGCGGGCCGTGCGGTCGATGCGAGGTTCCTCGCCGATCTCACCGCCTGGGCCGTCGAGACCACCAAGCCCCGCAAGCGCAAGCCCAGCCGCTGATCCCAGAGCTTCGAAACGGCCGAGGCCGCCCTCTTGGTGCAGAGGACGGCCTCGTTGACTGCGGGGGCTTTCAGAAGTTCGCGAGCAACGTCGCGCGCTTCGCCTTGTACTCGTCCTCGGTGATGATCTGCGCGTCGAAGGCCGCCTTCAGCTTCATGAGCCGCTCCTCGAGGCTACCGGGTGCTGCACCAGCGGCCGGCGCTTGCCCTTGCGGCGCACCGGGCTGCTGCGGATACCCCTGATACCCACCGGGCTGCTGCGGATAACCGGGCGGCGGATATCCAGGCGGCGGCGGCGGATACCCCGGCTGCGGCGGGTATCCCGGCTGCTGCGGGTACCCCTGCGGATACATCGCCTGGCCCATCACGTTGCCCATCATGTTGCCCATGCCCATGCCCATGCCGAGCCCCATGCCGGCTTGCATGATCGGCGCACCGCCACCGGGCTGCTTGGCGGCGTCGCGCATGGCTCCCATGGCCTCCCACGCCATGGTGTTGTCGACTCCGCGGGCGGACTGGGCCGCGGCGGCGTCGAGCGCCTTCTCGACCTCGGGGGGCAGCGAGATGTTCTCGACGATGAACGAGGTGAGCCCCAGGCCGATCTTCTTGAAGTCCTCGTCGATGCCCGCCTTGACCGCGTTGGCGAGCACGTCGTAGTGCGCGGCCATGTCGGCGACCGAGAGGTCGCTCTTGCCGGCGGCCTGCGAGAACGACGAGACCATGCGACGCCGCAGGTAGCCCTCGATGTCGTCGGTGGACACAAAGCCCTGGGTGCCCACGATCTCGTCGAAGAACAGCTTGGGGTCGACGATCTTGAAGTTGTACGAGCCGTAGGCGCGGACGCGGACGCGCCCGGGGCGGTTGCCCACCGCGAACTCGGGGTCGCGGATCAGCACGGGGTTGGCAGTGCCCCACTTCTGGTCGAGGTACTGCCGCAGGTTGATGAAGTAGACCTCGACCTTGAACGGGCTCTCGAACCCGTACTTCCAGCCCCGCAGGGTGGAGAGGATCGGCACGTTCTGGGTGCTGAGGGTGTGGGTGCCGGGCCCGAACACGTCGGCGGCCTTGCCCTCGTTGACGAGCACGCAGGCCTGGCCCTGGCGACAGATCAGCTTGGCCCCGTTCTTGACCTCGTTGTCCTCGTCGGGGAAGCGCCACACCAGCGTGTAGTTGGTGTCGTCCTTCCACTCGATGATGTCGATGAGCTGGGACTTGATGAAGCTCATGATGCCCATGGTGACGTCTCCTGGTGCTCCGAAGCGGTCGGCGCGTACTTGGCGTGGGGGTCGGCTATTTCCGGGTAGGAGCCGACGTGAAGCTAGTCGAGGCGCAGGCGCCCGGCCTTCTGCTCGAGGTCGCCGAACTCGGCGTTGCTCATGTCGAACGCGTCGGCGAGCTCGCCGATGGCCTTGCGCTCGGCGTCGCTGTAGACGCCGTCGGCCTTCACGAGCGCAATCGCGGCCGTCATGAACACGCGGCGGATGTGCGAGGTCTCGAGCACCAGCGCGGCCTCCATGACGGAGAACTCCGAGCCCTTGAGGTCCTCGTAGCGCAGCTCGCTACCGGCCTCCGAGAGGAACTCGCGGATGAGCTTGGTCTCTCGCTCGTCGATCCCATCCACGCTGGCAAGGTGGAAGAGCCCGCGTGCGAACACATCGATGACCTCGGGGGAGAGCCCCCCACCCGCTGCTGTCGCGTCGTTCATGCCGCGGCCAAGGGTACGCGCCCCGCCCCACGGAGGCCAGCGCCCGATCGCCCTGGCCCAAACACCGCGCGGCTACGAGCCTGCTCGCAGACCACCGACCGCGGGGGGCTAAAAAAGGTGCAACGCCCGCAGCCCCACACCGCGGACGTTGCACGAGGGTCCGACGACCACCGGGTCGTCAATGCGAAGGAACGAAGACGTCGAACTCGCGTTCGAACAATACCACGGGCTCGTCGCCCGCGGTGGCCGATCCGAGCACTTCGACCTTCCAAGGGCCGGTGTGCCGGGGATCGATGGCGAAGCTGGTGGCCAGGGCGAGGGTGTCGCCGGGGGCGAGAGTGCCCTCGACCAGGGTGGCGCTGCCGCGGTGGGTCCAGCGGAACACCACGGGGCGCGGGCCATCGATGCCGTCGGCGCGAAGATGCAAGCTGACCTGACCGACGTCGGCCGGGAAGCTCACGGCGTCCTCGAGCGGGCCAGTGGCCTCGGCCGCGAGCACGGCAGAGATCTGGGCGGCTCGTTGGGTCGTGGACCAACCTTGCGCAGAAAACGCGGACTGCTCCAATGAAGGATCACGGAGCTGGCCGTTCGATTCGAGCTGATCGGCGGTGATGGGGGCGTCGACGCACGCGGGCACGAGGACCGCGGCCAGCGCCAAGGGGGCGAGGCGATGGATCGTCAGCACGGCTCGGCAACCGCTAGCGAATCTCGTGCCACCACCGGGCCCGCCGGAGATCATGGGCTTGGGCGTGGTCTGGATCACGAGTTGATGCAAAAGAGCGCATCGACGCAACGATGAATAGAAACAGGCTGTGTGGGCCCCTGTAGGCCACGGCCCGTCGGGTCGACCGCTATGCTTGCCGGACATGCCGGCTCGTCGCTGCCTCGCGCTGCTCTCGTTGCTCGCTCTGCTCGGGTGCCGGGACCGCACTGACGCGTCGGGCACGTCGTCGGATTCCAACGTCGTCGCGGAAACGGGCACCGACGACGGCGCGCCCGCCGACGACGCGCTGGCCGATCTCGAGGAGCGGGCGTTCCCGCTGCTGGTGTGGTCGGCCTATCGCGTGGAGCAGGAGTACTTCGACAAGGAGCGGTTCGACCCGCGCGCACAGCTCTCGTCGGCGGTGCAGTTCCTGGGGCTGCACACGCCCGAGTTCTTCGGCGAGGTGAACGCGACGGGCGACGAGGTGCTCGTCACGGTCCGCTCGCGCACGGCCACGTTTCCGCTGTCGGACGTGACGACGCTGCGGGCCGCGGCCGATCGACTCGAGGAGATCCTGGTGTTCACGCAGGAGGTGCTCGATCTCGACGACGAGCCGCTGCACGAGCTCGAGTACGCGGCGATCAACGGGCTGTTCGCGCCGCTCGATCCCCACACGATCCTGCTGTCGCCCGAGGAGCACGACGACCTCGGCGTACGCACGCGCGGGCACTTCGGCGGGATCGGAGCGCAGATCCGGGCCGAGGACCACACGATCGTGGTGGTGCGCGTGCTGCCGGGCATGCCGGCCGACAAGGCGGGTATGAAGGCGGGCGACGTGGTGCTCACCATCGGCGGCGCGGCCACGGTGAACATGCCGGCGGACGAGGCCCAGGCGCTGCTCCGCGGGCCGGTGGGCGAGGAGGTGGTGGTGGTGGTGCGGCGGGGCAAGGTGACGCTCTCGCTGCCGATCAAGCGCGAGACGATCCACGTCGAGAGCGTGGAGCGATCGCTGCTGCCGGGGGCGGTGGCGTACCTCGGCATCACCACGTTCCAGGAGAACACGGGCGAGCAGGTGGAGGCCGCGCTCAAGGAGCTCGGCGGCGGCAAGGACGGGCTGGCCGGGGTGGTGCTGGATCTACGCGGCAACTCGGGTGGGCTGCTCACGCAGGCGACGGCGGTGGTCGACGCGCTGGTGCAGCGGGGGGAGCTGGTGATCGTGCGCTCGGCGCTGGGCCGCGAGGTGGAGGAGGCCAACGAGGCGATGGCGCTGGCCGACGGCACGCCGGTGGTGGTGCTGGTGGACGAGGACTCGGCGAGCGCGGCGGAGATCGTGGGCGGCGGGCTCAAGGCGCTGGGGCGCGGGGTGGTGCTGGGGCGCTCGAGCTTCGGCAAGGGCACGGTGCAGATGGTCAAGCCGGCCTCGCCCTACGGGCGGGAGCTGGCGCTCAAGCTGACGGTGGCGGAGTACCTGGTGGCGGGCGATCGCTCGATCCAGAGCCTGGGGGTGCTGCCGGACCTGGAGCTGTTGCCGGTGGAGCCCACGGCGATCCCCGGGATCGCGCGCTACTTCGACGAGGAGCGGTTCGAACGCCAGCGCGAGCGCTCGCGCACCGCTCACCTGCCGTCGGCCAAGCACCACCCGTTGCTGCCGCCCGATCACGTGTCGCCGTCGCGGCTGCGCTACCTCTACGCGGAGGACGTGCCGGCGAGCTTGCGGGCGCTGACGACCGACGTGGAGGTGCTCGATCGGCTGCGCGACCCCGAGATCCGCATTGCGCGGGAGGTGGCGCTGGGGCTCACCGGCGCGGCCGATCGCGAGCAACGGGCGATTCGGCTCGAGGAGCTGGCGAAGCGGCTCTCGGCCGAGGAGGACGAGCACATTACGGCAGCGCTGACCAAGCAAGTGGACTGGTCGAGGCCCGCGGCGGCGACCGACTCCAAGCTCGAGGTCTCGCTGCAGATGCTCGGCAAGGGGCCGGTGGTGGCGGGCGAGCGGTTCGGGGTGCGGGTGGAGGTGAAGAACGTGGGCACCGAGCCGGTGGAGCGGGTGCACGGCATCACCGACTGCGTGCACGACGAGCTCGACGGGATCGAGGTGCTGGTGGGCAAGGTGGCGCCGGGGGAGAAGGCGGTGCGCGACCTCGAGCTCTACGTGATGTCGTGGCACTCGGACTTCACCGACGTGCTGGCGATCGACCTGCACGCGGGCGAGCCCGACGACGAGGCCGACGCGCGCGCCGAGGTGCGGTTCGAGGTGGCAGGCCGCTCGCGGCCCTCGCTCTCGTACAGCTGGTGGATCGTGGACGACCCTGCGCTGGTGGCTGCGGCGCCCAAGCGACCGGAGGCGCCGGCGATCGAGGGCGAGCCGCCGTTCGTGGTGAAGGGCAACGGCGACGGCGTGCTGCAGCCGGGCGAGCGAGTGCTGCTCGCGTTCACGGCGCGCAACGACGGACCGGGGACGAGCCCCGACGTGCGGGCGATCCTCCGCAACCACAGCCCGCAGCAGGGGCTGCTCGAAGAAGGGGCGGTGATGCTGGGCGAGCTGCGGCCGGGCGGGAAGGCGAAGGGGGCGTTCGGGATCACCGTCAACGAGACCGCGGATCCCGAGCAGCCGTTCGAGGTGGAGCTGATGGTCGGCGATGCGCAGGTGCGGGCGCGGGCGGGCGACGAGCTGCGGCTGCGAGTGCTGCCGGACTCGCCGGTGCTCGCGGCCGCCGTGGGCTCGGTGCGCGTGGAGGGCGAGCCGCTGCGCGTGTACAACGGCGCGCACGCGTCGGCGCCGGTGGTGCTGGAGCTGCCCGAGGGTACGGAGGTGGCGACGGTGGGCCAGGTGGGCGCGTGGCGGGTGCTCGAGGTGGCGGGGCAGGGGCGGCGGTTGTTCGTGCCGGCGGATCTCGGGGTGGTGGGGGGGAAGATTGCGGGCAAGCCGAAGCTGGATCCGCTCGCGGGGCTCGAGAGAGAGCCGCTGGTGCTGCCGCCGGGGCTGGTGATCGATGAGGTGCCGCGGGTGGTGAAGGATGATCACGTGCGGCTGCGAGGGACGGCGACGCATCCACGGTGGGTGCGGGACGTGGCGGTGCTGGTGCGGCCGCCGGGGGTGGCGCAGATCGACCGGAAGGTGCACTACGCGGCGAATCCGGCGAGCCAAGGGGCGCCGGCGCAGTCGTTGAAGTTCGAGGTGGATGTGCCGCTGGAGCTCGGGGGGAATCGGATTACGGTGCTGGTGAGGGATGGGAGGAAGGTGGAGCGGACGGAGGATGTTTGGGTGTTTCGGGAGAAGGCGGGGTAGGGACGGCGGGGAGGCGGAAAGCAGATCTGGGCGATGACGCTTCGGCGTTGCTCATTAGGTGCACATTCGATCACCAACGCTGGTCGGGTTAGGACCCCGCTACGTCTGGTTCGTCTCCATCGGAGGAGTCCGCCCGTGTTCGACCCAGCCGTTTTGCCAGCGTAAGGCGAGCAAAGGCAGTCTTGATGAGAGCATTGGCAGTGGTAGTCCGGGGATCGAGTGCGGCTACCCCCACGAAAATCGTCAAGGAGACTCGTTGTTGTTCGAACAAGAAACTGGTGTGCGCGACCAGCTTGCGAAGGATATGGGCGAATCTCGTTGCATTGCGTCGATTCATGTCGGGTAGGATGATGGCAAACACTCCCTCGTGTCGCGCCACGACATCGATCTTACGTGTATGCTCTCGAACGAACTCGGCTATCTGTTGGCGCAGTACGAAGTCGCCTGCTACGCGGTGGCCGAATGCCTTGCCACGTCCAAGGTACGTTATGTCGAACATTATGAATGCGAGTGGCTGAGCGTTGTGGTGCGCTTGCGAGAGCTTGCTCCCGAGTACATCGGTGAAATGGCTCCTATCGAAGATTTGCGTGATTCCTTCGATTGGTGAGAGCGAATAGAGCTCTCCATAGTATAGACTCTCGATATTGTCACCGGCCAGGAATCTGAAGGATGTGGGGCCGATTGTAATGAGATCTCCGGTTTTGAGCAGGACTTCCTGGATCTTGTGTTCGTTGACATAGGTGCCATTCGTAGACGCGTTGTCGCGAAGCCTCACGCCGTCGTCGGTAGCCGTGAGCGTTGCGTGTTGACGTGAGACGGAATCCTGGCTCACGCAGATATCACTCTCCACGACTCGCCCGATGGAGATCATTGGTTCATTGATGTCGAACTTTCGTCCGAGCTCCACGCCATTGACAACGACTATGCAGGCACCCCTTCGGCCATCACCCTTACGCGGTTGTGTCGTGTCATACTTTCCCTGGAGTTGCGACGCGGACTCCGTGGTAAATTGAATGCTGCGAACCTCATCTATGACGGTTTGCCTTGGCTTGACCTCCGTGGAGTCCTCGCCTGTTACCGCCGTATGTGCCTCTCGCCACGGAGCATCGCCAAGTGCTGCCCAGTCGTAGAATCCATCGGAGCCAAAAATCAGCGACTCCGACCTCTGAGTGGTTTCCTCCAGGAGTGCAGCGTAGCGAGCCTCGATGGCTGTCCACATTTCTCGTGCTCGTTGCGGAGCATTCTGAAACGAGATGATCGCGTTCTCCAGCGCGACACGATGGAGAGCTCGAGAACGTAAAGATGCGTCTTCCCGGTCTTTGAGCTGCCGAAGCTGCAACTCCCACTGCACGGAGTCGGACCACTCGCGGCGTCTTACGGTGTCTCGGTGCGTATTGTAGATGATCGTGGACAACCGGGTACGCATCTCTGGTGGATCGTCAGCACGAGCCATGATGAACGCGTAAGCCAGTCGCTGTTTGGCTTGGTCTCGGACGTCACGAAGAATGTCCATTCGATGGGAATGAACGAGTGCGCCCATGAGCTCGAAACGCAGGTTGGGGCGCTCGGGCTCAGCCTTGTAGAGTTTCTCGAGCTCCAGGAGCTTCTTCTCGGCAGGAACAGCTTCGAGTTGCCGAGCGGCTTGGAGGTGTTCCATATACAAAACTCTCGCGAGCGTCGCGCGGAGCGGAGCGCTCGACCAGCCTGGACGCGTTCGCATTCGTATCGCGCTGATGAGATTATATACCGTCTCACGTTGGTTGTCGTTGCGTTGCAATTCGTACAGGCCGAGGAGGACGCGTGCCAATCGTTCGTGGACGCCCGGCCCCCGTTCGCGCAGTGAGGATTCCTCCACGATATGGATGAGATGGTCCTTGGCAGTAGCCTCGTCGATGAGAAACTCGAATGCTTTGAGGACCATGGCCCAATAGCCATCGATCTTGTTCCAGGATTCGAGTCTGGGATGCTCGAGCTTCTGCGAGCCATCTCCACTGAATAGCTCGATGACGTATACGATGGCCGCCGTTTCGACGGCGAAGCCCTCGATGTCCTTGCTCGAGCTGCTGCTCGCGAGCTCCGTGAGCTTGTTCTTGGCGCGCAAGAGGTTCGTTCGAGCCGCGACTCCGAAGCGCGAGCCAGGATCTGCATTCATGGCCTCTCGAAATGTGCGCGAGATCTCCGCAAACAAGATCCGTGCAACCGCGAGACGCACTTCCTCTGGCAGATCTGGAGAAGCAGTGAGGCTGAAATCGACGATTAGTGAGCGAAGATACTCGTCTGAGCATGAAAGGTATGTAGGCCACAGTATCTGAGCATCTGCAGATCGAAAAGCACTGAGCTCATGAGTCAAGCGCCAGGCGATGAATTTCTGGGTTTGCGCATGTGACTCTGGATCGCGTAGCAAGGCCAGGACTAGCGAGCCGATGAAATCCGGCTCTCCAGTTCGCAGGGCAAGCACGAGCACCTGGTCGACGATGTCCGTCAATTCGGCCTGCTCTGGCTTTCTGGCCTGATCACTGTGACCATAGCGAAGCCCGGCATCGTCCCAGCCGATGGACTCCCACTCGCCTTCGCCGGGACTTGCCTGCACATCTTGCCCCAGGTGGCGTGCGATCCCCCAGGGTAGTGTCAGGCCGAGAGACGACGTCAGGCTCACGCAATTCGCCAGTCGCTGCGTGAGCCACGGGGGGCGACTGTACAAGGGAACCGCGGGAACACCGGCGTGCTCCGCCAGTCGTCCCAAGACCCCACGGAGGAGGGCCCTGGAGGTACCTACCTCATGTAAGATCTGATAGGGAGACTTTGGCTCATGTTCGCAGGAGAACGCACGTGTTGCGTAGATTCTCTGGATGTGTTGATAGAGACTGAAGGGATCGAGCTCCGCGAAGCTGGGCGCGGCGTTGGCCTCCAACAGCCTGGCTGGCGTGGCCCTTCGCATGTCGGCCATGATCTGGCCATACTCCGCCCCGAGCACCTCTGCCGATGGATCGACGAGCAGCACATCGGTCGCTTGTCCCGTAATGGAATGGATGTCGGCCAGGTAGTCCGCGAGATTTTGGTACCAGGCAACTCCGACGCGTGGACGTTCAACGAGGAATAATGCTGGTGCAACCTTCAGCACTTTGGCGCACGCACGGAAGTCGGGCTCACCGCTACCGCGGTGGAGCAGGACTTGAGTGCCTCGCTCGTGAAGCAATCGAGCCGTGAGTAACGCGAGCGTGGTCTTGCCATCGCCTCGTTGCCCAGTGATGACCCCGCAGCGAGGGGCCTCCCAAGCACGAGCCGAGAAGAACTCTGCTAGATCCGCAGCCGCTCGCCGTGGATAGGCTTCTCCTCGTGCGATGTCGTCTGGTGATGGAGAATCGCCTTTCACGAAGAATGGAAGATGCTGATGAACCGCGCGTTTCGTCGCCAGTGTGCCCGTGTGCCAGAGCAGGGCCCAGCCTTGCTCGCCTAGCGCTCGATGCCGAGAGAGGTGCGGAGTATCCTTCGGCTCGACGCCATCGAGATAGGATTCGAAGCGCTCCAGAATGGCGTCGATGGATGTTGCGATATTGAGGCCGGCACCAACCTTGAGCGTGTTGCTGCGAGAGCCCGACGTGCTTGCCATGCCCCAGGCGAGACTGGAGTCGGTATCGTAGAGCAAAGCCCCGCTGAAGCGTTCCTCCCAGGGATCTCCGCGAACCGTCACTCGCCGGCGGCCGTCACCGAGACCGAAATAGATCCCTTCGATCATGCCATCGGACCCGGGGTATTGTTCTTGTACGGCGCTCGCCAAGTAGAAGCCCGTCACTCGCGCTCCGACTGCGGGGAGCTCGCGTGAGATGGGGCTGACGCTGCCATGCCTCGGCCACTGCGAGCAATGTAGGAGTACCACGTCGAGGTTGGTGTCCGCTGCATCGCGGATGACCGTGGCCTCGACTTTCGTCTTCGTACCCCAAGGGCGGAGCCACACGGTGTTGGTGCGCTCGACGAGATGAGCACAGGTCAGCAGTTTGGTGGGGGCTATTGCCTGTGTCATCCCTGCTGGCTTACCGTTTGGACCAATGAATAGCTCGGCGCAGGACGATCGAAGTCGGTCACCATCGGGGGGAGTAACGCCGGGCACGCTGCGTGGATCAGGTGACGAGCTCTCGAGGAGCTGGGCGTATGTCCGTGCATAGTCGAGGAAGAGCTCATTGCATGGATATTGCTGCACGGCCTCGTCGACGACGGCCTGTGTGCCGCGACTGATCTTGCCGTCCTCGGCGGCTCGTACTATGAGGCTCCAAAAGCCGAGCGCCGTCGTGAAAGCGGGGACATCCCGGGGAGGGAACCCTGCCCGCAGCGTGATGATTCTGGCAAGCCCGGGTTGCCAAAACACTCTCGCGAGCTCGTCGATGAGCTCACGGTTGAGTTGCTCGAGACCCCCTTGGGAGCCGAAACTCATGCGAGTATGGTGCCCGACGTCGCACAGGCTTGCTACTGGCACAATGGGGCCGAGATATTATGAGCTCCTGGCCCCAATTCCTGCGAAATCCCGCGATCTCTTCGTTGCGCCAACGACCCATCACGAGCACACCGAGCCGCCGCCGAGCTCACGAGGCATCCTGGTCCGTGATCGCCACGCAGTTGCCCCCAAGGTGCTTCGCGCAGCGGACGTGTGCCCAAGCCTTCTGGGTCAGCTCGTCGGCCTTGGCCATGTCGGGCGCGAGCTCGGCCAGACCCACGGAGACGGTGATCGCGAGGTGCTGGCTCTCGAATTCGAAGCGTGCCTGCTCGATCGCCTCGCGCAGGGGCTCGCCGAGCTTCGCGGTCGCTTCGTGTAGGTCTTGCTTGGGCAGGATGACGGCGAGCTCCTCGCCGCCGTAGCGCGCGACTACGCCGTCCTCGCGCACGCGCTCGCGGACGAGCTCGGCGAGCTGGCGCAGCACGTGATCGCCGGCGCGGTAGCCGAACACCTCGTTGCAGCGCTTGAAGCCGTCGATGTCGAGCATCATCAGCGCCAGTGGGCGGTCGTAGCGGCGCGCCTTGGCCAGCTCGACCTCGAGCGACTCGGTAAAATAGCGCTTGTTGAAGACCTGGGTGAGCCAGTCGCGGGTGGTGAGCTGATAGATCTCTTCCTGGTAGGAGCTCTCGACGTTGTAGCCGATGAACACCTTGAAGATGGAGCGCCCCACCTTGACGTGGTCGTGGTTCTCGAGCCGGACCTTGCCGATCCGCTTGCCGTTGACGTAGGTGCCGTTGGTGGACTCGTTGTCGACGATAGTCACGTCGCCGTCGTCGTCAGCGACGATGCTCGCGTGCATGCGTGACACGGAGTCGTGGTTGACGCAGATGTCGTTGGTCATGGAGCGGCCGATCGTCAGCTCGCGCCCTTGGACGTCGTACTTGCGCCCGAGCTCCGCACCGTAGATGACGACGAGGCACGCGTCGCTCTTGCGCAGGGAGAAGTCCGGGAGCTTCTCGAGCTGCGTAATCCGCTCGGTGGTCTGGATGTCGGCTGGGGTCACGAGCTCCGTCTTGGTACGCTCGTCGTCGGTACGGCGCTCCCGCAGGGCGCCGCTCAGCGCCACCCAGCCGTGGATCTCGGTGGTGGTGGCGACCGTTCGCTCGACGTGCTGCCGTTCCTCGGTGGACAGCGCGGCATGGTGGGCCGCCCTCGACGGGTCGGGCTCTGCGGCGGGCGACGGCTGGTTCGTGGAGATGAGCAGGTTCTCGAGCGCCATGCGGAACAGCATCTGCGAGCGCGAGTCGGCATCTTCGCGGTCCTTGAGGCGGTGCAGCCGCATCAGCCACGCATTGGCATCGGACCAGCGTTCGCGCTCGACGGTGCTCCGGTGCACGTTGTAGGCGAGCACGGAGAGCCGGCTGCGGACCTCGGACGGGTCGTCCGGCCGCTCGAGCAGCTGCGCGTGGGCCACGAGGTACCCGGCCTTCTCCCGCTCACCGTCCTGGACGGCGGAATAGTGGGCGTTGACCAGCGCGCCCAGGAAGTGGAACCGGATGCTCATGTGCTCCGGCTCGCCGACGTACAGCCGGTCGAGCCGACGGAACATGCGGTTTGCCGCCTCGCCATTGGCGGTTCTCACGGCGGCGACGTGCTCCATGTAGAACATGCGTGCGAGCACGGCGCGCAGCTCGGAGCCACGGGCGCCCGAGGGGGCCCAGTGCTCGGTCGTGTCGAGGATGTCGTTGCGCTCGGGCTCACTGCGAGACCGCTGGTAGAGCTTGAACAGCGTGTGCGCCAGCCGCTCGTGGACGCCGGGCCCACGCTCGGGCAGCGAAGCACCCTCGAGGATGTGCACGAGCTGTGGCTTCGCGGAGCGCTCGTCGATGAGGAAACCGAACGCCTGCAGCACCATGCCCCAGTAGTCGTCGAGCTCGCGCGCGGAGCGTGAGCCCGGCCGCTCCGGGCCGACGTCGACGGTATCGTTGCCGGAGAGCACGTCCACGACGTGGAGGATCGCCGCGACCTGAATCGGCAGCGCCTTGACATCGTTGCCCGAGCACCCCGAGGCGAGCTCTTCGAGCTTCTCACGCGTGCAGAGCAGCACCTCGCGCATCTCGGGCCCGATGCGCGAGCCCGGCTCTCGCTTGGTGACCTCGCGGAACATCCTCCATGTATCTGCGAACACGATCCGCGCGAAGATCGTGCGTGCCTCCTCGACGGCGTGAGGGGCCGACGCGAGGCCGAGCTCCACGATGGCGCGCCGCAGCGTGTCGTTCGAGCACGACAGGTACGTCGACCACAGCATCTGCGCGACCGCAGGCCGGGGCGCATGCGTGAGCTGGCCGATGATGAGCTGCTGGGTGCGCTCGCGGCACTCGGGATCCTGGAGCAGCGCCAGCGTGAGAGCGCCGGTGAATTCCGAGTCTCCGACCAGCAGGGCCAGCGCGAGCACCCGCTCGATGAGCCCCACCAGCTCGTCCTGCGCGGGCCGGGAAGCCTGGTCGCTGTGGCCGTAGCGGAGCCCTCGCTCGTGCCAGCCGATCGAGGTCCACTCGCCGTCGGCGAGGTCCTCGGGGATCTCGGACACGAGGCTGCGGGCCAGCGACCACGGCAGCGTGAGGCCGAGCGACGACACGAGGGTGATGCAGCCCACCAGCGATGGTGTGAGCCATGGCGGACGGCTACGCAGCGGCGCGGCCGGGATGCCTGCGTGCTCGGAGAGCTTGCCGAACAGTCCGCGGAGGAGCGCACGCGAGGTGCTGACCTGCTGGAGGATGCCGAATGGAGACGCCAATTCCTGCTCGCAGGCGTACGCACGTGCGGTGTAGACCCGCCGCACGTGCTGGTAGAGGCTGGTGGGATCGATCTCCGCGAACGTGGGCTCGGCCCCGAGCTTGAGCAGCCGCGTCGGCCTGGCCGCTTCCATGTCCTCCACGATCTGGCCGTACTCGGTGCCGGGGTGGAGCACGTCGGACGGCGGATCGATGAGCAGCACGTCGGCCGCCTGGCGGGTGACGGCATGCACGTCGGTGAGGGAGTCGGACAGTCGCTGGTACCAGGCCACGCTGGCGCGCGGCCGCTCGATCAGGAACAGGACCGGTGCGGCGTCGAGCTCTGCGGCACAGGAGCGGAGATCCGGCTCGCCGTTGCCACGGTGAAGCAGGATCTGGGTGCCCTGCTCGTGGAGCCGCCTGGCCACCAAGAGCGCGAGCGTGGTCTTGCCGTCACCGCGCTGGCCGCTGATGATGCCCCAGCGAGGGGCTTCCCAGGCGCGGGCGAAGAACGTGGCCATCTCCGTTGCGGCGCGCCGGGGGTAGGCCTCGCCGCGGGCGATGTCGTTGGGGGAAGGAGAGTCGCCCTTGACGAAGAACGGCAGGTGCTGGTGTACCGCACGCTTGCTGGCGAGGCTGCCCGTACGCCACAGGAGCGCCCAGCCGCGCTCGCCGAGGACTCGGTGCCGCTCGAGGCCCGGCGGCTCCTCCGGTACGACAGCGTCGAGCTGCGAGTGAAACCGCGCCAGGATCGCGTGGATGGTGGTGGCGACGTTGAGCCCGACACCCCCGTCGAGGGTCTTGCTGCGGGTGGTGGTGGTGCTCGCCAGCCCCCACGCGAGGTTGGTGTCGGAGTCGTAGAGCAGCGCGCCGCTGAAGCGATCCTCCCAGGGAGTGCCCCGCACCATCACTCGCTCGCGGCCGTTGCCGAGGCCGAAGTACACCCCTTCGATCACACCCGCGCACTCCGTGGTCTCGGTGCCGTCGTCGAGCCGCGGGAGCAAGCCCTTGACCGGTGCTCCGACCGTGGGCAGCTCGCGGCACACGGGGCTCACGCTGCCGTGGCTCGGCCACGCGGGGCAGTCGAGGAGCGCCGCGTCGAGCCCGACGTCGATCGCGTCGCGGATCACCGTGGCTTCGAGTCTGGGCGACGCGGCGCCCCGCGGCTGCAGCCACACGGTCTCGGCGTTCTCGACCAGGTGCGCGCAGGTCAGTAGCGTGGTGGGGGCAATCGCCTGGGCGATCCCCGAAGCTCGGCCTTCGGGGTGGTGCAGCAGCAGCTCGGCGCAGGACGAGCGGAGCGCGTCGTCATCGAGGGGCGGGTCGTCGGCCTCGCGCGTGGCCTTGAGCCGCCAGAGCTGCTGGTGGTGGCACAGCAGCTCGTTGTTCGGGAACTGCAGCACGGCTTCGTCGACCAACGCCTGCACGCCGCCGCGGAACGTGCCGTCATGCGCCGCGTGCAGCACGTGGGTCCAAAACCCGAGCGGGGTCTTGAAGTCGGGCAGGTGCTGGCGAGGGAATTCCGCGCGCAGGAGCAGGAGCTTGGCGATGTCGGCGTCCCAGATGATCCGCGCCAGCTCGTCGACCAGCTCGCGGATGAGTATGTCGATGCTGCGTACGCCGAGGCGAGCGCCCATTACCGAGCATGGTGCCCGACGTGGCCAGGGTGTGCCACCGAGGGCGGAGGGACAAAGGACGTGGTCTCGGTCGTGTGCTCGACCCTCGAGCGTCGAGTCGACAGTGCCGCGCAGATTCCGCGGATGCTCGGAGGCCCGGCTCGGTTGCTCGCAGTCGCAGAGGACGATGTTCGGTGCTTCACGATGGCCCAGTCGGGCCATCACCTTCGACGGCCTCGGCTTCGCCATCGCTGCCAGCCACCACCCGGTTCCTCCCGAGCTGCTTCGCCCGCCGCAGCCGTGCATCCGCCACATCCACGAGCGCGTCACCATCGGCGATCCCCGGCTCGAGCCCGGCCACGCCCAGCGAAACCGTGATCTCGAGCGCCTGCCCTTCGTGCTCGAAGCGATGCTGCTCGACGGCCTCGCGGATCCCCTCCGCGAGCTCCGCCGCCTCCCGCAGGTCGAGGTCGGGCAGCAGCAGCGCGAGCTCGTCGTCGCGGTAGCGACCGACCACGTCCGCCTTGCGCATCTGCTCGCGCACGAGCTCGGTGGTGCGGCGCAGCACGTGGTCGCCGGCGTGAACGCCGAACGTGTCATTGCAGCGTCGCATGTGATCGATGCCGAGCATCACGAGTGATAGCGGTCGCTCGTGGCGACGGGCTCGTGACAGCTCGAGCTCGAGCGTCTCGACGAAGCGCTGCTTGGTGGAGGCGGTGGTGATCTCGTCGAGGGCCGCGCGTCGATACATCTCTTCGTGATAGGAGCCCTCGCGGTTCTCGCCGGTGAGGAGCTTGAAGATGACGCGCCCGAGCCTGATGAGGTCGCCGTCGGCGAGCGGGGTGGGGCCGTCGACCTTTTGGTCGTTGACCCAGGTGCCGGCTTCGGACCCGGCGTCCTCGATCCGCCGGCCGTCGTCGTCCGAGGTGATCACGGCGTGGCGGGGCGACACGGATTCGCGGCTGATGCGAACGTCGCTCGCGGGGGCGCTGCCGATCGTCGTCTCGTGCCCGAGCACGTGCTTGCGACCGAGCTCGTCGCCGTAGATCACGATGAGCACGGCCGGGCCCTTGTAGCCGGGGCCCACTGGCCCGAACAGCTCGCTCATGGACGCGACGGCCGTGTCCTCGCCCGAGGGACGGGACGGCTGCGCCCGCAGCCGGGCGACGCGCTCGCGAGCCCACCGTCGTCGCCACGGCGAGCGAATCGCCGCCCACAGCCTGTTGGCGAGCTTGCGGGAAGAAGAGGCCATGGTGGCGAGACTATCACCGTGGGGCGAGCCGCTCGTGGGCTCGCCACGGATCGGGCGCGAGCCCGGCCGCCGGCGAGCCTTATGGGGACGCGCCCGGGGGGCCGACATCCGCGGGCTCGGGCTGCGCGTCGGCAGCGACGACTCGATGACCGCCCAGCGCCTTGGCCCTTGCAAGGCGTGCTGCGGCAATTCGGACGAGCTCGTCGGCATCGGCGGTGACCGGCGCGAGCACGGCGACGCCGAGCGAGACGGTGATCGGGATGGGGCGTCCCTCGAATTCGAAGCGGGCCTGCTCGACGGCCTCGCAGAGGGTCTCGGCGTGCTTCATGGCGGCGTCGAGCTCGAGCTCGGGCAAGATCATCGCGAGCTCGTCGCCGCCGTGGCGCGCCACCACGTCGACCCTACGCGAGCCGTCGCGGACGAGCACGGCGAGCTGCTGCAGCAAGTGGTCGCCGGCATGGCGGCCGAAGCTGTCGTTGCAGGCCCCGAAGCCATCGATGTCGAGCATCACGAGCGCCAGCGGCCGGTCATAGCGGCGGGCACGCGCCAGCTCGCGCGCGAGCGTTTCGGTGAAGTAGCGCTCGTTGAAGACCTGGGTGAGCCCGTCGACGGTCGAGAGCCGATAGATCTCCTCGTGGTACATGCTCTCGATGTCGTTGCCCAAGAGGAGCTTGAACCGATGGTGCCCCACGCTGATGATGTCGCCATTGGCGAGGCGGGCGTCGTGGACGACGACGCCGTTGACGAGGGCCCCGTGCTTGGAGCCCTCGTCACGGAGCATGACGCCGGTGTCATCGACGGTGATGGTGGCGTGAATGCGCGAGACGGCCTCGTCGTTCACCAGGATCTCGCTGTCGGCGGTTCGGCCGATGGTCGTTTCGCGCTTCTCGAGGTCGTACTTGCGCCCGAGCTCTGTCCCGTGGACTACGACGAGACGAGCACGCCGAGCATCCCGAGCAGGCGCATTGGGCAAGTGACGCCGGAGGATCAAGCACTCGTCTCCGTCCTCGCAGACGACTTGGTTGCCGCCGAGACGAATCGCGCGACGGAGGCGGAAGCTGGCGTCGGCGAGCAGCTCTGCGCCACCGGCGACGTAGAGCGGGAGCACGGCCACGCCGAGCGATGCGGTAACATGCCGGCCATCGGGCTCGAAGCGGTGGTGCTCGATCGCCGTGCGAAGCGTCTCGGCGAAGCCTTCTGCGCTGTCTGGGTCGCGGCCGGGTAGGATGATGGCCAGCTGGTCGCCATTGTAGCGCGCTATTCTGTCGATCTCGCGCGAGCGCTCGCGGACGAGCTCGGCCACTTGGCGAAGCACGACATCACCGGTGGATGGCGGGAGGTGATCGATGCCGAGCACCACCAGCGACAGCGATCGTCGAAGCGGACGATTCTTCGGCAGCTCGTGCTCGAGCGCGTCGATCAAGTCGCGGTCGTCGAAGATCTCCGAGCAGCCCAGAGTGGCCGTTGCCTTCGTCCTCGGACGCGTTGCGGCATGCGAGCGCACTGGCTCGCTTCCAGAAGCGCGGCTCCGAGAGCCGTCCCGTCCTTGTTTCCACCGCATCAGCATCGAGATCTCCGCTCGGGCGCTGCGACAACCACGCCGACACCACCGATCTGGGCCACCCGTAGGGTATCACCAAGTCGCGCAGGCTCGTGAGGAGCTCGTGGCGCCCGCTGAAACGGAAAATCCAGAGATCATCGATGTCGCGTCGATCACGGTCCCGCGTCGCCATGCTGGCCCAGCCAGCGCCGCGCCTCGGCCTCGTGCTCGGTGTCGCCTCCGTCCACGTACGCGGCGATCGCCTCGCGGGCCGCGGTGCGGGCGGCATCGTGCTGGCCGCTGGCCCAGCGCGCACGGGCGAGGGCCAGGAGGGTGTCGCCGGTGCGGCCGGGATCGAGCTCGAGCTCGAGCTCGAGGGCACGCGCACGCTCGAGCTCGACGAGGGCGGGCCGGACCTGCCCTCGATCGAGCAGGATCTCGCCGATGTACGCGATGGCATTGGGCCGCAGCGTCGCGTCGCCCTGGGCCTCGGCGCGGCGAAGCAGCGCCAGCGCCTCGTCTGCGCGCCCCTGCGCGCGGCGGGTGAGGCCGAGGCTCAGCAGCACGAACGCCACGTTGGGGTGCTCGGCGCCGAGGCTGGCTTCGAGGATCTCGAGCGACCGCTGCTGGTGCACGGCGGCGTCGTCGAGACGCTCGAGGTCGTAGTAGGCCGCGCCGAGGTTGCTCTCGATGATCCCCACGCTCGGGTGCTCGTCACCCAGGCTGCGGCGCTCGAGGTCCAGCGCGAGCTCGAAATCCGTGATGGCCTCGGCCGGCCGCCCGAGCTGCGCCCGCGCGTCGCCGCGGATCGTGTGGGCCTTGGCCACCAGCGGGTGCTCGGGGCCGTGCACGGCGGACAGCACGGCGAGCGCACGCTCGGCGTGGGCTTCGGCGTCGGCGTGGCGACCGAGGTCGACCTCGGCGACACCGAGGTTGATCAGCGTCTGGCCCACGAGCTCGTGGCTGCCGCCGAATGTTGCTTCGAACACGCCGAGGTTGTGCTCGAGCAGCACCCGCGCGCTCTCGGCCCGGCCCTGGGCCCGCAACAATGAGGCGAGATTGTTGCGCACCCGGGCGACGTCGGGGTGATCGGGGCCGAGCTGGGCCTCGAGCACCTGGCCGGCGCGTTCGAAGCTCGCTTGTGCGCGGGGGAGGTCGGCGGTCGCGAGCGCGGCGGTACCGAGGCCGTTGAGCACGAGCGCGAGCTCCTGGGGGCTCGCGCCGTCATCGGGAGGCAGGCGCTCGGCGACGGCGAGCGCGGCCTCGAAGCGCTCGAGCGCGAGCGCGGGGGCACCGGCCTCGTGCTCGATCCACCCGAGCGTGCGTAGGCGCGAGAGCTCGTGGTACGGGGCGCGGCCGAGCCGCTGGCTCCACGCGGCGGCGTGCTCGGCGAGCCGGCGGCCCTCGTCGAAGCGGGCGAGCTTGTAGCCCACGACCCAGGCGAGACGCTCCCACGCGAGCGCCACGGCCTCGTCGTGGCGGCCGGTCTCGGCCGCGTGCAGGGCCGCGCGCAGCTCGGCCTCGGCCGCGTCGTGCTCGCCGCGATCGACGTGCACCCAGCCCGCGACGAGCCTGGCGTCGGCTTCGGTGGGGGCGTGGCCCAGCGCCTCGGCCTCGTGCACGGCCTCGGTGGCGAGCGTGGCGGCCTCGTCGTAGCGGGTGGCCTGGCGCAGCGCCTCGACGCGGGCGAGCATGTCGAACAGCGCGTTGGCCCGCGCGCGGGCGTCGGGATCCTCGGGCGCGGGCACCGGGGCGCGCAGCGCCTCGACGTCGCGGCAGCCGGCGATCGGCGGCAGGGCATCGACGGCCTGCACGGCCTGGGCGGCCGCGCCGGCGTCGGCGGTGGCGAGCACGTCCATCAAGGCGTCGAGCGCTCGGCGACGACGATCGAGGCAGCGCATGCGTAGATCGAGCACCTCCTCGGATTGCGCGCCGTCGATGCGGGTGGCCCGGCAGGCGGCCTCGTGCTCGCCGCGCCAGGCGTCGGCGTAGGCGTACAGGCGGCGATCCACGGCCTCGCTGACGCGCGCGCTGAAGGGACGGTCGGTGGCGGCGAGGGCCCGGGTCACCGCGTCGGCGCGCGCGTCGTCGAACGCGAGCGCCTGCGCAGCGCCGGTGCACGGGGCGGGGACCGGGGCATCGCCCTGCGCGGCGAAGGCCGCTGCGGCTGCACCGGCCGCGGTGAACAGCGCAGCCACGGCCCAGCGCGCTCGCGGTCGCAGCACGCTCGCGAGCGCGTCCACCAGCTGCCGCAGCGAGGGGTGTCGTGCGTGGGGGTCGAGGGCGAGCCCCTGGGCGAGCAGGCGATCGATGCGACGGGGGAGCCGGCCGCTGGCCGGGCCGTGGCTCGCGGGCGCATCGGGCCGGGTGGACTGCGGCGGGAGCCGGCCGTGCAGCGCCTCGTACAAGGCCACGCAGAACGAGAATTGATCGACGGCTGGATCGCACTGGAGCCCAATGCGCTGCTCCGGGGCCATGTACGCGGGGGTCCCGAGCACCTGGCCGGTGCGGGTGGGATGGGCCTCGGCGTCGGGTGGCGAGGCGCTGGCGTCGTCGTCGGGCAGCGACTCGTCGTTGGCCTCCTGCACGTGTGCGAGCCCGAAGTCGAGCACCACCACGCGACCGTCGGGGGTGAGCATGACGTTGGAAGGCTTGAAGTCACGGTGCACGAGGCCGGCGGCGTGGGCCGCCGCGAGCCCACGGCCGGCGTCGATGAACACCGCCAGCACCTCCCGCCACGTACGCGGGGCGGCGATGCGCCAGCCGTGCAGCGTGGTGCCGTCGAGCCGCTCCATCGCCAGGAACACGCGGCCCTGCCAGGTACCCACGTCGTAGATGGTGATCACGTGGCGGTCGGAGAGGCGGGCGAGCGCGCGGGCCTCGCGGAGCAGGCGGGCCTGGCCGCGCGGGTCGACGCCGCGCAGGAGCTTGAGCGCCACGCGGCGATCGAGCTCGGGATCGCGGGCGGTGTAGACCATGCCCATGCCGCCGCGACCGAGCGGAGCCTCGACCTCGTAGCGGCCGAGGACGGTGCCGGGTCGCAGCCGGGCCGCATGCTCGCGCTCGACTCGCTCGAGCCGTGCGTCGCGAGAGTGCTCGCCGGCGGTGGGGGCAGGGTCGGAGCTCGGGGTGGGCTCGGAGGGCGCGTCGGCGCGTGCGGACGCGCGCTCGTCGTCGGCCGGATCGCTTGCGCCCGAGCGGCCGCTGCGGGCCAAGAGCGCCACCACGGCGAGCCACTGGGGCTCGCGGTCGATCGCGGCCTCGACCGCGGTGCGCTCGGTTTCGGAGAGCTCGCCTCGCAGGTATGCGGCGATGCGCTCCTCGGACAGCGGCGCTCTGGTCTCTCGTATGGGCATGGTCCCTGGTCGGGGCGGGCTATAGAGTACCCGCCGTGTCCGAGTCACCCGATTCCGGTGCGGATTCCCGCGTGACGCCCTCGGCGTTGGAGGCTCCGCTGGCGGCGTTCCTGGCCGCCTGGCTCGGCGAGCCGAGCGAGCCGCAGCAACAGGCGGTGGGCGAGGTGCTCGATGGCATCGCGCGTGCGCTGGGCGAGGCCTGGCCCGCCGGGGTGCCGCACCGCGCGGGGTTCTGGGCCGAGCTCGCGCGCTGCGTGCCCGAGGGCGTGAGCGACGAGGCGCTGCCGGGAGCGCTCGCACGGCTGCACGCGGTGGAGCTGCACCTGGCGTTCGCGTGCCGCAAGGGCCACGCGGGGGCGCTGGCCCGCTTCGAGCGCGAGTACGTGTCGGCGGTGGGGCCCGCGGTGGGGCGCGTGGATCCCTCGCCGGCGTTCGTCGACGAGATCAAGCAGCAGCTGCGGGCCAAGCTGCTCGTGGCCGACGGCAGCGGGCCGCCCAAGCTCGCGCACTACACCGGGCAAGGCGAGCTGCGTACGTGGGTGCGCGTGGTCGCGGTGCGCGAGGCGCTGTCGTCGGTACGCGCCGAGCGGCGTCGTGCCGTGGCGGCCGACGACGAGCTGCTCGCGATCGAGGCCACCGCCACCGGGCCCGAGCTGGGGGCGCTGCGACAGCAGTACCGCGAGCAGTTCACGGCGGCGTTCACCGCCGCGCGGGGCGAGCTCGAGCCCGCCCAGCGCAACCTCCTGCGTCTGCACTACCTGCATGGCCTGTCCATCGACGAGCTGGGGGACCTGCTCCGCATCCATCGCTCGAGCGCCGCGCGGCGGATCGTGAAGACCCGCGAGATGCTGTTGTCGGGCACGCGGCGCGAGCTGCAGGTGCGGCTCTCGCTCGGGCGGCGGGACTTCGAGCAGCTCATGGGCCTCGTCCAGAGCCGCCTCGATCTCAGCATCGAGCGCTTCTTGGCCGAGCGCGACGGGGAGGCCCCGGGCGCCGGGGCGGGCGATCACTCGGGCGGGACGCAGTAGTTGGCCGAAGCGTTGCCCACCGGCTCGCACTCCCAGAAGTCCGGGCAGTCGAAGACGTCGTCGCAGACCTGGCTGCAAAAGCCGTAGTCGACGTCGCCGGCGAAGAGGCACGCGTTCTCGGCACAGTCGTCGTCGCTCGTGCACTGGTCGCCGACGTCACCACCGGGCGTCGTGCCGTCATCGTCACCATCATCGGCGCTGCCGTCGTCGCCATCGTCGGCGCTGCCGTCATCGCCATCGTCGGCGCTGCCGTCGTCATCGCCATCGCCGTCGCCGTCGTCACCGTCGCCGCCGTCATCGCCGTCGTCGTCGCCGTCATCGTCGTCATCATCGTCATTGCCGCCGTCGTCATCGCTGGCGTCGCCGTCGTCGCCCGCGCTGTCGTCGTCGTCCTCGTCGTTGCACGCAGGCGCGAACGCGAGCACGGGGAGAGCAAGGCCGAGCATCCAGATCGTGAGGGTCTTCATGGTGGGTCCTGTCCAATGGGGAGGCATCTCGTCGGCCTCCTCGACCCCCACACGCCGCAGCTCGGACCTCGTCGCGTGCTTTCTTCGAAGCGCCGACGATTTCCGAAGCGTGCGTTCGCTCCGGCTCGCCGAGCCCCAAGCTCCCGCTCAGGCCGCGCCGACCTGGATCGCCGCCGGCTGCCCCGGCACGAACCGCAGCTCCTCGACCGTCTCGTCGGCCACCGCGGGCTTGGTGCCCTTGCGGCGGCGGGGCGGATGACGCTTGGTGGGCTTGGCCTCGGGCAGCGTGGTGCCGCCGAGATCGATGCCCTCGAGCTGCTCGCGCAGCGGCTCGTCGTCCTCGGCGAAGATGCGGGCGTAGGCCAGACCACGCTCGGCGCGGGCTCGCAGGGCGTCGCGGCGCTCGTCGAGGGCCTGGCGGGCCTGGTGGAGGGCTCGCTCGTGGCGCTCGACCTCCGCGGCGGCCTGCCGCAGCTCGGCCGCCAGGCCGTCCAGGATGGCGTGGTCGACCTCGGGGAAGCACAGCGCCTCGTGGGCGCCAAAGACCTCGATCAGGGCGGCCACGGGCTCTGCCACGGGATCTCGAGCGGGGGTGATGCTGCTCATGCGTTCAGGTTATCGGTCAAGATCGCGCGTTCGTCAAGTTGCATGAAACGGGGGGGTCCTGCGAGGCTTCGCCGTTGCCGAGCCTCGGCACATTCAACATCCGGCTGTTTCCCGACCGCGGCACCGCGCCGGAAGCGGTGGCCGACCGGATCACGGAGCTCGACGTGGACCTGTTCATGGTCCAGGAGATCCGCGAGCCCGCGGTCTTCGATGCGGTGCTGGCCCAGGCCTCCGCGCGGACGGGGCGGGACTACGTGGCGAGCCTGGGGCCCATGTGCAGCACGAGCGTGCTGCAGGTGGGGGTGGTGCTCGACCGTCGGCGGTTTCGCGAGGTGGAGCACCGCACTCAGGCGATGCTCGACCCCGAGGGCCGCTGCTCGTGCCGCGACGGGCACCCGCCGGCGTTCCTCTCCGTGCTCGAGGGGCACGACGGCGCGCGCCTGGCTGCGATGTCGGTGCACCTGCAGTACGGCGGCCGGCGATGGATGCACCGAGCGCGGCGCGACCAGTGGGACCACCTCGTGGCCACGATCCTGCGGCTTCGCGAGGAGCTCGGCCCCATTCCGCTCGCGGTGGCCGGCGACTTCAACAGCACCGGCTACCTCGACGACGACTGCGGCGAGCGCTCGCTGATCCGCGAGATGACGGCGCGGGCGGGGATGATCCTGTCGACGGCGGAGCTGCAGTGCACGGCGTACTGGCGGCCCAACCGGCGCACCCGCGACTACGTGCCCTCGATGCTCGATCACATCTTGCTGAGCCACGCGCCCGCCGGGCCGGCGGAGGTGCTGGGGATGTGCGCGGCGCTGGGGGGCAAGGGCTGCCCGGGGGATCGCGAGGTCGCGGACTTCCACGTGGTGTCGGACCACTGCCCGCTGCGTGTGCAGTGGTAGTGCGTGCAGTGGTGATCGGTTCAGCTCCCGTGTGAGAGCGAGGGCTCCTCCGGTCATCGTGGCTCGTCGTCGGCTCGAGACCGCTCGAGCGTCTGGGGCCGGCGAAGTATGGATCGTTTGGGCCAAAGTGGTTCTTGGTCCGAAGTCCAAGAACCGGATGCTTGATCTCCTCCAGATCGCCATGCGACGTTGCCTCGACGCTTTACGAGGGGGGCTCCTTGGCAGTCGAATCTACTATCCAGGGTGGGAAGGTAGACGACCGCGCCGCCAAGGTGCTGGTCGTCGCCTCCGATCGAGCGAACGCAAAGGCGACCATGGCTTGGCTGGCCACGGCCAGCGCTGGATGCTTCTGGATTGCGGAGGATCGAAAAGCCGCCGTGGAAGCCGCCCGCGCGTACCAGCCGGAGGTGGCCATCGTGGAGCTGGGGTTTTGTGAGTGCGATGGGCCGTCGGTGGCCTTGCAGCTCCGCCTGTTTGCCAGTCACCTCGAAATAGTCTTCTTCGCGGCCCCGAACGACGACGCAGAGATCGCGGCCGCGCGGGATCTCGGGCTGGAGCGGGTGCTCCCCTTCGATCATTTATTCGGCAGCCTCCACCAGATCCTCGCGCCCCTGGCCGAGTCCGTGCGGCTTCGCCGGCGGCTCGACGAGGTCGAGCGGGTCCTCCGACAGCTGCCCGTGGACCCGCAGAGCTGCGTGAGCAGGCGTCGGATCACCTTACCCGAGGCGGAACGCCGCTATCGTGAGATCTACATCCGCTCGCTGCTCACCGAGACCGGCAACCGGCGGGAGACTGCACGCCAGGCCGGGATTCCATATACCACGCTGTGCGAGATCATCCGGAAGCTGGGCATCACCGAGAGCTCGACCCGCTGACTCCCCAAGCGGACGGAATTCCGTACGGCGGGCCTACGGATATTTGGTTTGATCACTCTTGCTCGACGGTCGAGCCTGGGGCTGGCGGCGTGCGCTGCTCGGTTGAGCTCGCGGCATGAAACACCACGTCATCATCGTCCTCCGGCGACGGCTCGCCGATGACCTTGGGGTGCCCGCGTGGCTGGACTTCATCCGCGACAAGTCCGTGGTCCGAGAGACGCTCGAGCCCGCAGTCGACCGCTTGATGAGCGGCCTGGGCGTGAAGTTCTGGATCACGAGGGAGTACGACCCGGCTGGGGCCGTATGGAGCACCGACGAGGTACTCCATGGTCTCGACCGCACCTACCGAATGATCTTCCAGCAGGACTTTGCCTTGCCGAAGGATCTGGTGGTCCAGATCAAGCGCGTGGCCACGGTGGAGGACGCGCACGAGCTGAATATCGGGGAGGCCGAGCTACCGGCGCCTCGGCTCTCGGAAGCAGCGTCTGTGGGCATGCCGAGGCTGTCGGAGTCGATCAACCTGGCATATGCGCATGCGGTGACCAAGGGCCACCCCGACGTGAGGATCGCCGTGCTCGACACCGGCGTGCACCTCCTCCACCGGGAGCTCGAGGGACGGATCGTTGCGCGGGCCGACTTCGTCGATCTCGAGGGGTTGCCCACCTCGGGCTTCATCGGCGACTTCAAGGGGTACGACGACGTGCCCGACGACGAGGTTGGCCACGGAACCCATGTGTCGGGCATCGTCGCTGCCAAGGGCCTCCAGATGGACGAGGGAGTGTGCCCGGGCTGCAGCCTCATGGCCGTTCGGGTGCTGGCCACCATGAAGGCCAATGGGAGACTGGTGGGCGCCGGCATCGTCGACAACATCAACGCTGGGATCAAGTGGGCGGTCGACCATGGTGCCGACGTCATCAACATGAGCCTGGGCGTCAAGCACGTGGGCGGCGGCCTGCCGCACGAGAACGTCATTCGTTATGCCCTGAGCAAGGGCGTGACCGTGGTCGCCGCCAGTGGAAACGACGGTACGGCCGAGCGGTACTACCCGGGCGCCCTCCGAGGTGTCATCGCGGTCGGTGCCATCGACTCCGGCGGCACCGTGACCGGATTCACGTCCTACGGGGCGAACATCACCGTGGTCGCGCCCGGCGTACAGGTCTACAGCGCCTACACCAATAACACGTATGCGTTCGCGTCGGGGACCTCCCAGGCTGCACCCTTCGTCTCCGGTGCCGTGGGGTTGATGAAATCCTATGCAGTCGAGCAGGGGCGGCGGCTGACCAACGCCGAGATCATCCATATCCTCAAACACACCTCGGACAAGGTGGATCGCCGCTTGCGGAACGAGCACGCGGGCTACGGACTCATCAATCTGGCCGACGCGTTCAAGCTGTTGGCCCACATGTCGAATTGACCGACGCCAGGGACGGAACATGCAGATCAAACTCAATGGCGGATCACCCTTCAGGATCAGGCGGCCCCTGATCACCACCAGCGGTTTTTCGTCGGATGTGGACCCCACGGTCGAGCTCCAGCTTCGCGAGCTGAACGACCTGCTCGCCAAGCGCATCGTCGACGTCACGGGTGAGGAAGCGCTGATAGCACTGCTCAGGACGCCGCTGCGTCCGCGACGCATGAAGAGCGGCTGGCCCGAGGAAAGCCTGGGCTCGGTGCTGTCACGAGCCGAAGAGACGCCCGAGGCGATCACCCTGGCCGACTACATCGACCGGACGCCCGAGCTGTCCGAGCTCAAGTACGCAATGCACGAGAGCGTCCTCGGCCAGCTGTTCAGCCTCGACTACAACGCCAAGGCGGTCCTGGACCGTCATCCGGCGATCACCGACTACTTGCTGACATACGCCTATCACGTCATGGACATCGAGGAGATCCATGGCCTCAAGAGCTTCCTCTCGAGCAATCGGCTGGGGGTCAGGAACGTCACGACCTATGCTGTGATCAGTGCCGCGCGCGTGGTCATCGCGCAGGAGCACATCAAGGTCTCGCAGGCCGACAGCGACACGAGTGACATCATCAAGGCGATCGCGGCTGCGCAGCTCAAGCTGTCGACGGCGTCCTTCAAGCCCGCCCTGCATGCGCTGATCAACGATCACATCTTCAACAGCAAGGAGTCCAAGCTGATCGACGATGCGAACGTCGGCAAGCTCCCCATCGGGCTCAAGCCTGAGCTCATCAAGCTCCTCAAGAGCTCGCCGGTCCCCATCACTCACGACAACGTCAAGCTGTTCTTGCCTGCGTTCATTGCCAAGGCGCAAGGGGTTGCGGAGGTCGTCGACGCAAGCGAGGCCGACGCCGAGCCGGCGGACCAGGACTTCGATGTCGAGTTCTTCACGGACGATCAAGGGCTCATCCAAGTCAGCGTCTCGGCGGTCAAGTGTGCCTCTCAGCTCTACTACGGGATGGTCCTCGGCGACGAGCTCGAAGTCTTCGAGGCCATGACCTACTTCACCCACAAGTACCTACTCCGTGAGTCGATCGAGATCCAGAACCGGCGCCTGCGCGAGGACCTGCAGCTCTACGTCTTCTCCAACAAGTTCGTCGACCTCAAGACGAAGAAGGTCGTCGATCGGACGCGCCCGGCCGAGCGACGGATGTTCTACCGGCAGGTCTTCAACTACGGCGGCGGCCAGATCACGGAGGACATGGTCGTCAATCGCGACTTCCCCAGGCTGTGGAAGCTGCTGATCCTCGAGTCGGCGAACTACCTCGAGCGGGCCCGGGAGAGCTTCAACCCGAGCGGCTACGTGTCCAAGCAGAACGTCATGCAGGCCGTCGAGGACCTCCAGTACAACCTGTCGACCCACTGCACGGGGATGGCCAACGTGGTGACTCCGCTGATCTATGCCGAGCTCGACTTCGTGATTCGGCGGATCTTCATGCACCCGGAAATCCTGCGACAAGTGGTCCCCTCCGGTGGAACGTGGTGGAGGGTGGTCGAGACGTTGTACCTGGCGATGAGGAGGGCCCGGCCCAAATCCACGGTCTTGTACAACAAGGCCAAGCTCGGCCACGAGATCCTCCGCTCCATCGCCACCTACGACCCGTCGACGTTCGAGGATGACGAGAGCTTCTCGAGCTTCATCAGCACCGTCGACGCATTCATCACCACCCAGAGCATCCTTCAGGCGGCCCTGACCGATGATCTGAAGCAAGGCGAGCCCCGGGACGCGGCGGAGCCCAGCGGCAACGACGACGAGAACGGGGTGCGTCTGAGGGGGCCGGAGCCGGCAGACGGGCCGGGGGCGAGGGATGCCGACGGAGGTGCCTCAGAGTGGGACTTCTGAGGTCGAGCGCCAACTCTTCTTCATCCATCAGAGAACGGAAGACCCATGAACAACGACGTGACACTGCTCCCCAGTGAAGCACAGCTCAAGGGCCAGGCCCGGGCGAAGGTCCGCGAGGTGCTCGGCGGCAGCGCAGTCTACCAGTCGATGTCGCTCGCCGATCAGAAGAGCATCTACCTGTCGATGGTCGATGACGAGATCGAGAAGCAGCGGGCCCAGCTGGGTATATCCCGCTCCCTGGCCACCGACTCCGGCAAGGAGATGGGCTACAAGGGCTACGATCCGGGGCTCGGCGGGGATACCCGCGCGTTCACGGAGCTCGTCGACTCCGTGGACTTCCCGAAATTCGTCGCCGACCTGCTCAAGGCGGTCTTCGACGCCAACTTGAAGGTCATGAAGCAGCAGACCGACAGCTACATCAAGCTGATGAAGGAGGCTACCAAGTCGACCGCGGACTTCATCAAGAAGGTCAAGGACGACGATGCCTTCGCCAAGCTGGCCGAGAGCAACAGCGAAAAATACAACGTCGTCACGGAGAAGAACGCCGATGGGTCGAGCAAGCTGGCCCTGACGGCGCCGGATGGTGCGAAACACGACCTGGAGGACGCCGAGGTGAAACGGGCGCTCTTCGAGGCCAAGCTGAGGATGGCCCAGGAGCACCGCGCCGCCCTGCGCGAAGTGCTCCTGATGGGGGTCACGCGGCTGGTGGTGAAGAACGGCGAGATCGAGGCCGGGGTGGAGTTCAGCATCAAGGCGACACGGGAGAGCAAGGCCCATCACGACGACCAGAACATCAACGTGGTCAACGCGGGCGTAGGGTTCGATATGGGGATATACAGCGGCCATGTCGACGTGACCAACACCAACATCCAGGTCAACACATCGGACAAGAAGGCGACCGATGATCTGTCCGCGAGCCTGAAGGGCAAGGTGAAGATCGTCTTTGCGACCGATTACTTCAAGATGGACAATTTCGCCCAGATGTATGCCGATGGCGGAGTCGCTGCGCTCAAGCCCCCGCCCGCGGGTGGGGGTGCCGGCGCGGCGGGCCAACCTGCACGATAGGCTCATGAAGCTCCATGGCCCTCTCGATCCTCGAGCTCGTCGGTGTCGGCGGCGGGCAGGTCCGCTTCAGGATCGACACCGGCACCAGCGGATACTACCAGCTCAAGATCGGCAGGAGTGTCCGGCGCTACGGCGGGATCGACTGGGTGGACGACGTCTACGGCACCACCCCGGTGCAACGGGCGGGTGCTGGTGGAGGCGGGCTGCTCGGGACATCGCGACGGATCACACTGCCGGCCAAGCTCTTCGACGACCATGAGGACCATGCCTACGCCCATGTACAGCTGCTCACCTTCAAGACGAAGGACGGCAGGTCACCGGCGCTCTCGCGGGTGGTCGAGGTGCCGCTCCGGGCAGGTGTTCCTCTCGGTCCACCGCTCGATTATGTACCACCGCTCTCCCTCGCAGCTTCCATCAGCCCCACGGCCATGAGCACCTCTCTCTCCTTCGAGCCCGCGCGTGCGATCCCCTGCCGGTCGCAGGTGAGCGGCTATTCGCAGCAGGCTTCGGTGGGGGAGCTCCTGGGGAGCATCGTCAAGGTGGCGGCTCCGGTGGTGCTCGACCTCTTGCGCGGCACCAAGGCCGGCGCTGCCCCGACCGCAGCGGCCAGTGCAGCCACTGGTGCCGGTGATGCGGGACCCGCGGGCGTCCTGGTGGGCCTGCTCAAGACTCTCCTCGAGAGCTTGTCGGGCACCAGCGCCGCGCCGCTGAGCACCGCGAGCTCCCTTGCTGGGAACCGATTCTTCCCCCAGCAGGACCGACTGTTTGCCCGTCCCTTCGTGTTCGGCATCGACGACGCACTCTTGGCCTCGGCGATCGGGCCGCTCATCCAGGCCCTCCCGCAGCTGATGAACTCGGCCAACGAGAAGCGGATCCAGCTCAAGCAGGCCGACAACAAGCTGATCACGGAAATCCTCTCGGACGTGAACCGCAGGCTCATGCTCCAGCAGGTCTTGCAGGCGCAGCCTTCTCCTGCGACGGGCGCCCCGTCGGGTGGCGCGGCCGATATGAGCCAGCTCCTACGGCTGCTCCAGCAGGCTCCTGCGGTGGTCCCCCAACCGGCAGTGGACGCCCAGCCTGCGGTGGCCGCCCAACCTGCGGTGGCGGTTGCCTCGTCGTACAGCTTCTCCTCGATACGGGATGTCCGGCGGTCATCGAGCTTGAGCCGCACGGCGGTGGTGACGTTCGTGACCGGGCCGCCCATCCCGTGGCACGACGCTCCGCGCGTGGTGTTGTCGAAGACTCGAGGCGTAGCGCTCGGGATCCGGCTGGACGTCGCTGCGCCGGCTCCCAAGAAGCCCTTGCCCAAGGCGCTCGTCACCGTCCTCTTCAAGGGCACGTCCGATCAGGTGATCTACTGCGAGAAGACGTTCAGGCAGCGGGATCTCGCGGCAGGCAGCGTGCTCTCCCTCCCGTTCTCACCCGATGAGCTCTCCCGGGTGCCGCTCGACGAAGCGCTGACGGTGTTCGCCGAGGTACGCTGGTTGAACCCGCGGTCCGGCAAGGAATACAAGGCGCTGGGTTCGGCCGAGATCGTGCTGGTCGATCGGTACTTCTTGGCGGCACAGGGGGGCGATGTCTCGGCGGAGCGAGAGCTGGTCGACATGAAGCGCTTCCGGCCGTTCTGGAACAAGGTCTGGGAAGCTCCGGTGCTCGACCGCGCGACCGGAGCGAACGGCGGCGGACGCAAGCTCCTTTGGGAGCTGAACGTCACCCTCAAGTACTCGGTCCTGCTGTCGGCGGATCAAAGGGCCAATGGCCTGATGACGACCAAGGTCCTGGAGGCTCCGGACGCCGCGGACAGCGTGGCGCGTCGGATCGAGGGGCGCGTGAAGGCCGGCATCGAGCTGAGCATCACCGAGCTGAACAAGCTGTTGCCGCTGTGGGACGGGGCGACCATGCTGGACGATGCTCGACTGGCGGCATTTCGGACCGCGGCCTTCGCCCGGGCCAATGCCGGCGAGCTGGTCTACGACATCAAGCTCAAGGGCCGGGCCGGCGAGCGCGGAATGGTCTGGGTCATCCCGGCCTTCAAGCTGTTCGAGCTCACGCTGAGCGCCGTCACCTCGGCCGACGACGCCGGACAGGTCACGGCCGTGGCCGAGGAGAAGGTGCGCTTCCCGCTGCCCGTGTCGGCGCGGATCATCGGGCTGAAGAGCACGCGCTGAGGAGGGCCCATGCTGACAAGACCATTCGCAGACGACGACGACGACGACGACGACGACGAGCAGCCGGTGGAGGGGCGCAGGGCGAGCGACGTCGAAGCGCCCGAGTACGCGTTCGAGGGCTTCGAGATCGAGATCTCCCAGCGGGTCGTCCTCACGCCACCAGTGCCGGCCGCGAGCTCGCAGGTCGGAAGGAGGAGCGGCAGGTGATCGACGAGGCCTTCATGCCATTCGCCAAGATCATCGAGCGAATGCTGACGCTCGAGGGGCCGCTGGTGGATGACGAGGCGGGTGTCCGCTTGTATGTCTCGGCGTGTGAGATCGAGTCGCCGGTGGAGCTCGACGTGGTCAGGGAAGAGGACGGCTCCCTGCGCATCGGCTCGACGCCGCCGCTCTACTATGTCGATACCTCGATCCGGCCCTCGTTCCATCGCCTCTCGTTCACGGCCACGCTGGTGAGGGATTCCGATGGCGACTGAGAACGCGTCGTGGCAGCTCGAGGAGTTCGTCGACTCGTTGGTCGTCGAGCTCGACAAGACGCGCGAGACGCTCGCGGTCAAGGCCATCAACAAGCCGCTGAGCTACACTGTCAAGGACCTGGCGCTGGATCTCAACATCTTCCCGTCGTACGACGGCGACCAGATCAAGTTCATCACCGCGCAGCCCGGCCAGCAGGGGGCCTCGAAGGTCACCATCCAGCTCGGCTCGATCACCGATCAGCAAGTGCGGGCCACCACCAAGACCCCCGGGGCGAAGAACGACATCAAGCTCGATGCGATCGACCTGGACAAGGTGACCAAGAAGAAGCTGCGCAAGCTGGGCGTGAGCTCGGTGGACGACCTCCGACAGATCGAGCAGAAGAACGTGGATCTACAGCAGATCTCCGACGACGCCGTCGACTATCAGAAGCTGGCCAAGCAGATCCAGAAGGCTCGCCGTGGCGAGAAGCCCCCCAAGGTCGATACCGTGGCGCTCTCGGTCGATCAGGATGACCGGCCCTACTTGCTGATCCGGGGGAGAAACCTGGCGATCCATCCGGAGTTCGATCCGGTGGCGGTGGTCAACCAGACGCTGGCCGAGGTCATGTCCCGCAGCGACACCGAGGTCAAGATCCAGCTCACCGAGGCTCACCAGCTGATCGACAAGAACGAGGTGATCCTGACCCTCGACCCCTTCGCCGTGATGAAGGTGAACGTCAAGATCTGATTCCGAGGTGAGCGTCATGAAGCGGAGCAAAACGCCCAGATCGTTCGAGGAGCTGATCGGAACCTACTATGGAGCCGGCGGCGATCGAGCCCCGATCGCCACGCGAGCGGAGGAGCTGTTCGCCAGCCACTATGGAACGGCGGTGGCGCGGAAGCGTGGCGCCGTGCCGGATCGAGTGACGCAGTCGCTGAGCTTCGACACCCACGAGACGCTGGCGCAGCGGCCGGGGCGCGATCGTGGGGGGGATTCCGAGGAGTACGTACCGGTCGGGTACGGCATGAGCGAGGACTACGAGGAGTACGTGGTGCCCACCGCGGGCGCGCTGACGCAATCGATGTCGGGCGGTATGAAGGCTGCGGTCGTCACGCCTTCCGAGGAGCTCAATCCGTCTCAGGAGTACCTGGTCGACGTGCTCGATCCGTTCGCGCCGGCCCCCGCGTCCGAGACCGTGGTGCGGCCCGAACGGACCGACACGCGGCCTCGCATGGCGCTGGGGAGCGAGCACGAGCGAGACGGGGTCATCGCGCAGTCGAGCTCCGCTGCTGCCGGGGAGACCAGCCAGGCCCAGGCCAACGACGATGACTTCATGGCGGACATGAAGTCCATCCTCACCGGGCAAAAGGTGTACGACCCGACGAGCGGACGGACCATGGAGCGGGGCAAGCTCGATCGAAGCCCGACCGGCGCACCACAGCGCCGCCACGCCGAGCCACAGTTGCCCGAGGCTTCGAACGCGCAGTCGATCTTCGATCGGATCGCGCAGAGCATGGAGCTCGCCACCGCCTACGACATGGGGACCATGGAGCTCAACAAACGGTTCTCCGACTTCGACAAGCTCGCCGAGCTCCAGCAACAGGCGGCCGAGAGGAAGCGGCTGCGCAAGCACGAGGCCGCGGCTGCGCCGCTATCGACCGGCGCGTTGGCGAGTACCGCTGAATTCGTCGAGGACCTCGAGGTCATTCGCCGGGGAGGGAGTGGATCCAATCCCCCGGAAGCTCGACCTCCGCATCAAGAGACTCAGGGTGAAACGAGCTCGGAGACGCCCGAACCGAAGGGATGAGGTGCGAACATGCAGAATCGATTCCTGGAAACAGACGCGTACCTGCGGCGACGTTCACGTGGGCAAGGTCGTGACCGTGCCACCGCCTTCTCTGGAGGGTGGGCCCAGCCATTTTCGGCCAGCGATCGGCGGCTGGTGATCCTGATCGAGAACGGCGGCGTCGATCTGGGCATCCCGACGCTGGTGGACAAGCTGCTCTCGTTCCTGCCCGCCGGGCTCATCTCCGATGCTCAGCGGCAAGCGCTGGTGGTGTTCCTGCGCGACAAGCTCAAGAGCTTCACCGACAACCTGCTCGAGACCGCCGAGCTTGCGATCAATCGATACAGCGCCGCGAAGCCGCAGTCCTTCGGGGACGTGATCGTCCTCCGTGATGGGACGGCTTCCTATCAGGATCTCAAGAGCACGCTGATCGCGCTCGCGCGCGAGGGGAAGATCGTGGATCTCTTGATCCTCACGCACGGCGGGACGGACTACGTGTCCGTCAGGGGGGGGGTCGATGGTCAGAAGATCCGCAGCATTCGGGCGGAGCTGGGTAAGCCGTTGACCCTGCGCAGCGTGTACATGATGAACTGTGTCGGATCGTCGCTGAACCAGGCGTGGATCGATGCAGGCGCGAAGGTCTCGGCGGGCTCGCGCAATAACAATTATCTGCCCGAGCCCACGCTCTACTTCTTCTGGAAGAACTGGGTCGCAGGCCAGCCCTTCGAGAGCGCCGCTACCTCCGCCTACCGCAGGACCATCAATCTGATGAACGGCGCTGTACGCGCCTTCATCAACAGCTTGCCCATTCCTGGCACCAGCCTGCTGGCCGAGTCCATCGATTTCACGAGCTTCGACTTCGTCAAGGACAGTGCTCCTGTCATCCAGGGACAGGGGAGCGTCACCATCAACACGGATGACCTCTCATTCACCCAGACGATCTCCAGCGGTCTGGCGACGACTGTCGTGCCGGTCGACACGCTGCGCGCCTTCACGGCCGCCGAGCCAGCTCGGGGGGCGGCCGGGCTTTCCGAGGGGGGTCTTGCGTTCCTCAGGAGGTGGGAGCAATCGCAGCACGGTGGTGGTTTCGCGGAGGCCGAAACCCGGGCACTCGTGGACCGGGCAGGTCAGGCTCTTCAGGTGCTCGAAGAGTGCGTGAGGGTGCCCCTCGACCAGAACCAGAGCGACGCCTTGGTGAGCTTCGTCTACAACATCGGAGCCAAGGGGTTCCGCCAGTCGACCCTCCTGCGCTTGCTCAACCAGGGCGACCTCGCCGGTACGGTGGCCGAGCTCAAGAAGTGGACCAAGGCACGGCGAAACGGTGCGCTGGTGGATCTGCCCGACTTGATCGAGCGGCGCGCGGCCGAGGCCGAGTTGTTCCTACGATCGGCGGGCTCGTTGCGGCAGCCGATCGGCGTGGAACAGTCGATTGCATGGCATGAGTCGATGAACGTTCCTGTAACCGACATCGATCGTCAAATCATGTACATGACGCAAGCGCAGCTCCTTCAGTACCTGAGGCAATTGGACAAATACCAGCGAGAAGACATGCTTCGAGGGTCGACGGGTTGGTTTCAGAAGCGAGTGCAAGCAAACTTCAACGATTTCAAGCTGGAGCACGAGCCTCGGGCGGTCAAGCCGGGCGTGACGGGTTCGACCAACGATCCCAAGCCGAGCCAACCGGATTCCGAACAGACGCCGGCGAAGAAAGCGACGCAACAGGCGGGTGTGGGGGAGGGGGTCTTCGCTGCCGTGCCAAATCCCTTCCACCCCAATCTTCCATACATGTCAACTCCTGGACTGCCCCGGGGATACGCTTATACCGTTAAGTTCCCTGTTGGAAAAGTGAGCGAATACGTCAATGCAAGAACAGCAATGCGCATCCTGAAGAACGATCCCAACAAGATCTTCCCATTTGGCGTCGAACCGAAGGCAGGGACGGGGCCAGCGGCAATTAGCAATAATGCAGAGCTGAATCTCGTGAATGCGAGGTCCTTCTTCATGGTTGGTAAGGATGCAATCACCACTGGCAAGGACCCCGTTCGCGTCGAGGATGCAACCGACACGCAATTCACATTTCGCACGCTGAATGGCCATTTCGACGGGCCCAACGCCTTGATCTCGTTTCGGACCTATGAAAAGGACGGACAGGTATATCTAGAACAGTCTGCATTTGCGCCAAATGCCGGAGAGGACAACGCGGCTTTTGCGCCAGGTGGAGCAAAGAAGATCGCTTGGCCTCAGCAAGCCGAGAATCTGCGCAAAGAGCTCGAGCAACTCGATCCATTGGGAAAGCTCCGCCCCTCGATGCCGTAGACACCGCACTCGCATGGGTTGCTCATGGCGCTCGCTGTCACACGAGCTTCCGCTTCACGCCGCAGCGCGTAACGCGCGCGCGGCGGTGAACGGCCCGGCGCGCTCGCCTACCCCTCCGGAGGCGGCAGCGGGTTGTCCTGGCACACGCCGATCTCGAGGATCGTATAGAGCAGGATCAGCTCCTGCGGCGAGAGCCCCACGTAGTCGAAGAACTCCGCGGTGTGGTAGCTGGTGAACTGGATCCGCCCGCAGCCGTAGATCCCCGAGACGGTGAGCGGGTGCACCCCGAACCCGCCGCCGGGGCCCTCGAGCCAGACCTTGTGGCCCACGTCGACCTGGCCGCCCATGCCGTCGTCGACGAGCACCGGGAGGGTCTGCTCGATGACCGACCAGTTGTCGGCGGCGGTGACGAAGCCCGGCAGGTTGTTGAGCGTGGGGTGGGCCTCGTCGTTGAGCGGGTTGATGTCCTTGAGCGGGGCGGGCAGCGCCTGCAGCCACGCGAGCAGGTCGGCATCGAGCACGGTGGCGTCGGAGTCGTAGGACCCGCCGTCGGCGTTGTCGGGCTCGCCGTCGAGGGTCTGGTAGTCGGGGAACACGTGCTCGAACCACTCGTTGGACCAGTCGGCGACGTACCAGCGGCCGCCCGCGGCCACCCAGTCGCGGATGTTCTGGATCTCCGCGGCATTGAGCGAGCTCAGGAAGGCATCGTTCGAGCAGGGCACGAAGATGATGTGGTAGTCGTCGAGCAGGTTCGGGTTGGCGATGAGCGTGCTGAAATTGCCCACCGACGCGAAGCCGTCGGCGCCCGGGCTGCCGCCGTTGTCCCAGATGTCGAACGGCTCGGTGCCGGGGGTGAGGTTCTCCTCGAAGCTGGCGATGTTGGTCTGGCCGAGGCCGAACTTGCCGAGCGCGTCCTCGATGCGGTCGTACGAGCCGTAGCCGACGGCAATGCGCGGGATGTAGCGCCCGGCGCCCGGGTTGTTGTCGCCCGGCAGCGTGGTGAGCATGGCCGAGACGTTGCTGCTGCCCGCGGCGATGTCGAGCTGGGTGACGCGCATGAACTGGCCCTTGCGCACCACCAGGTAGCGGTCGTCGGCGGCCACGGTGTCGAGCTGGAAGCTGCCGTCGGCCGCGGTCAAGGTGACGAAGTTCGAGCAGTCGAGCGCCTCGCACTCGTCGCAGTAGACCTGCTGCGGGATGCCCTCGGGCGGGACCGCGGCGGTGTAGACCACGGCGCCCGAGATCGGGATCTCGCCGTTGGGGGCCCACACGGTGCCACTGAGGGTCGCGTTGGTGTCTCCGCCCCCGCAGCCGCCCCCGCCGTCGGGAGTGCCGCCCACGTCGAAGACGAACGGGTTGGTGTCGCTCGAGACGCCCGCAGAGCCCGAATCGAGGCCGTCGGTGTTGGCGGTGGCTCCGGTGGTCTGGCCGCCGCTGCTGGTGGTGTCCGGGTCGGTGCCCGAGGTGGGGCTCGGCAGGGTGGCGCTGCCTGGCGCCGTCGCGGCGTCGTCGCCTCGATCGTCGCCGGGCTGGCCGCAGGCGAGGGGCAAGAGGGTGGCGGTGGTGAGCAGGGCCAGGCGAGTCGACGACATGTGCAAGCTCCATGGCGCGACGGGAGGTGACCCATCACGCACGAGGCCATTGTACGGCGCGGGTGGGGCGAGCGTATAGCGGAAGACGACGCGAGCGCCTGACTCAGCGCAGCCGCGGCCAGCCGATCGCGATCAGCACGAGGCCCAGGAGCGCCGCGATCCCACCACCGAGGAATGCGAGCCGTGGCCAGCCTGGCCCGCCCGCAGCCGCGGGCGTGGCGGCCTCGGTGCCCGAGCCAGTGGGGAGCTCGGCCGAAGCCTCGAGGTACGGCGTACCGTGCTGCTCGAGCTCCGCGAGCCAGGTGAGGGCGTCGGCGTGCCAGAGAACGGTGGGACGGTGCCCCGGGGCCATGGCCACCACCGAGACGGTGGCGCCTTCGCGGGCGGGCGGGGGGATCACGCGGATGAAGCCCTCGGCGTCGGGGGTGGCGAGGTAGCCGCCCCATGCCGAGCCCGACACGAGCACCGCGATCGCGGCGTCGGCGGGCTGCACGTCCACCCGCATGCGCAGCGCAGGGGGCAGGGACAGGCGAGGGCGCGGCTTCAGCTCGGGCCAGGTCTCGGGCTTGCCGTCGACGTCGAGCGTGCGGCCGGGGTGCGAGGTGGGCCCCAGCGCTTCGTCGGGGTCGTGCTCGCGGTCGCCGTCGAGGTCGGCGAAGAGGCCGTGGGCGAGGAACAGCGCGTCGATGTCGTCGATGCCGTCGCGGTTGCGATCCTGGGCGCCGAAGCGGCCGCGCAGGGCCTGGTAGAGGTCGGAGACGTCGAACAGGTGCCCGTTGGCCTCGGGGTGGGTACCGCGCAGCTCGGTGATCGCGGCCCACAGCGCGGGTGGATCGACCTCCACGGCGTCGTCGTCGGTCGCGCCGGGAATTGCGAGGGCGTGGAGGCGGAAGGCCGCCGCGCCCTCGGCCTGCTCGGCGATCGCGGCGGGGAGCGGCAGCGCGATCCAGCCGTCGGCCCCGGGGGCGAGCACCGCCGGGGCCACCGGGGTGGTGGCGAGCAGGCCGGGGCCTTCCACGCGCACGCGGGCGTGCTCGACCGACGCTTTGGAAGCATTGTGCACGCGGGCCACGAACAGCTGCGGTACGCCGGCGTCGCCGATGAGCTTGGCCTCGTCGAGCTCGAGCGGGGCGGGGCGATCCTCGCGGTCGCCGTCGAGCACGTCCCAGAGGAGGCTCGCCACCGCGAGCTCCTCGGTGCCGCGCAGGTCCCAGGGGCGATAGTCGAGCTCGAGGTCGAGCCACGCGCCTTCCACCCGGTGGCGGGCGGCATCGGGGCGCGCCTCGATCTCGCGGGCGACGAGCGCCGCGAACACGATCGCGAAGCCCTCGGTCCACGCGGCCGTGCTCGTGGCGTCGTGGTGGTAGCCGCCGCCGTCCACGTGTGCGCGTGCGCGCGGCAGGGCCCCGAACGCGGTGGCGAGCGCGTGGTGGCCGAGCTCGTGGTACTCGCGATCGTCGGGGGCTCCGGGATCGGTGCGGAGCGTGGCGGCGGTGCCGAGCACCAGGCGGGGCGGCTGTACGTCGCCGGGGTTGAAGCTCCACGTGCCGACCCAGTAGGCCGCATCGGGGCTGGCGACCGGATCGGAGGTCTCCACGCGCAGCGGAGGCTCGGCGCGGATGCCCAATTGCGCGAATAGCGCAAAGCCGCGGCGCAGGCCCTGGTAGAGCGTGAGCAGGTCGGCGGCGTGCTCGCGGGACTCGGGGCCGAGCGCGACCTCGCAGGCCTTGGCCGTGTCCACGCTGGCGCGGAGCTCCACCGGATTCTTGCCTTCGACGATGAGGAATCGCGGGTGCTCGCCGCCCTCGCGCAGCGAGGCGACCACCTCGGCGCGGCCGCTCACGGCGGTGAAGCGAAACCGGCCCTCGTCGTCGGTGGTGGCTTGCCGTGGCTTGCTGGAGGGGCTCTCGAGCTGCACGTGCATGCCCGCCACCGGTCGGCCCTCGGCGTCGCGCACGGTGCCGACCAGCTCGCAGGGCGCCGCGGCGGCGACGTGCGGGAGGAGGGCGAGCACGGCGAGCGCGAGCGGGATGCAGGCGGTGAGGCGGCTCAATGGACCCCTCCGTTGCCGCCGATGGCCGCGGTGATCGACGACACCAGCTCGCTGGGGTCGTAGCCTGCGAGGACCGCCACGACCATTGCGGCGATGCCCCCGATGAAGAGGCCGAGGCCGAGCCACAGCGCAGGGCCGGCCGCGCGCCCGCGCGGGCGGTGCTCCGAGGGCATCGGCTCCGACCACTCTCCCCACGACGATGCGGCGGATCGAGCCGGCGCAGGCGCCACGAATGCGGGCGGGCGTGGCTCGACGTGTGCAGGCCGAGGGGGGGACGGGCTCGGAGACGGAGGGACGGCAGCGGGGCGTGGTGGGCCAGTCCCGAGCTCGGCCGACGATGCGACGCCGTCGAACGACGGCGCAGGCGGCAGCAGGTCGGGGCCACGAAACTCGCCCATCGGTGCGTCGCCGAACGAATAGGAGCCCGACGAGCGACGGGGCACGAAGCCGCCGGGCTCACGAGCGGCAGCGGGCTCGTGGCCGAGGGAGTAGACGGAGCCCGAGGAAGGCTGAAGCGAGCCGAAGGCGTCGGGCTCACGAGCGGCAGCGGGCTCGTGACCGAGGGAGTAGACGGAGCCCGAGGAGGGCTGAAGCGAGCCGAAGGCATCGGGCTCACGAGCGGCAGCGGGCTCGTGGCCGAGGGAGTAGACGGAGCCCGAGGAGGGCTGGAGCGAGCCGAAGGCATCGGGCTCGCGAGCGGCGGCGGGCTCGTGGCCGAGGGAGTAGACGGAACTCGACGACGCGATCGGTCCGCCCGAAGGCGCGATCGGTCCACCCGAGGGCTCGATGCGAGGCGCGAGCGTGGGAGCTTCGCCAATCGAATAGACCGACGGCGCGCTGAGCTCGTGAACGCCGAGGAGGTTTGGCCCGCTCTCGGCCGCGACGGTAGGTCCAGCGCCGATCGAGTATGTCGAAGAGCTGCTGGGGTCGTGGTTGCCGAAGCGCTTGGGACCGCTCTGTCCGGCGAGGGTAGGCTCGGCGCCGAGCGAGTATGCCGACGGCGAGCTCGCGACCGGCACGGGTGCTCGTTGGTGCGGAGCCACCAGCGCAGGAGGGACGGCAGCAGGCTCCTCGACGGACGCAGGAGGGGCAGCAGCAGGCTCCTCGACGGGCGCAGGAGGGGCAGCAGCCGCCTCGACGGGCGCAGGAGGGGCAGCAGCAGCAGGCGCCTCGACGGGCGCGGGAGGAACAGTAGCCGGCGCCTCGGCCGAGCTCGTCGGCTCTGCTCGTTCCTCCTTCGCCGGGCTCGCAATCTCCGGCCGTTCCTCCTTCGGTAGGCGGTAGAGCGTGGCCTGGTGGTGGGGGTCGAGCACCAGCTCGAGCGTGGTGTCGCCGATCCGCACGATCTCCCCGTCGTGCAGCACCCGTGAGCCGACCACGCGCTCGTCGCCCACCCACACGCCGTTGGCGCTGTCGCAGTCGGTCACGCGGATCTCGTCGCCGTGGCGCACGACGTTCGCGTGGAAGCGAGAGGCAGCCTGCTCGAGCAGGATCACGTCGCAGGTGTCGTCGCGGCCCACGCTGAGCGAGCAGCCGTCGGGAAGCTCGACGACGCGCTCCTGCCGGCCGAGCACGGGGGCATGGATGCGGAGCACCGGCACGGCGGGACTCTAGCAGGCTCGGGCCGTCACTGTGCCGAGGCGGGTACGGCGACGCGCGGGCGCAGCAGCAGGCGGCTGGCGAGCGAGGCCACGAGCACACCGGCGGCGACGGCCGAGCCGGTCGCGAGCCCCATCGCCGCGCCGCTGAGCCACCCGGCCACCGCGGCCACGCTCGCGATGCGCAGCCAGTCGAGCGCGACGGCCCACGGCTTGCCCTCGACGAGCGCGTTGAACGTCACGTGGGCGAGGATCAGCGCAGTGGCGCCGGCGACGATCTGGACCACGGGCAGGTGGTGTCCGAAGTACACGAACGGCCCCGTCAGGCTCAGCACCAGGGCGAGGTTGACGAGCAGGTACAGGCGGGTGCGGCGCTCGACCGCGGGGCGATACTTGCGGTACTGCGTGCGGTCGGGCTTGGCGTCGGGCTCGGTCACGCCGTGGGGCAGCCACGCCGGGTGTGCGAACCACACCCAGAGCTTGTCGCGCAGGCGGGTGGACGCTCGACACAGCCGCCAGCAGCGGTGCAGGTGCTGCCAGTTGCTCCACCACGGGTTGTAGCTGCGCAGCGGGATCGTGGTGCCGTAGATGGGGGCGCGCTGCTCGGGCTGGAACGTGCCGAACAGGCGATCCCAGAGCACCAGCACCCCGCCGTAGTTGCGGTCGAGGTACTCGGCATCGACGCCGTGGTGCACGCGATGGTGCGAGGGGGTGTTGAGCACCGCCTCGATCGGCCGCGGCAGCTTGCCGACCAACTGAGTGTGGATCCAGAACTGGTAGAAGAGGTTGAGCCCGAAGCTGGTCACCATCACCAACAGCGGCACGCCCGCGAGCGCGAGCACCAAGGCGAACAGGATCCACGTGACGGGCTCGAGCAGCGGCTGCCGGAGCGCCACTGCGAGGTTGTAGTCCTCGCTCTGGTGGTGCACCCCGTGCACGGCCCACATCACGTTGGATACGTGGCTGACGCGGTGCCACCAGTAGTAGATGAAGTCGACGCCGACGAGGCCGATGATCCACGGCCACGGGCTGCCCTCGGGCCACGTGTAGAGCCGCAGGTGCTCGTAGACGAGCGCGTAGAGCCCGAACGTGAGCAGCGTGAGCAGCACCTCGGCGGCCTGGAACACCGCCCCGCAGCCCATGTCGGAGACGACGGTGCCGAGCGAGTAGAGCTCGCGCGCACGCCCGCGCCGGCGAGCGACGAGCAGCTCGGCGATCACCGCCGCGGCGAAGATCGGCATCGCAAAGGCGGCGTAGTTCGGTTCGTCGGACATCGGTCGAGCCCGGCCGCGGTGACGCGCGACTGGTCCGACCAGCAGATTAGCACGCGACCCACGGGCCGACGTGCACGTTCGGCGTGCGTGGGCTCAGCAGGCGGGGCACGAGCACGTGATCTGCCCGTCCCCGCTCTCGCAGGTGTCGAACGGCGCTTCGCAGGTGTCGGGCGGCATGCAGTCGCAGGTCGGCACGCCTCCACAGTCGTCGGGCACGGCCCGACACGAGTAGAACGTTCCCAGCTGGGTCACGCTGGTCACGCAGGCCTCGGTCTCGTCGCAGTAGTCGCACCCTGGCACGGGATCGCAGGCTGCGACGGGGATGCAGGCGCCGCTCCAGCAGCCGCCGCCCTCGCTCACCTCGGGCAGCGTGCCATCGGGGCAGTCGGGCGGCAGCGCATTACAGGCCACCAGGCCCGAGCAATCGTGGGTCTCGCGCCCGCAGGTGCCGTCGTCGCACACCACCCCGATCTCGGGGATGCCGAGCGCGGCACACATGGGCTGGTCGCACTCCATCTCGCAGTCCGGGACCACGTCGTCGACGTGATGGGCGGCGCACTCGCAGCAGTTGTCGACGAGCACGCACTGATCGGCGTCCTCGCAGACCATCGGGGGCGGCAACGGCTCGTCGGTGGTGCTGCTCTCGCCGTCGTCGGTGGCGACGGTGGTGTCGCCCGGGCCGCCGCCGGTGGGGTCCCCGGTGCTGCCGGTGCTACCGGTGCCGGTGCCCTGGGGGGTGCTGTCGGCGGCGTCGTTGGCGTCGTTGTCCGCGGTGGATTCGTTGCCCGAGACGGGACCGGAGGTGGTCATCGCGTCGGTGTCGATCGGCGGGGCCAGGCCATCGTCGGAGCAGCCGGCGAGCAAGAGGCATGCAATCGATAGGGATGAGATTCGAGCAAGACAAAGCATGGGGGGAGCGTAACACGATGGCTGGTGCGCCGGGTCCAGATCGGCGAGGTCGAGCCGGGCGGCGTGAGCCTCCGCAACCCTACCACCCAGTGATTCCGACCGCATCCGTTCGCCTCGGGCTTCGCACGTGCCAGGCCGCAGGCGTGAGCCACGAAGACGATCACGAGAAGCTCTTCCACAAGTATCTCGAGCACCATCTGGCCGGTGCGTTGGGAGGCATCGCGCACATCGAGCGGATGGCCGAGGTCGAGCCCAATGGCGAGCTCGAGCGGACGCTGAAGGTGCTGGCGCAGCAGATCGGCCAGGAGCGCGACCGGCTGCGCGAGCTGGCGGAGGTGGTGGGGGCCGACACCGACCCGGCGGTGAAGAAGGGCATGGCCTGGCTGGCCGAGAAGCTGGCGCGCGGGGTGATCGACCCGGGCGTGGGCTCGCGCTCGCCGCTCGGCCGCGTGCTCGACCTCGAGCTCATGATGTCGGCGGTCGCGGGCAAGCGCGCGCTGTGGCAGACGCTCGTGGTGCTCGCCGAGACCGATCTACGGGTGCCCAAGGAGGAGTGCGAGCGGGGCATCGAGTCTTCGATCGCCCAGATCGACACGCTGCTCGACCTGCACCGCTCCGCGGTGGGCGAGGCCTTCGTCGGCCAGTACGCGAAGACGCGGCAGGCCGGCTGAGGTCTCGAAGGGCACACCGCCGCTTCGGGGCTGGTGGCCGTGCACCGCCACGGCCGCCAGCGCTGCCGCGGCCTACGCCTTGGCCACCGCTCGAGCGGTTGGGATAGACTCGCCGAGCTCGGCGCCGGGAGGCAACGCCTGGTCGTGGATTCGTCGACGCGAGTCACAACGGACACGCTCCACCGGGATGCCTTCACCGACGGGTTGTTGGCCGAGCTGTACGTGCTCTCCCATCGGCTGATGGAAGAGAGCGAGCCTCACTTCCGGGCTCACGCGCTGGCCAACGACGTCGTGCACGTCTTCCGACGGGCGGACACGCGGGAAGCGATCGGCTTCCAATTCTGGCGGACGTTGCCCATGACCCGACCCGGGTGGCGAGCCATCGTGGGCGGGAAGCTGCGGATCCTGCCGGCGTTCCGACGCAGGGGTCTGCACCTGGAGTCGGGGCTGCGGTTCTACGCGCAAGCTCGCGCGAGGCATCCACTCGATCGGTTCTATCGCCTGTCGATTGCCAGCATCTTCGGCTACGTATCGATCGTCTCGGCCTTGGCTCGCGTCGATCACTTCGAGCCCGCCTCGCGCACCGATGAAGGAATCGCGCTGCACGCTGCATTCACCCGGGTCGCCGAGGAGAACGACTTCGCGATCGATCCGACGGGTCTGTTCGACGTCGGCATCACGATGAGCGTCGAGACATTGAAACAGTTCGATCCACTTTACTTTCAGAAGCCTGCTGCGAGGGCATATGCGAGCATCAACCCGGAGTATCGGCACAATGGTCGCTATGTCGGCTTCTGGTTCCGCTTCACGGCCGCGAATTTGCTGGCGCTCGCGTGGTCCGTGGCCAGAGCGCGAGCTCGACGACCGTGAGCATCTGACCCAAGGACGAAGGAAGAAAAGGCGCTGAAATGGCGGTCTACGTGATCTCTCGGGTGAGCATTCAAGATCCCCAAGCAATGCAGCAGTATGTCGACCAGGTCGTCCCCATCGTCGAGGCCTTCGGCGGAAAATATCTCGTTCGCGGCTCCAATGTCCGCGCGATCGAGGGCCAGTGGGAGAGCGACCGCATGGTGGTGCTGGAATTCCCATCCGAGGAAGACGCGATGAAGTGGTACCACTCCGCGGAGTACCGCCCATTGAGAGACTTGCGCCAGCGCAGCTCCCGAGCGGTGATTCTCCTGGCCGAAGGGCTGCCCGGGCTCCCCTAGGGAACCAGCGCCGGATACCGCTCGAGCCACGCTTCCACCGCAGCCCGCTCGTCACCCTCGAGCCCCGCGAGCGCCTGCTCCGCGAGCGCTCGCGCCCGGGCGCGCGCTCGCGGCTGGTCCTGCAGCGCGCGGGCCAGCGTGAAGCGAGCCCGAAACCTCTCGCTGGTCTCGCCGTCGCTGTCGAGCAGCCGTTGCGCCCGCTCGGCCAGCGTGCGTGCCTCCTCGAGGTGGCCTCGCTCCAGCTCGGCCTCGGCGAGTGACAGGGTGGTGATACCGATCTGCGCACCACTGGTGCCCGGCGCATGTACGTAGATGTCGAGCGCACGTCGCAGGAGCCCCACCGCCTCGTCGAGCTCGCCCTGCTGTTGCCGCACGCCGCCGAGGTACTCGAGCGAGCTGGCGACCTGCAGGTGGTCGGGTCCGAGCGCTCGCTCGCGGATCTCCAGCGCGCGCTGGTAGTGCGCGGCCGCCTCGACCAGCTCGCCGCGCTGCTTCCGAAGCGAGCCGAGCCCCGTCTCGACGAACGCCACGTTGGGGTGGGACTCGCCCACCTTGGCCACGAAGATCGCCCGCGCCCGCTCGAAGGCCTCGCGCGCCTCGTCGAGACGAGCGCCGCGCACGAGCGCGTTGCCGAGGTTGGACCAGGCGATGCCCACGTCGAGGTGGTTGGGGCCCAGGGCGCTCTGCTTGACCTCGAGCGCCTGCTGGAACAGGTCGCGCGCCTCGTCGATCTCACCGCGCTGCCCGTGGAGCGAGCCGAGGTTGTTGAGCAGCCACCCGCGTGCGACCGGGTCCCCGGCCCGCTCCACTGCCGCGCGCGCGCCGAAGCGCAGGGAGAGGCTCCGGTCCAGCTCGCCCTGGGCCATCACTGCATAGATGAGCGAAGACCAAGCCCGCGCCCCGGTCGCGTCGTCCTTGGCCCGTGCCGCGGCCTCGATGGCCTCCTGCAGGGTGACCTCGCCCGTCGCCTCCGAGCCCCCCAGGACCTGCAGCCGCCCCAAGGCCTCCAGCGCCTCGGCCAGCACGGGCTCGTGGTCTACACGGTGTGCACCCTCCACCGCCGCGGTCGCAAGCCGGGTGGCCTCGCCGATCGCACCGCCTTCGCTCAAGGTGTCGGCACGGTCGAGCTCGCGGCGCAGCGCGAGGACCTGCTCGCGCCGCTCGGGCTCGACCGGCAGCGGCAGCGCGGCCTCCAGTGCGTCGAGATCGGCGCACGACTCGAGGCGGGGCAGCTTGAACGGCAAGACCGTGCGCTCGAGCGCGTCGGAGGGGCTCGAGACCTCGGCGAGCGCGTCGATGGTGGCCTGCAGCCGCCCGTGACGTCGCTGCAGGCAGCGCGTGCGCTGGTCGAACAGCGCCTCGGACTGGCTGTTGTGGACGTAGGTGGCGCGACACGACTCCTGCTGCATGTCCACCCACGCGTCGCTGTAGGCGTCGAGCTCGGCCTTCACCCGTTCGAACAGCTGCGGCGCCTCGGCGTGCCCGCTGCCGAGGAACGCGGCCTCCACCGCCTGCTGATCGGAGCGACCCCACGTGCCCTCGAGCGCGGCGCGGGGATCGGCGCAAGGCGCATCCTGGACCAGCGCGAGCACGATCGCCCCGGCTCCGAAGGCCCCCACCAGCGTCGCCGCGGTGGCCTGAACCAGCCAGCGACGCGGATGCAGCAGCAGCTCGAGCGCCGCCAGCAGCTCTTCCATGGTGGCCCAGCGCGCCTCGGGCTGCTCCGCCAAGCCCCGCAGCAGGATCCGCCGCAGGCGGCGAGGTACCGCCCGTTCGTGAGGCCCCTTCTGCAGCGCTCCCTCTTGCTGGGCGGTGATCAACGCGAGCAGCGAGGCGTCGTGAAACGGCAGCACGCCGTAGAGCGCCTCGTAGAGCGAGACGCAGAAGCTGAACTGATCGCTCTTGGCGTCGGCCGGCCGCCCCATGATCTGCGCGAGCGGTAGGTAGCTCAACGTACCCATCACCTTGCCGCTCTGGGTCATCCGCTGCTGGAGCGCGCCATCCTCGATCCGTAGCGCTCGGGGCGTGGTGGGCTCGCTCGCCTTCGAGCCGCGCGCCAGGCCGAAGTCGAGCACCCGGACGCGTCCGTTGTCGCCGATGATGCAATTCTCCGGCTTGAAGTCGCGGTGGATCAGATCCCGCGCATGCGCGGCGGCCAGACCTCGGCCCGCCTGCAGGTAGACCTCCACGACCTGCCGCCAGGGTCGTCGCCGCCGCTGCCACTTTCGCAGGGTCTCACCCTCGACCAGCTCCATCGCGATGAACATCTGGTCCTCGACCATCCCGACCTCGTACACCTGTACGACGTTGGGATGAGAGAGCTGGGCCAGCGCCTGCGCCTCGCGGAGCAGGCGGTCCTTGGCCTCGTCGAGGCGACCGTGCAGCAGCTTGAGGGCCACGGTCCGCGCCAGCGTCTCGTCGAGCGCCTCGAGCACGGTGCCCATGCCCCCGCGGCCCAGGACGCCGCGCACCTGGAAGCGACCCAGTCGCCGCTGGGTGCTCGCCTGGGCGGCATGATCTCGCCCGCCGCTCGGGCCGACGGTCTCGTCGCCGGGCGTCGAGAAGGCGTCGATGGTGTCGGCGAGCACACCAGGACGCTGCGCGGCGACCTTTCGCCGCGTCACCACGAATGCGTCGCCGAGCGGCCGGCCGCCATGGTCGTCGCCGATCACCCTTGTGCTTTCCTCGATCGCGCGCGGGCAGTCGCCGGCTGGTTCCGTCGACGACGCTCGGCATCCGTCGCGGCTCGTGGTCATGAACGACTCTGGCGCTAGGGTGCAGCCACGTGCACGGAGATGGCATGGTAGGTGGGCCCGGCTGGATCGGGCTGACAGTCGATGATGTGATCTCCTGCATGAGCGTCACAACCCGCGTCCTCCATGCAGTCGGCGAAGGTGGTGATGCCGCATTCTTCCGGGCTCAGCGTGCAAAAGCGCCCCTGCTGCTCCGCCGCCGTCACGCCCTCGGCCGACCCCCGGCACGCATACTTCGACCCGGGGTCGGTGAAGACGTTGCCGAAGAACGTGCCTTCGTACATCGGGAAGCTCGGCTCGGTCCCGAACCCCAACGTGGCGTGGTCTCCCTCCACGAAGATTTCGACCTCGTCCCCGCTCTCGTTGGTGCGCGCCAGCAGGCATGCGCTGACCCACTGCTGACAGCTCTCGTTGCAGGGCCCGTTCTTCCACTCGGGCGCCAGACCCAGCGCTCCGTGGAGCGTCTTGTTCTTGCTGTTGTTGGTGCCGTTCTTGGAGACCGAGATGCTGTCACCTTCGTCGAGCGCGCACTCGACGATGTACCGGAGCACCTCCTCACCCTTCTTGTCCACGTCGTCCAGCCAGCCCGAGCCGTTCAGCCCCTGCGGTGTGGACAGCGCAAACGCAGGATTCAACCCGCTGACCGAGGGGTCGGCGAGCCCGTTCATGATCCAGTCGCCGCCACCCGTTCGCCCGCCGCCCGTCTCCAACGGCGTCGTGGGCGGTACGATGATCGTGCCGCCGGTCTCGCCCGATCGCCACTCGAGCGCCTCGAGCTCCTCGACGCCCTCGGTGGCACAAGCTCCCAAGCTCCCCAACGCCGCAATCATGATTCCGTGGATGAGTCGCATGTAATTCCCGTTGGTTTCGTTGCCGGTTTTCGGCTCCCACCTCGCAATGGAGAGGAGCCCCTGGCAGACGGAATACCGAGCATGCATATAGCTAGCCAACGGATACGGCAGGCAGGATCGGATGTCGATTCAAGGCACTAGGCGAAGAAGGCGTCGCGGATCGATCGATCCGTGCGCTCGGGCTCGAAGGAAGGTGAGCGCAGGCGCACGGGTGTGACGTGCACGGCGGGTCTCGCGGCATGCGCGAGCGCTCGACCTCTACCCCGGCGCATCGTGCTGGGCAGCAACGACGTCGAGGAGCGCGTCCATGGCGAAGGGCTTGGCCAGGTGGGCGACGAAGCCCTGTGCACGAGATCGCGCGAGATCACTGGGTTGATCCCAGCCCGTGACGGCGACGAACCGAGCGTGGCGAGCATTGGGGTGCTGCCGCAAGCGGATGGCCAGCTCGTAGCCGTCGAGGTCGGGCAGGCCGATGTCGAGCAGCACGACCTCGGGGCAAAACGACTCGATCACGTCCAGCGCCGATCGGGCATCCATTGCGGTCGTCACGACGTGACCCTTGAGCTCGAGGACCATCTGCGTCATCTCGGCCGCGTCGACGTTGTCGTCCACCACGAGGACACGCCGCGGTGCCGAGGCTTGGTGGTCGTTGCTCGCTGTTCCTGCGTCTGCTCCCATCGGCAGCTCACCATAGCAATCGATGCTCGCACTGCCAGCCGCCATGGCGACGGGGCGTTGCGAAATCTACGTTGGCGCGGCCACACAACCGCAGCCGCGCTCGTCGTGCGCTATCGCTGGCGCGCTTGCTGTGACCGCCCCGCGGCGGTCTACTCGCCCCCATGCCCCATCCGCTCGCCGGCAAGCCCGCCCCTCGCTCCCTGCTCGTCAACGTGCCGCGGCTCGTCAGCGCTTACTACACGACGCACCCCGATCCCGAGCGACCGGAGCAGCGCGTGGCATTCGGCACCTCCGGCCACCGCGGCTCGTCCCTGCACGCCGCGTTCAACGAGGACCACATCCTCGCGATTGCCCAGGCCGTGGTGGAGCACCGCACCACTCGCGGCGTGACCGGCCCGCTCTACCTCGGCCTCGACACCCACGCGCTCTCCGAGCCCGCGCGCGCCTCGGTGCTCGAGGTCCTCGCCGCCCACGGCGTCGAGGTCCGGATCGACGATCGCGACGGCTATACCCCCACGCCCGCGGTTTCCTTTGCGATCCTCGAGCACAACCGCGGCCGCAGCTCGGGCCTCGCCGACGGCCTCGTGATCACGCCGAGCCACAACCCGCCCGAGGATGGCGGCATCAAGTACAACCCGCCCCACGGCGGACCGGCCGACGACAGCGAGACCAAGGTGATCGAGGCCCGCGCCAACGCGCTCCTGCAGGGCGGCCTGCGCGAGGTCCGACGGATCCCGCTCGCGCGCGCGCTCGCGGCCGACACCACCCGGCGCCACGACTTCATCGGCCCGTACGTGCGCGCCCTGCCCGAGATCGTCGACGTCGAAGCAATTCGCGCCGCGGGCCTGCGCATCGGCGTGGATCCGATGGGCGGCTCGGGCCTGGCCTACTGGGCGCCGATCGCCGAGCTCCATGGCCTGTCGCTCGAGGTGGTCAACGACGCGGTCGACCCCACGTTCTCGTTCATGACGGTGGACAAGGACGGCAAGATCCGCATGGACTGCTCGTCGCCGTATGCGATGGCGAGCCTCGTGGGCCTCAAGGATCGCTACGACATCGCGTTCGGCAACGACACCGACTACGACCGCCACGGCATCGTGACGCCGAGCGCGGGGCTGCTCAACCCCAACCACTACCTCGCGGTCGCCATCGAGTACCTGTTCGCGAATCGGCCGCAGTGGCCGCTCGAGGCGATGATCGGCAAGACGCTGGTCTCGAGCAGCATGATCGATCGCGTGGCGAAGGAGCTCGGTCGCCCGCTCTCGGAGGTGCCGGTGGGCTTCAAGTGGTTCGTGGACGGCCTTGCCACCGGTCGCTATGCGTTCGGCGGGGAGGAGAGCGCGGGCGCCAGCTTCCTGCGCATGTCGGGCAGCTCGTGGTCGACCGACAAGGACGGGATCATCATGGATCTCTTGGCGGCCGAGATCACCGCGCGAACCGGCAAGGATCCGGGACAGCGCTACCGGGCGCTCACCGAGCGGTTCGGCGCGCCAGTCTACGAGCGGATCGACGCGCCGGCCAATGCGGCGCAGAAGCAGGTGCTCAAGCAGCTCTCGCCCGCGCAGGTGCCGGGCGACACGCTCGCCGGCGAGCCGATCCTCGCCAAGCTCACCACCGCCCCGGGCAACGGCGCGGCCATTGGCGGGCTCAAGGTGGTCACCGAGAACGGCTGGTTTGCCGCGCGGCCCTCGGGCACCGAGGACGTCTACAAGATCTACACCGAGAGCTTCCTCGGCCCCGAGCACCTCGCGCGCATTCAGAGCGAGGCGCAGGCGCTCGTGGGCCAGGCGTTCGCGGCGGCCGGGGTCTAGTCAGCCACCAATACGCAGACGTTGGCCTCGCAGACCGCCGTCTCGTTCAGGCATGGCGACACCTCGCATGTCCCGTTCCCCGGCACCGTGGGCGGCTCGCAGGCGGCTCCCACCTTGCACGAGCACCCCTCGCTGTAGTCCACGATGGCCTGGCAGTCGTCGGAGGTCTGGCAGGGAATGATCGGCGAGGCCGACTCCGTGTTGCCGTCGACGTCGGTCACGTCGGCCTCGATGAGAACGCCACCGTCGGCGACCCCGAGCTCGCTGAACCGAACCTCGGACGTATAGGACTCGCTGTTCCAGTTGAAGTGATTGCGAGTGGGGGAGCCACAGTCCTCGAACACGGGGGCGACGTCGGCAAGCAAGGCGTTCACGCAGTACTCGCTCGTCCCCCACGGCGTGCACCCGTTCGGGTTCTCCGTGGACGGGTTGATCAAGTTGTCGGCAACGAGGTCATCGTAGAGGGTGATGTTCTCGCGCCGCTCGATGTCCATGGTCTTCGTCACCGGCGAGCCCTGGCCGCACAGCGGCGTCACGGTGACGGTCACCTTCGACACGTCGATCTCCTCGGCGTCGGTCTCGTGTCGCACCCAGAACCGGTCCGAGCCGGCCTCACACCCGGTCTGCGACAGGGTCATCAGGATCTCGGGCGCAGAGTCGTTCGCTTGCGAGCGCGGGAGCCAGCGCAGCGGGTTGAGCGAGTAGAACAGGTAGTTGCGCCCGCGAACCTCGAAGTGGAGGTGCGTGAGGCCGCCGTCGCTCGTGCCCATGGTGCCGATGGAGCTGCCGGCGTTCACGACGGCATTCTGGCTCACCGTGACCGCGTGGAGATGGTTGTACCGCGTGTAGTAGACGCTCGCCTCCGACGCGTTGGTGGCAGGTACGCCGCCCGCGACGAGGTGCTTGACGACGACCGTATAGCCGTCGTCTTGCGAGCTCGCGACCGAGTGCACCCGCCCGTTGGCCACGACGTAGATGGGGATGTTGGTCGTCTCGTCCGGCTCGCTCTCGGCGAGCGCAGGCCAGAGGTCCAACCCCGAGTGGAAGTCGTACTCGCACCCGCTTTGATCGGTGAGGCACCGCGGTCCGAAGGGCGAGATGATCTTGTCCGGTGTCGACGACCCGGAGAGGGGCCAATTCGCGAATTCGACCGAGTTGGCGGGCACCGCCGCCTTCGAATCGTCCAGCGGGTGGACTCGGAAGACGAATTCGTCTTGTTCATCCAGATCGGCCGAGTCTTCCAGCTCCTCGCACGACGCGAGCGAAATCAGCGAAATCGACGAGAGGAGTAACAGAACGGGTGTCTTGTTCATGGGCTCTTCCTTGCCGTCCGAAGGCATTTTGCGCAAATCACGCACGTTCGAAAGCTCGGCCGGACGAGCTGTTGGAGCACGCACGCGGTCGATGTGACCCAAGTTTTTTTGGTGGAGCACATCGACATGCCTCCCTTGCCGGGACGGTCCCATGGCGGTCTACTCCTCGACGTGCCCCCCTTGCCTGGCGTGGACACCTGGCTCTGTCCTGCGTGCCTGGCCAAGAGCGTCGCCGGGTACGACAGGTGTGCGGCCTGCTCCGCGCCGCTGGTGCTCGGCGGGCGCTTCGTGGTGCTCGAGCCGCTCGCGAGCCACGGCTCGGCGCACACGCTGGGCGGCATCGACCGCGAGAGCGGTGCGCCGGTGATCCTCAAGACGCTGAGCATCTCGGGCCTGGCCGACTGGAAGCAGCTCGAGCTGTTCCAGCGCGGCATCAAGGTGCTGCGCGGGCTCTCGCACCCGGGGCTCCCGCGGCACCTCGGCGACGGTGACTTCGCGCGAGGCGGGGAGACGATCCACTTCTGGGCGCAAGAGCGCGTGCCGGGGCGCACGCTCGCCGAGGCCCTCGAGCATGGCCAGCGCTGGAGCGAGGCGCGGGGCCGGGCGCTGGCGGACGCGCTGCTCGAGATCCTCGAGTATCTGCAAGGCTTCAGCCCGCCGATCCTGCACCGCGACGTCAAGCCCTCCAACGTGATCGAGCGACCCGACGGCGGGTTCACGCTCATCGACTTCGACCTCGTCAAGGACACGCTCGACCCCGAGGGCGGCGAGACCACGGCGCTCGGCACCGCCGGCTATGCACCGCTCGAGCAGCTGATGGGGCGGCCGGTGCCGGCCTCCGACGTCTACGGGCTCGGGGCCACGCTGGTGGCCTTGCTCTCGCGCAAGTCGCCGGCCGACCTGCTCGACGAGGACGCGAGCCGGCTCGACTTCCGTCCGCACGTGCGGGTCTCGGACGCGTTCGCGGGCTTCCTCGAGCAGCTCGTCGAGCCACGCGTGAGCCGGCGACCGGTGGATGCCACGGCCGCGCGGGCGCTCTTGCGGGCCACGGTGGCGGGCGAGGCCACGGCGAGCGCCGCGGCCATGCGAGCGCTGGCACGGGTGAGCGAGGCCGAGGCGAGCGCGAGGGCGCTCGTGAGACCGCGCGGAGCGGCGGATGGGAATGCGCTCGACGAGCTCGCCGGGGCCCGTAGCGTGCTCTTGCGCCTGCTGCTGCGGCGAGCAGCGTTCGCGGGCGCAGGGCTCGTGCTGGCGGACGGCAAGCCCGCTCCGATCTCCGCGGTGATCCCGGGCTGCAACAACGTGGTGATCGTGCAGACCAAGCTCGCCGAGCAGCACCCGGCCCCGTGGTGGATGCTGCCCGTTCGGGCGGCGATGCTCGGCGGCGTCGCCGTATTGCTGACGGCCAAGGGCCTCGCGCTCGCGGGGATCCTGCTGGCGACCTGGGTGGTGAGCGGGCTCGTGGTGCGCTACCGCGTGGAGCTGCCGCCCGGCCGCGCCCTGTTCAAGGGCGGGCTCAGCAACACCGGCGAGCCCGGCACGTACTGGCTGCGCCGGCGGTGGTTCGAGAGCGCGTACTCGATCCCCACGGCTCCGCTCCACCTCGACTGGCGACCCGTACCCACGCGGCTCGAGCAGGGCGAGCGCCAGGTGTGGCTGGAGCTCGAGCTCGAGCTGTGGGTCCAGCCATGCACGAACGACCTGGGGCAGTTTCGGGCACTCTTGGCCTACCAGAGCTGGCAGGAACATCCGCAGGTCGCGTCCAAGCGGCTGCGCCTCCAGGTGATCGAGGCCGTGGCCCAGCACCTGGGTAGATCGGGGCTGCTGGCGCGGGTGAACGGCCGGCCCGTACGGCTCGAAGACGACGAGGACGTCCAGCTCGCGATCGGCCTGGGCTTCCAGGAGCTGGGGCTCGAGCTGGTGCAGATGGGGCCGTGTCGGATCGCGCTCTGTCATCGCACCAAGGACCTCGAGACCGACGACCGGCTGTGGATCGACACCCGGCCACCGCCCTCCGCCTAGTCGCGGTATCGTGGGGCGTGTCGAGGATCCTCGAGTCCGAGCTGCGCCGCCTGCTCGTGGGCGACGACGACGATGCGATCGAGTCCACGCTCGGCCGCTGGTTTCGCCCCGAGCCGCGCTTCTCGGCGCCGTTCTTCTACGACTGGGTGCCGCTGCCCGATCTCGACGTGGTGATCGGCGACGACGAGGGCGGTGGTACCTACGAGGCCGCGGCGCGGCGGCTCATCGACCTCGCCAACACGGCCAACAAGGCGCTGCGGGCCCGCCGGTTCGCACAGCGCCGGCGCCAGCACCCCGAGTGGCCGGTGGTGGTGTGCGAGGGCGACTCGTGGATCGCCCACCCGCTGGTCCAGGACATCGGCGACCACCTGTTCGACGACCCGAGCAATCGCTTCGTCGTGCGCAATTGCGGCGCTGCGGGTGACCGCCTGTCTGCGATGGCCGCAGCACGCGAGCACGAGGCGGTGCTGACCGAGACCAACGCCGTGGCGCTGGTGCTGAGCGGCGGGGGCAACGATCTCCTGGTCCCGTTCCGCGAGTTCTTGCGCGCCTGGGTGCCCGGTGACGACCCCGCGCGGCTGGTGACCGAGGTGCTCGAGCAGCGGCTCACCGAGCTCATGATCATCATGCGACAGGTGCTCCATGGCGTACGCGAATGCCACCGCGCGCTGCCGATCGTCGTGCACGGCTACGACTACCTGCAGGTGGCGGCGCCCGAGCATGGGCTTTATCTGTCGCCGTACTTCGACTCCTCGCACATCGCGGAGCGAGGCGAGCGCCAGTCCACGCTCAATTACATCGTCGATCGCTTCAACCACCACCTGCGTGACGCCACGCTCGACATCGAGGGTGTCGCCTACGTCGACGTGCGCGGTCGGGTGGGCAGCAACGAGTGGTATGACGAGATCCACCCCAACGACGACGGCTTCGCCCGCGTGGCGGAGACGATCGGCGAGGTGGTGCGCGATCGATTGGCGCGGGGCTAAAAGGCCGCGGGCGCTTCGCCCGGGCCGTCACGCGCCCGCGCGAGCCTCGAACGCCAACGGTAGCCGTACGAGCGAGCGCAGGCCGAAGCTCGGCACCCACTGCAGCGGCTCCTGCCGCCGAAACCCATCGAAGCGCTCGAACAGGCCCTGCAGGGCCGCGCGGGCCTCGAGCCGCGCCAGCATGGCGCCGGGGCAGAGGTGCAGCCCGAAGCCGAACAAGATCCCGAGCCCGTAGGGCTACCCGCGTGGTGGGTCGAGCAGCGAGCCGCTCTCTCGCTTCTCGATGGCGGTGAGCCACCGCCGCACGTTCGCGAGTCGGTCGAGCACGGGGCCGCCCTCGGGGAACAGGGCGATCGTGGCCACCACGGGCGCGAGCATCAGGTCGGCGAGGCTGAAGCTGGTGCCGGCGAGCCACGCCTTGCCCTCGAGCCCGCGCTCGACGAGCCCGAGGTCGTGCTCCATGCCGGGCACGGCGGCCTTGGCCTTGGCCACGTCGGGCGCCTGACCCTGGAGCTGCGCGCCGATGTAGACGAACGCGTAGTCCTTGATGAGGTGCTGGTAGAGGTAGCAGTTGTGCACGCTGATCCACTGCTCCATCGTGGCCATCGCCGTGGGATCGCTCGGCACCAGCGAGGGGCCGGGGAACGCGGCGTCGAGGTAGCGGACGATCGCCTGGGTCTCGTAGAGGCGTACGGCGCCGTGCTCGAGGATGGGAACCTTGCAGAACGGGTGCAGGGCTCGGTGGGCGTCGCTGCCGAGCGCGATGGGCGCGAGCTCGTGGCTCACGCCCTTCTCCACGCAGGTCATGCGAGCGGTGCGAACGTAGCTGCTGGGAGCGGGACCGTAGAGGGTGATGGTGGCCATTTCACCCCCACGACGGTCGAGCCCGGCGCCGATCGACATGTGCGTGCAAGAAAAATCGGTGAGGCCTGGCGCACCCGCTACGGGCGCGCGCGGGCAGGCTCCGGTCGGCGGTTGGACACGCCCGCCGGAGCGAGAGTTTCTTCGTTCGATGCGAGCTTGGTCGCGGTCATCGCCGTCGCGACTTGCTACCGTGAACGGCAACGGACAAGGCTTCGATGCAACCTCCCTGCTCTCGTCGACGCTTCATGACGGCCGGTACGGCGATGCTGACGGCACCCGCGTTCCTCGTGGGATGCGGCAGCCGCCCGGCCCGCACCGCCACCGTGGCCCCGGCCGCGACCGCCGCCCCGGACAACCCGTTCCTCGAGTGGTTCGCCATCGACGAGGCCCGGCTGCGCCGCGTGCTGGCCGAGCTCGGTGCGCGCGGGGCCGACCGCGGCGAGCTCTACTTCCAGCACACGCGCAGCAATTCGATCTCGATGGAGGATGGCCTCATCAGCTCGGCCCACGCGCACGTGGACCTGGGCGTGGGGCTGCGCGTGGTCGTGGGCGATCAGGTCGGGTACGCGTACACCGAGGATCTCGGCGAGGAGGCGATGATCGCCGCGGCCAGGAGCGCCGCCGCAATTGCGCACGGCGGGGCCTCGCCGGCGCCCGGGGCGTTCACGGCGGCCCACCTGCTGAGCAAGTCGGGCGGGTTCTATCGGCTCGAGGTGCCGTGGAGCGACGTGGCGGTGGATCGCAAGCTGCCGATCGTGCGCCGCGTGGCGGAGCTGGCCAAGGCCGGTGACCCGGCGATCGACAAGGTCTCGGTGAGCTGGGGCGACGAGGACGAGCGCGTGCTGATCGTGGATCTCGACGGGCGCATGTCGCTCGATCGGCGCCCGATGACGAGCCTCTACGTCAGCGTCACCGCGGCGCGCGGCGAGGACAAGCAGAGCAACAGCAGCAACCTCGCGGCGCGCCAGGGCGTCGAGTGGTACACCGAGGAGCGGCTGGCCAAGGTGGCCCGCGAGGCGGTGGATCGCACGCTGGTGCTGTTCGACGCGCGCCAGCCCCCCGCGGGCGAGCTGCCGGTGGTGCTGGCGGCGGGCGCCAGCGGGATCCTCTTGCACGAGGCGATCGGCCACGGCATGGAGGCCGACTTCAACCGCAAGAACACCAGCATCTACGCCGACATGATCGGCAAGGTGGTGGCGCCCGAGTTCGTGACGATCGTCGACGACGGCACGCTGCCGCACGAGCGCGGGGCGCTCAACGTGGACGACGAGGGCGTGCCGACCGAGCGCACGGTGCTCGTCGATCACGGGGTGCTCGCGAGCTACCTGCACGATCGCATCAGCGCCAAGCACTATGGGCTTTCGCGCAGCACCGGCTCGGGGCGACGCGAGTCGTTCCGGCACGTGCCGCTGCCGCGCATGCGCTGCACCACCATGCTCGATGGGCCGCACACGCGCGAGGAGATCATCGCATCGGTGGAGAAGGGCGTGGTGGCCGAGACCTTCACCAACGGCCAGGTCCAGATCGGCGCCGGCGACTTCACGTTCTACATCAAGAACGGCTGGCTCATCGAGAACGGCAAGATCACCGCGCCGATCCGCGACTGCAACATCATCGGCAACGGACCCGATGCGCTGCGGCGGGTGACGATGGCCGCAGACGACAGCAAGCTCGACACGGGCGGCTGGACCTGCGGCAAGGACGGCCAGGGCGTGCCGGTGTCGCAGGGGCTGCCCACGGTGCTGGTGGACCGACTGACGGTGGGAGGGACCCATGGCTGAGATCGAGGATCTGGAGGCGCTGCAGGAGCGAGCTGCGGTGGCGGTGGACATGGCGCAGGCGGCCGGGGCCGAGCACGCGTGGGCGTCGGCCCACAGCTCGCGCAGCATCCAGTGCCACGTTCGCGACGGGGTGCTCGAGCGCATGCAGCACAGCCACTCGCGGCAGCTCTCGGTCGATCTCTACGTCGACGGCCGCTACTTCTCGCACAGCACGAGCGACCTGCGGGACGAGCCGCTGCGCGCGTTCATGGCCGAGGCGGTGGAGCTGACGCGGGCGCTGCAGCCCGATCCGTTCCGGTCGCTGCCCGATCCGGAGCTCTACCGCGGGCGCGCGAGCGTGGATCTCGACGGGCTCGACGAGGGCCTCGCGAGCATGGACACCGACACGCGCGTGGAGCTGTGCCAGCGCATGAACGGCCGGATCGCGGGCAAGCCCGGGGTGCTGTCGGCGACGAGCGTGGTCAGCGACGGTCGCTTCGGCTCCGCGCACGCGAGCTCGAACGGGTTCGAGGGCGGCGAGGAAGGCACGTTCGTGTCGACGTCGGCCTCGGTGACCTTGCAGGACGAGGGCGACAAGCGCCCCGAGGGCGACATGGGGGCAGCGGCGCGGCACCTTGCCGATCTGCCGGATGCCGACTGGATCGCCGACGAGGCGCTCGCACGCGCTCGGGCGCGGCTGGGGGCGAGCAAGGGGCCGACGAAGACGACGACGATGGTGGTCGATCGGCTGGCGGCCGGGCGCCTGCTCGGCGCGCTCCTGGCCCCGGCGCGCGGCTGGGCGGTGCAGCAGGGCCGCTCGTTCTGGGCCGAGAAGCTGGGGCAGGGGCTGGTATCCAAGGTGCTCACGCTCACCGACGAGCCGCTCTTGCCGCGCGCGATGAGCTCGCGGTTGTTCGACGGCGAGGGGATCGCGGCGCGGCCCCGCACGCTGATCCAGGGCGGTGCGTTGCGGAGCCTGTTCATCGACACCTACTACGCGCGCAAGCTGGGCGTGGCGCCCACGACCGGGGGCAGCTCGAACCTGGTGGTGAAGCCCGGCAAGGGCGACCTGGCGGCGCTGGTGGCCGATGCGCGCGAGGGCGTCTACGTCACGTCGTGGCTCGGGGGCAACTCGGATTCCACGAGCGGCGAGTTCTCGCTGGGGCTGCGCGGGCACCTCATCGAGAAGGGCAAGCTCGGCGCACCGGTGGGCGAGATGAACGTGACGGGAAACCTGCTCGAGCTGTTCTCGCGGCTCGTGAAGGTCGGCGGGGACCCGTGGAAGCACGGGAGCCTGCACAGCCCAACGCTGGTGTTCGAGGGGGTGTCGTTCTCCGGGGCGTAGTCGGTCGCGTCACACCTGGTCACACCAGCTACAACCATCTACAACCATCTACATCATGGTGATGTTCAGGATGAACGGCCCAGTGATGGCGCTGTAGCCATCCACGACGACGATCACGGTCTGCCCCGCCGCGAGCGGAACGATGACCTGCGATTGCAGCATCATGGCGTCGTCGTTGCAGGCGAGCTCGGCTCCGCCGCAGCCGTCGAGCACGGCCAGGATCGTGTCGTATCCGGTGCCGAAGGTGTCGAACGAGAAGCTTCCGGCGACCGGGGCCGTGAACTGGTATGTCGCGTCCTCGCCACCACCGTTGCCACAGCTGGTGTAGTGGTCGTCGCCGAGCCCCGAGTTGTCGCCCATGAGCGACTGCGGCACGGCGCTGCCGAGATCCTGGTCGGGGCACACGCCCGGTGGGAACGGCCAGACGCACACGAAGAAGCCGAAGCAGATCATGCCGTCGGGGCAGGTCTCGCCGTTCCCGCACGCGAGATAGCAGTCGTTGGTGCCGTCACCGACGATGTCGGCGCAGGTGATGGTGGGGTTGCCCGTCAGGGGCTCCGCGCAGTCGCTCACTGCCACGCAGCCCTGCTCCGAGCACGCTGTGGTGGCGGCCCCGAAATTCAGGCACTGCTCGTCGGGGAGGCAGACTGCGGCCGGGGGATTGTTGGTGCAATCGCCATAGCCGCCGCCCGGGGGCTCGCCGGTCGAGGACTCACCACCGCTCGACGAGGACTCGCCGGTCGACGTCGAGCTCACCGGCTCGCCGGTCGACGTGCTGTCGGTTCCCGTGTCGAGCCCAATGGTCGTGCTGGTCGAGTCGTCGAGCGGGCTCGAGGTGCTGCCCGGGGTGCTGGTGGCGGAGATGCCATCGCTGCTGCTCGGAGTCAGCGGCCCGCCGGTCGTCGACGGCGTACCGGTCGTCGTGTCGTCGTCGAACGGGGTGGAATCTGGATCGAAGCAGGCGCTCGGCCCGAAGAGAACGAGCAGCGAGCCGAGCACGTACACCGGGAGGAGCTGGCGGGAGAGTCGAGAATGGGCGGGCATGAGGTTGGCTCGGTGCTCTACCCGAGGACGGACAACGTCTCGCATTCGCTCGCGGAATGGAATTCGAAAACGCGCCCTCGCGCTTCGATACGCCGATTCGTACGAATTGCGCGAATTGCGCAAATACTCGGCTCACCACGATCAGTCCACCGGGCACTCGCTCAGCGCTTCGATCCACGCCCTCACCACCGCAGCATGAGGATCGGGAATCGAGGTGGCGACCGGCGGCATCTGCCACGGCCCGCGCGAGGACAGCCGCAGCCACACCAGCGAGTCCGAGGGGTCGCCCGCAGCGACGCGGTACTCCGCCGAGAACGTGCTCGAGTACTGCGGTCGCACCCCGCACAGGCGCGTCTCGGCCAGCGGGGTCGTCCAGCGCAGATCCATGTCGAGATCGGGCGGGGTCCAGCCGCCGGGACGATGGCAGTGCCCGCAGTTGGCGTGCAGGTACGCGCGAGCGCGGGGCTCGTCGGCGGCGTCCTCGTCGGTGTAGTCGGTGATCGGCGTGATGTCGGGCAGCGGGCCGTCGAACATGTCGATCTCGGCGAGCGCGTCCACTTGCGGCATCGCGAGCCCGTCGTAGTCGACGGTGCGCGCGAGCTGATCGAGCCGGGCGCCGAGCGCATGCGTCTCACCGGTGCCGTGGCAGTAGCCGCACTCGTCGCGCGAGGGGAACGTGTGGCGGACGATCGTGGGAGCGCCGGCTTGCGAGGTCAGCAACGGGACCACCTGGCCGTCGCCGAGCAGCTGAGCGTCCACTCCGCCCTCGTCCCACGCGTAGCTGTGGAACTCCCAGCCCCAGTCGCGGCGGATCATCACCCGCGTCTCCACCGGCGTGAGCGCGTCGGGCTCGAACGGATCGAGCGCATAGGAGAACGTCTTGAGGATCGCGGTGCTCTCGGGAAACGAGAGGCCGCCGTCGGCCTCGATGCCGATGCGCATGCCGGGGGGCAGCACGATGTGGCGCTGCTTGTGCGAGCCATCGGTCCACAGCGGGGCGTTGAGGACGTAGGGGACCAGATCGGGCGCAGGCGTGCCCACGCCGGGGCCCGCGAAGCAGCCGCTCTCGGACAGCGCGGTGGGGAACTGCCCGGGCGGGCGCGCGGTCACCAGGCGACCGAGCCGGCCCTCGACGTCCACCGCCACGAGGCCGCCCTGCGGGTCGCTGGCCATCGCCGCGAGCACGGGGTCGAGGCGGCCGACGACCGTCCGTGCGGTCTTGCGCGTGCCCTCGGCCGGATGCGCGGCGAACAGCTTGCCCGAGCAGCGGTCGGCATAGACGAGCGCGCCGTCGAGCTCGGCATCCATCCCGTCGGCGTACGCGGCCGGGCCCACGCCGCAATCGTCGTCGACGTGGCGGTAGCTGGCGAGCGGCAGCGTGGTGTCGAGGCCCTCGCAGCCGCCGGGCACCCGGCAATCACCGCCCTCGAGCCGCGGCCAGCCGAGGTTGGCCCCGGAGGGCACCAGGCTCACCTCGGAGACGGCTGCGCCCGTGTCGGCGCACCACAGGCGCTCGCGCGCGGGGTCGTAGGTGCAGACCGCGGGGTCGCGTAGGCCCCAGGCCCAGGCCTCGGCCGCGGTGCCGCCCTCGCTGGCGAGCGGGTTGTCGGGCGGCAGCGACCAGTCGTAGGGAGCCGCCAGCGTGGAGACGTCGAGGCGCAGCAGGTTGCCGGGGCGCATGTGAGGGTCGTCGGTCGGCCCGGCATCGTTGCCGATCGCATCGTCGCCGAGCGGGATGAAGAGCAGGCCCTCGCCGGCGAACAGGCCCGCGCCACGGCGCGCGTCCACGTCGGTGTGATCGAAGGTGATCACCTCGAGCGCCGCGGTGGCGTCGAGCGTGCGCGGGTCGGTGAGGGTGTGGCGGATCACCCGGGTGCGGATCGGCGCGTCGATCTCGCTGCGTACGTAGAGCGCGTCGAGACCGGTGGAGGCATCGAACGCGAGGCCGGTGATGCGGCTGCCGTCGGCGGGCAAGAGCTCGCGGAGCGGCTCGCTCGCATCGCCGGGCGAGAGCGCCACGAGCCTGCCGTCGTCGGTGCCCACGATCATCACGCCATCGCGACCCGCTACGAGCGCGCGGGCTCCGGTCACCGCGGGCACGTCGATGGGCTCGAACGAGAGCGGCGGCAGCAGCCCCGGCGCCCATCCGTCGAACCGGCAGGTGCGCGCCTCGGGTCGCGGGGGCAGGCCCGGGCTCGCGGGCGTGCCGGTGGTCTCGTCGCCGGTCTGGCCGTCACCGCCGGTGCTGGTGGTGTCGGCGAGCGGCGGCGTGGGGTCGTGATCCTGGCATGCAGAGCAGGCCAGGGCGACCAAGAGCCCTCCGATGCTCGATCCCGACGCCGCGCGCATGTCCGAGCCCGAGGATACCAACTGCCGAGCCATGGCGGGCGGCGCTCGTTTCACCTCGGTCTCGCGACGCCCGCGTTCGCTTGCCCGTCGCTTCGGCCAAGTCTACCGTCCCGCCGATGCCCGCGTCCCGTGCCCCCATCGCCCTCGGGACGTCCGATTTCCGCATGCTCCGCGAGGGAGGGTTTGCGTACATCGACAAGACCGCGCTCGTCGACGACGTGCTGACCGAAGGGGCGCAGGTCCTGCTCGCTCCTCGACCGCGTCGTTTCGGCAAGACGCTCAACCTGTCGATGCTCCGCTGCTTCTTGGAGAAGACCAGCGAGGATCGGAGCGCCCTCTTCGCCGGTCTGCACGCGGCCTCCTCCGCCGTTGCGCGGCCGCACTTCCAGCGGTACCCGGTCGTCTTCTTGTCCTTCAAGGACGTCAAGCCCACCTCCTGGGAGAACTGCCTCGGGGGGATCGCAGGCGTCCTCGCGGACGGCTTCGGGGAGCACGGCTACCTGCTGACGGAAGGCAAGCTCGACACCGCGGACAGGTCGCTGTTCACGGCCATCCACGAGCGCCGGGCCGACCAGCCCGTGCTCGCTGCGGCGCTCAAGCTGCTGTCGCGGCTGCTCGCCCGTCATCACGGGGAGCGGGTGGTGATCCTCATCGACGAGTACGACTCTCCCATCCACGCCGGGCACGCGAACGGCTACTACGACGAGGTCATCGCCTTCTTTCGCGATCTCCTGTCCGGCGGCCTCAAGGACAACCCTCACCTGTTCAAGGGGATGCTCACTGGCATCCTCCGCGTCGCCAGGGAGAGCCTGTTCTCGGGCCTGAACAACGTCGACGTCTTCAGCATCCTCCGCGACCGGCTCGCCACGCGGTTCGGTTTCACCGAGGACGAGGTACGTCGGCTCGTCGAGACCACGGCGGAGCCCGAGCTGCTCGCGGGGATCCGCGACTACTACAACGGGTACGTCTTCGGCGGGCAGGCCATCTACAATCCGTGGTCCGTGCTCAGCTTCCTCAACCGTGGCGACTCGGTCTTGCGGCCCTACTGGGTCGATACCAGCTCGAACGAGCTGGTCCGCGACCTGCTCGTCTCCGGTCCCGAGGGCGTCCGGGTCGAGCTGTCCGCGCTGCTCGACGGCGGCACCGTCGACGCGCCCATCGACGAGAACATCGTCCTGCGGGACCTATCCGCGCGCCCCGACGCGACGTGGAGCTTCCTGCTCTTCACCGGCTACCTCAAGGCGGTCGAGGTCCGCGAGCACGATGGCGAGCTGGACGCCCGCCTCGCCATCCCGAACCGTGAGGTCGCCGGGGAGCTGCGGAGGATGGCCCGGCTGTGGGTCGAGGCCCAGGTGGGTGGCTCGAGCGCCCTCAAGAGCCTGCTCGATGCGCTGCTCCGCGGGGACGCGCCCACGCTGGAGAAGCATCTCTCCGACATGGTCAAGGTGAACCTCTCGTACTTCGACACTGCCGAGCCCGAGCCCGAGCGCTTCTATCACGGCCTCGTCGTCGGCCTGCTCGCGGGGCTGGGTGCGGGCTACGAGGTGCGCTCCAACCGTGAGTCCGGCTTCGGACGCTGCGACGTGCTGGTGCTGCCCAAGACCGCCGGCAAGCCCGGGGTGGTGCTGGAGCTCAAGCGGGTCGCCACCGAACGCGGAGAAACGAGGGAGAAGGCGCTTGCGGCCGCGCTGCGGCAGATTCGGGCCAACGACTACGCTGCCGAGCTGCGGTCGCGAGGCGCAGCGCCCATCCACGAGCTCGCCGCGGTATTCGAGGGCAAGCGGGCCCACGTGCGAGTGGCGGACGAGAAGCCGGCGACCGGGCACGAGCGGAAGCGGGGCAAGGCCGCCGGGCGCCGAAAGCAGCCGGGGCGCAAGGCGTAGGCGTGCCCCCGAGCCGGGGGCACGCCCATGAACCGCTCCCGCTGTCGTGCACGGGACCCACGGTCACAAGCACTCGAGGGCGGTGATCTGCGCCACGACGAGCGCGCCACAGGCTGCGCCCTGCGTACCGGTCACGTCGTGGTACTGGAGGCTGCCCCCGGGTGCCTGCGACTGGCACTGGCCAAAGAGGTCGTCCCAGTAGACCAGCACGTAGCCGCCTTCGCCGTTGATCTGTGCGCTATGGGCCCCGAAGCCATAGTCGGACGAGTAGCAGTTGCCGATCGGCCCGGCTTCGGGGTCGAGCACGAGCGCTTGGAACATCGCCATGTCGACGCACTGGGCCGGGCACTCGTCGGGGCCGGCGACGAGCTGGGGCGGGCCGCCGGTGAGCTCCGTCGAGCACTCCCCGATCGCGACGTCGTCGATGAACCACCCCTGCTCGAAGCTGCAGCAGCTGTCGACGGTCTGGTACTCGAAGCGCAGCGTGCCGGTCTGCCCGGCCAGGATCGCGGTGTCGAGCACGATCTCGTCCCAGAGGTTGCCGGGTCGCGAGGTGTTGTTCGGGGTGCAGAACGCCTGCGGGTTGATGCTGGTGCTGCAATCGACGAGCGCCCAGGTCTGCCCGCTGTCGGTCTGGAAGTAGATCCGCTTGCGATCGTAGCTGCTGCCGCCCTCGTCGACGTGCCACGACCGGAGCGTCAGCGTCTGGTCGAGCGTGATGGAGCCGAGGGTCGCGAACGAGGTCTCGTTGTCGGTGCCGGGATAGGGCTCGGCGCGGTTGCCGTCGGTGCCGAGCACCTGCGACGAGAACGCGACCGCGGCCCGCTGCTGGCTCTGCGGCGCAGAGGTGTAGCGGTGCCAGCCGCCGGTCGACTCGAGCACCGGGCTCACCGGGCCCTCGAAGTCGAACACGATCTCGCCACCGCCGCCGCCGGATGCTCGCACGCTCGTGCCGGCGACGTAGGCATCACACGGGCTGTCGTAGACGCTCCCATCGCAGCCGCACACCGAGCTCGGCTCGTTCGACGTGCCGCAGTCGTCTACGGGCGGCGTGAAGCACAATCCCGCGATCACGTCGCCACAGACGGCGCCCTCGTCGAAGTAGCAGCGCTGGCCGGAATCGCAGTCCGCGTCGGAGCTGCAGCCATGGGGCGGCAGGTACATCTCGTACGTGCCGCACGGCTCGAGCTCGAAGTCGGCATAGCTGGAGTCCCAGTACCAGGCGATGCTCTGGGTCGTATTGCTCCAATGGCCCACCCCCCAGAAGTGCACATCGTCGACCCAGTACGAGGCCTCGGTCGGACCGTCGAAGAACACCGGAATCGTGGTCAGGTTGTTGCCGGGCTGGCCCGTGACGGCCATGGCCTCGTGAGCGGGCACCGTGCCCACGAGCGAGCGATAGGGCACGGTGGTCCCATCCAGCTGGGCCACGACCACCGAGCCGTAGGGGATCGCGAAGTCGACTCCACCCGCGGGGGTCCACTCGATGTAGCTCTGGTTCTCGGCGTCCCAGCCATAGGCGGCCACCAGCGAGTCGCCGAAGTGGTCCTCGAGCTCGGCTGCGCTGTCGGGGCCGCCCAGCATGCACATGCCGAAGGTGTTGTAGCCCTGGACCGTGACCGTGGTGGTCTTCATGACCATGGTCGAGAGCTGGAGGGCGTCGTTCTGTACCAGGCCCACACGGTAGAAGTAGTGAGGGGTCTGCACGGACTGGCTGGCCGCGCCGGAGTCGGTGTAGCTCGTGACGCCGGAGAGCTCGGTGTCCTCCACGCCGGGGGCGAGCGGCTCGTCGAGCGAGATGTGGAGCAGGTCGCTCGCATCGGTCGAGCGATACACGATCACGTCGCCGGAGTAGCCGCTGCTCGACCAGTCGAGCACCACGTCCTCACCCGTCACGCCGCCGAGCGCGATGTCGACGACGAAGCCCGGCACGGCGGCGGCGCGATCGATCGTGGTCAAGCCGCCGCCGGGGCTCCCCGGGCGCTCGCCGACGCCGTCCTCCTCATCGAGCTCCGCGCCCCCACGCGAGTCGGTGGGATCGGCGTTGCACGCCGGACCCGTGGCCAAGGCGGCCATTGCCGCCATTCGTGTCCATATCGTCGAGAATCCCCGTTGCATCGATCGTCCTTCCCCGCTTGGCCGCGTCGCTCCGGGGCTCGCGCACACAGCACACACGGCCCGAAGCTCGTCGAGCCTGCGATGCCGTCACGGCATCAGGGCCTCGATGGGCGAATTCGGCAACCAAATGCACCGTAGCCCCCTATTCGAGGGCTCGTACGCCAGCTCGGATCTTGCGGTACGTCGGGGATACGATGAAGGGATAGATGTGTCAATCCAGTAATTGAACCTACCCTGATTTCTTCTCTGCGCTCGATATCGCGCAGCTCGAAGGCGCACGAATCGATTCGAGATCAGCCATTGCAGCCGATCTCGAACCGATTCGAGCTCGCGGTATCCGTCCGCGCGAGCGCTGCTACTTGCGCAGCCCCTTGTACTCGAACTCCACCGTCAGCGGCTCGTCGAGCGCGAGCAGCTTCTCGAAGTACACCGCATCGCCCTGCAGCGGCAGGCTCACCGGAACCGGCACCGAGCCGGTGCCGAGGCCACCGCTGTCGTTCTGCACCACCGCCTGCTGCTCGTACGCGGGCGTCTCGGTCTCGATGTAGTAGTAGTCGTCGCTGGGGATCGGGTTGGAGAGGTCCTCGACGAAGCGAAGGCTGCCGTCGGCGGTCCGCTTGCGCACCTTGGCCTCCTCGGGCGAGTACACCGTCCACGCCACGTAGGTGCTCGGCGCATCCGCCTGGGGCAGCGCGGCCTCGAACTTGCCGCGGCCGTTGTCGGGCGTGGCTTCCTTGCTCTCGACGTACACGACCTCGACCTCGAACGCGGCGAGCGAGCCCCCGGTCGACTGCGAGCGGAGCAGCGGCACCATCACCCGCCCGTCGGAGGCCTTGGCCGGCTGCACGGCGCGGCCGCCCACCGACGCGCTCCACAGCTCCGCGCCCTCGGGCAGCGCCAGCCGCAGGAACTGCCGCCGGTTGTTGCGCACGCGATACTGCACCGAGGTGAGCCGCCGCCCCTGGCGGGTCCACATCGTGCGGGCGCGGGTCTCGTCGAGCAGCGTCACCAGCACGTCCACGTCGGCGTGCTGCGCCACCTTGAGCGGGATCGCCGGCTGGGAGCCGAGGTACTTGTAGCCGAGCAGCACGGGCTGGTCGGTGATGCCGAGGATCGCGGCGGGTAGCGAGCGTACGTCGACCACGGTGGCGTCCTTGACCTCGCCCGCGCTCACCTCGAGGTTGCCGCGGGCCTCCACGCCCACCCAGCCCTTGGCCCGCTCGACGCCGAGCGGCACCACCACGGGGGCCTGCAGGTCCTGGCTCTTCTCGCCCACCACCTTCTCCATCTGGAATTGCAGCGAGTAGGAGCCCTCGGCGGCATAATTGAGCACCACCTCGAGCGTCCCGTCCTTGGCGTTCCAGTCGCGGATGCCCGAGCCGGTCACGTCGAGCAGGGTCATGTCCTTGGGCAGCGAGAACCGCAGCGTGTTGACCCCCGCGAACAGGATCGTGTCCTGCACGGTGGTGGTGGTGCGCAAGAGGCCATCACCGATGCCCACCAGCGTGTAGACCTCGGCGTAGACCCGCGCGTCCTGCTTGGCGGCCTCGGGGATCTCGACCTGCCAGCTCACCGACAGCGAGCCGGTGGCCGGCAGCGTGGCCTCGACCACCCGGTCGCCGCCCACGACCTTGTCGGAGGTGAGCCGCGCGTTGGCCACGGTGAAGTCGAGGTCCTGCTCGGCGGGCACGGCCAGCTCGAGCTCGGTGGCGCCCGAGGGCGCGAGGTCGAACGCGAGCGAGCTGCGGCCCTGCGCGGTGGTCACCGCGGCGGCGAACTCGAGGTTGAGATCGAACGCGCCGCGGCGATCGGTGACGAGCGTGTAGTAGCCCTCGTCGATGACCACCGCGGCCTCCTTGCCGTCGATGGTGGCCGACTGCAGCGCCACGGTGGCCGGCAGCACCGGCACCCGCGCCCAGCCCTTCTTCTTGAGCACCTCGACGTGGAGCTTGGCCTTGAAGGTGGCGGCGTGCGGGCGGCCGTCCTCGAGCAGCACCTTGCCGGTGTAGCGGGCGGAGGCCAGCGCGTGATCGCGGGGCGCCTCGGCCTCCTTCTCCTTGGTGGCTTCGTAGAGCTTGAGGAATTCGTCGAGCTTCATCACCACGCGCTCGGGCTCTTCGGCGCCGGCGGTGGCGGGCAGGGCGAGCAACGCGACGAGGATGGTGGCAGGTAGTCTGCGCATGGTGGTTGTCTTCCTGGGCGGTCAGCGGCGTGCGTCAGCGGCGAAGCCGGCGGCGTGCGTGGATCTCGATGACTTGGGTCTGGTTGGCCTCGATGAGGAGCTGCTGGTAGAGCACCGTCTGGCCGGTGACCGGGACGATCACCGAGAGGGCCGAGGCGGTGACCTCGGGGGGAGCGAGTGGGGCATTGCGCGGCGGCGCCTGGTCGGGCTGCGCCGTTTGGGCGGGCTCGAGCGTCGCGAGCATCGGCGCGTCGTCGGTGGGGGTGAGCACCGCGCCATCGAGCCCGTCGTCGTCGAAGTCGTAGACCGCCGTGCCGGTGGCCTCGCCGCTCGAAGTGGCGGTTCCGCGCCGATTGGCGAGGCGGCTGCGTGCCGGGCCGGCGGACTTGTACTTGACGCCGCGGCGCTGGGGCCGGAGCGCGCGCCGGCCCGCGCGGCCCGCCATGGACCGACGCTCGACGATGGGCTCCGAGGCCACGCCGGGGTAGCTCACGAGCTCGTCGGTGTAGAATTCCGAAGTCGGCTCGGGCTTGGCCGGGTCGGGCATGGGCTCGCTGGGCTGGTTCTCCGCGACGATCGGCGGCGAGTCTCGGCCGTCTTCATCCGCGCCCGTGGCGGTCGGATCGAGCACTCCTGCCGCGCCGGCGGGCAGCGTGGTGTCCACGACCACCTCCGGGGGCACGTCGAGCATGGCAGCGGGCCCCGGCGTGGTGTTGCCGGCGAGCGGATCCTCGGGGTCTCCGAGCGGCTCGTCGCTGGAGATCACCCGCCGGCTGGCGAGCACCTGCCCCTCGGCCTCGTCCGGTGGCTCGCTGGTGGGGTCCGAGTGGCTGTCGCCGTCGAGCGTGGTGGCGGGGCTCGAGCCGCCACCACCACCACCGCCGTTGAGCGAGCTGGACCGCTCGTTCTTGAATTTCGTGTCGAGCTGGAGCTTCTTGCTCCTCTTGCCCTTCTTCTTGCTCACGCTGCCGAGCTGGGCCTCGACGCTGGTGTTGAGGACCGCTTGCTCGACGGATTCCTTCTGCTCGAGCTTGGCGAGCTTGCCCCCGAGGTCGAGCGCGGCCTGGTACTGCCGCTCGGCCTCGCCGTAGTCGCCGGCCTGGGCCGACTTCTCGGCCTCGGCGATGAGCGTCTCCTGGCGGCGGAAGTCCTCGGACGCGCGCGCCTTGGCCTGCTCCTTGACCCGGCGCTCCATCGTCACGTCGCCCTTCTTGTCGGCCTCGGCCTTGCCCTCGATCACGTCGATGTTGCTCTGCAGGCGCGAGATGTTGGCGTTGCTCACCCCGAGCGCCTCGATCTCCTCGAGCTTTTGCTGGGCGCCCTCGAAGTCGTTGGAGAGGTAGCCCTGCACGGCTTCTTCGAGCAATGCGTCGGCCACCGCGGCCTGGTCGCTGGTCACGCCCGCGCCGTAGGTGAGGCCCTCGCCTTCGTCGAACTCGTCGACGACGTTGCGCTCGCCGGACTCGAGCCGCGAGCGGTAGCGGGGGGGCAGGTAGAGCGTCACGCGTGACGCCGCGATCGGGGCGTCGAGCGTGGGCAGCGGCAGCTCGCGCTGCTCGCGACGCTGCCACGGCTCCTGTTCGCCGAGCAGGATCACCTCCACCGGGAACGAGAGCAGCCCGTCGACGGTCTCGAGCGAGCGCCGCAGCGGGATCCTCCAGGTCTCGTCGTCGTCCTTGGCGGGCAGCGCGGTCTCCTGGCCCACGCGCGCGCCGATGATGCGCAGGCCCGGGGGCGGGCGCACGGCGAGGTGGGCGGCGCGATCGTTGCGCACGTCGTAGCGCACCTTCATGAGCACGCGGCCCTCGTCGGTGGTGGCCACGGTGTAGTCGGCCACGTCGACCACGGTGGGTGGGCCGGGTACCGGCACGAACCGAAGCAGATCGAGGTAGCCCGCGCTCGCGCCCGCGCCGTGCTCGTAGGCGGCGGTGGGCGTGCCCTCGACCAGGCCCTGCCCCCACGCGGGCAGCGAGGCCGCGGGGATCGCCGTGCCCTGCTCGACCTCGGGGATCACCTCGAGCTCGCCGTCGCGCGCGAGCTGCAGGCTGGACTCGCTGCGCCACGCCTCGGGCTCGATGCGCGGCAGCGGCAGCCGGGTCTCGTCGCCGGCCGCGATCGCCTGCGTCCACTTCAGCTCGAGATCCACGCGTCCGCTGACCGGGGCGTTGAGCTCCACCTCGAGCGCGTCGCCGCTCCGCGACCACGTGGAGACGCTCGGGCCCTCCACGGTGAGGTCGTCGCCCACGCCCGCCACGCTGGCCCGCACTCGCGACAGCTCGCCCTGCCGCAGCTCCCACTGCACGTGGGCCCGCCCGCGCACCTCGGCGTCGCCCACCGTCAGGCCCACGCCCACGTGCGCGACCGCCAGCGTGTCGCGGGCCGGCGGCGCCGCGCCGGCGGGATCGTGCAGCCGCAGCGACATGTGCGAGGCGCCCGACCAGATCACGTTGCCCGCGAGCCGGGTGGGGGCGGCCTCGCCGGGGGCTCCCATGATGATCGGGCCGTCGAATTCGTTGCCCGTGCCGAACGCCACGTCTTCGTTGCCCGTGGCGCCGAATGCCGTGCCGCCTTCGTCGAGCACCGGCAGCGGCACGCGCCCGGGAACCGCGACCCGCAGCCGCCCGCGCGTGGCGGGCAAGAGACCGAGCTCGATGCGATCGTCGAGCGTGGTCGGCAGGAACGCGCGGACCCGTAGCTCGACCGTCTGCAGGGCAGGCGCGCGCGCGAGCCTGCGTGCGGGCCTCGCGGGCGGGCGCTTGCCCTCGATCCACGCCACGAGCAGGGTGCTGCCGGGCAGCGCGACCACCGGAGCTGGCTTGCCGTCGAGGGTGGCGCTGCGCAGCTCGAGGCCGGGGCCGAGCAGCTCGCCCGCGAGCCAGCCCGCCTCTTCGGCCACGATCGTCCAGCGTCCCTCGAGCAGCAGGCCGTCCTCCACCGGCCGCAGATCGATCTCGCGCTCGGCCACCCACGGCCCGGGGAGGGGGGCTGCGGCCGCATCGTCGGCCGCCGCGTCGCGCAATGCCTGTACGTACGCCCACGGCAGCTCGACCGCGTCGACCTCGTCGGGCCCGAGCTCCGAGGGCATGGCGTCGTCCACCGTGCCATCGCCGTTGCCGAGCACGCTCTGCTCGGGCGGCACCTCGAACGATGCGACCTCGCCGTCCCCGAGCTCGGGGGGTGCGAGGCCGGCAACGGCCAGCCACAGGTGGGCGAGCAAGGGCAGGGGCACGGGTGGCGGGGAGGGAGGGAAAGGGGGAGCGCGGCCGGCCGAGCAGGCCGAATGGTCGAGCGCGCGTGAGCGAGCGCGTGCACGGAAACGCGGGGTGCGAAGAACGACTTACAGCGGAGCCGCGAGGGAGGGACGGACCGGCGTGGCGCCGGTCGCAGCGAGACCGTTTATACGCGGGTCGGCGCGTCCGGTTCCATGCCATCGCCAGCGAGGCCGAGCCGGGCCGGCTGTACGAGGTTTGGCGGTTCCACGGTTCCCGCCGGCCCCGCCCGCCGTACGCCAGCCCCCCTTGGCTTGGTCCGCACGCGGCCGGATCGGCGCTACGATCCCGTCGAGCGCCGCCTCGCAGACCCCATGTGGAGCCTCGACAACACGATCCAGCGCTACGCCTGGGGCTCGCGCACTGCCTTGGCTGCGCTGCAGGGCCGGCCGAGGCCCACGCCCGAGCCCGAGGCGGAGCTATGGATGGGCGCGCACCCGCGGGGGCCGTCGCGGCTCCATGACGATGGGCGAACGCTGCTTGAGGCCGTCGACCAGGACCCCGCGGGCATGCTGGGCGCCGCCGTGGCGCGGCGGTTCGGGCCGCGGCTGCCGTTCCTGCTCAAGGTGCTCGCCGCCGCCGAGCCGCTGTCGCTGCAGGCCCACCCCGACGCTGCGCGGGCGCGCGAGGGCTTTGCCGAGGAGGAAGCCGCCGGGATCCCGCGCGACGCCCCGCACCGCCGCTACGCCGATCCGTGGGCCAAGCCCGAGCTCGTGTGCGCGCTGGGGCCGTTCGTGGCGCTGTGCGGGTTCCGGGCGCTGGCCGAGTCCCGCGCGCTCGTCGACGCGCTGGTGGTGCCCCGTCTACGCGCACTGGCCGAGCCGCTGTGGAGCCGGCCCGATCACGAGGGCCTGGCCGCCACCGTGCACGCGCTCTCGACGATGGCCGAGCCCGCGCCGCTCGTGCACGAGCTGGTGGCGGCGGCCGGGCCCACCGGGTCGGCCGCCGAGCGCTGGCCGCGGGAGCTCGCGTGGATCCGACGGATCGGCGCCAGGCATGGCGGCGATCCGGGGGTTGCCGTGGCGCTCTTGCTCGAGCTCGTGGAGCTCGGACGCGGCGAGGCGCTGTTCCTCGCGGCGGGCAACCTGCACTGCTACCTCGAGGGCACCGCGGTCGAGATCATGGGCGCGTCCGACAACGTGCTGCGCGGGGGCCTGACCCCCAAGCACGTCGACGTGCCCGAGCTGCTCCGCGTGCTCGACTTCCACGCGGGGTCGGTGCCCATCGTTCGCGCGCGTCCGATCTCCGAGCACGAGGCGAGCTACGACGCACCCACGCCGGACTTCGCTCTCTCGTGCATCGAGCTGCCCGCGGGCGCGCGCTGGTCGGCCCCGGTCGCCGGCCCCGAGCTGCTGCTCGTGGTGGAGGGTCGCGTGCGCCTCGTCGGCGACGCGGCGGGCTCCGGGGTCGAGCTCGGGCTCGGCGCGGGGCAGAGCGCGTTCGTGGCTGCCTCCACGCCGCACCGCAGCCTGCAGGCCGACGCGTCGGCCACGGTGTTCCGTGCCACCGTGGGTGCTTGGGCGATCGACGAGCCCGTGGGCTGACGACGCGTGCTGGTCCGCGACCGCGGTCGCGTATGGCCGGCCCAGACCGGTGCGCAGGATTTTGGCGCTTGCCATTCGCGCCTTCATGATGGAACAAAGGGTCCACCATGAAGCGCACGCTCACCCATCTCGATCGTCGGCAGCTGCTGCTAGGCCTGGGCCTGTTCGGGCTTGCGGGCTGCTGGGGCAGCTTCAACCTCACCGGGCGCGTCTACGACTGGAACGGCTCGTTCAACAGCAAGTGGGTGAGCTGGCTGGTGTTCCTGGTGTTCATCATCCTGCCGGTCTACGGGATCACGTTGTTCATCGATGGGCTGATCATCAATACCATCGAGTTCTTCTCGGGTCGCAACCCGGTGAACCGGCGCGCCGACCTCGGCGGTGGCCATCACCTGGTGCTCCGCGGCGACGAGGGCCGGACGACGCTGCGGATCGAGCACTACGAGCACGAGCAGCTCGTGCGCGCGTTCCAGATCGAGCGCCTGGCCGACGACGAATTCCGCGTGGCGGATGCCGAGGGGCGCGTACGGCTGCACGTGGGGGGCCATCGCGGCGGTGCACGGCTGCGCGACGAGGACGGGCGCACCATCGCCGACCTCGACGCGCAGGCGTTCGCCGCGGCTCGTGAGGCCGCGGTCGCGGGTGAGCCCGTTTCCGAGCGGGTGGTCGACGGCCTCGATGAGCCGGGGCTGCACCGGCTGCTCGCCACCGCCGACCGGCTCGACCGCCGCGGCTGGGTGTAGCGAGATCTGTACATCGGGAAAAAAGGAGGGGCGTGGCTTTGGGCCACGCCCCTCGGACAAATCGGCGCTCGGGAGGGGATCAGGGGAAGGAAGAGACCCCGACCCCGGGAGCCGAAGATTTCGAGGCCTTCCTAGCCGGGCGGCGGCGGATAACAGCAGCCGAGGTAGCAGAAGTAGTCGGGCGGACACGTGTCGGGCATGTCCGAGTCGCACGTGTCGCCGGATGGGCACATCTGCTCGCCGCCACAGCCCTCGGGCGGCTCGGTCTCGCCGAAGCACACCTGGCAGTCCTCGGGCACGCAAGGCACGCCGCAATCGTCGATCTGGCTGGTGCACGTCGTGCAGGCGTCGAGGTTGTCGAGCGAGCAATCGGGATCCGAGTTGAGGAAGATGTCGATCGGCCCCTCGGGGGTCTGCACCGTGCAGCAGCCGAAGCAGTCGCAGCCCGGCGGCACGAACGGCTCGCAGTACTCGATGCAGCCCTGCTCTTGGTTCGGCGGCTGGTTCTCGCAGTTGTTGCCGCCCGTGTACTCGCAGTTGATGAACTCGCCGGGGTTCTCCGGGTCGCAGCGCAGGTCCCAGATGCAGCCGTCGTCGCCCTGGCCGCTGTTGCCGTCGAAGAAGCAGTCCTGCTTGCAGTCCATGTTGTCGCCGGGCAGGCCGGTCTGGAACGAGCTCTCGTCGTCGTCGCAGGGGCCGGTGCACTCGGGGTCGCCCAGGTCGATGAAGCCGTCGCCGTCGTCATCCATCGCGTTGCCGCAGGCGTAGATGCTCCCGCCGCAGTCGAGCGGGTTGCCGGGGTCGTTGGTCCCCGTGCTATCGTCGGACGTGCCCGATCCGCTGGTGCCGCTTCCCGAGTCCGCACTGGGATCGGATGATGCGCTGCCCTCGCTCTCGACCGAGGTGCCCGCCGTGCTGCCCGGGGTCGTGCTCGGACCCTCGGTCAGGGTGGTGGGGATGCCGGTCTCGGTGCCACTCCCCGTATCGTTCCCCCCTGGGTTGTCACTTGGGCAGCCCCCACCGACCGCCAAGGCGAGCGCGCTGACCACCATGAACCGAAGCGCAGTCGTCATCGGGGCATTGGACCGAGCTGGAGGGAACCATTCCAAAGGTGACGGGAATTCTCCTTCGATCGGCGCATGGTCGGCCGTGGCCGCGCTTTCGGCCTGGCTCGTGGCCTCGGCCGGCTGCACCGCCAAGGAGCTGGACGCCTCGTCGGAGGCCCCGAGCAAGGGGCCGGGCGACTCCTGTGCCCCCGAGCGCGACGACGACTGTGGAGAAGGCCTCGCCTGCGAGCCCATGGTCGACCCCGAAGCGGCCCACGTCTGCGCAATCCCAGTGGAGATCCATGGCCGCGTGATCGACGCAATCGACGAGACCCCGATCCCTGGCGCGCTGGTGGCCGCGGTCGACGAGCTCGGCGCCCCGGTCACCACGGTGGTGGAGACCGATGCCGACGGCCGCTACGCCCTGCCGGTGAGCGTGCGGCGGGACGCGACGGGTGAGCCCGCAGAAGCGCCCCGCTGGACGCTGCTGGTCTCGGCCCGCGGCTACTTCTCGTTCCCGGGCGCGCTGCGGCCGGCATTGCCCATCGATGCCGAGGACGCCGTGCCGGCCGACGATGCCGGCCCCACGGTGATCGACGATGCGGCCACGGTGGTTGCTCTCGTCTCGCTCCCGGCCGAGGCGGCGGGCGGGGTCACCGTCTCCGGCCGCGTGGAGGGCGAGCGCGCGAGCGGGACGCTGGTGGTGGCCGAGACGGTGGTGCCGGCTCCGGCGGCGGTGGCCGACGTGAACGGCGAGTTCGTGCTGTTCAACGTGCCCGCGGGCGCGACCACGGTGAGGGGCCATCGCCAGGGCGTGGAGCTCGAGTCGGTGGCGATCACGGTGGGCAGCGAGGACATCGAGGGCCTACGGCTGTCCGTGCTCACCGACGACGTCGACGCGATGGCCGTAGTGACGGGCTCGGTCACGCTCGTCAACGCGGGCGGCGGGCTGGCGACGAGCGTGGTGCTGGTGCCGAGCAGCGTGTACCAGCCCGCGTTCGAGCGCGGCCCGGTGCCCTATGGCCTGCGCGCCCCGGCGCCCCCCGAGGCGCCGAGCATCACCGGTAGCTTCACGATCGCGGGGGTGCCCGCCGGTCGCTACCAGGTGCTGGCCGCGTTCGAGAACGACGGGCTGGTCCGCGACCCCGATGCCTCGATCGGCGGCACGCAGATCCAGGAGATCGACGTCGTGGCCGGCGGCTCGATCGAGCTCGATGCGAGCTTCAAGATCACCGAGGCGCTCGCAGTGGTGGGACCGGGGGCCGACGGGCTCGAGGAGGTCGACGCTGCGCCCACGTTCGCGTGGATCGACGATGCCAGCGAGGATCGCTACGAGATCGTCGTCTACGACGCACGCGGCACCGAGATCTGGCGCGACGACCAGCTCCCGCGGGTCACCGGCGGCGGTGGCACGGTGCAGGTGCCCTACGGCGGGCCCGCGCTCGCGTCGGGCATGATCCACCAGTTCCGCGTGACCTCGTGGAGCGACGGCCCGCAGGGCAGCACCGCGCTCACCCGCAGCGAGGATCTGCGCGGGGTGTTCGTGGTGCGCTGAGCCGGGCCGCCACGCTACTTCTTGTTGGGTCGCAGCCCGTCGCACGTCGGGCCGCCGCCGAGCGCCTCGCGAGCGCGAGTCACGTCGCCCGCGAGCGCGTGGCCGGGCCAGCGCGCGAGGAACAGCCCGTAGGCGCAGCGAGCCTCGTCGGGCTGGCCGGAGGCCTTGAGCAGGCGGCCGAGGTCGATGAGACCGGCCTGCGCGGCGGCCGAGCGCCCGTGGCGGGTCACCAGCCGGCGCAGCGCCCGGATCGCACCGGCGCGATCACCCGCGGCCATCAGCTCCTCGGCCTCGCGCGCGAGCTCGGCCGGGCTCGGGCCCGTCGCGGGCTCGGTGGGCTCGGCCACCACCTCCGCCGGTCGCGTGCGCAGCGTGGTCCAGCGCCCGCGCGCATCCACGCGCAGCACCTCGTCACGCAGCACCTCCACGTGCGCCACGTCGCCCGCCACCTGCACGTGCACCGAGCCCCCGCGCAGCTCGAGCGCGCCGTCGGGCAGCGCCACCTCCACCGGCTCGGCCTCCTCGCTGTCGATCGACCAGCTGCCCTCGGGCAGCCGCATGCGCCTCGGGCCCAGCACCTCGGGCACCGCCGTGGTGGGCGAGAGCGGCGAGACGTGGATCGACGCCGCGAGCACCGGCGCGACGGCCTCCGTGGGCTCCACCGGCGCCAGGACCTCGGGGGTCGGCTCGGGCGCGGCGGCTCTCGTGCTCGGAGCCGAAGGCGCGGGCGAGTCGGTTCGCGCCGTCACCGGTGTGTCCGGCTCCTGCGTCGCGCTTCGCAGCTCCAGCACGCCCACCGTCAAGAGCACCGCGGCTGCGAGCGCGAGCCCGACCGCGAGCCCGCGTCGCTGGCCCGTGCGGCGCTGCTGCCAGCCGGCGTATACCGCCTGCGCATCCACCTGCAGCTCGGGCGGTGGCTCGGCCTGCACGGCATCCACCATGGCCCGTAGCCGCGGGTGGCGAACCGCGGGCTCATCGGGCGCCGGACGAAACGGTTCGACGGTCATCGTGCACCTTCCGGGTCGAGGCCAAGCATCACGCACAGCTGCTCCTCGGCCTTGCGCGTGCGATACGAGACGGTGCTCACCGGCACCCCCAGGCGCAGCGAGGCCTCTTGGAGACTGAGGTTGTCGATCGCGCGCGCCGTGAAGGCCTCGCGGTACTTGTCGGGCAGCTCGCCCAGCGCGGCATAGAGCCGCCGGCGGTGCTCGGTGGCGTCGGCCTCGTCCTCGGGCGTGGCGATCGGCTCCCGGGGGCTGCCGGCCACACGATCCTCTCGGAGTCGCCGTCGCCGCTTGGCGTCCCACCAGTTGCGGACCTTGTTGACCGTGATGCGGTAGAGCCACGTGTCCAGCCGGGCATCGCGACGAAACCCCGGCAGGGCGGAGAACGCGGAGATGAACACCTCCTGGACGAGGTCGTCCACGGCGCTCCGATCACCGGTCATTCTGTATACCTGCCGAGCCACGTCGTCCTTGTGAGCCACGAAGAGAGCGGATTGCGCTGCACGATCGCCCCGCTGGGCCGCGGCCAGCATGGCGTCCTCGTCCGCATCCCTGTCGCGGGTCATGCGTGACGGATGGTAACGGATCGCGCCGTTGGACCAACGCGGGCGGACCCATTCCAACTCATGGGCGAGATCGTCGGGGAATGCCCATCCGACTGGCGTTCATCACGTTCGAGGCCGCCGGGGCGGTAGCCGCAGCCCCACGTGCAGCGTGGCCATCGGGCGGATCACCGACCAGCGCAGCACGTGGGCATCCCCACGGGCCCGGAGGGGCGGAAGCAAGAGGTCGGCACCGAGCCACGCGCCCACCACCAGGATCCGCCCCCGATAATAGAAGGCGCCCATCGCCGCAGGGCTCGCCCACCAGCCCGTGGCGGTGGCGGAGTCGCGCGCCTCTGCCCACTGGGCGCGCATCACTGCGCCGCCGCCACCCCAGAGCCGGCCGCTCTTGGTGGCGGCACCTCCGAGCACCCCCGCGCCCACGCGGACTGCATTCACGGTGAGCTGGCCCGCACTGCTGCGCGCCCAGGCCAGCTCGCCGACCGGTACCACGTGATCGCGGGCCAGCCACGCGCCACCGGCCAGGCTCGCGCCCACGTCCACGTCGACGGGAGCTCCGGGATTGAAGGCCAGCCGCGGGCCCACGCCGATGAACCCGAAGACGGGCTCCGGGCGGGGTGGGGGCGTGGGCTCGGGCGGGGGCTCGGGTGGGGGCTCGTCGGCCGTCTCGGCGAGCTGCTCCACCAGCAGGGCCAGCGACGACGCGAGCGCACGGCTGCGCTCGTCCACCGTCTCGCCCTCGAGCGTCAGCGACCGCGCGTGCACGTGACCCGCCCGGTCGCGCAGCCGCACGTCCACCTGCCCCGGCGTGGTCGAGTCGTCGACCTCGATGACCCACCGCTGCCAGCCCTCGCCCACGCGCAGCGAGAGGCCCTGCTGGACCGCGCTGGGCTCGACGGCGTCGGTCTGGATCCGCAGCGCCGGATCGATCGCCGCCGGATCGGTGGGCTGCGAGTCTTGGTTTTCGATCGGTCCGGTGGTGGTGGTGGTGGTGGGAGGGGCCTCGCCCTCGATCGCGGGCACGAGCTGCAGCGCCGCGGCGAGCAGCACGAGGATCGGGGCAGGCATCCACCGCGAGCATACGGTGTCCCACGCCACGGTCCGATCCGTGGTCCGGAATCCTCCACTACGAGATCACCTCACTGGTGCGAGCGTCGGTTGGGCGAGTTGCCCGACCGCATCCACGCGGTCGTTCACGCGCTGCTCTCGACACGAGGCACCCCACGGTTGTCGCGGTGCTCCGCATTGCCGACGAATCCGGCCCGATCGGCCTCGTGGTGGGCTCGTGATCCGAGTCGTCAGGTTGGGGTCGACGAGCCTCTTGTAGCCGACGTAATTGGGGTGAGGTCCACGGGCCCCTCTCGCAAAACACCCCGTAGCTGCCCGAATTCTGCATCGCATGGGCAAATTGTCCTTGCTCATGCCCAGGGTGTGGTGCAGTCTGCCCATGTAGGTTCCCCACGCGGACGGGAACCAAGAGCGTACATGAGGCTCCTCGGCGGCGGGTCGCTGGGGAGGAGGTCGTGCTCCGGAGGCGCTGTTGGGCGGCGCTTCGGACCGCATGGCCCTCGGATGCGCACGGGAGGACGAGATGATGGTGATCGAGATTGCGAGCGTTGCACGTCGTCGTCGCTGGGCACTGGGTGCGCTCACGGCCTCGTTGATGCTGGCCGGCTGCTACGAGGGCGCGGGCCAGCGTGACGAAGGCGAGGACGAGGACGACGGGGCCGACGATGACGGCGACCGTGACGGCCGCGGCCTGGTGGGTCCTGGCACCTGCGTCGACACCGACAAGTTCTTCAAGGAGAGCGTCTGGACGCCGGTGCTCTCCAAGAAGTGCATCGGCTGCCACAACCCCACGGGCGCGGCCGCCAACACCGACCTCGTGCTGCAGATGTCCGACTACCCCGGCTACATCGAGGCCAACCAGCAGACGGTGGCCAACGTGGCGCGGCTCGAGATCGACGGCATGCCGCTGCTGCTCGCCAAGCCCAGCGCCAGGGTCGAGCACGGCGGCGGCCTGCAGCTCCCCGACGACAGCGACGAGTACGCATTGCTCGCCGAGCTCATCGGGCGCCTGCAGACCCCCACCCACTGCAAGGACGACGCCGACATCGACAAGTTCTTCGACGGCATCGCCGAGCTCGACGAGGAGGGCACGCTCCGCAAGGCCACGTTCCTGCTCGCGAGCCGCATGCCCACCCCCGAGGAGCTCGACATGGTGCGGGGCCGCGGCATCGGCTCGATCGACCCGGTGCTCGACCTCGTGCTGGCCGAGGATGCCTTCTACGTGCGCATGAAGGAGATCGTCAACGACATGCTGCACACCGATGCGTTCCGCATCGGCGACGACGCGGTCGAGACGGTCGACGAGACCACGTTCCCCACCGCGTTCTGGTACGAGGACATCGAGGACGACGACACGCGCAACACCATGCGCAAGCGTACCAACGACGCGATCGCCCGCGAGCCGCTCGAGATCGTGGAGTACGTGCTGCGCAACGAGCGGCCGTTCACCGAGGCCTTCACCGCCGACTACACCATCATCAACCCGTACTCGGCGCGCAGCTACGGCCTCGATCTCTCGATGTTCGCCGACCCGAACGACGAGACCGAGCGGGTGCCGTGGACGTTCGAGCAGTTCGACCAGGCGGGGCTGCTCACCACCTCGGTGTTCCTCAACCGCTACCCGAGCACCCCCACCAACCGCAACCGGGCGCGCGCTCGCTACTTCTACAAGTTCTTCCTGGCCACCGACATCCTGCGGCTCGCGGCGCGGCCGCTCGACGCCACGCAGATCCAGACCCACAACCCCACCTTGAACGCGACCGCGTGCAACGTGTGCCACGTGAACCTCGACCCGGTGGCGGGCCTGTTCCAGAACTGGAACGACGACGGCCGCTACCGCCCGATGAGCGAGGGCTGGTACGGCGACATGGTGGCGCCCGGGTTCGGCGAGCAGGAGCTGCCCTACGAGGAGGCCCCGCGCGCGCTCTCGTGGCTGGCCGAGCAGGCGATCCAGGACCCCAAGTTCTCGCTCTCGATGGTGCACATGGTGTACACGGGCCTCACCGGCCAGGAGCCGCTCGACGAGCCGATGGAGCTGCAGGACGTCGACTACCTCGCCCGCATTCGCGCGTTCGAGGCCCAGGACTACGTGTTCAAGCAGATCGCCGAGGGCTTCGTGGTCTCGGGCTACGAGCTGCGCTTCATCGTCAAGGAGCTGGTCAAGACCCACTACTTCCGCGCGGTGAGCACCAACGAGGACCTCGACGAGCAGCGCTACATGGAGCTGTCCGAGATGGGCACGGCGCACCTCCTGCCCCCCGAGGGGCTGCACCGGCGGCTCGAGGCCACGCTCGGCGTCGGCTGGAAGAAGAACGGCACCAGCGTGCTGCTCTCGGGCGACTACTTCAAGTTCTTCTACGGCGGCATCGACTCGGTCTCGGTCACCGACCGGCTCACCGACATGAACGGCGTGATGGCCAACGTGGCCGACCGCATGTCCAACGAGATGGCATGCACGATCACCGCGTTCGACTTCACGCGGCCCGCCGAGGAGCGCGTGCTGTTCCCCGAGGTCGAGCTCGGCCAAGCGCCGGGTCTGCCCGCGGACGAGGCGGCGATCCGCGCGAACCTGGTGTACATGCACGAGCACCTGCTCGGCGAGGCGCTCTCACCCGATGATCCCGAGATCGATCGCAGCTTCGGCGTGCTGAAGGCGGTGTGGGACGACGGGCAGGCGGGATTGCTGTTGCCCGAGAGCCCGTACCCGACGGCGCTGCCCGGGCCGTGTCGGGCGACGGTGGATCCGATCACCGGGGAGGCGATCCCGGCGGACATGCAGATCATCGAGGATCCCGACTACACCGTGCGCGCGTGGATGGCGGTCACCGCGTACATGCTGGGCGACTACCGCTTCCTCTTCGAGTAGGCCTTCCACCGAGCCAAGCAGGAGAATGACGATGAACCGACGCGATTTCCTCAAGCTCACCTCGGCGGCCGGCCTCACTCTCGGAGGCTCCGCCATGCTCGGGCGCGCATGGGCCGACGGCGAGACCACGCCCGGCGGCGTGGGCTACGTAGGCCCGCTCTTGGTGATGGTGCAGGCGGTGGGCGGCTGGGAGCCCACGCTCTTCTGCGACCCCAAGGGCACGCTCAACAACAGCTACAACGACGACGCCGTGAAGATGGCGGGCTCGATCCGCTACGCGCCGATCGGGGCCGAGGCCGACAAGTTCTTCGGCGATCACCACGGACACATGACGGTGATCAACGGCGTGGACACTGCGACCAACAACCACGAGTCGGGGCGCCGCAACATGGCCAGCGGGCGGCTGGGCTCGGGGTACCCGAACCTCGCGGCGATGGTGGCGGGGGTCAAGTCGCCCGAGTCGCCGATGGCGTTCCTGACGTTCGGCGGCTACGACCGCACGCAGGGCGTGGTGGCGCCGGTGCGCGACGGCAACGTCGCCCGGCTGGCGGAGCTGGCATTCCCGGAGCGCATCGACGCAGCGAACGTGGAGAGTCCCACGTACCACAGCGCGACCGCGCAGGGGATCATCACGGCGGCGCGCGAGGAGCGGGCCAACGAGCTGTTCGCGGCGCAGGAGCTGCCTCGCTATCAGCGATCGATCGATCAGCTCATGACCGCGCGGGCCGGGGCCTCGGACCTCAAGCTGTTGCAGGACGTGCTGCCTGCGGCCGACGCGAATGCCGACTTCCGCAAGTGTCAGCTCATCATGGCCGCCTACAAGGCGGGGATTGCCGTCTCGGCGAACCTGGCGATGGGCGGGTTCGACACGCACAGCAACCATGACACGGATCACAAGGCGGCCCTCAACGCGATGCTGCGGGTCGTGAACTTCCTGTGGGCCGAGGCGGCGCGGCAGGGGGTGGACGACAAGCTGGTGGTGCTGATGTCGTCGGACTTCGGGCGGACGCCGGCGTACAACAGCAACGGCGGGAAGGACCACTGGTCCATCAGCTCGATGATCGCGCTGGGGAGCGGGATCCCGGGGGATCGCGTGGTGGGGATCACCAGCGATGGGCACATGCCGATCGCGCTGAACCCGGCCACGCTGACCGAGGCGGCCGAGGTGGAGGAGGAGGGCGTGCGGATCCAGCCGATGCACGTGCACCGGGCGATGCGGCGGATCATGGACGTGGAGGGCAGCGACATCGACAAGGCGTTCCCACTGGGGGACGAGGCGGACGATCTGCCGATCTTCGGCTAGCCCCCCGCGGGCTGCGTGGTCATCGACGTGACCGACGTCGCGTCATGACCCCGCAGAGCTGGTGTTCACCAGGCCCGGTGCGATGTAGGCCGTGTTCTCCGGGCCGTAGATGCGCAGCACGACGTAGAACGAGCCCTCTGTCGGCGAGGGCAGCCAATTGGGCTGCTCCGCCGCGGCCGCGGGCGCGCTGGCCTGGATGTAGAGCGTCGTGGAGCCGTCGGCGGCGACGGTCAGCTTCGACTGGCTCCCGAGCGAGTAGCGATCGATGCTGTTGGCGACCAGGAATTGATCCGCGCCGTACATGGTCAACGACCAGAATGCCGTGGCCTGAGGGAGCTGGCCCGCAGGGAACGTCAGCGTGTACTGGTTTGCGCTGTCGAGGGGATTCGACTTCACGTCTTCGTAGGCGCGGTAGTAGATCGCCTCGGAGGGTGAGTTCGCGTAGATCCCCGCCCGTGCGGTCGTCGATCGGAAGTCGTAGTCGGTCCACCAGTCCGTGCCGAAGTAGGGGAGGTTCACCACCGGGAGGTTCCAGCCGTTCTGGATCGTGCCTTCGGTCGTCATCTTCTGGATCGCGTTGCTGGCCTCGAGGATCCCGCGCTGGAGCGCGCCCGCGATCGCCGGGTCGAGCGTCGAAGGATCGAAGGTCAGGCCGGGCCCCACGCCGATCCGCGCGAAGCGAGCGAGGAGCGGCTGATCCCCGGCCGGCGGGGTCTGGAAGCTCAGCGCCAGGTTGAGGTACTCGAAGAACGCCAGCGTCGTGACGAACGAGGGCGCGACTGGCAGGAAGGCGGTCGCGGGCGCGGGCGCGGGCGCCGGCTGGCCAAGGAACTTGGACAGCGGGACCAGCGCATACTGATTCATGATCGCCTGCGCCTGTGGAATGTCATTGGGGCCCAAGATCTGCGTGCGCCCGAGCAGGAAGATGTAGCGACCCGGGACGGGGATCACTGTCGCGTTCGGAACACTGCTCGGCAGCGACTGCGGGGGCGCCAGCACGTAGTTGCCCGGCGCCGTGCCCGTCGTCAACGAGCCGACGTAGGCGACGTTGTTGGTGCACGCGTCGATGATCTGGAAGCTGTAGTATCGCGGGGGATCTTGGGGGACCGCCGGGACCTGCAGCACGATCGGCTCGGCTCCCAAGTCGAGCCACCCCTGCGAGTAGGCCGTGTCGTTGTTGGGGGTGACGATGGTGGTGTTACTGGGACCGTAGAGCTGCGCCTTGCCATACAGCGTGTTGAACTGCTGCTGGACGGCGAGGGTGCTCTGCCACAAGATGGAGTAGTTTTCGGCCATCGGGTAGCCGTACATGAACGCCTGGTAGGCGATCGCTTGCGCTTCATCGGGAGTCAGTGGTGTCATGGAAATTTCGACTTACGAATGATGAGAGAGGCGGTTGCTCGCAGCTCCGAGGCCCGAACTTGCCAGCGACGTAGACACGCCGCCCGCTGCGGCGGCGGCGCATCCTCGCAGCTCGCACGCCGAGAAGCAAGGGAGCCCTGCTTCGCTCATCCAGCTCACCCAGCATCGGTGTCGCGCTCGGGCCCGGTGCATCGACCGTACCGGGCCGTTCTTGCTATCCTCGACCACGAAATGACCGAGCCCGCTTCCATCGTGTTGTGGCAGCCGCCACCGTGCTGGGGTCTGCCCAGCACGAGCCCGTTCTGCATCAAGCTCGAGTCGTGGCTGCGCATGGCCGGCCTGCCGTACGAGGTCCGCGTGCCGCAGGGGCTGCCGCGCTCGTCGACGCGCAAGATCCCGTACGTGGAGCTGTCCGACGGGCGGGTCCTGGCCGACTCGGGGGCGATCATCGACACGCTCACGAAGGAGCGAGGGGTGACGCTCGACGAGGGCCTGTCCGCGCAGCAGCGAGGGCTCGCCAACGCGGTCACTCGCATGCTCGAGGACCACTTCTACTGGGCGATCGTGTGGGACCGCTGGATGGTGCCCGCACACTGGGAAAAGACGCGCGTGGTGTACTTCGGGCGGCTTCCGCCGCCGCTTCGCTGGCTCGTGCCACCCATGGTCCACCGCGCCGTCGTTCGGGCGCTCCATGGGCAGGGCTTCGGGCGCATCGGTGAGGCCGCGATCCTGGCCCGGGCCGAGCGGGATCTCGAGGCGCTCGTGGGCTTGCTCGGCGACGAGGAGCACCTGCTCGGGCGGCCGGCGACGGTCGACGCCACGATTCATGCGTTCCTGGTGTGCGCGCTGCGGCCTCCGTTCGACGGGCCGCTGCAGCGGGCGGTGGCGCGCCATGCGAGCCTGACCGCGTACTGCGAGCGGTTCGAAGCGCGATGGTGGTGAGCTGCATGCGGGGCGGAAGGCGATTCGCGCGAGGCAGGCTGAGCTCGCGGCGGCGATCGTGATGTCGAGAGCCTGGCTCGAGGCGAAAAGCTCCTGCTTCAGTCTCGACCTTGTCAGGGAAACCACGCTGCGGCGAAGCTCCATTTACGGTAGATGCCGCCTCCCATGGTGGCACGGCTCGGACTCGAGGGGTTGAATCGATTCCCTCACCAGGACGCCGGGACCAACCATCACGGGCGCAAAGGATGCTGGTAGCATTCTGTTGTTACACCAGAGTAGGGGTCTGTTACGCCACGCTGGCGCGCTGAAAGCCTGTGATCTACCCGAGCCGAATAGGACCGAAAGGACCATTTGTTTCACTGAACGAGAGTCCGTGGCTCGGAACAACGCTCCTCGTGTAGCCGCCTGAAGTAAGTGTATTCTCTGTGGCAAATGGTACACGGGTTGCAACTTTGGATGAGTGAGACATCCCATGAAGATCCTCTCTCATTCACAATCCATCCTCGTATTCTTCACTCTCCTGGACGTCGCTTGTGCCGAGGCGGAGCTCGATCTCAACGATCAGCCATCAGCAGTGCCCGGTGACCCGGAACGTGGCGTTTGGATCAACAACGGCCTCGACGATCCCGACGTCAGTGGCATCGACCCCGCCTATGCGCTCTCGAGCTCGCTCGGTTTGGCGGAGGACAGCGAGCTGCTGCTCGACCCCGACCGTCGCGACACCGTCCGCTATCTCGTGGAATGTGCGCTGCCGGAGGGGCACGACATCACCAAGCAGGTCGACGGCGAGTGGCTCACGTTCGAGGGGTCCGTCGGCCTGGCTCCCGAGTGGGCAGACGGGGAGTGCGACGAGGACTGCCAGGAGTGGGTCACGGCCTGCTTGCTGGCGCGTACCAACGTCAGCGGCGAGACGGTCTCGATCTGGATGCGTGCCGATCATCCCGCGATCGGAGACGGTATGAGCCCGCAGCTCCCCATGTACGAGGCCAGCTTCTTCGGCAACCTCTTCGTCGACACGCCGTCGCAGTACTTCTGCCAGGGCACGGTAACCGGCCTCCACCGCGGCCAACTCGAGGGCCGGACCTGTGCAGAGCTGCCGGGCGAGCCGTGCGGCTTCGTCAAGTACACCAACTGCGTACGGGAGCACCGCTGCTCATTCCCAGTCCATGGCAAGGCGGACCGGGGGCTCACGCACGACCCCGTGGGTTGCATCGGCGGGCCGCTGGCTACCGGTCACTCGTTCCACACCATCAGCACCTACGTGAGGCCCTTGTAGGTCGCTCCGAGCGGATCGGATCCTGATACGCAGTTGGTGGAATCCAAGCCGGGTGGACGCCTCGCCGAGGCGGGCGTGACCGGCATCATCGGCGTCGCGCTGCTGATTCAGCATGTACCACGATGATCCGGGCCATGAGCGGGTCGCGCGAGCGGGCCGCGGTGGCTCGAATGGATGGAGGCGCGGCCCCTACGACGTGACTGACGCGGTGCGGGGCGTTTCGAGCTGGCTGGCGCGCGCTTGGCGCAGATCGTAGGTGGAGGCGTCACGACGGCCAAGCCGCTGTGATTGCCTCCATGCCTCGTTCACACTCGATGCTCGCTCACGTGCTTGGTCTCCATGCTGCGCAGCCAAGCGCGTGCGTCGCGATGCAGCAGCTGAGTGGTCGCCCCGCCGCCCGCGAACGTGTCGCAGGCCAGGCGGGCCAGGGCCATGCAGCGATTCTTGTCGCTCCCCACGCTCCATAGCGCCCGCGCCAGCGCCAGGCGTACACAGCCCAGCTCCACGGGCTCGATCGGGCTCGAAAGCAGGATCTGCTCGGCTCGCTCGAGCCGTATCACGGCGACCTGCGAGCGGCCGAGCGCCAGCTCGCAGTGAGCGAGCTGGGTGAGCGTGCGGGCAACCGCCCGTGGCATCGGGGGCGCGTGCATCTCGTAGATGTCGAGAGCCTGGCTCAGGTACTCGATCGCCGGCTCGTGGGCGCCGTTGTCCTGGAAGGCCGCCCCCATCGTCTCGAGGATCTCGGCCACCGATGCATGGTTGTCGCCCATCCGCCTGCGGCGGATCTCCAGCAAGCGGCCATAGGCACCGATAGCCGCCTCGGACTTGCCCCAGCACGGCGTAGATGGGCCTGGGCGGAGCGAGCCGTTCGGCTCCTCGTCCGCCCCGTCTTCCACCGGCCGCAGGATGCGGCGTCGTGGCGTTGGGGCATCGGGCTCCCGCGCCTCGGCGGGCTGGTCCGACGGTACGTGGCTGAGCTCGAGCACTGCCTCGAGCCCCACCCGAATCCGATCGCCGACGTGCAGGCTGTCGCAGGTGACACGTCCGCCGTTGACGAAGGTGCCGTTCGTGGAGTCGAGATCGACCAGATCGGCCGTGCCATCGGCACCGATGACGAGCCTGGCGTGCTGACGCGAGACCCCTCTATCGTCCAGGTGCAGGTCGACGCCGTGGCCGCGGCCGATGAGATTGGTGCCTTGACGCAGCGAAAAGATTGCGCCCTGGTGTCGTCCCTCGAGCACGGTGAGCACCGCGGTGATCCCGTTGGGCTTCGTGGACATGGACATGGGTACCGGGCGCGACCGAGCGCGTTTGCGCAGCACGACCGTCGGCTCGTCCTCCGGGGCTCCTTTGGGTTCTCGTGGGGCTTCGGCGGCTCCCATGGCCCCTGGCGTGGTTTCGGGCTCCACCGGTTGGAGCCTTGTTTCATCGGCTTTCTCTGGCATGTCGACTCCTTTCATTGGGTGAGACCCTCTGAGATCCGAGGCGTCTGGAGATCGGTCCAGCAAATCCCAGCAAGCGCGATGCCAGCGGGGCGGTCGCGGATTTAACCCGTGAAACCGGGGAGGGCATCGGCATGCCGACGCCAGCCAGGCCGCGAAAAACTTGCGTGTAGCATTGCGGTGTTACACCGAATAGTCGGTGTACAACATCCTGGCTCGCTGGAGCCGGTGACCCACCGCACGGCGCGGTAGGTCCGAAGCACCATTGATCTGGCGAGAGGAGACGCCGTGGCGCAAAACATCAATCCCTGCGAGAGCGATTTGTATTCCATGTGCTCAGTGTTCCAAATGGTACACGAATTGCAGTCTCTGGGGGTGAGCGAGACTTCCCATGAACAGCCTGTTCCCTTCACGATGCATCATCATGTCTTCGATCCTGGGCTTGCTCGACATCGCTTGTATAGAGGCAGAGATCGATCCCATCGAGCCCCTGTCCCTGCGCACAGGTCAATGCCAGGGCAATGGCGGGCTACCATCCACGGTGCCCGGCGACCCGGAACGCGGCGTGTGGATCAACAATGGCCTTCACGACCCCGACGTCAGTGGCATCGACCCCGCTTACGCGCTCTCGAGCTCGCTTGGTTTGTCGGAGGACAGCGAGCTGCTGCTCGACTCCGAACGCCGTGACACCGTCCGTTATCTCGTGGAATGTGCCTTGCCGCAGGGACACGACATCACCAAGCTGGTCGACGGCGAGTGGCTCATATTCGACGGGGCCGTCGGCCTGGCTCCCGAGTGGGAGGACGAGGAGTGCGACGAAGACTGCCAGGAGTGGGTCACCGCCTGTATGCTGGCGCGTACCAACATCAGCGGCCAGACGGTCTCGATCTGGATGCGAGCCGATCATCCCACGATCGGAGACGGGATGAGCCCGCAGTTTCCGGCGTACGAGGCGAGCTTCTTCGGCAACCTCTTCGCCGACTCTCCATCGCAGCACTTCTGCCAGGGCACGGTCGCCGGCGCCCAGCTGGGCCAACTCGCGGGCCGGACCTGTGCAGAGCTATCGGACGAGTCGTGCGGCTTCACCAAGTACACCAACTGCCCACAGGAGCCCCGCTGCTCGTTTCCCACCCATGGCAAGGCGAAGAGTGGACCCATGCACAGCGTGGTGGGCTGCATCGGGGGCTCGCTGGCCACTGGCCACTCGTTCCACACAATAAGCACCTATGTAGGACCTTTGTAGGTCGCTCCGAAGCTGCCAGCGAGGCTCCGATGACATCTGTGGCAGGTTACGAAATGGGACCGAGCGCAGGGGGACCGTTTTGGTACCCGGATTCCGAGACCGTGGCCTGTTTGGAATCCCCTGGTGGGGTCTATGATGAGATCCACCGCTTCGATGCATTCCGGTCGATGACGCGCCCGCTCACACCCAGGCCGTCGCCACCTCCTGCGAGGGAGGCCGCGCTGGACCGTTCGGATCACGACGAATCGACGCGTCAGCTCGACGTGCCCGGTTTCGTCGAGGATGACGCGCGTGACTCGCTCTACCTCCGCGAGCCCGTCGATGACAATGAGCTCCCCGCCGGAACGCACGTGGGGCGGTACGCCGTGCTTGCTCCGCTGGGCAAGGGCGGGATGGGAGTGGTCTACGAGGCCTGGGATCCGCAGCTCGATCGCATGGTGGCGCTCAAGGTGCTGCGCATCGCCCAGACGCGCGATGGTCGGCCGTTGCCCAACCTCCAGCTCGGCGAGGCGCAGACGCTGGCCAAGATCGCGCACCCCAACATCGTCACCGTGTACGATGCGGGGGTCACCGACGGCCGCGTGTTCATTGCCATGGCGCTGTGCCGGGGGCAGAACCTGCGCCAGTGGCTGGCCCAAGGCGAGCACGGGGTTCAGGAGATCCTCCAAGTATTCCGTGCGGCCGGTCGTGGTCTGGCCGCGGCCCACAACGCCGGCATCGTGCACCAGGACTTCAAGCCGGCCAACGTGCTGATCGACGAAGACAACGCGGTGCAGGTGGCAGACTTCGGAATGGCCCGCCTCGCGGCGATGTCCATCGAAGCCGAGGCCGGCAGCATCGCCTGGGCTTCCGACCCCGATCGCAGCGTGAGCACGATCGTCGGCACACCGCCGTATATGGCCCCCGAGCAATTGCTCGGCCGCCTCGGCGATCATCGCATGGACCAGTTCAGCTTCTGCCTCTGCCTCTATTGGGCGTTGCTGGGCCATCCACCGTTCGGTGGGGGTACGTTCCAGGAACGGCGTCGCACCGTGCCGCTGGGCCTGGACACGGCGGCCCGCGAGCGGCTCAGCCGGGCTCGCCACGTGCCGGTACGGGTGCGGCGCGCCCTCCTGCGCGGTCTGTCGGTCGATCCCACCGAGCGGTTCGAGTCCATGGAGTTGCTCCTGGCCGAGCTGGCCGAGCGTCGAAGCTGGCCGTGGTGGTTGGTGTCGCTGCCGCTAGCCGTGGGCCTCGGTTTGGGGGCGCTGGCGATGTCCGAGGTGCACGAGGAGGAGCCTTGCGACGGCGCCCAGGCGGCGCTGGAAGGTACGTGGGGCCCGGAGCACCGACGAGCACTGGCAGATGCATTCGAGCGCGCCCAGTACCCGAGCGCGCCGGAGCAGCTGGAGCGCGTGGCAGGAGCCTTCGACCGGTATGCCGGCGAATGGAAGGATGCCCACTACGAGTCGTGCAGGGCCACGTACGTGACGCATGTGCAATCCGAGGCGACGTTCGACCTGCGCATACGGTGCCTGGAGCGGCAACGAGCGCAGCTCGGAAGCGCCGTGGAGACCATGGTGGAGGCCGCCGATGCCGAGGCGCTGGACGACCGCATGTCGCTGCCGTTCGAGCTTTCCGCCGTCGACGAGTGTAGCGATGTGGATGCGCTCGCGAGCGTCGCACCGCTACACCGCGATCCCGAGACACGCGCCCGGATCGACGAGACGGTACGGCGCATCGACCTGGCCAACACCCTGCGAAAGTCGGGCGAATCGGAGCAAGGCCTGAAGCTGGCCCGCGAGGTGGTGGTCGAGGCCCGAAAGCTCGACCACCCACCGGTCCTGGCCCAGGCGCTCGAGTGTCTGGGACGCCTACAGACCGATGGCGAGTCACCGAGGGTTGCCGAGTCGACGCTGCGGGAGGCGATCGCGGTCGGCTCGCGGAGCGACGGCGACGACCTGCTCGTGGCGCGGGCCTGGCCATCGCTGGTGTTCACGTTGATCCTGCAAGACGAGCTCGTCGCCGGAGAGAGCCTGAGCTTCGCCGCCGAGCTCGCAGTGGAGCGTGTCGACGACGACCTGGCCCGCGGCTGGCTGTACAACACGATGGGCATCCTCCACAGCGAGCTCGGCAACCACGACCAGGCGCGCCGCGATCTCGAGCGTGCGCTCGCCTCCAAGAGCAGGCTGCGCGGCGCGCAGGACTACGACGTTGGCATCACATGGAACAACCTCGGGAGCGTGTTGGCCGGCGCAGGCCACTGGAGCGAGGCCGCCGACGCGTTCGGCCAGGCGCAGGCGATCTTCGCAGCAACCGTGGGGCCGGACCATTTCATGAGCGATGTCGCGATGACGGGCGTCTGCCGGGTGGCGCTCAACCGGGACGACTATGAGCACGCCTTGGAGCTGTGCACCGAGGTTCTGCGCCGACTCGAGTCCACCCCGACCTCGCCGGCCGTGATGAGCCGCGTGCTGGTCGTCACCGCGAAGGCGCTGCGCGGGCTCGGTCGAGTGGAGGAGGCGCTGCAGATGGCACGGAAGGCCCGCGGGCACGTGGCGAGGCTCGACCAGCGCCAGGTGGCCGACATCGACGAGTGGATCGAAGACGTGCGCCGGGAGCAAGCCGAGCTGGAGGCCGAGCGCTCCCGGTCCCGACGCTTGCATCGGGACTCACGACCATGAGCTGGTCGAGGCCGCAGAACCCACGGCCGACCTCGCTCTCGGCTTGCCCGGCTCAGCGGTGAGCGCGGCTCGCCATGGCGCCTTGCTGCGACATGCTTCGCATCGACAGTCGCGAGATGTGAGACTCCACGGCCTGCCAGGACCGCTCCACGCCGTCACCAATCCTGATGGCGCACAGCCAGTGACACGGGCGACCGTGCGCGACGAACTGACGCTTGGCTGCGAGCCGCAGGTCGAGCGTGACGTCCCTCGTGTGACAGAGTATCAGCAACATCGGCCTGTCGTACGACAGCACCGTGCCCAGGTCGAAGAGGGTGTTCTCGAGCCGGATCACTCCCACGTCGAACCCTTCGGCCACGCCGCGTCCATAGAGTCTTGCGATCTCCGAAGGTAGCGGTTGGCGTGCCGTGCACATCAGCACCAGCCGAAGGCGGTTGGCGCCGCGGGAGACAGAGAAGTGGAGACGGTGTCCTTGCTTTGGAATTTCGATCATGACGAGCTGCCACCTGGCTGGGAGTACCCAGCAATCGGCGTGCCAGCGGTCGGACCTCCCCAGACGTTTCCCGAGCGCCGGAGAGGCTCGCGGCTCGGGATCTCGAGCGATGATACGTTACACTCGAGTATCCGCGTGAGACTCGGGCCGGTGTCATCCGCGGCGGGGCTGGAGTCGATAGAGCCGAATCTTGCGATCGAGCGTCGGTCGCGAGATGCCCAGCGACTCTGCGACGCTCTTCTTGACCCAGCTCAGCTGCTCGAGCGTGCGCAGGATGTGCTCGCGCTCCATCTCGGCGAGCGTCGTCAGCGCAGGCTCGTCGGCCGATGGCCGGCTCGCAGGCCGGCTGGGCTCCGGCTGCTCGCCCACCGCCAGGTGCTCGACCGTGATGATGTCCTGGGCCATGACCGCGGCCTGCTCCACCACGTTGCGGAGCTGGCGGACGTTGCCGGGCCAGGGGAGCCGTTGGAGCAGCTCGAGGGCCTTGGGCGCGAACGTGAGGCTCGGTTTGTCGAGCTGCCGGGCAATCCGCTGCAGGAGCCTGCGCGCGATCTTGACGATGTCGTCACCGCGCTCGCGGAGGGCAGGTAGGTGGATCTCGACCACGCGCAGGCGAAAATAGAGATCCTGCCGGAATCGCCCCGCGTCGATGGCGGCCGACAGATCTTGGTGGGTCGCACTCACCACGCGTGCCTGCAACGGGCGGGGCTTGGCCTCCCCCACGCGCTCGAACGAGCGCTCCTCGAGCGCCCGGAGCAGCTTGCCCTGGAGCTCGAGCTCGAGGTCACCAATCTCGTCGAGCATGAAAGTGCCGTCGCCCGCGAGCTCGAAGCGGCCTGGACGATCGCCGATGGCGCCGGTGAATGCTCCGCGGGCATGACCGAACAGCTCCGACTCGACCAGCGTGGAGCTCAGCGCCGCACAATTGACCGCCACGAACGGCCGCGACCGCCGGTCGCTGATCTCGTGGATTGCCCGTGCGACCAGCTCCTTGCCGGTCCCGCTCTCACCCGTCACCAGCACATTGGCCGACGTCGGTGCGACACGAGCAATGGTCTTGAACACCTCGCGCATCACGGGCGAGCTGCCCACCAACATGTCGTCGAGGAGTGACTTGCCCTCGCTGGGCTCGTGCTCGTGTTGTGCCGTCAGGCCGATGCGCAGCTCGCGTTCGCGCAGGGCTCGGCGGATGACGGCGACCAGCTCGTCGAGCTCGGGCGGCTTGACGAAGTAGTCGTAGGCGCCGCGGCGGATCGCCTCGATGGTGGAGCTGACGCTATCGACCCCGCTGACCATCACGGTGACCGGCCGCCATGCGGCTTGCCCCAGCACGGTCAAGAAATCCAGGCCGCTGCCGTCGGGAAGCCCCTGGTCGAGGAGCACGAGGTCGGGGTTCTCCGCCGTGAGTCGTTCACGAGCTGCGGCGAGATCATGGGCGAGGTCGACCTCGAAGCCCTCCCCGTGGAGCACACGTTCGAGGGTTCGCGCGAAGCCGACGTCGTCTTCGATGACCAGGGCTCGGATCACGGGGCTTCGAAGCTCGTCCGCCCATGCTCTCAGATCCAGCCCCGTTCGTCACCCGGTATGCGACCGGGCTCGGTGGCCGGCCCATTACGGAACTGGCAGCTCGATCCCCGCTTGATCCCCGCTTGATCCCCGCTTGATCCAGCTCGATCATGGGGCTAGTTGTGGGCGTTGGGGAGCCACACCGTGAAGTTGGCGCCGCGATTGGGCGCGCTCTTCAAGGTCACCCGACCGTTGTGGGCCTCGATGGTCTTGCGAACGACTGCGAGCCCCAGCCCCACGCCTTCGCGCTTGGTCGTCACGAACGGTTCGAATACCCGCTCGGCGAGGCAGGGCTCGATCCCCGGTCCCTGGTCGCTGACGGTCACCTCCGTCCCCTCGGTGCCACTGCACAGGGCGATGCTCACTGTCGAGCCCGAGGAGGACACTTCCAGCGCATTGCGCAGGAGGTTCTCGAGCACCCGCAGCAACCGGGCCCGATCGCCACGGACCCGCACTGGCCCGCTCGTCGCGGTCGACGACGCGAGCGTCACCTCTTGTCGCTCGGCCTGCGACTGGTGCGATCTCACCACTTCTTCGACGAGGTCACCCAGATCGAGGGTGCTCATGTCGAGCTCCAGTGGTCGGGTGAAGTCCAGCGTGCCCGAGAGCTCGTCGAGCACGCGATCGAGGGCCCGGATTGCATCGGTGAAGGCCGCTTGCTCGGTATGTGACATCGCACGCTGCAGGAGCTGCATGTTCAGGCGCACGGTGGCCAGCGGGCTGCGCATGTCGTGCATCAGCGCCGCCGCGAACGTGCCCAGGAGCGCCAGCCGCTGCTTGTGCTGGAGCTCGGCGAACAGCCGCTGGGTCTCGAGACGATGCCCCAAGAGATCGGCGAAGCGGCGCGCTGGGGCCAGGGAGCCCTCGAAACGATGGGCACCGCGAACGAGCAGGGCCCCGTAGACGTGGGCCTCATAGGTCACGGGGAGGAGCACCACGTTCGGGCCCAAACGGCGGAGCGCGGCGGCGACCGGGCGCGACACCACGTCGAGGGTATCGCTGCGCAGCACCCCACGGCGACACACCTCGGCCAGCAGCTCGGGGTTGATGCGAGCCCCGCGGTCCTGGGTGGCGGCCGGGCCCTGGGGGTTGCGCAGCAGCTCGATGCGGCCTCCCGGGAATAGGTGCTCGAGCGAGAACATCACGTGCTTGGTCGAGGCGCCCAGGGGATCGGCGAGGCGCCCCAGCACGATGAGGGTCTCGCGCTCGGCGTCGAACGCCTCGGGCGGCTGCGGCGGGGCGGGGGCGCGGACGGGGCGAGCACGGGCGTCGACGAGGAACGCGCCTACCAGGGCGGGTAGCAGCGCACGACCATCGAGCGGAAGGCCCACCAGCCATGTCGCCACCATCACGGCGCCGCCTCCGAGCGTGGCCAGCAGCACGCGTCGGCCCACCACTGCGAGGTGGGTCGCACGGTCGAGCGTGAGAGCGACGGCCGTGGAGAGCAACGCGACGACTGGGCCAGACGCCGGGCACTGCCCGTGGAGCGCCAGCGAGGCCACGGTCACGCCGAGCACCAGCACCGGCCCTACCGCCTGCTGGCTCGACATCGGCGAAGTCCTACGCCCCACGCGCACGCCGCCCACCGCCCACGCGACGCACAGGATCGAGGCCGCTGTGGTGCCGGCCCCGTCGAACACGGCGGGGGCCACCACGGCCACCACCAGCAAGGCGAGCTCACCGGCCTCGGTAGTCCAGCTCTGCATGCGATCGGGGATCCGCCATGCGAGGCCGGCGACGAGCGCCACCGCGAGCATCGCGATGCCCGAGAACAAGGTGGGTGCGTCGCCGAGCAAGCCCGGGGCCGCGACCTCGACCACCACGAGCGCCACGGTCAGGATCGTGGCTCCCATGGTCCGAACATGCACGTCGGCGGGGAACCCGGCCGCGAGGGCCCGAGCTGCGATCGCGCAGAATACGACGACGACGAAGGCTTGCAGGTGAACGAGCATCGGATGAGGTGGCGCGGAACGGATTGATTGACTCTTGCAAGCGCCACTCGCTACCCCACGAGCTTGCCCGATTCGTTCCAAGATTGCACGCCCCCGGTTCGTGACTCGGCTGCCGCCGCAGCCGCAGAGGTGCGCGATCGGCCACGTCCGGCGATCATGGTTCCTCGTGCCGCGGACGACGTTGGGCGGGTCTCGGACGGTTACACCGTGTATCGTTTCGTTGCACTCGATCGCGAGCCCCGTGCAAAGATTGCCGGGGCCCGCGGCGACTGGAACGGCCGCCAGCGTGGCCACAGGCCTCATGACAGGACCTTGCGTCGATCCGTGCGGCGTTGGCACGTGGGTTGCTCCGGTCTCGGACCGTGAAGACGACCAGAGCTCGAAGCGCTCGCAGCCGCGCGCTGATGGCCTCGATTGCGCTCGTGTCGATGACGGCGTGCGCGACCACCAAGCTCCGCTTCGATCACTACTCCGACGGAGAAGCGGTCGACGTGCGTGACCTCGAAGAGCTGATCGCGGATGGTTCGGCACCCTCACCGCTCGCGGACGTCCTCGAGGTCGAGCAGGTCGAGTACGATTTCACGAACGAGATCGACGAGTATCGGCTGGGCAAGAACGACGTGCTCGACATCTTCGTGCTCGAGCACCCCGAGCTCAGCTCCCAGCGGAACGGCCGCGGCGAGTCCATGGGTACGACGATCCGCAAGGATGGCACGACCCACCTTCCGGTCATCGGCTCGCTCGAGGCGGCAGGGTCGACGCTGTCGGAGTTCGAGGCGGCCCTGCAGGCCGCAATTGGTCGCTATGTCATCTCCCCACAAGTGCACGTCGAGATCCTGCGCCACGAGTCACAGAAATTCTTCGTGCTCGGTGAGGTGGCGCGACCGGGAGCATTCCCCGTCGACGGCGACACGACGCTCATCGAGGCGGTGGGCCTCGCTGGGGGGGTCCCGTCCACGGCCGATCTCGAGTCCGCCACCGTGATCCGCGACGGCAAGCTCTTGCCGATCAATCTCGCGGATGTCCTGCGGCGGGGCGATGTCGGCCGCAACGTGTACATGAAGGGGGGCGATCTCGTGCATGTGCCGGACAACGTGGCCAGGAAGGTCTTCGTGCTCGGTGAGGTCGTCCAGCCGACGTTCGTGCCGATCGAGCGCGACTCGGTGACGCTGGCGGAGGCGCTCGCGGTTGCGCACGGCCCGATACCGGCGACGGCGCGCCGCGAGCTGGCCGTCATCCGTGGCGGCTTCGCCAGGCCGGTCGTGTACCGCATCGAGCTCGACAAGGCGTTGCTCTACGACGATCGGATCAAGCTGCGCGCGGGTGACCGCGTGGTGGTTGCCCCCACTGGCCTCGCCACCGCGAGCCGCTACATGCAGCAGCTGCTGCCGTTCCTCGTCGGGGCGCAGGCGCTCGGGCTCGCAGCTTCTGGCGGATCCAACGTGGCCGCCCGAGCCGCGGCCGCGCAGAGCGCGATGGGCAACTGACTCGACAACGGCAAGTCATAGGAGCCATCGGATGGTTGTGGAACTGTGGCACAGGCTCTGGGGTGGTGAGGGGCGCATCGAGCTCGGCCGGCGCGACTGCCATTGCCACATCATTCCCGGTGTGGACGATGGGAGCCGGTCGATTGGGGAGTCGCTCGCGATCTTGCGCTTGCTCGTCGCCGAGGGCGTCAAGCAGGTGATCGCCACGCCCCACATCCGACCGGGCCGCTTCGACAACGAGCCCGAGGGCCTGCGCCTTCGCTTCGACGAGCTCGACCGCGCCCGTGCGGAGGCCGGAATCGCGGTCGAGCTCGAGCTCGGGGCCGAGCACTGGCTCGACGGCTTGTTGATGCAACGCATTGCGTCCAGACGTGTGATTCCCTTCGGCTCCGAGCGTTACGTGTTGATCGAGACGACCACTGGGTCGAACGTGCCGCCGCGCCTGTTCGATGCCGTGCACGCCTTGACCGACGCCGGCTACACGCCCCTGTGCGCTCACGTCGAGCGCTATGCCTACCTGCGCGGCGAGGAGGGCCAGGAGGTCCTCGCGGATCTCCGTGCGGCCGGAGCCCGCTTCCAGGTCAACCGCACCGTGGGCGGGGTGAACGTGCCGGGCCGGGGGATGCGAGGGCGGTTCATCGCCGAGCTGCGCAAGCGCCGGTGGATCGACGAAGTGGGCAGCGACCTGCACCGCCCCACCCCCGAGGGCCGCCCCCACTACTCCCACGCGAAGCGCAGGCCCGCGAGCACCTCACCGTAGTGTGTACGCAGGCTCTCGCTCCGGATCTCGTAGATCGGAGCCTCGCCGGACAGGAAGCTCGTGCAGTAGCGCGCGCTGATGACGAGACCCACCCCGCGCGCGCCGATCCACGTGTACTCCCCGAGCACCTGGCCGTGGAGCGAATTGCGGGGGACTGGCTCGCCGGCTTGGTTGGCCGAGCGATTGACGTAGAAGCCCACGGCTTCCAGGGCGAAGCGGTGACGATCCCACGCTCGCAGCGCGAGCCGGGCCGACACCCGAGCTTGACGCTGGGTGTCGCGAAACACCCAGACCTGACGCAGCTGGGTGCGCCAACCGAGCTGGAGCCACGGGGTGAGGTCGTGCTCGAGGCCATAGCCGAGGTGCAGCACGACATCGCGGATTCCCCCGAGGCGGAAGTCGACGCCGTCGACGACGCTGAGCTGGACATCGTGGACCTCCATGCCGATCGCCGGCCGGTCCCGGATTCGTCGCTGCTGCTTCATCGTGCGTCCGGACAGCTCGAGCTCGTGGCTGTGGATGCGCAAGCGGACGTTGCCCGCGTCGTACCAGGAGAGCTTGTGACGGCCGCCGATCGTCACGCGTGGCAGCAGGACCAGCGCCCATGTCGGTGCCGCGTAGGCGGACCACACTCGCCGCCCGAGGCCGCTCGTCGCAGCCGGGACCACGATCCCACCCGTGTCGACACCGAGCCAGGTTTGCTTGGGCCGCGTCGGATCGTGATAGCGGATCGTGCCGAGGTCGGGCAGCACCACCGAGCTCGACGGCGGTTCATTCACCGCTTCTGCCGCTTTCGGCACTTCCGTGGCATCGGCCGGCCCTGCGACGGGCCCGGGCGCGACGGCGAACGCGAGCGCGAGATTGGTGAGGGAGATGGAGGTCATGGCGGTGCCTGTCGGATGGGGAGGCGCTAGTCCTCGACGACCGTGATCGTGAAGGTGAACCAATCCTCGGCCTCGATGTACTCGTTGGTGGCAATGGAGAGCGCGGCTTCGTACGTATCCGATGGATCAAGCGTCGGGCCGCCGGCCCCGTTGAAGAACGTGATCGTCGCCACGTTGCGATCGTCGTCGAGCTCCCAGCTCCACTCGCCGGACGCGGCCGGGGTGGACTCGACGATCATCTCCGATGAGAGCTCGGCGGTGGCGCCCGATTCGTTGCTGGTGACGATGAACGACACGGCGCTCGCCAGCTCGGCTTGCAGGTCGTCGTCGTCTCCGTGGTTGGGAATCGGGACCAGGAACAGCAGCTCGACCTCGCCGAGCTCCCCCGAGAGCGTGACCGTCGCGCCGGAGTCCAGCGCGGATCGATCGATCTCGCCCTTGCGGGAGCAGGCGCCCTCGACCTTGTCATCGCCACAGGCCATCGCCAACGAGGCGAGGACGAGGGCACCAGTGAAGCGCAGGAATTCGTGGGACATCGATGCCTTCATTCTTCGTATGGGTCGTGCTGGTCGTGCTATTCGTAGCCGCCATTGTAATAGTAGTAGTCGTAGGATGATTCTGCGTGCTTGGGCTCGACACCGTTGAGCACGAGAGCCTTGTGCCCGGTGAGGCGCGCCAGCGACTCGAGAGTATGGCGGCCGGTGACACGATCGGTGACGCCAGGGCGTGCGACGACGACGACGAGGTCGACGTGGCGGCTGATGATCACGGTGCCGGCGACGAAGACCGGGGGGGAGTCGACGATGACGTAGTCGTAGCGTTCCGACCAGTACGCGAGCATCGCCTCGAGCGTGGGTCCCATCAGGGCGCTGAGGGGATCGGGAAGCCGGAGCCCGGCGGTGAGGACGTCGACGCCGTGGGCGTCGTCGCGCTGCAGCAGGGCATGAGCCTGCTTGGGACCACCACTCTGCACGACGAGGTCGCCATACCCGGGCGCGCGACGCATCCCCCACGTGCGGTGCTGGATCGGCTTGCGCAGGTCGAGGTCGATCAGCAGCACGCGTGCGCTGCTCGAGGCCAAGGCGATGGCAGTGTTGGAGGCGACCGTCGACTTTCCCTCGCTGGGCTGGCTGGAGGTGATCTGAACGACGCGCCCACGGCCCGCCACGAGCGGGACGAGGCTGATGTTGACCGCGAGCGCGCGGAAGCTCTCGGCGCTGGAGCCGATCGAATCACCCCAGACGGTGGCGTGGGCGAGGTTGGGCTCGACGGACGGCTTGCTCCGTCGTTTCGACGCCTTCGCCCCGATCACGGGCACCGTCCCGTAGACGGGGTATGGGAACACTTCCTTGATCGCCGCGATCGTCTGGAGACGCCGCTGCAGCAGGCGCGCGACATGGACCACCACCAACACGAAGGCAAGGGCGCCGAACAGGCCGGTGACGACGAGCTTGGTGCGCTGCGGGGAGGTCTTGTGGTGCGGCAGAGCCGCGGCGTCGACGATGCGCTTGTCGATCGTGGTGGAGGCCTCGAGGATCTGCACCTCCTGGTACTTCTCGAGCAGGAACAGGTAGAGCTTTTGGCTGACCTCGACGTCTCGCATGTGCCGCGCGAGCTGCAGCTCCTTCTTCGGGTAGGCGGAGAGGGAGTCCATCGCTTGATCGATGCGCACGTCGAGCTGCTTGCGCTGCTGGGTGAGGTTCCTCTGGGCGCTGCGGAGCAGGCGGCGGACCTCGGCCTGGTGGCGCACGAGCTCCCGGCCGAGCGTGACGACACGGGGGTGGTCGTCGGTCAACGTGGCTCGCAGTACCTCGTACTGCGTCTCCGCCTCGGTGAGCGCACCGATGGCGGAGGCTAGGATGGGATCCTGGAAGAAATTCGACGTGAGGTCGGCATGACCGGAAGCGGCGCGCCCGAGGCCCGCCAGGACGGCGCCGATGGCTTGCTCTTGTACCTCGAGCTTGCGCTTCTCCGTCTCGAGCTCGGCGGAGCTGCGGATCGTGACCTCGGCCTGGGTGTCGAGCTGGACGGCGTGCTCTTGCTCGGCGAACTGGCGCAGGGTGTTCTCCTGGCTGGCGAGCTGCTCACGGGCCTCCTCGAGCCGCTTGGCGATGAAGCTGGCGGAGTTGGACGCGGAGAGCGATTGCCAATGAAGGCTCCGGTCGAGGTACTGCTGCATCAGCGTCTGGACGACGGCTCGGGCCGTCTCTCGGTCCGGGTCGGTGAACTTGATCTCGACGAGGTTGGTGGCGGTGCGGGAGTCGCCGATGGAGGTGACCTGGAGTCGCTTCGCGAGCGTCTCGACCAGGATGCCGTCACTGAGCGCCTCCAGCTCGATCATCTCGCCTTCCGGTACCGGCATCGTTCTGAATCGCAGCGTGATCACGTCGTCGACGAGCGTCTCGCCGAGCCCCGCCTGATACTCGCGCACCGCCTCGGCCGAGCCGATTCGAATCGACAGCCGGGCCTGCGAGAGCCCCGTCACCTCGAGTGAGATGCGCTCGTGCCAGTCGGGCGCGACGTCGAGCTGCTCCACGGCATCACGGGCCACGCGCAGTCGCTCGTTGACGGGGCTCTCGCCATGCAGCACGACCTCCAGGTCGGTGGTGACGATGCTCGGCTGGTGCGGATCGACGAGGTGGAGGCGAAGCTCCTTGAGCACACCCAGGACGAATTCACGGCGCCGGATGACCTCGACCTCCGTCTCGACCGCGCTCGGTGCCGGTGCTCCCGCGAGCTCGAGAAGTGGGTTGATGGTGGTACCTTGCGAGGAGACCTGCACGATGCCGACGGAGGTATAGGTCGGCACCGCGAGCAATACATAGATCGCCACGGGCAGGAGCACGACCAGCACCGCGATGGATGCGAGCTTCCAGCGACGGCACAGCTCCGAGATCCAGCCACGGAGTAGAGCATGAAGCGACTGAGAATCATCCGGAGCATTCGAATCACGGGCTGGAGCGTCATGCGGCGTTCCCGCTTCGCCGTGCAGGGAGCGGGAGCGGCCACGCGTGACCGGCCAGTTCGAACCACTATCTCGAGATGCCATGCGTGTGCAGTATGCTGGCTCTTGAGCCCGCTGGCGAGCCTTCCGGCAGCTTTTTCGCGGGGAAAAGCGCCGTGTAACGTAGAGATACACGTAACGGACTGTGACACTCAGTTCTTCACGATCTCGATCGGAGGATCATGTAACGTAGAGTTACTCGCAATGAATCGTAACATGCACATTTTTTCACGTGACCACGTTCATGAAAAATGTCGATCGCTTGCCAAAACAGTGCTTGACGAGGGGGCGCTCTCGGCGTCAAGCTGGCCATTGCTACTCATGACAACTGGTGCGGTCAGAGGTACTCAATCATGTCAGCGCTTTCGACGATGACCACGATGCGGCCCTGGTGGATCAAGGCCGGGATCCAGGGAACGCTGTCCTTGCTACCGGAGCCCCAGCGTTGGAACCGTCTCTTTCAGCGGTACGTGACGCAGAGCATCCATCTGCGTGAGCCGACTTTTCGGCGCAAGTGGGAACAGACCCTGCGCCACTACCAGAACTGGGGCTCGTATCGGCGGGAGCCGCCGACCTCCGTGCTCGAGCTCGGAACCGGCTGGCATCCCGTCGTCCCGTGTGGGCTCGCGCTGCTCGGCGTGGAACAGGTCCATACGCTGGACGTCTCGAGCCTCGTTTCGCCCCGCACGCTCGCCGAGACCATCGGGTTCTACGCCATGTTGCTCGACGAGCTCCCGGAGGAGCTCCCGATCGACCCCCACCGCGCGACGATCATTCGGGAGTTCCACCGCCGGTCGCCGAGTGATCCGGGCGAGGCCCTCGCCCGCCTGGGGGTGCGAACGCTCGTTGCCGACGCGCGGCGCTCGGGTCTCGACGCCGGCTCGATCGACCTGTTCGTGTCGAACAATACCCTCGAGCACTTGACCCCCATGGCCATCGCCACGGTGTTCCAGGAATTCGGGCGCCTGGCGGCTCCTGGCAGCCTCATGAGCCACTTCATCGACATGGCCGATCATTACGCCTCGTTCGACTCCAGCATCTCGATCTACAACTTCCTGCGCTTTCCCGAAGTGACCTGGCGCGTGTTCAACAACGGCCTCCAGTACCAAAATCGCCTGCGTGTGTCGGATTTTCGCAACTTGCATCGGGGCGCGGGCTGGTGCCTGCTCGACGAGTACAACGTGGCCGATGCCGAGGCGTTCGCGCGGGCACGTCTCGCCCCGCAGTTCCGCAGGTATAGCCGCGAAGATTGCATGGTGTATGCGAGCTGGATCACCTCGGAGCGTGCACGATCATGAATGGAAATTCGACATGGACGGGCGTATGGCCGCCCAAGGTGGCCGTCCTCATTCCCTGCTACAACGAGCAGCAGTGGATCCTCCCCTGCGTGAAGTCTCTGCTCGGCAACGACTACCCCACCGATCGTACCGAGCTCGTCGTGATCGACGGTGGTAGCAACGATGGCAGCCGCGGCATGATCGAGACGCTCGCGCGAGACCACGCGAATTTGCGCTTGCTCGACAACCCGGCCCGCGAGAAGTCGTGCGGGCTCAATCTCGGGATTCGAGCGACCGAATCCGACGTCGTCGTGAGGGCGGACGCGCATGCATGGTACCCGCCCGACTATCTCCGCCGGCTCGTCGACGCCCTCGTGCTCTACGAAGCAGACAACAGCGGTGGGGTGCGCGAGACCCACGTCGCCGGCGATCGAATGGCGAGAGCGATCGGCATTGCGATTTCGCACCCGTTCGCCGCCGGTGACGCCCACTACCGAACCGGTGTGGATCGCGCACGGCTGGTCGAATCCGTGTTCGGGGGCTGTTATCGCCGGGAGGTCTTCGACCGCATCGGCCTGTTCAACGAGGCGCTCGTCCGCACGCAGGACCGAGAGCTCAATCGTCGGCTGCTCGCGGCCGGTGGCACGATCGTCCTGGATCCCGGGGTACGGTGTCTCTACTACCCGCGCGGGCGTCTGCGGGACTACATGCGGTGGACCTATGACAGCGCATTTTGGCTGTTCTATGCGCGACGCTTCACCGATGTCCCGCTGCTGTCGTGGCGAAATCTAGTCCCGCTCGCGTTCCTGCTCTGGCACTTCTTGCCCGTGCCGCTCGCGGGCCTGTCGCCGGGGCTGGCCAGCCTCGCGATGCTTCCCCTCCTGGTCTACTGGATCTGCAACATGTCGATCTCGTTGGTTGCTGCTCGCCGTCATGGCGACATGACGGTTGCACCATTCCTCATGCTCGTGTTCGTGCTCACCCATCTGGGGTATGGGCTCGCCTCGCTGCATGGATGGCTCGGTGCGTTGCTCGGGGGGAGGGTCCGCCAGTGACCTCGCTCGAGCTGACCTACTACCGGGGGCGCGTCGGTCTGTACGCAGTGCTCGAGGCCTTGGGCGTGGGCGCGGGCGACGAGGTCATCACCCAGGCCTACACCTGCGTCGCCGTGCCGGAGGCCATCCTCGCCCGAGGCGCTCGGCCGGTGTATGCCGACGTCGAGCCCGACGGCGTGAACATCGATCCCGAGTCGGTTCGGGCGCGGCTCACCACGGCTACCCGAGCAATCGTGGTCCAACACACCTTCGGGATCCCTGCCCGGATGGATGCCTTGATGGAGCTCGCCGGGGCGCATGGCATCCCCGTGATCGAGGACTGCTGCCATACCGTCGCGGGGCGGTTCCGTGGGGCTGCGCTGGGGAGCTTCGGCGTCGCGGCGTTCCACTCGTACGAGTGGGGAAAGCCGCTCGTGGTGGGCGTCGGCGGCTCGGTGCGCGTCAACGACCAGGAGCTGGCACGCCGGCTGCAGCGTCTGCACGCGAGCCTGGGCAGGCCCTCGCCGTTGCGCCAATTGAAGCTCATCGCACAGTACGCGGGCTTCGGCGTGGTGTATCACCCACGGCTCTACTGGCCCGTTCGCGACGCGTTTCGCTGGCTGTCGCGCGCGGGAGCCATCGAGGGCAATTACAACCCGGTGTCGACGGGACAGGTGCACGAGGAATTCTCGCTGGACATGGCGCCCATGCAGCGCATGCTCCTGGCGCTCAAGCGTCGGGCGATCGGGAGGGACACGGCCCACCGCCGTCATGTCGTGTCGCGCTACCGCGATGTGCTGGGTGCGGCGCACCGGTCGTTTGTGGAGCCCGACGGGGCCGATACGGTCTACGCACGCTTTCCGCTGCGCGTGGAGGACACGGCCGGCCTGCTGCGGGCCGCGCGGAAGGCCCGGGTCGAATTGGCCGACTGGTACTGCTCCCCGGTGCATCCACTCGAGGACGAGGCGCTCGGTGCCGTGGGGTATCGTCGTGGGAGCTGCCCAGTGGCAGAGTCGCGCTGTGCACATGTCGTCAGCTTGCCGACGCATCGCCGGGTGAGCGACACATTCGTCGAACGGGCAGGCGAGCTGTTGAGAGGGAGGCTGGTATGAACGAAGTCGTATTGCAGCGTCACGTCGAGATCCTACCGAGCGAGCTCGCGCGCGACGTCGCGCACCTGCATGCTGCGTCGATCCAGGGGGGCTTCCTGACTTCGCTCGGCGTGCCGTTCCTCGTCGCCCTCTACGAAGGTCTGGCCGGGACGAGCTCGTCGTTCGTCATCACCGCGACTCGCGGTCCCGAGCTGCTCGGCTTCATCTGCGGGGCAACGGACACCCGACGGGCCTATCTCGAGTTCGCGGCGTCGACGAGCTCGCCGAGGGCGGCGCTGCGACTGCTGCCGAGGCTGTTCTCGCCGAAGACGGTGCGACGGGTCGCCGAGACGTTGCTGTATCCCTCGCGACGGACCGAGGTACCGCTGCCATCCGCCGAGATCCTCAACTTTTGCGTGGCAGAGTCCCAGCGCGGGCGAGGGATCGGCCGGTATCTGTTCGAGGCGCTCGTCGCCGAGTTTGCGCGTCGTCGCGTCCCCGAGATCCGGATCGTCACGGGTGCCGAGCAGAAGTCGGCACAAGCATTCTACGATCGGATCGGGGCACATCGCGTCATGGATCTGGAAGTCCACAAGGGTTCGAAATCCGTCGTTTACACGTACGCTGTACGAGAAGCTGGAAGCCAACATGTCTGAATTCCACAAGGTACCGTTCTTCGACTACCCACGTCTCTTCACGTCGCAAGAGCCCTCCCTGATGAGGATCATCCAGGGGGTGCTGTCGCGCGGCGCCTTCATCCTGCAGAAGGACCTCCGCGAGTTCGAGACGAAGCTCGCCGCGTTCATCGGGTCTCGCCACGTGATCGGCGTCGCCAATTGCACGGATGGCCTGCAGCTCGCGCTCCTGGCCTGCGGCATTGCTCCTGGCGACGAGGTCATCCTGCCTTCGCATACGTTCGTGGCGACGGCGGCGGCCGTGTGGGCCTGCAACGCGGTTCCGGTCGTCGTCGATGCAGGGGCGGATCACTTGATCGACGCCGATGCGATCGAGGCGGCGATCACCGACAAGACGCGCTTCATCATGCCCGTGCAGCTCAACGGGCGGGTCGCGGACATGGGCCCGATCCTCGAGCTGGCCGCGCGCCGCGGCCTGACGGTGGTCGAGGATGCGGCGCAAGCCCTCGGTGCCTCGTACAAGGGCAAGCAGGCCGGTACCTTCGGGCGCGCGGCGGCGTTCTCGTTCTACCCCGCAAAGCTGCTGGGTTGCTTCGGCGACGGGGGAGCGGTGGTCACCGACGACGATGGCGTGGCGGATCGCGTGCTTGCGATGCGGGATCACGGGCGCGACCACAGCGGCCGGATCGCCGGGTGGGGCTTTAATTCGCGTCTGGACAACCTGCAGGCTGCGATCCTGACCTACCAGCTCGGGTCGCTGCCCTACGCGATCGAGCGACGCCGAATGCTCGCTGCACGTTACCACGCGGGCCTCTTCGGCATCGATGGGCTCGTGCTTCCACCGCCCCCCCTTGCGGGCCCGGAGCGGTTCGACGTGTTTCAGAACTATGAGATCGAGAGCGACCGCCGCGACACGCTCGCGGGCTACCTCGCCGATCATGGGGTCGGAACCGTGGTCCAGTGGGGTGGGCAGCCGATTCACTCGATCCCGGAGCTGGAGGTCCGGGGGCAGGCGCCCCATACCCGCGAGATCTTCGAACGATGCCTGCTGCTCCCGATGAACCACCTGCTGTCCGACCACGACGTCGATCACGTCATCACCCTCGTTCAGGAGTTCTATGGTGTCGCATGACCCTTGGCCGTCGCCCATCGAGGCCACCGAAACACTTGCCCGGCGCATCCGGCGGCATGCGCTGAACATGACGAACCGGGGCAAGAGTTCTCACGTCGGCTCCGTGCTGTCGATGGCCGACATCATTGCGGTGCTCTACGGTCGGATCTTGCGGGTCGACCCGGAGCGGCCGGAGCGTCCGGAGCGGGACCGCTTCGTGCTGAGCAAGGGACACGCGGGCGCCGGGGTGTATGCTGCGCTGGCCGAGCGCGGCTTCTTCCCGGTGGGAGAGCTCGCGTCGCACTGCCAGAATGGCTCGCGGCTGAGCGGGCATGTCACGCACAAGGGCGTCCCGGGCGTGGAGCTGTCGACCGGTTCACTCGGGCACGGGCTCTCGGTGGCGGCCGGCATGGCCTTCGCGGCGAAGCTCGACGGCAGAGGCCATCGAGTGTTCGTGGTTCAGAGCGACGGAGAATGCGATGAAGGATCGGTATGGGAAGCGATCCTGTTCGCTTCACATCATCGGCTCGACAACCTGACGGTGGTGGTGGACTACAACAAGATCCAGAGCCTCGCCGCGGTCGCCGACACGTTGGCGCTCGAGCCGTTCACCGACAAGTGGCGCTCGTTCGGGTGGGAGGTGGCCGAAGTCGACGGCCACGACCATGCTGCGCTCGCCGAGCGGCTGGAACGCGTGCCGTTCGCGGTGGGCAAGCCTTCGGTACTGATCGCACACACCACCAAGGGCAAGGGCGTTTCCTTCATGGAGAACGCGGTCCTGTGGCACTATCGAAGCCCCCAGGGCGAAGAGTTCGAGATCGCAATGAAGGAGCTGGAAGACTGATGCGAGACACATTCGTTCGACAGTTGCTCGAGCTCGCCCGTGCCGACGACCGTATCATGTTGATCACGGGCGACCTCGGCTATGGGGTACTCGACGAGTTTCAACGCGAGCTGCCCCGGCAGTTCCTCAACGTCGGAGTTGCCGAGCAGAACATGACGGGGGTCGCGGTGGGGCTCGCCCTCAGCGGCAAGGTCGTGTTCACCTATAGCATCGGCAATTTCACCACGCTGCGCTGCCTCGAGCAGCTCCGCAACGATGCCTGCTACCACGGGGTGAACGTCAATGCCGTCGCGGTCGGGGGAGGCTTCAGCTACGGGCCGCTCGGCTTCTCGCACCATGCCACCGAGGACCTCGCGATCCTACGGGCGCTTCCCGGGATGGCGGTCCTGTCACCGGGCGACTGCTGGGAGACGGCCTGCGCGACTCGAGCCCTGGTCGCGCTCCCGGGACCCGGGTACTTGCGGCTCGACAAGACGCCGGCGGAGTCGACCCACCGGCCGCTCGACGCGTTCGAGGTCGGGCGGGCGCGCATGATCCGGGACGGTGCTGCCATCACGTTGATGGCCACGGGGGGGATCCTTGGAGAGGCGACGACGGCCGCGGAGCGGCTGGCCGACGACGGCATCGACTGCCGCGTGCTGAGCATGCATACGCTCAAGCCCTTCGACGTCGCCGCGGTGGACGCGGCGGTGCGCGAGACCGGGGGGATCGTCACGATCGAGGAGCACTCGGTGATCGGGGGCCTCGCCAGTGCCGTGGCAGAGACATGCCTCAGTCTCGGGATCGCGCCGCGAGCATTCGAACGCCTCGGGCTACCCGACGTGTTCGCGTCCGAGGTGGGTAGTCAGGCGTACCTTCGGGCACGCTACGGGCTCGACAGTGCATCCATCGTCAGCGCCGTGCATGGGCTGGTGGGGGGTCGAACGAGAAAGGTGGTGGGATTGTGAACGTCAAGCGAATCTTCGATGTTGCCGTGGCTGCGGCCGGGCTCGTGGCAACGGCGCCGGTGTTGGTGCCGGTGCTCGTCGCGACCTGGGCCCAGGACCGGCACTCGCCCTTCTACATTGCCAACCGCGTCGCACGAGGAGGTGGGCACTTTCGCATGGTGAAGGTCCGATCGATGGTCATCGGCGCCGACAAGAGCGGGGTCGATTCGACAGCCGCCAACGACCGACGCATCACCCGGGTCGGCATGTTCGTCCGTCGCTTCAAGGTGGACGAGCTCCCGCAGCTCTGGAATGTGCTCAAGGGTGACATGTCGCTCGTAGGTCCGCGGCCGAACGTCGAGCGTGACGTCGCGCTGTATACCGAGGAGGAGCGGCGATTGCTGACGGTCCGCCCCGGCATCACCGACCTATCCTCGATCGTGTTCGCCGACGAGGGCCAGATCCTCGAGGGAGCCGCGGATCCCGACCTCGACTACAACCGGCGGATCCGGCCGTACAAGAGCCGCCTGGGCCTGTTGCTGATCGACCACGAGTCGCTCGGGCTCGATCTGCGGATCATCGGGCTCACGCTCCTCGGCGCCGTCTCACGACAACGAGCCCTCTTCGGGGTCGTGCGCATCCTCGAGGGGCTCGGTGCCGACAAGCTGCTCCGCCGCGTCGCCTCCCGGCGTGCTCCGCTGCTGCCGCACCCGCCGCCGGGGGCCACGGAGATCGTGCGCTCTCGCGAGCCGATCGAGCTCCACTGAGGGCACGCGTCCAGCTGCGAGAGCACGTGGATGATGCGCCGCTGGAAGGGCATGACGGGAAGGTGAGCTCCGACGGCGAGGGGGACGCAGCGGCGTTCGCCTCACGTCGGAGCGTCGAGGATGGGGCAGGGTGAGAAGTGCCATGAATGAGCCAGGCTCGTCGATCTCGCGTGCATTCGCGTGGACGTTCGTGGGGCGCATGCTCTACGGCACGTGCCAGTGGGGCATCTTGAGCGTGCTGGCCAAGCTCGGCGACACGATCCTCGTGGGTCGCTTCGCGCTTGCATTGGCGGTTACAGCCCCGCTGGGTGCACTTGCCAACCTCCAGCTGCGAAGCATCTACGCCACCGACGTACACGACGAGTTCTCGTGGTCGACGTACTGGCGACTGCGGGTTCGGCTCTCGGCGCTGTACCTGGTGCTGATGGTGGCCGGCACCTGGGCCTCGGTGGAGCTTCGTGATGATGTGTGGACGATTGGGGTCATTGCCGCGGCAAAAGCCGTCGAGATGGTGGAAGACCTGCTGTACGGCGTCTTTCAGCGTCATGGTGCGCTGCACTACTTTGGGCGCTCACTCGCGATTCGTGGCGTCATGAGTCTCCTTGCCGTGACGGTGGCGTTGGCCGCCGGTTTGCCGCTCGAGGCCTGCGCGGGCGTGATGTTGGTCGTGTGGGTCGCCGTCCTGGTGTGGCACGATTTGCCGCGCGCAACGCGTATTCGCACTTCCTCGGCCGGCAAGCCCCGCGTGTCTCATGGTGACTGGCGGCTGCTCTGGCTGGCGCTGCCGATGGGTCTGGTGATGCTGATCGATTCCTTGAATCAAAACGTTCCACGCTACTTCATCGAGTCGTTCGAAGGGACCGCCCAGCTGGGGATCTACGTCGCGATGGCTTACGTGATCCAGTTCGGAGGGCTCATCGTCTTCTCGCTGGGGGCTCCGCTTGCGAGCGTGATGGCGCGAGACTACTCGGAGCGCCGCCGCCGCCGCTCGTTCGTGCGCAGCGCGGTGGGCCTCATCGTCCTCACTGCGGGACTCGGCGCCTTGGGGGTGCTGTTCGCGTGGCTCGTGGGTCCGTCGTTCTTGCGCCTGGTGTACTCCGAGCCGTTCGCCGCCGCGGCGGATGTGTTCGTTTGGGTGATGGCCGGGGCCGCGTTCCACTACATCATCCTGGCGTGCAACAACGTGCTCACGGCCGCCCGTTGGCTCCGAGCTCAACCGATCATCTGGGGCGTGGCGCTGGCGTCCACGACGGCGGCGGCCTGGGCCTTCGTGCCGATGCATGGCATCACCGGCGCTGCGCAGGCATTCGTGGTGGGCGTGGCGGTCGGAGCCGCGGTTGCGGTGGGCTCGGTCGTGGCGGTGATCCACGGCATGCGTGGGAGGAAGGGGCGATGATGTCTCGTCCAGGCCGTGAGCAGCACGGTGCGCTCCTCGGTAGCGTCGGGATCGCCACCGGTCTGCTCGCTTTCTTTCTCGTCAGCGGTCGTTGGAACCTGTCGCGCATGACGAGCATGGACCTCGGCCTGCTGGGAGAGCCGCGAATCTTCATCGCGTTGCTGCTCCTCGTCATCGCGCTCGCTCCGCGCCTGGCCGATCGGGCTCGCCCCAACGTTCGCCGCGCCGCGGACCGCACGCTGGCCCTGGTATCTCTGTTCTATGGATACATGGCGCTGACGGCCACCTGGGCGCCGGACGGTGCCGATCGGATGAAATTGGTGGAGCTCGGCCTGGTGCTCGTGTGCGTCGGCGCCACGCTTCGCATGACGCGTGTGATGGATCCGTCGCGGGTGTCGGAGCTCGTTTGGCGCTGGCTCGTACCCATCCTGGTCGTGTTCGCGATGATCGGCGCCGGCATGGGCTCGGGAGGCGGGCGTCTCGCCGTCCTTGGCGGGGGCCCAAACGTATTCGGTCGCAACATGGCGCTCCTGTGCGTCGCCATGGTGAGCTTGGTGCTGCGACGCGGAGGAAGCGGGTTCGCCATGGGAGCGGCCGTGGCCGGCGCGCTCGTGCTGCTCAGCGGCTCACGAGGGGCCCTCTTGGCCTGCGCCGCCGGGGTGGCGGTCGTGCTCTACCACAATGCGGGGCGGCTCGGGCGTGTCGTGCACGTGGGCTTGGCCGTGGCAGCGGTGGCCGTCGTCATCGTCCAGCTCACCGAGCTCGGCACGCGGGCGATCGAGATGTTCCATCACCGCGTCCTACAATTGGCGATCGAGGATGGCTACGACAGCGGGCGGTCCGATGTGTACCTCTCCGCATGGGAGCTCGGCTGCCAGTCGCCGTGGTTCGGAATCGGTCTCGCCGGGTTCGAGGTCCTCGGTAACCACGTCTATCCCCACAATCTGTTCCTCGAGGTGTTCTGCGAGGGAGGCTTGGTCGGGATCGTCCTGCTGATGCTGGTGTTGGCGCCGCCGCTGGTGGCCGTCGTGCGCAGGCGCGGGGGGGCGGCCTCGCACGACTACGGGGCCCTCGTCGTCGTCTTGTTCTCGGCACAGTTCAGCGGTGATCTCTATGACTCGCGGACCGTGTTCGTGTTCGGAGCCCTGCTCACGGTGCTCGTGAGCTCTGCCGGCAACCACGCCACGGCCCCGATGGCGGCTCGACGCGGGCTGCTTGCACGTCGAGTCGGGTGACCTCGGGGCCGGGAGCCCGATGTCGAGGCTTCACGCCGGCTCGAGCTCGCAGGCGTCTCCCAGCCCATCTGCATCATGGTCGAGCTGGTGCGGATTGGTGAGGGCAGGGCAGTGGCCCGACCCATCGGGGGCTCCGCCGCCGTCATCCACGGACGCCACGCCGTCATGGTCTACCAATGTCTCGTCTTGCTCGTTGCTCATGGTTCGCGCTCCATCGCGAGCTGGACCTGCCTCGAGCCGAGGCAGGTCGTTTCGTCGCTCCCCCGACCCGCTCAATCACAGATTGGCAGCGGTGCCAGGTCGGCCAGGTCGGCCACCATCGTGCCGTCGTAGTTGAACGTTCCGATGTCCGACGCGTCGGTTCCGTCGAGCGGGACGCGGCTGAGATGGATGCCCGATGAGACGAACACGACCCGCTCGACGGGCTCGTACGCGATTCCTGCGGTGCCCAGCTCGGGGCTGTACTCGGCGACCAGCTCGGCTTCGCCCGACGCGGGGTCGAGCTCCAGCACTTGACTGGCCGTCGCGTGGGCCAGGAGCAAACGCTGTGCGTGGCAGTCCCAGGTGAGATCGCAATCTCCGAGCTGGAGAGGGATGCCATAGAAGGTGAGCTGCACGCTCGAGATCGGGGTGCCGGTGTCGGAGTCGAGCTCCAGCACGGAGTCACTCTGCGTATCGATCGCCCACAGCCGGTCGTCTGCATCGAAGCTCAGGCCACAAAGGGAGACATCGCTCATGTCCGGCCCAATCGCGATGGCCTCGCCCGCGCTGCTCGTGCCGTCGCACACCGCCTGGTACTCGACGCGCTGGAGCCTCGCCGAGAGCTCTTCCATCACGAGCACGCTGCTGTCGTGGCGGAGGGCCGCGGCCGTGACGCTCCAGCCGAGCACCGGCGTGTCGATGGGCACGATCACGGAGAGCGTGGCGTCGCTCTGGTCGACGGTGGCTGCCACGTCCTCCAGCGGGCCGTTGTCGACGGTACCGACGCGCACGACCGAGGGGTTGAGCTCGGGCTCGTCGTCCCAGCAATCCGCGCCCGCGATCGCGCCGTCGGCCGGGACGGCGTCGCCCCAGCCATCGCCATCGGCATCGGTGGTGCAGGCCTGCGGGTCGGGCTCGCGCTCGGCCGCGCCCGGGAACGTGGCGTCGTCCATGTCGTTGCAGTCGTCGTCATTGTCCACCCTACCGGGCTCGGGCTGGTTGCTGCACTGCTCCGGGTCACCGAAGCCGTCGCCGTCGGCATCGATGCACCACGGCCCATCATCGCCACTGTCAGTGCTGTCGGCACCGGCATCGGCCGGCAGCAACCCGGCGCCGGCCGCACTGCTGGCCGACTCGTCGCCGCCACCACCATCGTCCAGTCCATGGTCGTTGCCGGTGTTCTCCTCGCTCGCGGAGGTCGTTCCTTCGGTCGTGTCCGGATCTTCCGGTGCTGTCGGGGCGGCACACACCTCCTGCAGCAGCCCATCGTCTTGGCAGGGTGTGGCGCAGGCTGCGGCAGCCGCCAGCAGTCCCAGCAACCCGGTTCCATACTCGGTGTTTGGTGTCGTCATTGTCATGAATTCTCTTCTCGAGTCCCGCACGTGCCCTCATCTACTTTCACGCGGCGTGCCGAGCATCGAGATCGGTTTGTCGTGAACTTACGAAAGCCACGGCGGCCCAGCTGGGCGTGCTGGTAATGAGGCGTTGCGTTCGAGCGATTCGTCGCCCTCGAGAGCGCCGGCGGAGTGTGGCCATCTCGAGCGTCGTGAGCGGGACGATCCGCCAATCCGCGCAGACCCGCAAAGGTAGCGCGCCGAATCGGGTGGCGGCAGGACCCGTGGAATGCGGAGTAACGCGGCATGGCGGACGGGTAACGATCCGTTCGATCCGTTGCCCCCGACGCTCGCGAGTGGGCCCAGGGACTTCGTGTTTCACGGAGCGTGGCGTTGGCACGCGGCATGAAGCACGAGCAGGCATGCTCGTTCCCGTTCCACTCCATGGCTCGCCCTCCTCGCTCGTACGGACGCCACTGGCACCGGGCTTGGTGGAGCGCCCCGTTCCTCGGCCTGAAGCAGCAGGACGGTTGATGAAGACCAACTCGGGCTCGTTTGCGGTCCACCCTTGTGTTCTCGACTCGAGAATCGAGCATGATCTCCAGCTCGAGCCAGGGATCAACTGGAGCGTCGTCCTTTCCCTTGTCTTCAACTTTGGCATCTGGCTGCTCGTGGTGGCCGGTGTGATGGCCATCTTCGATTAGCCAGGCGTGGTCGATCGATCGGAGAATTCTCGATGAGGACTTCATTTCACAAGGGGTCGTGTTCCATGGATCGTACAGCGATGATGTGGGCCTCCAGCTCGAGTGCAGCCAGCGGCAAGCCGTTCGTGCAATCGGTCGTCGACGCCAAGCTCGGCTCGGCCACGCATTCCGCGATCAAGCACGGGCTGGATCTCGTCGCCGTGGCGCTTGCGGTGGTCACCGCGTACTTCATTCGCTTCGAGCAAATCCCCCGGGGGACCTTCGGAGCGCAGATGCTGTACATGCTCGCCGCCCTCCCGGCGCTGCGCCTTTGCGCGGGTCGATGGTCGAACACGCATCGCTCGAGCTGGCGGTTGTTCGGCCTCGCCGAGTGCCTGGTGCTCACGCGCTCCGTCGTGAGCCTGACCATGCTGCTCGTCCTCGCCCGTCTGGCGATGCCCTTGCTGCTCCCCAACGTGCAGGTGATCCCACTGGGAGTCATCGCATTCGAGGCATCGTTCTCGCTGGTGGCCTTGCTCGGCATCCGGGTCGTCGTCCGCATGATCGACGAGCAGCGAGCGCGCCGCGCCGTTCCGGTGGCCGGCGGAATGCGTCGGGCCTTGCTCGTCGGCGCTGGACGGGCCGGTCAGCTGGCCGTCCGCGAGCTGCGAGCGCGGGCCGACGCCGGCTACGAGCCCGTCGGCTTCCTCGACGATGATCCGGTGCGTGTGGGGCAGATCATCGAGGGCGTGCGCGTCTTCGGATCCACCACACGGGCCGCAGAGATCGCGAGCGAGGTCAGGGCCGAGGTGATCATCCTGACGATGCCGGCGGTGGAGCGCGTGCGCAGGCGCGAGGTCGTGGAACGATGCCGTGCCGCGGATCTCCCGATCCAGACCGTGCCCGGGCTGTACGAGCTGCTCGGCGGCAAGGTGGAGATCACGAGGGTGCGACCGCTCAAGATCGACGATCTCCTCGGTCGCGAGGTCGTCCGGTTCGACGAGCTCGCGGTTCAGCGGGTTCGCCGGGCATTCACCGGCCGTCGCGTCCTCGTGACCGGCGCGGGCGGCTCGATTGGCTCCGAGCTGTGCCGCCAGCTCGCCGCGCTCGAGCCTGCGTCGTTGATCCTCGTCGAGAACCACGAGAACCACCTGTTCGACATCGAGCAAGAGCTGCGCCCGAAGCTCGGCGAGCGGGTGATCCCGTGCCTGACCGATGTGCGAGTCACCGAAGAGGTCGAGGCGGTCTTTGCCAAGTACCGGCCCGAGGTAGTGTTCCACGCCGCGGCCTACAAGCACGTGCCGATGATGGAGATGCACCCTACCAAGGCAGTGCTCAACAATGTCCGTGGCACGCGAGTGGTCGCCGAGGCCGCCCGTAACTTCGGGGTCGAGCGCTTCTTGCTGGTGTCGACCGACAAGGCCGTCAACCCGACATCGGTGATGGGTGCGACCAAGCGCGTGGCCGAGATGCTCGTGCTCGTCATGCAGGATGCGCGGACACGCTTCAACGTGGTGCGGTTCGGCAACGTGCTGGGCTCGGCGGGTTCGGTACTACACACGTTCACGAAGCAGATCGAGGCGGGGGGGCCGATCACGCTGACTCACCCCGAGATCACGCGGTATTTCATGACCATCCCCGAGGCGGTGAGGCTGGTGATGCAAGCGACTACCGTCGGTAGGGGCGGTGAGCTGTTCGTCCTCGACATGGGTAAGCCCGTCAAGATTCTCGACCTCGCGCTCCAGATGATCCGGCTTTCGGGGCTGACCGAGGACGAGATCGGGATCTCGATCGTCGGCCTACGACCCGGCGAGAAGCTCCACGAAGAGCTGCTTGGGGACCATGAGGAGCAACGGGCGAGTGGCGTGCCGAACGTATGGGTGTCGAGCTCGACGGGACCGCGGCTGGGTGACATGGGTCGGTGGGTCCGTCAGCTGGAAGCGACCGCCGAAACCGGCGATGTCGATCGCACCCGGCAGCTGCTCAGCGAGGGCACCGGTTATCGGATGCCGAAGCACTCCGAGGCCGATCCCGGCGTGTCTGCCACGGGTTGAGCCCGGCCGCGCATGGCACGAGCCCTGGTCGGTGCAGTCTCGCCGTCCAGGGCTCGACCCGTTCGCCGGTGGGGGCACGTGCTCCACCCGCCGGCGGCGCACGAGGTCCGACCAGCCGTGCAGATCTGCATGCCGGGGTTGCACGCATCCCCACCACCGACGCCGTCGTCGATCTGGCCGTTGGCCGTCGGCGGCGGCGTCGTCTTAGGTCTCGGCCGGAGGCGAGTCGTTGCCGTCGATGCTCTGTGACGTGGCCGAGCCGCGGGATCGTGGACGGGCAGCCTGTAACGTACCGTCGTGTGTCTCGCTCATGAACGTGATGCGCCGTGACACGGCACGTGCTCGTGAGTGGATCTGCTGACGTACGATCTGATGGCTTGCCCGGACTGCGTCGTATCGCGGCTTGGCACGAGCGCTGCAACTCGGACCTGCCAATGTGGCTCTCAAGCTCGCGTCGCATGCGTTCCACCCTTCTCCTCTCCACGGTCACCTCGTCGATGATGTTTGCGTCCCAAGGGTGCAACGTCCTCGTCGCGCCGGGAGGGTTCACCGCCAGCGAATTCGACCTCGACCCCGAGTGCCCGGCCACCGGGGACGTCGTGGGCGCCGACACGTTCCTCGCCGCGACCACGGCCGTGCACGACGCAGCGCGATCGTTGCAGAGCGACGCGCGTGACGAGCTCGAGGCGCTCGCGCAGGGCCTCGGGCTCGAGACGAGCTCGAGCAGCACTCTCAGCGAGCTGGCCACGCGGGTAGAGGCGGCCATGCTCGGCTCGCTGGGAGGCAAGGCACCAAATCTCGAGATCGTGCACGAGGCGGTGTTCTGCGTGCTCGACACCGATGTGGCGTCCACGGCCGCGGCGGGCTGCGATCCGGCGGCCGAACCCCTGGTCGATTGCCTGGGGACGTGTGTGGGGGCGGCCGGAGCGACGTTGGAGTGCGATGGCGATGCGGTGCTGCACTGCGAGGTCGACGCCCCGCAAGGTACGTGTGACACCGAATGCCTCGGGACCTGCGCGAGCGAGATCCTCGACGATGTGTGCGTAGGGGCTTGCATCGGCACCTGCGACGGGATCTGCACCGCCGTGGAGCCCGACGGGAGCTGCAGCGGGGCGTGCTTGGGCCTGTGCGAGGGCATGTGCGGGCTGGTCTCGCCCGGGGGTGCGTGCGAGGGCACGTGTCTCGGAGACTGCGTGATCGCGTCCACGATTCCCGATTGCGAGGACACCGCGGTACCCATGTGCGTGCCGGGCCCGACGGGCGTGGTCGAGTGCAGCGAGCGGTGTCGGGGCTTGGTCTCGGTGCCGGGGCTCGTCGATGCGTGCACCGCTTCCGTGGCGGCGCTGGCCAACGCGGCCACGGAGTGCGTGCCACCGTCCTCGCAGGCTCACGCCACGTTCGCGATCGACGTCGACGAGTCCGAAGCGGCCGCGCTGCAGGTCTGGGCCGACGACGTGGCGGCGCGCATGTCCAACCTGCTGGCTGCGCAGGCTCTCGCGAGCTCGCTGCTCGACTCGGCGCTCTCGCCAGAGACGGGCCTGTTGCCCGTGGTCGACGGGCTGGCGAGCGCAGCGGCCTCCACCGCAGAGGACGCTCCGTGTGTCGCCGAGCAGCTCGACGCCGCCGCGGCGGTGCTCCGTGAGCTGCCGGCCGAGCTCGAAGACGTGGTGAGGGCGGTGAGCATCCTCGACATGGCGCGGTCGGGCGGCTAGCCCCGGCGACATGATTCGCACGTGAGGCTGGGCGTGTGGTCGGCGTGGGGCCGGCCACACGCCCGGCCTCGCTCGTTGCCGGGCATGCGCTCGCGGAGGGCTATGGAACGATATTGTCCATATCTGCGACATTCCAACTACCGTGGTCACGGCTCTCCTACTTCCGCTGGAACGATTCGTAGCACCAAGCATCCGTGTAACACCATGAGTCATGTCCATGCCCGTCGCTTCTCCTTCTCAGCTCTCCCGCCCGGAGCCCGTCCCAACCTGCCAGGCCCCAATTCCGGGGGCTTCCTTCCCATGCCATCTGCCCTCGCGGCCGATTTCGCCCGCGGTCTCGAGTTGGCACGCCTCCTGCTCTCCGATGAGACCAACCCAGCCGAGAAACAACCGCATGACCCACTCGCTCGTCAACCTCCGCGCTCTCGCCCTCCTCGCTTCCGGGACCCTCCCCCTGGTCGCCTGCGGCTCCAATGTGTCCTCCACGACCTCCACCTCCATGCGTTCGGCCGCGCTCGCCGAGGGCGAGTCGTGCGTGAACCTCTTCGCCGGCAAGTCGATCGATGTGGGGAGCGTCTGTGTCACTGTCGACTCCACGGTTGATACCTCGGCCGAGTGCGGCGCGGGCTCGACCGGGGTGATGAGCGTGACCTACACGACCTCGAGCGGCTGGACCCTCGTCGATACTCATCTCGCGGTGGGCGACTCGCTCTCGGACCTTCCCGTCAACAAGAGGGGCAACCCCACGATCGGCCTGTTCCCCTACGCGACCACTGGTATGGTAGGTGCCACTACCCACACGGTCCTGGTCCCGCTGTGCGAGCTCGGCATGGACGGCAACGACGACGTGTGCGAGCCGGTCGCGGCCCAGATCGCCGCACATGCGGTGGTGAAGAACGATGCTGACACCCGGACCCAGACCGCCTGGGGCGACGGCATGGCGTTCGGCGGCGGGAGCTGGGCCGAGCACTTCAGCGTGGGCCTCGAGTGTCAAGAGTGCAACGATGACGCGGGCGAGGACACCGACGCGCTCGACCCGCTGGCGGCGCTCACCGACGAATTCGACGGTGATCTCGCGAGCTGGGACATCTACAACCCCTTGGCGGCCTCGGTGTGGGTGGCCGACAGCGCGCTCGACATCACCCCTGCTGCGCTCACCCAGTGGTACGGCACGGACGAGGCGGTTCACGTGAGCAAGGAGGTCTCCGGCAACTTCATGATCACCACCCACATGACGGTCACCGACCTCATGGGTGGCTCGGTGGTCTGGGGCGACCCCTATCGCATCGGTGGAATCTTGCTGCGCGACCCCGCGGGCGGCCCCAACACCGTGCACGTGGGTATCGGCAGGATGACCGATGACTGGATGTCCGCGGTCACCAAGAGCACCGACGACGGGCAGAGCACGGTGGGCACCATCCCCTGGCTGACGGGCGCCACTGCGGAGCTGAGGCTGTGCCGGGTGGGCGACGACGTGCACGCGCTGATCCGCATGCCCGGAGAGGAGTGGACGATCATCAACCAGTTCTCGCGGCCCGATCTGCCCGGGGCGGTCGCAGCCGGCCCCATGGCCTACGCCGGCTCGCCCACGGCCGATCTGAAGGCGTCGGCCGAGTGGGTTTGCTTCAAGGAGATCGAGTGCCTCGCCGAGTGCTCGAGCGACGACTAGGAAGATGACGAACGGATGAGCATCTTGGAGTCACGACGCCATGATCACTCATGTGGGCCCGGAAAAGCGCATTCTGTTGATCGACCCGAGCGACACGCGCCGGGAGGTGCTGGCGCGGCGTCTACGGGCCCAGGGATGCGTCGTGGAGGACTTGCCGGACGCTGCCTCCGGAGCGGAAGCGGCGCTCGCCTCCCCACCCGCGGTCGTCGTCGCCGATCTTTGGATGCCGAGCATCTCCGGGGTCCAGCTCTGCCGACTGTTGCGCTCCGAGCCCGCCACCATGGACGTACCCGTGATCTTGTGTGGTGAGGACGACGAGCCGCGCAATCGCTTCTGGGCCGAGCGGGCGGGTGTCGCCGGCTATGTCGTGAAGGGGCGAACGGGAGAGCTGGTGCGGGCCGTGATCAAGGCGGTGGCGGCTTCCGGCAGCGCCGACGGCTTCTTCGTGCAGCTGAGCGGCGGCAGCATCGACATCCGCGATCGGATCGCGCGGCACCTCGACGAGGCGCTGTTCGAGTCCGTAATTGCCTCCGAGCTGCGCGCGCTGGCCAGCTCCGGCAGCTTCGAGCGCCTGTTCGATCTGCTGGCACAGTTCATGTCGCAGGTCACGCGCTACCGCTGGATCGCGCTGGCCACCCGCACCCCGGCGCGCATCGCCATGCACCATCATCCCGCCCTCCGCGGGCGCGTGGAGGCCGAGGCCACGGCGGCCCTTGGCCTGGCCGATCCTCGCCTGATCCAGGTGGAGGACGAGGACGCCGTTGCCGAGCCGGACGGGCCCGCTACGCTGATGCTCGAGGTCTCGTTCGCAGATGCACCGGTGGCGCTGTTCGCCATGGGGCCGACGTTCTCGTCGGAGAACGACGCCGTCCAGCTCGCGCGGCTGGTTGCCCGCGAGCTGGGAGGCGCCGTGAAGATGACGAGCCTCATCGAAGACTCGCAGCGGCTTGCCGCGACCGATGCGCTCACCGGCCTGATGAATCGCCGGGCCTTCACTTCGTTCATGGCCGAGGAGATCGCGCACAGCATGCGATACGGCAACCCGCTCTCGCTGCTCTTGCTCGACATCGATCACTTCAAGCAGATCAACGATCGCTGCAGCCACGCGTCGGGCGATCGTGTGCTCGCTTCGCTCGGCGAGCTGCTGCCCCGAACCCTGCGCGATTGCGACCGTGCGGCGCGCTGGGGCGGCGAGGAGTTCGTCGTGGGCCTGACGAGCACCGAGCGGGCGAGCGCGACCGAGGTCGCGGAACGACTGCGCAGCGAGATCGCGGCGCTCGAGATCCTCGACGACATGGGAGAGCGCATACCCATCACGGCATCGATCGGCGTGGCCACATGGGCCGACGGCGAGCTGCTCGAGAGCCTGGTCGCGCGCGCCGATCATGCCATGTACGTATCCAAGGCATCCGGACGCAACTGTGTGTCCGCATGCGACTCGTTCCGCACCGTCTCGAGCCTTCACTGAGATCCACATGTCACCACGACCACCAATGATTCGGAGCGAGGCCGGCGCGAGGCAGCAGTGGCTCGTATACGTGGCGCTGGGAGCCTGGTTCGTCGCCATGGGAACCGTCGCCGCGACACTGCTGGCTCGCCACCTGGTCCCGCTTCCGCTGCCCGAGGACACCTCCGCGCTTTCCAGCCTGCGCTCGGTCGACGAGACCGGTCGCTGGATGGCGGTGCACGTGCTGTACAGCGAGTGTCCCTGCTCGCGCCGCGTCATGGAGCACCTCCTGACGTCCGAACGCCCGCGCGACGTCGTGGAGCACGTGGTGCTCGTCGGGTCGCGAGCGGACCTCGCGAGCATGCTGCGCTTGCGCGGGTTCTATGTCGAGGAGGTCACGCCGGACGAGCTCTTCGAGTGGTTCGGCATCGAAGCCGTTCCGCTGCTGGTGGTGCTCGGTCCGGATGACACCACCAGGTACTCCGGCGGCTATGCAGAACGCAAGCAAGGGCCCGAGCTGCTCGATCGCGAGATCATCGATCGCGCTCGGGCTGGATACGACGATGAGGGGCTGCCGCTGTTCGGCTGTGCGGCCAGCCAAGGCCTGCGTCAAATCTTCAATCCCTTGGGGTTGCCATGATCACTCTCTTCCAGCGAGTCATGCCGTATCTCGTGCTGCCGCGAGAGATGTGCGCATTCGAGGTGCGCTACCTGCGCCGGATGAACCGGATCGCACTGGCGTTCCTTGCGGTCCACATCCCGGCGTTCGCGATCATTGCCTGGATCGACGGCACCGACCCAACGCTGGCGGTCGCGCTCGCGACCGCCACGTTCCTCGGCCCGGCCCTGGCGTACCGCTGGCTGGCCAGTCCACGCGCGGTGTCGATCACCTGCGGGATCGCAGCGATGCTCATGGGTGGAGTGCTCGTGCACATCGGTCAGGGCCCGATGCAGATCGAGATGCACTTCTACTTCTTCGCGATGCTCGCGATGCTCGCGGTATTCGCCAACCCGGCCGTCATCGTGACGGCCGCCGTCACGGTGGCCCTGCATCACGTCGTGCTGTGGGCCATCTTGCCGTCGAGCGTGTTCAACTACAGCGCCTCGCTGTGGGTGGTCGCGGTTCACGCCGCCTTCGTCGCATTCGAGGCGGTGGCTGCTTGCTTCATTGCGCGTAGCTTCTTCGACAACGTGATCGGTCTCGACGAGATCGTGCGTGCACGCACCACGGAGCTCGACGATCGCAATCGCGACATGCGACGCGTGCTCGACAACGTCGTGCAGGGGTTCGCCACTGTCGATCGCGCCGGTATCCTGGCGAAGGAGCGCTCGCGCATGCTCGATGTCTGGCTCGGCTTGCCCGACGGTGAGGTGTCGCTGTTCGACGCACTCGAGCGCGTGTCACCGACGTTCGCGGAGCACTCGCGTGTGAGCTGGGACGAGGTGCTCGCGAGGCTCATGCCGCTGGAGCTCACGCTCGATCAGATGCCGCACGAGCTCGTGATCGAGGGCGCTCACTATCGCGTCGACTACCGACCCGTCGGCGCCGGCGAGGAGCCGGATCGGTTCCTCGTGGTGGTCACCGACGTCACGTCCGACGTTCGCCGCGAGTGTGCCGAGTGCAAGCTCCGAGAAGCCATGCGGATCTTCGAGCGCATGGTCGTCGATCGCGGGGCGGTCCTCCAGTTCTTCGAGGACACCGGAAGATCCGTGCTGCGGATCTGCCATGGCGCCGACGAGGACCTCGCCGTCCTCAAGCGCATCCTACACACTCTCAAGGGCAACAGCGCGATGTTCGGCCTTCAGAGCCTGGTGGTGCTCGCCCACGAGCTCGAGACGTACGTCGCCGAGGAGGGATGCTCACCTTCGGCGACCGAGACGGCACGGCTCATGCAACGCTGGGACGAGCTCTCGCGTGACTTCGAGCGCCTCATGGGAGCGCATCGTCCGGTCATCGAGCTCGAGGAGCTCGAGTACCGGGCGCTGGAGCAGGCGGTGCGCGACGGCGAGCTCCGTACGGCGCTGCTGCGAAGGATCCGTATGCTCAGGCTCGAGCCGACCCGACGTCACCTCGAGCGCTTCGGCGAGCAGGTGGGCTACCTCGGCGCGCGCCTCCAGAAGGACATCGACGTGACGGTGGTCGACAACGGCTTGCGGCTCGATTCGAACCGCTGGAGCGCGTTCTGGAGCGCGTTCATCCACGCGGTGCGCAACGCCGTCGACCACGGTGTGGAGAGCCGCGCGGAGCGGCGGGCCCGCGGCAAGTCCGAGCGCGCGCGCGTGGTGCTGCAGACCTACCTTCGCGGTGACTGCTTCGTCGTCGAGATCTCGGACGATGGTCGTGGGATCGACTGGCAACGCATCGCGCTCAAGGCCACCGACATGGGCCTGGCGGTAGCGACGAAGGAAGAGCTCCACACGGCCCTGCTCGCCGACGGTGTGACGACCGTCAGCCGTGCCACCGACATCTCGGGTCGCGGCGTTGGCCTGGGGGCCTTGTATGACGCGACGCGGGCGCTCGGGGGTGAGATCGAGGTCGAGACGACGGCAGGGGTGGGAACGACGATTCGCATGACTTTTCCCAGGGATTCGATGTCACCCTGCATGGTCGATGGCGAGGAGACGCTCGCCCGTGCCGTCGGGTGAAACGAGCTGGCCGATGCCACGATGGAGGTTGGTGATGGATTTGCTGACGAAACGCGCTGCGGACTTTGCAGAGATCGAGGCATACGTCGTCAAGAGCGTCTGCTGCTTGTTCGATGCCTACGGCATGACGGTGGAGCATGCCACGGGCGGCGTGGCCGAGCTGGCGGGGCCTTCCGTGATGGCCGTCATCGGCTACGCCAGCGACGATGTGCGTGGAGCGCTGCTCTTGCTGACCTCGCCCTCGGTCGTCATGGCGCTCCAGCCACCGGAGGTGACGAGCCACGCGGCCCCGTCCGAGGACGTCCTGCGCGACGTGCTGGGAGAGTTCGCCAACATGTTGCTGGGGCGCATCAAGAACCAGCTGCTCCGTCGCGGGGTGTCGCCGTTCCTGTCGACCCCCACCACCGTGTTCGGGGCGGAGCTGCGGCTGCCGGCGCCCAAGAGCGGAATCTCCGCCTGGCACACGTTCTCCACCCCTTCTGACGCCATCTTCGTGAGATTCGATGCCACGTTCGAGCCTGGGTTCGCGCTCGAGTCCGTACAGGACGCGACCGGCTTGCTCGCCGAGGGCGAGATGGTGATGTTCGAGACCGTGGAGGTGGGATGATGGCGGCGAAGATCATGGTCGTGGACGACTCGCTGATGGTGCGTCAACAGGTCTGCAGCACGCTCTCGCAGGCCGGCTACGAGACCGTGGAAGCACATGACGGCGTCGATGCGCTCGAGAAGCTGGCCAGAGCGCCGGACCTCGGCCTCATCATGCTCGACGTCAACATGCCGGCCATGAACGGCATCGAGCTCCTACGCCGGCTGCGGGACGACGGTCAGTCGGCGAAGATCCCGATCATCATGCTGACGACCGAGGGACACCCGCAGCTCATGCAGGAAGCCAAGCTGCTCGGCGCGAAGGGCTGGATCATCAAGCCATTCAAGCCAAAGCTGCTCATCGCGGCGGTGACGAAGCTCGTCCGTGCTTCAGCGGCATGCCGCAGCTAGTACTGGCTGTACCGACGGGATGGACGACGAGACGCGGTCTGGAGGCTCTTGCATGCAATCTCGACGTATTACACAGCACGCTTCGCTCTTGACGATCATCCTTCGCGGGCTCGATGTCGTCGGCGTCGTCGGGGGCCTCTACGCCGCCGCAGCGCTGGTAGGGGCTCCCGTGGGGCCCTCGGCGTCGATCGCCGCCGTCTCGGCCGCCGTCTTCTTTCATCTCGCCGCGGAGATCACCGGGATGTATCGCAGCTGGCACGGCGTATCCGGCGATCGCGAGCTGCTGTGCGCCGCCGCGACGTGGGCCCTGACGGTTCCGGCCTTGCTCGTCATCGGCTTCGTGTTCGACCTGCTCGAGCCGGTGGCGCGAGAGCTCACGCATACCGGGGCCATGGCGTGGCTGCTGTCCTCGCCGCTGTGCATCGTCGCCGCCCGGGCGATGCTGCGACTGTATCAGCGTCGCGTGCGTCGCAAGGGCCACAACGTTCGCGGACTGGCGATCGTTGGCTGCACGGAGATCGGCTTTCAACTCGCCCGGAACATCGAGAGGGCGCCGTGGAGCGGGCTGCGGACGATCGGTTTCTTCGACGATCGCCCCGCCGATCGCCACGATGAGTTGCCCGAAGACGTCGCTGGCTGTGTCGGCAACATCGAGGACCTCGTGTGCCAAGCTCGCGAGGGCAAGGTGTACATGATCTACATCACATTGCCGCTGCGGGCCGAGAACCGCATCAAGAGCGTGCTCGCGCGACTAGCGGACACGACGGCATCGGTCTACCTCGTGCCAGATTTCTATGTGTACGAGCTGCTGCATTCGCGATGGATCAACGTCGGGGGATTGCCGGCCGTCAGCGTGTTCGAGAACCCGTTCTACGGCGTCGACGGCATGGTCAAGCGAATGCTCGACGTCGTGCTGGGCTCGGTCATCCTGGTCTTCGCTGCAGTGCCGATGATGCTGGTCGCCCTGGCGGTCAAGCTCTCCTCGCGCGGGCCCGTCTTCTTCAAGCAGAAACGTTACGGGCTCGACGGGCGCTCGATCGACGTGTGGAAGTTCCGTAGCATGCGCGTCTGCGAGAACGGAGCCGTGGTGAAGCAGGCGGCGAAGGACGACCCGCGCGTGACGAAGGTCGGTGCGTTCATCCGCAAGACGTCGCTCGACGAGCTGCCGCAGCTGTTCAATGTGCTCGAAGGGACGATGTCGCTCGTCGGCCCCCGCCCGCACGCCAATGCTCACAACGAGCAATTCCGCACGCAGATCCAGGGCTACATGCTGCGGCACAAGGTGAAGCCGGGTATCACGGGGCTTGCGCAAGTCAGCGGCTGGCGCGGCGAGACCGACACGCTCGACAAGATGCGGCGTCGCGTCGAGTGCGACCATCAGTACATTCGCGACTGGTCGCCTTGGCTCGACGTGAAGATCCTGTTCCGCACCGTGTTCACGGTGCTCTCGCGGCAGAACGCGTATTGATGGCTGTAGAGCGCTTCATCGAACAAAGGGAGGCAAACGTGAAGAAGATTGCACTCGTCGAAGATGACGTGGACAACCGTACGCAGATCTCCCTCCTTCTCGAGGACGAGTTCGAAGTGGTAGAATTCGAGAATGGCCTCGATGCCGCCAATAGGCTGCTCGATTCGAGCCCGGACCTCGTGCTACTCGACATCTCGCTTCGAAGCATGAGCGGGACTGGTGTCCTCAAGCACCTGAGGAGCGACCCACGTACGACCGGGCTGCCGATCATTGCCTTGACCTCCCACTCGATGGTGGGAGATCGCGTGCACTACCTGTCGTTGGGATTCGATGGTTACATCAGCAAGCCCATCGTGGACGAGCAGATCCTCCTGGACGAGATCGAAGAGCTCCTCCGGGCGAGGGGATCGAGGTAAGTCACTCGTTGGGGGTCGCGGGCGCCGAGCCGATGAGGTCGTGGGTCGCGAGCGCATCGAGGGCCTCTTCCTGGGTCTCGCCGAGGTACTGGATCCGATCGAGCAGCGGAACGGTCGCCAAGCTCGTGGCCTCCAGCAGGCCCTGCACCACCGTGGGGTCGAGCATCCACACTCGTGCCGTCCCATCCGACGAAGCGGTGAGCACCCGCCGACCATCGGGGCTGAAGTTCGCCGTGACGACCCCCATTTGATGACCGCGGAGCACCAGCGGGCTCCCGCGACCGTCCGCGCTCCATACCATGGCCGTGCCGTCGTACGAGGCGGTGATGATCCGTTGGCCGTCCGGACTGAACCTCGCCGAGCCCACGAGGTACTTGTGGCCGCGGAGGGTCAGCGGGCTCTCACGCCCATCCAGGTGCCAAATGCGTGCCGTTCGATCGCGCGAGGCCGTGACGACTCGCTGGCTCGCGCGATCGAACCGGGCGGAGGTGACCTCGTCTTCGTGACCGCGCAGGATCAGCGGATGCCCGCAACCATCCGCGCTCCAGATCCGGGCCGTCATGTCGTGCGAAGCCGTCACGACATGCAGGCCATCGGGGCTGAACATCACCGAGGTCACCCCACTCTCATGGCCTCGTAGTACGCAGGGATCTCCGCCGCCACCTGCGTCCCAAATCCGTGCCGTACCGTCGGTCGACGCGGTGGCGACCCGGCGGCCATCGGGGCTGAACACCGCCGAGGCTACTTCGCCGTCATGACCATACAGCGCTACGAGTGACCCGCCGGGGGCCCACACTCGCGCCGTCCCATCGGCGAGCGCCACGACGACTCGGTAACCGCTGGGGCTGAACACCGCCGAGACCAGCTGGTCTTCATGGCCGTGCAAGATGGTCTGCACGCTGCGACCATCGACGCTCCAGATCCGCACGGTTCCGTCGACCGAGGCGGTGACGACCTGGTTGCCTTCGAAGTCGAAGCTCGCCGAGACGATCCCGCCTTGGTGACCACGAAGCACCACCGGAGCCTCACCGTCCTCTGCGTTCCAGATGCGGGCCGTCCCATCGCGCGAGCCGGTGACGACCCGTCGTCCGTCGGGCGCGAAGCTGGCCGCTTGGATGCCCTCGCGATGACCTCGCAGGATCACCGGGAGCCGCTCGGCGTCCAGGGCCCATAGTCGCGCCGTTCGATCGCGCGAGAACGTCACGACGTGGCGACCATCGGGGCTGAAGCTCGCCGAGACCACCTCGTCATCGTGCCCACGAAGCACTACCGGAGCCTCACCGCCCTCTGCGTTCCAGATTCGGGCCGTTCCGTCGCGCGAGGCGGTGACGACCCGTCGGCTGTCGGGCGCGAAGCTGGCCGCTTGGATGCCATCGCGTTGGCCTCGCAGGATGACCGGGAACCGGTCGCCGTCGACCACCCACACCCGCGCCGTTCGATCACGTGAGACCGTCACGACGTAGCGCCCGTCGCGGCTGAAGCTTGCCGAGCGGACCTGCTCGTCGTGCCCCTTCAAGGCGACCGCGAGCCCGCTTCCATCTGCGTTCCAGACCCGCGCCGTCTTGTCGCGGGACGCCGTCACCACGCGCCGCCCGTCGGGGCTGAAGCTCGCCGACACCACGTGGCCCTCGTGTCCCCGCAAGACGACCGCGAGCCCGCTTCCATCTGCGTTCCAGACCCGTGCCGTGCCATCACGTGACGCCGTCGCCACGCGCGTCCCGTCGGGGCTGAAGCTCGCCGACATCACGTGCCCCTCGTGCCCCTTCAAGACGACCGATGTCTCGCTCCCATCCGCGCTCCACACCCGCGCCGTCTTGTCACGTGATGCTGTCACCACGCGCGTCCCATCGGGGCTGAAGCTCGCCGATACCACGGGCTTGTCGTGACCAAGCAGCTCGAGCACGGTACCGCTCCCGTCTGCGTTCCACACCCGCGCCGTCCCGTCACTTGCCGTCGTCACGATGCGCCGGGCATCGACATCGAAGCTTGCCGAGTAGACCTCGCCTTGGTGACCGCGAATGACGGGCTCGGCTTGCCTGCCGTCTTCGCCCCATACCCGTGCCGTTCCGTCGTTCGATACCGTCACGATGCGCCGGCCGTCCATGCTGAAGCCGACCGCGATGACCGCCTCCTCGTGGCCCATCAGCAAGGCACGTGCGACGGGCTGCTGCAGGACGTCGAGCGCGTCCTGTAGCCACCCCACCGTGTCCTTGGCCCTGACCTCGCGCAACCCGAGCAGCGCGCGGGTGGGATCCTTGTCCTTGAACGCCTTCGCATAGGCCATCCACATCGCGTCCCTCGCCCGGTCGCGCTGGGCCACGGCCTCGTCCCTGGCTCGGCGCAGCGCGGAGATCTGCTGCTCCTGCTCTCGGGCCTGCCGCTGTTCCTCCTGCTCACAGGCGTCGAAGTACGCCTCGAGCTGCGGCCCGAGGCGTAGCGCACCGGTCCGCAGGAAGCTACGTACGAGCTCGCCTCGCTCGTGCACGTGCTCGAGGTAGCTACGCGAGTCCGGATTGCGGGACCAGGCGGCGGCCGCCGCCTCGAGCTCCTGGCGGAGGTGAATCGCATCACGAGCGTCTGCAAGCCACGTCTGAAGCCGGTCCCAGCCGCGCAGCAACGCTTCGTGGGCCACCTCCACCACGTCGTGGCCCAGCTCGTCGCGACCCTTCACCAGCAGCCGATCATTGGCGAGTCGATCGACGAGCCTGCGAATCGACGGACCTTCCGCGGCCCGGTTGAAGTAGAGATCCTCGAGCCGCACCCGGCGTCGAAGATGACGTGCGCTTCCTTCCGCCTGCGTCCCGTGGAGCTCGGTCAGCTCGAGCATCACCGCCCGTAGTCGCTGCCGATCCTCGTAGCCCAGTGACTCCCACACGCCTTCCGCCGTGTGCGTGATCGCCGACTGGACTCGCCCCAGCTCCTCGTAGGCATCCACTCGCAACCAACGCCCCTGGCGCCGCGCATACAGCTCGCGCAGCGCGTGCTGCAAGAGTGGCATCGCCCCGGGCTCCTTCGCGATGTCCTCGAGGATCAACTCACAAAGGCCTGTCTCGTAGCGAAGGCCCGCGACCTTCCCTTGCTCCTCGATCGCACGGCGCAGCTCGTCGGGCGACATGGACGGGATCAACTTCAGGCCCTCGACCTGCTCACGCAACCCCTCGTGCTCGGCGCAGTCGCCGACGAAGTCGGCCCGCATCGACATGACGACCCGAAGCTCGGGGGTGGCCACGCCGAGCAGGCGATCGAAGAACCCCCGGCGCTCGACCTCGTCGTCGCAGAGGGTGAAGGCTTCCTCGAATTGATCGACATGGAGCACGGCACGAGCCGTGCCATCGAGCCCGACGAGCGCTCGCTCGAGCTCGGCGAGCGGGTGCTGGCCTGGCCGCATCTGCGCGATCTCGAGGGTGGGTGCCACTTCCCGCAGCCGCGGCAGGAGCCCAGCCATGATCAGCGAAGACTTGCCCGATCCCGAGCTCCCCAGCACCGCCAGGAACGGCCGCTGCTCGAGTCTGGCGAGCAGCGCCTCGACCAGCGTCGAGCGCCCACAGAAGAATTCGCGATCGGCGGCGGTGAACGCCTGGAGGCCGGGAAACGGGCAGCGCACCGCGTAGCGCGGTGGCTCCTGGCCGTGGGCCAGCGCCGAGAACGAGATCTCCAAGATACCGTCACACCAGTGCCCGAGCTCGGCGAGCCGATGCTCGAGCTGGCGCTTGGCCTCCCACGATGGCGAGATGGAGCTCGCCGCCGCCGCTTCGGCCACCGTCCTCACGTGGTCCCGCAGCGTCGGGGCCCGCTCTGCGAAGAGCGCAGCGAGTCGTTCGACCACCGCGGAGAGCTGCGCGGGGGTTGGAGCACGCTCGCTCGCCTCGGCAAACAGCGAGCGCCCCGCGAGCCGGCTGAACAGCGCCGGAACGGCCGCATCATCCTCGTAGTCGAGCACCCCGACGCACGCCTCGGCCAGCGCCAGATCCACCTCTCCATGCTCTCTGAGCCGACGGTAGAGCTCCGTGCCGAGCGTCAGGGCCGTCCTCTGACTGATTCGCTCGGTCATCGCAATCACGGCCGGCATCCCCAGCTCACGCACCAGCCGCTGGCCCAGGCCGCCCAGCGCTCCCTCGGCCTCGGGCTTGGCGCTCTCGCACACCGCGAGGAACGCCAGGTGAGGCAGGCCATGGGCCGCACCCACCCCCCGAAGCCTCTCGATCATGGATGTGGCCTTCACCGCCACCGGAGCACCGTCCGCATCGTCGAGGAACACAGCGGTCTCTCCGGTCGCCGACGAGAACGCGCCGTGGCTCACAACGTGCATCACCGTGTGGCGCTCGGCGGTCAGGTGCTTGCAGATCTCGGTGAGGGTCGGCCGCCCCTCGGCCCGCGGATCCTTGCCGAGCACCCGCGACGGGATCTCACCGAGGCCCTCGAGCACCGTGTCGATCGCATGCGCCTCGTCGAACGGACCGAGCCCATAGCGATTGTCCGCGGCGGGGTTGGCTACCACCACGAGCGCCCTGAGCTCGGAACGACCAAAGGGCGGGAACCGCCGATCGCTGATGCTGGGCAGGTAGAGCGAGAACGGGGTGCGCTGGCTCTGCCCCAGCCGCTGCCATGCATCGCCGTCGACGGGACCCGCCAGCCGCTCCCATCGTAGCGACTGCAGCTCCTTGGCCTCCACCGCCAGCAAGACCCGCAGGAGCCCCGCCACGCGCGCCTGGGCGAAGAGCTCGCGAATCCCCCCGCAGAACACCACCTGGCCGAGCGCCACGCCGTAGCTCGCCGCGCCGGCCTGCTGTAGCAGCGGCTCGACCTCGATCTGAACCGTGTGCTCCCGCCGGACCGGCAGCTCTCCCGGGCGCGTCCACTCGGCCACCAACCGGTACGACCCCGCCTTCGTGGTCGACTGAACCGTGAGCTCGAAGATCGAAGGCGTCTCCATGGCACGCAGCATCGGCCCGCGAGGGGGCGGACGGATCCGCCGTCCGAGCCCCTCGCACGCGTTCGCCCGCCCGGGCTAGTCGAGCAGGCTGAACACGAGGTTCGAGTTGCTGATCGGCTCGTACCAGTCGACCGAGATCTCCTTCTTGCACACCTTGTACATGGGAGACTTGATGCGCGCGAACCTGCTCTGGAACGACGCGTTCAGCCCCCGCCAGTTGCTGGTCCGGAAGTCGTAGACCAGCGTGCCATCCGGCTCTTCTTGGCGCTGGCACCTGAAGACGACGTTCACCCCGTCGGTCAGTGTGTACACGCAGCCATCGATGAAGAAGTCGTTGTACTGAATCGAGACGTTCGCGACCGCATCGGCATCGAAGAGAATGCCCAGGAGCTGCACGAGCGTGAGCTTCTGGCTGTTCATCTCGAGCTTGAAGTTATTGATGATCTGCTGGGCATGACTCTCCTGGGCCAGGATGCCCTCGATGATCTGGATGACCTGGTCCCGCTCGTGCCCATCGAGCTCGCCCGCGAGGATCCTGGCCTCCTCGATCTGCGTCTGCAGGCTCTGGATCTGCTGCTGGATGAGCGCGAGGTTGGTGATGCCACCCAGCGACGCGTTGATGTTCGCGATCTGCGCCGTGTGCTGCGACAGCGTGACGTTGATGCCGACGAGGTTGTTGTTGACGTTCGCGACGTCGGTCTGAACCTTGGTGATGTTCCCCGCCTGGATCGCGAGCGCACTGTTGATGTTCACAACATCTTGCCTCAGCGCCGAGGTCGAAGCGTTGATCATGCTGACGAGCGAGGCATTGTTGGAGAAGTCGAAGCTCCTGAGCCGCTGCTCGATGAGCGCACCGAGCAGCGCATTCCTGCTCAGATCATAGCTCGCGATCCGCGCATCAATGGTGCTGAGGAACGCGGCATTGGTGCTGAAGTCGTAGCTGGCGATCCGGTTGTTGAAGACGTTGGTGAAGTCGTAGCTCGCGATCCGGCCGTCCACCGACGAGCTGAACGTGGTATTGCTCGCCAGGTCATAGTTCTTGACCCTCGCGTCGACCAGCGAGTTGAACGTCGTATTGTTCGCCAGGTTGTAGTTCTTGACCCGTGTATCGACCGACGAATTGAACGTCGCATTGTTGGCCAGGTTGTAGGCATCGAGGACGCTGGTAACCGAGCCATTGAACGTGCTGCTGCTCGAGAAATCGTAGCTCGCGATCCGGTTGTCGACGATGCTGTTGTAGTTGAAGCTCGAGATCCGGCTGTCGACCGAGGTATTGAACGTGGCATTGTTCGTCAGGTTGTAGTTTGCGATGCCAATGCCGACGATCTTGGCCACTGCGTTGTTGAACGTGACGCTGCTGGCGAAGTCGAAGCTCGAGACGCGGCTGTCGATGACGCTGCTGAAGTTGTAGTTGGAGATGCGCGCTTCGACGGAGGCGTTGAATGTGTTGTTGGTCGCCAGGTTGTAGTTGGCGAGGAACGTGGCGACGGCGTTGTTGAAGCTGTTGCTGCTGCTGAAGTCGAAGCTCGTGACCCGACTGTCGATCGAAGTGTTGAACGTGTTGTTGGTGGTCAGGTTGTAGTTCTTGACCCTCGCGTCGATGGCGGCGTTGAGCGTGGTGTTGATCGCCAGGTTGTAGTTAGCGATGCTCGTCGCGAAGATGTTGGAGACCGCAGCGTTGAACGTGCTGTTGCTGCTCAGATCATAGTTGTTGATCCGGTTGTCGACGATGGTGTTGAAGGTTCGATTGCTGCTCAGATCATAGTTGTTGATCTTGTTGTCGATGAGGGCGCTGAGGTTGGTGTTGATCCTGCTGGAGAAATCGTAATTCGAGATCTCGTTGCCGATCAAGGTCACCAGCGACGAGATCGCGTTGGTGTAGTTGTAGGACGAGAGCCGGTTGTCGATGATCTGGGTGATCCGACCCTCGTTCGCCATCTCCTCGGCGCACGTGTTGACGGCCTCGGTGAGCTGGCCCAGCAGAGTGCCCACCGACTGCCGATTGAGGCGATTGATGGCGGCGGCAAAGACGTCGGCGGTGGGGAGTGATCGCTTGGGCGCTCCCGGGAATCCGGGGACGCCGCTGGGGCCTTGGTTGTTGCTGTTGTCCGGCATTGGTGATCCTTCGGCGTGCGTTGGCTCGTGGGGTCGATGGAGGGTCCATCCGACGCGAGCACCAACGGCAATGACCAACAGCAATGACCATGCCAGCCACGTCCCGACGGGAATGGCGGTGGACATCGAGCGTCGGTCTCGGAGACCCGACACCGATGAAAGCAAGATTGACTTGAATCGCATGCGAGCTTTAGAGCCGCACGCGGCTCCCCGCGAGAAACGGCTTGCATGCCGACGCCGGCGCCACATCATGCACCCATGGCCTCATGGAATCGGTACTCGCCAGCGACCACGCTCGAGCCGACCTCGCATGCCAGAAACGACCGAACATCATGGTTCTCGCGAGCACCTACGCCCGGGTCATGAGATCTCGCTTGCTGCACTTTGCCGCCTGGACCCCTGTCGTCGATCCCTACGGGGTCGGCGACTACGGAGCCTGCCGCCGCGGGGTGTTTCACAAGCTCGGCAACATCCGCGAATTCGGGGTCGAGCCCCGGGTTCGGCCTGGAACCTGCTCGGTGAGCCTGAGCTTCGTCTCCGAGGGTGCCACCATGGTTCGCACCGTGGGCGGAGCCCTGGTCGAGGCCTTCCCCGCGCAGCCGGTCGAGGGCACGCTCGAGCTCGAGCTGCGGGGTGACAGCAGCATCTTCATCCGTACCGGCAAGCTCTCGGAGACCGAGCTGGTCGGGGTCGACGCGGTCGCGGGGCAGCTCCTGGGCCAGCGTGACGTCAACGGTCGCGCGTGGAAGCAGGGTTGGCGAGTCATCCGCAAGCTCTACGTCGCCACCGATCCCGTGATCCTGATCTCGTCCGAGCGCGGGGCTCGCTTCTCGCTCTCGGGCCGTGCCGAGGCGCTCGCGGCCATCGAGGCGGGTCGGGGCTCGGCCGAGGTGTCGGTGAGCTCGAGCCAGGCCGACGCGCTGCAGATCACGAGCGGCTCGGGGCCCGTGGCGTTCGATCTGTTCCGAGTACGGCTGAGCGGCCACGCGCAGGTGTCGTTCGACGCCGCCCTGCCGCAACCCGAGTCCAGCCAGCAGCTCGTGGGGGAGCCGGAGCTCGACGACGAGTGGGAGGACGAGATCGACGATGACGACGCCGAGCTGTTCGAGAGAGCGAGGGCAATGCCATGGTAGCAACGGAAATCAAGAGCGCGCTGATGCGAGGTGAGCCATGAGTTACGTGGAGAAGCGCGTCAAGACCGGAGTCTACGGCGCCCTGGCCCTGGGAGTACCCGCTGAGCCTCGAGACCTACCATGGTGGAGCGCTCGGCGACAGCGATCCCGGCCCGCCCGAAGTAGACGTCTCGTTCGGGCTCGGCGAGGAGCCCGACGTGCTCGAGGACATGGAAGGCCCCGAGATCTGGGACGAAGACGCTGCTCCGGTGAGCAGTGCCTGAATCCAGGGTAGCTCGGGCGCCAGGCGACGCCGAAGCTCTTCCATGCGTGTGCAGATCTCGGGAGTCGGTCCGATGTCCCGAGGGCCGAGTCCGAGCTTCTTCAGGCGACCGTAGACCGCCTGCACGGTTCGCCTGGTACGCTGCGCTAGCTCCTTGACATCCGCACACTGCTCGGCGATCCCGAGGAACACGAGGCTGTCGATGTCCTTGGTAGCGTACGTGTTCGCGATGCGAGGGCCCGCGCTTGCGGGTCCAGACCGCGTTCCCAGGATCTCCGCGAACAGCTTCTCCCGCGGCTGATTGGGGGTCCACAGGGCCATGAGCCGCTCGATGAGGTTTCGGAGCTCGCGTGCGCCGCCCTTGAGCTCGCGTGCACCGCAATGCGCGACCAGGGCCTCGATGTCGTCGTTCTTCATCACGATGCCGTGGCGCTCTGCCACCTCGATCGTGATCGAGCGCGCAATGCAAATGACGTCTTGGCGGTCGAGCTTCGGGATCCGGATCGTGATCACACTGAGCCTGTAGAACAGATCCTCGCGAAACGACTCGTAGCCACCGATGTCGATGTCACGGTGCGTGGCGGAGATGATTCGTACGTCGGCGTGTCGCTCGGTGGTGCTCCCAACTGGCCAGTAAGTCCCCTTCGCAAGGAAGCGCAGCAGCTTGGCCTGGTTCTCCCCAGGCAGCTCACCGATCTCGTCGAGGAAGAGCGTGCCCCCGTCGGCGAGCTCGAGGAGCCCTGGCTTGTCGGAGACGGCGCCCGTGAATGCACCGCGCAGATGGCCAAAGAACGTACTCTCGAACAGCGAAGAGGATACCGCGGCGCAGTTGACCGCGAGGAAGCTATTGGTCGCGCGACTCCCATGGCGATGGATTTCTTCGGCGAGCGCCTCCTTCCCGACGCCCGTGGGGCCCAAGATGAGCACGGGACAACGGGAAGGGGCCACCCGGCGTGCTAAGGACAGCACGTGCGTCCGTGCGGGGGTTCGCGCGTCGAATGTCCCCGCGGAGCATGCGGTCGGGGCCGAGCCTGGCGAGCTCGTCTTCACGCCCGACCTCGGCGGGTCTCCGTGGGTCGCCGGCTGCAAGCGTCGTTGCGATCATGACATTCTGCCTCATTGCTCCTGCTCGGCTGCATGGGGTCGTGTCCTGCCTCAGTATGTTCACCACCATCCGCATGTGGCAAGAGTTGTTCGAGTATGAGCCACTACTTCGTATTCCAATCATGATACACGTCCTGCGGAAGCGAAGGACGCCCAAAACGCGCACGGTGACCTCGAGCCGGCTGCGTTGCCGAAATCGACTCATGGTCGCCTGTTCTCGTCCGGAAACAAGCTCATATCTGGATGAGGGCAGAGAGCTCGTCGCAGCGCTGACGTACGACGCTCAGGCGACGCGCGAGGTCCTTTCGCTCCTCGGACCGCATCGCGTACACGATTTCCAGGTCTCCAAAGACATTGTCATCGTCCAGCATTGCCCGCTCGGCCTGCTCGATCGATCGGACGAAACGGGGCTTGCGAGGCCGCCCGCCCCGCGAGGATTTCAGCACGCACCGAACCGAGGCCACGGCCTCTTCCAGGGCTTTCGCGCTCCATTGGCTCTCGAGGGCCAGGTCGAGCAGGCGCCGCTGCTCGTGCTCGGGCAAGCCCAAGACCGCCCGAATGTGACAGACAGAGAGTGCCTCCCACATGGGGTGGTCATGCATCCTGAGCCGCAGCTCGTAGATCGCCATGGCACGATAGAGAGCCGAAGCACTGATGCTCAATGATGGCTCATTGGCGAGCTGACGGAGAGACCATTCCTTGGGTCCACGCTCGCGCCAGCGGTCGAGCTCACCCCCGTAGAGATCCTCGACCACGATGCCGCCCACGGAGAGGGCGAGCTTTAGGGAGGTCACGCCAACGATCTCGTTGATGCGTGCAGCGGCACGTTCGATGCGCGCTTGTGTGCTCAGCGGAGCGGGCGAGTGCTTTGCGGATGGTACCATAAGGGGCAGCCTGACACTAGGCACGTCATTCGGGAAGCGCAACGGCTCTGGGCGCTTTTGTGGCCGTAGCTCGCATTCTGAATTCTAGCCATGAAAATATTTCAACGTGATTCGTACGGCGATACAAGCGCTTCTCGAGATATCGACGAGTTTCGAAGAACAAAAGGATTCGTCGATTGAATGCGACGTCGACCCACGCATGCCCGACGAAGCCGAAAGTCTACGTCTCTTATGGAGTCGCTCGCTTCGCTCCTCGGCCTCCTTGCCGCGGTAGATCCTTGCGAGTCGGTGCAGCTCCCTCAGTCACGTCCTGGCCGGCGCCACCAATCCAACCGTCGATTGTTGGCGCAGCTTGCAGGGGAGCTCCACGTGGGCATCATGGCGCTCGTGAGGAAGCTGCGGTCCTCGCGCTCACGCGCACCATTGCGCCATGCCGTCATGCCGCGGGTGGTTGCGTGCACGAGGTGAGGGGGTGACGTGGCGGAGCTCGCGACGCCTGCGACGAAACGTCTCGTTACGTCGCGAACGACTCCATTGCACGCTTTCGTTTCACCGGCCCTGGCTACTCGGGTGCTCACCCCAGGCGGCGCGTGTCAAGAACCGCGCGCCGCGCCGCCCGAGATCACCAGCATGTTCGAGCACTCCTTCACTCCATTCATTGCGTAGGCGAGGTCCTCGGCGAGCAAGCGTGCGAGCGGGCACGACACGTGCCCGCGCAGGGTGACGCTGCCATCCGCGACCCGCACGTCCACACGGCATGCACGGTCGAGATGCTCGCCCAGGACATGCTCGAGCTCCCTGGCGAGGACCACGTCCTTCACCATGGCCACGTGCGCTGCCGAAGGCCGTAGCTCCGCCGACCTTCGGTCGACGCGAACGGGGGCATCGGGATCGGCGGCTGCGCTCGGGACCATCTGCGTGATCTCGTTCGAGCGCGAGCGGCGGGCCCTGCGGTGCTCGAGCGCACGGACGCCGGAGCGACCCACAGGGCGTGGCAGTGCTGCGACCCTCGCTCGGTCGCTTCGAGGAAGCATGCTGTTGCCTCGCTGCAAGCCACGGGCCGAGGTCGAGCGCCCCCGCTGCGCGAGCCGTCGACTTTTCCCGCAGAAGCTGGGCCAACGCCCGTCTGGGTTCACATGCGACGAGTAGGTGCACGGAAACGAGATGGCCGAGCGCTTCGAAGCGGCCGAGGGTCGAGCGCCGGCGGGGTCTACCCTGCTCGGGCGGCCGGCGACCGTGGATGCCACGATCCATGCGTTCCTGGTGTGCGCGCTGCGGCCTCCGTTCGACGGGCCGCTGCAGCGCGCGGTGGCGCGCCATGCCGTGTTGACCACGTTCTGCGAGCGGTTCGAAGCGCGATGGTGGTGAGCTTGCATGCGGGGCGGAAGGTCGTCTACGCACGCTCGCATGAGCCGTCTTCGTTGGATCGTCATCCCCGTCGCCCTGGGCCTCTTGCCGCCGGTCACCGGCTGCGGCCTGTTTCGTCGCCGTACCAACGTCAACACCAGCGTCAGCAGCAGCGTCGAGGTCAGCCAGACCGGGCGCGACATCGCCACGCTCGAGCGCCACGAGTACGAGGTGATCGAGACCTCGGTGGGGCAGAACAAGAGCACCAGCGTGTTCGTGCTGACGCTCCCCGTGGGTGGGCAGACGAGCCACCAGGAGCAGGTCGACACGGCGTACTCCACCGCAGTCAGCCGCGTGAAGGGCTGCGACGCGCTGCTGATGCCGCGCGTGGAGACCAAGCGCGTGCTGGTGCCGCTGCTCCTCGTCAACTTCGCGTTCAAGACCATCACGGTCAAGGGGCGGTGCGTGCACATCAAGGAGGACGGCGACCTCGCCGGGGAGGCGGTGGGGTCGGATACGGGTGGGAGCGGAGGGGAGCCGGAGCCGGGTGAGGCCGCACCTGCGGACCCCATTCCGCCCAATTGAGCGGAGCAACCCGGGCCTCGGCTGGCCCATGAGCCGCGACGCGGCTCGGTGAGCGCCAGTACCCGCGAGCGCGCGCGATCCTGCTGACAGCCGCTGTCGGCGGGCCGTGCTATCAAGGGGCATGGCCGACCTCGGGGACGCAGCTGCCCGCATTGGCGACAAGCTCAGCGAGCTGCTCGACGTCTTCGATCTGTCGTTCTTCATGTCGGGCGCGCTCGCGATGGGCGCGGTCCTGATGATGCTGCCAGAGGACGTGCCCAACCCGCTGTTCGCGACCACGCCGGACGAGCAGCTCCCCGGCACGGCCGTGTTCGCGCTGGTGCTCGGGTCGTATGTGCTGGGGCTGTTCTGCTTCGCGATGGGGCGGCCGCTGCGGGGGCGGGCGCTTTGGTTGTATCGGCTGGTGCGACGGCAGAAGGAGCGGAGCGACAACGAGCTCATGCGCGACGTGCTGGTCGCCCAGGGGCTCGATGGCAGCCCGGAGCTCGCGCTGCGCTTCGGGTTCGATCCGAAGCGGAGTGGAGAGCCGTACACGGCGCTCTACACCCGCATGTGGGTGCACGTTCGTACGTATATGTCGCTGCGCGAGTCGTTCTCGCTGCTCAAGCGCTATTGGATGCTCTCGGCGGCGTACGATGGGATCGCGATTGCGGCGTTGATGTGGTTGGTTCCGGTGTGGATCGGGCCGTTCGGGTGGGCGCCGCTCTACGATGGGGCCGCCACCGTGGGCATTCTGCTGGTTTCGCTGGCGTGCTGGCACCGGGCGCAGCTCTACAAGCGGTATCAGATCGAGGAGGTCGTGGCCACGGTGGCGCACTGGCTGAGCCTCGTGGGGAAGAGCGAGCTCGAGGGGGCGGGGGTGGAGAGGGCTCCGTCAGTAGAAGGTGGGAGTGCGGGTGACGGCTCGCTCGGCGAGGCTTGAGCCGCTGCGCCCCACTCACGCTGCTACTCACGCTGCTGGGCCTCGGGCGCGTGCTCCATCGGCCGCACACCGGGCTCGTCGCGCACGCGGGCGAGCCAGCCGCGCAGCTCGGGCAGCGGTGCGAGGTCGAAGCCACCGAGCTCTGCGCGGTGCGAGTAGGCGAAGAGGGCGATGTCGGCGATCGTGAACGACTCGCCGACGACGAAGCTGCGGCCTCGCAGGTGCCGATCGAGCGTCTTGAGCCCCTGGGTGCCCTCGCGGCGCCATGCGTCCCAGAGCGCCGGCGCGGCAGAGACGGCGTCGGGATACACGCTGTGGAAGATCGCTCGCCCCACGCACTTGGCGAGGAACGACTGTTCGAACGAGAGCCACGCGAGCACGTCGTGGCGCGCGGAGCCGCTCGGCAAGAGGGCCGTGTGCTCGGCGAGGGTGACGAGGATTGCACTGGAGTCGCGCAGGCACGTGCCGTCCTCGAGCTCGAGGACGGGTACCTGACCAGCCGGCGATTTCGCGAGGAACGATGGCTGACGCTGTGCACTCGTGAGCAGATCGATCCACTCGATTCGAAACGGGCGCTCGAGTCGGCGAAGCAGTGTGCGTACCTTCCATGCGTTGCCCGAGATCGGGAAGTCGTAGAGCACGGCCGGCTTCGTGTCGCCGTCGTCGAACAGGCGAGCGAGCAGCGCTTGGATCGCCGCGGCATCGTCCTCGAGGATCGGAGCGTTCCATACGACGCGGGCATCCACCGCGCCCAGCGTGGTCCGCAAGGCTGCGAGCGCACGAAGGCCACGCTCGGGGTGGCGCACCGCCGCGGTGATCGCCACGCGCTTGCGGTAGAGCTCGCCGGAGCCGATGAGCCAGTCGATGCCGTTCTTGAGCGCCCCCGGCAGGCTGTGCCCGTACTCGGGGCAGGCGATCACGATTGCATCTGCCTCGGCGATTGCCGACCGCCACGCCGTCACGGCGGGGTCACCGTCGCCCTCGCGCTCGGGTGAGAAGAGCGGCAGCTCGGCCAGCACGGTGGCGTGGTGTAGCTCGGCTCGCTCGCCGGCGGACTCGCCGATGGCGCGGAGGAGCCGGAGGTTGGATGACTCGGCGGCAAGGCTGCCGCACACGCCGACGATGCGCATCGGCATCGATCTAGCGGTGAGACGACGGGTACGCAAGGGAAGGGGCTGCAACGTGAGGGCTTGCGGCTTGACTCCCCGGGCGAACCATCTTGTGCTCGTGGGAGCCAATCCTCATGCGAACCGAGACGCGCACCACGGGTAGCATCACGGTCACCCTCGAGCGGCCAGCGAGCGTGTTGGCGAGGTACCGCGGGCGCATCGTCGAGGTGCTCGGCAAAGACCTGCCCGACGAGCTGGCGGCCTTCTATGCCGAGGGGGACGGGCTCCGCTACCGCGCCACGGGTCCGGGAGGCGAGCTCGTCGGCGACGAGGCGGTGATCTACGGGCTCGAGCAGGCGTTCGCGGGGTTCCGTGCCCACCAGCGGGTTCGATCGATCGATGCCTTCTACGAGGACGAAGCGCTGAGCGACCAGCCGTTCTACGAAGAGCTGTGGAACGAGGACTTCGAGCTCGACTCGCGGCGAGACCTCGATCGTCTCAATGCGCTCAAGCGATCCAAGGTGCTGGTCTCGATTCCCGGGGAGTCTGCGTGGCTCACTGTCGATCTGCTCGATCCCAAGCGTACGCCCTACCAGCTCGGCCTGGCCGAGGATGCGCGCGAGCTGTATCCGCTCGAGCTCTCGTTCAGCGAATTCGTGGGCCACTTCAGCCGCTTCGGCGCATCGCGCTGGTACCTCGCGTTCGCGGGGAAGAAGGCGGAGGCTGCCATGAACATCGATTTTGCTGTCGAGGTCGAGCGGAGCCTCGCCCCGTTCGCGTCCGCGTGGCCCGAGGAGGTCGAGGGCCTTCTTGCGCGGGTGCGGCCGGCCCGTCGCAAGCGACGCGGCTGACGAGACGCTTCGCACCAGTCCCACGTCGGACGTCGACAACGCAGTCACCGGTTTGTCAGATCTCTTGCGTGAGAGGCTGAGCTACTCGTCTTGCCCATCGTCCAGTTCGTACAATCCCAACCGCTTGAGCCGATTCCGCAATGCCTTCGGGGTCATCCCGAGGTGCTTCGCCGCACGCACCATGATGCCTCGGCACTCGTCGAGCACCCGGGGCAGCATCCATCGATCCACCGCGTCGTGAACCTCCTTATACGCACGGTGCAGACGCAACGCCTCCTCCACCTTCGTGGCGCGGTCACGGTTCTCTTGGAGCAGCAAATCCGGTCGAGAGATGATGGTGCCCTTCGCGGTGAATGCCGCTTGCTCGATCACATGCCGCAGCTCTCGCACGTTTCCGGGCCAATGGTGCTCTCGGAGTGCGGCTCGAGCCGAGTCGTCGAGAGTCATCTGTTTCGAGTGCCGAGAAATGAACTCGCGCGCGAGAACCTCGACGTCGTCTTCTCGCGCCCGCAGCGGCGGAACATGCACTGTCGCACGCGCGAGACGGTAGTACAGATCCTCGCGAAACGTCCCAGCCTCGATGAGCTTCCGTAGATCGCGGTGCGTCGCGGCGATGACCCGGACATCGACCTTCCGCATGCGGCTCTCGCCGACGCGGCTATACTCGCGCCGATCGAGCACCCGCAGCAGCTTGACCTGCTGCTCCAGCGGTAGCTCGCCGATCTCATCGATGAAGATCGTCCCGCCGCTCGCCTGCTCGAACGCACCTTGTTGGTCGGTGGCTGCGCCAGTGAACGCCCCACGGACGTGGCCGAACAGGGCGGACTCCGTCAACGTCGGCGGCAAACAACCGCAGTCGAGCACCACGAACGGCCCAGTGCTGCGGGTGGATGCCTCGTGCAGGGAGCGGGCGATCTCCTCCTTGCCCGTCCCGGTCTCCCCCATGATGAGGATGTCGAGGGGCGTGGAAGCCAGGTCCGCCAACCGGGCGAACAGATCCCGCATGACGCGGCTGCGGCCGAGCACGTGGCCGAATCGATCCCCCGGATACACCGCCACGTCGATCTCCTCGACTGCCACCAGCTCGAGCACGCAGCTCCCCACGCGGATCTCGTCGCCGGGCTGTACCGTCACGTGCATCACCCGCCGCCCATTGAGGTACGTGCCGTTGTGGCTCCCGAGGTCGACGAGCTCGATGAGCCACATGCCCATGCGGAGCTCGGCGTGCAACGCCGAGACGGAGGGATCATCGAGCGATAGGTCAGCCGTGTGGCTGCGACCGATCGTGACCATTGGGCCCTCGATCGATCGCACGGATGCGGGTCCAGTCTCTCCGCGAAGCCGCAGCAGCAAACGGTCCGGGCGCCGCTGCCGACCAAGCCCGGTGGTTCTGGTGTCCTGCGTCGACGCTCCGATCCCATCCATGCGGGCCTGATATCACGGCATGGGCCACTCCCGACACGGAGAAGGGTCCGAAGGTTGCTCGTCCCGTCGCGGCCCAGGGTTCGAGATCTCCTCGAGCGGGTAGGGCCGATCGAGCTGTCCGCAGCCGGCCGGATTTGCGATACAGGGACGGTTTCCGGAGGAAAGTCTCGAATTTGGGGCAATCGTCCGTGCCCTGCGTTGTAACGGTTGTAAGCGCCAACGGCGTCCATCCCGGGAGTAGGTCGGCCCGACCCACTCTCCTCGAAGAGTGCGTCCCACCGACCCACCCCGGCCCGGCATCTGAGCCTCCAGCGGCGCCTCGGAGAGGTCTTCCGAATGCTGCCTCGCGCTTCAAGCTGCGGTAAACACGAGCGACCCCAGCCCAGGAGGCTCCCTTGGCACTGCCCTTGCTCAATGGAGACATCACGACGTCCGGCATGGCCAGGCCCTTCAGGATGCTCGGGAACTACGACCTCGTAGAGTTGATGGGTCGGGGAGGCATGGGGGAGGTGTGGCATGCGGTCGAGCGCGACACCATGCGCCCCCGTGCGATCAAGGTGCTGTCACCCGACATCGCACGTCGCACCAGTGGTGTCGCGAATCTGAGGCGCGAGGGTGAGATCGGCATGCAGCTCGCCAAGCACGACTGGATCGTCACCGTACATGGCGTTCACGAGACGCTCCTTGGCGATCCTGCGTGTCCCGAGCGTGTCGTCTATCTCGTGATGGACTTGGTCGATGGAGTGAATCTGCGCCAATTCGCAGAGCGCTACTACCGGACCATGAGCGAACGGTTGCCGATCCGTGTCGTGGTCCACATCATCCGCGCTGTCCTGCGTGCGCTCGATGCGGCCCACACCAAGGCGATTGGGGGCACTGCGCTCACGGTGGTCCATGGGGACATCAACCCCGGCAATGTGCTCATTTCTTCGCACGGCGAGATCCGAGTAACGGACTTCGGAATCTCTCGCTTCGCGCCCGAAACCTCGTTCGTGTCGCGGCCGATTGGCACGCTGCCGTATATGGCTCCCGAGCAATACCGGGGGGTCGTTCGCCCACAGAATGATCTCTATGCCGTCGGCGCCGTCATCCACGAGTTGCTCGCCGGCAGCCCTCCCCTAGCAGAAGGCGGCGGTCCAATCACGTTGGAACGCAAGCTCCTACAGGAACCCGTTCCTCCACTGGGGCGTGAGGACGTTCCGGCCGCTTTCGAGCGGCTGCGCCGTGGCTTGCTCGAGAAGAACGCGGATCTGCGGATCCCGACGGCTGACAAGGCGCTGGAGATTCTCGCTGAAGTCGATGAGCGGGATTGTCTGCGTGAGATTCGAATTGCATACCGCCGCATGTTCGGGCCGCCGAGATCCCGGATGACGCGTTACCTGACGACGCAAGGTGTCGGCACCGATTCGTTCGTGATGGAATTGATCTTTCGCCACGAACAGGCTCTCGGCGCGCAGACGTCCCAAATCGTCTCCGTCGATGCAGCCACGAGGGCGGGTCCGCCGAGTGATGCACCCAAGGCCGAGCTTGCTGCGAAGGACGGCGCAGACGATGACGTGCCGTGGCTCGCGGATGATGAAGACGCGATCAAGACCCAGGAGCACCACCGGTCGGGACCGCGGCCGAACCCGACGACGCATCTGGAGCTGCCGGGCGGTAACGCGGTCCCACTCGAGGATACGCCTCCCACCACAGCTACGAGCGCGGCCTCGCTGCCCGCAGCTCTCGAGCCGGTAGCCGACGATTCGGCTCGTGTCGAAGCACTGCCACTGCTGGACCCAGTGGACGGCGAGGACATCGAAGCGGCCAACACGACGCCGCACCGAGCTGCGGCTCGGACGGTCTCCAGGCCCGAGCCGCATCCTCGCCGCTTCCCACCGAGGCCGCCTCACTTGGAAGACGGCGTTCCCTTCCAAAGACATCGGCCGAAGCGCTCTCCCGACAATCTCTCTGCGCCAGCCGAGGGCAGGGAGCCCGAAGCATCGGCAAGCGCCGGCGTAGTCGAGGTCGGCACGGTCACCGGCGCCGACATGAGGCCTCACCAGACCCGGCCCGAGCGCTCTCCCGAAACGCGACCGGATCTGCTTCCCACCGCTCCACCCATCCCCAGGCGACGCCCCCTTACGAGCCCTACCACGCGCTGGATTCGATCGACCTTCATGGTGGTGACGGTGTTGTTGCTCGTCGCATGTGGGATCGGCATCGTCGGTCTCGTCCTCACCGAAGCCGAGCACGCGATCGCATCACCCCACAACAACCGACAAGCGGCTGCCACGGCCACCACGGACGGCTGAGCCATGGCGTGGAGTGAGCTCATGAGAGTGGAGCCGTACGACGAGCCCGAGGACCTGCCGGCGGGCACGGTGCTCGATGGACGCTTCCGCATCCATTCGATGCTGGGGGAGGGTGGTATCGGGCACGTGTATCTCGCGCACGACCTCGAGCGAGGCCACGACGTGGCGCTCAAGATCCTGATCCCGCGGTATCGCGGTCGAGCCGAACGCGAGGAGCGCCTGCTCAACGAGGCTGGGTTCGTACGCCGCCTGGGCAAGCACCCGAACATGCCGGAGCTCTACGACTCGGGCCGACTGCAGGATCTCGGGGGCTGTCCCTTCCTCGCGTGGGAAGTCGCGCGCGGACGGGACCTCAACGCGTTGCTGATCCAGCGCCACGTGCTCTCGCCGCGCCTCGCGTCCCACTGCGCACGCCAGCTCGCAGAAGTACTCTGCGCCATGCACAGGGCTGGGGTGGTGCACCGCGACGTCACCGTCACGAACGTGTTCATCGAGCATCCCGATGGCGACCCACAGGTCAAGCTCATCGATCTCAGCCATTCGGCGTTCGTGCCCGAGCCGGGCGTGCCCGTGCGCCGACTCACCCGCGAGATCGAGATCCCGGGAGCGCACCGTTTCATGGCGCCCGAGCAGACCAAGGCACTCCCGCCCCACCCCAAGATGGACGTCTTCTCGTTTGGCGTGGTGCTCCACGAGATGCTGACCGGGAGCAACCCCTTCGAGAACGTACGCGATCGCGATACGTACATCGACATGCAGCGCGCCGGAAAGCTCCACGTCCTGCGCATCGATCGACGCGTGTATCCCAATGTGCCCGATTCGCTGGTCGACCTCGTAGAGGGCTGCACCCACAACGACATGGCGCTGCGGCTGGACATGCCCGCCGTGCTGCGCCGGCTCGACGAGGTCCTCGGGCGCATGAGCGCTCCGGTGAGACTCGTGACCGCCGAGCCCATGGCCGCGGGGCTGCGTGAGCCGAGAACGGCTCGGGAGGTCGAGGCTCCCTCGGGCGTAGTCGTTGGCACCGCCAAAGTCGAGCCGCGCCACGTATCGCAGGAACGCCGCAGCACGGTGCAGCTCATGATCGTCGTTGCGCTGGTGACCATGCTGCTGACCGCGGGGGTGCTGTCGCTCGTGTGGAGGCCGGTCGCCAAGACCGACGCACCGAGCACGACGCCGGCCCCCGTCATCCAGCCCGCGCCCGAAGCAGTGAAGCCGCAGCCGACCCTGCCCGGGATCGAGCGCAAGCCCGCGGCTACGGAGCTGGCCCCGCAGATCGAGCCCGTGAAGGGCGTGGGGCAGCCAACGGAGCCGACCACGAGTGAGCCCGCGGTGAGCAAGGAGCCCTCTCCCAGCAAGGGCAAGGCCGCTCCCATCAAGACCCCGGCCCACGAGACCGAGGCGTGCCGTCGCACGGTGGTCGCGGCGCTCACGGCCAACGATCAGAACGCCTGGAGCCGCCTGGAGCCCCTGACGCGCAAGAAGAAGTGCTTCGGGGAGCGCGGCCAGTGGGTCGAGCTCCGAGTCCGCGCACTCCTGGAGACCAAGCGCTTCGACGAGTGCATCGCGCTCGCGGGTGACTCGAGCAATCCCAACGTGCAGCGCTACGCGAGCATCTGTCGCCTGAACAAGGGCAAACCATGAAGACGCAACGATTCATCATCGCGATCTCGCTCGCGGGCGCGGGCGTGTGGCCCATCACCGCCGGGGCGGAGCCAGACTCGTCGGAGGTCGTGCGCATCGAAGTCGACGTATCGGCGTTGCCCAAGGGGGACCGCTACACCGAGGATACCCAGCGGTGGGTACTGAGGAATCAGACGGCCGTGCTCGAGCGAGCTGGGTTCGCGGTGAGTGACGATGCGACCAAGGCGGTGCGGATCGAGATCAGCCGCCACGGCGAGTATGGTGTCCACACCCGCGCCAAGCTCATGATCGTCGGCGATCCCGGGTCCGTGCGGGAATTCGTGTGCGAGGCATGCATGGACTCGCAGTTCTTGCAGAAGGTCGACGAGGAGACGACTGTGCTCGCGGAGCGGCTGCGGAGTCCGGCCGCGGAGGTTGAGCCCGAGCCCAAGGCCGAGGTGGAACCCGAGCCCGGTCCGGCAGCGGAGCCGGCGGAGGAGCTCGAGGACAGCCACGGAGTGCCGGCTAAGAACGACGAGCCCGTCGACCATGCGGTCGAGCGCATCGGCGTGGCCGGCTACGTGGGGATCGGCGCGCTGACGCTCGGAGCCGGCCTCACCATCGGCGGAGCAATCGTCGCCGTGGACGAGCCTACGGTGCGGCTGCTCCCCGACGACAAGCACGTGTACGAGAAGACGGACCGGCACCCGGCTGGAGTCGCTCTTGCCGTCACGGGAGCAAGCATGCTTGCGGCCGGTGCGGTGTTGCTGGCCATCGACCAAACCGTGCTTCGCAAGCGACGGGATCGTCGACGTGCTCACGCTGCGATCGTTCCTCAGCTCTCGCCCGCGAACGTCGGTGTCGCGGTTGCTGGTCGCTTCTGACGCACGAGGAGACTTACCATGCTACCTCGCATCCTTCCCACCATCATGGTCGTGTTCCCAGCGTTCACCGGCGGGTGCACTCGAGTCACCACCTTCACCAACAATGACCACTGTGCTCTCAACGAGGGCGACCGCTACTGCGCCGAGCTGTTTCCCGACCGACCCTACTGCGTACAAGGCCAAGGGGAATGTGCGCTCGGCGATCAGTACGGTTGCATGGAGGAAGTGCCCGCAGAGTGTCATGAGCCCTGTGGGGTGCTCGGCGCGGACGAATGCGCGGCTGGCAGCAGCTCCGGCACCGACACCAGCGCGAGCAGTGGGAGTGAGAGCGGGAGTGAAAGCGGCAGCGAGAGCAGCGGCGAGAGCAGCACGACGGGGCCGACGCCTTGCGTGAGCGATGACGAGTGTACCGATCCCGATGCGCCGTTCTGCGGCGTGGCAGGCGAGTGTGGAGCCTGTGACGGGGCCAAGGATCCCGATGGATCGTGTGCAGGCGTCGATCCACTACGGCCGCTGTGCGTTGCGGGAATCTGCGTCGCGTGCACGCCGGAGAGCCAGGCGGTCTGCGACGAGCAGCTCCTCCGGTGCGATGGAGACACGAACGCATGCCTGCCGTGCACGGAGCACGGCCAGTGCGGCAGCGGAGCGTGCGAGCTGGCCGTTGGGACATGCTTTCCCGAGGATTTCGTGGCGAGCGTGGACGGGGACGGTGGTGCGGACTACATGAGCGTATCGGCAGCCGTTGGTGCAGTGTCCGCGGGAGCTCACGGGGTCATCATCGTCCACGAATACGGCATGGACGGCCTTACGCCCTACGCGGCCAGTGTGCTCGTCGATGGCGGCAAGGTGATCGCCCTACTGGCCGCTCCTGATGAGACCCCCATCCTCCAAGGTACGGGCACCAATCCTGGGATCCGTGTCGATGGAGCGGGGACCATCCTCTACGTGGACGGGCTGCAGGTCTCTCAGTCCACGGGTCTGGGTTTGCGGGTGAACGACGCTCTTGCGTGGGCGGACCGCAGCCGGATCATCCAGAATTCGGGAGGGGGAGTGCTGGCGGAGAATGGGGCGGAGCTCGTGCTGCGCAACTGCTTCGCCGGCGGCAGCCTCGACGACGCAGCCGCGCTCGAGGTGAATGGTGCGACCGCTTCGGTTCTCTACTCCACGCTGGGCAGCGGCACCTTCAATGCGAGCGCGTTGAGCTGTAACTCCCCGTTCACCGTAGAAGTGCGCAACTCACTACTCGTGACTCGAGGAGGCGCACCACCCGATGAAGTCGCCTGTCCGGAGGCGGTCGTCACGTACACCGCAACCGAAGGTGCCGTGGTCGGCGAGGGCAACGTTGCGGTGGGGATGTTCCCGGGCAGCTCCCCGGGGGATTGGTTCCAGGGCTATACGACGGGAGATTTCGGTCTTCAGGATCAAGGCCTTACGGTGTTTGCGGAGATTGCTCAGTGGAATATGGGTGATCCTGTCTTGGACATCGACGGCGATTCGCGGCCCAACGTGGACGGTAGCCCCGACTACGCGGGTGCGGATGTTCCTTAGCATTCGCTGCACATAGACCCTTCGCGAATCTTGCCGGTCTTCCACCGGCCGAGCAGCTGCCGTCGAGAGCACCCAAGTAGCCATGGCTCGTGGCTGCGTCGACCCGTTGCTGTCCGGCATGGTCCGACAACACCCGCTCGCACCATGCGAGCCCGCGATCGCTGCCCACCCATGATGGATCGAGCTCGAGGAGAAACTCCATGGAACCGCGAGATGAGGACTCCACAGAACTTCAATGGGAAGACCCCGCGTGGCTGGTGCAGCTCGAAGGCCAATGGAAGGCACTGCGCCGCCGAGCCCTTGGGCTCGACCCAGGGTCACAGCACAAGATGTCGGAGCTCGGCGAGGAGTGCCAAACCCTCGCTGCCGTCGCGGCTTGGTACCGGGCCAACGGCAACATCACTCGTGCGTCGAAGCGCCTCGGGACCAGCCGTCGCGCGCTTCGGAAGCGCATCGTGAAGTGGCTGAAGGACAACCCGACACCGCTCGCGGCGGAGGCCAGTCGAACCAAGGCTTGCAAGCAGAAGGGCGAAGAGCAGCCCCGGCGCATCGAGGACGAGAGGTGACCGGTACGGTCCGGGTGTACACCGCGCCCCGTCGAGCGCTCGAGCCTGATCAGGCCGACGAGCTGCACGCGGTGCTCGAGTGCTTCCTCGAGGCCCTGCGCCTGCGGATGTTCCCGGGGACGCTCGCGACGGTTCATGGCGCCACACGAGAGGAGGGCGCGTGCCCGCGCCTGCGCGCTCCTCATCGCAGGCCAGCGAGAGTGCTAGCTTCGTAGCGAGTGTCCTCGAGCAAGCGCCTTCCCCCTCGCTTCCGCGCGACGCGACGAAAGGCGCAGGGAGCAACTGTGGCGCAGCGTGGCGCAGCGTTGATGGAGCGCGCAGAGCGATGGCGCAGCAAGCCCGTCCAGCTCCCGTATGGCGTGGAGCTGGTGACGCGCACCGACGACCACGGCGCCCCAATCCACGTGCTCGAGTGGAAGGTCTCTCCGCTTCTACTGTCATCACCGTGGGAGTTCAACGACCCGGCGGTCGCGATCGAGGTCGCGTGGACCGTGTTCATGCTGCGCCGGCCGTGGGCCATCGACGACGCGCGCCTGCGCGCCATCATCGAGCATCCGCCAGCCCGCACGCGACCATTCTCGGCGGGCTGTTCTCGATCCAGCTCGCGGAGTGGGTGCGGCAGGCCATCGACAACATGGCGGCCCGTAGCGTCGACAGCCCTTCATCGGGGCACGACGCCAGTGCGAAGGAGGAGCTCCTCGCCAGCCTGGGCGAGCTCCGGGATCGGCTCGAAGTGCGGACGGCAACGGCGCTGCTCGAGCTTGGTGCTCTGTTCGACGTCGAGGAACCCGACGCTGGCATGTCCTACGACATCGGCCGCTGGCGCTGCATGCTGTTCGACTACGGCCGGGCCCTCGATGAGGAGCTCCATGAGCGCCTGCAGGCCCTGGCCCGCCCCAAGGCGGAGCCCAAGACCATGCCCCAAGCGTGGCGCGAGCTCGATGCTCGACGTCGGCTCGATGGGTGCGTCGGGCTCTTGCTCGCGTATGCCGGCATGCGAGAGCCGAGGACTCGGTCGAGCCACGGATTCACGGACGACATGGCGACCGACGCCATCGGCTCATTCGCATGGTGGTGTTGCTGGGCCTTGGACACGTGGGAAGACGAGCGCACGCTCGGGGCGCGGATGGGCTTGAAGGACATCGAGGGGTTCGTCGACTCTGCTCGGGGACACCTCGATGGGCTGGATCCTGGGCTCTTGGTGGTGTTGGTGCGCTTGTTTCCATGGATCGGGGAGTAGAACGGCAGCGCTGGTGGTAGGTGTTGCGCCTGTTGCACAGGTGTGGGCGAGAAGGTCGCGAGCCAACCCAGGCCGCTTGTGCGCCGCCGATCACGGCTCCACGCGGTACACCTCGCCATCGTCCGCCGCCGCGCCCTTGCCCCGGTCATGGTCGACCACCACGTAGCACACCGCCTCGGTAGCGTTACCCGAGCCATCGGTCACGGTGAAGCCCACCGTGTACACGCGGCCGTTGCTGCCGCCCTGCCGCTCGCTGCGGAGCGAGAACGCGTCGCTGCTCACGAGCACGATGTCGCCCTCGGTGTTACCGTCGCCGAGGTCGTCGTCGGGCTCGTCGCTCGCGATGTAGTCGATCGCCGCGGTCCAGCTCGGATCGCAGTCGTCGATCGCCGCGATGCAGTCGTCGAGCGTGAAGTCGTGGTACTCGTGGTTGGGCGGCCACATCGATAGGTCGATCACCTCCACACCGGGCGCCTGGTCATCGGTGACGGTGAGCTCGCTGACACACACCTCCGTGTTGGTGTTCTCGTCGATGATCACCACGTCATAGTGGCCAGGCGAGAATGGTCCTTCGAACGGGGCGAGCTCGAGGTCGCCGCACTCGCCCTCGTCGACTTGCACGTAGATCTCTTCGGGCACCGCCTCGTCGTTGCAATCGAGAGCCAGCGACTCGCCGCAGGCCCACGTGTCGGCGGGCGGCGCCTCCTCCACGCACACGGGCTCGATCGAGCGGAATTCCACCGGCGGAGGCTCCGCCTGACAGGCCGAGAGCACGACACACAGCACACAGGGGGCGATGGCTCGGGGGTTCATGATGGCCGGACCGAGCCGACCACGCGCCGTTCCAACGGCGTTCGAAGGAAAGACCGGGGCCACCGGTTACGGCGATCGCAGCGCCGGCCCGACTTCGAACACCTCACCACGAACGGACGAAGTCAAGCGAGCCGCAGCCACCGTTTGAGCGGGATCGCGTAGGTCGCGAGCGAGCCGTCCTTCAGCCCCGCCTTGATGTAACCGACGATTCGCTTGCGCAACGCTGGATCGCTCGCATGCTGTAGCAGCGCTTGGATCCCGCTGTACTTCTGCTCCACCGGGGCGTCCGTCGCGGCAACGAGCGCGTCGAAGTGCCTCGCCGCGAGCGCTCGCTGCGTCATCTCGAAATCTCCGCCGAGGAGCCCGCGCTCGAACGCTTCCTCGACCAGCGCGGTGAGGCTCTCCGGGTCGTGGGTCCACACGAGCTCGAAGGCTCGCCGGTGCAGCGAATCAGGGGTGACCAGTCGCGCGCGTGCGGCCGCACGAAGAAGAGGTGCACACGCAGCGAGCACGGTGGGGTCGGCCTCACTGAGACACACCGCGGCTCGGACTGCATTCACCGCGGCCTCTTCGTTCGTTCCAGGACCGAGCGCCATCGCATCCGCTCCTGCGACGAGGCCAAGGAGCGCTTCGCGATGCTCGGTCGGGTCGCACGTCGATGCCACGAACCCCGCCTGTGCGAGCAGCGGATGGGCGGACTCGCGGAGGCGCTCCGCGAGCGGTCGACCTTCGGGCCCAGAACGCCCGAGGATCGACCCCATCGCCAGCGCGGACACGTTGGCCGTGCCACCGGTGCTCACCCAGTCGGCCCAGGCCTCGATCACCGGGAGCGTGTCGCGTGGGTCGTGTCGCGCGACCCCGGCCAGCGCCTCGAGCACCTCGCCCGGCCAGAATGCGCTCACCGTGCGCGTGGCCTTCGTCATGTGTTGCCAGTGCTCGAGTGGCGGGAGCATCGACCACAGCGTCTTGGCAATCGCGTCCGACGTGGGGTCGTCCACGCCTCCGCGCAGGTACGCGAGCACGCTCCAGAGCTCACCAGGAAAGATCTCTGCGAGCGCGGGAAGGGCCGCCGCGCGCTGAGGTGCCGTCATCGACCATGCTTCACGGACCAGCTCGCGCGAGGCCTCGAGCTTGGGGTTGCGTGGGGCGATGAGATAGTCGCCGAGCTGCGCGCCTCCAGGCTCGAGCGCCGCGGCACCATCCCCAGCGGGGGGCGCCTCGATCCCACGCCGAATCGATCGCGCGTTGTAGTGAGCGAAGCGGTCCTCGATGGTGGCGAACGAGCCCAGCAGCTGCTCGATGTAGCGTTCGAAGCTCGTGACGTAGCTGTCCGTGTAGCAGGCCGCGTGATCGTTGCCGTGGATGACCTTCGGATTTCCGGCGCCGTGCTCCACGAGGAAGGCCGCCGAGTAGAAGGTTCCCGGGAGGTCGAACGGGCGGATCCGCCGTGAGAATGCCGCGTACGACTCCGTGCGGCCGTAGCAGGTGACGAGGTCCTCGCTCGTGTCGAGGGTGTACCCGACGGGGTGGTCGCCGAAGACGAGCTCGAGGGGGGGAAGGAGGAAGCCTCCCGTGAAGCTCCCGTCGAGCATCGTCGGGAGCTTGGTGAGCTTCTTCAGCGTGCAGTGCCGATGCTCCTCGGACTTCTTGTCGTTCCAGACGAGGCAGGCCCCGTTCACCGCGCGGTAGAATCGTTCGATGAAGGGATCGAGGGTCGCGCCGAGGGCTCGCTCGGCCGTCGCGATTGTGGCGTCGCTTGCAGGAGGATTCTTCAGCCACGCGATCACCCGAACCTGCTTGTGCGAAGAGAGCGTCTCGACCATTCGATCGAGGCTCGCGAGGATCGACGCGGGTTCGGTCATGGGCGTGATGATCGCGAGGAGCGCGAGCCGCCACAAGGCCGACACCGGTGCGCGGCGCGGTGAGTGCGCGTCTGCGCGGACGGGCGATTCGCGGTGTGCTCGATGATTATGTTGCATTGACAACTATAATCATAGCTGCTACTACGAAGAGCACATGCGCGACCAATTCACGGCCGATGGGATCACCCTCGATCACGCGCTCGGCTTTCGAGTCTACCAGCTCAACCAGCGGTTCCGTGCGGCGCTCTATCGTGCGTTCCTGTCCGAAGGTCAAACAATGACCCCCGAGCAATGGATCGTGCTCGTTCGGCTGTGGCAGAACGACGGCGCGACCCAGACCGAGCTGGTCGAGAGCACGCTCAAGGACAAGGCCACCCTCAGCCGCATCCTCGGCGTGATGGAGCGCGATGGCCTGGTCCTGCGGCGTCCCGACCCGGTCGACAGTCGCAGCCGCCGGGTCCACCTCACCCGCGCCGGCAAGGACCTCCGGTCCAGGTTCACGCCGATCGTACGCGCCATGGTCGAGCAGATCGAGGCGGGGATCTCCGAGAGCGATCTCGAGATCACCCTTCGCACCATGCTTCGTCTCGAGGCGAACCTTGCCAGTCTCCATGCGGGCGACTGAGCTCGTCCATATAGTTGTCTAACGAACTAATATCGTCATCCACCCATCCGAGAAACAGAGAGCACACCCATGTCCACTTCCACTCCCACTTCCACCCCGACTCGCAGCCCCTATGCCGCGGCGCCTTCCGTGGCGCCGACGCAGCCCTACCACGTGCGTCGGCACGACAACGGCCTCGACGTCGCCGAGCTCGGTGATGGTCCTCCCGTGGTGTTCGTGCACGGCGGCGGCCTCGGGGGCATCCACTCGTGGGCGGCCCAGCTCGAGCTGGCCGCACGCTGGCGCTTGATCATACCGTGGCGGCCTGGCTACGGCGGTACGCCGTCGCGTGGCCGCGAGGACTTCGCCGTCGATGCGCCGCTGATCGCCGAGCTGCTCGGGGACGGGGCCCATCTGGTGGGGCACTCGTACGGTGCGGTGGTGGCCACGCTCGCCGCGGCGGCGCGCCCCCACGCGGTGCGCTCGCTGACCCTCATCGAGTCGGGGGGCAGCGACATCGCCCGAGGCAAGCCCGGCGTCGACGACTACGAGCGGCGGATGGGTGCGCTGGCGGCTGCGCTGCCTGCCGATGCGGAGCAGGCCTTGCGGGAGATCTTCGCGATCCTCGATCCCGCGGTCGCGCTGCCGTCTCCGCTGCCGCCCCCGCTCGCACACTGGGCCGCGCGCCTGCCCGAGCTGCGCTGGCCGTGGGAGGCCAGCACGCCGGTGGCGGCGCTCACCGCCGCCGGCTTTCCCGTGCTGGTGGTCTCGGGCGGCCAGCGAGCCATGTACGAGGAGATCGGCGACGCCCTGGCCGCGGCGCTCGGGGCCGAGCGCCGCACGATCCCGGCGGGCCACGCCGTGCAGGCTGCCGGGGCGCCGTTCAACGCGATGCTCGAGGAGCTCCTCGCGCGGGCCGAGGCGACCGCCGGCCGAGCAGGGACCGACCGCGAGCGGTCCCCCGGCGCGGCGGCGTGAAGCTCCACCACGCCCGCATTCAGGGCTCGGTGCGAGCGGCGCCATTGCATCGCAGACGACCAGCGCGCAATCATGGCCACCGATGAGCGAGCGATGGCTCTTCACCGCGGTCGTCTGGGGCGTGCACGAGGCGGCGTTCTTCGTCACCTGGGCGGTATTCGGGCTGCTATTCCGCTACGGCATCGCGCGTCGGTTCCAGGTCGCGGGCGGCAAGGCGCCGTCGGCCGAGCTGCACCGCCGCGCGGTGATCGACGTGCTGGGCAGCCACGTGCTGCTCTTCTTCATCACCGCGTTCGTGCTCCATCCCGCGTGGTCGTGGATGGGGGGCCGCACCGGCACGCCGCTGCCGGGCCTCGTCGAGGTGCTGTGGCAGCTCGTGGTGTGCGTGCTCGTCCAGGACACGATCTTCTACTGGACTCACCGCGCGCTGCACGTACCGCGGCTGTTTCGGGCGATCCACGTCAAGCACCACACGTTCCGTCACGTGCGCGGACACTCCGCGGAGTACTCGCATCCGCTCGAGGGGCTCGTGAACCTCACGGCGTTCATGCTGCCGGCGATCCTGCTCGGCGCGCATCTGCTCACGTTCGGGATCTGGGTGGGCATCCGCGTGGTCGAGACCGTCGAAGCGCACAGCGGCTATGCATTCACGCGGCTGGCGAGCCGACACGCGTTCCACCACATGTACGCGGTCAAGGGCTGCCTCGGCTCGTTCTTCGGCATCTGGGACCGCATCATGGGCACCGATCGCCAGTGGCGAGCATGGCGACGCGAGCAGACGCATCGCTGAGGTCTCCCGCTCACGGCGTCACGTCCCGCCGCCCTCGTGCGCTTCGAGCCACGACCGGACGCTCTCGTGCTCTGCGCGATTGGCCTTTCCGAGCTCGCGGTACCCGTCGCGGGCGGCCCGGGCCAGACCGAGCGCCCGGCCGCGCTGCGAGGCGTCGCTCCACAGCGCCCGCGCGAGCGCGAACCGAGCCTGAGCAAGGGTGCCGGGCGAGATCTCGACCGCCTCACCGACGGCAATCGCTCGCTCGGCGTGCTCGCGCGCTGCGAGCTCGTCGTGCTCGTCGAGCGCGAGCTCGGCCAACATCACCAGCGGAAAGACGACCTCGGACGCAGCCGGCCCGAATGATGCCTCGATGATTCCCAGCGCCCGCTCCACGAGCACCCGCGCCTCTTCGGCCTGGCCCAGCTTCTTCAACGACACGGCGATATTCGAGAGGGAGGTCGCCACCTCCGGGTGGCTCGACCCCAGCGTGCTCTCATCGATCGCCAGCGCGCGTCGATGGTAGTCGAGCGCCTCCTCCCACTTCCCCTGGCTCTCCAGCACGCTTCCGATGTAGTTGAGGATCCTCGCGGTGCTCGGATGTGATGGCCCGAGCGCCGCCTCGACGATCGCCAGCGCGCGGCGTTGGTAGCCGAGCGCCTCGTCGAGCTCGCCCATGCTCGAGAGCACCTGGCCCATGTTCTGGAGCGAGGACGCGAGCTCGGTGTGGCGTGGGTCGAGCGCGGCCTCGCGGATGGCCAGCGCGCGGCGCTGGTAGTCGAGCGCCTCGTCGAGCTTGCCCTGGCGCATGAGCACGATGCCGAGGTTCTCGAGCGTGGTGGCGAGCTTGGGGTGGCTCGGGCCGTACGCGCCTTCTTTGATCGACAACGAGCGCCGCATGCACGCGAGCGCCTCGTCGAGCTCGCCGCGCTGCGCCCGGATCGCGCAGATGTTGTTGAGCGGTGCGGCGACGACGGGATGCGTGGGGCCGAGCGCATGCTCGGCGTTGGTCAGCGCCCGCTCGAAGTAGGCGAGCGCCTCGTCGAGCTTGCCCTGGTCCAGCAGCAGCATGCCGATGTCGTTGAGCAAGCGGGTGAGATCGGGGGGCGAGGGGTCGAGCGCACGTTCGAAGATCGCCAGTGCGCGCTGGTAGTTGCCCAGTGCCTCGTCGAAGTTGCCCTGCTCGGACAGCACGATCCCGATGTTGCCGAGCACGCTCGCCTCGAGCTCGGGCTCGAGCGGCCGCGCGCGAGCCAGGGCGAGCGCCGTGATGCTCCACTGGAGTCCCTGCTCGTGCTGCTCTTGGTGGAGGCCCACGACCCGGATGAGCCGCCCCGCTGCATCGAGCTCCACCCGCGCGTGTCCGTGCTCGACCGCCAGGCGGTAGGCCTGCTCGAGGTCCGCTCGCGCCTGCACATACTGAGCCGCCAGCGCCCGCGCCTTGCCGCGGGCGAGCAGCGCTTCCGCGAGGAGCGGTGGGTACTCGAGGCCCTCGGCCTCGGTCGTCGCGGCCTCCACCTCCGAGAGCTCCGCCTTCAGCTCGCCGACCTCGCCGAGCGCGTGTGCGCGTTCGAGCCGTTCGCGCACCGCGTTCACCCGTGCGGCCACCTCGGGATCATCCGGCGGAGGCAGTGCTGCGGTGAGCGCCTGCACGTCGTCGCAGCGCCCGAGGCCCGGGAGGCTCGCCACCAGCTTCGTTGCGTTCTCCACCCGCGTCGGGTCGGCCTCCGCCAACACCTCCACGACCTGCCGAAGCTCGAGCCGGCGCTCTCGCAGGCACGCCATGCGCAGCTCCATCGTCTCCGCCGACTGCTCCTGCCGCACGCTCGTCGCCTCGCACACCTCCGTGTGCTTGGCGATCCATCCCTGTGCGTACTCGTCGAGCCGCTGCTCCACCCGCGCCCAGGTGTCGGACGCATAGGCCACGCCGGTGCCGAGGAGCGCGTTGCTCACCTGCTGCCGCCGCGCTGCGTCCCAGACCCCGTCGAGCTGGGCCGGGCCGCCTTCGCACCGCCGCTCCACCGCGGCCCACTGCCCGAGGCCGATCCCCACCATCGTGAGCCCCACCGCCACGCCGAGCGGCCACCGCCGTCGCGGTGCCTCCAGCTGCCGCAGCTCCGCGAGCAGTGCCGCCATCGATGGCCAGCGCTGCTGCGGGTCGCTCGACAGCCCACGCTCGCACGCGCGGCGCAGCCGGCTCGGGACGACGCGACCCTTCGGCAGCGAGCGTCGCTGCTGGCGGGCCACGTTGGCCATGATTTCCACGAGCGTGCTCCCGGCGAATGGTCGCTCGCCGTAGAGGGCCTCCCACAATGTCACGCAGAACGCGAATTGATCGGCCGCAGCGGTCAGCTCTTCACCTCCGAGCTGCTCGGGCGCCATGTAGCTCGGGGTCCCGACGACCGTACCTGCCTGCGTGAGTCGCGTGGACAGGCTCGAGGTCGCCAGCGGTGGTGCATCGCTGCCGTCGTCGTCGAGCGAGCCGCGCTCGACGTGTGCCCGCGCGAGCCCGAAGTCCATCACCCGCACGCGGCCGTCGTCGCCGATCATCACGTTGTCGGGCTTGAAGTCGCGGTGCAGCAGCCCCGCAGCGTGCGCAGCCGCTAGACCCTCACCAGCGCCCCGCATCACGGCCAGCACCTCGCGCCATGCTCGCGGGGTGCGCAACCATGCCTTGAGCGTCTGGCCCTCCACGAATTCCATCGCGAGCCACACCTGCTCGTTCGTGGCGCCCACATCGTGGATGACGACGACGTTGGGGTGCGCGAGCTTGGCGAGCGCCTGCGCCTCGCGCAGCAGCCGATCACGCCGCCGGCTGCCACCTGCTCCGGCGCCGCGAGTCTGGGGGAGGAGCAGCTTGAGCGCGACCTTGCGATCGAGCTCGGGATCGTAGGCGGCATACACCACGCCCATGCCCCCGGCCGCGAGCTTGTGGAGCACCAGGTGGCGCCCGATCGTTGCACCACGCGTGAGCGAGCGCCCCCGCGAGCGGGCAGGAAGGGTGGTGGGGGACGCACCCTCGGCCTGCGGACCCATCGTCACGTCGGCCCCCGGCTCGCGGTCCTCCATGGCGTCGACATGGTCTCATGCTCGACAGCCCCCACGTCGGCGAGCCACGGGTATCATTCGCATCGTGGCCACCTCGGACTCCAGTGCTGCCTCTCGCGACGACGCCACCATGGTCGAGGGCGCGAGCGCACCGCGACCGGCCGCCGGTGCCCGCGCCGCCGGCGTGCTGCTCGGCCGCTACGTCGTGCTCGAGCACGCCGGCTCCGGCGCGATGGGCAGCGTGCTCCGAGCCTACGATCCACGGCTGCGACGCGAGGTCGCGATCAAGCGCGTCCGTGCCGGTGGGCGTGACGCGGCCGCCCGGCGACGGCTCTTGCGCGAGGCCCAGGCGATGGCCCAGCTCAATCATCCGCACGCCGTTGCGGTCTACGACGTCGAGCCCAGCGACGAGGACGTGTACTTCGCGATGGAGTACGTCCCGGGCGGCACGCTCGAGCGGTGGCTCGCGGCACGTTCCCGCACGCTGCCCGAGATCCTCGACGTGATGCGTCAGGCCGGTGAGGGGCTCGCGGCGGCGCACGCCGCCGATCTGGTGCATCGCGACTTCAAGCCCGCCAACGTGATGGTGACCGAGGACGGCCGCGTGAAGGTCACCGACTTCGGGCTCGCCAAGCCGGCCGCGTCCCACGAGCTCACGCCCACGGGTCCTCCGCCCGTCGACGACCAGCTGACGATGGCCGGCACGGTGATGGGCACGCCCCGCTACATGGCCCCGGAGCAGCACGTGGGGGTCGATGCAGACGCGCGGGCCGATCAGTTCGCATGGTGCGTGACGCTGTGGGAGCTGCTCGCGGGCGAGCCTCCGTTCTCCGGCAAGTCGGTGCAGGAGCTCGCGGCCAGCAAGCTGCAGGGTCCACCGCCGTGGCCGCGGTCCGTTCCGATCCCGGGGCTGGTGCTCGCGGCGATCCGGCGGGGGTTGTCGGTCGATCCGGCCGATCGTTGGCCGTCGATGGCCGCCTTGCTGTCCGCGGTCGAGCGCTGGCGCGTACGGGCGCGACGGCGGCGGATCGTCGCGGTGGGGACGTGCGGGCTCGCGCTCGTGGCGGGGATCTTCGGCTGGCAGGCATGGCAAGAGCGGCTCGCCATCGCCTCGTGTGAGGCCGCAGGCGAGGAGATCGTCGCGACGTGGCCGGGGCAGCAGGAAGCGCTGCTCGCCGGGCTCACGAAGGTCGCTCCCGACACCGCGGCCGCGACGGCCGAGCGCGCGACGCCGTGGCTGGACGCGTGGGCCGAGGAGTGGCGTAGCGCCCGTACCGAGGTGTGCCTCGCCACCGAGGTCTCGCACACGCTCCCGGCGGAGCTGCGGCCGCGGGCGCTCGGGTGTCTGGATGCGTCTCGCATCCAGGTCCAGGCGGTGCTCGATGCAGTGGCTGCGGGTGAGCCCGCTGCAGCGCAGGGGGCAGTCGCGGCGTTCGCCGCCCCGATGGAGCTCGAGGCGTGCACGGATCGCGTGCGGCTCGAGCAGACGCCGTGGCCCACCGTCGCAGAGTCCGACGCCGTGGCCGAGCTGCGGAGGCAGCTCGCTCATGCGACGGGTCTACGGCTGGCCGGTCGGTATGCGCCGGCTCGGGAACAGGTGGAGGTGGTGCTCTACGCCGCACGGACGCTGGGCTTTCGCCCCTTGGTGGCCGAGGCCGAGCACGCCCTCGGCACGCTGCTCGAGCTGCAAGGCGAGTACGAGGCCGCCGTGGCACATCTGCGTGCCGCGTTCTTCGAGGCGGCCAGCCTGGGCATGGACCGGGTCGCGCTGGAGGCCGCGGCGCGACTGGTGTTCACCGTGGGATTTCGGCTGGCCCGTCACGACGATGGCATCGAGTGGGCCGAGCACGCGCGCGTGTACGTGGCGCGGCTGGGTGAGACGGCCCGACTGTCGAGCGCGAACCTGTGGAGCAACGAGGCGACGCTGCGACGCCTTCGCGGTGAGCACGACGAGGCGATCCGCCTGCACGAGCAGGCGCTGGAGCTTCGCGAACGCATCCTCGGTGCCGAGCACCCCGACGTGGCCACGTCGCTCAGCAACCTGGCGCTCGTCTTTGCCGACAAGGGCGACCTCGCGAAGGCGCGGGCGCTGCACGAGCGGGCGCTGGCGCTCCGCGAGCGCACCCTCGGCCCGGAGCATCCCAACGTGGCGTCGAGCCTCGACAACGTCGGGGGGATGGCGCGCGCGATGGGGGAGTACGAGACGGCGCGAGCGCTGCACGAGCGTGCGCTCGGGATCTGGGAGCGCACGGTGGGCCCGGAGCACCCCGGCGTGGCGCTGTGCCTCAACAATCTCGCGGTGGTGCAGCTGCGCCTCGGTGATGAATCGGCGGCCACGAAGGCGGCCGAGCGGGCGCTGGCGATCCGCGAGGCACAGCTCGGGCCCGATCACCCCGACGTGGCGATGACCCTCGACGTGCTCGCGAGCCTGCGGTGGAGCGCGGGTCGACGCGACGAGGCGATCGCGATGAGCGAGCGCTCGCTGACGATCCGACAGCAGAGCCTCGGGCCTACGAGCGCGCAGGTGGCCGCGAGCTTGCTCAACCTCGCGGGGAAGTACCGCGTGCTCGAAGCGTGGGAGGAGGCGCGCACGCGCTACGAGCGAGCGCTCGAGATCTGGGAAGGCAGCCTGGGGGCTGAACACCCCTATGTGCTCGAGGCCGTGGCGGGGCTCGCCGAGCTTGCGTTGGACGAGCCGCGTCCGGAAGCGGCGCAGGCGTTGCGGCCGCGGCTGGTGAAGCTCCTCGACGTGGCCGACCTCGAGCCGACCGCTCGTGCGCGCGCGGAGTTCATCGTTGCGAGAATTCACTGGGAGGCCGGCGAGCGGGAGCAGGCGCGTGCGATCGCCGAGCGAGCGCACGCGGAGTACGTCGCGCTCGACCGCGAGCCCGAGCAAACGGCTGTGGTCGGAGCGTGGATCAGCGAGCGTTTCGGCGCGGTCGGGGGTGCGAGCTCGAGCGGAGCGCGGGAAGAACGGTAGGTCTGGATCTCGCTGCGACCCTGGGGGGCTATTCATCGCCCCCAACCTGCGCTCGAGCTCGGTGTGTCGGTGGCTCGCGTCGGTGGGCACCACGTTGCACGCCTGCGTGAGCGAAGTAGAGGACGAGCCCGACGCTGATGATGCTGAAGGCGAAGTAGCGGGTGTCGTCGCCGGGGATGGCAAGGACGAGCACTTGTGAGAACCCGGCCGCCCCGACGAGCGCGATCTCGAGGTCGGGACGGCGCCGGGCGAGCGGCACCAGGAGGATCAGTATTGCGTGGTAGTAACAAGTGAGGCTGGTGAAGAGCACGGTGAACGCGGTGGCGAGACAGGGGGCCGTCCATAGCGCGCGTGTACGGGCAATCGCCAGGGCCACGAAGAGGCCCAGAACTGCGGCCACGGCGAGGAAGGGGGCGTGGAGCCGGTTGAAGCGGTCCACACGGCGGGCGACGAAGCTCGCGTCGAGCTCGGCAGTCCGCTCCATCTCCCCGGCGACCCCCGGCAGTGGCGCGGATGGAGCAGGGTCGGCCCCGGGAGCGTGGGTGAAGAGGACCGGGAGGCCCATGTTGTTGAGCATGGGGATCTGCCGGTGGCGCACGATCGTGTGGTCGTAGAAGTCGACCCAGGGGCGCATGCCGTGGGACGCGACGGATAGCCCCATCGAGATTCCACCGGCGAGCGCGACCCCGGCGACGAATCGGGGCAATCGAGGATCGACGCGGCGACGTCGATGGCTGCGGACTACGAGCGCGATCAGCCAGCCGAGGAGCAGGAGGGCCGGGAAGATGCGCAGCACCGCGGCGGCGGCCATACACGCGCCCGCAAGGCCCATGCGTCCCCGCTTGGCGCCGACCACCGCGAGCACGGCCAGCAAGAGCCAGTCGAAGCGAAGGAGCGATCCGCCGGTCCAGATGATGCTTGCGGGCTCGAAGCAGGCCCAGAACACACAGGCCAGGACCCCCGTCCGGGTACCGAACGCCCACGCGAGCGCCAGGAACGTGGCGACCACGAGGAGCCCGTCGATGGCGGCGAAGATCCACATGGACGTGTCGCTGGCCGGCAACGCGCGGACGAGCGGGCCGGCCACCAGGGTCCAGGTCGGCGGCGCATTGAACCCGTGATCGGTCGCAATGAAGGGCCAGTCGGCGCCGATGCGGCCGCGGAAGAAGCGAACGTCGGCCTTGAACGCGCTCCAGCGCGGGCCGGAGAAGTGGGCCGTACAGCGCTCGGGGTGCTCGAGCAGGCCCGTCGAACCGACGAGCACGAGCTGGTTGTCGCTACCGAGGGTACGGACGAGGCGGTCACCGAGCACGGCGGGCGCGGCATCGTCGAGCTCGGACTCCGCGACGATCGTGCATGCATAGAGTCGATCGTAGCCGAGCTCTTCGTGGTACTTCGCCCCGAGGTAGTGGTGGTATTGGTCCCAGGCGTGAAAGAGCTGCGGTGTGCGGGAGAACACCGAGGCCTGGGTGATCACCGCGAGCACGACCAGGGTGGTCGCGGCGGTACGGATCGCGCTCGTGTCGATGCTCCGGCCGACGTCGGCTCGTCGACCCTCCCAAAGCAGGCACCCGAGGGCCACGGCCGCCACGGCGAGCTTCATCAGGGTGTCGGCGAGGGGTCCGTCCAGGGTGACACGCACGGCGAGGACCCCACCGACCGCGGCCAGCAGGAACAAGGGCAGAGCAGGTCTTGGGCGGGGCGTGGGGGCGGGAGCGGGCATCGGATGCGTCCGTCCCGGGAGCGCGGATCAACCGTCGCGCACCTCGAGGTACACGGTGATGGGGTGGTGAAACGTCACAGCACCGCCGTGGGCCTCGACGCAGTAGCGATGCGCGGGAGGGCCGCTCCAGCGCCTACACGGGGGCTCGTCTCCCGCGTCGCAGGGGCCCTCGACCTGGACACCGCAGGGATTGCCCGGCTCGCCGCATCGACGCTCCGCGAGGCCCACCACGTGCTTGGCAGCGGCCTCGCGCGTGCCGGTGCACCCGCGGATGATCGGCGGATCGGCAAAGATGTTCCCGTAGAACGTCGCCTCCATGAACGAGAGCTCCGGCGCCAACGACCGGTCGCCGAGCGCCGGGCCGGCGAGGCCGACCTGAACGTGGGCGCCCTCGGCGTTGGTGAGGGCGATCAAGCACGCGCTGACGATCTCCTGGCCGTCGCGGTCGAGCGGTCGGAGCGTCCACTCGGGGACGAGGCCGAAGGTCCCGCGGAGGGCCTCACCGTCCGGGAGGGTGACCGTCTCCTCCGGTCCGAGCGCGCAACGAACGAAGTAGCGGAGCGATTGCCTGCGCTCGTCGATGCGCAAGGGATCGGCGTGTAGCCAGGTGGTCCACGTGGTTGCGAACGACCAGGCCCCGGGAGCTCCCTGGCAGAGCGCCGGCGTCCCGGTCGTCGATGCCGGTGCCTCCGCCGAACAGCTCGTCCAACCCCCGAGCAGGAGCGAGAGCGCGACGACCCGTACGCACACGTCTCGGGGACATCCGATCACTGGCTCACGCCGAGGTCCTGCTGCGGGAACGCGTCGACCAATCGCGCGGGGGCGAGGCCGTTGGTCCCGTTGCCACCAATCGTCGTCTGACGCGGGACCGTGGTCAAGCGGTCGCTGCCGAGGAAGGCGGGGTCACAGGCCGCCAGCAGGCCGGTCGTGACGCAGATGAACAGCAGGATGGGCTTGATTCGCTTCGACATGGGACACCCTTGGAATGCACCAGGGTGGAGACGGCGACGGGCCCATGTGACGGCCATGGCGAAAATGACGCGGGACCGTGGTCAAGCGGCCCACAGCGCATCGCCGAGCGCACGATGCATCATTTTGGCCTGCTCCCGACTCGGCAGCCCGAGCTCGCGGATCCAGGCCGGCGGCGTCTGCTCGGTCGCGCACAGCTCGGCCGCCGCGCTCGCCCGTGCGGCATCGAGGGCCTGGATTTGCGCGTGGTCGAGCTGCGTGCGTACCCAGGCATCGACGGCCCACGCGAGCTCGGCATGACGCGTCTCGTCGGCCGCGATCTCGGCCATCAGCGCACGTACGCGGGGGTCCTCGGCCGCCTGCGCCTGGTGCATGGCCACGAGGGCCGCCCAGGTCTCCCTCACGCAGCCCTCGACCACGTTCTCGACCGCCATCGCGAACAGCGAGCGTGGCTGCAGCGGCTCGATCTCGACCGCGCGCACCGAGACTGCGCAGCGCCGGGCCTGTGCCTGCATCAGCTCCGCATGCCGGCGCTCGTCGTCGATGGCCCGCAACGCGGCCGACTGCAGCGCCTCCGGGGCTCCATGCGCGCGCAGCTCGGCAAGGAGACGCTCGAAGGCCGGGACGCTGGCCGCCTCGAGGTGCGCGGTGGCTGCGAACCACGTGCCGATCTCGTCCGCCGAGCACCGCACGCTCGAGCGCAGCCCGGCCGGACGACGGCCACCGACGCACTCCGTCTCGTAGGAGCACACGATGGACTCGGGATCACCATCCACCGCGCTGCACCCGACCACGTTGTCGCCGAAGCCCCCCGCGCCAGTGGTGTTCTGGTCACCGGTGCTTTCGGAGCTGCTGGAGCTGCTGGAGCTGCTGCTCTCGTCACCCGTGCTCCCACCGTCGGTGCCCCCCGGGGCGGTGGTGCTGTTCGTCGCGCCGCTCGTGGAGCCATCCGCGGGGCCCGTCTCCTCGGCGCTGGTCGTCGAGGCCACGCTCGTGCTGCCCCCCGGCGTCGAGTTGCAGAGCGCCTGGCACTCCGCGAGCTCGAGCATCCCATCGGCCTGCGCGTCGGCCAGCGCGGCAGCATCGACCGGCTGGGTCGAGTCGTAGGTGATGTCGTCCTCGGTGCAGCCGAAGATCGGACAGGCCGGCAAGGTCGCAAGGATGCCGAGGAAGATCGGAGATAGACGCAGGGCGGCGTTCATGGAGCCCTCATACTACGCGATCGCAATCGCCTGCGTGCGCAGCACGGCCACCAGCGCCGGAAACTCCGTCACCGTCGCGGCATACTGCTTCTGGAACCGCTTGAGCGCCTCGACGCACTTGGCGGTCCACTTGCCGTCGATCGACAGCTTCATGACGGCGTCCTTGCCCTTTCCGACCTGGATCGTGTTCTTGTAGACCTTCTCGCCGGCCTTCTCCGTATCGGCGATCTTCGCCAGCCACGATTGCACGAGCGCAGCATCGCGGCAGCCGTCGCCGGCCTGGGCCTTGAGCAGATCGCGCGAGCCGTGCAGCTGGCGCTGGCCGATCTTGCGGCCGTCCTGGGTGCGCACGACCAGCACGTTGTCGGTGGGCTTGGCCGAGATCGTCTGCGAGGAGTAGAGGACGTAGACCGACTGCTCGAGGATCGTCCGGAGCGGCGCCTCGATTCGCGTGGTCATGGCGCCCAGGAAGAAGCGGTACGCGGACGCTTCGGGCACCTCGAGCACGAGCGGGAGATCGCCGTCGCGCTGGGTGTCGGCGCCCTTCCAGGCGATCCTCACCATGCACGCGTCGCCGGACAGCGGCAGGAGCGTGCTCTTGCCGATGCGCCCGTCCTTGTTCCAGTCGGCGGAGACCACCGCACCTTCGGGAGCCACGACGGCGGTCTCCTCGAAGAACACCTCGATGTGGGGCAGCACGAACGGCGGCTTGAACCGCTTGGTGATCTCGGCGATGAGCGGCTTGCCGACGACCGGAAAGTGGTCGTACTTCTTCTCGAACGCACCCACGCGCTTGGCATAGAGCTCGTCGGCGGTGCTCGAGCCCTCGGCGACCTTCGTGGGGGTCTTGCCCTCGAGCATGGCCACCGAGACGGCGGCGACCTCCGCTTTCTCGACGCTCGGCCCGTCGCTGCCGTCGGCCTTCTTGGTGGCGATCGGGAACGCGCTCCAGCCCGGTAGGCGGCCGTAGGTGTAGACGAACCGCCACAGCGCGCGCGCGAGGCCCTTGCCGTAGTCGCCGTCGATCAGCGCGGGGGCGAGCTTCTGCGGGTCGGTGTTCTCGAGCTTGCCGGCCTGCCGATAGCACGGCAGGTCGTCGTCGGCGTGGATCTGCGAGAGGTAGAGCTGGAGCTTGGCGATGTCCTCGCCCTTGGGCGGGCTCTTCTTCTCCATCGCGAGCGTGCGCGTCGCGAGCGGGATCTCGAGCTTGCGCTCTGCTGCCAAGTCGCCGCCGCTGAACGTGGCGACGAGCTTGGCGCTCTTGTCGACCTCGGTCGTGGCGGTGGTGACGTCCACGCGCAGCGTATACATGCGCGAGCCCTCGACGACCGAGCTCTCGGGCGTGGGAGCGAGCTTCGCGTCGTCGCTCAGGACGAGCTCGAGCTTGCGAGCCGTGGGCGTGCCCGTGGCCTTGGCGCCGTTGACCTCGTGGCCGGTGAGCCGAAAGCTGGCGTCGCCCTCGAGCGCGAGCGACACCGTGCCCGGGATCCGCACGTTGTAGTTCACCTTGAAGGCGACCGTGGTCTCGGCGTAGCCGCAGCTCTTGAGGTACGCGTTGCCGTCGGCGAGCAAGAAGCCGTTGCGTGGGTCACCGAGGTTGACCGGGACGTGGTACTCCGCGGCGATCGGCGACTTGGGGCTCTCGATCGAGTGGGACACGCTCGGCTGGATCAGCCGCACCGTGTGCAGCTCGCCGCGCCTCACCATCACCGTGAAGCGCGGCGTGGCGGTGTCGACGTTCTCGAGCGTGACGCGAAACGGCGCCTCGGTCTTCGCGCCGCCCTCGCCCACGAACGTGCGAAACCGAAACACGCCGGCTTCACGGGCATCGGGGGTGAGCTCGACCTCGGCGCCGCCTTCGAGCGGCTGGACCTTCACCTTGGGCTTCTTGCCGCCGAGGCCCGCCACCACGAAATCGATGCCGGTATTGAGCCACTCGATGAAGCGCAGCGGGTGATAGAAGCAGACGTCGTCGCTGGTGATGCCCTCGAGCGAGAGCTCGTCCTTCCACCAATGGGTCTCGGCGACGTCGGCCTTGAGCGCCTCCTTGTCCTTGGCGCTCATGTGCACGCCGCGATCCTCGGCGCCGGCCTCCGTGCTCCAGTCGGTCTTCCACTCGGGCTTGTGGATCGTGATGATGCGGGAGAGCGCGCGATGGTTCTTGGTGCAGAAGTCGATCCACTCGGCGGGCTGCACGACCCCGTCGGCGCCGAACGCCGTCTCGAGCGCCCGAAGGTCGATGCGATGGCTCTCGCTCTCGCTGCGGAGCAGCCCCACGACCTTCTGCACGAACTCGCTCGAGAAGAAACCATCGGTCGCGGTGTCCTTGTGGACGAGCCACGGCGTCTTCGGCACCGGCACGATCGCACCGTCGGTCCCCGTGACGGCGGGGTCGACGAGGTTCTCGCCGGAGAACAGCTCGAAGTGGACGCCCTTGACGAGGTCGGCCCCGCCGATCGGACCGGGCACGTCGCCCATCTCGCCGATGCGAGCGCGTCCGATGTTGCGCGTGCCCTGATCGATCCCGCTCTCGCTGCGCAGATCCACGAGCGTGCCGGCCAGCAGCTTCTTGGCGACCGGCTTCTTGTCCTGGTTGGTCTGATGGATCGCGTCGATCTCGGCCTGGTTGGTGCCCGTGACGGTGGTGGCGAAGATGAGCTCGAACACCGCGCTCTGCACCCCCTTCTCCGGGCCGAGCAGCGGATAGATCGACACGTCGGACGAGGGCGGGTCGATCTCGAAGACGATGGTCTGCTCCTGGTCCTCGGCCACGTTCTTGGGTAGCTCGGTGAACGCTCGCTTCGGGCCCTTGCCCGTGATCTTGCGGTAGATCGTCACGAGCCCCGTCTCGGGCTTCTCGTCGGCGACCGTGAGGTGCCCGCCGTCGATCGTCCACCCGGACTTCGCGTTGGTCTTCACGCCCACGAGGCAGCTGCGCTTGGCGGCGAGGCGCGCCTTGATGCCCTCGCGCAGCGTGGTGTCGCGATCGGCAAGCAGCGCTTCGGCCTTGGCGATCTCGTCATCGGTCATCCACACGCCGGGCCGCAGATCGAGCCACACCCGGGGCAGGCGCGTACGCGGGCCGGTGGTGGCGCGATCGAGCACGTGGAACGAGCGTTCCACGGCAATCTTCGCGAAGTCGAACTGGAAGTCGTTGCCGAACGAGCGCTTGTCGCCGGCGCCGTCCGTGTCGGTGTAGACGACGATCTTCTTGACGTTGGCATGGAAGACGAGCGTCTTGGTCGCTTCGTCGTAGTCGTACTGATCCTTGTCGCCCGGCGCATCGATGTAGCCGGTCATGATGATGCCCGGCGACGCATGAACCGCGAGCCCGATCAAGCTGCCGCCGGGTCCGGTGACGACGGTCCCGTCGTCCTTCGTGACGCGCACGAGCTTCGCGACGTCTCCGTCCGCGCGGTGCTCGAGGGTGGTCGACGCAGTCACGCCGAGGGGGGTGTCGAACGCCTCGTCGGTGAGCGGGTTGTAGTAGGCGAGCTTGCGCGCCTTGGGCACGGTCGCGGGCGGGATCTTCATGTCCCACACGTCCGCGTTGGTCGTGCCGCCGGGAACCGGGAGCAGCCAGTGCTTCTTGCCGTCGAGGGTGACCGACTCGAGCTCGCTCAAGGGGTACTTCTGGCGAGCGGTGAGGCCCCGCGGCGCTGCGATCGGCGTCAGCTTCGGCGTCGCCCCGGGGCCGGACCGCGTCAGCGCGAGCAGGGTGAGCTGCGCTGTGTCGGGCACGAGATCGATGAGCTTGGGCTTTCGCTGCAGCCACAGCTTCTGCAGCCACTCGGGCGCCGGTGCATGTCCCGCGGGCGGCGAGCTGCCGGCGCGACCGTCGTAGAGCGCCGGGATGCCCGGCTCGATCTCGCTGCCCTCGTCGAGGTAGGTCGAGAGCGGCGCGAGCTGCATGTAGACGCTGTAGAGCAGCTTGGCGTCCTTCGCCGCGGGATCGTCGTCCTTGGCCTCGGGCGTCGGCGAGCCGAGCAGGCGCGTCTCGGCGGTGATCATGCGGTGGCGCGCGAGCACCAGCGAGCTGTCGCCGCCGCGCGTCTTCTTGCCGAAGCGCACGAGCACGAGCTCGCCGGGGGCGAAGCACTCGACCGCGTTGCTCTTGAGGCCGGCCCCGGACACGAGGTGCACGCCCTCGTGCCAGGTCATGGCGCGGCCGACCGGGTACGGAGTGCCGGCGGCCTCAGCGAGGCGCCACGCCGTCTCGGCGCGCGGCGGATCGCCGGGCTTGGGGGTGGTGTCCACGACGACGATCGGCGCGGCGATCTGGTTCTGGAACAGACGCTCGATCGCCTTGACGCGAATGCGCTCCATCGAGCGCCCGACCGACTTGCAGTAGTTGAGGTGCCCCGCGAACGAGCCGGGCTTGCAGAAGAAATTGCCGCCGTCGAGCCCGATGCTCGAATTGAACATGTGATAGACGGGCGAGGGGAGATCGACGCCGTCGACGACCTCGATGAACGGCCCGAGGTAGATGTTGACGTGGTCACCCTCGGGATCGCCCGACTTGTCGTAGTAGACGAACACGTCGCCCGGCAGCCAGTCGCGGAAGTCGATCGTCGACGGGTCGGCGGTGTTCTCGATCTTCGGCAGCGCGTAGACGCGGTCCTCGTTGTCCTTGTGTGCGTGGTAGTAGTGGGCCCAGTGGATCGTGCCGGCCATCGACTTGCCGTCCATCGTGCGGGCGCGGAAGAAGTCCTTGTCGCGCCCGAGGTCGACGACGCCCGACTGGTAGAGCACGAACGCCGTGCCGTCGGCGCAGCAGATGTCGGTCGGGATGTGCGGGAAGTAGTCCTTCTCGAGCACGGTGGTGCCGTCCGCCCGTACTACCGGGCCGGTCCAGCGCTGCAGCACGTTGGGATCGGTGCCGAACGAGTCGAGCGCGCGATCGAGCATGTGCTGGATGCCCGCCGGCAGGTTGGTGAGGAGCGTGCGGAACTTGCACGCCGAGTAGTCGCTGGTCCCTATTCGCTTCGACTCGGGCATGGCGGGCTCACATCGACACGATCAGCGGCTGTAGATCTACGTAGAGCAGATCCGAGCGTCCCGTGACCTTCGGCGCGTCGATCCGCGCGACGAAGTAGAGCTCCCAGCTGTCGCCCTCGAGCTCGAGGTCCTTGCCCAGCGTGTCGGGATCGAGCGCGATCGTCCAGCTCGCCTTGCCGCGACCGTTCTCGATCGTGTGGCTCTCCCCGGAGACCTCCGTGATGAGCTCGTCGCCCTTGCCCTCGTCGGTGCCGTCTTCCCAGATCTCGAGCGTGAGCTTGGCGCCGTCGGGCACGTACCGCGTCTCGACGTGGAGCTCGACCTCCTTGCCCTGCCACGAGCGACGCCGCGACCAGTACGCGCGGGTGATCTGCGGCTCGAGCAGCACGAGCCTCCAGCCGCCGGTGGTCTTGGTGTACTTCGCCATCGATCCTCGCTCGCGTCGGGCCGCTCAGGCGGCGCCCGGTGAATCGCCGGGGTCGGTGCTCGGGTCGTCGCCGTCGCTCCGCTCGTCGTAGACGCACCACAAGAGCTCCGAGCGCGCCGTGCGGGTGGCCGAGCCCTCGATCGTGGCGACGGCGTAGTACTCGCCGCAGGCCTCGATCGCAGCCTCGCCCGCGCCGGCGCTCGCGGAGCCGCCGTACGTGCAGCGGGCGATCGCCTTGGTGCCCGCGAGCGGGACCGGACCGATATCGCACAGCTTGGAATCACCCTCGATCCAGTCGAGGCGCCACAGCTCGATCGCGACCTCCGTACCGGGCGGATAGCCGAGAGCCTCGACCGTGAGCTCGACGGCGTCGCCCGCGGCGACGCGAGCCTTGGACCAGCGCACGGCGGCGAGCGTCGGGAGCTGCAGCTGCAGCGCGCGTGGGGTCTTCGACCACGCCCTTCCACCGTCGAGCGAGACCTCCGCGACGAGGCCGATGACGCCGCTCTCGTCGTCCTGCTCGTCGCCCTTGGCCTCGTACGCGAGCGTTGCTTCGATCACATCGGCCTGCACGTCCACCTGCACGGTCGCGAGCTCGTCACCCGGCGACTCGCTGCGCTCGCGATAGAGCTTCACGGTCGCGGCGGTGCCGTCCGGGTAGCCCGAGGTGCGCGCGATGACCTTGAGCTCGTCGCCGACGCTCGCGCGGTGCTTCTCCCACACGGCGTACTCGATCTCCTCGAGCACGACGGTGTAGTCGCCGGGCGTGACGCCGCGCCGGGTGATCGTGCCGTTCGCGGCCAGTGTGCCCGGTGCTTCGGTGTTCGAGGGGCCCAGCAGGATGTAGTCGAGCCCGCTGACCTTCGTGCCGTCGGGGTATTCGAACACGAATTCGACCCACGTGTCGTCTTCCTCCGACTCGGCCTCGGCGAGGTCGGCGAGGTCGACGATGTCGTCGGCGTTTGTGTCCACCCGCACGAGCGTGGTGACCAGCGGGCGCGTGTCGATCGTGACGAGCAGCCGCTTGCCGAGCCGTAGATCGTCGAGCATGGCGTCGACCAGCTCACGCGTGCTGCCGCGCGGCTCGTTGCTCCACGCCTCGTGCGGCAGCCCGGAGCCCGCGAGCGAGCCCCCGCTGCGCATCGCCGCACCGAGCACCCACCGCGCCTGCGGCTCGCCACGGACGATCGACATGCCCGCGGCTCGCTCGGCGGGCGTGGGCCCGTCACGCCACTCGCGAAGCTCGTAGCGCTGCCCCTCGTGCCAGAAGCTCGTTCGATGACGCTCGGAGACCACGCGAATCGCTCGTCGTGGAAGACGAGGCTCCTAGGATATCGATCATCGACGGGTCATGTGAACGCGCTCACGTGGTCACTGAACGCCGTTCAGAGGCCATTTCCCATGTCGGGTGAACGCTCGTCGGCGCCGCGGGCAGCGCGGAGGGCATCGATGGTCGCGACCCAGTCGACCTGCTCCATGCGGAGCGCGCTCCTGACCATCACGCCGGTATGGTACGCGGTCCGCTTGTTCTGGTTGCCGCGCAGCCCGAAGCTCGCGTCGTCGAGCAGCCGCATCGCCATGCGCTCGAACAGCGCCTCGCTGCGCTCGAACACGTCGCCCGAGCGAAGCTCGAACAGCCGCTCGCCCACCCGACACGGCTGGCCGAACACGAAGAACGTGCGGCAGGTGATGGGCCGCAGCGGGCGGACCGAGCACTGCCCCTCGAGCAGGAACGGGCACACGCCACGTTCGGGCCCAGCGAGCTGCGCCTTGACCCGCTGCCAGGTGTCCTCGTCGAGCCGTGTTGCCGCGTACCAGGCGATGCCCTCGATCTCGATGGGGCGCAGCCGCACGTTGCTCTGACAGCACGCGGTGCAGCCGGCGTGGCAGCCCACCCGGACCCCGCGACGCTGCTCCTCGGCCGCGACCTCGTGGGTGAGCCCATGGTCGAGGACGTGCAGCGCATCGAGCAGGATCGTCAGCCAGGCGTGCTCGTCCTCATCGGGCTCGCGCGGCCGCGCGGGCGGGGTGTCCATTCGGCGATGCTACCACGTGCACCTCACTGCGAGATGCAGTAGAGCCGCGGTGCGGCGCTGCAGGGCAGGGGAACGTCGCTGTCGAGCCAGCGATCGAGGTCCATCGGCAGGCCCACTGTGCCGTGGAAGGCGAAGTCGTCGAGCGACCAGCCCACGCAGTCGTCCGTCTCCGACCCGGTCCACACGAGATCCTGGGCGTCGACCAGGGCTCCGGTCTCGTCGTAGCCGGGAACGTGCAGGACGGTTCCGGACAGGAGCTCGGCCTGGTCGGTCGCGAGCAGCTCGCCGAGGCTGTTGACCACGTCGCCGCGGACGATGATGCGGGCCTCGAACGACGTCACGGCGTCGCGGAGGACCGCGACCCACGGCCCCACGCGCACGTCTTGGCCGATGGTGTTGCAGATCTCGTCGGCGCCGACGAGGCCCCCGACCTCGAGCCCGGTGTACGACGTCGACGTGGTGAACAGGATGTGGGCCGGGTCGGTGCCCGTGCTGGACGCTTCGCTCGAGCTGCTGTCGGCCGCCGTCGTGCTGGTGCTCGAGCTGGTCGAGCCGCTCGAGCTGGTCGAGTCGCTCGAGCTGGTCGAGCCGCTCGCGCTGGTCGAGGTCGAGCCATCCGCGCTGGTCGGCTCGGATGGCACGCAGATCCCTGCATCACACGACAACCCCGCGTCACAGGTACCGTTGGGGAAGCACGTGCAGCCCACCGCGCCGCGCTCGCACGACGAGGTGGTGCTCGTGGTGCCGCTCGTGTCGTCGACCACGGGGGTCTCGGCGAAACAGCCACCAAGGACGGCGAGAGCGAATACGGGTACGAGTCCGGTACGACGCACGCACGCATGATATCGCGGTCGGCCTTGCGGTAACGCGCCAAAGGCCGGCTTCGAGCGAATCCCGCGGCCGCTACTGCGCCCCGGGCTCGGCCGCCGCACCGGCCTTCGCCGCCTTCGCGAATTCATCCAGCGCAATCGGAAACCCCGCTCGCGGCAGCGCTCCCTTGAACTTGTAGCCGTTGACGAAGAACGTCGGCGCCGCGTCCACGTCCAGCAAGATCGCCCGCGCGATGCTCCGCCGGACCTCGGTCTTCACGCCCTCGTCGTCGAGGCACCCGGAGAACCCGGCCCGATCGATCCCCAGCTGCTCGGCATACCCCAGCAGATCCTCGCGCTCGAGCGCATACTGGTTCGCGAACAGCAAGTCCCCATACTCCCAGAATTTGTCGTCCCGTCGCGCACACTCGGCCGCCTGCGCGGCCAGGCAGGCATGCGGGTGGATCTCGTCGATCCCGGGGTTGCACTTGCCATCGAGCGGATAGTGCACGAACGCCACGCGCACCGAGTAGGTGGTGTGCTCCATATAGTCATGGAGGCCCTCCCACACCCGCCGGCAGTATGGGCACTGGAAATCGGCGACCTCCACGATCGTGAGTGTGGCGTCTTCGGGTCCGCGCGTGGGCAGGCCCGTCAGCTCGATCTCCACCACCGGCTCGGCCAGCTTGGCCTCTACGGTGAGCTTCATCATCATCACCAGCTCTTCGCGGGTCTCGGCGCGGCGCGTGCCGTAGAACCAATACCCGGCGCTGAATGCCAGGCAAAATGCAGCGAGGGCCAGGAGCCCCGGCCGGCCGAGCCCGTCCCGGCCGAGCCGCGCGAGCGAAGCATCCTGGTCCTCGCCCAGCGCCAACCACGCGCCGAGCCCGATGCCGAAGTTGAGCCCATACCACACCACGCAGAACGGGCAGTACGAGCCCTCCATGCTCGACAGCGTCGCCATCAGCAGTGACGCTGCCACGCTCGTCGCCCCGAGCGCGAACGTAGTCCCGCGCCACGGATCATGCAGCTCCCTCCGTCGCGTGCACGCGACCGCGGCGACCACGGCGGTCGCCGCCGCCCCTCCGAGCCCCCACAGCGCCACGGGAATCCCCAAGAACGAGCCGAAGCGTCCGGTGGTCACCGCACACCCCTGCGGCGCGAGCTGGCTGCACGCCTTGGCGAGCTCGGTGGGCTTGCCGAGCTCGTAGTCCACGTGCACGAGCGAGAGGTACGCGCCGTCGGCCGCCCCGAGGACGGCCAGGATCACCACGAGGAGCAGGAGCAGACCGCGGCGGCGCGCCGTCTTGGGATCGTCGTAGCCGGACATGGCGGGCGCAGCATACCGCGATGCGTCACTCCCACGTGCAGCCCGTTGCCGAGAACGCCGTGCGGGCGGCGTCGTCGGCCGCGCGGCAGCCCTCGACCAGCGCAGCCGTGGAGCCGGGGCGGCTTGCGGCGTCGCGCCAGGCCTTGGCGACGTCGGCCATCGTGTCTCGCATCAGCTTCTTGCTGTCCTCCGGCATCGTCTGCTCGGTACACCGCAAGTAGCGGCGCAGGTAGTCGTCGCACTCGGGCACGCCCACGGTCTCGATGCCCGGCACGATCTCCGCGGGCGGCGGGGGCGGCGGGGGTGGCTCGAGCAGCGGCGCGATCCTCCGCGCCAGGCTGCGCCGCGGCTTGGGTGCCGTCTCGGGCGGCGTCGGCTGGTCCTGCGCTCGCGCCGGCGCGTCGCCGGGTGGCGCGGCCGTCTCGACGTCGCTGCAGGCCGTGAGCCCCACGACGACCAGGGCCACGACCGTTGCGATCAACCGGCACGCAGCAGGCGAACGAAGCGCCATGGGCCACTCTCCTCCTCGACGACCTCGCCCTGCTGGCGGCGGCCGAAGCAGCGCTCGAGCGCGTGCTGCGATGCAAACGGGCCACCACGTGCCGCCGAGGGGATCGCGCCCTCGAACACCGAGAGCATCAGCTCGTCGACGAGGCCGGGTCCGTCGCCGTCGTGCCCCGCTTGCGATTCGTAGAGCGGGCGGGTGGTGGTGGGGCCGGCCTCGATGGTGATGGTGCGCGCGTCGAAGCGACGGCGGGCCCACTCGACCAGCGTCTGCAGGTCGGGCGAGGGCACGCCGGCCAGGCCCACGTGCCGCGGCAGGCGGCCGTGCAGGGCCCTGGCGCAGTCCACGTTGGTGAAGATCCACGGCTGCGCCCAGCCGTGGAGCGTGGGGTGATCGAGGTCGATGTCCTCGCGGCCGGTCAGCACCACCACGAGCGGTGGGGTGGGGCGGCCGAGCTGATCCATGCGCCAGGTGTGCAGCGCCTCGGCGCGGTCGCTGGCCAGCTCGTAGCGCAAGCCCGGCTCGGCGCGCAGGATCGCCCCGGTGGTCACGATCACGTCGGCACGGGCGCGAGCGAGATCGAGGGCGAAGCGATCGCTGGCGCTGCGCGGGGTGGCCTGGTTGATCTCGAGGACCACCAGCTCGCCGTCGGGCTCGCGCCCGACCGCGGCCACGTGGATCACCCCGGCGGGATCGGAGAGCGCGTCGGTGCCCACCTCGTCACCATAGAGGCGACGCACGCGCTCGGCCACCAGCGCAGCCGGAGTGGGCGTGTTCTCGAAGTCCACCATGGATCAAAACGCCACGCCGACGGCCTCGCAGAGGAAGCGCAGGTAGTCGCGGCCGGCCATGAACCGGCGGGCCACCTCCTCGACGGCGGTGGGGCGCGTGAGCACCGACACCGGCAGGGAGGCTACCGCGATGTGGTCCTTGCGCCGGAGGTCCTCGACGTAGGGGTGTGCAGGGTCGACCCCGCGAGGAGGGCGAGCGAGCGACTCGCCCTGCAGCTCGAACACGGCGCGGAAGCCTGCGTCGTCGCGCACGCGCTGCCACGCGGCGGGCGCTTCGACGATGCGCGCGCGGATCCGGCCGAGTGCGTCGGGCTCGGGGTGCCACAGCCCCGCGGCGAGGAAGCACCCGCCCGGCTCGAGGTGCACGTAGAGCCCCGGTGCATGTACGTCCTTGCCGGTGGCGTGGCGGAATTGGATGCCCACGTTGGTCTTGTAGGGGCTCTTGTCCTTGGAGAACCGCACGTCGCGATGCACCCGCATCAGCGAGCCGCCGACCTTCTTGTCGATCGCCACGAACGACGAGGAGATCCGCGAGAGCGGTGGCCCCATGGCGCGGATGAATGCGAGCGCCGGCTCGAGCACCGAGCTCTCGTAGCGCTGCTTGCGGGGCTCGAACCACTCGCGCTCGTTGTTGAGCCCGAGCTCGGCGAGGAATTGGAAGAGATCGGGAGGAAAGCCCGCGAACGCGCCAGCGCCCGCGGCGGGCGCCTTGGCAGCGGGCGCCTTGGCGGCGGGCATCTTGGCGGCGGGAGCCTTGGCGGCGGGCGTCTTGGCGGCGGGAGCCTTGGCAGGAGCCTTCTTGGCAGCGACCTTCTTGGCAGGAGCCTTCTTGGCAGCGGCCTTCTTGGCAGCGACCTTCTTGGCAGGAGCCTTCTTGGCAGCGACCTTCTTGGCAGGAGCCTTCCTTGGAGTCGGGGAGGTCGCGCGCTTCGTGGCCGCCTTCGTCTTCGCCATGATCTGGCGCAGCGTGACACAACGGGGGGCTCGTCCTCAATGGACGCCGGTCGACGACGTTCCTGGCCATGCTCGTCCAGCAAGCCACGCTGGACGCACGAGAACCGGTCACAACGGGTCCATGCTCGGAGTCACGACCATGCGCTCATCGCTCGCCCTGGCGAGATCACGCTGACACGACCCCGGACCCCCGGCGCATCGAGCAGCCCATTTTGGCACTCCTCATGGCGATTGGGCGCCTCGGCCCCATCCTGCGGTATGCTCGAACGCATGGATTGCCCGATGATGCTTCCCTTGCGTGGGCTCGGTTCGGCCGTCGTGATGCTCGTGCTGGCGATGGGCCCGTCGACCGGCTGCGGCGACGACCTGCCGGACGTGTTCGCCGATGGGGATGGTCAAGGGAGCACGAGCACCTCGAGCACCTCGAGCCCCCCGGTGACCACGGTGACCAGCGCCGACGGGACCGTGGGCTCGATGTCCGACAGCCTGGACTCGACGGTCGGCCCGAGCACGTCGTCGTCGGGCGATCCCGGCAGCTCCGGAAGCACCACCCTGGGCGTGTCGGCCACCGAGAGCAGCAGCAGCAGCGACGGCACGACCTCGGGCAGCTCGAGCTCGGACGGCTCGAGCTCGGACAGCTCGAGCTCGGGCGGTGGCATGACGTCGGGGATGACGTCGGGCGGCGGGATGACGTCGGGGATGACGTCGGGCGGCGGCATGACGTCGGGGATGACGTCGGGCGGCAGCATGACGTCGGGCGGCACCGACACCGACATGACGAGCGACATGGGCACCACCGACGTCGTTCCGGGCTCGACCTCGGGCGGTACGACCTCGGGCGGCACCACCGACATGACCGACGGCGGCGGTGCCACCGACGACGGCGAGACCGAGGGCATCATGGAGGTGCCCGACTTCTCGGGTGACTTCCTGTTCGTGGTCGCGACGCCGCTCGATCCCACGCTCCCGTTCCAGTACATCGCCAACTTCGACTTCGTGCCGTCGGGCTTCGGCGGCGGCACCGTCGACGTGGAGCTGCAGCCGCTGGCGCTCGACACCAGCAGCACCACCACGCCGCGCACGTTCTTCGGCCCGCCCATGGTGTTCCCGGCGCTCCCGGTGACGCCCGACGGCACGTTCGCGATCCCGGTGGGCATCCTCAGCGTGGCCGCCGAGACCAACCCGCTGTACCCCATCGACGCGCAGGCCAACAACGTGGTGTTCACCGCGCAGGTCCTCGATGCCGACGACGTCTGCGGCACGGTGACGGGCATGCTGGTGTTCCCCGTCGCGAGCCCGCTCGACGGCACCACGTTCGCCGCGGTGCGGGTGGCCGACATCATGCCGCCCTCGCTGCCGGTGGTGTTCCCCATCGCTTGCCCCTAGGGCCGCCGCAGCCGCTCCAGCGGCCCGTCCCTGGGGGTGGGACGGGCGGCGGAGGTCGTGGTATCCATCGCGGTCATGAGAACGCCCGCCTTCGCGGTTTGCTTTGCCGTGCTCGCCCTGGCCTGCGAGAAGCCGGTCGAACCGACGAACCCGCCCGAGCCCCCGCCCGTCGTGACCCCCGAGCCCGAGCCCGAGCCCGAGCCCGAGCCCGAGCCCGAGCCCGAGGATCAGCGGACGCTGCAGACTCGCGCCTGCGACGAGAAGGGCGAGGCGGCCATGTGCACCGCGCTCGCGGTCAAGTGGGAGAAGGGGCAAGAGGGCCCGCAGGACGCCGCCAAGGCCCGCGAGTACTACCAAAAGGGCTGCGACGGCGGCCACGAGATCGGCTGCTACAACCTGGCCCTGCTGCTCGAGACGCCCGCAGGCGGCGAGCCCGAGCCGGCCAAGGCCCTCGAGCTGCACCTGAAAGTGTGCGAGGGGGAGATTCCCGAGGCCTGCTTCAACGCGGCCGTGCTGCTCGAGACCGGCAAGGCGGGACAGCCCGACCTCGCAAAGGCGCGGGGCCTCTACCAGAAGCTGTGCGACGGCGGCAATCAGGCCGGCTGCATCTCGGTGGGCCGCATGGCCATGCTGGGCGAAGGCGGGGCCAAGAATCCCAAGCAGGCGCGCACGCTGTTCGACGCCGCGTGCGAGAAGGGCGAGGCGAGCGGCTGCTACTTCATGGGCCTGGCGTGGGAGAAGGGCGTGGGCGGCAAGAAGGACAAGAAGAAGGCCGCCGAGTACGAGAAGCGCGCCTGCGACGGTGGCTTCCAGCCGGCGTGTCCCCAGCCCGAGACCACGAAGTAGCCGCGCGTGAGCGGCCCGGCCCGCTCGTCGCATCCTCTGCGCGGAAGGTCTTGCCACGGTGATGCCAGTCGAGCCGCTCGGCGTGGTGGTGTTCGCGATCACCTATGCGGTGATCTCCGCGCGACGGCTCCGCTGGTTGCCGCTCGATCGCCCCGCCGGCGCGCTGCTCGGCGCCGTGGCCTGCGTGGCCACCGGGGTGCTCTCGCCCGAGGTGGCGCTCGCGGCCATCGACGGGGCCACGCTGCTGCTGTTGTTCGGGGTGATGGGCATCGGGGCGTTCCTCGCCCGCGACGGGTTCTTCGTGGCGGCCGAGCGCTGGCTGCTGCAGCGCGCTCGCACGCCCGCGCGCCTCTTGGGGCTGGTGGTGTGGGGCGCGGGGGGCCTCGCGGCGCTGGTCACCAACGATGCGGTGTGCGTGCTCGCGGCGCCGCTCGTGGTGCGGCTGGTGCAGCGCCACCGCCTGCCACCGCTGCCGTTCCTCCTGGCGCTCTCGACCGCGGCCAACACCGGCAGCGTGGCCACGCTCGTGGGCAACCCGCAGAACATGCTGTGCGGGTTGCTCGGGGAGCTGGTGTTCCGCGAGTACCTCGTGCGCATGGTCCCGGTCGCGATCCTGGGGCTCTGCATCAATCATGCGCTGCTGTGGCTGCTGTTTCGCCGCTCGCTGGCCGCAGCCACGCTCGATCCCACCGCGGTCGAGCCCGAGGCCCCTGGTCGGCGGTGGGTGGTCACCGTGGTGGTGCTCGTGGCCACGGTGGTGGCCTACGTGGCGGGGACGTCGATGGCCTGGACCGCGGTGGCCGGGTTCACGCTCTTGATGTTGCTGCACCGCACCGACACGCGGGGGCTGTGGGCCAACATCGACTGGTCGCTCTTGGTGTTCTTCGCGAGCCTGTTCGTGGTGGTGCAGGGCCTCGTGGGCAGCGGTGCGCCAGCGTGGCTCTTCTCGCGGTTCCCGCTCGAGATCCACTGGGACGACGCTTGGAGCGTGCTCGGCGGGGCGGGGATCTTCGTGGCGGGCAGCAACCTCGTGTCCAACGTTCCGTTCATCCTGGTGGTTCGCGAGCCGCTCGCGGCCTTGCCCGAGGCCGCACGCGCGTGGGAGCTGCTCGCCATGAGCTCCACGTTCGCCGGCAACCTCACCCTGCTCGGCTCGGTCGCCAACGTGATCGTGGCCGAGGCCGGGCGCGAGGTCGGCGGCATCGGGTTCTTCTCGTTCCTGCGCGTGGGGCTGCCGCTGACCCTCTTGACCACGCTGGTCGGGGTGGGTTGGCTGCTCCTGGTCGCCTGACACGGTTCTGGACGAATCGGGCCACCCGGGCCCGCTTCCGTGGTGTACTCGGGGCATGGTCTGGATGATGACGAAGCGAGCGGGGATGATGGCGAGCACGGCCGTGGGGCTCGGGCTGCTCGGCACGGCAGCGGCGCCGCGCCCCGTGGAGGCCTGCGGCGGCACGTTCTGCGACAGCGGTCCGATGTCCATGGCGGTGGAGCAGACCGGCGAGACGATCCTGTTCGTGCTCGACGGGGCCGAGGTCGAGGTCCACATCCAGATCGCGTACGACCCGACCACCGACGCCGATCAGTTCGCGTGGGTGGTGCCGGTGACGGAGCTGCCGGAGTTCTCGGTGGGCTCGCAGCAGCTGTTCGCCAACGTGCTCGCCGCCTCCGTGCCCGCCTACGGCTTCAACAACTACAACGAGCCCTGCGGTGGGTTCGACGACGGCTGCGACGGTGGCTCGGGAGACTTCACCGGTGGGCCGCTCTTCGATCTCGGCGGCGGGTCCGATGCTGGCGGCGGCCCCGAGGTGGTGCTCCACACCACGGTCGGTGCGTTCGAGGTGTTCGTGCTCGACGGCGGCACCGTCGACGGCGTGATGCAGTGGCTGGGCGACAACGGCTTCCAGCAGGATCCGGCGGCGGAGCCGATCTTGGCCGAGTACCTGGCCGAGGGGCACCTGTTCGTGGCGTTCCGGCTGGCGACCGATGCCGAGGCGGCCGAGATCCACCCGATCACCCTGCGGATCCCGACCACCGAGCCATGCGTGCCGATCCGGCTCACGCGGATCGCCGCGCAGGAGGACATGGACATCCGCGCGTTCTTCCTCGCCGACGGGCGCGTGTCGTCGGCCAACTGGAACCACGTGACGCTCAACCCGCTCAAGCTCGACTGGATCGGGCTCGGGGCCAACTATCGCGAGGTGGTGACGCTGGCGGTGGACGAGCCCGGGGCCAACGGGCACGCGTGGGTGACCGAGTACGCCGGCAACAGCGCGATCGTGCCGCGCGACGGGCTCGTGGGCGAGCAGTGGGACGCGGTGCCGTTCGTGACGGCCGCGACCCCCGAGGACGCCGCGCAGCTGCTGCTCGCGCAGGAGCTCTACTTCGTGGACGGGCGAGGCGTGTGCGTGCCCGCCAATCCGCTGCTGCCGGGCCTGGTGGCGAGCTGGCTGCCCACGGCCATGGGAACTCCGGCCGATCTGCTCTGTACCGATCCGGTGGCGTTCGGTGCAGCGGTGGATCCCCTCGCGTGGGACGGGCCGGGGTTCGCGGCCGATCTCGATGATCGCGTCATCGCGCCGGGCCTGCACGCCAACGAGCTGCTCGACACCTGGCCGTACCTCACGCGGCTCTACACCACGATCTCGCCGATCGAGATGACCGAGGACCCCACCTTCCAGGCCACGCCCGAGCTGCCCGCTCAGGAAGACCTCACGCAGCTCGGTACGCGCAACAACTTCTGCGACGGCACCACCAGCTTCGGCCTGCCCGACGGTCGCCTGGTCGCGCTGCTCGATTCGAGCTCGTGGCCGGACATCGCTCCGGAGGAGATGCCGTGGGCGGAGACGATCCAGTATCTGCCTGCGGTGGGGGCTCCCGTGATCGAGGTCGACAACCGCGACCTGATCCAGATGCTGCTCGACACCTGGAACATGAAGTACGGACCACCGCAGTCGCCGATCGGAGGCGGATGCCCGGGTGACACCACGGGTGGGCCGGGGACGACCGGTGGTAGTGGGGGCACGAATGGTACCGGCGGTGGGCTCACGAGCGGATTCACGAGCGGGCTCCCGAACGACACCGACACCGGGGGCACCGACGGGGCCGGTACCGCAGGGGCGGTGGGTCCTGGCGGTTGCGAGTGTCGAAGCACGGGCCGAGGCGCGGGTCCGGGTGGCCTTGCGCTCCTGTTCCTGACCATGCTCGGGGTGCGTCGGCGAGCGAGAGCACGGGCCGCGCATGAAACAACCTGAGCTGTTTTGGCCCGCTCGTGTGGTCTAATGAGACATGGCCAGACGAGCAACCAGGCGAGCGACCAGACGAGCGACCAGACGAGCAGGAGTGATCGGAGCGGCGGCGGCGGCAGGGCTCGTCTTGGGGCTCATGGCCGCGCCGGGCCCCGCGGAGGCCTGTGGCGGCACGTTCTGCGATGGCGGCCCCATGACCATGCCGGTCAACCAGACCGGCGAGACGATCCTGTTCGTGCTCGACGGGGCCGAGGTCGAGGTCCACATCCAGATCGCGTACGACCCCACCACCGATGCCGACAAGTTCGCGTGGGTGGTGCCGGTGACGGCGCTGCCGGAGTTCTCGGTGGGCTCGCAGCAGCTGTTCGCCAATCTGCTCGCCGGCACGGTCCCGACCTACGGCCTCGGCAGCTACTTCGAGCCGTGTGGCGGTACCTTCGACGAGGGCGGGGAATTCTGCGATGGAACCGGTGCCGGCGATGGCTTCGACGAAGGGGGCGTGAAGCTCGACATCGGCGGGGGTGAGCCGCCGCCGCCCGAGGTGGTGCTCCACACCACGGTGGGCGCGTTCGAGGTGTTCGTGCTCGACGGCGGCACCGTCGACGGCGTGATGCAGTGGCTGGGCGACAACGGCTTCCAGCAGGATCCCGCGGCCGAGCCGATCCTGGGCGAGTACCTGGACGAAGGCCACCTGTTCGTGGCGTTCCGGCTGACCACGGACGCCGAGGCGTCCGAGATCCACCCCATCGTGCTGCGCATGCCGACCACGGAGCCGTGCGTGCCGATCCGGCTCACGCGGATCGCCGCGGAGGAGGACATGGACATCCGCGCGTTCTTCCTCGCCGACGGGCGCGTGTCGTCGCTCAACTGGCGGCACGTGACGCTCAACTCGCTCAAGCTCGACTGGATGGGGCTCGGCGCCAACTACCGCGAGGTGGTGACGATGGCGGTGGACGAGTCCGGGGCCGATGGGCACGCGTGGGTGACCGAGTACGCCGGTCCGTCGATCGCCGTGGTGTCGAGCGACAGCCTGCCCGGCTCGACGTGGGACGCGGTGTCGTTCGAGACCGCGACCGCCGCGGAGGCAGTGCAGCTCCTGGTGGATCAGGAGCTGTGGGGCTATCCCCCCGGCACCGGCGATTGTGGCCCGCTGCACCCGCTCGTTGGACCCCTCGTCGCGAGCTACCTGATCGCGCCGCCCGACGTCCCGCTCTCGTATCTCTGCGAGAATCCGTCCGCGTTCGCGGACGCGGTGGACCCGCTCGCGTGGGACGGCCCGGCGTTCGCGGACGGGCTGCAGACGCGCGTCATCGACCCGAGAGCGCACGCGGTCGAGCTGCTCGATACATGGCCGTACCTCACGCGGCTCTACACCACGATCTCGCCCGGCGAGATGACCGAGGATCCGATGTTCCACCCCACGCCTGGGCTGCCGGACGTGACGGATCTGTTGCGGTCGGGCACGGTCAACATCTTCTGTGATGGCGACACGAGCTTCAGCCTGCCCGACGGTCGGCTGGTGGCGCTGCTCGACTCGAGCACGTGGCCGGACATCGCGCCCGAAGACATGCCGTGGGTGGAGACGATCGAGTACCTGCCCGCCGACGGTGCGCCGGCGGTCGAGGTGGACAACCGCGAGCTGATCCAGGGGCTGCTCGACGCATGGAACGAGGTCAACGGGCCGCCGCGATCGCCGGTGTCGGCGGCTTGCGATGACGGAGACAGCACCGGCGGGCTCACGAGCGGGGGAGGGAGCGGCGACTCGAGCGGAGGAGGGTCGGGGCTCGTCGACGATGGCATCACGGGCTGCAACTGCCGGAGCACGGGCGGGGGATCCGGCTCGGCCGTGCTCGTGGGACTCGGATTGTTGGGGCTGCGTCGCCGACGACGTCGGTGAAAAGCCTGAGCCGTTCTGGCCGGCTCGTGTAGTCTCATGAGGACATGGGCCGAGCGACCAGACGAGCACGGGTGATCGGGGCAGCGACGGTGGGGGTCGCCTTGGCGGCCATGGCCGCTCCACGGCCCGCAGAGGCCTGTGGAGGCACGTTCTGCGACAGCGGCCCCCAGTCCATGCCGGTGGAGCAGACGGGCGAGACGATCCTGTTCGTGCTCGACGGGGCCGAGATCGAGGTCCACATCCAGATCGCATACGACCCCGCCACCGAGGCCGCGCAGTTCGCCTGGGTGGTGCCGGTGACGGCGCTGCCGGAGTTCTCGGTGGGCTCGCAGCAGCTGTTCTCCAACCTGCTGGCGGGAACGGTCCCGTCCTACGGCCTGGGCAACTACTTCGAGCCGTGTGACGACAGCTTCGGCGAGGGCGGCGAGGGCTGCGACGAGGGGGCGGGCACGGGTGGTGGTGACGACACCAGTGACCACCTCGACATCGGCAGTCTGCCGCCGCCTCCACCCGAGGTGGTGCTCCACACCACGGTCGGCGCGTTCGAGGTGTTCGTGCTCGACGGCGGCACCGTCGACGGCGTGATGCAGTGGCTCGGTGACAACGGCTTCCAGCAGGATGCAGCGGCGGAGCCGATCCTGGGCGAGTACCTGGCCGAGGGCTTCCTGTTCGTGGCGTTCCGGCTGGCGACCGATGCCGAGGCCGCCGAGATCCACCCCATTACGCTGCGCATGCCGACCACCGAGCCGTGCGTGCCGATTCGGCTCACGCGGATCGCCGCGAAGGAGGACATGGACATCCGTGCGTTCTTCCTCGCCGACGGTCGGGTGTCGGCGCTGAATTGGCGGCACGTCACGCTCAATCCGCTCAAGCTCGACTGGATGGGGCTCGGCGCCAACTATCGCGAGGTGGTGACGATGGCGGTGGACGAGCCCGAGGCCAACGGGCACGCGTGGGTGACCGAGTATGCCGGCGCCAGCGATCTCGTGACGACCAGCGAGCTGCTCGGTCCGCTGTGGAGCTCGGCGCCGTTCGAGACCGCGACGCACGAGGAGGCCGTCGACCTGCTGCTCGCGCAGGAGCTCTACGGGTTCGGCCCCTTCGTCGACCAGTGCGGGCCCCTGCACCCGCTCGTCGCCGGGCTCGTCGCGCGCTACCTGCCCACGCCTCCCGAGCTCGATCTCGAGACCCTCTGCTACGATCCTGCCGCATTCGCAGCGGCGGTGGATCCCCTGGCATGGGATGGGCCCGCGTTCGCGGCCGAGCTGCAGGCGCGCGTCATCGACCCCAGCCTGCATGCGGTCGAGCTGCTCGAGACGTGGCCGTACCTCACGCGGGTCTACACCACGATCTCGCCCGGCGAGATGATCGAGGACCCGACGTTCCACCCCACGCCCGGGCTGCCGGACGTGACCGATCTACAGCGGACGGGCACGGTCAACAATTTCTGCGACGGTGCAACGAGCTTCAGCCTGCCCGACGGTCGCCTGGTCGCACTGACCAACTCCTCGCTCTGGCCCGACATCGCGCCCGAGCAGATGCCGTGGGTGGAGACGATCGAGTACCTGCCCGCCGACGGTGCGCCGGTGATCGAGGTGGACAACCGCGAGCTGATCCAGGGGCTGCTCGACGCCTGGAACGCGGAGAATGGGCCCCCGCGGTCACCGATTTCGGCGGCGTGTGGGGACGAGACCGGCGGGCTCACGTTCGGGAGCGACACGAGCGGAGCGGGCGCTCTCGATGACGGCGCGAGCTCCTGCGCGTGTCGGGGCGCGGGCGGAGGGCCGGGAGCGGCGGTGCTCGCGGGACTGGGGCTGCTCGGGCTGCGGCGGCGTCGGCGAAGCTGAGCGCGACGCCCGACCCGCATGTAGCGGCGAGCACTCGTTCGCTGCGGCCGATCGATTGGCCAGCGGAGTGCTGCGAGCATTCGTAGGGGATTTTCTTGATCTCGTGCTGGCGCGTTGCAGACCACCTGCTGGCCACATGCTTCGCAGCGTCGGTCGGCAAATGCCTCTGATCGGTCCGTAACGGCCAATCCACCTCGATCCGGAGAATCTCGTGATGAGCCACTTCAACGCCCGAACCATCGTTCTGTGGTCCACCATTGGCATGGTCATCGCCGGTTGCGTCCCGGAGGGGGACGTCTTCGATCCGTTCGGGGACACGACTGCGCGCAAGAGTGGCAAATCGGTGACGCTGCTCAGCGATCCCGAGGGTGGAATGTGGGTCAACAACGGCCTTCACGACCCCGACGTAGGAGGCATCGATCCGGACCACTCGCTCGCGAGCCCGGAGGGCCTGGCGACCGATCACGGCCTGCTGCTCGACCCCGACCGTCTAGACACCGTTCGCTACCTCGTGGAGTGTGCGTTGCCGCTCGGTCACTCCATCACCAAGGAAGTCGACGGCGAGCTGCTCGAGCTCGACGGGGCCATCGGCCTCGCGCCCGAGTGGGAGGACGACGCGTGCGACGAGGATTGCCAGGAGTGGGTGTCGGCCTGCTTGCTGGCTCGCACCAACGTCAGTGGTGAAACGGTGGAGGTGTGGATGCGAGCCGATCACCCCGCGATCGGAGAGGGCACGAGCCTGCTCCAGCCGAGCTACGAGGCCAGCTTCTTCGGCAATCTCTTCGCCCCCTCCCCGTCGGAGCAGCTGTGCCGCGGAACGGTGGTCGGCCCGCTCCTGGCCCAGCTCCACGGCAGGACCTGCTCGGCCGCGCTCGGCCAGTCGTGCGGCTTCGTCGAGTATTCACTGTGCGAGCTGGAGCAGCGCTGCACGTTCTCGCTGCTGGGCGTGCTCGGCCTCGGCATCACCGACAGCCCCCGGAACTGCATCGCGGGCCCGCTGCCGGGTGGTCCGGCGTTCCACACCATCAGCACCTACGTAGGTGTGCTCTGATGGAGCCCGCGTCGACCCCCGCGCGTCGGATCCAGGACGAGCCCACGCGTCCCCTCGATGAGGACGTCGCGGACGAGGCGGAGCTCGATGCGCACGCCGAAGGGCTCTCGGCGGGCACCTCCGTGGGTCGCTACTGCGTGCTCACGCGCCTGGGCGAGGGCGGGATGGGCGTGGTCTACGAGGCCTGGGATCCACGGCTCGATCGTCGGGTGGCGCTCAAGATGCTGCGCCCGTGTCGAGCCGGGGTGGACGCGTCTCCAGAGGCCGAGCTGCTCGCCGAGGCGCAGGCGCTGGCCAGGATCGAGCACCCGAACATCGTCACCGTCTACGACGCCGGCACGACCCCCGCGGGGATGTTCATCGCGATGGAGCTGTGCCGCGGCCAGAGCCTGAGCCGCTGGCTGATGCAGGGCCCGCGCGACGTGCGAGCGATCCTCGACGTGTTCGTCGCGGCCGGGCGCGGGCTCGCGGCGGCCCACCACGCGGGCATCGTCCACCGCGACTTCAAGCCGGCCAACGTGCTCCTCGGCGAGGACGGCTCGGTGAGGGTCGCCGATTTCGGCTTGGCCCGTACGATGGAGGCGACCGAGGACGGCGCCTCCAGCATCTCGATCACCGATTGCGACCGCAGCCCGAGCACGATCGTGGGCACGCCGGCCTACATGGCCCCGGAGCAGCTCTTTGGCCGCTGTGGGGATCATCGGATGGATCAGTTCAGCTTCTGCGTGTCGCTCTACCGCGCGCTCGTGGGCCACGCGCCGTTTCCCGAGCGGACGCTGGACGAGCGACGTCGTGCGGCGTCGGTGGGGCTCGGCGCGACGGAGCGGGCGCTGCTCGTCCGGGCGCGTCACGTGCCCGCGCGGGTACGACGAGCGGTGCGGCGCGGGCTCGAGGTCGAGCCCGAGGCGCGCTTCGAGTCGATGGACGCGCTGCTGGCCGAGCTGGTCGAGCGCAAGCGCTGGCCATGGGCGCTGACATCGTTGACGCTGGCGGTGGGGCTGGGGCTGGGCGCGTTCGGGATGGCCGGGGCGCGGCCCGGTCCCTGCGATCGTGCCGAGGAGGTGCTGGGCGACGCGTGGGGCCCTGCACGTCGGAGCGCGCTCGTGGAGGCGATCGAGCGCACCGAGCACCCCGAGGCCGCCGTACGGAGCGAGCGGCTCTCCGAGGAGCTCGACCGCCACGCCCGCGAGTGGATCGACGGCTACACCGCGGCGTGCCGGGCCACGTACGAGGAGCGCGTGCAATCGGAGCCCGCCTTCGACCTGCGCATGCGCTGCCTCGAGCGTCATCGCGCTCGGCTCGACATCGCGGTCGACATGCTGATGGCCGTCGACGATGCCTCGACGCTCGACGCCCGCATGCCGGTCCCGTTCCGGCTGCCCGCGGTCGACGAGTGCAGCGACGTGGACGCGCTCGGCAGCGCGGCGCCGCTGCCCGCGGGCCCGCTGCGCACCAGCATCGAGGGGCTCGAGCGGCGCATCGACTGGGCCGACGCGCTGCGGGAGGGCGGGGCGCTGCCCGAGGGTCTCGCGGTCGCGACGGCGGCGGTGGCCGACGCCCGTGAGCTCGAGCATCCCTCGACGCTGGCGCAGGCGCTCGAGTGCCTGGGGCGCTTGCAGGCCGACGGGGACTCGCCGCGGGTCGCCGAGCAGACGCTGCGGGAGGCGATCGAGATCGGCGCGCGCGGTCGCGACGATCGGCTGGTGGCCCGAGCGTGGCCGTCGCTCTTGTACACGCTGGTGCTGCAGGACGAGCTGGAGGCCGGGCAGACGCTGGGCTACGCGGCCGAGGTCGCGGTGGCACGCGCGGGTGACGAGCGGGCGCGCGGCTGGTTGCTCAACAACCTCGGCATCCTCTACGGCGAGCGTGGGGATCACGAGGTTGCGCGCGATCATCTGCAGCGCGCGCTCGACGTGAAGATCCGGCTGCACGGGGTCCACCACCTCGACGTGGGCATCACCTGGATCAACCTCGGCTCCGCGCTCGGCAACGGCGGTCACTGGAGCGAGGCCGCCGAGGCGTTCGGCCGCGCGCAGGCGATCCTCGCCACGACGGTGGGGATCACCCATCCGCTCCACGACATCGCCCGCACGGGCCTGTGCCGCGTGGCGGTCAACCGCGAGCAATACGAGGTGGCGCTCGAGCTGTGCACCCGCGCCTTGCGCGGGCTCGAGGCGACGGCCACCTCGCCCGCGCTCGAGAGTCGGGTACGGGTGCTGATCGCCAAGGCGCTCGTTGGGCTCGATCGCCTGGAGGAGGCGGTGCGCGTGGCCGAGGAGGCGAGGGCGCAGGTGGAGGGGGAGGATCCGGGGAAGGCGGGGGAGATCGAGGCGTGGATGCAGGCGGTACGGCTGGAGGCGAGCGAACGGGAGCGGGCGGGGTGAGGGGGTCGACGAGCTGGAGCAGGTGCTATTGGTGCTCGAACAGCAGGCGCAGCCACGCGAGGAATCGCGTGGCAAGCTCGTGGTCAGTCTGCAAGTAGTGCCTGGCGATGGCCTGACCCAGCGGCGCACCTGGCTCCTCTTGCCACGCGAGCCATGTGTGGATGAGGGCCTTGGGTTGCTTGACGTCGGCGAAGCGTCGTTCCTCTCGAGGGAGGGCATCCACGGCCGCTCTGGCACGAGGCAGCATTGGATCTCCCTCTGCGACGAGTCGGGCGAGGAAGTCTTCGAGGATGCCAGGAGATTCGTTGTCCGGCATGATCCAGACGCCGATACGAGCGAGGGAGTCAGCCGCGGGTAGCACGGTGCCGTTCGTCGAAGGGCTCTCGGGTACATCGGGGTAGCCGAGCCTCATGAGCACATCACGAAGTGAGCGCCAGCGGTCGACACAGCTCTGATCCGCGTCGACGATGACCCAAACGGATTCCAAGCCGAACCTGAGTCGCTGGCCGAGATCTTCGCGGAGCCTCTCGAACCCACCGGTGTCTTCGACGTCGAAGAGCGCCTGGTTGTCGATCCCGTGGCGGTTGCAGAGCTGCCACACGACGTGCTGGTCCTCCCGTCCCTCGACGAGGAGCACGCGTGGGTGCTTCTTGCTCGGTCGTGCCACCTATCGCACCTCGATGGCTTGGCGGGTGATGATAGCCAGATCGGCGGCGTCGGCGACGGTGGCCTTGATATCTGGACCAATGTCCGAGTCCAAGGAATGAAGACGGATGAGCTCCCCGACGGACGGTAGGGATGCGGCCGCCTGTTGAAAGCTCTCGATGCAATCCCAGCTGTGAGTGGTGGCGAAGACCTGCACGTCGAGGCGCGTCGCAGCTTCGAAGATCAACGCCCAAAGCTCGGATTGCACCTCGTAGTGGATGCCGTTCTCGATCTCGTCGACGAGCAATAGGCCCCCGCGTGCTTGTACCAGCCCGAGGGCGATTTCGAACAGCCTCAGCATTCCACCTCCCAGGCTGTGGAGTGGTTCGGCCACATCGTACCCTCGGCGTCGTACATACGGGACTCGCGAAGGACCACTCGCCTCGACGAAGAACAACCGCTCGACGTCGCGCGCAATGAGGTGCAAGACATCGAGAAAGAAGGTCTCTTCACCATGCAGCAGGACATCGTCCCATAGACGGGCCGACTCCTGGTCCCCGAGGCCGCCCGACGGAATGTAGCAGTGCCTGAGCGATGGCTTGTGTGTCTGCTCGAGCCAACCAGGAGGCAGCGAGCCGTCAAGCGGCAACGGCACCAGTGCTTCCCCTTGGGGTTCGACGGCGATTATTTCAAAACGCTCGTGTCCGATTGGTGGGGGGTTGGCCTCGACCTTGTACCGTACGTTACGGCCACCAAGGTGGTAGGTGCCGTTCTCGTCGGGAATGCCCCACTTTCGCTTCATCGAGAACGCAATGTCCCCTGCTTGGACGATCAGTTGCTTGCGGGGAGCTAGCCAGGGTGGCGAATAGAACAGCCTCAGCAGCGAGCTCTCGCGCCTCGGGCCATGGCGCTCGGTGGGGAATTCACGCCGAGAAAGGAGGAGATCCTCGAGGACGGTCCAGAAATCAGGGCCAGCGGCCAGGAATCGCAGCGCCTCGAGGAGCGAGGTCTTACCAACGTTGTTACGGCCCACGACGATATTGACTCGCCCCAGACGTGGGATCTCGAGCTCTTGAAACGCTCGGAAGCCTTGGATGGTGAGCTCGGGCAAGAGCATGGCCGTGGCAGCAAGACTAACACATCAGTATACATCACACCGACTGGACGCTACTCCCCCAGCACCGCCAGCCGTCCCACCTGCTCCGTCCGCTCGTTCCCAGTCAGCTCGCTGGTGAACGCCACCGCCTTGCCGTCCGCGGTGAACCGCGGGTCTCGGTGCGTGGCCTGGGGGTTCTTCGCGATCGTCGTGCTCGCGCCGCCGTCGAGCACCATCACCCGGACCTCGTGGTTGTAATCGGTGGTGAACACGACCCGCGTGCCATCGGGCGAGAGCACGAGGCCGTCGACCTCGCCACCCACGTCGAGCTCGCTCACGGTGAACCCGTCGGCCGCCAGCGCGGCCACCATGCCGCCCGTAGGCACGAACGCCGGCCGCAACATCGGCGCCGGCGGAGCCTCGGGTGCTGCCGACTCCGCGGGCGCAGGCGCAGGTGCAGGCAGCCCCTTGGCCTCGGCGGCCAGCTGCTCCTCCAGCGCCTTCGCGGCGTCTGCCGCCGCTTTCGCATCGAGATCGCCGAGCATCGCGAACGTCGTCTCGGCCGCGCTCAGCAGCTCCACGTGCCCCTTCGCGCCGCGCAGGTGCAAGAGCTTGCCGCCCCACGGGTGCACGGCCAGCAGATCGAGCCCCTTGGTGCCCGGCACCGCATGCAGCCTGTAGATCCCGGTGTGCTCGCCCAGCACCGTGCCGGGAATCGCCACCGCTCGCGCATCGGCCAGCCGCACCACATAGATCCAGCTCTGCGCAGGCGGAGGCGGCGGTGCAGCGACCACCGGCTCGGGCGGAAGCACGTCCTCCCCGAGCTCCTCGTCGTAGTATGGCTCCGGCTCCTCCGGCTCCGCCGGCACGAATCCGCATGCCACCGCGAAGTGCCCCTCGTCGAGCCACACCGGATCCCCGATCTGCGTGCACCCCGGCAGCGCCACCGATTCCGGCCGATCGGCCCCGATGCTCCACGCATCCATGCCCATGCCGTCGGCCTGCGTTGCGGGCCGCAGTACCTTGCCCGCGGTATGCGGCACGCCCCACGTGTACTCGCCGTCGAGCGGCCGCGGCACCGCGCCCTTGCGAGCGAACGCGCACGCGCCGGCCTTCACGTCGAGCGTCCACAGCTCGAGGCCGCTGTCGCTCTCGAGCAGCAGCGCATCGCCTCGCGGCGACACGACCACGTCGGTGCTCCCGAGCGCCAGCGTGCCGCTGCGCAGCGATCCACACCGCTGCCGCGCCTTCGAATCGGTGCTGCCGGGCGGCTGGAACCACAGCTCCACCTCGGTCGCGGGCTGCAGCGCCACCTCCACGTCGCGCGGCGACTCGAGCCGCCAGGCGTGCACGAAGCTCAGCACGGTGCCGTCGCCGAGCGCCAGCACCTCGGTGTCCTCGAGCGCGCGCGCGAGCATGGCGGGCTTGGGGGTGGCCGTCTCGGCGTCGACGAGCACCTCGGTGCGCTTGCGCAGATCCTTGATCGCGCGCTTGTCGAGCACCGCGTACGCGCCGTAGAGGTCCACCGCCGGCTTGATCAGCCGGTGCACCTCCACCGCGTCCATCGGCAGCTGGTTCTCGGCGAACAGCGTGTTCGCCAGCCGATTCTGCCCGAACGCTGCGCGCAGGAGCTCGATATAGGACGGCAGCGGCAGCGCGCTCTCCTCCGCGTCCACGGTCACCTTGGGGGGCATGCCGAGGTCGCCCACCGAGAACACCGCCCAGCCGTGCTCGGCCGTGACCTCCTGCGAGTCGCCGGTGACCGTCAGCCCCTCGAGCTGGTGGCTCGCGGGGTCTTCGAGCGCGACGTAGCCGATGCCGCGCACGTCGGCGAGGTGCAGGATCGCCGCGATGCCGCTCCCCTTGGCGCCCTGCTGCGCACCCTCGGCCGCCAGCGCATCGAAGGTACCGTGCTCGGTGAGGAACCCGAGCTCGCGCAGCGTGTTCGCCACGTCGGCGTCCTTGCCCACCACCAAGAGCTTGCGCGGGTCCTCGGGCTCGCCCACCGGTCCGCTCGGGCGCGTGAGCCACCACGCAGCCCCTCCCACCGCCGCGAGCGCGAGCACCCCGAGGAAGACCCTCGGGCCCTTGGGCTTGACCATCTTGATGTTCGTCAGCGACGCGTCGGAGGACATCGCGGACGAGCATCGCACGGCCGCCCGGGAGCGTCACTCCCCGGCCGACTCGAGCAGCTTGCGATACTGATCCGCAGTCAGCAGCGCGTCGAGCTGCTTGGCGTCCTTCGGCTTGATCTTCACCATCCAGGTCCCGTAGGGGTCCTCGTTGAGGTCCTCGGGCGAGTCATCGAGGTCGGGGTTCTTCTCGACGATCGTGCCGGACACCGGAGCAAACAGCGTCGATACGGCCTTGACGGACTCGATGGTGCCGAGCTCGTCCTCTGCCTCGAATGCGGTACCAGCCTCCATCGGCAGGTCCACGAAGACGATGTCGCCGAGCTCCTTGACTGCGAAGGCGGTGAGACCAACCACGATGAGGTCGCCCTCGCGGCGTGCCCACTCGTGCTCACGGGTGTAACGAAGATCTGCGGGGATATCGGTCATGCCGAGCGCAGGTTCGGCCGAGCATCGGCGATTTGCAAGCTAGAGCGCCAGATCGATCTCCCGGCCGGTGGCCGGGTCGCGCAGGATGATCCGCTGCCCGCTGGCCTTGGCCTGGCGCACGGTTTGGAGCAGCCCCAGCGCCTGCCCCACGACCTCCCCCGGCGTCTTGGCCCCGAGCTCCTGGGCCAAAGTGACCAGCAGCATCGCGGTGCGGCCGGGGATCTCGATGGAGACCGGACCCACCGCCGAGCCCGGTCCCACCTCCTGCTTGGGATCGAAGACCATCGCTGGCCTAGTCCCCTTTGATCTCCCCGCGCGCGAAGATCGACGCGACATACGTGAGCACGTCGGTCGCCGAGACCTCGTCGTAGCCGTAGTTGCGGATGAGCCGCTGCTTGACGACCTCGATCTTCGCCTGCGCCTCCTTGTCGACCACGTTCGACACGAGGCTGGTGAGCTTGATGCTGTCCTTCTGGTCCTCGAACAGCTTCAGCTCGAGCGCCTTGAACAGGCGCTCGTTGGTGCGAAAGTCGAACTGCTTGCCCTCGATGGCCAGCGCGCCAATGTAGTTCATGATCTCGCGGCGGAAGTCGTCCTTGCGGCTCTCGGGGATGTCGATCTTGGTCTCGATCGACCGCATCAGCCGCTCGTCGGGCTCTTCGTCCTGGCCGGTGTACGGGTTCTTGACCTTCTCCCGCTGCGTGTAGGCCTTGACGTTGTCGATGTAGTTGCCGCAGAGGCGCGAGATCGCGTCGTCATCGGCCGAGATCGCGCGCTGGACCTCGTTCTTGACGATGTCCTCGTACTCCTGCTTGACCACGGCCAGAAGGTCGGAGTAGCGCTTGCGGTCCTCCTCGTTGGTGATGAGGCTGTGGTTGCGCAGGCCCGACTCGAGCTCGTTCATCACCATGAACGGGTTGATGCTCATCTGGCCGCGGTCGCTCACCAGGCAGTTGGCGAGCTTGTCCTGGACGAAGCGCGCGGAGATCCCGTCCATGCCCTCGCGGTTGGCCTCCTTGCGCAGCTCCTTGACCGTGTCCTGGGTGTAGCCGGGCAGCGTCTTGCCGTCGTAGAGCTTGAGCTTCTGCAGCGGCGTGAGCTGGTGCTTCTTGGGGTCCTCGAGGCGGGTGAGCACCGCCCACATCGCGGCCATCTCGAGCGTGTGCGGGGCGATGAAGCGGCCGCGCACCAGCCGGGCGTTGTAGTCCTTGGCGTAGATCTTGATCTCCTCGGAGAGCTTGGTGATGTAGGGGATGTCGATCTTCACCGTACGGTCGCGGAGCGCCTCCATGAACCGGTTCTCGAGCAGGCGCTGGTACTCGGCCTCGTTGGTGTGGCCGAGGATCACCTCGTCGATGTCGGTCTGGGCGAACTTCTTGGGCTTGATCTTCTGCTCCTGCGTGGCGCCGAGCAGGTCGTAGAGGAACGCCACGTCGAGCTTGAGGATCTCGACGAACTCGATGACGCCACGGTTGGCGACGTTGAACTCGCCGTCGAAGTTGAACGCGCGCGGGTCGGAGTCGCTGCCGTACTCGGCGATGCGGCGGTAGTTGATCTCGCCGGTGAGCTCGGTGCTGTCCTGGTTCTTCTCGTCCTTGGGCTGGAACGTCCCGATGCCGATGCGGTCCTGCTCGCTGATGAGCAGCCGCCGCACGCGGACGTGCTGCATGGTCCGCGACCAGTCGCCCTTGTAGTGCTGGAGCAGCGCGTTGTAGATGTAGCGGCACGCGGGGTTGAGGTCGCCGCGGACCCACGGGCGAAACCCATCCTGCTCGAGCCCGAGGTCGGTGATCGCTTGCTCGCGCCACTCGGCCGGGATCAGCTTGAGCGGCTCCTCGTGCATGGCCGACGGGAACGTCTCCTGGCCCGCGGTGAGGTGGCGGAGGTCGGACGGCAGTACCCACTCGTAGGTGAAGAGGGCACCCTCCGGAGTGCGGCTGTACTCCTCGAGGCCCTTCTTGAGCAGGCGGGCGATCGTGCTCTTGGCCGAGCCGACCGGTCCGTGCAGCAGCAGGATCCGCTTCTCGGTGCCGTAGCGCTTGGCGGCGGCCTTGAGCACGTTGACGAGCCGCATCAGCGGGATGTCGAGCCCGAAGATCGCGTCGCGCCCGCCGTGGGCCTCGTCGTCGAAGAAGCGGTAGTGGACGATCTTCTTCTTGTTGTCGACGTACTCCTGGGTCCCGTGCGACATGATGAGGTCGTAGACGCGCTCGTGCGCCGTGCGGGTCACGCGGGGGTTTTGCCGCACGAGCTCGAGGTATTCCTCGAACGTCCCCGACCAATGGAGGTCCTCGTAGCGCTTGAAATCCTGCAGGGCGGCGATGCGATCGACGAGCGTGGCCATGGTTTCCGGGCCCGCGATGATACACTAAAGGAGCGCTCCGGGGGCACCCATGGCGCACCCATTCCATAACCGGCCGGCTCGGGGTCCGAGTCGCGTTTTCGGAGCCCCCGCGCTGCGCTCGTCCCGCTCGCCGTCCTGCCCGCTTCGCTCGTAGGCCCGCCGATGATCTCCCGCATCGACAAAGACCACAGCCGCTTCCGCGAGATCGTGCGCGGCAAGATCCGGCAGAACCTCCGCAAGTACATCTCGCGCGGCGACCTGATGAGTCGCAAGGGGAAGGACACCGTGTCGATCCCCATGCCGCAGATCGACATCCCGCGCTTCACCCTCGGCGGCAACCAAAAGTCGGGCGTGGGGCAGGGCGAAGGCGAGCCCGGCGATCCGGTGGGCGGCGACCCGCAGGACGGCCAGCCGGGCAAGGGCGAGGCCGGGCAGGGCGAGGGGTCCAAGGCGCTCGAGGTCGAGGTCACGCTCGACGAGCTCGCCGCGATCCTCGGCGAGGAGCTGGGCCTGCCGCGGATCGAGCCCAAGGGCAGCGACGCGCTCGACACCAAGAAGGACCGCTACATCAGCCTGCGCACCTCCGGCCCCGAGTCGCTCCGCTCGTTCAAGGCCACGTTCAAGCGCGCGCTGCGGCGGCAGGTGGCCAGCGGGACGTACATCCCGGCCCGGCCCATCATCGTGCCGGTGCGCGAGGATCGGCGCTACCGCTCGTGGCGCACCGAGCCGCGCCCGCAGTCCAACGCGGTGATCATCTACATGATGGACGTGTCGGGCTCGATGGGCGACGAGCAGAAGGAGATCGTGCGCATCGAGTCGTTCTGGATCGACACGTGGCTGCGCAGCCAGTACCAGGGGCTCGAGAGCCGCTACATCATCCACGACGCCAGCGCGCGGCAGGTCGATCGCGAGGTGTTCTTCCGCACCCGCGAGTCGGGCGGCACGATGATCAGCTCGGCCTACAAGGTCTGCGCCGAGCTGATCGAGAAGGAGTTCCCGCCCGCGCACTGGAACATCTACGCGTTCCACTTCTCCGACGGCGACAACTGGTCGGTCGACGACACGTCGACCTGCATCGGGCTGCTCCGCAACGTGCTCTTGCCCGCGTGCAACCAGTTCGGCTATGGCCAGGTCGAGAGCCCCTACGGCTCGGGGCAGTTCATCAAGGACATCAAGGGCTCGTTCGGCACCCACGAGAAGCTCGTGACCTCCGAGATCACCAGCAAGGACGACATCATGGACTCGATCCGCGAATTCCTGAAGGGGGGCCGCTAGATGGCGCCCATCAGCGGCCAGCTCCGCGAGCTGCAGGCCGAGATCCAGGGCTACGCCGACGAGTACCGCCTGGACTACTTCACGCAGCTGTTCGAGATCGTCGACTACGAGCAGATGTGCGAGATCGCGGCCTACGGCGGGTTCCCCGTGCGCTACCCGCACTGGCGCTTCGGGATGGAATACGACCACATGATCAAGAGCCACACGTATGGGCTCTCGAAGATCTACGAGCTGGTCATCAACACCGACCCTTGCTACGCGTACTTGCTCGAGGGCAACAGCTTCGCCGACCAGAAGCTCGTGATGTGCCACGTCTACGGGCACAACGACTTCTTCAAGAACAACCGCTACTTCCAGCCCACCGACCGGCGGATGATCGACCTGATGGCCAACAACGCCTCCCGGGTCCGCCGCTACATGGACCGGCACGGGGTGGTCACGGTGGAGTCGTTCATCGACGTGTGCCTGTCGGTCGACAACCTCATCGATCCCTGGGCGGTGTTCCGCGAGCCCTCGGCGGCCAAGAAGAAGAAGGCGCCCGAGCCCTCGCCCGAGGACGACGAGGTGCCGCGCCTACGCGGCGGGGGCGGGGGCTACCTCGAGGACTACATCAACCCGCCCGAGTTCCTCGCCAAGCAGCGCGAGAAGGCCAAGGCCGAGAAGGAGGCGCAAAAGCGCAAGCTGCCGCTCCGGCCCGAGCGCGACGTGCTGGGGTTCTTGATGCAGCACGCCCCGCTCGAGGCGTGGGAGGCCGACGTGCTCGGGATCATCCGCGAGGAGGCGTACTACTTCCTGCCGCAGATGCAGACCAAGATCATGAACGAGGGCTGGGCCAGCTACTGGCACAGTCGACTCATGACCGAGCGGGCGCTGCGGGACTCGGAGGTCATCGACTACGCGGATGCATGCGCGGGGGTGATGTCGATGGCGCCGGGGCAGCTCAATCCGTACAAGATCGGCATCGAGCTGTTCCGGGACGTGGAGCGGCGCTGGGACATGGGGCGGTTCGGGTCCGCGTGGGATGATTGCGATGATCTGCGGGCGAAGACCGACTGGGACCTCAAGCTCGGCAAGGGGCGGGACAAGATCTTCGAGGTACGGCGGCTCTACAACGACGTGACGTTCATCGATGAGTTCTTCACGCTGGATTTCGCGCGTGAGCAGAAGTTCTTCACGTTCCAGGAGAACCGGCGGTCGGGGCGGCTCGAGATCGAGAGCCGGGAGTTCAAGAAGATCAAGGACAAGCTATTGTCGATGCTGACGAACTTCGGGCAGCCGTTCATCTATGTGGTGGATAGTAATCACCTGAATCGGGGGGAGCTGCTGCTCGGGCACAGACACGAGGGCATGGATCTCAAGATCGACTATGCGCGGGATACCCTGCGGAACCTCGAGCGGATCTGGCGGCGGCCGGTGTCGATCCTGACGGTGATCGACGACAAGGCGAAGCGGATCCGGTTCGATGGGTCGGAGGTGACGATCTCGGACGAGCCGGCGGCGTTTCGGGTGTGAAGGCGGGAGGTCCTCGTGGCCCATGGCGTACTGGATGCTCGTCGTCAGCACCGACTCGGCGTGCCCGCCGCTCGACGCGATCGAGGTGCCGCTCTTCTCGGACTTCGAGGCGGACTACGAGATCCGCGGCGGAACCGAAGCCGACTGGCGGGAGATCGAGCTACGTTTTGCACCGGACGATCGCGACGACGAAGCGCCGCCGGATCCCGATGACGACTTCGCGACGATCTACCGCGACGTCGACCCGCAGCGCGTGCAGGAGCAGGTCGACGATTTCATCGAGGAGCTCGCGCACATCGAGCCGAATCGCGGCGCCCAGTGGGTCGCTGCGCGGCTGCGCGCCGCGCGCACGATCTACAGCTTCACGCCGCATCATGCCGATCGCGACACGGCCATGGAGGCGTTGCGCGCAGTGCTGTGGAGCATCCAGCAGCGCAGCGCCGGGCTCTGCTACGCAGAGGGCGAAGGCTGGTCGAACACCGACGGCAACCTCGTGACGTGGGAATTCGACCACGAGGATCGGCTCGAAGGACCGTGGTGGTGTGCGGTGCTCGACGCGGACGATCGCTGGGTCGCGTTTCGCATCGACCTCGCGAATGCGGAGCATCGCCGGGCGTTCCGCGAGGGGCGTGTGCCGGCAGGGCACTAGGGCCCCGAGAGCTGCAGCAGCGTCTCCTCCGACGCGATCGTGCCGGGCCATTCGTGGGCCGCGAGCGAGTCGCGGAGCTCGTCGGGGATCGCGAGCCGCAAGCGAAGGTTCTGGTGCGGTACGTCGTCTGCCCAGAGGCCCGCCACGTCGGCGGGCTCGAGCACGCCCGGGAATGCTCGCTTGCCGGCGGCCAGCTCGCGGCCATGGTGGGCCAGGCCATCGGTGGGCGAGTTGTGCTCGAGGTTGGTGACGTAGATCGAGAGGAAGCCGGTGCCCTCGTCCACGAGCTCGACGAAGCGGGTGTGCATCGGAAAGTCGACCGTCGACGCGAGCATGAGCTCCCAGTAGCCCTGGTCGGCGCTGACCATGTTCGGGTGGGGCTCGGAGCGGTTGGCGTGGCCGTGACCGGTCAGGTGCAGCACCATGCCGGGCGTGTCCGCCAGGGCCTCTGCCAGCTCCGCGCCGCTCACGGGGCTCTGGGCCGAGAAATCCGCGATCCGGTGGTGGCTGACCACGATCACGAGCTCGCGATCGACCGCGGCCTGGGCGAGCGTGGCGGTGAGCCATGCGAATTGCTCGGTATCCACGTAGCCCTCGACGCCTTCGCCCGGCGAGGTCGCGTCGTGCCGCACGGTGTCGAGCACGACGAGCAGGATGGGACGCCCCTCGATGGGATGCGCGGAGAAGTAGCCGATCTCGTCGGTCACGTGCCGGGGGGTGAGCCCGTGCCCGGCCGGCTGCCCCGGGGCATCGTGCAGCGCCTGCAACACCTCGGGTTGGCGCAAGGGCACGCGATCGGGGTCGGCCGGGGTGGAGCCCGAGGTGCGAAGCTCGGCATGCTCGGTCGAGCCATCGCAGAAGCCGTTGACGAAGATCCCCGACTCGTAGACCGCATCGCCCATGGCGGCCTGCCGCAGCTCGTCGGTGATCGCCCCGAAGCCGCCGTTGTAGAGCGTCTCGTGGTTGCCGAGCGCGGCGTACCATGGGACGTCCAGGCCATCGGAGACGAACGGATCGTTGTAGTCGTTGCCGGGACCCGGCACCGGGTCGTCGTCGATCCCCGAGTCCGGGTCGATGACGCCTCCCACCAGCGTGTCGATCATCCAGTGCAGCTCGTTGTGCTGCCCGCCATCGGTCATGTCACCCGCCACGACCACGAAGTCCAGGCTCCGACGGGACAGCTCGTGGATCCGCTGCGCCGAGCGTACGTGGGCCTCGAACACCTGCGGCGTCAGGTGGCCGTGCGGGCGATACAGGCTCTCCACCGCCTCGAAGCGGATCGGAGACTCCTCGTCGATGAGCTGGGAGTCGGCCGATTGCCACAGGTATACGAGGCTACGCCGCTGCGCAGGGCGGCCCGCGACGAAGCCGGGGGCGAGCTCGTCGTGCTCGATCCACGGGTTGCCGGCCTGCAGCTCCACGCCGAGCCCGAATTCGGCAAAGCGGTGGTGCTCGTACACGGTCAGCTCGCCCGCTGCGATCGCGGCGTCGGTCTCCGCGCTCGGCACGAGCGGGGCCCACACCGCCTGCAGCGTGGTGTACGGCAGCTCGACCAGCGGGTAGACGGCCGGCTCGGGTGACGGCTCGCCCGACGACGAGTCGAGGCCGCTTCCCGAGCTCGAGGTCGAGCCCACCGACTCCGTGGTCGGGATGCTGCTGCTCGATGAGCCCGATGAGCCCGACGAGCCCGACGAGCCCGACGAGCCTGGTGTGCTCGGACCATCGTCGCTCGAACACGAAAGGCCCACGAGGCCGTAGAGCGCTGCTCCCCACCAGCTTCGCCGTCCCATCGTCCCGAGCATCGTCGATGGGGTCTTGGCGGTCAAATGACGATTTCGGAGGGTGTAGCCCTGGGCAGCAAGGCCTCATTACAGCGGCAGACATTGCTCCACGGCATTCGTCAAGCCGCTGCGCATGCAATCATAGCGCTCGATCGGCTCCGGGAGCTGCTGGCACGCCTCGAAGGTCGCCGGTGGCGGCAGCATCAAGCGCGACGACTCGTCGTAGGCGCCCGAGAAATCCAAGTACCAGTTCGTCAGCAGGAACGCTTCGTCGGTGTCGGTGGTGTAGATCGTATAGTCGCGCCCACCTTCGCCCTCGACTTCGTGGACCGTGAAGTGTCCCACCGATGGGTTTGCGAGCACCTCCAGCACGCAGTCCAGGTCACTCGGCTCGGGGATGCTACCGCCTCCGAGCGGGCAGAAATAGCCGGCCCCGGGGAAGCCACCGCAATCGACGATGAGCTCGTTTTCACAGAGGGGCGTGGACGAGCACAGCACATCGACGTCGAACCCGTTCTGCGCGAAGCAGCAGCAGTCGTCGACCCCCGAGGCACCACATGACTCGCCGGTGGTCGTATCCTCGAGCCCGGTGCTCGCGAACGCCGTCGTATCGGCGTCGGTCGTACCGGCGTCGGTCGTACCGGTGTCGGTCGTACCGGCGTCGGTGGTCTGCGCATGGGTCTCGTCGCCCTGGCCCGTGCTGGTCGACGCAGGATTGCCGGTCGACTCGGCTGCGGCGGTCGTCTCGTCCGTGCCGACCACGGGCCCACAGGCCACCGCGGCACCGATGGCCGACCCCAAGACCCACGCTCGAACGAGGGACACCACGGTCTCGATGATAACGCCTCGTCACTCGCGTTTCTCCTCCGATCTCGGATCGGAGTGAGGCCGCTGCCCGCTACTCTTCCACCGCCACCGCGTGCTCGGCCAGCCACGCCTCGACCTCGGCGACCGGCAGTCCCGGCCGCTCGGGGCCTTCGGCGGTCGCCAGTGACCCCCGTGCCTGCTCGGCCAGCGTGTGCGCGCGCGGCCGGTCGCGGCCGTCTTGCTCGGGCGCGGCCCACAGCGCGCGGGCGAGCGCGAAACGGAGCTCGGCGAGCCAGACGGAGGGAGTCGACGGGGCGGACCGGATGGCGAGCGCGCGCTCCAGCGGAGGGATCGCCAGGGCCGGCTCGGAGCGGTCGAGCCGCAGCTCTCCGAGCTCCGTCAGTGGATCGGCCACGTCGGGGTGGTCGGGTCCCAGGGCCCGCTCGGCGATGGCGAGCGCGCGCTGCTGCAGCTCGAGCGCCTCGTCGAGCTGGCCTCGAGACCGCGCGACGGCCCCCAGGCTGCTCAGCGCCGTCGCCACCAGCGGGTGCTCGGCCCCCAGCAGCTCCGTCCACACCTCCACGGCGCGTTGCTGGAAGTCGCGCGCCTCGTCGAGCTTCCCTTGCTCGTGCGCGACCAAGCCGAGGTTGTGCATGCAGAACGCAACCCCCGTGCTCCGAGGCCCCTGCACCTGCTCGAAGATCACCAGGGCGCGTTGCTGATGCTCGCGCGCCTCGTCGAGCTGCCCCTGCGACATGGCCACGTGGCCCAGGTTGGTTAGCGCGGTCCCCACGTGGGGATGCCCCGACCCCACCCCCTCCTGCCACAGCGTCAGCGCGCGCTCGAACGAGCTGCGAGCCTCGCCGAGATCACCGCGGGACGCGGCCACCATGCCGAGGGTGTTGAGCGTTCCCGCCACGTGGGGGTGGGAGGGGCCCAGCGTCTGCCGAAACAGGGCCAGCGCCTGCGTCAGGAGCTGCCAGGCTTCGTCGTAGTCGCCCTCCGAGTACGCCACGATGCCGAGGTTGGTCAGGTAGCTCGCGCGGGACTCGTCCGAGCTCGACGCCAGCGACAGCGGGTCGGCCCGCGTCGCCCAGCGCCGCGCCTCGTCGTGGCGTGCCAGCTCGTAGCCGAGGACGTACACCAACGCCGACGAGGCCTTGGCGGCCTCGCTGGTCATGCGGTGGGCCACCGCGACGTCGTAGGCCTGCTCGAGCGAGGTCACCGCGGCCTCGAAGTCCCCGAGCTGGATGCGGAGCGTGCCCTGCCAGGTCCATGCGCGGGCCTCCAGCGGCTCGTAGCCGAGCGTCGATGCCTCGGTCACCACTGCGTTCGCCACCTCGAGCCCCTCGATGAATTTCCCCGCCGCTTCCTTGGCCTCCACCTCCACCAGCTGCTCTTCCAGCCGCGCCACCCGCTCGGCCACCGCCGGGTCTTCCGGCGGCGGCACCTCGACCGCGAGCACCTCCACGTCGGCACACTGCGAGAGCCTCGGCAGGCCTGCCACTGCCTGCACCGCGTTGGACACCACCGTCGCGTTCGCCTGCAACAGCTCGTCCACCGTCGCCCGTATGTGCAGCCGCCGCGTCTGCAGACAGGCCATGCGCAAGTCCATCACCGCGGGTGACTGCTCGCCGCGGATGGTGCTCGCCTCGCACGCCTCGGTGTGCTCGCGGACCCAGGCCTCGGCGTATGCCTCGAGCTGCGGCTCCACCCGCTCCCAGGTTTCCGGGGCGTACGACAGCTCCGTGCCCAGGATCGCCTCCCGGACCTGCTGCCGCCGCGGCTCGTCCCACACCCCCTCGAGCTGGGCCCGGGCGCCCGTGCAGCGGCTGGCCCACTGCGTCAGCTCGTCGAGCCCGAGCCCGAGCCCGAGCCCGAGCGTCAGCAGCCCCCCGCCCATCCACAGCACGAGCCTCCGGCCTCGACGCGGGTCGGCCAGTCGCCGAAGCTGCTCGAGCAAGACCTCCATCGAGGGCCAGCGCTCCTGGGGGAGGCTCGCCAGCCCTCGCAGCAGCACCTTGCGCAGCGCAGACGGGACCTTGCTGCCCCGGGACGGCGGCCGAATCGCCCCGCAGTACATCGCCACCCTCAGGTCGGTCATCGTGTCCCCTTCGTACGGGCGCTCGCCATAGAGAGCCTCGTACAGCGACACGCAGAAGCTGAACTGATCGCTGCGGGCGTCGGCCTGCCGCCCGAACATCTGCTCGGGGGGCATGTACGCGAGGGTACCCAGCACCGCTCCAGTGACGGTCAACGACACGTTCAGCGGCCCGAGCTCGGCGGTGCGGGCCGGCGGCAGGACGCTCGATGCCTCCACCTCGTCGAGCTCTTCCCCCTGCCGCGCCAGCCCGAAGTCGAGCACCCGCGCCCGGCCGTCGCGGTCGATGATCGCGTTGCTCGGCTTGAAATCGCGGTGCACCAGCCCGCGCTCGTGCGCCGCCGAGAGCCCGGCGCCGAGCTGCATGAACACTCCCAGGCACGCGCGCCAGCCGGGCCGGGGTTGCTGCTGCATCCACTTCTCGGCCGTGGTGCCCTCGACCAGCTCCATGGCCACGAAGGTCTGCCCCTCGGCCTCGCCCACTTCGTACACCTGCACCACGTTCGGGTGCGACAGCCTGGCCAGCGCCAGCGCCTCGCGACGGAGCCGCGTAGTGTGCTTGATCCCGATCTCGCGATGCAGCACCTTGAGCGCGACTCGTCGATCGATCTGTCGATCGTGGGCCCGCAGCACCGTTCCCATGCCGCCCCGGCCCAGCGTGTCGAGCACCACATACCGCCCCAGCGTCGGGGGGTAGGCCGCCGGCTCCACCGCATCATCGATCAGCCCTTCGAGGCCCGGCGTGGCCCGCGTGGCCGGCGGAATCATGGTGTCGTCGACGGTCGCCCCTCGCAAGAGGGGCCGCAGCCCCTCGTCGGTGTTCGACCGCCGCTCCGCCCCGCTCGCCTCGCTCCCGCTGGCGTCGCTGCGTCGCGCATCCTCGTCCTCGCGCTTGCCGGCTACGCTCATCCCGATCGCTTCACAGGTTACCTCGGTCCCGAGCGACCGACACGGATGAAGCAGCGGCTCGAGGAGCTGCTGCTCGCGCAGCCAGTGCTTTGCGTCGGCGGCCATCGATGCCAAGCTCCAGGCTCTGGAGAAGGAATCCAGCTTGACCGCACCGCTCGAGCCACCGCGCATGATCGCTGGCCGTTATCGCGTGCAGCGCGTGCTCGGCGAGGGCGCCTCGGCGCGGACGCTCTTGGCCGAGGACACCGCCGAGTCGCGCCAGGTCGCGATCAAGGAGCTGCGCGTGGAGCGTCTCGACGACTGGAAGCACGTCGAGCTGTTCCAGCGCGAGGCCCGGGTGATGAGGCTCATCGAGCATCCCGGCGTGCCGCGGGTGTACGAGGTGCTCGAAGCCGAGAGCGAGAGCGGGCGACCTTCGCTGTGCCTGGTGCAGGAGTGGATCGAGGGCCGATCGCTGCGCGAGCACATCGAGCACGGGCCGCTCCTGGGCGAGCGCGATATCGAACAGATCACCCGCGGCGTGCTCGACGTGCTCGAGCACCTGCACAGCCGCATTCCGCCGGTCTACCACCGCGACATCAAGCCCTCCAACATCATGGTGCGCCCCGACGGCACGCCCGCGCTCATCGACTTCGGCGGCGTGTGCTTCGGCTGGCGGCAGCACGACAAGCTCGGCACCACGGTGGTCGGCACGTTCGGCTACATGCCACCCGAGCAGCTCCTCGGCCACGTGGGCCCGCGGGCGGATCTCTACGCGTTCGGGGCCACCCTGCTGCACGCGCTGACCGGGATCCCGCCGCACGACTTTCCGTTCGACTCCGGTCGCATCGAGGTGCCGCGCGATCTACCGGCGCCGCGTCTACGTCGGTTGGTTCACGCGTTGCTCGAGCCGGCGCCGCGCGATCGGCCGGCTTCGGCCGCGGCCGCCCGGGCCCTGCTCAGTGAGCCCGCAGCGGCCTCGAGCGCCGCGCTCGTGCCGGCGCGGACGAGCTTGCCTGCGGTGCCGGCAGGCAACGGTCCGCAATACGTCGACCTCGGCCCGCCGCCGCGCGACCCCCGGGGCGAGCACGCCGACGTGTACCTGGCGCTCACCGATCCGATCAACGAGCTCCGCAAGGCTCCCACGGCGCTCGGCAAGCTGGGCACGTTCATGGGGCTGAGCGTCCTCAGCGTGGTTACGTTCGGGATCCTGCCGCTGTGGTGGCTGTCGGACCGGAAGGGCCGGCGCAACAGCTTCGAGCGCCTGTTTCGCGAGGGCGAGCTCGTGCGCGGCTCGATCGTAGGCTGCGTCAAGCACGACGGCGAGGGCAACGTCTACGCGACGTTCAAGTACGCCTACGAGGTCGACGGCGTGGAATATCGCGGCTTCATGCTGTATGGGGCCGACCTGCTGCGCTATTTCAGCGAGGGCGATCCCGTGGCCGTGCTGTACGACCGCGAGGACCCGGCGCACAGCTGCTTCGTGTTCCGCCGTGCGCGCGGTCGCTCGCGCCGCCCGCTGGGGTAGGCTTGCGGTATGCAGACGATCCGGGTCGAGCACGGCGAACGGCGGTCGCAGCGACGTTCGTCGCTCGTCGCTGGCGTCATCGCGAGCCTCTGCGTGTGGGCAGTGCCGTCGCGCGCCGCGGCGATCCAGGGCGAATACTTCGAGATCCGCGTGGTCGACGGGGCCGGGGCGCCCGTGCCGTGCGTGGAGCTACGCACCACCGGGCAGATCGAGCTGCGCACCGACGCGACCGGGCGCGCCGCGTTCTTCGAGCCCGGGCTCATGGACACCGATGTGTGGTTCTCCGTGAGTGGCAGCCACGTGCAGGTCACCCCCGACGGGTTCGGGTTCGCGGGCGAGACGCTGGCCGTGAGCGAGGGCGGGAGCGCGGAGCTGGTCGTGCAGGTCGTCGGCGCGTCGCCGTGTGTGGCCGACGATCGCGAGGCACAGCGGATCGCCCGTGGCGTGCCCTCGCCCGAGGAATTCGTGCATGTGAGCGTCGTGGACGCCGAGACCGGCCGCGGCGTGCCACTGGTCGTGCTCGAGCTCGGCGGCGAGCGCTGGGTGAGCGATAGCGGCGGTCATGTCGCGCTCGATCCGCTCCCCCACGAGGGCCAGCTCGTGGACGCCAGCGTGTGGTCGCACGGCTACGCATTCGCCGACGACGGCCAGGTGATGATCGACGTCACGGCAGGGCTCGTGCACGAGATCGAGGCCACGCGCCAGATGCCAGCGGAGCGGCTCTACCGGGTGACGGGGGGCGGGATCCACCGCGATGGCGTGCTGCTCGGGCTCGAGGTGCCGCTCGCGGAGCCCGTCATCGACGGTCGCGTGACCGGGCAGGACTCGGTGTTCACCGCGGTGCACCGCGGTGAGCTCGTGTGGATCTGGGGCGACACCAACCGACCGGCGTATCCGCTGGGCAACTTCCACGCCTCCGGGGCGACCAGTGCGCTGCCGGGGCCCGGCGTGCTCGACCCCGAGCTCGGGATCGACCTCGAGTACTTCGTGGGGCCCGACGGCTTCTCGCGCCCCATGGCGCCCACCGAGACCGTGCCCGGCGAGGGCGTGACGTGGCTCGCGGGGCTCGTGTCGGTGCCCTCGGGCAGCGGCGAGGATCGACTGCACGCGACGTTCGCGATGGTCCGCCCGGACTTCTCGAAGACGCGCTTCGGCATGCTGGTCTACGACGACGAGAACGAGCGCTTCGTCGACGGCGTGGACTTCGACCTCGGGGCGCAAGCGGGCCGGTGGCCGCACGAGAACGCGTTCCTCGTGCGGCACGGCGAGGCGGCGTGGGTGCAGTATCACGTGCCGGTGAGGATCCCGGCGAGCTCGGAGGCGCTGCTCGACCTCGCGACGTACGAGCGGTTCACGCCGTTCGAGGACGCCAGCGGAGCCGTGGTGGAGCGCGACGGCGCGGGGCGGGCGGTGTATCGCTGGCGTGGGGGTGGGATTCCGTTCGTCAGGATCGACGAAGGGGGGCTGGCGTCCGCGGACCGGCTCGAGGGGCTCATGGTCGACGTGGGGACCGCCGACGCCTTCGAAGTGCACGAGAACGGCAGCACCGATCGCAACGAGCACCTCGGCCGCTGGACGCGGCTCGTGATCCCCAAGTGGGCGCTCGGCGAGACGTGGCTCTCGATCTCCGACACACCGATGGGCCCGTGGGTGTATGCGACGCGGATGGTCGTGCACGAGCAGTACTCGTTCTACAACCCCCGGCATCATCGCGAGCTCGACGAGGACCACGGGCGGCGGATGCGGTTCGATGCCACGTATACGAATTCGTTCTCCGGAAACCCGGATCGTACGCCGCGATACGACTACAACCAGGTGATGATGGCGGTCGACGTGGATCGGCCGGAGCTGCAGCTGCCGGTGCCGATCTATACGAGCGAGCGCGGTGAGCTCGGGCCCGCCGAGGTGGTGGAGCCTGGCGACGCGCCGCTCGTGGCTGGATTCTTCGCGCCGGTGGGGGCGTATCCCGGGACGGAGCCGGTGTGGTGGAGCGGCCCGAGCTGCGAGCCGCGGCAGCTGGTGGTGGGCGGGGAGCCGGAGACGCCGCCGCTGTTCTGGGCGTTGCCGCCGGATGGGGAGAGCAACGAGACTCACGTGACGCTCTACGCGGTGGACGAGGGCGATGACGAGCCGGGATACACGGTGGAGGACCCCGGCGGGGCCGAGGCGATCGCGGTGGTGTGGCGCAATCCGGTCGGGGTCGCGCTGCCGATCGCCGACTACCTGCCCGAGCTGCGAGCGGATGCTGGCGAGGATCAGTGCTTGCCTGCGGGTGGCGTGCTGGCGCTGCCCGAGCCCGGGGATGCGCCTGCGGGCGGCAGCGGGCACTGGGAGCTCGATGGGGAGATCGTGGCGGGAACGGAGGCGAGCCCGACCGCGGGTCTGCACGTGCTCGCGCGAGTGCTGACGCGGGGTGACGGGTTGGTCGTGCGCGACGAGGCGATCGTGCGGGTGGGTGAGGCGCCTCCGCCGGGCGCGGACTCGTCGGCGGGTGGCGAGCCACCCGGCGGAGACACGACCGCGGCCACCGATGCGGCTCCGGGCAGCGACGACCCTGCGAGTGGCTGCGGGTGTCGGAGCCCTGCGCCGGGCAAGACGGCTGCGTGGCTGCTGGCTCCGTTGCTCGTGCTCGGCCGTCGTCGAGCGCGGCGGCCGATCAGCTCCTGCTGTAGCTCCAACCCTCGTCGCAGACGCCGAGGATCGCGTTGATCTCGGCACGAAGGCAGTCGAAGCGCGCGAGGTCGTCGGGGTTGGCCAGGCACGCGTCGTAGTGCGCTGCCGGTGGTAGACTGGCGAGAGAGGCTTGGTTGGCCTCGTACGACAGGTCACTCCAGCCCCAGCTGCGGTGCACGGCGGTGCCGTCCGGGTTGATCAGCACGTAGCCGTCCTCATCGTACTGGCCTCCGTTCCCCGACCAGCTCCAGGTCACGAGTCCCGGCGTGCGGTCGCGCAGCGCCATGAGGGCACACTCGAGCGCATCGGGGGAGGGGAGCTCGAACGGGGTCTCGTCGCACCAGCCATCGCACGATCCCGACACGTCTCCGCACAGCGGCTCGCCGCAGGTCGGCAGCGACGGAATCGACGAGGAGTAGCGCTCCTCGTCCTCGTCGAGGATGCACTCGCAACCGGCTGGCGTGCCGCTCGTGTCGGTCTCGGGCACGGTGGGATCCGTGTCGGTGTCGGTGTCACAGTAATTGATGTTGAACTCGCAGCATCCACCCGTCCCACACTCGTCGGGGAACGTCGTGAACGTCGTGGTGCCGTCGGTGTCGGTGTCGGTGTCGGTGTCGCAATAATTGGAGTTGAACTGGCAGCAGTAGTCGTTCGATCCGCCCCCCGTCCCACACTCATCGGGGATCGTCGTGAACGTCGTGGACGACGAGGACGCCGAGGTGTCGTCGGGCGTGGTATCCGGGTCCGGCTCGCCTGCGCAGGCGGTTGCAGCCAGAGTGAGCAAGCCGAGCACGATGGAGCGGCCAAGAAAAGCCTTCGAGGTCATGTTCATGCTCGGGGATGTCCGAGCCGACCGCGGAGTACCAAGAATTCTTCGACCGACGTGGGCTCGGGCGCGGTCGTTCGCGCCGGGGGCGCCACCCGCAGTCGAGGCTCTAGCCATCGACGGTGACGTCGGCATCCAGCGGCGCCACGTCGGCATCGACGACGGCACCCGCACCGACCGGCGCCTCATCGGCACCGACCGGGACCACATCGGGAGCATCGACCGCAACGTCGGCACCGACCGGGATCACCTCATCATCTCCGACCGCATCCGTGCTGCTCGAGGCCAGCGCGTTACGGCACAGCGCAGCCCGGGCTGCGATCTCGCGATCCCGGCTCTTCGCGCCCTCGGCGACGCACTGCTCGAGCTTGCCGAGCTCCGCGAGCGCCGTCACGCGCAGCCGGGCTCGCGCCACGCGAAGCTCGGCCGAGCTCCAGCAGCCTCGCTTCCGGGTGGCCTTGAGCACCGAGCCCCACTCCTGCTCCTGCTGCCCGGCATCGGCTCGGGCTCGCGTGTCCGCGCAGGCCGCTTCCCTCGCGGTCATCGCTCGCGCGCGCTCGTCGACCTCGGGGAGCTCGTCCACGGCCACGTCCAGCGGGGCCTCCATGATCTCCGGGGCAGCCTGCGCCGCAACGACCACCTCGGCCCGCTCGACCGCATCTCGCTGCGGCTCCATCTCCATCACCTTCGACGCTTCCACGCCCGCAAGGCCCGTGCGCGCGCTCGTCGAGCCCTGCTCGGCCCGAGCGCTCGTCGGCGCTCGCACCTCCACCGCGCTCGCGGCCATCGAGCTGGCCGTCACCGCGCTCTTCGCCTTCGCTTCGTAATCCTCGCCATCCTGCACCAGCCACGCTCCCGTCCCGCCGACCACCAGCAGCACGGCCGCCGCGACGGCCCAGCGCAGCCACCACGGCTGCTCCGGCTCGAGCGGCTCGAGGCTCGATGCTTCGCCCAGCCCCGGTGCTCCGAGCGTGTACGGCTCGTCCTCCACGGGCTCGAGCACCATCGTCACCGCCGTATCGTTGGGATCCACGGGTAGCTCGCCCCTGAAGACGGGCTCGAGCACCATCGTCGCCGCCGTGTCCTCGGGATCCATCGGTGGCTCGTCCCACACGTCGGGGTCGAGCTTCATGCCCACCTCGGTGGCGTCGGGATCCACCAGCGGCTCGGCCAACACGGGCTCGATCCGCATCGCCACCTCGGTATCCTCGGGATCCACGTCCGTGCGGTCGGGGTGCGTGGGCGGTATTCTCTTCACCCCCGCAAGCGGCACCACGATCCCCAACAGCGTGTCCCCGGTCCGAAACGCCTGCGGCATCGGCGATGGTAGCGGCGGTGGCAGCGGCAGCGGCACCGGCACCGGCGGCGGCGTGGCGCTCGCTCGTCCGTCGCCATGGCTCGTGCCGATCTCGAGCGTGCCGATGATCCCATCGAGCATCATGGCCACCAGCCGCGCCGAGGCGGGCCGTTGCTCGATCTCGCGGCTCATGCACGCGCGCACCAGCTCGGCCAGCGCCGACGGCACCCCGTGCCGCAGCGCGTCCACCCGCGGCAGCGTCTCCGGCGACCAGCCGTCCGAGGGCAGGCACGCACCCGAGACCATCTCGAACATCAGCACCCCCAGCGCATAGATGTCGCACGAAGGGCTCGGGCTCGCGCCCCGCGCCCACTCCGGGGCCAGGTAGGCCGGGATGCCCCGCAGCGCCTCGTCTCGTGCCACGTCGGCGAGCGTCCCGCGGAGATCCGCGGCATGCCCGAAATCCACCAGCGTGACGTCGTCCACGCCGTCCTCGACGTATCGGACCACCACGTGCGCCGGCTCGAGATCGAGGTGCACCAGCCCGCGCTCGTGCAGCGCCGCGAGCCCCCGCGCCAGGTCGCGCGCGATCCGGCACGCACGGACCACCGTCAGCCGGTGATCCTGATCGTGCAGGATGTCGAGCAGCTCATCGAGGTCCTCGCCGTCCAGCCACTTCGTCACCAGATAGCGCCGCCCGTCGTCGAGCATGCCCAGATCGAGCAGCTCGACCACGTGGGCGACGCCGCGCACCCGCCACAGCACCTCGGCCTCTCGCTCGAAGCGCTCCCCGACGACGGGATCGTGCACCGTGGACGGAAGCTGCAGCTTCACCGCTGCGCGTCGTCCATCGGTGATGCGACGCGCGCGGTAGATCGCCGCCATGCCGCCGTCGCGGACCCACTCGTCGACCACGTAGTCGCCGAGCGCGAAGCCGCAGGGCAGCCGGGTCGGCAGCCCCATGCCGGGGGTGAGCTGTTGTTCGAGTCGTATCATGCTGGCTTTCATGGGGTCGTGCGGACGGCCATCACGGTCGTACCGGCTCGCATGCGCGCCACTTCAGCGGCTCGAGGCCTGCTGGGGACAGTGCTCGGCGAAGCTCGCCCACTGTCACGGTCTGCGACGCAACCCGGACCTGTCCACGATCCAAAGCCACTCACCATGCATCTTCACGACCACCTGCCGCGCAGCGCTGGCTTGGACGCCGCGGCATCACGCGAGCCCGGCGCTCGACGCCCATTCAGTCTAGCTCGGCCACTACCAGCGTCGAATCCCGGTCGTCGAACGTGTCGTCTGGATCACCGGCGCAACGCGCGTTTTGCGCAGTCGATCAGGATCGATCAGGGCGGCTTTCGACGACGGCCCGCCGCGTGCCCGAAGAGCCGCGCTGGCGGAGCGGCATGCGAGCACGGTCGCCGGCGCCCTCGTCCTCGGGCTCTCGCTACCGCGTGACCTTGACCTTGAAGTCGTGGGTGAGCTTTCCGCGCCAGATCCCGGGAATGAGCTCCCCCCCGTTGGACAGCTTCGAAGGATAGCTGTCCATGGCGTTCTGGTACGTCCACTCCACCGTGAGCGCCCCGGGCGGGACGGTCCGCGAGAGCACGAGCTTCTGCGTGAAGGTCAGCTGACCGCGCGGCCCGATCGCGTGGAAGTCGGACTCGCGAGGGAAGTAGCCATCGCGAGCCATGGGCTGCACCTCCGTTGGCCCCGAGCGCGACCGGAAACGAAACGTGCTCAGCCCGAAGCGATACGTCTCGGACTCGATGAAGAACAGCACGCGCGGGACGGCGCTCAAGTTGAAGAACTGGAGCGTGACGCTCAGCGCTCTGCCAGCTGGATAGGTCCCGGGCGGGTTCTCGGCTTCGATCCGAATGTCGTCGATGATCTCGCTCATGAGGTGCCTTTGGCCGGTGAGCCTATCACGTCGACCGCGGGCTCGGGACCTCGACCGGCACGGCCGCGGTAGCCCGGTCCAAGCGGGCAGTCGACGCGGACCTTTGGAGGCATGAGCCTGATATCGTGGTCAGTCATGACGTCGCACCCGCTGGCTCGTCCGTTCGCCGCCGTCGTCTCGCTGGTCACGCTCGCCTGCGCGCCCGGCAAGGGCGCGTGAGCTCGGGTCACGCGTCGCTCACGGCCCGCCGGCGCTCGACGAGCGTCGCCACCGCATAGCCCCCCGCCGCGCACGCGAGCGAGCCGAGGTACGCCACGGGGCTGTGCAGCCAGTGCGCGAGCACCATCCACGAGACGAGCCCCCCGGCGAGCGCCGAGAGGGCCGCCGCGGCTCCGCCCGCGCGTGGCCCGAGGGCCATGATGCCGATCACGAACAACCCGGTGCTCCCGAACGCCGATGACTCCTGCACCAGCTCGTGCACGCCGTCGCTGCCGTGCGCGAGGCCATAGGCCACGATCCCCAGGATCACCACGCTGGCCCGCGCCAGCCGCAGCGGGGCCTTGGGGCTCCGCTGCCGCAGCGAGTCGGGCAAGAGGTTGTGGGCCACGAGCGCGCCGCAGGCCAAGAGCGCGCTGTCCACGGTCGAAAGGATCGCGGAGATGAGCGCTCCGCTCAGGATCACGAACCCGAGCTCGCCCAGATAGAACCGAGTGATCGCCGGCAGCACCGCGTCGGGATCCGCGATCCCGGGCACGTGGATCCGCCCGAGGAGCCCCAGCACCACGGGTATCGCCCCCACCACCAGGTAGATCACTCCCGCGGCGATCGTGCTGCGTCGCGCTTGGCGGGCGCTCTCGGCCGACGAGATCCGCATGAGCAGCTCCTGCGAGAACAACGAGCCGATCACCGGGATCGCCCAGGCGTCGAGCGTGATCCAGAACCCGCGCGGCTCGCCCGGAGGCGCCGCGATGGCAGGCTGCTGCTCCAGCAGCGCCGGCACGTCCGGCAGCGCCACCACCAGCAGCGTCACCAGGCTCGCGACCAGCACTCCGCCCTGCAGCACGTCGGTCCACGCATCGGCCAACATGCCCCCCGTCGACGTGTAGATCAGCACCACCACGATCGCGATCAGCATGCCGAGCTCGGGCGTGAAGCCCCCAGTCGCCGCCACGACCGTGCCGAACGCGCGGATCTGGGCCGCTGCCCACAGAATCGACCCCGGGATCAAGAGGATCGCCACCGTGCGCTCCACCGTCCGCGAGTACCGTTCGCGGAACAGGTCGGCGAGGGTGATCACCGAGCGCCGCCACAGCGGTCCCGCCAGCAGCGCCCCCATCAGCAACAAGCACAGCCCATAGCCGAACGGATCCGCCGAGACCGCCGCCGGTCCGTGCTCGTAGACCTGCCCGGCCGCGCCCACGCAGGTCTCGGCCCCGAACCAGGTCGCGAACACCGACGACGTGGCCAGGATCGGCCCGAGGCTCCGCCCCGCCACCAGGTAGTCGTCCTCGCTGCGGATCCGCCGGGAGACCCATACGCCCACGCCGAGCTGCACCGCGACGTAGAGCAGCAGCATGGCGAGCGAGAGGCTCATCGAGCCAGAGGATACATGGACCGTCGCCGCCGACGCCCGAGGGCTCGTGCGGGCATCGCGGGTGCGCAGGGGCCTGCCGGGGCGAGGCGAGGCCCGGGCCTCCCCCGCGTTCGCGGTTCGGCGAAAATCTCGGCTTGCGGTCCGAGGGCTCCGTGCCGGATCGTTGGTCGATGCGTTACAAGAACGTCGCTTGGTTGGTCGCGCCCAGCCTGCTCGTGGTCGCCTGTGCCGATGGCGGGCCGCTCGGGAACGCGAGCTTCGGGTTCGGCACGGCGATGACGACCGTCGACGATCCCTCCGCCGAGGAATCGGTCGGCACGTTCAGCCCCGGTGACACGTCCTCGGGGCTCGATGGCGAGGTCTCGACGAGAGGCGACGAGACGACCGCGACCTCGGCCTCTGCCACGTCGGTGGACCCGACCACCGGCGGCGAGAGCTCGTCGAGCGGTGGCGACAGCTCGGCGGCCAAGTGCGACGGCGTGGCGCTCGAGGCCGGCGAGGACTGCGACGGGGCCGACCTCGGCGGCCAGGACTGCGTGAGCCAGGGCTTCGACGAGGGCACGCTCGGCTGCGCCGCCGACTGTACGTTCGACACCGCGGGCTGCAGCACGTTCACGTGCGGCAACGGGGCGATCGAGGGCAGCGAGGTGTGCGACGGGGGGCAGCTCGGCGGGCAGACATGCGTTTCGCAGGGCTACGACATGGGCTCGCTGGGGTGCCTGGCCGGCTGCGGGGGCTACGACCTCTCGGGCTGCGCGAACATCGTGTGTGGCAACGGCGTGATCGAGGCGGGCGAGGTGTGCGATGCGGCGCAGCTCGGCGGGCAGTCCTGCGTCTCGCAGGGCTTCGATGGCGGCAACCTCGCGTGCGCCATCGGGTGCGCCGCGTACGACACCGGCGGCTGCATCTCCAGCTGCGTCGAGCAAGATCTCGGCAACGCGACCGGAGCGGGCGTGGCCGCGGGCAGCACCGTGGGCGAGGACGACACGCTGCCCCCGAGCTGCGTGACCGGAGGCGCCGACCATGTGATGAGCTTCACCGCGCTCGCCGCGGGCAACTACACGTTCGATACGTTCGGCTCGGGCTACGACACCGCGCTCGCCGTGTTCGGCGACTGCAACCCCGGCTCGCAGCTCGCCTGCAACGACGACGCGGGCGTCTTGCAGTCGCAGGTCGTCGTGGCGATGGCCGCGGGCCAGACCGTGAACGTGGCGGTGGACGGTTACGGCGGGTCCACCGGCAACTGGATCCTCAACATCCAATCGCCCGCACCGGCGCTGCCGGCCTGCGCCGAGCAGGACATCGGCTCCGCCGTGGGCAGCCCGGTGGCCACGGGCACCACGGTCGGCCAGGACGAGGACCTCGTGCAGAGCTGCGGCGGTGGCGGGGCCGTGGACTATGTGATCCGCTTCATCGCGCCCGCGGCGGCCACGTACCAGTTCGACACGTTCGGTTCGGGCTACGACACGGTGCTGTCGCTGCACGACGACTGCGGCCTTGCGGCGGTGGTCTGCAACGACGACTCCGGGGGGCTGCAGTCGCAGCTCAGCTACGCGATGGCGGCCGGGCAGCAGATCCTGATCGCCGTGAGCGGCTACGCCGGCAACACGGGCAACTGGACGCTCGACATCGTGCAGCTCTAGGCGCGGCGTGGCGCGGCCGGTCGTGGCGCGCCACAGCACGGGCCGTAGGGACCGGGTGACCAGCCGCCCGGCCTCGCCGCGCGGGGGCGCCCAGCGTCGGCCCGCGGGGGCGGCGAGTGGCTGCGGCCCGCTCTCCATGTATGCGAAATGTCTGGTGGTCCACGCCCCTGCGCGACCTTGCACACCAGTACAGGGGAGGGGCGGCGGCCTCGTGTTATGGTAGCGCGGTGCGAATCATCGCTTGGCCGGCCACCGACGTCGGTCGCGTGCGCAGCCACAACGAGGACAGCCACCTCGTCGACGTGGAGCTCGGGCTCTACCTCGTGGCCGACGGCATGGGTGGCCATGCGGGGGGCGCCCACGCGTCGCAGCTGTGCGTGGACGTGGTCGACAAGGTGGTGCGCCGCGGGGTGGATGCGCTGCGGGCCGTGCCGGTGCAGCACCGCAACGCGGCCATCGCGGAGCTCTTGTGCGCCGCGGCCAGCGAGGCGAGCGCTCGCATCTTCGACCAGGCCGCGGCCGACCATCGCCTGCAGGGCATGGGCACCACGCTCACCGGCATGCTGATCTACGGCAACCGCGGCTACGTGGTGCACGTGGGTGACAGCCGGGCGTTCCTGATGCGCGGGGGCACCTGCCGCCAGCTCACCAACGATCACAGCTGGCTCAACGAGCAGCTCCAGGCCGGGCTCATCACCGCCGAGGAGGCGGCCCACAGCGACCTCAAGCACATCATCACGCGGTCGGTGGGCTTCGAGCGCCACGTGGAGGCCGACGTGATCCCGCTCAACGTGCACCCGGGCGACGCGTTCCTCCTGTGCTCCGACGGGATGGCCAACTACATCGAGGCCGACGAGATCGCCGCGCTCGCGCGTGACCACTGGTACTCGGACCTGCCGCAGCTCTGCACCGATCTCGCCAACAAGCGCGGCGGCGACGACAACATCACGGTGGTGGTGGCGCTGGCCTGCAACGACCACGACCAGCGGCGCCCGGTCCGTGATCCGCGGGCCACGGTCACCGACACGATCCCGCCGGTCAAGCTCTGAAGGCTGCCAGTCACGGGTTCGCCAGGGCCCGGCCCCTTGAACGCCGCGCTCAGCCGGCTGTGACGGGGAGAACGCGGACTTCCTTCCCGTCGAACGCCACCGTGAATGCGTGAATCGGAGCTGCGCCCATGGAGCGCAGCTCCGCGGCGTAGTCCTTCGCTCGCAGCTGCGCGAGCCCTTCCGAGAGCGCCTGCTCGAGGGTCTTCTTGCCGGGTCTTGCGACCTTGAGCTCCAGGACCACGCCCGCCTTGCCGGGTTGCATGGGTCGGATCAGCACGTCTGGACGACCCTTGCCCGACTCGCGATTGGAGCGGACCTGATACACGGGCTCGAGTACGGCGAGCAGGCCCACGACGAAGCCTTGATATACACGCTCTGGATCGAGTGCGCCCGGATCGTGGTACGAGAGCACGTTGGTGACGAAGGCCTGGAGCTGCTCCTCGAAGCGCTCGGCATCGCCACCGAGCAGTGCGCGGGTGAGCTTGTCGAGGCTCCCGCCGTGTCCCTTCATCCGGTTCTCCATCCATGTGCGAAACGTCGTGGCGTAGACGTGCCTCACTTCGCGATTGGGAATGGAGAGCCGGTGCACGGCTCGGCCCGTTGCATCGTCGGGGAGCGGCGCGGCCTTGAGATAGCCAGAGAACACGAGGAGGCCGAAGAGCGCGTCCTCGCTGCGATGCAGCTCGCTCAACACGACGTTCTCGTCGAGCACCCGCTCGATGCCACCGCCTTCGAGCAGCGTCTCGAACACCGACTCGAGCTCGAACGCATGGTGCTCGAGCAGCTCGCGCACCAGATCGTTAGAGCTGGTGGAGAGCCAGTAAGGCTTGGGGCTCGTGTCCTCCCGGTCGAGGAAGCAGAGCACCGACCAGGGATTGTAGATGACCTCGTCGCCGAAGAGATAGCCGTTGTACCAGCTGCGCACGGCTTGTAGCTCGTCGGCCCGACCATGGCGTGCGAGCAGCGCCGCCACCTCGACCTCGGTGAAGCCGAAGCATGTGTTGAACTGGGTCGCGAGCAGCGTGTGGACGTCGATGTTGTTGGCATCGGAGAACAGGCTCTCCTTGCCCACGCGCAGGATGCCCGTGACCACGGCCCGGTGGAGGTGCGAGTTGGTCTTGAGGCCGTTGGTGAAGAAGGCCCCCATGAAGTCGATGATCCGCGGGGCGTAGCCATGGAAGTGGTCGGCGTGGATGGGCTCGTCGTATCCGTCGATGAGGATGACGACCTTCTCGCGGTGGTGCTGGTGCAGGTAGGCCGACAGATCGAGGAGCGCACGGCGGTAGAGCGTGGCGTCGCTGCCGGCGGCGAGGATCTGCCGATACCTTCGGCTCTCGATATCGTCGAGACCGCCGCCGTCGAGCAGGTAACGGTGCTCGTTGTAGAGGTCGATGATCTTCTCGCGAATGGCTCCCCAGCAGTCCTCGAAGCTCTCCGCCTTGGTGCCCTTGAAGTTGAAGTGGATGACCGGATAGCGCTGGAAGTGGGCCCGGTACTCGTCGCCGGCTCGCCAGATCGACAGATCCTGGAAGAGGTGGGAGAGGTCCTCGTCGCGCTTCTCGAACCAGCAGCGGAGCATGGACAGGTTGAGCGTCTTGCCGAAGCGACGGGGGCGAGGAAAGACGATCGCCTGGACGCCAGGCCGGTCGAGGAGCTGCCGGATCAGATCGGACTTGTCCACGTACTCGAGCCGCTGCTCGCGCAGGCTGCGGAAATCGTCGAGGCCGATGGGGATGCGTAGCGGCATGAGGACGGCGGGAACCCGCGTGAGGAGGCTACTGCCGGGTCTCTGGACCGGCAAGGAACGCGACCTCGGGCCCCGTGCAGGAAGCAAAACGGTCCACACCGGCCGAGCCGCGGATCGGTGTCGCCGATCAGCGAGCGGGACGCCGGAACGTGATACGGTGGGGACCTACCGTCATGATGTCGACCTTGCCTTCCATGCTGGTCCTGCTCGCCTTCGGGGGGCGCCCGGGGGGCGAGCCTCCGCCCGTGTACGCACCCACGTTCGACGGGCCACCGATCGTGCACGATCATGATCACCCGTCGTCGCTGCGATCGCCGACCGATCCCCCGCTCCAGGGCCCGCCGCTGCAGATCCCGTGGAATTGCGGGAACACGGAGTACTGCACCCAGGGGCACAACGGGGGCAGCCACACCGGCAATTCGGCGTGGGCGTGGGACCTGTCGCTGGCGGAGGGCGAGGAGATCTGGGCCGCGTCGGCCGGCGTGGTGACGCACCTGCGCATGGACTCGGCCGACGGTGGGTGCAGCACCACGTACTCGAGCTCGGCCAACTACATCACGGTGGACAACGGCGACGGCACCTCGACGGTGTACCTGCACATGCTGCCGAATTCGTCGCCGCTCGCGGTGGGCGAGACCGTGGAGGCGGGTGACCTCGTGGCGCGCGTGGGGGCCACCGGCTATGCCTGCGGTGCGCACCTGCACATGCAGGTGCAGGAGACCTGCGGGGCCTACTACTGCCAGTCGGTGTCGGCGAGCTTCGCCGACTACGGCGACCTGTCGGAGGGCCAGACGTACGAGAGCACCAACTGCCCCGCGTGCCCGATCGCGCTCGACGGCGGCGAGACGATCGTCGACGACGAGGACGCCGGGTGCTTCATCCGCCAGACCAGCGCGTGGTGGAGCAGCTACCAGGGTCACGGCGATCACCACTTCTGGACGCGGGCGATCGCGTCGGGCACCGCCGAGTCGAGCGCGCTGTGGCGGTTCGGGGTGAACGTGCCCGGCGACTACGCGGTCGACGTGTTCGTGCCCGATGGCGACGCCGGCACCACCAACGCGCGCTACCAGGTGCACCACGAGGGCGGCACCACCGAGGTGGTGATCGACCAGTCCACGCAGAAGGGCTGGCAGGCGCTCGGTACGTTCGCGTTCGCGGGTAGTGACGGCGAGGGCATCGAGCTCGGCGACAACACCGGCGAGGACGTGGGGCTCGACGTCCATGTCGGATTCGACGCGATCCGCCTGACGTTCGTGCCCGCGGAGGGCGGCAGCAGCGGTGGCGACGAGACCGGCATGGGCTCGGCCGAGGGCGGCACGGATGCCTCTGCGGGCTCGGGCGGAGGCGCGGACACCGGTGAGGGCGGAGGCGTGGACACCGGCGAGGGCGGTGTGTCGATCGGTCCCGACGGAAGCGGGAGCGGTGGCTCCGGTGGCGGAGGCGAGACCGACAATGCGCTACCGCAGGGCTACGGCGAGGGCGCGGGCGGGGACGGCTGCGCATGCCGCAGCACGGGGCCCGGCTCGAGTCGCACGGCTGCGCTGCTCATCGGGCTCCTGCTCGTGGGCCGGCGTCGGCGCGCGCCGATCCGGCGGGGCTCATCAGGGTGACGGCGGCAGGCTGCGACTGCGGACCCTGGCGGCGTAGAGCTCCTGATCTGCCGCCCGAAAGAGGGCGTCGGCGCTGCGGGTGTCCTCGTTGGCCTGCGCGATGCCGACCGACAAGGTCACCGAGATCGTGTGCCCCTCGACGGTGAATTCGTGGGTCGCGATCGCGGCCCGGATCGCCTCCGCCCGCGCAGTGGCCTCCTGGCGGTCCACTCCTGGCAGCAGCAGCACGAATTCCTCGCCGCCGTATCGTGCGAGGACGTCGCCTGGGTGCGCGTGCTCCTGCATGAGCGAGGCAATACCACGCAGCACCTCGTCACCCGCGGAGTGCCCGTACGTGTCGTTGAGCCGCTTGAAGTGGTCGATGTCGAACAGCACGAACACCAGCCGCTGCCCGGGGCTCTGCAGCTCGCGGTCGATCTGCTCGAAGAGATGGCGGCGATTGCATAGCTTCGTCAGGCCGTCGGTCGGCGATCCGTTGTAGCCCGGGTTGACGATCGGCGCGGTGTCGTTGAGCATGAGCATCGTGTCACCGAACCGGATCTTGTCGCCCAGGCGCAGCCGGGCGCTCTCGACCCGCTCTTCGTTGACGAACGTACCGTGGGTGCTGCCGTCGTCGAACACCCACCAGCCGTCGTCATGCTTCTCGAAGCGCGCATGATTGCGGGAGACGCCATCGCTGGCGAGCACGATGGTGCTCGTGGGACGGCGCCCGACCGTGATTGCGGCCGGCGAGGGCTCCAGCGAGTAGATTTGGCCGATGTGCTCCCGGTTCCTCGACCAGATGACGATGAGGAAGTCGGGGTCTGGGCTCCGGGGCTCGCTCATGGAAGGCAGCGCAACGACGATAGCACTGCTCGAGCTCATGGCTCGGCACGACGCCGTGCTCGCGAAAGCGCGCTCACGGCCCGCGCGGGCGCCCCGAGAGCGACTCGAGCTTGAGCCAGCGCCACACGTAGCGCCAGTCGTCGCGCGTGACGAGCCCGGTCGCCGTGCCGACCGCAGCGAACGTCGAGAGCAGGAGCAGGGCCTGCCCGCCGAGCATGAACGCAGCCGAGCCGTCCATGCCGAGCTTCCACACGAGCGCTACCGCCACGCCGCACAGGCCCACCGCCACCACGCGCGCGTACGCGCGCAGCGGCAGGATCTCGCGCATGGGCAGCTCCGAGGCCCGCGCGATGCTCCAGGTGTAGAACGCCACGATCGGTACGAACGCGAGCGTGGTGCCCATGGCCGGGCCGACCACCCCGAGCAGCACGAGCAGCGGCACGCTCAGCGTCGCGTTGGCGAGGAGCGACAGCACCGACGCCTGGAACACGAAGGCGGGGCGTCCTGCCGCGACGATCACCACGCCGAACGCGGCCACGCGGCCCATGGTGAGGATCGAGTACCAGCGCAGCACCGGGGCCGCGCCGGCGTACTCGGCGGTGAACAGGATCTCCACCACCTCCTCGGCGGCGACCACGAACACCAGCGCCACGGGCACGACGATGAGCGACACCTTCTCGATCGACGCCTGCCACAGCTCGATCGCGGCGCGTGCCCGCCCGCTGCGGAACATCTCGGCGAGCTGCGGGGCCATCGCGGTGCCCACCACGTAGGGCACACGCGTGACGATGGGGATCTGCCACGCGCCGGCCTGGTACTCGGCGAACACCACGTCGGTGAACATCAAGAGGATGAGGAAGCGGTCGAGGCCGTTGTTGAGCACGGCGACGATGTCGGTGAGCCCGAGCGGCAGGCCGAAGCGCACCATCTCGCGCAGCGGGATGGGCGAGGGCACGCGCGGTGCCCTCCTGTAGAGGCTGCGCAGGCTCGCCAGCACCCACACGCCCTGGGCCATGCCCACGAGCACCAGGCACCACGCCACCGTCCATGCGGTGCCGCCGAGCGCGATGGGCAGGAGCGTGCAGACCGAGAGGCCCAGCGAGCGGAACACCCCGTAGGTCGCCGCGGCGCGCGGGCGATTCTCGGCCACGAGGAGGTTGGGGAGCAGCCGCCCCGGCAGGTCGCCCAGCGGCAAGAGGGCGATGACCATCAGCGGGCCGAGGTCGACCACGCTGCCCTCGTCGACCGGCGAGATCGCGGCCACGAGCGCGCGGCCATGATGGCCGATCACGAGCAGCAACAGCGCCGCGGCCACGCCGAGCCCGAAGAGCGTACCTGCGATGGTGCGGGCCACCGCCGCGCGCTCGGGCAGCGGCCGGCCGGGCAGGTGGTACATCACCGCCTGCGGAAACCCGGTGGCGACCACGAGCGCCACCGTGTTGTAGATGAAGAGCAGCGCGGTGAGGGCCGCCACGTCGGCCTTGCCGAGCAGGCGCACGACGACCAGCGGCACCACGATGTCGGCCAAGGTCGCCAGCACGTTGCCGAGCACCAGCACCCCTGCGGCGTGCGAGGCCACGGTGGCGGCCGAGGCCGGAGTGGCCGGAGTGGGTGGAGTGGCCGGATCGGAGCTCATGGGGCCGGCGCGGCCGTGCCGGGCCGCGGGCTGCGGCATAGCATGGCGCCGTCGAACGTGTAGCGATCGAGCGCCCAGCGAGGAAACAGGCGCAGGAGCGCTTGCTTGGGGCCGTACTTGAACACGGCGCGCCAGCCGTACTTGTAGCGCAGCACGCTGTAGCCGGTGGCTTGGTGGTGCTCGGCCAGCACCTGAAAGCCGCTGCTCTGCGCGAGCTTGCGGATCGTGCGGTGCGAGTAGTGGTTGATGTGCCCCACGCCGTCGTCGCGCCAGTCGGCGGGCGCGCGCGAATTCTCCTCGAGCGGGACCTCCACGAACACGTGGCGAGCGACGCGGCCCGCCTCGTAGAGCAGGCGTCGCGGGTACTCGGCGTGCTCGAGCACGTGGCTCAGGATCGCGAGGTCGAAGCGATCGTCCTCGTAGGGGATGTGGTAGCCGTCGTAGAGGCCCACCTTCTCGAGCGTGGGGATCCCCCGGCTCTCGATTGCCGCGACCCCCGACGGCGAGATCTCGAGCGCGTGGTGCTCTTGCCCCAGACCCGCGCGGCCGAGTCGCTCGAGCACCGCGCCCTCGCCCGCGCCGATGTCGAGCACCGTGCGCGGCTGCAGGCTCGCTGCGAGGCGCAGCACGTTGGCGGCCTTGTCCACCGCCCCGAGCTCGCGCCACTCCGAGGTGCCGTCGTAGAAGCCGGAGTAGAGCCGCTGGAGGTCGTCGCGAACCTGGAACGTGTCGTCGGCCATCGTCGTGCGCACCGGTGGCTTACGACAGCGTCGGCAGGCGCGGCCAGGTCACCGCGGGCGGGAGCCGGGGCGGGGCCACCGGCCGTGACAGCAAGTCGCCCGCGTAGCGCTCTGCGGCTCGGCGCAGGTCGATCGGCTCGACGGCGAACAGCATGGCCTCGAGCTCGTTGAAGCGCTCGGGGAGGGCCACGAAGGGAATCGAGTGAGGCATGCGACCGATTGGGCAGGGCCTGCTCCAAAACGGCAAGAAACCGGCGAAATCGCGGTTCCGGGCGGGTTTGGTCGAGGCGCGAGGGGTACCCGATCGCGCGGAAATTACATGCATGTTCGCGGTGAACCGACCCCGATTGATGCGACACTACTGCCCGGGATGAGGGGGGTGAGCATGGCAGCACGCGAGGTGCAGCGTGGCCAGGGCGTGAGCCCGTGGGACCGGCTGGCTCGGCTGGGGCTGTGCGCTTTGGCGCTCGTGTCGGGCTGTTATCAAGGCCTCGACCAGCGACCGGGCGCGACGGCAGGCCAGGACGACGCCGGTGACGACGACGGCATGGATGGTGGTGACGACGGCGAGATCCCCGAGGAGCTCGTGCCGGCACCCGCCAGCCTGCGCTTGCTGCTGCAGCGGCAGTACGTGGGTGCCATCGAGGATCTGCTCGGGCCCGAGGCCGCGGCCGCGGCCGCCCCGCCCGAGAACCATGCGATCAACGGCTTCGACGCGGTCGGGGCCTCGCAGCTCGCGCTCGGCGACGCGGAGATCGACGCCTACGAGCAGTCGGCCCGTGCGGTGACCGAGGCCGCGGCCGCCGCGGGCACGCTCGCCAATTGGCTCGCCTGCGATCCCGCGGTGCAGGGCGACGACGTCTGCATGGAGCAGCTGGTCGGCAGCTTCGGCCGTCGTGCGTGGCGCAGACCCATGACCGACGAGGAGGTCCAGCGCTACGCCGCGGTGGGCACCACCGCCGCCGCCGACCTCGGCAGCTTCGAGCTCGGGGTGCAAGAGGCCGTGGCCGCGCTCTTGCAGTCGCCGCACTTCCTCTACCAGGTCGAGGTGGGCGAGACCGACCCCGACGATCCCACGCGCCGCCGGCTCACGCAGTACGAGCTGGCCACCCGCATGTCGTTCTTCCTCGTCGACACCGTGCCCGACGCGGACCTGCTCGACGACGCCGAGGGCGAGCTGCTCGCCACCCCCGATGGGATCCGCGACGCCGCGACCCGCCTGCTCGAGCGCCCGCGCGCGCGCGAGAGCCTGGGCGAGTTCTTCGGCGAGGCCTGGCGGCTGCGCAACCTCGACGGGCTGCCCAAGGATCAGGAGACGTTCCCGCAGTGGACCCCCGAGCTCGCGGCGGCCATGCGGGCCGAGACGCTCGCGCTCGTGGAGGACGTCGCGTGGACGCGCGATGCCGACTTCCGCGAGGTGTTCACGGCCGACTACACGTTCGCCAACGCGCAGCTCGCCTTCCACTATGGCTTGCCCGGCGCGGCCGAGCTCGGCGACACGCACACGCAGGTGCAGCTCGGCGGCATCGACGGGCGCGGGGGCGTGTTCGGCCACGCGGCGTTCCAGAGCCTCCTGGCCCACGTCTCGAGCACCTCGCCGACGCTCCGCGGCAAGTTCGTGCTCGAGAACGTGCTCTGCCGCATCGTGCCGCCGCCGCCGCCGGGCGTGGTCACCGACCTGCCCGTGCCGCAGGAGGGCGACACCATGCGCCAGCGCCTCGAGCAGCACCAGACCGACCCGAGCTGCAAGGGCTGCCACGGCATCATCGACCCGATCGGGTTCGGGCTCGAGAACTACGACGGCATCGGTCGCTACCGCACCGAGGACAACGGCTCGCCCATCGACGCCAGCGCGGAGATCGACGGTCAGTCGTTCGATCGCGCCGCTGGCCTCGGGGCCTTGGTCGCGGAGTCGCCCGATGCGGCCTCGTGCCTGGTGCGCAACCTCTACCGCCAGGCCTCGGGCCACATCGAGACCCCCGGCGAAGAGGTTGCGATCGTCGCGCTCGAGGATGCGTTCGTCGACTCCGGACACCGCATGCAGTCGCTCTTGGTGGAGATCGTGGCGAGCCCCGCGTTCCGCGTGGTCGCCGAGCCAAATTAGGTGAGGGAGGATCGAGCCATGCACGTCATGAAGAGGTTCCGGCTCTCTCGTCGCACGATGCTCCGTGGCATGGTGGGCGGCAGCGCGGTCGCGCTGGCCCTGCCGCCGCTCGAGGCCATGCTCGACGCCCACGGTGAGGCGCACGCCGACGGCACCGAGCTGCCGCGGCGCATCATCACCTGGTTCTGGGGCAACGGCGTGGCGCTGGCCGACATCGGCAACCCCGGTGGCGCGCTGCGCTTCAACCCGGGGGCGACCGGCCCCGGCTTCGAGCTCACGCCGCAGCTCGCCCCGTTCACCAACGTGCGCGAGTACCTGAGCGTGCTCTCGGGCTACCAGGTCTCGTGTGGCCTGCCCATGCGGCGCGGCCACCACGACGGCTGCGTGCTGTTCTCGGGCTGGCCGTTCATCGAGCTGCCGCCCGGCTCGGCCAACTACGCGTCGAAGTTCGGCGGGCCCACCGTCGACCAGGTGGTCGCCGATCGCCTCGCGGGCGTCACGTTCCTGCCCTCGGTGCAGCTGCGCATATCCAAGCGCATCATCGGCAGCGAGGGCCCCACGCTCGAGTTCCTGTCGCACAAGGGCCCGGAGCAGCCGCTGCCCGCGATCCAGGATCCGCGCGAGGCGTGGGATCGGCTGTTCGCCGGGTTCTCGGTGCCCGACGATCCGAACAAGCCTCACCGGATCTCCGCGCTCGATGCGGTGCTCGAGGACACCGAGCGGCTCAAGGCCAGGGTGAGCACGGCGGACAAGCAGCGGCTCGACGCGCACCTGGCCGCGGTGGAGCAGCTCCGCTCGCAGATCGACGCGCTCGCGCCGCTGTGCGAGATCCCGCCGCAGACGACGCAGAACAACGACGACATCGACGGCAACGAGCAGCTCGAGCCGGTCAACCAGGCGATGGCGGATCTCTTGGCGCTCGCGTTCACCTGCGACATCACGCGGGTGGCGAGCGTGCAGTTCACGGGCTCGGTGGGCTACACCGTGTTCAACCAGCTCGGGATCAACACCGGGCACCACGACCTCACGCACGACGCCGGCCAGAACGACGCGGTGGATGCCGCGACGATCGAGACGATGCGAATGCTCGCGCAGCTCGCCGAGCGGCTGCACGCCACCCCCGAAGGGGCGGGGAACGTGCTCGACAACAGCGTGATCCTGGCCAGCTCGGATGCCGCGTCGGGACTGACGCACGCGGTGACCGACATGCCGATCGTGGTGGTGGGCGGTGGTGGCGGGGCGCTGGCGCACCCCGGGATCCACCACCACAGCGACGGAGGGAACAGCTCGGACATCCTGCTCGCGTGCGCGAAGACGGTGTGCCCGGAGCTGACGGAGATCGGCGCCGAGAGCGGGTACAGCAACACGCCGGCGCCGATCTTGGTGTGAGCGCGTGCGCGGGCTCAGAGGCCCGCCACGAGCTCCTCCGTCACCGTCCACAGCCGCTCGGCCATCGCCTCGTCCTTGCCGTGGCGGGTCGACTCGGCCACGTTGCAGTCCGAGAGGTACTCCCCGCTCACTCCGCGCAGCGACGGGTGGGTGGCCGCCCAGCACTGCGTGGCGGCGCCCTGCGGGATCGTCTTGAGCGCGAGCACCGAGAGGATCGGCGTGATGACGTGGGTGATCGCCGGCAGGTTGCGCCAGAGGCCCGTCGCGATGACGCCCGGGTGCAGGGCGTTGACCGTGCGGGCGGTGCCCTGGAGGCGTCGAGCGAGCGCGCGCGCGAACAACAGGTTGGCGAGCTTGGAGTGCCCGTAGGCCACCATCGGGTCGTAGCTGGAGCCGAGCGTGAGATCGTCGAAGTGGATCCCCGCCGCGGGTGCCCGCCGGTGCGCTCGGCTCGACACCATCACCACCCGCGCGTCCTCGCGCAGGTGTGGCAAGAGCCCGGTGACCAGCATGAAGTGCCCGACGTGGTTGGTGAGGAACTGCAGCTCCTGCCCGTGCACGATCGTGCGCTCGGTTGGCGCCATGATCGCGGCGTTGCACAGGACCACGTCGATCGGCGCGTGCTCGGCCGCTGCCTTCACGCATGCGCGGACCGAGGTCGGCTCGGAGAGGTCGCACTCGAGCGGGACCGCCTCGCCGGGCAGCGCGTCACAGGCCGCGCGGGCCTTGTCGAGCGTGCGTGCGGCCCCGAGGATCCGGGCGCCGCGCATGGCGAGCACCCGCGCGCTCTCCTGACCGAGGCCCGCGGCGATGCCGGTGACGAGGATCGTCTTGCCGTGGAGATCGAGTCCCTGGGTCACTTCTTCCGCGGTGGAGGCGTAGCCGAACCCGCTCGGACCGCGGCCCTTGATCATGGAGAAGAGCGACATGGCGGGGGATCTTGCGCTGGGTCGGGTGGGGTGGCCAGCCACGGTGGAAGGCGGCACGGGCCGGCCGCTGCGGCGCGCCGCGGGGCCGCTCGAGGGTGGGGTGACGAGCAGTCACGCGCGGTCACGCGCGGTCACGCGCGGTCGCGTACACATGCGCTCGGGTTCGCCCCTACCTCGAGTGGATGAGGTGGGCGACGGGGGCGTACGAGGGCTGGGGCGGCTCGACGGTAGGCAGCCGGGTCTCGTACGCTCGTGGCCATGAAGGCTCGGCTTGGTCTCCTCGTGGTCTCGGGCTCGCTCGTGGGCGCTTGCTTCAACCCCCCGGAGCCGCCGGCCGAGACGGACACCGAGGCGGGCAGCACGACCACCGAGGGTGCCGACACGAGCGTGGGATCGGCCGAGACCACGGTGACCCCGACCGACGAGGACTCGGGGCCTGGCACGCCGTGCGACCCGAACCCGTGCGTGAACGGGGGCGAGTGCGTGCTCGTGGGAGGAGGGTTCACGTGCGAGTGTCCGCTCGGATTCTCGGGCAACACCTGCGAGATGGTGGACGAAGACCCGTGCGATCCGGATCCGTGTGAGAACGGCGGCACGTGCAGCGTGGAGGGCGGCGGGACCATCTGCGTGTGCCCGAACGGGTTCGAGGGCGACACGTGCGGCTCGGAGATCGACGAGTGCGAGGTCATGCCGTGCATGAACGGCGGGGTGTGCACGGACGAGCTCGCCGGGTTCACGTGCGAGTGTGCGGAGGGCTTCGATGGCGATGCGTGCGAGGTGAACATCGATGATTGTGCTGGCAACCCGTGCCAGAACGACGGGATGTGCATCGATGGCGTGGCGGACTTCGAGTGCGAGTGCGGGGCGATGTTCGAGGGACCCGTGTGCCAGTGCCAGCTGTTCCCGCCCACGGTGGTGGACTACACCAACGATGGGACGTTCACCCAGGCGATGCTCTACGACAATCCGCCGGGAGTGCGGGTGACGGGGAGCAACACGATCAACGTGCTCAACCTCAACGGGCTCGGGATCGTGGGCGGGAGCAACAACAACACCGTGGATGGCTTCGAGTTCATCGAGTTCGAATTCGATCATCCTTCGGCGTCGACGCAGTACTTCGTGCCGAGCGCCGGCAACCTCGACGGGGACATGTTCGTGGGGGAGGCGGTCGTGGAGGCGTTCGACCAGTCCGACGTGTCGCTCGGGACGGTGAACGTGAACGACGCGGGGGGGATGAACCTGGACGTGCTGTTTCCTGGGTTCAGGATCCTGAGGTTTCGCGTGACGGCGAGCACGGATAGCTTTCGGGTGGGGAGCGTGACGGTGAGCCCGGTGGTTTGTATGTGAGGGGCGGCTCGCGGTCAGTTCTTTTCGATCGCCTCGAGGCGAGCTTCGACACGGGTGAGGCGATCGTCGTGGATGTCGATGCGGGTCTCGAGGCGGGCACGACCTTCGGTGGCAATGGTGGAGGCGCGCTCGAAGAAGCCCAGGCGCGTATGGAGTAGGCCGAGGACCTCGTTGGTGGCCGTGGCGTGGTGCTCGAGGGAGGAGACGCGTTGGTCGAGGGAAGCGAGGTGCTCGTTGGTGGTGGATGCGTGGTCGTGGAGGACGGAGAGGAGGGCACCGTGCTCGGCGAGGGTGGTGTCGACGCCATCGAGGCGCGTGCCGAGCTCGGTGATGCCAGCGCGCGTTTCGTCGCGAAGGTCGACGATCGATCGCTGGATCCGCTCGAGGACTTGGAGGGTGATATCGGCTGAGGGGTGCATGACCTTGGGAGACGATAGCACTCGTGAGAGGGGGGACAATGGTGAATTGAGCGTGGGTGGGTTAGTTGGGATCAGTGATGGCGAGGTGAGTCGAGTGGGTCCAGTGGAGGGCGGGCGAAGTCGATGTCCTCGAGCCAGGTGCTGGGCTCGGGAAGCGGATGCGTCGAGGCGGTCGCCGAGGGCGTTGTATTCGGATTCATCCACAAGCACGCCGGCTTGCCATCGCTTGGAGTCGCCGGTGCCCCAGGTCACCAGATGATGGTTCTCGTTGCACGCGAGCACGAGCTCGCCCCATGGCGTGCTGCGGTCGAGCAGGCTCCTGAATTGCAGCAGGGTGAGCTTGTCGGGCACGGCCTTGCCCGGGGCTGACGGTCCTCTCCGCTCGCCGCGGATGGCCGCGACGAGCTCGGGCAATCGCGCTGCCCACTCGTTCTCGTTGGTTAGATCGGCCCACTCGCGACCGCTCGCGAACAGCGGCAGCGCGGCATCGTCGCGGCTCGTCCGTGGCAGGAGCACCGGGACGAGCACCCGCGACGCCTCCTTGTTCGCGAGCCCCAAGAAGGCCCGGTACTCCTCCTGCACCCACGGCGACAAGCCGCTCGGCCCCACGCACAAGAGCAGCGCGAGATTCCAGTCGAGGTCATCTCCGCTCACTGAGGCTCGTCGCCGAGCACGTCGACGCTCGCCGACGCCCGGGACGGCGCCGTCACAGCTTCTTCTGCAGCGCCTCCAAGAACCCCTTCATCCGCACATTCACGTCTTTGCCCACCGCGCCATGGCCCTCGACCCACTGCGTGTACGGCAAGAGCAGCATGCGTGCCTTCTCTGGCGGCCTACGCCCGGCCACGACGTCCACCAGCGCCTGCTCTGCCCCGTGGATCGGGTCGTCGGAGCGCTCGCGTGTCTTCTCGAACGAGCCGAGCTTCTTGCCCTTCTTGCCGATCGACTCGGTGGCCACGGTGCCGTCGTCGACGTCGATCGTCACCTGGTACAGGGCCACGAACAGCGTGTAGCGGGTGACCCCGCTCTCCAGCGCCGCCATCGGATAGGCGAGCACCATCACCTTGCCGGAGGTCGACGGCCACTCGGTGGGCAAGAGCGGTGTCACCATCCGTGCCACGCCCGGCTCGAGCACCTGGTCGAGCGCGGTGTTGGCCAGCGCGAGCAGCTCGACGGCATCGAGCTTGCCATCGTCGGCAGGAGCTGCCTCGCTCGCGCCGTCGGCCTCGTCGTCGCCCGCTTCGTCCTCGCCCTCGCCCTCGCCCTCGCCCTCGCCCTCGTCCACCCCTTCTTGCCCTTCGTACGTATTCACCACCTCCCCGGGCCGCACATCCTGCTGCGTCGACGCCGTCTCGTCACCTGCCTCCACCGGCGGCGACGTCGTCGGTGCTTGCTTGCCACACCCGGCGATCGCCAAGCCCACCACCGCCAGCCCGAGACCGAGGTACGCACAACGCTGCTTGCGGACGTTCATGCCCGAGAGCATCGAGCAAGCCCGGCTTTCACGCGACCCCGATCCTGCACCACCGCACAACGCCGTTTACGACGCCCTCCATGCCGATCTCGCTGCCCCGCCGGGCGCCACGAGCGACTCGTCGACACGTCACTGCACGACCGGCCGTGGCGCCGCTTCGATCGCCGGCACCACCCGCTGCCCCGCCATCAGCAGCCCCCAGAGCCCCTCCACCGCGAACCGATCCCACCCGAGCGTCCCCCCGTGCACGAGCACGTCCCCCGTGGCGCCTTCGACCACCGTCATCACGTGCTCCGGGCCGGTCTCGCTGCCATCGAGCGCCCCATCCTCGCTCATCGCCACCCAGCCACCGTCGAGCAACGGAAACAACGTGCCGATCCGCGGCAGCCCCTCCGCGTTCTCCCGCACGTCGATCCGGCCGTAGCCCTCGAACAGCAAGCGCTGCCCGTCCGCCGAGTAGTGAATCTCGTTGGCCGAGACGTACCCGAGCCCTTCGATCGTGCGCTGCCAGCCCTCCTGAGGCCGCCAGCGCACGATCGCCGATTCCGTCACCGCGAGCAGCTCGTCCGATCCGGGCGCGGCAGCGAGCAGCTTGGCCCACCCCGGCACGGGGATCCGGATCACCCGTTCCTCCGGATCCGCGATCCTCCGCCAGCACGCCACCGTCTCCGGCTTCTGATCATCGGGCACCTCGAGCCACGCGACCCACGATCCGTCGGGCGCTAGCACGCCATACCGCGCCCGCACATCCAGCGCGAGCAAGAGCTCGCCTCGGTCGGTGTCGTACACCCGCAGCGGCTCGTTGTAGTCGAACAGCAGCAGCCGACTCCCATCCGCGCTCGCGGCCAGGCGTCGTCCCCCCGCGCTCGCGTCCGGCAATACGACCTCCTTGCCGCTCTCGAGCTCGCGCACCCGTACCTCTCCCTGATACCTGGCCAGCACCAGCTTCCCGCCGGGGATGAACCCGGGGGTCGTATCGTTGACGTCGCGCGACCACTCCACCGTCCCATCGCGGCGCCGCAGCTCCAGGCCGCCACGCCCCACGGTCACCAGCCGCGAGCCATCGGGCGCCATCGCCAGCGTGTGCTCGCCCTCCCGTTGCACGGGCGAGACGTCGCGCTCCGTTTCGAGGTCCCACACCACCCAGCGACCGCGCAGATCGAATTCAAGGTAGCGCCCCGATCCATCGAGATGCGGCGTGATCGGCCCCGATGCGGGCTCCCCCGTGCCCCACGGCGCCGCCATGCCGCCCTCGCGGCTCCATACCCGCGGGCGCCCGTAGATGTTGGTGAGCGCGAGCCGATCACCGGGCCCGAACGCGAGCATGTCGCTCATCAGCTCCGGGTCCGTGATCATCGCCACGCCCTTTCCCGCGTTGGTGTCGCGCAAGCGCACGCTGCCCCCCACAGTGGCCACCAGCGAGGCATCGACCGAGAAGCGAGCATTGTTGGCCCGCCCGCAACCCTCGCGATCCTCGATGGTGGGAACCTGCCGCGGCTCACCCTCGGGTACGAACCGGTTCACATCGGCCGTCGCCTCCGCCACGGAGCAGCGCCCACCGATCGTGCGCAGCCGCCTTCCATCGCGCGTGCGCCACGTGATGAGCTCACCGTGGCGATACGCCACCAGCAGCTCCCGGTCTTCGTCGACGAGCACCAGATCCAACGGCAGGTTGAGATCCGGATTGCCACCCCGGTGCCGCCGCTCCTCATAGCTCCACGCGTACGCGAGCTCTCGCATGCTCCCCCGCTTGCGATCCCAGAGCCGCACCTTCGAGTCGGAGCCGCCGATCGCCACGAAGCGCCCATCCGCGGAAACCGCGGCCGAGACCGGCCACGTGGGCGAGTCCTCCAGGATGTTGTCGTGATGGGTGCCTTCCCCCGTGTACACCCGCATGATCGTGGGAGTGGTGCCGCGCAGCTCGAACGTGTCGACGAGCTTGCCGTCGGCGGTCACGAGCTCCGCGCCCGTACCCACCGCCACGAGCACGAACGCGCGCGGGCCGACGGCGGCGGTGGCCAGCGCAGCCACGGGCTCGCCCGAGAGCTCCCGCGGCGCCGAGACGACCCGCCCGGTCGCGAGGTCGATCGCATCGAGGCGGCCTGCCGTGGCGCCCAGCAGCTGCGTGCCATCCTGGGAGCGCACCACCGCCCCGATGCTCCCTGGCAGCACCACCGATCGCACCAGCTCGGCGCGGGTGCCCAGCGCCCAGTGCTGTAGCTCGGTGGCGTGGACCTGCTCGGCGTAGTCCACCGGTCGCCAGCCACGGACCAGCACCAGTCGATCACCCGACCACAGGATCCCTTCGGTGTACCAGCGCTCGACCGGGACCATGCGCATCCGGCCGCCGCGTTCGTCGATCTCGATGCGCGCCGCAGACCATGCCCGCTGGGCCTCTGCTCGATCGCCGCGTCGCCACAGCAGGTCACCCAGGCGCAGGCGATCGATCGGCTCGCGCGAGCTCTGCAGCCCCCTGATCGCTTCATCGACGCGCCCGTCGAGCTCGGCCACCAGCGCAGCCCGAACCACCGCCGAAGGCTCGCCGGGTGCAATCCCACGGTCCGTCCCGGGCGTCGCCGCACCGGCCCGAACCTCGGCGACGAGCTCGGGATGCTCCGCAGCGGCCTCCGCGAGCGCGAGCGCGAGTCGCCGCGCTTGCCCCGTGGCCGCGAGCGCCTCGAGCCACACGCGCAGCGAGGCCTCCGTGCGCTCGATCGCATGCGCACGCCCGAGATATGCCGCCGCGGCGTCCTCGGCCCCGGCCCCGCGCCGCTGCTCGGCCAGCTCCGTCCAGCACCGCGCCGTCTCGCACTGCTTCGCATCGCGGGTCTCGCGCTGCTCTCGCGGCACGGCCTTCAGCGCCACGGGCTCGGTCGTCGACGTCGGCGCGGTCGTCGGGGCCTTCCCACACGCCAGGCACGCGAGCAGCAGCCACGGCGCCCCCCGCCCCATGCCCATCACTTCGCGCACGCCGTTCTCACTCCTGCCCCGCGCTCCATGGCTCATCGTACCCGCACGGCTCGAGCGGCGGCAGCTCGATCGAGCGGCGCTCCACGACGACGCTTCCGCGACCAAGCGCGTGCAAGCGCGCTCGGAGCAGGCTCGGTGCACCGCTCCTGCGACCGCCGGGGCGGCCGAGACCGCCAGGCCCCGCGGGCCCTCGCCGGCCGCCTACGACTGCTCGAGCTGCTCTTCGCCGCTCTCGCGCCGCCGCGATCCCGGCAGCGGTCCGCGAGGCCTTCGCGGTGCGTCGCGGTGCGTCCGCGACCCGCCAGCCAGCGATCGCCGGCCGTCGTCGCGGGCGATCCTCACCCCAGGGTCCCGATCATCGGGCTGCCGCGCCCGCGCCTCGAACTGCTCCGCAGCCTCCTGCGCCACCTCGAATGTCGACGAGGCCGGTCCGACCTCGATGGCTCCCACGAGCTCACTGCTGATGCCACCGCGCCGACACACGTGCGACAAGAGCCGCGCTGGCGTGGCCCCGCCGCGCACGCCCCAGTTCACGAAGAACCGCACGTACCCGCCGCGCTCGGCCGGTGCTGCGCGCGGTCCCATGCCCCGCTCGGCCGCCATTGCCCGCGGCCCTGCGCCGCGCTCGGGCGCACGCTCGGACGCCCGCTCGGACGCATAGCCGAGCTCCTGCACCTGCTTGGGCTCGCACGGCAGCCGCGGCTCGGACTGCTCGAGCAGCGCGGCCACCACGGTGGCCGCATCGCGACCCTCGAGCAGCTGCTTGGCGTACTCGAGTGTCTTGTCCGCCGGACCAGCCTCTGCGTCGAGCCGCGCATGCAGCTGCTTGCGCGTGCGCTTGGTGATCGCCTTGCGCACCTTGGCCGGCGTGGGCACGGCCTGCCAGTCCAGCTCGATCTTCGCGCTCGCCAGCAGCCGCGTCACGTGCCGCTGCGCCCGCGGAGACACGAGCAGCAGGCTGCGGCCGCGCCGACCCGCCCGCCCGGTCCGCCCGCTGCGGTGCGTATATCCGTCGGAATCTTGTGGCGTCGACATGTGCACCACCATCGAGATGTCGGGCACGTCGATCCCGCGCGCTGCCACGTCGGTCGAGACCAGCACGTTGATCGTCCCGCTGCGAAACGCCTGCAGCGTACGGGTGCGCTGCACCTGGCTCAGATCGCCGCTGAACGGCAGCGCCGGGAAGCCATCGTTCGCGAGCATCTCGGCCAGCTCCGAGGCGTCGCTGCGCCGGTCCACGAACACCAGCACGCGCTCGCCCAACGCCAGCAGCAACGCATTCACCAGCGCGGCGTAGCTCTCGCCGGGCGCCACGATCTGCGCGGTGTGCTCGATGTCGTCGTTGGCCTCGCCGAGCGCGGTGCCCTGCAGGTGCAGCGCCTTGCCCTGGAAGCGGTCGGCCACGCGCCGGACCAGGGCCGGGAACGTGGCCGACATCAGGTGGCTGCGCCGCTCCACGGGGAGCGCGTCGATGATGGCCTCGAGCTCCTCGCGAAAGCCCATCTCGAGCATGCGATCGGCCTCGTCGAGCACCACGTGAGCCACTCCGCTGCAGTCGACGGCGCCGCTGCGCAGGTGGTCGAGCAGGCGGCCCGGCGTGGCGACGAGGATCGCGGGTGGCCGCCGCAGCATGCGTCGCTCCCCGCTCACGTCGGTCCCGCCGGTGACCACGTCGATGCGCATGCCCGGCAGCTCGGCGAGCAACCACCGCAGCTCGTCGCGCACCTGCACGGCCAGCTCGCGCGTGGGCGTGATCACGAACGCGACCGGGCTCGCCTCGGGCGCATCGCCACCGGCCGTCGAGCGCTCGTCCAAGAGGCACTGCGCGAGCACGAGCCCCAGCGCCACGGTCTTGCCCGAGCCGGTCTGCGACGAGATCCGCAGGTTCTGCCCCTGCGCGTCGGCGTCGAGCACCGCGCGCTGCACTGCGGTGAGGGAGGTGAAGCCACGGCGCTCGAGGGCAGTGCGCAGGGGGCCGGGGACACCGGCGAACGGATCGAGCGTGCTCATGGAATCGACTCTCGCGGACGGAGCCGTCGATCGACCCCGCAAGGGGCACCCCATAGCACCCTTCGCCCAGGCGCGCGTTGCGGCAGTCGCGCCGAAGCTGCGACGGTCCGCGAATGTACGTCGTCCTGGTGGATGGAGGGCATTGCGCGCCGCGGAGGGCGAGCCGTTCCCCGCCGATTGGCGCCGAGCGCCGGCTCACCTCGCCGGTGGCTTCGTGTCGACCGCGGCCGTGGCCGGCGTGGGAATCACCACCGCCTCGATCCGCGACGCCTGCGTGCCCCCGTGCCACACGCGGTGCGTCGCCTTCACGAAGTCCTCGTCGCGCGCCTCGTACACGTTGTCGACCCACTTCTGCGGGTTGCGGTCGACCAGCGGAAACCACGTGCTCTGCACCTGGATCATCACCCGGTGCCCGGGCTGCCAGGTGTGCAGCACGTCCTGCAGCGGCAGTCGCACGCGGGTGGGCCGGTCGGCAACGAACGGCTTGGGCGTCTCGTAGCCATCGCGATACCGCCCGCGGATCACCTCGCTGCGCACCATCATCTGGTAGCCGCCCATGTGCTTGCCACGGGCGAGGTGCTCGTGATCGGGCGCATTCCCCGGGAACACATCCACCAGCTTGACCACCCAGTCGGCGTCGGCCTCGCTGGTCGAGACCCACAGCTCCGCCGTGACGGGGCCCGCGAGCGTGAGCGGATCCTTCAAGGGCTCGCTCACCCAGTGCAGCACATCGGGTCGGCGCGCGGCGAAGCGCTGATCGTCGGTCATGTACTCCTTGGTCATGCCGATCGCGACCTCCTCGGTGTACGGCACCGGCTGCGCCGGGTCGCTCACGAATTCCACGAACCCCTTCCCGGCGGGCGTTCTAGCCGACAGCACGTGATCGGGCCCGAGCCACAGCGTGTGCGACTTGCCGGGCGGTGGCCACACGTCGAACCGCTGCCAGCGGTTGGCGCCGGTCTCGAACACGTACGCTTCCGGCAGCTCGGGCTTGCCCTTGGCGTCGCCCACGAGGAAGTGTTCGAAGAACTCGGCCTCGATCTCGCGCTGGTAGAACGTCGAGTGCTCGCCCTCGAAGCTCACGTTGCCGAGGTGGTCGCCGGGCGTGCGGGCCCAGCCACCGTGGCCCCACGGGCCCATCACCAGCACGTTGAACGCGTCGCGGTCCTGCGCCTCGATCGCGCGATAGATCGAGAGCGGGCCGTAGAGATCCTCGGCATCGAACAACCCGCCCACCGTCATCACCGCGGGCGCCACGTTGCGCAGGTGCGGCAGGAGGTTGCGCTCGCGCCAAAATGCATCGTAGTCGGGGTGCTCGACGAGATCGTCCCAGAACCGGATCTCGTGCGCGAAGTAGCGCTCGTTGGCGTTGCGCAGCGCCCCCAGCTCGAGGAAGAACGCGTAGCCATCGGGGGTGCCGTGCTCGAATCTAGGGCCCCACTCGCGCTCGAGGCCCTCGCGCTTGCGCCCGAACACCGCGAAGAAGTTGAAGGCGTGCGGCAGGAAGAACGCGCCGTGGTGGTGGAAGTCGTCGAACCACCAGTCGGCGATCGGGGCCTGGGGCGAGACGGCGCGCAGCGCCGGGTGAGCGTCGATCATGCCCGCCGCGGCGTAGAACCCGGGATACGAGATGCCCCACATGCCCACGCGGCCGTTGTTGCCGTCCACGTGCGCGAGCAGCCACTCGATCGTGTCCCAGGTGTCCGTGCTCTCGTCGATGTCCTTGCCCTGCTTGGTGGGCCGGTGCGGGCGCATGTCCATGAACTCGCCCTCGGACTGGAAGCGCCCGCGGACGTCCTGGTAGACGAAGATCCATCCGCGCTCCGCGAGCGCGGAGCTCGGGCCCACCGCGTCGCGATACGCATCGTCACCGTAGGGCGCCACGCTGTACGGCGTGCGCGTGAAGAGGATGGGGACGGGCCCGGAGCGATCGCGCGGCACGTAGATCGACGTGAACAGCGTGACCCCGTCGCGCATGGGGATGCGGACCTCCTGCTTCTCGTAGCGCTCGCGAACCCACGCGGCCCCCATGGGGTCGGGCGGGCGGGAGATCTCCTCTGGGGCGTGATCGCTCGCGGCCGAGGCCCCGGTGGGGGGCTCCGTGGCGCGATTGGCCGGGGGCCGGCAGGCGGAAGCGAGCACCAGGCAGGCAGCCAGGGCGGTCGGACGCGACATGGCGCGCACGATACCGCGCCCTCGCGGTACTGCCGCAGCCCCAACACCCTCGGTTTGGGCTTCTTGGGCCGTTCCAGGGGCCGTCATTGTGTAAGGGCCATCGCAAGCCGCACCCCATGTAGGGTTTTTTTGCAGGGCACCCGGAAACGTCTCCCACATGTGTGGTCTGACCCGACGAGCATAGGGCGGGTGCCACCCGCTCTGTTGCCGAGGAGCTCACGGTCATGAAGAGGACGGTCCTTTGCAGCGCGGTAGCGGGTCTCATGCTGGCGATCCCGGCGGGGTGCGGCGGTGACCCGACCAAGCCGGCCGATACGCTCGGCGACGGCGGGTCGGAAGGCGGCTCCGAGGAGACGGGCGAGGAAGTCGAGAGCACCGGGGCCGACTCGGACGACGGTGCCGACTCGAGCGATTCCGGCGAGCCCAGCTCGATCTGCGACGACATGGAGTTCGACAACGTGATCGACCAGGCCGCGTGCCCGTCGATCCAGGGCGAGGGCGTCACGCCCCCCGAGGCCGACGCCGTCGAGTTCTGTCGCCGCGCCTACATCGACCTGCTCGGCGAGTCGCCCACCGGGGCGGAGTACGAGGCCGACTGCAAGTGGTCGACCAAGGACGAGATCGTCGACGACTTCATGAGCCGTCCCGAGTACGTGCTCGGGTCCCAGCGCATGTGGGGCGACGTCTTCCACTACACCAGCGCGATCGTGCATCACCAGTACATCGCCGAGCTCGACGCGCTCGTGGGCGAGCTCTACCTCGGCAACATCTCCTACGACGCGTTCGCCGAGCTCGCCGCCACCCACCCCGCGTTCCTCGGCCGCTGGGACGGCCTCGACCTCGTGGGCTTCTCCTTCCTCGCGTTCCTCGGCCGCGACGCCAACCCGGCCGAGCGCCTCGCCCTCGAGCCGCTGTGGCACATGTGGCAGGAGCGCGACATGCCGGACCCCTACCAGAGCAACGCCCGCAACGTGGTGCTCGACACGCGCCTGTGCGTCGCGCCCAACGAGGCCGACTGCTACAGCGACTACTGGGGCGACAACACCGTGAGCATCCCGCCGCCGGTGCCCGGCGACAACGCCGTCGACGGCCCCAACGTCCTCGACCAGGCCAGCCTCACCCCCGAGCAGTGGAACCAGGTGCGGCTGCCCGGGCGCCTCATCGCCGATCACACCACCTTCTACGAGTCCTACGTCGACCGCGCGCTGCGGCGCTACCTCGGCTACGACGCGGGCGCCGAGCTGCCGATGGTGCGCCAGTCCCTCGTGGACATGCTCGAGAGCAACGGCGGCAACATCCGCGCGGTCGAGCGCGAGATCCTCACCTCGGTGCTCTACACCTCGAGCAACAACTTCGAGGAGGAGGAGCTCGAGAACCCCGACGACTGGGCGCCGCCGTACTTGCACGGACCGGTCAAGCAGATGGACGCCGAGGACTGGCTGCGCACGGCCGCCAAGCTCACCGGCGTGGATCTCGGCAGCTGCGATCACCGCTATCCCGAGGTGCAGTCGGGTGCGTCGGGCCTCCATCCCCACGCGTACCCCACCATGGACGGCACCACCCCCGACTATGGCTTTCGCGACCGCGCCCAGCTGCTCGGTGGCTGCCCCGACCACGTGACCGGGTTCCGCGAGCGCCGTACCGGCCTCATCGCGGCGCTCACGCAGGCCACCCTCACCACCGAGCTGTGCCAGGCCGCCGACCTGCAGTCGCCGATCTACCCGCTCCAGTTCATCGAGGATCCCACGGACAAGTCCGAGGAGGCCCTCACCACTGCTGCCAACCAGGTGTACTCCGCCGCGATGGTGCGGCCGATCCCCGAGGCGGCCGACGACGCGCTCATGACCGGCGTCAGCGGCTGTCGTGACGACCTCGAGTGCACCCCCACCGATTTCGCTGTCGAGACGTGCCGGCTCACCCTCAAGGCCGCGGACTTCATGTTCTACTAGTCCGCCCAGCACGAAGCCAAGAGGAGAGGACGACCATCATGTCGAGCATCACCAAGAGCAACCGCCGCACCTTCCTCAAGCTGGGTCTCGGTGGCATCGCCACCGGCGCCATCGCCCCGTGGGTGTGGACCCCCCGCATCAGCCGCGCCGGGCTCGGGATCCCCGCGAGCCGCCACAACCACCTCATCGTCATCAACCTCGACGGTGGTGCCCGCACCCCGCCGATGTTCAACGGCGACCTCGACACCCGCTGGAACCCCTACGGCATCCAGCCCGGGGTCGCGGGCACCGAGTGGGGCGTGGGCATGGTCTTCGACCCGACGGCCTACACCGACACCGTGACGCCGTTCGGCATGGCGATGCCCTCGCTGCCGATGATCAGCAACGAGGTCTGCGTGCTCGGCACGCTCGACCACACCCCCGGCGCGGCCGCGGGCGTGGGCGACCACAACGTCGCACGCGACATCATCTCGAGCGGCAACCAGGGCGGCGGGCCGGGCATGATGAGCCTCATCTATGCCCGCCACAAGAACTACACCGAGGGCAGCGCCGGCCTCGTGTTCCCGCCGGTGGTCATCGGCTCCGGTGCGGCCACCACCATCTTCGGAATCCCCGACGGCTCGATCACCCCGGTGATGGTGCCCTCGTTCTCCGAGTTCGCCAGCCAGAGCGGCGACGATGCCGGCGGCCAGCCCGACTGGGCGCGCTCGTTCGAGGCCGGCCTCGACGACACCACCGCCCGGCTCCGCAGCGCCCGCGATCGCCAGCTCATCGGGCGCATGTCCAACGGCAAGCAGAACGTCGAGGCGTTCCGCAACGTGTTCCTCGACCCCGCGCTCAAGGTGGAGACCGAGCCCACCGCGGGCACCGACCTCACCAATGCGCAGCTCCAGGCGATCTTCGGCAGCTCGCTGCTCGGGCGCAACATGACGCTGGCGCTGCGCTTCATCCAGCACGGCTCCGCCGCGGTGCTCGTGGGCGACAACGGCTGGGACACCCACTCGGAGGAGGCCGGGATGTACTCGACGAGCGCCAACACGCTCGCGCGGGTGCTCGCGGGGCTGAGCTTCGCGCTCAAGCGCATGAACCACCCCGAGGGCGGCAACTACTGGGACCGCACCCTCATCATGCTCCAGAGCGAGTTCGGCCGCGACAACCTCATGTCCAACGGCTTCAACTCGGGCGGCGGCTCCGACCACACCGGCGGCCCCGGCTCGCGCTACCAAGCGTTCCCGTACATGGGGGGCCTCGTGGGACAGGGCGGCAAGTTCTTCGGCCGCACCGATATGTCGACCATGGAGCCGATGGCGGGCGAGCCGATCTTCGGCACCACCGCCCACATGGCCATGGCCCTGGCGGTGCTCGATATCGACACCGAAGAGGTCTGGCCGGGTATCGAACCCGTCAACGTAATCTTCTAGAATCGGTCTTCGGACCGCGCCGGCCTCCCCCTCGGGCCTCGCGGGTCTCCCCCCGACCATCAACCCTCACCTCGGAGCCGTCGCCGTGCCTCGCTCGTCCGCCCTCTTCGTCCTCGCCGTCTCGACCGCTGCGCTCGCCTGCACCGTGGGTAACGGGGGAGGTGGGGATTTCGGTGACGGACCCTCGGAGGAAGACGAGAGCGGCACCGGGGACACCGGCACGCCCGACACCGCCAGCGAGACCGGGACCGAGCCCGCGCCCGATGATGGCAAGGAGTTCGTCGAGGAGGCCAAGAAGGAATTCCCCACCTACCTCGATCTGCACGAGAAGGTCATCACCCGCACCTGCACGCCGTTCCAGAACGTCTGCCACAACAACAAGGAGTACCCCGATCTACGCACGCCGCAGGCGATGCTGGGGATGATCGGCAGCCCGTGCAACCTCGACGTGGAGGACCCGCTCAAGACCTACAACGGCTGTGAGCCCGCGGCCGACGTGCTGCGCTTCACGAGCGGCGGCAACCTCGGCTGGGAGACCAAGGTCGCGTACGTCTCGTTCAGCTCCGATGCCATGGGCGTGGTGACCTCGGCGGTGCTCCAGCTCGCCGACCCGATCCCCGCCGGCATGCTCGACCCGATGCTGCCCGAGAGCGTCGAGTTCCTGCGCACCACCGGCACCGGGATGATCACCGTGGGCCAGGTGACCGACGCGGTGACCTACGCCGCCGGCGTCAGCGCGCTCCAGGTGACCGGCTACGACATGCTCGACGGCGCCGTGCACTCGCTCATCGAGGACGACCTGCGCGAGGGCGACCCCAACCGCGACGGCGTGCTCGGGGCCGAGGAAGAGCACCTCCAGGAGCTCAAGGCCGGCGACCCGTGGGGCTCGTACCTGTTGCAGCGGCTGCAGGGCAACGTGCCCGGAAGCCCCATGCCGCTGGCCAATCAGCCGCTCTCGGCCTCCGAGGTCGTCGCCATCGCCTGCTGGATCGAAGGCGCCGATGTCCCGGGTGGCGACAGCCCCTACGCCACCATCGACTACGATGGCTGCCAGTATGCGGCCGAATTCGGCGAGCCCGATCCCGACAGCGGCGCCACCTTCTCCGGCCACGTCCAGCCGATCCTGGATGCCCGCTGCGCGGTTGCGGGCTGCCACGGCACCATGGCTCCCCAGGCTGGCCTCGACCTCACCAGGGACGTCGCGCGCGACAACCTGTTCCAGCTGTCCACCCAGAACCCGGAAATTCCGCTCGTCACTCCGGGCAACCCCACCAACAGCTATCTCATGACCAAGCTGACCGGGGATGGCTTTACGGGCAAGCAGATGCCGCTGGGCGCGTCTCCGCTCAGCCAGGCCGAGCTCGACATCGTGCGTCTGTGGATTTCCTACGGCGCGCCGGACGACTAAGCTCTAGCCTCCCATGCCGGCCCGACCGCTGCGACCTGGCTCGTTCTCGGTGGGGCCGACGGTGGCCGCTGCGCTGGCGGCTCCGCTCGCTGCGCTGGTGGTCACCGCCTGCACCGCGGAGTCCAGCGACGACGGGTTCGACTTCTCGACCGAGACCAACATCACCCTGGGCACCGGCGGCTCGTCGGGAGGGACCACCGAGGTCGCGACCGGCAGCGGGACCACCGACGTGACCACGGCTCCGGCCGATTCCACCAGCAGCTCGGGTGGCTCCGAGTCGAGCACCGGCACCGCACCCGTGGTGCCCTGCACCGGCGTCGATCTCGTGTTCGTGATCGACGACTCCGAGCCGATGCTCGAGGAGCAGATCCGCCTGCGGTCGACCGCGCTCGCGTTCGTGCAGCAGATCGTGTCCAACATTCCCACGCTGGTGGATGGCATCAACATCGGGGTGATCACCACCGACGACGACCTGTTCGTGCAGGCGACCGCCGAGGTCTGCGGGCCCTACGAGGGCGGCAACACCTGGATGCTGTCGTCGAGCACCGTGCTGCAGACCGAGCTCGAGTGCGCGCTGAACGTGGGCGTGGCGGGCTCTCCCAACGAGCGTCCCATGGACATGCTGATCTCGTCGCTCGGCGACGAGAACCTGATGCCGGGGGGCTTCCACGCCGGCTTCCTGCGCGACGAGGCGCTGCTCGTGGTCGTGCTCGTCACCAACGAGGAGGACGACTTCGAGATGGACACCTCGTGGGGCTCGATGGGCGAACCGGCCGACTGGGTCGCGGCGGTGGCCGGGCGCAAGGGCGGATACGAGAAGGACGTGGTGGTGCTCTCGCTGGTCGGCATCGACAAGCCCAACGCCTGCCCCGACTTCCAGTGGGACGGCACCGAGGGCGCACAGCTCTCGCCGCGGCTCGTCGAGTTCACCGACTCGTTCCCGCAAGGGGCGGTGGGGGACGTCTGCGCGCAGGAGTACGCGACGTTCCTGCTCGGCGTGGTGCCGGGGATCGTGGCGGCGTGCGGCAACTACTCGCCGCCGTAGGCGAGCCAAGTCGATTCGGTGTCGGTCCACGGGACTGGACCTCGGCGTGTCGATTGCGGATGTCGAGGGTCATCGATAAGGTGAGCCCGTGTCCGAAGCATCGGGCGAGACCTCTGCTGACCGACAATCGCTGACCGAAGGCGAAATCGATGCGATCGTGCAGCGATACGTCGAGGCGATGGCGCGGTACGAAGAAGCAGCCATCGCAGTCGAAGCTCGTTTGAGGAGAGTTGCGTGCCGCGGGACGGATCCGCGCCCTACTTTCCTCCCGCGCCAAGCACCCGGAAGAGGTCCGGAGCAAGATCCGCAGGAAGCGGGACGAAAGCGAGCGGGACGAACGCGAGGTTCTGTCCTTCGGTACGGTATCGAGCAATATGAACCTGGTCTTGACCGACCTGGCCGGAGTCAGGGTGGTGGTGTACGACCCGCGTGACGAGGATCGAGTGTTCGAGCTCGTCCAACGAAAGCTGAGGGTGTGCGATCTGCCGAAAGCGGTCGAGAAGAAAGACGCTCCCAACAAGAACTACCGAGCGAGCCATGTTCTGGTCGCAGTGGACGACGGCTTCGACCGAGCGACGATCCGCGACACCATCGTAGAGGTGCAGATCGTCTCGATCGCGAACCACGTGTTCAACGAGCTGGAGCACGACATCGACTACAAGTCGCACGGAGTCGCTCCCACGCCCTCGGTATCCTCCGCACTCAATGATGTCCTGCACGCGAGTCGGCTGCTCGACAGCGTCGTGGCGCGACTGCTCGATGAACGCGCCGCGTCGGTCCGCGACGCCGAGACGAGGCTCTCCTCCGACGAGGAATTGCGCTTTACCCTCGAACGACTCGTCGGACACCCCTTGTTGGGGGATTTCACGCGTTTGTTCAGGCTCCTCAACGCTTCCCTCGATCCCCTGACCCCGGCGACGATTAGGGAATTGGGCGGAGGACCGCAGAAGACAATGGGTGTGGGGTATGCGCAGGCCAAGCGGGACGCCATCTCCTGCACCGAGGACGTAACGGCATACGCGCTGGGTCTCCAGCCCGACCTAGGACACGCCTTCTCCGCCGTTGCCAAGGGATGGCGTGGGCCTCCTACGGAGCTCAAGCGCGCCGTGTTGGGCCTCAAGGCCGCTGTGGAGGCCGACGCTGTCGCCGAGCTCGTGAATGAATTGGACAACGCTATGCTCGATTATGAGAGGGGGCGATCGCCATGAGTCCACCAACTCTTACCCTTGTCGACTTGGCCGAGGTGCTGGAGGCGAATCCTTACGAGGAATTGGATGTGTTCGCCGACGACGTAGCGGAGATCCGAGCTCTGCACGATGGCAAGGACCCCGATTCACTGCAGCCACTCGGACCGGATGCGAGCAAGCTGTCATTCGAACGAGAAGGCCGGCGTTACGTCGTCGATCTGCTGGAGCAGGGCGTCGTCCGGGTTTCGAGGGGCGATGGCGAGACCCAACAGTGGACGGTCGACCCGCGCCAAAACCAAAAGGAGATGCTCCGCACGTTGGTGCGAGCGGCGATCTCGGCCGCAATCTCCAAGAAGGGTGGGGGATGGTCTGCAGGCCTGATTCTTGGCCTCTTGGTGGGTTCAGTGATCGGTACGGCGGCACCCGCTCAGTCCAGGCCCCGACGAGTCCTCACCTTGCGCTTCGACCCGAGCTCCCGCCGCTGGTTGGCCTATGATGGCGGATTGGTCGGTTGGATGAAGGAAGAGCTACGGCCCACGGGGTAGATGTGTCGAGAATCACTGCGCGAGCGGCCCATGGCGGCCTTGCCTGGGCTTCGGTCCTTCAATCCTGATAAGGTCGTGGTTCCTCGCCATGGCCTTGCACTGGATGCTCGTCGTCGTGCTGCTCCTCTCGGGCGTGGTCCTGCTCGCGACCAAGCTCGCCTACCACTGGCCACGGCTGGCCTCGGCCCGCATCCATCCCGAGCCCGGCCGCAAGCTCCGCGGGGTGAAGCTCTACCCGCGAGTGTTCGGCAACATGCTCTTCTCGGGCGCGCTGGTGTTCGTGCTCGTCTACGCCACGCACCCGTGGCTCATCGCGGAGGGCGAGGCGAGCTGGGGCCGGCTGCTCCTCGATACGACGCTCGTGCTGCTGCTCTACGACTTCCTCTACTACTGGATGCATCGGGTCGCGTTCCACCAGTGGGGGCCGCTGCGGAAGGTCCACGTCGTGCACCACGCGGTGCGTCACCCGCACGCGGTCGATAGCCTGTACCTGCACCCGGTGGAGACGTTCCTCGGGCTCGCGCTCCTCGTCGTCTGCTCGCTCGTCGTGGGGCCCGTGCACGCGGCCACGTTCAGCGTGGCGTTCGCGGTGTACTCGTTCCTCAACATCTTGGTGCACGCCGGGCTCGACCTGCCGTTCTTCCCGCTCCGGGCGCTCAGCTTCCTCGCCCGTAAGCACGACGTGCACCACACGAGCATGAAGGGAGGCAACTACGCCTCCCTCACGCCGATCTTCGACAAGCTGTTCGGCACCGCCGAGTAACCATGAACGATCGGGGGCACCGTTGCGAGGCTCGCAACGGCGCTCCCGAGGCACCTACAGCCCCATGAAGGCCTCCGTGAGCGCCCGGAGGCGCAACACGGTGGGGATGCCGTCGCTGCTCTGGAACACCAGCGTCTCCTCGAACTTCACGTTGTCCGCGGCCTGGTAGGCCACGTAGGCCCGGCCGGCCACGCTGTCGAGCAGCGCGTTGACGCGGGTCTCGTAAGCACCGCGGACCTTGGCGACGGTGGTGTCGCCCTCGGCGGACAGGCGTGACGACAGGCCATCGGCCTGCAGCCGCACGCGCTGGTCGTACTCGAGCGTCTCGGCCTGGATGTTCTGGACCCCGAGCAGGTACGAGTCGTCGACGAGGGCCGCATCCATGGCGAGGGCCTCGATCGCCTTGGCCACCAGCGCCTCGCGGGCAGCGGGCTCCATCGCCCTGAGAATGCGCCGCGCGGCACCGGGAGTGTTGTCGCCCGCAGTGTCGACGAAGCCCACCTGGTAGGCGCCCTCGAGCCGCGCGATCTTGGTCTTCCAGCCCTGCTCGCGCGACGCGGCCAGCGCCTTGGTCCCCTGCGCGTACTTGTCGAGCTCCTGCTGCTTGTTGGCCACCTTCTCGCGCGCGCCGTCGAGCAGCTTGTTCTGCTCGTTGAGCTGGATCTGCTGGAGCTGGCGCTCGTACTCGTCGCGGAACGTCACCGCGCGGATGAGCACCGACTCGGCCTCCACGTGCAGGTCGGCCAGCGACGCGTTGAGCACCTCCAGCGACGCCTGGGCGACCTCGAGCCGGCGATCGGTGTGATACCACTCGGCCGAGGTCAGCTCGGCCAGGTGCTCGCGCAGCACGCTCACCGTGGTGTCCTCCGCGAGCCGCTGGACGCGCAGGAGGCCGTTGCGGTCCTCCACGTGATTGCCCGCCTCCACCACCAGGTAGCCCTCGCCGGGCTTGATGCGGTACGGCACCGAGACGTCGACGATGACGATGTTGTTGTCGCGGGTCCGGATCTGCAGCGGCTCCTGCGGGCTCTCGTCGTCGTTGGTGTAGCTCAGGAATTCGAAGCGCCGCGGCACCTCGATGATCTTGTGCACTCCGGGCACGCGCAGCGCCCAGCCCGGCCCGAGGTCCTCGGCGTTCACGCCCGAGAAGTTGCTCTGGCGCACGCCGATGTCGTCGGGCTCGACGGTGGCAAAGCAGAACTTGGGCGACAGCCACAGCAAGATCACCCCGATGACGAAGATTCGTAGCAAGCCAACGAGCGCGTTCATTGGACACCTCCGATCTGCTCCACGCGCAGCCGCGAGGGCGCCGAGTCGTCGGCCCACGGCTGGATGTCGATGGTGACGCCGGAGAGCTTCTCTCCGAGGCGTTCCATCACGCGCTCGACCGGCTGGGTCTCGAACGCCTGGATCGTGGCCCGCTTGGTCTCGTACTCGGCGTCGAGCTGCCCGGCGAGCTCCTCCGCCAGGCGCTCGGACGACGACTTGGCGGCCTGGCCCTTGGACACGGTCTCGATGCGGTACGTGTCGGCCTTGCGCATGGTGTCGGCCTGCACCGCCACCGCGGTGGCGAGCGCGGCCTCGAGCTCGGCCCGCTTCTCCTGGATGATCTTGTTCTGGTCGCGGTCGACCTCGGCCAGCGTACGCTCGCGGTCGGTCTGCGAGCGCTGCAGCTCCGACTCGATCACGGTGAGCTGGTTCTCGGTCTCGTTGCGCGACTCGATGAGGCTCTCGTAGGCCTCGGTGAAGCGCGGGCGGGGCGTCACGATCTTGGTCACGGTGACCCCGTGCGGCTCGAGCAGCTCGTTGAGCCGCGAGCGAGCGCGCTCGGTGGCTTCGCCGAAGCGCGCCGGGTTACTGACCGAGATCGTCGACTCGCGCCCGAACTCGTCGCGCAGGATCGCGCGGGCGAGCGGGCGCATCCAGCGGCGAAACTCCTCCCCCGGCCCCGCGTCGCGGATCACATCGCCCGCGCTCGCGCCCAGCACCTGGAAGATGATGGTGGTGTCGTTGAACAGGAAGTTGCTGCCGTCGCTGGCACGCACGGTCAGCTCGCGCACGTGCAGCGAGTCGGTGTCCTTGCCGCCCTTCATCACGAAGGTCTGGGGGCTGGCATCGATGACGTAGACCGAGTGGATCCCGAACGGCGCGCACACGATGAGCCCCGGCTGGGTGCGGGTCTCCTGCTCGCCCGTGATGTTGTTGACCCGCACGGCAACCTGCCCGGGCTCGATCGTCTCGACCGAGCCGAACAGCAGCACCAGGGAAAGGATCGCCGCGAGGCCGAACCAGATGAGGGCCCCTCCTGCGCTGCCCTGCGCTCTCTTGAACAAGCTGGCCACTTGGGGACCGAACCCCTTGTCGCCCGAGCCTTTGATGATTCGCATCGACGCGCTCCTCCTGCCAGCAGGCTATCAGATGCGGCTCGGGGCGGTGCTCGGGGCAGTCTCGCCGCGTCTGGGAGACCGTTGCTATGGCGGTGGTGCGATGACGGGCGGGCCGAAGCGCGCCTCGGCCTCTTCAACGGCTCGTCGATACCGCTCGGTGTCGCCCTGGCGCTGCAGGTAGGCGAGGTACGGCTGCCAAATCATGGGCTCGTCGGGAGTCCGCTCGAGCATCGCGGGGAAGATCCGCTCGGCGAGGTCGTCGGCCGTGCGGGTTGCCTGCAGCAGCATGCCGCGGGCGGGGCGGAACCGAGGGGCGGCCCGGTAGGCCGCGAGGTAGTGGTCGATAGCGGCCACCAGGCCGGGGACGAGGCCGGGGGTATCCAGGCGTGCCGACTCGCCGCGCAGGTAGCAGCCGAGCGCTTCGGCATCCGCGGCCGTCTCGACGTAGAACGATGCGAGCGTCTCGGCATCGGTGGCCGTCGCCAGGCCCTCCGGGAGTGGGCGGCGGGCCACGAGCAGCTCGAGCAGGTTGTCTCGTCCACGCGTTGGGAGCTCCTCATAGGCACTGCGCGGTGCTTGGGTGGAGACGCGGGGCATGAGATCGGTGTTGATCCCTCCGGGACCCGCGAAGCCCTCGAGGCCGGCGCTGTCGAGCAGGTAGGCGCCGAGCAGATCGTGCGGATCCATCAGCAGGTCGCGGTACACCGGGGCCTTCAGCCGCTGGGTGAGCGTGTCCACATCGATCGTCAGTGAGCCCTCGGACCGGATCGGATCGTGGCCGACGAGGACGATCGCGGGGTTCTCCACGTTGTAGATCCCGAGCAGCACGTGCACCTCGTCGAAGGCCGCGAGGAACGTCCGGCAGATGACGCGCAGCGTCTCCGGATCGAGCTGGTAGAGCGGCAGCCACTGCCCGAACACACCGCCGGGAGCGAGCCGCTGCTTGGCGTGCTCGAAGTGCTCGAGCGCATAGAGGCTGCCAGCCCCGTCCTGGCCGGGGTGGAAGAGGTCGGCCACGATCACGTCGTACTGCTCGTGGCTCGCCGCCAGGAACCGGCGGGCGTCGGCGGCGTGCAGGTGCACTCGCGCGTCGGTCTCGACGCCACCATTGATGTCATGGAAGTGATGCAGCATGCCGAGCATGGCGGGGACCAGCTCGACGGCATCGACGTGCTCGAGCGACGCGTGGTTGCGCACCGCGCTCAGCGTGGAGCCGGTACCCACGCCGAGGAACAGGGCACGCTGCGGCGCCGGATGCAGCAGGAGCGGGATCTCGCCCATGCGGCGCTCGCCGAAGCCCACCTTGCCGCCCATGCGGAAGTGCTTGCCCACCTGCAGGCGACGCAGCGCGGGTCCGTGTGGAGCGGCGTTGCGGCTCGGTCGTTGCTCGCTGACGATCACGGCGCCCTGGAGGGTCTCGCGACGCTCGAGCTCCTGCCAGTCGTCGCCGAGCTCCACGAGCATGAGCGACTTCGGGGCGCCGGTGGTGAGGGCGATCATCGCGATGATCGCCACGAGCTGCGGCACGGGCTTGAAGCGACGAAACCACGTGAAGATCCCGAACAGCACCAAGTACGCGTAGAGGACTGCAACTAGGGCATCGCGGTAGCCCAGCGTGTTGATCGCCCATACCCCGAACACGAATGGAGCCACGGCGCCGCCGAGCGTGTTGATCGCATAGGCGCGTCCAATACCGCCGGGCGCGATGAGGCCTGCGACGTGGGAGAAGAGCGCGCCCATCAGCACCGTGGCGGGGCCGAGCACCGCGGTTGCGGCTGCGACCTCCGCCAGCATCTCCGTGGTGGCGCTCGTTCCGTCACCGGCGATGCCCTCGACCAGCTCGCGGCTGCCCGCCAGCATCCACGCGGCCCACATCACGGCCGCGCCGTGGGCGAGCAGGAGCGCCGCGGCCACCGTTGCGGGTCGCCCTTGCACTGCCCGTGCGGCCCAGCGGGTGTAGAGCGCGGCCCCGAGCGCGGTACCGGCCAGGTATACGGCCAGCACGTGGGCGAACGTATAGATGGTGTTCTCGAGCACCTGCGAGAGGATCTGGACCGCGACGACCTCGAGGCCGACGCCGATGAGGCCGGTGCCGGCGAGCAGTACGAGCAGTAGCCACGTCTCGCGAGCGACATCGGGGTCGGGGTCTCGCGAGGTGTCGATCTCGGGGATCGGTGTTGGGGCCGGGGCTGCGTGCTCGTCGGCTCGCTGGGCTTTCTTCCAGTGCCGAGCGACCAGCGTGGCGCCGACGCCCAGTGCGGCAAGAGCCGCGGCGCCACCGATCATGCCGACGGTGGGCAACAGCATGTGGACGGTGACGAGCACCCCCAGCACCGCGCCCGCCGTGTTGGCCGCGTAGAGCCGGCCGAGCCCGCGACCGTCGGGATCGCTCGGACAGGCACGCCGTCGGGCCTCCACGAGCGCGGGCAGTGTGGCACCCAGGCAGAACGTGCCGGGGAGCAGCACTGCTGCGGCCACGCCGAGCGATGCCGCCAGCGCCGGACCGCCGTCATTGTTGCCGGCGAGCGGGCCCATGAGCGCGGGCAATCGCTGCGCGAGCGCGTGCAGCCACCACGGGCTCACCAGCGCGAACGCGGCCGCCGCGAGCTCGAGCCGCACGAACAGCCCAACCGGGTCGGCGCTCCTGCGAGCGCGCTGGTGCAGCGCGGCGGCGCCGAGCGCCATGCCGCCGAAGAACCCTGCCAGGACGCCCAGGACGCCCAGCGACTCGCTGCCCAGCGCCAGCGTCAGTAGCCGCGTCCACAGGATCTCGTAGCCCAGCCCCGCTGCGCCAGAGAGCACGAACGCTACCAGCAGTAGGCGATCGCGAGGCTCGGTCATGCGGCGGGCAGGATACACGCCTCCGTGAAGCTTCTCACCGGCAGGCGGCGCTCCGCGTGAGGGCACGCCTTGGGGCCGCCGACGCGGCGTGTCTACCATTCGCTCATCCGGCGCGCGGCCCTGCCCGGCGCCGTGCCCACTGGATCGCCAGGAAGACGAACCCATGAAGATCTCGGTCATCGGCGGCGGCCCTGCCGGCCTCTACTTCGCCCTGCTCGTGAAGAAGGCGCGCCCGAGCAGCGAGATTGCGGTCTACGAGCGCAACCAGGCCGACGACACCTTCGGCTGGGGCGTGGTGTTCTCCGACGAGACGCTCTCGAACTTCCTCGACGCCGATCGCCCGTCCTGCGAGCGCATCACCGAGGGCTTCGTGCACTGGGACGCGATCGACGTGTGCTACCGCGGCGAGGTGGTCCGCTCGGGTGGGCACGGCTTCTCCGGGATCGCGCGGCGGCGGCTGTTGCAGATCCTGCAGGAGCGCTGCCGCGAGCTCGGGGTGGTGCTGAAGTTCGCGAGCGAGATCGAGGGGCACGAGGCGCTCGGCGACTCGGATTTGATCGTCGCGGCCGACGGCATCAACAGCCGCACGCGCACGGTGATGGCGGAGCAGTTTCGTCCCGACGTGCGGCCGGGCGCGGCGAAGTTCATCTGGCTCGGCACTACGAAGGTGTTCGATGCGTTCAAGTTCTTCTTTCAGAAGAACGAGCATGGGTTCTTCCAGGTGCACGCGTATCCGTTCGACGCGAATACGAGCACGTTCATCGTGGAGACCGACGAGGCCTCGTGGCGCGCCGCGGGGCTCGATCGCATGAGCGCCGAGGAGGGCGTGGCGTATTGCGAGCGGTTGTTCGCCGAGGAGCTCGAGGGGCATCGGTTGCTCACGAACAAGTCGGAGTGGATCAACTTTCGGCGGGTGAAGAATGGAACGTGGCACCACGGCAATGTGGTGCTGATTGGCGATGCTGCGCATACTGCGCATTTCTCGATCGGCTCGGGGACGAAGCTCGCGATGGAGGACTCGATCGCGCTTTGTGATGCGCTGCTGAAGCACGCGGAGATTCCGAAGGCGCTGGCGGCTTACGAGGAGGAGCGCTGGGTCGAGGTTGCGAAGCTGCAGAAGGCGGCGGAGACGAGTCAGCGGTGGTTCGAGGAGATCAGGAGATATGCGGATGATCCGCTGCTGCAGCTCACGATGAGCCTGATGACGCGGAGCAAGCGGGTGACGCACGCGAACTTGAAGCTGCGGGATCCGGGGTTCATCGCGCAGGTGGATCGGTGGTTTGCGGAGGCGGCTGGGTGTGACGCCCAGGGTGCTGTGCCGCCGCCGATGTTCACGCCGTTCGAGCTGCGGGGGTTGGTGCTCGAGAATCGGGTGGTGGTCTCGCCGATGTGCCAGTACTCGGCGGAGGATGGCGTGGCCGATGACTGGCATTTGGTGCATTTGGGGAGTCGGGCGATCGGTGGGGCGGGGCTGGTGATCGCGGAGATGACCGACGTGACCAAGGATGGTCGGATCAGCCCGGGGTGCACGGGTTTGTACGACGATCGGCACGTGGCGGCGTGGCGGCGGGTGACCGAGTTCGTGCACGGGAATTCGCGCGCGAAGATCGGGATCCAGCTCGGGCACGCGGGGCGCAAGGGCTCGACCGGGAAGCTGTGGGAGGGCTACGACAAGCCGCTGGCTGAAGGGAACTGGGAGCTCGTGGCACCGTCGGCGATTCCGCTGCATCCGGGGTTGAGCCAGGTGCCGCGGCCGATGACGCGGGCGGACATGGACGAGGTGAAGGCGGCGTATGTCGCGGCGGCCGAGCGGGCGCTGGCGGCGGGGTTCGATTTGATCGAGGTCCACATGGCGCATGGGTATTTGCTGGCGAGCTTCATCTCGCCGCTGACGAACCGGCGCGAGGATGAGTACGGCGGGTCGCTCGAGAACCGGATGCGGTACCCGCTCGAGGTGTTCGATGTGGTGCGGGCGGCGTGGCCGGAGGACAGGCCGATCTCGGTGCGGATCTCGGCGTTCGACTGGGCACCGGGGGGGACTACGGAGGACGACGCGGTGGAGGTCGCGAGGATGCTCCAGCAGCACGGGGCGGACGTGATCGATGTGTCATCGGGGCAGACGGTGCCGCACGAGCGGCCGGACTACGGGCGGATGTTCCAGACGCCGTTCTCGGATCGCATTCGGCACGAGGTCGGGATCCCGACGATCTCGGTCGGGGCGATCCAGGGGTGGGACCACGTGAACACGGTGCTGACGTCGGGGCGCGCGGATCTGTGCGCGCTGGCTCGGCCGCACTTGTTCGATCCGTATTTTACGCTGCACGCGGCGGCAGAGCAGGGGTGGTTCGGGGTGCGGTGGCCGAATCAGTATGGGAGCGGGGCGCCGAAGCCGGCGGATCCGAGGGCGGGGAAGCGGCGGGAGTGAGCACCCTGGCGGGCCAACGGTGGCGGTCGAGCTGGCGCTTGCGCTTCGATGCGGCGGGTGGTGCTCGCGAACCCTGCAAGGGCATCGCTGGTGCCCATCACGAGCCTGGGGCATTCTGCGCTGCGCGCCATGGCTCGGTCCGGGAAGAAGCTCGCGAAAACGAAGGCGTCGGCCGTGGTGGTCGGCTACGAGGATCTCTTCACCGATGTCGTCCGGGTGATCGAGGATGCGCGGCGTGCTGCTGCCCGCTCCGTGAACATCGTGATGACGGCCACGTACTGGCTCGTCGGTCGCCGCATCGTCGAGCAGGATCAAAGAGGCAAGGCACGAGCCGGGTACGGCGAGACGCTCCTCGGGCGCCTCTCGGCCGACCTGACCGCTCGCTTCGGGCGTGGGTTCTCCGTGGATCGCCTGGAGATCATGCGGCTCTTCTTCCAGACCTATCCGGACCCAGGCTCCGAGAAATCCGTGACAGTGTCACGGAAATCGCCGTCCCCGGACGAACCCGCGATGCTGTCACGGGATTTGGGCGCGGTCGCAAGCCACTTCCGGCTGTCGTGGTCGCATTACGCGCTGCTCATCCGAACCCGCTCGCCTCGAGCGCGGGAATTCTATGAGACAGAGGCCCTGCGTGGTGGTTGGACCGTGCGCCAGCTTCGCCGACAGATCGACAGCCAGTTCTATGAGCGCACCGCGCTGTCACGGAACAAGGCTGCGATGCTGCGCAAGGGCTCGATGGCCAAGCCCGAGGATGCGGTCACGCCCGAGGAGGAGATCAAGAGCCCGTACGTGTTGGAGTTCTTGGGGCTCAAGGACGAGTATTCCGAGAGCGATCTCGAGGCCGCGCTGATCAGCCGGCTCGAGTCGTTCCTCCTCGAGCTTGGCGACGACTTCACCTTCGTCGGGCGTCAGCGACGGCTGCGCCTCGACGACGTCTGGTACCGGGTCGACTTGCTCTTCTTCCATCGGACGCTGCGCTGCCTCGTGGTGATCGACCTCAAGCTCGGCAAGCTCTCGCACGCCGACGTCGGTCAAATGCACCTCTACCTCAACTACGCACGCGAGCACTGGGCTCGGCCGGGCGAGAACCCGCCCGTCGGGCTCATCCTCTGTGCGGACAGGCGAGAGGCGGTGGCGCGCTATGCTCTCGAAGGCCTGCCGAACAAGATCCTCGCGTCGGAGTACCTCACGACGCTGCCTCAGGAGGAGACGATCGCCGCGGAGCTCGAGCAGACCCGCCAGGCCATCGAAGAACGGAAGGCGCTGCCTGGGAAGATCCCGGCCGGTGCTGGGGCACGCAAGCGCAAGACGAAGGCGAAGACGAAACGATGAGGCTCAGTGCATGAGGAGCAAGTCGTTGGTGGCTGTCGACACCGTCGACGAGCTCGTGCCGTGACACCGCCGCATTGGCCGGGTCTGGCTCGAGCTCATGGGACAACAAACTGAACCTCTCCGTTTCAGTGGACACCCTCCAACCGGAAACCCGTCGTCGTAGCTGGACAGCGCAGCGTTCCACCACCGGCGCCGCGAGCAATCGAGGATCCAGGGGAGCAGCGCGCAATGGCCGCAGATCGCTTGCGCCTCTACAGCCTGGCCCGGTCCCACAGGCCGAGTTCCTCGGCCGAGCGAAGGCCAGGATTGGCGGTTGTCCGGCCCCTGCGCAGAACTCCTTCGCTCCTGCTACCCGAAGGAGCGTTGTTGATCTACTCTCAAGCGGCCCGCAGGCCTCCACTCATCGATGATTGGGAAGCACCATCGAAAGCTCGTCGACGATCTTGAGGCATGGTTCGACGCAGGACCTCCAGTTTGCATCGTCCAAGGTTTCTCCGGCTCCGGCAAGTCAACAGTCATATTTCCGACCGTTGCCCAGCGTGTCGTGGGGCGGGCCATTATCGTGAGCGTGGACGTGCCAGAATCCAACGAATCACAGCGCGACGACTTGCTGATGGCACTCTCTGAGGAGTTGGCCGCCCACGGGCTCGACCAGCTCGCGACCGCGCTCGATGAGGGAAAGGGTGCGGAACATCTCGAGAGCGAGCTCCAGTCGCTCATGTCCCATCCGATACTACTGGTGCTCGACGAGTTCCAGCGTGCGCTGGGGCCCGACGGCACACCTCACCGGTGGATGTCAAAGCTACTGACCCAGATCGGAAACCGTATTCACTGGCCCGGCAGGGCATTGTTGCTGACCAGTCGCAATCCAACCCCCGGTGATTGGTCTCGGAAGCGCCGGATACTGAGCTTGTCGTCTCTCGATGCAGAGGACGGTCGGCTTCTGCTCGACGAGTTGCTAACCAAGGATGGGCGCGGGGCCCAGGTGCCCGCGACGCAGCGCGATGACGTCGTAGCGTGGACCGATGGCAACCCGCTGGCGCTGGAGCTCGTCGTGTCTGCTCTCGCCGAAGCGCCCCTAGAGGAACTCATTGGGTTGCTCCCCGAGGCTTGGGAACTCCGAGATCGTGAGGTGAGCCCTGAACTACTCAGTCGGCTACATCAGCAGCTCATCCTGAAGGTCACCACCGGCCTTTCCGCGGTAGCGCAGCGGTTTCTCCTGAATCTCTCGGTATTTCGCAAAGCGTTCGACCGGTACGCACTCGATATCGCAGCACCGCAAGGCACAGCCATGGAGGACGTGCGCAGCGAGTTGGTAGCTCGACGACTGTTAACCCACGATGCGGGGTGGTATCGGATCCACCAAGTGGCGCGGGAGGTTGTACGGAGAGGGCACGCAGTTCGGCTTGCGCAGCTCACGGCTTCTCACGGAATGGCCGGTGCTTACTATGCCCGGCACTTCCGCGCGAAGCAGATCGTTGGAGGTGGTCGGCTCGGCGGCGCATTCGTCGAGGCCCGCTACCACTTCGCTATGGCGGGCCGGAGCGCGGAGTTGACAGAACTATCCTCTCGATTCGAAGCGTACCTGTATAGGACGATCGCGGCGACAAGCCCCGTCCCGCGAGATCAGAACGAACTCGAAGAACGCGTAGCTATGCTGGCGGGGCTCCTCAAGCACGAGGGTCCCAAGGGCCTAGAGTACCACCTATCCCGATGCTTCATGGTTCGTGGGCGGACGGGAGATCTGGATCGAGCGTTGCTACATGCCGCCCGTGCCATTGGGCCCAACGCTCCGGCCGATGCATGGGTTCACCATTCGAGAGTTCTGGCTGCCCTCCACAGGCACGACGAGGCCATCGCCATCTTGCGACGAGGCATGCAGCGAATTTCCCCGGATAAAGGGCTGCTTGCGCTCTGCCAGGAGACGGCGCAGCGATTGGCGGCGCTGGGGCGAAGGGACGAAGCATTGGACTTGCTGCGGGAGGGCATAGAGCGCATCCCACCGGACAAGGGTGTGTTTGCGCTATACCGAGAGGCGGCGCAGCAACTCGCGGCGCTGGGACGAGGGGAGGAAGCGGTGGCCTTGCTGCGGGAGGGCATAGAGCGCGTCCCGCCGGACAAGAGTCTGTTTTCGCTATACCAGGAGGCAGCACAGCGCTTGGCGGCGCTGAAACGAGACATCGATGCGGTAGCCCTACTTCGTGAAGGGGTCAGGCGAATCCCAGAGAAGCAAAACCGGCATCGGGTGTTCGAGAGCCTCGTGTATCTGCTCGCTTCACGGCAAAGGGCAGCCGACTTGGACGCGATAGCGAAGGGCAAGGCCAAGATACCTACGAGCGCTCTCGATCGTCGGTTGGCGGGTAGCCTAGCCTTGCTGGTACGAGGCCAATTCCCCTCTGCCGCGCACGCTGCACGTTCGGGTAGTGAGTTGATGCCATACTATATCACTACCCGTACTCTAGAGGCGTGGTGCTGGCTGTGCGATGGCCAGCCAGACCGAGCGAATGCTGCGCTTGAAGCCTTTCCGGGACAACCCCGGTACGAACCCGAGAACAGCCTAACGTGGCTGGCGTGCCTCATTGCCGTCGAGCGTGGTGACGCTCGAGAAGCCGCGCGCTTGTTCGCCGTTTATCGCGGGGTCGCGGACGCCGAAGCACCAACGCGTCAGCAACTGTTGGCGGATCGAATGATGCCCGGCTCGACGCATGCCTACTACTATCCGGTCATCTCGGCGGCCTTCGCCGGCGACCACGCCGACTTGAGCTTGAGTTCTTCCACTCGCCGATCCTCGACGCCCATGCAACCCCTGATAACCTGGGTTCACCTCTCCGACATCCACGCCTCCCATGGCAAAGCCAAGCAGCGATGGGACCAGAAGCTCGTGATGCAGCGGCTGATCGGCGACCTCGCGCAGATCAAGGACCGCGGAGATCCAATCCCCGATCTCATGCTCGTAACCGGCGACCTAGCTTGTCGTGGGGGAGACGAACCCGGTGAATACGACACCGTTCGCAGTTGGCTGAGCCAGGCCGCTCAAGCGGTCGGTTTGTCGCCGTCCAGTGTCTTCCTCGTCCCGGGCAATCACGACGTCAGCTGGAACACCGACGATGGCGATCGCAACCTCGCGCGCCTACGGGACGCCCTCCGAGAGGCTAAGGACGACCTCGACACCGTGCTTGCTCACCCGGGCGATCGCGCGTTGCTGCTCCAACGTCAACATGCCTACCTGATCCTCGCCCAGCAGTTCGCCTCGGAATCAGCGCACCCGTACTGGATGCTTCAGCGATCGATTCGAGGCCTCCGGCTGCGGTTGATCGGTCTCAACACGGCGCTACTCGCGAGAGAACGCGATGCCGGCCACCTCGCCCTCGGCCTGGAGCAGTGGGCTAAGGCCGCGGTGAACGTGCAGCCCGACGAGTTCGTGGTGGTGATGAGCCACCATCCGCTGACGGGCGGCTGGCTGCGCGACCAAAAGGACATGCGGACCCGGATACGTGCCGTGGCCCATGTCTACCTCGCAGGGCACGTGCACGATGCGGAATCCGAGGGTGCCCGTGCGGGCAATGGGGCAGAGATGGTCACAGTCGTCGCCGGGGCCACCCATGCATCGACCGATGAGGACGCATGCCACAGTTACAACCTCGCCGCCGTATGTCGCACGCCAGACGATGGATTGGAACTCCGGGTCTGGCCTCGCGTGTGGTCAGAAAAGGCTCAGCAGTACCGTACCGACACGAGTGGAGTTCAGGACCGAGAACATTTCGCGGTCCATCCTCTACGATGGCGAGAGAATTGTGGAGCCAGTCCATGAGCCTGCGAACTCTAACTGGTGTCATGACCTCATGCAGCTCTCGCAGCAGCGACCGACGAAGGAGCACTGGCTGCTCAGGACTCGGGAGACAACATGACCCGATCGACGGATCATGACAGAGGGCAGCCAGGTTACCCCGACTGCCCTCGTTTCCTCGCATTTGGTGGAGGCGCCGGGAGTCGAACCCGGGTCCGGAAGCCTTCGTATGGTGCGTCTACGTGCGTAGTCGGCAGACTTGATCTCGACCCCCGGCACGCGCACCGACACGCGATCCAGGCGTCCAGCCCCTTATCTCACCGCGACGCCGAGGCGCTCGTCGCGGCCAGCCCATGTGTCTGCGCCCTCGCCCTACTCGGGCTCCTCGAAACGAGAGCGTGTCACCTGGTTAGGCGACGGCGGCCAGGAGGCCGTAGTTGCTGTCGTTGGCAACTGTGGTGCGTCGTCCATTTTTTGACACGGCTGGTCGACCCCCGCGGCACGCTGCTTCCATTCTCTGTACCCCCGTCGAAACCGTGACACCCCCGTGTGATTCGTCGCTGCTCGGCGCCAGCTGGCCCGACGGGCACCCGCTAGCGTTGACAAGGATTATGGTTCGCTCCACCACGCCGCGCAAGCCAGAGCTGAGTAGGCGCTCGGGTGGCGCGCTCCACGAGTTCGGGGCTGGGTCGGGTCGACGCCTCGTACGGCGAGCATTGGGCACACCACGACGCCGAGCATGGCTAGGCCTGAAGTAAGCGCATGACTATGCCGCTGCCCCAGGCCGCGGCATCTGCGAATAGCGACCGATGCTGCGATCGTGACGCCGGCTACGTTTGCGGTGGCTGTGGTTGGTGCGGGTATGTCGATGGCGCTCAGGGAGCCCGGGTCGATGCTCACGAGCGTTGCCGGTTGCAGCTCACGACGTGCGAGTGCCTCTCGACGTGGGCTCGAGATCTCCCAGGCCGGGCTGCGAGCCACTCAGGTCTCGAGCGCCCTGTGTGCTCGCAGCATCTGCTCGGCAAAGCGGTACGTGCCGAGGAACCCGACGTGGAGCTGTCGAGCCGTGGAGACAATCTGTGCGGCGACGTCGACGAGGGCCCGTCGGAATCGCTTCCACTCCCAGCGCGAGACCTCCTCGGGCAGCACCCCGCGATGAGATTCTCCTGGTCGCAGCGCTCGTAGGTCTGGTCGAGCACGTCCTCGGCCGACCACTCGGTAGGGAGGTTGGTGACGATGTAGCGATACCGGACCTGGTGCCACAGCTCTCGCTGGTTGAGCGGCCCCTCGTGGATCTCGAGGTTCTGCTTGCGGATGACTGCAGTATCGCCATGTCCTCCAAGCAGGTGCTGCCCACGTGGAGCATCAGTGCCTGCGCGATGACGTGGCTGGTGAGGAACGTGGCTCGAAGGCATCTATCCGCCATAGACTGAAACCGATCATCGAATTCCTCGGCGAATCGACCCTCACTCACTCACCCTTCCGGCGCCAGCGCCTGCACCACGTGAACCCCGAGCCCCGGCAGCCAGTGCAGCGACAGGCCCTTGGCGCGGAGCTCCACCGCGTCCACGTAGTCCTGCATACGCTCGGTCGTAGCGCAGAGCTCGGCCGGCACCACCAGCACCTCGGTTCGCTCCATCGTGCGCAGCTCCTCGAGCACCGTACGGAGCGCCTCTTCATCCCCCTCGCGCACGGCCCGGTACGGCGACTTGAACATGCCCTGCATGGCCTCCTGCTTGGCGAGCACCTCGCTCCAGCGCGCGAGCGCGGCCTTCCCCGCAGCACGCGGCACCAACACGATCACCGCGCCGCCAAACACATCCGGCGGCCGCGGCAACCCCTTGCCCCCACCGAACACCCCAAGCAGCAGCGCGGTCTGCTCCCCAGTAGCCCCACCATCGAAGGCGATCCTCGGCACGCCGGCCTCCACCGCATCGCCGAGCACCAAGCGAGCCTCATGCCCTCGCGCGCGCAAGAGGCTCGCATAGAGCGCAGCCCAGCTCTCCGAGAGCGCCGAAGGCCGCTTCACGTGCACATCGATCGCCTTGCCCACCTCGGCCATCGGCGCCGCAGGATCGGGCCGCGGCACGTCCTTCGCCGGTTCCGCCGTCGGCGACAGCCCCAGCGCCACACGCAACGCCACATCGCGCGACACCCCTGGCGGAGGCTCAGCAGCAATCCGCGGCTCGATCCCCGCCCCCTGCAATCCCGCAAGCGTCCCTTCATCGAGCGTCCCAAGCACCTCCACGCTCTCCACCCCCGAACGCTCATCCGGAATCGAGACCGACCGCAGCGCCCGCGGCAGCTCCGGTGCAATCGCAATCACCCGCACTCCCTCCCACCCCTCGCCAAATTGCGCCGACCACAGCGCCAGCGTCCCGCCCGCACCTTCCCCTGCCACGATCACCGGAGCCCCCCGCACCGGCAACCCCCGCCGCGCATACTCCACGATCCTTCGCAGCCCATCCGACGCCGCCGACAGATCCTCCTCGAGCGTCGCCGGCCACCCCCAGCGCTCGACCAGCCACCCCCCACGCGCCACCGTCCGATGCGGCGGCTCCACCACGATCACGGCAGCCTCACTCCCCACCGCGAGCCTCCACCGCAGCACCGCATCACTCGCACGCTGCTCGTCGTCCCCAAGCCACACCAACAACGGCCACCCCTCCGCCGGCACCGGCCCCGCAGGCACGTGCAGCCGGTACTTCAACGTCCCCGGCAGCACCACCTCCAGCAGATCCCCCGAAGGCCCAACCGCATACGCCTGCGCATACACCACGAAGTCCGCCAGCTCCGGCGCCGGCTCGACCCGCGCCAGATCCGTCGTCGGCACCACCGTGATCGTCGCGAGCCCCAGCTTCGGCGCCCGCCGCTTCACCTGCGCCACCGTCCCGTCGTGCCGCTCCACATGGAACGCCCCCACCACGTGCAGCACCGCATGCCCAGGCCGAGCCTCCTTCGCCCGCACGATCGATTCCGCCATTGTGTTGTCCCAGACGTTCTGCACCGAGTACGTGCGATCCCCTCCGCTCCCCGTCCCATGCCCGCGGATCGCCCGATCCACCCGAGCCCAATACGCATCGCTCGCAGGAAACACCTCCGCGGGCAGCGACTCGGGATGCTCCGCGAGCGCCTCGGCATACTTCTCGGCCCCCAGCGCCGCCGTGCGCAGCACGGGCCGCGGCGTATTGGCGGCGACCACCGGCAGCTGCTTCTCTCGCGCCGTCTCCACCAGCGGTCGATAGTCCGGCCGATAGTTCCCCCACGGCCGCGCCTCCGCCAGGAACGTCGCTTCGTCGATCTTCCCCGCGAGATACCGATCGAGCACGCCCTGCACGTCGCGCTCGAACATCTCCATCGACAGCACCACCTTGCCCTCGCGGCGCTTCACTAGCCCCTCGAGCACCGCATGCTCGAACCGGTGCGTCGCGTCGTCGAGGTGCGTCTCGCCGAGCAGCACCACGTCGCGCTTCGCCAGCTCGTCGAGCATCGAGCCGAGCGACCGCTCGCGTCCCTTCGCGTCGAAGATCCTGAGCTCATTCTCGAGCACCCCCGCCTCGCTCGCCGCCTTCGCTCCCGACTCCGCCGGACACTGCACGCCAGCCCGCCCCTCGGGCTCGACCGTGCCCGCTCCGGGCCGGCACCCACTCCCGGCGAGCACCAGCGCCAGCACCGAAGCGAACGAAGCACGGTTGAGGTGACTGCCGATCGAGCGCACGCCTCCTCTTACCCGACCCACCCGCCGCCGTCAGCCGTCAGCCGTCACCCCCGAGGAATCGCCGCATCCACCAGCGTCGGCGACAGCACCCGCACCAGCTCCGCCGGCTTCATCTCCACCAAGAACCCCCGCTTGCCCCCGTTGATGTAGATCACCGGCAGCTCCGCGATGCTCGCCTGCATGTAGATCGGCATCGCCCGCCGCGTACCGAACGGCGACGTACCGCCTATCTGATACCCACTGTGCTTGTCCGCGACCGCCGGCTCGCACGGCTTCATCGTCTTCACCCCGAGCAACCGCGCGAGCGCCTTGGTCGACACCTCGTGATCCCCGTGCATCAGCACCACGAGCGGCCGCTTCTCCTCGTCCTCCATCACGAGCGTCTTGATCACCTGGTGCTCGTCGACCCCGAGGCTCGCAGCGCTGTGTCGCGTCCCCCCGTGCGCCTCCCAGTCGTAGAGATGCGGCGTGAAGCCCACGCGAGCCTCACGGAGCACACGGATCGCCGCGGTCACGGGCACCTTGTCCTTGGCCACCACCGCGAGCATGCCAAACCCCGAGCCCAGCCCACTGGAGGCCGAATGTAGGACATTTCGGGCATTCTGCGCACCCCGCGCCGCTCTCCCGCGTGCCGCCAGGCTCGCCCTCCTGCCGGCCAACCCCACTCCCAGCCCCTCCGCGAGCCCTCAATCCCCCAGAATTTGACCACCGCGGCCGCTCGGCGAACGATGAGGGAGATGCGACGACGGCTCGCGAGCAGCCTCACGGCTCTCTACGTAGCGGCTTGCTCGTACGCCCAGAGCCCGCCCCCCGCCGAGGGCACCTCGGTGGGCCCCGAGTCGGCGGCTGCACGCGCGGCCGCAACGCTCCACGGCACCACCGCTGCCGCGACCGCCCGCCCGCTCGAGCCGATCACGACCGAGGCCAGCGAGCTCGCCCATGCCCGCGCCCAGGCGCGGCTGCTCTCCAACGGCGAACGCCTCCCCACGCTCCTGCCGGTGCCCGCCGATCTCCCGCCGCCGCCGCCCGTGCTCTACGTGGGCCTGTCCGCGCCCACGGGAGACGAGCCCGATGTTCCCGGTACGCTCGCGTTCGATCCCCTCGATCCCGCGGCCGTGCCCCTCGATCCCCTCGATTCCCTCGATCTCGATCCCCCGCCCGCGCCTACGACCCTCGATCCCGCCCCGCCCGAGCCCACCACGCCCGGCCTCATGCCCGGCTTCTTCGTCCCGGTCGTCGATCCCTCCCAAGGCCCCGCGCTCGCCTCGTTCCACGCCGCGCTGCAGGCCCTCGCCGAGGGTCGCGATCCCGACGGCAAGGTCCGCGTCGCCATGTACGGCGCCTCGGGCACGGCGGCCGACATCTCCGTGGGCTACCTCCGCACGTATCTCCAGGCGCGCTTCGGCGACGGCGGCCCGGGCTTCGTCCCGCTCGTCCCGCTGAGCAAGTGGTACCGCCACAGCGAGGTCACCGTCGCGGCCTCCAAGGGCTGGAAGAAGGAGCACGCCCAGATCTTCAAGGGCCGCCGCGACGGCCTCTACGGCCTGCTCGGCGCCTCGTTCACCGCCACCGCCCGCAAGCAGTGGACGGAGGTGCGCCCCAAGGACGGCTCGAGCTCGTGCGAGGGCATCACCCAGGCCGAGCTGTTCTTCCTCCGTCAACCGGGAGGAGGCTCGTTCTCGCTCGTAATCGACGGCGGCCCCGCGCAGCGGGTCAGCACCGCCGGCGAGGCGATCGAGCCGGGCTACCACGCGCTCGATCTACCGCCCGGCCCGCACACCGTGCGCATCGAGACGCTCGACCAGGCCGAGGTGCGCGTGTTCGGGGTCGTGCTCGAGCGCCAGGACCCGGGCGTGGTCGTCGACGTGCTCGGCATCGATGGCACCCGCGGCCGCAACCACCTCGAGTGGAAGGAAGCGGTGTGGGCCGACAACCTCCGGCGCCGCGCCCCCGACCTCTATACGCTCTCGTACGGCACCAACGAGTCGGTCGACGCGGGGCTCTCGATCCCCGTCTATGCCGAGGACCTCCGCGAGCAGCTGCGCCGGTTCCGGCGCGTGCTGCCCGAGGCGAGCTGCGTGCTGCTCGGCCCGGTCGACTTCCCGATCGTCGAGAAGGACCGGATCCTGCCGCGCCCCGTGCTGCGCGAGATCGTCGAGGCGCAGCGCCAGGTGGCCGCCGAGGAGGGCTGCGGCTTCTGGGACGGCATCGCCTTCATGGGCGGCGAGCTGTCGATGCCGGCGTGGGTAACCTCCACTCCGCCGCTCGCCCGCAAGGATCACCTGCACTACACACGGCGCGGCGGCGCTCGCAAGGGCATGGCGCTGGCCGACGCCCTCATGCTCGGCTTCGACGCGGCGGGCCACCCGCTCGAGCCCGCGGGCGCTCCCGAGGCGCTCCTGGTCGGTTCCCGCGCCACACCGTAGCGAACGGGCCCTCGAGATCGATGACGAGGCGACTTGCGCAATTTGCGCAAATCACGCCGGTGGAGCTTGGCGGAATGCACGGATGCCGGTAAATGATGGGCTCCGCCGTGGCCCACCGCGACTTCCTTCCGATCCTGGCTCTTCGACTCGTGACCGCTCGCCAAAATATCGCGCTCTCGTTGCTCTTGCTCGCGGGCTGCGACTCGCCCGCGGAGGCCAGCGCGGTCGAGACGTCCACGCCTGCGCCTGCGTCGGCGGTGCGCGTGGCGGCCGAGCAGGAGCCGCGCGCGTCGAGCTACTCGCTGAGCATGGCCGGCGGGGGCGTCGAGCGGAGCGCCGAGGTCGAGCGTGCAGGCGGGGGCTCCGGCGGCTCGGCGGGTCTCAGCGGCTCCGCCTTCAGCGTGGCGCTCACCCACGATGCCGAGGGCGTGCCGTTTCCCGATCCCTCGCGGGTGACCGCGACGCTGCCGGCCGATCACCCGCCGGCCGAGCCGCGCGAGTTCCAGCCGGTCGAGGATCCCAAGGGTACGCTCGTGTCGTTCTACGAGGCGCTCGGTCGCACCGACGCCAAGCAGCCCGGCGCGATCACCCGAATCACCCACCTCGGTGACTCGTCGATCGGCCACGACGGCCTGCCGCATGCGATCCGCACGCGCATCCAGGATCGCTTCGGCGACGGCGGGGCGGGCTTCGTGTTGATCGATCGCGCGGCGATCAACGGCAACTACGGCACCAAGGTCGCGACGATTGCCACCACCACCGCGTGGGAGGCGTGCCTCGTCACCAACCTGTGCAAGCGCGATGGTCGCTATGGCCTCGGCGGGCACACGTTCTGGGCCAGCAGCGAGGCCAGCAGCTCGGTCTCCACCCTCACCAAGGGGCCCTACGGCACCACCGCCTCGCACGTGGAGCTGTGGTACCTCGCGCAGCCGCGGGGCGGTCGCATCAAGCTCAAGGTCGATCGCGAGGAGCCCGAGGTCCTCACCACGCTGGCCGACGCGCCCGAGGATCGCTGGCACGTGGTCGACGTGGAGCCCGGCGAGCATCGCATCACCATCTCCGCCGGCGGCGGCGGCCAGGCTCGCGTCTACGGGCTCGTGCTCGAGACCGACGGGCCCGGCGTGGTGTGGGAGTCGGTGAGCTGGATCGGCGCGTTCACCAAGCGCCTCAACGGCTTCGATGCCGACCACATCGCCGGGCAGATCGAGCACCGCGCCGCCGACCTCTTGGTGCTCAACTTCGGTGGCAACGACCTGCGGCGCCTGGTCGGCGGCAGCGTCACCCCCGAGGAGTACACGCAGGAGTACGGCGAGGCGCTCGATCGCCTCAAGGCCAAGCGGCCCGAGCAGCCCTGCCTGGTGGTGGGGGTCATCGACCACGGCAAGTCCGGCAGCTACACCGTCGCACCCGAGGTCGTCGACACCATGATCGACACGCAGCGCACGCTCGCGTTCGACCATGGCTGCGCCTTCTTCGACACCGTGGCGGCCATGGGGGGCGCGGGCTCGCTTCGCAAGTGGCGCGAGCGCTCGCCGGCGCTGGCCGAGCCCGACCTCAAGCACCTCAACAACCGCGGCCGGGACCTGATGGGGAAGCTCATGTACCAGGCGCTGGTGGCCGGCTACGAGTCGCACCGCCGGCGTGCAGCGCCCTGAGCCCAGCGCCTGGCTGGGCGGCTCGGGAGCAGCTTCCGTCCTGGTGTGATTGCGGCGGTCGGTCACCGCGGTCACCTTTGATGCATGGCTTGCTCTTCTCGCTCATTCCTCTCGCTATTCCTGCTGGCCTCGGGCTGCCTTGGTGACGCGCCCGGCGTCGGCACCGGCATCCCAGACCCCACCTCGTCGTCCGACTCGGGCTCCGAGACCGGGAGCTCCGACACCCTCGACCCGGATTCCACGAGCGCCACCACCGGCGAGGAGGGCTTCACCGAGATCTGCGACGGCTCCGAGCGCCTGCGCCTGGCGATGGTGCTGGGTGGCGGCGGCTTGGTCGCCAACGAGCTCGAGCGCGAGATCGGCTTCTACTACCTCTACGTGCTCGGGACCTGCGAGTACTTCGCGCTGCCGGCCGATGCCGACTTCGAGTGGCCCGACGCCCACACGGGCGTGATCGACCCCGCCACCGCGGAGGAGCTCTCGCGCGCGCTCGACTACGGCGGGCTCGCCGAGATCGCCGGCTCGTGGGGCAGCGAGGGCGTGTCCGACGGCAGCACGCTGCTCGTCTCCGACGGCGTCCACACCATGGCGTGCTACGCCGGCTGCGAGCAGGGCCCCGAGGGCGCCCGCGCGCTGTGGTCCGAGCTGTCCTGGATCGACATGCTGTGGGCCGAGGGCGAGGCGTACGCGGGGCCGCTGCGGGTCTCGGTGATCGGCTGGGCCGATTCCACGCTCAACGAGCTCGGGGAGCCGTGGCCGCTGCCGGCGATCGATCCGTGGTCGATCGCCATCGACGGCAACGTCGATCCGGCGCCCGAGGCGGGCCAAGGGGTGCTCATCGACGACGAGGGGCAGGTGGCCACGCTGCGGGAGCTTCGCCGGCAGTACCGCGAGGACGACCTGCCGCCGGGCGTTCCCAACGCGCTCGAGGTCTACGGGCACCTCACGTTCGAGGCCGCGGGCGGTCAGGACATCTTTCAGGTCTGGATGCGCGACTCGCTTCCGCTCGAGGACGAGATGGGCCTCATCCCGCTGCCACCGGCCGAGTAGGGCGTTCTAGCCGCCCGCCTTCGCCTCGTCGCGGAGCACTCGCTTGAGGATCTTGCCCGTGGCGCCCTTCGGCAGGGCGTCGCGGAGCTCCACGATCCGCGGGTACTTGTACGCGGCGAGGCTCTGCTTGCAGTGCTCGATGATGTCCTCGACGGTGGTCGTTTGCCCGGGCTTGAGCGCGATCACGGCCTTGATCTCCTCGCCGTGGCGCTCGTGCGGCACGCCCACCACTGCGGCCTCGGCCACGGCCGGGTGGGCGTAGAGCACCTCTTCGACCTCGCGCGGGTACACGTTGAAGCCGCCGCGGATGATCATGTCCTTCTTGCGATCGACGATGAAGTAGAAGCCCTCGTCGTCGCGCGTGGCCACGTCGCCGGTCTTGAACCAGCCGTTTTGGATCGCGGCCTCGTTGGCTTCGGGCTTGTTGTAGTAGCCCTTCATCACGTTGGGGCCGAAGATCCAGATCTCGCCCGGCACGCCCGACTCGCTCACATGGTTGCCCGCGTCGTCGACCAGGCGGAATTCCACGTCTTCGATGGGTAGGCCGATGCTGCCCGGCTTCTTGGGGCGCTCGAGCTGGTTGAAGCTCGCCACCGGCGAGGTCTCCGACAGGCCATAGCCCTCGAGGATGTTGACGCCGTACTTCTCGTCGAACGCCTTCATGACCTCGACCGGCATCGCCGAGCCGCCCGAGATGCACCGCTGCAGGCTCCCGAGCTCGTAGCGGGCCGCCTCGGGGTGGTGCAGCAGCGCGAAGTACATCGTGGGCACGCCGGCGAACAGCGTGACGCGGTGCTCCTGCATGAGCCGCAGCGCGTCGTCGGGCGTGAAGCGGGGCAGCAGCACCAGCGCGCCGCCGGTGCCGAGCACCGCGTTCTGCAGCACCGTCTGCCCGAAGCTGTGGAACAGCGGCAACGTCACGAGCGCCACCGTGTCGGTGGACATCCCGAGCAGCTTCGAACGCGAGTAGAGCGCGTTGTAGAACAGGTTGAAGTGGGTGAGCTCGGCGCCCTTGGGCTGCCCCGTGGTCCCCGAGGTGTAGAGGATGACCGCGGTGTCGTCGGGCTGGGTGGGCGGCAGATCCTCGACCGGGCTCGCGCCGGCGATGAGGCTCATCATGTCGTAGGCGCCCGGCACGGTACCCGAGGCGGTGGGGGTGGCGCTGGCCACCACGAGGTGTCGGCAGTGCTCGACGCGATCGAAGCCGGCGCGGCCGGGCTCGAGCATGCCCTCCCACACCACCAGCGCCACCGAGTCGGAGTCGCGCAGGTGGTAGGCGACCTCGTTGGCGGTGAGCAGCACGTTGAGCGGTACCACCGGGCAGCCCGCGTACTGGGCCCCGAAGTACGCGATCACGAACTGCGGCACGTTGGGCAGCATCAGCGCCACGTGCTTGCCCGGCTGCACCCCGAGGCCGAGCAGCGCGCCGGCGAAGCGCCGCGCCGCGCCGTCGAGCTCGCGGTAGGTGATCCGGCGCTCGCCGATGATCACGGCGACGCGGTCGGGGTGGTTGCGAGCAGAGCTGCGGATGATCGAGGCGAGGTTGAGGCTCATGCGGGCGCTCCTGGCAGGCCGAGGCGAGGGCACGTGAGCATACGATGGCTGCCGCGCGCCGTGCCGCTGCGGATGGCCGAGGTCCGCCCGGCCGCGCTGGAGCGCCGGAGCGCCGGGCGAACGGTTTTCCGTGCCCGGCCCGCCTGCTACGATCCCCCACGCGATCCGGCGCGTCGGCTCGACCGCGGCCCTGCGGCGACGACGGCCTGGACTCCAAGGCCGCCCGTGCCCGACCTCGACGACGCCTCCCTCCTCTCCGAGTTCCCTCCGGTCTCCCACGAGGCCTGGCGCGCGCGTGTGGAGCGGGAGCTCGGCCGACCGGTGACGAGCCTCGACGCGAAGACGGTCGAGGGGCCCACGCTGCGGCCGCTCCATACCGCCGAGGACGGCGAGCCGGGGCCGCGGCCGCCCGCGCGGGCGCCGGGCTGGACGATCGCGCTCGAGTACGCAGAGCGCGAGCCCGCGGCGCTCGCGAAGGCGCTGCGCTGCGATGCGGGGCGCGGGCTCGAGGCGGCGTGGGTGGAGCTGCACGGTGAGCTACGGGCCAACGCGCGGGTCGGAGGCGAGTGTCCCGGCACGGTGCTCGCCCTCGCGGATCTGCCGGCGCTCGTGGCCGCGGCCGGATCCGGCGTGGCGCTGTGTCTCGATGCGGGGCTCGGTGCGCCCGCGCTCGCGCGTGCGCTGCTCGAGGCGCGGGGCGGCGGCGAGGGTCCGGCCGATGCGGTGCTCTGCGATCCGCTCGCCACGCTCGCCGCCACGGGGAGCCTCGGGGCGACGCTCGAGCTCGCGTACGCGAGGCTGGCCGAGACCACGCGCGAGGCCGCGCGGCGGCGGCCGTCGATGCGTACGATCCTCGCCGATGCGGTGCCCGTGCACGACGCGGGCGGATCGGCCGAGCAGGAGATCGCGTTCGCGATCGCGGCGGGCATCGAGCACCTGCGGCGCCTCGCAGACCATGGTGTGTCGGCGGACGCCGCCGTGCCGCACATGGTGCTGCGCATGGCGGTGGGCAGCGATCTGCTGATCGAGGTGGCCAAGCTCCGCGCGGCGGCGCGGCTGTGGGCGCGCGTGCGGGCGCACGCGGGGGCTGGTGAGGGGGCGCCCACTCCCGTGTGGGTGCGCTCGTCGTGGCGTGCGAGCACGCGGCGTGATCCCTGGGTGAACATGCTGCGCGGCAGCGTGGCGGGCTTCGCCGCGGTGGTGGGGGGCGCCTCGATGATCGCGGTGCAGCCGCTGACCGAGGCGCTCGGCGAGCCCGATGACGACGCGCGGCGCTGGGCGATCGGCACGCAGCAGATCCTGCGCGGCGAGGCGCACCTCGGGGCGGTGGATGATCCCGCGGCCGGCAGCTGGACGTTCGAGGCGCTCACCGACGCGCTGGCGCGCGGCGCCTGGGAGCACGCGCGTCGCTGGCTCGCGGGCGGCGACGTGGGGGCGATGATCGAGCGCGGGATCATCCAGGCCGAGATCGCCGAGCGGGCCGCCGCGCGGGCGCAGGCGCTGGCCACGGGTGGCGCGGTCGCCATCGGCACCACGCTGCAGCCGCTGCTCGACGAGCGCCGGTTGGAAGTAGAGCCCGTGGTCGTGGCGCGATCGGTGGTCGAGGATCACCCCACCGCGACCGCGCTTCCCTTGCCGCGCCGGCGTGCAACCGAGCCGTTCGAGGCGCTGCGCGACCGTACCGATGGAGTGGCTGCGGCCGGCGGTCGCCCTCGCGCCGCGCTGGTGCCGGTGGGCGATGTGAACAAGGCTCGCCCGCAGCTCGACTTCGGCCGCAACTTCCTCGCCGTGGGCGGGTTCTTCTCGCAGACCTTGGCGCCCGAGGCCGAGCCGCCGCCCGACGTGGGCCTCTACGTGCTCTGTGCCGCTCCCGAGGTGCTCGCCGAGCACGGGCCCGCGGTTGCGCGGCGGCTGCGGGACGCCGGCGCGCGCAAGGTGCTGGTCGCCGGCCGCCCCACCGACGCGCTGCGCGAGGCCGGCGTGCACGACTTCGTGTACCGCGGTCGCGACGTGCTGGCGCTCTGGTCCATGCTGCACGCCGAGCTGCTGCCCGCGGTGGCCGAGGAGGTTCGGTCATGAGCGCGCTGCCCGATTTCTCCGCGCTCGACTACGAGGCGCTCTTGCAGGGTCCGGCGTCCGCAGCGGCCGAGCCACCGCCCGCGGAGCCCTGGACCACGCCCGAGGGTCTGCCGATCCGCTCGCGCTACGGTGTGGCCGATCGCCCCGACCTCGCGCAGCTCACCACCATGCCCGGCTTCCCGCCGTACCTGCGCGGGCCGTACCCCACGATGTACGTGCAGCAGCCGTGGACCATCCGGCAGTACGCGGGCTTCTCCACCGCCGAGGCGAGCAACGCGTTCTACCGCCGCAACCTCGCGGCGGGGCAGATGGGGCTCTCGGTCGCGTTCGACCTCGCCACCCACCGCGGCTACGACTCCGACCACCCACGGGTGGCCGGTGACGTGGGCATGGCCGGGGTGGCGGTGGACTCGATCCTCGACATGCGGATCCTGTTCGACGGGATCCCGCTCGATCGCATGAGCGTGTCGATGACGATGAACGGCGCGGTGCTGCCGATCATGGCGCTCTTCATCGTGGCGGGGCAGGAGCAGGGCGTGCCGCCGGAGCGGCTCAGCGGGACGATCCAGAACGACATCCTCAAGGAGTTCATGGTCCGCAACACCTTCATCTATCCGCCGGGGCCATCGATGCGGATCGTGGGGGACATCTTTGCCCATACCGCGGAGCGCATGCCCAAGTGGAACAGCATCAGCGTCTCCGGCTATCACATGCAGGAGGCGGGAGCGACCGCCGACCTCGAGCTCGCCTACACGCTCGCCGATGGGCTCGAGTACGTGCGCACCGGCATCGCCGCGGGCCTGCCGGTCGACAAGTTCGCGCCGCGGATCTCGTTCTTCTGGGGCATCGGCATGCACGCGTTCATGGAGGTCGCCAAGCTCCGCGCGGCACGGATGCTGTGGGCCAAGCTCCTGAAGGGGGTGGGGGCGAAAGACCCCAAGTCGCTCGCGCTTCGTACTCACTGCCAGACGTCGGGCTGGAGCCTGGCGGCGGCCGATCCGTACAACAACGTGGCGCGCACGTGCATCGAGGCGCTCGCGGCGGTGCTCGGGCACACGCAGTCGCTGCACACCAATGCGTTCGACGAGGCGCTCGCGCTGCCTTCTGATGCGTCGGCTCGGATCGCTCGAAATACGCAGCTCTTGCTGCAGCACGAGGCGGGAGTCACCCGCTGCATCGATCCGTTCGGCGGCAGCCACTATGTGGAGGCGCTCACCGACGCGCTCGCCCGCAAGGCGTGGGCGCTCATCGAGGAGATCGAGGCGATGGGCGGCATGGCCAAGGCGATCGAGCAGGGGCTGCCCAAGCGGAGGATCGAGGAGGCGGCCACGCGCACGCAGGCGAGGATCGACGCGGGGCTGCAGCCGCTGGTGGGAGTGAACTGCTTCCGCGTGGAGGACGAGCCGCCGATCGAGGTGCTCAAGATCGACAACCGTGCGGTGCGGGAGGCCCAGATCGCGAGGTTGGAGCAGCTTCGTGCGACGCGGGACGCAGCGGCGGTGCAGGAGCGGCTGCAGGCGCTCACGCGGAGCGCCGAGACGGGGGAGGGCAACCTCCTCGCGCTCTCGGTCGAGGCCGCGCGCGCAGGCGCGACGGTGGGCGAGATCTCGAGCGCGCTCGAGAAACCATGGGGGCGTTACGTGCCACAGCAGAGCTCGATTGCGGGGGTGTACCGGCAGGAGCGCGCCGAAGATGGAGCGCTCGCGAAGGTGCTCGAACGCGTGGAGCGGTTCGCCGGCGCCGAGGGCCGTCGGCCGCGGCTGCTCGTCGCCAAGATGGGGCAGGACGGCCACGATCGCGGGGCCAAGGTGATCGCCACGGGGTTTGCCGACATGGGCTTCGATGTCGACATCGGGCCGCTGTTCCAGACGCCGGAGGAGACCGCGAGGCAGGCGGTGGAGAACGATGTGCACGTGGTGGGGATCAGCTCGCTCGCGGCGGGGCACCTGACGTTGGTTCCGCAGCTGCGCGCTGCGTTGGCAGCGGAGGGGCGGGGGGACATCGTGGTCGTGGTGGGCGGGGTGGTGCCGCCGCAGGATCACGAGGCGCTGCGGGGGATGGGGGTCGCGGAGATCTTCGGGCCGGGGACGGAGCTGACCGACGCGGCGATGCGAGTGCTCGATGCGATCGAAGCGGCGCTCGGGGGGTAGGGCAGCACGAAGCGCTCAGTGTGACGCGCGCGCAGCCAACCAGGCATCGATGTCGTCTGCCCGCGCCTTGGCCCCGAGGGCGAGGTAGTCCTCGCGTGCACGCCGGGCGGTGCTGACCACCAGCGCCTCGTCGCGGCCCGCCTGCGCGAGCGCCTTGGCCAGATCGAAGCGGATGTCAGAGTCGTCGATCTCCTCGCCCTCGCCGGCCTTGAGCCGAAGCGCACGCTCGAGCGTCGCGATCGATTGCTCGGTCCGGCCGAGCTTCAGCAGCACCACGCCCATCGGGTGTAGCGAGGCTCGGACCTCGGGCGACTCGGGGCCGAGCACCTTCGTGCGGATCGCGAGGCCTCGCTCGACGAGCGGTAGGGCAGCCTCCTTGTCGGCGAGCTCGACCTGGCAGAGCGCATAGTTGCTGAGCACCTGCGCGAGGAACACGTGATCGGGCCCCAACAGGCGCTCGTAGATCTCCGTGGCCTCGCGAAAGTACGGGATCGCCTCCGCGCAGCGCCCGAGGAACATCATGCTGAGGCCGATGCCTCCGAGCGACTGTGCCACCTCGATGTGATCGGAGCCGAACGCCTTGCGCCGGATCGCCATCGCACGACGGTCGTACGCGATCGCAGCATCGAAGTCGCCGAGGTCGCGGGCGAGCACGCCGAGGTTGTTGAGTGGTAGCGCCAGACGGAAGTGCTCGGGCCCCAGCGCTCGCTCCCAGTTGGTCAGCACCTGCTCGAGCAGCCGTTGCCCCGCCTCCAGGTCGCCCAGCGTGATCTTCACCGACGCGAGGTTGTTGAGCGGCATCACGGCGTCGGGGTGCTCGGGGCCGAGCGCCCGCTCCCACGCCTGGTGCGCCTGCTCGAACGCCTCGCCGGCCTCGGCGACCCGCCCTTCACGGAACCGCACGTTGCCGAGGTTGTTGATCGCGCGCGCGACCTGGGCCGACTCGGGGTCGACCTCGCGCAAGCGCACGAGCGACTGCTCGTAGTCCTGCTCGGCCTCGGGGTAGCGGCCCAGGCCCTCCATCGCGTTGCCCCGCACGCCCATCAGTCGCCCGAGCAGCTCCGGCGGATCGCCGATTCGGTGGATCGCGGCCTCGGCGTGGCGGGCCCACTCGAGCGCCTCTTCGTAGCGCTTGAGCTGCTGCCCCAAGAGGTACACGAGCTCCACGGTCACTCGCGCGGTCAGCCGATCGTAGGCCTCCGAGGAGGCCAGGTGAGCGGCCGACTCGAGGGTCGCGACGGCCTCGTCGTGACGGCCGGCTCGACCCTGCAGCGTGCCGAGCAGAAACAGGCTCTCGGCCCGCGAGGGCTCGTGTCCCAGCGCCCGCGCCTGCTCCACCAGCACCTCGGCCTCCGCCAGGCCCTCGGCGTACGATCCCGCCGCCAGGCGAGCCTCGACGCTCGCCATGCGCGACTGTAGCGCGAGCACCTGCGGCTCGAGCTCGGTGCTCTCGGGCGATCGCGTGCCCGGGCTCGCGCTCACGTCGCAGCCCTCGCTCGGCGCCAGCTCGGAGACCGCCGCGACCGCGTGCTGCACGATCTCGGGGCTTGCGGTGGTGAGCACCTCGGTGAGGGCATCGAGCTCCCGCCGGCGTCGCTCGAGGCACGCCACCATGGGCTCGCCGTCCGCGGAGGGCCGCGGGGTGAGGCCGAGGCGCGTGCGGCATGCCGCCTGGTGTTGGTCGAGCCACGCGCCCGCGTAGGCGTCGAGCCGGGGCTCGATCCGCGACCAGGCGGCCGCGGCGTAGGGTTCGGTGCTGCCGGCGAAGGCCGAGGCGACCGACGCTCGGCGCTCGGAGTCCCACGCCGAGCCGAGCGCCGAGGAATCGCGCGCGCACGGAGCCTCGGTCGCCGGTCCCGACACGAGCAAGAAGAGCCCTCCGAGCGCCAGCACGCCCCCGACCGCGAGCGCGGTGGCCCTGCGGCGGCGGGTCTGGCCGAGCGCTCGCGAGAGCGCCCCTAGCAGCTCGCGCATCGTCTCGGGGCGCTGGTTCGGATCCTTTGCGAGCCCCCGTCGCAGCACGTCGAACACCGCGCGGGGCACGGGGGACGAGCGCGGCGGAGCCACGATCGCGCCCTCCACCTGCGCGCGGAGCAGCTCGACGTCGGTCTGTGCGTCGAAGGGGCGTTGCCCATAGAGCGCCATGTAGAGCGCCACGCAGAACGCGAACAGATCGCAGCGTCGATCGAGCGCCTCGCCCATGCGCTGCTCGGGCGCCATGTAGAGCAGCGTTCCCACGACGGTGCCGGTGGCCGTCATGCGCCCGTCGACCACGCTGATCGTGGCCTCCGCTTGGCTCTGCACCGACTTGGTCGACGCTCCGACGGTGCCGAACCGAGCGAGCCCGAAGTCCGCCACCCGTGGGCGCCCTTGGGGATCGATGAGGACGTTGCTCGGCTTGAAGTCGCGGTGGATGATGTCGGCGTCGTGGGCGGCGGCCAGGCCTTCGCCCACCTCGGCGAACATGGCGAAGATCTCGGCGTGGGTGCGAGGAGCGTCGTCGAGCCAGCCGCGCAGCGTGGGACCCTCGACGAGCTCCATCGCGAGCACGAGCTGCCCGTCGAGCACGGTGACGTCGAAGATGGTGACCACGTTGGGGTGGGTCAGGTGCGCCAGCGCTTGTGCCTCGCGATGCATGCGATCGCGGGCCTCGGCGAATTTCTCGTGCCGGCCGTGGCTGCGCATGACCTTGAGGGCCACCTTGCGGTCGAGCACGGGGTCGTGGGCCGCGTAGACCGTGCCCATGCCGCCTTGGCCGAGCACGCCCTGGATCCGGTAGCGACCGAGCGTCGCACCGACGGGCAGCGGCGTGCTCTCGTTGGGCGCGCCGGGCTCGCGCGCATAAGGCTGCGCACCGGCGGACGCGTCGGTGGGTGCCAGGTACTGCGTCGACTCCTCGTCGTGCGTGCTCGGCTCGCGTGCCACCCGGGCGAGTCTACTGGATCCGCGGCGCGCTACGTGTGGGGCTGCCGGCGTTGTCGGCGGCGAGCGATCGAGGCCTCGCTCGCAGTCGACTGAGCGCACATCACCGTGCCGACGGATCCTCGTCGAGCCGAGCGAGCAGCCGCTCGAGATCCTCGGGATGCACGGGCTTGCGCCCAGCCGCGTGGATCTCGGGCAGCAGCGCCCGCGCCTGCGGCAGCCGCCCGCCGGCCGCGAGCGCACGGGCACGGGTGAGCAAGACGTCCATGGCGAGCGGATCGGGCTCGCCCGCCGGCACCGACGCCAACCGCTCCAGCAGCTCGAGCGCTCGTTCGGGGCGGCCGCGCTCGAGCTCGACGTGGGCGAGCTCTGCTTCGAGCACCCGCACGGCGTGCGGTGAGGAGAGCTCGCCGGCCCGCGCGTGGGCAAGCTCCAGCACCGTGCGCGCCTGCGCGAGCCGGCCGCTCTGCGCCAGGCTGAAGCCGTAGTGGGTCACGCGGCGCAGCACGTACTCGTTCTCGATCTCGCTGACCCCCTCGGATCCGAACGCGAGCGTGTAGAGGTCGGCGGCCTCACGGTGGCGCCCTTGCAGGTGGTACACCTCGGCGAGGTTCATCTCTGCCATGCGCCGCGAAGGGTGCGTGGGCCCCAGCGAGGCGATCGCCAGCGTCAGCGCCAACTCGAGCTGCTCGGCGGCTTCGTCCAGCCGTCCCATGTTCTTGAGCGTGAGGCCCAGGTTGTTGTGGGTCTGCGCGGTCTCGGGGTGAGACGGGCCCAGGTGCTTGGTGCGGATGGTCAGCACTCGTTGGAACAATGCGAGTGCTTGGTCCCACTGCCCTTGGGCCAGGCGTGTCGTCGCGAGCGCGTTGAGGGTCTGGGCCACGCGTAGACCATCGGATCCGACCTGCCGCTCCACCACCGCCAGCGCGCGCTCGTAGAGCGCGGCCGCGTCCGCATAGCGATGGTGTTGGAGCTCGATCTGACCACAGGCCTCATCGAGGCTGGCATCGAGGGCCTCGGCTCGGCGCGGGTCGTGGCGACGCACGCGGCCGATCATCGCCCGGGCCTCCTCGGTGCGGAGCTCGGCCTCGTCGAAGCGACGGACCCCGTGGGCCAGCACGAACACCAGCGCCACGCTGCAGTCGGCAGCCAGTGCATCGTCGCCGGCCATCAGCGCCAGCGACCACGCCTCGCGGAGGTCGGCTGCGGCGTCCACGGACCGCGCCTGTCGTTGGTACATGATGGAGCGGTCGTGCAGGGTGCGAGCCAGCAGCGGTGCATACCCCACGACGCGAGCGGCCTCGACGAGCTCCCCCGCGCGCAGCAGGCCCTCCTCGTAGCGCCCCGCTCGCAGCTGCGCCTGCACCCGTACGCGCCCGTCCTCGAGCTCCTCGACGCGCGCACGTACACCGGGATCCTCGGGCATCGGCACCCGGGCCCGCAGGGCGGGCACGTCCTCGCACAGGCCCAGCGGCGGCAGATCGTCGACCGCTTCCACCGCATGGCGTCGGACCTCGGGATCGGCCTGTGCGAGCACCGACACCAGCGCTCGTAGCTCACGCAGCCGCTCGTCGAGGCATGCGCCGCGCAGATCGAGCGCCTCGTCGGACTGGCCGCCGCGGTGGTAGTCCTCGCAGGCATCGCGGTGGCTCGCGGCCCACTGCGCCGTGTAGTGGTCGAGCCGCTCCACCGCGAGCGTAGCGGTGTCCTCGGCGTATGCTGTCGCTCCTCGTGCCAGCGCACGCTGGACCTCGTCGCGAGCGCCCGCGGTCCACAGCTCGTCGACGATGCGGTCGCCCTGCTCGCACGGATCGGCGGAGGCCGAGAGCCCGCGACTGGCCAGCGAGCTGAGGGTCACGAGCACCGTCGCGGCCACTGCGGCCACCAGGAGCCCGCGACGTCGGCGGCGTGGATGGAGCTCCAGCCGCTCGACCAGCGCGTGCATCGAGGGCCAGCGATCCTCGGGCCGGACCGCGAGCCCGCGCAGGAGCACCTGCCGCAGCCAGCGGGGCACCCCGGGGTCGCGCTCGGGCTCGGTCATGGTGCCCGAGACCACGCGGGTGGCCAGCTCGAACAGGCTGCGGCCGGTGAACGGTCGCGTGCCGTAGAGCGCCTCCCACAGCGCCACGCAGAACCCGAACTGGTCCGAGGCCGCAGTGGCAGGCTCGCGTCGGAGCTGCTCCGGGGCCATGTACGCCGGCGTCCCCACCAGTGCTCCGGCCCGCGTGAGCGTGGCGTCGAGCAGCCGGGGCTCGCTCGCCAGCGGCCGGCCCGTGGCGTCCGTGGGCTCGCCCGGGCGTGGGTGGCCGGCCCCCGCGTCACCCTCGTCCTCGGCGGGCCGCGCCAGCCCGAAATCCGTCACGCGCGGGCGCTCGTCGGCGCCGATGAGCACGTTGTCGGGCTTGACGTCGCGGTGCACGAGGCCTGCAGCATGGGCTGCGGCCAGCCCTCGACCCACGTCGCGGAACATCGCGAGCACGCGCGGCAGCTCGGGCGTTCGCGTGACGAGCCACTGCCCCAGGGTGCCGCCGTCCACGAACTCCATCGAGACGAACACTCGCCCATCCACTGCGCGGGCCTCGTGCACGGTGATGACGTTGGGGTGCGAGAGCCGAGCCATCGCCTGCGCCTCGCGCAGGAGCCGTCGCTGTGCTCGATCGTCGCCGGGCTCGTCGCGCTCGTGCAGGATCTTGAGCGCCACCTTGCGATCGAGATCGGGGTCATAGGCCGCATAGACCACGCCCATGCCACCGCGACCCACGATCTCGAGGATGTGGTAGCGGTCGAGCCGCGTGCCGGGTGCGAGCTGCGGCCGCGCCCGAGGGGGGAGGCTCTCGTCGGTCAGCGTCTCGTCGTTGGGCTCGTGGTCGGGGTCCGGGCCGGCAGCGAAGCTTCGGCTCGCTCGCTGTGGCGGGTCGGTGACGTAGATCCGCGCGAGCTCGGCGACCACGCGGCAGCACGCCTCGCAGCCGTCGAGGTGTGCCTCCACGGCTCGTTGCTCGTTCGAATCGAGGCGGCCGCGGCTGAACGCGGACAGCACCTCGGGCTCGGGGCACGACACCCGACGATGGTGCCACGGTCTTCACCCGCTGGTGCCGAGACCGGAGCCCGGCGGTGTTACTCGCAGCAGAGCGAGGTCTCGAGGTAGGTACCCCACGCGCCATCGAAGCCGTAGGGACCCTCGGCCCAGGCGGTCTGCTCACACACGAGCTCGCCGTCGCTCATCGCGAACGCCTCGGCATGCACCGCCACGAACAGCGGGTCGCCACAGCCGGCCCCCTCGATTGCCTCGAACGGGATCGTCAGCTCGAAGATGCCCAGGCCACCGAGCGGCGCCGAGAACGGGAACAGGCCGGGGATCATCGCGGAGCCGTTGTTGGGCGGCGGCTCGGCGCCGGCGTAGATGTGCACCAGCTCGAGCTGCCAGGGGTCGTACATGAAGACAGTGACGTTCAAGCCATCCGCCTCCGTGGAGATCGTCACCTGGCCCGCGTCGTAGCTCTGGCCGGCGATGAGCTCGACGACGGTCGGCTCGCACTCGAAGTCTTCACCTTCGTCCACGTGATCGTCGCCGTCGGCTCCACCATCGGCATCGGCATCGCCATCGTCGGCCCCATCGTCGCCCTCGCCATCATCGGCCCCATCGTCGCCGGCATCACCCGCATCGCCATCGTCCCCGGCACCGCCGTCGTCGCGCATGCTCCCGCCGTCCCCGGCATCGCCATCGTCGCCGGCATCGCCAGCATCGCCATCGCCACCGCCCTCCTGGCCTCCACCGTCCCCACCGGCGCCGCTCTGCTCGTCCGCACCGTCGTCCATCGCATCCATCTCGCCCCCGTCGACGAGCTCGACCTCCTCCACGTCGAATTGGCCGCAAGCGGGAAGCAGGAGGGAGAGGGAGAGGAACATGCCGGTGGTCTTCATTCGCGGGCTCCTTCGATTCGGTGTGCTCGCTGGAAGAGCAACGGGCGTGCCTGGGGATGCGCTCAATGATCCCGCCCACTTGCCCGCTCGGGCGCACATCAGCCGCGCGTGTAGGCTGGCTAGAGCTGTTTTCGAGCGGCTGCTGTGCTCGAGCTCGCCACCGGTGGCAGCTCTTGCAGCCACGTCCCGCGGCCGCGATCGCCTGCCGTGGCGGTTCCCCCCTCGCCGGGCGACACTATCGATCATGGGACGCTCGTCGTTGGCCCCGGTGCCGATGCTGCTGTTGCTGCTCGCCGCCTGTCACGACGATCCGCCGTCCACCCCCGCCGGCAGCACGTCGACCTCGAGCGACGACACCACGGGCCTACCCGTCACCAGCACCGGCGCCTCCAGCAGCAGCAGCGCCGTCGACTCGACCGGCAGCAGCGGCAGCAGCGGTACCACCGGCGAGCCCAGCGAGAGCTCGAGCACCACCGGTCCGCCTCTCGACCCCGATTGCCCCGGGTGCGTCGTGCTGGTCGATGGCCTGCTCGGTGGCCGCGGCCTCAGCCTCCACGCCGACTTCGTCTACTTCACCGACCAGGACGCCGGCACCGTCCAGCGCGTGCCCAAGGGCGGTGGCGAGAGCGAGGAGCTGGTCGACCTCCAAGACCAGCCCTACGACGTGGTGGCGGACGACGACCACGTGTTCTGGACCACCTTCGTCGAGGGCGGCAGCGTATGGCGGGCCAACCTCCCGAGCGGTCCCCCGATCGCGCTCTCGGCCGATGGGTTCCCGCGCATGATGCAGCTCGTGGGCGATCACGTGTACTGGTGCGCATTCGACGACGTCGAGGGCCGCGTGCGGCGGGTCCTCGCCACCGGGACCGGCAACCCGCCCGAGACGCTGGTCGCCGTGGGCAGCGGCGTGGCCGATCTCGTGGTCTACGGCAGCCAGGTCTACTTCACCGTGCACCAGCTCCCGCTCGAGCCCGGCCTGGCTCCGCCGGGCGTGGTGTACATGGCGGCGGCCGACGTGCCCACCGACGTCCTCGAGCTCGGCATCATCGCCGAGGATCAGTCCGAGCCGTGGGGCATTACCGCAACCGCCGACACGATCCTCTGGATCAACAACCTCGGCAGCCCCGACGACCAGCCCCAGAGCGTGGTCTCGGCGCCCAGCGCCGGCGGTGGAGCGCTCGAGGTGCTCGCGTACGATCAGGTCGCGCCGTGGGGCATCGCCGCCGACGACGAGTACGTGTACTGGACCGACTACACCAGGGTGAAGGCAGTGCCGCTCACCGGCGGGGACCCGATGGAGCTCGCCGACATGCAGAACATCGCCCGCTCGATCGCGGTCGACGACACCGACGTGTTCTGGATCACCCGTACCCAGGTGATGAAGCGCCCCAAGCCCTAGCCTCGCAGCGACGGCCGCAGCAGCGGCAGCGCCCGCACGGCCCCCATCGTGGCGAGGAGCGTGCTGAGCTTGGGCCCGCGGTCGCGCCCGAGCAGCAGCTCGTAGACCAGCGGGTAGAAGTCCTTGAGCGGCAGCGCCAGCTCGCCCGCCAGCGCCTTGAATTGCTCGCCCAGCGCGTCGTCATCGGCCTCGGGGTGCTGCTCGAGGATCTCGACCAGCCGTGCCAGCGCCACGCGGTGCTCGCCCTCCACCGCGTGCACCACCGGCTCCTTGCGGATGCGGTAGCGGAAGTCCTCGGGGGCATACTGCTCGATCCAGCTCCACACGCAGCGGGCGCGCTGCTGGAATCGACGCCGCGACTCGGCACCCTGCAGGTGCCCCTCGGCCTCGTAGTGGGCACGGGTCCGCTCGAGGTCGCCGTCGAAGATCTGCAGGATCACCGACAGGTGGCGAAAACCGGCCAGGAACGGCGGCTCGCTGCCGGCCGCGATGGGGTGGTGATCGACCGAGGCGAGCTGCATGGTGCGCCGCGCGGTCTGCCGCTTCTTGTCGGACTTGTTCTTGTCGTTCTGGCCGCCGTCGTCGGCCTCGTGGGCCAGCCGCAGCATGCGGTCGTGGTCCTCGTAGAGCTTGATGACGTCGAGGTCGAACGAGATCGCGAACTCGGTGTTGGGACGGTAGCTCGCGAACAGCCAGCGCAGCACCTCGGGCTCGTAGACCTCGAGGCAGTCGGCCACCGTGACCACGCCGCCCTTGGAGCTCGAGAGCTTGCCGCCCTGGCCCTTGCAGGACACGAAGTCGTAGCCTACGTACTGCGGCGCGCTCCAGCCGTAGATCTCGGCCACGATCCGCTTGGCGGTGTCGTAGCTGCCGCCGGCCGAGCTGTGGTCCTTGCCGCCCGGCTCGAACGCCACCCGCTCGTGGGCCCAGCGCATCGGCCAGTCCACCCGCCACGGCAGCTTGAGGTTGCCGCCCTTGCGGAGGTCCACGTCCTGGGCGTGCCCGCAGCCGCTGCAGTCGTAGCGCACGGTCCAGTCGCCGTCCCAGTGGAAGCGCAGGGCATCCTTGCCGCACGCGTCGCAGAAGCCCGACAGCGGCAGCCACTCGTCGCCGAGCAGCCGTCGCGCGCCATGGGCCCGGCGGGCGTCGTTGAGGATCTCGCGGATGCGGTCGGACGCGGCCAGCGCGGTGCGGATGCCCTCGGCGTAGGCGCCCGCGCGGTAGCGTCGGTGCTGCCGGATGAACTCGGGCGCGACGCCAAGCGGCCGCAGGCTGCTCTCGAACGCCGCGATGTGGTGCGACGCGTAGCTGTCGTGGTCGCCCCACGGGTCGGGTACGTCGGCGATGCTGCGGTGGAGGTTGTCGTGGAGCAGCTCCTGCTGCGGCGCGTCCTTGGGCACCTTGCGCAGCACGTCGAAGTCGTCCCACGAGTAGATGAAGCGCACCGGCACGCCGCGGTCGCGCAGCGCCCGGGCCACGAGGTCCACCGTGATCACCTCGCGAAAGTTGCCCACGTGCACCACCCCCGAGGGCGTGATGCCGGCCGCGACCGCGATGGCCTCCGCGCCGGCTTCGCCCGCGGCTCCCACGTTCGGGTGCGCACGAAGGGTCCGCTCGGCGGCCTGGTCGGCCCAGTGGTTGAGGTGCGGATCGGGAGCGCTCGCCATGGGGCGTCGGTTTTGACCGAACCGATGCCGTGCTGGCAAGGCCCGCCGGCTACTTCGGCTTGCCCTTGCCGCACTTGCCGTCGGCTGCCATGTCCGACGGTCCGTCGAGCAGGAACGTGGAGGCACCAGCGGCCGTGTAGTGCTCGACCGCGGCGAGCGCGTTGGTGCAGATCGCCGCTTTGTCGCTCTTGTACTTGGCGACCGCGGCGAGCCCTTCCTTGGCGCGACCGAGCAGGATGTCGCGCTCGCTGCCGGCCTTCTCCGCGGCCGCGACCGCGGCCTCGTAGCTCTGCTTGGCAGCGTCGAGCTCGGCGGGGTTCTCGATCTGCGTGTTGGAGGCCGAGCCGAACGCGGCGCCGAGGTGCGTCTCGGCCAGCAAGATGTGGGCGTACGCCCCGGGGGTGGTGCCCGGCGCGGCCGCGGCCGCGGCCTCGAGCGCCTGGCGGGCGGCCTCGTAGTCCTCCTGCGCCAAGAGGAACGCCCCGCGGCCCACCTTCGCGGCGGCCTCCAGCTCCGGATCCTGCAGCTTGCCGGCCATCTCGAGCGCGTACTGGCTCGGCGCGTCCGCGTTCTCGAACACCGTCTGTGCGTGTGCCACCGCCAACCAGCTGCCTGCGAGCCCGCTGGCGCGGTACTGGCTGGGCTCGCGCATCCCCGTATAGATGGGATCGAGGGCCCCGATGCCTTGCTCGTAGTTCCCGGTGAGGACCTGGTGGATCGCCGGCGCCAGCTCGGCCGGGTCGGGATCCTGCGGCGGCGGCGGCTCGGCCTTGGGCTCCGTTACGCTGGTGTCGGTCCCGGTTGTGGCCCCGTCGGTGGGCGGCTTGGTGTTGGTCTTGTCCCTGCCGCAGGCAAGCGCCAGCAGCAGGAAGGGGGCGAGCAAGGAGGGGAGGGTGCGCTTCATGGCTCGTGCTCGGATGGCTCGGGTTGCTCGGATGCGCGAGGCGAGTCGCCCAGCGCGGTTGCTTCGCCGCGGATGCCGGAATCGTCGGGGTGGTCGGGTAGCGTGGGTACGTCGCTGAACGAGGTGCCGGCCATCCCCTCGGAGGGCTCGCTCGCCACGACGCGGGGAGCCTCGTTCGCGGGGTCGTTCACCGGCGCGGGCTCGTCCGCCGCCTTGGGCTCGTCCGCCGCCTCGGGCTCGTTCACCGCGGCCTCGGGCTCGTTCACCGCGGCCTCGGGCTCGTTCACCGCCTCGGGCTCGTCCACCGCGGGCGAGACGCGCTCGAGCACGCGGACGTCGAGCCGCCCATCGCCACCGAGCGTACCGTAGACCAGCCGTGTGGGATCCTCGTGCTCGCCGACCACCTCGCGTTCGAAGTGGCCGATCACCTCGATGCGATCGCCGATGTGGAGCGACGTGCTCTCGTAGTGCGCCCCAACCTTGTCCACCGGGGCGATCACGCGAGCCTGCGCGAGCTCCTCGATCCCGCAGCGTCCGCTTTCATCGGCCACGAACAGGAGCTCGGCGGCCACGGCCGTCTGGGGCCCGGCCCCGGCCCGGTTGCGCCACACGCACTCGTGGCCCGGTGCGCCGCCCAGGTTGCCGGTAGAGCTCGTGATCTCGCCCTCGATCCGCACCAGGCCGCTCTGCGCCTTCGCAATCGACGTGGGCGCTCGCGCCTCGAGCCGCTCGACCGCGGCCCGCCACGCCTCGTCGCGCCGGTGCGTCTGCCCCGGCACCGAGCGATCGCGGCCTCGCGGCGTGATCGATGCCCGCCCGAGCTGGGCTCGCACCCGTCGCGAGCCCACCGAGAACACCAGCACCGCCACCGGTATCAGGATCGCGAGCCACAGTAGCTGCCCGCTGTCCCACCCGCTGAACAGCGAGAACGGGTCCTCGCCCCCCGAGAGCTCGGCCGGCGCGAGCACGAGCAGGCGGCCTTCGGACGCGATCACCAGTACGCCTCGGCTAGGCCCAGGGTGTAGTGGCCCTTGGTGTCGGCCTTGCCCTCGACCAGCGCGCGGCCGACCTTGCCGGGGGCGATCTCGGGGATGGTGGCGCCGCGCAGCGTGAGGCCGTCGGTGAACGCGACGGCGGGCACGACGTTGCGCAGCGGCACGGTGCTGCGGTTGCGCACCAGCACCATCCAGCGTACGCGCCCGAGCCATACCTCGGCTGCGCCCTCCACCTTGAGCTCCACCACCGGCTCGATGTCGAAGGCGCGATTGGGGCTCGACTCGGCCACGCGCGGCAAGAGCTGCATGCGCTGGTTCTTGTAGTCCATCTGCATGAAGAACTCGCGCATCACGTTGAGCCCCAGCAGGCCCTCGGTGCGCTCGTTGACGCAGGCGTCGCAGACCGAGACGAGCAGCCCCGGGATCGACACCTGCCCGAGCTCCAGCGCCGGTAGGTGCACCATGCGGCTCTCGCGGGGCCCGCTGGCGGTGTTGAACGTGAGCGTGGGCGCGTTGTCGGGGACCTGCACGCCGAGCTTGGCGGCGGTCTTGCTGCTGATGGTGGTGTACGAGGCGCCGGTATCGAAGAGGTACGGCAGCGTCAGCTTGGTGCGGCCGTCGGCGCCCACGAACGTCACGTCCATGAGGATCGCGGTGCCCTTCTCCGCGAGCGGCACCGACAGCGCCTTCGAGGCATCGATCTCGCCGAGCCCCACCAGCGGCAGCGCCCCTCGCTCGCCGTGCGAGCCCACGTCGGCCGAGCCCGGCGAGGTGAAGTCAGCCACGCGGTGTCCGAGCGCCGACATCACCTGCGTGGCCGAGTGCGAGTCGCCGAACCGACTCTCGGCCACCCATGCCCCGTGCCCGCGCAGCGCGGTGGCCATGATGTCCGGCATCATCTGCATGGCCACGAGCAGCCCGCCCGCGTTCCACAGCATCGGCAGCCACGCCATCGTGAGGCTGATGCGCCGCGTGTCGCCCTGGTGCTTCCACACCGCGATCGCGAACGGCACCCCGAGCGTGATGACCAGCGCCACGAGCCAGATCCACACCGGGCTGGCCGTGAAGCCGCTGCGATCGACCGCGGCGGCCCGCGCCATCGACACGGTGATCCACACCGCGACCACCAGGCTCGCGAGCGACCCGAGGCCCAGCAACACCCACGCCAGGGCCGTGAGCACCGACCTCACCGTCGTCGCCGCGGCGCTGCGAGCTCGCGTGGGCCGCGAACCAGACCGGACGCGACGCGGGGGCCGAGGCGACGGTTCCTGCGCGGGCGCAGAGCGGGGGGCCCCTTGGGTCACGAATTCCGATGGTAGCATCGTTGCTCCGCCGAGCATGCCGCGCCCGAGGCGGTCAGGTGCGGGTATATCGCTTGGTGAGCATAGGTACACGAAGATCCGGGCGGCGCCCATGGAATCGAGCCGGCGTCCCAACGGCGGCGCCCGGCTCGGCGGGGCGCGATTGGGCCACGATTCGCCCCCTGGATGCGGATCCCTGGCCTTTCGGCGCCAGCTGCCGCTCGTCCGGGGTCAGGGCAATTCCGAGCGTGTTTGGCGGCTTTGTTCGGGGGTCGGACGCCTTCGACGCCCGATGGCCTCGGGCCCTCTCGGGCTGGCGCTGGCCCGTCCGTCCCTTCTTGCGCTTGGATCATTTCAATAATTATCCGTAGGATGGAGTACGGTTTTCGGCTCGATCATGGGCGTCCCGACTTTCAGCGTTCGCTTCGAGTCCCAGGACGACTTCCTGGTCGAGTACACGGATCGGCTGCGGCACGGACAGGCGTTGCTGCCGCTTCCCAAGCCGCTGGCTCCCGGCACGCCGGTGCGTCTCAAGGTCGAGCTCCCCGATCGCGGCGTGCTGTACCTGCTCGGCTCGGTGGTGGCCCCGAACCGGCGCGAGCCCACCACCAAGGCCACTCCGGTTCGCCTGGCGATCACCGAGGACCAGCGCGCGCGCATCGAAGCGTGTGTGCAGGCCTTGATGGGCACCGAAGAGTCGGTGGCGCCGGAGATCGGCCAGGGCGACGCCGACCAGGCCAGCGACCCGACCGGGATCAGCGTGCTCTTGGTCGATGACTCGGTCAGCATGCGGATCGAGCTCGGCGATGCGCTGCGCGAGCGGGGGCTGCGGGTGCGGGTGGCCGAGAACGGCTTGGTTGCACTCTCGGCCGCGCTCAAGCGCCCGCCCGACGTGATCCTCACCGACGTGGAGATGCCAGAGATGGACGGCTGGACGTTCGTGCGGACCGTTCGGGCCCGGCCAAGCCTCACGAACATCCCCATCGTGTTCCTCACGCGGCTCAGTGACGATCTCTCGCGGCTGCGGGGCTACCGACTGGGCGTCGACGACTATCTGCCCAAGTCCATGGCGCCCGAGGAGGTCATCGCCCGCATCCAGGGCGTGCTCGCACGCCGGCAGCAGCTCGACGTGCCGGTGTCGGGGCCCGCGAGCGGGCAGGGCAGCCTTCGCGGGCGGCTCGAGCACGTGCGTCTCGGCAGCCTGCTCGCGTTCCTCGAGTCCGAGCGGCGCAGCGGCGCCCTGCACCTGACGCGCGGAGCGGACTCGTGCACGCTGCACCTCGACAACGGCAACCTCGAGTACGTGGACGATCTCGGCCGCTACACGCACCCGCACGATCGCATGTTCGAGCTCCTCAGCTGGACGCAAGGCGAGTTCGCGCTGGTCGCCGAAGCCCCGCTGCCCGCCGCCGCCAGCGAGCAGCCGACCACGCCGCTCACCTATCTGCTCATGGAGCACGTTCGCCGCGAGGACGAAGCGAACGCCAAGGTCGTGAGCTAGGGACTCTCGCCTCGGGGCGTCTTCGCGGTGGACTTCGCCGCACAGACGCCGTGCACGTACCACGAGCGGCGCGACTCGAATGGCTCGACGTCGAGGATGAAGTAGTCGGCGCCGGCCCGGCCGCACTCGCGCCTGGCGGCATCCATCGCCTCCTTCACGGTGGGGGCGTGTCCTTCGTAGCTGCCGAGCGCGGTCCACGGGGTGACGAGGTCACCGGCGGACCTCATCACCGCGACCTCGTCGGGTCGCACGGGCCTCGGCTGCAGCTCGTGGTCGAGCTCGCGATAGAAGCACCCGTAGTCGCTGGCGCAGCCACCGAGCAGCGCTGCGGCCGAGAGGATGGTGACGAGAGCGAGGCTAGGGCGCATGACCGGGTCGCGGCAGCATGACCCGAAACACGGCCCCCGGCGAGCCTCCGGCCCGCAGCGGCGGACGGGCCTGCGGCGGCATGTGCTCGAGCCGGCCGTGCATCCCCTCCACCAAGCCCTTGCAGATCGCGAGCCCGAGCCCCGAGCCCTCGCCGGCGCGCGCGGTGGTGACGAACGGCTCGAACAAGCGCGGGCGCAGCTCGGCGGCCACACCCGCGCCGCTGTCCTGCACCTCGAGCCCGGCCTCGTCGCGCTCGCTGATGATCCGCAGCACCACCAGCGGCTCGCCCTCGGCCTCGGTCGCGGCCCGACACGCGTTGACCACGAGGTTCTGGAGCACCTGGTCGAGGTGCGCCGGATCGGCGAGCGCCTCCACGCTCGCATCGCCCTCGAGCCGCAGCGTCACGTCGCGACAGCGCGGGTCGTGCCGCAACAGCGACAAGAGCCGCTCGACCGCGTCGTGCAGCCCCACCGCCCGCGACTGCCCGTGGGCGGGCCGGCTGTAGTCGAGCAGCTGGCCCACGATGCCCTGGATCCGCTCGAGCTGGGTGTGGCAGCGCTCGAGCAGGGCGCGCGGCTCGGGGTCGAGCGCGGGCTCCGTGCGCGGGTCGAGCAACAGCTCCACGTAGCCGAGGATCGCCGCGAGCGGGTTGCCCACCTCGTGCGCCACGCCGGCCGACAGCCGCCCCACCGAGGCCAGCTGCTCGGCGCGGGCCAGCGACTCGCGCTGCATCGCGTTCTCCTGCAGCTTCTGGCGCAGCGACGACGTCATGCGGTTGAACGTGCGGGCGAGCGCCGCGAGCTCGGCGGGGCCGTCGGCGGGCACCTCGACGTCGAGGCGACCGTCGGCGACCTCCTCGGCCGCCCGCTGCACCGCGCGGAGCGGGCGCTGGACCTGCGCCTCGAGCAGCACCCCGCCGAGCACCACCAGCACCATCCCCACGCCGCCCGCCAGCACGAGCGTGGTGGTCCAGTCGCCCAGCCGCGTCCACGGCGAGGGCCGGGCCACCACGCGCAGCACCAGCGCGGTGTGCTGGCGGTCGGCCCCGAACCCCCGCAAGGCTTGGTCCACCACCCATTGATCGCCCGCGATCTCGAGGTGTCCGTCGGCCTCGGCATCGGGCGTCGGTAGCGGGGGCGGCAGCCCCAGCGAGACGAGCACGTCGGCGCGATCCCGATCGCGATCGAGGCGATGGATCTCGACCGCCTCGATCCCCATGCTGCCCACGCTCGGGCGCAGCACCTGCTCGATCCGCCCGTCGTGCCCGGCCGGAGCTCCAGGCTCGAGCAGCGGCCCCACGATGGTCGCCAAGCCCCGCGCGTGCTCGACCAGGCGTGCGTGCTGCTGCGCCTCGTGGCGACGGGCACCCAGGAGCTCCGTCGCCAGCGACAGCGAGACCACGGCCATCATCAGCACGATCGTCAGCGTGGCGATGAGCTCGAGCCGCAGGGATCTCGGCCGGCGTGCCATGGCAGCCCCGAGCTTGCCCCGAAAACCCCCCGGCGGGTCGGGTCGCGCGCGTCGGCGCCCGACGCCGCCGCGCTGCGCCTTCGGCCACGGCCGGGGCTGCTGGTGCCAAGCAGCCCCGGCGTCCGAAGCGGGCCGGGGGTGCCGTTCGTCACGCGGTGCTGGCGGCCGCGCCTCGTCGGGCTACGATGGGCGGGCGAGGTGCTCCGATTCTCCGCCTGGTTTCCATCCTCACGCTGACGACCCTCGTCGGCACGGCTCTCCGAGCCGAGCCGGCCGCGACGAGCGAGCCCGCGACGAGCGAGCCCGCGACGAGCCAGCTCGTACCCAAGGAGCCGTTCGGCGCCGCGGGCAGCTCCGCCTCGGACTCCATCGCCGAGGAGGAGCCCGTGATGGTGGAGGCCTGTGACGGCTCGCGCCAGCGCCCCGCCCAAGACCCGCGCATGCTCGCGTGCCGGCGCTGGTCGATCGCCTGGCAGGAGCGCAGCGCCCCGTGGGGCCTGTCCACCGCCGATTCCTACGACGGCGTCCTGGCCGAGCGCGAGCGGCAGCTCGGCTTCGCGCGGCACTACGCCCGCTTCTTCGAGGTGTCGCTCGACGAGCGCTACGCCGATCCGAGCCCGGCGATCTGCGAGACGTGCGACGAAGAGGTCCCCGCCGGTCGCTGGGGCGACGGGCAGGTGTTCGGCGACGCGGCGGCCCGCCAGGCCCTGGTCACGGCCGAGGCCGAGCTCGCCGCCCTCGATGCCGCGCTCCGCGAGCACGCCCCGCGGCTCACCGACGCCGCCCGGCTCGCGCGCGAGCCCGCGGTGAGCAAGCCGGCGCGCGCCTACGCCAAGGCGCTGCGCCAGGGCATGCAGCACCTGGCCAAGGGCCGGCTCGCGCTCGACGACGCGGCGGTGCTCCGCTCGGAGCGGGCGGCCAAGGACGCGGGCCGGGCCGCCACCGCGCAGGCCAAGGCGCTCGCCTCCTCGCTCGCCGCGCTGCGCAAGGCCGTGGGCAAGGAGGTCGCCAAGGCCCACGCCGGGCGCTACTTCGAGGACGGCGCGACGGGAACCGTCCAGCCCCACCTCGATGTGGAGATCGACGGGTCCGAGGTCCGCGCCACCTACTTCGTCGGCACCGCGCAGTCGACCTGGTTCGAGGGCAGCGTCGATCTCGACGGCGGCATCACCGGCCGCTCGCTGCTCGCACCCGACGGCGGCGCGCTCACCTGCACCCAGCACTCCGAGGCTTGCGGCTATGTGTACATCCCCTCGGTGCTGCGCTTCGTCGAGCGCGCCATCCCCGAGGGCAAGCCCGTGCAGACGGCCGAGCTGTGGTTCCAGCGCAGCGAGTGGGTCATGGCCAAGCCGTTCTCCAGGGCGCCTCGCAAGCACCGGTAGTCTATTCGTCGGTGTCCAATCTGCGGCCGGATGGGAACGGGCAGGGCCAGAGCCTGATGTCGAACAACTACCTCGAGCACGCGTACAACTCGCAGTGCTAGCACGCGTGGTGGCGAGCTTTACCAGGCGCATGGGGCCCGTCGCGCTAGCGATGCACGCGCAGCGACGGCGGCCGAATGCCGCCACGCGGCCGCAGCTGCGCCCCTGCGGCCCCGCAGCGATCACAGGCCTGCGCGCGCCGCCTCCGGATCCACCGCCACCCGAGCCACCCCCCGGCCGCGGCCACCAGCCCATAGGCGAGGATCGCCTGAACGAACGGGCTCATGGGGCTCATGACGCACCGGGGTGCACGCGCCCCACCGACGTCGCGCTTGCCTGCGCGGCGGCGCGCGCCTCGTCGCCCGGGCACGAGCCGCCCTTGATCCCGCGCGCGCGCGGACACAGCCCGTAGAGCTCGTGCCGGTGGCGGATCACCGTGAAGCCGAAGCTCCGCGCCACCCGCTCCTGCTCGCGCTCGATCGCCTCGTTGTGGAACTCGAGCACGTGCCCGCACTCGAGGCAGATGAGGTGATCGTGGTGCTCGAGATCGCCCGCCGCCTCGTACATCGTCTGGCCCTCGCCGAAGCGGCGCTCGGCGGCCAGACCGCACTCGGTGAGCAGCTTGAGCGTGCGGTAGACGGTGGCGTAACCGAGCCGCGGGTAGTCCTGCCGCGCGAGTGCGAGCAGCCCCTCGATGCTCACGTGCCCCGAGTGCGCGAAGAATTTCTCGGCGATGATGTCGCGCTGGCGCGTCGACTTGAGGCCCTTCTTGGTGAGGTACGTCCGGAACTGGCCCATGAGGCCTTCCGCGTCGCCTTCTTCCCGCCCGTGCGGAGCCATCGCGTGGGCACCGTATCCCGCGCCCGGAGTCCTCGCAAGCGGGACCCGGACGCCCTTCGACCCGCCGGTGGCCAGCCGGGACCACCAGCTCGGAAGGGCCATGAAAGCCCGGCGTTCGGCGTTTGCCGTGGCGGTACACCGCCCCCTATACTCCCGCCGCTCGTGGCGCGGACCAAGAAAGCCCCAGCGGGGACCGTCGACGGCGGGGCCGCCGAGGACTCGATGGGCATCGACGAGATCCTCGATCGGCTCGAGACCGTGGTGCAGGCGCTCGAAGCAGGCGATCTCCCGCTCGAGGAAGCGTTGCGACGCTTCGAGCACGGCGTGGGGCTGGCTCGCCGCGGCAGCACGCTGCTCGACGCCGTCGAGGAGCGGGTCGAGCAGCTCCTCTCCGATCGCGATGAGACGGTGCCGTTCACGAGCGAGGAACCGCGATGAACGAGAACGACTTGATGGCTTATTTCGATGCTCGCCGCGAGCAGGTCGATCGTGCGCTCGACGACGTGCTCGCGATGCCGGCCAACGGCGAGGATCCCATGCGCCTGCGCGAGGCCATGCGCTACGCCGTGCTCGGCGGGGGCAAGCGCATGCGTCCGCTGCTCACCATCGCCGCGTGCGAGGCGGTGGGGGGCACGGCCGCCCACGCGATGCCGGCGGCCTGCGCGGTGGAGCTCGTGCACGCCTACTCGCTGGTCCACGACGACCTGCCCGCCATGGACGACGACGCCGAGCGGCGGGGCAAGCCCACCGTGCACGTGGCGTTCGGCGAGGCCGCAGCGGTGTTGGCGGGCGACGCCCTGCTCACCGCGGCATTCGGCGCGTTCGCGGGCGCGCGCGGCGGGCCCGGGCGGCCATTCGAGGCCGTGCTCGAGCTGACCATCCGCGCCGGCATCGACGGCATGGTCGGCGGCCAGGCCGTCGATTTGCATGAAGGCCAGGACATCCGCCAGCTCCAGCGCCTCGAGCATCTGCACTCGCTCAAGACCGGCGCGCTCTACCAGGCCAGCGGCGCCATGGGGGCGCTGCTCGGCGGGGCCGACGACGCGCTGGTGGAACGCCTGCGCCGCTTCGGCCTCGCCTTCGGCATCGCGTTCCAGCACGCCGACGACGTGCTCGACGGCGATCAGCCCGCGCTGCGCCAGGCCGCGTTGCGCCGGGTGGATGCGCTCGTGCACGAGTGCATCCAGCTCACCGCGGGCCTATCCGTCGCCGCCGACCCGTTGCGGGGCATCGCCCGCTGGGTGAGCGACCGCGCGACCAAGGCCATGGCCGGCGCCATCGTGGACTGATCGACCCCAAAACGGTGCGAGTCGGCCACGGCGCTAGTCGGCCGCGATGCGCACGATCTCGATCGTCTCGAACACCGGCACGCAAAGCTGCGGCATGTCGGGCCCGAGCACGCACTCGAAGGGAATCAGGTACGGCGAGTGATCGGGCTTGCGAAGCACCGCGGTCAGCTCGTCGCTCCCCGCCTCGCTCGCGGGGAGCGTCACCTCGGCGGACTTGGAGGACCCCACCAGCCCATCGGGCAGGTACACGTTGTCGCATTCGGGATTCATGACGCACTCGGGGTAGGGCAAGCGCGTGTCGTGGGCGACGTGCGCGTGGCCCTCGCCCTCGACGATCGGTCCGCCGGGCTCGCGCAGCATGAAGTCGAGCGTGGCAAGCTCGACCGTGAGGGGCTGCTCCTCGGTGTCGAACACGCTCATGGGCGCCGGCGACTTGATCGCCACGAACGGCCGCCGCAGAAGCTCGCTCTGGTGCCGAAACCAAAACAGCTGTGTCACGGTGGCCTCGGGGTTGTCGTAGGCCAGGCCATCGCTGCGGTGTGCCTCGAGCATGATGCGGTGCGGCCCGGCCATGGGCGGCACCATCACCTGGAGCCCGTCCGGCGTCTCGAACGAGCCGCTCTCGAGCGTGCGCTGTTCCACGCCATCGACGAACACCTTCACGTACCCCTGGCCGAACACCCCCTCGTCGTCGGGGCTGGCGGGGACGAGCTCGAGCGAGGCCTGGATCACGACGTCGAGCGGGATCGGTTCGAGCGGCATCCCCAGCATCATGTCGAGGTCGTCGCGCGTCAGCGCCTGCTCGTCCTCGGGGGTGATCACCGCGAGCGCGGGCGCGAGCGCGGCGTCCTCGCAGCGCGAGTTGATGCAGGCCTGCTCCCCGGGGCACGGCGAGTCGTCGTCGCGATCGCACGCGAACACGCCCACGAGGTCGGGATCGAGCTGCGCCGAGTAGCAGCCGCACGCCAGCACCGCTGCGAGGCCGCCGAGGTAGAACGGGTGCTTGCCGCGGTCGTTCACGTGCCCTCGCTAGAACCGGCCGGTGATCACGAGCCCTGCGGGGCCGGTCGCTCCCCCGTAGAGCGGCCGCAGCCACGCCTGCGCTCCCGTGGCCTGCTGGCGCTTGCGCAGGCCCAGGGCCAGCAGCACGGCGCCGGTCACCGCCACCGCGGCGCCGCCGGCCACCAACCCCACCTCGATGCCCTCGAAGCGCTTGCCCTCGTGCTCGAGCTGCTGGGTCTCGGCGAACGTCAGCCCCTCGGGGTTGCCCCCCGTTTGCACGTCGTCGACCGCCTGGCTGCGCTTGCCGGCGACGACGCCCAGCGCGATGCCTCCGCCGAGCGCCACGGCGGCGCCAACTCCCACGAGCGCCGCGCCCGCAATGATCAGCGGGCGGCCTGCGGTGGGCGGACGCTCGTCGCTCGTGACGGGAGCGGCCGGCGGCGGCACGGCACTGCGCTCCTGCTGCGCACGACGGGCGGCCGCTTCGTCCTCCTCGGCCTCACGCTTGCGTCGCTCGAGCTCCTGCTCGAGCGCGTGGATCCGGTTCTCCACGTTGGGGCGATCCTCGGCATCGGGCTTGGCACGGAGGTACGCGGCGAACGCCCGGATCGCGTCCTCGTACTTGTCGAGCTTCTCGTAGCAGAGCCCGATGTTGTACTGGAAGTCGGGCGACGCGTAGAGGCTGGCCGCCTCCGTGAAATCGGCGAGCGCCGCCTCGTACTGCGCGAGGTTGTAGTTCTGGGTGCCGCGCTGGTAGGCGGCCATCGCCCGCTCGACCTGTTCATCCGGCCCCGCCTCCTCCGTAGGCGTGCCCTCGGCCGGCGGGGCCGTGGCGGCCGCTCCGGCGAGCGAGGGCCGCGGCGCGAGCACCAGGGCCCACGCGAGCGCCATGCTCGTCACGGAGCCCCGCCCGCGGCGGAAACGGCCGAGGAAGCGGCCGCTGGAACGGCCGGCCGCGAGGCCACGACGGTCGCGTGAAGGGGTCGTCACGGGCTCTACCGGGCGGAACTATACGCCGAGCGCCTGCGGGAGGCCACCACGGCCATGCGCTGGGGACGGCCCCACGGGCCCCGCAGGCCCGCGTCGACGGCCGGTCGATGCCGGTCGATGGCCGGTTGCATCGACCTCGTCGACCGCCCATAGCGACCGATGCGCGGTCCTGCTAGCATCGACGCTCGAAGATGTCGAAGTCGACGATTCGCCTGGAGCCCGAGGCCGCGGAGCGGCCCCGCGGCGGCAAGAAGCGGGCGTTCGTCGTCGTGCTGTCGGGCGATCGCATGGGGGAGATGTTCCCGCTCAAGGGCGATCGCACCACCATCGGTCGCGGGCTCCAGACCGACGTGCGGATCAACGACGAGGGAATATCGCGCACCCACGCCGTCGTCGAGATGGAGGATGGCGACTACCTGCTCAGCGACGCCGGCTCCACCAACGGCACCTTCGCCAACGGCAGCAAGGTCGACCGCTACAAGCTGCAAGAGGGCGACAAGATCCAGATCGGCGCGTCCAGCGTGCTCAAGTTCACGTACCACGACGATCTCGACGAGGACTTCCAGCGCAACCTCTACGAGTCGGCGCTGCGCGACCGCCTCACCGGCATCTTCAACCGCGGCTACTTCTCCAACCGCCTCGAGAGCGATGTCGCGTTCGCGCTGCGGCACGGCAAGCCGCTGTCGCTCGTCATCTTCGACATCGACGGCTTCAAGCTCCTCAACGAGGAGCACGGCCAGCCGGTCGGCGACCAGGTGCTCTCGACGCTCGCGCACCGCGTGCTCGGCACGACCCGCAGCGAGGACATCTTCGCCCGCTACGGCGGCGAGGAGTTCGCACTGATATGCCGCGACGTCGACGCCATCCGTGCCTCGCGGGCCGCCTATCGCATCAAGGAGACAGTGGCCGGCAAGCCGTTCGAGGTCGGCGGCAAGAGCCTCGCCGTCACCGTCTCGGTCGGCGTGGCCGACCTCGGGATGCTGGTCGAGCCCAAGGCCGAGGCGCTCGTCGAGGCTGCCGATGCAGCGCTGTTCCTGGCCAAGCGCAGCGGCAAGAACCGCGTCGAGATCTACGATCCCGAGAACGAGCCCACGCGCCTGGTCTAGCGCCGCGCGGGCCGCGAGGGTCGAGAAGGCCAAAGAGGAGGCGGAGGCAGACGCGATGGTGACCGACCGAACGCGGCGCGCACGACTGGCCGAGCCGGGTCGCCGCGCATCGAGCATCGTAGCCTTGTTGCTGCCTGGGCTGCTCACCGGCCTCGTGGTCGCAGGGTGTCGTGGCGAGGGTCCCGCGCCCGTGCTCCCCACCGCCACCACGGCGCCCTCGAGCACCGAGACCCCGCAGACCTCGCAGGACGCCGCCCCCGTGGCCGAGCCACCGCCCGTGGCCGCGCCCGGCCGTGTGCTCTGGTTCGACGCCGGCCCCGGCCGCGACGCGATCGTGGCGCGAGAGCGTCGCGATCACGAGTCCGCGCGCACACAGCTCGACGCCCTCCTGCGCGAGCCCGAGCTCGACGCCGACATCCGCGGGGGTGCAGAGCTCTTGCGTGCGCTCGAGCACCTCGAGCAGGGCCAGCCCGCCGAGGCGGCCGAGCGCTTCGCCGCCGCGCGCACGGCCCCGGGCCTCACGCCGATCGAGCCGTGGCTGCGCCGCTGGGAGGCCCAGGCCCGCCTCGATGCCGGCCAGCCCGACGCCGCGCTGCAGCTCATCGATGGCCTGGACCCGGCGGCGTGGGCCGCCACCGCCGTCGGCGGCGACGCCCGGCTCATCGAGGCCGATGCCCGGCGCCGCACCGAGGACCTGTCCGGGGCCGAGGCCGCGTACCGGGCCTATCTGCGCGAGCATGCCGAGGGCGAGCGGCGGTTCGAGGCCCGGATCAAGCTCGCGCGGATCCTCTCCGAAGGCCGCGCCGCGGCGGCGCGCCGCGAGGCGCTCGCGCTCTACGACGAGCTGCGCCAGAGCGTGCCGCTGTCCGACTACGCCGACGAGGCCGAGACCAAGATCGCCGCGCTCGAGCGCGAGCTCGGGCCCTTGCGCAAGGGCGCCGCCGCCAAGACCTTCGAACGCGAGCTCGCGCTCGCCCGCGCCGAGGCGCAGCTCGAGCGCCACCGCTACGATGCCGCCAAGAAGGCCGCCAAGGCGCTCGTGGCCAAGGGCAAGCTCACCGCCGACCAGCGCTGCCGGGCATTCTTCGTCGAGGGCACCGCGCTGTTCAAGCAGAGCCGCCGCGCCGACGCGCGCGAGCCATTCGAACGGGCCGAGCGCGAGTGCCAAAAGGCCGGCAAGGCCCAGGAGACCCTTCGCGTGCGCTCGCGCTACCAGGCCGCGCGCGGCCGCTATGCCGAGGGCAAGTACGCGCTGGCCGGCCAGGCATTCGAGGACATCGCCGCGCAGCATCCCACGCACAGCTACGCCGACGACGCGCTGGTGCTCGCCGGCGAGTCATGGGAGTCGCATGGCGATCCCGCGCGAGCCGCCAAGGCGTACGTGCGGGCCATCGAGGCCCACCCCGGCGACATGCTGCACGAAGCGCGACGCCGGCTGCTCGTGATGCGCATGGGCGCTCGCGCCGACGCCGATGCGCTCGCGCTCGTCGACGCCGCGCTGGCCGGCGACATCGATGCCCCCGTCGAGCGCGCCAAGCTGCACTACTTCCGCGGCCGCGCGCTCGATCGACTCGGCCGCGCCAGCGAGGCCGAGGACGCCTGGGTGGACGCGCTCGATGTGACCCCGCTCGACTATCCCGGGCTGCTCGCGCTGTCGCGGCTGCGCGAGCGCGGCCCCGAGGCGCTCGCGCGCGGGCTGGCCAAGCTCGGGGACGAGGCCGCGCCGGATGCCGCGGCCGGCTCGACCACGCGCGAGCCCGAGCCCAAGGGGCCGTCGAAGAAGGCCTTGCAGCGCGCCGAGGTGCTCGCCCGCCTCGGCCTCGGCGCCGAGGCTCGGCAAGAGCTGCGCCACGGTGGCATCGACGGCTGGCCTTCGGTCGCCGTGCTCAACCAGGCCGGCCTCTACCCCGCCGCCCAGGTCGAGCTCGCCAACCTCGGCACGCGCTGGCGCTCGAACCCGCCGAGCTCCGCGGCCCCGCAGACGGAGGGCCCCGCCCGCCTCGGCGACCGCGCCCGCTGGGAGGGTGCCCACCCGCAGCCGTTCCTCGAGATCATCGCCCCCGGCGAGCCCGAGCACCGAGTGCCCGCGCTGCTCACCTTCGCCATCATGCAGACCGAGAGCCGCTTCGATCCCGGTGTCACCTCGTTCGCGGGCGCACGCGGGCTCGTGCAGCTCATGCCCGCCACCGCGCGCACCCTCGCCAAGAACGCCGGCGTCGAGCTCGACGGCGAGGGCGCGCTGTTCGACCCCGCGCTCAACCTCGACCTCGGCATGCGCTACCTCGGCCGCCTCACCGCGCGCTACGAGGGCGACGGCGACGGCCCCGTGGCGCTCGCGATCCCGAGCTACAACGCAGGCGCAGGCGCGGTGGACAAGTGGCTCGGCGAGCGTGGCGAGTGGGAGCTCGATCTCTTCGTCGAGTCGATCCCCTACGACGAGACTCGCAAGTACACCCAGTCGGTGCTGGGCCGCTGGCTGGCCTACCGGTGGCTCTACGGCCACGGCGGGCCGCAGGAACGCCTGCCCTACCTGCCGCTCTCGACCCCCCACAAGCGCTGACGCCCCCTTCAGGGGGAGGGCTGCGGGCTTCTAAGGAGAGCTGGGCTTGGGCGGCAGCTGCCCCGCCGGCGGCGGCGTGCTGCCCGGCTGCGCGGCCTCCTTGGCGAGCTTGCGCTCCATGCTGCGGATCTTCGCCGTGAAGAACGCCTCGGCGCCTGCGTAGAGGCACACGAACGTCCACACCGGCGAGAGCTGCGTGATCCAGGCCAAGCTCCACACCGCGAACACCAGCGAAGCGCGCCCCACGTCGCCGTTGAGCAGCTGGCCGGTGCCGGGCAGGAACATGCTCAAGAGGCCCGCCGTGACCGGAAGCCGCGGCTCCTCGGCCTCGTCGTCGAGGGTGGCCAGCGCATCGTCGGGGGTGGCCTGGGCCAGCACGCCGTGCTCGCCCAGCTCTTGCGCGCTGTCGCGGAAGAGCAGCTCGAGCCGAGCCTTGTCCTCGGGCGAGAGCTGGTACCGCTTGGGAACACCGCCCATCCGCGACAGCTCCCCCGCCTGCACCATCGCATCGAGCGTGGTCTCCACGTCGGGCTGCGGCAGCCCGAGCGCGGTCGAAGCGGCCGAAGCCGTGATCGCGCTCGTGCGCGGATCGGCGAGCAGGCTCAAGAGCTGAGCCCGCAGCTCGTCGGTGCCCACCGGCGCCAGCGCCCGCGTCGGGCCGCCGCTGCGCGCCGTGTGGTCCCATCCCACCCCCGCTGGGGTCGACTCGGGGGGCGGGCCCTCCTCGTCGAGCCCGAACGGTCTGACTGCACCCGGGTCGGGAGCACGCTCACGTGCACCCCACCGGTTGCGGCGTGCCCGCTCGAGCAGCCGCCGGCCTCGCGAGCGTGGACCCGTGGTCATCGCCCTCCCGACGAGCGTCGCCGGCCTGCGGATGCCGAAAATGGCGGTCGGGCGCTCATGATTCGCTCGCCTTCCATCCTAGCAGAGGGGACGGGTCGCGGCCCATGGCCAGTCCGGCCAGTCCGGCCAGTCCGGCCAGTCCGGCTAGACCGGCACGTCGAACGTGCGTAGCGCCTCGTTGAGGCTGGTGCGCTGGTCCGTGCTCTGCTTGCGATGGCCGATGATCAGCGCGCATGCGATCTGGTACTCGCCGGCAGGGAAGCGCTTGGGCCGAGTCCCGGGCACCACCACGCTCCGCGCAGGGACGCGGCCCTTGTGCGTCACCGGCTCCGCCCCTGTTACGTCGATGATCGGCGTGGACGCGGTCAGCACTACGTTGGCGCCGAGCACGACCTCGCGCTCGAGCCGTACGCCCTCCACCACGATGGCGCGCGAGCCCAGGAAGCAGCCATCCTCCACGATCACCGGCGTCGCGCCGGGTGGCTCGAGCACCCCGCCGATGCCGACGCCGCCCGACAGGTGCACGTTCTGCCCGATCTGGGCGCAGCTCCCCACGGTGGCCCAGGTGTCGACCATCGTTCCGCGCCCGATGAACGCTCCCACGTTGACGTAGCTCGGCATCAGCACGCAGCCGGGCTCGATGAACGCGCCATAGCGAGCGGTCGCCGGCGGCACCACCCGTACCCCCGCCCGTGCCCAGTCGCGCTTGAGCGGGATCTTGTCGTGGTACTCGAACGGCCCCACCTGCTCGGTGCGCAGCGACTGGGTGAGGAAGTAGAGGACGATCGCCTGCTTGATCCACGCATGCACCGTCCAGTCGCCGCCGGCCTCGGGGGGTGGCGTGGCCACCCGGATCCCGCCGCCGTCGAGCAGCTCCAGCGTGCGGCGCACCGCCCGGCGGTGCTCATCGTCCTCCAGTCGCGACCGGTCCTCCCAGGCGGCTTCCACGCGATCGCGCAAGGTGCTCAGCTCGGTGGGCTCGGGCTCGGACATCTCCGCCATTTCGCACAGCGCTTTGGGGCCCGCAAGCGCGCCCAGGCCGTCGCGATCCAGAGGGAGATCTCCACCGGTCCGACCAGTGTCAAAGACCCGCTAGTGTGGCCCAGAACAATGTGCCAAAGGAATGACGGCAAGGGTGGCCATATTCGGTCCTTTAGGGACACCAGGCGTCCCATACCGCCATCCGTATGACGACTTACATCCAGCTCCGGTCAGCAAAGCGAGACCCCAGCCGGAAAGGTTCACGCAACTTACTGGAATTCCGGGCGGTTAATTCCGGCTCTCCAGGTTGCACGGCATCTGCACTGCTTTGGGAGCGAAAGGAGGGACGCCAAAATGCAGGTCGCAGATCATTTTGCCCCATCGTTCTCCGACACGATTGCCGAGGCCCGTCTACGCACCTCGCCCCCCACGTTCCTCGGGCATTCCCCCGCTGCCCGCCGAGTCCAAGCCCTCGTTCATCGCGCCGTCCGAACCAACCTTCCCGTTCTGTTGGTCGGACCCACCGGTACCGGACGCGAGACCATCGCTCGCGTGCTCCATCACTTCGGTGGTGGTGAGGCCCCCGCCCTCGAGATCGTGCGACCCCGTGGCCCGCACGATCGACTCGTGGGTTTTGGTCCCTTCACCTACCTCGCCGATCTCGAAGACCTGCCGCTCGAGGAGCAGGCTCGGCTTCCGGCGCTCACCGGTCTCGGACGCATCGTCATCGCGACGCGCCTGCGCCCCGAGAGCGACGAGGGGCGCGCCCGCCTGCACCCGCAGATCGTGCGCTGGGCCAGCGGTGTCCGCATCGACGTGCCCGCCCTCTCCGAGCGCATCGAGGACCTCGACGTGATCGCGATGGACGTGCTGCGGCGCCTGGCCACGCGACGCCCGATCGGTGGCATCGCCGACAACGCGCTCGACTGCATGCGGACCTACGCATGGCCGAGCAACATCGACGAGGTCGCCGAGGTGCTCACCGAGGCCATCGAGGCCGGCTCGTCCGAGCAGGTCGAGCTCCGCGATCTGCCGGCCAAGCTCCGCGTTCGCGACCTCCACCAGGGCCGCAGCGAGTCGCCCGAGCGCCAACTCTGCCTCGAGGAGGCCGAGAAGCAGGCCATTCGTCGCGCCCTCAACTACGCCCGTGGCAACAAGCGCAAGGCCGCGCGGTTGCTCCACATCGGCAAGACCACCCTCTACCGCAAGCTCAAGCAGTACGACCTCGAGTAGTACCGTGGCCCCCTTGGCTCGCTTGCCGATGAGCGAGCACGGTCGCTGCCCCTAGGAAGGGGGCTGCTTCCTCCCCGCCGCGCTTCGTGATGCCGAAAGAGCGCGGCCTCCACTGACCCGGTCGCATCCCCCCAAGGGCCCGCCTCTCCCCCGAGGCGGGCCCTTCGTTCTTGGGGGTGCGTGCTTGCGCGGTCCGGTCGCGGGCGATACCTCTCCCCCCGCGTGTCGGCTCCTGCCAAGACTCCGCTCCATCAATTCGTCCCTGCGACGGCCGCCGCGGGCGACGGACGCGGAGCGCCGGCCGATGCCGACGCGATCCTCGAGGCGTTCCTCGCCTGGGTCACCGACCAGGGCCTCGAGCTCTACCCTGCGCAGGAGTCGGGGATCCTCGAGCTGATGGCGGGCCGGCACCTCGTGCTCGCCACCCCCACCGGCTCGGGCAAGTCGCTCGTGGCGCTGGCGCTGCACTTCAAGCTCCTGTGCGAGGGCCGGCGCAGCGCCTACACGAGCCCGATCAAGGCGCTCGTCAGCGAGAAGTTCTTCGAGCTGTGCCGCCAGCTCGGCGCGCACAACGTGGGCATGATGACCGGCGACGCGTCGATCAACCCGCGTGCGCCGGTGCTGTGCTGCACCGCCGAGATCCTCGCCAACCTCGCGCTGCGCGAGGGCACCTACACCCCGGTCGACGCCGTGGTGATGGACGAGTTCCACTACTACAGCGACGCCGAGCGTGGCATCGCCTGGCAGCTCCCGCTGCTCACGCTGCCCCACGCCACGTTCCTGCTCATGTCCGCCACGCTCGGTGACGTCGGCGAGTTCGAGCGCGAGATCCGTCGGTTCACGGACCGCGAGGTGGCCGTGGTGCGCTCGCGCGAGCGGCCGGTCCCGCTCCACTTCGAGTACCGCGAGACCCCGCTGCAGGAGACCATCCACGACCTCGTCATGACCGGCAAGGCCCCGGTCTACGTCGTCAACTTCACCCAGCGCGAGGCCGCCGATCAGGCCCAGGCGTTGACCAGCATCAACCTCTGCACCAAGGAAGAGAAGCGGGCCCTGTCCGCTGCGGTCGGCGATTTTCGCTTCGACACCGACTACGGCAAGGACATCAAGCGCTACATCCAGCACGGCATCGGCCTCCACCACGCGGGCCTCCTGCCCAAGTACCGCACGCTCGTCGAGCGGCTGTCCCAGCAGGGCCTGCTCAAGATCATCTCCGGCACCGACACCCTCGGCGTGGGGGTCAACGTGCCGATCCGCAGCGTGCTGTTCACCAAGCTCTGCAAGTTCGACGGCGAGAAGGTGCGCATCCTCGCCGTACGAGACTTCAAGCAGATCGCCGGCCGCGCCGGCCGCAAGGGCTTCGACGACCACGGCTGGGTAGTGGCGCAGGCCCCCGAGCACGTGATCGAGAACAAGCGACTCGAGGCCAAGGCCAGCGACGGCAAGGGCAACAAGAAGAAGTTCGTGCGCCGAAAGCCGCCCGAGAAGGGCTACGTGCCCTGGGACCAGACCACGCTCGAGCGGCTCGTGGAGTCCGAGCCCGAGCCGCTCGAGTCGCGGTTCGAGATCACCCACGGCATGCTGCTGACCGTGCTCGACCGCGAGTACAACGTCGACCGGCCCGACGGCGGCTATCGACGGCTCATCGAGATCATCGCGCGCTCCTACGAGCGCTCCGGCGCCAAGACCCGCCACCGTCGTCAGGCCGCGCTCTTGTTCCGGCACCTCCGCCGGGTGGGCATCGTCGAATACGAGCTCCCGCGTGGCTGGCACCACCGCTGCGTGCGCGTCAGCCCCGAGCTGCAGCGCGACTTCTCGCTGCACCACACGCTGTCGATGTACCTGCTCGCTGCGCTGACGCAGCTGCCCGCCGACGCCGAGAGCTTCGCATTCGACGTGCTGAGCCTCGTGGAGTCGATCCTCGAGAACCCGCGCGCCGTGCTGCTGCGCCAGCTCGACTTCGCCAAGGGCGAGCTGGTGGCGCGGCTCAAGTCCGAGGGCGTCGAGTACGAGCAGCGCATGGAAGAGCTCGAGCGCGTCGACTACCCGCGCCCCCTGGCCGACTTCGTGTACCGCACGTTCGACGAGTTTCGCGTCAAGCACCCCTGGGTGCGCAACGAGAACGTGAGCCCCAAGTCGATCGCTCGCGACATGGTGGAGCGCTTCCAGACCTTCAACGAGTACGTCAAGCAGTACGGCCTCGCCCGCAGCGAGGGCGTGCTGCTGCGCTACCTCAGCCAGGCCTACAAGACGCTCGTGCAGAACGTGCCCGTCGACTACCGCGACGAGGCCACGGAGGACGTCATCGCCTACCTGCGCGCCACGCTGGCGCGGGTCGACTCGAGCCTGGTGCGCGACTGGGAGCGGCTGGCCGCCGGCGACGACCTGGGGCGGCAGAAGGCCAAGGCGGTGGAGGAGCTCGAGCCACCGCCGCGGGACCTCGCGGCCGACCCCAAGCGGTTCGCCTCCCGCGTGCGCGCCGAGCTGCACGGCGTGGCCAAGGCGCTTGCGCTGCGCGATCTCGAGGAGGCGCTCGCGGGCCTCTGTCACGATCCCGCGGACCCGTGGACGCTCGAGCGGATCGAGCAGGCGCTGGCCCCCGTGCTCGAAGAGGAGGGCGAGCTGCTGTTCGGCGCCGAGGCACGCGCTCCCGGCCTCACGCGGCTCGAGCCCGCGGGCGAGCGCTGCTGGGAGGTCGAGCACACGCTCATGGGGCCCGAGGGTCCCTCGCCGTGGCGGCTCCACGGCGTGATCGACCTGCGCGATCCCGACGCTGGCGACGGTCCGCTCGTGCGGCTGCGCCGGATCGCGAGCTGAGCCCGAGGCGAGCCCCTACTTGGGGCGCTCGCCGTAGCTCACCGCGATGATCGTGAGGTATGCGTCCCCACGGGGGCGCCGTACCTCGACCTCGTCGTCGACCTGCTTGCCCATGAGCGCGCGTCCCACCGGCGAGTCGACGCTGATGAGGCCGCTGTCGGGATCGGGCTCGTCGGGGCCCACCACGCGGTAGCTGGTGCGGGCGCCGTCCTCGTCCTCCACCGTCACCCACGCGCCGAAGCCCACGGTCTTGCTCGGACCGCTGCGGGCGGGCGGTTGGATGACCTGCACCTTCTCGAGACGGCCCGACAGGAAGCCCAGCCGCTTGTCGATCTCGCGCAGCCGCTTCTTGCCGTAGATGTACTCGGCGTTCTCGGAGCGATCCCCGAGCGCGGCCGCGGCCTCGACCTCGGCGGTGACGCGCGGCCGCTCCTGTCGCCACAGGTAGTCGATCTCGGCCCTGAGCTTGGCGTGGCCCTCGGGGGTGATGAAGACGGGGAGCTGGGCCTTGGCCATCGGGGCACCTGGGAGACCGAAGTGGACACGTCGGCGACCCCCCGTCGCCGCGGGCGCGGAGTATCGCTCGGGTCCAAGCCGCGCGCGAGCCCGCGGGCGTCCGTGGCGCAGGTCGGTCGGGCACCCAAGGCCGAGCGCCTCAGCGGGCGTTCGGGCCGGGATCGCGCTCGTGCTCGCCTCCGGCCGGGCTCGCACCGGGCTCGTGCTCGTCGTCGTCGTCCCATGCCCAGGCCGTACCGAGCAGCGCGTCGACGTACGGGCTGCGTTGGCTGCGTTGGTTGCGTTGGTCGGCTTGAATCGAGGGCATGGGGGCTCGCTTGCCGGCCCTTCCCGGGCCTTCGTAGATCGGCGCCTTCCGGCACCGAGGGCCGGCCCCACCCTGCCCGGATCGGGGCCTAGCGGCCAGTTTCCGGCGATTTTTACGCTCTGCTCCGCTGTGCCATACTTCGGCCTCCGACGAGGCGTCCATGGCTCAGCACTGGGGAATGGGGCTCATCGAGGCCCGCGACGAGCTGAAGATGCCCAAGCTGGAGAAGGCGCTGGACAAGGCCTTCACGAGCCTGGGCTATCAGCAGGTCTACAAGGGCAAGGACCCGCCGGAGCAGGAGCCGGAGGAGAACCTCACCGCGGTCGACCTGCTCGAGAACGGCGACGGCGTGCTCGGGGTTCGAGTGGGCGACGAGCAGGTCGTGCGCGATCTGGCGCGGCTGCTCAACGAGGACATGGAGGTACCGCTGCGGGTGCTGCTCACGGCGGCGTCGCTGTTCCATCGCCGGACCGTACGCGTGGAGTGCCGCAAGTTCGACGTGGCCGCTGGCCAGCTCGACGAGCAGCCGGTGATGGGCCACCACGACGCCGACATCGGCGATCTCGAGCACAACGAGCTGCGCCAGCTCGACAACGCCATGCGCTCGCGTCTCAACGACGTGGTGCAGTCGTTCACCTCCGCCGAAGGCACCGCGGGCTTCAAGGTCAAGAAGGTGTGCCGCTACAAGCGTGAGGTCAAGAAGGCGAAGTTCACCAGCCCACGCATGGCGCGGGTGATGACCCAGCTCGAGCGCTGCGAGTCGTTCGCGGTGACCATCGAGGGCGGGCAGCACGTCATCAAGCTCGTGCTGGCCGGTGGCGCCACGAGCATGAGCTACGTCAAGGCCGAGGACGTGTCGGAGCTCGAAGCGGCGCTCGAGGAGCGCCCCGAGCTCTTGCGGCGCCGCAAGGACAAGGACCGGTAGCGCGGCTCCGATTCGCACCACGGGCCAGCGGCCCTGGCTCGGCGGAAGTGCCCCGTCGGGGACTCACCGTGCGAGGGGAACCCCCCGGGCAGACGGCCGTGAGGATCGTGCGCGCCCCCGCAAGCACCCTGGCTCGGGCACGCGTTCGCGATTTTCGGGCTTGCGAATTGGAAGGCGCTCTGCATCCTGAACGAAGCGACACCGTCGAACACGGTGGAAGTGCCAGCCATGAAGATCTCCTCTGCTTCCCTTGATTTCCTCGCCGGTGCGCTCGTGATCGGCCTGCTCGGTCCCGCGTGCATCTTCACCTCCTCGGAGGACGACGGAGACGTCGAGGACACCGACGACGACGGTACCCCGCCCGCGGAAACCGGGCTGCCCTCCGACTCCACCGGGCCCGTTGCCGACGACACGAGCGACGGCCCCGACGACGGGACGACCGGCGACTACCCGGGCGAGTGCACCGACAACCTGGTGCTCGATCCCGGGTTCGAGGCGGGCGGGCCGAGTGAGGAGTGGACCGAGGAGTCCGAGCTGTTCGAGACGCTCATCTGCGACGAGAGCTGCGTCACCGACGAGGGCGGAGACGCGGCGGCCCATTCCGGCGACTGGTGGGCGTGGTTCGGCGGCGTCGAGGACCAGTCCGACAACGCCAGCGTCGCGCAGATGATCACCATCGACCCCGACATGGCGTACCTGAGGTTCTGGTTCCAGATCCGCAGTGGGGCGGACACGGGCGACGACACGTTCACCGTGACCCTCGGCGGTGACACCGTGTTCATGGTCAACGACCAGGACATGTCCGACTACGACGAGTATCAGCAGATCGACCTCGACGTGAGCCCGTGGGCCGATGGCGGCTCGTACGAGCTGCGGTTCGCCAGCTCGACCACCGGCGTGGGTCTCACCAGCTTCTTCCTCGACGAGGTGAGCCTGGTGTCGTGCAGCGAGGCCGCCGGGACCTCCACCGGCTTCGAGACCGAGGGCCAGGACGAGACCGCCGGCAGCACCACCGACGACACGACGGGCGGCAGCACCAGTGACACGGGCAGCACCACCGATGGCACCACCGGTGGGAGCACGGACGGCACCACCAGTGGCTCGTCCGGGAGCAGCAGCTCGGGCTGAGTGCGTTGCCTTCTCCGTTGCCGATGCCTCCGCTCACCAGCGGGGGCATCGGCGTCTGCGTTTTCAGGCGCGGCCGAATTGCAGGTCGGCCATCACGGCCTGCTCGAATGGCTCGAGCGTGGCGAGCGGCGGCGATCGCAGGCCATCGCGGCTCGCTTCTCGCTCGTCCGCTCCATGCGTCGCCGCCTCGTGAAGGAAGCTCACCAGCCGGGGCCACAGCGTCGTGGCGGCCGTGGCCCGGAACGCACCGAAGTGCCCGAGCTCGGGCAGGTCCACGTCTCGGGGGCGTAGCTGCTGGTGCTCCACCCGTGCGTGGCGCAGCTGCTGCACGAGCCAGCGTACGTTGCCCTCCGGGACGAAGCCGTCGTCGGCGAAGCCGAGCGCGAGCACGCGACCATCGTAGGTGGTCAGGCGCTCGTGCAGCTCGGGTCGCTCCGACGCGAAGTAGTCGGGTGACAGGCACCACCGCGCCCACTGCCGCGCCACCCCGGCGGGGAGATCCTCGCCGAGGCCCATCCAGCCGGGGATGTAGCCGAACGTGCGGCTGACGAGCGGCATCGCCAGCGACCACGTGAGCCACAGGCGGGGGCGCTGGGCCGGGGCGTAGCCGCGCCAGAACCCGCTGCCCGAGCCCACGAGCAACAGCCCCTGCGGCCGGCGGCCCGCATCCACGGCGGCCGCGATCTGGCCGCCGAAGCTGTGCCCAATCGCCAAGAGCGGCCGTGCGGGGTCACGCTCGACCAGCCAGCGCTGCGCAGCGATGGCGTCGTCGATCCAGCCGTCCATGGTCACACGCTCGTCGCGGAGCGGCTCCTGCCGCGAGCGCCCGATGCCGCGGTAGTCGTAGGTGAGCACCCGGAAGCCGCGCCACGCGAGGTGGCGGGCGAACGAGCCGTAGTAGCGCTGCGGGGTCGCGGTGGCCCCATGGATCACGACCTGCGCGACGGGCTCGCCCACGGGCTCGTGGAGCAGCGCGGCGAGGTGGCGGCCGGCGGCCGTGGGAATGGCGAGCTCGAGGGGCTGGGGCATGAGCACAAGCGTGAATCCGGCGGCGACCGCCGGCCGCCCCCAAGCGTGCAGGGCTCGGCTGCATTTTTGCAGTATGCTTCGCAGGTCCGGCCTGCAAACATGCAGGAGTGTTCGACTGGGACGACGTGCGATTCTTCTTGGCGGTAGGGCGTGAGGGCAACCTGGCCCGCGCCGCCACGAGCTTGGGCCTCGACGCGACCACGGTGGGTCGCCGGATCGGCAGCCTCGAGCGCGAGCTGGGAGCGCGGCTGTTCGATCGCTCGGCGCGGGGCTTCTCGCTCACCGCGGCGGGCCAGCGGCTGTTGCCGCGCGCCGAGGGCATGGAGCGCGAGGCGCTGGCGCTCGACCTCGATCTCGCGGGCGAGGATCAGAAGCTCGAGGGCCATGTGCGACTGACCTCGACCGAGATGATCGCCACCCGCTTCATCGCGCCGTTCCTGGCCCGCTTCCACGAGCGCTACCCGGGGATCCGGCTCGATCTGTGGTGTACCAACCGCGACGTGGACCTCGGCCGCCGCGAGGCCGACATCGCGCTGCGGCTGTCGCGGCCGCGGCAGGACGACATCGTGGTCAAGAAGCTGCTGTCGATCGAGCTGGGCCTCTACGCCTCGGAAGAGTACGTGGAGCGCCGTGGCATGCCGCGCTCGGGGGCGCTGGCGGGGCATCGCTTCGTGCTGTTCGCCGACACCCGGCCGTTCCAGCGCGAGAACGCGTGGCTCGGGCGGCACGTGGGCGAGGGCGAGGTGGTGCTGCGCTCGGACAGCGTGTCGTCGCTGATGTCGGCGGCGCTCGGGGGGCTCGGCATCGCGCTCTTGCCGTGTCACGTGGCCGAGCGCACCGCGGGGCTCGTGCGCACGCCGCTCGAGGGCTCGCCCGAGCCGCGCGTGGTGTGGCAGGCCGTGCACCGCGATCTGCAGGCGGCGGCCCGCATTCGTGCGGTGCTCGAATTCCTCGATCGGTTGTTCTCACCGGCGCGCGGCGCGGCTAGTCCGGCGAGGGGCCCGCTGAAGGGGCCGGCGAAGCCGAAGGAGGCTCGCGTGCCGAGCCGCGGAGCCAGCGGCCCAGCCACAGCGCGGAGCCGAGCCCGACGATGAGCAGCCCGAGGTAGATCCGCCATGGTCCCGGGTGCCCGTGCTCGGCCAGCCGCCACGCCTGCCACACCAGCACGTCGGGCGGCAGCGAGAAGAAGCCCACGAGCGGGCTCGTGCTCGGGACCCAGTGCGAGCGGGTGAGGTAGTCCATCTGCGGGGTGCCGGTGGTGGTGAGCGAGAGCATGTGCTCGAAGATGCTGTGCAGCGACAGGTGCAGCTCGACGGCGACGCAGGCGAAGAGCGCGAGCGCGACGGCGAGGCGGCGGCCACGGCTCGCTCGCGGTAGATCCTCGAGCAGCTCCGCGAGCGGCAAGAGCAACAGCGGCACCAGCGGCAGGAGGTAGCGCGGGCCGATGCCCCAGCCGCCCCACCAGTCGCTGCGGGTCGACACGAACACCCAGCGCACGACGAACACGGCGAGCACCATGAGCGCGGCGGCGCGTCGGCGATCGAGCGCGCGCCGCCAGCCGAGGAGCGCGACGAGCAGCGCGGGCGAGTAGAGCAGGATGCTGCGCCCGGGCCCCACGAGCTGGCCCACGAGCCCGGGGAGCGGATCGACGAAGTAGCCGTAGTGATCGTAGCGGCCGGTCTCCCACGGGCTGCCGAAGCGCAGCGCCTGCGTCACGCCGAGCAGCACGGGGCCCACCCCGCCGAGCACGAGCGCGCCCACCCATGCCGCGCGCTCGCGGGACCATGCCCCCGGCTCGCGCCAGAGCGGCCACACGGCGTAGACCACGAGGCATGGGATCGCGAGCAGGTTGAGCACGTGCACCTGCACCGAGAGGCCCGCGATCAGGCCTGCCATCCACAGCCAGCGTCGCGCGACGAGGGGCGCGTGCGCGCGATGGCGGTGGAATCGAGCGATGCCCCATGCGGTGGCGAGCAGCGCGACCGCCGAGAGCGGCTCGGAGAGGAACGTGCGGCTGTAGGGCCACGCGCTGGTGCCGAACGCGTAGACGAGCCCGGTGAGCACCGCGACGCGATTGCGGTGGCCGAGCGCGCGCAGCCACTCGACCAAGAGCAGCACTGCGAACGCGCCGACGAAGCAGTTGGTGAGGCTGACGGTGAGCCGGGGCCAGTCGGCCTGCGGCGAGCGGCGATGCATGAAGTAGTGGTCGGAGCGGATCACGTGCCGCCATGCAGGAGGCGCATGATCGACCGCGGCGCGGCCGAGGCCATAGAGCGGCAGCGCGACGACGGAGAGCGCGTGGCCGAAGAAGCCGTAGCGCCGACCGTCGACACCGGGCGCCCAGCCGAACGTGCCGGACGGGCGCTCCTCGGGCTCACCCGTGCGCTTGGGGATCCCTTCGATCGCCAGGTCGCCGCGCTCCCACAGCGAGCGGGTCGTCTGGAACACGATCTCGTCGTCGGGATAGATGATCCGGCCCGGCGCCGAGCAGAGGTAGATCACCACGCAGCACAGCCACAAGGCCAGGCGCGGGGGAGGGGCCATGGGCACGGACGGGCCTTCAGTGCCCTCGCCGACTGGCCTCACCGGGCCCCTTCACTGGGCCCTTCATCGGGCGAGCCAGGTCGAGACGGAGCGGCTCAGCCGGAGGTGCCGCCCGTGGTCGAGCTGCACATCGAGGTGTCGAAGGTGCACATCATGGGATCGCACGCGAGCGTGCCGCCGTTGAGGCCGAGGCTCGCGCAATCGAAGCCCTGGAGATCGGCGCCGTCGCACTGCTCGCCGGCATCGATGATGCCGTTGCCACAGTTGCCCACACCGGTATCGACCGGCCCGCCGTCCGAGGTATCGGCGGCACCGAAGGTGGTGTCGGCCGAGCCGGGGCCGGGGCCGGGGCCGGTGGTGCTCGTGGCGCTGGCACTGCCATCGGCGACATCGGTCGTGCCTTCGGCCGTTCCCGCGGTACCGCCCCCGGTGGTCCCCGCGGAGTTGCCGTTGGTGTTGCCGGCAGTGAAGTTCGCCGGGTCGTCCACCTCCGGTGAGCAAGCCGCAAGGATCACGATGAATGTAGCCAATGCCCCCTGGCGCACCATGGGACCACTTTGGACCGGTTTCGAGCGCGAGGTCAAGCGCCAGCACGGGCGTGCGCTCACGAACGTGGCCTCGGTGGGGCCCGGAAATTTCGGGGATCGCTCGCCCTGCTCATCTGTCGCGCTTCATGCCGCGGATCTGCCACGCCGCCAGCACGCTGCCGAACAGCACGCCAAGGCAGGCCCCGGCGATGGGGCCCCAGTTGGTCGAGCCCGGCTCGGCCGCGGCGGGTGGCGGCTCGGGTGCGGGATCCGCAGCATGGGCAGGGGCAACGAGGGATCCCATGGCCCCGAGCAGGAGCAGCACCCCCACCAGGAGCCCAAGCGATGGAAATGCGGGGCGCACGAGGCCAGCGAGGCGAGGCATCGGTCAGGAGGATAGCCGATCCATTCCAAGCCCCGGGGCCGCCTACTTGTCCCTTGGCGATACCTTTTGCTCGCATCCCTGATCGCGGTTCGCGCCCGCTGCGCTTGATCGTCGGGCAAACCCCGGGCTAGAGTGCGCCTGTGCTGGGGGGAGCACAGATCGACCTGGGCCTGGGGATGCCTGGGGCCACCGGGATCCAAGGGGTCCTGCTGGGCAAGTACCAGCTGCTGCGGCGCATCGCGACCGGTGGCATGGCCGAGCTGTATCTCGCTCGGGCCACGGGAATCCACGGCTTCGAAAAGCTGGTGGTGCTCAAGCGCATCCTGCCCCAGCACGCCGAGAGCGACGACTTCAACCGGATGTTCCTCGACGAGGCCCGGCTCGCGGCGACCCTCCACCACCCCAACATCGTGCAGGTCTACGACATCGGCGAGGAGGGCAACTTCTTCACGATGGAGTACGTGCAGGGGCAGGACTTGCGCAAGCTGGTCCGGGCGGCCCGCAAGGCCGACCGCGCGCTACCGCTCGAGCACATCCTGCACATCGTGATGGGCATTGCGGCGGGCCTGCACCACGCGCACGAGAAGGTTGGAACCGATGGGCGGCCGCTCGGGATCGTCCACCGCGACGTGTCGCCGAGCAACGTGCTCGTCACCTACGAGGGCGGGGTCAAGATCGTCGACTTCGGGATCGCGAAGGCGGCCACGGCCCAGTCGGCCACGCTCGCGGGCACGCTCAAGGGCAAGATTCCGTACATGTCGCCGGAGCAGTGCCGCGGCGAGTCGGTGGACCGGCGCAGCGACATCTTCTCGATTGGTACGCTCCTCTGGGAGCTGACCACGGGGGCGCGGCTGTTCACGGGCGAGAACGAGTTCGGGATCATCAATCGCGTGGCGGCGGGGGCGGTGCCGCTGCCCACGTCGGTGCGGCCCGACTACCCGCCGGAGCTCGAGGCGATCGTGATGCGGGCGCTGACGGCCGATCGCGAGCAGCGCTACTCCCAGGCGCTCGATCTGCAGATCGATCTCGAGGATTTCGCGCGCGAGGCTCGGTTGCCGGTGTCTTCGGCCCGCATGGCCAAGTTCATGCGGGAGCTGTTCGAGGAGGAGATCCGCCAGACCGCCGCGATGCTGCAGTTCGACCGCCTCGACGAGCAGCCGACGATGCCGAGGCCGGCGCTGTCGCGGGAGGTGCTGCTCGGCTCGGGCCTGCGCGCAGTGGTCGAGCCCGAGTCGGTGGAGGAGACGCCGAGCGAGCTGCGGGGCGACGGGGGGCACAGCATGCCCACCGCGGCGGCACAGGCCAGCCATGCGGCAGGCTCGTCGACCGACATCCACTATGTGGACACGGACGAGCCTCCGCGGACCAGTCGGCTGGCGGTGGCGCTGGCGGTGATCACCGGGATGATCGCGGTGCTGGGGCTGTCGGCCGCGGTGTGGTTCTTCGTGCTGGCCGACGAGCACGAGGCCAAGAAGCCGCGGCCCGATCTGACGCCGGCGGTGATCGTGGAGTCCCCTACGCCGTCCGAGGCGGCCAAGCACGCGGGGCCCACGGACGAGCTGGTTGGTCCCACGGACACTCCGACGGGGCCCACGGACGCGCCGACTGGGCCTACGGACAAGCCGATGGGGCCCGACGAGGCCGTCCCGTCCGAGCCCGGGCCAGCATCCGAGGCCGCCGACGGGGGCACGCCGCCCGACGCCGAGCCCGAGGCGGGAGAAGCTCCGGTGCCCGCGGAACCCTCGTCGCCGCCGAAAGATGATAATACGAAGTCCAGCGCGGACACCAAGCGGACCCCGCCCAAGCGCACCGGGACCAAGAGCACGTCCGGCTCCAAGCCCAAATGGGATCCCGACTCCCCGTTCCCCATCTGAAGCGCCGAGGCCGGCAGGGCCGTTTCGCAGGCGCGGGCCGTTCGCTCGGAGCAAGGCTCGCGCTGGTGGTCCTGGTGGGCTGTTTGTCGCTCGTGGCCCACGCAGCCCCGCTCAAGCCCAAGAGCTCCAAGGCGCGCGCGCACTTCGACAAGGCGGTGGAGCTCTACAAGGCGCAGGACTTCGACGGCGCGGCGACCGAGGCCAACGCGGGCCTCGCGATCGAGGAGCACGAGTCGTTGCTCTTCATCCTTGCGCAGGCCGAGCGGCAGCGGGGTAACTGCGTCGGGGCGGTGGAGATCTACACCAAGTTCGTCGAGATGACCGAGAACGAGGACATGCGGCAGAACGCGCTCATGGCCAAGGGGCAGTGCGCGGAGGAGCTGGCCCAGGCCGCGCGCAAGGCCGAGCTCGAGCGCCAAGCGGCCGAGCAGGCGGCGGCCGAGCAAGCGGCGGCCGAGCAGGAGCCCCCGCCGCCCACGCTCCCGCCACCCGAGCCCCCCAGGCCCTGGTATCGCGACCCACTCGGCGGCGCGCTCGTGGGCGTGGGTGGTGTAGCGGTGCTCGCGGGTGGGGCGGTGCTCATCAGTGCTGCGGTGCTCGACCCCGACTCCGCGGGCGACTACGGGTCGTTCGACGAGCGTCGCCAGCTGCGGCCCAAGCTGTTGCTCGCCGGTGGGATCACCGCGGGTGTCGGTGCGCTGGTGGGAGCGGGCGGTGCGGTGCGCTGGGCGCTGCTCGCCAAGAAGGACAAGCAGAAGGCCGCATCCACGGCAGCGCGCATGGAGCTCGGGCCGTGGCTCGATCGCGAGCACGCGGGCGTGTGGCTCAAGGGTCGGTTCTGAGCGCGGGAGGGCCGGCCCACAGCCACGGGGCCACGAGCGGCAAGAGGCTCAAGAGGCCCGGCAGGCCGAGCAGGAGCCCGAGGTTGGTGGCCTGTCCGGGCACGGCGGCCACGGCCCCGCTCACGCGTGGCCAGGCATGCTCCCACACCGGGTTGCCGTGCTGCGGCGCCTCGGGAGTGGCGGCGGCTCCGAGCAGCATGTGGAGCGCGGCGATCGCTGCGAGCACGAGATAGGCCCGCGGGGCGGCGCGCAGAGCCGGCCACGCGCCGAGGACCAAGAAGCCCAGCATGGGCACCATGTGCCGCGGGCCGAACGCGGCCCCGCCGTCCCACATGTAGTAGCCGGCGTTGAGCAGCACGTAGTAGGCCACGATGACGAGCGCGGTGACGACGGCTGCGCGCGGCAGGCCCGACGATTCTGTGGCTCGTTCCGCGTGGGACGACGGGGCCTCGCGTAGCGCGGCCGGCAGGCCCCACAGGGCGAGCACGAGCACGGGGCAGAGATAGAAGAGGCCGCGGTAGCTGCCGAGCAGCAGCTCCCACGCGGCGATGGGATCGGGAGCCGCGATGCCGTAGCGCACGCGCATGCCTTCGGCGAACTCCTCGAGGTAGACGTGATCGTAGCCGGTGTGGAGCGGGTGGCCGAACGCGATGGTGTGATAGGCCGCGAGCGCGAGCGCCCATGGCATGCCGGCCAGCATCACGCGCAGCGCGAAGCCCCGGCCGTGCCGCACGGCGCAGAGGCTGACCACGGCGAGCGCGGGCACGGCCGCGGGATACTCGGTGACCACTGCGGCGCCGAGCAGCGTGCCCAGCCATAGGGGGGCGCGGCCCGTGGGCGGGGCACGGCCCGTGCTCGGGGCGCAGGGCTCGTGCAGCGCCGCGAGGGCGAATGCCCAGACGAGCAGCGCACCGCAGAGCGCATGTCCGTAGAAGACGGTGGCGTAGGGAAACACGGGAGTGGCGAGCGAGAACGTCAGCGCCACGGCAATCGCCGGCGGCACGCGGCCCGCGGTCTGCCGCAGCGCCAGCAAGAACACGGCCGCGGCCGCGGCCACCGAGGGCAGCGCGCCGGTGAACAGCGCACACAGATAGAGCGCGATGCGGTGCGCGAGGTTGTAGACGAGCACGTCGCCCGGGCTGCGCTCGTCGGGCTCGGGCACGGGGCTGCGCGGATCGAGCGGGCGCACCTGGGCCCGCGGCAGCTCGCCGCCGGTGACGCGCCGGAGCACGTGGAACGCGGCGTAGGGCAGCACGGCGACCCACGAGGCCCCCGGAGCCTTGTCGCAGTAGAAGTGCCCGTCGCGGAGGCTCTTGTCGCCGGTGGTGTAGTGGTAGCGATCGATGATGGTGGTCTGTTGCTCGACGAGCGCACGCGTGAGCGCCAGCCGCGAGTTCTGGTTCCACGCGGGCTCGCCCACGAAGTACGCGTAGGTCGACAGCAGCGCGACGCCGAGCGGTACGAGGCGCCGGCGATGCTGGAGGAGCGGCGCGAGCGGGGACGAAGGATTCACGGGCACGCGCCAGCGAGTCGGTTCGAACGCCGTGCTCGCGCGCCGCCCGGGCGAGGGCGGGGCCGAGGGCTCAAGACATGGCCTCCTGGACCAGCTGCGCGAGGGCCTGGCGCGATTTCTCGGCGGCCTTGGCTTCGGGGGCTTGGGCCAGCCGCTGCAGCATCTGGTAGGCGCCCGAGTAGCGACGAGCGGGATCGCGGTCGAGGTTCTTGCGCACGATCTCGCCGAGCTTGGGCGAGAGCCCGGCCACGCGACGGCTGGGCTGGCTGATGTCGAAGCGCTCGATGGCCTCACGGGTGGCGGCATCGCTGGCGCCCTGGAACAGTCGCTCGCCCCGCAGGCACTCCCAGAGGATCGCGGCCATGGCGAAGAGGTCGGAGCTCTCGGTGGCGCGGGCCTCGGCGGCCTGGCGCTCGGGCGCCATGTAGGCCAGCGCGCCCGCGTGCCGCTCGTCGTGCTCGGGTGGCAGCCACTGGCTGTAGGCGAGCGAGAAGTCGTAGAGGACCACGTCGCCGCGCCGCGAGACCCACACGGTGTGCGAGCCCAGGTCGCGGTGCACCACGCCGAGCGGGGTGGGCTCGCCGGCCTCGAGGTACTCGAGCGAGTGCACGTGTCGTACGGCATCGACGAGCTGCCCGAGCACGTACACCGCGATCTCGCGGTGGAGCGCGCGCGGCTTGCCGGCGTCGTGCCCGAGCAGCGAGCCCAGGCTCATCCCGTCGACGCGGTCGAGCACCATGTACGCCACGCCGTCCTGATCGCCCGAGGCGTGCAGCGTGGGGATGCAGGGGTGGTTGAAGCTCTTGAGCAGCCGGATCTCGTGCTCGAACTGGCCGCGGCGCAGCTCGGCGTCGGGGCCTCGCCCGGGCGCGAACAGCTTGGCCACGTAGGCCGGCGGCTCGGCGTCGGGCTCGTCTTCGTGGCGCGCCCGGTGATAGCGGGCATGGGGGCTGGGGCCCGCCACGTCATCCACCAGTCGATAGCGCCCGAGGCCTCGCAGCTCCATGGTGGTGCGAGTGTGCATGCCGAGGATCCGGCTGTCCAGAGCGCCCAGGCGACGTATGGGCGCCCCACGAAGGGGTGCGCCGAGATCGCAGCGAGGGTGATCCACCGCGTTTTGGATCGCCGTCGAACGCGGGTATCGTCGGCCTCGTGACTTCGGGCGAGCGCCGTCCCGTGGTGATCCTGGGCGCAGGTCTCACCGGCCTGTCCACCGCCCTGCACCTGCGACACACGCCATGTCTCGTGGCCGAGCGCGAGCAACGCGTGGGCGGCAAGACTCGCAGCGAGCGGCGCGACGGCTGGACGTTCGACGTGACCGGTCACTGGCTGCACCTGCGAGATCCTCGCGTGCGCGCCTTGGTCGGTGAGTTGTTCGGCGCAGGTCAGCTCGTGGAGATCGAGCGGCGCACGGGCGTGTGGACCCACGGCGTGATGCTGCCGTACCCGTTCCAGGCCAACCTGCACGGGCTGCCGGTGCCGCTGGTGCGCGACTGCCTGGTGGCGTTCGTGCAGGCGCAGATCGAGGCGGCTCGCCCCGATGCACCGGCGCCCCGCACGTTTCGCGAGTTCGCGGCACGCCGCTTTGGTGAGGGCATCGCGGAGCTGTTCTTCGTGCCATACAACACCAAGCTGTGGGGCGTGACGCCCGACGAGCTCACGCCCGACTGGGGCTCGCGGTTCATCCCGCTGCCCGAGCTCCACGAGGTGGTGGGCGGTGCGCTGGGCTTGGTGCAAGCGGGGCTCGGCTACAACGCCCGCTTCCTCTATCCGCGCGCGGGCGGCATCGACAACCTGCCCGAGGCCATGGCGGCCCGCGTGCGCGGCCGCGACCCCGAGGCGATCCGGGTGGGCTGTGCCGCCGAGGAGATCGATCCGCTGGGCCGCCGCGTGAAGCTGCAGGGCGTGCCAGACCCGCTCGAGTACCAGGCGCTCGTGTCCACCATGCCGCTGCCGCAGCTCGTGGCCTGCATGCCCACCGCCCCGCCGGCCGTGCGCGAGGCGGCGGCGGCCCTGCGCTGGGTGCCCTGGCGCTGGCTCGACATCGCCACTCGCCGCGCGCCGCCGATGCCGGAGCACTGGGTCTACGTGCCCGAGCCAGACGTGCCGTTCTTCCGCGTGGGCGTGTACTCCAACGCGCTGCCCGCCATGGCGCCACCGGGGGCGGGCTCGCTCTACGTGGAGCTGGCCGATCGCAGCGGGCCGCCCGACATGCCCGAGATCGTGCGGCACCTCCATGCGATGGGGGCGCTCCACGATCCCGACGACATCGTGTTCACGGAGCTTCGCCACGAGGAGTGCGCGTACGTGCTGTTCGACGACGCATGCCATGCGGCCACCGCCACGATCCAGGGCTGGCTCGAGCGCGTGGGCGTGCGCTCGTGCGGGCGCTACGGGGCGTGGACCTACAATTCGATGGAAGACAGCATCATCCAGGGCATGGAGGCGGCAGCGTGGGCGGAGGCGTAGAGCGAGGGGACGGCGGCGGGGGCGGGCCGGAGCTCTCGCTGGTGATCCCCGTGTACAACGAGGAGGCGATCCTCGAGGCGAGCCTCCACGAGCTATGCGACCGGCTCGACGCGGAGGGGCTGCGCTACGAGGTGATCGTGGCCGAGAACGGCAGCCGCGATCGCACGGTGGAGCTCGCCGAGCGCGTGGCCGCGGCGAGGCCAGCGGTGCGGGTGTGCTCGTACCCCGAGCCGAACTACGGCGGGGCGCTGCGCGAGGGCATCTATCGCGCGCGCGGGCGCTTCGTGATCTGCGAGGAGATCGACCTGCTCGACGTGGGCTTCCACCTGCGTGCGCTGGCGCTGCTCCGCGCGGGCGAGGCCGACGTGGTGATCGGCTCCAAGGCCATGCGCGGCGCCCACGACACGCGCCCGCTGACCCGCCGCGCGGCCACCCGCTTCTACAACGCGGTGCTGCGGGTGACGCTCGGCTTCTCCGGCACCGACACCCACGGGCTCAAGGCGCTGCGCCGCGACGCGATCCTGCCGGTGGCCGCGCGCTGCGTGGTGGAGCACGACGTGTTCGCGAGCGAGCTGGTGATCCGGGCCGAGCGCTCCGGTCTTCGCGTCCGCGAGCTGCCGGTCACGATCGAAGAGAAGCGCGCGCCCTCGATCCACCTCGCGCGCCGCGTGCCCCGGGTGCTCAAGAACCTGGCGCGCCTGATGATCTCGATCCACCTCTCCTCGGCGGCGGGCTCCGACGAGCCGGATGCCACACGCACCAGCCCACCGGACTAGCCATGCCCCCCGCACCCGCGAGCAAGCAAGGGGGGCTGGCCATGCCCCCGGCCACGCTCATCAGCGTCGACCTCGACGACGTCGCTTGCTACCACGCGATCCACGGGCTGCCGCCGCCCTCGCGGCAGGCCGCGGGCGAGGGGCTCGAGCGCTGGTTGCCGCGGTTCCTCGAGCTGTTCGAGCGGCTCGGCGTGCGGGCCACGTTCTTCGTGATCGGTCGCGATCTCGCGCGCGACCTCGACGGCCGGGGCGTCGGAGCCGAGCACCTGCGCTGCGCGATGGCGGCGGGGCACGAGCTCGGCAACCACGGCCATGCCCACGCCTACGACATGGTGCGGTGGCCCGCGGCGCGGCAGCGCGAGGACCTGCGGGCCTGCGACGCGGTCTTGCGGGCGGTGGGGGCCAGCGCGCAGGGCTTTCGGGCGCCGGGCTACACCCACGACGCGGCGCTGCTGCGACAGGTGGCGGCGCTGGGCTACCGCTACGACGCCTCGAGCCTGCCGTCGCCGCCGTACTACGCCGCCAAGCTCGCGATGATGGGGATGATGGCGGTCCGCGGCGAGCGATCGTCGTCGCAAGCCCGCGGCGCGCCGGCGTTCCTCGGGCGGCGGCTGCCCCACTGGCGCAAGGACGTGGGGCTGTGGGAGCTGCCCATCTCGGTCTCGCCGGTTGCTCGCGTGCCACTCATCGGCACCACGTTGCTGGCGTTGCCTGCGCTGGTCTCGGGCCCGCTGCGACGGATCGCGCTCGGGCTCCCGCACCTCCACCTCGAGCTGCACGGGATGGATCTCGCCGATCCCGACAGGGACGATCTCGCGCCTGGCTTGCTCGCGCGGCAGCCCGAGCTGCGAGTGCCCTGGCGAGTGCGGTACGAGCGGCTGCGCGAGCTCCTGTCGCTGCGCGGCGGCGGAGCGCCGCTCCGGACCGCAGTGGCAGTGAACGACGAGCCGGGGTGACGGCTCGAGCGCCGCGCCCGAGCCGGCTCACCGGCGCTTGGGTCGGAGCTTCGGCTCGGCCGATGCCTCGCGGCGGGTCGCTTGCGTGGCGAGGCGATCCGCCTCTTCGTTGCCCGCGTGGCCGGCATGGCCGCGGACCTTGAGCAGCTCGATCCGCGGGTACTTCTCGAGCTCGAGCTTGATCTGGTCGAGGAGCTCGAGGTTGGCCTTCGCCTTCCAGCCACCCACCAGCACGCCGAGGCTCCAGCCGCTGTCGGTATAGAGGTGGATCGCGCGGTCGCGGTCCTCGGGCAGCAGGGTCTGGAGCGCCCGCAGGATTGCAGACAGCTCGGCGATGTTGTTGGTGCCGCTGCCGAGGAATTCCGAGATTTCGATGGTTTGGTCGGGGCGCTCCACGAGCACGCCGATGCCGGCCGGGCCGGGATTGCCCGAGCACGCGCCGTCCGTATAGATGACGATCGTCTCGGCGTCGGGCGGCACCGAGGGCTCCTCCTTCAGCGCCGCGGTCGCAGCAGCCGCCTGGGTCGGGCCGCCGCTCATCTCCATGTCGTCGATGATCTCGGTATCACCCTCGATCTCCACGAGGTTGTCGGGCGCGGCCTTGTAGGATTTCCGAGCCCCGAGCTTGTAACGCAGCTCAACTCGGCCCCGATGCACGATGGGCTTGCCCGTGGCGAGCACGCGTACGTACACCGTTTGTCCCTTGAATTCGTACTTTTTCCAGGGCATCGATGCGAATCGAACCCTACCGTCCGCAACCGAACGAGCCAAGGTCCGTCTCTCGTGTGCTCGGCCACGGAGAGTGGCCACCCACCACCAGGAAACCGACATGTCCCCACGTTTTTCGGCTTGCGCCGTCCTGACCCGTCGTGTAGAGACCCCCGCAATGAAGACGTTTGCCACCACCACCTTCGCATTCGCCCTGCTCGGCCTCGCCGCGTGCAAGGGAGGCGGCGGCGACGCTGCGAAGCTCATTCCCGACACCGCGAACATGGTCGGCGGTGCCGATCTCGCTGGTCTCCAGAAGACCAAGCTCTGGAGCGACATGCTCAAGCCCATGATCGAGTCCAAGGGCAAGGAGCAGCTCGATGCGATGGCGGCTTGCAACCTCGGCCTCGACAAGTGGAAGAACGTGACCGTCGGCGCCGACACCAACGGTGGCGACAAGAAGATGGCAGTCGTCGTGGTCGCCGACGGGGTGGGCAAGAAGGAGAACCTCGATTGCGCCGCGGGCAAGATCAAGGAGAAGAACGAGGGCAAGGATCCCTGGACCGCCGAGGACGAGGGCAAGACCCTCAAGCTGGAGGACGGCAACGTCATCTACGTCGTCGACGACAACACCGTCGTGATGGCGGGTGCCGACTGGGCCGACTCCGTCAAGAAGCTCACCAAGGGTGAGGGCAAGTCGGCCTTCGACGGCGGGCTCAAGGACATCCTCGGCCGCACCGACATGGGCAAGCACCTGTGGTTCGCCGGCACCCTTCCCGCAGAGATGGGCGGCATGGCTGCGAGCCAGCTCGGCGCCACCCCCAAGGATGTCGCCGGCTACGTCGACCTCTCGAGCGGTGCAGCCACCAAGGTGTCGGTCGGGTTCGCGAGCAGCGACGAGGCCGAGTCGGTCAAGACCAAGGTTCAGGGTCTCTGGGACGGCATGGGCAAGGAGCTCGCCAAGAGCCAGGGCGGCATGTCGCAAGAGGCGCTCGACGGCATCAAGTTCGGCACCGACGGCAGCGCAATGACCGTCGAGGCGTCGATCAACGAGGCCGACATGGCCAAGGCGATGGAAAACGCCAAGGGCATGATGTAGCGCGGTGCAGCGGAGCCAGCGGATCCCACCGGATCCCACCGGATCCCACCGGATCATGGTCCGCTGCTCGCCGTGGGGCGGTCTGCGAGAGGGCATCCTCTGCGACCGCCCTTCTCCATTTCGAAGACGAGGATTTCCGATGCGAATGTCGAACGTGATTGTGTGGCCGGTGCTTGGTGGGCTCTGCCTGGCGCTCGGTTGTTCCAAGGAGGATGCGGCCAAGCAGCCCGAAGCGGCACCGGCCACGGCCGCGAAGGATGCGAAGGCTCCGGCGGACGTCAAGGCTCCGACTGACGCCAAGGCTCCGGCGGATGCCAAGGCGCCCGCGGCCGACACCAAGGCCTCGACCGCAGGGGTGGTGGGCATCGTGGCCGAGGCGGCCTCCGCTCCGACCAAGGGCTCCGCGGCGATCGCCTGGCTGCCCGAGATGGCCACGATGGTCGGTGGCGTCGATCTCTCGTCCCTGCAGGGTACGTCGTCCTGGAAGGACGCCCTCCCGATGATCGAGGCCGAGGGCAAGGAGACGCTCGTCGCCATGGCGAGCTGCAACCTCGGCCTCGACAAGTGGAAGAGCATGACCATGGGCCTCGACCCCGCCGGCGACGACGACAAGCTGGCCGCCGTGATCGTGGCGCAGGGCCTGGGCAAGTCGGAGAACCTCGACTGCGCCGCCACCAAGCTCAAGGAGAGCAACGGCGGCAAGGTGCCCTGGACCACCGACGGCCGCACGCTGCGAATGGAGGATGGCAACGTCGCCTACGTGGTCGACGACGACACCCTGGTGCTGGCGGGCAAGGCCTGGGCCGCAGACGTGGAGAAGCTCATCAAGGGCGAGGGCAAGTCGGCGGCCGACGGCGCGCTCAAGGACGTGATCGCCCGGACCGACTCCACCAAGCCGCTGTGGTTTGCCGGCAAGCTGCCGAGCGACGCCAAGGACGCGGCCAAGATGCTCGGCGACGTGGGCGAGCCCCAGGACGTGGCCGGCTGGCTCGACCTCAGCGGCGGGCTCGAGATGTGGGTGGCCATCGGCTTCCGCAGCGCCGACGAGGCCACCAAGGCCAAGCAGGTCACCTCGACGCAGTTCGACATGTTCAAGGGCATGGCCGGCCAGTTCGGCATCCCCCAGGGCGTGGTCGATAGCGTCAAGTTCGACACCAAGGGCAATGCGGCCACCGTCACCGCCAAGGCCTCCGCCGCCGACCTCGCGGCGATCCAGGCCCAGATGGCCGGCGTGATGGCGGGCGCCGGCGGTATGCCGGGCGGTATGCCCGAGGCCGGCGGGGCCAAGCCCGGCATGTGAGCCGCTCGGCCCTTGCACCCGCATGGCGGACACGCCATCATCCGCGGCCCGGTGGGAGCTACCCCCCGGGCCGCGTCGCGCTCGGCGACCCAGCACCCTCGTAGCTGCCCGATGGCGGCGAGAATCGAGAACACGAACATGGCCAAGAAGACCCCGCTTCAGCTCGTCAACGAACGGTACGGCTCCAAGGACAAGCTCATCGACGCCGTGGTGGCGCTCGTGGAGCGCGACGAGGGCGAGACCGAGGACGACCACAAGAAGCGCCTCAAGCACGTATCCAACGCCAAGCTCCTGCACCTCGTCGGCGTGGCCGAGCAGGTCAAGGCGCTCGGGGGCCGTGAGGGCATGGTCGACAAGATCCTCGCGATCAAGGGCCAGCCCAAGGACCACGAGTATCGCGACGCCCTCAAGCGCATGCCGCTCGGGCGGCTGGTCGACCTCGCGCAGTCGCTGCAGCGCACGGGCAGGACCGCGAAGAAGACCAAGACGGCGTCGTTCAACCCGCAGCCCGACCCGCCGGGCGCGAGGTAGCGTCGAGCTTCGCAAGCAGCCGCGGTCGCCCGCGGCTCTCGCGATTTCAGCCGCTCGCTGCTCACTCCACGGTGACGAGCAGCGCCGCCGTCTCGATGTTGCCGAACGAGTCGCGCGCCCGCACCACCACGCGGTGGGTGCCCGCCCGCAACCCCGCGGGTGTGACGACGATCGCCTCGGTCGGCTCGTCGAACAGGCCGTCGCTGGCGGCGACGGTGCGGAACGGCCCGTCGTCCACGCGATACGACACGTCGTGCACGTAGCCGCCGGCGTCGCGCACGTTGGCGCTGAGCTTGCCGCCGCCGAAGCGGAGGTCCTCGATGCGCGGGCGCTGGCGGTCGACCACGAACGGGGCGCTGCGCAGCTCATCCGTTCTCGCGTTGCCGTCGCCGTTGCTGGGCTCGTCGCTGGCCTTGACCTCGATCTCGTAGACCCCGTCGGGCACGGTGCTGAGGTCCCACTGCAGCTCGCGCTTGTTCACCGGCTCGTCGCGGTCGTGCAGCGGGATCCACTGGGTGTCGCCCGTGCCCTCCTGGCGCGCGCGCACGTCGTAGACCAGCTCGTCCTCGTCGCGCGACTCCACCTTCCAGCGAATGGTGACGGTGGGGCTCGGCTCGCGCTCGCCGCTCTGGTCGAGCTCGGGGCGGTCCACGTCGACGCCGGTGAGCAGCGGCGCCAGGTTCTCGGGCGCATAGAATTGATCGAGCTGGCGCAGCTCGGCGTCCGGTGAGCCGAGCGCGACCTCGACCTGCATGTAGCGGCGGCGCGGCAGGGCCCGCAGCGTGCCGCGGAAGCCCGCGCCGGGCTCGTTGGTGAGCTCGATGGTGGTCCACTCCGACCAGCGGTCGTTGGGCTCGTCGCTCGGACCCACGCGGGCCCGCACCGTGAGCGGTCCCTTGCCGCGCAGCGCCAGCGCACCGAAGTCGGAGGGCTGCTTGGCGTCGAGCACCTTGGTGCGGAAGAGCGCCTTCTTGGCCGGTGACGCCTCGAGGTGGTAGACGCCCGCGCCCTGGCCCACGGTGGCGAAGATCGGACCCTTGGCCACGCGGCAGAGGGCCGTGCTCTGCCGCTCCTCGAAGTCGGCCACGGTCGACGCGTCGCGGGGCCCTCGCAGGCGGTAGATCTTGCCGTCGGCCGACGACGACAACAGCACGGTGCCCACGTCGTCGAGCGCGAGCATGGCGGTGAAGTACTGGCCCTCGCGCGAAAACCACTGGTCCCACGGCGCTTCGCTGGCCCGCTCGAAGTCGCGGCCGGGGCCCAGATCCACGTGGTAGACCACGCCGTCGGCCCGTGGCCCGCGCTGGGTCTGGAGGTCGCCCATCGGTGGGTCGCCCACGAGGCTCGTGCGCGCGAGGTTCTTGGTCAGCGCGTCGACGCTGCCGATCTGCCGGTCCTCGAACGTGTTGACGGCAGCCAGCAGTCCCTGGCGGGTGAGCGCGAGCGCGCGCAGCTCGTCGCCCTCGAGGTCCTTGAGCAGCACGCCCTTGGGATCCTTGCCCACCTTGAGCAGCCGCGCGCCCGGCGAGGTGCCCACGAGCAGCGCCTCGCCAATCGAGAGCAGGCTCAGCACGTGCTTGTCCTCGTCGTCGAGCACGACCTTGGGGTCCTTGCCCGACAGCTCCATCGCGAACACCTCGCCCTTGGGGCCGGTGCCGGCGTAGAGCTTGCCCTGGTGCACCACGAGCGCCCACACCTGCTCGACCGGCAGCTCGGCGAACGCCGACAGCTTGCCCTTGCCGTCCATGCGCTGGAGCTTGCCGCCGGGCAGCGTGGCGACCACGACGTCGCCGCCGGGTAGCTCGGCCATGGCGGTCACCACCACGCCCGACAGCTCCGCCACGCGCTCGACGGTGGGCTTGCCCTTGTCCTTGCCGCGGGGCGCGAGCCGTACGCGCAGCACGGCGGCCTTGTCGGCGGTGCCCACGAGCACCTCGTCCTTGCGGCCGAGGCACGAGAACGCCGAGGCGGCGTTGGTCACCTCGCCCTTGGCGGGCAGGAACCCGGTGGTCACGCGGCCGCTGCCCTCGATGGCCGCGCCCTCGGTCTCGCCGGCGTCGAAGTCGGAGTGCTCGGAGAGCGAGAAGCTCTTCGTACCGCCGGCCAGCGCCGGCGCGGGCACGAGCGCCACCGCCAGCGCGAGCGCGGAGGTGATCGAGCCGAGCCGCCGCGGTGCAGGGGCGGAGGAGCGCGAAGTGGCAACGATTGCAGCGGTCATGGTGCGTCGTCGAAGGTCTTGCGGGGGAGCACGTCGAGCTCCAGCGTGTGCTGGCCCTCGATGAGCGTGTCGGTAGGCAGCACGCGTCGCGCCATCCGCTTGAAGCGGACGACCTCGGCGGTGCTGCCCCGGTCCACGAGCGACTCGAGCACGCTGTCGGGCACGTCCTCGATGAGCCCGTGGCGGGTCGAGAGGCCCTCGTCCTGGCGGTAGATCGTGGCCACCAGCGAGCGCGAGGGATAGGCCTCTGCGATGGTCTCGAGCAGCGTCGGCAGCGAGTCCGGCAGCGGACGGTAGGGCAGGGCCCCGTCGCCGCCGGTGAGCTCGACCTTGATCTCCTCGCCGCCCGCGTCGTCGGGGATGCGCAGCGGCACCACCAGCTCGCGGGTGTCGCCCTTCCACGCGCGCAGCGTGACGGCGAGGCGGACGACGTCGCCGGCGCGGACTTCCTCGTCCAGCAGGCGTACGTGCTCGATCGCCTCCATCGGCGAGCCGTAGTGCATGCGGATCTCGTGGGTGGTGCCGCGGATCTTGGCGACCTCGAAGTCGTTGTCGAGCGCGGCCATCACCGAGATCACGCCGCGGCTGCGGCCGAGCAGGCGCCCCACCAGCCCCTGCGGGAAGAAGAACTCCTCGTCCATGACCAGCGTCTGGGGGCCGGCGCTGGTCTCCACCGCGATCTCGTGGTGGATCGCGATGACCACCTCGGCGGCGTCGCGCCCGGCCTCGTCCACGGCCTCGGCCAGGATCCCGGCGATGAGGTTGGGCGTCAGCTCCAGGCCGAACGCGACCTCGTTGTGGTAGACGCGCGCGGGCAGGTCGGGGTCGGGGCCGTGCATGGTGACCTCGACCGGGATCATCGGCGCGCGGAGGTCGGTGCGCAGCGCGATCGCGGGCTGGCGGTCTTGCACCATCACGCCCTGGATCGTCAGCGGGCTCGACATCTTCACCGAGCGATCGACGCTGTTGATGATGGTGTGGACCCGTGCGTCGGCGAACGGCAGGTTGCTCGGGCCGTCCTCGAACATCGAGTGCCCGAACGCCAGCAGCGCATCGCCCTTGGGCCCCACCCACGTGACGGTGCCGTTGCTCGCCGCCGAGCTGTCGCCGCGGATCAGCACCACCGAGATCGCGTCGCCGGGCTGGAAGGCCTTCTTGGCCGCCGCCTCGGCCTTGGCCTTGGTGCCGTCCTCGGCCCCGCCCGGGCCGCTGCCGCCGCGCACGGGGATCATGCCGAACGTGTCGCCCAGCATCCGCGCGGTGGTGGTGCCGAAGCCCGAGACGGTGAGCGGGATCGGCAGCGGCTCGAGGTCGAGGCCCTCCTCGAGCTCGGCGGGGCGGCGGCGGGCCGGCAGCGGGTCGGTACGCAGCCCCAGCATCTGGTCGGCCCACGCCTTGTTGCCGGCGCGCGCGCGGCCGCGGGGGCCGGCGGGGCGGGGCAGCACGTCGGGGCGGAACGGCAGCTCGCCCACCTCGAGCATGTTGGCGATGGGCGTGAGCGCGCCGAGCGGATCCTTGTTGAAGCGCCAGCCGTACGAGAGCGCGCCCACGAGCTTGTCGTCGATGAAGATCGGCGAGCCGCTCATGCCGCCCACGATGCCCGAGTGCTCGAGCCGGGGGTCGCTCGAGCGAAACAGCACCGCGTCCTGCCGCGGCAGGTAGTTCTTCATGGTGTCGACCACCTCGATCTCGAAGCGATCGCTCTTCTCCCCGAAGAACACGGTGACCGCGTGGCCGCGCATGCCCGGCTTGATCTCCGACACCGGCATGGTCGCCATGGGCTTGGCAGCGCGCGCGGCCGGGGCTCGGGCCGCCACCACGCCGGCGCCGGCGAAGACCAGGCCCAGGAGCCCAGCCACCGTCCATCCCCGTAGGGCCGGCAGGGCCGGTAGGGCCGGCAGGGCCGGTAGGGCGGGGGCCGATGGGGCCTTGCGGCGGATCCTCTCGCTCTTAAGACCGCTCTCCATAGCGCTCCAGGGCCTTCTCCATGATGGCCGGCAGGTCGTCCTGCGGCCCGTAATAGTAGTGATAGCGCGAGCGCTGGGGGTTTTGCAGCGACTCGTCGGCGCTACCCGTGGCGGGGTCGATGAACAGCACCCGCGGGATGTAGCTGCCGTCGGGCGCGTAGCTCAGCACGGCGGGGGTCAGGTCTTGGTCGGCGTTGACCATCACGAACCGCTGGGACAGCTCGGCGAGGTGTGCGTCGGAGAACGCGGGCTTGAGCTCCTGGCAGCGGCTGCACCAGCTCGCATGGACCACGAGCATCAGCGGACGGCCCGCGGCCTTGGCCTCGGCGAGGCCCTCGTCGAGCTGGCGCCAGGCGATCGCGTCGCCGAAGCCATGGGACGGGGCGGTAGCCGTGGGCGGCGGCGTGCTCGCCTGCGTCTGGCGGACGGCGGGCCGGCGCTCGTCGTAGGGCGTCGAGCCGTCCATGCAGCCGGCGAGCAGGGTCATCGCCAGGCCGACGCGAGCCAGGGCACGAACGCGGGAGGAGGGCCGGGGGCGGGGGAACGGCGAGCGCACGAGCGACGAACGATACCACGCGCTCGGCGCGGTGCAGCTCCCCGGGGCCCGGTCGCAGGTGGAGCAAGAGGAAGGGCAGGCCGCGTGCCGCTCTCCGAGGTGGGTGGCCCGGGGATTGGCCGGCTTGGCCGGATCATGGCCCGCCGGTTGGCCGCGCGCGGGGCGGGCTCCAGCGGTTTCGCGCACTTGGCCCGCGGCACGGCCCTTGAACCAAGAAGGCGTCATGCAGCTCCAGATCCCTCAAGAACGGCCACGGGAACGCATGATGCTGTTCGGTCGCGAGCAGCTCGCCGATGTCGAGCTGCTCGCGCTGATCCTCGGGGGTGGTCACGCCATCAACCGCGCGCTGGCGCTGCTCCAGGACACGGGCGGCCTCATCGGCCTCGACCGCGCCGATCCTCAGCAGCTCTGCCGTACGACCGGGGTCGGGCTCGCCAGCGCCACGGCCATCTGCGCCGCGCTCGAGCTCGGGCGGCGGGTTGCCCAGCTCCAGATCCCGTATGCCCGCGCCATCGCGGGCCCCGACGACGTGGCCGAATTCCTGCGCGCCTCGATCGGCGCCTCGTTGCAGGAGCTGTTCCTGGTGCTCGGCCTCGACGTGCGCCAGCGGCTACAGATGATCCGCACGATCGCGATGGGCTCGCTGGCGAGCGTGCAGGTGCACCCGCGCGAGGTGTTCCGCCCGCTGGTGCAGGCGGGGATGCACGCGGTGATCCTCGTGCACAACCACCCGAGCGGCGAGGCCGAGCCCAGCGAGGCCGACGTGACGCTCACCCGGCGCATGGCCGAGGTCGGCCACCTGCTCGGGATCCCGGTGCTCGATCACCTCGTGGTCACCCGTACGAGCACGGTCTCGCTCGCCGAGCTCGGGATGCTCGAGCCGGCGGCGGCGGAGTGAGCGAAGGGGCTGGCGCGGTCTCCATGTCGCTCGGCAGCGCGCGGACGGCGGGCCCCGGGGACGCCGGCAGGCTGGGGCTCGCCCCGTGCTCGCGATGGGGAAATAGCTCCGCGCCGGGCGGACTTGTGGGGGGTCCGACCTATACTCTCGGACCACCGATGAATCGCAAGCGCATCATCGCGATCGGCAAGCTCGTCCTGCTGTTCGGCACGCCGCTGGCCGCGGTCCTTGGCCTCTTCAGCTGCGGCGTGTACTGCGGGGTCCAGCACCGGACCGGCATCACGCGGTTCGAGCGGGACTTCCTTGGGTTCGACGTCGAGGTGCCCGGTGAGCCCGCGCCCGCCAAGGCGCCCGACGACGCGAAGGCCAAGGCGCCCGACGACGCGAAGGCCAAGGCGCCCGACGACACGAAGGCCAAGGCACCCGACGACGCGAAGCAGGTCCCGCCGCCCGAGCCCGTGCCCACGCCCGTCGAGCCCGTGCCCACGCCCGTCGAGCCCGCTCCCGTCGTCGTTCCACCGCCCATCACAGGGGCCATCACAGGGGCCACCACAGGGGCCACCACGGGGGCCACCACGGGCGGCGTGCCGGCACCGCTGCCCGTGCCCACCACTCGCGTCGATCCGCTCGAGGAACCGCTCGCGACGCGCCTGCGCGACTCCGCGGTCGTACGGGTCAAGGTGCTCGTCGATCCATCGTTCGTCGACGAGCACCCCGACTGGATCGACGCCGTGCAGCGCACGGTCAGCCGCGCCTCGCGGATCTACCAGGAGCAGCTCGGGATCTCGCTCGAGCTCGCGGGCGTGGGACGCTGGCCCGTCGCGCCCGAGGGCATGGGCACGGCCGAGCTGCTCGGCGATCTCCGCCTGCACCCGCGCGAGGGCGCCGACGTGCTCCTGGGCCTGACCAGCCGCCCGTTCGACGGCACCCTCGTGGGGGCCGACACCCCTGTGCCCGGGGCTCCGTTCAACGGCACGCACGCGGTCGTCTACGCCACGGTGGGCCATCGCGACGGCCACCTTCGCACGCTGCTGCACGAGGTCTCGCACCTCCTGGGGGCGAGCGACGTCGTCGATCCGGCCGACCCGGCCCACATCGCCGGGAGCTGGATGAGCTTCGCCACCGTGCCCGAGACGCAGGCCGCGTGGATCGATCCCGCCAACCGGCAGCGCATCCTCGAGCGCAAGGTCCTGCCGTTCGCCCCCGATGCCCCCGCGGAGGACGAGGCCGCGGAGCAGCCCCAATAAGGAAGGAGCGAAGCGCATGTCGGAACCCAAGAGCAAGGTCGTTCCCGCCAAGGCTGCGCCCGCCAAGGCCGCGCCTGCCAAGGCTGCGCCCGCCAAGGCCGATGCCAAGGCCCCCGCCGAGCCCGAGGCGCCGCGCAGCCGGCTGTCGTGGGTGGCCGGCTGGGTGCTGGTGCCCGGTGCGATCGTGAGCGTGCTGTTCGGCGGCGGTGCGCTGGTGGGGGCGCACTTCTCCGAGTCGTGGTTTTCGCGGCTCATCGTCTGGGTCATCGAGCTGTTCGCGTAGTTCGGGTCGCCGCTGGATGCTCGTGCGCGCCGCTCGAGGTGCCGGGCTCGTCTCCACCCTGCCACGCGTCGGGCTCGATCGCGCTCGGCTCGGGCCGCAAAACGGGCCGCGCCGGTCCCCGAAGCGGTGGGCTCGACCGCCCGCCGGCTGGCTCGCCTCGCCGGGATCCCTTGGCGCCGGACCGTCGATTTTCGCGGCGGACCCCGCCCGGGTGGGCCGACGGCCGCGTCCGCCCTCGCGACGAGCACCCCCCCACGTGTTGCTCTGGCGCGGAACCAAGGCCGGGGCCGTCGTTCCGCGCAGGCCGAGTTGCGCTCGGGCTCCGCCATTTGTGAAACTCCCGGGGCCCCACGGCAAAACCCAGGAGCCTCATGGCGCTGTACACCCTGTACGTCCAGTACTCGGGACGCCCCCCGGAAACCAAGCCATTCGACAAGGAGACGATCGTGATCGGCCGCGACGTCGGTGACATCGCGCTCATGGATGCGCAGGTGTCCGGTCGTCATGCCGAGATCCGCTTCACGAACGGCAAGCTCGTCTTCCAAGATCTCGGATCGACCAACGGATCCTTCATGCCCAACGGCGAGAGGATCTCGAACCCCGTCGAGCTCGGCATCGGCAGCGCGGTGCGGCTGGGTCAGTCCACGATCACGGTGCAGCACATCGACTTCCCGGGAGCCGTGCAGCAAGGGCGCACCATGTTCGCGCCCGGCGGTGCTCCACCGCCGTCGCCGGCCATGGCTCCATCGCCGCCGCCGCCGCCGATCCCGGGGCTCAACCAACCGATGGCACCGCCGCGACCCGCTGCGCCGCCTCCGAGCCCGGGTATGGGAGCAGGTGGATATCCGCCGGCTCCAGGTCAGCCGGGAGGGTTCGGTCAGCCGCCGCAGCAGCAGCAGCAACAGCAGCCCGGAGGGTTCGGTCAGCCGCCGCAGCAGCCCGGAGGATTCGGCCAGCAGCAACAGCAGCAGCCGGGAGGGTTCGGGCAGCCGCCGCAACAGCAGCAGCCCGGAGGGTTCGGCCAGCCGCAGCAACAGCAGCAGCCGGGAGGGTTCGGGCAGCCGCCGCAACAGCAGCAGCCCGGCGGGTTCGGCCAGCCGCAGCAACCCGGGATGCCGGGACAGCAGCCGGGCGGGTTCGGTCAGCCGCAGCAGCCGGGACAGCAGCCGGGCGGGTTCGGTCAGCCGCAGCAGCCGGGGATGCCGGGGCAGCAGCCGGGCGGGTTCGGTCAGCCGCAGCAGCCGGGGATGCCGGGGCAGCAGCCGGGCGGGTTCGGTCAGCCGCAGCAGCCTGGCGGCTACGGCCAGCCGGGCCAGCCTGGTGGCTACGGCCAGCCGCCGGGGCAGCAGTTCAACCAGGGCATGCAGCAGGTCGGGCAGGGCTTCGATCAAGCGTTCGCGGGTGCGGATGCCTCGGGCCAAGGGTTCGTCGGCGACATCAAGCACGGCATCGGGCTGTTCAAGGACAACCTCGTTCCCGCGGTGATGTTGCTCGGGATCCCGACGGTGGGCGGAGCGGTGCTCGCCGCTCCGTTCATCATCCTCGACATCGCGGTGGGCGTGGGCTCGCTGCTCGGCGCGCTCTTGGGGCTCCTCTCGCTCGTCGCGGTGCCGGGTGGCTTCTACTTCATGGCCCAGGCCCACATGGGCAACAAGATCGGCTGGCTCGACGCCTACAAGGGCGCGCTCGGGCGCGGCGTGGGCGGGCTCGTCAACTTCTGGGTCGCGTTCATCATCGGAGCGATCGCGCTGTTCTTCCCGCTGGGCTTCTTCGTCGGGCCGATCTGGTTGTTCGAGCCCGATCGGAAGTTCTTCGACATCAACATGCGCAGCCTCGAGCTGTGGAAGCCCGTCATCGTGCGGACGATCCTCAGCGTGTTCATCATGTCCGCGGTGATCAGCGTGGCGCTGCAGATCGTCTCGCGCATCGTGCTCGGGATCTTCAGCGCCGGCTTCTTGCTGCGCCTGTTCTCGGCGGTGTTCTCGATCATCAACGCGCTGGGCAACGCGATCCTGTTCCCGATCGTCGCTGCGATCTGCGTGAAGGTGTACTTCGACGTGCGCGAGCAGATGGAAGGCGTCGATGCCAAGCCTGCCGCCAAGCAGGCGCTCGAGCAGATCGCTGCCGGTGCGCCCGCGATCCCCGGCGTGCCCGACAACTTCGGCCAGTTCGGTCAGCCCGGGCAGCCGGGGCAGCCGGGCGGCTACGGACAGCCTGGGCAGCAGCCTGGCGGCTACGGTCAGCCGCAGCAGCCGGGCGGGTACCCGGGGCAGCCGCAGCCGGGGATGGGGATGGCCCAACCGGGCCAGCCTGGTGGTTTCGGCCAGCCTGGGCAGCAACCGGGGATGGCGCCGCAGCAGCCTGGCGGTTACCCGGGACAGCCGCAGCCGGGGATGCCGGGACAGCCGCCTGGAATGGCCCCGCAGCCGCAGCCTGGCGGTTACCCGGGTCAGCCTGGGCCTGGGCCTGGGATGGCCCCGCCGCCTGGGCCGCAGCCCGGCGGGTATCCTGGTCAGCCCGGGATGGCTCCGCAGCAGCCCGGCGGTTACCCGGGTCAGCCTGGGATGGCCCCGCAGCCGCAGCCTGGCGGTTATCCCGGCCAGCCGCAGCCCGGCGGCTATCCCGGCCAGCCCGCACCTCAGCCGGGTGGGTACCCCGGACAGCCTGGGATGGCTCCGCAGCCGGGCTACCCGCCGCAGCCGGGCTACCCGCCGCAGCAGCCGGGCTACCCGCCGCAGCAGCCGGGCTACCCGCCGCAGCAGGGTGGGGGGCAGCAGGGCGGCCCGGGCGGTTACAACCCCTACGGCCGCTAGCCCGGAAGTCGGCGGCTCGCCGACTTTCGCAGGATCATCACGTGACGGGGGCCCCATGGGGCCCCCGTTTACGTTGTCCCGGCCCCGGGGCATGACATAGGCTCGCCGCGAGCCGAGGTGGCCGTGGGGGCCGCCGAGGCCCACGAAAGAGAGCCGGCGCCTCCATGCCCGACGCAGCCTCGCCTGGCCGGCCGAAGTACGACCTCGGCCGCCTCGACGAATACCCCGAGCTCACCCCGGAGCTGCTCCGGCTCGCGTACCGTGAAGCGTGCTTGGCGCGTCTACACGTGGAGCGCGTGGTTCAGGAGTGCCTCAAGGGCAACGTGAAGTTCGCCATCTGGGGCCCCGGCGAGGAGATCCACGGCACCGCAGCCGCGCTCGCGCTGCATCAGGTGGTGGACCCCGAAGCCTTCGCCATCGCGGGCCACTATCGTTCGGCGTCGCTCTTGGCGATGTGGAGTCGGCTGCGGGGCTACGAGGACTTCCACCTCGATCACATGCGGCAGCAGCTCTCGCGCGCGACCGATCCGTGGAGCGGTGGCCGCCAGATGACCGCGCACTTCAACGACATGGCCCACAACACGCTGCCGATCCAGTCGGCGCTGGGCATGCAGGTCAGCAAGTCCGTGGGCTACGCCCAGGGTCTGCGGCACAAGGGCCATCGCAACGCGGTGGTCAAGTGCGTGATCGGTGACGGCACGTGTGCCGAGGGCGACGTGCACGAGGGCATGACGGGGGCGTCGATCCTCCAGCTTCCGTGGCTGCTCACCATCACCGACAACCAGGTGGCGATCAGCGTCAAGCCCGAGGACGGCCGGGGCATCCGCGACTTCGAGGCCTACGCCAAGGCGTTCGGGTTCGCGTACTTCAGCTGCGACGGCAACGACTTCATCGACGTGTTCGTGGCCACGCGCGCCGCGGCCACGTACTGCCGCGACCAGCAGCGGCCGGCCCTCCTCTGGGTACGCAACCTCTCGCGGCTCAACGACCACAGCTCGGCGGCCGACGTGACGTTCAAGTTCGGCGAGTACGACCCGCTGATCGACTTCGGCGAGGCGCTGGTCGAGCGCGGGATCCTGGGCGTCGACGACGTGATCCGCCGGCGCGACGGCGAGAGCAAGGACTACTACGCGCGCCACGAGCTCGGGCGCGTGGGCTCGGAGGCCGACGCGTACATCGTGCACACCATGGAGGTGGCCGAGTCCGAGCCGCACCCGAGCTACGAGCGCGCGTTCGAGAACATCCGCGATCCGTTCCCCGTGGTGGCCGAGGCGCCCCGCACGGGGCGGCGCACGATCATCTCGATCAACGGCGCGGTGCGGGCCGCGATGGGGGCGATCCTGCGCCAGAACCCCATGACCTGGATCTACGGTCAGGACGTGGGCAGCAAGGGCGGCGTGATGCAGGCCACCAAGGGCCTCCACGACGACTTTCCTCGCCAGGTCCGCGACGCGCCGATCAACGAGCCGTTCATCCTCGGCTCGGCGCTGGGCTTCGCGCTGCACCCCGGGGCCACGGCGCTGCCGGAGATCCAGTTCTCGGACTACAGCCTCAACACGCTGCACTGGCTGGTGCACCTCGGCAACCTGCTCTGGACCTCGGATTCCACGGTGCGGGCCAACGTGATCGTGCGGCTGCCGGTGGAGCCGCTGCACGGCGGGGCCGTGTACCACTCGATGTGCATGGAAGGGTTCTACGGGGCGATCCCGGGGCTCACGATCGTGGCGCCTTCGACATCGCGCGACGTGTATGGCCTCCTCCGCACCGCGGCCGAGTACAGCGGACCGGTGCTGTTCTTCGAGTCCAAGGGGCTCTACCGCATGACGCTCGGCGATGCGTTCCCCGGCGAGCCGACCGACGCCGAGGAGGTCCGCAAGCTCAAGCGGGCGATCGCGTTCGAGGGCCACGCGCCCGCGCTGCCCGACGACTTCCGCGTGCCGTTCGGCAAGGCGGCGCGGCTGCAGGAGGGGCGCGATCTGACGATCGTCACGTGGGGGCGCTGCACGTTGTTCTGCCAGGAGGCGGTGCAGCAGCTCGCCACCGAGGACGGCGTGTCGGTGGATCTCATCGATCTCCGCACGATCGTGCCGCCGGATCTGCCGGCGGTGTTCGAGAGCGTGGGCCGCACGGGGCGGCTGTTGGTGGTGCACGAGGACCGCGTGTTCTCGAGCCTGGGTCGCGAGCTCCAGGGGGCGGTGCACGAGCACTTCGGCGAGCGGCACGTAGCTACCCGGGTGCTGGGCCAGGACGCGGTGCCGGGGGTGCCGCAGAGCGTGCACCTCGAGGATCTGATCGTGGTGTCGCCCGAGAAGGTCGTGGCGGCCGCGCGCTCGGTGCTGCAGACGCGGCTCTCGCGGGGCGCCGCGCCGGTGGCCGCGCCCGCGCAGGTGCTGTGGACTCCCAACCGCAACTTCGTGGCATGAGCGCCAGGGCCGTGCCGAGATCTGCCCGGAGGCTCCGGCCTCCTCCCGGCTGCGAATTTCGATGGATCCATTCACGGAGCAGGGCGACGACGAGCTGCACGTGCAGGGGGTGACCCTGCGCGGGGTGGCGTGCGGTGGCGTGCGGACGTGCCTGATGGTCCCCGAGCTCGGGGTCATGTTCGACGTCGCGCCGCGCGTGGCGGGACAGATGCGGTACGACACGATCTTGGTGTCGCATGGGCACCAGGACCACCTGGGGGGGCTGCCGTATCTCATCTCGCAGCGGCACATGATGAAGGGCGGGTCGCCGGCGGTGCACGTGCCGATCGAGGTGGAGGCACCGCTGCGGCGGATCTTCGAGGCGTGGCGGGAGATCGAGGATTTCGCGCTCGAGGTGGATCTCCATGGGCACCAGCCGGGCGACACGGTGCCGCTGCGTGGCGCGGTGGCGCGGTGCGTGAGGTCGGTGCACCGCGTGCCGTCGCTGGCGTGGATCGTGGAGCGGCACACGCGGAGGCTCTTGCCCGAGATGCAGGGGCGACCGGGGCCGGAGCTGGCCGAGCGGCGGCGGCGGGGTGAGGACATCACCGAGCTGCACGTGGCGCCGCTGCTCTGCGTGACGGGTGACACGCAGATCGAGCTGTTCGATCGCGAGCCGCTGGTACGGCAGTGCGCGGTGCTCGTGCACGAGGTCACCGGGTGGGACGACCATCGGGGCCCTGACGAGGTGCGGCGGTGGGGACACACGCACGTGGACGAGCTCATCGAGCGCGCCGAGCGGTTCGAGGGGCAGGCGCTGGTGCTCGTGCACCGCAGCCCCCGCCACACGCGCAGCGAGGCCGAGCGGATCGTGCAGACGCGGTTTCCGGCGGCCGTGCGGGACAAGGTGCATGTCTTCGGAACGTGAAGCAGGAGCGGGCGGCGGCGAGCCGGCGCGACGGCGTGGAGATGCCGGGGTGGCGCATCGCTGTGACGTGGTGGTGCTGGGGGCGAGCTTCGCGGGGGTGGAGGTGCTGCTGCAGCTGCAGCGGAGGTTGCCGCGGCCGCTGCAGATCGTGGTGGTGGATCGGCAGGAGCGGCATGGGTACATCCCGCTGGTGCACGAGCGGCTGACGGGGCGGCTGCCGGTGGGGGCGACGGAGCTGGACACGGCGGCGTTCGTGGGGTCGCTGCCGGGGGTGAAGTTCGTGAAGGACGAGGTGATCTCGCTGGATCCGAAGGCGAAGCGGGTGACGCTGCGGTCGGGGCGGGAGATCGAGGCGAGGTTCGTGGTGGTGGCGCTGGGCTCGGAGCTGGCGCCGCCGGTGGGGCTGCCGGGGGCAGAGCACCTCGTGCGCTACAAGCTGGGCTCGGAGCTGGACGCCGCGCGGAGGCGCCTCGAGGCCGTGCTCGGCGCGGCGGGGGCGTCGGCTCGCGCCGCGAAGCAGGGCGAGGAGCGGCCGCGGCTGGTGGTCATCGGCGGGGGAATCTCGGGCGTGGAGCTGGCGGCCGAGCTCGCGTACCTCGAGCGCGTGCGGCCCGAGGGGTGGCAGAGCCCCGCGGTGACGCTGGTGTCGGCGAGCACGCGGCTCTTGCCCGAGCTGGCGAGCGGAGTGGCACGCAAGGCGAGCGCGATGCTGCGGGAGCTGGGGGTGAGCGTGCGGCTGCGGACGCGCGTGACGGCGGTGGAGGCGGATGCGGTGCGACTGGTGAGCCTGGCGGGCGACGACGTTGCCACGGTGCCGGTCGACGACGAGGGGCGGATGCAAGAGCAAGAGCCCAGCGACGATCCACCCAGCGACCAGCGTCTTCTGTGTGCGGCGGCGTTCTGGGCGGGGGGAGTTCGGCCTGCGCCGGTGCTCGAGCACCTCGGGCTACCGCGTACGGCGGGAGGGTGGCTGGCGGTGGGACCGACGCTGCAGTGCTTTGCGACGGCGGTGCCGTCACAGCCCGATGTGCTGGCGTGTGGGGATGCGGTGCGGGTGATCGGTGGAGAAGGGGAGTGGCCCACGATGCAGCGGGCGATCGAGTGTCTGTGGCAGGCCAAGGTGGTCGCGAGGAATATCGTGACGCTGGCTGCTCAGGCGCCGGACTATCCGCAGGGCGTGCCGCCGCTGCGGCCGCATGTGCTGCGGAAGACGTTTGCGTATGGGGTGAGCCTGGGAGGGCGCTCGCTGGTGGTGTACGAGCGGGCGCGGATGGATGTGCCAGTGGTGAATGTTTGGTTTCGGCGGTGGCTGATGCGGCAGTATTTTGCCCGCTATGCGCCGCGAGGGTGATGCGAGAGCGGACGCGCTACGATGCGCCAATGTCCGACCGCGGGAGCAGGCTCCGAGAGCTGGTGCAGGCGTTCCGCAGCCGCATCGAGGCGAGCGAGCCAGAGCCCGAAGGCACCGAGGGCGAGCGGTCGCTCGAGCGAGCCGTGGTGGCCGATCCGGAGCTCTCCGAGGGCATCCGCGAGGTCGGTACCTGGCGCGTGCGGATGCAGGGCATGGGGCTGCTCGGGCGCCTGCTCACCACCCGGGGGCCCGATCGGGTGGCTGCAGCCGGAGAGGTGGCGCAGCTGGTGGCGCCGATCGATCGCGTGATGCGGCTGCGGGCCACGCGGTGGCGCGTGCGGGTGGCGGAAGCCCCGGCGGCCGGTCACGCATGGCGATCGCTCGACGCGTCGGATGGCCGTGGCGAGCGAGGGCTGGTGATCCTCGAACGCGAGCTCCGCCCCGAGGACGATGGCATCGTCATGCATCGTCCCATGACGGCAGGTCTCTTCGATGTGCACGCCGAATTCCTCGATGGTCATGGCGCACCGCTGATGGGCAGCGGTGAGCTTCCCTCGCGTCTACAAGTGATCGATGGCCGCCCCACCTTCGCGGTCGACGTCGACCTCGTGCTCGCGCGCCCGTCGGCCGCGCCCGTGCTGTGGTCGCTGCGCGAGGCCGGCTGCGAGCTGTTCTACTTCGACCTCGCCGAGCGCGATCGCACCGAGGATCTGCACGCCGAGCTCGCGCGGCACGGAGCTCCGCCGGCCGCGGTGATGATCCACAGCAAGGACACCGCCGAGGTCCGCACGCTGGGCGTGGACTTCCGCGCGGTATTCCTCACCGTCACGCTGCGGCGGCTCCTGGGGCACGGGGTGCCGGTGATGGCGGTGGTCTCCGAGCAGGCGGCGGCCATGGCTGCGGCCACGCGGGCGCAGCTCGATTGCTTCGAGGAGCTCAACCCGGCGCGGCGGGCCGCCGACGGCTATCTGCAAGCCACTGGTCGTCCGCTCACCAGCATCACGGCCCGACTCGATCGCATGACCCGGGCGCGAGCGATCGAGGGCAACGCGTTCGCCGTTGAGCTCGACAACCGGCGCGCGCGACAGCGGTTGTTCGCGGCGATCGATCACGCACGGTCCACCGTCCACCTCCAGTACTACCTGGTGCGCGACGGAGCCTTCGGCGATCAGCTCGGGGCACGGCTCGTCCGCGCAGCTCGGCGCGGCGTGCGGGTGCGCCTCTTGGTCGATGCGCTCTACTCGATCGACGGCATCGCCGGAGCCACCAATGCACTCGCGCGCGGGCTCGTGGCCGAGCCCTCGATCGAGGTGGTCTCGGCGCAGCCGATCGCGTCGCGACTGGACCTCGAGGCGCTGATCCTCAAGCAGCGAGACCACCGCAAGATCGTGGTGGTCGATGGCCGGCTCGCGTTCGTGGGCGGTCGCAACGCGGCCGACGAGTATTACACGGGCTTCGACGAGGTCGCGATCACCGACTGGACGCCGCACCACCGGATTCCCTGGCTCGACGCTCACGTGGAGGTGCAGGGGCCCCTGGTGGGCGCGATCGAGCGGGCCTTCGTGGCGCGCTGGCTCGAGGCGGGGGGCCCAGTGCCCGCGGGCGTGATCGAGGATCCTCCAGCGGCCGGCTCCTCACGCGCGCGCCTCCTGCTCCACGAAGGCGTCGACGATGCGGCGGCGATGCTCGGCTACGAAGCGATCATCGACGGCGCCGCCTCACACGTGTGGGTGGTCAACGACTTTCCGATCGTGCTGAGTCTCCAGCTCGCGCTGCGCCGCGCGCTGCATCGCGGGGTGCGAGTACGAATCCTGACCGGCTGCGCCGTGCCGCGCCGCCAGGACGGCAGCTTCCTGCCCGGCCCGCTGCACCGCGAGGCATTCGAATACATGACCAAGAAGCGCCTCGAGCCGCTCTTGCACGCCGGGGCCGAGGTCTTCGAGCACGTGGTGGCACCGCACCCGCTCATCGTGTGCCGGGGCGGGACCGTGCGACCCTACGTGCACGCCAAGCTCCTCAGCGCCGACGGCGAGGTGCTCGACATCGGCTCGGCCAACCTCGACGCGACTGCGAGCTACTGGGAGCGCGAGGCCAATGTGATCATCGAAGATCCGGCGGTGGTCCATGCAGTGGAGGCCGAGCTCGCACAGCTGTGCGCGCGCGGCGTGCCGGTGGACCCGGGCGGCGAGCTGTGGCGTCGTGAGGGGCTCTTGCGGGAGCTCGCGTCGCAGCTGTGGCCCGAGACGCTGTACTCCTGAAAGCCCAATGAATCAGGGCAGATAGCGCTCGAGGAAGAAGTACGAGAAGTACTGGAACCCGCTGATCTCGATCCGCTCGTATACCGGTGCCGCCTCGAAGTCCCCGAGCAGCGTGAGCTCCGCGTCGTCGAGGCCGTTGGCCATCAGCCACTCGCCCATGAAGGTCTCCGAGCCCGCCGCCCACTCGTGATCCTCGGCGCTGAAGATCGGCCAGATCTCGACGTCGAGACCCTGGGCCTCGTTGGCGTCGGCGAACATCTCGAAGCGCTCCTCGCCGTAGCCGAACGCCTGGGGGGCCTCGTCGACGTACACGTGGACGTAGGCGCGATCGATGAGGGGCAGCATCGCCTCGACCTCGCTCGGCTCGAGCCACCCCACGTACACGCTCAGCGTCGGCGCCTCGCCCGAGGGGGCGACGAGCGGCTTTGCGCGCACGTACTCGAGGATGCCGATGAATTCGTCGAACGTGGCCCCGTCGTTCCAGAACTCGATCTCGGTGACGAAGCCGTCGAACGGCGCGTGGGCGTCGTGGAACTCGGCGATCTGATCCCAGGTGTTGGTCGAGGTGGCGGAGATCGCCTCGATGCGCAGCACACCGGCCTCGCGGGCGCGGGTCATGAACGACGCCAGCGCGAGCTGGAGCCGCTCGTCGTCGAGGATCGTGCCCATGTTGTAGAGCGCCAGCGACTCGATGCGGTTCGCTTCGATGAAGTCGAGCACGATCTCCTCCTTGCCGGCATCCCCGAGGATGAAGCGGTGCTCCTCGGTCTCGCCGCCGAACTCGATCTGCCCGGTGCCGTCGGTGTAGAGGCTGAGGTACATCCCGCGGTAACAGCCCAGCAGGTTCGCAGTGCCGCAATCGCCCTTGGGCGGATCGCTGGACGTGGTGGTGTCGTCGCTGCTGCTGCTGCTCGATTCGCTGGTGGAGCTCGACGTCACCGTTGAGCCGGTGGACTCGCTGTCGGACGCGGTCGTGTCGGGAAGCACCGCGGTCGACGTGGAAGCCCCCGCCGTGGTCGTGCTCGCGGTGCCAGAGTCGTCGCTGGTGCCAGTGCCGTCCGCGGGGGGCGTGCCCCCACAGGCTGCGAGCACCACGAGGATCCCCAGCGAACGCGCCACGCTTGCCACGATTCCGACTTTGGCGGTCGAACGCCCTGCTCGTCAACCCTGTAGCGTCAGGGTCGCATCAGGCCGCGCGCATCGTCTCGTCCTCGAGCTGCTCCACCGCCACGCGGAGGCGGGCGCGGAGCCGGTGGCTGCGGGCGCGGAGCGTGCCGGCGGGTTGGCCGAGCCGCGGGGCGAGCTCGTGGGCGTGGGTCTGCCACAAGAGCCCTTCCTCGAGCAGCACGAGGTCGACCGCGGTCAGCGGAGAGACCGTGGCGAGCACGCGACGCAGCAGCAGCCGGTCGTGCAGCGCGGTGGCTTCGCAGCGGGTGGATGCGAGGTGGTCGGCCGAGGGGCTCGGCACCTCGTGCTGTGCGCGTCGAGCCCAGCGATGGGCGACGATCAGCCCTTGGCTGAACACCACCATCGCGAGGTACTTGCGAAACGAGCCGCGCGTCGGGTCGTACGCACGCAGCAGCCGGTGGTCGCGAGCGAGCAGGCGCAGCCAGACCTCGGCGGCCAGATCGGCGGGTGGCTCCGCGAGCGGGAAGTACCCGAGGATGCGCCGGGCCGTGCGAAGGACCAGCGGCTGGTAGCTCGCATACAGCCGGGCGAGCGCCCGGGCATCGCCCGCGAGGGCGCGGTGGATGGTGGGAGGATCGAGCAACGGAGCGGGCATGCGCGGGTTGTCGGCCACCGCGGCTCGGCGTTGCGCGTAGTGAGGGGGTGAATTCCTTCGGATGGGGCTGGGATGGGTCCGCGCAATTCGCGCGCGCCGGCACCCTTCACCGCACGCTGAAGCGCACGCTCGGCGTCTCCACCGGCGCATCGCCGGCTCGCCGCACGAGCCGCGCATGCAGCTCGTGATCCCCCCGCGGCAGCTCCACGAGCGCCTCGTACGGCCAGTCGCTTCGCGCCACGACCTCGCCGTCGACCACGAGCTCCACGGGACCCGCATCGCCGGTGCTGCCCAGCAGCTCGGCCCGCAGCTCCACCGCGTCGTCCTCGTGTCCCGCCCAGATCACCGCGCCGTCGCTCGGCTCGGTGATCGCCAGCGTGGCCCGCCGGCCCTCGGACGCACAGCCGGGCACGCGCTCTGCGGCAAGCCACGGGGTGCCATGAGGATCGAGGCCGGGTGCGCCCGCCGGGTGCTCGTCGAGCCACGAGGTGTACTCGGAGGGCAGCATCGCCACCACCACGTCGCCTTCGGGGTCGCACGTGAACGGAGCCGTGCCGAGCGAGCGGGCACGCGATCCGACCGCCGCGGTGGCCCGCGCATGCACGTGCAGCGTGCACGGCTCGTCGGGCACGTGCGCTGCGGCCAGCCGACGCGTGACGGTGTGCTCGCAGGCCGGCCCGGGGCGGTGGCCCGACAGCGCACACACCTCCACGGGCTCGAGCAGCCCCGCATCGTAGAGCGGCGCACGCGTGGGCACGTCTCGCATGGCGCGGCGCATCACGTCGGCGAACAGCGGGCCCGCGCCGCCCGCACCGGTGACCTCGTGCATGGGGCCGGCGTCGGCGTTGCCGATCCATACTGCCACCGTGCGCTCGCGGGTGTAGCCCAGCGTCCATGCGTCGCGGTAGCCGGAGCTGGTGCCGGTCTTGAGCGCGACGGGGAAGCCGATGTCGAACGGGCGATGACCCTCGGGCAAGAGCCGCGCACGCGCCAGCGGATCGGCCAGCGCCTCGGTCACCGCGGCTGCGGCCGCTTGGTCGAGCACGCGGGTGAGCTCGCCGGGCGGCTCGTCCATCAGAACGCGCAGCGACCGATGCTCGCCACCGCGGGCGAGCGCCACGTACGCCTCGGCCAGCTCGCGCAGGCCCACCTCGCCGCTGCCCAGCGCCAGCGCCAGGCCATAGTGCTCGGCGGGCTCTCGCAGGCTCTCGAGCCCCAGTTGCCGCAGCGCCTCGAGCAGCGCCCCCGCGGGCAGATCCGCGGCCAAGCGCACCGCGGGCACGTTGAGGCTCTCGGCCAGAGCTTGCCGCGCCGCCACGGGACCGCCGAATTGCCCGTGATAGTTGTGCGGCGCATAGGCATGGCCCGGCCCCTCGCGAAACCTCGTGGGCACGTCGGGCAAGAGCTCGAGCGGAGAGCGGCCGGCCTGCCACGCGAGCGCATACACGAACGGCTTGAGCGTGGAGCCCGGCTGCCGCGGGGCGCGGGCCATGTCCACCTGGCCGGAGATCTCGGGATCGTGGAAGTCCGCGCTGCCCACGTACGCGAGCACCTCCGCGGTCTCGTTGTCGATCACCATCACCGCGGCATCACCGGCCCCGGCGCCGACGAGCTGGGCCATGTGCGTGCGTACCAGCCCCTCCACGTCGCGCTGCAGCGTGGCGTCGAGCGTGGTGGTGGTGGCTGGCCCCGGGGTCAAGCGCCCCTCGGCCTGCAGCGTCTGCAAGAGGTGCGGGGCCAGGAACGGCCGCTCCGGTGCGTGCGGCTCCACGGGCTCCACCAGCGCACGGCGCAGGCCCGCCTCCGACAGCTCGCCCGCGTCGTGCAGCGCATGCAAGAGCGCACGCTGCCGCAGCACCACCCGCTCGGGATGGCGCAGCGGATCGAGATGGCTGGGCGCACGCGGCAGCACGGCGAGGTACGCCGCCTGGGCCCACGAGAGCTCGCGCGCCGCCACTCCGAAGTAACCGCGCGCGGCCGCCTCTGGCCCCACCAGCCCGTGCCCGTAAGGCAGCCGGTTGAGATACGCCTCGAGGATCTCGGGCTTGCCCAGCTCGGCATCGAGGTTCTCGGCCCGCGCCGCTTCCCGCAGCTTCACCCACGCGGTCCGCTCGTGGGGCTCGCCGCGGGTGTCGAGCAGCTTCACCAGCTGCTGCGTGATGGTGCTGGCGCCCGACACCAGTCGGCCGTGGCGCACGTTCTGGCTGACCGCGCGCGCCACTGCGAGGCCGTCGACGCCGTCGTGCTCGAAGAAGCGCTCGTCCTCGCTCACCCGCGTGGCGGTGACGATGCGCTCGCCGAGCTCGGAGAGCGGCAGCGGCCGCCCGCGCCGGCCGAGCTCGCCCGGCAGCTCGCGGAGCAGCCGGCCCTCGCGATCGAGCACGCGGTGTCCCGAGTACCAGTCGTCGTGCAGCTCGTCGCGCGGTCGATCGACCTCGTCGCGCAGCCACGACCAGAACGCCGCCCACGACACCCACGCCGCGCCCACCAGCACCGCCAGGGCCGCCACCGCCCGGCGCCGCCACCTTCGCCGTACCGGGCGGCAAGGGAGCAGGGTGGCGTCGGGCGTGGTGTGGTCGGTTCGCATGGCTCCTCGGTCCGGCGCGTGTACGTGCGAGCGGGTGGGTCTACTTCGCGGTCACGGTGAACGCGGCCGCTTCGCTGTAGCCGGCGCTGTCGGGCTCGTACATGAGCTCGGCCATCGCCGGCGGCGCGGTGAAGCGGCCCGGGGTGGTGGCGCGCACGAGGTAGGTCGCGTGCACCCACTCACCCCAGAATTCGTCGAAGTAGAAGTGCGCGCGATCGTCGCGGAGCTCCACGTGGCTGGCGTTGCTGCCGGTCCACTGCAGCGTCTCGTACAGCGGGTGTCCGGCGTCGAGCTCGGGCACCGTGGCCACCGTCCACAGGTCGGGCTGCATCGCCTCGAAGCCGGCCGGTAGCCGATCGGTGAGCGCGAGGTAGCCGCGACGCTCGTACGCGAGGTGCTCGGGCATGCGAGCCAAGAGCACCACCCGCAGCACCTGCCCGGGCGCGACCGCGTCGAAGTCGACGGCGCGGCCCTTCACGTCGGTGATCACCCGGTAGAGGTCGGGTCCGTTCTTGCTGGTGGTGGCCGCGAGGCTCGCAGAGCCGCCCTCCTCGCTCGCGGCCTCGCGGCGCCAGCGTGCGCTCACCATGAACGATTGCGCCGCATCCGACTCGCTCTCGAGCACGAGCACGACCCGGCGACCCTGCAGCTTCGCGAGCGGGATCCGGTAGCGCCGCGCCCCGATGCCCAGCGCCATCGCATCTGCCAGCTCGGGCAGCAGCTCCACGTCGTCGAGCAGCGCCCGCTGGCGCGCGCCGTCGGGCTGCTTGGCGGCGAGCTGCTCGGCCAGCGCCAAAAGGCCATAGGCGGTGCCCTGCGTGGTGTAGTCGTCGACTTGCCGCATGAGGTTGCCCGCCAGCACCGGCAGCACCGTGGACGCCGGCCGCAGGCGGTGCAGCGCAAGCGCAGCCTGGGCGATCGTGCGCTGATCCGAGCCGTAGTAGCCGAAGTCGTTGCCGCGGCCGAGCGTCGGGTTGCCTGCTTCGTCGAACGCTTTCTCGAGCACGTCGAGCAGCGAGGCCACGCGATCTTCCTGCGCGGGCAGGCTCGCCAGCGCCAGCGCCAGCGTGGCGGTGCCGAACGTGCCCTGCGAGGCGGCCGTGTCGTAGAGCGAGTCCGCCACGTCGGGCGGCAGCGCGTCGAGCTCGGCGAGCGCGAGCGCGATCGAGGCACGCACCTCCACGCCGTAGCCGTGCGGGAGCTGGGTCTCGCGGACCATGGTCACGAGGTACTCGCGCATGCCGCCGATCATCCCCTCGGGAGCCTCGATGCCGAGCGCCTGCGCGCGGGCGATGGCCAGCGTGGCGTAGGCGGTGCCGAACGGGTTGGGCTCGTGATCACCGGGCCAGTAGGCGAGGCCGCCGGTGGCCGTGCGCATGGTCGACAGCCGTTCTACGCCTGCGCGGATCATCTCGCGGAGCTCGGCGTCGCCGTAGCGGGTGAGCCCGAGCCGCGGCAGGATCTCGCGCGCGGCCAGGAGCGGCAGCGTGCTCGAGGTGGTCTGCTCCACGCAGCCGTGCGGGTAGCCGACGAGGAACTCCACGCGGCTGCCGAGCTCGGGCCACAGGTCCTCGCCCACCACCACCGTCACGGCGTCGTCGCCGGTGGCGTCGGCGTGCACGCCGGCCGGGACCTCGAGCGCGATCTCCTGCCGCCCCACGAACGAGCCGTGCAGTCGCGGGCGCTCGTCGATGCCAGGCGCCTGCACCGGCACCGAGGCCTCCACCCGGTCGCGCACGGTGCCCTCGCCGTCGGCCACCACGAACTCGAGCCGCAGGGTCTCGGCACGGATGGGGGCCTGCTCGAACGCCACGCGCGCGTGGCCGCCCGCGGGCACCTCCACCGTCTCGTGCTGGCGCCCCAGCGTCACGGTGGTCGTCTCGGCGTGGTCTTGGTTGTTGTGCACCAGCACCGCGGCCTCGAAGCGGTCGCCGATGGCGGCGAAGCGCGGCACGGCCGGAACCGCCATCAGGGGCTTTTGCACCTCGAAGTCGTCCTCGTGCACGCCACCGCGGCCATGGGCATCCACCACCACCGCCATCATGCGAAAGCGCGTGAGGTTGTCGGGCAGCGTGAATTTCACGTGCGCGCGGCCGTCGGCGTCGGTGCGCAGCGCGGGCTCCCACAGCGCGGTCTCCACGAAATTCTTGCGGGTGGACACCAGGCTGTGCCCACCGGCCCCGCTGCCGTCGCCAGCGACGTGGCTGCGCCGGAGCTGCTCGGCGAGCAGCCGCCGCGTGTCGTCGACCCACAGCTCGAGCCCCTGTCCGGGGTAGAGCGCAGTCACCGGGTCGGTGGCGCGGAAGTTGGTCAGGCGCAGCACGCCCTCGTCCACCACCGCGAGCGCGACCTCGGCGTTGGCCACCACCGCACCGCCGCGCGTGACGTCGACCACCACGTCGACCTCCTCGCCGGGGGCATAGCGATCGCGATCGCTGGCGACCACCACGTCGAGCCGGTTGTCGCCGATGTCCACTGGCAGGCGGATCGCTCCGAGCTTCCAGTCGACCCGCGCGTCGCCCTTGGCCTTGCGTGGCAGGAGCGTGACAGTAGCGTGCGCGTATGGCGCGTGTTCCGTTCCGAGCGGCACCGTGAAGCGCACGGCCGACTCGGTCACGGTGCGAGCCTCGTGGTGCAGGATCCCGCCCTGCTCCACGGTGAGGATCGCGGTGGCCTCGGGGTACGGATTGCGCACCATCAGCACCGCGGCCTCGCCGGGCCGGTAGCCCTGCGCGTCGGCCACGATCTCGAGGCGCCGGCCGGGCATGGGAGCCTCCACGCCGCCGCCCTCGCCCCACACCCATGCACGGGTCGAGCCGCCGCGCTTGCCATCGACGAACGCGCTCACGCGGTAGCTGCCCCAGCGCTCGGGCACGATGCGGCACCCGGTCGAGTCCTTGGCCGTCGTCTCGCACTTCGCGACCACCTCGGACACCTCGCGCCACTCCTCGTCGGCGAAGCCACCGGGGCCGGGCCGACGCACGCGTCGCCAGTCGAGCCGCTCGAGTCGGACCTCCACGGTGGCGTCGCTCACGGTCGCGCCCTCCTGGTCGATCACGCCGACCTCGAGCGGGAGGGGCTTGCCCACGTCGAGCCAGCGCTCGGACAGCCGCAGGCCGGCGTAGCGCGTGGCGGGGTGCAGCACCACGGCGGAGCGCCCCGCGATCGCGCGGTGCGACTCGTCGGTGACCTCGGCCTCGAGCACGAAGCTCTGCGGGCCGGCCTCGGGGTCGAGCTCGACCGCGGGCGAGAGCTGGAGCCGCCCCTTGGCGTCGAGCTGGCCCTCGCCGGTGCGCATCCAGGCCTCGCCCTCCTCCTCGTCGTCCCACCAGTCGGTCGCGCGTCGGAACTCGAGGCCCTTGGCCACGAGCGCTCCGCGGGGGAACGGCGCGGGCAGGCGCCGCAGCGTCCAGGTGGCGGGGGCGTCCTCCATCGCGGCGCCGAACAGGTAGCGGCCATCGATCGCGGCCACGAGCTTGCCGCCGCCCTCGTCGGCGCGCGCCTCCACGTCCACCGTGAAGCGCGGAGGCTCGAATTCGGCGACCTGGATCACGTACGAGGCCATCACTGCGTCGTCGCGCTGCGGGGCCACCAGCGTCACGGCATAGCGGCCGATCTCGGCCGAGCCCGGCACGGAGAAGCGCGTGGCGAAGCCGCCGAGCTCGGAGGTGACGCCGTCCTCGGACAGCACGAGCTTGCCGGTGGGCGCGTGGATCCGCAGCCCCACCGGCATCGCCTCCGCGGCGTGAAGCGAGCCGCCCTCGCGGACTTGCACGATGCCCTTGAGCCCCGCGCTCTGGCCGGGGCGGTACACGCCGCGATCGCTCAGCACCAGCGCACGCACGTCATCGAGCAGCGCCTGGCCGGTTCCTGAGAGCTCCGGCGCGAGCTCGCCCTCGTGGAGCGTGCCCGGACCGAGCGCCAGCACGGCTCGCGCGTCGCGGCTCTCCACCTCGATCACGTGGCTGCCGTCGTTGCCTTCGGCTGGTGCGTCGTGCAGCGAGCGCGGCACCACGGCCAAGCCGTCGGCGCCGGTCTCCACCCCGGGCAGCTCCTCGCCGTCCACGCGGATGCGAGCGCCGGCGACCGGGCGGCCGTCGGCGAGCCGCGCGACGTGCACCAGCGCCTGGTTGCGACCGGCATGCACGTGCACGGCCAGCGCGGTGTCGTCGTGCGGCGTGAGCAGGACGGTGGGCGGGCGCGAGGCCATCGACCACTCGGGATATGCGGGCGGTGCGGCCCCGAACGCGGGCGCCTCGAGCTCGAGCCGTGCGAGATAGGTGTGGCCGGGTGCCAGGGCGTCGAGCAGATCCACGGTGGTGGTCACCAGCTCGTCGCGCACGGTCCGGGGCTCGATCGAGATCTTCAGATCGGGCTCGCCGGTGGGCCGCTCGCGGCCCCCGAGCTGGAGGCGGGCCTGGGCCCATGCCTGGGCGCTCGGCTCCACCTCCCACACGTCGAGCCGCGCCTTCTTCACGTTGCGGGTGGTCACCTCGAACGCGCGGCTGCCCTCCTCGTCGAGCACCTGCTGGCCCTCGCCCATCGCCACGCTCGCGGCCTGCGCCGCCACGTCCACCGCGAACCGCACGGGCTTGGCCATTCGCGAGCCCCAGCGGTCGCGCACGCGGCCGACCGTGACCTCGTAGTGGGTCGACGAGTGGAAATCGCCCGAGATCCACAGCGTGCCGTCCGAGCGCCACGCCTCGTCGTAGACCTGCAGGTTCTTCACCCGCGGGGTCACCTGCACCATGCGCGCGAGCTTCTGGTCGTCGTCGAGCGGGTTGTTGAAGCGCACCGCGAAGCGGTTGCCCGCGAGCGCCAGCGTGCGGTCCTTCCACGTGCACGTGGGCTCGTCGTAGTAGCCGCTGCTGCAGTCCACGCCGTCGAAGCCGATCGGAGCGGCCACCGCGTACTCGTGGGTGTAGCCGGGGCTGCCGTCGGGCTCGGCAATCGCCAGCGACAGCGTCTGTCCCGGGCCCGGCGCAGGGCGTGGCGTGGCCACCACCACGTGCCGCCGGTCGACCTTCATGCCCTCGAACACGTCGGCCTTGGCGTGGTGCAGCTCGATGGTGCGAGGGGCCCCATCGACCGTGGCGCTCACCCGCTTGGCGATCTCGCGGAGGGACACCGGCTGGTCGAACAGGATCTGCGGCGCCACGTTGCGGCCGACCCGCAGCTCGTACTCGGGCCGCGCCGCGACCAACAGCGGCTTGCCGGGCTCGGGCAGGTAGGTGATGACCTTGCCGGCGATCTGGAGGCGCGGCTCAGCGGTGAAGACGCCGGTCCAGCCCTCGGCCACGCGCTTGCCCTTCTCGTCGCGCAGCTCGCCGAGCGCGATCGTGTGCTCGGTGGCGGGGTCGAACGGCGCGGCGGCCTCGAACGCCAGCACCCATGGGCTCGGCCACGACACCGTGCCCGCCACCGCCGGCTCGAGCGTCAGCGCGGGCACGCCCTCCGCCAGCGGAGCGATCGGTCGGTTGAAGTGGATGTAGAGCGTCCGGCCGGCGATCTGGAACCGCCCCTCGGTGTCGAGCTCGGGGGATTGCACGTCGCGGCCGGCATCGGCGAGCCCGTCCCCACCCATCGTTCGCGGCAGCACGCGGCGGGGGCCGACGTCGTCGGGCGCGGGTGGGAACACCAGCATGTCGCCGCCGGTGGCGGAGGCGCGGAACGGGGTGTCGGGGCTCGCATCGCCTCCGCGCCGGGTCACACCGGGCACGGGCTGACAGGCGAGGGCCGGAACGAGCAGCAAGGCGAGCGCGCCTCTCGGGGTGCTTGGCATCGTGGCCTCCCGCTCTGCACGAGCCCTGCCATCCTCGCGATCGTCGCCACTTGGCTCCGTCGGCCCCGAGCGGTTGCGGCAATCGATGTCGTCGACGACATCGACGATCGCGAACGCCCCGGCCCGAACGGGGGGGATCCACGAGCATCGGCCGGGGTGGCTCGGCTCGCGAGCGCCCGGCAGGTGGCTCGGAACGGCGATCCGATGAGAGAATTCGCAGTGTTTGCGCGCTTCCCACGGCGCGCCGCGGCCCGCTAAGTTAGGGGCCGATGGGCGATCGCAACTACGAGCGACTCTTCAACCCCACCGAGGAGCACGCCCTCTTGCGCAAGACCGTCGCCGAGCTCGCCCGCCGCGAGGTCGACCCCCAGGCCGCCGAGCACGACGCCCTGGGCCGCCTCAACGTGGGCCTGTTCCGGCGGCTCGGCGAGCTGGGCTTGCTCGGGATCACCGTTCCCACGGACGACGAGGGCGCTGGCATGGACGCGGTGGGCGCGGTCATCGTGCACCACGAGCTGGCCAAGTACGACCCGGGCTTCACGCTGGCGTACCTCGCCCACTCCATGTTGTTCGTGAACAACTTCTACAACTGCTCCAACGCGGAGCAGCGGGCTCGCTACCTGCCCAAGGTGCTCTCCGGCGAGTGGATCGCCGGCATGGGGATGACCGAGCCGGGCGCCGGCACCGACGTGCTGGCGATGAGCACCACCGCGGTGCGCCGGGGCGACGGCTACCTGGTCAACGGCACCAAGACCTACATCACCAACGCGTGCGAGGGGCACTGCTTCCTGGTCTACGCCAAGCTCGACGGCCGCCTGACCGCGTTCGTGATCGATCGCGACTGCCCGGGCTTCTCGACCAGCCAGCACATCGACAAGCTCGGCATGCGCGGCTCCACCATGGCCGAGCTGGTGTTCGAGGACTGTCGGGTCCCCGCCGCCAACCTCCTGGGGCAGGAAGGCGATGGCCTGACCCACATGATGCGCAACCTCGAGATCGAGCGGATCACCCTGGCCGCGATGAGCGTGGGGATCGCCGACCGCTGCGTGGAGCTCATGGTGAGCTACGCCAACGAGCGGAAGTCGTTCGGCCAGCCCATTGCCAACTTCGGGCAGATCCAGCGCTACATCGCCGAGGGCTATGCCCAGACCGAGGCCGCCAAGTGCCTGGTCTACAACGTGGCCGCCGACATCGGCCCCGAGATCCGCAACCGCCTGGGCTCCGACGCCGCCAAGCTGTTCGCCGCGCCGGTGGGCAAGCAGGTGGCCGACTGGGCGATCCAGGTGATGGGCGGCGCGGGCTACTGCAAGGAGTTCCCGGTCGAGCGGCTGTGGCGCGACGCCAAGCTGCTCGAGATCGGCGGCGGCACGCTCGAGGCGCACCAGAAGAACCTCGCCAAGGATCTCGGCCGCCGGTTTGCGCTCTAGCCCCTCAACGGGGCTGCAACTCCTTCACCCATCGCCATGCGAGCGGCGCAGCAGATCATCGTTCCCGATGTTGCGGGGCTGGGGCACGGGCAGGCGCGCACGTTCACGTTCGACGACGGCGAGCACGAGGGCCGTGGCTTCGTGCTGGTGCTGCGCGGGGAGGGCGGTGCGGGCGAGGAGCTGGTGGCCTACCGAAACCGCTGCGCCCATGTGGCCTTCGACCTCGACATGGGCACCGGCGAGTTCTGGAGCGCCAAGCTCGGGCGGATCTACTGCCGCACCCACGGGGCCTGCTACGAGCCGCGCACGGGGATCTGCGACCGCGGGCCGTGCGTGGGGCGGGGGCTCGAGCGGTTCGAGGTGGAGCGACGGGGTGGGGACGCGGTGGTGTTCGTCCCTGCGGATCCGGCTCTCGCCGATCCCTGAGGAGGCCACGCTGGCCGGTCCGTGGCCGTCCTCGTGAGTGAGCGTAGTGTGCGCGACGGAGCCGACGCGATCGGCCCTGCACGGCTGGTGCTCGGGCGTTTTCCGGGGCTCGACCGTCAAAAGGCGCTTTACTTCGCGCGCGGCTTGGCGCGAGGATGCGCCCCGAAGAGAGCGGCGTCGCGCCGCGCGTTGCCGCAATTGGGTCGCGGCAGAGGGAGAGGGACGGACGTGAACAGCAAGCTTCGACTTCTTACGGGTATCTCGCTGCTCTTGGCGATGGGCGTGGCCTCGGGCTGCCCCGGCGACGACAGCATGACCACGGGCACGGAGAACGGCTCGACCACCGCGAGCGACGACTCGACGGGGCCTGGCATGACCTCGACGCCGATGACCTCGACGCCGATGACCAGCGACGACTCGTCGGGCACGAGCTCGTCGGGCCCGAGCACGATCAGCGCCACCGAGAGCTCGAGCACTGGCCCGGGCGACTGCTTGATGGCCGGTGAGCTGGGCGATGCCTGCGTCGATCCCATGTGCGACTGTGCCTCGGGCAACTGCTTCTTGGTGGGCCCGCTCGGCGGCGTGTGCTCGGAGTGTGACGCGAGCGAAGACTGCAAGCCCGACCCCGGCTTCGGCTGCAACTTCGGCAACCCGCTCACCGGTACCCCGGCCGTGTGCAGCACCACCGGCGACGTGGGCGAGAGCTGCGAGACCGCCGACGACTGTGCCGACATGCTCTTCTGCCCCGTGCTCATCGAGGTGCCCGGCATCCTCTCTGCAGCCACCTGCAGCGAGTGCTCGCCCGACGACGGGGGCTGCATGGGCATGGACATCTGCACGCCCACCTACGACATCGCCAACATCGGCGGGAACTACTTCTGCGCGCCGCCGGCCTCGGTGCCCAACGACGAGGGCTGCAACCTCACCGGTGACGGCACCGAGTGCGAGTCGGGCCAGTGCGCGCCGGCCTCGCTGATGGGCATTCCGGTGGTGGCCGTGTGCTCGCCGTGCAACGAGGACGACGACTGCGCCGCCGGCGAGACCTGCACGCTTCCGGAGGTCGCGATCGACGGCAACATGCTCGCGCTCGTGCCCGGCGTGTGTGCGTGAATTCGGTTCGCGAGGCCTGCGGGCCTCGCACGTACCGTCGAAGGCCGCTCCTGCGCATGCAGGGCGGCCTTTGCCGTGCTCGACGCACTCACGCCTCTGGCGGCCGGATCTGCGCCAGAAATGCGCTCGCCATGTCGTCCATCGCCGACGACGACATCTCCTCTTCCTTCTCGATCACATACGTCTGCACGCTGCCGTCCTCGGGCAGCTCGAGCAGGAAGCGGCTGGGCTCGCGGGGGATCTCGCGGCCGCGGTCGATCCGCCCGGCTCCGCGGGTGAGCCACAAGCGCTCGCGCGCGCGCGTGATGCCGACGTAGAACAACCGCCGCTCCTCCTCGAGATCACCCGCGATCGCGTCGCTGATGCGTGGCGAAGCCACGCGTCGGTGCGGCATGGTGCCCTCCTCCACGCCGATGACGAACACGTGGTCCCACTCGAGGCCCTTGGCGCTGTGCAGGGTGGCCAGCGTGACCTTGCCGCGCAGTCGCTCTTCACCCTTGTCGGGCTTGTCGGACTCGTCGTTGCTGTTCTCGAGCGCGAGCGTGCCGAGGTACTCGCCCCACTTGGGGGCCTTGCCCTTGCCGCGCATGCGCTGCTCGTAGCGCTCCACGCTGCCGAGCAGCCACTTGACGCCGCCCCAGCGCAGCTCGGCGGCCTGGTCCGAGCCGATCTCCCGGCGGACGTGCTCGTGTAGCTCGATCGCGCCGAGGATCTCCTGCAGCGCGGTGCTCACCCCGGCCTCGCGCATGCGGGCCTGGTGGCGGCGCACGAGGCCCGAGAAGTACCCGAGCGCGTCGAGCGAGCGCGACGGCAGGTCGGGCACCTCGCGAGCGCGGTGCACCGCCTCGATCATCGGCACGGAGTGCGCGCGCGCCCACGCGGACATGCGCTCCATGCTACGCGCGCCGATCCCCCGCGGCGGGGTCTCGAGCGCGCGGCGCAGCGCCAGCTCGTCGCGCGGCATCACCAGCACCTTGAGGTAGGCCTGCGCGTCCTTGACCTCCTTCTTGTCGTACATCGACTGGCCGCCCAGCACGCGGTACGGCACCCCGTGCTGGGTGAGCTCTTCCTCGATGAGCTTGGCCTGCAGTGCCGAGCGGTAGAGCACTGCCACCTCGGTGGTGGGGATGCCCTCGTCGACCACCATGCGCCGGATCTTGCGGCCGATCCACGCGGCCTCCTGGGCGCCGTCGCTGGCGATCACGTGCTGCACCGGTGGGCCCTCGCCGCGAGTGATCACGAGCTGCTTGTCGTGGCGCGCCTGGTTGTGGCGCACCACCGCGTTGGCGGTGCGCAGGATCGGCGCACGCGAGCGATAATTCTCCTCGAGCTTGATCACCGCTGCGCCGGGGTAGTGCTCCTCGAACCGCAGGATGTTCTCCACCTTGGCCCCACGCCAGCCGTAGATCGCCTGGTCGTCGTCGCCCACCACCGCGAGGTTGTGGGGCGGCCGCACCAGCCGGCGCAGCAGCTCCATCTGGGCGCCGTTGGTGTCCTGGTACTCGTCGACCATCACGTAGTCGAAGCGACCCTGCCAGCGATCGCGGGCGGCCTCGTCGCTGCCGAGCACGTGCGCGATGCGGCACACGAGGTCGTCGAAGTCCACCGCCCCGAGGCTCTGCAGGCGCTCGTCGTAGTGCTCGTAGATCGAGGCGGCGACCACGTCGTACTCGTCCACCACCAGCGCCTCGAGCTGCTCGACCTTGACGAAGTCGTTCTTCCACAGGCTGATGCGCTGCACCACCGCGCCGAGGTCGAAGCGCCTGTCGTTGCCCGCCGCATGGTGCCCATGCTCGCGCAGGAGGCCCCGCACCAGCCCGTACACGTCGCCCTGGTCGAGGATCGAGAAGCGGGGCCCCGGCAGCCCGAACGTGAGCGGGTCCTCGCGCATCATCCACGCGCCGAGGCTGTGGAACGTGCCCATCGACAGCTCGCTCGCGATCGCGGGGCCCACCATCTTGGCCAGTCGCTCGCGCATCTCGCCGGCCGCCTTGTTGGTGAACGACAGCGCGACGATGCGCGCGGGTACGATGCCGAGGTCGAGCAGCCGAGCCACGCGGTGGGTGATCACCCGGGTCTTGCCCGAGCCCGCGCCGGCGAGGACCAACAGCGGCCCATCGACGTGCTCCACGGCGGCGCGCTGGCTGGGGTTGAGGTGGCGGAGGTCCATGCGGGAGGCGGCGTTTTCTAGTCTGCACGCCGCCGCGGTGCAACGGCGTACGCGAGCCTCCACGCGACAATCGGCGATCGAGGGCGTGCGGCGGCGCGTTCGATCTCCGCGCTGCGTGGCGGATGGACCGCGCCACTCCGAGTCATGCGCGCTCGGATCGTGGGGGGATCCCTACCGCGCTATGGGCGAACGGCATCCCAGCTCACGTTGAGGCCCACGAGGAACGTGGTCAGCACGCGCTCGTCGGGCTCGATGTCGGGGACGCGTCGCACCGAGCGCGGGCCGATCACCAGGCCACCCCACAGCTCGGCGGCGAGCCCGTGCGGCAGCGGCTGGCGAAACCCCACGCTCAGCATGCCGGCGTGGTGGCCCCACTCGTCGGAGGCGACCTCGCCCTTGTAGAACGGCGGCTCGAAGTGGTTGTCGCCGAACGTGCTCAAGAACAGGTACTCCGCCCGGCCGAACACGCGGCGCCCGTACAGACCCGCGCCCGCGCCCACGCCCCACAGCCCGCGATGGATGCGATCGTTGGGCGAGACGTTGCCGACCGTCAGGCCGCGCGCGTGTGCGTAGATCATCCGCCACAGCCGAGCCCGCAGCTCCACCTGCGCCCCGAGCCCGATGAACGAGCCCTTGGTCTCGCAGCGCCCGAGCTCGGGGTTGCACTCCTCGTTGCCCAGCGCATGCGGCCCCGCGATCGGGCCGCCGGCGATGACGAGGCGCGGGTACGTGCGGGGGGGACGAGCGGGCTCGGGGGTCGTCTCGGTCGGGGCGGTCGGTGCGGTCGAGGGGGCAGGTACGGAGGAAGGAGCGACCGTCTCGGTCGAGGGCGCGGCAGGAGCAGACGATGGGCTCGAGGGCGCGGCTTCCGTCGAGGACGAGGGGGCATCCGGCGTCGCGGTCGAGGAGGGCTCGGCCTCGGTCGAGGGCATGGCCTCGGTCGAGGGCTCGACTTCGGTCGAGGGCTCGGCCTCGGTCGAGGCCACGCCCGGATCGGGCGCAGCCCCGGCGATGGTGCTCGACCCCGCGAGCGCCCCGGCCACGAGCCACGAGAGGAGCTGTGCCATCGGATCCATGGTGCCCGGTCGACGTGCGGAGGCCAAGCCGGAGCGCCCAACGCACGCAGCGCCGAGGCCTTACACCACACGACCGCTCAGGGCGCTACGATGCCCTCCCATGCCTTCCTTCGACGAATTCCTGGCGACGCTGTGGGACTGCCGCGCGACCGCGATCCTGCGCGCCACCGACGAACGGCTCGCGGCGGCGGCGATGGACGCGGCCATCCGCGGCGGCATGCGCATCGTGGAGCTCACGCTGACCACGCCCGGGGCGCTGCGCATCGTGTCCCAGCTCGCAGGCCGCGAGGGCCTGGTGGTGGGGGCTGGCACGGTGCTCCTGCCCGCGCAGGCCCGGGCCGCGGTGGAGGCCGGCGCTCGCTTCCTGGTCTCGCCCGTGATGGACCCCGAGATCATCACCGTGGCCCGCGAGCTCGGCGTGCCGGTGCTGCCGGGCGTGCACACGCCCACCGAGATGCTCGCAGCCCACCGCGCCGGGGCCCCGCTGCTCAAGCTGTTCCCCGCGCCCGCGGGCGGGCCCGTGTGGCTGCGCTCGGTGCTCGCCCCGCTGCCGTTCTTGCGGGTGGTGCCCACCAACGGCGTCGACTCGGACACCGCAGCCGCCTGGCTGAGCGCCGGGGCGTTCGCGGTGGGTCTGACCACGGCGCTGTTCGACCCCGCGGAGCTGGCGGCCGGCGAGCTCTCGAGCATCGAGCCGCGCGCGCGGGCGCTCTTGCGAGCGGTGCAGGCCGTGGCGCGTGGCCCCATGCCGCGGCTGGTCGACCCGTTCGCCTGATCGCGGCCGCGCGCCCGGGCTCAACCCGGGCACGTCGGCGCGGTCGTGCCCCCGCCGAGCGGAGGATCGAACACGTCGGAGCAGTAGTCGGGCACCTCGGCTGCGGGCAGCTCGCAGCAGCACGGCACGCCGGCCGTACGCGCGAAGCCGGCTCGTACGCAGCAGCCGCTGTCGTCGGGGTCGACCTCGATCTCGAAGCAACCCACGCCGCAGGTCGCGTTGCAGTCGCGGCCGGTCTCGCCGCACACCGACAGGCAGCGATCGAAGCGCTCGGCCAGGTCGAATTCCTCGCCGTCGCAGCGCTCGGCCGCGTTGATGGGGTTGCCGGTGTTGGGATCGATGATCTCGTCGTCGAGCTCCCCGTTGCCGCACAGGTTGCAGGTCGAGCGATCCCAGCGGCAGTCGTCGAGGCACCTGGGGCTGCCCCCGGGCAGGTACGTCTGACCTGGGCGGCCCGGGACCGGGATGTCGCTGCAATCGACGGGCTTGGTCGCGAGCCCGAGCTCGACGTCGCACTCCTCGCCCATGTCGGTCTCTCCATTGCCACAGGGTGGACACCGCACCTCTGCGCAATTGACGCAGACCGGTGACTCACAATGGAAGAAGAGCGACCCGAAATCCTGGTCGTCGCAGACCTCGTCGCCCTCGCGCACGCCGTCGTGACAGCAGGCGAGCTTGCACGTCGAGGGATCGCAGGAGCAATTGTTCGGGATCGAGTCGGGGTCGCCGGGGTCGCACTCCTCGAAGCGCCGGTCGTGGTGCTCGTCGCCGCAGGAGGCCCCGAGCTCGAGCTCGAGCAGGCAGCCGGCGAGCGTGCCGGCGCCAAGACCCACGAGCACGGCGACGAGGCGGCCCATGCTCACGATTGTACGGCGTGAGCGCCAGGACGTCACGCACGAGGGGCCCGGCGTATCCGCCGAGCCCCTCGTCTCGCTCTTGCCAGCATGCTGCCGGCATGGTGTCGACGTGATGCCGCATCACGCGGCGCCGCGGGTCAGCCCGCCGCAGCGATGACGTCGGCCAGGTCGGCGATGCCGAAGCCGTGCCCACCCACGATCAGGTTCACGTCGCCGGTGATCCCCGCCGCATCGAAGGCATCGAGCACCTCCTGCGCCCCGGCCGGGTTGGGCGGGAATCCCGGGCTGAAGATGTCCACCGTGTAGGCGAGGCCGGCCGATTGCACGTAGGGGAGCATCATGTCCACCGCGTGGGTCGTGACCAGCGGGTACACCAAGACCGGGTTGTCCATGTCGTCGAGCACGTAGGTGGCGTCCGTCGCCACCACGTCGATCAGCGGGACCACCGGCATGTCCTCGAGCCGGTCGGGCTCGATCGTCGAAGGTGCCGCCATCACGTCCTCGAAGTACGTCTGCGCTTCCTCGTGCACCACGAGCGTGGCGCCGGTGGCCGCGAACACGCGCGCGCACGCGACGTGGTCCTCGTGATGGTGCGAGACCACCACGTGGGTGATCGGCGCTGCATCGAGATTGGTGTCGATCCAGTCGAGGATCGCCTCGCAGCGCTGCGGGTAGAGCGGCGCATCGAACACCACCAGGCCGTTCATCTGCTCCACCAGCACCGTGTGGTGGGTGCCGCCGGTCAGGTGCCACACGCCGGGGGCGACCTGGAGCGCCTGGACCGTGTCTTGCAGTCCGTCGGTCGGGATCCCGATGCCGGTGAACAGCTGGTTGTGCTGGTGGCTCCGGGCGCCGCGATCGGCCTCGGCCGCGTCGAACGTGGCCGTGGACTCGGGCGGCAGCGTGAACGTGTCGGCTGGCAGGCCCGGGTTGCTGGCCACCGCGCTGCGGGTCTCGTCGTGCACGAGCTCACCCGCATAGTAGAGCTGCACCGCGTTGGGGAACATCACCCCGTCGTCCGTGTCCTGCCAGTCGGAGTAGCGCACGTCGAGCTCCACGTCGCGGTGGAGGTGGGCGTTCTCCATGGTGGTCAACCGCGCGATCAGGTTCGTGTCGGGGTCGACCCACAGCGTGATCGGGAAGATCGAGTCCTCGATCTCGAGCCGCTCGTACTCCGTACCGTCGAAGTCGGCAGGGTCGATCTCGGCGGCGGGGCTCGGGTCGGCCACGAGATCCTTGAGCAGGAAGTGCGGGTTGAGCAGGTGCTGCTGCTTGACGGTGGACGCCCAGCGGTCCGACAGCATGTCGTCGGTGGGGATCCCGAACACGTGCTCGAGACCCACCACGAAGCCCACGTCGCCGTTGACGATCTCGCTGATCATGAACGGCCCGGGTACCGGGAAGAAGTACGGGGTGCGGATGATGTCGAGGCGCAGCCCCGCGTTCTCGAAGTCGATCGAGGTGGTCGTGTCGAACGAGCTCGACGCCACCGACGGATCGCCGGGCGCGAAGCCCTCGTCGAGGACCAGGCGCTCGCCCGCGCCCGTGATCTGCACCTGGGCCAGGTTGGTCAGGTTGTCCTCGCCGCCGATGGCCTCGATGACCCGCGGCAGCAGCGGGACGACCGTTTCCGTCGTGGAGCTGTCGCTCGACGAGGTGTCGGACGAGCTCGAGCCCGAGCTCGAGCTGCTGCTCTCGGTCACGGTCGTGTCCGGATCATCGAGCGTGGAGGGAGGCGTCATCGTGGTGTCGCCGGTGGTCGAGCTCTCGGTGTCGGTCTCGGTGCCCGTGGTGCCCGGCTCATCGGGGCAGCCGGTGAGTGCCAGCAGGCTGAGCGCGGTCGTGAGTGGAACGGTGATCGATCGAAGGGGAAATGGAAGAAGTCGCATGCTCTTGCTCCGTGGCCGCCCGAGCGAGGCGCTCGTGACGGCATGCCATGGACGGCATCATTGCAGATCGGGTTACCCCGTACACGTGACGACCGGCCGAGCCGACCCGGTCGATCGGGGGGTGGGCGCTTCCGCTCAGCGTCGCGGCACGACGCCGGGGTTTGCGGCGCACGGAAGCGAGCGGCCCTCGAGCGCGGCCAGAACATTGTTGGCTGCGAGCTCGGCCATGCGACGCCGCGTACCCACGGTGGCCGAGCCGATGTGCGGCACGACGAACAGATTCGGGCACGCATGAAGCGGATGGTCGGCCGGTAGCGGCTCGGGATCGGTCACGTCGACCGCGGCGCCGGCGATCGTGCCCGCATGCAGGGCCTGCTCGAGCGCGCCGTGATCCACCACGGGCCCCCGCGCGGTATTGATCAAGATCGCCGTCGGCTTCATGAGGCGGAGCGCGGCGGCGTCGATCATGTGCTGCGTGGCCTCGACGAGCGGCACGTGCAGCGAGACGAAGTCGCTCGTGGCCAAGAGCTCCGGCAACGGCACGTGCTGAAGCGGGCCGAGGCTCGCCTCGAGCTCGGGCCGGCGTCGCGGCGCCGCGTAGCAGAGCTCGAGCCCGAAGCCATGCGCCCGCCGGGCCACCGCCGCGCCGATCTTGCCGAGCCCCACGAGGCCCAGCCGTGCGCCGTGGAGATCGGCGCCGAGCCAGCCGGTGGGCGACCACGTCGACCAGCGGCCCGCGCGGGCATCGGCTGCGGCCTGCGGCAGGCGCCGCGCGGCGGACAGCAAGAGCGCCATCGCGAGGTCGGCGGTGGCGTCGGTGAGCACGCCGGGCGTGTGACCCACCGCGATCCCGCGGGCCGTGCAGGCCGCCACGTCGATGTTGTCCAGGCCCACCGCCATGTTGCTCACCACCCGCAGCCGCGGCGCCCGCTCGAGCACCGCGGCGTCGATGCGCTCGGTGAGCAGGCACAGCAGCGCATCGGCACGCGGCAAGGCCTCCACGATGCATGGCTGCAGGCCCGCTACGTCGGCCTCGCCCACGATCATGGTGCAGCGGCCGTGCAGCGGCGAGAGCCAGCCCTCGGGCAGCGCGCGGGTCACCAGCACCAGGGGAAGCTCGTCGCTCATGGTCGTACCAGGCCGAGGACCAGATCGCACACGTTGGTCCCCGTGGGCCCGATCCGTAGCAGATCTCCGAGGGCATCGAACACCGGATAGGCATCGTCGTCGTCGAGGTGCGCCACGGGCTCGAGGCCGAGCGCGCGCGCACGTGCCAGCGAGTCACCATCGACGACGGCTCCCGCGGCGTCGGTCGGGCCGTCCTCGCCGTCGGTGGCCAGCGTGACCAGCGTGGCACCTGCGGCCCCGGAGAGCTCGAGCATGGCGGCCAGCGCCAGCGTTTGGTTGCGACCACCGTGGCCGTGGCCTCGCATGGTCACGGTGGTCTCGCCGCCGGCCACCACGAGCGTGGGGACGGCTGGCCGCAGCGCTCGTAGCGTGGTTGCCAGCGCGCGACCGGCTTCGCGCGCCTCGCCGCGCAAGCTGGGCTCGCGCCGGATCTGCCAGCCCTCGGCGCGCGCGGCCGCGATCGCAGCGTCGACCGCGGTTGCGTTGCTCGCCAGCTCCACCACCGGGTCGGTGGTGACGGCGGCGGCGGGAGGCTCGTCGTCGCGAGCAAGGTGCTGCTGGATCGCCGGCGATGCCGTGATGCCGTAGCGCTCGAGCACCGCCCGCGCCGCGGCGCGCCCTCCGGGATCGGGCAGCGTGGGCCCCGAGCCGACCACGTGCAGCGGTGCGTCGACCACATCGGAGAGCACCAGCGTGGCCACGCGCGCCGGCGCGGCCGCACGCTGAAGACCTCCGCCCTTGAGCGAGTCGAGCGCCTTGCGGACCGTGTTGACGTCTTCGATGGGTGCGCCGCACTCGAGCAGCGCCCGACCGAGCGTGCGCAGATCATCGAGCGCGAGCCCCGGAGCCGGCGCGACCATCAACGACGAGGCACCACCCGAGAGCGCCACGACCACGACGTCGTCCCGCCCCACGCGCGCGAGCAGCTCCAGCACCGCCTGCCCGGCCGCCTCGCTGCGCGCGTCCGGGACCGGATGCGCGCCCAGGACCACGCGCAGCGGCAGGCCTTCGACTGCATGCTTGGTCACGATCACCCCGCCCCGCAGCCGCGTGGCCGGGATCCGTCGCACGAGCGCCGTGGCCATCACCCCCGCAGCCTTGCCCACCGCCACGCACCACACGCCGGCTTCGGGCGCGAGCGGGAGCACGTCCGTGCCGATGCGCAGCCCCGTGGGCAAGACCTCCAGCTTGCGCTCGATCGCGGCGGTGGGGTCGACCGCAGCGAGGGCCGCCGCGAGCACGCGAGCGAGCGCGGGGCCCAGGGCCCGTCGTTGCAGCGCCGCCTGCTCGCCCGGCGTGATCATGCGGCCGCAGCCCCAGGATTTATTTCTTCGCCGCCGCTTCCATCTGCTTGCGCAGCGAGAGCGGCCGCATGTCGGTCCACGTCTCCTCGATATAGGCCAAGCACTCGGCCTTCGTGCCGGACTTGCCCGCGTCGTTCCACCCCAGCGCATTCTCGCGGTCGGCCGGCCAGATCGAGTACTGCTCCTCGTGGTTGACGACGACCTTGTAGATGGTGGTGTCCTCGCGCTCTTCGTCCATGTCTTGCTCCAGTCTGACCTGACGAGCCCTGGCCGCCGCGAGCACGCTGCTCGCCGGCGGCCAGCGCTCAACCGACATCCTAGCCCGGCGGCGGCAGGTCGGCCGGCGGCACCAGGATGAACACGTCGCGCTCGTCGAGCTCGCCGCAGTCGTCGGCGAGCACGCGGATGGTGGCCACGAACAGCCGCGGATCGGGCCCCTGCGGCACGAAGTCGTTGAACGCCTCGACCGAGAAGGTGACGTCGGTGTCGGGCACGACGCCCTCGAAGGTCGTGGGCGTGAGCACGGGGTCGGCCACGCCCGGCACGGGCACCGGGCCATGCGAGACCGGAGTCACCGACTTGATGAAGTCGGCCGTGGTCGTACCCGCGGGCAGCGCCACGCCATCCTGGTCGGTGCCCACGCCGTCCCACTCGCGGGTGACGTCGAACGGGGAGTAGAGCGCCAGCATCTCGATGCCCGACACGATCGAGTTGTCGACCCCGGTGCCGCTGCCCGAGGCCAGGTAGGTCAGCGGGCACAGGCCTGCGCCGTTGGGTGCCTGCCCGGCGCCGTTGATGCCGGTGCAGCACTGCCCTGCGGCACAGCCCGGCGGGTGACCGGCCACGTCCCACGCCTCGGGCGGCACCACGGCTCCGGTCGCCACGTTCCATGCGATCCCGTCGGCCTGGGGCGTGCACGCGGCCCCGGCCTGGGTGGCCACCTGGAGCACCCGCGCGCAGATCGCATTGAGCGCGTCCATCGTCTCGGTCTCGCCGTGGGCGACCGCGACCACGCTCCCGTCGAAGTACTGCTCGCCGCAGCCGTTGGACTCGGTGTCGTGGCTGACCGCGTCGGTGATGTTGACGACGACCGGCATCGTGCCCTCGCGGAAGCCCACCCCGCCGATCCCGGTGTTGTTGGCGGGTACGTTGGTCGCCCCGGGCCCCGCCAGGCCTTCGCCGGTGGCGATCTGGTACATCGACTCGATCGCCGACTCGGGCCCGTCGTTGCCGCAGCCGATCGCGTTGCCACCGACCCCGAGCTGGTTGACCGCAGCTTGCACCACCGGCACGTTGTTGCTGATCTCGGAGAACAGCTCGAACGGCTGGTCGGGCACGAGCGCCGCACCGTAGTTGCAGAGCGGCTCGCCGTAGGGACTGATGGGGAAGTCCTCGTAGGCGCCCACGCCGAACCACGTGTTGGGCAGCGTGGCCACGATGCCGGGGATCACGGTGCCGGTCAGCGAGTTCTGCAGGTTGAGGACCTCGCCGTCCATCGAGCCGGTCGTGTCCATGTTGAAGAACACGTCCATGCTCTTGACTTCGGTGCTGAACGTCAGGTCCTTGCTCTGCGGGCCCATCGGGTCCTCGTAGGGCAGCACGAAGAAGAAGTCCGGCTCGTTGCCGCTCTGCGTGTAGGCGGCGATGGTGACCTGCGCCTGCCCCTGCTCGTCCTCGAAGTCGGCGGTGATGATGCTCGACGCGAAGAAGTTCATGGGGAAGCCGGGGATCTCGAGCGTGGCCCCGTTCATGGTGCCCACCATCGGGTTCACGGCGTTCCATGTCGCCTCGGCCGTCACGTCGACCTCGGTGCCATCCTCGTAGACCGCGGTGGCGACGAAGTCCTGCGTGGTGCCGGCGCCGAGGTCGAGCTCGATGACCGAGTTGGGCGGGGCCACCACCACGTAGAGCAAGTCGGTGTCCGTTGGCCCGGTGGTGGCGGTGTCGGCCGTGTCGGCCGTGTCGTCGACCGTGGTGATGCCGGTGGCGGTGCCGGGCATGTCATCGGTGGCGGCCGTGCCACCCGACGTGCCGGTGGCGCCCTCGGTGTTGCTGCCCGGCCCGATCGAGTCGATGCCCGTGTCGGTGTCCGTCTCGCGCCCGTTGCCGCCGCCGGGGCAGCCAGCGAGCAGCATCAGGCCCGCGCACAGGCTCAGCGGCGCAATGCGCTCCTTTCCATGAATCATCGTGCTCATCCCCTTCTCCTCCGGGTCCTACGGTAGGGGGCGTCGCCGCTGCCTGTAAAGCGGATTCGCGGCGGTGGAGGAAGCGTGCGCGCCGAGGGTCGAACGCGCTCAGGGGCTCCCGGTCGGAAGCGCGAGCCGGCCGAGGGCGATGCCCGCGGCCACGGCCAGCACCCCGAGCCCGAGGTGCAGCCCCACCTGCAGGACCAGCACCCCGAGCCGCGCTTCGCGAAGGAGCTCGTGGGAGAGCAGCGCGAACGCGCTATAGGTCGTGAACCCGCCGAGCAGCCCACCCATGACCGCGGTGCGGAGCGTCCCGGCCGGCACCGCCACCGCGACCACCCCGATGACCAGGCAGCCGAGCACGTTGACCACGAGCGTGCCCGCATGCGGCAGCCGCGAAGCCACCCTCGCATCGACCACCTCCGCCAGCAGCACGCGCAGCGTCGCCCCCAGGCCCCCGGCCAGGAACACCCAGAGCAGCGGTCCGAGGGCCTGGCGTGTGGGGGAGCCCATCGAACCCGGCATTACGAATAAAAGGCTTCGATCGCGTCGGCGTACTTCTGGTTCACGACCTTGCGCTTGACCTTCATCGTGGGGGTCAGCTCTCCGCCCTCGATGCTGAGGTCGGTCGAGAGGATCTTGATCTTCTTGATGCTCTGCACGCGGGCGAGGTCCTTGTTGAGCTCCTCGACCTGGCCCATCAGCCACTCGTGCACCTTGGCATCGGCGGCGGCCTCGGACACCGTCTTGGCCGCGCTGCCCGACTCGCGGCACACCTCCTCGAGCTTGGTCTCGTCGAGGGTGAGCAGCGCCGCGAGGTGCTTGCGGCGGTCGCCCACCACCACGGCCTGGCTCACCACCGAGATCCCCTTGAGCTTGCCCTCGAGCACCTGCGGCGCGATGTTCTCGCCGCCCGCGGTGATGATGAGGTCCTTCTTGCGATCGGTGATCTTGAGGAAGCCGTCGTGGATCTCGCCGATGTCGCCCGAGTGCAGCCAGCCGTCCTCGTCGACCGTCTCCTTGGTGGCTGCCTCGTTCTTGAAGTAGCCCTTGAACACGTGGCGGCCGCGCATGCAGATCTCGCCGTCCGCGGCGATCTTGAGCTCGGTGCCTTGCATCACGGTCCCCACCCAGCCGGTCTTGTACTTGTTGGGCAGCGAGACCGTGGCGGGGCCGGTGCACTCCGACATGCCGTAGACCTCCATGATGGGGATCCCCAGCGACAGGAAGAACTCGAGCGTGGACTTGGAGATCGGCGCGGCCGAGGTGACCGCGATGCGGCACTGATCGAGGCCGAGCGCCAGCTTGACCTTGGAGAACACGAGCTTGTCGGCCACCCCCCACAGCAGCGGCAGGGGCTTCTTGTCCTGCATCGCATAGCCGCCCCGCAGGCCGACCCCGCGCGCCCACGCGGCGATCTTCTTCTTGAGGCCCGTGTTCTTGGCCCCCGCGGCCTGCATCTTGCCCTGGATCTTCTCCCACACGCGCGGCACGGCCAGGAAGATCGAGGGCCGCACCTCCTTGAGGTTGTCGCCGAGCGCGTCGAGGCTCTCGGCGAACGAGGTGCACGAGCCGTTCACCACCGGCCCGTGCAGCGACACGACCTGCTCGGCGATGTGCGACAGCGGCAGGTAGCTGATCATGCGGTCGCCCTCGGCCTGCATCCCCAGCGCCTCGAGCGCGCGGTGGGCGGTCCACGTGATGTTGTCGTGGGTGATCATCACCGCCTTGGGATCGCCCGTGGTGCCCGACGTGTAGATGTACGTGCACGTGTCGTCGGGCTTCTGCGCCTCGATGCGCGCCTCGAGCTGCTCTTCGGAGCCCTTCTCGCCGAGCGCCATGAAGCGCTTCCACGAGTGCACGAGCGGATCGTCGTGCTCGCCGTAGATCATCACGATCGCCTTGAGGTCGGGCAGCTTGTCGCGGACCTCGAGGAACTTGGCGAGCTGGGCCTTGTTCTCCACCACGGCCACCTGCGCCTCGGCGTGCTCGGCGATGTAGCGGCACTGGTCGGGGGTGTTGGTGGTGTAGATGCCGGCGGGGCAGCCCCCGGCGTAGATCGCTGCCATGTCGGCGACGACCCACTCGGGGCAGTTGAAGCCGATGATCGCCACGCCCTTGCCAGGCTCGAGCCCCAGCTCGATGAGCGCCTTGGCAGCCGTGCGGACCTGCTTGCGGTACTCGCCCCAGGTGGTGGTGACCCACCGGCCGTCGCGCTTGACCTTGAGGGCGGGGCGGTCGGTGTGCTGCTTGGCGGTCTTCTCGAAGACCGCCATCACGGTGGCTGGCTTGGCTGTGTTCTCCATCGCGACTCTTCCCGGCGCTCGAAGCCGACCCCGTGACGAGGGCGGCGCATGGGCGGCGGCGACTCTAGCAGTGGCCCCGGAGGGAGGGCCATGGCCGCGATGCACCCGCGCCAGCGCAGGGAAGGACGACGAATTCACGCCCGGAGCAGCGTTCCGGGCGGCAGCCCGGGCGCGTCAGCGACGGCGGCGCTTGGTCTTGAGCTCGGAGAGCGTGCCGACGTGCTCGGTGCCCTCGGCGTCGCGGCAGGTGACCTCGAGGCCGCGAAGGCCCGCCGGCAGCCCCATCACGCGGCGCACGAGCAGCTTGGCCGTCGAGGCCTCGCACTGCGTCACGAGCACGTCGTCGTCGGTGGTGATGTCGACGAGCGCCACCGCCTTGCCGTCGTCCTGCAGCACCACGTCGAAGCCCCACTCCTTGCGCTCGCCTCGCAGCACCACGCCGAAGCGCCGCGGACCCTTGCGCACGTAGTCGAGCTCGACGAACCGGCGCACGCCCTTGCCGAACGGGCTGCGCTCGTCGTTGTCCTTGCTGTGCAGCCACCACATGCGGACCTCGGACAGCGCGTCGGGCTTCTCGGCGAGCGTCCACGAGTCGACCACGATGTCATGGTGGTCCTTGCCGAAGTCGGGGTCGATGCGGAGCACCTCTTGGTGCAGTAGACCCTCGGGGGCGAGATCGGCGACGTCGGTCTCCACCCACGGCACCCGCGGTGCGATGGAGAAACCGAACAGGAGGGTGCTGGCGAGGAGCTTGATGATCACGGCCGTGTCTCCAAGGGTAGGGCACCCGGCGTGGAGTGCGAGCGATCGGCGTCACTCGTGGGGGTGAGACGTGTCCTTTATTCGATCATGCACGTCGCGCATGCAAGGGGTGAGACGGGTCACGCCCTAGGCGAAACGCCAGCTCGCGTGGTCGGACAGCGGCTGGTAGCCGATCCGCGCATAGATCGCATTGGCGGTGGGGTTGGCGAGGTTGGTGAACAATACACAAAAGCGCTTGCCCCGCGCCAAGATCGTGCGGCTGAGCTCCGCGACCAGCGCGGTGGCATGTCCGCGCCCGCGGTGCTCGGCGGGGGTGAACACCATGCTCACCGACGCGCCGTGCTCGGTGCCGCGCGACCAGCCGGCCATGCTGCGGGGCTCGCCGTCCTCCCACAGGTAGAGGGTGCCGTTGGCGAGGTAGGGGGCGAGGAGCTCGGGGCCCGGACGGGTCTCGTCCGAGCCGCTCTCGTCGACGAAGCGCTGGGCCCACGGGCCGAGCAGCTCGGCGTCGGACGGCGTGGCCACGCGCACGTGGCCCGGCGGTCGCGGCACCTCGGTCACGGCGTGGAGCCGGTGCAGGCGCATCTCGAGCACGCGCTCGGCCCTTGGGGAGAAGGCTCGGGCGAAGCACTCGGCCGCGCCCGCGGGGCCGGTCACGCCGGGGAGATCGGGGGCGTGGGCTCGCAGCGCCTGCCCCAGCGCATCGACGGCCGCGGGGGGGCCATCGGACACTAAGAGCTTGCGCGGCGCCGTGCGCATGGCCACGGCCACGACCTCGCCCGCTTGCTCGACGGTGGCCAGGAGCGGGCCGCGGTGGTGGGCCGGCAGGCTCTCGGCGATGCCGATGACGAGCGAGTTGCCGGCCTCGTCGTGCATGAGCATCGCGCGGGCGCTCGCGAGGAACTCGGACGGCGTGGGGTGCAGCACCACCCTTGGGCTCATGCCGGCCACGCTAGCAGGCATGGGCGTGCGCGGGGGCCCCGTCACCGGTGGCCAGGCCACCCATTGCGGGGTGCCGTGCCGTATCGTAGGCCGGCCGGGCGGCCTTTCACGGGTGGCCTGGGTCCGCACGTCGTTCGTCATGCCTGCTCGTCCAGCCGTCGGTGCCTCCGTCTTGGTGTCGCCCATCGTCCATGGCGCGATGGAATTCGCGCATCGCGAGCCCGCCGAGCGCGTGCGAACGCTGCATGCCGCCATCGACGCCGGCATCACGAGCATCGACACCGCGCCGCTCTACGGCTTTGGCGAGTCGGAGCGGCTGGTGGGCCAGGCGATCGCGGATCGGCGGTCGCGGGTGCAGATCCTGAGCAAGGTGGGGCTGCGCTGGGACGACGCTCACGGCGAGGTGTTCCTCCGCGTGCAAGAGCCGGGCGGGCCGCTCCGCGTGGTGCGACGCGACGGCCGGCCGGAGGCGGTGCGGCGCGACGTGGAGCAGAGCCTGCGGCGGCTGGGGATCGATGCGCTGGATCTGTGCCAGGTGCACCATCCCGATGCGTTGGTGCCGATCGCCGACACGATGGGGGAGCTCTCGAGGCTGCGCGAGGAAGGGAAGCTGCGAGCGATCGGCGTGTCGAATTACTCGGCGGCGCAGGTGCACGAGGCGGCGCGGGCACTGGGGGACGTGCCGCTGGCGACCGTGCAGTCGGAGTACAGCCTGCTACGGCGCACGGTGGAGCGCGAGGTGGTGGGGGCGGTTCAGGAGGTCGGCGCGGGCTTGCTGGCGTATGCGCCGCTGCTGCATGGGTTGATCGCGGGGTGCATGGCGGGCGGGCGGAGGCTGGCGCTGGGGGATTTCAGGCGGTGGGATTCGGCGTTCCATCCCGTAAACGTGGCGCGGGTGGAGCGAGCGAGGCTCGAGGCGCTCGAGCCGTTGGCACGGCGGCACGGGGTGACGGGGGCACAGGTGGCGATTGCGTGGTTGTTGCACCGGCCGGGGGTGACCGCGGTGATCGTGGGGGGCAGCTCGATCGCACAGGTGCGGGCGAATGCGAGAGCGGCGGAGCTCGTGCTGCGGGCGGGGGAGCTGTCGGGACTGGCGGCGGCGTTCGAGGAGGTGTTCATCGATCCGCACGTGCGGCCGCGACGGCGGGATCGGCTGCGCGAGCGAGGGGAGCGGGCGGTGGCGAAGGTGGTGGAGCGGGCGGAGAGGGTGCTGCCGTGGATGCGGCGGTGGCGAGGGGAGTGAGGCGGAGGCGCGTCAGCCGGGGTTCGAGGCGATGCGGCTGCGCATGTAGGCGAGGCCGGCGTCGAAGCTGCCGAGGAGCTTGCACGCGTGGTCCGCGAGGAGGCCGACGAGCGCGGGCTCGTCGAAGTCGTTGGTGTTCCGGTTCAGGAAGCAGGACTCCGGACCACCGCGGCGCAGATCGTGGAGGACGGCGGCAAAAATCGTCGCATCCGGAAGATCGAGATCGTGCCGCTCGCAGAGCTTTTCTGCTGCTCGTAGAGAGCCGTCCGTCAATGGCAGCACGACCGCGACCCTGGCGAGACGTGCTCGCACCTCGTCGTAGCGTTCGCGTGCCCGCCGGCTGCTGGTGTCGAACAGATCGTCCACATCGTTCGATGCTGCTGCCGAGATCGAGGCCACGGATGCAGTACGAGCGAGTTGACGCAGGTGCTTCTGGACGGTCCGAGCTACCTCTTCCAGCTCACGGTGCCTTCGATAGAGGGTCATGTACGGTTCGATCAAGCCGAGCGCCGGGATCACCAGCTCGATGGTCCCCGCCTCCGCGAGACGGATGAGCTCTTCACAGGCATGGTGCTGCTCCTGCTCGAGCACGAGCTCGAGGACGAAGTTGGACTCGACGTAGGCTCTCACGCAGCATCTCCCAGCTCGAGATCGGCGTCACGCATGGCTTCGACGAAGCCCGTGTGCTCTAGACCCTGAACGATTTCCGGGCGGGGGAAGTAGGCGACGTTACGCAGCCACCGCATCATTACGGAGTCGAACTCCAGTGCTCGCATGGTTTCGGCCGTGGCACCGATCCGCGCATAATAAGGCCCCAAGATTGGCAGCAAGTCGACCTCGAAGGTGGGCGGCGCATCGTAGGGCGTGCCTTCCGTCCAAAGATAGAGCTTGTCGATCGTGACGATGACGAAGTAGCGCCCATCGGGTGCACCGACGTGATCGAAGAGGTTGGAGCGAAACTGGGCGGCCCATTCCTTGTCGGTGCCCCTTCGTGGGCGAGCCTGGAAGACCGCGACCAATCCACCGTTCGGACCGTAGGCAGCGATGTCGTAGCGCATGAGCTCGAACCTGCGAGGAGGGTAGCACCCTATTAGATCTGAGTTGGAGCGGACGCACGTCGATCGCTTGGTGAGAGGTGGGCTCGGTGGTATCAGCGTCGGCATGCACAGCTTCGCGGAGGTGGTTGATTGGCAGCCGGACGGGCCCGATGCGTGGGTTGGCGAGGTACCAGCGGAGTGGATGCAAGGGCGCGCGAGCTTCGGTGGGATCGTGGCAGCGGTGGGGCTGCGAGCGCTGCGGACGTCGCTTGGCGATGGACGTACGCCGCGGTCGATCCACACGAGCTTCTTCGGTCCCGTGGGTCCTGGGCCGGCTCGCGTCACTGCGGAGATCGTGCGGCGCGGTCGCTTCGTCACGCACGGACGCGCGGAGATTCGCCAAGCCGATGCGCTGCAGGCGATGGTGACGGCATCGTTCGCCGATGATCGCGACTCGGGCGTGATCGTGGACGCTCCACCGCGACCGGTACGACCGGGACCAGAGGAGCTCGTCGACACGCCGTTCGTCGAAGGCGTGGTGCCGTCGTTCGCTCGCTTCTTTGCGGTGCGCTGGACCGACGGTGCGATGCCGTTCAGCAAGGCGAAGGAGCCGGGGATCGGCGGGTGGTGCCGGCATCGTACGGATCCCGGCGAGGATCCGTACCTGGCGATCCTCGGGCTGCTCGACACCTGGCCGTCGCCCGTGATCCCGATGTTCGAGCGGCCCGGACCAGCGAGCTCGGTGACGTGGAGCAGCATGTTCTACGACGTGCCTGCGGCGATCGATGCGGAGCAGTGGTGGTGGTATCGCTCGGAGGCGGTCGCGGCCCGCCACGGCTACGCGGGGTTTCGCGCCTCGCTCTACGGCCCGAGCGGCAGCCTGGCGGCCACGCTGGAGCAGCTGGTGGCGGTGTTCGACCGTTCTGCGGGGTAGCGGGCGTGGGCCGGGCCACGATGCGAACGAGCGACGAAAGTCGTTGCGCCCGCGGGTGAACCATCTCCGGAGTCGCGGCACCTAGGACGACGGATGCACCGCTCACGCCTCGCTTCCGTCCTCTCGCTCGGGGCCCTCTCGCTGGTCGTCGCATGTGCCACGGGGGTCGAGGATGGCTTTGGAGGGCTCTCGGGGGCGTATTCGGCCGGGCCGGCCGAGGGCTCCGAGGGCGGAGACACGGGCGGCGCGAGCGAGGAGAGCGACGGCGGTGACGATCCCGCGCCGGCGACCACCGGAGCGGAGCCCCCGAGCGACGGCAGCAGCGGCGGTGACGACGAAGGCAATCCGCTGTGCTGCGAGGCGCACGCCGCCGGCGGCTGCGACAGCGAGACGACCGAGAGCTGCGTGTGCGCGAGCCAGCCGTCGTGCTGCCAGGCCGTGTGGACGGAGGACTGCGTGGAGCTGGCGATCGCCTGCGGCGATCCGTTCTGCGAGGATGCCCCCGGCGGCGACGGCAGCACGGGCGATCCAGCCGAGCCGCCGCCGGAGGATCCGCCACCGGACGAGCCACCGCCGGACGAGCCGCCGCCCGAGGATCCGCCCGCCGAGGATCCGCCGTTCCCCACGTGCCCGTGCATCGACGCGCCCGGGGTGGACAACTTCTGCCACTACGGCCCGAGCTACGCGGGCTGCCCGATGACGGCGCCCGGCGGGTACTGCGATCCGAACGGCGATGGGAGCTTCGTCGAGGGCAACTGGGAGCAGGGCTGGTACGACTGGCACGAGCAGTGCGCGTAGCGGCCGCGCGAGCGCGGGCCCTCGCTCACCGCTCGTCCCGCAGCCCCGCCCGCTCCCGCAGCGACTCGACCAGCTCGCGGATCCTCGTCACCGATCGCGGCACCACCAGCACCGTGTCGTCGCCGGCGAGCGTGCCGAGGATCTCCGGGTGATCGAGATCATCGAGCTCGATCCCCACCACCTGCGCCCGCCCGGCTGGGGTTCGCAGCACGATCAGGTGCTCGTTGTGCTCGATCCCGGTGACCATCCCCGCCGAGAGCCCTCGCGACGCGGTGCCGGTCCCCAGCCGATACACCGGCTCGCCGTCGGGGCCCACGGTCCGCTGCGCGCCGAGGCGCTTGAGGTCGCGGCTGATGGTGCTCTGCGTGGACGCGTGGCCGCGCGCGGCGAGCAGCTCGCACAGCTCGGCCTGGGTGCTCGCCTTGCCCCCCGAGAGCAGCTCCTGCAGCACGGTGCGTCGAGCCTTGGCGGTCGTCATCGGGGCCTCGTCGGAGAGCGGCTATCCCAGCGTTTGGCGCGTGATGAGGGTGCCGATGCCCTCGTCGGTGAAGAGCTCGCCCACGAGCGCGTGCGGCAGGCGAACGTCGACCAGGTGCAGCGCCGGCACGCCGCGCGTGGCGGCGTGCTTGGCGAGCACGAGCAGATCGGGGTTGACGGTGGAGAAGCGGTCGCGCTCGAGACCCATGAGGAAGCTCTCGGGCGAGAGCCGCTGCACGAACCCGTACGCGTCGCGCAGGCCCTGCTCGGCCCCCATCGCGATGAGCTTGCCCATGCCGAGCTTGATCGCGAGGTCCACCACGGCATGCGGCACGGGGCGATCGCGGACGAGCACGCAGAGGTGCCCGCGGTCGAGCAGGCGGTTGATGGTGGAGGGGTCGGGCGCGACCGGGGCGGAGTAGTGGCCGGTGCCCTTCATGTGCTCGTGCACGCCCTGGGCCATGGCCTCGCTCGGGACCACGAGCAGCGGTCGCAGGTTGGCGTCGAGGCAGAGCTCGAGGTCCTGCGCGAGGTTGTCCACGAGCCCGGGCGGCTCCTGAGCCAGCGGCGGCACGTACACCATCATGCGCAGGCCCATGAACCGCCGCACGTAGGCGAGGCCGTCGACGAGCAGCTGGTGCTTGAGCCGGGGCGAGTACGAGGCGAGGCTCAGGTTGCGGCGCACCACGCCGTCGTGGCTCACCTCGATCTGCGGGGCGTCGTCGGCGTTGATGCGCACGTAGTCGTAGCTGAGGTCGCACCCGAGCGCGAGGTAGCTCGCCTCGCCGCGGTGCAGGTCGAGGGTCCAGCGCACGGTGGCGTCGCGCATGCGCCGGTTGACCTCGGCCATCTTGACCCCGGCGCTCGGGCCCTGCGGTGTGTAGAGCTCGATGCCCTGCGCGGCGATCGTCATCTGCTTGGGATCGACGGCGAGCTCGTGCTCGAGCACCACCTGCCCGACCGCGGCGGCGATGCGGCCCCAGTTGGGCTCACCGGCGAACGTGCTGCACTTGACGAGGCTCCCGCGGCACACCCCGCGCCCCACGAGCCGCGCGGTGCGGACGTCGGGCGCGCCCTTGACCTCCACCTCCATGAGCCGCGTGGCACCCTCGCCGTCGGTGATCACCTGGCGCGCGAGCGAGGCGAGCACGGCGTGGAGCGCCGCTGCGAACGCAGCCTCGGCGGCGGGGTCCTCCACGAACACGCCGGCGGCTCCGTTGGCCAGCACCACCACGGAGTCGTTGGTGGAGGTGTCTCCGTCGACGCAGATCCCGTTGAACGTGTCGTCGACGCCGGCTCGCAGGAGCCGCTGCAAGAGCTCGGGGGCCACGCCGGCGTCGGTGCAGACGAACCCGAGCGTGGTGGCCATGTTGGGGTGGATCATCCCCGAGCCCTTGGCGATGCCGAGCAGGCGCACGGGCGCGGCGGCTCCGGGCAGGGTGAGGGCGAGCGCGGCGACCTTGGTGGTGGTGTCGGTGGTGAGGATGGCCGAGGCGAAGCCCATGGGGTCGGCGGCGGCCTCGTCGAGCAGGGCCGGCAGCGCTCGCACGACGAGGTCGGCGGGCAGCGGCACGCCGATGATGCCGGTGGACATGGTGAGCACCTGCGAGGGCGCGACGCCGAGCGCGGTGGCGGTCTCGCTGGCGACCTCGGCGTTGGCCTGCTCGCCCTCGAGCCCGGTCATGGCGTTGGCGTTGCCGCTGTTGACGACCACGGCGACGATCTCGCGGCTGGGCACGAGGCTCGCGTCGCGCTCGACGCAGGCGGCCCGCGCGGGGCTCTTGGTGAACACGCCGGCGGTCGCGGCCGGACGCGCGCTGCGAATGATGCCGAGGTCGGCGCGGCCCTGCTTGATGCCGCAGCGCACGGCGCCGAAGCGGAATTCGAGCGGCAGCCACTCGTGCGGCTTTTGGAGATCGAGCGAGGTGACGGGCGAGCCCGTCGAAGGCGACGCGCTCCGCGGGTCGCCGGCGGAGCCCTGCGGGCCGTCGGGGTAGCGGGTGGTCATGGCAGCATCCTCGTCATGCCCGGCAGGCCGGCGGGCGGACTGGCGAGCGGCGCAGGCAAGCCGAGGCCCGGCTCGAGGCCCAGCCACAGGTTCAGGTTGTGCACGGCCTGCGAGGCCGCGCCACGCATGAGGTTGTCGATGGTGGCGAACACGGGGACGAGGCCGCTGCGGGCCTGCGGGCCCACGGCGAGCACGGCCTGGTGGGTGCCCACCACGTGCCGCAAACCAAGGCCCGGGCCGGGCTCGGGCAGCACGCTCACGAACGGGTGGGGCTCGTAGGTGGCGCGCAGGGCATCGAGGAGCGTGGCGGGGCCGTGGCCCGCGCGCGGGCGCACGAACGCGGTCACGAGCATGCCTCGCACCACGGGCAAGAGCTGCGTGACGAAGCTGATGGGCGCACCGAGCCAGTGCTCGATCTCGGGGACGTGGCGGTGCGAGCCGACCTTGTAGGGGAAGCTGTTGTCGTGCAGCTCGCAGAAGTGGAGGTCGTCGCGCAGGGCCTTGCCGGCGCCCGAGGCCCCGCTGCTGCCATGCACGGCGATGCCGTCGGGCTCGACGAGGCGCGCGGTGAGCAGCGGCGTGAGCACGAGCAGGGTGGCCGTGGGATAGCAGCCGGGGTTGGCCACGAGCGGGGCATTGGGGGTTGGCGCCCCCTGCAGCTCGGGCAGGCCATAGTGCGCGGCGGGATCTCGCCGGTGTGCGTCGGAGAGATCGAGCACCCGGTGACCTCGCCGCAGCAGCGGACCGATCCACTGGGCCGTGGCCTCCGCGGGTGTGGCGAGCGCGACCACGTCACATGCCGCGCACGCGGTCAGCGCATCATCGGTGGGCTCGCGAGCGTCGATGACCCTGGGCTTGATGCATGGATGGTGCATCAAGAGCGCATGGAGGACCTGCCCCGCATAACCGCCGGCCCCGACGAGGGCGGCGCTGAACCTGGCGGTCGTGCTGGCGGTCATGGTGGAGAGCTCATACGATGACGCGGTAGGGCTCGCCAACCCCTGCTGCGCGGTGGGGGGTGTGAGGCCGCGCGCGGCCGCGCGGGCCAGGAGGAGCACGAGGGTGTATTATGCGACCGACTTGCATCGTGAATTCCTCGCCCGGCCGCCTGGCATGCCACGGGCGGCGAGGCTTGACACGCAAGGGGCACCCGGGCAAAGTTCGCAACCCCAACGCGCGGGAGTAGCTCAGTTGGTAGAGCGCAACCTTGCCAAGGTTGAAGTCGCGAGTTCGAGTCTCGTCTCCCGCTCCAGACCGCGTTTCACACGCCCCGCTCGGCTTGCCGGCGGGGCGTCGACGCATCCGGGCTCCGGCACGTGGCTCGGGCTCGGCCTCGCGCTCGCGCTCTTGGTGCCCGTCGTCGTCACCGGCTGCCGCACCGATCCCGAGCCGGACGCCACGCCGCGGATCCGCATCGACGGCGAGCGGCACCGCGTCGAGCTGTTCCCCGACGACCAGGCGCTCGGCTCCGCCACGCCGCTGGTGACCGTGGTGGTGTTCACCGACTACGCGTGCCCGCCGTGCGGCCGCACCTGGCAGGTGATGGACAATTTGGTGGAGGACTACGGCGACGATCTGCGCGTGGTCTACCGCGCGTTCACGGTGCCGGGCCTGCAGCGCGGTGAGCAGGCGGCCGAGGCGGCCTACGCCGCGGGGGCGCAGGGCAAGTTCTGGGAGATGCACCGCAGCCTGTTTGCGCAGGGCGGGGAGCTCGATCGGCCGTCGCTGCGGGCGCATGCCGAGGCGCTCGGCCTCGATGTCACGCGCTTCCTCGACGACCTCGACACGGGAGCGCACAGCGGGCAGCGGGTGCGCCACCGTCGGCAGGCCAAGGCGCTCGGGGTGTCCGGGCTGCCCGCGTCGTTCGTCAACGGGCTCTACCTGCCCGGCTTCGCCGACGAGGCCACGTGGCACGGGGTGATCGACGAGGAGCTCCGCCGGGCGCGCGAGCTGGTGCAGCAAGGCACGCCGCGGGCCGAGGTGTACGCCTCGTTCATGAAGTCCGCGTCGACGAAGGCGGTGGGCGCGGCTCCGGGCGAGCAGGCGCTGCGCGAGCAGCTGGCGTCGCGGTCCGCGGCCTCGCCCACGCCCGTCAAGCTCGTCGCGCCCGATCGCTCCAAGCGCTATGCGGTGCGGGTGGGCAATGCGCCGGCGTCCGGGGCCGAGGATGCGCCGGTGGAGGTCGTGATGTTCTTCGACTTCCGCTGCCCGTACTGCAAGAGCGCGTGGCAGCAGGAGCTCGGGGTGATCGTGCGCAGCCAGCCCGAGGGGATCCGGCTGGGAGTGCGGCAGCTCCCGCTCGACATCCACCCCGAGGCCCGCGGGGCCGCGCTGGCCTCGCTCGCGGCGGCGCGGCAGGACCGGTACTGGGCGATGTTCGACGCGCTGGTCGGGCACGAGGGGCCGCTCGGCCGCAGCGACTTCCTCGCGTATGCGACCAAGCTCGGGCTCGACGTGGAGCGCTTCGCGCGAGACCTCGACGACCCCGCGCTCGCGCAGCAGATCGCGGCCGACGTGGCGCTGGCCGATCACGTGGGCGTGACCGGCACGCCCGGCTTCTTCATCAACGGCCGCTACTACAGCGGGTTCGCGCCCGGGGTGCTCGCCGCGATGGTGGAGGAGGAGCAGGCGCTCGCGCAGCAGCAGCTCGACGCCGGGATCCCTCGCCACCAGGTGGTGGACGTGATCATGCAGGGCGCGGTGCCCGAAGCGGAGTTTCCCAACCGATGAGCGCGCGTACCAAGCTCTTTGGCAGCCTCCTGCTCGCGCTCGCGGCCTGCCGTGCGATCGAGCCGGCCGAGGCCGACCCCAAGCTCGACCCGCTGCCCGGGCCCGAGGCAGTGGACGGCACGCTCACCCGCATGGTCATGGGCGAGCGCTTCGCCGCGACGGTCTCGAGCGAAGCGCCGAGCAAGGGCGCGGCGCAGCCGCTGGTGACCATCGTCGAGTACTCCGACTTCGAGTGCCCGTTCTGCGGTGCATTCGCGTCCACGCTCGACGAGCTGGTGGCCGCGTACCCCGAGGACGTGCGGGTGGTGTTCCAGCAATTCCCGCTGAGCATGCACCCGGGGGCCGAGCCGGCCGCGCGGGCCGCGATCGCGGCGCAGGCGCAAGGGCGGTTCTGGGCGATGCACGACCGGTTGTTTGCCGAGCGGCACGCGGGGGGCAGCGAGCGGCTGGTGGAGCTGGCGATGGAGCTCGGGCTCGACCCCGACCGGTTCCGTGCGGATCTCGAGGCTGGGGCCACCGCCGAGCGCGTGAAGGCCGAGCAGCAGAAGGGCCGCGAGATCGGGGTGCGCAGCACGCCTAATTTCTTCATCAATGGTCGGCTCGTCGAGGGTGCGCTCAAGCCCGACGCGCTGCGACAGCTCGTCGATCTCGAGCGTGCGCAGGCGCAGCAGCTGGTGGATGCGGGCAGCAAGCGCGGCGACGTGTACGCCCGGTACATGCGTGCGGCGATCGACCAGCACGGCGGCAAGCGGGGCGGACGGTAACGGCGGAGCCATGGTAGGCTCCGCGCCACCATGACGGGCGACGTGGCGAACGATCACGGCCAAGAGCCCGAGTCGGCGAAGGCATCCGACGCCGAGCGTGCCGACTCCAAGCCTGCCGACAAGGGCGCGGCTCGCTTCGGGTCGGTGCTCGGCATCGTCGGGTTCCTGGCTGCGCTCGCGGGCGGCTTCTACATCGGGCAGGCGATCCAGGGCAGCAAGACGCCGCCGTTCCAGGGCTACGAGGACCGCACCCGCTACCGCGTGGAGCTGTCGGGCCAAGAGCCGCAGAAGGGGCCCGACGACGCGCTGGTGACGATCATCGAGTTCTCGGACTACGAGTGCCCGTACTGCAAGAAGGCGCACGAGCCATTGATGGAGGCGCTCGCCGACCACGACGACGTGCGCCTCATCTTCAAGCACTACCCGCTGCCGATGCACGCGCACGCGATCCCGGCGGCCCGTGCGGCGTGGGCCGCCCAGCAGCAGGGCAAGTTCTGGGAGATGCACGAGCACCTGTTCGAGGTGGGCGGCAAGCTCGACGACATCGAGCAGGCGGCCGCGCGCATGGGCCTCGACGTGGCACGGTTCCGCACCGACATGGTGAGCGAGGCGGCGAGCCAGGCGCTCGAGACCGATCGCTACGCGGCGGGGCTCTTGGGCATCGGGTCCACGCCGCACTTCGTGATCAACGGCCGGCACGTGCGCGGAGCCCTGGCCGAGACTCACTGGGAGCAGGTGATCGAGGCCGAGCGCGAGGAAGCGGAGCTGCTGGTCGACCAGGGCACGCCGCGGAGCGGGATCTATGCGCGGCTGATGGAAGACGCGCTGGCGCGCCGCGCCAAGCCGCGGCAGGAGTCGGGGCCCGACCCGAGCAAGCGCCACACGGTGCCCGCGGGTGAGGGGCGGCCGAGCCTCGGGCCCGAGGATGCACCGATCACGGTGGTGGAATTCTCGGACTTCCAGTGCCCGTTCTGCGCCAAGCTGGCGCCCACGCTCCACGGGCTGGTGGATCGGCACGGGGACGTGCGGGTGGTGTTCCGGCAGCGGCCGCTCGGCAATCATGCGCTCGCCCGGCCCGCGGCCGCGGGTGCGCTCGCGGCGGGGCGCCAGGGCAAGTTCTGGGAGCTGCACGATGCCTTGTTCGCGCACGAGGGCAAGCTCGACGACGACGACATCGAGGAGGCCGCCGAGGAGCTCGGGCTCGACATGGAGCAGTGGAACGCCGACCGGCAGGACCCGGCGATCGAGCAGATCATCGCGGAGGACGAGGCGCTCGCGAAGCAGCTCGGCGTGAGCGGCACGCCGGGGTCGTTCGTCAACGGTTGGTTCGTCAACGGGGCGCAGCCGCCCGCGGCGTTCGATGCGTTGATCGAGAAGGAGCGCGCGGGCGCGGCGGGCCTCGCGGAGTCCCCGCCGGCGGAGCAGGGTGGAGGAGGCTAGAGATGGCGGAGGTCGAGCGCGCGAGCGAAGCGAAGGGCGGGGTGGAGGCGAAGACCGCTGGTGAGGCGAAGGCCGCTCCACCGCCGCCGCCGCGTCGCATCGATCTCCTGGGCCACGTGGCCTTTGCGACCTACATGGTGATCGGCGGGGTGTTCGTGTTCGGCTTCGGTCGCACGCTCACCTCGGCCGTGGAGACGCAGACCGAGACGCCGTGCCGCTCGCTGACGCCGCGGCAGGCGCTGCTCACCGGCATGGTGCTCGACGAGGCCGGCAACCCGGTGATCAAGGGCGAGGTGGAGCCGGTGTTCGACGGTCGCTCGGGCGCGCCGGTGGCGGTCAAGCCCGACGGCAGCTTCCGCGTGCACATGCCCAAGGGGGCGCAGGCGGTGCGCGTGCGAGCGCCGGGGCGGATGGAGCTCGAGCAGGAGCTCGTGTTCGAAACCTCGCAGGTGGTCGACGTGGAGGTGCGGCTCGGCAAGGCGCCGGTCAAGGGGCAGAGCGCCGGCGAGAGCAGCTTGGTGGAAAGGAGCCGCACGGTCTGGGAGGCGCCGGATTTCACGGTGAAGGACCTCGAGGGCAACGAGGTGCACCTGTCGGACTTCCGCGGCAAGCTGGTGGTGCTCAACTTCTGGGCCACGTGGTGTCCGCCGTGCGTCATCGAGTGGCCGCAGGTGGCCAAGCTCGCGCGGCGCTTGCAGGACGAGGGCGACGACGGGGTGGTGGTGCTGGCGGTGAGCATCGACCACGAGCCGGAGAAGATCGGGCCGTTCCTCGAGCTGATGACGCTGTTCGAGTCGCCCGTGAAGGTGCTGTGGGACGAGAGCACGAAGCTGCACGAGCAATTCGGGAGCGAGAAGATTCCGGATACGTACTTCGTGGATGAGCAGGGGTTGGTGTCGGCAGTGTTCGTCAACGAGCGGGAGTGGGGGCAGCCGGACGCGCTGCACTGCGTGGAAGCGTCGATCGGGGGGTAGCGACGGCGTTCGCGACGCCATCCACCGTGAGCAGCAGTCCGCTGCGATACGCGATTGACATCAGCGGCATTCTCCATTCAAGTGGATCATGTCGTTTCAGCGGCCCCACATCGTCCCGGTCTCGCTGGTCCTCGTCACGCTCGTGGCAACGAGCTGCGGCGGGCCGCCTCCGGACGTGGGTAGCACGAGCGTACCCGAGACGACGGGGATGTCCGAAGGTTCCGGCTCCGGCTCTGGCTCCGGCACCACCACCAGCTCGATGGACATGACGAGCGACGGCACGGGGGTCGATGCCACGAGCGTTGCCGACACCGACATGGAGATCGGCTGTGGCAACGGCGTGCTCGACGACGGAGAGGCGTGTGACGGCGAGCTCCTGCCCGAAGGGATCGATTGCGACGCGCTGGGCTTTGGCGAGGGCACACCCGGCTGCGCGAGCTGCATGATGATCGACTACACGGTGTGCCCGGGCTACATGGAATGCGGCAACGAAGAGCTGGGGGTCGGGGAGGAGTGCGACGGCGAGAATCTCGGGGCGATGACCTGCGACGACTTTCCCAACTTCACGGGCCGCGGGCTTTCGTGCACCGATGAATGCCTCTACGACACGGATGCCTGCATGACGTGCCAGGAGAGCGGTGAGTCCTGCAACGCCGGGACGGACATTTGCTGCGAGGCCGATGAAGTGTGTGCCGGTCTGACGCCGCACTGCTGCGTGCTCAACGGGCTCGGGTTGTGTAGCTCGTAGGATCCTGCGACCCGCGTCAGCCACGGGTGCTCGCGATCGTCGAGCGGGTCGGAGCGGATCGCGGCAGCAGCAGCGCTCCGCCCACGCCGAAGCCGAGCGTGAGCACGAGGGTGAGGGTGTCGCGGGTGCGGAGGTCCAGGCTGGCCGCGACGGCGGCCAGCTCGGCGTCGTTGAGCACGAGCACGCGGGTGGGGTGCCAGCCGGCAGCGGTGAGCACGTCGGGGACGAAGTCGGCGTCGCCTTGCAGGCCGGGGTAGGAGCTGCTGCCGGGGATGGCGGCCTCGCCGAGCTCGCAGGGCAGGGCGACGACGACGGCGTCGGGCGCTGTGCCGGTGCTCGCGGAAGCTCGGGCGAGCGCGTGCCCCACGAGCTCGCGCAGGGCCGTGCGAGCCTGCGCGGGCGCGATGGCGACCGGGCCGCCCTGCAGCGGTAGGCGAGCCCACGGTCGCTCGTGCTCGAAGCGCCGGCCGCCCACGTGGAGCTTGAGCCGGCTCTGGCCGAGGTCGATCGTGGCGAGCGACCATGAGGGGTCGCCCGCGCAAGCCTCGGGTACGAGCGCCCGGGCGCCGCGCTCGGCGAAGTCGGTGGGATCGTCGGCGAGCCACACCGGGAGGCCGAGCGCGGTGGCGAGCGCGTCGTGGTCGATCGCGCGGGCCCGGCCGCCCGCCAGCCACACCGCCCGAAGCTCGCGGGCGAGCGCAGGGATCGCCGTGCGCGAGCGCGTGTGAGCGGTGCCCTGGCGTAGGCGAGCCACCGCTTCGACGAGCGCGGCGGGCAGGGCATCGGCCTCCATGTGATCCCACAGGATTCCTTCGAAGAGCTCGAGATCCCACAGCTCGAGCGGGACCACGCCCGGCGGTCGCGGCCGGATCGGTAGAGCGGCGGGCTCTCGAAGGTCGGGCGGCGGCATGGCATCACCCCGAGCCGGCGATCCACGCCTCGAGCAGCTCCGCGCAGCGGAGCGCACCGTCGCGGGGCATGCAGCCGGCCACGCGGGCGCGAGCCTCGGGCCGCAGGAGCGCTTCCAGTGCCTCGCGGCAGGCCTGCGGGCTCGCGGTGTGGAGATCGAGCACTCGCCCCAGGCCGGTACGGCGCACCAGCTCGGCTTGATGGAATTGATCGTTGCAGATCGGCGACACCAAGAGCGGCACGTCGTAGGCGAGCGCCTCCATCACCGAGTTCGCGCCGCCGTGGGTGATCATCACATCGGTGTGGGCCAGCACCTCGAGCTGTGGCAACCACCTGCGGAGCACGGCTCCCGGTGGCCACGGCCCGAGCGGCGCGGGATCGAGCTCTCCGATGCTCGCCACGAGCTCGACGTCCATGTCGGCGAGCGCGGTCGCGATGGTCCGGAACATGCGGGGCTGGTGATACACCTGGCTGCCGAGCGACACGAGCACGCGCGGCCGCCCGCTGCGTGCGGCCCAGTCGATGCCGCTGGCCGGCTCGCGCGGCCGCGGGGGCAAGCTCGCGCCCACGAGCTGCACCCCGGCCGGTGGCTCTGCCACCAATGCGCGGCTGCTGAAGCACACGGTGAGCCCCGGCGCGAGCAGATCACAGCCGCGGAACATCGGCGCCATTCCATGCGCGGCGAACAGCGCGGCGCGCCGCGGCGCGAGCCAGGCCACCGTGCGGAGCAGCTCCGAGTCGAGCTCGGCCGGCAGCACCGGGTTGAGCGAGTTGCTCACCGCGGCCCACGGCAGCCCCACGCGATGAGCCGCGATCGCGCCCGCGTAGACCATCGGGTCGAGCACCAGCGCCGCGGGCCGCAGCGTCGTGATCGCCGCTTCGATGCGCAGCACCTGGCGCTCCACGTCGTCGAGCAGCACCCCGGCCACCCACTGTCGCAACCATGCAGCGTCGCGTGCTCGTGCGGAGAACTCCTCGCCCGCATGCCGCACCGCGGGTGCGGGCGGGTGCAGCGGCCAGCGGCGCAGGCCCAGCGGCTCGAGCACCGCGTCGAGCGGAGCCTCGGCGAAGAACCACACCTCGTGCCCGCGCGCTTGCAGGTGCAGCGCGGGCCCCAGGTACGGGTGCAGGTGGCCGCGCTCGGGGATGACGACGAACAGGAACCGGCTCATGGCGGGGCGACGTCGTAGGCGCGCTGCCAGTGGGCCAGCGCGGCCACCCGGAACAATATCGCACGCTCGCCCTCGTCGAGCGGGCGGCGCGGCTCGAGCAGCGCGCGCACGGCCGACAGGTCGCACAGCGCGGCCGGCAAGCTCGGATCCTCGTCGAGGCACCGGCGCACGATCGCCTTGTATACGTCAGCGGTCCGCTGATCCTTGGGGAGGGCCGACTTGCGCCGCACCCGGATCTCCTCGGGCACGAGGCCCCGTGCCGCCTGCCGGAGCAGCGCCTTCTCTTCGCCGGGCCGGTAGGCGCGCCGGGGGTCGACGCGCAGCGCGAGGTCCACGAGCTCGGTGTCGGCGAACGGCACCCGTGCCTCGATCGAGGCGGCCATGCCGTGGATGTCGCCGTTGTGGAGCAGCCGCGGCAGCCAGCGGCGCAGCACCAGCCACGTGGTGGCGAGGATCCTCGCGCGTGGATCCTCGCCCCCGAGCCCGTGGGCGGCCTGTAGCGCCGCGAGCTCGGCCGCGATGCGGGCCTGCGCGTCGGGGCCGTGATCGGGGTGGACCGGCACGCTGGGAAACCGCCGCAAGAGCGCCAGCGGCGAGCGAGTGGCGTCGTCGTCGAGCAGGAAGTGGTAGCCGTAGTGGGTCTCGTCGGCCGCGTCACCCACGAGCATCGCCCGGTCGTGCCGCGCGGCGGCGAACGCCAGGTGGTGCTGGGCGAGCTGCTGCTCCCATGCCGGCACGGCGTCGTCGATGCGCGCGAGCTCGGGGAGCACCGCTTCGATCGATGCGGTGGGCACCCGTACCCACTGCTGCGGCAGCTCGAGCCGCTCGGCGGCCAGACGGGCGAACGGTGCGTCGTCGGACACCACGATCCGCGAGCCCGCGTAGTCCTGCTCGGCGTGATCCTCGAATGCGATCGTGACGGCGCGCAGCGGCGCCTTGGTGTAGCGGGCGGCCAGCGCGGCCACCAGCGTGGAATCGAGGCCGCCGCTCAGGAACACGCCCACCGGTACGTCACCCCGCAGCGATCGGCGCACCGCGGCCTCCAGCGCGGCGCGCAGCTCGGGCACCAGCGCGTCGTCGTCGCGATCGGCTGCGATCCGTAGCGGCGCCCACGTGTGCGGGTGGAGGCCCGTGCGATCGATCCGCACGAGCTCTCCCGGCTGTACGCAGCGCAGCCCCGCGAACGCCGGTGACGAGCCGCTCAGGCACGGGGCGGCGAGCACCTCGAGCAGCGCTGGAATGGCGGGCCGCGGCCGGCCCGACATCGTGGCCACCAGCGCCTTGGCCTCCGACGCGAACCGCAGCCCGTGCGGCCCCGGCTCGTACACGAGCGGCTTGACCCCCAGGCGATCGCGGGCCAACAGCCCCCGCTCTTCGTGCTCGTCCCACCATGCCAGCGCGAACATGCCGTTGAGCCGCGGCAGCGCGGCCTCGCCCCAGCATACGAGCGCGGCCAGCACCACCTCGGCGTCGGAGCGCGTGCGAAACTCCCAGTGCTCGCGCAGCTCCTGTCGCAGCTCGGCATGGTCGTAGATCTCGCCGTTGTAGACGAGCACGTGGCGGCCCGTGGGGTCCTGCATCGGCTGGCCGCCGCCCTCGCGATCGAGCAGCCACAGCCGCGTATGGCCGAGCGCAGCGTGACGGCCGACGAAGGTGCCCTGTCCATCGGGGCCGCGGTGATGCAGCGCGGCGGCCATGCGCTGCACGATCGGCGCGTGCAGCTGCGCGGGTCGCTCGAAGTCGATCACTCCCAGGATGCCGCACATGACGCGTCGTCTCCGTCGGTGTGCCCGTGCGCTTCCATCAGCGCGGACCAGAGCAGGCACAGCGTGGCATGGGCGCAGCGGGCCTTGGCCCCTTCCTGATCGGGTTGGTCGAGCCGGGGCGGGGGCAGGCCGAGCCGCGCGGCCATGCGCAGCATCGCCTCGGTACCGACCAGCCGCTCGACGCCGAGGGCGGGGCCGAGGTCTGGAAACAGCCGCGGCGCCTTCGGGGCCTGGGCGGCTGCGCGGGGCAGCCAGCGCTCGGCCGCCTCGCGCAGCGGTCGCTTGTCGGGCCCGGGTGGGAGGCGCGTGGTGTGGGCCAGCACGCCGTGGTCGAAGAACGGCGAGCACGGCTCGATGCCCTCGCCATGGAACAGGCGCCCCACGAGCGGAAGATAGTCGTGCCCCGGGGCGCCCGTCAGCACCTGATCGGCCGCGTCGCCGGTGAGCACGGCGGTGAAGCCCTCGCGGTGCAGCGCCTCGGCCAAGAGCAGCTTGGACACGGGGTGCAGGTTCCACAGCGGCACCTCCGCCATGCGGACGGCCCGCGGCAGCGCGTCGAGGAATGCGTCCGCGTCCGCGGGGATCTCGTGGAGCTCCACGTCGAGCGCCTTCGCGGTGCGCCGCGTGGCGTCGAGCTCGCCGTAGCCGGGGATGTCGACCGCGAGCGTGACTACCGGGATCGCACGCCCGAGCTCGCGTCGCACGATCGCCAGCACGATCGCCGAGTCGAGCCCGCCCGACAGCGCCAGCGCCAGCCGCCGCCGCGGGCTCGCCACGATCGCCGCCACCGCTTCGACCAGCGCGCGCTCGAAGCTCCCGCCCGGCTCCGGCAGCGGCGAGGGTGGCACGAGCTGCGGCGCTCCCGGCCCCAGCACCAGCCGGTGCCCCGCCGGTACGAGCCCGATCCCCTCGACGCACGTGCTCCGATCGTCGGGGTTGCCCGCCAGCCAGCGCTGCAGCCCCGCACGATCGGGCCGCAGCGGCCGCGCGGGGTCGTGTCGCAGCAGCGCGGCGAGGCTGCCCGCCGCCGCGGAGCCGTCCTCGCGGAAGTACAGCGGGCACACGCCCAGCCGGTCGCGCTCGACCGAGGAGAACCGGCTCATGCCGTGCGCCTTCACTCGGCCCAGATCACCGCCGCCCGCTGCCGTACCTGCATCGCCAGCGGGGCGAACCCGGGCTGCGCCCGCAGCTCGTTCAGCACCGGGCAGCAGGTGAGCCACTCCACGTCGACCAGCACGTCCTTGGCGGCGCGCTGCAGGTACTCGAACGCGGCATCGAGCTCGCCGCGGGCGGCGAGCGCCTCGGTGGCGAGCTGGTGCATGGTCGAGGCCACGCGCGGGCTGGTGTCGCGCCGCATCGCGTCCGCGAGCGCGAGCTCGAGCGCGTCGACATCGATGCGGCCGAGGTACACGCCGGTGAGCAGCTCGAGCAGGCGCTTGCGCGGCGGCTCGACGGTGCTCCATCCGCGCTGCAGCGCCCGCACCTGGTCGGGCCGGCGTCGCCACAGCGACATCCGCAGGTAGATGAGCGCGATGGCGCCCTGGGTGGTGGGATCGTCGGCGGTCATGCGCGCGAGCATGCCGCTGGCCTGGGCGTAGTCGCTCCGCTGCGCGTGGTAGAGCGCGGCGCTGAGCAGCGAGCGCGGGTCCTTGGGGTCGAGCTCGACGGCCATGGTGAGGTGGCGGTAGCCCTCGTGGGCTCGCCCGGCCTCGCACTGCAGCGCGCCGAGGTGGGCGTGCGCGGCCGCGTAGGTGGGCGCGAGCCGCAGTGCCTCGCGCAGGGCCTGCGCCGCCGCCTGGTAGTGGCCGTGCTCGCAGTGCATGAGCCCCGCCGCGAGCTGGGTCTCGGGCTGCTCGGGCGCGAGCTCGAGCGCCTTCGTTACCGCCTCGCGGCAGCGGCCGGGCCAGTCGTCGCCGTCGGGGCCCTCGCCGTGCACCGACCACAGTCGGGCCAGCACGAGCGCGCGGGTGGCCAGCGCGGGCGAAAAATCCGGCGCCTGCTCGAGGCAGCGCGCGAGCAGCTGCTCGGCGCCGTCGGGGCCGGTGCCGCCGAGGTCGAAGCGCCGCGCGAGCCCGCGCGCGCGCATGTACAGCTCCACCGCGGGGGCGGCCACGGCCTCGGTGTTGCGGTGGCTGTCGAGCTCGAGCCGCAGCGCCTCGGCGATGCGGTTGGCGATGCGGTCCTGCAGCTCGAGCGCGTTCTCGAGCCGGCCCTCGAATCGATCGCTCCACACCTGCACGCCGTTGCCGGTGTCGACCAGGCGCGCCGTCACCCGCAGCTGGTCGCCGTGGCGCTGCACCATGCCGTCGACCATTGCACCCACCCCCAGGCGCTCGCGCACCACGGCCGGGTCGCGCTCGTCGCCGAAGCGGGCGCTGGCGGTCGCCGAGAGCACCTTGAGCCCGCGCGTCATCGACAGGATGTCCACCAGAGCCTCGGTGATGGCCTCGGCGATGTAGGCATCGGCCTCGGGCCCGCGGTAGCGCATGGGGAGCACCGCCAGGCTGTGGGTGCCCATGCGGATCGAGGCGAAGCTGGCCGAGGTGCCGAGGTGTGCGGGCACCAGCGTGTCGCGCGTCACGCCGTCGGCGAGCGTGGCGTCGGAGTAGTCGTGGGAGAACGGCTCGAGCAGGTCCGCCAGCTCGTGCGCGGAGGCGGGGCGCTGGGCGGGGTCGCGGGCCAGGCAGCGCAGCACCAGCGCCGACAGCTCGGGCGGGAGGTCCACGATCGTCCCGGGGTCGGGCGGGTCGCGCTTGAGCCGGGCGAACGCGGTGGCGATCTGCGTGGCCTCGCGGAACGGGATCTCGCCGGTGAGCATCTGGTAGAGCACCAGGCCCAGCGAGTAGATGTCGGTGTGGGCCCCGATGTTGCCCGACGTGATCTGCTCCGGAGCCATGTACGCGGGCGTGCCCACCATGATGTTGGGATCGCCGGTGAGCAGGCCGTCGGTCATCATGCGCGCCACGCCGAAGTCGGTGATCACCACCCGCCCCGAGCGCTCGATCAGCACGTTGCCCGGCTTGAGGTCGCGGTGGACCACCGTCTCGCGGTGCGCCGCCCCGAGCCCGGCGCAGATCTGCTTGGCGATGTCGACGGCGCTGGTGACCGACTGGCGCGGCTTGTCGCGCAGCAACGCCGAGAGCGTGTAGCCCTCGACCAGCTCCATGGTGAGGTAGTGCAGCCCCTCGCACACGTTGATGTCGTAGGTGCGCGCCACGTTGGTATGGGCGACCTTGCGCGCGAGCTTGACCTCGCGGCGGAACCGCTGCACGACCTCCTTGTCCTCGGCCACCAGCGGTCGCAGCACCTTGAGCGCCACCATCTCGCCCAGCATCACGTCGTCGGCGGCGTAGACGGTGCCCATCCCGCCCTGGCCGACCTGCCGCCGTATGAGGTAGCGCCCGTCGAACTGCGCACCCACGATCACGGGGGTCGGCAGCAGCATCGCGGGCATCGTGCCGCGGGTGGTGTCGTCACCGCTCATCGGTGGGGGTATCCATGAATCTACCAAGCGCTGGTGCGGTGTGGGGCAAGACCGGACCGAAGCGGGGCGGCCCAAAACGGATGACCACGGACTCTCCTGCTCGCAGGCGCACGCTCAGCGCAGCCACGCCGGGAGGCTCGTCACCGAGGGCAGCACGTGGGACGCGGGGTGCTCGTAGGGAAACCCGAGCGAGTGCTCGGGGCCGGTGCACACCGCCACGAACTCGATTCCCGCGGCCACGGCGGCTTGTCGGTCGTCGTCGCGGTCGCCCACGTAGAGCGGGCGGGTGGGCGCGCGCCCCAGCGCCGCGGCGATCGGCTCGAAGCAGCGCGGGCTGGGCTTGGGCTCGGGCACGTCCTCGTTGCAGAAGATCCCGTCGAACAGCGTGGCCGGGAGCCCGGCCTCCTCGAGGCGCTGGCCGAGCCGCAGCCGCTCGCGCTTGGTGACCACCCACAGCCGGTGTCCGTCGCTCCGGAGCCGGCGCAGCGCGTGTAGGGCCCCCGGCAACGCCTGGTAGGGGTGGGTGTGCGCCAGCTCGTCGTAGCGAGCCACGAACGGAGCGAGGTCCTGGTCGGGCCAGATCCGCGTCAGCGTGGCGTGCCAGGTGGGGCCGTACTCCACCAGCTCCAGCCGCGACGGCATGCGCCAGCCGAGGTCCTGTGCGACCCGCAGGTGCAGCCGAACGTAGCTCGGGAAGCTCTCGATGAGCGTGTCGTCGAGGTCGAAGATGAGGTCCCGCGCCGTCACCAGCCCCGAGGATAGCGAGCCCGGGGCCGCCGTGTGGGTGGCCACGCCTGGGCTCGCCGGTCGAGGTCGGCGTAGACTGCCGCCGTGCCCCCGGACGATGTTTCGGATGCCGAAGGCGTGCGCGGAGCCACAGCGTCGTCGGACGATCCGCCGCCGCAGGAGCGCCGATGGCTCGCCACGCTCGTCCGGCTGCGCCTCGCCTGGGTGTTCCTGCTCGCGTTCGCCGGGCTCGCGGCGCTGGCCGGCGAACGGATCGGCCGGCCGAGCCGTGACGACCACTTCGTGCGCCTGGCCCACGGGTGGCTCGAAGGACGCATGGCGCTCGAGGACAAGCCTCCCGGCTGGTGCGACCCGCGAGACCGCGCGCGGAAGCGCTGTCGCGGCCACGAATTCGATGATTACGCGGTGCTCTACGAGCTGACGCTGCGCGACTCTCCTACGCTGCGCGACTCTCCTACGCTGCGCGACTCTCCTACGCTGCGCGACCGGCAAACGCTGCGAGGCTACCCATGCCGCACGAGCGCCTGCGAGGCCGCGCGGCGGCAGGGCGAGGACATGTGGTGGGTGGTGGGCGAGGGCTGGCGCAGCTTCGAGCGCGGCGAGGCTCGGCGTGGCAAGGACACCTGGTGGATCACGTTCCCGCCGGGTCCCGCGGTGCTGATGCTGCCGGTGGTGGCGGTGCTGGGCCTCGGGACGCCCGACGTGCTGCTCACGTGCCTCGCCGCGGCCCTGATCCCGCTCCTGCTCGTGCACATGCTCGATCGCGAGCGCGGCACCGCGGGTGGGCGTGGCCGCGAGCACCTGTGGCTCGCGGCCGCGTGGACCTTTGCCGGTCCTGCGTGCTTCCTGGGCGCCAACGGCCGCGTGTGGTTCACCGCGCAGATCTTCGGCGCGCTGTGCCTGATGCTCTACCTCTCGGCCGCGTGGGGCACCCGGCGGCCCGCATGGGCGGGATTCTGGCTCGGGCTCGCGGTGGCGTGTCGGCCGATCAACATGGCGCCCGCAGCCATCGTGTTTGCGCTCGAGTGGTGGCGCGAGGGTCGGCGCCCCGCGGCGGCGCTGCGGTTCCTGGCCCCGCTCTGCGCCATCGGCTTGCTGCTCGCGTGGCACAACTGGGTGCGGTTCGAGAGCCCGTTCGAATTCGGGCACCGCTTCCTCGAGATCCGCTGGCAGGCGCGGATGCAGGAGGTGGGCATGTTCTCGCTCGAGTACCTGCCGCGGAACCTTCGGTGTCTCTTCTGGCTCGCGCCGCAGGTGAGCGAGCAGGCGCCGTACCTGCGGGTCTCGATCCACGGCATGGCGCTGTGGCTCACGAGCCCGTGGGTGCTGGCCGTGCTCGCCGCGCGCGAGCGGTTCCCGCAGCGGTGGGGCCTCGTGCTCGCGATGGTCGGCATGGCGGTGCCGTCGCTGCTCTATCAGAACAGCGGGCAGGTCCAGCCGGTCCATCGCTTCGCCGCCGACTGGCTGCTCCTGCTCGTGCTCTTGCTCGGGTTCGGCGGCGCCGCGCGGCGCCGGTGGCTCCCGGTGCTCGTGCTGGTGGGGGTGCTCGTCAACGCGTGGGGCGCCTGGCAATTCGCCCGCAAGCCGGGACAGCTGTTCGTCACCGATCCACTGGGGTGGCCGTTCGAGGACGAGCTGGAGCAGGGGTGAGCGTCGCCCCGCGCCGCGGGGTCGGGTAGCCTACGTGGCCGTGACCCACGTCGACGCGCTCGCGATCCGATTCCAGACCACCGGCGGCCCCGAGGTGCTCCGCCCCGAGGCGGCGAGCTTGCCTCCGCCCGGGCCGGGGGAGGCTCGCGTGCGGCACACCGCGATCGGGGTCAACTTCATCGACACCTACCACCGCTCGGGCCTCTACCCGGTCGAGCTGCCCTCGGGCCTGGGCCTGGAGGCCGCGGGCGTGGTGGAGTCGGTGGGGCCCGAGGTCGACGACATCGTGCCCGGGCAGCGGGTGGCCTACGCCGGGGGGTCGCCCGGGGCCTACGCCACGGTTCGCAACGTGCGAGCGGCCGTGCTGGTGCCGCTGCCGGATGCGATCTCCGACGAGGTCGCGGCGGCGGGCCTGCTCAAGGGCATGACGGTGGAGTTCCTGATCCGCCGCGCGTACGCAGTGGAGCGCGGCAGCACGGTGCTGTGGCACGCGGCGGCGGGCGGCGTGGGGCTCATCGCGTGCCAGTGGCTCGCGCACCTCGGGGTCACCGTGATCGGCACCGTGAGCTCGGACGAGAAGGCCGAGCTCGTCCGCGCTCACGGCTGCACGCACCCGGTCGTGTACACGCGCGAGAGCTTCGTGGGTCGCACCCGCGAGCTCACGGAGGGGCAGGGAGTGCCGGTGGTCTACGACTCGGTGGGCCGCGGCACGTTCGATGGCTCGCTCCAGTGCCTGCGGCGACGCGGCGTGCTGGTCGGCTTCGGTAACGCGTCGGGCAAGCCCGAGCCGTTCGACATCGCACGCCTCGCGCAGGGCGGCTCGCTCTACCTCACCCGGCCCACGCTGTTCGACTACGTGGCCACGCGACAGGAGCTGCTCGCGAGCGCGAGCGCGTTGTTCGACGTGCTGGCCGCCGGGGTCGTGAAGGTGGAGGTCCGTCAGCGCTGGCCGCTCTCGCAGGCCGAGGCGGCCCACCGCGCGCTCGAGGGACGAGCGACCTCTGGGTCGACCATCCTCGTGCCGTAGGCGTGGCCGGTGACTTGGCGCCGTAGGCGGCCCGTTCCTTCGTCCCGCTGCATGCGGCACGATGAGGGGGCGTGATCGCCTTCGGCCAGCCCGGCAGCGGCAGCACCAACGACGACTCCACCGTCGCGCAGGTGGATGCCGCCCCGGCCAGCGAAGCCCCCGAGCAAGGCACGATCATCGGGCGCTACATCGTGTTCGAGGTGCTCGGCGAGGGCGGGATGGGCCGGGTGCTCCGCGCCTACGACCCCAAGCTCCGACGCGACGTCGCGCTCAAGCTCTTGCGCTTCGAGGGCGACGAGCCGGCGCGCGCACGCCTCATCGCCGAGGCGCAGTCGATGGCGCGGCTGTCCCACCCCAACGTGCTGCCGGTCTACGACCACGACTTCGACTTCGACGGCGGCCGCCCGTTCATCGCGATGGAGTACGTCGAGGGCACCACGCTGCGGCGCTGGCTCGAGGACCATCGTCCGTCGCGTGCCGCGATCATGGACGCCTTCCTTGCGGCGGGGGCCGGGCTCGCGGCCGCCCACGCGGCAGGCCTGGTCCACTGCGACTTCAAGCCCTCCAACGTGCTGCGCGGCCGCGATGGCCGGGTCCGGGTGATGGACTTCGGGCTCGCCTCCGTCGCCCTCGCCGGCGACGAATCGTCTCCGCGCGCCGACGTGATGGGGACCCCTTCATACATGGCGCCCGAGCAGCACGTCGGCGGGGCTCTCGACGCCCGCAGCGATCAGTACGCGTTTGCCGTCTCGCTGTGGGAGGCACTCCACGGTCGGCGACCATTCGTCGGCGACACCGCCGAGGAGCTCGCCGCCGCCAAGCGAGCCATGGAGCTCGCGACCGCCGAGGTCCGTTCGGCCGTGCCCGGATCGCTGCGCCGCGCGCTGCTCCGCGGGCTCGCACCCGATCCGAGCGATCGCTTCCCCACCATGGAGGCGATGCTCGTCGAGCTGCGCAAGGACCCGCGCCGCTCCCGACGCATCGGGATCGCGCTCGGCCTCGCCGTGGTCGGTGGTGGCGGGCTCCATGCGTGGTCGCTCCAGCGCGAGGCGGCCCGGCAGGCCGCGTGCCGCGAGCAGGGCGACGAGATCCAGGCGGTATGGGGAGCGGACGCCGCACGCGTGGTGGAGGCCGAATTCAGCGCCGCCAAGCCCGACTATGCCGGCGACACGTTCGCGCGCACCCGCCCCTGGCTCGACCGCCAAGCCGAGGCGTGGGCCTCGCTGCGCACCGAGCTGTGCCTGCGCCCCCACACGGGCGAGGCCGACGAGCGCCTGCGAGCGGCGGCGGCCTCGTGCCTCGACGAGCGACGCGCCGAGCTCGAGGCGCTCGTCGAGCTGCTCCGCCGGCCCGACGTCGAGATCATCGCGATGGCGGTGCCGAGCGCAGCCGACCTGTCGCCGCTCGAGCCGTGTGGCGACGCGAGCTTTCTCGTCACGATGCCGCCCCAGCCCGCCGACGAGACCGCGGTGGCCGCGTCGTCGGACCTGCGCCGTGTGCTGGCCGAGGTGGCCGTGCTGGGCCAGGCGGGGCGCTACGAGGCTGCGGAGGCCGGGATCGAGGCCGCGCTCCGAGCCGCCGAGGCGCTGGCCGACGAGCCGCTCGTGGCCGAGACGTACCTGCTCGCCGCACGGGTCGACCGCTGGCGCGGCCGTCTTTCGGAGAGCCGGCAGCACGCGGAGCAGGCGTTCGAGCTCGCGGCGAGGTTCGGCTACGACGACACCACGGCCGCTGCCGCGGCCGATCTCACCAACCTCGTGGGGGTCGCGCTCGCCGAGCACGACGTGGGGCTCTTGTGGGCCCGCTTCGGGATCACCGTGATCGAGCGCCGATCGTGGGAAGGCCGGCCGATTCACGCCCAGCTGCTCGGTGCCCAGGGGCGCATCGCGGCGGAGCGCGCCGACTACCCGAGCGCGGCCAAGGCCTACGACCAGGCGCTTCGCATCGAGCGCGATGCGCTCGGCGACGAGCACCCGCACATTGCCGAGTCGCTCAGCGACCTCGGAAGCCTCGCCGAGCAGAGCGGGGACCACGACACGGCCATCGGCTACCACGAGCAGGCGCTGGCCCTGCGCGAGTCGAGCTTCGGCCCCGACCACCCCAAGGTGGCCGAGTCGCTCAACAACCTCGGCAACGCCCGCTGGGCCCGCGGCGAGCTCGAGCTCGCGACCGCGCTGCTGCAGCGGGCCGAGCGGATCAAGATCGCCGCCTATGGGCCCGATCACTACCGCGTCAGCAGCACGCTGCAGAACCTCGGGAACGTGTTCTTCAGTCAGGGCCGCTACGCGGACGCGATCGGGCAGTGGGAGCGGTCGATGCGGATCCTCGATGCGGCGCTGCCCGACGCCCATCCCGAGCGGGCGTCGGTGCTCGGCAACCTCGCGGCCGGCCACCTGCTCGCGGGTGACGATCTCGAGGCTGCGCTCGACTACGCCCGGCGCGCCATCGACGTGAGCGAGCGGGTGCACGGCACCGAGCACATCTCGCTGGCGGGACAGTGGCGGATCCTCGGCGCCGTGCACCAGCAGCGCGGTGAGCCGCAGGAGGCGATCCGCGGCCTTCGGCGAGAGCTCGCCATCGTGCAGGCCGCGCTCGGCGACTCGCATCGGCGCGCTGCCGAGGCCCACGTCGAGGTCGGCAAGCTGCTCATCGAGTCGGGCGATCGAGCCGCGGCGATGGTCGAGCTCGAGCAGGCAGCCGCGATCCTGCGGAAGCTCGACGCCTCGGCCAAGAGCCGGGCGCTCGTCGACCTGCAGATCATCGACGCGCTCGACCCGGCCGCCCCGGGCACCGCCGCACGCACGCGAGAGCTCGCGGCCTCCGCTCACGCCGTGCTGTGCCGCGGCGAGCCGCTTGCCGACTTCTGCGCCGCGCTCGAGGCCAAGCGGTAGCGAGCTCGCCCTGGGCGTGATCGTTGACGGCCTCGCGGGCACTACCGGGAAGACCCGGTCGCGGGCCGGGGCCATGATGATGAAATCGCTTGATGAACGTCGTTTCTTGTCCGTCGCCGCGCTGGGTTGGGTCCTCGTCGGCGGCTGCTTCGGCTCCACTCCCGTGCTCGATCCACCGGTCCAAGAGACCACGGGCTTGCTCGGGAATGGTGTCTTTCGTTGGGTTTGTGTGTCTGCCGAAGACCCGACGTGTGGCACGGGCGTGTTTCCCTCGGCGATTGCGGTCGGCGCGAGCTTCGACCTCGAGTTCAGCGGGAGCGCCGAGCTGCCCGAAGAGCTCGGGCTGCTCACGCTCGAGGCGGTCAGCCCCACACGGCTCGCGCGCGTGAATGCGTCGCTCGAGGGCCAGCTCGACGGTGACGTGAGCGTGGTGGCGCTCGGCGGCGGCTATGGCATCGACTACGTCCCGCTCACGTTTCGGTCGATCGATGACTTGGTCCTCGGCGAGCCCGAGGCCGACGAGTCCGACGAGCCCTGCGGCGACGACCTGGACAACGACGGCGTCTGCGACGGTACGGGCGGGGTCGTGACGGATCCGGCGGTCTCGCTGGTGCTCGGCGAGATCACCGATGTGCGCGCGCGGGCGTTGGGTGGTGGAGACGATCTGGCAGGTGCGGTCGGCTACACCTGGGAGAACCTGACGCCGGAGGTCGTGGACATCACGTCCTCCCATGCACGCAGCGCTCGGATCTCCGTGCTCACCATGGGGACCGCACGGCTCTCGGTGCGTGCGGGCGAGTACGTGGAGGTGTTCGAGTACGAGGTACAGGAGCCGCCGCCGCCCGAGCCGGGGAGCACGGGGATGGAAGGGGAGAGCGACGGATCCGGGACGGGGTCGGACACGGGGTCCGAGTCGGGCTCGGGCTCTGATTCGGACATGGGGTCCGAGTCGGGCTCGGGTTCCGACTCGGGCTCCGGATCCGAGAGCGGCTCGGGGTCCGAGTCGGGCTCCGGGAGCGGCGGCAGCGAGTCCAGCGGCACGACGACGATGGGAGGCGTGTGATGATCGGCGAGCGCAATATTCGAATGGGGCTCTGTGCCCTCGTGCTCGCAGGCACGAGCGCCTGCACCCCGAGCTACGACACCCTCGAGGTCGACTGGATCCAGGGCTCCATCGGGGCCGAGGCCTCCGGCGAGGGCTTCGCGGTGCAGGAAGGCAAGCTCATCGTGTTCTCGGCCGAGCCCGTGTCTTCGCGGGTCCGCGACTACGAGGTCACCGACGTGCTCGAGCTCTCGTCCGAGGCGCCGAGCGTGGCCCGGGTCGAGCAGGGGCTCGCCGTGGGCACGTGGATGATCATGGGCGTCGCGCGGGGCAGCACCACGGTCGAGGTGTGGATCGACGGCGAGCTCGAGGATCGGATTCCCCTCGACGTGACGGAGCAGGAGGTGTCGCCATGAGCCACGCTTGCATTGCGTTGTTGCTTGCGACCACTTTGGCTGCGCCCGAGGCCGGGCCGGTGGAGGTCGCGCCCGCACCGGTGGCCGCGCCCGCGCCCGCGCCCACCCCAACGGTGACGCTCGCGCCCGCTTCGACGTTCGCGGTGGGCCCGGCTCCCGCGGCCGTCGCCCCGCCGCCGCCGCCTATCGATCCCGAGCGCGTCCGAGCGCAGCGCAGCGCCGACGGCCTCGTCATCACCGGTGCAGTCGTCGCGAGCCTCGGTGCGGGCTCGCTCGTGCTGGTCGCGTGGCCCTCGCACGCCCTCTACCGACGCTCGCTCGAGAAGGCCGAGTCGGTGCGGTGGGTGACGCAGCAGGATCGCTTCATCGACGACGCCCGGCATCATCGCTCGATCATGCTGGCCTCGGCGGGCATCGGCGCCGGGCTGGCCGCGGTCGGCACGGTGATCCTCGCGACGGGCCTGTCGCGGCGCGCTCGCCTGCGCAACTCGGCTGCGGCGACCCTCTCGGTCGCGCCCGCCGTGGGCGGTGGCACCTACGGCGTGGGCGCGTCGATGAGGTTCTGAGCCGTGCGGCCCGCCAGCATGCCGCACGCGGCGTGGCGGGCCGCTCCGCCCGAGTAGCGGCGGCGGAACGGGATCCCCGCCGCCGCGAGCCCGTCGATGAACGCGCTGCGCTCGGCATCGTCGGCGCGCGCGAACCCATCGGGGCGTGCGTCGTTGACGTCGATGAGGTTGACCACGAACGGCACCCCGGCGAACGCTCGCCGTAGGCCCTCGATCTCCGCGGGGTCGGTGTTGACCCCTGCCATCAGCACCCACGCCACCACGAGCAGCTGCCCCGTCGCGAGCGCATGCTCGCGGAGCGCAGCGGCCAGCTCCTCGAAGTCGAAGTTGGAGGCGACGGGCAAGAGGTGCCGGCGGCGATCCGGCTGCGTGGTGGTGACCGACGCGATCAGCCGATACGGCTGCTGCTCGCGGGTGTAGCGGCGGATCTGCGGCACGAGCCCCACCGTGGAGATCGTGATCGCCTTGGCCGCCACGTGGGCTCCGCACGGATTACAGAGCACGCTCGCCGCCTGCATCACCGCGTCGTAGTTGTGCAGCGGCTCTCCCTGCCCCTGGAACACTGCCCCCGTCACGCGACCGGGGGCCTCGTTGCGCACGAGCTCGAGCGTGGCCACCATCTCCCAGGCGTCGAGGTGGCGGCGTAGACCCAGGCGGCCGGTGGCACAGAACGCGCAGCGCATGGCGCAGCCCGCCTGCGACGACAGGCACACGCTGAAGCGACCCGGTACGTGCAGGGGGATGCGTACGGCCTCGAACACGTCGCCGTCGCGCCCGCGCAAGAGGTACTTCACGAACCCATCCGCGGGATCGGTGACACGCTCGAGCACCTCGAGCGCGTCGTGGCGCACGATCTCCGCCACCGCGGCCAGCTTGGCCTTCGCCACCGGCTTGCGCCGCCGTGCCTGCCCGGGTGGCGCATGGGCATCGACGAGGATCCTCCGCGCCTCGTCGGGCCGCAGCGCCACGCCGTGGGCGGCGGCGTGGGCCACGAGCGGGTCGGGCAAGAGCTCGAGGATGTGCGGCAGCACGGCGGGGAGGCTAGCACGAGCTCCTCCGCCCCATCCCCTTCACACCTCCACTCGTCGAAGGGTCTCGGTGTTGGCGCAGACGGCGTCATCCGTGCAGCCGTCGCCCGAGCCTATCCACGGAGGTGCGCAGCTGCGTGGTGCTCGAGGTCCGCGAGCCACCCGGCCCAGCGCGAGTCGTGGCGTGGCGAGCTGATGGGGTACTCGAGGGTCGCGCGAACACGCCAGCCTCCGTACCACCACAGCCGCCAGTGAAGGGCGCCATACGTACCCGGGAAGTCGATGCCCGGAAGCATGTCGTAGTGGATGGAGAGCCCATTCCAGGCCGAGGCCTCCCACGTGGTGCGGGCGATCGCGAGCGGGAGCCGCTCGCTGTCGAATGCACGCAAGAGGTCGAGCCCATCGTCGGCGTGAAGGCCCAGGTCCTCGGGTGTCACGCCGCATGCGGACCACTCGGCTGCGTCCATTCCGTACGCGTCGTACCACGTGAGGCGGTGAGCGCCCCGCTCCACGGCCCGCCCGCGGGCAAACGCCACGATGCCGTCGAGGATGGCGTCGGGCCACACGTTCGCCGGTGAGCCCACCCGGATCGCAGGCAGCTCGAGCGCGACGTAGATGCCTGCCACACGGGTAGCTTGACTGAAAATCGCGATGCCGTGGCGTGTAGTCCACTCGGGCCTACGCCAGAGTACGCAACGAGCGTGGAGTCGAGGTAGCCTCGGTCGCGGCTCCTCGAGCGCCGCAGAGGAACCGGACCACCATCATGGATCGCTTCTACCCCATCGGAACCCCGGGCCAGCCGTGGACGGACGTCGAGAAGGCCGCGTGGTACGACGGCCGTCGGATCCAGCGGAGCTATCGCGACGAAGTGCTCGCCAAGCTCGATTCGCTCGGAGACGGCCTGCGAGCCCAGCAATACGGCGCGCTGACCATCGACCGCGAGCGCTATCCACTCATGTACGTGACGAGCACGGGTGCGCGACCCGGCGCTCCGTGGGCCCTCGTCACGGGCGGCGTGCACGGCTACGAGACCAGCGGCGTGCAGGGAGCGCTGCAATTCCTGCGGACGGCGGCGGCGGACCATGCGGACCGGATCAACCTCGTGGTGGTTCCCTGTGTCAGCCCGTGGGGCTACGAGGTGATCAATCGCTGGAATCCGCACGCGATCGATCCCAATCGTTCGTTCGTGACGGGCAGCCCGGCCGAGGAGTCGGCTTCGCTCATGAAGCTCGTCGAGACGCTCGGGGTCGACTTCCTCCTCCACATCGACCTGCACGAGACCACCGACAGCGACGAGGAGGAGTTCCGTCCGGCGCTGGCGGCCCGCGATGGCAAGGACTTCGAGCCCGACCTCATTCCCGACGGCTTCTACACGGTGGGAGACACCGAGAACCCCCAGCTCGCCTTTCAAGCTGCGATCGTGGCGGCGGTCGAGGCGGTGACCCACATCGCTCCGCCCGACGCCCGCGGGCAGATCATCGGCAAGGACGTGACGCAGCACGGCGTCATCCACTATCCGTTCGCGGCGCTCGGCCTGTGCGCCGGCATGACCGGTGCACGCTTCACCACCACCACCGAGGTCTATCCAGACAGCCCCCGGGTTACCGCGGAGATCTGCAATGCCGCGCAGGTTGCGGCCGTCCGGGCCGCGTTGAGTCACGCGCTCGCGGCTGGTGATTCGACCCCGCGCTAGCCCGCGCCAGCCGCCTTCGAACGCGCCACGGCCAGCGCAACCGCCCGCTCGTGGGCGCCGCGCGGGGTGGCCAGCACCTCGCGGGCCGTGTGCTCGACCTGCGCCATCGCCTCGTCCTCGTCGAGCAGACCCGCGGCCACGGCCAAGGCGAGCGGCTCGGCGAGGGCCGCGAGCAGCTCGGGCACGAACCGCCGCTCACGGGCCTCGAGCACGGTGCGAGCCTCGGGCCCGGTGAACACCCGCGGAGCGCCGCCGCACACCACCGACGCGGCGAGACGTTCGGCGGCAACTCGATCGATCATCGGCTCGGACCCGCACGGCACGAGCAGATCGACCTCGGCCTCGATCCACGGCGTGGCGAGCACGCGCACGCCCAGGGGCTCGGCCACGGCTCGCGCCAGCGCGGGGTCGGGATCCCACAGCGCGACCGAGAGTCCCAGCCGGCCGAGCGCTGCGGCGAGATCACGCCCTCGCGGGTCGCACCCGAGCACCACGGCCGAGCGCCCGGCGAGCTCCGGCAGCACGGGACAAAGGCACGCCTCGAGCACGCGACCGCGCAGCCGAGCCAAGCCCTCGGGATCGTGGAGCACCGCGGGGCGCAGGCGCTCGGCGTCGTCGTGCAGGCCCGGTCCCACCACCACGCGCAGGGGCGCCACGGCCAGGCGCTCGCGGAGCAGCTGCAGGCAGGCCTCGCGGTCGAGCGCGGAGTTGGGCACCACCACCACGGCGGCTCCGCCTCGAGCCACGCCCAAGAGGCCCACGCGGATGCTCGCGCTGCGAGCGAGGCGGCACGCCTGCTCGAGCGCCGTGGTGGGATCGGCGCTCGCGGCCACGCACACCTCGCCCAGCGCGGGCTCGGCTCCATGGTCGAGCACCGCGTAGACGCTCACGTGGCCCGAGGGGGCGGACCATCGGTTGGCGATGTGTGGCTCGTGTCGAGCAAGGACGTCGAGCTCTTCGGGGGACAGCTGCACGACGGCGAGCCTACCTCGCTCCACGCGAGCGTCACGAAGCAAAGCTTCCATCGTGGGCAGCGGCCCACACCCTCGCGTGGAGGGTCTCGCCGCCGCCATGCTCGCAGTCGCCGCAGCCCTCGCCGTTGAAGTCCTCCTGGGCCGTGTACTCCGGGTCGTCGGGCTCGGCATGGTACAAGACGGGATCGTGAGTCCCCCTCGCTCTTCCATCTCGGTGCCGACAGTGGTGCTCATCACCGTCACCGCGCTGGTGATGATGAACCAGCTCTCCGTGGTGCGCCTGGTGAAGGGCGAGGTTCCGTACCTCTGGTTGACATGGCCGTTCGCGCTGATCTACGCGCTCTACGTGACGGCCGTCCTCCTGGTCTGCGCGGCCGTGGTGGCCCACCTGCGCCGCCGTTCGCTGCCCCCGGTGCCGCTCTTGCCCGCACGCTGGCGGACGCATCGCAAGACCTACCTCGTGCTGGGAGCCTGCGTGGTGCTGTTCACCCTGCTGCGCGAGGGCGCCTTCGGTCCCACCTGTGTGGTGGGTTACGACGCCCCCCACGTGGAGGAACGCACCACCCGCTCGCCCTCTGGAACACATATCGCGACGAAGGGCGAGAGCCCGCCCGACGTCATGGCGGGTCGGCCCGTGCACTGCAATTTGGACTGTGTATATCCCGAGCCATTCTGCGAGGCAGTGGTCGCGAGCTTGAGCTGCGTCGATCACGAGCCCACGCCCGACACGGTGATGGTACGCGGCACGGTGTCGATGACTCCCGACTTCGGCCTGGCCTGCTACTTGCCGCTGTACAAGCGTAGCGACATCTCCTTCCACGCCGAGCTGGAGCTGAAGCTCCTCACCGAACGCACCGATACGACCGCCTGGTCCTCCGCCGATGTCGCGCTCGAGCGGACGGACATCGGGCCGCTGTCGTGCGACAGCCTTCGGATGAGACTGGCGGGAGCGCTCGCACGGGAGCTCGCCGAGGTGTTGCAGCGCAAGCTGAACGACAACTGAGTGGGTGGATCCTGGGAGACCGAGCGGGCAGCTTCTGTGAGTGAATCGACCCGGCTTCGATTCTGCCGCGCGCACGAAGGAACGGCCTCGCGGGAGCTTCCGCGAGGCCGTTCGGCAATTCGGATCACGCAAGCGGTGGCTCGCGCTCACGCTTACTCCCCGCGAGTGGGGCAGAGGGTCTGGGGAATGGGCGGAGCGACGTGCCGTGTCGACTCGCGCGGGTCAAGCCCGATGAGCCCGATGAGCCCGAGCGCTCGATCCTCGGTCGCACGGTGCCTATCGCACCCGAGCCGCCCACAGCCCCGAGCGATCGCCGTCGTGCACCGACCACACGACGACGTCGTCGTCGTAGGGCCACGCACGCCCGAGCTCCGGGTGGGGGCCTGGCATGAGCCGAAACACGTCGCGATCGAGCCGGGTCGCCCCTTCGGTCCCGGGATCCTCGATCCACAGGTCACCATGGTGCGAGTCATCGATGTCTCGCACGCTCGCGATGCGGCCGCCCGACAGCATCGCGGGCTGGTACGCATGCTCGGCCAGCAGCTCGGGCTCGCCCGCGCGTGCGGAGACGCGCCAGTACGAGTAGTCCCACTCGTCGTGCGCTTGCGCGAGCACGACCTCGTCGTCGTGGACCTCGATGTCGTCCACCTCGGCGAGGAAGCTCGGCTCGCCGGTCGCGAGATCCATGCGATAGAGCGAGAACCTCCGCTGGTCGTCCAGCCGCCGGCCCAAGAGCAGCCCGTCGGGTGGATTGCGGTGGCTGATGAACCAGCCTGGGCCTTCGAGGTCGATCCGCTCCAGCGATGGAAGCACCACCAGGCTCGCCGATTCGTCGGCACGTACGATGAGCGCGATGTCGGCTCGGATGTTGGAGCTCGACGCGGCGATCCGTCCAACGTCGTCGTAGACGTCCTCGCCACTGCTCCGATCGAGCAGGTGCAGCGCGCTCGCGTCCTCGGGACCCGGGGGCATGGGCGTGCCTTCTTGCCACAGCACCCAGCGGCCATCGTCGGACACGTCCATCGCCGCCACCCCAGTGCGCAGGATGGTGGCCTGCCCCGTGGAGAGGTCGATCGAGACGAGCTCGCCGTCGAGCGTGATGGCGAACGCCGTCTCGGCGGCCACCGCGAAGAACACCGTGTTGTTGAACCACGGCTCGGTCGATGCCACGACGATCTCCTCGAGCAGCGCGACCGTCGGTGTCGTGGGTGCGGTGACATCGGGATGGAGCGTCAGGGTCCCGAAGCCCTCTGCGGGCGTGCGCTCCACCCCGACGATGCCGCCGCCGGACGGGTAGATCAGGCATCCGACGTCCGAGAGCAGCCGGGCGGGCGCCGCAGCCCCGGAAGGGTCGAGCGTGAAGACGTCGCCCGCCGAGGTATCGCAGCCCAGGAGCGCACCGCCGTGGTCCTCGGGGTAGTACAGCTTGTCGACGCCGGTGGCGATCGGCCGGGAATCCTCTCCGCAGCGGTCGATCGAGTAGATCGTAGTCGCCAGCCGAGACGCGCGATCGTCCGGATAGTCTGCACCGGATGGCAACGTCGCGTAGCCGACCAACAAGCGATCCGGAGGCATGATCTTCGAGCCCAGGTAGTAGTCGTCCGGGCCCACCGACAACAGCGACACACGGTCCGCCGAGCCGCAGAGCTCGGCAAGCGGTGTCGTCGGGACCGGTGCTTCCGGGCCGCACCCGAGCACGAACGCGCTCGCCGCGAGCCACGGACGAAGCGGTTTCGCCATCGGAGCACGATATCCGCAAGCGCGGCACACGTCTACGCGCTCCACTGGCCTGGCCTGCCCGTAGCGCGGCGCGGCTCTGGTCGTGTGGCGGCGCGATCGCATCGAATTCCCCGTGGTTCGGCACGATGCGCTACCGTAGCTCGATCTCGCCCGGAGCTCGGACCATGACCTTGCACGAACGACGCCTCATTTCCTCCTGTGGTTCCCTGGCACTGGTGTGGGCCACGGGCTGCGCCGACCCCTGCATCGACGATGGGCTCTCGCAAGAGAATCCGAGCATGTGCCCCGGCGCGAGCGGGAGCGATACCACCGACGGACCCGAGCCGACGACCACCGATCCCACCGCCGACGAGACATCGGACCCGCCGAGCTGCGACAACGGGATCCAGGACGGCGACGAGACCGACGTGGACTGTGGCGGGTCGTGCCAGGACAAGTGCGGCGGCGGCCAGGGCTGCGAGGTCGGTGACGACTGCACGTCGCAAGAGTGCGGCATGGGCATGACGTGTGAGGGGCCGAGCTGCACCGACGGGCTGCAGAACGGCGACGAGACCGACGTGGATTGCGGCGGCGGCTCGTGCCCGCCGTGCGAGGACGGGGACACCTGCAACGTGGGCCCCGACTGCGAGTCGATGATGTGCGCCGATGGGACGTGCGGCGGCGGCGGGCCGTCGTGCCGCGATGGGATCGTCGATGGCAACGAGACCGACGTCGACTGCGGCGGCCCCGACTGCGAGCCCTGCGACGACGGCGAGGATTGCCTCGTGGACGACGACTGCGTCTCGCAGCTGTGCGACCCGCGGACCAACACCTGCGCGGTGCCGAGCTGTACCGACGGGGTGCAGAACGGCGGCGAGACCGACGAGGACTGTGGCGGCCCGTGCGGTGCCACCTGCGAGCCCGGCGAGGGCTGCCTGGTGGGCATGGATTGCCTGTCGTTCGGCTGCGATGCGGGCACCAATGTCTGCAACGACTACCTCTCGGTCGACGCGGCGCCGTCGTGCTCGAGCTACGACGGTCTCGCGCCCGCGTCGCTCACGGCCACGGCTTCCGGTGGCTCGGGCATGTACACGTACGCGTGGACCCCCGACGACGGCTCGCTCTCCGCGCCCGACCAGGCGATGACCGACGCTACCCCGTCCGGCTTCGAGAGCTACACCGTCATGGTCGACGATGGCTTTGCGATGGCTCAGGACGACGTGGTGGTGGTGAGCTCCCAGCCGTTCGATCTGCAGAACAACTGCACGCTCTACGCCAGCGACTTCGACCCCATCCCCCCGCCCACGATCAGCTACGACATGGCGGGGACGCGCGCCTGCGAGCTCGGCAACAACGACTTCGGCCTGCATCTGTGCGAGGGGACCAATTTCCAGAACATCCGCCTGCAGGGCACGCTGGAGGTCCTCGCCGGCACGGGCGACGACGACATGATGGGGCTGGTGTGGGGCGCCCAGGGCAATCTCTCGAGCTTCTACTCGCTGACGTGGAAGGCGGTGGCCCAAGATTTCTTCGGCTGCTCGGTGCCGACCGGCATCGTGGTCAAGCGGGTCGATGCGCCCATGCTGAGCGACCTCACGGCTGCCGACGTGTACTGCCCCGCGGACACCGCTCAGTCCACCTTGCTGCTCGATCCCACCGGCACCACCGCGCAGCCCTGGGTCGCGGGCCAGAGCTACGACGTCACGATCGACTTCACCGACGCGGGCAGCACGGTCACCGTGGTGCGCAACAGCGACGGGATGGAGCTCGCCAACTTCGTGATCGCCGATGCCACCTTCACCAGCGGCTTCTTCGGCTCGACCACGTTCTCGCAGACCAATGCCTGCGTGGGGCCGCTGTTTGCGGAGTGCTTGTAGGCGGCCGCTCACGCCACGAGCGCGACGCTGCGCTCGATGGCCCACGCCGCGGCCACCGTGCCTCCGGCGTATGCTGCTGCGAGCCGCCACCGCTGCGGGTGCGGTAGGCGGCGCGCCAGCAAGCCCACGAGCCCCGCTGCCGCGATGATCAGCAGCTGCCCCGCCTCCACCCCCAGGTTGAAGCCGAGCAGCGAGAGCCACGCGCGATCGGGCGGCACGCCGATCTCCTGCAGCGCCCCCGCGAACCCGAACCCGTGCAAGAGCCCGAACGCGAACGCCACCACTCCCGGGAGTCGGCGCGTGAGGGTGGGGCGCTCGTGCACGATCTCGACCGCGAGCAGCACGATCGACAGCGCGATGCAGGCCTCGACCGGCGCTTGCGGCAACGCGGCCCACCCGAGCGTGCTGGCGCCCAGCGTCAGGCTGTGCGCCAGCGTGAAGCCGGTGATCGCCCAGAGGAGCCTCCGGCGCCAGCCCACGAGCAATACCAGGCCCAGCACGAACAGCACGTGATCGATGCCGATCAGGATGTGCTCGACCCCGAGCGCGAAATAGGTGCCGAGCAGCCCCGCATCGCTCTGCCCCACGCTGCCGTCGCCGAGCACCGCCCGGTCGCGCTCGCCATGCAGCACCACCGTACGCTCGCGCTCGTCGCTCCACCGCACGCGCACGACGACGTCGACCGGATGACGGCGCAGCCCGGCGATCGTCACCTCGCCCAGCCCGCGCCCCTCGCAGTCGAGCACCTCGCCCTGCACCCGGCAGTGCTCGGGGAACACGGGGCGCACCTCGGCGATCGGGCGCCGCTGCGCATCGAAGGCCGGCTGCCACGCGAACGCATAGCGCCCCGGCTCGAGCTGCCGCAGGCCCAGCACCGCGGGCCGGAACTCGTGCGCCTTCGCGAGCCCTCCCGTGAGGACGAGCCAGGCCACGAAGAGCAACAGGACGCCGCGCACGCGCGCGAACGATAGCATGCTCGAATTCGCCGCCGAGAACCCCTAACCTCGAGCCCAGCGATGGCAAGGCGCCGCCGCCAGTCGGCACAGGACCCGCGCATGGCGAAGTGGGGTTGGGCGTTTCGGCCGAGCCCTGCACACGTGCTGCTGCGACACACCCGCCTGCCGTTCGCGGAGCCGCGGTTCATCGAGCCGGAAGGCGAGAACCACGAGCGAACGGTGCTGCTGCTCTCGGACGCACGCGGCGAGCGTTGCTCGCTGCAGCTCAGCACGACCTTCGGCAGCACGGCGGCGGTGTTGCTGCGCGAGCTGGTGCCACCGGGCCGGGCCGGGCCCGACGCGGCGACGTACGCGGCCGTGCATCCGCGCATGGACCACCCGCTGTGGAAGGTGGTCGAGCACCGGGACGGGATGCCGCACGTCTCGTCCGTGCTGACCAAGTTCTGGACCTACGACACCCAAACCGGCCGGGCGCAGGAGGAGTACGTCTTCGGGGCCGACCTCGGCGAGCTGCGGCCGCTGCTCGATCGCCTGGACAGTCCGGGGCTCGAGACCGTCCTGGCTGCCGAGGCGCTGCGTGGGCTCGCGGCCCTGCATGCCACCGGGCTGTTGCTCGGCGAGGTCGCGGCGACGCGCGTCCGACTGGGCGTAGAGCCGGGATCGGCCCCGCTGCGGCTGTGCGGCTGGTGGACGACCGTGCGCCGTGGCACCGACGCGGAGCAGCTGGAGGAACGCCGGCGCGTGGTCGCGCTGTTTCCACGCGCAGAAGGAATCGACGACGCCGGCGATGCTGCCACGCAGCACGCACGCGCCTGCGCTCGCTTCGTCGAGCCACTCGATCGAGCGCTCGAGCAGGCCGCAACCACGCTGTGGGAGGAGGTCGACCTCCACGCCACGTGCCTGCTCGAGCGCATTCCGCCGGAGCTGCGCGAGCGCTGAACCAACGAGAGCGGGCCGGCTCTCGCCGGCCCGCACGGGCAACCCAACCCTCGCTTCGGCTCAAGCGTGCTTCTCGACGAGCCCTTGCAGCCGCCCCTCGAGGTACGCCAGCACTCCGTGCACCAGCACGAGCGGCACCGCGCACATGAGCCCCCACATCGCCGGGTACGCGGCGATCTGCGAGCCCAGCGAGAACGCCATGAGCCACTGGTCCTGTGGCACCGTCTGCAGCGCCGCGTGCACCTCGATCCACCCCGACACGCTCCCGAACATTCCCGCGAGCACCACCGCGGTCACGAGCGCGGGCGTGAGCGGATCACCCCGCCGCAGCCGCGGCAGCTCCGCCTTGGGATCGCGGAACATCCGGCGAATACCGGCCGCCCGCGACAACAGCCGCGCCCCGGCGATGAGGGAGAGGATGGTGACGACGTGCATCAGCACCCCGCCTTCCTGGTAGAACTGCGCGAATTCCATGGTGATGTCCTCCAGCGAGCTCGGGGCCACGGCGGCCACGCACGGGCTCGACGGAGGGTTTGTGGCGGGCGGACCCTCCCGGGTTTCCGAATGAGCGACACCTGACCCAACGCCTGCCACCCGACCACATTCGCGAGGGCGCTCACGGCTCCCGCGTCACTGCGTACCGCCCTCTCAGCTCTTCCACCCGCGCTCGCAGCACCCCCCCGCGCTGCGCCTGCCGCCAGTCGAGCAGCACCCGGTTGCGCATGCTCTCGAACGCCGGCGTCTCGCCGGGCTGCACCGCCTCGAGCTTCACCAGCGTCCAGCTGCGCTCGAGCGCCAACAGTCCCCACTCGCCCACCGGCAGCTCCGCCAGCCCCGCTGCGATCTCTTGCCCGTAGGTCCCCGCCACGTTGGCGGCCGAGAACTTGCGCCCGCTCGCGAACCGGCCCTCCACCGCCTTGGGATCGGCCCCGGCCCGCAGCGCTTGCAGCAGCTGCTGCGCCCGCGCGTCGTCGCGCTCGTCGGGCTCGCGCGGCAACGTCACCAGCACGAAGTCGTAGCGTGGCGCCCCTGCATACCGCTCCGCATGCTCCGCCATGAACGCTCGCAGCGTCCCTTCGTCGGGCTCGACCGGCGGCTCGAGGTTGTCGCCCACGAACTCCATCTTCTGGATCACCCGCTGGCGCACCACCGGGTCGTCGCGATCGAGCCCGAGCGCGAGCCCCTCGCGATACAGCAGCTCTCCGTCCACCCAGCGATCGATCGCCGCCCCCAGCTCCGCCTCGGTGGGTGCGCGCCCCAGCTTGGCCCCGAGCTCCCCGCCGATCCGCTCCTGCGTGGCTCGATCCACCACGATCGTCTCCGCCCCGTCGCCCTCCGACGCACCCACGTGCCATAGCCCGAACACCCCCGCACCCAGCAGCGCGAAGTGCAAGAGGGGCTCACGCAGCGCCCGGCGCAGCCTGCCGTCGGCCATGGCGGCTCGCGCGTCAGAGGCTCGCCGTGAGCTCGTGATCGAGGTTGCCGTCGAGGTCGTAGAACGCGGCGGTCATGTCGGGGCCGGCGATCTGCATCCACAGGAAGCCCTCGCGGGTGTCGTCGCCCCACTGGATGGGGTTGCGCTCGCGGAACTCGAAGTCCTCGACCTTGCTCGACGCTCCCGAGATGAAGAAGTACGTGCCGCAGACCGGGTCGAAGACCTCGCGATCGTGGTCGTGCCCGCTGATGTAGATCTGCGCGTGGCCGCACACGAAGTCCTCGATGGCCTCCTTGACGTGCTCGCCGTTGAGGAACGGCAGCCAGCCGAAGCCCTCGTAGTTGCCGGCGTTGCCGTGGTGGCCGCTCGAGATGAAGGGGTGGTGCGCGAACGCGATCTTCCAGGCCGCGGAGCTCGTGAGCAGCTCGTCGGCCAGCCACTGCCGCTGCTCGCCCACGTCGTGGTTCCACATCATGCGCGCGGTGTCGAACGCGAAGAACTGCGTCTGCCCGCTGTCCGACGAGAACGTGTACCAGTAGTGCGGCAGGTACCACTTGTCGCTGAACTGCGTGTACTCCACCTGATAGTTGCCGCGGGTCCAGTCGTTGGCGAGCGTGCCGTAGTCATGGTTGCCCATCACCACGTAGAACCGCATGTCGAGGCCCTCGTAGATCGTCTCGAACTTGTCGGTGAACTGCTCGTCCATCTCCGAGGTCACGCCCACGTCGTAGAAGTTGTCGCCGAGCAGGAGCGCGAAGTCGCAGCCCCGATCGGCGCACACCACCTCGGCCGCGTTGGCCACCATCTGCTGGGCCTCGTTGCCCTCGCCCTGGTCGCCGAACGCCACGAACCGAACCTCCCCGGGCTCGCCCCCTGGATCGCCGCCCGAGCCCATCCCGCCCGATGAGTCCACCATGGTCGTGACCGACCCGCTGCTGCTACCGCCGCTCTGGCTGCCCGAGCCCTGCGGGCCGCTGCCGCCGGAGCCCGTGTCCGGAGCCGCGCTCGATGCCCCGCCGACGGACGAGCCCGAGACTTCGCTGCCCGAGCCGTCCTGCTGTTGCTGCGGCTCGCTCGGCTCGCTGCACCCAGCGAGCCCGAGCACCATGCCCACCACGAAGCTCGCACCGCTCCCGCGTCGCATGACGCTACCCTAGCCGAAAACGACCCTCGTGGGCCACCGGCCTGTCACCTGCGACCCGGACTACCACCCGAGATAGGTGCACGCCGCCGGCCCCCGCGTGACGGTGGGCTCGCAGGTCGTGCCATTGCACACCAGGCCTCCGCCGCACACGCTCGAGCCGTCGCAGGCATCACCCTCGAGCGGCAGGGCCCAGCAGAACCCGTTGGGGCAGTAGCCGCTCTCGCACTGGCGATGGCCCGAGCACATCTCGTCGTTGGCCCGCCGCGGTGCGCAGATCCCCACGCCCAGCGGATCCATCGAGATGTCGCACCACGAGCCGTCGCCGCACTCCCCCGCCGCGCACGGCTGGCCCTCGGGCGGGGGCGCCACGCACAGCCCGAATGTGTCGCAGACGAGCCCCTCGGCGCAGAGGTAGCCGTAGATGCAGGGCTGGCCCTCCTCCGGTGCGGCCACGCAGATGTTGGACTCGTTGCACCACAACTCGTCGTCGCACGGACGCTGCGAGCAGTCCTCGCCCGCGCTGGCGTAGGCCCGGCAGATCCCGTACTCGGCCTTGCCCGTCCACTCGCAGTACGAGCCCGGCTGGCACTCGTCGGAGCAGGGCTGCCCCTCGCTCGGCGGGACCTTGCACGTGTTGGACTGCCAGTCGCAGTAGAGGTCCTCGGCACACTCGCCGAACGGGCACGGCTCGCCCGCTGCGGGCGCGGTCACACACGTGTTGGTGTCCCAGTCGCAGTAGAGGTCCTCGGCACACTCGCCGAACGGGCACGGCTGGCCCGCCCCGGGCGCGACCTCGCACTTCCCCGATGGATACCCGCAATAGAGGCCCGGGGCGCAGTCGTCGAAGCCGCCCACCAGCTCGTTGCCGCAGCTCTCGCCCGCGAGGCGGCCGCCGAGCGCCGTGCACGGCGACGTGCACGTGCCCTGGGCGCACACCAGGCCCTGGGCGCAGTCGGACACCAGCGCGTCGTCGCCCTGGCAATCCTCGCCCTCGCCCCGATCGCCGTGGAACGGCGCGCAGTAGCTCTCGCACAGCGGCATGTCGTCATCGCCTGGCCACTCGCACCGCCGCTCCTGGATCTGCGCGGTGAGGCTCGTCATGCACCCGGCGTCGTAGCGAAGGTTGCGGCTCTGCGCCTCCGACTGGCGGGCCTTCCAGCGCGCCTCGAGCACGCCGGTGCAGGCGCCGTCCTCGACCACCGCGAACGCGCAGCCACACTGGATGGCGCTCTCGCAGTGCGAGTCGATGAGCGCGTAGAGCTCGGTTGCCGTGGGGCCGCCGCTCTCGATCACGCACCCGCCGAGCACCGCCGCCCCGCCGAGCACCGCCGCTCCGAGCCACCGCACGATCGAGCCCACCGTCGAGTCAAGCATAGGAAGGCCTACGTTGAAGCAAGCGCGGCCGCTCGGCAAGGGGCATCCGCCCGTGGCCAAGAGCCACACCGCGCGGCTCGTCGCGAGCGGGATCGGCCGCGACGCGAGCGCGGGCCGCTCCCGGGATCGCCCCGGCCAGTTTGTTCATGGCACGCACTCGGTCTCGAACGAGCCGCAGCCGAAGCGCACGTGCATGTGGTGCTCGTGCCCCGACGCGTGGCGCACCAGCCCGCGCGAGGCCTTGTAGCCGCGCGGATACTGGACCATCGCCGCGAGCTCCTCCTCGCTCGCGCCCGCGGCCAGGCCCGCGTGATAGAGGCGTCGCTGCGCACGATAGTCGAGGAAGATCACCATCGCATCCACCTCGGAGAGCGCGAGCACGAGCTGCCACATCGCGTCCCACTGCACGCGGCTGCCCCGGATCTCGCGCCACGCCGGCACGTCGGGCCGGCGCAAGAGCGCCAGGTCCACGTCGCGGCCGGTCTGGTGCGACTTGTGCCCCGTGATCGGCCCGCCGCGCGAGCGGCTCATCGAGCCCACCGGGATCGGCAGCGGGTACTCGCTGCGCTCGTGGAACGCCGCGACCGCCAGCATCAGCTGCTCGACCGCGTGCGAGGTACCGTAGGCCGAGCGGGGCAGGCGGAGCAGCACGCCGGGATCGTCGGGGATCCGCAGGCCATTGAGCAGCACGCCGTCGGCGGGCGCACCGATGCTCACCGCCCCGCGTCGCTGCTGGCGATCGCGGTCGGGCGGCCATGGATCGGGGCCCTCGGCGATCCATCGGTACACGACCGGGTCGACCCACACGAGCAGCGTGGCGCCAGGCTGCATCTTCTTGCTGTATGGATAGTTGTAGGCCCGCAGGTTGCGGCCATCCACGCCGTGGCGCAGCGCGACAATCCACCACGTGTCGCCGGGCTCCACCACGTGCTCGATCCGCTCGCGCGGCGGCGGTAGGCGACGCGCGCGGACCTCGAGGCGCTTGCCCGGACGCGGCGGCGGGTCGTCGGGGCCGAGCTCGTTCCACTCGCGCAGCTTCGCCTCGGCGACCCCATAGCGATGCGCGATCTGGGTCAGCGATTCTCGTGGCGCTCGTCGGTGATCGATCCACCGCGAGCGCGGCAGCGGTACCAGCTCGGGCGCTGGCGTGGCACGCCCATGGCCGATCGTGGCGGTCTCCGGATCGGCGACCGCAGCGGCTCCGGAGCCGTCCTCGTCGGGGGCAGCGTCGGTCTCGGCCTCGTCCTCGTCCCTCGAGCCAGGGGAGGGGTCCTCGGTCGTCCCGTCGGCGGTGGCAGGTTCGAGCCTCACGGTGTCGGAAAGCCCGTTCGATCCGGTGTCCAAGTCCATGTCGCCCCCGCGAACGGGTGCTGCGACGGACCACGCTCCGCTCCCACTGGGGGTACCCACCCCCAGGGACGTCGATGCGTCGGCATATGCTTTGGGGTCTACGACACCCATGAATTCGGCTCTTGGCATGCCGAGCTCCCTGCTCGATTCCGCGCTCGAGACCGCTCGCTTCGCGTCGACCACGCTCGGATCCTCCGCGATCACCGACGGTGATCCATCGGTTCCACGCCACCCGACTGCGCAGAGGACGAGCGTGCCGATCACGAGGGCCGCCATACCGCTCGATCGCCCCGCAGGGGCTCGTTTCGGGTCGATGCAGCCACTTTCCACTGCGCGCATCCTACCCTGCCGCGCGCAGGTTCGATCGGGATCCTGCAATGAAAATTCACCTTCGCGCGCATCTCGTGAACGAGCCCACGCGCTGTGCAGCGATCCCATGAAAAAAACCGAACGGGGTCTCAAGTTTTAGGTTTCCCCACACATGTACCCTGTGTAGGATGTCCCCAAGGTTGAACGGCATGAGGTCTTCGACACCCAACTGGGAGTCGCCCTCCTGCCCTGGCGCACCAGGCTCTTGGGGGGCATGACCCCCAGCCCTAGGAAGACAGGAGACGACGAGATGCGGATCGATCGTGCAGGTTTCGTGTTGTTCGCGTTGGCCATCGTGGGGCCGGCTTGTGACGAGGGCGAGGGCGGTCGCGAAGGTGCCGGGCTGCTGCGGCCGACCAACGCCGAGCCGCGCGACCTCGACGAGGCGTTCGACCTCGCCGCGAGCGAGCACGACGTCCCGATGCCGGTGCTCAAGGCGATCGCCTACGCCGAGACGAACTGGCAGATGGTCGTGTCCGAGCCGGAGTTCGAGGGGCAGGAGACCACCCACGGCCTGATGGCGCTGCGCGGCGATCGCATCGAGCATGCGGCCGAGCTCGCCGGCGTCACGGCCGACGAGGCCGCGTCCGAGCCGGTCGCCAACATCAAGGCTGCCGCGGCGTGGCTCTCGGCCAAGGCCGACGACCTCGGCCTCGAGGACCGCGCGGACATCGGCGCGTGGGCCGACACCGTCGCCGAGTACAGCGCCCTCGACGACCAGGTGGCTCGCTCCACCTACGTCTACCAGGCGGTCTACGCCAACATGCGCGCGGGCTTCGTGGTCGAGGACACCGAGGGTGTGGTCCGCGGCAAGCTCGATCCCGTCGATGCCTGGCCGTCGTTCACCGTGCCGCCGCCCACCCCCGCCACCGAGCCCGGCCCCGACTATGCGGCCTCGCTGTGGCGGCCCTCGCCCAACTTCTCGAGCCGTCCCGGTGGCGCCTCGGGCAAGCCCACCATGGTCATCATCCACACCTGCGAAGGTGCGTACAACGGCTGCTGGGGCTGGCTCAAGAGCAGCGAGTCCGGGGTGAGCGCGCACTACGTGGTCAAGGAGGACGGCAACGAGATCACGCAGCTCGTGCGCGAGAGCAAGAAGGCCTGGCACATCGCCGCCTCCTACGACTGCAACAAGAACTCCAGCAAGGAGTGCGGGCTCAACGGCGTGAGCGGCAACAGCTTCACGATCGGCATCGAGCACGCGGGCTTCGCCAACCAGGCGAGCTGGGCGCCCAAGCTCATCGACGAGTCGGCCAAGCTCGTCTGCAACATCACCGCCGACAACGGGATCGCGCGCGACCAGTACCACATCGTCGGCCACGGCAAGCTGCAGCCCAACAACCGCATCGACCCCGGCCCCAACTGGCCGTGGGACGAGTACTACGACCTCATCGACTCGCACTGCAACGGTGGCGGTACGCCGGAGCCCGAGCCCGAGCCCGAGCCCGAGCCCGAGCCCATGCCCCCGCCCGGCGGTGGTGACGTGACCGGTGCGATCGTCATCGACAGCAACAACGCCAAGAACGACGCCGCGCTCGGCTTCATCGCCGTCTCGAACAACTGGTCGTCCTCGACCAACTCGCCCGAGACCTGGGAGAGCGGCTACTGGTACGCCGGGACCGCGGCCGTGTCCGACCCCGCCACCTTCTGGTTCTTCGCGGCCGAGGCCGGCACGTACACGGTGGACGCGTGGTGGACCTCGGGCACCAACCGCTCGTCGCAGGCTCCGTTCGTGGTCTACGACGAGAGCGGCTCCGCGATCATCGTGAAGGTCGACCAGCGCAGCAACGGCGGCAAGTGGAACCAGCTCGGCACGTGGAGCTTCGCCGCGGGCTGGAACAAGGTGCAGCTCTCGCGCTGGACCGGCACCGGCGCGGTGGTCATCGCCGACGCGCTGCGCGTGCACAAGTAGCGGGAGGAGCGGGCGCGGGCGGGTGACCGCTTGCGCTGACGAGGGGGGCGGCACGGGCTCGATGGGCTCGGCCGCCCCTTCGCATTTCGAGGCGTTCCCCTTGGTGAGGACCTGCCACGAATGGCAAGCTGCACCCGCGTGACGCGATACCGCAGCAGGACTTGGTGGGCGCCCGCGCTCGGCGCGACGCTCGTGGGTGTGGCCTGTGGCGGTGGAGCACCGGCCCCGGCCGCCGATGCGGGCTCGCCTCCCGCGGCCGCGAGCACGGCGACGAGCCCGGCCCCGGCCGAGACCCTCGGCGCCGGCACGCTCGACCCCGCCGCGCTGCCGGGCTCGCTGCTCTTCATCTCCGAGCGCGACGGCAACCTCGAGGTCTACCGCTGGCGCGCGGGCGCAGCGGAAGAGCGCCTGACCAACGACCCGCGCGACGACTTCCCGGGCGAGTCCGCGCAGGACGGCTCGGGCTGGACGCGCGTGGTCACCGAGGAGGGCCCCGTGCCCGAGTCCCACGTGGAGCAGATCGTGTGGATGCCCCGCGAGGGCACGCCCGTGAACGTGGGTCCCCCGGGTCGGCGTGCGCGCGGGGCGAGCTGGGCGCCCGATCGCAGCTTCGTGGTCTTCGAGTCCGATGCCGAGCAGGCGTTCAGCGACGTATGGCGCTGGGAGCCCGGCGGTGCGACGAAGCGGCTCACCACCACCGAGCATGGCGCGTTCGAGCCCGCGGTGTCCCCCGACGGCAGCTCGATCGTGTTCGTGTCCACCCGCGACGGCAACCCCGAGATCTACGTGATGGCGGCCGACGGCTCTGCGCCGCGCCGTCTTACCGACTGGCGGCGGGACGACATCGCGCCCGCCTGGGCGCCCGATGGCCGCTCGATTGCGTTCCTGCGCCGCGAGCAGGGCGGCGAGCGGTTGTTCGTGCTCACGCTGCCGCCCGACGGCGCGCCGGCCAGCGAGCGGCGCCTCGTGCCCACTGCCGAGGGCGAGAAGCTCAAGCACGCCGATGCCGCGTGGTCGCCCGACGGCACGCGGCTGGCGTACACCGTGCACCGGCCCAAACAGCCGCCTCACGTGGCGGTCACCGACGTCGCCGACGGGCGCACGCGCACGGCGTCGCCGCCGGGCCTGCGTGCCACGATGCCGGCGTGGTCGCCCGACGGGCGCTACCTGGCGTTCTCGGCCACCGAGGGCGATCCCGCCGCGCTCGACCTCTACGCGGTTCGCCTCGACGACGGCGCGTGGGCGCGCCTGACCAGCGATCCCGGGCCCGACTGGCTACCGCGCTGGACGGCGCCCTGAGCGAGCGTGCTACACCTCCGCCGAGCGCGGGCGAGCGCTCGCGCGGGCGCGGAGACGAGCACGGTCGTGAAGCAGCGGGCACACAGCCTCGACGAGCTCGGGCGAGGAGAGCTCGACGTGCTCGTGGTGGGCGGCGGCGTCAACGGGGCCGTGAGCGCGGCGGCTCTCGCCGCCCACGGGGCCCGCGTGGGGCTCGTCGAGCGCGGTGACTTCGCGGGCCAGACCAGCATGGCCTCGTCCAACCTCGCGTGGGGCGGCATCAAGTACATGGAGACGCTCGAGCTCGGGCTCGTGCGCAAGCTGTGTCGCTCTCGTAACGAGCTCTTGCGCGCCTACCCGAGCGCGGTGCAGGAGACCCGCTTCCTGCTCACGGTGCATCGTGGCTCCCGCTGGGGACGCCTCGGCCACGTGCTCATGTGGCTCGGGACGCTGCTCTACTGGGCCATCGGTGGGTTCTTCACGCGGCGGCCGCGGTTGCTCGGGCGCGCCGGGATCGCGGGGCGCGAGCCGGTGGTGGACACCGCGCGGGCGGTGGGCGGCGTGGAGTACTCCGACGCGTGCTTCGTCGACAACGACGCCCGCTTCGTGTTCGGCTTCGTGCGCGATGCCGTCGCTCGCGGGGCGGTGGCGGTGAACTACCTCGAGTCCGAGGGCGCCACCTGGGACGGCGAGCGCTGGATCACCCGCATGGTCGATCGACTCGACGGGCGCCGGCTCGAGGTCCGCGCGCGCGTGGTCATCAACGCGTGCGGCCCGTTCGTCGAGCGGCACAACGAGCACAGCGGCATTCGCACCCGCCATCGCCACGTGTTCTCCAAGGGCGTGCACCTCGTGGTCCCGCGGCTGACCGAGCACCGGCGCGTGCTGGCGTTCTTTGCCGACGACGGGCGGCTGTTCTTCGTGATCCCCATGGGGCCGTGCTCGAGCATCGGCACCACCGACACCCGGGTCGACTCGCTGCCGGCGGTCGTGGAAGCCGAGGATCGCGAGTTCATCCTCTCCAACATCAACGCGCGGCTACGGCTGCCTCGGCCGCTCTCGCCGGCCGACGTGATCGCCGAGCGCTGCGGCGTGCGCCCGCTGGTGGTGTCGGCGGTCGACGAAGGTGGACGCGATCAGGACTGGACCGCGCTCAGCCGCAAGCACGTGCTCGAGGTCGACAAGGCGCGCAGGCACGTGAGCATCTTCGGCGGCAAGCTCACCGACTGCATCAACGTGGGGCGCGAGGTCGTCGACGCCGTCGCGCGGCTGGGCGTGACGCTCGAGCCCGCGGGGGTGCGCTGGTACGGCGAGGGCAGCGCGGAGCAGCGCCGCGCGGTGCTCGAGCGCGCGGAGAAGCTCGGCCGCGACGCCGCGTGGGCCGAGCCGCTGTGGCGGCGTCACGGGTCCGCGGCGATGGCCGTGCTGGAGCTCGTGGCGCAGGACCCGGGCCTCGGCGACCCGCTCGTCGAGGGCGGCGAGGTGCTCCGGGCCGAGGTGGTGCATGCCGGGCGGCACGAGCTGTGCGCTCGCATGGACGACTTCCTGCGCCGCCGCACGCGGCTCGAGCAGGTGGTGCCGCGCGAGCGGCTCGAGTCGGTGCTGCCGGAGGTGTCGCGGCTCTTGTTCGGAGAGGCCGGGCCCGCCGAGGTCCTCGACCCGAGCGAGCCGATCGACGTGGCCGCCTACGCCTCCGGGATCTCGTAGAACGCGGCCGGATCCGTGTCTTCCACGTGGCTCACCACCATTGCCGCGAAGGCGGCGATGTCGATGCCGCCCACGCCGCCCTCGCGGCCGCGGATCGTGATCGTGTGCTCACCGACGGGCAGCGACTCGATCACGTACGGCTCGTGCTCGCATCCGTCCTCGTTCCACGCCCGCACCGACAGCCAGTGCCAGAGCATGTCCGGGCCGTCGGTGTCGCAGCCGTAGATCCACGCCCGCTCCTCGTAGTCGTCGAGCTGCACGTAGATCGAGTCCGCGTTCTCGGGATCGATGCCGCCGTTGGCATCCCAGACCATCGCCCACATGTGGATCGGGCCCTCGCACGTGGTCGTGAGCTCCAGCGTCAGCGTGCCCATCTCGGGCGTCCGCGAGCCGGCGACCTGGAGGTCCAGCGCGGTTGCATCCTCGAGCGCCATCGGGGCCACGACCATGCCGTCGGCGGCCCACAGGATCTGGTCGTCCTCGTTGGTGCACGGTGCTGCGCCCGACGAGCCGTCCGCGGTCTCGCTCGCGGTGGCGGTGCCCTCGGATCCCTCGCTGCCGGCCTCGGCCTCCGACGGCTCGGTCTTGCATCCCGACCATGTCAGCGATAGCGCTATCAGCGCGAAAGTAGCTCCCATCCTCGGTTGCTTCATGCGTCCCCAGACAATCTTGTCGGGACGATCGACACCGGATCAACCGCGATCTTTCGGCCTGCTACGCTGCCATCGTCATGCCCCCACCGCTCCGCCTCCCGGCCCGCGCCACGGTGGTCATCGAGGTCCCCCGCGGCGGCGTGGTCAAGCGCCGCGGCGACGGCAGCTTCGACTTCATCTCGCCGCTGCCGAGCCCCTTCAACTACGGCAGCATCCCGGGGACCCGGGCCCCCGACGGCGACCCCCTCGATGCGCTCGTGCTCGGCCCGCGCCTGCGCGCCGGCACCCGCGTGGAGGTGGAGGTGCTCGCGGTCCTGGGCTTCCTCGACCGCGGCGTGCTCGATCCCAAGCTCGTGTGCGGCCGCGCCCCGCTGCAGGCCGGCCAGCGCCGGGCGGTGGAGCGCTTCTTCTGGGCCTACGAGCGGCTCAAGCGCGGCCTGCAGCGCCTCCGCGGCCAGAGCGAGCCCACCCTGGTGCTCGGCTGGTTGCCGTGGCTGCCCGAGCTGCCCGCCGGGTAGCGGTGGGCTTGGCACGGCTCCACGCCCGCAGTACACCCGCGGGGCCGATGTCCGACGACGCCAAGCTCCCCACGGGACGGCTCGGTCGACTGGCCCGGCTGGCGCGCGCGGGGGCTTCGGGCGGCATGGCGCTCTTGCGCAGCGACGCGAGCGGCAGCGTCGACACGGCCGCCAAGCTCCTCGGGCAGCTCCGCGGCGTGGCCACCAAGGTCGGGCAGATGGCCAGCTACGTCGACGGCGTGATCCCCGAGGAGCGCCGCGAGGCGTTCGAGGCCGGCATGACCAAGCTGCGCGCTGCCGCCCCGCGCACGACGACCGCTCGGATCCGCACGCTGGTGGAAGCGGAGCTCGGCGCCCCGATCTCCGAGCGGTTCGCCGAGTGGGACGACGAGCCCATGGCCAGCGCCTCGATCGGCCAGGTGCACCGGGCCCGCACCGTCGATGGTGTCGCGGTGGCGGTGAAGGTGCAGCACCACGGCATCGTGGAGGCGATGGAGGCCGACCTCAAGAACGCGGGCCTCATCGACGTGATGGCGCGGACGGTGGGGTTGGGGAAGATGGAGGTCGGACGGCTGGTGCAGGAGGCTCGTACGAGGTTTCGCGAGGAGCTCGATTATGAGCTCGAGGCGGAGCGTCAGCGGGCGTTCGCGCGGCTGCATGCGGAGGATCGGCGGATCGTGATTCCGTCGGTGGTGGATTCGCATAGTACGCGGCGTGTGCTGACCACGGTGTTGATGGAGGGGCTCGGGTTCGAGGATGCGTGCGCGGCGGAGCCCGAGCTGCGCCGGGCGTGGGCCGAGACGCTGTGGCAGTTCGTGTATGGGTCGATCATGGTGGGTGGCATGTTCAATGCGGATCCGCATCCGGGGAATTATCTGATGCAGGGCGATGGGAGGGTGGTGTTCTTTGATTTTGGGTGTGTGGAGACGATCTCGGTGGAGCGCCGGGAGCTGATCTTGCGGGCGCATGATGCTGCGGCGGCGAAGGATTATTCGCGCTTCGACGAGGCGGCGGCGGAGATGCTGATGGTGGCGCCGGGGAAGCATCGTGAGCGCGTATTGGAGTACATGCACTACGCGCTGAGCCCGGTGTTTCGCTCGCCGTTTCGGGTCACGCGGGAGTTCGCGGCGGAGGTGGTGCGGCGGTTCAAGGTGATGGCGGTGGAGTTCACGAAGCTGCCCAAGGGGGAGTTCGTGCAGATGCCGCCCGGGATTCTGTTCTTGAATCGGCTGCAGTTCGGGTTCTTTTCGATCCTGGCGCGGCTCGATGTCGAGGTGGACTATCGGGCGATCGAGGAGGGGTTGATCGAGTGGGGGTGGAAGGAGCTGAAGCGGGCGAAAGGGGGGGGGCCATGAAGAGAGTCCTGTTCGTCACGACGAACGTCGACACGATCCCGGGCACGGATACCGCCACCGGCGTGTGGCTGTCGGGTGTCGCGCATCCGTACTACCACCTCGTGCAGGCGGGGTATGAGGTGCACATCGCCAGCCCGCTCGGCGGGCGGGTGCCCATCGATCCGTTCAGCCACCCGACGAGCGAGCGCAACATCACCCGCGACGACATCATCACGCAGGGGTTCCTCGCCGCGCCCCACCACGGCGGACGCCTGGCCGACACCGAGACGCTGTCGTCGGTCGACCCGCGTGAGTACCTCGCCATGCTCGTCTGCGGCGGGAACGGTGCGATGTTCGACCTCCCCGGCGATCCCGACATCGAGCGCATCGCGCGTTGGCTGTGGGAGGTGGGCCGCGTCGTGGCCGCGATCAGCCATGGAGTCGCTGGGCTCATCGACGTCAAGCTCTCCACCGGCAAGCCGCTCCTCGCCGGGCACGCGGTGACGGCGATCTCGCGCGAGGACCAGCTCATCGCCGAGCAGCTCGTCGGCAAGAAGTATTACCCGTTCTCGTTCGAGGAATCGCTGCCGGCGCGGGCGGGCGCGACGTACACCAAGGCCAATGCCTATTCACCCCACGTCGTGGCCAGCGCGGGCGGGCGCCTTCTCACCGGCCAGAACCACAACTCGGCCGACGCGATCGCCTCCCGGATCGTGGAGGCGATCGCCAGGCGCCGCGAGGTGGCCTCGGTCACCTCCGAACCGCTCTACGAGCCGACGAGCGGGCTGCTCTCGGCGCTCAATCAACACTTCCACAACGACTACGAGGAGCTCGTCGGGATCACCAAGCTGTCGCTCGAGCGCGAGGGCAATCCGGTGCTCATCTTGATCGGCAATGAGCTGATCCTGCACCGCAATGGCCGGCGGGAGGCCGCCAAGGTCATTCCGCCCATGTATCACCAGCTCAAGGCCGTCGATCACATGCTCTTCGGCGTCTACCTGTCGCTCATCGTCCGCGAGCCGGGTGGGCTGAACGAGCGCGAGCTCCTCCAGCTCGAGCAGCAGCACAACCTCATCAACACCGTGCTCGCCCACCTCGACGAGCAGGGCTTCTCCGAGGCCGTGCGCGACGGCCAGCGTGCGCTCCTCGAGCCGGCGTCGGCCATCCTGGCGGACTGTCGCAAGACGCGCTGCGTCGACCTCACCGCCGTGCACGCCTTCGCGGGCGCGATGGGCAAGCAGCTGAGCGCCAACATCGTGCTCGCCCAGCGCTCCGAGCTGGCCTCGCTGCATGCGCAGGTGTGTGCCTGGCTCGACCTCATGGACACCGCCGAGCGGGCCCGGCTCTTCGTCGTCGTCTGCGGCTCGCACCAGGCGCGCTACCAGGAGATCGCGATGACGTACTTTCGCCACCTGCTTGGCGAGTTCTCGACGGAGGGAGCGCACCGCGAGGATCGGCTCATGTACGCCGAGTCTCGCTTCGAGGAGGAGAACGCCCTCGATCTCATCGCCCGGCATATCATCGATCAGGACGCGGGGGAGGCGTTCTTTGGCGATCGCTTCCGCATGCAGCGCGACCTCCTCGGTGAAGGTGCCGAGGAGTTCATCGCCGGTCTTCTTGCTTCGCACCCGTTTGCGCGCGACCTGGGCCGCTCGACGAGCGAGGGCTCGGGCTGAGCCGCGGCGGGGTTGGCTGCGTTGGCGCCCGAATCGATGAGAAGCCATCGGCGAAGGTGACGCGAGCAGTCTCGCCGAGGAGAGCTCGTTCGGCCGGGTGTGCGGGCGCTTCGGCATCACTACGCGATAGTCGCTGTGGCACGGTTTTGCGGCGATGAGGGAGCGGCGGGGTGAAGGGGTCGGGGCACCAGGTGGTGGCGGATGTGAGCTCGGTCGGGGCGTATTTGGTGGACTCGAGGATGTCGATGTCGGCTCGGAGCTGCTGTTCGTGGGCGTGGAGATCGATGCGGCCGCAGGAGTCGAAGGGGATGATGGGGTAGTGCTCGAGGACGACGCGGGGTGGGAGGTGAAGCGCTCGATGTGGAAGATGGCGAAGCGGATGCGCTGGTTGGCGAGCTGGGGCTCGGTGGCATCGGGTTCGCCGCGCCAGAGGCGGTCGAGTCGGTACGGGCAGAAGACGTGTGGGGTGCCTTCGGTGTCGAGATAGAAGACGTGGCGACGATCGAATTCGATGGTCATGGTGGTACATCCTGTTGGGAGACGGATCGGCAGAGTAGTCGATCGATTGATGTTGTCGAGTACGAACTAAATATAATTTCGATGCACAGTGGATTCGATGGTGTCGATGCATGATGAAGGTGCGGTCGAGCGATGTATGGTGGCGAGGTCGATGCGTGGAGATCGAGCAACGAGCGTCGAGAATCATCCTGCGAGCGGGGCGGCTTGGCCCTGTTGACGCCGGACGCCTTCCCCGGACGTGCTCGGCGGCGAACGAGAGCGCGGTGTTGGGCGAGCACCTCGTCGCCGCCTGTGCGCGACCGGGGTCCCTTCCGGCTACGCGGGCCAAGCCGCTTCGTTGCTCGCAACAGCGGTGAGCAACGTAGCAAGCGACAAGGCCACAGTGCCGAGCCCCGGCGTCGTCGCGGGCCGCGAGAGATGATGGTGGAGCCAACGAGGAGTGGCTTGGCCCGCGTAGCGCGGAGCGGACCCGGCCGCGCGGAGCCGGCGACGAGGTGATTGCCAAGCACCGCGCTGCGGTCCGCCGGCGAGCACGGGTGGATAGGGTTCCGAGGTTAGAAAGCGCCAAGCCGCGGTGCAGGCCGACGGGGCAGGCGTCGCGCACTACGGCGTCGGACAACGCCGAAGCCCAGAAGGCCCAAGAGCAACACAGGCACGGATGGGTCACGATCGGACGAGGGAGCGGCTACGGCGCACCCAAGCGGATGCTGGACCGCAGGCGGCCCCTGCGACCCCTGCGGCTCCTCCTCCCGCGGCCCCTCCCCCTCCGGGAACACCATCGGCGTGTCGTCCCCCGAGACGATGAACGCTGCCCAGTCCTTGGGATGGGCGTGCTCCTCGCTGCGCAGCATCTCGAGCTGCACCGCCTGCATCGCCTCGCCTCGGCCCATCCCCTCGGCGAGCTTGCGGTAGTACTCCTCCATCGTCTTCTGTGTCGTCACGCCCGAGACCTCCCACAGGCTCATCACCATGGTCCGCGCGCCGGCCATCGCGAAGGCGCGGCGCAGGCCGGCGACGCCCTCGCTCATGAGCTCCTTGCCCTCGGCCTTCACCGCGGCGCCCAGCCCGGTCTCGCAGGCCGACAGCACCACGAGCTGGGTGCCCCGCAGGTCCATCCCGCTGACCTCGTAGGCGGTGAGCTGGCCGTCGTCGCGCTCGTGGTCGACCTCGACTTGGTCGATGTCGGCGAGGTAGAGGCCCGAGCGAAACAGCGGGTTGTCGCGCTCGTTGAGGGCGTCGCCGAAGAAGCCGTGGGTGGCCATGTGGAGGACGAGCGGGCGCTCGATGGTGCGGACGTTGCTCTCGGTGGCTTGGTCGTCGAGCAGGATGCGGGTGCGCGGGAAGAGACTCGCGAGGAAGTCGGCCTCGAGCTCGGCATCGGGAAGGTTGGCACCGGTCGGGTTGGCGACGATGGTCACCGGGGTGGTGGTGACGGGAGGGGTTGCGGGAGGAGGGAGGAGGTCGCGGCCGGTGGTGACGTAGCGCAGGTCGTACTTCTCGATGAGGTATTGCTTGCCGTCGTGGAGGGCACCGAAAGGGATCAAACTCAGGTCACCCGCAGGCCCGATGATCAGGAGATCGGTGGAGCCGAGCTTCTCGACGATGGGCCGCATGACCGCGGCGTACAAGTCGGTTGGAATAGCTTGCTTGGTCTGCAGGGCGTTGCGGAAGGCCTTGACGTGCTCGTCGATGGGTGCGGCGGGACCGAGGTCCACCCAGTCGAAGCGGTCGGGAAAGACGATGTAGGCCGCGTAGCGGGCGGGCGGCTTGGGGTCGTGCTTTCGCAGGCGGGTGCCTTCGTCGTTGTGCTGGGGAACGTACTGCACGAGCTCGACTAGAGCGCTCCCTATCGGAAGTACCCCCTGGGCGGCCTCGATGGTAATGGGATAATCCAGGCCCTCTACAAGAGCGCTGTGCTTGGCAAGCTCCCGCCACTGTTGTTCTCGTTCTCGCCCCAGTTCGTCGAGTCGTTGTCTGAACATCTCGACAGTGAGCGTGCCAGGGCCGTGGCTCGAGAGCACGGCGACTTGGGACTCGACGTCCGAGAGATCGTCGAGCAGGTGACGGTCGCTCTCGGAAAGCGAACGGCGAAGGGCTGCGTGGGACTGGGCGACGAGATCCTGGACGCGGTTCTTACGGCGCAGCAGGGTCGTGAGAGCGAGATTGGCAATCGCGTCGTGCTCGGGAGTGACTCGAAGGTGAAGTGATAGAGCGTAGTGTAGCGAGCCAGACAGTTTTGCTGAATAGGCCAGCCTGCGTGTCTCGTCCGCAACGGTCAGGCTTCGGACGAGATTGGCCTCCTCGATGTCGAGCGACCGGCGACGCAGCTTCAGCGCTTGGTCATGGTTGCCCTGGTTATGATGGAGCGTTGCCAGGTGGTCGAGGCTCGTGGCGACACCGGGATGGTAGGGGCCTAACGACTTCTCCCGAATAGCCAGCGCTCGTTCGCACAACGGCTCGGCCTTTCCGTATGCTCGTTGGTTTATGTACAGCATGGCCAGGTTGTTAAGACTCACAGCAGCGTCGGGGTGGTCGCGGCCCAAGACACTTTCATCGATGCCCAGCGCTCGCTCGTACAATCGCTCCGCCCTGCCGTACGCTCCCTGGACCATGTACAGCGTGGCCAGGTTGTTGAAGCTCGCGGCGACACCGGTACGGTCGGGACCCAACGCTTTCTCCCGGATGGCAAGGGCTCGCTCGTACAGCCGCTCGGCCTTGCCGTACGCTCCCTGGTCCATGTACAGATTGGCCAGGGTGTCGAGGCTCTCGGCGACATCGGGATGATTGGGGGCCAACGCCTTCTCCCGGATGGCCAGGGCTCGCTTGTGCAGCAACTCGGCCTTTCCGTACGCTCCCTGTGCCTTGTACAGTCCGGCCAGGCTGTTGAGGCTCGTGGCTACATGGGGATGGTCGGGGCCTAAGACATTTTCATAGATGGCCAGGGCCCGCTCGTAGAGCGGCTCCGCATTTCCGTACGCTCCCTGAGCCCAGTACCGATTGGCCAGGTTGTTGAGGGTCGTCGCGACATCGGGATGGTCGCGGCCCAGCGCCTTCTCGCGGATGGCCAGCGCTCGCTCGTGCAGCAGCTCCGACTTCCTGTACGCTCCCTGCGCGTGGTACAGCGTGGCCAGGTTGTTGAGGCTCGTGGCGACATCGGGATGGTCGGGACCCAGCGCCTTCTCCTGGATGGCCAGCGCTCGCTCGTGCAGCAGCTCCGACTTCCTGTACGCTCCCTGCGCGTGGTACAGCGTGGCCAGGTTGTTGAGGCTCGTGGCGACATCGGGATGGTCGGGGCCCAACGCCTTCTCCCGGATGACCAGCGCCCGCTCGTGCAGCGGCTCCGACTTTCTGTACGCTCCCCGCGTGTGGTAGAGCGTGGCCAGGTTGTCGTAACTCGTAGCGACATCGGGATGGTCGGGGCCCAACGCCTTCTCCAATCTGGTCAGCGCTCGCTCGTACAGCGGCTCGGCCTTTCCGTACGCTCCCTGCGCGAGGTAGAGCGTGGCCAGGTTGTTGAGGCTCGTGGCGACATCAAGATGATCGGGCCCCAACGCCTTCTCCCGGATGGCCAGGGCTCGCTTGTGCAGCAGCTCGGCCTTTCCGTACGTTCCCTGGGCCTCGTACAGCGAGGCTAAATCGTTGAGGCTTGTGGCGACATCGAGATGATCGGGGCCCAACGCCTTTTCACGAATGGCCATCGCTCGCTCGTACAGTGGCTCGGCATTTGTGTACGCTCCCTGAGCCCAGTACAGCAAACCTAGATCACTGAGGCATCCTGAAATTTCTACCGATTCCCTCCCATGCTCCTGTTCCAGAATCGCACACGCCCGCTCAGCCAGCGTTGCAGCCTCACCATATTTTCTCCCCTCGTATAGCCGCTCATACTCCTCCTTCAGCTCCTCCGCCTCGCGCAGCCTCGCCTGGTCGGGCACCTTCTTTTTCGGCACCAACCACCCTGCGACCGGCGCCAACCAAACAAAGGCTCCGAGGATCAACCCCAGCCTTCCACATTTACTCGACCGCCACATCATCGACCTCTCCTTCGAAGAGCCGTCAAGCCCGTCAAGCCCAACAGCCCGATGAGCATCGAGCCTGTCGGTGCCCCACGACCCGTGGGCCTGGTCGCGCAGCAGTCACCTTGGCCCCCAGGCTCGGGCGGCCTTTCCTGCTCCTCGGCCACCCGCGGCTCCTGCCCAGCCGGAAACACCATCGGCGTGTCATCGCCCGAGACTATGAACGCCGCCCAGTCCTTGGGGTGGGCGTGCTCCTCGCTGCGCAGCATCTCGAGCTGCACCGCCTGCATCGCCTCGCCTCGGCCCATGCCCTCGGCCAGCTTGCGGTAGTAGGCCTCCATCGTCTCCTCCGTCGTCACGCCCGAGACCTCCCACAGGCTCATCACCATGGTCCTTGCGCCGGCCATCGCGAAGGCGCGTCGCAGGCCAGCCACGCCCTCGCTCATGAGCTCGTTGCCCTCGGCCTTCACCGCGGCGCCCAGCCCGGTGTCGCAGGCCGACAGCACCACGCGCCATGAGCTGGGTACCCCGCAGGTCCATCCCGCTGACCTCACGACGCCCGAGCCACCCATTCGGGTCACGTCCTTCGAGAGCACGCCGCCGCAACGGAAGCACCGCGACCCCATGAGGCCTACGCTGGCACTCAACCTGACGCCACTGCCTCGAGATCTTCCAAACCCACAATGAACAAGGTTCCCGCCACTCGTTCGCGCGCGCTTCATCCTCTCTCGCAAGCTCGAGCCGTTCCCTAACCGGGTTGGGATCGTCACCCCGGACGAGCCAGACCCCTGCACCAGCGCCAATGCCGATGCCGATGCCGACGGAACGACGGCATGCCGCCCAACTGACGCCGGAATGGACGCCCGCCCGCGTGTCAGGTCGTCCATCCCCTCGTACCTAAAGACCCACTGCCCGCGCTACTCCGAAGGAACGAGACGATGCTCCATTGGCAACGACGAACTGCAACGATGCTCCTGATGAGCCCGCTGGTCGTGCTGGGGATCTCCGGCTGCATCACCGAGGAGCCGTTCGAGGAGGATTGCATCCCATCGGAATGGCTCGACGAGGCCGAGGCGAACCCAGACTCCGGTGTTCCGGTCTCGATCTCGCTCGAAGGCTCCCAGGTGCGCGTGAAGGGCACCCAACCCACGGTGGAGATCATCGCGGCGCCGCTGACCATCAACCCCGGACAAAACAGCAGCATCGTGGCGTTCCAGGACCCCGTCGTCGACGGAGTGGAGGTTCGCGCGTTGGTGCTGCACGGTGGCGCGATCGCTGCGAACGCCGGACGGTTCACCCTCGGCGTCACCGCCACCACCGCCGTCGACGACCGCGCGGCGTGGGTCACTCCACCCGGGTCCGAAGGCGATGATGCACGCCTCGACGTGGGCTCTACTCCGACGGGTGACGAAGACGAGCTCGACCAAGCGCGGCCCTTCGACATCGTCGCCGAGGATCTACGCATCACCGCCTACGAAGAGGGCTACATCGTGACCGATACCGAGACGCGGCCCGTGACGGGGCCCATCACCGTCTCGGCGACGAAGGCCTACTGGAGCCATGGGACCAACATCAGCGCCCACTCGATCACGGCCCGCTGGGAGGGCGAGGTCGCCATCGGCATCGAGCCGCGCAGCGGCTCGATGGACACCGAGAACGGGCCCACCGAGGCACTTCCCCAGGTGATCCTCGGCCGGGACGGCTACCTCGAGGTCGGCCCGAATCACGTGCGCACGGTGGAGGACATGTTCGTGCGCCAGGCGCTCGACGAGGACGGGCCACTCCTGGCCTCGACGGTGGAGCTGCGCCTGTGTGCATCGCCGATGCTCGTCATGTCCAAGGGTGAGTCACGCACGCTGCGATTCGCCTACCGCCAGCCCGGCAACCTCACCGATGCCGCCTTCACCGAGGCGAGGTTCCACGACGGACGCGGGGGCGCGCAGACGGCCCGGCTCAACGTCGACGACTCGCTGCCCGCCGTGCTCACCTCGTTCACCGACGCCAACGCCGAAGCGTCCTGGGGCTCGGCGGTGGGGGATTTACTCGGGGTACTGGTCGAAACCATCGGGGAGATCCTCGGGGACATTCTCGTATGCATCTTCTCGGCCGGCTTCGCTTGCGGCGACGAGGGCGACGATGTCTCGTCCCTCGATTCGTACCCCGGCTGGATGGAGCCCAACCAAATGGGCGAGTTCGAGGTCACCGTGACGGCCCCCTCCAGACGCGGCACCTTCGACGCTCGACTGGAGATCGCCGGCTATAACTACGAGACCAGCGTGCCAATGGAGATCGTGGTGCGGAGGTAGGCTCATGACAATCCAGTCCCAATTCTCATCACGCCGCTTCCTGCCCATCGAACTGCTCGCGCTCTTCGCGATCGGGTGCACCGACGGACCCAAGGACGACCCCTCCACATCCGAGACCGGCACGGACGAGGATGCCGAGAGTGGTGCCGACACCACCGGATCGGTGGACCCGCCGGATGCGGCTCCCGATGCTCCGACGCTGACGCTGAGCACCTCGGCGATCAAGCGCTTCGACTTCGAGTGGATGCCCGCGGCGGGAGCCGACGATCACCAGCTGCTCGAGCGGGCCACACCCGCGGCGGAGCTCGTTCCAATCGGTGGAGACATCACGGGGATGTCGGCCTCGCTCGTGGTGCCGCTGCACCTCCGACACGAGGCGAGCTATGTCCTACGGGCATGCAACGCGGCAGGATGCACTGACTCGGCCGCGGTGGACGTGACGGGATCACTGGCGGAGGCGGTCGGGTACTTCAAGGCCTCGAACACCGCCGCGTTCGACCGTTTGGCGCAGAACCCCCAGAGCTTGGCGTTGAGCAGGGACGGTAGCACCCTCGCCGTCGCATCGACCGAGGAGAGCAGCGCCGCCAGCGGAATCGATGGTGACCAGACCGACGACTCCGCAAGCCAGGCGGGTGCCGTATACGTCTTCGTCCGGAACGACATGAACGAGTGGTCTCAGCAAGCCTACGTCAAGGCGTCGAATCCCGGCGCCGAGGACGGGTTCGGTGTGAGCCTCGCCCTGAGCGCCGACGGAAGCACCCTGGCCGTGGGGGCCATCGGAGAAGATAGCAATGCACCTGGAATCGAAGGCGATCAAGGTGACGACCCGATGTACAATGCCTGGTACGACTCCGGAGCCGCCTATGTCTTCATGCGAGACGAAACGAGCCAGTGGTCGCAGCAGGCCTACATCAAGGCCTCCAACGCCGATCACGGGGACCTCTTCGGCGCGAGCGTGGCACTGAATAGCGACGGCGACACCCTCGCCGTGGGTGCGATAGGAGAGAGCAGCAGTGCGGCCGGGGTCGGGGGCGACGAGACCGACGAGTCGGCTCCCTATGCCGGTGCCGTCTACGTTTTTGTCCGAAGCGGAAGTGACCAGTGGTCGCAGCAGGCCTATATCAAGGCCTCCAACGCGACGGAGAATTCCGCCGGCCTCTTCGGGCTCAGCGTCTCGCTCAGCACCGACGGCGATACCCTCGCCGTTGGCGCATACGCGGAGTCCAGCAACGCCACCGGGATCGACGGCGACCAAGCCGACTACTCCGCACCGGCCTCTGGCGCTGCCTATGTCTTCGCACGAGTAGGTGCGGAGCAGTGGTCGCAGCAGGCCTACATCAAAGCCTCCAACACCCAGACGATCGACTGGTTCGGAGAATTCGTGGTCTTGAGCGGCGACGGCAACACGCTCGCGGTCGCAGCTCGTCTCGAGGACGGCAGCGCGACCGGCATCGACGGCGGTCAGAACGACGAGTCCACCGAGGACGCGGGCGCGGTCTATGTATTCGCGCGCAGCGGCACGAGCCAATGGTCCCAGCAGGCCTACGTCAAGGCCTCGAACACCGCCGCGGAGGACCACTTCGGCCAGAGCCTCGCGTTGAGCGGCGACGGCGACCTCCTCGTCGTCACGGCTCCCCAAGAAGACGGCGGAGCCCTCGGTGTGGGCGGCGACGACCTCGATGATTCCGCCGAGGACGCCGGCGCTGCCTACGTGTTCGTGCGCAGCGATGCACGGCAGTGGTCGCAGCGGGCCTATATCAAGGCTCCCAACACCGAGATCGCCGACTATTTTGGCACGAGCGTCGCCCTGAGCGGCGACGGGAGGACGATGGCCGTGGGCGCAGAGCGAGACGACGGCAGCAGCGTCGGTGTCGGGGGGAACGAGCTCGACGAATCGGCCCATGGCTCCGGGGCGGTGTTCTTGTACTGATCCGTCGTCTTCACCACAATCGAACCGGCAGGGCTGGTTATCAATATGGGGATCTACTTGATCCAAGCCGACTTCGGTCCGATGGTGGGTGTGGGCGCCCCCGCCGGGACGCGCGTAGCGGTGACGAGCAGGGAGCAGGGCTCGCACGACAGATGTCAAGCGCGACGGCGTCGGAGGACACCAAGGCCCAGGAGCGCCAAGAGCAATACTGGCAACTCACCCTCGCGATCGGTCGAGGAGGTCGCGATCGCGCAGCCCCGGGGACGCCGAACGGGCGGTGGCGTCTGTGGCTCGAGCGATTCGGCCCCCCGCGGCTCCTGCCCCGCAGGGAACACCATCGGCGTGTCATCCCCCGAGACGATGAACGCCGCCCAGTTCTTGGGATGGGTGTGCTCCTCGCTGCGCAGCATTTCGAGCTGCACCGCCTGCATCGCCTCGCCTCGACCCATGCCCTCGGCCAGCTTGCGGTAGTAGGCCTCCATCGTCTTCTGCGTGGTCACGCCCGAGACCTCCCACAGGCTCATCACCATGGTTCGCGCTCCGGCCATGGCGAAGGCGCGCCTCAGGCCAGCCACGCCCTCGCTCATGAGCTCCTTGCCCTCGGCCTTCACCGCGGCGCCTAGCCCGGTCTCGCAGGCAGAGAGCACCACGAGCTGGGTGCCCCGCAGGTCCATCCCACTGACCTCATAGGCGGTGAGCTGGCCGTCGTCGCGCTCGCGGTCGACCTCGACTTGGTCGATGTCGGCGAGGGCCAGGCCCGAGCGGAACAGCGGGTTGTCGCGCTCGCTTCGGGCCTCACCGAAGAAGCCGTGAGTGGCCATGTGGAGGCCCACCGGACACTCGACCGTTTGGAAGCCAATCTCGCTGGCTTCGAGCGTTCCCCTCCACGATCCCGCCATCGCCCCGTTCTCTCGCTTCCCATCTTCGCAGATTCGTCCCTCGCGTCGCACCCTTTCGTGCTGCCCATTCGGGCAATCGCCTCCCACCCGCACACTCCGCCACTACCCTTGAGGCCCGTCGTCCCCCTTGGACCTGACGAAACCATCGTGGATCTCCGTAGAATTCCTAGGAACGAAGTTACCCATCGGGCCGGCGTCATTGGGCTGGTTCGCGCGCGAGTGGCGACATGCCTCGGTCGACCGTCGCCTCGGGGCACGGGAACGAGGCTGTGCTCGCTCCCGCGTCCCGCGGTCGATCCGATTGACCGTGAGGCCGCAGCCCGTACGCCGGGCCTCGATGACACCGTGGCTTCACTTCACTAGTAGCTCATCCACGCGATATTGTTCCCGTTCATCCAGTTCGACTCCGTGATCGTCGGCGAGTCCACCCACTGATTGAACGGCAACGACTGAGTCCGCTGAGACCCGAGGTAGTTGCGATCCTTGACATACATCACGCTGCAGTGCCACCCGTCGGTGCCCCAGTTCGCGATCTTGCCCTGCAGAAACTTGTCCTGGGTCGCCCCGGGGACGTAATTGCCCAAGTTCACCAGGTAATAGAAGATGCTCGTCGTGTTCTTCTGGAGATCGTCCACGCCGGAGTTGTTCAGGGAGAAGGTCTCGATGTACTGCTGGCCGCCGACGTTGGTCTGCCATGTCCCGGTGAACTCGATCGGAGCATTCGCGCTCGCACCCGAGATGTTCGAGGTAACTGCGTCGAGTCGGATGAGCTTCTGGCCCATTGCGGGCGCGATGTAGCCCATGGCACCAAGGAGCCCGACGGGGTCGTTCTCGGGCACGAGGTCGCCAATGGAGGTCTGGAACTCCAGGAATTCGGCTTGGACCTCCTCCTCCGTCGGCTCATGGTCGAAGACCGCGACGTGGAAGGGACGTAGGGCCTCGTCGTCGCCCAGGGACTCGTCGTCGTCCAGGGAGTCCTCGAGGAGGGCCATGTCATCGTCTACCGCTTCGCCGGTACAAGCCGAGAGAAGATTGGACAGGATCGTGATGCTCATCAGATAGTTGCGTGCGTTCATGCTTCCGTCTCCGCTGTTCGGCTGCTCGCCTTTGTTCATGCGAGGCAGTCGAGATTCTTGGACGTATTAGCCCAAAGGATCGCTTCGACCTGACATCCGCTGAGCTGGAAGCATCGCCGCGGAGCGTTCTCCAGCACCGCTGTTCTACGAGCTCGACAACGAGGGGATGATACTGGCTCGAGGCGGTCGATATCGGTGCGGAGCTGGATTTTCAACAGCTCGAGGTCAAGGAACAAGGGCAGGCGTCAGATCTCGGCCCTCGTCGAGCCTAAACCAGATCCATCTCGACCTGCACCCGCCCGCGCAGCCGCGCAACGCACCACCCCGCAGGAAGTTCGCGCCCGCGAGCACGCACAGCACCGCGTCGAGCCGATCATCGGACACCACGACCCGCGCCGCTTCGACCTTGAGGCGCATCTCCTCCCGCACGGCCTCCAGAACCCGCCGTCACTGCGTCACCGTGCCCTCCTTCTTCCCCTTGCACCCCGACGGATCGATGCCACGCGCCCCTGAGCAACGCTGCCCCAGCCCGAGCGCACCCGGCACGCCAGACATGCGAACGGCTTACGGCTCGAGATGAGCTCATCCGTGGATGGCTCGCAACGCCCCAGCCCATTCGCCCTGGTTCCTCGCACAACTCCTGAGCAAGCGCGGCCTCGTGCTCGGCGACGAGCTTCGCGTCCGCCTCGAGCGCTGCACCGACGAAGCCCAGATCCAGCGTTGGTTCGATCGCGCGCTCACGGCGACAACGATGGTCGCCGTCTTCGACCAGCCGTAGGCCGAGGAAGACCGCCGGCCGAAGGGGAGCTATTCCTCGCCATCGCGCCGCCGCAGCCCATCTTCGACCCCGAGTCGCGCCCTCTCGATCGGCTGCTAGCGAGGGCCAGCGTGCTTGCAAAGCGCGATCGGGCCTGCCATCCTTGAGGCAGGGTTCTCGATATGCGACGCCCGCTGACGACCGCCGATTTGCCCGAAGAGGCCGCGTGCTTCGTCGAGGTCCAGATCTCGGCCGGACGATTCGCCAGCGTGGAGGCCTTCATCGTCGCGGGGATGAACGCCATCAAGGAACACGATCGAGCGAAGCTCGCGGCGCTGCGCGCGGCCATCGATGAAGGGGATGCCAGTGGTCTCGCGGAGGAGGGCTCGTTCGCCCGGGTGCGCGCGCAGCTCGGCCTCGCCACGAGGTAGCAGTCGTAGGTGTGGCACAGTTTCGTCTCACGCTACGTGCCGAAGCCGATCTGCTGGAGATTGCCGACTACACGCTGTGCACGTGGGGCGAGGCGCAATGCGAACGCTACCTCGAGCAGCTCGAGCAATGTTGTCAGCGTCTCGCCGAGCAACAGGTCCTGGGCCGGCCGTGTGATGTGATACAGCCGGGCCTGCGGCGTCGTGACCAAGGCAAGCACGTCATCTTCTACCGACGTACCGGAGAAGACATCGTGGTCGTGCGAATCCTGCACGAGCGCATGCTGCCGGAGCTGCACATCGGCGAGGAATGAAGCCTCGACCGCCGACCCCGAGCCCCAGCTGCTCTACTCCTCCCCCTCCCGCCGCCGCAGCCCATCCCGAATGAACCGCAGCATATCATCGATCACCCCCGGCTCCGGCAGCTTCCCCTCCCACAGCACCCACCGCATCCCCACGAAATCCAAGATCCCCATCAACATGTAAACCAGCGCCTCCGGATCGAACCGCCGGATCTCCCCCTTGTCCATCGACTCCTCGAGCCCGCGACGATACCCCGCCGAGAGCTCCCTGTAGTACTCGCGAAACAGCGCCTCATCCACGAACTCCGCCTGCCGCACGATCCGATACAAGCTCTGATGCTCCTGCACGAATTGCAGAAACGTCAGCGCCCCCACCCGCTCGAGCTCGAACCTATCAGGATCCACCAGCGCATCCGTGGCCTTGCGGAGGCTCCTCCGCAGCTTGCCGTTGAGCTCCCACACCAACTCCACGAACACGGCTTTCTTGCTCGGGAAGTACACGTAGAACGTGCCCTGGGCCACGCCAGCGGCCCGCGTGATCTCGACGATCGACGCCCGCTCGTAGCCCATCTCCCCGAACACCGCCTCGGCGGCGTCGAGCAGCTTCTGGCGGGTCCGCTGGCCGCGGGCGGTGGCGGGCGGCTCGGGCTGGGCGGGGGGCGAGGACGACACGGGACTCAGCTCTTCTCGGGCACTGGGGCGGGCACTGGGACGGACGCGTCGGGCACTGGGACGGGCGCCGGAACGGGTGCTTCGGCGACCGCTGCGGACACTGGGGCGGACGGCCGCAGCGCCAGCGCGCCGAGGGTGAGCATGACGCTGCCGAGGATGGCCCAGCAAGCCGACACGGCCGGGTTCTCCACGCCCAAGAACAAGTGCAGCACGAGGTGCAGCCCCAGCCCCGTGCCCGCGGCCACGCCCATCAGCCGCGCCGAGATCGGCCCGCGCCAGAGCACCCCGCACACGATCGGCACGAACGACGCCGCCGCGAGCCCGTACACGCCCTTCTGCGCGAATAGGCCCACGAGCTTCGGCGGGTCGACGGCCAGCGCGAACGAGACCAACCCCACGCCCACCAGCACCCAGCGGGACAGGCGCAGGCCACCCGCGGAGTCCTGCGGGCGCAGCCGCAGGTAGAGATCATGGGTGACCATGGCCGAGAGCGCCACGAGGATCCCGTCGAGCGTGGACATGCCCGCGGCGAGCAAGGCCAAGAGCACCAGCGTGGACACCAGCTCGCCGCCGACGCCTGCGAACGTCTGGCTCACATAGCGCGCCACCACGGTGTCCTGGGCCTCGGGCGGCACCTCGAGCCCGGAGAGCCGCGCCCACACCCCCACGAACAGGCACAGGCCATACGTCGTGCCGATGAGGATCGTGGTGACGAGGAACCGGTTCACGTCGCGATCGCTGCGCAGATACAGCACCTTGGTGAGGATGTGCGGCTGCATCATCAGCGCGAACGTGATCACGAATGCGCTCACGAACACCGAGAACGCGCTGCCATAGAGGTTGCTGCTCGGATTCACCGGCGCGGCCCAGTCGGCCGAGATCGCCTGCATCGAGCTGTAGAGGCCCCCATCGAGCAGGTGCAGCCCGCTCGCGAACAGCAAGATCGCCACCGCGGCCATCATCACGCCCTGCACCGCGTTGGTGTACGCATGCGCATAGGTGCCGCCCATCAGCACGTAGCTGAACACCACCACCAGCACCGCCACCAGCGACCAGAAGTACGAGAGCCCGCAGAGCTGCTGCACCAGGATTGCGCAGCCCACCATGATGAGCACCACGAAGCTCACCGAGAGCAGATTCACCAGGGCGAAGAACAGCGCCAGCGCCGAGCTGCCGAAGCGCGCGCGGATCCAGTCGGGGATCGTGAGGCTGCCGTGAGCATCGCCCACCCGCCGAAACCCCTTGCTCACCGCGAACAGGCCAAACGCCACCCCAGCCTGCGCCGCCACCCCGTAGTGCAAGAGCGCCGAGAGCCCGTGGGTGTAGACGAAGCCCGGGTTGATCACGAACGTGGCCGTGGACGCGATCGACGACGCCATCACCACGCCCACCAGCACGGGACCCATGTCCTTGTTGCCCACCGAGAACCCGGCGAGCGTGGTGGTCTTCTTCATGCCGATCCACGACAACCAGTACACGACGCCCAGGTAGAGCGCGAGCAGGCCATACTTGGTGATCGCGACGGTGGTGGCCTCGCTCATGGATCGATGTCTCCCTCGGCGGCCGCTTCGGGGGCGATCGGTGGCTCCGGGCTCGGCTCGGTGATGACGCTCGGCCGGGCGCTCGGCGGGAGCTTGCGCCGTGGATCGGGCCCAGGAGGCTCCTCCGGGGCTTCCTCGACGATTTCCTCGACCACCTCCGGCTCTGGCTCCGGCTCCGGCTCCGGCACCGGCGGCAGCCGCCGCAGGAACTCCAGCACCGCGTCGTTCCACGCGTCCGCCTGCTCCATCTGCGCAAAGTGTCCCGCGCTCGGCAGGATCACCAGCTCACCCTTCGGCAGCCGCGGCACGGTCTTCTTGGCCAGCGCCTCGGTGCTCCCGCCGTGCAAGAACGGGTTGGGGATCAGCTGATCGTACTTGCCGAATACGACCAGCACGGGCACCTCCACCTCGGACAGGCGCGCGTACACGGGCTCGTCGAGCATGGCCCGCACCGAGCGCGACACGGCACGGCAGTACTGCGGAAAGTCGGCACCATCGATCACCGCCACCCGGTCGTCGGCCATGAAGCGCGCGCCTCTCGGCATGCGGTGGAAGTTCCCGACGTGCCGGGCATAGATCGCCTCGGGCGTGGCCTTGCACGTGAAATCATCGTTGACCGCGTCGGCCAGCCACTGCGCCTCGCCGTCCTCGAACGTCTCGAGCCCCGCGGGCGCGGCGAGCACCAGCGCGCGTGCCTTGCCGGGGTAGCGCAGCGCATGCGTGAGCGCGATCTGGCCGCCCATCGAATGACCCACGAGCACGGGCTGCCGCAGCTCCAGCTCCTCGATCACGCCCTGCACCACGGTGGCGAAGAACGCCATCGAGTACGGGTAGTCGTTGCGCTTGCTGCTCTTGCCGTAGCCGGGCAGATCGATCGCGATCACCCGATGATCACGGGCCAGCACGGCCACGTTCTCCTTCCACGCGGGCAGGTAGCTGCCCAGGCCATGGATGAGCACCAGCGGGTCGCCGCTTCCATGCTCGGTGTAGGCCACGCTCACGTTGCCCACGTTCACCGTGTGGGTACGCGCCACCGGCTCGGGATACGCGAGCTCCGCGAACGCCTTGCCGGTGGTGGGCCGGCAGGCGGGGAACAACAGCGCGAGGAGCGGGAGCAGCATGGCCAGCACGGCAGGTCGGAATGGCTCGAGTGGACGCGACATCATCGACCTCCTCAGATCATCAGCCAACGGAGGCTCAGGAAGGCCGTCCAGGGGTTGTCGGGCCGCGGCCCGGCCACGGGGTTCTGCGCGTCGAAGCCCTCGGGCGGCGCGACGATCTCGGGGCTCTCGAAGAACCCGCCGAGCGACAGCCACGCCGCGTGGGCCTCGAGCGCCACCAGCGGCCGGAACCTCCACGAGATCCGCCCGTTGAGCTCGGTGCCGATGAAATTGTCCCCGGCGATTGGCTTGATGTTGCTACGCGCCACCGCCCCGCCGAGCTTGAGCTCGAGCTTGCTCGGCACCACGTCCCAGCTCGCGTTGAGCGTGGCAGCGGAGACCCCGAAGCCCACATTCGAAGGGTCGGTGACCGCGGCATAGAACCGGTTGACCACGAACGCATGCGGCATGAGCAGATACGCGCCATGGCTGGTCATCAACGCCCCCGGGGCGCCCCAGGTGTTGCCGGTGATCACCCCGCCGTACTTGCCGTCGGTGATGCCGTTGGCGTCGCCCGAGGTGTACATGCCCTCGAGCGCGATCGCATCGCGCGGAGTCCGACCCCAGCGAAACGCCACCCGGGCGTTCGCAGCCACGCCCGCGACCTTCGCGAGCCGCCGGAACGTGTCGCGCTGCATCGGGTCTTCGGTAGCCACCTGCCCGAAGTTGCCCACCACGTAGGCCGAGGCACCGAGCCGCCCGGCCGTGAGCAGCGGGTTCCACGAGGCATCGGCCCCGGTCCACACGAAGTTGCTGCGGTAGCGCCCGGTGCCGTCGGGCAGCGGAAACCGATACGAGCCGGTGTAGTCGGGGAGCAGGCTCGCCGGCCCCTGGCCCAGCACGCTCACGCCACCGGCCCCCGACGAGGTATCCCGCAGCCAGCGAACGTGGCCGCCCACGTGCACGCCGTGGCCCACGTGGCGATCGGTGGCCAGCTCGAACAGCGAGACATCGTCATCCTTCTGGATCAGGTTCTCGTAGAGCTGGTAGGCCCCGAGCTTGAATTTCTGGCCCCACTGCGTGCCGTGGATGCTGATGCCCACCGCGTCCGAGCCCCAGAAGTTGAGCCGCGTGCCGGAGAGCGCCATCTGGTCGAACACCGTGCGGTACGGATCGAGCGCGGTGTCGTAGAGCCGCTGCAGGCCCACGTTCACCGACCAGCCCGGGAGCTTGGGCACGTCGAATTCGACGGCGAGGTTCTGGGTCTGGAGGTTGACCTGGTCGGCGGTGAACGCCGAGCCGAAGTTGCCGCCCACCGAGTTGTTGACGTCACCGTACGTCCAGTCGAGCTCGAACGAGGCCCGCAGCCGCGCGTGGCGGCTGAGGAGCTTCGGCTCGTAGACGAAGAACGGGATCATCCGCTGCTCGAGGAAGAACGCGCGGTCCTTGCTGGTGCTGGTGGTGTTGGGCCCGAACAGCCGCCCCACCACCTGGCCCTTGAAGAGGTCGTTCTGCGGCGACACATTGGTCACCTCGCCGCGCGTGAAGAAGTACCCGTAGAACGTCAGCTCGCGCTGCGGATGCCGGGTGCGGCCGAGCTCCTCGGGCGCCATGGGGGCGCCGGTGGGGCTCACCGGATCGGGGGCGGTGGGCGGAGGCTTGAACGCGAGCAGCGAGCCCAAGAGGAGCAGCGTCGAGGTGGCCATGGCGAGCACCGGGTCGTGGAGGAGAGCGGGCGCGACCTGCCGGCTCTGCCACCGGCACGGCCGCGCGCGAGGCCGCTAGCTACTGGCGGAGGAAGATCTGGATGTTGTCGGCACCGAACGCGCCGGCCCCGAAGTCGTCGTCGCAGGTGGGGGCCGGATAGCCGAGGTCGGGCTGGGTCTGGATCACCTCGTAGCGCATCATGGCGGGATCCATGCAGCCGTCGATCTCGTAGATGCCCTCGGCGGTGAGCGCAGAGGGAGCGGTCTGCTCGAGCACGATGCGATACTTGGTCTCGCTGCCGGGGCAGAGCTCCGCGGTCCACGTGCCGACCTGCTGGTACATCGCGCCGTCGCCGTCCTCGCTGTTGACCTCGTAGGTGATGTCTTCGAAGATCGCTTCCACGCTGACGAGGTTGGCCACCTGCACGAGCAGCGGCGCCACGTTCTCGCCCTCGCTGAGCCACGTGCCCACGAGCTCGACCTCCGGACACTCGCCCGTGGTGGTGGTGCCCGCGGTCGTGTCCTCGCCCATGGTGGTGTCGGTGGGCGGCTCGGCGGTCTCCGACATCGCCGAGTCACCGCTGTTGAACGTCTCGCCGTCGTCGGTGACGGGCTGGACGGTGGTGCCCGGCGGGGTGACGGTCTCTTCGGAGGGGGTGCCGGTGCTGCTGGTGTCGGCCACGGTCTCGGCCGCGGTCGTCGACTCGCCGCCGCCGTTGCAGCCGGCGATCGCCACGGCAAGGATCATCGTTCGTCGCATCATGGATCTCGTCCTCTCATGCGGGCCCGCTTGGGCTCGTACTGGTTTTTTGCAGTGCAACAATCAGGAGGGCCAGGAGGGCGCGCGAGCCCGCCTGCTGACCCGGGCGAGGCTGCGCGCCCTCGCGCCCGACCAACATGGTTGGTGGTTCAGGTATCAATATCTAGTCCGACGACCCCGGGGGTCGTCAAGGGAGAAATGCAGAATTCGTGGTCCGAGACCCTGATCCGTGGCGCGTGCTCACTCACGCGCACGGGCCAGCGCCGGGGTCACCCGCCACACCGACGCCCCCATCGCGAGCCCACCGCCGGTGGCACAGAACAGCACGTGGCCGCCGGGCGGCGGGACCTTTCCATTGTGCAGCGCGTCATCGAAGGCCACCGGAATGCAGGCCGAGCCGAGGTATCCCCACTGCTCCATCACCATGTGCGTGCGCGTCATGGGCAGGCCGAGCACGTCCATCACCTGCTCGATGGTCCGCGCGTTGAGCTGGGTGAACACCAGGAGATCCACGGCCGAGAGCGGCACGCCGGCGCGCTCGAGCACGGTGTGGATGAGCGGCGGCCACTGCTCGCTGTTGAAGGTGGCGGGGAACCGCTGCACGAACTCGACGTGCGGCTTGCCTTCGGCCGCCACGCGCTCGGGGGTGGCAGGGCGGTGGGCTCCGCCGGTGTAGATCCCGAGCGCGCCGTGGTAGCGACCGTCGGCGCGCAGCCTTCCGGCGAGGAACCCGGGCTCGTCGCCGGCCCCGAGCAGCACCGCGCCGGCCCCATCGGCGAACAGCGTGGCGGTCTTCTTGTCGTCCCAGTCGAGGAAGCGGGTCATCGCATAGCCGCCGCACACCAGCACGTGGCGGAGATCGGGCTCGGTGGCGAGGTAGCGCGCGGCGAGATCCAGCGCGGTCACGAAGCCCGCGCACGCGGCGTTGACGTCGAACGTGCCGGCCCCGAGCGCGCCGAGCTTGGCCTGCACCACCGAGGCGGTGGCAGGGCTCAGGTAGTCGGGCGTGTCGGTGGCCACGATCACGAGGTCGAGCTCCTCGGGCGTGCGACCGGCCCGCTCGAGCGCCTGGCGGGCCGCGGCGACCACGAGGTCCGAGGTGGTCTGGTCGTCGGCGATCACGTGGCGAGCGGCGATGCCCACGTTGTCCTGCAGCCACTGCGACACGGGCTTGTCGAAGCGCGCGTCGAGCTCGGCGTTGGTGATGCGACGCTCGGGAATGCAGCGACCGGTGGAGAGGATCTGGGCGTGACGCGGACGGTTCATGGCTCGGGTTCGGGCTCGGGCTCGGGTTCGGGCTCGGGTTCGTGCTCGGGCTCGCCCCAGCGCTCGTGCTCGGCCCAGAAGGCCGAGAGCTGCGGCCAGAGGCCGGTGGCGGCCTTGCGGGACACCACCGCGCCCACGTGGCCGCCGCGCAGCCGGATCGAGCGCGTGTGTGGGGTGCCGACGAGGTCGAGCAGCACACGGCCGCTCTGCTCGGGCACGATGTGATCGCCCTCGAACGTGACGGCGAGGGTGGGGCAGTCGATGCGCTGGAGCCGGACGGGGCGGCCCGAGAGCGTGAAGCGGCCGGTGACCAGCGCGTTGTCGCGGTAGAGCTCCTCGATGTAGCGGCGATAGCACGCGCCGGGGAACGACACGTTGTCGTTGCCCCACCGCTCGACCGCGAAGAACCCATCGAGGAACTCGTCGTCCCACGCGCGCTCGCAGAGGCTCACCGCCTTGACGAGCGGCAGCGTGGGGCGGAGCAGCTGGAACGCGGCCTGCATCAGCGGCCACGGCACGTTGCCGGTGGCCTCGACGAGCGCGCCCACGTCGAACGAGCGCGTGCGCACCCAGTCGCGCATGATGCCGGCCTCGTCGAAGTCGATGGGCGCCGCGAGGGCCACGAGCGAGGCGAGGCGCTCGGGGTGCGCGGCGGCGTGGATCGCCGCCAGCGTGCCGCCGAGGCAGTAGCCCATGAGGTGCACGCGCTCGGTGTCCGCCGTGCGTGCGGCCCGGCGGATCGCCCGGCCGATGTAGCGATCGCAGATCTCGTCGAAGCCGAGGAAGCGATCCTCGGCCGCGGGCGTGCCCCAGTCGATGACGTAGACGTCGTGCCCGCGCGCGACCATGGCCTCGACGAAGCTCTTGCCCGGAGTCAGGTCGAGCACGTAGTGGCGGTTGATGAGCGACGGGACGATCACGACCGGCGTGCGGAAGCGAGGGCCGCCGGGGCGCGGGCGATAGCGCAAGAGCGTCCACTTGTTCTCGGCGTGCACCACGTCGGCGGGCGTCTGGCCCACGGGGGGCGGCCGGCGTCGCAACAGGCGTGCGAGGCCGAGCAGGCCCGCGAGGCCGGTGGGCTCGTTCGCCGCGGGCTCGTGGGGCACGCGGGCCATCATGCGTAGAGCGCCTCGAGCTCGTCGCGGAAGTCCTCGTAGATCTTCTGGCGGCGGAGCTTGAGGGTGGAGGTGAGGTGGCCGTGCTCGACGGTGAGCGGGCGCGTCATCACGGCGAAGCGCTTGATCTGCTCGAAGCCCGCGAGCTCGGCGTTGGCCTCGTCGACGGCGGCCTGGACGAGCGCCAGCGTGGCGGCCGGATGCTCGCTCGCTGGCACGCCGCGCGCGTCGAGGGCCTGCCGCAGCGCCTCGGGCTCGGGCCAGATCCCCGCCACGATGTACTTCTTGCCGTCGCCGTAGGCGACCACGTGCTGCACCCACGGGTGGCCCGAGAACCGCAGCTCGATGTTGGCGGGCGGCACGTTCTTGCCGCCGGCGGTGACGAGGATCTCCTTCTTGCGCCCGGTGATCTGCAGGAAGCCGTCGTCGGTGAGGCGGCCGAGGTCGCCGGTGCGAAACCAGCCGTCGGAGGTGAACGCGGCCGCGGTGGCCTCGGGGTCCTTGAAGTAGCCCGCGAACACGTTCGGGCCCCTGGCCTGGATCTCGCCGTCGTCGGCGATGCGAAGCTCCACCGACGACAGGGGCCTCCCCACGGTGTCGAAGCGAAACGCATCGGGGCGGTTGAGCGTGAGCGTGGGCGAGCACTCGGTGAGGCCGTAGCCCTCGATGACGAGCAGGCCGCTCGCCCAGAACAGCTCCTTGACCTCGCGCGGCAGCCCGGCGCCGCCCGAGAGGCAGAACCGCAGGCGGCCGCCGGTAGCAGCCCGCAGCGCTCGGCCGCGCGCCTCGCCCTCGGGCACCGCGAGCGCCTTGCCGGCGAGCTTCTCCCAGTAGGCGGGCACGCTCATGAACACGTGCGGTCGCACGCGGGGCATCAGCTCGAGCGCCGCCTTGGGGTCGCAGAGGTAGCTCGTGAACCCGAGGTAGTTGCCCGCCTGCGCCTCGCCGAACCCGAAGATGTGGCTCATCGGCAGCCACAAGAGATCGACCGCGTCGTCGTCGATGAGCGGCGCGTTGGAGCGCAGCCAGTCGACCCAGTTGTAGGCGATGTTGGCGTGGGTGAGCGGCACGCCCTTGGGCCGGCCGGTGGTGCCGCTGGTGTAGAGCATCTGCGCGGTGTGGCGGAGCTCCACTTGATCGAGGATCATGCCGAAGCGGTGAGGCTCGGCGTCGGCGAGCGCACGGCCGCGCTGTCGCAGCGCGGGCCAGCCCACGATGCCGCGGTCGAGCAGGTCGGTATCCGGCATGAGCGTGCCGCAGGCGTGCAGGGCCTCGAGCGCGGCGGCCGGCGGGGCATCGTCCATGATCACGACCGTGTGCAGCGCGGGCGAGGCGGCCCATAGCGTCAACGCGCGCTCGAGCAAGTCGGCCCCGGCCACGAACAGGATCGTGGCGTCGCTGTGGCTCATGATGTACGCGGCCTGGTCGGTGGTCGACGCGGGGTAGATCGGCACCATCACCCCGCCGGCAGCCTGGATCCCGAGCGCGGCCGACATCCACTCGACGCAGTTGTGGGCGAAGATCGCCGCGCGCTCGCCGGGGACGAGGCCGCGGTCGCGACAGAAGAGCGCGACGTCCTCGATCTCGCGGGCGTGCTCGCGCCAGGTGATCGCACGCCAGCCGTCGCCGTTCTGGACCATGTAGCGCGGCCGATCGGCGCGCTCGTGCAGGTGGTCGAACACGGGGCGCGGCCCCGGCCGCGGCTCGAGGTAGGGCGTGGCATCCATGGCGCTACGCCGCCCTTCCGCGCCCGCCCGGTCGCTCCGGCGCGCTCGGGTGCCGGGCCGCGCGGCGCTCGGCGTCCTCGAGGCGCTCCTCGAGATCGATCATACGGCTCTGCAGCTGCTGGAGCAGGTGCAGCGTGCGCTCTTGATCACGCCGGTTGGGGAGACCCAGCGCGCCCCACAAGCCCGCCGTCGCCTGGTCGCTGCTGGCCTTGAGCTTCATCATGGCGGTGAGCCACGCGGCGCCGGGCTCGAGCACGGCCGGGCTTCGCAGCACCTTCTCGAGGTACTCGGAGGTGGCGCCCTCCCAGGCATCGAACATCTGCTTCCAGAGCTTCCAGGCGGACATGGCGGGCCTCCGCTCGCGATTATTGCAGTGCAGCAATCGCAGCGCGAAGCTACTGCGGCCCTCCTGGCCCGTCAAGGAAGAAATTCGCGGGACGTCGCACGACTCGCGGGCCCCGGACGGGGTATGGTGCTGCGGCGCAGCGACCTTCGTTCTGCTCGCGCTCGGCCGCCTTCCATGATCGTCAAGAAGTACAGCAACCGCCGGCTCTACGACACCGAGGACAGCCGCTACATCACGCTCGACGAGCTCGCGCAGAAGGTTCGTCGCGGCTCCGACGTGCGGGTGGTGGATGCCAAGACCGGCGACGATCTCACGCAGGCGACGCTCACCCAGATCATCCTCGAGAGCGACGCGGCGCGGCTCTTGCCCGTGTCGCTGCTCACCCAGCTCGTGCGCATGCAGGACGACGCGCTCGCGGAGTTCTTCGGGCGCTACGTCTCGGCCGCGCTCGAGCTCTACAACCAAACGCGCAGCGGGGTGCAGCAGGTCACGCCGTACTTTCCGTTCGCCCAGATGCCGCTGCAGGCGGCCGACGCGTTCTTCCGCATGTTCTCGGGCGGGCCGCCGCCTCGCCCGGCTCCGCCACCGCCGCGCGAGCCCGAGCCCGAGCCCGCACCGCCACGCGACGACGTGGCGGACCTCCGGCGCGAGCTCGAGGAGCTCAAGCGGGCGATCCGCCACGTGGGGACGGCCAAGCGCGGGTCCGACGACGACTAGCCGCGCGGTCCGGCGCATTTTTGTGCAATGCACAAAAGCAGCCTTGACATCGCCCGTCCCCGCCCTTAGCTTGCGGCCCAGAACCGCCGGGAAGCGCATCTTCTCGGCTCTGGGAGTCACTGTCATGTTCGAGACCGTCATTTCGCAGTCGCAGCAATTCCTGATGGGTTGGGGCAAGCTCTGGCAGCAGCAGCTCGAGCGGCTCGACGCTGCCTCGCAGGAGGCGGCCCGGCTGCAAGCAGAGGGGGCGGCCCGCACGGGCGAGGCGATCGACGAGCTGGCCACGCTCGGCAAGGCCTCGCTCGACTACGCCAACCGCCTGAGCGCCGAGTGGCGCCGCGCGGGGCTCGAGGCATGGCGCCGCAGCGCCGAGACGATCACGCCGACCGCGACGGAGGGGTGACGCCCGCTCGACGCCGCGGCTCGTGTACCCTGGCGCTGGATTCGACGAGGCACACCATGGAGCTCCGCGACCTCAAGATCATCGTGACGGGCGCAGCCCGAGGCATGGGCGCCCACTTCGTGGGCGAGCTGGTGAAGGCCGGCGCCACCGTGGCGGCGGCCGACGTGGACGAAGCGGCGCTCGCCGAGCTACCCGCGGGAGTCCACCGGCAGCGGCTCGACGTGAGCGACGCGGCGGCGTGCGAGGCGTTCGTGGCGTGGGCCGCCGAGCAGATGGGCGGACTCAATGGCCTCATCAACAACGCGGGCATCATCCGCGACGGCCTCTTGGTCAAGCAGGACCGCGAGACCGGCAAGATCTCCACGCTGTCCGATGCCGACTGGCGCGCCGTGCTGGGCGTCAACCTCGACGGCCCGATGTTCATGACCCGCGCGCTGGCGGCTCGCATGGCCGCCAGCGGCACGCGCCCCGGCGTGATCGTGAACATGTCGAGCATCGCGCGGCACGGCAACCGCGGGCAGAGCAACTACGTGGCCACCAAGGCGGCGATCGCCGCGATGACCGTCACGTGGGCGCGGGAGCTCGCGCGCTTCGGCATTCGCGTGGGCGCGGTGGCCCCGGGGATGGTGCAGACGCCGATGACCGCGGGCATGAACCAGAAGGCGCTCGACGCGTTCGTGACCCAGATCCCGGTCGGCCGCATCGGCATGCCGCACGACATCTGGCTCGCGGTGAAGTTCGTGATCGAGTGCGAGTACTTCACCTCGCGCACGATCGACGTCGACGGCGGCATCGGGTTCTGATCACTGCAGCGCCGGTGGTGGTGCGAGCCGCGGCCGCGGCCAGCAAGGTCGCGGCCGCGCGGCGGTCATGCAGGTGAGGGGCGCTCGCGCCGAGACCGGCCGCGGCTCCGCGGTGGACGGCTCGCGTCGCGAGTCATCCACCACGTGCTCGGGCGCTACGCCCTCGACGATGACTAGCCGCGTGCGCGCCACGACAGCCACCTCGCCATGAAGGCTCGCAGGTCCTCGGCACCCATCATCCGCAGCTTTCCGAGGCCGCCCTGGCTGGTCTGCGGCCGACCTCCGCGAGCGCCGGGATCGACTCGCTCCCAGCGGACCCACACGACGGTCTCCTGGCGCTCGACGAACACGCGCAGCTCGTGGCCCTTGCGGACGCGCAGCCACACGCCCTGGGCGGGCCACACCTCGACCGAGAGGCCGGCGGCACGACCTTCGGGCGTGGTCGCGAGCTCGAGGGCCACGCGGCCCGCCACGTCGCGGATGAAGTCGTTGGCCGCCTGCTGCTCGGCACGTCGCTCCGGGGCTCGGCCATTGGTCTGGGGCTCGGGGGTCATGGAAGCGTTCTCCACGGCGTCGTCGTCGTCGTCGTCGTCACGACCGCCGTCGGGGCATGGGGGGCATACTGAACATTTAAACAGTGCCGATCAAGCGGTTCATGAAGTAGCCGCAGCCGATGCGCAGCCGACCAACGCCTGAGATTGGTCGCGCGAAATCGAGCGGTCTTGCGCGCGCGGGAGCCCCATTGCTCGCCGCGGACGCAAGCGGTGGTGACGAGCACCTGCCGATGAAGACGGCGGGTCGGCCTCGTTGTTTGCCATGGTACGCCCTGGCTGCTGACACTCGACGTCAGCAGCGACCGCGTCGACGAATCGTCGACCGGTGAGCGTGGCAGCATACCGCGAGCACGCCGGTCCGAGAAGCAACTGAGGTCGACACCACACCATCGGCGAGGCACGTGGACGCGGCACGATGGCCGGTCGATTCCATGTGCGATCTACGCCGATCGACGGCTTCGCTGGCGGCCCAGGGGCTCGGCGAGGCTCGTGCTCACCAGCGGTAGAAGCCCTCGCCGCTCTTCTTGCCGAGCTTGCCCTCGGCCACCATGCGACGCAGCAGCGCAGGCGGCTCGAAGTGCGTCCCCATGGGCAATGATGTGCTGAGGTACTCGGCGATGTGCAAGCGTACGTCGAGACCCACGAGGTCGGTCAGGCGCAGCGGGCCCATCGGGAAGCCGTAGCCGAGCGTCATCGCCTTGTCGATGTCCTCGGGGCTGCCCACGCCCTGCTCGACCATGCGGATCGCCTCGAGGCCGATCACCAGGCCCAGGCGGCTGGTCGCGAACCCGGGGAAGTCCTTGATGGTGATCGTCTCCTTGCCGAGCGCCTCGCCGAACGCTCGCGTGCGCCCGAGCGTGGCCTCGGAGGTCTGCGGCGCCACGATGATCTCGAGCAGCTTCATGATGTGCACCGGGTTGAAGAAGTGCGTGCCGATCACGCGCTCGGGCCCCGGCAGCGCCGCGGCGAGGGCCTCGACCGAGAGCGAGCTGGTGTTGGTGGCCAGGATCGCGTCGCTGCCCACGTGGGCGGCCACGCGGCCGAATAGCTCCTGCTTGAGCTCGAGCTTCTCGGGCACGGCCTCGATGACGATGTCGGCGCCCGCGACCGCCCGCGGAAGCTCGCTGTCGCCGCGGAGGGCGGCCAGGGTCGCGTCGTGCTGCGCCTGTGTCAGCTTTCCGCGGGCCACGCCCTGCTCGAGGTTGCTGCGCACGCGGGCGAGCCCACGCTCGACCAGCTCGGTGGTCACGTCGTAGAGGCGCGTGTCGAGGCCGGCGGCGGCGGCCACCTGTGCGATGCCGTGGCCCATGGTCCCGGCACCGAGCACCGCCACGGTCCGGATGGGGGAGGGCGTGGGAGGGATCTGCGTCGCCATGGTGCGCGTTATGCCACTGTTTTCCGGGCCCCGCAGGGGTCGGAGGCGGGCTTCGGACGCCGACGGCGTCCGATGTTCGAAGGCCCGCCAAAAAAACATACCCTACGGCCGGTGCTGGTCCCCACCTCCCGGAGCGCGCGGTGATCCAGGCGAGCCGATTGCCGATCGTCCTCTGCTGCGCCGAGGAGTCCGAGGTCGGGCTGGTGGCGGTCGTCGATGCGCTGCATCGCGAGGGCCACGCGCCCGAGGTGGTGCCGGGCGTGGAGACCGATGCGAACCTGATGACGGCCGCGACCGATCGCGTGCGGGGGCCGGCGCTGTTCGTGCTGTGCCAGAGCGACGACCTCGACCGGTTCCAGGTGCGGCGGCTCGAGGGGCTGTTCTCGGCCCGCAAGGGGCCTGCCCATCGCATGATCACCGTGGAGGTGGCGCGGCGCAGCACGGCCGCGGTCGTGTCGGAGGTGCGGGCCGCGGCACGCGACGTGAGCCGCGGCATGGGGGGAGCAGGCCGCGACGAGGACGACGGCAGCTACATGCGCGACGTGGTGACGCCGACCTCGGTCGCGGCGGTGCCCGGCGCCAGCGTTCCCGAGCGCGGCTCGGTCGCGCGCGGCCGCGGGGCACCAAGGGCGACAGGTGCTTCGTCGGCGATCGTCCAGGCGCCCGAGGGCATCAGCGACGAGGCGCTGGGGCTCGGGGGCGGCGGCTCCGACGAGTCCGACACGGAGGTGGTCGATCCGCGCGAGCTCGGCCGGCCGCCGCTGCGCGAGCCCGACGTCCAGCTCTCGACCGATCCGGCCGCTCGCGCGGCGCTCGAGGCCGCGGGCTGGCAGAGCGAGGCCGGGCCCGGCGACGGTGTTCCGCTCGCGGTGCCCGAGGACTTCCCCGTGGTCGGCGAGTCGAGCCCGGACGTGGAGGTCCGGGCGCCGCGGCGCCCGGGCTGGGATCAGAGCGGGCCGATCGACGTGGAGCGCGTGGTCCGGCGGACCAAGGCCGATCCGCGCGCCGAGTCCGACGATCGGCCGCTGCCGTCCGCGAGCTCGCCCATCGAGGTCGGTCGGCCCGCGGCGGCTCCGCCCCCGGTCGTCGAGGAGGCGCCGCGCGAGCGCAGGGGAGCGCGCCTGCTGCTGCTGCTCTTGGCCGGCGCGGGCATGGGGGCCGTGGTCACGATGGCGGTGCTGCATGCGACGGCGCCGCTCCGCGCCGGTCCGAGCGACGTGCACGAGCGCGGGGTGCCAGCCGGAGACACGGCTCCGCCGGTCGGCGACTCGACTCCGCCCACGAAGGTGGTCCCACCCGTCGAGCCCACGCCGGCGCCGGCGGCCTCGACCGGCGAGCGGGCGGATGTCGGGTCGAGCGGTCCGGCCGAGGATGCGGGCACGGGCGGCGGGTCGGGAGACGCGGGCACGGGCGGCGAGCCCGAGGCGGCCACGCGCGGGGATGCGAGCACCGGTGCCGAGGCGAGCGGCTCCGCGGGCACGAGCGACGGGGCCGACACGGAGGGTGGTGCGGCGGCGGTCGAGCCCGACGGCGACACCGCGGGCACCAAGCTCGTACCGCCACCCCCCGTGAAGGCCTTCGGCGCCGAAGGCGACGAGCCCAAGGGGCCGCCAGGGAAGGATCCGGGTGCTGCGGGGGGCGACGACGCGCTCGCGGCCGCGATCGCCGAGGGCCGGGTGAAGGAGCTCGGTGCGCTGCTGGTGCTCAACACCGGCCCGAGCACCGTGACGTGGGACGACGCTGCGGCACGGTGTAGCCGCCGCAAGGTCGCCGGGCTCGGCAATTGGCGGCTACCGACCAAGGGTCAGCTCGGCGAGCTGCGCCGGGCCAAGCTCCTGGCTCCCGGTAGCTACTGGTCGCGCGCGACCGTGGGCGACGACGAGGCATTCGTGGTGGACGCCGGCTCGGGTCAGGCCTCGCAGTGGCTCAAGATGGAGCCGAACGGCCGCGTGGTCTGCGTACGCGCCAAGCCCAAGGATCCGTAGGTAGGCCGTGGGTCACCACAGGCGCTCGAGCGTTGCGTCCTCGTAGTAGTGGGCGAGGATCTCCTCCACCGACTTGCCGCCGCGGGCCATGCCCATGGCGCCGTGCTGGCACAGGCCCACGCCGTGGCCATGGCCGCCGCCGAGCAGCTGGAAGCGACCGTGGCGATCGCGCTCGGGCTCGATGAGGAACATCGAGCTCTTGAGGCCGCCGAGCGCTCGCCGGATCCGCAGCTCGCCCCGCAGCACGACGGTGTCGTGCTTGCCGCGCAGGCGCAGCGAGATGGCCCGCCCGCTGCGGCCGCGCGCCAGCACCTCCATCGCCTCGATGGGCCCGAGCGCGGCGGGTACGCCCTCGCGGCCGGCCACCTCGGCCGGGTCGACGCCGACCTGCCAGCGGTAGCCCGCGCGGCCGGCCTCGTCGTCGGGCAGGCTGTAGCTCTTGGGAGTGGCGCGCAGCCACGCCGAGAGGTCGCCTTCGCGCAGGCGCTCGGCCATGCGCGCGGGCAAGAGCGGGTCGGGACGCCCGCGAAGCTGGGGGTCGGGCGGGCTCGGCCAGACCACATCGTTGTCCTCGCCGTGTCCGCCGGAGTTGGCCGAGTACACGGTGTCGACGAGGTGCGTGCCGCCCGGGCGCATGAGCACGCGACCCGCGGTCTCGCGCACCGCCTTGGTGGTGCGCGGGTGCTCGTGCCCCTTGCCGGCGTAGACCTGGCAGTGCTGATCGGCGCACAGGAGGAACGGGTCGTCGAGGTGGCGCGTGCCCACCTTGCTGACGAGCTGCCCGCGCGCGGCCACGGCCTGCGCCTGCAGGGCGTGGGGAGGGGCGCTCGCGTAGATCTCGGCGGGCACGAGCCCCGCGAGGAGATCGGTCTCGCTCACGAGGTTGGCGACCGCGAGCGTGCCGTGGCGATCGACCGCAGCGTAGACGCTGCCCCAGTACTGCCGGTCGGCGCGGGCCTCGGGGCCCGTGGGCACGTCGTGGACGGTGATGGGGCCCTCGCCCCGCGGTGACAGCCACGACACGCCATCGGCGTGGACGATCGTGCCGCGCTCGAGATCCTCGAGCACCATGCGTCCGTGCCCGCGGCTGTGCACCAGCGGGTGCAGCTTGCCGAGCGCCTGGTGCTTGCGCACGAGCTCGGTGGCCTCGCGCTCGGCGACGGCCTCACTGGTGAAGTCGCCGGTGGTGAGCAGGATCTGCCGGGTGTCGAGCACCTTGCCCTCCACGCCGAACACGGTGCCGACCTCGTGCTCGGCGGGGTCGAGGCCAAGGGCCCGCCAGCGCTCGGCGGCGCGGCCGAGCGCGCGCGCGTCGTCGGCCGGCAGGCTCTGGAGCACGATCGTGTAGCGCTGCTTGGCGGGCGTGCCCTCGTGCAGGCGCACGAGCACGCGCGGGCCGGCCTCGATGCGCGTGCCACCGTCGCCCGACGGCAGCAGGTCGAGCCCCTCGGGGGCGCTCAGCCGGACCTCTCGCTGACCCTGGAGCAGGCCCACGGTGATCTGCGGCTCGCCCCGGCGGTTGAAGTGGAACTGGTTACTATAGAGCAGGTCGATGCGGTCCGAGAGGCTGAGGTCGGACGCGCCCACCCAGCGCGGGGCCCACAGCTCCGTCACGGCGACCGCCATGCCGGCCGCGAATCCCTCGAGCAAGCGTCGACGCGTGAGGGCGAGGGACGGGGCACGGGCCATGCCGCCATATCGCCCGGAACGCCCGGATTCCCCAAGTTTCCCGCGGACGCGGCCCTAGCGGGGCGGGTCGGCGGGGCGCACCGGCCCGCGCAGCGCGAGCCGGGGTCGCTGCCGGGTGATGTACGCGAGGTTCTGCAGGTTGACGACGAAGTGTGCCGCCACCGCGGCGCCGAGGTTGCCGGTGGCGAGCGTGAGCAGCCCGAGCGCGAGGCCCATCACCAGCGCGCTGGCGGTCCATGGCCACAGCACCGCGCGCGGGGGGATGTGCAGCAGGGCGAACACCACCGAGCTGATCCACAGGCCCCACGCATCGAGCATGGCGCCGCGGAACAGCACCTCCTCGCCGAGGGCCGAGGCCGCGGCCAGCAGCACCAGCTCGCCGTCGGAGGGGCGGCCGAAGATCGACGAGAACTCGAGGTGCAGCTCGCCGAGCCACTGCATGCGCCCTTGCAGCACCCGGAACGCCTGCACGGTGAAGAGGCCCGCCACCACCCCGATCACCGGGGTCCACAGCAGCGTCAGCAGGTCCTGCTCGGGCCACAGCCGCCACACATCGTTGGTGTCTTGCGAGACGCCGTGCCAGAAGAACCCGAACAGCAGCACCCCGCCATAGAAGGTGGCGACCGTCCGCGCCCGCGCCGGCTCCGGGCGAGGCGTCCTGGGCTGCTCGGCCCGCATCGGGGGAGCATACCCGACCAAGGCCCGCGTGCCGTAGGCGGGAAGCCCGTACACCGGGCCGGATCTCCTGGGCCCAAAAACGAGAACGCGAGCCACTTGGGCTCGCGTTCTTGGTGCGAAGGGGGGGACTCGAACCCCCACAGGTTGCCCCGCCAGATCCTTAGTCTGGTGCGTCTACCAATTCCGCCACCTTCGCGGGGGAGGGGAGAGCTAACACGCTCCGCAGCATGGCACAAGCCCCACGTGAGGTCGTGACGCATATTGCGCAATGCGCGCGGGCTAGCCCCGGGGCTCGAGCGTCTCGCCCACCTGGTGCAGCTTGAGCAGGTTCACCGAGGCCCCGGCGCGCAACGGGTGCGCGAAGCTGATGACGATCCGATCGCCGCGCTCGAGGAACCCGCGCTGCACGATCGCATGGTCGAGGTCGATGAAGATCGCGTCCTCGTTGCTCGACGGGGAGAACAGCACCGGCGTCACGCCCCAGTAGAGCGCGAGCGCCTGGTACGTGTCGGGGTTGGAGGTGAACGCATAGATCGGCACGCGCGGCCGATACTCCGACACCAGCCGCGCGATGCCGCCGGTGCCGGTGTACGTGACGATCGCCTTGGTGCCGGTCCAGCTGCGGGCCGCGCTCACGCACGCGCGCGCGATCGCGTTGGTGGTGTGGCCGAGCGCGAGGTCGTCTTGCCCGCGGTTCCACGCCCGCGGGGCCCGCTCCGTGGATCGGATGATCTTGTCCATCGCCTCCACCGCGCGCACCGGGTTGACGCCCGTGGCCGTCTCGCCCGAGAGCATCACCGTGTCGCTGCCGTCGAGCACCGCGTTGGCCACGTCGGATGCCTCGGCGCGGGTGGGCCGCGCGTTGCGGATCATCGAGTCGAGCATCTGCGTGGCGGTGATGACGAGCTTGCCGCGGCTGTTGGCGGTGTCGATGGCTCGCTTCTGGAGGATGGGCACGGTCTCGGGCCCCATCTCCACCCCGAGGTCGCCGCGCGCCACCATGATGCCGTCGGACACCTCGACGATGGCGGCGAGGTTGTCGATGGCCTGCGGCTTCTCGATCTTGGCGACGATCGGCACCACGCGGCCGTGGCGGCGCATTTGCTCGCGGCAGTGCTCCACGTCCTCGGGTCGGCGCACGAACGACAGCGCCACCATGTCGACCCCGAGCGCGAGCCCGAACACGAGGTCCTCCTCGTCCTTCTCGGTCATCGCGGGGATCTGCAGCCGTACGCCGGGGAGGTTGATGCCCTTGCGCGAGGTGAGCTTGCCGCCCTGATCCACGGTGGTGACGACGCGGCTGCCCTCGGTGCGCTGCGTGACCAGCTCGAGGTGACCGTCGTCGAGCAGGATGCGATCGCCGGGCCGCACGTCCTTTACGATTTGAGTGTAGTTGGTGGTGACTCGAAAGCCGCCGTCGATCGGGGTGGCGGTCGCGTCGGGATCCACGTCGACCTCCACGGTCTGCCCGGGCCGCAGCTCGAAGCCTTCGCCCGGGATCACGCCCACGCGGATCTTCGGGCCCTGGAGATCCGCCAGGATCGCGATCGCGACCCCACGGCGGCTCGCCTCCTGGCGAACCATCTTGTAGACGCGGTTGTGATCCTCGTGCTCGCCGTGCGAGAGGTTCAGCCGCACCGCGTTCATGCCGGCGTCGATGAGGGCGCCGATGACTGCCGGGGTGTTGCTGGCCGGGCCGAGCGTGCAGAGGATCTTGCAGTGCCGCGGCGTGGAGGCTGCGCTTGCCATGGGGCGAAGCATGGCGTCATCGGGTGTAGACCGGGAACCCCCCGGCGCCGGGCTCGTGCTCGGCCGCCCAGGGCCCATTGCTCGGGAGCCAGCCGGGATCGGCCGGTGTGCGTAGGCTCGCGTGCGAGGCGTTGCACGGCGCATGACCGCCGAGCGACGGCCCCCGGCGCACGCGGGGCCCGTGGTGCGGCACGGTGCCGCCGGGTTTGACACCGCTATGACACATCCGGATGATCGAAGGACGTGGGTGGTGGAGTCGCGGGCCCCGGCACCGGGGTGGAAGGGATCCGAACGTGAGGCGGACAGCGTGGAGGACGGGCGCGATACTCGGGGCGTGCGTGCTCCTTTCAGGGGGTTGTGCCAAGGGCCCAGACCTGACCGGCGACGACGACCCCGCGTCGACCACCGTGGAGGGTGAGACCACCGAGGCCGCAGAGGGCCCCGGCGCGAGCACCAGCGCGAGCACCAGCGTCGCGAGCACCGGCATGGGCAGCACCAGCGACGGCGACGACGCCATGGGCTCGTCCTCGGGGCCGCCGATCTACTTCGACGTGGGCACGCTGCCCGATGGCGGTGGTAACGGGTGCGGCGCCCCGCCGTCGGTGGTGTGCGACGACATGGACGACGACCCGTGGCACGCGATCGGGCTCAACTGCCCGGGCGGCCCCCAGGTGGAAGAGACCCTCACCCTCACCGGGCCGGAGCAGCTCTACGTGCACGAGGGCAACCTCGGCACGTTCGCACCGCCGCCGTTCCCCCCGCGCGAGGGCGACAAGTTCGTGGTGCTCTCGAGCGGCAATGCGCAAGACCTGACCGTGGCGGGCTTGTTCGCCTCGACCGGCATCGGCTTCTTCGAGACGCCCCTCCCGCCGCCGATCCAGACCAACGTGGTCTCGGCCACCGAGGATTGCTACGACAATCCGGGCCTGGTGGGCACCGGCGACTGCTCCAACACGATCCAGGAGCAGTTCGACCAGGGGTTCGGCGCGTTCGACTACGCGGAGATGCGCATCGAGGCGACGGTGCCGGTGGGCACCCCCGGGCTCTCGTACGACTTTGCGATGTTCTCCACCGAGTACCCGGATTTCTATCAGTCGAGCTTCAACGACATGTACATCGCGTGGCTCGAGTCGGAGCAGTGGACGGGCAACATCTCGTTCGACGACATGGGTCACCCGATCTCGCTCAACGCGGGCTTCCTCGACTACAAGGACGCCCCCAACCCCTTCGATTGCCCCGCGCCGTGCGTGGCGCCCGAGCTGGCGGGCACGGCCATGCAGGGGCATGCTGGCACTCGCTGGCTCACCACTACGGCGGGCGTGACACCGGGCGAAGACATCGTGCTGGTGCTGGGGGTGTTCGATCTGTCCGACAGCGTCCTCGATACGGTGATCCTCCTCGACAACTTCCACTGGGCTTGCGAGGGCGGCGCTCCGGTCACCATCCCCGGCTGATCGTGTGGTCCAACTGACTAGACTAGAGATGGTCGCATCGGGGCACACCCGACGGTGCCTTGCGTTGACAAGCCTCGCGATTGCTGTCGATGATGGCCGCGGGTGGTGGCATTCCGAGGGGGACAGAGCATGGCTTCGAGGATCGACTTCAAGGGGAGGCGCGCGAGCCTGGTGGTGGCCGTAGCGCTCGCGGGGGGGTGCGCGGCCGAGCCCGGTGACGGCGACGATGTCAGCGAGCCGGGCTCGTCGACGGGAGCGAGCACGAGCGAAGGGGTGGTGGGTCCGACCACGGAGCCGGGGGCCAGCACGGGCTCGGTCCCGGGCAGCAGCGGCTCCGACGGTGACTCGGCCGGCGACGGGGTGACCACCGAAGCCGAGTCCGCCGACGGGCCGCCGGTGTACTTCGACGTGGGCACGCTGCCCGACGGGGGCGGCAACGGCTGCACGGCGCCGCCGCAGGTCTCGTGCGACGACGATGACGACGATCCGTGGCACGCGTTCTCGCTCAACTGCCCCGGTGGTCCGCAGGTCGACGGCGCGATCAACCTCACCGGGCCCTCGCAGATCTACATCCAGGAGGGCAACCTGGGCACGTTTGCGCCGCCGCCGTTCCCCCCGCGCGAGGGGGAGAAGTTCGTGATCCTCTCGAGCGGCAACGCGTCGCACCTGCCCATGGCGGGCATGTATGCCTCGACGAGCGTGGGGTTCGGAGCCACGCCCCTGCCGGCGCCGATCCAGACCAACACGGTCTCGGCCACCGAGGACTGCTACGACAACTCGGGGCTGGTGGGCACGGGCGACTGCTCCAACACGATCCAGGAGCAGTGGGACCAGGGCAGCGGCTCCTTCGACTACGCGGAGATGCGCTTCACCACCACGGTGCCGGCGGGGACGTTCGGGTTCACGTACGACTTCGCGATGTTCTCGACCGAGTACCCCGTCTACTACCAGTCGAGCTTCAACGACATGTACATCGCGTGGCTCGAGTCGGAGCAGTGGACGGGCAACATCTCGTTCGACGACATGGGTCACCCGATCTCGCTCAACGCGGGCTTCCTCGACTACAAGGACGCGCCCAATACGTTCGACTGCCCCGCGCCGTGCGTGGCGCCCGAGCTGGGGGGCACGGCCATGGAGGGGCACGCGGGCACGCGCTGGCTCACCACCACCGCGGGCGTGACCCCCGGTGAGGAGATCGAGGTAGTGCTGGGGGTGTTCGACCTGTCCGACAGCATCCTCGACACGGTGATCATCCTCGACAACTTCGAATGGGCCTGTGAGGGCGGGGCCCCGGTGACGATTCCTGGTTGATGGCGACGAGACCGGCCTCGCGCCCAGGGCCCGCTACGAAGCGCGGCGGCGGGCGCGGGTCCGGACGGTGTCCGAGCGGCAGCGGCGGTCCGATCGGATCTCGAGCCTGCGCCTCGGCACCGCGGGGCTCGCAGGGCTCCTGGGCGTGGCGGCGTGGCTCGACGCGGCACCGGCCATGCTGCTGGGCCTGCCGCTCTTGGCGTTCGTGGGGCTGGTGATCGCCCACGAACGGGCCGATCGCGCGCTGGATCGTGCACGCCGGGCCGTGCGGCTCTACGAGGCGGGGCTGCGGCGGATCGACGACGCGTGGGCGGGCCACGGCGAGACCGGCGAGGCGCTGGCCCCTGCGGACCACCCGTATGCGGCCGATCTCGATCTGTTCGGGCGCGGCTCGTTGTTCGAGCTGTTGTGCACCGCTCACACGGCGGCGGGCCGGCGCACGCTGGCGGCGTGGCTGCTCGAGCCGGCGCCGCTGTCCGAGGTCGGCCGGCGGCAGGTCGCGGTGACGGAGCTGCGCGAGCGGCTCGATCTTCGTGAGGCGCTCGCGCTCGCGGGCGACGAGCTCGACGAGGGCCTCGATCCGTCGGATCTGATCCGCTGGGGCGAGGCGCCGGCCGCCATGGATGCCGGCCGTGTCCGCCGCTTTGGGGTGCTCGCGTGGGTCGTGCCGGCGGTGTCGATCGTGGCCACCGGCGTGTGGGCGCTGGGCTCGGAGCCGATCGCCGGGGCGGCCGTGCAGGTGCTGCTGGCAATGCTGCTCGTGACGTGGATCGTGGGGCGGGTGACGGGCCGCTTCGTCCGTGGGGCGCAGCTCGGGGCCGAGCGCTCGGCGCGGCAGCTCGAGGTGCTCGCGCGCGTGCTCGCGTGCCTCGAGCGCGAGCGCTTCGAGGAGCGGGAGCTGGTGGCGTTGCACGCGGCGCTGGTGACCGGCGAGCGCTCGGCGTCCCGCGCGATCCGTAGGCTGGCCCGGCTGCTCGGGTGGGCCGAGGCGGCGCGCAGTCAGATCTTCGCCCCGCTGGCGTTCATGCTGCTGTGGAGCCTGCACTTCGGGCTGGCGCTCGAGCACTGGCGCCAGCGGCACGGACCCGCGATCGCGAGCTGGCTCGCGGCGCTCGGCGAGCTCGAGGCGCTGCTCGCCGTCTCGGCCTATGCGTTCGAGCACCCCGACGACCCGTTCCCGGAGCTCGCCGCGGGGGCCGACCCCGTGCTCGACGGCGAAGACCTCGGGCATCCGCTCTTGCCCGCGGCCACGTGCGTGCGAAACCCCGTGGCGCTCGGCGGCTCGATCCGCGCGCGGATCGTGAGCGGCTCGAACATGTCGGGCAAGAGCACGTACCTGCGAACGGTGGGCGTGAACGTGGTGCTGGCGCGCGCGGGGGCGCCGGTGCGGGCCCGTCGGCTGCGGCTCTCGGCGCTGCGGATCGGCGCGACGCTGCGGGTGCAGGACTCACTGCAGCAGGGCACCTCGCGGTTCTACGCCGAGATCACGCGCCTGCGGCAGGTGGTGGCGCTGGCCGACGAGGGTCCCGGGGTGCTGTTCCTGCTCGACGAGATCCTGCACGGCACCAACTCGCACGATCGTCGGATCGGCGGCCACGCCATCGTGGAAGGGCTGCTCGACCGCGGTGCGCTGGGGCTGGTGACCACCCACGACCTGGCGCTGGCGGCCGGCGCCGACGATCCGCGGGTCGAGAACGTGCACTTCGTCGACGAGCTCTGTGATGGCGCGCTGCGCTTCGATCATCGCCTGCACCCGGGGGTGGTGCAGACGAGCAATGCGCTGGCGCTGATGGAGGCGGTGGGGCTGCCGGTGCCCGTTCAGAGCCGCTCGTCGAGCATCGCGTCGAGCTCCTCGGGAGTGACGGTGCGCCCGTCCACGCGATAGGTGGGCGTGACGAGGATCTTGAGCTTGCGCGCCGCCTTGGCCTCGGCATCGGCCCACTTATAGGTGGCGGGGTCTTGCAGGCACATCACGAACGAGGGCTCGTCGAGCGCGAGCGTCTGCGCGCCCTCCACCACGTCGACCTCGGCCTTGCCGGGGGCGTGGATGAACAGCCACGCGTCCATCTCCCAGAACTTGCCCTGCTGGCCTGCGCAGTGGGCCGCGCGCAGGGTGAGGCAGCCCTTGTTGCCCTCGTTGCAGCGCATGCGCGGCTGGTGGCGTCGGATCACCCGCAGCCGATCGCCGTGGGCGGCGAGGCGCCGGCGCGTGAGGTTGGTGGCCACGGCGCAGTGCGGACAGCCGTAGTCGATGAACTCCTCGACGGTGATCGCGGGGTCTTCGGCGCCGACCCACCGATGGCCTTGCTCGTCCTCGCCGTGCGGGTGAGGCACGCCGTCCTGCCAGGTGAGCGGGGCCCAGTAGGGCGGCACGAAGAACGCCGTGGCGAGCACCACCACCGCGGGCAGGCCGAGCACGGGGAGCCACAGCGCCCGGGTGAGCGGCTGGCCATGGCGACGGTGCTTCCAGAATGCGACCACGGCGAGCAAGAGCGCCAGCACGTGCACGGCCTCGCACAGGAGGCACACGGTGCCCACGTAGAGCAGCTCTTCGAGCAAGAGGCCTACCGAGGCCAGCGTGGCGAGGCCCGCGAGCGGCCACAGGAGGCGCAGGCGATGCCATGCGGCGAGCAGCATGGCGAGGAAGCCCGCCGCGCCCCACAGCGGCATGGGCACGCCCAGCACCACCGAGAAGCGCGAGAGCGCGACCTGGTTGCAGTCGAAGGTCTGGCCGACGGAGCAGAAGCTCTCGTTGGCGGGAAACAGGTAGGTCGCCACGTGGACCTGCTCGAGCACGATGCTGACGGCGAGGCCGAGGGCAGCGAGCGTCACCGGGAGGGCGCGAGGGACGACGGGTGGGGTGGGGAGGGGCTCGGTCATGATCGCACTGGGATCCGGGATCAGACTGGAACGAGACGAGCGGGCCAAACAAGAACCCCTCGGGACCGTGAGGCACCGAGGGGTCTGGTCATCGACGGGCCCGCCGGGCCGTGCTGGCGCGGCGGGCGACGGCGAACCTCAGCCCGTGGGATTGGAGGCGAAGGCGAACAGATCGATTGACGCCTCGGCGGTGAACTGGAGATCTCCGCGCACGTCGCCGAGGGCCTCGACCGAGGCGTTGAGCGCCGGGATCACGCAGTCGATGCGACCGACCGGGATGTTGAGGTCGCCGCTGATGCCGGCGTCGACGATGCCCTGGATCGACGCGGTGAGGTTGGCCACCGGCGACGGGTCGAACACGACCTCGCCGTCGATCTTGCCGCTGAACAGCGCCTCGGCCTGCGCAGCGGCCTGCAGCGCGCCCGCGAGGTGGACCCGCACGGCGTCGAGGCGGGCGACGAACTGCGCGCGCGCATCGGCGTCGAGGCTGGCGTCGAGCTCGAAGCCGAACTCGAGGCTGGGCGGGGTGCACTCGATGTTGGCCTCGGCCTGCGCCGACGCCTGGGCCTCGCAGTCGGCCGACGCCTCGCAGTCGGCGGAGGCCGACGGCGGGGTGAAGTCACCGGCGCAGCCGCCCTCGCACATCCCCATGCACTCCGCGTTGCAGGTGATGGGCTGGGCCTCGCACTCGGGCGGGGTGACCGACGCGTGGCACTCGCCGTGGCAGGTGCCTTCGCACATCGCCATGGCCCTGAACTCGCAGCTACCGTCGCAATTGCCGCTGCACTCGCCCTGGCACTGGCCGTTGGCGTCCATGAGCGAGCACTCGCCGTCGCAGGCGCCGTTGCAGGTACCGTCGCACTGGGCGGCGGTCGTGAATGCACACGAGCCCTCGCAGCCCACGTCGCACTCGGCCGAGCCGCTGGGCGGGGTGCACGAGATGCTGCCCGAGCACTCGCCGCTGCAGGAGCCGCTGCACGAGCCCTCGCATCGCACCTCGGCGCTCGGCGGGGTGGCCTCTACGTCGCAGGACGCACTGGCCTCGCACGAGGCCTGGGCCTCGATGGCGACGTTGACGTTGGCCGAGCAGCGCGGGGGCTGGTACTGGAGGCGGAAGCTGCCCGACACGCTGGCGTCGATGTCGGCCCGGATGTCGCCGATGATGTTGGCGACGAGGTCGGCATTCACCTCGGCGTCGGCGCGGCCATAGACGGCCGCGAGCGCCCGCAGCTCGCCTTCGAAGTTGCCGCGCAGGGTCGCCGACGCGCCCTGGATGTCGGCCACTGCGCCGAAGAACCCGTCGAGCTGTGCATTGCCGCTGATGGAGACCTGGCCGGTGGCGATGGTGCCGCACGGGCCGCAGATGCCGTTCTGATCATCACAGCCTTCGAGCGTGGCCGTGCCCGCTGCCGCGCCGATCACGAGCCCGATGGTCGCGAGAGTGAAGCCCTGTTTGCGAATAGCCTTCATGATGTCCGATTCTCCTGAGTGATCACCGAATGAGAGGGCGCCGAGATGTTTTCGTGGGGCTCGGCGCTGCTGAGCTGGTTGTCTGCGAGCCGGGGAACGAATGTGTTTGGTTGGCTCGTGCGCAGGCGCGGCGGATGGTCCCATACCCCGCTCGACCCTCGCAACTCGGCGCATCTGCAAGCGATGCGCCGTACCCACGGAAGACCCCGGACGCGGTCGACCGGGGCGTTGGACCCCGAGCGCGGAGGAATCTTCACCACGGCCTCTCGTTTATTCCCGAGGCCGGCTCGATTCCGGGCTTTGCATCATCGTGGATTCGGCGCGGGAGCGGCGTGAAACGCTGGATTCCTGCGGAATTTGGGCTCGTCGACGTGCGGTCGATTCGGGACGGTGCAAACGAGCCGGCGGGGCGAGGCAGGGTTCCGCGGTGGGCGTTCGTGCCCCAACAAATCGGACGAGCCTTCCGAGCCGTGGGGCATGCGAGGCAGCGGGCGGCCGGCCGGGAGCGGCCCTTCATGGGTCGTCATCGCACCGCGGGAGATCGATCACGACCGGGCAGTGGTCGCTGATGCCGTGGGCATCGGGATCGGGATGATGCTCGGTGGCCGCGAACGGCTGGCAGTGATGTCGTTCGCAGTGGGTGCCGGGCCACGACCGCCGAGCTGCGGGTGGTGTCTCGAGGAGGCCTGCCGACCACACGAGATCGAGCCGCGAGGGCTCGAGCCAGGCATCGCGGCGGCGGCCGTCCCAGTAGGCGGTGCAGCCACCGATCGTGTCCCAGAGCGAGAGGTCGGCAGGGGCGAGCGCGCGCGAGAGGGCCTCGAGCTCGTCGGCGGTGGAGAGCTCGGGACCGCCGGCGACGTTGAAGTCGCCCATGACGAGGAGGTCGTCGTCGGCGGGCGCGGTGGTGCGGTGGGCTGCGATGGCCTCGACGAGCAGTGGCCACTGGGTGCGGCGGATCTCGTGCCCGTCGCGGGTGGCCTTGAGGTGGACGACCATGAGATGGAGGTCGGGGCCGGGCTCGAGCGGTCGCACGTAGGCCGAGAGCGCGGGGCGGACCCGGCCGTCCATGGTGAGGGATTGGTGCTCGACGAAGGAGTCGACGGCGACGACGGTGGGGTCCCAGCCGATCACGACGTGCTGGTTGTTGCGGCCGCCGAGCGCGGAGGCGTGCCAGCGGAAGTGGGGGAGGAGCTCGGGCAGGGCGGTGGGGTCGAGGATTTCCTGGAGCGCAAGCACGTGGGGGGAGAGCTCGGCGAGGCGAGCACGAAGGCGGGGGAGATCGTGGTCGCCGGGGAAGTTGTGGAGGTTCCAGTCGACGATGCGGAGGCGATCGTCGCGCGGGGGCGGGACCGCGGAGGGATCACAGCGGACGGCGATGGGATCGAAGAGCGTGGCGTGGGCACAGACGGCGAACGCGACCAAGGCGGGGGCTCGCCAGCGGGAGCGGGGGGAGTGCATGCCGGGGATGTCGGCCGCGGCGGGTGGGCGTTGCGTGGGGATCGACGGGGACGCGAAACGCGAAGACGGGCGCGGCTTGGAGGCCTGCCCGTCTGGGGTGGATCGCATCGATGTCGGAGCGCGGCGCGGGACGAGGGCTCACGCGGGCTCGCTTGCTCGCGAGCCCGAGAACCTGGCGGCCTAGCGGTCCTGGGTCCGCTTGCGCTCGCGACGCTTGCGGCGGCGCTCGGCCTCACGGAGCTTGCGCTTGGACTTGACGCTCGGCTTCTCGTAGTGGCGGCGGCGCTTGATCTCTCGCAGCACGCCCTCGCTGGCGAGCAGACGACGGAGCTTGCGGATCGCTCGCTCGACGCCGCGATCATCGACGCGGACCTCCAGCGGCCGGCCTTGCACGGGCTCGTACTGCACGGTCAGGTCGACCGCATTCACGGTGGTCTCGGGGGTGGGCTGTTCCGGCGTCGACATCGAGGAGGGTGGACGTATAGGGGGGATCGGCGGGGGTGGTCAAGGGGCGTGGATGGTGACCCTGAGGGTCGAGCCGTGCGTGGGGATAGGCGATATGTAGATTGGCTTACAATTGTGCTTCCGGATTGGGCGAGACGCCTTCTTGTCGGGGGCCAAGTTATAGAAGGTGAGGAGCAAGACGGCGGCGGTGGTGGCGAGCGATGGTGCGTGAGCGCGTAGGACGCTCATCGTGGTGGGAGGGTGAAGCGAGCCCGCCAAGCTGCGTTCGCGGCTTCCTGCAGCCAGGAGCGTGCTCGGGCTGGGGTTTCGCGTCCGTCGATGACGATGCCGGCCCAGGTATAGGCAAACTCGTCGCCCAGGGACGTGGCGAAAGTGAGCGGGTCATCGGTGTTGATGGTCACCGGCGGGGGACAGGTGTCGTGCCCATCGAGCGGGTGGATCCGAAAATGGGGTTGATCGAGGAAGCTCTCGCGAGCGCCGATGACGAGGTTCGAGCTCGGGTTGATCTCGATGGCGGTGTGCCACCGGGAGAGGCGACGAAGGAGGGTCTTCTGCAGCGCGAGCATCCAGCCGATGTCGGGGACCGTTGGAATCTCGATGACCTCGTGCAGCACGGGGTCGCCTTCGACATGGCGACGGAAGAGCTGGAAGGCGGGTGTCGAGGGCGGGGTGAGCAAGCCTTCGATGATCGAGGGGATCCGTCGGTGGTCACTCAAGACGTCGCGGTAGAGTTGGACGAGTGTTTGCTCGCTTGCATCTTCGACGCCCAAGGATCGCAGATGGCGATGTGCTTCATCCTTCGCGCGAAAGATGGATTGGGCATCGATGCCAGGCTCGGCTGGCGGCGACGAGTCCGCGAGCGTGGCGAGCATCCACGCCAGGTCCAGCATGCGGGCCCACCGACGGACGGGCACGCACGGATGCTCCCGGCACCAGCGCTCGACGTCGACGCCCAGCGCCCGCGCGTGTCCGAGGCGGTCGCCGCGGGTGATGAGCCGCCAATCGAACGGCTCGCTGATCGCGCGGAGGCCAGACGCGAGGTGTCCGAAATCCTCGCCGACGTGGAGGGTGAGGCGCAGAGGCGGCAAGCCGACCTTGGCACCGAGCAGGATGGAGCGCTCGTGAAGCTCGTGAAGGAACGGCGCTGCGAGCCACAGAGGCCCGTCGCGTTCGAGGCCGGCAAGGTCGAGGCCGCGGATGGTATCGAGGAGGAAAGGGTTCCACTCGAGGGCGTTGCGGACGATGTTGGCTTGACGGCGGAGGTTGCCGAACAGGCGACGAAAGGCTGCTCGCGAACGTGGCGGGCCGTCGTCGTTGGCGCGGGTCAGGTGGTAGACGATCCCGGCCTCATGCTCATGGGTGGCGCTCTTGCGTCGAAGCTGTTGAGCATCGAGCGCGACCTTGCTCATGGTGTCCGGGGTCAGTCGCACCTCGACGGCTGCGAGCTCGAGGCCCGGCTCGTCGAAGGCGAGATCCGGCAGGATCGATTCCAGCCCCTTGCGGTAGGGTCCGAGGCGCCTGAACGTGCGGTCGAAGGCGTCGAGGCCGGATTCCGCCGGGTCATGCGTCAGGTGCCGATAGAGCATGCACTTGACTCGGAGGTATTGGAGCAGGAGCTTCTCGAAGTCTTGGCCTGGTCCATCCCGCTCGACGCGCTCGAGGCCGCGCGCGAGGAGCTGGCCCTCGGGCCACGTCGTGGCGTCGTCGATGGGGTCGTTGAAGAACACGTCGTCGTGCGTGCGTACCCGCTTACGCGGAGAAGTAAGTGCGAAGACAAGACCCGCGAGACCCTCGCGTTCGAAGCGTGACAGCCCTTGCGGTGCTCCCATGACAAGGGACCGGAGCGCGCGCTCGACTTGGACTCGATTGCGGTCGGAGGTCGAACGAACGAGCGCGTTCAAGATCATGCCCTCGCGCAACATCTGGCTCAGGGCTCGGCGGGCGAGGAAGGCGTGAAGCAGCCAAGTCGGCCACTCGTCGGTGCTCACTCCCTCTGGCGCCTCTGCGAGCTTCGCGTGCCAACGATCGCCGGCCGCGAGGTGGGTCCACAGGGTTTCGAAGTCGAGCGAGGCTTTGAGGTGGACGTGGAGGTGAGCGGTCTCGCCAAGCGGCGCGATGTTGGGGTGCAGTAGGCGGACGTGGCGGAGCGGGGGGACGCCTGGTGGTGTGGCGAACGCGGCGAGCAATGAGGCAGGGAGCGCCAGGGTGATCCAGCGCCAGCGGAGGATCTCTTGGCAGGGCTCGTCACGGTCGACGACGGGGACCATGAACTGTCCATCGGACTGGAGGAGGTTGCGAGCGTGGGCACGCAGATCGAGCAGGAAGCCGGCAGAGGAAGCGGACGGCCAGATGGTGTCGAGGAGATCGATTGCGTGAGGGGCAGCTCGATAGCGACGAAGGCGAAGCTGTACAGCGACGGCGGTGGCCGGCGTGCGGTAGAGGGTGGCCTGGCGGAAGAGATCGACGCTGGTGAATGGAACGGCGAGGATCTCGGCCGATGTGCAGAGGGGGTTCATGAGGAGTGGTCGCTAGTGGTGTCGATAGCAGGCATCATCAAACCATATTCTGCCCAGAGTTGCACGATCGCGAGGCTGAATACTTCACGAGTGACCTTGATCTCGATAGTACCGAGCCAATCCGTGGCAGCCACGTACCTCCCCATGTCTGTCTTCGGCTTGGCCGCCTCCCTACGCATCGCATCCATCGTCTCTTGCAGCTCCGTGGGATTCAACGGATATGCCAAGAGCGTGGCCGGTCCGCCCAGAGCCATGGTTTCGAAATTCATCAAGAGCCAGCTAGAAAGGAGCCATTGCTCCTGGGGAAGTTGCTGGCCCTTGGGTGTGGTTGCGTAACGTTGACGGGCAAGCGAGCATATTCTCCGCCAAGCGTGGCGAACACCTTCTTGTTCGCGCCACTTCTCGTACCTCGGCTGCAGGAGCGCGGTGCCGTTGAAGCTCAAGACGGAAGGCACACGGACTTCGATGCGCTGGAAACTCTCGGATCTCTCGGGGTAGGAATGACAAAGCAGCAACCAGCCCAGAAGTGACATATGATCACGCTCACTAGGATTCAAATCTGCGTCGGTTGACGCAAGTGACCATTCGCTGTAGGTCTGGGCGGAGAAGCGATACGTCTCGATATGTTGGCGTGCCGTTGGGGCGACCAATAGGTCCGGTCCATCATAGCTCAGAGTTCGCACGTCGCTCGTTACCCAGCCCTTCATTTCTCGAGTCGTCGCTGGGGAATCAGTCATCTCTGTCAAGAGTTGCCATGCCTGAACCATGAAGTCTGCGGGGCTCAGGATGCCTTCTGTCTTCAAAACTACGTCGATGAATTGTCGACGATTGCTCGCAGTTCTCAGAAGTTGGCTTGCTTGAATCGTTGCCCAGTTCGTCTCTCGATAGCCGCCGATCACGCGGACGTGGAAGATCTCCCCAAGCGTGCGACGCTCCTCCGAGGGCAGCGAGATTCTCGTGTTGTAGAGTATATTGACGACCGGGCGGGTGGGTGACACTTCGATATCGAGGAGATCGTTGGAGGCGAAAGTTTCTATCGGTGCTTTCTTCGTCTCCTTGCTCCACCAAACTGCGTCAGGATGCTCGCTATAGATTTCAGACTCGATAGCAGCGAGAATGCCATCGTAGGTGCTGGTGTCTTGCAGAGAACCGGTTCTCGCCAGTTGGTCGTCGGTGAAAGATGAGAAGAAGTGGATGGAGCGTCGCAGAGCCAGGCGGCGCTCATACTCTAGCTCCTTGCACACCGATGGCCACGACACCTCGCCGCTGATTTCCCGCCTCCAGTCGAGTAGCCGCTGTTGCATCTCTCGCGACAATCCGTACTCGGGCGCGGCCATCACGGGGATGGCGCGGAGCGCCCACCTCGCGAGGCCCACGGGCTCGAATCCCAAGGGATGGCGAGCTTGCAGCGTCAATCGTTCGAGCAGGCTACTCCACAGCTCCGGTGTGATCCGCGGGCGCTCGAGGAAGGCATCTCGATCCTCGACTCCCAGTGCCTCGAGCGGCTCCTTGAGAAAGAACCAAATCCACAGCCACAGGGTCGAGTCCCAGTCCCCTTTGGCGCTCATGGGCACACGCTCGTTCCACTCCTTGGCGAGCTTTCGATGGTCCAACCCGGAGGTCATCGACATTGGCGTAGGTAGCGGGAATTTCAGTGTGATGTTGGACGTGAGTCTGCAGCTGACGCCTTCCTTAAATGACGATTGCGAATCTTCGCGTATGATGCCGTCGATGTGACCATGGTCTTCGAGAAAGAGCAATGTCGAAAGCAGATCTGGAACAAGGGTCAGAGGCGAAATGTTGGAGATGCTGCCGCTGATCGAGGAGTTGTCTGTTGCGAACAGATCTACGTCATCGCGGGTGCTCACTTCCTTGGTGTGATAGGTCACCACTCGACCAACAAGGCCTCCTTTGCTTCCGGCCGTGTGTTCGGCCCTGTGTTCGGCCCTGTGTATGGGGGCGTCGGGCGTTAGAGCTGCAGTGCTCGTGTAGTCGCTGTAAGTGGTCCAGACATGAAGGGTCTGATTCGGGAGTAGAGCGTTCCAGCGCCACCGAGAGTGCGCAGTCTTGGTGAGCATCGGGTTTCCGTGCTCGTCTCTGCAGACCCGCATCAGTTCTTGCAGCGTTTCGAGGGCATCGCTTGCGAAAATCTGTGCCGCATCCCGAACTCGGATGACCGGTTCTGGCCGGACCTTGAGCCTGCCGTCGAGGAAGTCGGCGATGAGCAAGCGGTCGTCCTGGTCGCCTTGTGCGTCGCCTAGCGCCGGGGCAGGCGCCCGCAGGGCGACGATGGGGTCCTCGGGAGCGTGGACCAGCCGCCACGCTTCCGCCAGGCTCCACAAAGGGACGGACAACCGCTCGCGTGGCGGAAGCGCCTTGTTTACGAGATCCTTCGCGAGCCTTTTCAGCTTTCGAATCTCTCTGTCATGCGGCTGCTGGATGAAGCTCGACTCTTGGAAGGCTCGCGTCATCAACTTGCGGCCAACGGCCTCTTCGAGGTGCTGCAAGTCCCCCGTCAGCAGCACTACGACGCGCCGGTGCCATATCCTGCGGACGGCCAGCAAGAGATCGTCGGACATGCTCGGATGGAGGTCGAGGTCGTCGACGGGCAGTACGAGCAGGCAACCCGGTGGCATCAAGCCCCGATCCTCGAGCGTCTTCGTGAGGCGGTCGACGAAGGCCGTCCAGCGTTGGTCGAGCAGGATCCATTCGGTGTCTTGCTCGAGCGAGTCGAAGGCGTGCTGATCGATGTCCCGGCTACTCCCACGCGACCCTTGCCAGCCGAGCTCTGCACTACGATGGAGCTGCCGCCATTGCTCTCCGATGGTCGGTTCGCGTTCACATGGCGCCCAGGGACCTTGGGCTCGGGCCTGGCCGCTGTCCAAGGCCTCGACCAGCGGCTTGAAGGCCTGCACGAACAGAGTGTAGGGGTGGAGGTGCTCTGGGAGCGGATTGAAGTCGAGAGGCAGCAGCGTTCTGACTCGCTGGCCCATTCCTTCGAAGAGCCGCCGCTCGATCTCCCTACGTTCCGCTGTTCGTTGTGCATCACGCTGCCACCCGAGCAGTAGCGTGAGCATGAGCGAGGTCTTTCCGGTCCCGCGCTGGCCATTGAGCACGATGTTGCGGTTGGTGCGCTCCTCGATCACCCGTGGCCACGGATATGTTTTGGAGGGTGCGCGCGGAGCGTCGTGAACCCGAGCATCCTCGTGCATCTCGGTGAGCCGAGCGTTGACGTCGCTGATGATGGCTTGCTGCTCCGGGGGCAGCTTCTCGAACGGAACGGGCGACGTATCCGTTGTAGGTCCACGGTGGCTTCGTTCGTGGCTCATGGAGACGAGGATCGTACACGCTCGAGCCAGAGGCGTAACGCCGAGGCTGGCCCGGGCAAGACATCCTTCGTACGGGCGGTTGCTCCGGCTTCCCAGGCTTTGGCCGCGAGCCGTGCGGTGGTGAGCCCACCTGCTGGCCGCTCGTACCTCGCTCGACTACCCGCTCGTCCCATCGACCACGCCGGTTTCGGCGGTTTCGTCCAGGCCGCTGTCGCCGGTTCCGCTCGTCACTGCGATGCATTGGTCGCCCGTGTCTGCCGAGTCGGTGCTTTGCTCGCTCACGCTGGCTTCACAAACCTCCCCCGGGCCCAGCGTGACGCGCTCGATGCCGTCGAGCGTGAGGATGCAGGTCTCGTCGACCACGAGATGGTCGTAGGCGTCGGCTGCGATGCCGTTGCAGACCTGGTCGGCGTTGATGCACTGGCCGGGGGCGGCGGTGATGCACTGGGCTTCGACGTCGGCCCTGACCGAGTCGACGGTGGAGATGTAGGCGGTCTGGACCTCCAGGGCGAGGTCGGAGAGCTGGCCACCGGCGTGGAGGTGCTCGATCGCATCCATCACCAGCGGGAGGGATGGCGAGTTGAAGCAGTGGCGGCCGTGATAGCCGCCGAGGCCAGTGAACGGGACTTCGATGTTCACTGCGGCCGTCTTGCACTGCTTCGGGAGCTCGTATTCGACCGTGTACTCGAAGCATTGGCCCGGGCACGCTGGGATTTCGTCTACGTCGCACCCGCCACCGCCAAAACCGGTCGCGACGATCCCGACTACTGCAGCAACGACGATGGAGTGCCTGGACGGTGTCTCGAAGTTCTGCATCTCGAGCTCGATCGAGTGATCCTGGAGGGCCATCATGGCATCAGTAGTGCGCGGTCTGGCAGTCGAGCTGGGCCTGCTCCAGTGCCCCGCACGACGACCGCTCTACGGTAGGCACGACATTGACCAAGGTGAAGTGCCGCCGGAGCTCGCTGCACGACAACGTCGTCATGCAATCCACGAATGGGATGAACGTCGCCGCGCATGCGTCCTCGTCGTCACCGACCGGGGCCCACGCGATGTCCAGCCGGAGGACCTTCTCGAAGCACTCCTCCTCGGTCTTCACGTCCTCGACCTCCTGGGGGCACTCGGGGTCGAACAGCAACGCGCACCAGGTCGCGCTCGTCTCGTAGCGATGCTCGGGGATCGGAGGCTCCTCTTCGATGTGGCGGTTGCACCCCGTCGCCGAGACGACGAGCAGGGAAAGCACCGACCACTGCGCCATCCGCGAGGCCGAGGGGAGACGAGGGTTGGCCCCGCGGCTTGCGCGATGGCCAGCTCCCATGACGCCGATGGCTCGTAGATTCCTCAGCATGGGCTCGCCAGGCTTTCACTTACATGGTGAGCCTACCCTACGAGCCTCCACAAGGCCGAATCTCATCGCCGCGTTCGAAATCCAACTTACATTTTCCCCCACAATCATCACCCATCACGCCCGAGAGGCAAGCTGCGCGGATTCGCCGCGCAAACCCTCTGATCTAGTGCTAGGGCCCGCCGAACGACGCTCTGAAGCCCCATGGTTACGCCCCTTGAGAATGTCCGTGGACCTGCCATGGCTCCGAGGTTGGAGCCCCGGGACGTCCGTGGACCTGCCGGAGGCTCTGGCCTCTGAGGCGGATGATGTCCATGGACCTGCCGGAGGCTCTGGGCTCGGAGGCGGAAGATGTCGGTGAACCTACCGGAGGCTCCGGGCTTTGAGGGCGGAAGATGTCGGTGGACCTACCGGAGGCTGCGAGGGTGGAGGCCAAAGGATGTCCAAGGACCTGCGGTAGCTCTGCGCTCGGAGGCGGAGGGATGTCCGTGAACGTGCTCGTGCTCGGAAGTGGACTGCCCACGATGTCCGAGATGCCGCGAGTCCTACCGGCCGACCACGCCAGAGATGATCACCGTTCGTCGATCGAGGCTGATCCAGACGATCATGCCCGCCTCCACCATCGACTCTGCGCTCTATCTCCAGCCCCCCCCGCACCACCGTTCGCTCGGGGCTCAGCCTCTCCAAAATGCTGCTCAAGGTCGTTCCGTCCAAGCCCGGCCCCGGGGTGCTCGCGGCTGCCAACGCCCTGCGGATCTCGGTGGCCGACCTCGACGGCAAGTGGAAGGCGAGCCAGAAGGCGCGCCGCACCCAGGACGTGCGTCCGCTGGACGTGCAGCTCGACCGAGCGTGGGCGGTGGTCGAGAGCAGCCTCGACCGCTACACGGTGCTCCGGCCGAGCAACGCCAACCGCAAGCGCGCAGCAGAGCTTCATCAGCAGCTCTTCGCCGACGGCCTCGGCTTCCTCAAGCTCCGCTACATCGAGCAGCACGCCGAGAGCGCCCGGCGCATCGACCTCATCAAGGAGGAGGGCCTGCGCGAGGATCTCGAGCGCCTCGTGGGCAAGGAGTTCGTGGATGAGCTCCACGCCGCTCACAAGGCCTACGGCGACGCGCTCGGCATCACCAAGGCCGGTGAGGCCTCGGTCGCCGCGGAGCCTCTGCTCGAGCCACTGCGCGCCGTCAATCGGGCGATCAGTGCCTATGCGTTGCAGGTACTGGCGTTCGGAGGGCTCGATCCCGCCAACATTGCGGCGGCTCGACGCGCGCTCGAGCCCATCGACAAATTCCGGGCCGCCGCGACCAAGCGCAATGCTGCGGGCGGTGCGACGGAGGCGAGCGAGGGTGAAGGCGAGGACGACGTTGCGCTGCCCGAGGATGCGCCGGATCCCGAGGCGGAGGTGCCCGAGCTGCCGGGGTGAGGCAGGTGCTCCTGCGTCCTAGATGGTGCGAGAGCGCGGTGACGACCTCGCTCTTCACAAGGCCGATCCCACCGCCGCGTTCGAGATCCGATCTACAACGTTACCTCCTAAAGCACCGTGAACACCACCAGCACCAGCTGCCGCCCCCACGCCGAGCCCGGCGGTGACCAGTGGCTCATCGTCACCGCGGCGGCGACGCTCGGTGCCGTGACGAGCTCGCCCTCGAGCTCGGGCGTCCAGCCCTCGAGCTCATAAGGATGCAGCATCAGCGCCTGGAACGAGCGATTGTTCTGCTCCACGTAGTGCTCGAGGATCTCCTCGAGCGCCCCATCGGGATCGACCTTGCCGTCACGAACACGCGCAGCCGTGCGCTGCAGCACCACGCGGTCCTGTTCGCTCTCCACACGGACCACCGGCTCGAGCCCACGCACGGCACGCTGGCGGTCGATGAGGTCGAAGAACGCCGCGATCTCCGGCGCGTAGTCGCGATCGACGAAGAGCTGGTAGCTCGCCACCAGCGATCTCCGCATGCCCAGCGTCTCGTCGGCGAGCTCGGCGTAGGCCACGACCGTCGTGTCGGGGTCGAGCAGCTGCGAGCGGGTGACCGGTGACAAGAGCTGCGCCGACAGCTCGCGCTCGAGCGACCAGCCGTGGTGCGAGGTCTCGAGGAAGAACCGGCCCGATTGCACGTTGCCTTCCACCTTCCACCCGGCGATGAGCCCGAGCGTGATCTGGTCGGCGAGCTCGGCCTGGGTCGGGTCGTCGATGGCGGCCAAGAGGTGCGGCAACAGGCGCTCGGCCACCTCGGTCTGGCGCTCGGCGGCGCTCACCGGCGAGAGGCCGGCGCTGCGCCGCAGTGCGTTGATGGCGGTGATCACGGCCGTCTCGTCGTGGTCGCCTTCGGACACCGGCAGCGACAGCGCAGGCGCCTGATAGGCATTGGGCACCACACCGCGCGGAGACACGACGACTCGCAGCACCGTGCGCCCGAGCAGCCGCCCACGTGGGACCGCGTGCAGCTCGATCACCGCCAGCTCGTCCTGCGGGCTCACCGGGCAGCGCAGCGCGAACGCAGGTGGGCTCGTGGCCGCGCCGGGGAGCGGCTCGCAGGTGCCGAAGCCCATCGTCCCTTGGGTGGCGTGGCCGAGCAGCACCTCGGGCTGCCACCGCATGCGTCCGCGCAGCTCCACCCAGCCGTGGGCGCCGCTCGCGAGCGGTAGTGGCTCGAGCTCGACCTCGGAGACGCCGTACGCGAACGCCTGCATCGTGCGGTCGCCGTCGCGGCCGATCCACACGCCGATCTGCGCCCCGGCGGGCAGCGAGCCAACCAGCTTGGCGAGGCCGTCGCGATCGCGCGGGAGCACGAGGCCTTCGGCGGGGAACAACCCCTCGGATCCGGTGGTGACGGCCGGGTGCGTCACGGTGGTGCCGCAGCGCGCGGCCACGAAGTCCTGGATGTCCTGGGCCGGCGGCTCGCCATGGGTGAGCACGAAGCGGCCGATCTCCTCGGCGAAGCACTGCATCCCGCCGGTGACCCGGCGGCCCTCGGCATCGTCGGCCGTCACGGTGGCGAGCGCCTTGGCGTTGGGGTCGGAGCCGGCGTAGGTGCGGTCGGCGGTCTCGGTGGCTCCGGGGCCGTGCAGCGTCCACGCCTCGGCGGCGGCGACCTTGCGCCCGAGCAGCTTCTCTCGGGTGGGCTGAGGGCGGCTCGCGATCTGCTCGAGCTCGGCCTCGTCCGGGAAGGGATTGTCGACCGCCGTCTGTCGTCGGGACCGGGACGAATCTCGGGTGCCGCCGTGGGTGGTCGCGCAGGCGATGGCGGCGAGGCACGTGGCCAGGACGACGCTAGACCCGATGGGACGGGAGCAGAGACGAGTGCGCATGGGTGCTCGAAGCTATAGGGGTCCAGACGAGCAGAATCGGACGGCATGCGCTAATGGCGCAAACATTCGTTGGCCCCGGACGCGCCCGCCGTCCCGACAGCCACGTGGGCCGAGGTCCTGCGGCGGCGGCGGCCGCCCCCACGGGTTTGACAGCGCCCCCCATCGAAGGCAGCGTGGGCTCTGAACGGATCCCCTTCGTGACCGAGCGATACCTGACGCTCAAGGACATGACCCGCGGTGGCGGCTGTACGCCTCGCACCGTGCGGTACTACGAGCGCCAGGGGCTGCTCCGGGCGGCCCGCAGCGCGGGCGGCCATCGGCTGTTCGCTGCGGCAGAGCTCGAGCGGCTGAGCTTCGTGGTCGCGCTGCGGGAGGCCGGGTGGGCGCTCGAGGAGATCGTGGAGATCCTGGGAGTCCGCGAGTCGGCGCCGAGCGATCGCATGGCCGCCGAGCGGCTCGGAGGGCTGCTCGGGGCGCACATCGACCGGCTCGAGAAGAAGCTCGCGGTGCTCGAGCGGCTGCGCGAGGACCTTCGCGGCACCCACCAGGCGCTGCAGGTCTGCAACGAGTGCACGAAGCTGCACGACGAGGTGTCGTGCGAGGCCTGCGAGCGGCTGCCGGGGCTGGGATCGCTGCCGCGCGGGTTCCGGCTCACCTGGCGCGCGCGCGAGCTCGAGGGGCCGCCGTTCGACGAGCACGAGGCCGACGGCTTCGACGACACCGAGAGCCCGGCCTCGTAGGCGCACGCACCCGCGCATGAGCAGCCAGCGAGAATCCCCGCACGAGGCCGTGCACGCCGAGGCGGCCTCCGAAGCCACCGGGCCCGCGGAAGGTCCCGGTGTGGCCGAGGCGATTGCGGCGGCCGTCACGGGCCTCTTGCGCGCATCCGGCCAGGACCTCTCCCACAAGGACCTCGCGGACACGCCGACCCGCGTGGGTCGGCTGTGGCGCGATCAATTCCTCTGCGGCGAGCGCATGGACCCCGCGGTGATCCTCGGCGATCCCGTGGAAGGCGAGGCCCCGACGAGCCTGGTGATCATCCGCGACCTGCCCTACCACGGCATGTGTCCGCACCACCTCTTGCCGTACGTGGGGCGAGCCACGGTGGCGTACCTGCCGGGCACGCAGCTGGTGGGCTTCGGGCGGCTCGGTGATCTCGTCAACTGCTACACGCGCCGGCTCACGCTGCAGGAGCGCGCGTGCAATGACATCGTGGACGCGCTGATGGCCCACCTCGATGCCCGCGGGGCGGGCTGCGTGATGGTGGGCGAGCACATGTGCCTGCGGATCCCGGACAACCGCCACCGCGCGCAGGTGGTGACGGCGTCGTTCCGCGGTGAGCTGCAGCAACGCACCGAGCTGCAAGACCGCCTCTGGTCGTGATCGCCTCACCGCCCGGGTGTGCCGCTTGGCCGGTGCGGTGAGCTCCGATGTACGAAGCGGTGGGCCTTCTCGGCCCAGGGCCGCGAAATCGTCATCCCAGCCCCGATCGGCTCGCGCGCCCGGCGGGGACCCGCTAGAGTCGGATCGGCCTGCCGCCATGCTCGACGACGATCGCAGACCCGGCGCTACGGTGTTGGCCGCGCTGCCGGTGTTCCCGCTGCCCAACACGGTGCTGCTGCCGGGGATGATCCTGCCGCTCAACGTGTTCGAGCCGCGCTACCTCGAGCTGTGCGATCACGTGCTGCAAAACGGGGGGCACCTCGGGATCCCGCTGCTTCGGCCGGGGTTCGAGCGGGACTACGAGGGGCGGCCCGAGCTCGAGCCGGTGTTCGGGCTCGGGCGCTTGCTCTCGCACCAGCGCCTGCCCGATGGGCGCAGGTTCATCCGCGTGGAGGGCCTCGGGCGCGTGCGGATGCTTCACGAGCTACCGGCGCGAGCGCGGTTTCGCGAGCTCCACGTGGAGGTGCTGACCGAGCCGAGCCCGGCCGATGGACACCAGCTCGAGGTGCTCAAGGCCCAGCTCGAGCGCATCGCCGGCACGCTCGACGGCGACGACGACCAGATGCTGCAGGCGGTGCTGCGGATCTCCGACGCGCGGATCATGCTCTACGCGATCACGGCGATCATGCCCACGCTGGGGTTCCTCGCGCACGGCGAGCAGGTGAGCAACGGGCGGCCCGCGCTGCTCGAGCTGCAGCAGCGGTGCCTCGCGGTCGACGACGCCGACGCGCGCGTGGGGGCGCTGGTCGACTGCGCGGCGAGCATCTGCGACGAGCTGGGAGACAGCGATCGCTTTCCGCGATCGATGCTGAACTAATCCATGGGGAGGCCGCGTCCGGCCTCCCCCCGTCCCGCTTCGCATGACGGGACCCCCCTCCTCGCGGGCCCTCCGGGCCTGGTCGCTTCGCGACCTCGTGCGAACCGCCGCGCTCACTCCACCGTGCGCAGCAGGCTGCTGCGCTTGGGGCCGGTGGCGCTGCGCTGGCTGGCGCGCATGGCCGCCTCGGCGGCGAGGGTGAAGAACGCCTGGGCGTGGGGGCTCTGCGGATTGGACTCGACGACGGGGGTGCCGGCCTCGCCGCCGAAGGCGATGGCGGGCTCGATGGGGATCTGGGCGAGCAGCGGCGCACCGATCTCCTCGGCCAGGCGCTTGCCGCCGCCGGCCCCGAAGATCTCGTCGTGGTGGCCGCAGGCGGGACAGCGGTAGTGGCTCATGTTCTCGGCGATGCCGAGCACCGGCACCTCGAGCTTGCCGAACATGTTCACGGCCTTGCGCACGTCGATGAGCGCCACCTCCTGCGGCGTGGTGACGATGATCGAGCCGGTGAGCGGGATGAGCTGCGCGAGCGAGAGCTGGGCATCGCCGGTGCCGGGCGGCAGGTCGACCACGAGGTAGTCGAGCTCGCCCCAGCGCACGTCCTCGAGGAACTGGGTGAGCAGCTTGTGGATCATGGGGCCGCGCCAGATCACGGCGGCGCCGGGCTCGACGAAGTACTCGACGCTCATCACCGGGATCCCGCGGTAGAGCGCGGGCGCGATGCCGCCACCCTCGGGTACGGTGCCGGTGGGCCGATCGGGCGTGCCGAGCATCTTGGGCACGCTCGGGCCGTAGATGTCGGCGTCGAGGATGCCGACCTTCGCGCCGAGCCGGGAAAGCGCGAGCGCCACGTTGACGCTGACGGTGCTCTTGCCCACGCCGCCCTTGCCGGCCGCGACCGCGATCACGTTCTTGACCGTGGGCAGGCGGTTCTGGTCCTGGCGGGCCGGCTTGTGGGGCACCCGCAGGCCCCACTGCAGCTCGAGCCCGGCCGATGCCATGCTCGCGAGCGCGCCGCGGACCGCGGCCTCGAGCTCGCTCCGCAGCGGGAACCCCGGCGAGATGAGCTCGATCCGCAGGCTGACGCTGCCGTCGCCGCCCACCGCCACGTGCGAGAGCTGACCGCTGGCCACGATGCCCTGGCCGGTGGCAGGATCGAGGACCGATCGCAGCGCGCTTCGAATGGTGTCCGGCGTGGTGCTCATGGATCCGCGCCGCGCATGTAGCACTGGGCGCAGCGACAAGCTACCCTCGCGTCAGCCTCACCCAAGCACCATGGCCGTTCTCGACATCGTCACGTATCCCGATCCGCGCCTGCGCGAGCCCACCTTCGTGGTGACGGCGGTCGACGACAGCGTGCGCCAGCTCGTGCAGGACCTCACCGACACGATGTACGCGCAAAATGGCGCGGGCATCGCTGCGATCCAGGTCGGGCGCTTCGAGCGCATCTTCTTGATCGATGGTCGCGTGGCCACCGGTCGCGAGGACGCGGAGCCGCTGGTGTTCATCAACCCCGAGGTGCTGGAGACCGGCAAGGGCTTCGCACTGCAGGAGGAGGGCTGCCTCAGCTTTCCCGGGGTGTTCGTGGAGATCAAGCGCCCGCGCTGGGCCAAGCTCCGCGCGATGAACGTGGCGGGCGAGACGTTCGAGTGGGAGGGCGATGGCCTGCTGGGCCGCGCGCTCCAGCACGAGCACGATCACCTCACCGGCCGGCTCATGATCGACCTCGTGGGCATGGTGAAGAAGGAGATGATCAAGCGCAAGATGAAGCGCTTCCACAAGGACGACGAGCACGGAGCGGAGACCTAAAGGTCGCGCTGGGCCAGGTCGCGATTCGACCTGGACGTGCTGACGGCGATCACCACTGCGATCGCGATCCGCTGCGAAGCGCCGCAGGATCTACCCTGGCGGCGCCTCGGCATGCGGTGGGAGCGGAGAGGCGGCTAGCCTCCTTGGGCAAGGGTGGCTTCGGGAACGTGTCGCTGGACCAGATCGGCGACCTTCTTCTTGGAGCCCGGGTTGCCGACCATGGTGTCGACGAGCTCGCCACCCTTGAAGAGCAGCAGGGTGGGGACGCCACGGATGCCGTACTTGGCCGGCGTCTTCGGGTTGGAGTCGATGTCGAGCTTGACGACCTTCAGCCTGCCCGTGAACTCGTGAGCGACGGCCTCCACATGGGGTGCGAGCGCGCGGCAGGGGCCGCACCACGTGGCCCAGAAATCCACGAGCACCGGAATCGTCGAGTCGAGCACTTCGTGCTGGAAGCGGTCATCGGTCGTGTCCGAGATGATGTCGCTGGCCATTCTGGCGAAGGGTAGCGCAGGTGGGCCGCCGTGCTCTGCGCGAGTGCTTGCGCAAGCGCACTTGTCCGCGGCGCCGCGGCGAGGTATTTCGCCACGGCCGTCCGGGGGCTGCAGGACCCACGGGGCTGCCCCGACGACGCAGGAGCTCGTTCTCAGCGCGCCGCGGAGCTCTAGGCGCGCGAGCCGAGGAAGCCGGGGCGATCCCCGTTGCTGGCCAGGGGCCTCCGCAGGAAATCGAGGTAGAGCGGCACGATGTCGTCGACCGTGGATCTGCGCACCGAGTCGTGGGCCAAGAGCGCGGCCTGCCATGCGCGCAAGCGCGGGTGGCCCTCGACGGGGTCGAAGCCGGGCACGGCGTCGGCGGTCCACTTCGCGCGCTGGAGCAGCGGCGCGATTGCGGTGTCGACCAGCGAGAGCGAAGGCCCGCTCCAGAACGCGCTCTCTTCGGGTGGCTCGGGTCGCGTGGCGAGCTCGGCCTCGAGGCGGCCGAGCTTGTCGTGGAGCGCCGCGAGCTGGCGACGCGCGTCGGCCTCATCGGGGGTGAGCTGCATGCGGTACTGCTCGCCGAGCAGCGCCGAGCCGAACTCGATCCACATGCGGTCGCGAGCGCGACGCAGCGGGTCCTCGGGGTGCAGGCGCCGGCCAGGGGTGGTCTCGTCGATGTACTCGTTGATCACGGCCGATTCGAACAGCGCCGTCTTGCCATCGACGAGCAGCAGCGGGACCTTGCCGAACGGCGAGAGCGCGAGGAACCACTCGGGCTTGGCGGCGAGGTCGATGTACTCGAGCTCGTGCGGTACGCTCTTCTCGAGCAGCGTGATGACGGAGCGCTGGACGAACGGACAGAGCTTGAACGAGACGAGCTTGTAATGGGGCATGGAGATCTTCCGCGGCAGCACACCGGTGCCCGAGCCCGTGGAGTTACGACAGGGGCGGATCTCGGCGCAAGGGTCGCCGATCGGGCGGGACGACGTCGGGCTGCGGGAGCGGCCGCAGGCGGTCGCGGCCGGAGCGGCGCTTGAGCCGGTGCTCGATGGCCTGGGCCTGGCCGCGGGAGGGGTAGGGGCCGAACGTCGCGCCCACGGCCCAGGGGCGGCCGGCGCGGGTCGACTTGGCGCCCCCGGGGCGCTCCCCGTTGTGCTGGGCCAGGCGGCGCGGCAGATCGCTGGTGACCCCCACGTAGGTCCGGCTGCCGTCGGCGGAAACGAGCACGTAGACGTGCCAAGGGGTCTCCACTGCCCGAGCCTCGCCGATGCCCGGGCGGCCTGTCCAGCGGCCGGCCGCGGGCTTGGTATCGTGCGGGGGGCGTGGCGATGGATCAGATCCTGGGGCCGCTGCTCCGACGAGCGGCGGTGGAGATGGGCGGAGCCGAGCCGCTGCGACGCTCGCTGGCGACGGTGCTGGAGCGAGCGGCCCGGCGCGCCATGGGGGCCGACGTGGACGTCGAGAGCGAGATCGACGTGGACGTGGGCACGGTGTCGGTGCTCGCGTTCCGCAGCGTGGTCGAGGGGCAGCCCGAGGCCGACGAGATCGAGCTGCACGAGGCGCGAGCCATCGACCCCGATGCGGACCTCGGCGACGCGCTCGGCTGCGCAGTGGAGCTCGACGAGCTCTTGCCCCACTTGCGCGGGGCGCTGGTGGTGCCGGCCGAGCACTACCCGGTGCTCGGGGGGTTCTTCCGCGATCTGTTCTGGGACGTGGAGGTGGTGCGCAAGCTGTCGCGGCGCCCGACGGTCGACACGGCGGTGGAGCGGCTCGTCGCCACGCTTCGCGAGGGGCCGTTCGCGGCGGGGCTGCGGCCGGGGTGCGACGCGGTGGAGCTGCATGCCCACGAGCTGATGCTGGGCGGCTCGCTGCCGCCGGCGCTGCGACGGCTGCTGGCCGGGACCGCGGGCATGGAGGAGGCACCCGAGGGGCCGCAGCTGTCGCTCGGCCGGGCGGGGTTTCGGCTGCTGTCGCCGCTCGAGGCGCAAGCCGAGCACGCCGCATGGACGCAGCGCCGCGAGGAGGCCCCGCCGCGCGGTACGTGGCCCGCGGGAGCGGTGCACCCCGCGTTCGCGTGGAACACCGACTGGCTGCCGATCGCGCTCGGCTCACGTGGAGCGAGGCCCACCGAGCTGCTGGTGGTCGACCCGATCGGGGTCGCGGCCGATCGCCCGGGTGAGCTCTTGTGCGTGTCGTTCGAGGAGCCGGGCTGGTGGGCGCTCGGAATCGAGGTGGACGGTCTCGCGCACGTGTGGCTCACGCTGCACGAGCACGGGTTGCTCGTGCACCAGCCGCCGGGGGTCGACCCCATCGCCACGGGCAAGGCCGAGGCGCTGGTGCAGCACCTCATGCCGCGGCGGCGCTGGGTGGACGTGGGGGAGCGCGGGCGCGGATCGGGTTGACGCGCGGCCCCGAGTGCGGGTTCGATGGGGCCCGTGAAGTACGTCTGCGCCGTCTGCGAGCACGTCTACGATCCCGCCAAGGGCGATCCGGCCTCGGGCATCGCTCCGGGCACGCTCTTCGAGGATCTGCCCGAAGACTGGTTCTGCCCCGAGTGCGGGGCGCCCAAGGAGCAGTTCGAGCCGATGAAGGAGTGAGCCGCTACCTCGGCTCGAAGCACCCGCGCGCCGGGTGGCACGACTCCGGCACGCACAGGCCCTGGTCGGGGCCGGTGATGAACTGCGTGCGCAGGCACGAGTAGTGGCTCGAGCGGCTGGTCACGAACGCGTCGGGCGTGTCCTGGCCGTACACGTGTAGCGCCTTGGTCCGCAGGTGGCGGCACACGGGGGTTCCCGCGTCGAGGCGCGCACGGCTGTGATCGTCGAACGTGGGCATCTTTCAGTCTTCTCCGATCTCGCGGGCAGTCGTCACTCGGGCAGGGGAACCTCGGCGGCGGTGTGCAGCACCTCGCGGAGGAGGCCCTGCACGAGCGGTAGCTTGTAGGCGTTGCCGGGCAGCGGCTTGGCGGGCTCGGTAGCAGCCGCGGCGGCGCGGGCGAACAGGTCGGTGCTCGGCGCCTGGCCCTCGAGCACGGCCTCGGCTTCCTTGGCGCGCCACGGCACGGGCGCCACGTGGCCCAGCGCCACGCGGACGTCGCGGAGCTTGCCGTCCTGGAGCCGCAGCCGAACGCTCGCTTCCGCGAGCGGCCAGTCTTGCGACTGCTTCTCCTTGACGGCCGCGTAGGCCGAGCGCTGCCCGGGGGCGGGGGCGGGCAGGCTCACTGCGAGCAGGATCTCGCCGGCCTTCAGGTCGTGCTCGCGCAGGGGATCGACGGTGGGGCCGACGAACAGCCGCTCGATCGGCACGTCGCGGGTCTTGCCGTCGAGCTGCCGCACCAGGACCACGGCGTCGAGCGCCACGAGCGGCGAGCCGAGGCTCGAGGGGTGCACGATGTAGCTCGGCCCACCGCCCAGGATCGCGTGGTAGCGGTGGTCGCCGGTCTGGGCGAGGCACATGTCGCCGCCCTTCTTGAGGCACACGAGGTCGGCATGGCGGTAGTACCAGCAGCGCGGCCGCTGGAGCAGGTTGCCGCCCACGGTGGCGGCGTTGCGGATCCCCGGCGTGGCCGCCTCGCCGGCGGCCTGGACCAGCGCCCGCAGGCCCTCGGGCAGGAGCCCCGGCAGCTCGCCGAGCATGCCGAGGGTCACGAGCGCGCCGACGCGCACGCGGCCATCGTCGTGCAGCTCGATGCCCCGCAGCGCGCGGCCGTCGTCGCCGCCAATCGCGTGGAGCTCGACCAGCTCGTCGGGGGCGAGCAGGCCTTCCTTCATGTGATCGATGAGATCGATGCCGCCGGCCCGCAGCACGCGGGTCTGCTTGGTCGTCTCGCTCACGCGCGCCGACGCGGCCTTGAGGGTGGGGAGCCGTACGATCGAGAAGCGGTTCATCGAGACCTCCCGGCCGGCGACGGGGTCGCCGTGGCGAGCGTGGTGCCGGCCGAGGGCTGGCCGGGGATCTTGCCGAGGGCCGCGAGCACCTTGGCGGGCGTGAGCGGCAGGCTGCGCACCGCCACGCCCAGGGCGTCGTGCACGGCGCAGGCGATGGCCGCGGCGGTGGGGATGGTGGCGGGCTCGCCGATGCCGACCGCGCCGGTGTTGTTGGCCCCGGTGTGGACCTCGGTGATCACGACCTCGATCTCGGGCACGTCGCGGGCGCCGAGGATCTTGTAGCTCTCGAGGTTGGGGTTGAGCATGCGGCCGAGATCATTGTCGAGCACGCGCTCTTCCATCAAGGCGTAGCTGGTGCCGAGGATCACGCCGCCGTTGATCTGGCTGCGCAGCGTGAGCGGGTTCATCACGCGACCGCAGTCGTGCAGCGCGAGCACTCGGGTCGCCCGTACCACGCCGGTCCAGCTGTCGACCTCGACCTCGGCGAATTGCACGCCCGCGATCTGATACTGCTTGCCGCCGGGGAACGCCATCGGCTCGTGGCCGTAGGTCTCGGGGCGGTAGGCGGTGGTCACGATCGCCTCACCGTCGATCTTCTTGCAGAGCTGGGTGAAGGTGATCGAGCCGCTCCCACCGTGGGCGGTGGCCTCGTCGCCCCAGCGCACGTCCTTGGTGGCGACCTTGAGCTGCTTGGCGGCGAGCTCGGTGAGCATGGTGCGGGCCTTCTCGCAGGCATTGCGCACCGCCGGGGTCACGCTCGAGGTGGTCTGCGAGCCGCCGCTGCCCACCGAGGAGCCGTACTCGCTGTCGCCGAACTTCACCCGCACCGTGGACAGCGGGCGCCCGAACACCTCGGCGCCGATCTGCGCGAGCACGGTGATGATGCCCCCACCGATGTCCTGCACGCCGTTCTTGATCTCGATCGTGCCGTCGCGGAAGACCGAGACGGTGGCCAGCGTCATGTTGGCGCGCCCGAAGTCGCCCCAGATGGACGCGGCCACGCCGACTCCGCGCCGGATCCGGGTGTCGCGCTCGCGCAGCTTCGCGGAGCGCTCGCGCAGCTCCTTCCAGCCGAATTTGGCCGCGCCCTCGCTGAATTGCTGACGGCGCACCGGATGCTCGTCGTTGGCGAGCCGCAGCTCGAGCGGGTCGACCCCGAGCTTGGCGGCGAGCTCGTCGATGGCGAGCTCGAGCGCGAACGCCCCCTGCGGGTGCCCGGGCGCCCGCATGGCGGTGCCGGGGCCGCCGTTGGTGAACACGTCGTTGGCCTGCACGCGCACGTGCGGGATGCGGGTGTAGATCCCGATCGCGTTGCGCCCCACACCCGCGCCCGTGCCGATGCCGGCGGTGCCGTGCGACTCGACGTCGATGACGTGGAGCTTGCCGCCCTTGGCCCCGAGCTTCACGGTCTGGCGCGAGTCGGGGCGGTTGCCGGTGCACACGTGCTCTTCGTGTCGGTCGCACATGAGCTTGACCGGGGCCTTGGCCGCGCGTGCGAGCTCGCCGGCGATGAAGCCCATGCGGCTGCCGGGCGCGGAGGCCCCGAACTTGGCCCCGAACCCGCCGCCGAGGAACTCGGTGATCACCCGGGCCTTCTCGAGCTCGAACAACGCGACCAGCTCGTCGCTCACGCTGAGGATCCCCTGGGTGGAGGCCCACACCGTCATGGACTTGGGACTGTCCCAGCGAACGAGCAGGCCATGGGTCTCGAGCGCGGAGTGGGTGTGCACCTGCGTGACGTAGGTGGCCTCGTGGGTGGTGTCGGACTCGCGCAGGCCCTTGGCCGCGTCGCCGCGCACGCTGGGCGGCAGTGGGCGCACGTTGCCGCTCGCCTTGCTGCCTCCCGCCGCGCCGGGCTCGTCGCCCTCGGTGCGGCGCTCTTCGACCGCGGCCTGATGCACGAGCGGGGCCTTGTCCTTCATGGCGCCCGCGGTGTCGACCACGAACGGCAGCGGCTCGTACTCCACCTTCACGTGCGCGAGCGCATCGCGGGCCTGCTCGGGGCGCTCGGCGGCCACGGCCGCGACGTCCTGCCCCGCGAAGAGCAGCCTATCGCCGGCCTTGGCCACGGCGAGCACCGCCTTCACGCCGGGGCGCTTGGCGGCGGCGCTGGTGTCGATCGAGACCACGCGCGCGGCCGGATGTGGGCTGCGCAGCACGGCCGCCCACAGCATGCCGGGCAGCGCCACGTCGAACGTGTACTTGGCGCGGCCGCTCACCTTGAGGTGGCCGTCGATGCGGGGCACGGCCGTGCCGACGACGGTGAGCTTGGAGTCGGCGTCCCACGGCCGTGCCTCGCCTTCGGGGAGCGAGAGCTTGAGCTTGCGCAGCTTGCCCGGGAGGCCGAGGTTGAGGGTTACCTTGCGGTCGGCCATCTACGCGCCTGCTTTCTGCCGGGACGCGCCGGCGACGTCGAGCACCGCGGCCACGACGTGGGGGTAGGTGCCGCAGCGGCAGAGGTTGCCCGCGATCGCGTCGCGGACCCGCTCGGCGGTGAGCGCCTCGTCCCCGGGCCCACCGCTAGCATGGTGGCGGAGGAGCGCGGCGCAGGAGATCAACATGCCGGAGGTACAAAAGCCGCACTGCAGCGCGTCGTGCTCGACGAACGCTCGCTGCAGCGCGGAGAGCTCGTCGCCCTTGGCGAGGCCCTCGGCGGTGACGACCTCGCGCCCCGCGATGTCGTGGGCGAGCATCATGCAGCTGTTGCGCGGCTGACCGTCCACCAGCACCAGGCACGCGCTGCAGGCTCCGCGGTCGCACACGACCTTCGGGCCGGTGGTGTCGAGGTCGAGCCGCAGCGCCTCGAGCAAGGTGACGCGCGGTTCCACGCTCACCTCGGCGGGCTTGCCGTTCAAGGTGAAGCGGAGGGGAGTGGGATCGGGCCCGATCTCCGCCGGCGCCGTGGCGTCGTCGACGACCGGGCCATCGGATTTCTCGTGGTCCTTGCGCTTGACACAGCCGCTGATCAGGGTGGCAGTGCCCACCCCTCGAAAGAGACCGCGCCGGGTCAGCTTGGTGCGCTCCGACATCACGCGGAGGATATCGCTCCTTGGTCGCGGCCGCAGCGCCAGCTCGAGGCGGCGAGCAGAACCGCGAAATCGAGCATTGCTGGCACGAATCGGGCGGCGGGCATCCACCCACAGGAGAGAGAGCCATGAAGCACGAGATCCTCGCAGTCGCTCCCCTCGCCGCCCTCGCCGGCTGCATGACGGGGCCCACGGTGCAATCGATCGCGAGCAAGGCCCAGTCGGTGACGCTCGAAGGCTACACGCTCAGTGCCTCGCACGACGTGCGGGTGGACTGCAAGCCGGTGGGGACGCGTGCGCTGACCTCGATGGGCTTCACCACCAGTGCGGCCACGCCGGCGCTGAGCGAGAACGGTGGGTCGATCCATGCGTGGTCCAAGAGCGTGGTGATCCCGGGGAGCTGCTGGGTGCCGGTGGCGCCCGGCGTCGCGGCCACCCGCGTGTACGCGACCGACGTGGACGAGGGCGCTCGCATGTCGCATGTGCAGGACTTGCTGTGTGCGATGGGCGAGATCGACGCGGGCGCCACGCCGGCCCAGGCGGGGTACACGTGCGGCGAGCGATTCACCCACCGGGAGCTGCGGGCGCCGAGTGGGCTCGCGCTCGACACCAACCCGCTCACTGGGATGGGGGCGGTGGAGACGCTGGCCACCGGCTTCGGCTGGGCCGAAGGGCCGCTGTGGGACGCGGACGACGGCGCGCTCGTGTTCACGGACATCGCAGCGGACGAGCTCCTCAAGCTCGAGAACGGGGTGGTGACCACGCTCGTGCAGGGCACCGACACGTTCACCAACGGGCTCGACTACGACGCGCAAGGCAACCGGCTCGAGTGTCAGCACAAGACGCAGCGGGTGATCAAGCGGACGCCGGGTGGCGCCACGACGGTGGTTGCGGCCTCGTTCGGGGGCGTGCCGTTCAATTCACCGAACGATGTGATCGCGCACGCGAACGGGACGATCTTCTTCACCGACCCGACGTATGGATCGCTGCCCGATCTCGGGGCGGCCGTGCCCCAGCAGCCGGTCCAGGGGGTCTATCGCGTGGCGATCGACACGGGGGTGGTGACGCTCGTCGACGACGAGCTCGAGCAGCCCAACGGCATCGCGCTCTCGCCCGACCAGACGATGCTCTACGTGACCGACACCCAGGCCGGCGTGGTGATGCAGTACTCGGTGACGGCGGGCGGCACGACGGGGGCGGGGGTCGTGCTCGCCAACGTGGCGCAGCCCGACGGCATGACGGTGGACGTGAACGGCAACCTCTACGTGGCGAGCAGCGCCGGCGTGGCAGTGCTCGGATCGGATGGGTCGAGCTGGGGGACGATCGGGGGGCTGCCCGCGGCGGCGACCAACGTCGCGTTCGGCGGGGCGGATCGCAAGTCGCTGTACGTGACGACGTCGGGGGCGGTGCATCGGGTGGTGCTGGCGGTGCCGGGGGTGCCGCCCAGCTTTTGAGCGAAGGCGAGGCGGGTTCGCCGAGCGGCCGCGGGTGCTGTAGCCTGCGGTCGCGAGGACCCATGCCCGACACCACCGACGATCTTTCGCTCTCCGAGACGCTCGAGGCCGCGCCCGAGCTATTGCGTACCTTGAAGGCCGGGATGGCCGGGCGTGACGTGGCGCGGCTGCAGCTGGATCTACGGCGCGCGGGCTTCGATGCCGGCGAGATCGACGGGATCTACGGCGCCAAGACCGAGGCGGCGGCGGCGAGCTTCCGCAAGAAGCACGGGCTCGCGGGTGAGGGCGTGGCGCCCGAGCTGTGGGCGAAGATCGTGGAGGTCGCGGCGCGCGAGCGGCATGGCGATCTGCGCGGCGCGGCGGAGGAGATCGAGGCGCAGGCGGCCGAGCTGCGCACGCGAGCGGGTGCGCTCGAGGAGCAGGCGAAGGCCGAGCGGGATGCCGGCCGCCGGGGCGAGGCCGGTGGGATCATGGAGGACGCCGGCGAGGTGTGGATCGAGGGCGCGAGCGCGTGGGATCAGGCCGCGGAGCTGTGGATCGAGGCGGCGCACGTGATCGAGCCGTTCGGTGCGGCCGGGGATGATGGATGGAAGGCGTATGCCCGGCATGCGCGGGCGAGCGATGCGGCACGGCTGTACGCGGAGCGGGCTCGCACGGCGTTCGGGAAGGCTGGCGAGGACCTCGATGCGGCGGGGTCGACGGATCACGAGGAGAGGATCGCGGCGGCGCGGGCAGAGGCGCGAGCTCGGACTGCGCACTGAAGGCCTGCTGCTGTACTGCACTACTGCTGCGCGAATCACGCAGTGAATCGGACCAGCACGAGCTCTGCATCGCCGCGGACGTGTGTCGCGGCTCCTGCCATGGTGCCGGGCTCGGCCAGCACGACGTCTTCCGCCTGGGCGGCGAGCGCTTGGACGCGGACCTGCCCTTCGACCACGTAGAGCAGCCACCCTTCGCCCGCGGATCGTTCGAGCACGAGCGGCTCGACGAGTCGGAGCCTCACTGCTTCATGGCGCAGCATGCCGCGTCGTGTCATCACGTTGAAGTCGCGCGTGGGTCCACCGAGCAGGCGGCAGCGAGCATCGCGATCGCCCGAGAATGCCAGCGGCTCGCCACCTTCGCGCAGCGTGACGGGCGGATCGTCGCCAACCCGCAGCTCCATGCCGTTGCCTTCGAGCACGAGGATGCTGCGGTCGATCCCCGGCAGGCGCGAGAACTCGCAATCGGTGTCGACCTCCGCGATGCTCACTCGATACTCGAGCTCGCCTTCCACCGGGTGCACGATGATCTCGGTGGTCCAGCCGAGGCCGTTCTTCCAGCGCATGCGGCGGTAGTCGGCGGGGGTGAGCTTGACGATCGCTGCCGTAGCCGCACGCGTGCCCCAAAACGGTGCATACGCTTCGTTGCGCTCGCGCGCGATGTCGGTGATCACCGCCTCGAGCCGCTGCCGGCCCTCGCCGAGCGCCACGGTCTCGAAGTTCTTGCGCGCGATGTCGGCCGAGAGCGACGAGTCCGGCTGCACGCTGTGCTCGAGGATCTTGCGTAGGCGGGGATCGAGCTTCTCGGCCTCGGCGATCATCTTGGCGTGGGCGGCCTGCTGGGCCTGCCAGCGCACGCGCTCGAGCACGTCGGCGCGCACGCACTGGATCACCGGGTCGGGCGTGCGCCGGAGCAGCGGCACCAGGCTGTCGGCGGTGAGCCGCGGCGGCTCGTCGCCTGGATCCGGCTCGCCGCTGCGGGGGTGGAAGCCCACCATGAAGAAGGTGGGGCCACCCAGCGGATCGTAGGCCGGGCGGACCTCCTTGACGAAGTCGTCGAGGTCGCGCGCGCGAGCGAAGCGAGGGTCGGGGCCAGGGCCGATGAACGTGAACAGCACGATCTCCGCATCGGGATGCGCGGTGACCAGCTCGAAGAGCCGCGCGGCGACGTGCGTGGGCGAGGCATCGGGCTCGTAGACGATCGGTCGATGCACCCGGCCGAGCTCGCGGCTACGGCGGGCGAACGGGCACAGCCCGAGCGGCTCGACGATGTCGAGCAGGAAGCGGTCGTGCACGCGGTGCACGACCTCCGACGGCGGGTTGCCGGGCGGGGAGGGCTCGTGATGCTGGCGGGCTCCGTCCACGGGACGGGGAGGATACGGCGGGCCGGACGACACTGCCGAAGGACGCGACGGAAAGCCCGCTACACCCGTTGCAACGAGGGTGGCCCACCGGTTGGCCACCCTCGATCAGCGAGCGCCGAGGCCAACGACGCGACGGGCTTCTTGCACGCAATCCCTCCGTTGAACACCGTTTCTGAGTCACTTCTGCTCTCCTTCGTCGAGGATCCTTCGTGCCAAGCCGGCCCATCCACGGGCCACCCCCCGGCCAACCCGTGGGCCACGCTCACTCCTTCGCTGCGCCAACGCTTCGAGATCATTGATGGCGTTCACCGGAACGCAGCTCGCATCGTTTCGGAGCGTGAGGTCGAAGCCCCCGATTCCACGGACGCGACACGATCTGATCGTCCGCTTCGTGCTCGGTCGCCCGAAGGCAGCCGCGATCGAGATGCGCCACGCTCTGCCGGCCGCAGTGCTCTCCAAGCTCGATCTCGACTCGCTTCGGTGCGACTCATCGAGCTTTGCTCGTCCACGTCGCGGCCCGCTCGACTCCGACCTGCTCTTCACCGTGAACCTACGCGGTCCTCGGCGCTCCGGCCGTATCCCCTACTCGATCTACTTCAGCCTCGACCACCAATCGAGCCTCGATCACCTCTTCCCGTGGCGCACGCACGTGTACACCGGCGAGCTCTGGGGCCGGCACATCGCGGCCCATTCTCCTCCACGCCCACATAGGCTTCCCTTCGTCCTTCCGCTGGTCCTCGTCCAGCATCCGGCACGCAACCTACCCACCCGACTCTCCGACATCCTCGAAGTGCCCGACCACGTTCGCGAGGCCTTCGGCACGCCGTTCGAAGCCGTGGTCCATTTCGATGATCTGAGTCGCTCGGTCCTCGACGACCCAGTGGCCGATCCTGGTCACCTCGCGCTCGTCGAGATCACTCGCACGCTGCTCTACGCCTACCGGAACCCGGGCGCCATCGACGATCCTCGCCTCGCGACGCTGGGCCCGCTGTTCGACACCGTGCTACGCTACTTCGGCGCGCGTGAGGTCGAGGAGCTGCTCGCCTACGCTCTCCACGTCTTCGGTGAAGGCTCGCCGATCGTGGCGATCATCCTGCAGACCCTCGGACGAGGGGTGAAGGAGCTGTACATGACGCTGGCCGACAAGCTACGCGCCGAAGGGCGCAAGACGGGACGCGCCGAGGGGCGCAAGACGGGACGCGCCGAAGGGCGCAAGACGGGACGCGCCGAAGGGCGCAAGGAAGGGCGTGCCGAAGGTCGTGCTGCGGCCAAGGCCGAGGCCGTGCTCGGGCTGCTTCGGCATCGGCAGGGGGCGATTCCGGCGGCGGTGCGCAGGCGCGTGCTCTCCACGAGCGATGAGCAACTGCTGCAGCGATGGTTCGATCGGGCGCTCACCGCCGGCTCGGTCGAGGACGTATTCGAGCCGCTCGACGCATGATCGCGTGGTCGTTGGGCGACTTGCCCAAGCGGGTTGCCCACGCTCCCGCACCCGAGCCGTGTTCGTGGCCCGCAAGTGCTCGGGCCTCACGGTCCGTCTGCTTGGTCCGGCTCTTGCTCGTACACACCGGGCATGACGGCGCACCCCATCGACCTCCCCCTGGCTCGGGCCCAAGCGCATCTTGCGGGCGGTCGTCATTCACAGGCAGTGGGAGCGTTCCGTGCGGCCGTGGGGATTGGCTGCACCGGCCCGAAGGTCGTGAACGCCCATCTTGGGCTTGCGACTGCGCTGAATGCGCTGTGCCGACGCGACGAGGCTGCCGAGGGCCTGGCCCGTGCGGCCGAGGCCGCGAGCGCGCGGGGCGAGCACGTGGATGCGATGCGTCTGCTCGGCGAGGCGCTCGCCATCGACCCGAGTCGGATGGAGCTGCACCTCGATCTCGCGATGCTCGAGGAAGCCATGGGGCGGCACGCCGCCGCGGTGGCGCGCATCGATTCGCTGGCCGATCGCTACATGGATGACGGACGTTTCGACGAAGCAGCCGAGCTGCTGAGCCTCTTGGCGTCGTGGGACGAGGACGCCGAGGGCCAGACACCGGCGCCGAAGCTCGAGACCCAGCCGAGCCAGACACCCACGCTCGTGCCACGAAACATCGCGCTCATCACGGGGGAGACCGTCATCGCCCACAATCCGCTCTTGCGACCGCTCGTCGTGGTCCAGGCGGCGAGCGAGGCGGAGCGCGCCATGGAATCGCGGGGCACCGTGGTGCAGGCGGGCGAGTGGGACATGGAATCGCGCGTCACTCTGGTGCACGGCGATGCTCCTCACTCCGAGCCGCGGCCGCGCCTTCGCAGGACCAAGCCCCTCGTGTTTCGCTCGTCGAGCGAGCCCCGCGACGAGGACGTCACCCGCTGCTTCCAGCGGCCGCAGGGCCTCGACGTGGCGATCTGAACGCCCAGCCGCTGCGCTGTGCTCCTATCGAGGATCCGCGCAGCAGCGAAAGCCCGTCGAGTAGTCCCAGTGCGTACGGTCGTGCGCGGTCGTGGCATACGTGCAGCCGGGCCCGTTGAGCACGGTGTCGACGAAGAACCCGCCCCGGAACGTACCCGCGGGATCGGCGGTCCACTCGTGGAGGTTGCCCACCATGTCGAGCGCGCCCTCGGCGGTGATGCACGCGGGGTGGGCTCCGGCGGTCTGCAGGCCGTCGGGAACCTGCAGGATGCAGGGGTTGCCGAGCTCGGACCAGATCCAGGGCTCGGCGGTGCCGAAGTACTCGATCGCCGGGTGCCGCTCGCGGGCGTCGTTGCAGACGCCGGGCATCGCGTCGGTGCCCCAGGGGTACGTGGTGCCAGCGGGGCCCTGGCAGGCGCGCAGCCACTCGGTGTCGGTGCACAGGCGCTTGCCGGCTTCGGCACACGCGTCGGCGGCTGAGTCGGCATCGATGTAGCCCTGCGGGACCCCGCCCGCGAGCGACACTGCGCGCACCCGCGTGTCGCCGGGGTGGAAGTACGGTGACCACGAAGCGACGACGACTCCGGCATCGTCGAGCACCACGAGCGAGGCCTCGAATCGATCGATGCAGACGCTCTCGACCGCGATCATGCCGTCGGGGCAGGCGGGGTCCCATGGGGCCTCGCCGAGGCCTTCGTTGGGCAGCGGCATCGCGGCCGGGTCGCACGCGAGCGCGGGGTCGGTGCAGCACTGCACGTCGGCATCGCCGGGACAAAGGCCCGGGGTGAGGGCGAGGCCGGCGGGGCACTGCGCGGTGGGCATGCACAGGCCGGGCGCGCCGTCGACGGAGCATGCGATCGAGTCGGGCAAGCAGCACTGGTCCGCGGGCGGACCGTCGCAGATCGACAGCAACGAGAGCCCGGAGCATGCCACCACGTCGCCGCAGGTACCCGTGATGCCGGAGACCGCACACGCGGTGTCAATCGCCTCGGTGTCGGTCGCCTCGGTGTCGGTCGCCTCGGTGGTGTCGCTCGCGGTCGTGCCGGTGACGACACCCGCGGTCGTGCTCGAAGCGGCGTCGTCCGTGCCGGCATCGCTCGCGGGCGCAGTGCCAGAGCTCGCAGACGCAGGATCGGACCCGGCGCCCTCGCCCCCGCATCCAACGGCAGCCACGACCACGCACGACACCCACGCGAGCCGCAGCACCACGGCGAGTATGGTCGATCGCTCGCCATTCCCGCAATCGACCTCGGCACTCGCCACGGTTGCTCGAGCCCCGGTGGTATCGTCGCCATGTGGCCCCTCCGAGCGAAGCCGCCGCGGATGAGGCCGGAGCGCCCGCGGCCCCGTCTCGCGAGCGCCTCCCCACCTGGCTAGCGCTGGTGCTGCTCGCGCTGGTGCTGCTGCGCGTCGGCTACCACTGCGCCTACCTCGTCGAGGTGCCGTTCTCGCTCGCCACGTTCTCCGACGGCCATCTCTACGAAGAATCCGCCCGCGATCTGCTCGATCACCCGCCATGGGGCACCGAGCCGTTCTATCTGCAGGGCCTCTATGCGTATCAGCTCGCGGTGCCGATGCTGATACGCCCGTGGATCTCGCTGGGCCTGCTCCTCCAGCTCGTGCTCGCCGGATTCGCGCTCCTTGGCCTCTTGCGGGCCGCGACGGCGCTCGTGGGCCGCCGCGAGGCCGCGCTCGGCCTCGTGCTGCTGCTGGCCTACCCGGGCCTCTCGTTCTACGAGAACAAGTACCTCACCGCGTCGCTCGCGGTCGTCACCATGGTGCTGATGCTGCTCGCGCTCGCCCGCTTGCAGCGGCGGCCCACCGCCGCCGCGGTGGTATCGATCGGCGCCGCGTTCGGCCTGGCCATCCTCGCCCGCGGCAACATGCTGCTCGCGCTGCCCGGTGTCGCGGTGGCCACCGTCCTCGCCTGGGCTCCCACCGGCCGGCGTCGGGTCCATGCGCTGCTCTGGCTCGCGCTGGGCCTCGTGCTGTCGCTCGCGCCCATGGCTCTACGCAATTCGCTCGTCACCGGCCGCCCCTCGATCATGCCGGTGCACGGCGGTGGCACGTCCTTCTACATCGGCAACAATCAGCATGCCCGCGGCGTGTGGAACACCGCCGGGGGCATGCTCAGCGGCGAGGTCGTACGCGAGCGCCAGGAGCTCGCCGCCACGCTCGGCGTCCCCGATGGCCCCGAGGCCGAGCAGGCGGCTGCGATCGGCCGTGCGCTCTACGGCCGTGCCGCTGGCGAGATCGCCGACGACCCCGTGCGCTGGCTGGGGCTCGAGCTGCGCAAGGGGTGGCTCATGCTCGGCAACGACGAGCTGTCGCAGGACTACGATCCGGCCGGTGAGCGCGAGCTCTTGCCGTGGTGGGCGGGCCGCGGCGTCCCGTTCGCCCTCGTGCTCGCGGTGGGTCTGGTGGGAGCGTTCGCCGTTCGTCGTCGCACGCGGCACGACCCGGAGCTGGCCGCCCGCTTCCGCCCGTGGGCGTGGATGCTCGGCGCGCAGGCGTTCGCCGTCATCGCGGCCAACCTCCTGTTCTTCACCTCTTCGCAGCACCGCCTCCCGCTCGTGGTCCCGCTCGGCGTGCTGTTCGGCCCGGGCGTCTCGTGGCTGATCGCGGGCCCGCGCTCGCTCGCCGTCGGCGTCGAGCGCCGCGCGTGGTGGCTCTCGCTGGCGCTGGTGGCCCTCGTGCTCGCCCAGGGCGCGTGGCCTCGCCAGCGCCGCGAGGGCCCCACCCCCGAGCACTACTACAACCTTGCGCTCGCCCACGTACAGCTCGGTCAGCCACGGGAAGCGGTGGCGGCCTTCGATCGCGCGGTGGGGCACCGGCCCGATCACCCCGTGATCCTCATCGAGCGCGCCACGCTCAACCGCCGGCTCGGCAACCTCGACGAGGCGGCGGCCGATCTCGAGCACCTCGCGAGCCTGCCCAACGTCCCGCCGTGGATCGCCCTTCGCGTGGAGGAGGAGCGCCGCCGCGTGGCGGTGCTACGCGGCTTGCCGCACCCCTGAGGCGTCACGCTCGAGTCGATCCGCATGCCCTTGCCCAGCGCCCCCACGCTGGCGCACCCTGCCGCCGTGAGCCGCACGCCTGCATCGGTCGCAGAGGCCCAGGCCCTCATGCCCGCCTTCGGGCTCTCCGGAGCTCGCGTGGCGCCGCTCGGCCGAGGTCTCATCAACGATACCTTCGCCGTCGAAGTCGAGGCCGGTGCGTTCGTGCTCCAGCGCGTGCACCCGGTGTTCTCGCCGGAGATCCACCTCAACATCCTCGCCGTCACCGAGCACCTCGAGCGCCGCGGCTTGCTCACACCGCGCCTGTGCCCCACCCGCGAGGGCGCGCCCTTCGTCGAGCGCGAGGGCCAGGTGTGGCGCTTGATGACGCGCATGCCCGGCGTCGGCTTCGACGCCGTCACGAGCCCCGCCCAGGCCCACGCCGCGGCCGCGCTCCTCGCTCGCTTCCACTCCGCGCTCGAGGATCTCGATCACGCGTTCGTGGGCCTGCGGACCGGGGTGCACGACACTCCCACCCACCTCGCCCGGCTCGCAGAGGCCGTGGCCGAGCACCGCGACCATCGCCTCCACCCATCCGTCGACCGCCTCGCCGAGGCCATCGCGGCCCGCGCCACCGAGCTGCCCCCGCTGCACGGCCTGCCCTCGCGCGTCGTCCACGGTGATCCCAAGCTCAACAACATCCTGTTCGAATCCATCGATCTCCCCGGCTGCGAGCGGCCGCTCTGCCTCATCGATCTCGACACCGTGGCGCCGATGCCCCTCCCGCTCGAGCTCGGCGACGCGCTCCGCTCGTGGTGCAACCCGAGGGGTGAGGACGAGCGCGTCGCTCGTTTCGACCTCGCCACCCACGACGCTGCGCTCGCCGGCTATCTCGGCACGTGCACGCTGCTGCTCGCGGGGGAGGAGCGCGAGGCGCTGCTCCACGGCGTGGAGTGGATCACCCTCGAGCTCGCGGCCCGCTTCGCCGCCGACGCGCTGCGCGAGCAGTACTTCGGGTGGGATCGCGCCCGCTTCCGGGCCGCGGGCGAGCACAACCTCGTCCGCGCCGAGGGCCAGTGGTCGCTCCACGAGCAGGCGATCGCGGCTCGACCCGAGCGTGCGGCGGCCCTGCGCGCGGCTGGGTAGACGATCCGTACAGGAGCCGCTTCCGCCCCCGGGCGCCCCCTCCTATACTTCCCGCGTGACCGACGCGCCCCCTCGGCCCGCGCACTCGCCCACGATCGCGGTCTACCCCGGCTCCTTCGATCCCATCACCGTCGGCCACCTCGACATCCTCGAGCGCGCGGCCCGGCTGTTCGATCGCGTGATCGTGGCCATCGGCCAGCATCCCACCAAGCCCGGCTACTTCTCCATCGAGGAGCGCTCCGACCTCATCCGCAGCAGCGCCGAGCACGTCACCAACTTCGAGGTCGCGGCGTTCTCGGGCCTGGTCGTCGACTTCTGTCGCACGCGCGGGGCCAGGATCATCGTGCGAGGCCTGCGAGCCGTGAGCGACTTCGAGCCCGAGTTCCAGATGGGCCTCGCCAACCGCGATCTCGAGCCGGACGTCGAGACCGTGTTCCTCATCCCGCAGCCCGACCGCATGTTCGTGAGCAGCTCGCTGGTGCGCGAGATCGCCGGCCACGGCGGTCACTACGAGCGCTACGTGAGCCCCGCCGTCGCGCGAGCGATGGCCGCGCGCATGAGCAAGGGTCGCCTGGCCTGATGCACCACCGCTTCGCAGAATGCTCCGCTCCGCATGGCCGATGATTCCCCCGCCTCGCGCGCGCTCACCCGTCGCTCTGCGGCAACGGCCAAGCCATGGCGCGGGGACGAGCACAAGCTCCAGCTCGAGGCCGCGGCGGAGGCCGGGCTGCCGCGCAGCCAGACCGAGCTCGAGCTCTACACCGACGGCTTCGCCGGCGGGATCACGCTCGATGATCCGCTCGACGGGGCGATCGTGGCGCGCGGCCGAACCGTGCTGCGCGAGGCCGAGCTACGCACGAGCCTGCGGCCGGCGCTGCAGTACCTCGGCATCGCGGCCGAGGCGACCGCGCTGCGCGTGCACGACGGCAGCTTCGAGCTGCGGGTGGCTCGGCATGTGGCCGAGGCGGCTCGGCCCGCGCTCGACTCGAGCAAGCTGGCGCTCCGCACATGGGTGGGCACGGGGCTCCTGGGCCTCGTGTGCTACCTGCTGATTGCGCCGGCCGCCGCGGGCTTGCTGTGGGGCATCGGCCTCATGGTGGGCGGCTGGCAGCTGCGGCGCGGTGCGGCCAGTGGGCGCGCGATGCTGGCCGGTCGCCTCGCGCTCGGCCTCGGCATGGTGGCCCAGGAGGAGAAGATCATCTTGCCCCCGCTCGATGCCCCCACCGAGGATTTCGACCCGCAATGAGCCGCGTCGATGGTCCCGGAGGCCCCCCGCGGGGACCCGACCCCGGCCTGTGCGGCCGCTGCCAGCATGCGCGGGCGGTGACGTCGGCGCGCGGGTCGACGTTCTGGCGGTGCAGCGTGCACGATCGCGACCCTGCGTGGCCCAAGTACCCGCCGCTGCCCGTGCTGCGCTGCCCGCACTGCCTTGTTGGCCCCCCGCATCCACTGAGCGGCTGACGATCGTCTCGGTGGCCCCCAAGGGGGCCGTTGGCCCCCCGCATCCAGTGAGCGGCTGACGATCGTCTCGGTGGCCCCCAAGGGGGCCGTTGGCCCCCCGCATCCAGTGAGCGGCTGACGAGCCCCCGAGGGGGCCGGGCGGCCCGCAGCGGCTGAGCTTCCGCACGCGGAGGCGGCCTCCACGGCGGCCTGCTCCGGTTACAGTCCCGCCGCTCATGTCGGATCCGTCGGACATTCCACGGCTCATCTGCGAGCTGTGCCGCCAGTTCTACGGGCTCGGCTGGGTCTCGGGCACCGGCGGCGGCATCTCCATCCGCGACGCCGAGGGCATCCACATGGCGCCCTCGGGCGTGCAGAAGGAGCGCATCGCCCCCGAGGACGTGTACCTGCTCGACGCCGCCGACCTCGAGCACTGCCGCGTGCTGCGGTACCCCGCCTCGGCCGCGCTCAAGATCAGCGAGTGCCAGCCGCTCTTCTACAACGCGTATCGCGAGCGCGGCGCGGGGGCGGTGATCCACAGCCACTCGATCTGGGCGGTGCTCGCGGCGCGGCTCGCCTCGCCCCGCGGCGAGGCCGGCGTGTTCGTGAGCGAGGGCCTCGAGATGCAGAAGGGCCTGCGCGGCAAGGGCTGCTTCGACCGCGTGCAGGTGCCGATCATCGCCAACACGCCCCGCGAGGCCGAGCTCACCGAGTCCATGGCAGCAGCGATGCGCGCCCATCCCGATGTCGACGCGGTGATCGTGGCCGGCCACGGGATCTACGTGTGGGGCACGACCTGGGTGAGCGCCAAGACCCAGGCCGAGTGCTACGACTACCTGCTGCGCGCGGCCGTCGAGGCCCACCGCCTGGGCCTGCCGCTGGCGGACCATGGCCATGATCGAGCGATGCCGCCGCTGGCGGTGGCCGCTGGACAAGGAGCGAACCGATGAAGCTCTCATGGCTCGAGCCCACGCCGGGGCAGGCACCGTGCACCCTCCACGACCTCGCTGCCGTCGGGGCGCTCTACGAGCAGCTACCCGTCGATCCCGAGGCCTACCAGCCTCCGCTCGATCGCCTCAAGACCGAGCGCGGCTACGTCGAGCAGGACATCATCCAGCTCACGCCCACCACGCCCAACCTCGAGACGCTGTGCGCCAAGTTCATCGACGAGCACCTGCACACCGACGACGAGGTGCGCTACGTGCTCGAGGGCGAGGGCATCTTCGACCTGCGCTCGCAGGACGATCGCTGGATGCGCGTGACGGTGGAGCAGGGCGACCTCTTGGTCGTGCCCGCCAACCTCCACCATCGCTTCATGCTCACCGAGCGCAAGCAGATCCGCTGCGTGCGGCTGTTCAAGGACAGCGCGGGCTGGGTCCCGCACTATCGCACGCCCAAACCCGCTGCCTCTTGAACGGCGGCGTGACCACGATTCCCGGAAACGACACATCGAGGAGCTTTCGACATGGACACCAGCACCACCAAGACTCATGACTTCAAGGTCGCCGACCTCACGCTCGCCGACTGGGGCCGCAAGGAGATCCGCCTCGCCGAGAAGGAGATGCCGGGGCTGATGGCCCTGCGCGCCAAGTATGGCGACAGCAAGCCTCTGCGCGGCGCCAAGATTGCCGGCTGCCTGCACATGACCATCCAGACCGCGGTGCTCATCGAGACCCTCATCGCGCTGGGGGCCGAGGTGCGCTGGTCGTCGTGCAACATCTTCTCCACCCAGGACCACGCAGCGGCCGCGATCGCGGTGGCGGGGGTGCCCGTGTTCGCCTGGAAGGGCGAGAACGAGGAGGAGTACTGGTGGTGCGTGGAGCAGACCGTGCGGTGGCCCGATGGCACCCCGCCCAACCTCCTGCTCGACGACGGCGGCGACCTCACGATCGTGATGCACCGCGACTACCCCAAGGCGCTCGAGCAGTGCCGTGGCGTGTCCGAGGAGACCACCACCGGCGTCCACCGGCTCTACCAGATGGCCGAGCGCGGCGAGCTCAAGGTGGCGGCCATCAACGTCAACGACTCGGTGACCAAGAGCAAGTTCGACAACCTCTACGGCTGCCGCGAGAGCCTCGCCGACGGCATCAAGCGCGCCACCGACATCATGATGGCGGGCAAGATCGTGGTGGTGGCCGGCTACGGCGACGTGGGCAAGGGCTGCGCCCACTCGATGAAGGGCTTCGGCGCCCGCGTGATGATCACCGAGATCGATCCCATCTGCGCGCTCCAGGCCGCGATGGAGGGCTACGAGGTGGTCACGATGGACGAGGCCGCCAAGGTGGCCGACATCGTCGTCACCGCCACCGGCTGCAAGAACGTGGTCACCAAGGAGCACATGGCCGTCATGAAGGACGAGACCATCGTGTGCAACATCGGGCACTTCGACTCGGAGATCGAGATCGCGCGGCTCGAGGCGGACTCCACGATCACCGAGGTCAACATCAAGCCGCAGGTGGACCGCTTCGTGTTCCCCGACGGCCACGCGATCATCATGCTGGCCCGCGGGCGGCTGGTGAACCTCGGCTGCGGCACGGGGCACCCGAGCTTCGTGATGAGCACCAGCTTCACCAACCAGGTGCTGGCCCAGCTCGCGCTCTGGCAGGACAAGGACGGCAAGTACGAGCGTGGCAAGGTGTACGTGCTGCCGAAGTCGCTCGATGAAGAGGTCGCGCGGCTGCACCTCGACAAGCTCGGAGCCAAGCTGACGACGCTGACGGACGAGCAGGCGGAGTACCTCGGGATCTCGCCGAAGGGGCCGTTCAAGCCCGAGGCCTATCGGTACTAGCGAGGCGCGAGCGCGCTGGTGATGAAGGCCCGCGCGCCCCCAAGGGGCGTGCGGGCTTCGTCGTATGCACAATGGGACTCGCGCGGCCGAGCCGACGTGGTCGCTCGTACGGGCGTCTGGTACCACTCGAGTTGACAACTCGACTGACTCGGCCGGACACTGTTGGCTTCATATGAATCGGCCACCCGGCCGGATCTGGGAGGCTCGCGGTGTCGTTGCGAGCATGCCTGGATGACTCTCCGCGATTGGAGTGCGAATGAGGAAGCCCAGAGTATTGCGCCATGGGATCGATATCTTCTCAATATTGATGATTTGGGTGGTGCTGGGGGCTCAGCTGTGCGCGCTCTGGCTGGAGTGGTCGTGGCTCCTGGTATTCCCGCTCATCGTGCTGGTTCGTCAGGTGAACCTGGTGGAGCACAACCATGCACACTCCAAGATCTTCTACAATAGACACTTGAACGATGCGCTCGGGTGGTTGTGCTTCTTGTCGAACGGGGTGCCGCTCGAGCTCTACGAGGTCCACCACGTCAAGAATCACCATCGCTACAACAACCAGCTCCAGGACTGGTCGAGCATGTTCGGGTTCTCGGGCTGTCGCTTCCCCGATCGCCCGGTCTCACGGGCCTACTACATCCTCACGTTCCCGGTGCTCACGATCTGCAGCGGCCTGAGCGACATCCTGCGCTCCCCGGGCTCCCGCATGTTCTGGCGCTTCGTGTGGTCGGTGGGGGTCGTGACGGCGCTGTCGGTGGCGCTGGCCTTCGTCGATCCGCTGGGGTTCGTGGTGTTCTTCCTCGTGCCGTGGATCGTGATCTTCCACGGGCTGGGCATGACGAATTACCGGCACCACTACGGGTGCGCGCTCAACACTGCATACGATTCGTCCAACGTGATGTTCGGGCTCCCGTTCGGGTGGCTGGGCTTCAACATCGGGTACCACGTCAGCCACCACATGCGGCCCGCCCTCCATTGGAGCGAGCTTCCCCGCCACCACGAGAGCATCCGGGAGCGGATCCCGGCCGCGAACTATCGACCGCTCGGCAGCGACAGGCAAACGCGAGCTCTCGAGCTCGACCCAGCCGCTTCGGAGCCGTTGACGCGTCGGGCTGTGTACTTCACCAAGCCCTGATCGTCTTTAGCCCCACGTGCGCGCAGCGTGCAGCGCCAGACCCGATGCGATCGAGAGCAGCTCGTCGCCACCCGCCAGCTTCTCCGCGCCGAACCTCGCCGCGAACTCCCGCCGTACCGCCGGCACGAACGCCGTGCCGCCGGTCATGAATACGCGGCCCACCTCCCGCGGCTCCACCCCCGCGCCGGCGAGCGTCTCGTCGAGCGCCCGCGTGATCGCAGCGACCTGCTCCGAGATCCAGCCCTCGAAGCGCTCGCGCTCCACCCGGTCCTCGATGCTCACCGGCCCGTCGACATAGCGGAACTCGCCCACCGTCTCCGACGAGAGCGAGATCTTGAGCTGCTCGACCGCCTTGTGCAGGTGGAACCCCTGGTTGTTCTCGATGAGGTGCACGAGCGCCTCGATCGCCTCGGGCTCGCGTGCCAGCCGGTGCACGCGCTGCAGCTCCGCGCGCGTGCGCTGGCCCTTGAGGAACGACAGGTGGTGCCAGCGCGCGAGCTTGTAGTAGTACGAGCGCGGGATCTCGAGCTCTCGGCCCATCTCCACGTACGTGGAGCCCTGGCCGAGCCGTGGGCACACCAGGTGCTCGATGATCGCGGCGTCGAGGTCGTCGCCGGCCACCGCCACGCCGCCGGTGGCGACGATGTCCTCGCGTCGATCGCCTCGTCGGTCCGGCTGCGGCCCCAGGCGCATCAGGCAGAAGTCGGTGGTGCCGCCGCCGAAGTCGGCCACGAGCGCCAGCTCGGGCCGCCGGAGCGTGCGCTCGTAGTGATATGCGGCGGCGATCGGCTCGAGCTCGAAGCGGATCTCCGCAAAGCCCGCCTTGCTCGCGGCGGCCCCGAGGCGCGCCTCGGCCTGCGTGCTGTCTTCGACGCTCTGCGCCCCCGCGAACCGCACCGGCCGCCCGAGCATAGCTCGATGCACGGCCACCCCGCGCGTCTCGAGGTGCCGCCGCAGCCGAAAGAAGAACAGCGTGAGCATGTCGTCGAGCGCAATCGCGTGGTGGCCGATCTGCGTGCGCCCGAGCGTCGTGCTGGTGAGGTGCGACTTGAACGACTGCACCAGGCGGCCCTCGCCCATCGACTCGAGGTACGCCTCGATCGCCTCGACCCCGGCGTGGAACTGGATCGGCAGCCGTACGTCCTGCTCCTCGGGGTCGAAGAACAACAGCGTGCGGTAGCCGTGCGTGGCCGCGCCGAGCAGCGGGAACTCGAGCAGGCCCACGCTGCCCGCGGCGTCGGCCAGCGCGAGCACGGTGTTCGACGTGCCGAAGTCGATGCCGACGTGCGTGCCGGAGTGGGTGTCACTGGCCTCGGCCATGGGGGACCGCGGAGCTTGCCCCGCTTCCGCGGCGAACGCTACCGTCCACCGCGCATGGAGCACCGCGCGTTCCCCAAGATCCCGACCACGCTCGACGATGTCGGCGGGGGCTCGCGCTGGGTGGCCACCGAGAAGATCCACGGGGCGCAGCTCGTGGTCGCCACCGATGGCGAGGTGGTGCGCCTCGGCAAGCGCAAGGCGTGGCTCGCTCCCGACGAGCCGTTCTTCGGCTGGCAGCTGCTCCGCCACGAGCTCGAGGCCAAGGCGCGCGCGCTCCATGCTGCGCTCGGGCGTGGCGGCGAGCTCCACCTCTACGGCGAGCTGTTCGGCGGCAGCTACCCGCATTTCGGCGTCGCCGCGCTACCCGGGCTCTGTGCGGTACAGACCGGGATCTGGTACGCCCCGGGCTTGGCGTGGGCGGTGTTCGATGCGCTGGTGGTGGGGGAGGGGAGCGCCCCGGGGTTCCTCGCCCATGCGGAGCTCGAGCGGCTCGCTCGCGTCGCCGGGCTGCTACTGCCACCGCTGCTCGGGCGCGGCACCCGGGTCGAGCTGACGCGGCTGCCGGTGCGCTACCCGAGTCGCATGCCCGCGTGCTTGGGCCTGCCCGAGCTGCCCGGCAACGTCGCCGAGGGCTACGTGCTCAAGCCCGATGCCGAGCTGCCCGCTGCGGCGCGACCGGTGGTCAAGCACAAGATCCCGGAATTCACCGACGACCGCTTCGACGACAGCCACCCGTTCGATCCCGACGCCCACCTCGCCATGCCCGAGCTGCTCCGCCTCGCCGCTGCGATGGTCGGACCCACGCGGATCGCCAGCGCCCGCTCGAAGGTGGGCAGCAGCGCCGCGGAGGTGGTGGACGAGGTGGTCCTCGACGTGTGGATCGACCTCGAGTCGCTGCTCCCCCGGCGGATGGCGAGCCTGACCGAGGCGGAGACGGGCGAGCTTCGTCGCGGGCTGACGGCGCTGGCCGAGGCCGCGGTGGCGGCGTGAGGCTCGCTCCGCGGCCTTTGGCCGACGCGGGCTGCTACTGGCCGAGGCCGCGTTCCTTGACGATCGCAGCGTTGCGCGCCTCGGCGCGCTGAAGCGCCGGGCGCATATCGAGGCGCTCGGCATAGGCCGTGAAGCTCGGGCGCTTCTCGAGCATCCCGAAGCGCAGCATGTAGCGCACCGTACCGCCGAAGATCACGTCGGCCATCGTGAAGCGATCACCGAGCAAGAACTGGCGATCCCCGATCGCAGCCTCCATCGCCGCCAGGGCCGCGTCGAACGTGCCCCACCCGGCCTGGCCGGCCTTGACGTCCCAGCCGGCCGCCTTGGCCATGGCGCCGGGCTCGATCACGGAGGGTGCGAACAGTGACCAGCGCAGGTACGTCCCGCGAGCGGGGTCGTCGAGGGCCGGCGCGAGGCGACCGGGTGCGTAGCGATCGGCGAGGTAGAGGCCGATCGCGGCCGACTCGGTCACCACTACGTCGCCATCCACGAGGATGGGCAGCTTCCCCATCGGATTGAGGGCGACGAGCTCGGGCGACTTGTGGGCGCCGGTCATGATGTCGACGTACTCGAGCGTGTAGTCGACTCCGACCTCCTCCGCCATCCAGACAGTCGAGGCCGCGCGCGTGAACGGGTGGTGATAGATGGTGATGGGCATGGGGCGCGGGAGCGTAGCACCACGCTCCGTGGGCCGCGCGCACGACTGGGGGCTGCCCACCGAGGTCCCTGGACCCCGGCTTTGCTCCGCCGATCGGCACGGGAATGGCCGGGCTCGTGGTAGCGTCGACGCTCGATGCGCACGGTCCGGGCCGTCCTGCTCTCGCTGCTGACCGCGTGCGTACCCGCGGTCGGTAGCGACGAGGTCGTGCCCGCGGATCGTGTCGACGGCGCGAGCCCGCCCGCGCCGTCGGAGCCCGCCGAGCCGGCCCCCGACGACGCTGGCCCGCTGGAGCTGTCGCTCGACGGGCAAGCGCCTGGACCGGTGGAGGAGCTGCTGTTGCGTGCAGCGGGCCGAGACCGCGAGCCCGCGCATCTCGAGCGCGTGGGCTGGTCGACCGACGGCCGCACGTTCGTTCACTGCCGGCGCCTGCCGGGGCTCGACTGCAGCGAGTGCCGCTCGCTCGGCCGCGACGGTACGCTCTCGTCGAGCGAGTCTGGCCCCGGCTGCAGCGGCACGTCCCCGGCCCTCGTGCACCAGCAAGCCCTCGCGCCCGCGACCACGCGCTGGCAGGGCGGCACCGACGTGGTGCTGGTCGTCGAGACCCGCGAGCAGGAGACCACCAACGCCGGCGAGCCCCGCCCGATGCTCAAGCTCGGCGCGCGCCGCCGCGAGGGCGGCCCACCGGCGTGGCTGATCCACGTCGATCCGTGCCAGGGCTGCGGCACCGATCAGGTCTGCGCCGCCGCGGCGCACCTCGACGCGCTTGCGCTCTCACCCGACGGCGAGCAGCTCGCGGTGCTGATCCACCAGCGCAGCTCGCAGGGCGACGAGTCCATGCGCGTGGAGCTGCTCGCCACCGCGCGCGTGGCCGCGGCCGCCCGCACCCCGGCGAGCCACTCTGCGCCGTGAAGCCTGTTGCAATTCAGTTGCAGAAGCTCATCACGCAGTCGTTGATGCAGTCCGCGTTGTTGGAGCAGGGATCGCCGAGCGTGCCGTCGTGGCACAGGTCGTCCGAGGGGATGCAGTAGGGCGCGAGCACGTCGTCGCAATCACCGTCGCCCGCGCACGGATCGCCCTCGTCGCCGTTGTGGCACAGATCGTCCGAGGGGATGCAGTAGGGCGCGAGCACGTCGTCGCAGTCGCCGTCTCCAGCACACGGGTCGCCCTCGTCGCCGTTGTGGCACAGGTCGTCCGAGGAGATGCAGTACGGTGCGAGCATGTTGCTGCAGTCGCCGTCACCGCCGCACGGATCGCCCTCGCCACCGTCTTGGCACACGTCATCAGGTCCGCAGTAGGGCGCGAGCGCGGCATCGCACTGCGAGTCGTCGTTGCAGGGATCGCCTTCCGTCCCTGGCTGACACACGTCCACCGGTCCGCAGATCGGCGCTGGCGGGCCACAGTCCATCGCGCTGCCGCACGGGTCGCCCACCCCTCCGTCCTGGCACTGTCCGTCGCTCGAGCAGATCGGCGCGGTCATGTTGCAATCGCCCGCGACCACGCACGGGTCACCCTCGGCGCCCACCTGGCACGTGCCGCCGAAGCTACAGACCGCGGCCTCGGGCGCACAGTCGGCCGCGTCGGCGCAGGGGTCTCCGGCCACACCGATCTGACACCCATCGGGCCCGCACAGCGGCGCCCGGCTGGCGCAGTCGCCTTCGTCGGCGCATGGATCCCCGGCCGCACCGCCCTGACAGCCCATGGGCCCGCACAGCGCCGCAGCCTCGTCGCAGTCGCCCTCGTCGTCACACGGGTCGCCGGCCGCTCCGCTCTGGCACTCGCCCCCCGGGCCGCACAACGGCGTGGGGTCGGCACAGTCGTCGTCGCTGCTGCACGCCGGCTCGCCGCTCGAGCTGCTGCTGGTGGAGGGATCGATGGGGATGGTCGTGGACCCGCTGCTGCTGCTGCTGGTGCCGTCGAGGCTCGTAGGGCCCATCGTTGTCGTGAGGCCCGTGTCGGGCTCCACCGGCCCGGTCGAGCCCGTGGTGGGGGCGGGTCCGAACGTGGTCATTTCGGCGAACGCGGGGTTTGGCTCCCAGCAGCCGCTCATCGCGAGCACGAGCACCGGCACGAACGGAATGATGCGGGTGGATCGGGCACGTGGCATGGCATCGATCTCAGAATTGGATCGCGAACCCGCGAAGCGTGGGCCGCAGCCGCGCCCGCCGCTCGTGGTCTCCGCCGTTCTTGCCGGCCTTGCGACTGCGTGCGACCAGCAGCGCGCCGGCGGTGATGCCTACCACCCCTACGATGGTCATCACCACGCCGCCTACGAGCGTATCGTGCCGGAAGCGGCAGTCGCCCTCCACGTCGACGTCGATGCCCGAGCAGCGGGTGTACTCGACCGGCCGCTCATCCAGGATCAAGAGGCCGATCCCGGTGCCCACCGCCGCGACGCCCACCCCGATCGAGGCCCAGCCCAGCGGGCCCAGCGGTAGCTTGCGCTCGGGAGCGGAGGGCTCGACCGGAGCGGCTTGCTCGAGCTCGGTCAGCTCGGCCGTCACCGGGGCCGTGCTCCCGACCTCGACCACCACGCGGCGCTCTTCGTCCGCGTGGCCCGCCAGCCGCAGCACGATCGTGTGCTCGCCCGCGGCGAGCCGCAGCTCGAGCGGGGCCGTGCCGGCGGGCTCGCCATCCACCAGCACCTCGGCACCCGGAGGGGTGCTGTCCACGGTCACCGTGCCCGTGCTCGCCAGCCGGTCCTTGAGCGACTCCGCCAGCGATCGCATCATCGCCTGCGCCTCGGTCAGGCCGCACAGCTCGCAGGTCTGGCTGGCCTGGTGCACGACCTCGCCCGTGGCCCCGTCGACGAGCTCGAGCGAGAGCACGTAGTCGCTCCCGTCCATCTGCACGGTCGGCCGCACGAGGTGGGTGGCCGTGGCCTTGGCGGCCAGGTCCTTGAGGCAGGCGCCGTCGCGACACGCAGCGAGCTGCTTGCTCGCGGTCTTCGGCTTGCCACCGAACGTGCCCGCGAGCTCGGTCGAGGACACCACCGTGGCCCCCGCGCTCGTTAGGCCCGCCTCGACCTCCGCCGAGAGCGTCTTGGCACCCTGGGGCGGTAGCTCGCCGTTCACGTCGAGCGGCAGCACCCCCGCGCGTGGCTCGGCGGCCGCCCAGGCCGGCATCATCGAGAGCGCCATCGCGGTGACGATGGCGGTGAAGCTGACTCCGCGCATGATCGGCCTAGAGTCTACAGATCCGGGCGCCCGCGCGCGCGACGAAAGTGGCGTGGTGCTCTAGACCCACTGCTGCGTGGTCGGATCCCAGCGTCGCCACTCGCCCTCGATGAGGCGATAGAGGTCGCGGGAGCCCGCACCCACCCGGAAGCTCTCCACCGTGAAGTCGCCGGCGAGGCCCGGATCGTCGTAGCGCGAGCTCATGGCCTGATCCTCGGGGATCATGTGCAGGTCCACGAGCAGCTCGTCGGCAGAGGCGGAGACCACCCCGAAGCCGTGCATGCTGGGGTCGCAGAAGCCCATACAGGGGTTGGGGCCGCCCAGCAGCAGCTCGCCGATGCCCATGGCGAACGCCTCCACGCCGGGCACGGAGGCGAGCCCCGGATCGGCCTGCACCTGGCCTACCAGCAAGGAGCGATAGGTGCCCGAGGTGATCGCCCCGGTGACGAGCTCCACCACGCGGTTGCCCTCGGCCGCCCCGGCCCAGTTGAACGGGGTGCCCGCGAAGAACGCATGGATGTCGCCGGTGAGCGCGACCACGTTGTCGACCTCGGCGAGCGCATCGATGATCTCGGCGCGGTTGTGCGGGACGCCGTTCCAGTCCTCGGCCGACATCGTGAAGGCCTGGTTGAACGGCGGCGGCAGGGCCACCCCGCTGAGGTCGATGTTGAGGCTCGTGAGGCAGTACTCGTTGCCCCAGATCTTCCACGTGTGGGTGGAGCCCTGCATGGTCGCGAGGAACCAGTCCTGCTGTTCCTGGCCCATCACCCGCTGTGCGTCGCCGCTGGTCTCGCCCTGCATGTACGTCGCGTACCAGAGGTACGGGTCGCGCGAGACGAGGTAGCGGGCGCCGAGCTGGCCGTAGAACCCTCGCTTGAAGATCTGGTGGAACGCGAGCCCTCGCGGCAGCATGTCGAGCTCGGCCTGCTCGATGGGCGGCAGGTCGGACTCGGCGGCCACGATGGTGTCGTTGATCCACGTGGCGCTCACGTTGCCGGTGATGCGCTCGGGGTCGTAGTCCGCGTCCTCGGCGACCTGGCGCAGCAGGTCCGCGTACATGCCTCCCATGTAGGCATCGATGTCGACGTAGGGCACGCCGCCGCTGGTGTCGGGCGTCACGGTGGCGAGCTGCTCCTCGTCGAGCACCACGGCGCCGGGGTACGCGTCTTCCGGCACGAGGTGGTCGGGCTTGTAGCTGCGGAGGTCGGTCATCACGAGGTGCACGTGCTGGCCGTACTCGATGTCGCGATAGATGCGGATGTCGGCGGGCGGCGCCACGGCGGGGTCGTACGTGAAATCGGGATCCCCGGCCCTGGCGTAGTCGACCGGCATGTACTCGAACCACGCCTGGTTGGCAGCGGCCCGCCGCGCGGCGTCGTCCTCGTTCTCGCGCCCGTCGGTATAGGTGGCGGTGGAGCCGTGGCAGTCGTCGGAGAACTCGTGGTCGTCCCAGATCGCGATCATCGCCAGCTGCTCGTGCACCGACTGCAGCACCGGGTCGCTGCGGAACGTGCGGTAGAGCTGGCGGTAGTTGTCGAGCGAGCGCGCCGCGTAGTAGGTGTCGCCGTCGCCGTTCATCAGCGCGATCGCGCCGTCCTGGTCGTCGAACGCCACGCTGCGCTCGTCGGTGCCGCCCTGGAACGAGCTGTCGCCCGCGGTCTCGTACACGTAGTCGCCGAGGTGCACGAAGAAGTCGAGCTCCGGCTGCTGCAGGAGCACCACGTAGGCGTTGTACCAGCGCCCGCCGAAGTCCTGGCAGCTCGCGAACGCGAAGCGCACCGGCACGTCGGCATCGGGAGCGGGCGCGGTCTTGGTCTGGGCGGTGCGGCTGGCGTAGCCGATCTCGTCCTTGATGTAGAGGAATCGATACGAATAGGCGGTGCCGGGCATGAGGCCCTCGACTCGCACCTTCACGCAGTGGTCGAAGCGTGCCTCGGCGACCACGGCGACCACGACGGATCCGTCGCCGCTGCCGGTGTCGGTCTCGGTGCCGGTCTCGCCGCCCGTGACGCCGGTCTCGTCTCCACCGCCTCCGCTGCCTGCGGTGGCCCAGATCTCGAGCTCCACGTCGTAGTCGTCGTCGGGCCGCTCGGGGTCGTCCACGCGGGCCCACACGATCACGCCGTCGGGCCGCGGGTCGCCCGAGGCCACCGACTGGGGGAAGCGCTCGGGCGCGTCGACCACCTCGCGCGGCGGCTCGCCGCTGGTGGAGCTGCCGGTGCCGCCACTGCTGCCATCCTCACCGCCGCCCTTGCACCCGGTGTGGCCGAGGAGGCTGGTGAAGGTGAGGGCGCTCAGTCGGAGGAACGATCGACGCTGCATGACTCGGGCCTGCCTCGGCGCGGCGGCGCTCGCCGCTCGCGACCAAGCGAGCATGCCCGGGCGCACCGGCGCGCGCCAGGGCCCACACCGCAGAGCCAGGCCGGGCCGCGAGCGTTCGTTCGCTGCGCGTCGACTGCGGGGATCGGCCTACTCGGGCACGCACGCGCCGAGGTCGGGCAAGCTCGAGGCGACGCCGAGCACCACGTAGGCCCGGCCGGAGAAGTTGCCGAGGGTCTCGGCCTGCGGGGCGCCGAGCAAGAGGTCGGTCGAGCCGTCGCCGTCGAAGTCGCCGGCCGAGGCCACGCTCCAGCCGGCGTCGTCGTCCCAGTCCTCGCCGGTCACCACGAAGCCGCCGCGGCCCTGCGCGATCTCGTCGAGGTCGAGGGTGGTCATGTCCGCGCGGCCGAACACCACGTAGACCGCACCCGGTCCGAAGTCGCCGCCCGCCGACGGGGCTCCGAGCGCGAGATCGGGCAGGCCGTCGCCGTTCCAGTCGGGCAGGCTCGCGACCGACCAGCCGAGGTTGTCGCCGAACAGGAGCCCGTCGATCGTGGTGCCCTGATCCGCCGGTGGGACGCCCAGCACCAGGCTGCTCGTGCTGCCGCCGTAGATCACGTGCACCGCTGCGTCGCCGGCGAGCGCGGGGCCGGGCGCGGCCACCATGAGCTCGGGCAGGCCGTCGCCGTCGAGATCGCCGATCGCATCGGCGGAGCGGCCGAGCGCGACCCCGGCTGCGGCGCCCTCGAACCCGAAGCCGCCCACCTCGCCCATCACCGCGGCCAGCGACACCATGGTCGAGGAGGCGGTTCCTTGCACCACGTACGCGCGGCCGGCCCCGCCGGCTGCGCTCTCCGAGCCCACTGCGAGCTCGGGCAGGCCGTCGCCGTCGAGATCGGGCAGCGCTGCGGTGGAGAGGCCCACGTGATCGCCGGCCTGCCCCTCCATCGCAAACCCTCCACCCGCGCCCGCGAGCACGTCGGCGAGCGAGACCGGCAGCGTGTCACCCTTGCCGAACACCACGTAGGCATGCCCCGGCGCGCCCGGGAGCACGTCGGTGGCCTGCGGGGCACCCACGAGCACCTCGCCGACGCCGTCGCCGTTCATGTCGCCGGTGCCGGCCACCGCCCAGCCCGCCCAGTCCTCGGCCGCCGCGCCGTCGATGGCGTAGGCGTCCGTGCCGAGCACGTCCGACAGCGCCAGCGTGCCGCCGAACGCCTCGCTGAACACCACCACCACGCGGCCCGAGCGATTGCCGGCGGCGTTGGACCAGCCCGCGCCGATCGCGAGGTCGTCGTTGCCGTCGCCGTCGAGGTCGTCGAGCACGTCGACCGACCAGCCCGCGTACTCGTTGACGAAGTCGCCGTAGAGCACGTAGCCGCCGTCGCCCCCGGCCACCGAGGTCAGCACGATCGGCGCGGGATCGGGGCGGCCGAACACCACGTACACGCGGCCCATGCCGCCCCACGAGAACGGGGCCGAGATCACGAGGTCGTCGAGGCCGTCGCCGTCGAGGTCGCCGCCGCCGGAGAGCGACCAGCCGAGGCGCCCGAGCGCGATGTCGGGCGAGATCGAGAGGCCATGGTTGCCCGCGACCAGCTCGCTCGCGGCGATCGGGCCCGGCCACACCATCACGTGGACCTCGCCGACCGCGTCGTTGCCCTCGGGATCGGTGATCGCGTACGTGAACACGTCCTCGCCCCAGAAGTCGGCGGGCGGCGTGTACGTGAAGATGCCGCCCGCGAGCATGACCGTACCCCCGGCGGGGGTGGCCATGTCGTAGGCCGTCATCAGCAGCGGCGAGCCCTGCGGATCGGAATCGTTGGCGAGCGCATCGACGAGCACGCTCGCCTGCCCCCGCAGCATGCAGGCGCCGTCGGGCTGCGCGACCGGCTCGACCACGGGCTCGGGGCCGGTCGAGCCGGCGGTCTCGGTGGCGCTGCTGGTGCTGCTGGTGGTGGAAGGATCGTCGTCGCTGGTGCTCGTGTCGGTCGCCGACACGCCCAGCGTGGTGTCGACCTGACCCGTGCTCGTGGTGGTGTCGTCGAGCGGTGGGCTCGACGAGCTGCTCGACGAGCTCGAGGGCTCACCGCCCGAGCCGCTCGATGCGTCGCTCGACGAGGTCGCGGGCGGGGTGACCTCCGACGGGTCGCCGCCGCATCCGAGCGCGGCGCCGAGCCCCAGGAGGCACGCCGTCCGACCACGACCCAGGAGCCCAAGCCACACCATCACCCGTGGATGGTAGTCGGGCGGTCTTCCTTCGTCAGGCCCTTCGGGCATGGCCGAGCCACGCCCGGGTGCGGCGTCAGTTTCCGCGCAGCTCGGCGAGCTTCTTCTCGAGGTCGTCCACGTCGGCCTGCGCCTTGGCGTAGTTGTCCTCGACGATCGCCTTGCGCTTCTCGAACGCCTTCATGCCCGTCTCGGGGTTGGGCGAGGACTCGACCTTCGCCTGGACCTCGGGGAGTCGCTCGACGAACTTCTTGCGGGTGTCGCGGAGGCGGATCGCCTGCTCGAGCCGCTTCTCGTAGAACGCGATCTTGTCGCCGGTGCTCGCGTCCGCGGGGGGATCCTTGGGCAAGGCCTCGGGCATGGTGGGTGCCATCCCGCGCCCGCCGGGGGGCAGCTTGATGGCAGGGTTGCGGGTGCCACGGCCTTCGGGCGTGGTCGCCGCGTCCACCTGGCGCGCACCCACACCGGCCGCTCGGCCGGAAGGGCCGTCGGCTCCAGCTTCGGCCTTGCCACCGCCACCGGCCGCCGCAGCCGTCTTGCCGTCACTGCCACCCTTGTCCTCGTCGTCGTCCGAGGGCCAGAAGATGAGCAGCCCCGCCACGAACAGGATGGCGGCGAACGCCAGCACGGTGGGCAACAGGCTCTGTTCTTCTTCCTTCTTGGGCTCGTTCGCGGTCTTCTTGAGGTTCTCGTCGGCCGCCTTCGGGGTCTCGGTCGTCATGTCGAAAAGTACTATACCTCACTCTGTGGCCAGCGCCGATCGCGGGCAGAGCGCGCATGCGCACGAAGAGGCCCCTCGGACGCCCGAAGGGCACCCGAGCGTGGACGGGCTGCCCGAGTGGATCCCGATCCCGCTGGCCGTGGGGGCCAACCACGACGGGTATCGCCTCGACCGCTTCATCCACGCGCGCATCGTTCGGCTGTCGCGGACCCGCATCCAGGGGATCATCGAGCGCGGGCAGGTCCGCGACGCCCGGGGCCTGCTCGTGCGGCCGGCGCATCGGGTGCGCGCGGGCGAGGTGGTCACGGTGATGCGGCCGGCCCCACCCGAGCCGCCGGTGGTGCTCGACTACGCGGTCGCCCACCAGGACGCCGACCTCCTGGTGCTCGACAAGCCCGCGGGGCTGCCCGTACACCCGAGCGCCCGCTATCACCGGCACACGCTCACGGCGGTGATGCGCGAGCGCATGGGCGTGGGGCACGGCTGGGAGATGGCGCATCGCCTCGATCGCGAGACCTCGGGGGTGATGGTGTTCGGGCGCCGCGGCGGCAGCGGCTCGGTGCTCAAGCGCTGCTTCCAGCGCCGCGAGGTCGACAAGGAGTACCTCGCGCTCGTGCACGGGCGGCTCTCGTCGCCGTGCACGATCGAGATCCCGCTGGGGGCCGCGATCGGCTCGGAGATCCGCGTGAAGATGGGGCCGCGCACGCTGGCCGAGGGCGGGCTGCCGGCGTGCACCGGGGTCGAGCCGCTGGCCTACGGCAGCTTTCGCGGCGAGCCGATCACGCTGGTGCGCGCGCGGCCTCGCACGGGCCGGCAGCACCAGATCCGCGTGCACCTGGCGCTGCACGGGCACGGGGTGGTGGGCGACAAGCTCTACGGGGTCGAGGAGGCGTGGTTCCTCGACATCGTGGAGGGCGGGCGGCCGATGGCGGAGATCGGCGAGCACCTGGGGCTGTGGCGGCACGCGCTGCATGCAGCGCGCATCGAGCTGCCGCACCCGCAGGACGGCCGGCGGGTGAGCTTTTGCGCGCCGTGGCCCGCGGAGCTGGCGGAGATCCTGCCGTGGCCGCCCGGGGCCCTGGCGAGCGAGGATGCGCGTTAGCCCGGATCGGAGCGCAGCGAGGTCTCCTGGATCTCGCCCACCAGGACCTTGAGCTTGACGGTCTTGCCGTCGCGGACATCGACCTTGACCTGCGCGTGGTCGCAGCCGGGTGCGAGCGTGAGCACGCGATCGGGCAGCACGATCGCCTTGACCCCCGGGTCCTGGCTCGAGAGGCCCAGGCGCGCGGATCCATCGGTCCACACGAGCGCATCCGGGCGCGACTCGGCCTCGGCGCCCGCGGCGAGCTCGTAGGCGGGCGTGGGGGGGCGCTGCTTCTGCTCCTCGAGCCAATTGGCGTACCAGCGGCCCACGAAAAGGGCGATTACGATGCCCACGAGCAGCCCGAGGGCCATGCGTCGCCGTATGCGGCTGCCCTCGCGATAGGCCGTGAGCGCGCCGACGGCAGGGAGATCGGGGGGATCGGCGAGCAGCTCGTCGAAGCGGCTGCGTGAGGGCGGTGCTTGCTCGGGCTGTGGCGCTGGCTCGGGCTGCGGCGCTGGCTCGCTCTGCGGCGCTTGCTCGGGCTGCGGCGCTTGCTCGCTCTGCGGCGCGGCTGCTCGCTCGTCCGCGGCGGCCTCGTCCGCGGCGGCCTCGTCCGCGGGCGCGGGCGTGGGCGCGTCGGTCACAGGCCCTCGTCGTCGCGTCCGGCCTCGTCGATGAGGCGCGCGCCTTCCATCAAGAGGTGCGTGGTCGAGGACTGCACGGTGTCCTCCACGTCGACGGTGGTGGCGCTGAAGCTGAACGTGCCGGCCGTCCACGCGAGCATGCGATACACGCACTCACGGCCGGGGAGCTCCGGCTCGCTATCGAGATTGGCCGCGACCACCTGGCCGCCGCGGATCTGCACGCGGCCGGTGACCTCGTTGTCGGACATGATGCTGAGCACGCCCTGCTTGCGCTCCATCTCCATCATCACGAGCAGGCTCGAGAGCCCGAGCTGCTCGAGCTTGCCGCTGAGCGCGGTGGCGCTGCGCGTGCGAGCGCTGGCCGTTCCCGTGGGCTTGCCCGGGGTCGTCGGTGGAGCCGACACGGGCGGCGGACCCGGAGCCGTCGGAGCACCCGGATATTGGGGCGGCGGATACTGGCCGGGGTAGTACTGCTGCGGCGGAGGGTATTGGCCGGGGTAGTACTGCTGCGGCGGGTACTGGCCGGGTGGGTACTGGCCGGGCTGCGGCGGGTACTGCCCCGGCGGGTATTGACCGGGCTGCGGCGGGTACTGACCGGCGGGGTACTGCCCCGGCGGCGGGTACTGCCCCGGCGGCGGGTACTGGCCGGGATACTGCCCTTGCGGGTAGCCGTACGGCGGGGGCGTCGGCATCGGGTGGACGCCGGAGTTGGGGTTGGGCCCCGTGGGCGGCGGATAGCCCGGATGCTGGGATCCGGGGCTCTGCGCCGCCCCACCCGCGCCCCCGCGGGCGGCTAGCGCTGCGTCGACGCGCTTCTCGAGGTCCTCGAAGCGGAAGGGCTTGGCCAGGTAGTCCTGCTCGCCGAGGCCGAGCTGACGCAGCTTGGCTTGGTCCTTGCCGAGCGCGGTGAGGAAGATGACCGGAATCGCGGCGAGCTTGGGGTCCTGCCGGAGCTGCTGCACGAAGGCCCAGCCGTCCATCACCGGCATCATCACGTCGGAGATGATGATGTCGGGGGGGTGGGAGCGAACCCGCTCGAGCGCCTGCCGGCCCTCGCGCGCGGTATCCACCACGAGCTGGCGCTTCCGCAGGGTGGCACTGACCATCCGCAGAATCCACGGATCGTCGTCGACCACCAGGACTCGAGCGCTCATGTCGTCGGGCTAGCGTAGGCCGCGCCCTGGGGGGTGTCAAACGAGCGGCTGGGGGGCACGGGAGGGCACGAGGGCGGCAGGTGTCGCTCGAGAGGCGAGGCTGCGGGGATGGGCGGCGCTCACGCTCGACGCGAGGCCGCCGTTGCAGGACCTCGAAGTCGAGCGCGAAGCCATGGCTCGCTTCGGCTGCATCAGGCGGAAGGTCGGCGTCTACGACAGCTCCGGGCAGCTCTGCGGGTGCCTTCGTCGTTGGTACGATGGCGCATGTCTCGGAGGGGCTGGCCGCGCGCGGCCGCGCGGCTGCTGCTGGTGGCCGGGATCGCCGTGGCAGGGTGCCGGCCCGAGCCGGAGCAGCCGAGCGGGCCGAGGGCGCCCGAGCCGGTCGCGGGGACGCCATCCACCGAGCTGGGTCAGACGCTCTACAAGCGGGAGGACTATCCCGCCGCGGCGTGGGTGTTCGAGCGGTTGGTCGAGGGTGCGGAGGGTGAGGAGCGGGCCGGGGCGGAATTCTGGCTGGGCAAGAGCTACTTCCAGCTCGATGACTTCGAGCGGGCCACGCGGGTGTTCCTGACGATCGTACGGACGCGGGAGCACGAGCATCGGATGCTGGCGTTCGCGTGGTTGGTTGCGCTGCGCAAGGAACGGCCCGATGACGTGGAGCTGCAGCAGGCGATCGGCGACGAGGGAGAGGCGCTGCTCGAGGAGGAGTCGCTCGTGCAGCTGCGCGACCCGATCCTGGTCGCGCTCGGGGAGCATCGGCTCCGCACGGGGCGACCGGCCGAGGCGCTCGCGTTGCTCGAGCAGGTCCCGGCACAGAGCTCCTCGTACGGCGAGGCTCAGCTCTTCGCGGGGCTGGCGGCGGAGCGGCTCGCTCGTCGATCGGAGGCGATCGCCCGGCTCTCCGAGGCCGCGACCCGAGGCGCGCCCACGCGGCGCGAGCGACGAAAGGGGGAGGTCGACCCCTATGAAGAGCGCGTGCGCCAACGAGCGGCGCGGGAGCTCGAGCGGCTCGGAGCGGCGCCTGGGTGAGCGCGGCGCTTCAGCGCGACAGCTCGAGTGCTTCGTCGTACGCGCCGCTGTCGGGCCCCGCGAGCGTGACCTCGCTGATGCACACGTCGAACCCCGAGGCCGCCACCACCACGCCGATCACGTCACCGTCCTCGTCGAACACCGGGGCGCCGCTGTCGCCGTGGCAGTTGGGCTCGCCCTCGACGGGCTCGACGGCGTGGGTCTCGGCGGTGTAGCAGCCCGACCAGATCCAGCGCGAGAGCGGAGCGTCGGGCCCGGCCACGTAGAGGTAGCTGATGCTCTGCACGCCGCACTCGTCGCGGTCGGGGCTCGCGATCGAGGCGGGCTCGACTCCTTCGATCGGCTCCTCGAGCACGAGCGCTGCGATCCGAGGATCACGGGTGAGCGGGACGATCTGGTCCACGGCATGCTCGCCGTGGATGCCGGGGATCATCGTGCCGATCTCGAGCCGCGAGGGGTGCACGCCGAGGACGCAATCGGCGGCGGTGACGACCACGTCGGGCGCGACGAGCACCCCGCTGCACCAGGGGCGGATGAACGCGTCGTCGAGCAGGATGTGGATTGCCGAGGGGTGAGCCGACGAGGGCACGAGCGCATCGGCTCGGTTGTAGCTCGATGGCACACCCTTGGCGCCTTCACTCGGGTCTGGCTCGAAGACGGATTCTTCGTCGTCGACATCGCAACCCGTGGCCAACACGGCCAAGAACGCGACCAGATGAGCAAGTGCGGTGGGGGGTGGCTTCCTCACGGGTCGTTGATGAAGCAAGACCCACGCCAACGAAGAACGGCGCGCGCCCCGTCACACCGGACGCCTGCACCGCCGATCTGGTCCCCTTCGTGTGAGCCCTTGGGCTCGATGTCACGCGACCCGCGAGCCTTCAGCGCTCTTCGATCCGCGTCAGCCACCCCGGCCGAACCTGCGCCCACATCACCTGCGCCACCAGCCCCAGCTTGTCGCGCGCCAGCTTCGCCGCGCCTGCCGCCCTCCGCACGCGATCCCCCACGGGATACGCCGACGCATGCTGCGGCACGAGGCTGGTCCCGAGCGCGTGCCCGGCCGTCCTGAGGTACTCGCTGAGGAACACGTGGGGCCGCCGCTCCGAGCACGAGAGCAAGGCCATCGAGCGGCTGCGCGCCGTGTCGCCGCTGCCCCAGTAGTCGAACAGCGCGCGGCGGATCGCTCGCGAGCCGTCCTCGCCGCCGCGGAACGCCTCGTAGATCGCGTCGGCCAAGGCCTGCCGCGTGGGGACGTAGCGGTCGTGCTCGCTTCGGTACCGCCGCAGCGATTCCGCGTCGAACCACGGCTCGCCCTCGGGCGCCCCGGCCCGGCGCCGCGCCTGCACGCCCAGGGTCTCCGCGTCGCGCAGGCCCATCGTCATGCCGCTCGCGGTGATCGGGTGCGAGCACCCGGCGGCGTCGCCCACGAGCACGAGCCCGGGCAGCGCGGCCGAGGGCGCGGGCAGGTTCACGGTGGGGGCCATCTCGAGCTGGCCCCGATGGGCCGCGATCGCAGCGGCGATCTCGGCCGAGAGCGGTGCTGGCACGAATGGAACATAGGTGCGCAGCACGTACTGCTTGAGCGCGGGGCCCTTGACCGGCAGCTCGCGTGGCAGGTCGATCGTCACACGCGTGCGGATCGTGCCATCTTGCTCGCGCAAGATCGGATACGCGAGCACCGGACCCCACGCGCCGAGGAACACGTGCGCGTAGCCGGGACGCGGGAGGCTGGCGTTGCGCAGCTCGAGGCCAGCGGTGAAGCCGATCGTCTCGCGGCCGTCGTCGGAGATCCCCGCGAGCTTGCGGACCGTGCTGGCCTTGCCGTCGGCGGCGATCACCAGGTCGGCCTTCACCTCGTGATTCCGACCGTCCTTGCCCTCGATCACCACGCCCGCGATGCGATCACCCTCGCGCCGCAGCTCGGCCACGGGCAGGCCCTCGAGGATCTCGACCTGCGTGCCGCGGGGATCCTCGCGCAGCTGCCTTCGCAGCGTGCGCACGAGATCCTTGTGATGGATCGAGAGCCCACGCGGGCGCTCGCGCGGGACGTCGGCGTACGCGAGATCCACGAACGGCGCATCGGCGTGCTCGTACACCGCGAACCCGCCCACCTCCACGCCGCCGGCGGCGTGCAGCCCGGCGAACAGGCCCAGATCGTCGAGGATCTGCGCCCCGCGCGGGTGGATGAGCTCGCCGGAGAACCGCGGGTGCACGTCCTTGTAGCGATCGACGAGCAGGATCCGCCGCCGTCGCTCGGGATCGGCGAGCACGAGCGCCCGCGCGGTGGCACAGCCGGCAAGGCCGGCCCCCACGATCACGACGTCGTAGTGGGAGTGGCGGAGCGGCAGGGCGTCGTTGGTCATGGCAGTCGATCCGGGAAGGGAAGTGGAGCGGCAAATGAGTGAAGCGAAGCAGTTGAGCGCGAGCGACTAGCGCCCGCCCGCGGCGGCGTAGGCCGCGAGCGCGAGCGCGGCCTCGCGGGGTCCCGCGCTCGGATCGAACCCGGCCGGCGAGAGCCCGAGCCCGCGCGTGACCGGCCGTGACCACGCGTCGAGCTCGTCGGCGCCGCTGCGCACCACGTGGCCGGCGAGCCAGCGAGCGGCGCGCTGGGCCTGCACGTCGGTCTGGCCGAGCGCGACCAGCCCCTGCAGCGCATGGGCGGTGTCCTCGGCGCTGCCGAAGCTGCCGTCCTCGCGCTGCCGTGCGCGGAGCCGCTGCTCGAGCTCGCGGCGCACCGCGTGACCGCTGGGCACCAGGGCCCCGAGCGTCTCGGCGAGCCGGGCCACGAGCGCGAGCGGGCCCGCGGTCACGTGCTCGTGCACGCGGGGTGCGAGCGTGCGCTCGAGCCAGCGCAGGCCGCGGCCCACGCGATCGTCGTCGGCACGGAAGCCCGCGGAGGCGAGGGCCGTGAGCACCTGCGCGCTCACCCGCAGGTGCTCCGCGTCGTCGGAGCGGCCGTGCGCGAGGAGGTCGGCGTCGGTCCACGGCAGCCGCTGCATGAAGACGTCGGACTCGCCGCGCTCGAAGCGGGAGAAGCGGCCGTCGGCCTCCTGCATCGCGAGCAGCACGTCGAGCGCTCGGCGAGCGGTGGCCCATACTGCAGTGGTTGCAGTGGACTGGCTGCCGTCGGTCGGCATGGCCGACAGCGCGGTCAGCACTGCGCACGTGCTCTCCACGTCGAGGTGATGCGTGGCCCCGGGCTCGTGCGACCAGCCGCCGGTGGCCGTGTCGGCGCGGGCCTGCCACGGGCCACGCACGGTGAGCTCTTGCCGGAGCAGCCACGCGACCTCGGTCTCGTGCGCATCGCAGGCGAACAGGCGCCCCAGTACATCGAGCGATGGCCCGCCGATGCCCTGCGCGAGCGCAGGCTGGCCGGCGCCGCGGCCATGCGGAATCCGGGCCTGGCCCCGGCTGCGGCGCAGGTGATCGAGGCCCCGCCGCAGCCGCGGATCGTTCGAGGACGCGCCCATCACTCGCAGCGCGATGAGGCTCAGCAACGTGGGCCGCACCGAGAACCACCCGCCGTGGCCCTGCTGGTGCTCGTCGATCCACGCCAGCGCCCGCCGGGCGGCGATGCGAGGCAGCGGGCCGCGCGGCAGCTTGCGCGACAGCTTCACCGTGCGATCGAACGCCTGCAGGAGATCACCGGCGAGCCCCGGCCGCGTGAGCCGAGGTGCGACCGGCTCTGCATCGTCCTGCGGCCGGTCGTACGGCAGCAGCAACGCGCTCGCGTCGGGCAGCTGCAAGCGGGCCGGTGCCCGCGCGATGATGAGGTACGGCGTGAGCACGCCGCGGGCCCACGGCGAGAACCGGGCCGGCGACAGCGCGACGCGAGGCGACAAGAGGAACAGCTCGCTCGGGATCGCGGGCAGCCACGCCCACGGGATCTGGCCGCCCATCGCGAGCCACAGCCGCACCGAGAAGTTGGCCCGCTGTGCCCCGCCGAGCCGGTGCACCACCCGGCACGCGCGCAGCATGTGCACGGCTCGCGGGTCGTCGCCCGCGTCGCGCAGCGCCCACCAGCCGAGGGTGGTGAGCGAGAGGTCGGGTCGGCCGAACGCATCGAGCCAGGCGCCGCTCTCGTCGTCCTGGGCCCCCCGCACGAACGCCACCAGCCCCTCGCGCTCGGCGGGTCCGAGGTCGTGGAACAGCCGGTCGGCCAGCAGCACCTCGCAGGTGGGTCCCACGTCCGGCACGTGCAACAGCCAGCTCCCGGGTCGGCTGGCCGAGGGGATCGCACGCTCGCGCCACGCGGCCGCACCGGCACGAGCCCGCTCGAGGCCGGCCTCGAGCGGCGTGGCGCCGACGTGGACGCGACCGGGCGCGCCCGCGGGAGGGGAGGATTCGGCACGCTCGTCGGGGTCGAACATGGGTCTAGCTCTAGGAGGCAAGGGAAGTGGCGCGGAGGCCGAGCCAGGCGGCAGTGACGGCGGAATCTCGGAGCTCCGATGGCGTGGGTCCGGCGGCGCCGAGGGTCGGCGCCAAGGGAGCCTCCCGACTGCGGGGCCGGTCGGCAGTGATCCGCGTCACAGGCGGAATGAACGGCGTTCTTGCAGGAATTCCCGATCGCGAGGCCATGGTGAACGCCGCTGCCGAGCCGGTGCGCAGCGGTGATCGCGGCAACTCGTACGACCCCCGCGTGGCAGGGGATCGACCCCGCGCCGTCACCGAGGGGCGGGCCGTGCTCCCGAGCACACCTCGCTTGCGTCACCCTGCCGCGCGCGAGCGAGCGTCCGAGTCCTGGACCCCGATGCGGCCCTCGTGGATACTGGCGGTGAGATGCGCGCCAAGCTCCACCGATCGAAGGCTGCTGCCCTGTGTCTGCTGCTCCTGGCCCCGCTGGCCGGGTGCCAACCGGAAGCCGAGGAGGATCTCGAGCACGGCGTGGTGTGGCTGGAGCTGCGGCGCGGCGACTCGCAGCCCGACAATCCCTACGTGGGCACCGCCAAGATCGTGGTCACGCTCCTCTACCGCGAGTGCCTCATCGACTTCTACGACGCCAACCCCGACTACCAGCAGACCGGCATCGAGGGCGCGCTGGTCTTCGGCAAGAAGACCGACGGCGGCGAGGGCTGGCAGGATCGGCTGTGCCAGCTCTCCAATTCCAACCGGGTCGATTGCACCGTCGACGAGTTCCGGCAGGAGCTGTCCGGGATGACCAAGCAGCTCACGATCAACTACTCGATCTCGGGCAATCCCGAGGATCACGAGCTGCCGTTCGGTCCGATTCCCGAGGCGGAGCTGGCGGCTTGCGAGGCGGGCGGGCAACCCATCGTGCGGGTGGGCAGCAACGGCGCGGTGCGAGGCCTCGACGGCGGCGGCAACCAGCTGTGGAGCACCGAGTCCTTCAGCCCCAGCGAAGCGGCGACCGGTCAGGGCGCGGGGATCGGGATCAAGGCGGCGCGAGGCTAGCGACGTGCTCGCGTGCGCGATGCGGTGATCATCGGGTGCGCGCTGGGGCTGGGGCTCGTCGGCTGCTTGCCGCCCAGCACCACCCAGGCGGAGGGCACGCCTGCCCCACCAGCGGTGGCGCCCGACGCCGAGTCGGCGGCTTGCCGTCCATCGCCCGGAGGCGGGGCCTGGGCCCGGTTTCCCGGCGCCATGTGTGACTGGGAGCTGCGCGAGGAGGACGAGCCCAAGGGGCCGCCACAGACGAAAGCCTTGGTCTTGGCGAGCCTGGCCCTCGATGCACCTGCCCCCGTGCGCGGCGAGGTGCCCGAGCCATGCCGCACCAGCACGTGCGTCTACTACGGCACGCTCACGGTAGTGGGGCCGGTGCTCCTGGCCGTGGTGCCTTCGCCGAGCAGCGAGATGCCCTCCGACGTGCTGCTGTTGGTGGCCCATGGCGAGCGGCTCGGGTCCACGAGCCTGTGGGACGGCGCGGGCGCGCCCGTGGAGAGCGACTTCACCATGGTGGGCCCCGCCCACGCGCTCGCCCCGTTCGTGTGCGGGAAGGCGCTGGCGCTGCTCGCCGTGGAGCGGCTCGACATGGTGGGGCTGCCTCCGCCCGCCACGCTGCTCGCTCGCGAAGGGCGAGTCGATCCCGCGGCGCTCGTGGCCACGGGAACTGCCACGCCCGCGGGCCCCGTCGATCGTGCGAGCTGCGAGCCGGTCGATCTGCCGGTACCGTGACGTTCGCCATGGGGATCGGGTCGGACGGCGAGCTCTTGCAGGCGTGGGGGGCGGGCGATCGCGCCGCGGGCGAGGAGCTGCTCGCCCGTCACTTCGAGGCGGTGGTGCGGTTCTTCCAGAACAAGATCGATCGCGATCACGACGACCTGATCCAGAAGACCTTTCTCGGCTGCCTCGAGAGCCGTGAGCGCTTCCGCGGCGACGGCAGCTTTCGCGCGTTCCTGTTCGGTGTGGCTCGCAACGTGCTGGGCAAGCACCTGCGGCAGCGCTACCGCGAGCCGGCCTCGCTCGACTCGTTCGACTCGTTCGACTCGTTCGACATGGCCCACGTGTCGGTCGCCGAGCTCGGCGACACGCCGAGCCTGCTCGTGGCCGACGACCAGCAGCAGCAGCTCATGCTGCACGCGCTGCGGCGGATCCCGCTCGATCACCAGATCGTGCTCGAGCTCTGCTACTGGGAGGGCATGACCGCGGCCGAGATCGGCGAGATGCTGGGCGTGCCGGTCGGTACCGCCAAGACCCGGCTACGCCGGGCCAAGCAGCTCCTGGCCGCCGAGATCTCCGACCTGCAGGCCGGGGTCATCGGGGCCGAGCCCACCGAGACCCGGCTCGACACCTGGGCGCGAGGAATCCGGCGCCAGCTGGACGAGACCTGAGGACATCTGACCAGGCCCAATGGATTTTTCGAGCCTGTCGCAATCCCTCGATGGGGCATCCGGTACATCAGCGCCCGAGCCCATGACTGTCCCATCTGCCGTCGCCTCGCGTCCGTCTCCCTTGGTGGCCACCTCGGATCCGACGCCCTCCGGCGGGGTCCGAAGGCCTTCCATGGCCCCCCTCGAGCTCGCGCGCCTGCGTGGGGTGGTGCGGGCGGGCCTGTTCCATGAGCCGGCTACGCCGCCGCGTGTGGGCCGCTACGAGCTCTTGCGCTGTGTCGGTCGCGGGGGCATGGGCATCGTGTATGCGGCGCGCGACGTGGAGCTCGGCCGCGAGGTGGCGATCAAGCTGCTTCGGCCCGAGCTCTCGGGGGCGGTCGAGGATCGCCGGCTCACGGCCGAGGCGCAGGCGCTGGCGAGGCTCTCGCACCCCAATGTGATCGCGGTGTTCGACGTGGGCACGTTCGAGGGCCAGCGCTTCATCGCGATGGAGTACGTCCCGGGCCAGGACCTGCGTCGCTGGCTCGATGCGCCGCGGACCCTCGCCGACGTGCTGCGCGTGTTCACGGCGGCGGGCCGGGGCCTGCATGCCGCCCATGCGGTGGGCCTGGTGCACCGCGACTTCAAGCCCGACAACGTGCTCGTGGGCGACGATGGCCGCCCGCGCGTGCTCGACTTCGGGCTCGCGCGCCCGCCCGACGACCCGGGGGCGCCCGCGCTGCCGCCCGCGCTGCCGCCCGCGGCCGATCCACGCTCCACGGTGCTCACCGTCGACGGTCAGCTGGTCGGGACCCCCGCGTACATGGCCCCCGAGCAGCACCTGGGCGAGCCGGCCGATGCACGCAGCGATCAATTCTCGTTCGGCGTCTCGCTCTACCACGCGGTCTACGGCGTGCGACCATTCGCGGGCGACGACCCGCGCGCGCTGGCGCTGTCGATCGTGCGCGGGCGGGTGCGCCCGGCCACGCCGCGCTACCCCGTGCCGGAGTGGCTCGAGCGGGTGCTCGAGCGCACGCTGGCCGTCGATCCGGCCCAGCGCTTTGCCTCGATGGAGACGTTGCTCACGGTGCTCGAGGCGAGGCTCGCCGTCGACGTGCCCGAGCTACAGGCCCTGCCCACCCGCCCGGTGGTGGAAGAGCTCGACCTCGGCTCGAGCCGCGCAGCGCTCGACGCGATCGGGCTCTCGCCGACGCTGTACAAGCCGCGCGAGCCGGTGGTGATCTCGGCCCCCGGCGCGCCCGCGCTGCCCTCCGACGAGTCGCACGAAGGGACCCCGCAGTCGCTGTCCACCCGGCGCACGCTGCCGGAGGTGCTCGACGAGGCCACGCTCGAGATCCTGGCCCGGGAGCTCGACCGGCTCGGTGGACGGCGCGGCAAGGTGGAGCGGCTGGGCACGTGCCTCGCGTGGTCGACCCGCAAGCTCGAGGTCCACGTCGATGTCACGCCGCACGGCACCGAGATCCTCGTGTGGCGCCGTCTGGCCGGCGAGCTGCGGCGCCGCATGGTGGGCTGGATGCTGCTGGGGACCTGGCTCGGGTGCCTGTTCATGGCGGTCGTGATCTCGGGCCTCGAGCCGATCCGCGGCGCGCTCGAGGCCGTGGCGATGGTCGTGGTGTTCGGCTCGCTGATCGGTGGGGCGGCGATGGGCTATCGCAAGGCGCTCCGCCGGCATGTGCAGGCGCTGCCCTCGGTGCGGGCCGACCTCGAGTTCATGGCCGATCGCCTGGTCGGGCTGGCCCGCGCCAATGCCCCGCGCGCGCTGCCCGAGTGATCACGCCGGCACGAAGCAGGCGCCGATGGCCTCGAACCCCGGGGCGGGGTTCTCGAAGATCGGCAGGCACGACGCTGGAGTCAGGCACGGGTTGTCGTCGGTGGTGTCGCACACCAGCGCGCAGCAGTTGTCGGTGGTGCAGTCGGGAATGAGCGCACCAGGCAGGCACACCAGGCCCGGCGCGCAGCCGGCATCGTCCGTGACCGCGCAGGCCTCGCCCGCCCCGCCCACGTCGCCGAGCCCGAGGAACATGCACGAGAAGCGGTCGCCGTTGCGGCGACAGCCGAGCGGGGTGGGGCACGGCGAGGCGAATGGCGAGCAATCGTCGGCGCAGTAGGGGATGTCGGTCTCGCGCGCGGGCACGCACACCGCCTGCGCGCAATCGCCGTTGCCTTCGCACAGCGGCGCGCAGAGGCCCGCCTCGGCCTCGTCGGCCAGGCATGCGTAGCCGGCGGGGCAGCCATCGACGCCGTCGGAGGGCGAGGCGCTGCAGGACTCCTCCGGGCCGAGCCCACCTGGCGCAGCCGCGCAGGTGTAGCTCACCACTCCGCCCGTCACGATCGCCGTGCACTTCTGCCCCGAGACACAGCCGGTCTGGTCGACGGGATCGCAGAACATGCTGCCCTCGGTCTCCTGGGCGTCGTCGGCCCCATCCTGGGTCGCGTCCTCGTCGCCCGGCAGGAACGTGCCGCCGGTGGTGTCGGGGGTCGACGGTCCGCTGTCGTCGTCCGGCTCGTCCTCGGGCAGGCGCTGGCACCCGAGCGGCAGGGCCAGCGGTAGGGCCAGGAGGGCGAGCGAGAGGGCAAGGCAAGCGCGCATGGTGATGAGCAGGCTAGCGCGAGGGCAGGGCCGTGGCGAGCGCGGGTGGAACGGTGGGCGGGTGGGGCGCTTACACGGAATTCATGCCGTCCGTCGGGGGCCTGCTCGCAATCGTGCGGTACCCTGAGGTCATGATCATGACCATGACCTTGAAGGGATCCTCGAAGCTGCTGGCGCTCGTCGGTGCCTCGTTGTTGGCGGTGGCGTGCAGCGATGACGGCCTCGCCCCCGAGGGGGCGAACGACGAGACCGGTGGGACCACGAACGCCGGGACCACCTCGCAGGTCGACTCCACCTCGATCCCGCCCCCCGAGAGCACGGGGAACGACGGCGTCGACGTGAGCACGAGCGGGCCCGGGCCCGTGACGGGCGACGACACCGGTAGCACGAGCATCGAGCCCCCCGACCTCACCACCACCACCGATGGCACCACCACCACCGATGACACCACCACCACGGGTGAGACGGACACGGGCACGACCACGGGTGGGGTCGCAGCCTACGAAGGCAGCTACGACGGCAACTGGAGCGGCATGTGCCTCGGCCTCGGGGCCGTCGCCGGCACCCTCATGTTCGACGTGGCGGCCGACGGCACGCTCGCGGGGTCGATCGCGGGTACCGACAGCGGCCCGCTCGACGGCACCGTCGACGACATGGGCGCGGTCTCGGCGACGGCTACCGGGATGCTCGCGGGGATGTGCCCGTTCGATGGGCAGATCGACATGATGGGCGACGTGACCGGCATGTGGTCGTGCGCGGCTTTCGGCTGCTCGGGGACGTGGACGGCGCAGGTGAATTGACCCTTCCGGTGGTCACCGCTGCGTCAGCTTCTTCTCGAGCCAGTACTCGTAGACGGCGAGGAACTCGGGGAACGGGCGTCGGCGGCGGAGGCTCTCGAGGTAGCGCTCGAGATCCTGGCGGCGCCACGAGCTCGCGCCGAAGCGCCGCGCGAGCTCGCGGCGAAGGTTGTCGATGGCCTGGGCGCGGGCCTGCCGAAGCTCGGTCGCGTTGAGGTTGAGCCGGTGTTCCACGTCGTCGACGTGGTCAGGATCCTCGACCACGAGGCGGCCGCTGCCGAGGTAGCGGATCGCGTGGACATTGTCGGTGCGCGGGTCGAGCATCAGATCCCCGTCACCCTTGCGGGTGTCGCAGGTCTGGATGGCATGGGGTTGGCCCTCACCGCCGCTGCAGGCGGCCAAGAGGTTGCGCCAGTCGAGCGCGTGATCGGGGTGACGGTGCTGGCTACGGTAGTGCTCGATCTTCATGTCGCGCGCGTCGATGCGGCGCATGCAGTAGCAGCACAGCGAGCCTTGATCCTCGAGCAGTGGCTCGCGAAGCTCGTCCTTGGCGGGGAATGCCGCGTAGGAGCGGTTGGGATCCGCGGTCTTGCGGTAGGCGAGCAGCGCGGGTGGTTCTTGGCTGCGCTTGTGGATGCGGCGCACGCTACGCCTCCATCAGCTCCACGAGCCCCCGGAGGCGAGTGACCTCGAGATCGGAGGATCCGAGCTGATCACCGAGCCGTCGGAGCTCTTGCTTGGCCTCGTCGAGCTGCTCTTCGTCGATGAGCTCTGCGATCCGATCTATGTGCGCCTGCGTTTCAGCCGGGCGCAGCGGGATGCCGAAGACCTCGGTGAGCACGGAGTTGGGGTCGCGGCCGCGCGTAGGTGGAACATCCACAAGGCGAAAATTCTCGAGCAAGCGCACGTGCTTGGTGTCCACGTGACTGAGAACGATCGGGGAATGGGTGGTGACGATGAACTGCAAATCGGGGAACGTGCGAAGGAGCGACGGGAGGACGCTGGCTTGCCACTTGGGGTGCAGGTGGAGATCGATCTCGTCGATGATCACGATGCCGCAGTGGCCTTGGCCAACGACGGCTGTTCGCCACGCGATGTCACCTGCGAGCACTGCAAGCGCGCGTTCACCTTCGCTGAGCTGTTCGAGGTTGAACTCGACGCCGCCCTTGACGAGGGACAAACTGGGCTGATGGGATGGAGAGCGGCGTACGCGAAGCGACGTGTAGCCGGGCAAGAGGCGCTCGACCGCGTTACGGGTGGGTTCGAGCAAGACATCTCTATAATCCGGAGAGTCACGGCGTCGCTCGTTCTCGATGTCCTCCACGGCGATGAACCACGCGAAGAACTCCGAGAAATCGACCTTTGATCGCCATAGGTCGAGCAAGGACGCGGTAGCTGTCGATGGCTGCGACGATACCGGACCCACCTCGCGTCGCACGGAATACGCACAGATCTTGAAGTTCGCGGGGATGACTGGGCCACCCACGGAACCGGACCCAACGGTCTTCGTCATCCGGAACTGCCTCGTCACGGAGGAGTCCTCGTCGCCGTCCATCTCGAGCGCGATCATCATGGTGGTCGCACCCTTGCGCTGATCGGAGTCCGCCCACGGATGTCCGGTCGTACGGTTCATCTTGGCCTTGGAGAGCCCGAGCACCAGCGCATCCAAGATCGATGTCTTGCCCGCGCCGTTCGCCCCGACGAGCACGGTGAGCTGCGGATCGAGCTCGAGGTCGAGGGACTCGAAGCCTCGGAAGTTCTCGAGAGTCAGCCGCTTGAGCCTCACTGCATGCTCCTCGGGGTCAGCCTAGCCATTGCGCTCCCACCGCGCCACTCGTGGCTGTACGGGTGTCCAGCAGCCCGTCCTCGCCCTCGAGCGTGGCGTCAGGTACCGACGCTGGTGCTGCCGGAGGAGCCCGTGGCGTCGGTGGTGCTGCCGGTGCTGCTCGTCGAGCTACTCGCGTCGGTGCTGCTGCCGGAGGAGCCCGTGGCGTCGGTGCTGCTACCGGTCGACCCCGTCGCCTCCGTCGTGCCGGTCCCCATCGTCTCCGTCGTGGCGCCGCTCTCCGTCGTCTCCGTCGCGCTCTCCGTCTCCCCATCCGGCGGGGGTCCCGGCTGGAAGTCGAGCTTGCTGCCCATGTCCATGAACGGCTCGACCGCTCCGCCGCCGCCGTCGTCCTCGGCCGCCTCGTCTTCCGACAGGCACACGCCGGGGCTCGTGGCGTTGCCCACCGCGGGGCTGCACTCGTCGTCGGCGAGCACGCGACCCGAGGCCACGCACACCAGGCCCTCGCGGCAATCCTCGGCGCATATGCACCGCTCGCCCTCGCGCGACCGACAGGCCGAGACGGCGAGCAGCGCGGCGGCCAGGGCCAGCGGCACGCTGAAGGCGGCCACCGCAGCCCGTCGGACGCCAGTCGCATCCGAGCCCGAAATGGGCGCCAACGTGGTCTCGCGCCGTGCCATCAGTCGAGCGCCTGGTAGACGACCGCGACCACTTCGTACTCGCGCACGCCTTTGGGCAGGTTGATCGAGACCTCGTCGCCCTTGCGCTTGCCGAGCAGCGCGCGGGCGACCGGGGTCCTGATGGAGATGCGGCCGCGATCGACGTCGGTCTCGTGCTCGCCCACGAGCGCGTAGACCACTTCTTGATCGCTCTCCATGTCGAGCAGCGTCACGGTAGCCCCAAAGCCGATCTTGTCGCTGTCGATGGTGGTGGGGTCGATCACCTGCGCCAGCGAGAGCTTGTGCTCGAGCAGGCGGATCTCCGCGTCGATCTGCCCCTGGCGCTCCTTGGCGGCGTGGAACTCGGCGTTCTCGCGCAGGTCGCCGTGCTCGCGCGCGGACTCGATGTCCCTCACGTTCTCGAAGCGCTCGACGTCCTTGACCTGCTTGAGGCGGGCCCGCAGCTTGTCGCGACCCGCGGGGGTCATGGGGTAGCTCTCGTCGGCCATGATTCTTCTTGGGTGTCCTGGCGTGACGGCGCGTCGAGGGCCCGGCTGGGGAAAAGGGGCCGGGCGGCCGGCGGCCGGAACGCTAACGATACCCCACCCGGTCGGTCGGGGCACTCTCGGGGTCGAAGGCCGGAGCCTGGTGGTACTCCTGCAAGGACAGGGTCTTGGCGCCGGCCGAGCCCTCGTGTGCGGCGGCGATGGCGTGGGCGGCCGCCAGCGCCCCGGAGACGGTGGTGAAGTAGGGCACGCGCTGCACGAGCGCCGTGCGACGCATGCTGAAGCTGTCCTCGGCCGGGGCGGCGTCCATCGTGGTGAGCAAGAGCCCGATCTCGCCGTTGAGCAGGGCATCCACCACGTGGGGCCGGCCCTCGGCGACCTTGTTGATCACCTCGCAGGGCAGACCGATCGCGCGAATGGCGGCTGCGGTGCCGCGGGTGGCCACCAGCTCGAACCCGTGCTGATGGAGGAGCCGGGCCGCCGGCATGATCGCGTCCTTGTCGTCGTCGCCGACGCTGAGGCACGCGGTGCCCCGCAGCGGCAGGCCCGTGCCCTCGGCCAGCATGCCGCGCCAGAATGCCACGCCGAAGTCGTGCCCCATGCCCATCACCTCACCGGTGCTGCGCATCTCGGGGCCCAGGATCGTGTCGACGCCGGGGAACTTGCGGAACGGGAACACCGGGATCTTCACCGACACGTGCCCGGGCACCCGCTCGCTCACCCCGAGCTCGCGCAGGGTCTGCCCCGCGGCCACGCGCGCGGCCAGCTTCGCGAACGGAATTCCCGTGGCCTTGGCGACGAACGGTACCGTGCGCGAGCCCCGAGGGTTGACCTCCAGCACGTAGAGCCGGTTGCCGCGCAGGGCATACTGCACGTTCAAGAGGCCCACCACGCCGAGCTCGCGGGCCAGCGCGCGGGTGGTCTCGCGGATCTGGTCGAGCATGCGGCCCGCGACGTTGACCGGCGGCAGCGAGCAGCAGCTGTCGCCCGAGTGCACGCCGGCCTCCTCGATGTGCTCCATGATGCCCGCGATCACGCAGTCGGTGCCGTCGGCCACCGCGTCCACGTCGAGCTCGATCGCGTTGGGCAGGAACTCGTCGATGAGCACGGGGTGATCGGGCGAGGCCCGCACCGCCTGCCGCATGTAGCGGTCGAGCTGCGCGTCGCTACGGACGATCTCCATCGCGCGCCCGCCGAGCACGTAGCTCGGGCGCACGAGCACCGGGTAGCCGATGTTGCGCGCGACCGCGAACGCCTCCTCGGGCGAGCGGCCCACGCCCCAGCGCGGGCAGTGGAGCCGCAGCCGCGCGAGCAGCTTGCCGAACCGCTCGCGATCCTCGGCCAGATCGATCGACTCCGCTGGCGTGCCGAGCAGCCGATAGCCGGCCGCCTCGATGTCCTGGGCCAGCTTGAGCGGGGTCTGCCCGCCGAACTGCACGAGCACCCCCACCACGGTGCCCGACTCGGCCTCGGCATCGAGGATGTCGAGCACGTGCTCGCGGGTGAGCGGCTCGAAGTACAGGCGATCGCTGGTGTCGTAGTCGGTCGAGACGGTCTCGGGGTTGCAGTTGACCATCACCGTCTCGTAGCCGGCCTCGCGCAGCGCGAACGCGGCGTGGCAGCAGCAATAGTCGAACTCGATGCCTTGCCCGATGCGGTTGGGGCCGCCGCCCAGGATCACGATCTTCTTGCGCGCGGTGACCTCGGCCTCGTCCTCGTCCTCGTAGGTGGAGTAGAGGTAGGGCGTGCTGGCCTCGAATTCGGCGGCGCAGGTATCGATGCGCTTGTAGACCGCGCGCACGCCCGCCTGTAGCCGGCGCGAGCGCACGGCCTCCTCGCTCACCCCGCGCAATTGACCGATGCGCACGTCGGACATGCCGCTGCGCTTGGCAAAGCGCAGGAGCTTGGCGTCGGGCACGGTGCCCTTGGGCCCCTCGGCGACCCGCTGCTCGCACTCGACCATCATGCGGATCTGGGTGAGGAACCAGGGGTCGATCTTGGTGCGCTCGTGGATCTGCTGGACCGTCATGCCGCGGCGGAACGCGGCCCCGACGTACCACAGGCGCCGCGGGTGCGGCCGGCCGAGCCGTGCCTCCACCGTCTCGCCCGCGTCCTCGTCGGGCTCCCAGTCGAAGCCGAAGCTGTCCTGCTCGAGGCTGCGGATCGCCTTGCCGAGCGACTCGCGAAACGTGCGGCCGATCGCCATGGCCTCGCCCACCGACTTCATCTGGATCGTGAGCGTGTCGTCGGCGCCGCGGAACTTCTCGAACGCGAAGCGCGGGATCTTGGTGACGACGTAGTCGATGCTGGGCTCGAACGAGGCCGGGGTGACCTTGGTGATGTCGTTGACGAGCTCGTCGAGCGTGTAGCCCACCGCGAGCTTGGCGGCGAGCTTGGCGATGGGGAAGCCCGTGGCCTTGGACGCCAGCGCCGACGACCGCGAGACCCGCGGGTTCATCTCGATCACGATCTCGTGGCCGGTGGCCGGGTCGATCGCGAACTGGATGTTGCAGCCGCCGGTGGTCACGCCGATCTTGCGCACGATCATCTTCGCGTGATCGCGCATGCGCTGGTATTCCTTGTCGGTCAGCGTCTGTGCGGGCGCGATGGTGATGCTGTCGCCGGTGTGCACCCCCATGGGGTCGAGGTTCTCGATCGAGCAGATGACGACGAAGTTGTCCTTGCCGTCGCGCATCACCTCGAGCTCGTACTCCTTCCAGCCGAGCACCGATTGCTCGAGCAACACCTCGCCGTCGAGCGCCTCGGCGATGGCGAGCACGATCTGGCTCTCGAATTCCGTGCGGTTGTAGGCCACGCCGGCCCCGCTGCCGCCCATGGTGAAGCTCGGGCGGATGATCACCGGGAACCCGATGTCGTCGAGCGCGGCGCGGGCCTCCTCGATCGAGCGGCAGTAGGCCGAGCGGGGCACCGAGAGCCCGATCTCGAGCATCGCGGCCTTGAACTGCTCGCGGTCCTCGGCGCGCTCGATGACGTCGACGGTGGCGCCGATGAGCTCGACCCCGTGCTTCTTCAGGAGGCCCTGGCGCTCGGCCGCGATCGCGAGGTTGAGCGCGGTCTGGCCGCCGACCGTGGGCAAGAGCGCATCGGGCTTCTCGCGCTCGAGGATGCGATCGAGGTAGAGCGGGAGCAGCGGCTTGATGTACGTGCGATCGGCGAGCTCCGGGTCGGTCATGATGGTGGCCGGGTTGCTGTTGACCAGCACCACCTCGTAGCCCTCCTGCTTGAGGGCCTTGATCGCCTGGGTGCCCGAGTAGTCGAACTCGCAGGCCTGGCCGATGACGATCGGGCCCGAGCCCAGCACCATGATGCGCTTGATGTCGGTGCGCCTCGGCATCGCGAGCCTCAGCGCTTGGCGAGCTTGCCGCCCCGCAGCTCGTGCTCGTTGCCGAGCCGCGGCCGGATCCGGTCGGCGTCGGCGCTCACGTCCCAGCCGAGCTCGGCGAGGCCATCGAGGAGCTTGGTGCGCAGCCGCACCGAGTCCTCGTCGGGGTGGACGAGCCGGTCGACGAGCGCCTGCTTGCTCTGGGCCTCGTCGCCGATGTCGAGCACCTGCTCGGCCGCGTAGTAGCGCACGCCCTCGTCGGCGTCGTCGAGGTAGCCCGTGAGCACCTTGGCCACCCGCGGGTCGTCGATGTCGGCGAGGTGGGTGAGGATCTGGAGCTTCTTCTTGGGGTCGCGCTCATAGCCCGGCGGGTGGCGCTCGAGCAGCGTGTCGAGGATCTCCCACTCCTGGGCCTCGTCGGCCACGTCCTCGATCACGCGCAGCGCCCAGGCCACGTTGTCGTGCTCGATGCAGAACGTGCGGGCAGCGGGCAGCACCTTGGTCCCGAGGCCCGAGAGCTGGCGGTAGGCCCAGCCCTTCTCCTCCTCGTCCTCGATGCTCTTGGTGGCCACGATGGTGAAGCGGCGGAAGATCCCGACGAGCGCGGCCTCGGAGCCGTCCGCGAGCATCTGCTCCATCGCGTGGTAGCGATCGGCGGACTGCGTGTACGGGTTGATCACCGTCTTGATGTGCTTGTCGAGGCGCGACTTGCTCCGCGCCGAGCTTGAGAACAGGTCCTTGAGGCCCACGGTGATCGCCCTTCGCGCTGCGGCCGGCTTGTAGCGTGTCGTCGAGCCGCGTTCAACCGGGGAGCATGGCATGGCGCGAGGGGGATCTGACGGGCGTGCGATGGGCGCGGGAGCGCTCGGTCGGTGGGTGGAGCCGGGGGTGGTGGCGTACGAGGGGCCTTGCGCTGGGGCCGCGGTACGGGAGGAGCGTGCGAGCTTCGGGCTGGCTCGTCCGTACGCCAGTCATGGGCGCGAGTCGTGGCAGGATGCGAGCGAGGGCCGCGATGACCGAAGAGCGCAACGACTACATGGAAGAGGTGATGGCCAAGCAGCAGCGGGTCGCCGTCGACCTGCGAGCCAAGCGAGCGGCTCCGCCACCGCAGCGTGGCCCGGTGGCAGCCCAGGTGCAGAACATGGCGCCGGCCCAGCAATTCGAAGGCGAGGACACCGGCCGGTTTCGTGGCGGCAGGCTGTCGATGTCCGCACCTCCGCCGGCGGCGAGCGTCGAGGTGCGGATCGCGGGGTGGTGGCGGTGGCGTACGGTGATCGTTCCCCCCAATGCGCACGTGGTCCACACGCGACGCGGCCACGACAAGCCGCTGCACATCGGGCTCGGCGTGTCGTTCAAGTACGATCCCGGGAAGGACTCGTTCCTCGTCGTGCCGGGCACGATGCAGACGATCTTGATCAATGCCCACTGCATCTGCCGCGAGCTGCAGGGGCTCTTGGTGCAGGGCTACGTGCAGTGGATCATCGCGGACTTCGCCACCGCCTACAAGAAGCTCGACTTCACCGATGTCGAGGATCCGATGCGCGTGGTCAACGTGCAGCTGCGCGAGCAGGCCGAGGCCGCGATCAAGGACAAGGTCGCGACGATGGGGGTCGACGAGGTCCTCTCGGACAAGCAGCCGATCATCGAGGAGCTCACGGCCCGCTTGCGGCACGTGGCCGAGGGCGAGGGCGATGCCGACAAGGGCCTCGGCCTACGCATCGTGACCGTGCAGATCAAGGAGGCGGTCGTCAGCTCGCGACGGGTGTGGGAGAACCTTCAGAAGCCGTTTCGGGCCGATCGCGCGCGCATTGCCCGACTCGCGGAGATCGAGTCGGCGAACATCATCGCCGCGCGCGAGCGCACCGCCGACAAGGAGCGCGAGACGGCCGAGCTCGAGACCCGCGCCGAGCTCGCGGGGCTGCGCGCGAAGTACGACGCCGAGGTCTTCGATCGCGAGCAGGCCGCGGCGCTGGTCCGGGTGATTCGCGAGCAAGACGTCTCGCGGCAGCGGGCCGCGCAGCTCCACGAGAGCATGTTGCACGATGCCGAGCTCGACAAGGTACGGATCGCCAAGCAGGCCGAGGTCGCGCAGGCGCGCGCGCTCGAGGCCGCGAACGCCAGGCGTGCCGAGTCCGAGGGTGTGCTCGCGCTCGAAGAGCTGCAGCGTGCCGCTGCGAACCGGCAGGTGGAGCTCGAGCTCGCGCACCTCGAGCGGCGCCAGCGGATCGCGAACGAGACGTCGGTGGGCAACCTGCAGGCGAGGTTGATCGAGGCGCTACCGGCGATTGCCGAGCAGCTGCCCAAGCCGGCCGAGGCGCGGATGATCACGATCGGCGGGGAGGGCGATGCGGGAATGGCGGGGCTGGTTGCGCAGGTGATGGCGGTGCTCGAGGGGTTTCGGCGCAGCGCGCCGCCTTCCCGCGAGCCGTGACGAGGTCCGGGTGGGTCGATCCATCCGCCTGGGTGCGACGTATGGGTTCTAAAGAGGAGCCCACATGACGATCTCGTCCCGCTCGCTCGTTCGCTCAGCCCAACGAAATCTCCGCCTCACCGCCCTGCCGGACGAGGCGCTCCGCCAGGTCACCGGCGGCATCGAGGCCAGCTCCGAGGCCAATTCCGAGCCGGTTGCCACCTTCAACGTCGAGATGTACGTCGAGAAGATGGAGTTCAAGCTGAACTACGCCGACTCGTGATGTCGGCGGCCGCTCACGGCTCGAGCGGACCGTCGGCACCTTCGATCGAGAGGGCGAACAGCGTGGTCCTCGCCTTCTCACCGACGACCGTCACGAGGATCCCGTCCCCGATCGTCTCGCGCATCGCCTCGATGGTGCTCCGGTGCGGCATTGCGTAGCGATCACCGGAGCGTACGAACCGCGGAGGCACGATCTGCAGCACTCCGTCCAGGGTCGGCCACGTGGTCCACTGCTCGAGATCCAGGGGTTCGAGCCCGGAGGCCTCCGGGCACCGCAACACCCCACGCAGCACGACCAGCTTGCCCCTCGGGATCGCGCCTCCGGCCGTCGCCGGCTCGGGTTCGAGCGGTGTGAGCTCGTGGATCTGCCAGTCGAAGATTCCCAGGTTGCCGAACCCATCGACCATCCAGGTGATCGTTGCGCGTGACTGCTGCGGAAACGACGGCTCGGGGAGTCGACAATCGCCACCGAGGCGGGTGAGCCATCGATCCCCCTGCCACGTCCAGCCCTGCAGGCGCTGCTGCAGCGTCACCTCGGAGCGTAGTGGCGTGTAGCGACGAGCCCCGACGATGCGGTTCTCGGGGACCACCCGGGGGTTGGAGCTCGAGACCCTCGTTGCCGATCCGACCAGCTCGGCGTGCGACATCCCCAGGTGACCCCGCTGGCTTCCGTCGCAGATCCACTGGCCCTCTGCATCGACGAGCCAGCTGCCCGTCGGCAGCGGAGGCTTGCAGGAGAACCATGCATCTGCGAAGCGCATCCCCTCGAACCGGGAATGGAAGATGCCGCGGCAGCGGATGCGACGACCGTGGTATCGCTTGGGGTCGTGGACCAGCTCGTTGACGGTGACCTCGACCGACGACGCGGGGTGAAGCTCCTCGAGGCTCGGTGGAGTCGGATCGTTGCGCCAGGCCGGCGTCGTCACGAACGCATCGGCGTCGACGACCAGGGCTCCCGTGTGGGCTTCGGTGCGGAGCAGGACGGTGCGAATCCAGCGTGCAACCTGGCGAGTCGAGCCACGGCCGAGCCAGGCCGCGAGCGACCCCGCGGCGGCGTCCTCGAGCTCGCGATGGGCGGTGGCCGAGAGCAGCACGAACCGATCCCCTGACGCGACGTCGCACTCGCCACGGTCCAGCGTACCGCTGGGGAGGGCCTTGGCGACGATGTTCGAGAGCTCGGGCATCCGCGCGAGCTCCAGCCCGTCGGGCAGCTCCCAGGCCTCGTGCTCGGCCTTCCACCGAAGATCGTGGTCGACCGTGAGCTGCTCGAGCCGGCCGTCCCGCAGGCGCAGCAGCCGCATCAGACCGATCCATTCGAAGCGTGCCGAGCTGCCGAGCAGCTCGAGCGACACCAGCGTCGCCATCGGTCCCTCGGTGCCGAGCGCGGGCGCGAGCGGACGTCGGTGGAGCCAGGCGTCCTGCAGCGCTCGTGCGTGACAGTCCCACGACGACGACACCAACCACCGGCGCTCCTCGGCCTCGACCGCCCACTCGCTCCGCGTTCCCATGTGAGCGGTCGTGGCCGCCCACCCCTCGCCCCCACGGAGGTGCTCGTCGAGGCTCGCCCACGGCGGAGGGGCGGGATCCGGGTGCACTTCGCGTGGGCCGTGACGTTCGTCGAAGAGGCGACCCTTGGCGTCCCGGATGCGCGGACGGCCATGGTCACGGTCCCAGCAGATCCACACGTCGTCGTCGAGCGGCGCGATCGGGATCAGGTAGTCGCCATCGAATTCGCTTCGAACCCAGTGCGGAAGGGTATCCGCTCGCCCCCACTGGAACACTAGCTCGAACGGCGCCTCGAGCTCGAACGGCTCCGTGAAGCACACGTCGACGCGACGCACCGCCCCTCCGACCTCGGCGAGCGCCTCGGCGCACGGGCGACCGACGACCTTGAACCGCGGGACGAACGGCGCATACAGGCGACACACCTCCGGTGACGACGTCTGGACGTACTCCAGGCCCGGGACGAGCACTGGGCTCTCGACCACCGCCGCGGTCAGTGCCCCCCGCGAGAACCCGAGCGGGATCACGTTTGCGTCGAGGGCACTCCCGAGCAGCTCGGGCAGCGCCTCGGCGTAGGCCCACACGACGGCTCGGGTCGCGCCATGCGTCTGCTCCTCGAGCAGGAGCGCGGGCGAGAGCGCGACGCCGGTCGCCCGTTCGAGGGCGCTCGCATATCGCCAGGCGGTGACGGGGTGCTCGAACCAGGGTGTCATGTTCGCATCGACTCGTAGGGAGGAAGGAGACTCGGGGGAGGAAGCCGATCGGTAGGCGATCTCTACCGATAACGTGCGACCTTCGACGTTGCCCAGATCCGCGGAGGCTTGGAGCCGCACGCGAGCCGCACGGTTGCCAGGAGCGGGAGAAGGCTGCAATTCTCGCGGCGCATGATTGGCCGGCACTTCTCGGTCAGTTTAGAGCGGATCGCATCCTTCCTTGCTTAGTTGATCCTTGCAATCGCCTGGAAGCTCATTGCAGCTCAGCTCAGCGAGGCAGTCCTCGACGGCGAGCACCACGTTCCTACAGGCTCGCTCACGGCTTTCGTAATCGTCGCGATGCACGTCCTCGCATGCCTCCTGCGAGCCGTACTCTGCCATTGCCTCCTCTTCGGGGCAGGTAAACAGTTTCGCACAGAATGCCTCGAGCACCTCCTCGAGGTCTAGGTCGGGCTCCGTACCTACCTCCGGACCACAGGATACCGAGAACGGGCATGCCAACAAAAGGCCAATCCTGAAGTACAGTATCATTTCGTCGCCCCCAAGCCGGCCGAGCCGACGAAGCCAATCCGATTCCAGGAATCTCCGGAGTTGTTCGTAGCGTGAATGACGAATTCCGAGAAGGGGGCTCCCCCTTCCAATTGTACCACGAGCCTCTTATCGCCGTAGGTAAACATCTGCGCAGGGTTTGGAGGCAACCATGCGATCTCCGATGTATTCGAGGTCTGGGTGCGCAACGTATAAAGCGTCGGCACGGATGGCCACACGTTCAAGTCAGTGATCCTATTCTCCGTTACCTCGCCAGTCGAACGATCCCAAGCATAGTCGTATGGCGCGACCACGTGGATCCCGTGAGGCTCTACGATATCCGTGAAGTTACCTGTGCCGTCGCCGCAGGTGAGGTACACGATGTCGAAGATCCCGACCGCCACAGCCACATCGTTCGGGTGTCCCGGGCAGAGCTTGCCCATCGCGATGGGCATATGCGGCGTGCTCGTGGGATAGATTTCGTACGAGACGGGGGCCGCGAAGCTCCCGGTGCACTCGTTGATCGAGATGCTGAAGCTCCCATTGTCGTTCGAGACGGCGACGTCGAGGTCAGCGTCGCCGTCGACGTCTCCGGTCGTTATGTCTTGGGGCGAGCTTCCGGCGTCCCTCGGTAGCGGTATCGCGAACGTCCCGTTACCACCCCCGGCGAGCAACACGAAGGCATCTTCGGCCGGAGCCGTGACTGCGAGATCGAGATCTCCATCGCAGTCGAGGTCGACGGCCGTCATGGCTCCGGCGCCGGCTCCGGCGGAAAACGTGTCCAACGACGCCGCGTCGAAGAACGGCCCACCGGGTGGCCCCGCAACGCCGCGAACCACTGCGACGACGCCGTCGCTTCGCAGCGCGACGAGATCGTTGCGGTCGTCGCCATCGAGATCGGCGAGCAAGACGTCCTCCACGCCCGGGCCGCCCACGTCGACGAGCTCGTCGGGCGTGTCCGCAAGGAACGTCAGCCCCGGCAGGTCTTCCGAGAACAGCACGCGGACGACCGATGTGCTCGGGCTCGCGATCACGTAGTCCTGGCAGCATTCGCTGCTCGATGCAGCGCGAGATACGTTGCCCACGGCGAGATCATGATAGTCGATCGCAGGATCCGGGTCGATGCCGCCGAGGATGCCCTGATAGGCAGGGTTGTTGGGATCGATCGGCGGTGGTCCGGGCGGCGGACCACCTCCTCCGCCGTCATCGGCAGTGCCTGCGCTCGCGCTGGTGCCTACTTGGTTGTCAGAGCAGCCACCGAGCAGTGCCACGATGGCAGCGAGCGCGAGCCCATGGGCAGCGGCGGACCGCCATCGTGCACGTCGTGACCGACGCCATGGGCCGAGCATGACGAGGGCGGCGAGACCACCGAGCGGAAGCCAGCTTCCCGAGTCAACCGGACGCGCGCGGCAGGCACATGCCGACCCGCGGGAGGGCGGAACATCCTTCTGGCTCTGTCCGCCATCGTCGCCTCCGATGACCCCCATCGTCGGTGCACCCGTCTCATCCGCGCCGCCCGAGCCGCCGTCTCCCGGTGGTCCGCACGTCTGGCTCTGTCCGCCGACCTCTGGGTCGAAGCACGACATCGGCCCGCGGCCCCACGAGCCCGCGGGTGTCCCCGGAGACAGCGGGAAACCACCACATCCAGGCCCCGGGGCCCATTCTCCTTGCGGCGTATGGCAGGGGATGATGTCCGCCTGCACGACATTCGGGTCGGCGAGCATCCAGGCGACGTGCCGCCATGGTGGGACGTACTCGGGGAACCCGCTGGAAGCGACACCGATGGCGCGCCACGTCCCGTCGGGCAATTCGACGAGGAGCGGGCCGCCGGAGTCGCCCTTGGCGGGCCATCCCGGGCTCCAGTCCTCCGTGATCGTGAATGTCTGATGGCTGGGGCCGACGGCCGACGAGAGCACCGAGGTGGCCATTCGCTTGATACCGGGCTCGTCGGCGACCATGTCATAGCTACTCTTGCCGAAGCCTACGGCCGTGACCGGTGTGCCCTCGGCGAGGAACTGCTCGACCTCGCAGTGCATCGCGATTGGGATCGGCTGCACGTTTGGTGCTTGACGTAGAATGCAGTAAGCGAAGTCGTTGGGGTCGCCACCCGTGTCATCGTCAACGTATTCGGGGCGGCGCCGGCAATAGGCGATCTCCACCGAGTGTCGGATGTGTCCGTCGGTGCCCTCGTCGGGGTACGTCTCCCCGAATCGCGCCGTGACGATGTCGTTCGACTTCGTGAGGTCGGGGTCCCTGCAGAAATCCGAGCCCAGGCCCGGGCACATGGCGGTGATTGGCTCGCCGAATACGTCCTCGTTCGGGCAGTCGGCATCGGTGTCGCACGTTGGCTTGCCGTCCGTCGGTTTCACGTGGAATTCCGGCAGCATGCAATGCGCCGCCGTGAGGATCACACGACCTCCGATATAGAACCCCGTACACCGCGCCGTTCCCTCGAGTCGGGTTCCATACAGCACCACCACCGACGGCCACGCGCACTCGGGCACCACTGTCCCGTCGATGACGGGCTCTGGATCGTGCGGCTGGTCCACGGGCGGTGCCGCGCGGGCGCTGGAGCCGTGCGCGGCCCACACCACGCCGAGCACGAAGATCGAGCCCGCACGCGAGCCGCGGAGCTCCGGCGCGGGTGTCATCGGCGATCTCCTTCGCGTGCTCACGTCAGCCTAGCTCCGTATCATCCGCGCGCTGCGGCTCGGCGTCCGTCTCCGCTCCATCGCTGCTGGCCTCTTCCACGGCTCTCGCTACCTCCCCCACGTATCTCCGACCCGCGCGCTCCGAAGCCTCGAGCATCGGCCCGCGCAGCGTGGCGATAGCTTCTGCGTTCGAGCGCGAGGCCTCGAGGTTGCCGAGCACGAGACCCACGAGGCGGATCCACTCGAAGCGCAGGCGGGTGAGTGCGCTGCTATCCCGCGGCTTACTGGCTTCCTTGGCGGCAAGCTCGGCCCGCTCGCGCTCGAGCTTGGCGAGCTGCTTACCGGCGGTGATCCAGCGCTCGACGAGGTGGAGCGCAGTGCCGTCGCGGACGGGGATCTCGGCGAGGTACTCGGAGAGCTCGGGCTCGCGCGCGAGCAGCTTGCCGGCGCGTTCGGCATTGCCGGCCTCGGCCACGAGCGAGGCGTTGATGATGGCGAGGCCGCTCGGGAACAGCTTGGTGGAGGTGATGGCGGCCTGCTCGGCCCGATGGGCGTCGGGGGGCTTGCGTGCGAGCGCCTCGAGGCGATCGGTCTCGACGGCACTGGCGGAGGCGCGAACGAGCGCATCGTGGACGAAGTCGACCGTGGTCGCGCGCTCGAGCAGCTTCTTCATGGCGGGAGAGCGCGGTGGGTCGACCGGCTGCGCGGTGCCGAGCTGGTCTTGGAGCTCCACGAGCTGCGGGTGAAGACCGGCGATTTCGGGGATGGAGAGGAACAGTGCGCGCTGCTTGGCATCGCTGACCCAGGGGCTCGTGAGGCCGACCATCTCGTCGAGATTCAAGTGCTTGAGCATGGGGGGTGCTTTCTCGGATGAGGGGTTGAGGGTTCGAAGAGGTGCAGGGACGGTGGAAGGAAGCACCGGCAGGCGGAGGGTCAAGGGGAAGGAGCGATGATTCCTGCATTGGGACGGGGGTGGCACGAAAGGCCCATGCGAGGAGGTCGGGAGTGGCTTGCGGCGGCGTGGGAGGGGACGGGGGTCGGTGGGTGACTGGGTTCGGGGGGCTTGGGAGGGGGTGGGGGTCGGGCG